>Ga0247803_1000001_pt1 | contig 988553 bp, 874 predicted proteins | sample UWRJL014104B1_FD_180928 | JGI IMG/M metagenome (GOLD analysis project Ga0247803, IMG submission 180928) | Plant litter microbial communities from Arlington Agricultural Research Station in Wisconsin, United States - UWRJ-L014-104B-1 | ecosystem: Environmental > Terrestrial > Plant litter >... | reverse complement strand
TCTATTCTCGCCGTCAAATTTCATTGCAGCAGCATTCATTCCGTAATCAATATCAGAACTACATTTACCTAAAGTAGTTTCTTCCCACTCCCCCTCAAACCCCGGAAATCTCAAATTAGGAACCTTAATGACGTATCTTCTTATTTGATTTTGTTAATTCCCTTTCTTTGAGATTCACAAAAATCAAACACCATGAACCAAACAAAAAAAATTTCTGAAGTTATTAATCTGTGGAAAGCAGACAAAAAGCAGTATGTGAAAAAATCTAGCTATGCCGCGTATTTACTGCTGATAGAAAATCATTTGTTGCCTGTCTTTGGCGAGAAAAATGAAATTGAAGAAACGGAAGTGCAAGCCTTTGTTTTTCAGAAATTGGATTCCGGCCTGAGCCAAAAAACGATTAAGGATATACTCATCGTGCTGAAGATGATCCTGAAGTTTGGCGCGAAAAAGAAGTTGGTCAGCTACACTCCATTTGATATTCAGTTTCCAACAGTACGCGAAAAACAAAACTTAGAGGTACTCAGCCGGATGCATCAGAAAAAAGTAATGAATTATATACAGGAGCATTTTACGTTTCGAAATTTAGGTGTTTATATTTGCCTAAGTTCAGGTATGCGTATAGGCGAAGTATGCGCGCTCACCTGGCAAGATGTTGATACCGACAATGGGGTGATTAGCGTTAATAGGACCATACAGCGTATTTATGTTATAGAAGATGGAAGCAGAAAAACCGAACTTATTTTGGATACGCCCAAGACGAAAAATTCCATCCGTGAAATTCCGATAAGCAAAGATTTATTGCGAATACTCAAACCTTTTAAAAAAATTGTCAACCCATCTTTTTTTGTATTAACCAATGATGCCAAGCCAACCGAGCCAAGAACCTATCGCAGTTACTATAAAAGCCTAATGAAAGAACTGAACATGCCTGATTTGAAGTTTCACGGCCTAAGGCATAGTTTTGCTACGAGATGCATTGAAAGCAATTGTGATTACAAAACCGTCAGTGTCCTGCTGGGACACTCTAATATCAGTACCACATTGAATTTGTATGTTCATCCGAATATGGAGCAAAAAAAGAAGGCGATCGAACAGATGTTTAAAGCATTGCGGTAAGTTTTTGATTATGATTAGAAGAAATCCTATAACAAGACTTAATTTGTTAGATTTGTGCAAAGTTGAAGTACTTATAACTCCTAATTCTTAATTATTTTGAGCAGACAGTCTGAACAAATATTAGAGGAACAACTTGTAACCCAATTGCAAAAATTGGGTTACAAGTACGTTGCTATTAACAGTGAAGTTGCTTTATTGGCAAACCTGAAAAGCCAATTGGAAAAACACAATCATATTCAATTTAGCGATAGTGAATTTGAAAAAGTGCTAAACATACTTAACAAAGGTTCTGTCTTTGAAAAAGCAAAAATCTTGCGCGAAAGGAAGCATCACATTTTAAGGGATAATGGAGATAACCTTTACTTTAAATTTTTAAATGTGGAGCATTGGTGCCAGAATGAATATCAGGTAACCAATCAGATTACACAGGAAGGCAAATATGAAAATCGTTATGATGTAACCCTACTCATCAATGGATTGCCGTTGGTGCAGGTCGAGCTAAAAAGACGAGGCCTTGAGATGAAGGAAGCTTTTAACCAAATTAACCGCTATCAGAAGCATAGTTTCGGCGCCGGAAAGGGTTTGTTTCATTTTGTACAATTGTTCATTATCAGCAACGGTGTGAATACTAAATATTTTAGCAACTTTGGCTCGCACCAACAGGAATACCTTCAGACTTTTCACTGGACTGACGAGAATAACAATCCGATGAATAACATCCTGAATGGTTTTACGGATACGTTTTTGGAACCGTGCCACGTCAGTAAAATGATATGCAAATACATTGTACTGAATGAGACGGAAAAAAGACTCATGGTACTTCGTCCCTATCAATATTATGCGGTCGAAAGCATCATAAAAAAAGTCACTGAGAACGAAATCCTGAACGGTTACAACATTGAAAAAAACGGGTATATATGGCATACAACTGGTAGTGGGAAGACCCTAACTAGTTTTAAGGCGAGCCAAATCCTATCAAAAATTCCTGCGATCAAAAAAGTAGTGTTTGTTGTGGACAGAAAGGATTTGGATTACCAGACCAATAAGGAGTATGACAATTTCAGTAAAGGTTCGGTAAGTTCCGCAACCAATACTGATGACCTTATCCAAAAATTCAATGATCCAAAAATAAGCATTATTGTTACTACGATTCAAAAACTCAATAATGCCATTTCGGGCAGGAATTTATCAAAAATGAAGTCTGTACAAAATGAACGTATGGTGTTTATTTTTGATGAATGCCACCGTTCACAGTTTGGAGATACGCATAAAAATATTGTTGGCTACTTTACCAATATCCAACTATTTGGTTTTACCGGAACTCCTATTTTAGCTGAAAATGCCGATGGAGAGAAAACTACCGCGAGCCTCTTTGGAAAATGCCTGCATAAATATGTGATTACTGATGCGATACGTGACGAAAATGTATTGAAGTTTTCGATAGAGTATATACAAACATTTAAAAAGAAGGAGCATATCATTGACCTGAAAGTCGAGCAAATTAACGAATCTGAAGTGTATGAAGCTCCAGAACGTAAAGAAGCTATTGTGGATTACATCATCCAGTACCATGACCAGAAAACGCAAAATAAAAGATTTTGTGCCATGATGTGTGTACAGGATATTGATGCAGTCATTGCTTACTATGAAATCTTTAAAAGGAAGAAGCGAAATGGCGAGCATGATTTGAAAATTACAACAATATTTAGTTATGCTCAAAACGAAGAGGAAATGGAAGATCGGTTGGCTACACAGTTGTCCACGGCTGCAGAGCCTCAAGCTGAGTACAACCGTTATATTCCCCATCGCAGAGAATTACTGGAAACATATGTAAATGACTTCAACGGAATGTTTGGCGAAAAGCAGAACATTAGGGACAATGAAGGTTTTTATAATTATTACAATGCTATTGCAAGGAAATCAAAACATCCGAAACACGAAGCGGATATTTTATTGGTTGCGAATATGTTTCTAACAGGTTTTGACAGTAAAAACCTGAATACTTTATATGTTGATAAAAATTTAAAGTATCATGGATTGATTCAGGCGTTTAGCCGGACCAACCGAATTCTTGATAAAAATAAGACACAGGGAAATATTGTTTGTTTCCGGAATTTGAAAGACAAAACCGATCAGGCAATAGTATTATTCAGCAATAAGGAAGCTATAGACGAAATTATCGTTGAGCCTTATGATACCTACGTAGAAAAATTCAATGAAACTACGAGTCGATTATTGCAAATCGTGCCCACGGTGGACACTGTAGATCGCCTGTATACGGAAGGAGATAAACTACAATTTATTTTGACGTTTCGCGCCCTTATGCGATTATATAAAAAGATGAGTCACTATACCGAGTTTACCTGGGATGATTTGCAAATGGAGGAACAGATTTTTGCAGATTATACCAGTAAATATCTAGATCTGAATGATAGGCTTGGATCCGACAATTCCTCAGAAAAAACGTCAATTTTAAAAGATATTGATTTTGAATTGGAGCTTATAAGACGCGACACGATTAATGTAACGTATATTCTTCAGTTGTTGATTAAATTCAAGTCAAATCACAATACTAGAGATAAGGAGAGTATTGAAAAAGATATATTCAACCTATTAAATACTGAGGTGTCATTGAGAAGTAAACGAGAGCTTATCGAAAAATTTATTCAGGAGAGCTTACCGCATATTGATGATACCGATACTGTTCCGGAGGAGTTTGAAAAATTCTGGACGGCAGAGCAGGAAAAGGCGCTCAAAGACTTGATTAAAACTGAAAGTCTATCTGAAGAAAAGACAGAAAAACTAATAGAAAATTATCTGTTTACGGAGCGTGAACCGTTAAGAAGGGAAATTTTAGATCTGCGGGAAGAAGGAAGACCAAGTGTTTTAAAATCTAAAGAAATCGGTGACCGCATCTTAGGCAAGATTTTGGGATTTGTGGATACCTTTGTTCATGGTATTTCAGGGAATTAAAATATCACCGCTTGATGTTTTCACCCAGAAGATTTTAGAGTTTCATATAGAAAGTTTACCTTCGGTAGAGAAAACTCGGGCGAAGATTGACATTTAAACTCGCCTAAAAATTTTAATAGCTATAAATAAATTTGATGTGATAAAATTTATACTGTGTTTTATGATCTTTACTTCTATTCATTTATATAGCCAAGTAAGAGTTACTGAATTATATGAGATAAGTCCTGGTCGTAACATTACTGTCGGTGAAACTTCGTTAAAAACGTGGATAGACACTTTCATGGGGCAATTATTTTATGTCGAACACAATTTTTCACAAAGTTCCAGCAATGATAATGAGTTTCATAGTATGAAATTCGCAACAAAAGACACATTGCTACTGACAGTACCGCAAACTCCAATTAAAATTGTCATAGGTACACAGGCCGGAAAACGTTTTCGCACATCACAAATTATGCTGCTCGATTCTAAAAACGGAATAGCGGGTCAGATAGGCCAATCTTTTGATCCAGCCGATTTCGACTTTTCGGCAGCTGCTTATTTTAATCTGGCTTGCAAAGCCAAAAAATATACTGACGGTCTTGTTCTTGCAAGTACTTTTAACAATTTCATAGACATCCAGTACGATAATAAAACGACAAAATTTCATTTGATTATTGATCGCATTAATAAGATTAAGAAAACCCATATTCCATACCCTGACAAAACCCAGCAAACTATATCATGGTTGAAAATTGAATTGGCTAAAACTTTTAAGGATATTCCAACCTTAATTTATGAGTTATATATATCGGATAAGTCTGAGGGTAAAACATGGCAAAACATCCACGGATTTTTCAATGACTCTGGTATAAAAGATTATATTAATGATTTGATAAACCCCACCGCAAAGGTATATTTTGAGAATGGCGAAAATGTATTGTTTCCGTCAGGTTGGTTTGTAAATCCAGATCGCGGTAGCGTAGATTGGTTATCAGCACCTTTTAAACAAATTTCATTCACACACAATCGTTTCCTGAAACGTTATGAAATTACTATTGATATTTTGATCAATAACGAAATGGAATTACAGCATGGTACAATTGAAGGTTACAGTTCGACCCAGCGAAAAAGTTATCGAACTGTGTTAACCAAAGACAATACTCAAAAAATTAAGCCTACGAAAATGATTCTTTATGTAGAATTGAATCGAATTGAAGGCCTTCTAAAAACGGACGATTATGAAACAATTATCTTGTTTGACAATAAAAGGAGTTGAATTAACTTAATTCTTGGCACCGCATGAGAATGTATCGCACAAATAGAGAACTCTACCCCCGCTTGTTTTTATTTATTACAATCTTGAGTTACAAGGCCTAAACACGAGCTTTTAATGCAATATCGTTGCAATGATTTAAACATTTGCTACGAATTGTCAACATACAGGTCTACTTTTATTTAATTAAGTAATATATGTTTATTAATATTTGTTATGTAATTTATGAGACGGTCCTTAAACCGCCCCCGATGCGCACGCCGCCTGATGATGGCTTTAGCAATTTTTCCTATAATTGATATGATTGGATCATTCGAATATTTTACAATCCTGAGGCTGTGCATAAGATGCCACGGAACACACTCCTAATTTCTCAACTATTAGACAAACATCATACTTTTTTAGCTATTTTTAACTGTTACCATAGAAGCAAATCATCTACAAAAAAAGCGAGCCCCTGCCCGCTTTTTCGATAGTTCAAAACACTTGATTTTCAAAACCTAAAGACATGTTTTTGTTGTTTTCTCGTCGCAATTATAGTAAACATTTGCGACAAAATTATGTATGCGTGTAACGATGAGTTAAAGTGATTTGCAATCAATAGTCTCCTAATTTATATCCAAGTCCAAAGGAAAACCATATTCTGTCCTGATAAACCCAGTCCTTCCTATTACCAATCATTTTATCAACCCCCGCAAAAATGCCAAAATTAACTTTTTGAACAGTAAACAAAATTCCTCCTTGATAATAAGTAATTGCAACAACATCCTTTTTATCGTCAGCTGTAGTGCTGCCATCAGGATTCTTCTTAAAATATTTATCTGCTCCAAAACCGAATCCGTAGGGGATTAAACTGACAAAATTTTGTTTAAATGCATCTGTGCCTCCAAGTTTAAATCTGAGTCCGAAGTTATAGCTGACAGTAAAAGAACTTACAATGTCATCGCCTTGCCCCGCAGTTTTTGTTCTAAATTTAAAGGGATGAATCAATGGAATCCCTACAAACTTAGTACTAAGCAAAATTTTGGATTGCGGCTTAAAATCATCTTTCTTAATTCCAAAATAATATTTCGAAGCATCTTGATCAGAATTTAGATTATCAGAATCTAAAGCGAAAATAACTTTATAAACGTTATATGGTGTGGTTGATGGGACCTTGACTTTTGTCAGTACTTTTTGCCCACTATCCGTAGATTCTCTGTAAGTCTCTGTGTATTCGATTTTGTTTTTGGGCTCTACAACAAACTTTTTCCTCGGCAGAACCTGGATTATTACATATCCGTTGAAATCTTCACTTATGATTTTATAGTCAAATCTTTTGGTGCGGTCATTTACTGGAATGTAAACACTATCCGTATAAGTATTATTAGTTCGCTCCTTACCTACAATTACACCTTTTAACCCTAAGCGGCTCCGATAAACATTAGGGTTAAAAAATACTGCACGCCAAGTTGGAGTTTCCTTGTATGTACTATGTGTTGCAACATTGGGCGTTGCAGTAGTCTGCCCCACAGGAGCGGGTGTGTTGACCGGGATCAAAGTGTCCGTTTGCGAAAAACAGTTAATAGATATTGTAATAATTAATGTAGACAGAATTTTTTTCATAATGTTTGTGGTTTTAGTTAAAGTTTAATTATGTTAATATTGATACCAGTATATGGAGTAGGATATATCGACAAACCCTATTGATTATATCTATCAAATGTGATTAAATTCAAAAAAAACAAAAGCCAATAATTTCGCGCTGCAAGACGGCAGTATGAAATTATCGGCTGAAGTGGTATTCCCGATTTAAATTATTATTGAATTTAACAGATTATGATATCCGTTGAATAACTATTCGATTAACTGTTAAATTTAATCGTTTAACGAGTCATTAAATCAAAATAATGTAAGTAAATGACAACAAACATCGAAGGCATTTCGTTGAAATATAGCTACTTATAAAATCTAAGACATTTATTATTAATCACTTTCACAAATAGCAGTAGTCTGAAGGAAAAACAGCTACGAAGTAAACTCTTCTGCACACTCCATCTATGCAATTCGGGAATCCAAACTATTCAATTCGGGAATCTAACACCACGATAGTTGCAAATAACAACCTGGCCTTATAGGTTTGTAACCTATAACCCCCTTCGCATGAAAACATTTTCACAAACTTTGATTGATGACCTCGATGAAAACTTAAGAGAGTTAAGCCGGGATCATAATGCACCGCTTCAATATGCTGTACATGCGCTGAAACTAATGATACGCACACTTGAAAAACTCAAATCGTTTTTTATTGAATACGAGTTTGAAAGCAAGGCCGAAGAAATCTGGTTCTTTCGGGAAGTGAAGCCACACTTTGCCAGCAAACTCATTTATTTCAATGATTTGTATAATATTGAAACCAACAAGCCTTTGGATACAATTAAAGCTTTAAGAAAATATTACAACGCAGAGTTGATAAAGCTGCAGGAGTTTTTTAAGGAAAATCAGGAGTTTTATCGCTACTACCGTACAGGCAACCGCAGCTTGGATAAAAAATATTTTATCCGCGGGAAATATGACATCAGGTTAACCCTCGATAGTTTCTACCTCCAGGCAGACCACCGCTTCTCGACTTCACATGATTATAAGGTGGCAAAAATTTTAGCCAATGGTTTATTAAAAGAATTCCTGGAACAACAGCTGGCCGCATTAGAAAACAAACCATCGTCACCCGCGATACATGTGGCAAGCCCGCAAAGATGGACCGGTTCCAAGGTCGCCCTTACAGAGTTAATTTATGCATTGCATACCGAAGGGGCGTTTAATGACGGGAAGTCCGACTTAAAAGAGGTTGTTGCTTTTATCGAATCGGTATTCAGCATAAATTTAGGCCAATACCACCGTACTTTCCTGGAAATAAGGGAACGAAAATCAGAACGCACAAAGTTTCTGAGTCAATTGAAAGAAAAGCTGATGACACGTATGGATATTGCAGACAACAGTTAGCAAATTACAGAAAAGGGCCACCAACTGGCAGCCCTTTTTAATTATAATGTCTTCTACAAATTCCCTGCAATCCCCAGGCAGACAGCCGAGGTGATTGAGGATGCCGTACCGTGTGGTATCCCGTCAATACCACCAACAATATGAAAAATATTTATTTCCCAATCGGTATCCGTATTTGGCTTCGGACGCTTTTTCCTCGCGGCAGCATGCCTGGCGATCGAGGTCACGGTCAGAAGCACCTTTTTATCGTGCGCGCTAAATGCGGAATGACTGATAACTAATGATTCGTAGTCGGAAATGTAATTGAAAATCAATTTGTAATCGGTGCCACCTTGCGTAATGCCGAGAAGAGATCGCGTAAAACCTTCAAGGCTCGTTTTAGCGCTTGGGCTAATGTTTGATGCATTGTAGGCTTGTGCGGCGCCCGAAGCAGGGTTGTTCAGCATCTCCGACAAGTGCTGCGCTGTTGGAAGCTCATAGGTCGGATCTTTCAGTCCGACGAAATGGCTGTTGCTTTGCGCAATATCGTCAACCCTTGCTAAAACACCGGTTATGGTCGTGGGAAGGGCACTGCCGTCAAAATAAGAATCTGAAATTTCATTATGGATTTGTCCTGCCGAATCGTATGGGTTTGCGGGGTTGCTCGCATTGATACTGCTAACATCATTTTTATGGTAACCGATCGGCGACGGGTCGCCCTGCGATTCGGTTTGCAAATCATCATTGCAGGAAACAAAAACCACTAAGGCGAGCAATGGAAAAAAGATAAAGCATGAATGTAAGTTTTTCATGATGTGAATGTTTTAAATGTTACTGAAAATTTTTCAGTTCATTTCTCCCGGGGTAATCTGAACGTTGCTTGGTTGGCCAGCTTTACAGGCCTTGAATTCGTTGACAAAACTATGGGCAGGCATCGAACGGCGCAACACCATCCATACGCGATTCCCGAATTGAGAATACTGGATTCTCGAATTCAGTACCTTAAAAAAAGCACCCGAACCACTATCTACAGGGATGCAAATAACACATTGGGCTAACGAGAAAACCTACAAAATGTCAAGTGTCGATATTTTTGTTATTTTTATTTATTAGATTGTTTGCGTACCAATTTACATTCGAGCCATGAACCCCAACAGTACATCCACAAAGAAACTCTTCAGCTTACTTTTAATGGTAGTTTTCTTCCACGCTCATGCTCTTGGAAATTTTTCAGACGAGGACACACTAATGGAAAAGGACTTTAAATTTCTACAGCAAAATTTTTTTCAAAACAGGAGCAATCAGTTAAAATCGTCGATATATGCAAAAGCCTGGCTGGCAAAAGCCAAAACAGAGAATGACCGCGTACAGGTAGCAATGGCATACAAAGCGTTGGCATACAATGCTGATAAAAGATTAAAAGAAGTATATATCGACAGCATGGTCAATGCCGCAATGAGTACTGGACAAGATGCCGCAATAGGCGCCGCATATTTAACCAAGGGGATCGCTTTATACGAACAATTGAAGCACAAAAATGCATTAGACAATTACATGATAGCCGACAGGTATATCTCGAGAACCAACGATCTTGAGATAGGATTTAAATTGAAATATCAAATTGCACAAACCAAATACCAGTTGGGATATTATGACGAGGCGATTTCATTGTTACGGGAATGCATTACGTATTACGAGGAAGAGAATGATGTGGCCTATCTGAATTCATTATATGCATTAAGCCTGTGTTACACGGCTTTCAAAGAATACGATTTATCGTCATATATGAACAATGTCGGAGAATCTGCTTCCAGGGATTTTGGATTGCTTTACATGTTGCCTTACTTCCAACTTTCGGAAGGTGTCAATGAATACTACAAGAAAAATTACACAACCGCAATAAAAACGCTCTCAGAAATTATGCCTGCATTGAAAGCCGATAGGCAAAATGTAACCGTAGGAAATTTCTACCTCGGAAAGAGTTTTTGGGATACTGGAGACAGGAAAAAAGCCGTGCCACATTTCAAACTAGTTGTCGCTATGTTCGGTGAAAAGGAATACATTCGACCGGATCTGTTGGAAAGTTATTCGCTTCTGATTCAATATTACAAAACCAAAAGCGATGACAAATCTGTCGTATTTTATATGGCCGGGCTACTAAAAGCAGACAGTGTGATCAGTGCAGACTATAAATATTTGTCTGGAAAAATCCTTCGGAAATACAATCCTAAAAAAATCATCGAGGAAAAACGAGATATTGAATCAAAGATGTTGTGGCGTACAACAGCGGGAAGCACCTTGATTGTTGCCCTGTCGGGCACAATCGGATTTATGATTTACAGGCATTCCAAAACACGAAAACGATACCACCAAAAGTTCCGTGAACTGATGGAAAAGAATAAAGAAGGTAAAGTCGTGGCGGCACATACTCCGGGTCCTTACAATGAAAAAGAATTAGGCTTCAATGAAGAACTAGCAAACGAATTAATAAAGCGGCTCGAAGAATTTGAAAAAGAGAAGGAATATATTGAACATGACATGAACTTGGCGAAGTTTTCTTCAAAATTAAATACAAATCCGAAATACGCTACTAAAATTCTGGCGCACGCCCGCGGCAAAGGAATAATCGAATATGTCAGCGACCTGAAGATCGACTACATCGTTGACAAACTTCACGATGATAAAAGATTCAGGAACTACACAAACAAAGCACTCGGAGACGAAGTCGGTTTTGGTTCTACACAAAGTTTCACAAAAGCGTTTAAATCAAAAATTGGTATTCCGCCGACGATTTATATAGCCGAACTGAAAAGCGCGGCAAAAAGAGATACCGATACTGCGGATAATCTGGCATAACCTTTTTTAAATGACACGCCCGGTCTTTTCAGCAACAAAAAATAAATCTTTCCCAACCCAATCCCAACTTGTGATTTAAAACAAACCAATCGATACAATTTTGTGCCATAACCAATCAAAATCAATGTTATGGCAGTTGAAAATGACAGTTTCGCAAGCTCCGCTAATGGCAGAATGCTGCGCGAGCAAATTCTTACCAAACAAGACCTCCTTGAATTCCGCACATTACTTTTAAATGATTTTAGGGAAATTCTGCAATCCAAACCGCAGCAAACCAAACAATGGCTCAAATCTTCTGAAGTAAGGAAATTGCTGAATATCTCTCCCGGCACGCTGCAGACATTACGAATCAACAAAACCCTATCCTACACAAAAATTGGTGGGATTATTTATTATGGCTACAAGGATATCGAAAAGCTCCTCGAGCAAAATACCGTGAAGTCCGAACGCACATTGTTTAACACCAAGTAATTCGCATTATGAATTACATCAAGCACCTTACAGGATTTTTTGAAAAAGTGACCAATGACAGGTGGCTTAACCCAACCCATATCAGCCTCTACATGTCGCTTTTTCAATTCTGGAATTTCAACCGCTTTAAAAATCCGATCAGTATTTCACGTGATGAGGTCATGCGCATCAGTAAAATCAGTTCAAAAGCTACGTACCACAAATGCTTGAAAGCGTTGCACGATCAAGGCTACATCAAATACGAGCCATCCTACAATCCATTTAAAGGCAGCCAGGTATTCCTGTTCAATTTTTCAGAAGACCTTAAGCCAGTTCCAAAAACTGACAAATCAGCCAGTTCAAAATTTGAACCTTCCGGCGAACAGGTCTTAAACAAGTCGCAGCCTGGTACTGAAACAAGTTCTGAACTGGTTGATGAACAAGCACTAGTACCTTCTATAAACAATTCAAACATTACAAACATTACAAACATTGAAAAGGGCTTAAACGGGCAAGCACCCAAAAGAAAACTTGAAGATGAAATTTCAGATTTAAAAAATGCGGATAATCAAGAAGAAGAAAAAAGTTCCGCGAAAAAAGAAGAAAAAGAAATGCCGGAACGATTGCTTCATAAAAAATCGGACGCTTCTTCTCCGGCATTCGCTGACCACACTGCGGAGCAGACTGAAAGCGGTCAGCAAAAAAGTTCCGCCAAAAAAGAAAAAGAAAGAAGTTCCAATACGTTTGCCGAAGGCAGTCCGAAACAATCTGAAACCACCCGGCAACATGAAGCCGTTGAAGACATCCGGAAAATCTTTTCGCGCGCAGATGAAAAATCAGAAGATTACCGGAAAGCGTCTGCTGTTCCAACACTCCAGGAAGTGCTTGCACATTTCCGCGAACACGATTTCCCTGAAATAGAAGCCAACAAATTTTTTAATTATTTCCAAAGCATCGGTTGGCTTGTTGGCGGGAAAACGCCGATGGCCGATTGGCCGGCTGCAGCCAGGAACTGGATGTTAAATGCTCCAAAATACGCTAGCAATGAACGAACAGACAGAACAAAACACCTCGATACCTCAGCAGGAAAAGACTATTCAGAGCCATTATGATTATACCGATGTTTTGCAGTGGGTCGAGAAAAAAGGCCGCGAGTTATACGGGACAAAATTCCGGATTATCAGTGATGATCACCCTGTAATTTACCGGCTCATATCATATTTTCTCAAAGACGAACGAACGGCTTTTCAATTCGGGATCGATCTTGAAAAAGGAATTTTGTTAGCAGGCCCGGTCGGCTGCGGCAAAACCACGATTATGAATGTCATGAAGCACCTGACAAAAGCTGAAAATAAATTTTCCGTAAAGCCCTGCCGGGATATCAGCATTGAATTCATCAATGAAGGGTATAGTGTGATTCAGAACTACAGTATCGGTAAACAATTTCATCGCGAACAACGGATCTATTGCCTGGACGATCTTGGCATCGAAAACAATCTCAAATATTATGGCAACGAATGCAACGTCATTGGGGAAGTATTGCTGAGCCGTTACGACATTTTCATCAGCAGGAGAATTCCCACGCATGTAACAACAAACCTGTCGGCATCAGAAATTGAAGCGCAATATGGAATTCGCGTACGAAGTCGCCTGCGTGAATTATGCAACCTGATCGCCTACGACAAAAACACTAAAGACAAACGCTAAATAAAATATCATGACACACAATATCAAATTGTTCTGACCTGAGATTAAAAATTTGAGATTAAGAATTTGAAATTAAAAGGAGGACAGCCAGTGGCTGTCAGGTATTTTTTAATAATTATTAAACTTTAAACTATGAAAACCACAATATCAAACTGTTCTGATTTGAGATTAAGAATTTGAAATTAAAAGGAATTTGAGATTAAGAGGAGGAAGTCCAGTGGACTTCAGGTACTTTTTAAACAAACAATAATCATCTAAAATTCACAAAAATGAAAACACGCAATATCAAATTGTTCTGATTTGAAATTAAAAGGAATTTGAAATTAAAAGGAGAATGTCCAGTGGACATTCGGTTCAAACTAACGGCTGTCAGGTATTTTTTAATAATTATTAAACTTTAAACTATGAAAACACACGAAATTAAATTGTTCTGGGAATGGTTCTACTGCAACGAAATAACACTCCGCACACTCCGCGACCAAAACCTAAAAATTCAAAAAGTATTTATCTATTGGCTCGACCGGCATTTGCACAACTATTGCGAAGGTTTGGATTGTATCATTATATTTCCGGAAAAGGTTGGTGATAAACCGCAATTCGTAATTTCCGCAAACGGCAATCCCGATTATTTCGACCAGGTCACAACATTAGCAGAATATGCCCCGACTTTAAAACATTGGAAAATTATTCCGTTTATCCAGCCGTCTGGCGATATCGAAAATATGGAAGCTGGCTTAGACAAGCCCTACGTATTTAAAGACATCATCCTGAAGGCAAGCGAGCTCAAATTCACGCCGCTGGAATATGAAAATGAAAAGAAAATCGACATGATCGTTTACCTTAAAGATTTCACAGTGCATTGCAAAAACAGCAACCTGCTTCAGGTAGTATTTATAATCATGCAGGATTTGATCGGAGAAAAATCACTGTTCCAAAACATCAATTTTGTCGAATTGGCTCAGTTACCAAACGATATGGATACTGAAATGATACACCTATACGATTTAGGGTTCTACCTGGACGAACTAAACAAAAGAAAGAGCAATGGTAAAATTTGATTGTTATGCGGCAACAAAAGCAAATAATGCTGGTAGGCATAGCAGATCAACGTATATAATTAGGCTTTAATGTATTAAGTCAGGATTCAGCAGATAATTTCTGACAAGAATGTTAAGTTCGCAGCAAAATTTTAAAATTTATCTGTAATATCACAATGCATGAAATTTCCTCCGGCACATTCGTAGTATTAAAAACGGGTGGACCAAAATTGAAAGTAAAATGGTATCTTGACCCTACACATGTAGAAGTAAGCTGGTATCATAAGAATATCGAGCAATTTAAGATACTCGATGTTGACGATCTTGAAATTTGGGACGACGACGCTGCACTAAACATTGATGTCATTGCAGTAATCATCCAACCTCCTGTAAATAATTAAGCTTTGCGCTGGTCAAATTCCATACGCAACGCAGAAAAATCCTGCCTGATGCCCTGCAAAACATCTTTAATGCTCAAAACACCAAGATCATCGGGTTCAAATTCTTTTGTAGCAATACTGCAAGTGTAACGCCAAATCTCTAAAACTTCAGAAAAACGCACTTCGTAAGGCTTGTAAAAAGTATTGTCCGATTGTGCTGTCAAGGCGTTTTTGCCATTTTTAAAAAGTCTTTTGTATGACATGCCATTTGTCCTGGTGATCAGTATATAAGTCTTCCCATCAACAACGTCACTGACTTTTTCCAAATATTCCCCTACGACAAAAGATCCCTCTTTATGCGGTGGCATCGAATCTCCTGTAACAGGAAAGGCTCGGTACTTCCCCGTTCCTAAAAATGGAAGCGATATGTGTTGCAGGCTTTCTATAAATTCCGGATCACTATATCCGGACAGGTAACCAGCCTGCGCCTTGGCACCTACAATCTCAATTTTATTTTCTCCCTCACTATCAACTGCAATGGGGAGCAATATTCTGTTGTCTTCCAATTGCAGCAGATTCTCATAAGGGACACGTCGGATATCAAACGAAAGCAATAAATCGATGCTAACGTGGTAATATCTGGAAATTTTCTGCAAACAATCCAACGGTGGATCTGTTGTCCCCTCATATTTTGCATAACGCTCGCGCGGAATGCCAAGAGCATCCGCAATTTTTTGCTGTGTCAAATTATGCTTGACGCGTAAGTATCTAAGATTATCAGAAAATACAGACATACGTTAATGGTAATATTATTCACAACAAATATAAGAATGTTTGGTAATATCGTTCCTAATTTTGTAAAATATATTTTCAATCCAAAACACAAAGATAATATGACACGCGCCGTCGCACACATCGATATGGATGCATTTTTTGCTTCTTGTGAAGTCCTGTCCAACTCAAAATTGGCAGGGTTGCCCGTTATTATTGGCGGTGGCGAGCGAGGCTTTGTGATGTCGTGCACAAGTGAAGCCCGGTATTTTGGCGTTCGCCCTGGAATGCCATTAAAAATGGCAAAATGGAAATGTCCCGACGCGAAATTGATCCAGGGTGACATGGAATATTACTCCAAAATTTCAAAAACAGTTACTCAGATTATTGAAGAAAAAGCGCCGATTGTTGAAAAAGCGGCTATCGATCAATTTTACCTTGACCTTACCGGAATGGATAAGTTCTACGGTACTTTTCAATTTACTGACAACCTGATGAAATCCATTAAAAATGAAACTGGCCTGCAAGCCAGCTTTGCGCTTTCTACAAACAAAACAGTAGCTAAAATCGGTTCAGGGGAGTCAAAGCCTATCGGCAGGCTGCAAATAACTGAAGCAATGGTCCAGCCATTCTTAAATCCACTTCCTGTCCGGAGAATTCCGATGATTGGTTTCGAAACCGCATCGCTTCTAAACCGCGTCGGCATTCGCGACATTGGCACATTGGCAAGCAGGCCGGTGATTATGCTCGAAAAGCAATTTGGAAAAACAGGCAGGGCGCTTTGGAAAAAAGCAAATGGTATAGACGAAGCACCAGTTGTGCCATTTAAAGAGCAAACATATATATCCCGTGAACAAGTATTTGAAGATGACACAATTGATGTGGTAATGATACGTGTACTGTTATCAGCAATGGTTGAGGAATTAGCCCATGAATTACGAACAGAAACATGGCTGGCCGGGACAGTCATTGTAAAAATCAAATATTCAGATATGGATACCGTGACAAAACAGGAATCAATATCCTACACCTCGGCCAATGATACCATTAATGCAGTTGTAAAAAACTTGTTTTCAAAACTTTATACACGCCGGGTTCGAATCCGGATGATTGGTGTTACACTTTGCAAATTGGTTCGCGGCACATACCAGATGAACATTTTCGAAGACACTGAAAAAAAATTAAAATTGTACCTGGCAATGGATAAAATGAAAGCCAAGCACGGCTCTAATGCTGTCAATTGCGGTGTCGGGTTCGATTTGAAAACACGCACAAAATAATGTACCTCAACTGTCATACATACCACAGCCTGCGCTTCGGCACAATTCCTTTGGAGGACTTAATCAGCAATGCGGTGAAATGCGGTGTATCAGCAATGGCATTAACCGATATCAATACGGTAACTGCTATTTATTCCTTCTTTAACCAATGTAACGAGGCCAAAATAAAGCCACTGGTCGGTATTGAGTTCAGGCATGACAATCAGTTCCGATATATCGGGCTGGCAAAAAATGCCAAAGGCATTGCAGAAATGAACAAATACCTTACCTGGCACAATTTTGAAGATACGGTACTGCCTAATGAAGCTCCAGACTTTGAAAATACATTTATCATCTATCCCTTAGAGAACATTCCAAAAAATCTGAAGGAATACGAATATATCGGCATTCGGCCTGAGCAACTGACACAGTTGTACAAGCCGGCATTGCGAAGTTTACTCGATAGGATGGTAATGCTGCAGCCGGTCATTTTAAAGTCATCCGACGATTTGAAACTGCACAAAGTACTTCGGGCAATCAGTCGCAACACACTCTTAACGATGCTGCCTAAAGAGGATCATTGCAGAGGAACAGATGTAATGATTCCTCAGAAAGAATTAGAATACCGTTATGCCGATTATCCACAAATTATAGCCAATACCGAAAAAATAATCCGGGAGTGCAACTTCGATTTTGATTTTTCCACGCCAAAAAACAAAAAACATTTTACCCAAAACAGGAAAAGCGATTTTGATTTACTCACAAAACTTGCACTTGACGGATTGAAATGGCGCTACGGCAGTGATAATCCTGATGCATTGGCCAGAGTCGAAAAAGAATTAAAAGTCATTGATCAATTGCAGTTCAGCGGCTATTTTCTGATCACATGGGACATCATTCAATACAGCAACAAAAGAGGCTTCATCCACATTGGCCGGGGCAGCGGTGCCAACAGTATCATTGCCTACTGCCTCGGCATTACTGACATTTGTCCGCTTGAGCTTGACTTGTATTTTGAGCGCTTCCTGAATGTCAACCGCAAAAGCCCGCCTGATTTTGACATCGACTGGTCCTGGAAAGAACGCGACGAAATCCTAACCTATATTTTCACGAGATATGGTAAAGACCATGTTGCCTTTACAGGAACTAATGTCGAATTCAAATACCGTTCTATCATACGGGAAGTAAGCAAAGTATTCGGTTTGCCAAAAGCCGAAATAGATATTCTCGCGACAAATCCCTTAGAAAGGCACGATAAAAATCCGGTTGTGCAGGAAGTGCATGCAATGGGAATCCTGCTCGAAAAATTTCCCAACCAGCGAAGCATGCATTCCTGTGGCATTCTGATTTCAGAAGAGCCTATAACCAATTATTCAGTGCTCGAAATGCCGCCAAAGCAATTTCCGATTGTCCTGTTCGACATGCACACTGCTGAAGAAATCGGATTGGAAAAATTCGACATTCTGAGCCAGCGCGGAATCGGGACAATAGTCGATGCGGTTAAATTGATTGAAAGAAACCGCAACATTGTTATAGATATCGTCAATGCCTCTCTGACAAAAAATGAAGCCAGGTGCAATGAATATTTGAGCCGTGGACAAACTATTGGCTGTTTTTATATCGAAAGTCCTGCTATGCGCGGTTTGTTGCGGCGACTGAAATGTGACAATTACAAAACACTCGTTGCCGCATCCTCGATTATCCGTCCGGGAGTAGCACAAAGCGGCATGATGAAAGCTTATATCACCAGGCACAATTTCCCGGGCAGTTTTGAATATTTCCATCCCGTTTTTGAAGAACAGCTTGGAGAAACTTATGGCATTATGGTTTATCAGGAAGACGTCATTAAAATTGCATTACACTATGGTGGGCTTCCCGCTTCTGATGGCGACATCTTGCGCCGTGCCATGAGTGGCAAAGGCCGTTCGAAAGCGCAGCTTGAAAGAATCAAAGGTGACTTTGTGGAATGTTGCAGGAAGAAAGGCCATCCGGAAAAACTGAGCGAAGAAATTTACCGGCAAATTGAATCGTTTGCAGGGTATTCATTTTGCAAAGCGCATTCTGCATCTTATGCAGTTGAAAGTTATTGGAGTCTTTACCTTAAAGTCTATTATCCCGTGGAATTTATGACCGCGGCCATCAACAATGACGGCGGGTTTTATAGAACTGAAGTTTATGTACATGAGGCCCGGATGTCGGGTGCTGAGATTCACAACCCGTGTGTAAACAACAGCGGTTACGAAACCACGGTTTATGGGAAAAACATTTTTCTCGGATTCAAACTTCTCAAAAGTTTGAGGTTTGAAACGGCTGTGGAAATTGAAAAAGAGCGTGCTTCAAACGGCGATTTTAAATCGATGGAAGATTTTATCAGCCGCATTAATATAGGTCTGGAAAATATGCAAACCCTGATTTTCATCGGTGCGTTCAGGTTCACCGGAAGGCCTAAAAACGAATTGATATTGGCCGCTCGGGTAATTTTGATCAATTACAAAAAAGATAACGGTGCAGTACTTTTATTTCAGGAACCGCCTATAGATTTTGAATTGCCTGTACTGGAACGTTCGGCTCTGGAGGATGCCTACGATGAAATCGAGCTGCTGTCATTCGCAACGTCCTTCACACCATTCGATTTGCTGAAAACCAAATACCGAGGTGAGGTAATGGCAAAAGACCTGTTGAACCACCACCGGAAAAGTGTCAGGATGGTAGCCTACCTGATTTCACGGAAACACGTACCTACAAAACGCGGCACAATGTTTTTCGGAACCTGGATAGATGTCGAGGGCGCATACTTTGATACCGCCCACTTCCATGACTGCCTGCAATCTTATCCATTTCGTGGTGGTGGCTGTTACCTTCTCGAAGGAACTGTGGGTGTCGATTACCATTTTCCAACGATCACAATCACTAAAATGGGCAAACTGCCGTTCATTCCCGATCCCCGATATGAACAGCACAAAAGCCAGCAATTCAAAGTCTACGATCTCATCAATGAAGACGTCAGCATGACAAACCGTGCGCCATATCCACAGGAACAGGAGATCAACTTACCGAAATATAAAATGAAGCTATGATGATGAATATAGAAGAAAAAATATCACCCGAAAATAAACCACGCCGCGATTTACAGCACCTTTTGATTACCGGCTTCAAAGAAGAACGATCGACTGTGACATTAATCGAAAACGGAATTACATGCGGATTCACATCACCTGCAATCGACTACATTGAAAAAGACATCAGCCTTCAGGATCTGTTCATCCGGAATCGCTCGGCAACTTTTCTGGGTCGTATTGTGGGTAACTCGCTTATCAATTCAGGATTTGAACCCGGCGGTATCATTGTAATCGACCGAAGTATTAGACCGCGGGATGGCAACATTGCAATCTGCTTTCTTAATGGGTATTTTACAGCAAAGAAGCTTGAAATTAAAAAGAATAAAAATGAAATTTGGCTCATTCCCGATTGTGACGGAATGGAGCCTTTGCTTGTCACTCCGGATGATGAATTTACAATCTGGGGAATCGTAACCTGGAAATGCAACCCCACAATCTGATGTATATAATTGTAGACGGAAATAACTTTTACGTAAGCTGCGAACGTGTTGGAAATCCTTCACTCAACAACAAGCCTGTGGCAGTAATGTCCAATAATGACGGCTGTGCGATAGCAATGAGTAATGAAGCCAAAGCAATCGGGATTAAGATGGGCGACCCTACCTTTAAAATTCGCGAGCGGCCGGATGCAGGTAACATCACACTCTTGTCCTCGAACTACGCACTGTACGGGGATATAAGCGCGCGCATGGTCGACATCATACGCCTGTTTGCGCCCGAAGTGGAGGTATATTCGATCGACGAATGTTTCGGGAAAATTCATGGTGTGATAAACTACGAAGAAAAGATGCGCGAACTCCGCAAAACCATTTTGCAGTGGATCGGCATTCCAACCTGTATCGGCATTGCGCCAACTAAATCACTTGCAAAAGCGGCCAACAGGATTGCAAAAAAATTCCCGGAACATACAGGCGGCGTTTATGCCATTGACTCGGAAAAGAAGAGGATCAATGCGCTGAAATGGCTTGAAATCGGTGACGTTTGGGGCATAGGAAATGCGCATGCCGATAGATTGCGCGGCATAGGGATTAAAACTGCTTACGACTTTACCAAAGACTTAAGCAATGATTGGATCAAAAAGAATATGGCCATTGTTGGTTTCCGCCTCTGCCGCGATTTAAGTGGATTGCCCACGCTCGATTTCGAAGATGTGAAAGACAAAAAAATGATTGCACACACCCGCACATTCGATAAAAAGAGACGCGGTGACTTCCCTTATGTAAAAGAGCGTGTATCGACTTTTGCAGCCAACGTGGCCGAGAAGTTACGTGTGCAAAAGTCTTTTGCAGCGACCGTCCATGTATTTATCCAGGGCGATTACAAACACCGGTTTTTGCCTGGCTATTCAATTGGATTGGCCAGTGCTACCGACTATCCCACAAACTCAACATTCGAAATTAAAAAAACTGCCATCAAAATTCTCGAAGCAATATGGCGTGACGATTTCGACATTGCCAAAACCGGTGTCATGGTTAGCGGTATCACACCGGCACCAAACGTCCAAACCACGATTTTCGGCTACGAAAAGTCTAAAGACCAGGTCGCTATGGCCGCAATTGATAAATTAAACTTAAAATTTGGCAGGCATGCAATCCGCTTTGGTGGTGAAGATCGTAAATTGCATAAGATGCTCCGCGAGCACCTTTCGCGGAATTATGCAAGTAATATTAACGAAATAATTGAGATACGCTGATGTGTGCAAGATGTGAAGCGCAGCCCAAACCCGGAAAATCCGGAAGGCTGACCCAGATGAAGCCGGAAATGCTCACCGGCGGCGGTGTCACCGCCTTTGAAAAGGCAAAACTGCCAATTATATTGAACTCCAATCCTGATGAAGTTGTAATGAGCACTTGGAACTTTACGCCCGGATGGAACGTTGAGCAAAATGGCCCGGCGCCAAGTACATACAATGCAAGAATTGAAACTATTGACCAGAAGCCAACATACGCGCCACATCTTGGCAACCGTTGCCTGGTAGTTTTGACGTCTTTCCAGGAAGGACAGGAAAGGATCATTGATGGGAAGAAGAAAAAGTTTCAGTACAAGATCACTAAGGAAAACACCCACGAGTTTTGTGTTGCCGGAATTTACCGGATTTATAAAGGGGAAATTTACCACACTGTTATAACAACAGAAGCCAACGAATTGATGGCAAAGATTCACAATACGATGAAGCGTATGCCTGTGATATTGGAACCTTGGGAAGAAAAATATTGGCTTGAAGGCGAACCAATGAAAAACTTTGCCGACCGAGCCAACGTGCATCTTGAAGCCACTCCGCTTTTTAAGGAATCACCGCAACAAAACCAAGGTGGTCTGTTCGATTAGTACATCAGTTTGAAAAGACGTGCCGTCTGAATTTGAAGCCTGGAAATCAAATAATTTCGCATGGAAAAACCAAGCTACCTGAATTTTGAAGCCGACAAATATTATTGGAAACCGGATATTGATTACCGCAAACATCCGGAGTTGTACAGGGTTGGTAAAGGCGAGCAAGGTGTTTTAATTTGCGAGCCTTACAAAACCGAAATCGGCAGATATTGGCGTTTTAAAGATTCGGCGATCGCGACTGAAAGCAGTGAGAAAATTTTTGATCTCTTTACCTATTATTTGGATGCAAATGATTTTGTAGGTGCCGACATGGTAAGGAAGTACCTTCAAATGGGATATACCCGTGCGCGTCGATACGCAAATTACAAAAGCGGTAAAAAGTATGATAAGGAGAATAATTATAACCAATTGGAAAGAGATACCGGCGATCCGGAAAAAGCGGCAGCTGCAGAAATTTTTTACAAAAAATGGAAGCTTGCTGAATCGAGTGATCTTTATACGACTCTTAAGAAAGAATGGAAGAATAATTATGGTTGATGTGTCAACTTTGCAAAACCAGTTTCATTGCGACAGCATCATTGTATTGAACAGACTGGCTGAGATGCCACTCATTTTGGGATTTGCCTCAAAATTCTTTTACTATAGTACGAGCGGATGAAATAAAAAAATATTATCTTAGAATTCATTGAAGATTTACATGATATGGCAGGAAATACAGACAGCCGACTACTCCGGTTTTTAGACGCACAAAATCAAATGTACCTCAAAGCACTATCAGAGGTGCGCAATGGCAGGAAAGAATCACATTGGATGTGGTTTGTATTTCCACAAATTAAAGGGCTCGGTTTCAGCGATACGGCAAAATTTTATGGCATCAATAACTTAGAGGAAGCACAAGAGTACTTAGCGCATCCGGTATTAGGAATTCATCTCATCGAAATTTCGAAAGCGTTGTTAGATCTTAACGGCAAGACTGCCACGGAAATTTTTGGTGTGCCTGACGATATGAAACTGCGTTCGTCAATGACTTTGTTTTCTAAAGTAAAAAATGCCGATCCTGTTTTCAAAGCCGTTTTGGATAAATATTTCATGGGTATTCCTGATGATTATACGGAAGAATTGCTGGAAGGAAATAAAGTGTAATGATGCTTGCAGGTCTTTTGCCAAAGGATGAAAACTTTCAATGGTAAGCGAAATTTTTTTGGCGCCCCTTTCCTACTCCCTGTTAAACAACATTTGCAATTTATACTCTTGTCCAAACGTACCCTGCAGTGAAACTATAGAATCTTCCGCAAACCTTTCGCGATATTGTTCAAAACTCATGATATTCTCGTTCTCAGGCTCATATTCTTTTATAAGCCGTACAAAGTCATTTAAGCGTTCGTGAAAAACAACCACTTCATTTTCATGATTTAAAGTATACAGCGCGTTTAAATTTTGAATAGACATAATTACTCTATAAAATACAGTACCATAAATTTAAAGAGAATCTAATTTTTCTTATTACAGAAAAAATGTAAAAATTTACTGGTGGTGAGGCTCTATAAACTAAGAAAACCTCAACTAAAGAAAGTGCATAGTCCAGTTTGTATTGGAGTATGCGCACGCTTGTTGCCCTTCAGTTGAAGAATTTAATTAGGATACAGGTAACCTCACTGACGCCTCAAATCGTTTGGTTTTTTACAAGAGCGTGGTAGGTCTCTTAGCAGCTCGTTCACAAAGCCGCTATCGCTATACCATAATTTCTGAGCTTTAAAATTTGATGTGTATAGCAAAATTTCACCCGAAGCTGAAAAAAATTGTTCAAATAATAATATATTTGAAACGACTGTTTCATAATTTGACTTATATTTGCTGTGAATTTAAAATGCTATGGCAAGAAATGTTGAGTTTAATGAAGAGGTAGCAGTCCAAAAAGCGATGGAAGTTTTTCGGAGGAAGGGCTATAGCGGGGCATCGCTTCGTGACCTTACGGACGCGATGCAAATCAACAGCAGCAGCTTGTACAATACCATTGGCGACAAGCGCGAACTCTTCGTACGGTGCATACGCTCCTATACCAAGGCAAGCAGGGAAGAATCACTTTTACACAAGGCCAACCATACATCACCATTGCAAGGAGTGATCAGCTTCATAGATGCCGCTATAAACAATATTGCCAGCAATAATAACTGTATGGTCATTAAGATGACCTTTGAGATCGCCGGAACCGATCCCGATGTCAAGGCGCTACTTCGCCAAGCTAACGAGTTTGCCCATACGTTTCTGCTGCAACTCATAAAGGAGGCTATAGCACAAAATGAAATGCGGCAAGACCTCGATGCTGAAACGGCAACCAATTGTATCATCAATGCATTTACCGGCTGGCATGAATCCTACATACTGCACCAGGATACAGAGCGGATCCAGAAAATGGCCCAATACCTTATTGCCCAGCTAACACCATAATTTTGCCCTATTTTGAAACAATTAACTTAGAATTACACCACCTATATTTTAAAACAATCACTTCATAATTTTATTAAAAAATGGAAAACACTCAGAATTACAATTCGGAACTTAACGGAAAAATTGCCCTGGTAACAGGAGGGACAAAAGGAATAGGAAAAGCAATTGCCGACCGTCTGCGAGACGCAGGAGCAAGCGTAATCGTTACGGCAAGAAACCATCCAGGTACAGATCTTCCGCATCATTTTATAGCCACTGACCTAACGGTGGCCAGTGAGACCGCTAAAGTCCTAGGGGAGATCAATGAAAAATTCGGAACCATCGACATCCTGGTAAATAATATGGGCGGTTCCAGCAGCCCTTCCGGCGGATTCAGCGCCCTTATGGATGAGCACTGGGAGAGCGATATCCAGTTAAACCTTCTCGCACCTGTCCGCATTGACAGGGCGGTACTTCCCGGCATGCTGGAGCAGAAAAGCGGTGTAATTATACACATATCATCGATTACCGGCATATCACCCGTGCATGAGTCATTGGGTGCATACGCAGTGGCAAAAGCAGCCTTGATAAACTACAGCAAAAGCCTTTCAAAAGAAGTGACCCCTAAAGGTGTGCGCGTCCTAACCGTATCCCCCGGTATGGTGAAAACCGATACGATGGATGCCTATTTGCACTCCCTTGCCGGGGAAGCCGGGGTCAGCGTTGATGAAATCACACAAAACCTCATGAACAGCCTTGGCGGAATACCCATGGGCAGGATGGCAAGTCCGGAAGATATTGCTGAATTTGTAGGCTACCTCGTGTCCCCAAGGGCATCTTACCTATCCGGTGCGAATTATGTTATAGATGGCGGCACAATCGCAACGGTATAACCAACCGCTCATAAAGATTAAACATATTAAATAAAGTAAATAATGGAACAACAAGCTTATAAAATTAGCAGCGAGAGAGAAATAGAGAATTTAATTGCACAGTATACCCACTTTTTAGACGCAGGGGATTTTGCCGGGGTTGCAGGATTATTTAAATACGGCAAGATCATATCGACCGGGATCGTAGCAGATGGCAGCGAAAATATAGAGAAGCACCTCAAAGAAAACCTTCAGCTGTATGCTAATGGCACGCCAAATACTGCGCACGTAACCACAAATACCGTATTAAAAATAAGTGCTGATGATAATTCAGCCACTGCTTCATCGTATATGAGTATTTTTCAACAGGATCTTGACCGGGGTTTCCCATTGCAGCCCATAATAATAGGCAGGTATAATGATAGTTTTGTGCGCATTGATGATGCCTGGCATTTTAAAGAACGCAATCTGCTAATCAGTCTTTTAGGCGATTATACACATCATGCCAATCCTGCGGCACAAAGCTCAAAAAACCTTAAAAGTGAATAGTCCTAAAACAGCTCTGGTAACTGGCGCTAATAAAGGTATTGGTTTTGCAACGGTAAAAGCACTGGCCCGGCAAGGCTATCGCGTATGGCTTGGATCACGCGATGCGGCACTTGGAAATGCTGCTGTTCAGAAACTTCGTGCCGAAGGGCTCGATGTACGGCTGCTTCTTATTGACGTTACCAGCGACACCAGTGTACAGCAAGCGGCAGCCTTATTAGCTGCCGAAACGCCGCACCTTAACCTGTTAGTAAACAATGCGGGTATTTCCTTAGACTTAACAAGTCCACCAAGCATTGAAAGCCTCGAAAACGTTCGCCAGACGTACGAGGTTAATGTTTTTGGGCCTATCCTCGTAACGCAGTCATTTCTGCCTTTGTTAAAAGCAGCGCCACAGGCCAGGATTATTATGGTAAGCAGTATTGTAGGTTCCATTACGCTTAGCCTCGATAAATCCACGGTGTATGGACAGGTTAATTACATGGGATATTCCAGTTCTAAATCAGCGCTTAATGCAGTGATTGTCGCCTTTGCAAAAGAACTTGAACCACTGGAAATAAAAGTATATGCCATAGAACCGGGACATATAAAAACTGACCTTAACGGTAATACAGGAACACTTAGTCCTGATGAGGGCGCAGCTGTTTCGGTTAAATACGCGACAACGACCGATGATTTGCCCACCGGAAGCTTTTTTGGGCCTCAGGGGGTTCTACCCTGGTAAATATTCAATCCTGTTTGCACATAAGTAACAACGGGTTATGCCTTATCTTGGAAATCCTGAATATGTAGCAGTAGTAGTGCCGGGCAGTTGAGATATTGATTACCAACATTAAACATTAAAAGACGATGCATAAAAATTTAGGTTTAAAGGAAGTTATAACAAGGTCCCAGAAATTAAGGGAACTGTACCACGAGCTTGAGCTCAAATACCATGGAAGCGAATGGACGGTTGAAGAAGACGCCTTGGCTTTCCTAACTGATGCCGGCCTTGTAGGGAGACTAACCATGTCACAACAAGGCAGATGGCCCCAGGGCGGGGATCCTGGGACTGAGCTGGCACATAAACTTGGTGAATGTATTTGGTGGCTGGCCGTGCTTGCTGGGCGCATGGATATAGATATTGAAGAGGCTCTGGAAAATTTCCTTGTGAAAACAGAAAAATTGTTTACGGAAAATGTGTTATCAACTTTAAAAACAGACTGATGTTAAAAGAGAATAATGAAGACAAAGCCCTACTGATCTATGGAGCCACAGGCTATACAGGCAGATTAATTTGCAAGGAAGCTTCCCGAAGGGGACTAACCTTTGAAATTGCGGGACGCAACCCGGATAAAGTTGCTGCTTTGGCAAAAGAATTGAACGTTCCATACCATGTTTTTTCCGTGGATGATGAATTTGGCTGGAGTAAAAGCCTTTTGGGGAAGACAACCCTGCTCAATGTGGCAGGCCCATTTAGCGAAACCGCTGAGCAGGCCATGAATGCCTGTATTAAATATAGAGTACATTATACCGATATTACGGCTGAGGTAGGCATTTACAGGCTTGCGGATTCCAAAGATGAAGCGGCGAAAAATGCGGGTATCATGTTATTGCCTGGAGCCGGCCTTTTCGTAAGCTATGACCCGCTGGTGCTCCATACAGCCAAGCGCGTCGCTAACCCTGTGGCCTTACGGGTTGGCTTTAAATATTCCGGCGGCTTTACCCCGGGTTCTGTTGCCAGTAGCGCCAATATCATTAATGCCGGCTTACTGGTACGAAGAAATGGGGAGCTCGTTCAACTTAATGAGGCACCACCCAGGGCGTTTGACTTTGGGAGTGGTCCTGAAGATTGCCTGCCGACACCACTTGGCGGCGTTGTGCTTTGCTATAAATCGACAGGGATTAAAGACATAGAAGAATATTTCCAGATGGCGCTCCCTAAAGACCTGCCGAACGATGAAACGCTCGCCATCGCGACTGTGGAACTACCCAACGGTATCCGGAAAGGTTTCAGTACCCTAGTTGCGGAAGTGACCGGCGCAAACGGGCTTGTTGCAAGCTCTAAAATAGATATGGAAGAGGGATATGCCCCGACGATATTCTCGGCAGTCGAAATTGCCTCCAGGACGCTTGGCGGTTCCTTTAAAAATGGCTTTCAATCACCCGGGTCTGCCTATGGTGAGGAGCTGCTCTATGTGCTGCCTAATGTGCAGGTCACTGATTTGTAAAATTGCTTTTTTATTAGAATCTATTACTGCATCCCAGCGAACTCACTTGAATGGATTTGCTCGATAGTATTGTAGAAAACCACTCATCGAGCAGGTTGGAAGGTGCACAAAATTTTTAAGTAGTGTGAAACACAGCCATAAACAAAAATCCCAAAATGATTACATTTTGGGATTTTTTTGTCTAGTTCCGGTATAAAAAAAAGGGTGTCTTAAATTAATCCGCAGCAAGAGATTCAATGTTAGGGTTCTTAAATCTCAAAAGTGCCGCCAATGCTGCCTGCAGGAAAGCCGGATACTGATCGTGGCCTTTGCGGGTGGCGTTTACGGGGCTGTGCTTCACCACACCGGTTTGTTATCTGCCCATTTTGACGCTGCGCCACTAACCGCTAAAAAGCGAAAGCCCCGACCTCGGGCACTTATTTATTTCTATGGTTGGCATAGCCAGACGCTATACGGTTTTTAATCCTGCTTAGGGACTGGTTCTTTATGCCGAGATACGAGGCAATATGCTGTGAGGCTACCCGCTGTATAATAGTGGGATGTTCCTTTAAAAGACCGAGGTAGCGTTGCTCATGGTTAAGGAAAAGTAAATTTTCCGTCCGCCCTTGTGATGCATTAAAAAAGTGTTCTGCCAGCAACCTTCCAAAGCGTTCCCAAGGCCTGTGCTCACTATATAAATAGTGAAGGTCCTGATAGGGCACGTAAAGAATTTCGGCATCTTCGAGTGCCTCAATAAAGTAATTGCACGGGTACTGGAAAATAAAACTGCGGAAAGACACAATGAATTGGCCCTCAGAAAAGAAAAAGACATTCTTTTGTTCACCTGTTGCGGGATCAAAAAAATAAACGCGGAAGATCCCCTTGGTTACAATGCCAAGGTCCTTGCAGACTACATTCTGCCGGTTGTAAAAATTCCCTTTTGCTATGCTGCGCCTTTGCCAAAAGCGAAGGCTAACGGAAATATCGTTTTCCGTTAGCCCTGCAAATGGCTGTAAGATTCCACTTAAATAATGAAGATCCTCCATGCCTGTTATTAGTGTTGTAGATATTCCAATGTTTTTTGGACATGTGCCGTACCATTTAGAAAGCCCCGGTACTTATAGGTCACCCTACCACTCCCGTCGACAACGAAAGTTTCCCTCCCGGTTAAAAACATTACACTCTTAATGCCAAACGCCTTCAATACTTTATTGCCCGGGTCGCTGAGCAACGTGAAATTCAGTCCGTGGTTGTCCGCGAATTTTTTATGGCTTTCGACGCTTCCGGAATTGATGCCGATAACCAAAGTGTCACTTGCCTCAAAGGCCGTATAGCTGTCGCGAAACGCACAGGCCTCCTTGGTACACACGCCGCTTTCATCTTTTGGATAAAAGTAGATCACCAATTTCCTGCCCAGGTAATCGCGAACGCTAAAATTATTGCCATTTTGATCCTTCAGTGTAAATTCTGGTATTCTTTCACCTATCTCCATTGTAATGTCCTAGTTTATTGTTTATTAAAAATTTCACTCAGCATGGCAGTAAGCTCAACCGGTTTAGAGATAAAGGGGCTATGGCCCGCATCGATGGTATAGGTAGCGGTAATGCCCGCATCTGCTGCCATCTTCTGCTGGAATCCGAGGCTGATAGCATTATCAACTTTAGTGTAGATATAATATTTGCTTCCTGCTGATTGGTAATCGCTTGCCTGGTAGGAAAGTGGTGTGGCCAGGGGTGCGACAGCCTCCGGCTTATAGTGCTCCAGGAGGAACTGTTTTTGCTGGGGCGTACCGTCCTGGCAAAAGACATTAGGAAAATTAATTTCGGGATTTACCAGCCCAGCCAGGCTGCCTTCCGCATTAAATTCAAGTACAGGACCCAATAGTGAAGCTGGATCCAACATGGAATAATCCAGTACGCTTTTTCCGCTCGCGGGTATGAAACCTGCAACATATACCAGCTTTTTGATTTTGCCGGGAATCTCGGCAGCGGCTTGTGTGATCAATGCGCCGCCAAGGCTGTGCCCAACCAGGATTACCGGCTCGTCAAAAGCAGTAACGGCCAGCTTTACCTGGCTAACGTAACTAGAAAATGTTAACCCACTTACCGCTGTGTTGTCGGCACCGTGCCCCGCAAGTGCTACTACGGTAACCTCATACCCACGGCCGACCAGGCCGTTCTTTACTTCTTCCCAGGCGTAGTCACCCTGCCAGGCGCCATGGACAAGCACCACGGGTGTTTTTTTTACCGTGTCGTGGTGGTCATCGTCCGAACATGATGTCAATACCATTATGCCTGCTAGAATCCAAAGGCTGCATACAGCCGCAATTATTTTTTTTACTTTACTAATCATTATGTATGTATTTAAGTTTTATAAGGCAAAATTCCGTATAAATAGATTTGAAATTTTTCACTTAAGTTAATCCGGCATATCTTTTTTAGCCTATGCTCATCGCCTGTTTTGAACGGGAGCGGCTCTCGAAGGGATAATAGGTATAGCATAAATTACCTACATCGTAGATTTCACACTGGCTAAACCCGCACAAAGGAACCGCATCAGAATCTTCATGGGTTCTATTAAGATACTCTTTTGTTACAAGCATGTAGGTATCCAATGGCACGCTATTTTTGAGTAACCGGTGTGCATCGACCAGCGTGTTACCATACAGTTTATAAAAGCGGTTCACGGTAAACTCTTCCAGATCGCCGTAATGGACAATAGCCTTTAAGCTGAGGCTTGCCAGAATTGAAAACTCCCGTACCTGCTTTTGCAATTCCCTTTGGAAGCGCAACAGCATACTTTTAAACTGCAGTAAGAGGCGCGGTACCGAGATGGGTTTGCCGAACCGGTAGAATAAGATGGCATCCCCTTCGATTTCAGATATTTTAAATCCCAGGTGGTTTTCTTCAATAATGCCGTTGAAAAGGCGGGTGATGATCGCCATGCCGTTAAAGTGGTCAATTTCCTTGATGAACCTGGAATATCCACTGATGTCTACTATAAAAACAGTACCTTCATTTGTCTCTTTCATGGCATTCTGGTATTAGGGTATAAAACTGCCTGATATAATCAGGGCGTATAAATTAAGGCCGTTATCTTTTATGGTACGGGCGGTTAAGTTAGCTTGCGTGGGTGATAATACATCTGTACAACCGGGCGGCCGGTACTTTTCCGGGCCCGGTAGCCTTCGCACGGGCTTCCGCTGCGCCGATAGTTAACCTAATTCAGCAGGCTCTTTTTGTAGTCGGATGGGGAAAGTGAGGTCTTGCTTTTAAAAAGCTTGTTAAAGGACTGTGGGTGCTCAAAGCCCAGCAGGTAAGCGACTTCGGCCACTGTCAGTGTGTCCTTTGCCAACTGTTCCTTTGCCTTTTCAATAAGCTTTCCATGGATAAACTGTTGGGTGTTCTGCCCGGTAAGGCTGCGCAGGAGATCGCTTAGGTACCTCGGGGTGAGGCTGAGCTGTTCCGCCACCGAATTTACCGTTGGCAGGCCGCCCAATAGTGTTCCCTCCCCGTTAAAATACTCATCCAGTAAATGCTCAAGGCGAACCAGGATATCACTATTCACGGCTTTCCGGGTAATGAACTGGCGGTCGTAAAAGCGGTTACTGTAGTTGAGCAGCAATTCAATCTGTGAAATGATTACGTCCTGGCTGAACTTATCAATCCGTTCCTCCAGTTCATCTTTTATGAACTGGAATATGCTGAGTATCTTAGTTTTCTCCTTCTCCGAGAGATAAAGCGCTTCTGCAGCAGCATAACTAAAGAAGCCGTACTGCTTGATCATTGAGTTTATAGGATAGTTGCGCAGGAAATCAGGGTGGATATGCAGGGACATGCCATCATAGTCCGCCTCCTCTTCCTGCATGCGCAGGATTTGGCCGGGCGAGATGAACGACATACCGCCCTCCTCAAAGTCATAAAACCCCTGCCCATACCTGAGCTTGCCTGAAAAATTGGTCTTAAAGGAAATTTTATAAAAGTTAAGGACAATACCCTGCTCGTAATCTTGTGGGTCAAAAATTGCTTCGCCATAATTTAAGATGCTGATCAGTGGATGCAGGGGTTTTGGCTGCCCCATGGCCTTGTGCAACTGCGACAAGGAGTCCATAATGACGGGATGCTTTTTCATACGATACAGTATTAAAATTCTAAATGTACTTAAAAAATAAATTGAGCCCTAATTTTCGCTATCTGTCCTTCGGCACCCATCTCCGTGCGCTCGTTATATAGCGCTATGGCATCCTTGCCAGCTATGTACCGGAACTGGTCCTTGCCGTCGGTGGCTGCCTCATAGATTACCTGTGCTACATCTTCCGCTTTGGTATAGTTGGCAACCTGTTCGGCGCTGTACCCTTCACTTACCTTTTCCACCAGTTTGGCGTAAGCCTCATGCATGGCCCCGTGCATCGAACGGCCTGCAAAATCGGTCTGCATACCACCGGGTGCCACTATTTTTACCCGGACGCCAAACTGGGCCAATTCATGGGAAAGGCCTTCAGAAAAACCATCAACGGCAAATTTGGTAGCGCTGTATACACTACAGGTTGGAAAGCTAAGCAGCCCAAATGTTGAGGTCACGTTTATGAACATGCCACTCTTTTTTTCACGGAAAGCAGGTGTGAAGGCACGGGATACATTGATGACGCCTAGCAGGTTGGTGTTGATCTGGTCAGTGACCTGTTCATCACTAAAGGCTTCCAGCGGGCCAATGAGCCCATAGCCGGCATTGTTCAGCACCACATCAATCGGATGGATGGATGCTGCCTTTTGAACGGTTTCCTTAATTTGGGCACTGTTAGTGACATCTAGAGCCAGCAGGGTCACATTTGCCAACTGGCTTAATGCGGTCTCTTTTTCCGGATGGCGCATTGTAGCGATAACATTCCATCCTTTGCTTTGAAATAATAAAGCGGCAGCTTTGCCTAACCCCGATGAGGCTCCTGTAATAAAGATTGATTTTTGCATGATTTTCTATGTTTAATATGTAAGGCAAAGATCAGGATACCTGCCTGGGTCAACTTAGCCGAAATGGAAGCTTAATAAGCCATTTTGACAAATCCGCATAATTCTTGATATGCCATGCGTGCAACAGTTTCGGCAGTGAACTGCCAATTATAGTGTCCTGTAAGCACAAGCAATTACTTTATTGCGAGCCGCCGCCAACTGAGCGGTAAAGTTCTATCGAGGCCTCTAACTGCGCCCTCTTAATTTCTGCCGATTGCAACTCGCTTTGAAGGACATTGGCTTGGGCGGTGATTACTTCAAGGTAGCTGGCCAACCCATTTTTAAAAAGCATATCCGCATTGGCGGTAGCCTTCTGGAGAGTCTGTGTTCTTTTATCTGTCTCCAGCCTCTGGCTGCCCAGTTTGTCGATCTTAACCAACGCAGTAGAAACTTCACCTACGGCTATAAGGAGCTGCTGCTTGAAGCGTACGATCGCTTTCTCTTGTTCAATTTTAGCAAGTTCGTATTGGGTCTTTAGTTGCCGGCGCTGGAACAGGGGTTGTGTAATCCCGCCCATGACATTTCCAAACAACGAAGCGGGAAGGTTAAACCAGTTAGAGGATGTAAAGGAATTGACCCCACCCTGTGCCGTAATGGTCAGGGACGGATACATATTGGCCTTATTAAAGCGCGCTACCGCATTTGCCCTCACAATGTCAAGTTCTGCCTGTTTTACATCCGGTCGGCGCTGCAAGAGCTGCGCCGGTACACCGGCACCCATGGATTCCAGGGGAAAAAATATATCGAGCGATACCGCACGCACTACTGGTGCTGGCATTTTACCGAGCAACAGGCTTATGACATTCTCCTGCAGCACTATTTCCTGCTCAAAGCGCGGAACAAGCGAGGAGGCAGTCAGCTGCTGCGCCTCTGCCTGCTGCACGGCAAGGGAGGTGACCTGCCCTGAATCATATTGCAGCCTGATGATTTGGAGCGTATTGGTGTTCAGTGCTTCGTTTTCTTTAGCTATTTTAAGCTGTGCATCGAGCATGAGCAGGTTGTAATACCCCTTTGCAACATTAGCTATAAGCTGAGTCTGCACAGCTTTCTTTGCTTCGGCGGTCAGCAGGTATGCTGCAAGGGCCTCTTTCTTCTGGCTGCTGACCTTCCCCCAAATATCAGCTTCCCAGGATAGGTTTGCCCCTGCAGTATAGTCCTCTATATGCCTTTTTCCTAGGAACTGGTTAAGACTGATGCCGTTAAGGCTGTTGTCCGACGGGCGGCTGCTTGTCGCATTTACGGCCAGGTTCACATTTGGCAGGTAGCCGAGTTTCGACTGGGTTAGCAACTGGCTGGCGGCGTCAATGTTTTTAACGGCGAGCTGCAGGTCCGCATTATTCACCAGCGCGGTGTCGATAAGCTGCTTTAGGTGTTCCTCCTTCAGGGCAGCGGCCAAGGGAAGTAGGTCCTCCGTGGTACCTGCCGCTGCCGCACCACGGAAGGTCTCGGGTAGGGTGATATCCGGCTGCTGCGCATCAAGGGATACCTTGCACGAACTGGCCAGCAGAAGGGTACAAAAGAGTATGACAATTGCACTGTTTGGTTTATATATAGCTTTCATGAATTATTTTATTTAATGGAATTTGTTTGAGGGCCCTTGTTGCCCGGGTCACCGGTGAAGCGTTCCTGGAGTCGCTGGAAAATGACATAAAGCACAGGTATGATCAAAAGCCCCAGCACTACGCCGAACAGCATTCCCCCAATGGCGCCAATACTAATGGAATGGTTACCCTGGGCAGAAGGCCCGGTGGCAAAAATCATGGGCAACAATCCTACAATGAAGGCCAGCGAGGTCATGATGATGGGCCTGATACGGGATTGTGCGGCTTCTATAGCAGAAGCTATAATGCTATGGCCCATACGTCTGTGCTGTGCGGCAAACTCAACGATTAATATTGCATTTTTGGCCAGCAGTCCGATAAGCATAATCAGGGCAACCTGCACGTATATGTTGTTATCTATCCCGGCAATACCAATGGTAGCGAATACCCCTAATATTCCGGTTGGTATCGATAGCATCACCGCAAGTGGTAAAATGTAGCTTTCATATTGTGCTGCCAGTAAAAAGTATACAAATACCAGGCAAAGCATAAAGATGACCACAGACTGCCCACCGGAGGATATTTCTTCGCGGGTAATTCCCGAAAATTCATATCCATAGCCTGTCGGGAGGCTTTTTGCTGCGACTTCTTCGACAGCCCTGATCGCATCCCCGGTACTAAAGCCGGGTTTGGGGATGGCATTGATTTTCATTGAAGTGAAAAGGTTGTAGCGTGAGGCGGTTTCAGGGCCAAAGGTTCGTTTAAGGGTGACGAGCGTGTTGATAGGTACGCGCTCACCAAACTTGTTCTTTACAAGTACACCGTCTAATGCTGAAGGATCATTACGCTCGCCAATATCGGCCTGGAGCATTACGCGGTAGTATTTCCCGAAGCGGTTGAAGTCTGATGCTTGGGTTGCCCCAAAATAAGCCTGCATCGTTTGGAGGATGTCTTTCGTACTTACGCTCAACTGGTCTGCTTTTTCATCATCGACTTCCAGTTCGTATTGCGGATAATTAGCTTGGAATGAGCTAAAAGCAACAGCAATTTCCGGGCGTTTCATTAATTCAGCAATAAAATTCTCGCCTATGTCACCGAGTTTGTTCAGATTGCCACCACCTGTCTTGTCCTGTAAGACAAAATCCAGCCCCTCGACATTACTGAATCCCGGTACGGTTGGGAAGGTGAATACAAAGAAATTGGCATTTTTTATTACTTTCAGTTTTTCCCTGATGATCAATACAATCTCATCGATATCCTGTACCGGCCCGCGCTCTTTTTTCGGTTTGAGCAGTACAAAGGTTACGTTCTGAGACGGACTATTGGTCAGTGTAAGGATATTAAGCCCGCTGGTTATACTCAGTACACGCAGATAAGGTTCTTTGAGCAGTAGCTTCTCTATCTCCGTTGAAACTTCCATATTGCGGTCTAGGGATGCCCCGGGAGGCAGAGAAACGGCAACGGCAATAAAGCCTTGATCCTCGGAAGGGATAAAGCCTGTCTTACTTTGGTTCATAAGGAAAACCGTTATAATCACTACAAGCCCTAAGCCCGCCATGCTCAGCCATTTGTGCCTGATGAGGAAGGAAAGGGAACGGGTGTACCTTTGAGTCATGTTGCCGAAAGACCTGTTGAAACCGATGAAAAATTTGCCAATAAAGCCTTTCTTATGCGTGCCTTCCTCTTCCAGGTGGACATTTTTTAAAAATAAGGCGGCTAACGCTGGTGTTAGTGTTAGGGCATTGACTGCGGAGATTACAATAGCGATAGCCATGGTGAACGCAAATTGTTGATAAAATATCCCGGTAGACCCTTTTAGAAAGCCTACCGGTAAAAATACCGCGGCCATAATAAGTGTAATGGAAACAATGGCCCCGCTGATCTCGCTCATTGCCTTGATCGTAGCACTACGTGCATCCAGGCGGTCGTGTTCCATCTTCGCATGGACCGCCTCGACGACGACAATGGCATCATCGACGACAATACCAATAGCTAGGACTAGTGCAAACATTGTAAGGAGATTGATGCTAAAGCCAAACATGTACATGAAAAAGAATGTCCCCAGGATGGCTACCGGAACGGCAATGGCAGGGATAAGGGTCGAGCGGAAATCTTGTAAGAACAGATACACCACCACAAAAACCAACAGAAATGCCTCTATCAGTGTGTGTACCACCTGTTCAATTGATTCGTCAAGTGCTTCCTTGGTACTATAGAGTATCAGGTACTTTACTTCTTTAGGGAAGTTCTTGGAGGCTCTTTCCATTATATTTTTGATCTCTACCTGGATATCGTTGGCATTGGAACCACTTTGCTGGAAAATACCGATCATAAAGCCGGGTTTGCCGTTAATAGAGGTATGGCTACCGTAGGTATAGGCCCCAAATTCCACGCGTGCTACATCCTTTAGCCTAAGTACTGAACCGCTGGCGTCCGAACGGATAATCATGTTTTCATAATCCTGAGGCTTGTTTAACTTTCCCTTATATTTTATGATATATTCAAAAGACTCCGTACTGCTCTCGCCCAGTTTTCCGGGTGCTGCCTCAAGATTTTTGTCCTGTATCACAGCCATGACCTCTTTTGGTGTCAGGTTATAACTTGCCATTTGCTTCGGATTAAGCCATATCCGCATCGAATAATCCTTATTACCGCCGGCAACGACGACTGAGCCTACGCCCGGGATACGTTTTATCTCAGGGATAATATTTATCTGGGCATAATTAACTAAGAACGTTTCATCATATTTTGAACCATCTTCTGAATACAGGTCGACAGACATGACATTACTGTTCTGCTGCTTGGCTGTGGTTATGCCCTGTTGGATCACCTCCGGGGGAAGCTGGCTCTGGGCCTGCGATACCCGGTTCTGCACATTCACGGCGGCTTGATCAGGGTCAGTGCCCAGCTTGAAGTAAACAGTCAGTACTAAACTTCCATCATTGCTGGCGGTGGAATTCATGTACATCATGTCCTCAACGCCATTCACGGCTTCTTCCAGCGAAGGGGCGACTGATCTTAACAGCGTTTCAGCGTTGGCTCCTGGATAAATAGCCGTAACCTGAACCGCAGGTGGGGCAATATCAGGAAACATTTGTAGGGGAAGCTGTAGCAAACCCAGGATTCCCAGGATTACAAGTAGTATTGAGATAACTGTCGCTAGGACAGGCCTCTCTATAAATTTCTTTATCATGGTCTTATTTGTGTTTAATATTAGCGGCCGCCTGCAAATCGGCTGACGGTTCTTGTGGAATTATTTTTTCGCCTTCCTTTACATGCTCAATCCCGGAAGTGATAATCTTGGTACCTGATGTGATGCCACTTTTTACATAATAACTTTCATCATTTTTACCGGAAACTGCGATAAGTCGCTTGGCCAGTGTATTGCCGTCCACCACGGCGAATACGAAAATTTTATCCTGCATTTCGAGCGTGGCGGCCTGCGGGATGATGGCGACATTATCATGGAGGGTTCCAAGGCGTATTTTGCCCGTGTTACCTGAGCGAAGGATTCGCTCAGGGTTAGGGAACGTTGCCCTGAGTGCCACCGCGCCAGTATTTTGGTCGAACTGCCCATCGACCATATCGATGCGGCCCGGGCGCTGGTAGACTTTGCGGTCTGCCAGGATAAGTTGCACAGTGGGAAGGTTTTTAATCTTTTCTTCTACCGTGGTTCCCTTATACTGTTCTTTGAATTTCAGGAAATCTATTTCACTCATCGAAAAATAGACATGCACATCATGGATATCTGAAAGAAGTGCCAAAGGCTCAGTATCATTTGCCGAGACGAGGCTTCCCTGCCTTTTTCCAAGGCGGCCAACGTACCCGCTTACCGGCGCCGTGATTTGAGTATACCCTAATTCTATTTGTGCTGAGTTTACCCCGGCGCGGGCATGGTCCACATTCCCCTGGGCTGTTTCTTTTGCAGCTTCGGCAGTCTTGAGTTGGTAAGAGGATACCACGTTATTTTTTACAAGCGGTGTTAATTTTTCAACTTCAAGCCTCGCCGTACTCAGTGCACCCTCGGCGGCTCGGAGCGTGGCCCTGGCCGTGTTAAGGCGCTCCCGGAAGGAATGGTCGTCAATAACGAATAGTAATTGCCCTTTTTGGACAAAAGCCCCTTCATCCACAAGCAGCTTTTTAAGCTTACCGCTGATTTCGGGGCGGATCTCTATATTGTCAGTACCTTGAACAGCCGCAGGATATTCCTTAAAAGTGGTGGCGGTGTCTACGGTAACCTGCATAACAGGCAGGCTTTGAAGCGCCTGCTGTGGGGGGTCCTGTTTTTTGCTGCAGCCAATGAGTATTGCAGCTGCAGAAAGAAATGTAATTAGCTTTTTGACTTTGGGCATGGGTAGCCCGGACATCGTGGATTTTAAATCTGACATAGTAAATTGTTTAACAATAAATAAATTGATTATGAAGGGATGGAATAGGTAACCGTGTGAAGGCTTTAGGTACTTTCGCCCGGTACTGATGCCACCAGCATGTTCATTATTCCATCAATGGCCCCCGTCAGCACCTGCATGCTCACCTTTTCAGGTACGTCGTCACGTATGTGGTTGATGGAAATGAGGCCATGTATGGTTGACCAGAATGTATAGTAATATTTCAGGGCAAGTTCTGATGGCGCTTCCCGTTCGTGCAGGATTTTCTGTATAACCGAAAGAAAGAGTGAAACCGATGCCTGCGCCTCGGGCAAAGTTTTCTTAAAGTCGCAGCAAATGAACTCGATACCAAACATAATTTGGTAGCGTTGGTGTTCAGAAATTGCAAAATTCCAATAGGCGGTCCACATGGCCGGAAGTTGCCGTAAGGGGTCACTGGTCCTTGCCAAGGCTTGGGAAACATGCTTGGTGAGTAAAACAAAACCGTCGCGGGTAAGCTCCCTTAGAAGGTCATCTTTATTCCTGAAGTATTCATAGATAAGAGGTGCGGTGTACTCAATTGCATCGGCAATTTTACGCATACTAAGTGCATTCCAGCCGGATTCTTTGCCTATCTGCAGTGCGGCGTCCATTATATCGCGCCGTACCTGTTCCTTATGCCGATCCATTCGTTCTTTGCTTCCCATAACTGATTTCTGTAAGCGTATCACTTAAATGTGATAGTTATTTTAACAGTGTAAAGTTACCCCGGTGGTGTTCAGGAAATTGGGCATAATCAAGCGAAAAATAGGCAAAATCAAACAACACTATGCTTTCTGAAGGTGCTGGGAGTATTCCCGACGCTCTTCCTGAAAAATTTCACAAAATGGGAGAAATCCTCAAATCCCAGGGACCAGGCAATCTCCATAATATTCCACTCGGTATCCTGAAGAAGAATCTTTGCCTCCTTAATTATTCGATCGGCGATGAGTTGGGTGGTTGTCTGACCGGTAACCTGCTTTAGGGATCGGTTAAGGTGGTTGACATGGACGGCCAGGGAGTCGGCAAACTCCAGCGGATGGCGCAATATCATCCTATACGATGGGTTGATTATCGGGAATTGGCCTTCAAGCAATTCCTTGAAGTAACCTGTTATGCGTATGGCGCTGTTTGATTCCCTTAGCTGCAGTTGCGGGCCGGGCTGTAGTTTAAGTCCTTCGAGGATCAGCTGTAGGACTAAAGTGCGTATAACATCATATTTATAGCCAAATTCCTGTACAATTTCCTTTTCCATCCCTTGAAATATCCCCGTAAAGGAATCCAGTTGTTCCTGTGTGATTTCCATGATAGGCGATGCTTCTGGATTAAAAAGGGGGTAACTCGCAATGTTGGCGAATTTGTCAAAAAAATCGATTGTAAATACACACAGATGCGCTGGATGCTGCTTACCGATAGGCTCAAATCTATAGATCATATTAGGCCGTGAAAACAATATGGCCCTTTCCTTAATTTCAACTACTTTCCCGGCATAATGTACCCTATTGTGCCCCTGGTGAATACTGATCTTGTAAATACCCTTTTTATTATAGGGTTGGCAGACAAACATATCATCAGCGGGCAGTCGTACCACCTCGAAATTGTAATTTGCTAAATTATTAGAAGGTGTGCTGTACATGTTACGGCTTACTTCCAGTTGTGGTGTTAAAGTTAAGGTCTCCATCTTAGTTAATTTTACGATTATTTAAAAAAATTGCAGTGACCAGAAAAAATGTATAAATGGTTATTGCGCCTATTCCAATAGGATGGTTAGGTATGGTTTTTGTATCTTTGCCGCTATGGCAAGAAATGTAGAATTTAATGAAGACTTAGCAATCCAGAAAGCCATGGAGGTCTTTTGGAAAAAGGGCTATGGCGGTACTTCGATGCGCGACCTCACCGATGCTATGCAGATTAACAGCAGTAGCTTATATAATACTATTGGTGACAAACACCAATTGTTTGTCAAGTGTATACGCAACTATGTCGAAGGACGTATAGAGGATGCCAAGGCTAACGCTGACAGGACAAAATCGCCGTTAAAAGCGATAGTCAATTTTATCAACGATGCTGCAAATACTATCCTCTACAGCAATAATAGTTGCCTGGCTATTAAAACTACCTTTGAACTGGCCGCCACAGACGCTGATATACAGGCCATATTAAAACAGGATAATGATTTTACCTACGACTTTTTACTGCGTCTTATTAAAAGGGCAGTTGAGTCAAATGAGATGGATTCTAAAACAGACCCGGAAACCGTAACGGATTACATTATAAATGCATTTACAGGTTGGCATGAATCATATATCCTCCATCAGGATCCGATAAGGATCAAGAAGATGGCCAAATACCTTATAGAACAAATCTCCAAATAGTAGTTTATGACCTTGCAGACCTGCCTGCCGTTCGCAGTAGTATATTGATATTTTTAGGCAAATTAAAGCCTGCTGTACTGCACAGCAGACTTTAAAAACTTGCCTACAAAAGTCTTTACTCATACAATGGAACGACTACGGTTCACGTGGAATAAATACATCCTTATATTCCTTCAAGGCACACAAACAACATTATTAAAGCTGATTTTGCTGTTTTCAAACCTATTCATAATTTCGAAACATTTGTTTTAAAATAGCGTCTTAAAGAGTTGTAGGGATTGTGCCACCATCGATTACGTAATTTGCTCCTGTAATATAGGACGCTTTAGGTGAGGCCAAAAAGCCTACTAAATTGGCAATTTCTTCTGGATTAGCCAAACGATTCATTGGCACCCCGCCCATACTGTCCATCACCACTTGCGTCGTTTCTTCAAAGTTTTTACCGATAGTAGTCCCTAACCCGTTTAGGAAGGTTTCCATTGCTGTAGTTTTGACCATGCCCGGAGAAACGGTTATTACACGCAGTCCATGTTGGGCCACCTCACTTGCCAGAGTTTTACTGTAATTATTCAGGGCTGCTTTGGTAACTCCGTAAGAGAAGTTCGAAGCATAAAGCGGAAGTTTACCATTTAATGAAGAGATATGGATAACAACCCCTGTTTTTTTATCGATCATCGAAGGTACAAGGGCTCTGTCCAACCGGATTGCAGCCAGCAGGTTTAATTGCAGATCATTTTCCCAATCTTCATCGGAGAGTACGCTGAAACCTCCGGCAGGCGAAGAAGTGCCCCCGACATTGTTAATCAAAATGTCCAGTCCATCATAATTTTCCGTAATCGCCTTGGCAAGGCTTTCGTTATCTTCGCTCTTTGTTAAATCAGCGGCGATAAAATCATAGTGTGTGTCTTCTGCCGGCTTGCTACGTGCGGTAACGATTACCGTAGCACCTAGCGATGCGAGTTCGTCAGCAATAGCTTTACCAATTCCTTTTGTTCCTCCCGTAACTAAAGCTACCTTCCCCTCTAATTGTCGTACTGTGTCTTTCATTTTTCTTATTTTAATTTATTTTTTTTTAAAACGTTTGTTTTAGATTTAATGCGAAATATTAATCTTATATGGATTGAACAGGATCCCTTAAAATTGTTTTTAAATGCTTTTGGCTCTGTCCTTGCTCAAAATGGCTCAGGTGAATTTCATGGTGCATCCCTGACTTAGCCAATTTGTTATGGTCCGCGAAATCCTGAAGGATTGGCAACGTTTCTAATTCGTCGGCAAAAGGCCCTACATGCATTACCTGCACACATTTGCCTGCGGTAAATATAAACCGTTCAAATTCAGTAGCAAAAGGAATGGTACTGTTTTTATTGATCGCATTTTCAATATCTTCCGCTGTGATAAATTCCGGAATGAGAATGGCAATCCTATACTGTAGTAAACTTAAATCAAGGGTCGTATAAAAGTCACCTATATCTACGTATCCATGCTTCTCGTCAAACCAATAAAATATTTCGACGATATCGCTTTTAAATTCCTTATCCGTTCCCTTAACGAGATTTTGAAGGTGACCCACAAATTCAAGGATTGCTTTTTTCTTCTTGTAAAATTGTGTCGTTCCTGGACTTCCTGTCCCAAGTAATGACAGATAATTCATCTCCCCGATCTCAACGATTTCGGGTTGCGTGCTGGCAGCGTAATAACTGCTGAATTCATCGGGAATGTTGACTGTTTTCATAATTTTAAAATGTTTGTTTCAGATTTATTCCAAAAACCATTTGTTTAACTTTTTAGCAAAGATAATCAAATATCTGAAACGATCATTTCAAAATTTAATAATTTTTCAATTTGTTAGCTTCTTAATATATTGAGGTCTGTTTGGTTAAAGGCGATGTATATTTTAAAAATCAAAGAACCCTCGATTATAGTTAAAGATTTAGCGGCTACATTAAATGTGAGTCTTGATACCGCGCGCGGCACGCGTGTGAAAATAGCAGCACTGCGAAAAAATGCTTTTGAACTAAGTGTCCTGCAACGTTTACAGCCTTTGTTAGAGGAAAATTTTTATTTCATTTTTAGCGAAAAATCCGAAACAGAATGCGCTATATTAAAATTAGTGTTGAAATTTAAATCAACAACTTTACCATCAAATCTCCAAGATCTTTTCTATAAAAATTATAATGAATTATTTCATTTTTAATACAAAGCAGGCGTTTGTACGCTTAAAGCAGTCGGAAACGACTGAAAACAAATGAAATCGATGCTTCAGAAATGATGGCGAACGGCCGGGCACTCCGCTAAATCTTTTTCCTGCTAAAGAAGCAGGCAAAAGGATACCGCTGCGGTCCCTGTCGCAAATTATGGGTCGGTTGAAACCAAAACTTTGAAAATACAGATTTTAACGAAATTGCAATTATTGCACCCGGCCCCGGCCAAAGTTTTTTCCTGTCACACTTTTTGTGTTGCCTCGAAAACACCACATTGAGCAGCACGGGAACCCATTTCTTAACACCACGTTTTTCTACGTGCTGCTCCAATAAGGTATTTTCTCACCACAACAAAAAGACGTACGCCTGCTCCGAAACTCCGCAGCCGACTTGCGCCAGGAACCAGTCGCGGCATCACGATCTGCTTTCACAAGAACATTGCTGCGCCGCGCCTTAAAACCTCCAAAGCTTCTTTACATAATGTGGCATTATGGTGCTGCGCAGCCATAATAACATTATGTAAAAAAGCCGCGCCGGCCACGGCTCCAGGGCAGCTTTTTGTGCACAGCGAAAATCGTGATAAACAAAACATAAACACGCACAAAAAATGCCCTTCGCCGCGGCCAAATCATCCACAACCAACATTCTCTTTTAATCAAGATTCAGCATTCATTTACGTTTTTGTCTGAGCAACTGCCGGAAATCCACAAGCCCCACCACCCCATTCATAGGTTATAAAAAAAGGTTTTTTAAAAAGCACCTGCCGGCAGCAACTGCTGTACCGTTACTGGGAACCACTTACGTCACCCCGACGTCCGGGCTCCCATAGAAATCTTTCAGCACACGCTGCCTTAAAAAGTCCGGCAACAGTGCTGGTTTTTCAAGCACCAGTTTCCCAAACGTGGTACAATAAAAAACCAGCACAGTTGCCCCGCGCCAGCCACGGCTAAATTTCCGTTTCAAAAACCTTTTTTTAAGTCGCAATGGCCCCGGCCATGCCTCCGTAGCAAATTCGGGGTTCCACATTTAAAACAAAAAGGAGTAAAAGAAAGAAAAGGTCAGTTCCGGCTTTTAAAAATGCAAGTTCAGGCCCTGCGGGTTTTATAAAAAATCTCCACCCTCTCGGGTAGTATTTTTTCTAAAAAACTGCTTTTTTAAAAGTCCTCCACCGATTTTCATCGCTTTCTTTTTCTCCTTTTTCTTTTAAAAAATGTGTGCGGTTTTCGCACTTAAAAAACAATCGATACCATGAAAAATTTTACAATTAAAAGCCACAAACCAAACACGCTGTATCTCGGGACGCATTTTTTTATCCTAAACAAAGGATTAAACAGCGGAAAGCCTCTGAACGAACCTTGCGCAAATTGTTTTGTAGTCATCTTTTCAAATCAGGAGGATCAGGATCCATATTATTGGCTTGCTTATAGCTTATGGAAATCCAGCTTCTGGCATATACATTTGGTTGGCTCGGTGATACCGTTTATTCGGATTGAAGAATTTAAAAAACACTTTTTTGAGAAAACGACCGCAATGCTCCGCGAGCATGAACAGCATCTGAAAAATGTCCAGGCCTTAAAACTTTTAGAGCAAAAAGAAACGCAGTTCCACGAAAATCTTCAGCTGATTTCTGACATGCGCAAAGTCATTCTGTACCGGTACATCAACAACAAATAAACTTACTGCCATGAAATTATTCATTCTTTACCAAACCGACATCTGGAGAACCAAATCATCGCGGGTCTATTGTGGAATTTTTGACAGCCGTAAAAAGGCAGTCGACAGTGCGCAATACAATGGCCTTTACGTTGCAAATTGTATGGTGATTGTTGAAGAAGTTGAATTAAATCAATTCAATGAATACTAACCTACTGGTCGATGATCTTGGTAAAAATAATGCTGCAGTCATTTTTTTTACCGTCTTTGTAATGTAAAATAATTTGTTGTTTATTCCCCTTTTCGACATGGTAATTTGCTCCTTTCCAGATAAAAACAGAATCATTTTTCACATTCCATGTTCTTACATCGCTGATCAAATCTCCATCATTATTAAACAGCTGAAAGCCTTTACCTTCACCAGTCGGCTTGCTGATATATTTATCATAATGCCCGTCTTTATAGAACTTGAAATAAACGCCATGACTTTGACAACTATCTTCATATCTCCAAAATTCGTTTGGAGCTGTTATAAAAATTTGTTCCAGGCTATCCTTCGAATTACAGGAAAAAAATAAAATGGCCACGAAAAAACTTAGTAAGTTGTTCATTGATGTAGAATTTTAAAAATTTGCTGCTTCGTTTTTGCTGGACAAAAGATGTGAGCTAAACAGATTTTGAAGTTATCGCACTTTTTACTAATTAAGATGTGTCAAAACGTAAAACAAACATAAAAAAAAGCCTGATCTTTTCAGACCAGGCTTGGCTTATTTTTCCTTTATTTTGGTGAGCCACTTTAAAAAAATCGTGACTATAAAACTGGAGACGGCGCCGATAACGGCCAGCAGTACGGTTTTGGCTACATCATCAGACCGGATGTTTGGCATAATACTAAGCAATGTTCCGGCCGCAGTTCCAATTTTTAGCGAGACAGTATTATCCACCAGACTTGTTCGGCACTTTAAAAGCTAGGGCTTCCTGATCGACCGTGACCTGGCTGACAGCAATCAAAACCGCTCCCGCACTCGCGACATGTTTGACGATTTCAAAAAACAATCCTTCAGTCATATCACCTCCAAGGAGCACACCGCTTGCAGCAGTCAAAATCAAACCGAATAATCTTAGCTTTTTAAAAAATTCAGGTGTTGGGGCCGCAGCCCTTTGTAAAATATTCATGACTATGTATTTTAATGGTTTATAAAATGCCTATCCGATGGCCTTGAAAAAAATCAAGAAAAGTTGATCCTGCGGCACCTCATCAGCACCAACTTTAAATAGCGCAAACGGCGCTTTTATCAAATTCCTGAGACCAGGTTGCAACACTTTTTTATCGCCGGTTCTGGGCGCATTTTGTGTACCGCCAATATCAGCAAACAACCGAATTGTATTTTTTGCAGTCCCCTTTTTGATCAAATTTCGTGGCGCCGAATTTCCCCCAATAGGCCAATTCACAGTTATTTTATTACAGCCTCTCAAAAATACACGGGGTGTATTATGTCCACCAATTTCAAAATAAAAGTGTTCGACATCAAAAGTTGAAACTTGCAAAACATTAATGCCTGATACAGCATTAATTCCGCGTGATTGACCACAACTTGCAGGTTGATCGACATTTTCCAGAAAGCAATTTTTCATTGTTGTGGAAAGACTTACAAAATCAGATTTTGGTTTTAAATCAGGATCTGTTGCTGCGGTCGCAGTTGTAACGGCAAATACCGATAACAATAAAAACGTTGGTAATTTTAGAAATCTGAATGCATCGAAGTTTGGGCAATTTGCCCCATAATTTTTTTTCATGATAAATAATTTTAAGATTTGATGATGATTGAAACTTTTTGCTTCTGCTCCAAAACCGGATAGACCAGTTTGATAAGCTTCGCAAAAGCTTTTCGGGACATGAGGCCCAAGCCAGCCCCTGAAATTTTAGTAACCGGCGCAATGCAGCCGTTAAGTTCTGTTAAGGCATTATTGGCAGGATGAAATAATATGGATGCCCTCCCGGCAACATTAGTGATTTCCAAATGCCATTTATGCCTTCTGCTATACCGCTTTTTTAGAAAATATTTCCCTTCCGGAATACACGATACCCTGGTTTTGTTATTTTTATAAGGCAGTTCTATCGTATTGCAGATAATTTTGCCTTCACATTCGAGTAATCCGTTGGTTCCATCCGGGAAATAAATTCTTTTGAGGTGCAGCACCATACTACAATCCGCTCACCTTTACGAGTGATAACGGGTTGTAAGCGCCATTTTTCAGGGAATACATTTCACCATTCACTTGCTGGAAAAATTTAATTCCTAAAGCAATGAAAAGGGGCTTCGTACTCGCTGCAGTAACCTGGTTGACGTGTGCGACAGCGATCGTTTGCAAGGCATCCCATGGCAGGATCGCTGTCTCCTTGGTATCGACCGTAAACACCTCGTTCTCAAAATCGATTTCCGCACCACCAGATACAATCTTGTAATGCGTAGTACCCGAAGGTGCCGAGATTAAGTTTGCCGGGATAAAAGGCGCGATATCAACAGTAAGTTCTCCGCTTACCCTGTCAATTGCTGCTTCATAAGGAGCAAACATCGTGGTACCCAGTTTTCCGCGCGCATTAAATTCGAAACCGGCGAGTAGTTCCGCTTCGCCGTCGATAACGTTTCGGAGACCACGTTCGTTCACGGTATCCTCCTGGATCACCTTGATCATCTGCTGGTGCAGCCTCGATGTCATCCTGCTGTCTGAAGCGCTCAGCAACAGTGCTCTTAAAGTAGTTCTCAGCATTTTTCCTGCCTTACCTGCCCTTCCAAACTCAGAACCATTCTCACGGGTTCTCTGGAACGCCGGGTCACTTTCGATCCTGCTTTTCTCAATACCTCCTTTCTCCCGGACCAGGTGACCATCCGCTGAGGTTTTGTAAAAGGTCATACCACCAATGGTACCCTTCAACTTGATTATGCCCATTTGTCTAGCCATAACTTCAAAGTTTTTGATTAATAATTCTGTTCGTTACTCCATCATTTTCACAATCGTTGCAACTAATTTTCTGAATGATTTAATCAAAGTTTCAAGCATTGGCATGACATTTCAAAGCCTCCCAATAAGTACCCACAAATAATCGCCTAAAACCACCAAAATTGATCTACTAACATTTCAGGAAATTATATAGCTTTGCGATGCAAGCCTTTAGCAACTCAAAACCAAGGCAAAGGCATAGATAAAGTATTAAATATTGAATGGGAACTAGCACCGGAAGAGTATGCATGTATCCTAAAGACGTTCAACGCATAATGGGCAAAGAATACACTCAGGCAAGATTGTATTTAATCAAGATAAAGAAGCATCTGAAGAAAGAAGATCATCAGTATATTTCAGTTGAGGAATTTTCGAAATATTCAGGTCTTCCCTTAGAAGAAATTCTGCGTAGTATGTACTAGAGATACCCACACAGAAATACATCTGTAGACCTCTTAAAATCTTCCGAAACCAGTTCATTAATAAGTTCAAATATTAGTAATGTTCCGTTTCCAAAATTTCCACATCTTAAGTAGATTTTGTATATTTGATTATCAAAAGGCATTGCCGAAGTTACTGGTAGGGGTATAATTCGGGGTACTTGAAAATTACAATTCTGCGAACGCTGATATATAAAGGGGTGGCAACCATAGTTCGAATCCCATCGTCGTCACCACAAAGAATTTAAATTACCTCAAAACCCCGTAAACCTTATGGTTCACGGGGTTTTTTATTTTATCATTTATCCTTTTTTATCTCCCTGATTTCACGCTTCAGCTCCAGAAACATTCCTTTTATCACATCAGAATCTGCCATCGCGGTTTTGCTGTCATCACGCCCAATATGTGCGACGTATTCCCAAATTTCCAAAACATCCGAAAGCCGGACTTCATAAGTTTGATACATCACATTATCCGATTCGACAGTTAAAGAATCTGCATTTTTAAAACCCAATCTTTTATATATGATGCCTTCATTTGAAGTAATCAAAATGTATGTTTTATCTTTTTTAATTGCACTGATGTCTTCAAGATATTGCCCAATAACAAAACTCAAATCGGTATGCGGCGGCATCGAATCACCGGCAACAGGGAATGCCCGGTATTTTCCTGGTCCTAGAAAAGGCAATGAAATTTGTTGCAGGCTCTCGATAAATTCAGGATCGGCATAGCCCGTAAGATAACCCGCGCGCGCTTTAAACGGCACAATTTCAATCAGGTTTTCACCATTGGCATCCACTTTAATCGGAAGCAAAATCCGATTGTCATCCAACGAAATCAATTCATCAATTTGGTATTTTCTGACATCAACAGCCAACAGCAAATCAACGCTGATATTAAAATGAAGTGAAATTTTTTTCAATATTTCATATGGCGGCTCGATCTTCCCGCTTTCATAAGGTTCATATCTGGCGCGTTTGATTTCCAGGCTGTTTGCCGTTTCGCTTTGGGTTTCTTTTCTGCTTTCACGCAGGAACCGAATGTTATCTGAAAATAGCGACATTGTTAATGTTGTAAGTTACAACAACAAAAGTATGTAATTTTGCTGTAAATAACAACATAAGTAATTAAACCAATCAAGGTGCAGCCAAACGCAGAAAAACAGATCGTAGCAAAAATGCTCCAGGCCAAAATCAATGCGATGCAAGGTCTGGGAAAATCATCGGGCGAACCGGCAAAAACCGGACTCGCACCTTTTGATGCTGCTTTCCCCGGAAATGTTTTTCCTACTGGCGCAATCCATGAATTCGTCAGTTACGAACCAACTCACGCTGCGTCCACAAGCGGATTTATTACTGCACTTGCCGGAAAATTCATGAAAGAAGGCAGCCTTTGTCTCTGGATTGGAACCGATCGGAAAATTTTCCCTTCCGGTTTAAAGCTTTTCGGAATCCAACCCGATCGCGTGGTTTTCATCCACATTTCCAAACAAAAAGACAAATTGTGGATTATTGAAGAAGCTTTAAAATGTGAAGCGCTCACTGTTGTTGTAGGCGAAATGACAGCGCTGGGATTTACAGAGTCCAGACGGCTTCAGCTTGCGGTGGAGCGCAGTGGCGTTATCGGATTTATCCACCGTTTTCAACCGCGTATCGAAAATGCTGTCGCCTGTACCAGCAGGTGGAAAATAATTCCGTTGGAAAGCACAATTCCGGATGGTTTGCCTGGCGTTGGCCACAGCCGTTGGGATGTCCAACTTTTAAAAGTGAAAAACGGAAAGCCAAATTCCTGGCAGATTAGCTGGGTTGATGGAAAGTTTATTCAGACAAATGGCCAACACATCTCAGTTCCATCCCTTCACGAACGACACGCCGGATAATGACACGATATGCCTCCATATGGTTACCTTATCTGCTTCCGGAATATGCGGTTCGCAAGAATCCAGAACTCCGCGAAGTTGCATTTGTCATTTGCGCGTCCCAGCGCGGGCGAATGATGATCGAATCAGCCAATTTCATAGCACTGCAAAAAGGCATTCGTCCCGGTATGGTGTTGGCCGATTGCAAAGCCATTATGCCCGAATTGGAAGTCCGGAAAGCGGAACCAGGCAGAGCCGAAAAATTATTGCAGGCTTTGGCCGAATGGTGTATCGGATATTCCCCGTTTGTCGCTTTGGATTTGCCCAACGGATTGATTTTAGACAGCAGTGGCTGCACGCATCTTTGGGGCGGAGAAATCCAATATCTGGAAAACATCAAAGAAAAGCTATTTCATTATGGATATACCGTTCAGATCGCCATTGCCGATACCATCGGAGCCGCTTGGGCATTGTCAAGATTTGGCGATTCCCTGAATATTGTAAATCCGGGAAGCCAGCGTGAAGCTATTCGGCATTTGCCTCCTGCGGCACTGCGCCTGGATCCCGAAATTTTAATCAAACTAAAAAAACTGGGACTGCAGCAAATTGACAGTTTCATAAATATGCCGCGGCCGGCTTTGCGCCGAAGGTTCGGTCCGTTGCTGCTTTCCCGGATTGGCCAGGCTTTGGGCCAAGAAATAGAAATGGTTGTTCCTGTAAAACCCGTTGAACCGTATCAGGAAAGGCTTTACAGCCAGGAACCCATTCCTACCGCTTCAGGGATTATCATTGCCTTGCAACGGCTGCTTGAAACGCTTTGCCTGCGCTTAGAAAATGAAGGTTTGGGATTGCGAAGCGCTGTATTTAAAGCATATCGTGTTGATGGAAATATTCAGCAGATCGAAATCGGAACCGGACATCCTTCAAGAAATGACAGCCACATTTTTAAACTTTTCGAACATAAAATAGTGACATTGGAACCTGCGCTGGGTTTTGAATTGTTTGTTTTGGAAGCGCCAAAAGTGGAAAGCATTACCGCTGAACAGGCAGCAATGTGGAATGCCGCATCCCAAAACAACATCAAAGTGGCCGAATTGCTCGACCGCATTACGATCCGCACGGGTTCGGATGCTATTGTACGCTATTTGCCAGTAGAACAATATTGGCCCGAAAGGGCTGTAAAACCAGCAAGTCCGATGTGGAAAAAACCGGAAGCGCATTGGCAAACCGACCTGCCTCGGCCCATTCACCTGTTGCCAAAACCTGAAACCATTGAAGTGACAGCCGTATTGCCCGATTATCCGCCGATGCATTTTCGATACAAAGGAAAAATGTATGGCGTTGTAAAATCTGACGGACCGGAACGTATTGAGCAGGAATGGTGGCACAGTGACGGACTTTACCGCGATTATTATTGTGTGGAAGATGAGCAGGGCGCACGTTACTGGTTGTTCAGATCCGGTCCTTATGCTGCCGGACGCCCCGAATGGTTTATTCACGGATTTTTTGCCTGATGTATACCGAATTACAAGTCACATCCAATTTCAGCTTCCTGCGTGGCGGCTCCCATCCTGACGAACTTGTCGAACAGGCTGCTGGACTGGGCTACAAGCAAATTGCCATTGCCGACCGCAATACCTTAGCTGGTGTGGTCCGGGCGCATGTTGCTGCAAAAAAAGCAGGCTTGCGTTTGATCGTTGGTTGTCGGTTGGAATTGCTAGATGGTCCGCCGCTGCTCGCTTATCCAACAGATAAAGAATCTTATGCAAGGTTGTCGGGATTGCTTTCGACAGGTAATTTGCGTGCCGAAAAAGGCCAGTGCCAGCTGTATAAATCGGATGTTTTCCAATTTGCGGAAGGACTTAAATTTATCGCAATCGCACCACTTTCCTTAAATGAAGCATTCGATTTTGACGACACTTTTAAATCTGCTTTAAGCGAATACCATAACGTTTTAGGAGCAAACCTTTTCCTTGGCATAAGCCGCTCTTATCAGGCGAATGACAACAAACGAATGCACCGCCTTTGGCAACTTTCAGAATTTTTCGGAATGCGTTTGGCCGCTACAAATGACGTGCATTATCACATTCCAGAACGCCGGCAATTGCAGGATATCCTGACATGCATTCGTGAAAAATGTACCATTCACACCGCAGGTTTCCGCTTGCATCAAAACGCCGAACGTTATTTAAAACCTGTTGATGAAATGCAGCGGTTGTTCAGGCAATATCCACAGGCATTGGCCGCGAGTCACGAAATAGGAGAAGCCTGCCAATTTTCACTCGACAGTTTAAAATACATTTATCCCGAAGAAATCACTTCGCAAGGCCGAACGCCTATTGAAGAGTTGAAAATGCTCACGTGGCAGGGCGCCGAAGAAAGGTTCAATAATAACATTTCTAATGAAATCAGGAAATCTATTGAGTTTGAACTCGATTTTATAGAGAAGAAAAATTATGCGTCTTATTTTCTGACCGTTCATGATTTTGTCCGGTTTGCCCGAAGCAAAGACATTTTATGCCAGGGACGCGGATCGGCAGCCAACTCTGTGGTTTGTTATTGCCTTGGCATCACATCGGTCAATCCTGCAAAAATTAAGCTTTTATTTGCCCGTTTTATGTCGGATGCCCGAGACGAACCGCCAGATATCGACGTCGATTTTGAACATGAAAGGCGCGAAGAAGTCATTCAGTACATCTATGAAAAATATGGCCGACACCGCGCAGCAATCGTTGCAACAGTAACACAAGTGCATCACAAAGGTGCCATTCGTGATGTGGCCAAGGCAATGGGCATGTCGGTAGATACAATCAACCGGCTTGCTGCTTCTGTTTGGGAATTCAGCGACGAACTCGATGGCGACCGCGTGACATCTGAAGGTTTTAATCTCAACGATCCGCATTTGGCTAAAGTGCTGGATCTTACGAAACAATATGTTGGTTTTCCGAGACAGCTTGGCCAGCACACTGGTGGTTTTATCATTACACAGGATCGCTTGTCCGATTTGTGTCCGGTTTTAAATGCCCGTATGGAAGGCCGCACCAATATCGAATGGAACAAAGACGACATTGAAGCACTCGGATTTTTAAAAGTCGACGTCCTCGCGCTCGGAATGTTGACCTGTGTTAGAAAAGCATTTGATTTGTGCCAGTTGCATTATGGCGAAAATCACACATTGGCAAGCCTTACTCAAAAAGATGATCCTGCCGTGTATGACATGATCTGTAAAGCCGATACATTAGGCGTATTCCAGATTGAAAGCCGCGCGCAAATGTCGATGTTGCCAAGACTGAAACCAAGAGAGTTCTATGATTTGGTGATTGAAGTTGCGATTGTGCGTCCCGGCCCCATTCAGGGCGATATGGTGCATCCATATCTAAAAAGACGTGATGGCATTGATAAACCAACATATCCGTCAAAAGAGCTCGAAGAAATTCTGGGACGGACTTTAGGCGTACCGCTTTTTCAGGAGCAGGCCATGGAAATCGCAATCGTTGCGGCAGGTTTTACTCCGGCAGAAGCAGATGGATTGCGCCGCAGTATGGCCACTTTTAAGATAAAAGGAAAAGTGAGCGACTGGGAAACAAAACTCGTGCAAGGCATGATTGCCAAAAATTATGACGAAACATTTGCACGGCGTGTATTTCGGCAGCTGGAAGGTTTTGGATCGTATGGGTTTCCGGAGAGCCATGCGGCAAGTTTCGCATTACTGGTCTATGTTTCCTCATGGATCAAATGTTATTTTCCCGACGTATTTGCCACTGCCCTGCTAAACAGCATGCCAATGGGTTTTTACCAGCCGGCGCAGATTGTAATTGATGCAAAAAACCACGGCGTGGCAGTAAAACCAGTAGATATCAATTATTCAGATTGGGATAATAAACTCGAAGAAAAATCTGGAAAATACCATGCGATCCGACTGGGATTCAGGCAGGTAAAAGGGTTGGCTTTTGAAGACATGAACCGATTGGTTTCAGCCCGGCAGCAATTTTTCCGTTCGGTCAATTCATTGCTTGATGCGGGAATTTCAATGGCAGCATTGGAGAAATTGGCCGACGCCGATGCTTTTCGTTCCATTGGCCTGGACCGAAGACAAGCACTGTGGGAAGTTTCCGCTTTGTCTGATAATCCGATCGGGATGTTTGAAGGGCAACCTTCGGAAAGCGTCAATGAGCCACAATTGGTTTTGCCGCTATTGACGGAAGCCGCACATGTAGTCGAAGATTATGCCACGACAGGACTTTCGCTAAAAGCACATCCGGTGCATTTTGTGCGTCCGCAATTGCAAAGTTTGGGCATAACACCAACCAGAAATCTTGCAAATATGAAAAATGGCGATGCGGTTAAAGTGGCCGGACTGATTACCGTTCGGCAGCGGCCAGGCACCGCAAAGGGCGTACTTTTCGTTACAATTGAAGATGAAAGTGGCTTCGCAAATATTGTTGTCTGGGCAAAAGTTTTCGAAAAACACCGCAAAGATATCATTCAGGCGCGTTTGCTGATGGTCGAAGGAAAATTACAGATTGCCGGCCAGGTCATCCATGTCATTGCGGAACGTTGTTACAATCTTTCGCAATTGTTGCGCGGCATGACATCCAATGCCAATGTGGAATCGGCAATCGAAACTTTGTCGCGCTCAGATGAAAAAAACAGTGGAACGGAAGAAGTTTTTTATAAAGGACGGAATTTCAGGTAAATTGAAATTGTTTCCAAAATTACATTTTCAGTATATTTTAAAGTTGGCCCAGAAAAAACAAATTCAGAAAGTCAACTGCTTAAAACATCTAAATTTTTATACAATAAGTATCTTTGCAGCCTAAATCTGATTTTGATGAAACTTTGGTTCCCTTACAAACAAATGAGAAACTCCGGATCGGAACTGCAGGTAAAATCTGCGCAAGGCACGCGTTTGCATCTTGAAAACGGACATTCCCTGATTGATGGAATTTCGTCCTGGTGGGCTGTAATTCACGGTTACAACCATCCCGAAATTAATCAGGCTTTGGTCAACCAGATCAATCAGGTTTCGCACGTCATGCTGGGCGGATTGGTAAACGAACCTGCAAAACAACTGGCGGAAACTTTATGCAGGATTACACCTGAAGGACTGAACCACGTTTTCTTTTCAGACAGCGGTTCGATTGGCGTGGAAGTCGCTTTAAAAATGGCTTTGCAATATTGGAAAAACGAAGGCCATTCGGGGAAAACAAAAATCGTTTCCCTTAAAAACGGTTACCATGGCGATACATTTAAAGCAATGGAAGTCAGCGATGATTCCGATTTTACCAATGCTTTTGATTCGGTTTTGAACCGTGGATTTTATGTCAGCATTCCGACCGGTGGTTTTAATGCAAGCGAAAACGAAGTCAAAGTAGCTGCAAACGAAGTCGAAAATCTGTTCAACGAACACGCAAATGAAATCGCCTGTTTTATTTTGGAACCGATTTTACAAGGCGCCGGAGGCATGAATCTTTATTCGCCCGCTTATTTGCAAGCCGTAAAAAAACTTTGTGAGACGCATCAGGTCTTATTGATTTTTGACGAAGTCGCTACTGGTTTTGGACGTACCGGTAAATTATTTGCCGCAGAGCATGCGAAAATTTCTCCCGACATCATGATCATTGGAAAGGCGATGACTGCCGGATATATTGGCCATGCGGCTACAATTACAAATTCGACAGTATTCAACAGCTTTTTAGGCGACACCTACGAAAAAGCATTGATGCACGGCCCAACATTTATGGGAAATCCGTTAGCCTGTACCGTTGCATTAAAAAGCATTGCGATCATTGAGGCACAAAATTACCTTCAGAAAATCGAAAAAATTGAATCCATAATCCAGCAGGAATTTTCAACTATCGACTCTGAGTTTATCATAGAAAAAAGGGTTTTGGGAGCGATGGGCGCAATCGAAATGACCGATGCAAAATTGTTGTCGGGATTTAATGAATTCTGTCAGGCAAAAGGTGTCTGGCTGCGGCCGATTGGAAACATCCTTTACCTGATGCCGCCATACATCATTATCGAAGACGACTTGCGGACCATTTTAAACGTAATTAAAGAATGGATTGCCCAATTGAAATAAATTTACGCCTACCAAAAAACCGAAATCCTGAATTGGCGTTTCGGTTTTGAAGTGTCAGAATTAATTTTTTAGGTTGAAAATTTCATTCTTTTACAACTTCAAAACCTGGCATTAGCGAAAAGAAATCCTGAAAATCGAAAATATCGGTTTATATTCACATCAGATTTGACTAAGTTTGTTTAATCTATTCGATTAAAAAATGAACAACTTTAAGAATACTTTCAGCATTAAAGACCTTGAAAATTTCTCGGGAATTAAAGCGCATACGATACGGATCTGGGAAAAGCGGTACGATATTCTGCAACCCATGCGTACCGACACAAACATTCGTTTGTATGATCTTGAGAGCCTTCAAAAGCTGTTAAACATTACATTGCTGCACAATCACGGTTATAAAATTTCGACGATTTCGAAATATCCTGTGGAGAAAATTCCGCAATTGGTACGCGAAATCATATCGGTTAAAACCGTAAAAAATCACGCCATTAGTGCTTTTAAAATTGCGATGCTGAATTTTGACCAGCATCATTTTTTGAATACATACAACAGTCTGCTTTCTGAAAAATCTTTCAGCGACATTTTCTCCGAAGTTTTTTTGCCGCTGCTTCAGGAACTTGGTGTTTTGTGGCAATCGGAAACAATTTCTGCCGCTCAGGAACATTTTATAAGTGCTCTGATCAAGCAAAAGCTGGTTGTCAATATCGAAAAAGCGCAGCAATCAGGCATAAAAAACAACGATAAAATTTTTGTGCTCTACCTTCCGGAAAATGAAATTCACGACCTTGGACTCCTGTATCTTAATTACGAGATTTTGACCCACGGTTATCAGACCATTTATCTCGGGCAAAACATTGCTGTTGAAGATTTGAAAACCCTGGAAAACCATTTCGATAAAGTGGTTTTTGTTTCTTATTTCACGGTACAACCCGAAAAAGATTCGGTAAACCAATATGTCGAACTTTTTAACAAAACCTTGCTTTCTGAGCAATCCGAATTCTGGATAACCGGAAAACAAAGCCAATACCTGTTTGATACGCAACATCCGAAAAACAAAATTTTTCATTCGATTTCTGAATTGGTAGCCGAATTATAATCCGATTTAAATTGATTATTGTTTAATTATTTTATAGATTTGTTAAACAATGAAACAAGACATCAAAATAATCGGATCCGGATTTTCATCAATGGCAGCAGCCTGTTATTTGGCCAAAGCCGGACACCAGGTCACTATTTTTGAAAAAAACGACACCATTGGCGGACGCGCAAGGCAATTAAAAAAAAATGGATTTACTTTTGACATTGGCCCAACCTGGTATTGGATGCCTGATGTTTTTGAACGTTTCTTTTCAGATTTTGGTAAAAAACCTTCCGATTATTACGCGCTCGAAAAATTGTCGCCTGCTTATCAGGTTTATTTTGGCATAGCCGATTTTGTGACGATTTCCGACAATTTACCTAAAATCGTTTCGACATTTGAATCCATCGAAAAAGGCAGCGGAAAAGCACTCGAAAATTTTATTGCAACTGCAAAAAGCAATTATGATGTCGCGATCAAGGATTTGGTTTACAATCCCGGAATTTCGCCGTTAGAGCTTATAAAAGTCAAAACCGCAAAAAAAATAGGACAGTTTTTTGGGAACATCAGCGGTGAAATCCGTAAGAGGTTTGCCAATGAAAAGTTGATCCAAATCCTGGAATTTCCGGTTTTATTTCTCGGAGCCAAACCTTCGGACACGCCGTTATTTTATAGTTTTATGAATTATGCAGACTTCGGTCTTGGAACTTGGCATCCAAAAAATGGCATGTACAGCGTGGTTTTGGCTATTGAAAAACTCGCAGTCGAATTGGGCGTTGTCATTCATACGAACAGCAATATTTCAAAAATCGATGTTCTTGACGGAAAAGCAACCGGACTAACCGTTAATGGAAAAATGATAACTGCGGATGTGATTTTAAGCGGCGCCGATTACCACCATACCGAAACTTTATTGGATGGAAAGTTCCGCAGGTATTCTGAAAAATATTGGGACAGCCGGACTTTCGCGCCATCTTCCCTACTCTTTTATGTTGGTTTCGACAAAAAGGTGGAAAATGTAAAACACCATACTTTGTTTTTCGATGTTCCGTTTGACCAACATGCGAAAGACATTTATGACGATCCGAAATGGCCAGAAAACCCATTGTTTTATGCGAGTTTCCCTTCAAAAACAGATGCTGATGCTGCGCCCGAAGGAAAAGAAGCCGCTATTTTCCTGATTCCGCTTGCGCCCGGAATTGAAGACACTGCTGAACTTCGCGAGCAATATTTTGAGAAAATTATGACAAGGCTCGAAAATTTAACGCAGCAAAGCCTCAAAAAAAATCTTATATTTAAGGAATCGTTTTGCGTAAATGATTTCATAAGCGATTACAATTCATACAAAGGAAACGCATACGGACTTGCCAATACCTTGCTCCAAACTGCATTTCTAAAACCAAAACTGAAAAGCAACAAGGTTGAAAATTTGTATTTCACCGGACAGCTCACTGTTCCCGGTCCCGGAGTTCCACCAGCGTTGATCTCTGGAAAACTGGTATCCGAATTAATTGAGAAATATTCCTAACATGAAAGCTATTTTTGACCAAATATCGTTTGACTGCAGCAGGAATGTGACCAAATCCTACAGCACTTCGTTTTCTTCGGCGGTGCGAATGCTCGCGCCCGGAATCCGCCAGGACATTTATAACATTTATGGTTTTGTGCGTTTTGCAGATGAAATTGTCGACAGTTTCCATGACTATGACAAAGTTGTTTTGTTTGACTTATTCGAATCCGATCTGCAAAAAGCATTCGACAATAAAATCAGCCTGAATCCCGTTTTGAATGCGTTTCAGCATACGGTTTTAAAGTACAACATCCCGACAGCACTTGTGGCTTCCTTTATGAAAAGCATGAAAATGGATCTGACCAAAAAGGAATACCATACACGGGAAGAATACCAGGATTACATTTTTGGCTCAGCCGATGTGGTCGGACTCATGTGTTTGAAAGTTTTCGTGAAAGGTGACGACGCAAAATATGAAGATTTGAAAAATGCCGCAATGCGTTTGGGTTCAGGTTTGCAAAAGGTGAATTTTCTGCGCGATTTAAAAGCCGATTTTGAAGGTTTGGAAAGAAGTTATTTTCCGGATGCCAATTTAAACCAACTCGACGAACATTCAAAAAATGCGATCATTCAGGAAATCGAATCCGACCTAAAAGCTGGTTTTGAAGGGATTTTAAAATTGCCGATCGAAGCTAAATTTGGCGTCTATACCGCTTACATCTATTACAAAAAATTGCTGTCGAAATTAAAAAATACGCCTTCAGCGGAAATCAAAAACACCAGGATTCGCGTCTCGAATTATCAGAAATACGGACTTTTTGCCAAATGTTATTTCTCATACAAATTGAACATCATTTAAAAAAATCATTTATGTGGTTACACTTTTTGGCTTTTTTCGCAGCTTTTTTCTTCATGGAATTCATGGCCTGGTTTACGCATAAATTCATTATGCACGGTTTTTTATGGAAACTCCACGCCGACCATCACAAGAAAGACCACGATTCCTGGTTTGAAAGGAACGACACTTTTTTTGTGTTTTATGCATTTGTCAGCATTGGATTTTTTCTGTTGTGGCGTTATGATGTTTGGGAATACGGACTTTCTGTTGGTTTGGGAATTTTCGCTTATGGCTGGACTTATTTTTTGGTTCACGATATTTTCATCCACCAACGGTTTAAAATTTTTCGCAATGCCGACAACCGTTATGCAAAAGCGGTTCGGCGTGCGCATAAAATGCATCACAAACATACCGGAAAAGAACACGGTGAATGTTTTGGAATGCTGATTGTTCCGTTAAAATATTTCAGAAAATAAAAAAACCTTCCGGATTTGGAAGGTTTTGTTTTTTAGGGTTGAAGCGGCTGCCTGGCGAACATGTCCTGCAGTGGTTTGAGTTGGTCGAGATTCACATTGGAACTTTGAAGCACCGACATCATCGTCATAATTCCGGTTGGATTCATGTCTTTTCCCAAAATCCGTACGACGGCAAAACCATTTTCATCTTTGTTGGCAAACAATACGAATTCTTCAATATGTTCATCATCGCCAACAAAACTAACCGATGCGCCTTCTTTTCCCGAACCAAATTTCATCAACTGTTGGTATTTTTTGTCTTTGAGAATTCTGGAAACTTTTAGTCTTTCGGCTTCGAATTCGGTTTTATTGGAATCGTTGCGTTTGAATGCCAGAATGTTCATTTTTTCAAAAGACTGAAGCTCTTCATTTTGCACGGAAGACAACTTCGTTTTGTCCACATTTAAAATACTTGGCGACACATCGAGTGCGATAAAATCTTTGTTTTCGGTGTTTTCGACGAAATACTTTTGTAGCGTTGGTTCAGATTGGCAGCTGATAAGTAACAAACTGCAAATGGCGGCGAGGATGAATGTTTTCATGTTGTTGTTATTTTGCGCCTTTCGGACCTTTTGGACCTTTGGTAGCGCGTTTTAAATCGTCTCCTCCGGGAATTTTCATTCTGTCTGTCAAAGTTGAAATTTCATTGAGATCGAAATCACCCGTTAGCGACATTAAAACCGTATCGTCACCTTTGGCACCTTCAATAAACATCAGCAGTTCTTTGACTTTCGAATCTGTCGTTCCTGATTTCACAAGGATTTTGATGTTTCTTCCGCTTTCATTCACGCGCATCAGTTCTTCGAGTCCGGCCGATTTAATGTATTGGTTTGCGGCCGATTTCATTTCATTTTCCACACGGACACTTTTGGTGGTAAACACTTTCAGATTGTCCAGTTTCTTAATAAGATTCAGGTATTGCTGGGCTTGTTTATCGGAAGCATCCATTTTCACCTTACTCATCAGGTCAAACATTTTTTTGTTGACAATAATTGAAGTGACATCGTCCTGTCCGTCAAATTTATCGAACGCACTCTGCGCAAAATTTAAAATTGGCATGAGTGCAAATACTGTGGCAATAATGATCTTTTTCATTTTATGTGTTTATTTTTTAAAAATTAAGTTTTTTGAATCTTCGTATTCCTGAATGTATTGCACGCTTTCGACTCCGGTATTCACATGATTTGACAATAATGCCAGCGCTTTTTGGGTTTCCCTGAAAGCCACTTCGGGGTTGTCATAAGTTCCCAAATCCTGGTTTGAAGCCGTTTCATGGTTGAAATAAGTGAAAGTTCCAATACCGAGCAAAACAACAACCGATGCAGCAATCGATAACCACCTTACATTTCGTTTTCTGGTTTGTAGTGGAATTTCACTGGTAAACTGCTGTTCTTTTGCGGTGGAGAAATACCCAAACATGGGCTTTAAATGTTCCAGATGCTGCGCAACATCCGAAGAAGAAAAATAATTTCTCAATGCATTTTCTTCTGTTATACTCGTTTCTCCGTCGAAGTATTTTTCTATTAATGTTTCTATTTTATCCAATTCCATAGCCGTGTGTTTTAGTCATAAATTCCCTGATCGTTTTCCTTGCCCTCGAAAGCGCCACGCGAATGGCAGTTTCATTCATTTCTAATATTTTGGCAATTTCGGCAAATTCATATTGCTCGATATCCCGCATTTGTATGATTAATTTTTGTTGTTCCGGAAGTTGGTTGATGATTTTTTCAACCCAACTTAAACTGTCGGAATCCTCCACCTGTTGTTGCAATCCCGGCGTTCTGTCGGTGAAATTGCTGTGCACCAGTTTCAAATTTGATGCCCTTTTTGATTTGAGTTGGTCCAAACAATAATTTTTAGTCATCGTCATCGCCAATGCTTCCACACTGTTATAAACCGACAAACCTTCGTGTTTATTCCACAATTTTACCAGCACTTCCTGAGTCGCATCTTCAGCTTCTTCAGTACTTACGAGCAAACGCTTGGCCACGCGGAAGATCTTATCCTTAAAGGGCGAAACGAGCTGCATAAAGTCTTTCTGGTTCATAAAATTTGGTTTCTGATCGGTCAACAAAGGCAAGACGATGCCTCATTTTTTTTGTTACAAATAAATTTAAATAAAAACTAAAATAAGTAAATTTACGTTCTTTACTATCAAAACAGCGCTATGAAATTTACCTATACATTCCTGATTTTATTCATTTTAACCGCTTTTTCAATTCAGGGTTGCGATGATTTCGACGATCATGAAATTCCTGACGACATTAAAGTCAACGATTTTATCTGGAAAGGACTCAACCAATATTATTTATGGCAGGCCGATGTCCCGGATTTGGCGGATTCCCGTTTTACGGACCAGCTGGATTTGAACAATTTTTTACGAGGTTATTCCGAACCCGAAAATTTGTTCCAGCATTTGCTGAACAAACCGATTTCACAATTTCCACGCGAACAGGCCATTGATCGTTTCAGTGTCATTTTCAGCGATTACACACTTCTTGAAGGCATACTTTCCGGAACTACAAAAAACAATGGTGCGGATTATGGTTTGTATGCGAAAACAAATTCCGGGAACGACATTTACGGTGTGATTCGTTATATTTTGCCCAATTCAGATGCCGCTTCAAAAGACATTCATCGCGGTGATTTATTTTATGCAGTAAATGGAACGCCTTTAACACGACAGAATTACAGCGAATTGCTCGCCAATGAAACCTACACTTTAAATTTGGCCGATTACAATTCGGGGAATTTTACGCCAAACGGACGTTCGGTTACGCTAACAAAATCAGTCATTTCAGAAAATCCGGTTTATCTCAGCAAAGTGATCAATTCCGGAAGCCATAAAATTGGATACCTCATGTACAATGGTTTTTATCCGAATTACGAAACGCAATTAAATGATGCTTTTGGCCAACTCAAAGCTGCCGGAATCACCGATTTTGTTTTGGATCTTCGTTATAATTCCGGCGGATCTGTTGAAACTGCGACACATTTGGCTTCGATGATTACGGGTCAGTTTGGCGGACAGGTTTTTGCCAAAGAGCAATGGAATGCCAAAGTAGAAGATTATTACGCTTCGCACAATCCTGAAAATTTATACAATTATTTTGGCAACCGAATCAATACCGGAGCTGCAATCAACACGTTGGAAATGAACAAAATATACGTACTAACAACTGCAAGTACGGCCTCCGCGAGTGAATTGGTAATCAACGGACTTGCGCCATACATTACCGTAATTCAGATTGGCGATACAACTGTCGGAAAAAATGTGGGTTCCATTACCATGTACGATTCTCCGACATTTTCAAAAAAAGACATCAGCAGCAAACACCGTTACGCAATGCAGCCTTTGGTTTTAAAAATCGTGAACAAAAACGGATTTGGTGATTACGTTCAAGGCTTGCAACCCAACTTTAAATTCAAAGAAAATCTAGACAATTTAGGCGTTTTAGGTGATGCAAACGAACCTTACTTAAATACTGCCATTCTTAAAATTACAGGCGCCGGAAAACAATTGCCTCAAAATCCGGAGCAGGTTTTTGACAATTTTAAGGATTCAAAATCGATCCTCCCGTTTGGAACAGACATGTATAAAGAGAAACTACCGGAAGGTTTTGGAAATTTCTAAACAAAAAAAAGCGCTCATTTACGAGCGCTTTTTTATTTGAATTCAATCGAATTTATCTGATAATCAATTTCTGGCTTTGGCTGTTTTTTCCATTTGAAATCTGGATGACATAAATCCCTGACAACAATCCAGACGTGTCGATTCTTTCGCCTTTAAATGATTGTTGCTCCAAAATTTTTCGGCCAGAAGCGTCAAAAATCTGAACAACAACAGCAGTATTCGAATTTACAATCACATAATCTTTTGATGGATTTGGATAAACCGAAATGCGGTTACCGAAATTTTCATTCAATCCCAACGCTTCCTGATGGATGACTCCAACGGCCTGCAAATCGAAACCGCACGAGGCAAAAGGTGTTGGAAAAGATTCGTTGACCGGATTTCCGAAACTGTCAAATGTCGCATACAACGGATCAATACTTCCTACAACGTCAATGACCCGAATGTGTGTAATGCGATTTTTATTCAACAAAACATCGTTCGGCAATTCGCTGAGATCAAACGGCGTTCCGTATTGCGCGCTGTATTTTCCTGCAATATTGTTCAAATAGGTCGCCGATGGCGTTCCGAATGAGCCAATTTGCGTATCAAACTGCGTCTGGCTGTGCGCCGGAAAGCGAAAAAAATGAACACCGTCTGAACTCGCTTCCACAAATGCCAGTTCGAGGTACGAAGCGCCGCCATTTTCAAAAACAGCCAAATCGAAACCGTCACCATTTAAAATAGGAGCCGCGAAAGTCAGCGTTGCACTTCCTTCGTCACCAAGACTTACCGTATCTCCGTTGGGAAAACCAATCGCATTTTCGGGCAAACCGGCGCTGGCTTTGTTGTTTCCCGCAATCGAAACATTGGGATTGGATTTGTTCAGCAAACCACGCTCCACTTCGATTCCGGTTGCCCAACCTACAAACAACGGACTTTCTTTAAATACTGCTGTCGTTCCAGGCATTCCGTCCTGCGGCGGATAAGATTGCGCTGCGGCAAAACTTCCACAAATTAAAGACAGTATGAAAATCGATTTTTTCATTTGATTATTTGATGCTGATGCGTTTGATTCTTTTCTGGTTGTCGATCGTAATTTCAACCATGTAAATCCCACTGTTCAAATCGGATACATTCACACCAGAAGGATCGTATTGCTGCGATTTTACAAGTCTTCCTGAAATATCGTAAATGCGTATTGCCGCTGATTTTTCGGTATTGATAAAGAACTTTTCAGCCGTTGGGTTTGGATAGACTGTAATGGCTGCAACATCTTTTGGATTTGAAGTCGACAACAACAATTCTGCAGCATAAAAACTGTTTGGCGTCACACTAACGGAATGTGCCGAAAGCAAACTTCCATCCATGCTGTATACCAAAGCCCTGCCCGGATTTACATAATCACCTGCGTCGGCTACATAAATTTTGTCTCCAATCACATCCATTCCGTAAACACCATAAGCGCCTACTTCTTCAATTGAAAATAATGGGTTTGCAGGCAAAGCCGTATCGCCAAGAGTAATTTTATAAATATCAGTATCAATCGAGAAAATCAGGTAATCACCATACAATTCCAGGTTTGACGGATGTTTATCCGCAAAATTTATTTCGCTGATCAGGCTGTTGTCTGACACATTAAATTTCATCAATTTTCCGAAAGTTTCTTCTAATGCCCAAAATGGTTTTCCGCCGCAAAGTACATACAATACACTTCCGTCAGAAACAATTGAGTTGGGCACATCGCCCGTTTCAAGCGTTGCTGTAACCGTGTTCGAAGCCATGTCGATTACCGAAACTGTATTTCCGTAACCATAACCGCCCTGGTTGGCCACGTACAATTTGTCGCCAATTTGCAGGATGCGCTCCACACCTTCCGGTGCAGCAATCGTTGTTGTAATACTCAAACTTTGCAAATCGACTACAGCAACGTAATCGTCGGCAGCATTTCCGGCATCGCCCCAACAAGTGATGTATGCTGTTCCGTTTGAAATCGCGATGTATCTCGGATTTGCCAGTCCAATCGACATAATTGCCTGCAAGCTCAGGGTTTGTTTGTCCAAAACTTTCAAGTCATTGGAGCCATTTAAAACGACATATGCGTGGCTCGCGTCAAAAGCCATGCTCTGAGCCGTATCTCCCAAAGGCGTGTTCACATTGGCATTTGCAAAAGCAGCCGGGATCAGCCAATCTTCGGAAAGAAATGAGATTTCAGCGTTGTCTGTTCCAAAACTGCCTTCGTTTAAAACCAATACGCCATTGGTCAATTGTGCAGAAATTGAAACTGAAAATAACAGGGCAAAAAGAGCGAGCGGGAATTTGTAAAGTTTTTTCATATTATGATTTTTGAAAGTGAGAATTAAAGATTAAAATAAAATGCAGATGGTCCAACGCCAACAGTTTGTGAATGCAAAAGCGTTCCGGCAGTTCCGTTTTCGCCCGAATCGAACACATAAATTTTTCCGCTTACGTCAAATCCGAAGACATTGGAAACATAAATTCGTCCATTGTTGACTGCAAAACCGTAAATCGACGCAATATTGTCATTGGTTACCCCAAACAATGGCGTTTGCGGAAGCGAGGCAGCGTTTAATGCCGATTTATAAATACTGGTTCCAATTGTGTAAAAAACATTCGACCCTGAAATCGCACTGTTTCCTAAGTTGGTTGTAGCAGTTCCTGTAGGAAATTGCAATTGTCCGCTTACCGAATTTGTCGCCAAATCAATTTTTACAAACTTTCCAGAAGTTGGTCCATCAGCTGCGTAAGATGGCAAACCTTTGCAACTCACCCACAAATTTCCATCAACAATCTGAAGTTCGCGCGGCACATCGCCAACAGCAACTGCTGTTAAAAATGCATCATTCGCAATCACTGAAACCGTGTTCCCGTAATTGTAACCGCCGGCATGCGAGACATATAATTTTCCGTTGTTTTCGACAATTTGCTCTGGTCCTTCTGCAACCGGAATCGTATTGTTTACGGTATTTGTCGCAAGATCAATAACCGCAACATAATCATCATTTGGGTTTCCTGCATCGCCCCAATTGGTCGCATATCCTTTTCCATTTGCAAAAGCGATGTACCTTGGGTTTCTGATTTGTGTAGTAATGGTCTGGATTTTCTTGAAAGTGTAGCGGTTCACCACCTCAATTTTGTTTGAATTGTTGACAACGATATAAGCCAGATCATTATAAAACCCGATGCTTTGTGCGACATCTCCCAGCGATGCATTGTTGTTTACAATTGAAAAAATATCGTTTTGAACTGTTGAAAAATCTTCAGAAAGGTAAGAAACCGACGCGTTTCCATCGTTAAAATTGCCTTCATTGAGGACCAAAATACCCAAATCGTAACCTCCTAAAGGTATTCTTTTGGCATCGGCCGCATCATCATCGGAACAGGAAACGAAAAAAAGCGCGCCTGCAAAAAGGGATAAAATCAGTTTAGTGAATTTCATTTTTAAATATTTAGAGTAAAGTTTATGGAATAATTTCGTCCGGGAAATGGCCGCTGCGGCATGCTCTGATAGTTTTCGTTCCAAAGGTTCAGCACCTGAAAACCAATGCTGTAGGTTTGTTTTTTTCCAAAATTACAATCAATGCCCACATTTGAAACCTGATATTCTTTTAGAAAATCAGATTCGTCTGCAAGCGTAAAAACCTGTCCGTTGAATAAATATTGGTAATTGAAGGTCAGTTTCCGAAAGGAATAGGACAAATCGGCATTAAATTTATGATACGGCACAAAAGTCAATTGTTTGTCGAGTTTTTCACTTTTCGAAACCGTGTATGCATAGGTCGAATTCAGATTGATCGCGTGTTGACCGAAAATTTTCGTGTAATTCAAAAATACTTCAGTACCGTAACTATTGACTTTTCCCACATTTTCCGGTGCCCAATTGTTGGCCGTAGGCGTCCAGCGCAACAAATCCCGGATTTTCATATAATACACATTGGCCGAAAAAACCAGGTTTTTAAATTTCAACTCCTGCCCGATTTCAGCCTGATACGAATTCTCAGGTTTTAAATTGGCATTGCCCGCGCCTTGCCAATACAAGTCGTTAAAGGTCGGAATCCGGAAATTCCGGGAAACATTGGCCTTAATGCTGTAGATTTTTGAGGCTTCAAACCGCGAACCGAAAGCGAACAACAGCGGACTTTCAAAATCGTTTGTAATTTCCTTTCTGGCGCTGAGTTCGTATTGGAATTTTCGAAAAATCTGGTGTTTGAAAAGCAAAGCCGCCGATCCTATATTCCGGTTTTCAGTTCCGATATTGGAACCAATTCCTTTGGTTTGCGTAAAATCGACAATTCCGTTTAGATTCATTTTTGGCATCATTTTCCAGTCGAGATCGTACTTTGCAATGAAGGTTTCCGCTTTGGCAGTTTCAAAATTTTCGGTTTCGGAATTTGCGAAGTATTTGTACTTTTCAGACAGGAAAGCCACTTTAGTAGTCGACTTTAAAATAGTATTTGCAGTCGTCCATTCGAGTAAATTTCGTGTGTTCAAATCCTGGTATTTGCTTTGCGAAGGCGCGGCCAAGGTTCCCGAAAAATGCCTTTCACTTTCAAAAACCTGGCTGTACAATTTCAGGATATTTGTTTTGTTGAGTTTGTAACCAAAAGCAAGATTGACGCTTGAATTGTAATATTGGCCGTTTTCGTTTTTTAAATTTTCGGTGCCGATGTAGTCGTAATCATTGTCGGAACTGTTTCGCGAAACGCTCAGATTTACACTGGTTTTTGCATCTGAAGCCGAAAGTTTGTAATTGGCTCCGATCGTATTGAAACTGCCATAATTTAACCGAAATTCATTTTTAAAACCATTTCTAAACTCGAGATCGTTGTTCAAATGGATGCTTCCGCCAATGGCGCTGCTTCCATAAATGACACTTCCGCCGCCGGGTTTAACCGAAATGCTGTTGAAATCGCGCGTCGTAATCGTATTAAAATCGGTTTGTCCGTTGAGCTGCGAATTGATATTAATTCCGTTCCAAACTACTGCTGTTTGCTGCGCAGTCGTCCCGCGAAATGAAGGAGACGAAACCATGCCGAGTCCGTTTTCTTTGAAATAAACAACCGAATTGTAATTCAAAAGTGAAGTAAGTGAAGATTGGTTTTTTCGAATCACCGAATCATTCAAAGCCTGAACGGTTTGCGTGTTTGAGAAATTTTTGAGTTGGTAATCGGAAACAATCACTTCTTTTAAAACAACAGCATTCTGCTGCGCCCAAATATTTCGGCACACCAACAATAAAAAAATTAAAAGCAGCTTTTTCGCAGTCATCATTTCTGAACCTTTTTTCCCGAAGGCTCGATATTCATTAAGAAAAAAGGCAGGTCTCCTGGCTTGCGTACTGTTGTTGGCCTTCCCATTCTTTTCGAACAGTGGATCAGAGTTAACAACAGCCTTTGTAGCTTACAGTTGCGGGAACAGCTCAGGATTTTTGAATTTACGATTTCAGATTTTTGAGTTACGTCCGAAATCGTAAGTCATAAATCTGAAATCATAAAACCAGTTCACCTGATTCCCTTTTAATGTGATTTACAGTAATCAAAATCACAACCTTAATTCGGCGCAAATATAGGCTTATCATTTGAATTTCTAAATAAAGATTGTGGATTCTGCAAAAAAACAAACGTAACATTTACCTTTGTCTTGTTTTTAATAATTTCATATGAAAGATTTTTTCTACAGGATCACGTTGTTTTTGGTGTTGATTTCCGTTTTCGGATGCAAACAAAACGATGCAATTCCAACAACTGCAAAACAAAAATCTGAAAACAGCATTCACTACGCAAAAGGACTTTCCATTTACAAATACAACGGATTTTCAGTCGTAAAAATCACAAATCCGTGGCCAAATGCGGCACAGCAATACACTTACATTCTTCAGGAAAACAACACAAAAATTCCCGACAGCCTGAAGCAAAATGTGATTATTTCGGTTCCGGTAAAAAAAATAATCGCAACTTCCACCACACATATTCCGTCGCTTGAAATGCTTGGCGTCGAAAATACTTTGGCGGGATTTCCAAATCTGGACTACATTTCTTCTGAAAAAGTGCGTGTACTGATCGATGAAAAAAAAGTACGCGAAGTGGGCAACAACCAGAATTTAAATACAGAGGTGGTTATCGATTTACAACCTGATGTCATTATTGGTTACGGAATTGACAACAACAATCCGTCGTTGGACAACCTGCAAAAAAGTGGACTGAAAGTGATATTAAACGGCGACTGGAACGAACAAACACCACTTGGAAAAGCCGAATGGATTAAGTTTTTCGGCGCGCTTTACGGACTCGAAGAACAAGCCAATGACATCTTTTCCAAAATAGAATCCGATTACAACAACACATTGCGGATCGTTGCAAAATCTGCCACCAAACCTACTGTTTTATCGAGTGCGATGTTCGAAAATCATTGGTATCTGCCACAAGGCGAAAGTTGGGCAGCAGTTTTGATTTCGCAAGCTTCGGGAACTTATTTGTGGAGCGAAACCAAAGGGTCGGGAAGTTTGTCCATGCCATTTGAAACGGTTTTTGAGAAAGCCAAAAATGCCGATTTCTGGATCGGCCCGGGCCAATTCACTTCACTGAAAGAAATGACCGACAGCAATCCGCATTATGCGCAATTCAAAGCATTTCAGGAAAAAAATGTCTATTCATACGCGATCAAAAAGGGAAAAACCGGCGGCCTGATCTATTTTGAACTTGCGCCAAACCGACCGGATATTGTCCTCAAAGACATCGTTAAAATCTTACATCCGGAGTTGCTTCCAGGTTACAAAATTTATTTTTACGAAAAGCTTCAATAGTGCAGCATTCCAACCAAAATACTATTTTTTTCGTGTTTCTGATTTTCGGATTGGGATTGCTTTTTATACTCAACATCAGTTTGGGATCGGTGTCGATTCCTGCAAAAGAAGTTTTTGAAAGCCTGAGCGGCGGAAAAGCTTCCAAAGAAACCTGGGAATATATCATCATCAATTACAGATTGCCGAAAGCGATCACGGCGGTTTTAGTCGGAATGGGATTGTCAGTCAGCGGTTTGCTGATGCAGACGTTGTTCCGGAATCCGCTGGCCGGCCCGTATGTACTCGGATTGAGTTCTGGGGCAAGCCTTGGCGTGGCGTTCGTGATTTTGGGATCGGCATTTCTACCGGCATTTCTGGCTTTGTTTTTACTATCGTCTTACGGAATCATCCTGGCCTCTTGCTTGGGCAGTTTTCTGGTTTTGCTTGCCGTTTTACTGGTGTCGCAAAAACTTCGCGATACGATGGCCATACTAATTGTCGGTTTGATGTTTGGAAGTTTTACCACAGCCATTGTTGGTGTCCTGACGTATTTTAGCACGGCTGAACAATTGCAGAAATTCACTTTTTGGTCACTTGGAAATCTTGGAAACATATCTTGGACATCCATCGGAATTCTTGCCATTTGCGTTTTTATCGGATTGCTTCTGAGTATTTTCAGCATCAAACCGCTGAATGCATTGTTGCTTGGCGAAAATTACGCGCGCAGTCTTGGGCTGAATTACAACAAAACCCGTTTAGTGATTATTTTTGCGACGAGCATTTTAGCCGGAAGCATCACAGCTTTTGCAGGCCCGATCGCTTTTATCGGACTTGCGGTGCCGCACATTTCGAAATTGGTTTTTCAAACCAGCAATCATACCATCTTATTTTGGGCAACGTTATTTTTTGGTGCGGCGATCATGCTGATTTGCGACATTTTTTCGCAATTTCCGGGAACCGATTTAACCCTGCCGATCAATGCAATCACTTCCATTATCGGTGCGCCGGTTGTGGTTTGGCTGTTGCTTGGCAAACGAAAAATGATGGGCTGATGGAACAGAAAATTATTTTAAGAACAGAAAATCTTTCGGTTGGTTATATATCGAAAAAAATGCAAAATACGATTGCATCGGATATTAATTTGACTTTACAAAAAGGCAGCCTGATTGCACTCATTGGCGCAAACGGAATCGGAAAATCGACATTGTTGCGCAGCGTTACGGGAATCCAAAAACCGTTATCAGGAAAGATTTCGCTGAACGATAAAAATATCTTCAACTATTCTGCTTTGGAACTGGCGCAAAACCTCAGCCTCGTTTTAACCGAAAAATTGCCGCCAAGCAACCTAACCGTGTTCGAACTGGTTGCTTTAGGAAGGCAACCTTACACCAACTGGATCGGAACGTTGACAGCCAACGATCTTTCGAACATCAATCGGGCATTGGAACTGACACAAATCACGTCATTGGCAGCAAAGAAACACTACGAAATCAGTGATGGCCAATTGCAGAAAGTCCTCATCGCACGCGCCATTGCGCAGGATACGCCATTGATCATTCTTGACGAACCGACCACACATTTGGATTTACTGCACAAAATTTCACTATTTCGGTTGTTGAAAAAACTGGCACATGAAACTGAAAAATGCATTTTATTTTCGACGCATGATATTGATCTGGCGATCGAATTCAGCGACGAAATGGTCGTGATGACTGCTGAAAAAGTCGTTCAGGGCAAACCCATCGAACTCATTTCAAATGGCGTTTTTGATTTGCTGTTCCGTGATGAAAATATCTTTTTTGATACTGAAAAGGGCAAGTTTATCTTCAAAAACCTTTAATAGGAACGCAACTTCATTTATCTTTGGGTAAAAGACCAACAAATGAAAATTTTATTTCGCATTACTTTCCTGTTATTGAGCTGTATCGCATTGGCCCAGCCAAAACCTGAAATGACACCAAGTGGCTTTGCGCCGATCGAATTCACAACGCCAAACCGTCCAATGGAAAAACTCATCGAAGTTGCAAAATCCTGGGCGCCCTATTACAACAAAAAAGGTTTTGACGTGTACGATGTGACCGAAAATTCGCTCAAAATAGACGGTTTCAGGACCAACGCTTATTTTTACCGAAGCCTTGGCGAAACCTATTCTTACAACATCAAATATACTTTAGCAGTTGTTTTTAATGCCGACAAAACGTATACGGTTACTTTTGCACTGAAAGAAAGTTATGCCAAAGAAGCGTTGGTCAAAACGACTGTTGCTGATTTTTTTACGCCTGACGGAAAACTCAAAGATGATTTTATTGAAGTTAAACCATCGCTTGAGCGAACAGCAGAAACCATCATCAAATCCTTTACAAATTTTATCCAGAATTAAACTTTAGTCTTTTCCTGTCAGCAAATTAATACTGACTGTCGCAAGTTCTGAATCTGGAAATCTGCGGAAAATGTTTTCATCGGGAAACAATCCGGCTTCCGCGGCAATTTTGTTGAACACATCGATTTCCACAATATATTGGTCAGAAAAACCATGCGTCGCATCATAGGCAGTTGCTGCGGTCTTTCCAATGTTTGCTGCTGCCAATTCTGGATTTATCGTATGAAGTTCGATTAACAGCAGTCCGAAATTGCGCACATAAGGCGACCATTTCTGCAAATGTTCGAGCAAACTATCCTCCACTTCGTTGTTTGAAATGCGTTTGCCGCGAAATGCAAATGCGCCGGTTGAATCGCTTTCTCTTTCTTCAGTCCTGATTTTCGGAGTTTCCCAAATGCGGTTGTGGTCTAAAAACGTTCTCACATTCAGCAAATCTTTCAGGTCAATTTTGTAGTTGTCCATTAAATCGTTTGCCAATAAATCCGGACGGCCAATGTCGCCCCAAATGACCTTCGCCCAAATGTCGGCTTTGATCAAATTGGCGCGTGTTACTTTCAAAGCGGTCTGATTGTAATCGGCTCCGACCAAAAACAGCGGATATTTGTCGAGCATTTTTCCGCGCAGCGTTTGCCTGTCGATCACATCGAAAATATGTTCGAGAAAAGCGCCGTTTCCGCAGCCCATATCTAGAATTCCCTTGGGTTGTTCTTCGATCGGAAGGTTAAAAAGCCGGATCAGGATTTCGTCGACGACTTTAAAATACGTATCGTGCGCGCCGCCGCTTCCCCAAACATTCATCTCGCGGTCGACATGGATTTCGTCTTCACCGTCGGCAATCATTCGCAACGCAGCGGGATTTCCAAAAATCAGTTCTTCAATTTGGGCAAAAGTGGGCAAATACGAAACCGTTACGCCATAAGCGGAAGCACGTTTTGCGAAAAACAAACCGGTTTCGGTGAATTGGTAATTGCCGTTGCGTTCTTCAAACCAACCCAAAAACACAAAGAAATCTAGGATTTTTTTGAAATGTTCGGGTGATTTGTGAAACTCTTCGGGACGGAACGAAATTTCCATAAAATATTTGTGAAACATGCCGTTCATACCAAGCCTGACTAATGTTGGCCCAACCAGATACCCTTCAACATGTTTCAAAATCTGGTGCTGGATTTCATTGGTCAGAGAATCCTGAGAAAATTCGATTCCGTAATTTTTTTTATATTTCTCAAAAATGGCATCGAGTTTTTGAAAGGGTTCTTCTTCGAAAACGCGCGGATGGAATTTGGTTGAAAAATGCAGCAAATCGACCACATCTTCATATAAATAAAAAAGTGAAAAAGCAGTTTCACTTTTGGCGGTCAATCCGATCGTAATCTTGTCCGTTTGGTTGTCAATCTCATATTTTAGAAATCCTTGGGAAGCCAATACGCGCAGTCCAACATTCAGATACCCTTCATTGGCACCAAATTTTGAAACCAGTTCTGAAAGTGATGCATTTTTCTTTTCAAGCAAATGCTTCAGTACGCCTTTTTTCTGAAAAGCGATCGCTACGGGCGCAGTTGCGAGTCCGTCCAAATGCCTGAAAATTGTACTTCTGAGTTGGGATCTGTCTGTCATAAAATTATAATTTAATCAGCGTAAAATTTGTCTTTTTGCTTCGCCGATGGCAAATGCGACTGAATTGGCCAGGTTGTAACTGCGTACCAATGGCGAAATCGGAATGGACAAATGATTGGCAAACCGGCTCAGGATTTCCTGGCTTAAACCAACACTTTCCTTTCCGAAAACCAGCCAGTCGCCATCCTGAAAATCGTTTTGCAGGTAGCTTTTCTCGGCATGGGAACTGAACAGGAAAACGCGGGAAACATCCGGAATTTGTTCGATCCATTGGTCAACGTTCTGGTATTCTTTTTTGTCGAGATGGATCCAATAATCGAGTCCAGCTCGTTTTACAGCAGTATCAGTAATTTTAAATCCGAATGGATGAATCAGGTGCAAACGGCTTTCGGTTCCAACGCACAAACGGCCAATATTTCCGGTATTATTTGGAATTTCAGGTTCCACCAAAACGATGTTTAACATCATATTTTATTTTGCTAAGGCAAATTCGGAAACTTCGAGAACTTCGCCGGATTTGAGGTTATTTAAATGAATGTTTCCCACACGAACACGGATCAGACGTAAGGTCGGAAATCCCACTGCCGAAGTCATTTTCCTGACCTGGCGAAACTTTCCTTCCGCTAATGTAATGGAAACCCAGGATGTTGGTCCATGCCTTTCATCGCGGATTTTTTGGGAACGTGGTGGAAAATCAGGAGTTTGTTCCAACAAGTGGGCATCGCATTTTCGGGTGATGTATTTTTTTCCGTTGAAACCAATTTCGACGCCTGCTTTTAATTGGTCAACCGCAGATTGGTTGATGATACCGTCAACCTGAGCATAATATTCTTTCGACACTTTTTTGCCGCGAACGATTTCGCTCATCATGCCATCGGTTGTCAGCAGAAGCAACCCTTCGGAATCTTCATCCAAACGTCCGATGGCCATTGTTCCGACAGGAAAATCGTACAATTCGCCCAGCAATTTTTTCTTGCGTTTTAACTCATAAATAAACTGGCTCAAATAGCCGTAAGGTTTGTGAATGATGTAATGACTGTGTTCCATTTTGTTTTCTGAAAGACAAAGATAAGTCGTTTTTAAAGGTGAAAAAACTGCTTTGTGATTTTTAACCGTTAAACCAAAAGCAATGTTAAATGGATCGTTTCTGTGACCAAAAAGACGTAATATTATAAGAGAAACACAACCAACCTTAAAATTAAACGATCATGGAAAATAAAGATTTGGGTTCGAAAAAGATCAATAACGAACAGGAAGTCAACGAAGGATTCAGCGGAAAAAATATTGCTGACAATTACGATCCGTCGAAAGAAAAATTAAACCCTGAAACGGAAACAGATGAAAACGGTGATTCCAAAACGGTAAAACGCGCCCGGAATAATGAGCAAACTGACAGAAATTGGAATGAAAATGAAAGCCTGAGCCGCGAGGTTCAATCAGAAGAGCAACAACAAAAAACGGTTGAAAATAAAGACCGGAATTCCGACATTACGCCAAACCGTTATCCAAATTCACATCCCGATAATCTTAAAAATCGGGGAAATGTAGAACTCGATGAAGAATAAAACTCTGAAAATCAGCTTCAGCCTGCACGAAAACTTATTTTTGTGCGGGCTTTTTGTTTAAAAATAATATATTTGCTTCAAATCCTACGCATTATGATTGTTTTAGCCGTCCTCACTTTCTAAAGGACATTTTTTTATTACGCTAACAATTCGGGCATTTGCTGCTGCAATTTGCCTTTTTTCAAATATATTATCCATTTATCATGACACAAATTTCACCTGCAAAAGGGAAACTATCACTTATATTTTCTGTAATTAAAAAATCTTTGCGCGGCGAAGAACTCGATTTCACGACCGGCAGCATCAGGCTTTCGGTAATTTTGCTTGCAATTCCGATGATGCTTGAAATGATGATGGAATCAGTTTTCGCGCTCGTCGATTTGTATTTTGTTGGCCATCTTGAAGAAAGCAGTTTTGCGATCCAGACTGTTGGGCTTACAGAATCGGTCATTACAATTATTTATTCGCTCGCGGTCGGAATCAGTATGGCAGCGACGGCCGTTGTTGCCAGGAGAATTGGCGAAAAAGATCCGGAAGCTGCCGGAAAAGCAGGCATGCAGGCGATTTTAATAACGGTTTGCATTACAGCCATCATTAGTATATTGGGTGTTATTTTCGGGACAGAAATCCTTTTGCTGATGGGCGCTTCACCCGAAGCTGCGGCACACGGAACACCGTTTATCCGGATTATGATGGGCGGAAGTATCATTATTGCATTGCTGTTTTTGATCAACGGAATTTTTCGCGGCGCCGGAAATGCGGCCATTGCGATGAAAAGCCTTTGGATTGCCAATATCAGCAACATTATTCTTTGCCCAATTTTGATTAACGGCCTGGGACCAATTCCCGCATTCGGACTCACAGGCGCTGCGATCGCCACGACAATTGGGAGAAGCATTGGCGTAAGCTACCAGCTTTTTCATCTGTTTAACGGAAAAAACAGGCTCAAAATCACGCTTGCTTACCTTAAACCTGATTGGACACAAATCAAAAGCTTGGTCCAAATCGCATCTCCGGCCGTTTTACAGTTTATCATTGCGTCGTGCAGCTGGATCTTCCTGGCCCAACTTGTGGCAACAACTGGCGGTGACAACGGATCGGCCGGATATCAGACTGCCTTGAGGTTGATGATGTTTTTCCTATTGCCGGCCTGGGGACTCAGCAATGCTGCGGCGACACTTGTTGGACAAAATCTAGGTGCGAACCAAATCCAGCGTGCTGAAGACGCGGTTTTAAAAACAGCAAAATACAACGTCATTTATATGGGAAGTGTGATGCTGATTTCATTAATTGGCGCAGAATATCTGGTCGCGTTTTTCACGAATGACATACAGGTACAACAATATGCGGTTCGCGCGACACGGATTATTGCAGGCGGTTACATTTTCTACGGAATCGGGATGGTGATGATTAATGCATTTAACGGAGCCGGTGATACGTGGACACCGACGAAAGTGAATTTTGTAGGATTTTGGTTGTTCCAGATTCCGTTAGCCTATTTGCTTGCGAAATATTTTGAATTGGGACCGGAAGGCGTTTTTATTGCCATTCCGGTTGCAGAAACAGCAATCACCATCGCGAGTTTCATTTTGTTCAAAAGAGGAAAATGGAAACAGATTAAGGTATAATGAATTAAAAGTAAAATTTTTGCATAAAAAAAGACGCTGTTATTGCAGCGTCTTTTTGTTTGTATGTACCAAAATTAATTCAGGTTCTGAATGTAGTCTGTAAGATCGTCTACGCTCGAACTAAAACTGAAAATGTTGTTGATTTTAAAGTAATTTTCTTTTTCCGTACAATGATCATAAGCGAATTTCGCAAAATCAAGTTTGCTTTCTTCAAATCCGAAAACCTCAGCAATCTTTACGATTTGCGCGGCGCTTAAGCAATTTGCTGATGTAATTTGTTTGGCTGTTTTCAATCGCGTATCATCAAACTTCTGGTTTTTTACGGTTGCCAAAGCAGCGTTGAAATCTGCCGGAAGCATTGAAAATTTGCGGTTGCAGCCTCGTTCATGATTGTGTCCGGCGTGGTTGTCGTGATTGTCATGAGTTGTGGTCGTCGTGGTCGTTTGTGTTAAAACCGGCTCGTTGAAATTTACATTCATGCCAATGTTCACTCCGCCCGTATTCATTCCGACAGACATATTTGTTCCCGAATTTGTCGTGGTCGTTGTCGTTTGCGAAACATTAATTATCGGCTGTGGCTGCGGCTGTCCGTAATGCATCACATATACATTAGGCGACACAACGCGGTGCTGTTCTACCGGAATCATCGAAAAGAAATTCATTTTCATCTTCGACTTGTTGTTTTTATCGCGTTTGATTTTGTAAGTCACGTCACTGAAAATTCCATCTACATCGGTTAATTCCAGATTGTTTTTGGAAATATCCATCAGGGATTTATCTTCAAACAGGATTTTCGCATTGTAGTAAGGTTGGTTCAAATCTTCGATCCTGAGGTTTGTCTGCGGAATGTCGTTTTGTTTTTCGCCGTTCAATACCAGGAAAAAACGATCGCCATCTTCAGAAAAAATCGTAAGGTGACCTACGTTACTTTGGGCGAAAGCCGAAAAATTCAATAATAAAAAAAGAAATCCAAAAGTAAATTTTCTTGTCATATAGTTTGGTTTGATTGTTAACTGACCCATTTTCTACAGTTTGAGCATGGAAAAAGGTTGCCAAATATATTCAAATTTTTGAAATGGCAAACATCTGCAACAATTTCCATGATCGGAATTTGCAACCATAAAATTATGTTAACGGAAATTGTATAACAGTATCGTCGAATTTTATAAGTGATTTTTAGCGTGGAGATTATAATTTAGATAAAAATATTTAAGCGATTTATTTACCATTTTGCAGCAGATATTTTTTTGAAAATAACCACTAAAATTAAAGTTATGAAAAGGGCAATACTTATATTATCAATGGGCGTGTTTGGATTTGCAGGTTATTATTTTGCATCAAATATCGAATATTCTACAGATTTAAATTACATCATTTACATGAGCATCTGGATGGTTTTGATCCTGATCTCGATCGTTGGGATTATTTCCAATTTTCCGGCGATCAAATCATCAAAAAAACACGTACGCAATTTAATGTACAACAGCTACTCTGAGCGCCGGATCAGAAACAAAGAATTTGACAGCCATTTTCAAATTTTCAACTAACTCTCTCTATATATATTTGGGTCACACCTAAAAAAACGGCTTCTTTGAGGCCGTTTTTTTATGGATAAAAGTACAGAATCAAAATTATTCCTTGCGATAATTGTTTACATTTACTGTTCACAAATCCCATTCAATGAACGCGGCTTTATTTACGATCATTACTTTTATCATTGCGTTAGCGATCGGAATTTTCGTCGGTAAACTTATATTTTCCGCACGTTTCCAATCAGAAAAAATCGGACTTGAAGAAAAACTGATCGCCCTTCATTCGCAATTTATTTCTTTAAAAGAACAAACGCTGAACGAGAAAAGCGTTTCAGAAAAACAGCTTCAACTGTCCAATTCTGAAAAAGAACTTATCCGTTCCGAAAAAGATTCTCTCGCGATCCAACTGACCCGAAAAGAAGTCGATTTTGAAAACCTTTGGGAACGAAATCTTGAGCAAAAACAGGAAGTGGAAAAACTTCAGGAAAAATTTACCAAGGAATTTGAAAATCTGGCCAACAAAATCCTGGAAGAAAAATCGAATAAATTCACAGAACAAAATAAAGAAAACATGAAAACCATCCTGTCGCCCTTGCAGGAAAAAATTCATTTGTTTGAGAAAAAAGTGGAAGATACGCACAAAGAAAGTATCGATTACCACGCGGCTTTGCGCCAACAAATATTGGGCTTGCGCGAAATGAACGAACAAATGAGCCGCGAAACACTCAACCTGACCAAAGCGCTTAAAGGCGATTCGAAAATGCAGGGCAATTGGGGCGAACTCGTTTTGGAACGCGTACTCGAAAAGTCCGGACTTGAAAAAGGGCGCGAATATGAAGTGCAGCAAAGTTTTACCAATGAATTTGGCCAACGCGTTTTTCCCGATATCGTGATCAATTTGCCCGACGGAAAAAAGATGGTTGTCGATTCAAAAGTATCACTTACGGCGTACGAAAAATACATCAATGAAGAAGATGATCTTCTAAGAAATGCTTTTTTAAAAGAACACGTAAATTCGATCAAACGCCACGTCGAACAACTCGGAGACAAGAACTACCACGATTTGTACCAGATCGAAAGTCCGGATTTTGTGCTGCTTTTTATTCCAATTGAACCCGCTTTTGCAATTGCGCTTAACGAAGACACTGCATTATACAACAAAGCTTTTGAAAAAAATATTGTGATTGTGACACCTTCTACGCTTTTGGCGACTTTGCGCACGATCGACAGCATGTGGGCCAATCAAAAACAGCAGGAAAACGCATATGAAATTGCGCGGCAAGCGGGCGCATTGTATGATAAATTTGAAGGTTTTGTAGCCGATTTGATCCGTCTTGGAAAAAAGATCGACGAAAGCAAAACAGAATACCAGGGCGCGATGAACAAACTTGTTGAAGGAAAAGGCAACCTGATCACGAGCGTTGAAAAACTCAAAAAAATGGGTGCAAAAGCAAAAAAAGCACTTCCGGAAAACATTATTAAAAGATCAGAAAACAGACGATAACGAAATTTAAATCAGATGAAAAAATTCTTACTTATTTCTTTGGCAGCCATTTTATTCGGACTTGCAACTTACTTTACATTCGTGTATTATGCTACTTATAGTGAAGGCGTACGCGCAGGCGAACTCATCAAAGTGAGCAGCAAAGGCGTGGTTTTTAAAACCTGGGAAGGCGAAATGAGCCAGGGAATTTCGGGTGCGCAGATTTTTGCGTTTTCCGTTTTGGACAGCGATAAAGAAGTCATTGAAGCGCTTAAAACCCTGCAGGGACAGTACGTCAAGATCACTTATATTGAACGTTACCGTACTTTTCCGTGGTGGGGCGAAAGCCATTATTTCGTGACCAGCGTGGAAAAAGAAAAATCACCTTTTAATTTCCGATAGATGCAGCAAAAATACAAAACCGTCAAATCATCAAAAGTCACGATCTCTGAACTGATGCTGCCGTCGCATTCCAATTTCAGTGGAAAAATCCATGGTGGTTACATTTTATCGCTGTTGGATCAGATCGCATTTGCCTGCGCTTCAAAATTTTCTGGTTATTATTGCGTGACAGCTTCAGTAGATACGGTCAATTTTTTGAATCCGATAGAAATTGGCGAACTGGTCACCATGAAAGCCAGCATCAATTACGTTGGAAAAAGTTCGATGATTGTTGGCATTCGCGTCGAAGCGGAAAACATCCAGACCGGAAAAGTCAAACACTGCAATTCATCCTATTTCACAATGGTTGCGAAAACAGAAACCGGCGAAAGCGCTGTCGTTCCAGGTTTGATATTGTCGACAACGACTGAAATTCGCCGGTTCCACAAAGCACTAAAACTCATTACGCTCAAGAAAGAAAAAGACGCGCACGAAGAAGAATTTGACCACACATCGGAAGAAAGCTTCGCCGTACTGAAAAATTATAATGTTTTATTGGAAGTGAATTAGCGTAAATTTTAACACATCTGTACATTTAAGCAGAATTTTTTACTTCTTATTCACATAAACTGCGACCGAATCGATTTTTTGTTATTTTTGTTCCACTCATTTTTACGCTATGAAACAAAAATACCTACTGATTCTATTATTCTTCGCTTTTGCCGGACTGATTCATTCGTGTTCTTCTGACGAAGATGCGCTTTACGACGACATTTCGGGAGGATCTTCAAAACAGACGACTGTACAAAACAATGCGCCGATCACGATTGATCTCTCACAGGTTCCACTTCCTAAATTATCAGACTACCGTTTTTTTGACGGTCCGATCCACAACCAAAAACCAAATTACAAAGTTTTACCTTATAAACCAGCCAGCGATCTTTTTACAGATTATGCCAAGAAAAAAAGGTTTGTCTGGATGCCAAAAGGAACCAGCGCTTCCTACAACGGTGCAGATAATGTATTTGTTTTTCCGGTTGGCGCCGTACTTATAAAGACATTTTATTACGACAATGTGCAACCTTCAAATACGACCAAAATCATCGAAACGCGTTTGCTGATTAAAACGCAGGAAGCCACGCCAACGGATTCAGGCTGGAAATTATACGAATACATCTGGAATGAAGAGCAAACCGAAGCATACCTTGACACAAATGGAAACGGCAGTTTTGTTCCGGTAACGTTTACCGAAAATAATGTGACCAAAAGCGTCGATTACCGAATTCCGTCTGCGACCGAATGTGCGACCTGCCATAAAATAAATCCTGCCGACAAAGGAGACATTATTATTCCGATCGGGCCAAAACCTCAAAACCTCAACTTCACATTTGATTACGTCGGCTCTTCTGCCAATCAGCTGGAGCGCTGGAAAAAAATGGGTTACATCGGAAGTGCGTTGCCCGATTTAGCTACAATTGCATCAACAGTAGACTGGAAAGACACCAGCAAACCTTTGGAAACCAGAGCCAAATCGTATCTGGATGCCAACTGCGCGCATTGCCACCGCGATGGAGGACATTGCGCTTATGTTCCGATGCGACTCAATTTCAGTAACACCAACATGAGCACTTTCGGCGCCTGTATGGTTCCGTTTAGCCAAACCCAAAGCGGATCGTTTGTAATTTACACCGGGCGCGCCAGTCTTTCGGAAATCGTACTTCGGATGAACACCAACCAGGAATCGATCAAAATGCCGCTCATTGGCAGAACGACAATTCACAACGAAGGGCTTCAGCTTGTCACCGATTGGATCAACAGCATGCGTGGTTCGTGTCCGTAAAATAAAAAAGTCCCGTTTAAATCGGGACTTTTTTATTATTGTTTGATGATCTTTTCGATACGTGTTTTATTGCTACTGCTGATTTTCACGAGGTACATTCCGTTTGAATATTCTGAAAAATCAATTGTCGCTGATTTGGAATTTCCGTTGATTCGGCGCAATAATTTTCCGTAAATATCATATACCTCAACATTCGAGATGACATTTGTTGCGTTCACTGTCAGTTCATTTTTAACCGGATTTGGATAAAACGATACATTTTCTGCGAGCGCGAATGAATCGGATGACAATACCAAAGAGGAAGATGCTATCCAGCTCGACGCCAAGTTGTTGTCGAGTTGGGTATCGGTAAGTTGCAAATAACTTCCGTTTCCATCGGCATTTGGCCAGGGCGATGCGTCGAAATATTCTACGATGTCGATCACATTTCCTAATCCATCGGCCAAAACGAGTTTCTGTTTGCTATTGGATAAATTTCTTGAAAACTGGCCAAAAGCTGCAAAACCATATTTCGCTTCGAAAACTGTCGGATTACTCACAATGAAAACACTTTGTCCGGCAGCAATTGTAGCGTTCGCCGAAAACTGATACGACAATCCCAATTCGCTAAGGTAAACGCCAGTCAAATTTACAGTTGTTGATCCGGCATTTTTAATCTCAATAAATTCCTGATCGTTGCTTACCGGAAAATTTGCATCAGTTCCCGGATTGTAGTTTATTTTATTGATCACAAGATTCGGAACCTCAACATTTTCACAGGCTGCAAATCCGCCGATATGAGAATTGATCCAATTAATTCTGTTTTGGATAAAAGTTTTAAGATTGCTGATTTCCAACGCATGGTTCGGAACCGTCCCCCATTTGATGTTTTCCCTGGCTCTTGCCTCACTGATATTTGTAACAATTTCGTCGATATAAGCCGTCAGACTGTTATAATTTAGTGGTTTTCCGGTTTGCGTCAACTGGTTCCATCTTTTTGAAAAATAACATTTATATGTTGGATTGTTGAACAAATCGGTCCAGAATTTCGCACCTTCATTGTCTCCGTTTGAAAATTGCCACACGTCAAAATGACTTCTGTCCAAACCATAATTAAACAAGTCATTTCCGTAAGTCAGGTTAAAATCCCAAATGGGCCCGGCGCGTAATTTTCCACCACGATCTTTGTGGAAAAAGGTACTGATTTGGTAAGCGTCAGCATTAGAGCCGAGTTCGTTACTGATCATGAAATCTATAAAGGATGGTACATCAATCACCGAAGGATAACCATTTGCAAACGTCATATTGTTTGCATGCGCGGAAGTTGCCAATGCAGTAAACCGCGAATGGATATATGTATCTTGCTGCGTCGTGACATCCTCCGGCTTTGGAAGTTCGTGGATAAAATCGGTTGTTCCGGTATACGAAGCCATTGTCCACGCCACCGGATCGCCGCCTGTAGTCTTGTCAGATTTTGTGATGTAACCTCCGGATAAATTGGGTTGCGTGATATCTGCAGCAGCGATTTTTACGATATTGACACGATTGGCATCGGCCTTAATTTTCTCCTGAAACACGTACAATCCTTTATACGCGCCGTTGATAATCACTTCACAAAATTGCGTGCGCGGCGCATAATTGCCCATTTGGCGCGATAAATTATACGACAAATAATCACGAATCAATGACGGATCAAAAGCAAGTCCGTTTAAAATCCAATCGTTTTCACTTGGCATTCCTAAAATACTCACATTGTTATTGCTCGTATTATTGGCCTGCAACGTCGTGAGTCCGTATTGCTTTTTTGGCAAATCCTGCGACGTCGAACCGCGAATCTCAATATTAATGCGTCCGTTATAATTCAGGTAAGCTGCGTTGTCCTGATCGGCAACAAAATTGCGTGCTCCGTCCGGTCTTGTGATAATTTTCATAGTCGCCAGCACGCGCGGATCGTCCAGAATTTCGGATGGCTGATTCGTGAGCGGATTGATATCTGTCGAAATAATGACAATTGGCAGATTGGAATCGGTGAAGTTTTGTCCTACAGAAACCGAAGTCTGTAAAAGAAAAAAGGCAACTGCTGCAACTTTGTAAAGGTTCAGATTCAGGGTGGAAATACGTTTCATAATTTCATTTTAAGGCTACAAATGTAAGGTATTATTTTGCCCGCTTACCGATTGCCAATTGGAATAAATCAGATTCCAGCAATCAAATCTAAAAAAAATAAATATTCTCCTGCAAAACCAACAATTCTGAGCATCAACCCTTTCTGTTGATTTAAGATTATTTTTATTTCTTGCGTAAAAACACCGCGACGGTTCATAATCTTCTGAAAAAAAAAACCTAAATTTGATGAACAAAATTGCGAAAAAACCACATTTATGGACAGTTTTACTTTAGACAAAGACATCAAAACTTTATGCGTTACCGCAGATGAATTTCCGGAAGGAATTCTCGCCGCACATCAGAAACTTCACAGCTTGCTTCCCAAAGTCGAACGCCGGCATTTTTTCGGAATTTCCTGGCCGGGCGCCGATGGAAAGATCGTTTATAAAGCTGCTGCTGAAGAAATGACCGAAAATGAAGCTGCCGAAGTTGGCGTTGAAACTTTTAATATTAAAGAAGGTCCGTACAACAGCTTTTACATTACCGATTACAAAAGCGACCCAAACAGCATCAGCCGCGCTTTTGATTTGCTGATCGCACAACACGAAACCGACCCAAACGGCTATTGTCTGGAATGGTACATTAACGATAAAGATGTAAAATGTTTGGTGCCGATTGTCGTAAATAACGAACACAAATTAGATAAATTATGAACGAAAACTTTCATTACGGAACCGTTTCCGAAGCGATAAACAAGTTGCGCGACCAAGGTTTTACGGTTGATTTCAACATTCAGGAAAACTGGATCGCTTACCATTCCGGGAAATTTGAAGCTGATGAATTTGAAATCGTCGACGTGTATCGATATGAAGGCGATTCAGATCCTGGCGATGAAGCGGCGGTTTATGCGATCGAGTCGACATCCGGAATTAAAGGGATTTTAGTTACAGGTTACGGCGTTTCTTCGGATAGTGTTTCTACAAAAATGCTGCAGAAACTGACGATGCGACATGAATAACAGTTATTTATTGGTGCGGAATCTGAAAATTTTCGGATTGGTTGCGTCAATGCTGTTTTTCGGCTGCAGCCCGACAAAAATCACGAACGAAAATACAGCCACCGAAACTCAAAAACAACCGGACGAAATTGTTTTTCTGACTTTTAAGATGGTTCATGATTCGGTTCTCGGAAAAAACACCATTTCATTGGTTAACAAAACGAAAACGACTGGAAAAATAAAATCACAAAACGATGCCGGTAAACATTCCGGAAATTACCTGACAGTGAAATTTTTTCCAAAAAACGGAGCGGCCAAAACAATGATTATCGCACATCCTTTATACAAACATTTTGAATATCCTGACGACAACGGAAAATATGTTTCCAAAGATGTCGAACTCAAAGAGGCCGATTTCTTTTTCAGGCTGCAAACCTCGGGAAGTTCAAACACGGTCAAAATATTTGAATCGTTGCAAAACAAACCAGAATCTGAATTGATCACTTTAAATTTATAATTATGAAAAAAAAGTACTTTTTATTCCTGACATTTTTATTGTGCTTTCAGTTTTCAAGCGCACAGGTATTTGAGGTCGAAACGATCCAATACAAAGGAAGTTCTGACAAATTCATCAACATCGTGATCATGGGCGATGGCTACACAGCTTCCCAACAGGATTTGTTTATCACCAAAGCTACTGATTTTGCAAATTCCCTCACGAATATTACGCCTTGGTCGAATTACAAAAACTACTTCAATATTTATGCGATCAAAGTGATCTCGAACGAATCGGGCGCCATTCACCCAAATACTGCGAGCGATTGCAATACAGCCAATCCGCCAGTTCCAGTCTCAAATCCGGACAATTATTTTAAAACACAATTTGATTATGCGGGAATCCACAGATTGATTGTGCCAACGAGTGATGCACGGATCGCATCGGTACTCGCTGCAAATGTTCCTGATTATGACCAACTTATCATTATTGCAAACTCGTCTGATTACGGTGGAAGTGGCGGAAGTTATGCTACAACAACTACGCATCCGGCCGGAGTAGAAATTACTGCGCACGAAATGGGCCATTCTTTCGCGAACCTTGCCGACGAATATTATGCCGGCGACCAGTATTTTTTTGAACGCCCGAACATGACCGCGCAATCGAACCCGGCGACGAACAAATGGAGAAACTGGTTGACAACCGGAACCGGGATCAGCATCCAGAATTATTGCTGTGGCGGAAATTCTGCTTCATGGTACAAACCAACGACCAACAGTTGTAAGATGGAAATCCTCGGCGTACCCTATTGCGCGGTATGCAAAGAAGGCATTATTGAACGCGTGCATTCCCTTGTGAATCCGATTGTCGCTTATGAGCCGGAAACACTTAATATCGAATCGACTCAGCAGTTTTTGAATTTCAATCTTTCAGAATTGATGCTTCCGGTTCCAAATACTTTAAACATCAAATGGCAACTCGACGGAGCGGTTTTAAGCAATACTTCGGCGAATTACCAATTGGACCAAACCACTTTAACCAACGGAATACACACCCTAAGCGCAACGGTAACCGACGACACCACGTTGATCCGTGTTGACAATCACGCTGCGGTGCATGCTTCTATCGTAACCTGGAACATCAATAAAACGTCGCTTGGCATCAATGCTGTCGCGTCTGATTCACAAATTTCATATGCTGTTTATCCAAATCCGGCCAGCAATGTTGCCACGATCGAATTGGATTTACAGAAAAATAGTACGATCTCTGTAGATCTTATTTCAGCTGACGGAAAAGTTTTGCAACATTTGAAATCCAAAACTGCGGCAGCCGGAAAATATAAAGAAACCATCAATATCGAAAAGCTTGCCAGCGGTACCTATTTTATCGCGGTAAAGATTGACGGCGTAGTGCACAGCAAAACATTGGTAAAAGAATAGTCTGATCATATATTTACGCAAAAAGCCCCGGAAATTCCAGGGCTTTTTTTATTTTAAAAATACGAATATTATTTACTCAGATACATTTTTCTCCTTGAGTACAATTCGTAAAACTGGTCGTCTTTCAAATCGTCTATGAATAAAATGCTTTCTCCGGTCGATTTCATTTCTGGCCCAAGTGCTTTATTGACATTCTGGAATTTACTGAAAGAGAACACCGGTTGTTTGATCGCAAAACCTTTAAGTTGCGGATTGAAAGTAAAATCGGTTACTTTATTATGTCCAAGCATGACTTTGGTTGCGTAATTCACATACGGTTCACCATAGGCTTTTGCGATAAACGGAACCGTTCTCGATGCTCTTGGATTGGCTTCAATAATGTAAACCGTATCGTCTTTGATCGCAAACTGGATGTTGATGAGTCCAACAGTTCTCAAAGCAAGCGCAATTTTATGCGTATGGTCTTTAATTTGCTGCATGACGAATTCGCCGAGGTTGAACGGTGGCAATGTCGCATTCGAATCGCCGGAATGAATTCCGCAAGGTTCAATATGCTCCATGATTCCGATGATATAGACATTTTCACCATCACAAATCGCATCGGCTTCAGCTTCAATTGCGCCATCAAGATAATGATCTAACAATAATTTATTTCCCGGAATATTTTTCAGAAGGTCAATCACATGCTCTTCGAGTTCCTGTTTGTTGATCACGATTTTCATGCCTTGTCCGCCCAAAACATACGATGGACGAACGAGTAACGGAAAGTCTAAAACATCAGCCAAAGCCGAGGCCTCATCAGCGGTTTCAGCGATTCCGAATTGTGGAAACGGAATTTTCAGCTCGGTCAGCAATTCCGAAAACCTTCCGCGGTCTTCTGCCAAATCCAAAGCGTCAAAGCTTGTTCCGAGGATTTTGATTCCGTATTTTGAAAGTTTTTCAGCCAATTTCAAAGCGGTTTGCCCGCCGAGTTGCACAATCACACCTTCAGGTTTTTCATGTCGGATGATGTCGTAAATGTGTTCCCAAAATACCGGCTCGAAGTACAACTTGTCTGCAATATCAAAATCGGTCGAAACCGTTTCCGGATTGCAATTGATCATGATCGTTTCATAACCGCATTCTTTTGCAGCCAAAACACCGTGCACACAAGAGTAATCGAATTCGATGCCCTGTCCGATCCTGTTTGGTCCGGAACCTAGAACGACGACTTTCTTTTTGTCCGAAACGATGCTTTCGTTGTGTACGTAAGTTGCTCCATTTGCGAGTTCGATCTCAGCTTCGAAAGTCGAATAATAATAAGGTGTTTTTGCGGTAAATTCGGCCGCGCAAGTATCCACCAATTTATACACGCGTTTGATGTTTTGGTCTTCGCGCAGTTTGTAAACCTGGCTTTCGAGGCAATTCATCATGTGCGCGATTTGCCTGTCGGCGAAACCTTTTTGTTTGGCTTCAAGCAACAATTCTTTTGGAAGCGTATCTATGTTGTATTTCGAAATTTCTTTCTCTAACGAATACAACTCTTCGTATTGCTTTAAAAACCACATGTCGATTTTGGTAATTTCGTGGATGCGGCTCAGCGGAATTCCCATTTGGATCGCGTCGTAAATCACGAATACGCGGTCCCAACTTGCGAAAGTCAGTTTTTCGATGATTTGCTCGTAGTTTTTGTAGCCTTTTCCATCTGCTCCGAGTCCGTTTCGTTTGATTTCGAGTGATTGCGTGGCTTTGTGCAAGGCTTCCTGGAATGATCGTCCAATACCCATGACTTCACCAACGGATTTCATTTGCAAGCCTAAAGTCCGGTCGGCGCCTTCAAATTTGTCGAAATTCCAGCGTGGGATTTTTACGATTACATAATCCAAAGTTGGTTCGAAAAGTGCAGAAGTTGATTTGGTAATTTGGTTTTGAAGTTCGTCCAAATGGTAGCCTAAAGCCAGTTTTGAAGCGATTTTCGCGATCGGATAACCGGTCGCTTTGGATGCCAATGCCGATGATCTCGATACGCGCGGATTGATTTCAATTGCAACAATATCTTCTTTTTCGTCTGGTGAAACGGCGAATTGTACGTTACAGCCGCCGGCAAAATTCCCAATGCTGCGCATCATCAAAATCGCCATGTCGCGCATTTTCTGAAACGTATGATCAGACAAAGTCATCGCTGGCGCAACGGTGATCGAATCTCCGGTGTGGATTCCCATTGGATCCATATTTTCGATTGAACAGATGATCACGACGTTGTCGTTTTTATCGCGCAACAATTCGAGTTCGTATTCTTTCCAACCGATCAAAGCTTTGTCGATCAGCACTTCGTGGATTGGGGACATTTCGAGTCCGTAGGTCAGTTTTTCGTCAAATTCTTCTTTGGTATGAACGAATGCTGCTCCGGTTCCACCAAGTGTAAATGATGGACGGATCACGAGTGGAAACCCGAATTCCTGCGCGATTTCTTTTCCTTTTAAGAACGAAGTCGCCGTTTTTGCAGGTGCGGCCGGAATTCCGATTTTCTCTAAAAGTTGTTTGAACTGTTCACGGTCTTCGGTGATGTTGATCGCATTGATATCGACTCCAATTAAACGGACGCCGAAATCTTCCCAGATGCCTTTTTCTTCGGCTTCAAGGCAAAGATTTAAAGCCGTTTGCCCGCCCATCGTTGGTAAAACCGCATCGATCTGAGGATGTTCTTTTAGGATTTTTACGATCGATTTGGTCGTTAATGGCAATAAATATACATGATCGGCCATGGATGGATCGGTCATGATGGTTGCGGGATTCGAGTTGATTAGGATCACTTCGATACCTTCTTCGCGGATCGAGCGTGCCGATTGCGAACCGGCATAATCGAATTCGCAGGCCTGTCCGATTACGATTGGGCCTGAGCCGATAATGAGAACGGATTTGATGGAATTGTCTTTTGGCATTGTGTGGTTAGTTGTATTAGTAGTCGAAAGTTGTAAAGTCAAAAGTCGAAAGTCGTTGTATGCCGGAAAGCCCTAGCCCTGATTGCAGCGATATCCTTACCGGAACGCCAGGAAAGGCAAGATATAGCGGAAAGCAGGAAAAAGCTCCTGATAGTCTGTCCCAAAATCTTTCGACTTTTGACTTTCGACAAAACGAAGCGACAAGTTATAAAAAAAGGCGGTACTAATAAAAGTAACGCCTTGTTTAATGCTTGATTCAAACATTATTTTTTATGTCTTGGTTCTGAAGATACAGTCAATTTGTGACGGCCTTTTGCACGACGACGAGCCAAAACTTTTCTTCCATTTGCAGAAGCCATTCTGTCCATAAATCCGTGTTTATTTCTTCTTTTTCTTTTCGATGGTTGAAACGTTCTTTTGCTCATTGCTTTGTATCTTTAAAATCTTATTTAGTGTCTTTCTTTTTTGTTCCGAAGCAGTTGCTCCAAAACCGAGTGCAAATATACAAAGTCTTTTTTTTCTGGCAAGCAGTTTTGTAAAAATATTTTCAATTCCTTTTACTATCTTTGCGGCTGCTAAAATAACACTATTATGTTTCACAGAAATATTAAATTGGTCCTTGCCGGACTGATTATTATTGCCGGAATTTGGCAGATCACAGAAAATTACATCGGAAATGGAATTTTCCTGATTTTACTGTCGGCGATCCCAATTTTCCTGTATTTTAAAAATGAATTTATTCTTTTGGCATTCCTGAAACTCAGAAAACAGGATTTCGAAGGCGCGAAAAAGTGGCTGGCTTACATTAAAAATCCGGAAACGGCTTTGGTACAAAAACAACAAGGTTACTTTAATTACCTGCACGGAATTATGCTTTCGCAGACCAATTTAACGCAGGCGGAAAAATACTTCAAAAAAGCGATTGCGCTTGGATTGTCAATGGACATGGACCTGGCGGTCGCAAAATTAAATCTTGCCGGCGTGGCGATGTCGCGCAGAAGAAAACTCGAAGCGACCAATTTGCTGAATGAAGCCAAAAAACTCGACAAGCAAAACATGCTGGCCGATCAGATCAAATTGATGAAAGACCAGATGAAGAAAATATAATTTCTTCGTTTTCAAACATAAAACCATCCAAACGGATGGTTTTTTTTTGGAAAAACATCGACGAACGGCATCTTTGTATTATTTAATTTGTTAAATTTGAAGGTATTAATCATAATATCAAATGCTTATGAGATTAATAATACTTCTGACATTTTGCTTTTTCACCGCTCAGAATTTTTCCGCACAGGAAAAAGTGGTTTATTTTTCTGAAGCCATCAAAAGCAATATCAAAAAATACAATTCCAAAAGCGATCTTGAATTTGAAAAGGGAAACATTGAAGAAGGCCGCGCGCTTTTTGATTCTTTGGTTCAGCATATTTTGGTTGGTTCCCGTTTCGATGATTACTCCTTTAAAAGCGTCAACAGCAGAAAAGTGAAACTCAGCAAAATGGGAAAACCGGTTTTCATCATTACCTATGCCTCGTGGTGTGTTATCAGCAAAGGCGAAATTCCGGCATTGAACAAATTGGCTAAAAAATACGAAAAAGACCTTCAGGTCATTGTTGTTTTCTGGGATACGAAAAATGACATCAAAAAAATTGCACGCCAATTCAACGGCAGCATCAAAGTATGTTATGCGAATGAATCGTATCGAAATGACGCCGCGGTCGTTTCTACTTTAAAACACACTTTGGGATTTCCTACTTCTTACTTCCTCAACACTGCACTTGAAGTGGTCGACATCAAACGTGGTGGCATGCAAATTCCACGTAAAACCGCATTTAAAAAAGCAGTGGAAATGAATTACAATGTATTCAACGAACGGCTGATCGGTTTTCTTTCCAAAGAAGAAGCCTTGCGGGAAAAGCAACTCGCAAACATAGAATAACAAAAAAGCGCTGGAATGACCGGCGCTTTTTTCATTTTAATATCCGCTTAACGGAATCTCAATCTGGTATTTTTTTCGTGTTGGGTTCAGCAGTTTTTTATCGCGTAGCCACGGATTGTGGATTTTCAGGATTTTGTAATTGATGCCTTGTTGTTTGGCGAAATCGGCCAGATCGGTAATTGACGAATCGATGTCGATTTTGCGTGTTGGCAAATTTTGGTACAATTCTTCCGGCGCTATGATGAAACCGTATTTGTCCGGGCTTTTCATGATTTCTTTCAATGCCAATATCCTGAATACGTAACGTGACGTTTCTTCGGTCAACAAAAGATCGTAATAATCGGTGACTTTTTGCATTTCGATTTGTTTGTTGACACCAGTAATTCCGCCGTTGTAAGAAGCAGCGGCAAGTGTCCAGTTTCCAAATCTGATCTTGGCGTCGAGTAAATATTTACAGGCTGCTTCAGTAGATTTCTCCAAATGGTAACGTTCGTCGACAACATCATTGACTTCCATTCCTTTCTCTTTGGCTGTAGCCGGCATAAATTGCCACACGCCACGAGCTCCGGCAGGAGAAACCGCATTTACGAGTCCGCTTTCTATAACGGCCAAATATTTGAAATCATCCGGAACACCGTATTTTGCTAAAATGGGTTCGATCACTGGAAATGCGCGATTTGCCCTTTTAATAATCAATAAAGTCGTTGCGTCAAGATTGGCATTCACTAATAATTCCCTTTCAAAACGTTCTTTGACATCTGAAATATTCAATGGCGCTTTTTCGCCTGCAAAATCAACACTAACGGGCATGTAACGCGCTGTCGTTTCGTGTGTAATTTCGTTTTTCTTTTCGTAAGAAGTGCCAAAAACCAGTATGCCGCTTGCGACGACTACCGACGAGATCAATATTGTTTTTTTTACCAGGTTCATTTTCTTTTTCTTTTAAATAGGTTTCGTAAACATACAAAAAATCAATTTTTGCCTGCAGCTTCCTGTAAAATAATTTGCGGCAAATGTTCATTCAGCCAGCGAAATTTATTCAGGATCATAATGTGTGTTCCGCCTTTAACAACGATACAATTTTTAATATATTTCATCGGGAAAATTTCATCCGCATCGCCGTGGATGTGAACGACGTTTTCGTCAATTTTAGTCCGGTTCCACAAAATAACCTGTTCGATCGCCCAATCCAGATAACGCTTGTCGCGAACCGACATGAATTTCTCATATAATTTGAGTCTCTGATTGATTTTATGCCCGAACGAAATTTTAGCCAGTCGTTCTATATTGCCCATCAAATTCGACGGAAACAATTTATAAGCCTTTGTCGCTTTGGTAAATTTCATGCGTCTTGGAAATTCCTGCGAACTGCGGACACTCGAAATGATAATTACTTTACGTGGCTCTACAAATTGCGCCATTTCCTGAACGAGGATTCCTCCAAAAGAAACGCCAATCAAAACCGGATTTTTATGCCTGATATTTAATGAAATCCGTTTGGCGTAATCAGTGAGCGACTCATTTGGCAACGGAATTTCCCATTCTAAAAAAAACATTTTGAAAGAATCTTCCGGTAGTGCTATCCGCTCAAAAATAGTCGGACTTGCGGCAAGTCCGGGCATGAAATAAACAGGAATTTTCTCCATATTTTTTTAACTAGTCGATAACAGCGCCACGGCGATCTATTTACGAAATTTGTATAAAAATAATTTTTTCACCTGAAACAATCCGGTTTACATCTTTATTTTATCAATAAATTATGACCACAAAATATTTCCTTTGACAGGTTGGCAGCACGCAAACAATCCCAGCAACACTTAAAAAATAATATTGCTATAACTTCAGGTTTTCCCTGAGGAATAAAACGTTGCGCCGAGATATGACCAGAAATCATTTGATTCGGAGCATAAAATCAATACCTTTGCAAATGGAATTTACTTACACTTTTAATTAAGGCAAAATAAAAACTGACAATAAGATTTTACGCCAAAAAGACACATTTGAATTGTCAATTTCGACGAATTTGAAATCAAAGTCAATTCAGCACATCGAATTACCGATGAAGCACAACTAATTTTATGGAAGAAACAATCACAATGGAAATCAAAGACAATACTTTCTCAAGACAATTTGAAACTTTTACTGATGGTAAAATGATTTCGGTGGAATATTCTTTTCAGGAGAAAAAAATCTTTCTGACCAAGATCATTGTTCCGGAAAACTTTACCGACGAAGAATTTATTACCGATTTGCTCAAAAACATCATGGCAATCGCAATAGAACGGAAATTAAAAGTAGTTCCGGTTTTGCCTAAAATCGCTGCTTTTTTCAGAAAAAATCCGGTTTACAAAGAACTGCTTCCTCCCGGAATTAAACTATAAACCATCAGGCCGTTTCATTGCAGAAGCGGCTTTTTTGTTTGTCGGAAACATTTTTATACCTTTAGCGGATGGGTTCCGAAAACATCAATTCCCGCATCATCCATTTTTTCGAAAACATCGAGAAATACTATGGTTGTCCCACAGAAATCACTGCAGGATTGTATTCCAAATCCGAAGATTTCGACATCAATTTTACAACATGGAATTTATCTGAATTCATATTGGTCCGCTCCGCATATCGAAACAATGGCGCGCGACTCATGATGGAAGGCGAAAAAATGTACCACGAAATTTCTGCAAAACTCATTATTGATTTTAAGCAACCCGGCAGAAACACTTATGAATTTGTCGAACAATACAGCGACACCGTATTCAGGATCACCAAAATCAAGTTTCATTCGAAGTATTGATTTCGAGGTAAAAAAAAAAGGCATAAGTTTCATTTTCGAACTTATGCCTTTTTTTTTTATAAATTAAATATTTTTTTAAACCAATACCGCTGCAAATTCCATTCTCACAGTGCCGTCGTCGTCGATTTTCGTCAGTACGATATCGTGTAACGTATTTACCAATTCCGGGTTCCAGGGCGTTTTGACTTTGACATAATTTTCAGTGAATCCGTGAATGTAACCTTCTTTGTTTTCGCTTTCAAACAACACAGATCTTGATGTTCCAAGTTGGCTTTCATAAAAAGCACGGCGTTTTTTTACAGACAAGCCACGGAGCATTTTGCTGCGTTTCGCACGAACATTGGCCGGAACTTCTCCTGGCATCGACGCCGCCTCCGTATTGTCGCGTTCAGAATAGGTAAAAACGTGCAAATATGAAATATCCATTTCATTCAGGAAATTGTACGTTTCCAGGAAATGCTCGTCTGTTTCACCTGGAAATCCAACGATCACATCCACGCCAATACACGCGTGCGGCATGACTTCCCTGATTTTCGAAACCCTTTCTGTGTAGACTTCGCGCAAATAACGGCGTTTCATTTTTTTCAGGATTTCGTTGCTTCCTGATTGTAACGGAATGTGGAAATGTGGCACAAATGTCCTGCTTTTCGACACAAATTCTATGGTTTCATTTTTCAGCAAATTGGGTTCGATGGACGAAATCCGCAATCGTTCTATACCTTCGACTTTATCAAGTTCTTGAACGAGCTCGAGAAAAGTATGCTCGTGTTTTTTATTGCCAAATTCGCCTTTTCCATAATCGCCAATATTGACACCGGTAAGAACGATTTCCCTGATATTTTGCTGCGAAATTTCTTTTGCGTTCTGCAGTACGTTTTCCAATGAATCGCTTCGTGAAATCCCGCGCGCTAAAGGAATCGTGCAATACGTACACTTATAATCGCAACCGTCCTGAACTTTTAAAAACGCGCGCGTCCGGTCGCCAATCGAATAACTTCCGACATAAAAATCAGCTTCGGAAATTTCGCACGAATGCACTTCGCCCATGTCGTTTTTCGACAAATCGTTGATGTAATCGGTAATTTTAAATTTTTCCGTAGCACCCAAAACCAGATCCACACCATCAACATCAGCAAGTTCTTCAGGCTTCAGCTGCGCATAACAGCCAACCGCCGCGACAAAAGCATTGTTGTTGAGTTTCATCGCTTTTTTTACGACTTGCTTAAACTGTTTGTCGGCATTTTCAGTCACCGAACAAGTGTTGATCACATAAATGTCGGCCACTTCCTCAAAATCCACACGATCAAAACCTTCGTCCTGAAAACTGCGTGCAATTGTTGATGTTTCCGAAAAATTCAGTTTGCATCCGAGCGTGTAAAAAGCAACTTTTTTTCTTTCCATTTTATTTGGGCGTTTCCTGCGGCCGGGCTTTTCACTGCAATCTTTATTTTTGGAACTTATTTTGCTAACCGAAAAATTTTCAAAAAATAAAGGATTTCCGTTGCAATCCCTAACGCAATTCTGTCTTTCAAAAGTACATTCATCTTTAAAAAGAGGCTGCAAATTTACGCACAATTATCGGTTTTGGGAAATGCTGGTTGCAATTTTTAATATTGTCTTTTTCAAACGGTTAGCGCTCCTTAAAAATCTGAAAGTAAAATCTAAAACATTAAAGGTTTGCTAAAGTTTTTGGAATGCTTTTTTAATCGCTGTAAATTAGGGCTGTAACACTAACAACACGATTATGAAAACGAATTATTTTTTAGTTGCAGTACTGCTTTTAACAGCGGTTGCAACACAGGCACAAAAGAGAATCAGCAACAGCGAACTCCCGAAAGAAGCGACAACTTTCCTTGAAAAACATTTTAAAAACAATGCCATCGACCATGCGAAAAAAGACAGCGAACACGGCGAAAAAGGTTTCGAGGTCATCTTAGCCGACGGAACAGAAGTCGAATTTTACAAAGATGGCCAATGGCGGGAAGTGGATGGAAACGACAAACCGATCCCAACAGCTTTCATCGCAGCATCGATCACCGATTATGTCAAAAAGAATTATCCAAATGAAAAAATCACCCACATCGACAAAGGACACAAAGACATCGATGTAGATTTGACTGGCAAAATCGATCTTGAATTTGACAAAAACGGTAAATTCCTGAAAGTTGATTAACGAACTCTGAGAGTTTTAACAGCATAAAGGTCTCTTAAATGTGTAAAAATTCAATTCCTTTTACTACTTTTAAAACCTCAATTAATTAACCCAAAACTTATGAAAACTGTTCTCGCCGCTTTAATTATGGCATGTACTTTCTCTGTATCTGCGCAGGAAAAAAAAATAAAACCAACCGATTTGCCACTGGACGCGCTTGAGTTTATCGCAACTTATTACAGTAAAGAAACCGTAACAGTTGCAAAACAAAACACCAAGGACGGAAATACTTCCTACGAAGCCGTGCTTACAGACAAAACAGAAATCGAGTTTACAAGCGAAGGAAGCTGGAGAGAAGTCGACGGAAAAGGAAAAGCAATTGCAGCAGGATTTATTCCGAAGCCTTTTATGGAGTATGTTCAGAAAAACTATCCTAAGCAAAATATTACCAAAATTGACAAACGCGCGGATGAAATAGAAGTCGATGTTGAGAATGGAAAAGAATTGATTTTCAGCATTCACGGAAAATTCGTCCGCGTAAACAAATAAAAAACTTCTTTTTAATAAAAAAGTCCGCTTGAAATTTCAACCGGACTTTTTTATTTTTATTCTTTGCGCCACTTTTTGGTTTCTTCAAAAACATGCTCTAAAATACGCGCTTCTTTTTCGTCGAATTCGACGTTTCGTCTGGACATTACAATTCTTGCGGTTTCAAAAGCTTTTTTGGTAATGTAAGTCGTAAATCCCGAAGCGCCGCCCCAGGAAAAACTTGGTACAAAATTCCTTGGAAATCCGCTTCCGAAAATATTGGTACTCACACCAACAACAGTTCCGGTGTTAAACATCGTATTGATTCCGGCTTTGCTGTGGTCGCCCATCATCAATCCGCAGAATTGCAGGCCGGTTTTTTCAAATCCGCCGGTTTCATAACTCCATAATTTTACTTCATCGTAATTGTTTTTAAGATTCGAATTGTTGGTATCGGCACCCAAATTACACCATTCTCCCAAAACCGAATTTCCTAAAAATCCGTCGTGGCCTTTGTTCGAATAACCCATCAAAACCGAATTGCTGACTTCGCCACCAATCCTGGAATGTGGCCCAACCGTTGTCGCGCCATACACTTTCGCACCCATTTTAACCTGAGCTTGTTCGCAAAGCGCAAACGGCCCGCGAATGATCGAACCTTCCATAATTTCAGAATCCTTACCTATATATATGGGACCAGTTGACGCGTTCAATGTAACAAATTCAAGTTTCGCGCCTTGCTCAATAAAAATATTTTCAGGTGAAATTACGTTGACACTTTTCGGAATGGGTTGTGATTTCCGGTCTTCAGTCAGCAACTCAAAATCTTCACGGATCGCCGCATCATTTTTGGCAAAAATATCCCAGGTGTTTGCTATGAACAGACAGTCTTCTGTATATTCGATAATTTCATAAGTGTCAAAATTGACTTCTTCCTGCGAATCCTGAGTAAAAAAAGCAATGACTTCTTCACCTTTAAAAATCGCCTGATTCGGTTCGAGATTGCTCACAAGTTCCGACAGAATATCGTTGGGCAAAAATGACGCATTGATCATGATGTTTTCGGCGAGTTCGACCATCGGGAATTTTTCGGATAAATATTCTTCGGTTAACGTTGTTGTGGTCGAACCCAGATATTTTTCCCATTTTTCACGTATGGTCAGAATGCCGATCCGAATGTCGGCAACCGGCCGCGTAAAAGTGAATGGCAACAAGGCATCGCGCACGGTTCCGTCAAAAAGTATATAATTCATGTCGTTAAGTTGAAAGTTCGAATGAGCCAAAGTTACAAAGTTTCAACTCAATTCATGTTACCTAAAAATAAAAAAACCTCCCGAATTGGAAGGCTTTCTGATATCTGAACAGATAAATATTATTTAACGTGTTTAGCGTATTTGGTTTTAAATTTATCGATACGTCCTGCAGTATCAATAAGTTTAGATTTACCTGTGTAAAAAGGGTGAGATGTTCTAGAGATCTCCATTTTCACAACTGGGTATTCAACACCTTCGTGAGTGATTGTTTCTCTTGTATCAGCAGTAGATTTTGTGATAAAAACTTCTTCGTTCGACATGTCTTTAAAAGCAACTAGTCTGTAATTTTCCGGGTGGATTCCTTTTTTCATGGTAATTATTTTACTTTGATGGTTATAATTTGTCCTGCAGCTTTCCGTCTCCGAAAAGGTATAAACGCCTTATAACTTTTTGTTTTACTTTATTATTTTAAGCCTGCAAATTTACAATTATTTTTTAATTATCAAATCTTTATGAAAGTTTTTTTACCGTATATCTGCAACTAAATTTTTAACGCATTACATTGGGAATTGTTATATTTGTGGATTAATTTAACCAAGCTATTATAAGTATGGAAAACCTGAGGAAAAATTCAGTCAGATTCGGATTGTTTTTGGGATTGTTTTTAATTGTCGTAACCACCGTGATGTATGCGGTCGACCTGAGTTTGTTTACAAAACCCTGGATCGGAGTGGTAAATCTTATTGCTTCGGTTTTATTCGGAGCTTTCGCAGGAATCACTTACAAAAAACAATCAGGTGGTTTTCTTACGTTCAAAGAAGCTTTCACTGCTTTTTTTATTACGATACTTATCGGATTTTTGATCTCAACCATCTACACAATCCTGCTTTTTAATGTTATCGATCCCGAAGCCAAAACCGCAATTACTGAAAATCTGATCAGATATACGGTAGAAATGATGCAGGGTTTTGGAGTCAAAGCCAAAGATGTCAATAAAATGGTCGAAGACATGCAAAAAACAGATTCATTTGGAGTTGCCGGACAATTGAAAGGTTTTGCCGTTAATCTCGTCATCTATTCCATCATCGGACTGATCACAGCTTTGATCATCAGAAAAGAGCGCCCTCAAAGTTTATAATTAATGAATTTATCCATAATCATTCCGCTTCTCAACGAAGAAGAATCGCTGCAGGAACTCTACAACTGGATTGTTTCGGTGATGCAGAAAAACAATTTTTCTTACGAAGTAATCTTCATTGATGACGGAAGCACTGACAATTCCTGGCAGATAATAGACCATTTGTCTCACGAAAACAGCAACATCAAAGGCATTCGATTTTTGAAGAATTTCGGGAAATCGCAGGCTTTACATGCAGGTTTTGCAAAAGCCGAAGGCGATGTTGTGATTACCATGGATGCCGATTTGCAGGACAATCCCGAAGAAATCCCGGAACTGCGCGACATGATCGTGAACCAGAAATTTGACCTGGTTTCAGGCTGGAAAAAGAAACGTTACGATTCGGTCGTAACCAAAAACCTGCCGTCGAAACTGTTCAACTGGGCCGCGAGAAAAACTTCGGGTGTCGAACTCAATGATTTCAATTGCGGACTCAAAGCTTACAAAAACACAGTCGTAAAAAATATCGAAGTTTCGGGTGAAATGCACCGCTACATTCCGGTGCTGGCTAAAAATGCCGGATTTTCAAAAATTGGCGAGAAAGTCGTTAAACATCAGGCGCGCAAATACGGGGAAACCAAATTTGGCATGGAACGTTTTATCAACGGATTTCTGGATCTGATCACGATCTGGTTTTTGTCAAGATTTGGAAAACGCCCGATGCATTTGTTCGGCGCGTTGGGTTCGCTGATGTTCATCATCGGGTTTTTGGCTGCCGGATTTATTGGTTTTTCCAAATTGTACCGTTTGTATAATGATTTGCCTTACGACCTGATCACAAACAATCCGTGGTTTTACATTTCACTTGCAACGATGGTCATTGGGACGCAATTGTTCCTGGCGGGTTTTCTGGGTGAAATTATTTTGCGAACGAAAAACAATGAAGAACGTTATAAAATATCAAATACTGTCAATATATAACCGAGGCTGATTGCGGGAATTCTGCCCTAGCCCTGATAGCAGCGGAAATCCTTTTTTGAGGTTTTTCACCGAAAAAAAAGATTGCAGCGCATAGCAGGATCAGCTCCTAAAAAATAAATATTATGGAAATTGAAAAAAACATATTAGACCGCGTCAACGAATGGCTGACATCGGTTTTCGACGAAAAAACCCAGGAAGAAATCAAAGAAATGATGACTTCATCGCCAGCCGATTTGAAAGAAAGTTTTTATAAAAACCTCGAATTCGGAACCGGTGGAATGCGCGGCGTCATGGGCGTTGGAACCAACAGGATCAACAAATATACCCTTGGAAAAAATACCCAGGGCATTTCAAATTACCTGCACGAATCGTTTCCCGACAAACAAATTAAAGTAGCGATCGCTTATGACTGCCGACATAACAGCAATACGTTGGCTAAAGTCGTGGCCGATGTATTTTCTGCAAATGGCATTAAAGTGTATTTGTTTTCCGATTTGCGTCCGACTCCCGAACTCAGTTTCGCATTAAAATATTTAAAATGCCAATGCGGAATCGTATTGACCGCTTCCCACAATCCGCCGGAATACAACGGTTACAAAGTTTATTGGGAAGACGGCGGCCAGCTTGTTCCGCCGCAGGACGGGGAAATTATCAACGTGATCGAAAACCTGAAATATGACGAAATCAATTTCAAGCCAAATGAAAACCTGATTGAGTACATTGACAAAGAAATTGATGATGCATTTATTAAATCGTCTATCGAAAATGCGAGTTTTAATACGCCAAAAGCGGATAAAGAAAACTTAAATATTGTATTTACTTCGCTGCACGGCACTTCAATCAAGGCTGTTCCGCCAACATTGGAGCGCGCCGGTTATACGAACGTTCATATTGTTCCTGAACAGGCCGAACCTAATGGCGATTTCCCAACAGTAAAATCACCAAACCCGGAAGAGCCGGAAGCTCTGACCATGGCATTGGCTTTGGCCGATAAATTAAACGCCGATATCGTTGTGGGAACCGATCCGGATTGCGACCGTTTGGGCGTTGCCGTTCGCAATAACGAAGGCAAAATGACACTTTTGAACGGAAACCAGACCATGGTGCTAATGACCCATTATTTGCTGGAACAATGGAAAAAACAAGGCAAGATCGACGGCAAACAGTTTGTGGGATCGACAATCGTTTCCACACCGATGATGATGGAACTTGCAACGGCTTATGGCGTCGAATGTAAAGTTGGACTTACCGGATTCAAATGGATTGCCAAAATGATCAAAGATTTCCCGGAGTTGCAATTCATTGGCGGCGGCGAGGAAAGTTTCGGATTTATGGTGGGCGATGCGGTTCGCGATAAAGATGCGGTTGCGGCGACCTTACTCGTTTGCGAAATTGCGGCACAGGCCAAAGCCAAAGGAAGTTCGGTTTACAAACAACTGATCGAATTGTATGTGGAGTTTGGTTTTTACAAAGAACACTTGGTTTCACTGACCAAAAAAGGCATTTCAGGATTGGAAGAAATCAACCAGATGATGGTCGATTTGCGTGACAATCCGTTAAAGGTAATCAACGGGCAAAGGGTTGTGATGGTCGAAGATTATGATGCTTCAACAGCTAAAAACCTCATGACAGGCGAAGTGGAAACGATGACCATTCCAAAATCGAACGTACTAATTTATTACCTCGAAGATGGAACGAAAATCTGCGCAAGGCCAAGCGGTACCGAACCAAAAATCAAATTCTATTTCAGTGTAAACGATACTTTAGACCGTGTTGAAGATGCGCCGGAAGTAGAAAAACAACTTGACGCAAAAATTAAAAACGTCATTTCAGAACTCAACCTGATCTAAATGGATAACTACAAAAAAATAATCCCGTTCATCAAACCGTATAAAAGCAATGCGCTGATGAACGTATTTTACAATGTGCTTTACGCGCTTTTCAGTTCGCTTTCGATGCTGGCGTTGTTCCCAATGCTAAACATTTTATTTGGTGAAGAAAAGCCTGTGATCACCAGCAAACCCGAACTAGGCAGCATTACGGAACTCGGTGGTTATCTCAAAGATTTGCTCAATTATTACGCTGCCAGATTTGCCGGTGAAGACCAGACAAAAGCCTTGTTATTTGTGATTATTTTGATCATTGCATTGTTTTTATTGAAGAATATTTTCAATTATCTGGCGATGTATCACATTACTTTGCTGCGCAACGGTGTGTTGAAAGATTTCAGGAACATTCTTTATAAGAAAATCATTGAACTTCCGGTATCTTTTTATTCCGAAAAGCGAAAAGGTGACGTCATGGCCCGGATGCTGGGCGATGTCGGTGAAGTACAAACATCGTTTTTTGCCATTTTTGAACTTGTGATCCGCGAGCCGCTGACAATATTATTTACGATCATTACGATGTTTTACATTAGTGTGAAACTGACTTTGTTCGTGTTCATATTTATTCCGATTTCAGGTTTCATCATTTCGCGGATAGGGAAATCATTAAAATCAAAATCTGAGCGTGTACAGCAGGAATCGGGTTTTTTCATTTCTGTTGTTGAAGAAACGCTTGGCGGATTAAAAGTCATTAAAAGTTACAATGCAGAAAATAAATTCAAGTCGGTATTCGATGATTCGGTGACACGTTTGCTAAAATTATCCAACAGCATCGGAAACAAAAACAACCTGGCTTCTCCAATGAGTGAATTTCTCGGAATTGTTACTATCGCGATTTTACTCTGGTATGGCGGACACATGGTTTTGATCGAAAAAACATTACTTGGATCGGCATTCATCACGTATATGGCTTTGGCATACAACATTTTAACGCCAGCAAAAGCGATTTCAAAAGCATCATACAACGTAAAAAGTGGTTTGGCTGCGGCCGACCGGGTTTTTTCGGTTTTAGAAGAAATTAACACGATCGAATCGAAAGAAAATGCCATTTTTAAAGAATCTTTTGAAGAAAAAGTCACGTTGGAAAACATCAATTTCAGATACGAAGACGAAAATGTGCTGAAAGATTTTTCCCTAGTTGTTCCAAAAGGCAAAACCGTCGCGCTCGTTGGCCAGTCCGGAAGCGGAAAAAGTACGATTGCGAACCTCTTGACACGATTTTACGATGTTCAGGAAGGAACGGTCAGGATTGACGGACTCGACATTAAAGATCTGGATCTGCACTCGCTTCGCGCCCTGATCGGATTGGTAACGCAGGATTCGATTTTGTTTAACGATACGATCAAAAATAACATCCTTCTGGGCAAACAAAACGCAACTGATGCGGAAATTATCGAGGCATTGAAAATTGCCAACGCCTATGAGTTTGTGAAAGATTTGCCACTCGGAATTGAAACCAATATCGGCGACAGCGGAAACAAACTCTCGGGCGGACAAAAGCAACGTTTGTCTATTGCACGCGCCGTTTTAAAAAATCCACCGATCATGATCCTCGACGAAGCAACTTCTGCTTTGGATACCGAAAGCGAAAAACTCGTACAGGTTGCGCTCGAAAACATGATGCAAAACCGAACCTCAATCGTGATCGCGCACCGGCTTTCGACCATCCAAAAAGCCGACCTGATCGTCGTGATGCAAAAAGGACGCATCGTTGAACAGGGAACTCATGAACAACTGATCGCGCTCAAAGGCACCTATCACAAACTGGTTACCATGCAGTCTCTTGAATCTTAAATAAAGGCAAAAATGTATACCAACGACAAGAATATCAAACTTCCTGAAAATCCTGAAACGATCGTATGGAAGTACCTTGACTTGTCAAAATTTGTCGATTTGTTGTTGTACCGGAAACTGTTCATGTCAAGGTCAGACAAGTTTGAAGACCAATATGAAGGCACGTTCAGCGAACCCACATTTGAGGAAATCCGCAAACTTTCGATAGACAAACCGGATTTTCTCGATTATTACAAAACGCATCGTAAAAATGTCGTGATCAGTAGTTGGCATATCAACGAGTACGAGTCGTTTGCGATGTGGCAGATTTTTACACAGAAAAGCGAAGGGCTTGCGATTCAGTCGACTTTGGGAAGGTTGCAGCAATCGCTTTTGCCTGAGCAAACTTACGAGCAATACATCGGCGAGGTCAATTATATTGATTATAAAAAGGAATACATTCCGTTTGAAAATGCGTTCTTTCCATTTCTATTTAAACGCAAAAGTTTCCAGTATGAAAGGGAAATCCGGATTATTTCAGATGCAACTTCGCACAATCTGAATATCGATAACGGATTAAAAATCGATGTCGACATCAACCAACTGATTGAAAAGATCTACATCCATCCAAAATCTGAAAACTGGTACAAAAATCTTGTTATCGAACTCGTAAAACGTTTGGGTTTCGATTTTACGATTGAAAAATCAGATCTGGAAAGTGACATCCTGATTTAAAAAACAAATTCCAGCGTCGTGTAAAATGTTCGCGGATCCGAAGGAATAATTCCCGGTCCCGGATATCCAGTTGCGCGTCGCGTAAAATATCTGTGGTCGGTAAAATTTGTGATTCCGGCTTCGAGTTTCCAAGACTTCCATTTGTACGAGGCTGAAAAATCGGCTACGTAATATGACGGAATTTCCCCGGTGATGCCGCTGCTAATTTCATTTTGTCCGGTTTTCGCATTGTTTGCTGCCGTAAATTGAGATGACAGATACGTAAACTGCAAACTCGTCATCAGGTTTTTGTAACCGATTCCGGTTCCGGTTTTGATGTTTAAAAGCGGTACAAACTCAACTTCGTTTCCTTTAATTGTCAGTGCGCGCTCCGCCGGAATATCCGATTTCAAGTATTCCGATCCGGTTACGGCAACATTCGAAAATACATGCCATGAAAATGCTTCGTTGGCCTCAAAAAAGGTGTTGTTCAAACTCCAGTCAATCAGCGTTTCAAATCCGTAAGTGGCCGCCGTTCCTAAATTATCGCGAAACCTGACAATTTGATTTCTGTCATTTGTAGTGTCATATTCCCCAATTTTATTCTGATAAAGCAAACCGAAAATACTTGCGTCGAATGTGAATTTGTTACTGATTTGCCCGCGGATCCCAATATCCGAAGTATATCCTTTTTCATCGCCGATAGTTGCACTGACTTCAAAACTCGGACTCGCCGTACGAATGTCATTAAACGTTACTGAACGGTAATTTTGTGAAATGTTTCCGTACAGTTCCATTTTATTTTGAAGTTTGTAACTCAACCCAAGTCCGAGCAACACAAAATCGCGTTCTTTAATTACATTTTCATCGATTTGCCTGTCCAGGATCACGTCGCCTGCATTATTGAGGTTTATTTTTCGGTAATAACCATCGGCTTGCGTACGAATTTTTTCAAACCGAAATCCCGGAGTGATCGAAAATTGTGACGAAATCCGGAAAATATTTTCCCCGAATACCGAGTAATTTAAATTTGGGAAATGGTAGTCCGATTGCGTCGGATATGTTGGAAATTCGGCATTTGCCAAGTGAAAATCAGCGTTTGAACCCGAACTTCCCGGACCTTGCAAACCTTCATTTTCCGATTGGTAATATTTGACACCAACGAGGAACGTACTTTTTTGATTTCCGATTTTGTACGGTTGCAGGTAACGTGCTTCGGCGCCCCAATTCACAAAATCCCCGATGATCAGGTCGCGGTCTAGTATCGGATCATCAGATGAAACCCGGTTTGAACGGTAACCGACCGTTTTTCGGCTCGCATCCAAACCAAACAATTGCAACGAAAAATCGGCGCTATTTTCAAATTTGTGTTTGAGCCGCAACGCAAATAAATTCCAGTTCACCGCAAACCAATTCCGCGAACGGTTGCTTTGCTGCGGATTTTCGGCAAACATTTCATCGGTCAAACCGCCGGCCTGCTGTGCCAGATAATCAAAATGCGTATAATCAAAATGCAGCGAAGTTTTGGAAGTAAACTGGTAATTCAGGTTGGCAAAGTAATTTTTACTTTCAAATTCAGAGTTCGGCCTGAAACCATCGCCTTTTTTGTAATTGAAATACGTGTAATAACTAAATTTTCCGACCTTTCCGCCAAGGCTCGTAAAATTGGTGTACAACCCGTAAGAACCAATCGTATTTCTAATCGTAATTTCAAGATTCTTCTTCGCCGGCGTTTTTAATTTAAAATTCACAAGTCCGCCAAATTGCGTTCCATATTGCAGCGAAGCCGCTCCACGAATGATCTGAATCTCATCGAGTGCTTCTGTTGGCGGCGCGTAATAACTTTCGGGATAACCCAAAACATCGGCACTGATATCGTAACCGTTTTGGCGCGTATTGAAATTGGAAGTCCGGTTTGGATCGAGTCCGCGGCCGCCAATGCTGAGCTGCAAACCACCATCGGAACTTTCATTGATCGTTAAGCCGACAACCTGTGCAAAAATCTGGCGCGCGTTGTTCGTGGCTTTATTTGCAGTTAGTCTTCCAATAGAAATCACTTCGGTTTTTTTTCCGGCGTAGATTGCAGTTTCTTCTACATCTTTGAGTCTGTTGAGCGCAAAAATTTTGTCCTTTTCTTTTTGGACCAGCACTTCTGAAAGTTGGTTGATCTTGCTCAATGAAACGGTTAAATTCTCTATTGGCGCAACAACTGTTTGTTCGGCAACAGCGAAATTGTCGGCATAAAAAACCAAGTCGTAATTCCCTGGAGCTGCTACTTCAAACGTAAAAAAGCCATTTTGGTCGGTTACCGATTTTGTTGCTGCAGTTTTGTTGTACACTTCTGCGAAAGCGATTTTTTCACCATTTTCAGAAGTGACCGTTCCGGAAATCCTGAATTGCGCGAATCCTGCGGTCGCGAAAAGCAGCAACAACAAGCTGCTAAAATCCCTGAATGTTTTCATTGAAAGGCAAAATCCAGGTTTTGGGTGCGAATGTTTCATTTGCTTTTGAGAGATCTATATTTTTGTCGATGTATGGTTTGCTTAATCTTCCGTTGAGCGTGACATAACTTTCCACGCGGACTTCCGGATCGTTAACACCTTGTTTTTTGTAATAATCATGCAAATAACGTGCATATTCCAGGATAAAATCGGGTTGAAATGCCATTTGTTTTTCCTGAAACGGCGTTAAAAAATGGCTGTTATTGACGTGGAAACGTTTTTTTGTGAGTCTATCAGTGACGTTAAATTGGGTGTAACCGCCTTTTTCCATTAGCATCACGCGCCATGAAAAACGGTATCCTTCTTCTGTCCAGAACAATTCGCCCGGATATAATAAGTATCTGAATGGGAAAAGGAGTTGGAAGAAAATAAAAACAGTAAGAATGCCTATTTTTAATTTGTGACTGAAACCGAAATCCGGAAATTTTTGCTGTATATTTTCAAAAACAGACTTGTTAATTCTGAACAATTTTGCGACATAAGAAAGGCATTTTTGATGAAAACTACTGTCGAAAAAAATCAGGGATGAAACGATCATCACGTAAGGAAACACGCCAATCGGAAAAAGCATTTTAGTCAGGATATGAAAAACGACCACAAAAAAGAAAGCCAGCAATCGCGTGGGTTTGTAAAGCAAGAGAAAAACAATTGTCAAATCATAGATGGCGCCGAACCAGCTAAAGGCATATTGTACCCAGGTTTCATTCAACAATTGCCCAAAAAACGGAACATTCAGATTGTCGGGAAGCCATATTTTTAAAGGCATTGCGTGAAGCAGCCAATCGGAATTGAGTTTGGCCAATCCAGCGTAAAAGTAAACGATACCAAGTAACAATTTTAAAATATCGATGTTCCAGCTTGGGATTTTCTGAAAAGCCAGTTTCGGATTTTTATAAGCGTCTATGGAAAAATAAACGTTCGCCGGCAGGAAAATCAACACAAACGCCAAAATCGTAATGAAATAATAATGGTTCAGGTAAGTCGTTTTATCCATCAGTTCGATGTAAGTAAAACTCAGGAAAAAAGTAACGATCGCGATTTTATATTTGTAACCGATGGCCACACAAAACGCGGCGATTCCGCAAATGGCAAACAACAAATAAGTGTAATTTCCCAAAGGTTTTACCCATTCAAAACCATAATAGGTGAAGTGAAACTGTGGTGAAATGTAAAATTTTTCAATCCAGCCGTACACTGAAAACCGGATTAGGCTTAACAGCATCATCAAACCAAACGCCAGCCTGAAAAAAGCCAGCGTTGAAGCATCTGAATATTGATTTGAATATGATTTTAGGGAAAATGGCATGATCAATCGCCGTCGCCATCTACATAATCGATGCTTATTTTAAGCGCGAGAACCATGTCGAGTTTGAGGTAAATCAGGTTTTGCTGTAAGGCATCGTGAGCGGTTAACATTTTCGAATTGTCGGTTGTTACTTGTTGGGACAAGCTATTTCCAAGCGCTGAAGTAGCAGAAAATATTGTTGTAAACTGGTTGTTGATGATGTCGCTGAGCTTTTGTCCGTTGCGTACAGCGTTCATGTAATCCAGGTAACTTTTCAAACTTTCGCCTGTCGCATCGCTGCCGAAATGTTTTCCGTTGAAAAATTCCTGCGCCGCTTGAAGCGAAATGTTCAGCAATTCTTTAGAAACATCATTTTTGTAAAATGCTTCCACATCTTCGGGACGCGTTCCTTCTGAAAACAATCCGGCTGGAATGCCCACTTTACCCGAACGGATGTCACGCTCAAAACTTTTAATAAAATTGTTGGTGATTTTGCTGAATGAACCGCTGTTAGTGCTTCCGTTGTTGCTGATGAAAGAATCCCTGAAACCGCCGTTCCAATCGGTTACAATTGCGTCGGCATTGGCCTTCATTTTAGCGATTACAGCTGTTAGGTAGTTTTTGTAATTCGTTGCATTTGCATTGCTGCTGTAAAATCCGACAATCGTTGCATCATTTGTTCCCAAACCGTTGATGAGATAATCAAGTCCCGGAAAACCTTGCCTTGTATACTGTGGAAATAAATTCAGGTTGTAAGTTCCGGATGCAATGTTCTCGTCAATTCCGGTTTTGCTTGTCGGAAACGTGTTGCTGATCTCTTTGAAACTGATGTCCTGCGCTTTTCCGATGTTGTAAATCGCAACATACTGGTATGCTTTGTAAGCTTCAAGCCAGGAATTCCTTAATGCCGATAGGTTTTCTGTATTTGGAACTGCAGTAAAAGTTGCCGCAGTTGCAGAGAGTATATTGATTTTTTGCTGGTAATTCTCGTATGACGGGATGATGATGTTGTCTGCCCAATTGGTCAGCAAAGCCGTTTTATCAAAGTTGTTGTCATCGACCTTTTCTTCGTCATTTGAAGAGCAGGCAATCACTACGGCGGTAAAGCATAAAAATGCAAATATTTTTTTCATGTTCAAAAAAATTTGGACAAAAATACAAAAGCAATTGGTACTTATCTATAATAATTCTAAATTATTTTCGACTTTAAATCAGCCTCTTAGTTTCAAAAAAATTAAAGAGAATAAAATTTGTTTATTTCATCAAACTATCTACATTTGCTTAAATTTAATCATTCTAAATAAAAATACTTTTATGAAAAATAGCATTTTGAAAGTGACAGTTCTGGCTTTTTTGGGTTTGTCAATTTATGCCTGTAGCGATGACGACAAGGCAGATAATAACAACTCAGTTGTAACTAAAAAACAAGTCATTGAAAATTACGCCAACATTGTTCACGCCAATTATAAAAAAGCGTACGATGATGCCGTTATTTTAGAAACTGCTATCAATACTTTCACGGCATCGCCAACTGCAGCCAATTTCACAGCTGCGAAAGACCGTTGGAAAGATTCAAGAGAAAGTTACGGTACGACTGAAGCGTTTCGTTTTGCAAATGGCCCAATCGACGCAACAGATGACAGTCCGGAAGGTTTAATCAACTCCTGGCCGCTTGATGAATCTTATATCGATTATGCGGTGGACGAACAGGGAATTTTAACTAATGGCGGAATTGTAAATTCAACTGATGTTATTACGAAAGAAGCACTTGAAAATGCAAACGGTGACGGCGCCGAAGACAAAGTGAGCGTTGGATACCACGCGATTGAATTTTTGCTTTGGGGACAGGATTTAACTGCTCCATCTGAAAACAAACCCGGACAAAGGCTTTTCACCGATTATACCACTGCCGCAAACGCAACAAGAAGAGCGGCATATCTTAAAATTTGTGCCGACTTGCTTACAGATCATTTGGCTTACCTTGTTGACCAATGGAAACCGGGCGGCGAATACAGAACCACTTTTCTTGCCTTAAATGAAGATGTTGCGATCAAAAACATCTACCTTGGCATTTCAACACTTGCTGCTGCAGAACTTGCGATCGAAAGAATGGATGTGGCGTTGCTGACCGAAAGCCAGGAAGACGAACATTCTTGCTTTAGCGACAATACACACAGGGATATCGCGTTGAACCTTCAGGGAATCGTTAATGTTTATGAGGGAAAATACGGAGATATTGATGGCGCGTCTTTACAGGATTTGGTAAATCAGGCAGATACGGCTATCGGATTTTCTACAGATACTACAGTTACAAATGCAAAAGCAAAAATTGCGGCTATCAAAATTCCGTTTGACGATGCAATTTCTGGCGGACTTGAATCTGTTGAAGGTGCGAAAGTAAGAGTTGCCGTGAGAGAATTGGAAGCATTGGGTGCAAATTTTATTGCCGGCGCTTCAAAAATCGGAATCGCAGTGAACGGATAAACCATTCGTTTTTTAACTAAATAAAAAAGTGTTCTTTTTAAAAGGGCACTTTTTTCTGTTATAACAATTATGCTTAAAAATATTTTCAAAGGACTATTATTCATTTCGATATTTGCCCTTGCGAGCTGCGGAGATACTGATAATCCTGAAACCTACATTGCACTCGCATCCGAAACCGGCGAAGAATTATCTGGCGGAAGCACGACCATTTTCAACACTTCAGAGGAAGCTTTTGGTTTTGCAGCTGTAAATTTAACCGCTGATGAAAAATCTGATTTTGGCGTCGGGAATTCCCTTTTCCGTTCGCCCTGGGTTACTGCTCCGGGTTCTGCGACGGCAAGGGACGGACTCGGGCCATTTTTTAATGCGACAGCTTGTGCCAACTGCCATTTTAAAGACGGACGCGGACGCCCACCATTGTTTGACGGCGAATTTGCACGTGGCTTGTTGCTGCGATTGTCGGTTCCCGGAACTGACAGCCATGGCGGCCCACTACCCGATCCGGTTTACGGTGTCCAATTGCAGGATGATGCGCTTTTGAATCTGACTTTGAAAGGAAAATACCGGATCGTTTACGAAACCATTTCTGAAACTTTGGCTGACGGTACTGTTGTACAACTCCAAAAACCATCTTATCAAATCAACACCTTAGGCTATGGCCCAATGTCGGGAAACCTGTTGGTCTCGCCAAGGATTGCAAACCAGATTATCGGTCTCGGACTGCTTGAAGCGATTTCGGAAAGTGCTATTTTGGCTTTGGCCGATGAAAATGACAGCAATGGCGACGGAATTTCCGGAAAGCCAAATTACGTGTATTCGATGACAGCCAATACTACAAAAATGGGAAGGTTCGGATGGAAAGCAAACCAACCAGACGTTCGCCAGCAGGTTGGCGCCGCATTTTCGCATGACATGGGCATCACCTCAAGCATGTTCCCAAATGAAAACTGTCCGCCTGGCGTTGATTGTGATGCGATTCCAAACGGAGGTTCGCCGGAAATTGCAGACGTAAATTTTAACCGCGTCGTATTGTATTCACAAACTTTATCGGTTCCCGCAAGACGAAATTACACTGAGCAAAATGTTTTGCGTGGCAAACAACTATTCGAAACGATCAATTGCACGGCCTGCCACAGTCCGAAATTTGTAACCGGAAACCACCAAATTGCCGCCTTGCGAAACCAGACGATTCGTCCCTATTCCGATTTGTTGTTGCATGATATGGGAGCCGGCCTCGCTGATAATGCCACCGATTTCCTCGCATCAGGAACCGAATGGAGAACACAGCCTTTATGGGGAATTGGATTGATCCAGACTGTAAACGGCCACACCAATTTGTTGCACGACGGACGCGCGCGAAATGTGCAGGAAGCGATTTTATGGCATGGCGGAGAAGCATTTCAGGCAAAAGAAAAGTACAAACAACTCAGTTCAAGTGAAAGAAGCGACATGCTCGCATTTATCAATTCGCTGTAATTTTTTCAAAAATTGAGAACATAAAAAAAGGTTTGACAAATCGTCAAACCTTTTTTTATTTTAAATATTATGGGTTTATACCGGTTTGTAATCCAACACTTTCCAGTCTTTTGAAGTCAATTCTACGTAATGATAATGCACGACATCGTTTTTATCAAACTCTCCGTTTTTGTTGGTATCTTCAATGGTTCTGAAGTACAATCGGCTTTTGGACTCGACCAGGCTCCAGTCGACAAGTTCCTGAAAATCGGAAGATATTTTCGTAAACCTTGTGCCGCTGATGTCGCTCAGGTAAAGTGATTTGATATCGCTGGCGTCAAGTTTTCCATCTTTATTGGTATCCATATCGGCAAGCGTATACACTAAAATTTGCTGTTTTGTTTTATCTGAAACTGATTTGAGATACGTCGCCGTCTGGATCAAAACTGGCTTGTCGGTTAAGGCGTGAATCGAATCTGAACCAATTTCCTGAAATTTTAAATTCCGCAAATAACCGGTGATTTCGTTTTCTCCATAATTGGAAATCTTAAAGCTGAGATCGCTGACATTGGAAGCCGAATCGTATCTTGCTTTTGAATTTCCACCATAAATATTAAGATCACCAACCGGATGAATCAGGTAATTCGTGCCCTGCAATTGGATTGGCAAATCCGCAATTTCTATTTGTGCCGTGTCCGCTTTTACCGCAGCTTTTTCGCTTTTGGAAGCATTTTCATAAATCACTTTTGGCTTTTCCGGCGCTTCTTTCTGGCAACTTGCAAATAAAACCGCGATTCCGAAAAAAAGTATATGGGTATTTTTCATAATTGTATTGACTTTACCGGTTCAAATATAATTAATTTTAAGCCGAAAATGTGTTAACTACAAACGTACAGCGAGCTTCACATTGAAAACTCTTGTGGTCAGATAGTTCGGAATCCCAAATTGCATTTTGCTGTCCAGATCGCGAACCCAGGTATTTGTAATTGCATTCTGATTGTTGAAAAGGTTGAAAATCTCAAACCCAACTGATAGGTCTTTAAACTTTTTGAGCCAGTGTCCTTCAGGTCTGATGTCATTTTTTTCGGTCAGCACATATGAAAATCCGACATCCGCCCGACGGTAATCTTTTAATCTCGACTGGTAAACATACGGATCCGCATACGACGGAGAGCCACCAGGCAAACCAGTGTTGTAGACGAGATTCAGGTACAATTTCACGCTCGGAATTCTTGGCATATAATCCTGGAACAACACCCCAAATTTAAGTCTTTGGTCTGTTGGCCTCGCAATATAACCGCGGTTGTTGATATTTTCTTCAGTTTTCATGTATCCGAAACTGATCCAAGATTCGGTTCTCGGAACAAATTCGCCATTGAGCCTGAAATCAAGTCCCTGAGCGAAAGCTTTCGCATTGTTATTTGCGGCATAGCGAATGCGAACGTTTTCCAAAGTATACGGATTTACATCTGTTAGCGATTTGTAGTAGGCTTCCGAAACCATTTTGAACGGACGGTCCCACATTTTAAAACTGTAATCGTTGCTCAATACGATATGTGTCGAAGCCTGAGCTTTTACATTTGGATTCACCGCACCGTTAACATCGCGAAGTTCCCTGTAAAATGGCGGCTGGTAATACATTCCTCCGGAAATCCTGAAAACCATGTCTTTATTCCACTCGGGTTTGATGGCAAATTGCCCACGCGGACTAAAAACAACCTGGCTGTCGCCGTCTAAATTGTCACCGGAAACCTGCCATTGGTGCATCCGAACACCCGCATTATACCAAACTTCGGCGCTTCCTATCTTGTCTTTTAAACTCCATTGCGCATAGCCCGAAAATCGGTTGATGGTTACAAAATTTTTCGCACGTACATTATTATAAGGTACAAGTGGTCCATAATACGGCGTATAAGGTTGGTCATTTCTTGGTAAAAGGCGCGGCGGATTCAACGAAAAACCGGCAGAATCAACCATTTCCCATTCTACAATCCTGTCGCGTATGTCTTCGCGCGTGTATTTAATTCCCCATTCGATCTGGTGTTTATCGATTTCATGAAAACCTTTTACTTCAGCATTGACGATTACTGCATCCAAATCATTTCTGGCGTGCAGCAATTGTTTTCCAATGCCGCGCAAAAACGTCACATCTCCACGGGTTTCGCCTCCAATATTCGTGTCTACCGAACCCAATCCGTATGACGCGAAAATGTCGAAATATTCCTGCTCGAGTGTGTGATATCCGGAACCTATAAATTTTAAAGTAAAGTTGTCACTGACTTTAAAAACCGCTTTGAAAGCGCCGAAATACGTTTCGTACTTGTCTTTTTCCTGCCCTTCATAATCGACTAGTAAAGCGATTGGTTCATCGATGGTACCAAATTTCGTTTCACGTGTCAGCGGCTCATAATTGTATCGGTTTTGCGAAATGTTCCCAAGAAAACTCAACTGCCATCTTGCAGAAGGCGTAAAAGTGATGTTGGTTTGCAAATCGGCAAATGTCGGCCTGAAGTTCGTTTGTGTTTCCTGGCTGTTGACCAAAAGACTGTTGTCCCGGTAACGCACTCCGGTGAGCGCCGTCCATTTCTGGTCTTTGGAAATGGCATCAACGGCAAGGCTTCCGCCAAGAAAACTCGCTTCTGCAGCCAGCGCAAATTTTGATGGCGTTCGGTACGTAATATCTAAAACTGAAGACAATTTATCGCCATACCTGGCCTGAAATCCGCCGGCAGAAAAATCGACATTCTGAACCATATCGGTGTTTGTAAAACTCAAACCTTCCTGCTGTCCGGAACGGATTAGAAACGGACGGTAGACTTCGATTTCGTTGACATACACAAGATTTTCATCGTAATTTCCACCGCGAACCGAATAAGCGGTACTGAGTTCGTTATTGCCGCTAACACCTGCAAAAGTTTTCAGGATATTTTCTACTCCGGCGTTTGCTCCTGGAATTTTCCGGATGGTTGCCGGCTCAATGGTAACCAAACCTTCCACCCTTTTGCGGTTATTTGCAGTGACTGTGACTTCGCCAAGGCTTTCCGCATTTTCATTCATGACAATGTTGAGCTCGTAAACTTCGTAAGGTTTTAACGTGGCCGAAAGTGTGTTTTTTTTGAGTACGACATGGGTAAAAACGACATTTACTTTCTGATTGGATGGCACCGAAATTTGGTAATATCCGGTTTCATCCGTAATAGTGCTTTGATTTCCCGAAACGACATTAACTCCGGCAACCGGAACGCTTTTTTCGTCAAGAATGACACCTTGTATTTTTGCTGATTGGGAAAATCCGACGAATCCAATAAAGAAAAAGATAATGGAAAGTAGTTTTAAATTCGTTTTCAAGAGCTTATTTTTATTTTTTTTGACTTCTAAAAAATTGTGTTTCAAAGATAGCAGAATTTCCAAGATTATCGGAAACTATCACTTTTAAATCATTTTTGCCTTCGGCGAGTTGCGCGTCATCAATCCGGTATGTGATCTTGCGCGCTTTGTAATCGTATTCGAACATTACCCATTTTTCATTGATGAATCCGCTGTAGGTTTTAATGCCCGAAAGGTTGTCGCTTATCGAAAGTGTAATCGTTTTTTGGCCCGTGATCCATTTTCCTTCGATTGGTTTTGCGATCGAAATTTTGGGTGCGATCGTATCTTTGGCCAACTTAAAATCGCCAAGGTTTTTCGTATAAGCCGTAAACGTATTGTCTTTGACCTTGGTAAAATTGTAGTTCAATTTTTTGCCGCTGACCGACGCAATAAAGGTTTTTTCTTTTTGCGTTGCCTTTTCATCGGTAATCATCACCTGGAAATTGCTGTGTACCGCAGTATAATCATCCTGAACGGTCATCACGCCATTTTTGACATCAAAATTCAGATAAAAATCGTCGTAAAAAGTTCCGGCAGGAAAAAATACCGACATGTTGTCTTTTTCAAAATTGCTGTCTTTATTTGCTTTGACAAAATATTTGGTCGGAATGGTTTCAGTTGGAATTTTTGGAGGCAATGGCGAATAATCAATCGGAATCAAAATCGTGGTTTTGTTGCCAACGAAATCCGAGACTTCGATTTTATACGACATTGAAAGGTTTGGAAGTGCTTCGACAATTCCGTTTTTTTCAGTCGAGCGGATGATCGTCAGCGGATACGGATTTTGCATGAACAATTTCTGAACACGGACTTTTGTTTTCTTGTACCGCGGAAAATCGATCATCGCATTGATAAAGCGGCCTTCATCGAACGCATAAGTGTCAAATTGGTATCCGAAATAAGACTGTCCGTTGAAAAACGTTTCCACTTTAAAATAACCATTGTTGCTGTACGACACATCATCCTGATCGACTCCGGTAATTCCGAATCCGAGTTTTCCATTGGCAAGCACTTTTTCGGAAATGTAAGTCCCGTCTGGCTGTAGCGACATGCCCAGCATGATAGGGCGCGCCGATTCGTTGACTGCGGAATTTTCGCCAATTGGGTATACCATTAATCCGCTAACCATTGGCTTTCTGCTGTCTTTGATCTCAAAACCAAAAAGCTGCGGATTGATGATTCTTTCGGTTTTGGTATCGCGGATTTCGAAATGCAAATGCGGTCCTTCAGAACCGCCGGTATTTCCCGAAATCGCAATGGTGTCACCTTTTTTAACAGCAAGCGTTCCGGGTTCAGGAAAGACCTCGATTTCGTACGATTGATTTTTGTATTGTTCGGCCTGGATGTACGATTCAATTGCGCCGTACCCTTTTTGCAGATGGCCGTAAACCGTGGTGTAACCGTTTGGATGGTCGATGTAAATCGCTTTACCGTAACCGTAAGGCGAAATTTTAATTCGGGAAATGAATCCGTCAGCGGTGGCGTGAACGATCTGACCTTCTTTTTGCTGGGTTTTAAAATCCAGACCTGCGTGAAAGTGGTTTGGGCGAAGTTCACCGAAATTTCCGGACAATTGCATCGGAATGTCGAGCGGCGGACGGAAGTAATCTTTCGGGTAATTGATCTGTAAAAAAACGGGCGTGTAAATGAGTAAAAGGAGTATATATTTCATGATAAAAGCTTTTTGCTAATATAAAAAAAAGTGTATGGATTGTGAAAAAAATATATACGCTATAACTCCTTATTTCCCATGTTATTGCGAAGAAACATTTGAGCGTTGGGAAAATTTTAATAAAAGTATTGGTTTAATTGGTTTGGAATATTAACTTTGTAGGATAAGTAATGAACTTTGACTTAAATGAGTGAGATTGTAGAAATTATTGATACTCTTGAAGGAAGGCTGAAAAAACTGATGCACAGAATTGATGTTTTAGAGCAGACTTCAGCGGATTTGAAACAAGAGTTGCAAAAATCTACAACAGTCATACAAAATCAATCGCAGGAGATTGGCGCTTTAAAAAAGCAGTACGACACACTTAAATTAGCCAATTCTTTACTTGGCAGTGACGAAAATAAAAGAGATACCAAGCTTAAAATAAATTCATTAATCCGGGAAATTGATTACTGTATCGCGCAACTGGCAGATTAATAAATTATGGACGACAAGCTGAAAATCAAATTATCAATCGCAGACAGGGTTTATCCGTTAACGGTAGAAATGTCACAGGAAGAAGGCCTGAGAAGCGCTTCCAAAAAGATTGATGCGATGATCAAACAGTTTGAAGAAAATTATGCCGTTCGAGACAAACAGGACGTTTTGGCCATGTGTGCCTTACAATTTGCTTCCCAGCTCGAGCAAAAACAAATCGACAATTCGATCGACGGCACAGAAACCATCGAAAGAATCAAAAAAATGAATGACCTGATCGCGAATTATCTCGATAAACAATAATATTACGTTCTTTACATAACTAAGATACTGCCTACATTAGTTCATATTTGGTAAACTCAACACTAACATTTTAGAATGAGCAAATCATCGCTACTAAAGCAAGCTGCCCTGAGCAGATCCTTGAACAGCGAGTTAGCTCAAAACTTGTCTTTTCGAGTTTATTCATTCAACCTAATGTAGGCTTTTTTTTATACATAACCCTAACTAAACATGGACATTTTAACAATAATTATCTCAGCAATCGTAGGCATCGCCGCCGGTTTTGCCATTGCAAAATTCCTCGAAAAAAGCAATGTTTCCAATCTGATCAAAAACGCTAAAAAAGAGGCCGGTTCGATCTTAAAAGACGCCAATCTCGAAGCCGAAAATATCAAAAAAGACAAAATTCTTCAGGCCAAAGAAAAATTTATCGAACTAAAAGCCGAACACGAACAAGTGATCCTTGGCCGTGACAAGAAAGTAGCCGAAGTTGAAAAACGCATCCGCGACAAGGAATCACAGGTTTCCGGCGAATTGGCGAAAGCCAAGAAAATCAATGACGATTTTGAAGCCAAAACCAAGGAATACGAAACCAAAATCGAAACCCTCGACAGAAAACGCGAGGAAGTAGATAAAATGCACAAAAGCCAACTCAACCAACTTGAAGTAATTTCAGGTTTGTCGGCCGAAGACGCAAAAGAACAACTGATCGAAGGTTTGAAGGCTGAAGCCAAAACCAAAGCTATGTCGCACATTCAGGACACGATCGAGGAAGCAAAATTAACCGCGCAACAGGAAGCGAAAAAAATCATCATCAACACCATTCAACGTGTCGGAACTGAAGAAGCCGTAGAAAACTGCGTTTCTGTATTCAACATCGAATCGGATGACGTAAAAGGAAGAATCATCGGACGTGAAGGACGAAACATCCGCGCGCTTGAAGCTGCAACCGGAGTTGAAATCATTGTTGACGATACACCGGAAGCCATCATCTTATCATGTTTCGACCCGGTAAGAAGGGAAATTGCACGTTTGGCGTTGCACAAACTCGTAACCGACGGCCGCATTCACCCGGCGAGAATCGAAGAAGTCGTAGCCAAAACAGCCAAACAAATCGATGACGAAATTATCGAAGTGGGAAAACGTACCGTAATCGATCTCGGAATCCACGGTTTGCATCCGGAACTGATCAAAGTGGTCGGAAGAATGAAATACCGTTCGTCATACGGACAAAATTTATTGCAACACTCGCGCGAGGTTTCAAAATTGTGCGGAATCATGGCAGCCGAACTCGGATTGAATGTTAAACTTGCAAAAAGAGCCGGTTTGCTTCACGATATCGGGAAAGTACCAGATGCGGAAAGCGATTTGCCACACGCACTTTTAGGAATGCAATGGGCTGAGAAATACGGTGAGAAAGAAGAAGTGTGCAACGCGATCGGAGCCCACCACGACGAGATCGAAATGAAATCATTGCTGTCGCCAATCGTTCAGGTTTGTGATGCGATTTCAGGTGCAAGGCCGGGCGCTCGCCGTCAGGTTTTGGATTCTTACATCCAGCGTTTGAAAGATCTTGAAGAAGTTGCTTACGGATTCAGTGGTGTGAAAAGCGCTTATGCGATCCAGGCCGGACGTGAACTGCGTGTGATTGTCGAAAGCGAAAAAGTAACCGACGACAATGCGATCAACTTATCATTCGAAATTTCACAAAAAATCCAGACTGAAATGACCTATCCGGGTCAGGTAAAAGTCACCGTGATTAGGGAAACTAGAGCTGTGAATATTGCGAAATAGGCAAAAGCGAAATCCTTTTGTGTTTAAAAAATCCGGGCATTGTGTTCCGGATTTTTTTTTTGGCGTTGCCATTCGGCCCGGGCTTTCCGCTGCAATCTTTTCTTTGCAAGAAAAGGATTTACGCTGCAATCCCTAACGCGAACCTCGGGTAACATTCGACTAATTCTTCCTCGGATGAAACGTATTCATAATCTGTGTCAGATGCCTGCGATCAAGGTGCACATAAATCTCTGTGGTCGTAATCGATTCGTGGCCGAGCATCAATTGGATCGAACGCAAATCGGCGCCATTCTCCAGCAAATGTGTCGCAAATGAATGCCTGAACGTATGCGGACTAATGGTTTTATTGAGTTCAATCTTATCTGCCAAATTTTTGATGATTGTAAAAATCATCGCACGCGTGAGTTGTTTGCCGCGTCGGTTTAAGAACAAAGTGTCTTCAAAACCTTTTTGGATGTTCAAATGCGTACGAACCGAATTCCGGTAAATTTCGATGTATTTTTTAGTCAGGTTTCCAATGGGAACAAAACGCTGCTTGTTTCCTTTTCCGGTAATTTTTATAAAACCTTCATCGAAAAAAAGATCGGAGATTTTGAGTGTCACCAATTCAGAGACACGCAATCCGCAACCATATAATGTTTCAAGTATGGCACGGTTTCTTTCGCCTTCGGGCAAACTTAAATCTACTGCGGCAATCAGCGCATCAATTTCTGAAAGTGATAATGTATCGGGAAGTTTGCGTCCGGTTTTGGGCGTTTCGATGAGTTCGAGCGGGTTGTCATTTCGGTAATCTTCAAAAATCAGGTACGAGAAAAAATTTTTCAATCCGGAAATGATCCGCGCCTGCGAACGCGCATTGACTTCTTTGGAAACCGAATAAATAAATTGTTGTATGGTTTCTTCGGTAATTTTGACCGGGGAAATTTCAATAGCATTGGATTCTAAAAAAACGCAAAGGCGCTCAATATCAAAAGAATAATTTTCAATTGTATTTTTAGAAAGTCCGCGTTCGATTTTAAGGTATGACTGATAACTTTTGATGTAACTTTTCCAATCCATGCTGCAAATTAAGCTTATTTTTGGGCATAAAAAAACATCCCATATAGGGATGTTTCTGCTATTTCAATCCGATATCATTAAAACTTATACAACAAACCAAATGTTGGTGTATCGAAGAAGTTGTTGATCACATTTACGTTTCCGTTAAAACCTGTCGATTTGGTTTCTGCACCAGTAACTTTGTTTTCTTCTTTCGTGGAATTGAAAGCCAAAACATCAGCCAAACCAAAAGAAATTGCAATGTTTTTAGTCACGAAATAGTTGATTCCCAAATCCAAACCAGCACCGAAAGTGTTGATTTTCGCAGTTTCCTGAGAATTGTCTTCTACTTTTGCAGATCCGAAACCTACTCCAAGTTCAGTATACGTTTTGAATCTCTCTCCAAGTTTCAGGAAATAATATCTTGCGAAAACACCTGCTCCGAAACCACCTACTTTTGTCTCTTCAACTAAGATTGGTGCGCCAGGAATAATGGTAGTTTCTTCTCTCTTTCCAGAAACCAATTCCAATTGAACACCGACAGCGAAATCGTCTGTAACAAAATATCCCGCTTTAGGAGAAAAATTTACACTGCTTATTTTTAGTTCGGCAACGTCATTTCCAGCAGCTGACAATGTTTCTTTCGAACTTTCAAAAGACAGTTGTCCTTCGATAAATACATTTCCTTTTGAGAAACCAAAAGCCGAAGCATCTTTAACTTCCTGTGCGTTCGCAAATCCGAAGACAAGCAGCGACAACGATAAGATCATTTTTTTCATTCTATGTTTTGTTAAAAGTTAGCGGCAAATATATCTTTTAAAAACAATTTTAACTAATTTTCGTGTAATTCGTAAAATAAACTTTTACGGTTGGTATTCTCGTTGCGATTTTTTTAATTTTTTATTTGATTGCCTTTGACAAGTAGACGTATACAAACGAAAAAATCCCTTTTCCAAATGAAAAAGGGATTGTCAATCCGGCGCAAACCGGAATATTTGTTAGTACACTAGAATCTGTAACCGAACGATACCTGAAAAACGCCATTGTGAACGCCTTCGTCATAGTCGTAGTTGTCAAAATCTTCGTTGTCGCTGTAGTCGCTTTTATCAATGCTTGAAATTCCGATAGTATAACGTCCCTGAATAAACATATGATCTGTAAAAAAGTAAGAAGCACCAAGATTAAATCCGGCATCGACACTTCTGAAATTGTCCTTTACATCGTCTTTTCTTTCAAATGATGAGGATGAGTTGCCTGTAGTTTGGGTTCGTGTAAATTTGTTTTGCGCATCGACTAAGAAACCCAGTTGTGGTCCGGCTTCCAAACTTAATGACGGAATCACATAAAATTTCGCAATTACAGGAACGTTGATGTAAGTTAAGTTGACTTTGTCTTCGTTGTAAAATCTGGTTCCGCCTGCATTTCTGTAATAATCTCTTTTGGCACCTTGCAATGAAAGCAGAAGTTCTGGCTGGATCGAGAATTTGTTGGCTACTTTGATTTCGACCAAACCGCCAACGTGCGCGCCAATTTTAGGATCCACGTTCTCAATATCTCCGGTTAACGTCGAAACGTTTAAACCACCTTTTATACCAAACCTTGCCGTTTGCGCATTTGCAAATCCGATTGTGAATACTGCGATTGCAGCCCATACTAATTTTTTCATAATTTGTTTATTTTAGTTATGTCAAAAGTAGTTTTAGCGTTTGGCGCTTGGGTTACATAATAAATGCATTAAGTTATAATTTTACATAACATAAAAAATCCCGCTTTTTAAGGAACGGGATTTAAATATATTAAAGAAGAAGATTAAAATCGGTAACCTACACCTGCATGGATATTGCTGTTTAAGTAACCCGCCAAACCGATGTCTGCTCTGGCTTCAACGTAAAAATCCTGCATTAAATCATAACTCGCTCCGAAGTTGAACGTTGGAGACAACTGATCATCATCGCCATTTACAGCGTAACTCAAACCAGGTCCGGCCATTCCGTAAAATTTATCAAAGAATGAGTATTTAAGCATTACAGGAATACCAACAGCAACATATCCTGCGTCTCCGGGAACAATAGACAAGGTCAATTCGGGCTGAATCCTGAATTTGTCTACCAATGCAATGTCTACCAATCCACCAAGATAAATTCCAACATTTGATTCGTCAAAATCCGATCTGTAAAAATTATAATTTCTGTAATGATCGCGATCTACCGCGTAACTGTCGTATGAAGATGCCATCAATCCGGCTTTGACACCAAACCTTACATCCTGAGCGTTTGCAACACCAAATGCAAAAAATGCTATGGCGATTGTTAATACTTTTTTCATCGTTGTTTAATTTTAAGTTAGTATCTCAAATTTAACACAATATTTTTGGGGCGTCCGCATTGGCTCGGGCAACTTTAGTTATTTATTAACTTTTGTCGCCGTTTTTGTTAACAAAGCCATAATTTTTTTAACTGATAAATGATTTATAACTAAGTTTGGGTACAAATCAAAAATCAGTAGAAATGAAAAAATTAATCATCCTTGCATTTTTAATTGTTGGTTCGCTTAGCGCCAACGCGCAACTCCTGAGATTCGGGATCAAAGCAGGTCCTAACTTTTCAGACATGGACGGAAAAGATTACGATTCTAAAACACGTACCGGATTTCACTTTGGTGCGGTCGTAGAAATTAAAGCTTCACCTAATTTTAGCATTCAGCCAGAATTGTTGTATTCGATGCAAGGCTCTAGAGTAAAGGTAAGCAATCTGAAAGACGAGAACATCAACTACGATTATGTGACTGTTCCAGTCGTTTTAAAATATTACATCTTATCGGATTTATTGAGTTTGGAAGCAGGCCCACAATTTGCCTTTTTGGTAAATGACAATGCCAACAAATTTAATTTGGGAGATTCAAATACATTTGACTTCTCAGTTTTGGGCGGACTCGGGATTGACATCACCAAACATATTTTCGGCCAGGCCAGATACGTTGTTGGTTTAACCGATGCGTCAAAGGATGCAATTGTAAACAAGGACATCAAGAACAAGGTAATTCAGCTTTCCGTTGGTTACAAATTCTAAAATCTTATCGAAAAAATAAAATCAAAACCGTTTTTTTTAAACGGTTTTTTTAGCTTTGTGAGGAAGCATTAATCTTTATAAACCGTGTACAAACAGCATTTGCTATGAAAATCATGATCATCAACGGGCCAAACCTGAATCTTTTGGGCAAACGCGAACCCGAAGTTTACGGAAACCAATCGTTCGAAGACTATTTTAAGATCCTTCAGCAAAAATTTCCGCAGCTCGATCTCGATTATTTCCAAAGCAATATTGAAGGCGAAATTATTGACAAAGTCCAATTGGCTGGATTTTCGTATGCGGGAATTGTCCTGAATGCAGCGGCTTACACACACACTTCCGTTGGAATCGGCGATGCGGTAAAAGCAGTTCCCGCTCCGGTCATTGAAATCCACATTTCGAACACATTTTCCCGGGAAGATTTCAGGCACCAGTCGTTCATTTCGCCAAATGCGGCCGGGATTATCATTGGCTTCGGCCTGAAAAGTTATGAACTCGCGCTCGACCATTTTGCAAACCAGTTATAAGCCATTTATACCAATCAAAATATGAACAGAATACTGACTTTTGCGTTTCTATTTTTCACTGTTGTGAATGTTGCGCAGATCAAAGGAACCGTAACCGATGAAAAAGGAAATCCGCTGCCTTTCGTATCGGTTTATCTGGAAAACACTTATACTGGAACGACGACAAACGAGCAGGGAAAATATGAATTGACAGCCGGTCGTCCGTCGAAATACGTCGTAGTTTTTCAATATCTGGGTTACAAAACGAAGAAAGTCAAATATGTGATCGAAAAATTTACCCAGGAACTAAACATGCAACTGGAAGAAGAAAACATCACTTTGAACGAAGTTGTGATTGACAAAAAAAACAATCCGGCCAATGAAGTAATCCGCAACGCGATCGCATCCAAAAAGGAAAACGCAGAATCCACTTCAAAATACACAGCCGATTTTTATTCGCGTGGAATCTTCAAAATCAAAGATGCGCCAAAAGCGATCATGGGCCAAAAATTCGATTATTTTGACGAAGTGCTCGACTCTACAAGAAGTGGCATTTTATACTTGTCGGAAACCATTTCAAAAATCGCGTTCCAAAAACCAGACAAACTTAAAGAAACCATCGTCGCGTCTAAAGTCAGCGGAAATGACAATGGTTTTAGCTTTAACAATGCGGCGTCTGCCAATTTCGATTTTTACGAAAACTACATTCCGTTTCAGGTGAACATCATCTCTCCCATCGCCGACAATGCCTTTAATTATTACAAGTTCAAACTTGAAGGCACTTTTTTCGACAAAGACAACCATCAAATCAATAAAGTAAAAGTAATCCCGAAACGAACTTCTGAGCCGGTTGTGGAAGGTTACATTTATATTGTAGACGACAGCTGGGCGATTTACGCGACCGATTTAAGCATCAAAGGCGACCAGGTTCAGGCGCCAGCGTTGACACAATTGTGGCTCAAGCAAAGTTACAGCTACAACAGCCGCAACAAAATTTGGACAAAAACAACGCAAACGCTCGATTTTTCAGCAGGAATCTTCGACATTAAAGTGTCCGGAAGATTTACTTATGTATATACCAATTATGTTTTTGAGCCCAAATTCGAAAAGAAAACTTTTGGTGCAGAAGTCCTGAATTTCGAAACAGATGCCAATAAAAAGGACAATCTGTTCTGGGATAAAATTCGTCCGGTTCCGCTGACTTCAGAAGAAACGCTTGATTATATTAAAAAAGACGCGCTTCAGGAAAAGAAAAAATCCAAAACGTATCTGGATTCTGTTGATGCCAAAAGCAATAAATTGGGCGTGCTTGACATGATCACGGGTTATTCTTATAAAAACTCCTATAAAAAATGGTCGGCAAATTATGATGGTTTGATTCGCGGTATCAGTTTTAATACAGTTCAGGGTTACCGATTTAAAACCGGATTGTCATTCACTAAAAGAGACGATGAAAAACGCACCTTTTCATCAATCAGCACCGATTTCGAATATGGAATTTCAGAAAAAAAACTGCGCGCAACCGTGGGTTATGTCAACCGTTTCAACAACACCAATTACAGCGAATTTCGCATTTCAGGTGGAAGCAGCACCGAACAATTCAATCCCGAAAATCCGATCAGCCGTTTTGTAAATACGATCAGCACCTTATTTTTCAAAGACAATTACATGAAATTGTATGAGAAAAACTTTGTCAAAGCGTCCTTTGGGAGGGAAATTGTCAACGGACTTTTCATGAACGCCGCCATCGATTATTCTGAGAGAAAACCACTTTGGAATACCACAGATCAGGTTTACTTTCAGGACAAAAACGACGCTTACACCTCGAACAATCCGTTGTTGCCATACGATTTTGAAACGCCGGCTTTTGCCAAACACAACCTGGTGAAAGGTTCGGTCAATGCGCGCATCACTTTCGGACAGCAATACTGGACGCGCCCGGACGGAAAATTCAATTTCAAAAATGACGATTATCCCGTTGTTTATCTTGGTTACGAAAAAGGATTTGCGGGAAGCGGGAAAAAATACGATTTCGATCACCTTAACGCCAGACTGACTTACGATATCACCATTGGAAACAAAGGAAATCTTGCAATCAATGCGAAAGCCGGAAAGTTTTTTAATGCCGAAGGAATTTCATTTGTGGACTACAAACATTTTAACGGAAACCAAACCCACATTGGCCAATCGGACCGTTACCTGAACGTGTTCAATTTTATGCCGTACTATCTGAACAGTACTAATGACGCGTATTTTGAGTTTCATGCCGAGCACAATGACCAGGGTTATATCATGAATAAAATTCCGTTGCTGAACAAATTAAAGTCAACTTTGGTGCTTGGTTATCACAATCTTGCCGTTCCAGACAGGAGTCCGTATAACGAATTTACAGCCGGTCTTGACAACCTCGGATTTGGGAAATTCAGGTTTTTCAGGATTGATTACGTGCACTCGTACCAATATGGAAAACATGCTGATGGAGTGGTTTTCGGTCTGAAATTATTAAATGTATTGGACTAATGCGAAAGTTCAGCCTGTTGATTTGCCTGCTGTTTTTGTATTCCGCTCGCGGCCAAAATCAAAATCCGGAGCTGACAAATACTTTACAAAAACTGTATCAAAAATCAGGATTTCCGGGTTTTGCTGTAGCGGTTGTGAATGAAAATGGTGTCGTGTACCAACATGCTTTTGGTTATGCCGATATCAAAAACAAACTTCCTTACAAAATAAATTCGGTTCAGAATATCGGTTCGATCAGCAAAACATTTATCGGTGTAGCGTTGATGAAAGCGATCGAACTTGGCTATTTTACTATTGAAACAGAAGTCGATTCGGTGTTGCCGTTTCAGGTTTCAACTCCAAATTTTCCCGGAATTCCGTTAACAATTCGGCAATTGGCGACACATACTTCTTCAATAGTCGATGATGAAGATGTGTATTCTAAAACCTTTTATCCGAATCGGTATTCCGATGTCAAAAGTCCGCTTTACCAAAAGTTTCTAAAAACGTCCACAACTCCCGGAAGAACCGACACCGAACTTTCCGGGTTTTTGAAAAGTTATTTGTCCGCTGACGGAAATTTGCATAAACCAACGAATTTCGACAGCAAAAAGCCAGGCACAGCTTATCATTATTCCAATATTGCTTCTGCCCTTGCCGCTTATTTAATCGAAATTAAAAGCAATATGCCGTTTGATGTTTTTTGCCAAAAGTATATTTTCGAACCGTTGCAGCTGAAGCAGACTTCGTGGAAATTAAACGATTCCATCGCAAAAAACCATGTAAAAATCTACAACAGGAAAAAGCAGGAGTATCCACTCTATTCTGAAATCACGTATCCTGACGGCAGCCTTAAAACTTCGATAAACGATCTTTCCACATACCTCATTGAAATGATCAAAGGGTACAACGGAAATGGTCAACTATTGTCCAAATCGTCGTTTGAAAACCTGTTTAGAAAACAATTTCAGGATGACCAACTTCCCGTTGGCTACGATCCGAAAGAACCCAATTCAGGTATTTTCTGGCGGATTAAAGGCAACGGCCAAATGGGTCATACGGGTAGTGATCTTGGCGTAACGACCTTTATGTTTTTTGATCCGAAAACCAAAATCGGAAAAATATTCCTGACGAATATGGAGTTTGACGAGCCCGAAAAAGGCGATGTTGACCAAAAGCTGGTTGCACAATTTGTTGCGATTTGGAAAGCGCTCGATTAAAGTTATTTACCAATAAAAACATCATACCCAAAACGGATTAATGTGAACACCACGACAATCAAAAAGAAAATCCGGATAAAGCCGTTTCCTTTACTGATTGCTACTTTCGCACCGATCCAACCGCCCAACGCATTGCTGGCAGCCATTGGCAAGGCAATCGCCCAAATGATTTTGCCTTTCAGCGCAAACAGACAAATCGAACCGAAATTTGTTGCCAGATTGACCATTTTGGCATTCGCTGAAGCGTGAAGAAAATCAAATCCCAGAATTGAAACAAAGGCAACCACGAAAAAACTTCCGGTTCCCGGACCTATAAATCCGTCGTAAAATCCGATGCATAAACTGATTGTTATAGCGTAGAAAATCTGTTTACGCTGTGACATTTCCTTTGCCTGGTGCTGTCCGAAATTTTTCTTCAGGAAAGTATAAACTGCCAATAAAGTCAGGATTACCAAAAGCAACGGTTTCATAAAATCGTTACTGACCAACGTGAGCAAATTCGAACCTAAAAATGCTGCGGCAAATGCCAAAACCGACATGATCGCGAGTAGTTTCCAGTTCATCTGTACCTTTTTCAGGTATTGGTAAGCTGCAAAACTGGTTCCGCTAAACGCCGGAATCTTCAGCGATCCGATTACAGCAGAAACTGCGTAATTCGGAAGCAATACTAAAGCGACCGGCGTTTGTATGAGTCCGCCACCGCCAACAACCGCATCCACAAAGCCAGATGCGAACGCGGCCAGGCAAAGAAAAATAAGAATTGATGTTTCCATAAAATAAAAATCCCGACAAATTCATATCGGGATTTTCTATTGGTTATTTAATGTCATTTAAGAACCTAAATTATTCCCTGGTGATTTTTGCTCCAATGGCGCGCAAACGCTCATCGATGTTTTCGTAACCACGGTCAATTTGTTCAATATTCTGAATAGTGCTGGTTCCTTTCGCAGAAAGTGCAGCGATCAAAAGAGAAATCCCGGCACGAATATCTGGCGAAGACATAACCGTCGCTTTCAATTGCGACTGGAAATTGTGCCCGATCACAACAGCGCGGTGCGGATCACACAAAATGATTTTTGCGCCCATATCGATCAGTTTATCTACAAAAAACAAACGGCTTTCAAACATTTTCTGGTGGATCAAAACTTCGCCTTTCGCCTGTGTTGCCACAACAAGTACAATGCTCAAAAGGTCAGGCGTAAATCCCGGCCAAGGCGCATCGGCAATCGTCAGGATCGAACCGTCGATATCCTTTTTAACCTCGTAACCGTTTTCATGAGCAGGAATATAAATGTCGTCACCTTTCTTTTCCAATGTAATTCCGAGTTTTCTGAAAACACTTGGAATTACGCCCAGATTTTCCCAGCTTACATTTTTAATAGTGATTTCGCTTCTGGTCATCGCGGCAAGTCCGATCCAGGAACCGATTTCGATCATATCCGGCAAAATGCGGTGTTCGCAGCCGCCTAATTTTGCAACACCTTCGATTTTTAGCAAATTCGATCCAACGCCTGTAATCTTGGCGCCCATCGAGTTCAGCATGTTGCACAATTGCTGCAAATAAGGTTCGCAGGCCGCATTGTAAATCGTTGTGATTCCGTTGGCCAAAACAGCCGCCATTACGATATTTGCAGTTCCGGTCACAGATGCTTCATCGAGCAGCATATCGGTTCCGGTTAGGCCTTCTTCAGGTTTTTCGACACCGTAAAAATGGTCTTCTTTGTTGTATCTGAATTTTGCACCCAAATTGATGAATCCTTCAAAATGCGTATCAAGTCTTCGTCTTCCGATTTTATCGCCGCCCGGCTTCGGAATGTATCCTTTTCCAAAACGCGCCAATAACGGGCCAACAATCATAATCGAACCGCGAAGCGAACCGCCTTCTTTTTTGAAAGCTTCGGTTTCCAGGTATCCAACATTTACTTCATCTGCCTGAAACGTGATCGAACCTTTGCCGTTGTGCTGGATTTTTACGCCCAGATTGCCCAATAGTTTAACCAGTTTGTTGGCATCGATGATATCCGGAATGTTGTTGATCGTTACTTTTTCAGGAGTCAGTAATACTGCGCACAAAATTTGCAACGCTTCGTTTTTCGCTCCTTGCGGCGTGATTTCGCCTTTTAGACGGTGGCCGCCTTCAATTTTAAAAATACCCATTTTTAACTTTGGAATTGGGATTTTGATTTGCGAAACTGACGTAAACCGTAAATCAAAAATCGTAAATTTTATATTTGTTTTCTGTTGTTATTGTTGTTTTTGTGCGGATTCGGTTTTTGGCCTTTCACATTTTTATTGTTCTGGATTTTTGGCGGCCCGGCAACCGAGATTTTATTCGATATGCGTTTGTTCGTACGCATCAAATCGGTTGTGTTGAGCAGTTCCTCGGTACTTTGCAGCATGTCGATTTTTCCACCCGACAATTCGAACAAATGCTCGAAAATCACGTCATCCTTCACCGTGTCTTTGTTCCAGCTCAGGTATGACTTTTTCATGTGGTTTGCGATCACTTTCACCAATGCGCTTTTGAGTTCGCCATCGTCCCATTTGTTGGCCACATCAATCATGTATTTGATGTTGTTGCCATAATAACGGTATTTCGGAAAATTCTGAGGATAATCCAACACATCGGGTTTCAATTGCAACACCTCGCGTGACGGAATTGGATAAGGCGAATCGACATCAATCCTAAAATCAGACATGATAAACAGCTGATCCCACAATTTATGCTGAAAATCGGGCACGTCACGCAAATGCGGATTCAAACTTCCCATCACCTGAATGATGTATTTGGCCACTTTGTTGCGTTCTTCGCGATCTTCGATCACCGTTGCCTGGTCGATCAGTTTTTGCAAATGACGGCCATATTCGGGAATGATCAGGTGCTGGCGTTCGGAATTGTATTCCAGGTGGTGCACCACATCGTTGGCAATTTCTTTTTGATATTTATTCATCATAATTTATAGGGAAACGATACCTTCTATCGTAGAAACCTCAAGGTATTTATCAATTATTGCCTGTGCGCTGGCCATTTGCACATTTACCGAAATGCTGGTAAATTTTCCGGTTTTCGACTTTGAAGTCTTGATCACCGCGCCCATATCGTTAAAAGCAGTTTCCACCCTTTCGGCATTGTCCGCTACTGAAGGAACGATAAATTTATATAAATATTCTGCCGGCCAGGTGTTGCTTTCATTAAGCTCATTGCGCAGCCTGTCATAAAATTCTTCAGTCTTCTTGTCCATCTTCACTTTAAAATAGAGGCAAATATAAGGTTTTGGTTTGAGATTTTCAGATTTACAATTTACGATTTTTAATTTACCGCGAACGCATTTAAAGTTTGTAAATTAAATGTAACAAATCGCTGAATTTCAACCAATAAAACCTATCCACAGCATAAAATCAAAAAATCTTAAATCCTAAATCTTAATTCTGAAATTTATGGGCGTGTCCTTTCAGGCCGGGCCATTCGCTGCAAGTCCGCGCGCGGGCAATTTCATTTACACGAACATTCATGCATCTGAACGCAAATTGAATTATTAATTTGTTTTTAACGCTGCCAGTTTTTCAAATCCGGATAACTTTAACTAAGTTTGCGCCTTATTTCCAAAAAGTGCAAAAAGACATTATTGTAATCATCGGCGGGCCGGGAACCGGAAAAACCACCATCATCGACGGACTAACGGCAAAAGGACATTGCTGTTATCCTGAAATCTCGCGCGAAGTTACATTGGAAGCAAAAAAACAAGGCATCGAACAATTGTTCCTTGAAAATCCGTTGTTGTTCAGCGAATTGCTACTCGAAGGACGCAAAAAACAATTCAGAAATGCCCTTGACGAGCCGCACGAAGTGGTGTTTTTAGACCGCGGAATTCCGGACGTTCTCGCTTACATGCATTACATTGGCGACAGCTATCCTACTTTTTTTCACGAAGCTTGTGAAGAGCACGTGTACACTAAAATTTTCATCTTGCCGCCTTGGGAAGAAATTTACGTCAGCGACGACGCGCGTTATGAAAACTACGAACAGGCCAAATTAATTTACAGCCATCTGACCGAAACTTACGAGAAATACGGTTACAATTTAATTGAAGTCCCGAAAGATTCTGTAGAGAAACGCATCGATTTTATTCTGAGCCGACTCAAAAATTAGTTGCTTGAGAATCTGGGTTCAAAGTTCAAAATCATATGAGCCAACCTTGAACCGCATTCCATAAACCATTTACCACATCCAACTTTCAAAAGCATTTCCTATATTTATACGATGGAAACAGCCTTACAAATCCTGCAAAAATACTGGAAACATGAGATGTTCCGGCCGCTGCAAAACGAAATCATCGATTCGGTAATCGCCGGAAATGATACGTTTGCCTTGTTGCCAACCGGCGGCGGAAAATCGATTTGCTTTCAGGTTCCGGCGATGATGAAAGAAGGGATTTGCCTGGTGATTTCCCCATTGGTCGCATTGATGAAAGACCAGGTTGCCAATTTGCAAAAGCGAGACATTAAAGCCATTGCACTGACCGGCGGAATTTCTGCAGATGACACGATAAACCTGCTCGACAACTGCCAGTTTGGAAACTACAAATTTCTATATTTATCTCCGGAAAGATTGCAGTCAGACTGGATTTTAGACCGAATCAAAAGCCTTCCGATCAATTTAATTGCGGTCGATGAAGCCCATTGCGTTTCCCAATGGGGACACGATTTTCGTCCGGCTTATTTGAAAATCTCGGAATTAAAACCGCACTTTCCTAAAGTTCCGTTTATCGCGCTGACCGCTTCGGCTACAAAAAGGGTTCAGGAAGATATCATTAACCAATTGCAGCTTGTCAAACCGAGTGTGTTCCAACAGTCATTTCTTCGGGAGAACATCGCTTATATGGTTTTTGAAATCGAAGATAAATTGTTTCGCATGGAGCAAATTCTGAAGAAAAATCCGCAGCCGTCGATCATTTACGTCAGGAACAGAAAATCCTGCCACGATACCGCGGCGCAATTACAGACACTCGGAATTTGCGCCACTTTTTACCACGGCGGACTCCCAACAAAGGAAAAAGAAAAGAACATGCAGCTTTGGATGAACGAACAGGTTCAGGTGATTGTTGCGACAAATGCGTTCGGAATGGGCATCGACAAAGCGAATGTCAAAACCGTCATTCACATCCAGCTTCCCGAAAACCTGGAAAATTATTACCAGGAAGCCGGACGTTCAGGCCGAAACGGAGAGAAAGCCTTTGCGGTTTTACTTTCTGCACCGTCAGATATGATCCAGGCCGAAAACCAGTTTATCAATTCGCTTCCCGATAAAAAATTCCTGACCGAAGTATATATCAAACTCTGCAACTATTTCAGGATCGCTTATGGCGAAGGCATCAACGAACAGTTTTCGTTCAATTTGAACCAGTTTTGCCAGAAATACAAATTTCCCGCAATGAAAACGTACAACGCCATCCAGTTTTTGGATCGCCAGGGAATCATCAGTTTGTCACAGGAATTTTCAGAAAAGATCACTATGCAATTTTTGATCGAGTCTCGGGAAGTCATCCGTTACATCAGTCTGAATCCGAACGACGAGGAAATTATTTTGGCAATTTTACGCACCTATCCGGGAATTTACGACATGCAAACGGCGTTTAATTTGCCATTGATCGCCAAAAAATCAAATGCGACTGAAAATCAGGTTCAGGCTGTTTTACACAAACTGAAGGAGAAGGAAATTATCGATTATCAAGCGCTCAACAACGACGCAACATTAATCTTTAACGAAGTCCGCGAAGACGAACGCACGATAAACCGCGTTTCTAAATTTCTGGAAAATCAAAACCAACTTAAAAAATCGCAACTTCGTTCGGTTCTGGATTACGTCGCAGATGAAAAAATCTGCAAAAGCCGGTTAATCCTGGATTATTTCGGAGAAACAGAAACTTCCGATTGCGGCATTTGTTCAAATTGCATTAAGAAGCAAAACGCACCTGTGGATGCTGTTGGCCTGACCGAAAAAATCCTGGCATTGCTCAAAATACAAGATTTTGATTCCAGAGATTTGGAAAAACTGACCAAATTTGGTTCGGCAGACGTTATCTTTGCAATTCAGAATTTACTGGAAAACGAAAGGATTTCAATCAATCCGAACAACCTATATACACTTAGAAAATAATGGAAAAACTGCGCATCGTATTTATGGGAACGCCCGAATTTGCTGTCGGAATCCTCGATACCATTCTTAAAAATAATTACGAAATTGTTGGCGTGATCACTGCTGCAGACAAACCTGCAGGACGCGGACAAAAACTCAAATATTCGGCCGTGAAAGACTATGCGCTCGAGAACAATTTGAGATTGCTGCAGCCAACCAATTTGAAAGACGAAACTTTTTTGGCTGAATTAAAATCACTAAACGCGAATTTACAGATTGTTGTTGCATTTCGGATGTTGCCAAAAGCAGTTTGGGAAATGCCTGAATTTGGAACCTTTAACCTTCACGCATCATTACTGCCCAATTATCGCGGCGCGGCGCCAATCAATTGGGCAATTATCAATGGCGAAACCAAAACCGGTGTTACTACCTTTTTCATTGACGACAAAATCGATACCGGCGTGATGATCCTGAATGCCGAAACTGAGATCGACAACAATGAAAACGCAGGGAAATTGCACGACCGATTGATGGAACTCGGAAGCAAAACCGTCGTTGAAACGCTTGCAGTCATTGAAAAAGGAAATGTCCAGACTACCATTCAAACGGACGGCCTTGATATTAAAACGGCATACAAACTCAACAAAGAAAATTGCAAAATCGACTGGAATAAACCCGCATTGGAAATTTACAATCTGATCCGCGGACTTTCGCCTTATCCTGCAGCCTGGTGTTTTTTTGAAGATAAAGACCAGCAATGGAACGTAAAAATTTATGAATCACAATGGGTTGTTGAAGAACATTCAGAACCCGTTGGAAAAATAAAATCCACAAAAAAAGAATTGTTCGTTGCCGTAACCGGAGGATTTATAAAAATACTGAGTTTGCAGTTGCCTGGAAAAACGAAAATGACCGCTCAACAATTGTTAAATGGAATCGGTTTTTCGGACGATGCAAAAGCGTGTTAGGTTGCGCCAATACTGAATTTAACCTTATTCCGACAAAAACAACTTACTTTATCAACAAAACCTTTGACTTATCAACAAATCGATTAAAAACACCCGAAAAGTCTTGCGTAGTAAGGAATTCCTATTAAATTTGTTACTATTAACATAATGTTTAACCAACAATTAATAACTATTATTATGAACAAATCAGAATTAATCGATGCTATCGCTGCTGATGCAGGAATTTCAAAAGCTGCTGCGAAATTGGCTTTAGAATCATTTTTAAACAATGTAGGCGGAACTTTGAAAAAAGGCGGAAGAGTATCTCTTGTAGGTTTCGGATCTTGGTCTGTATCTAACAGAGCTGCGAGAGACGGAAGAAATCCACAGACTGGAAAAACAATTCAGATTGCTGCTAAAAATGTAGTAAAATTTAAAGCTGGAGCAGAATTAGAAGGTGGATTGAACTAATAATAGTTAACTTCCTCAATATAAATTAAGCCTTCCATTCCGGGAGGCTTTTTTATTAATTTTTTGAAATTTATTTGTTTTATATAAATTTAATTTGTTAAATTTAATAAAAATTGCAATAAAATGATTTCAGAAAAACTACAAAAAGGCCATCTGCTTATAGCAGAACCTTCTATAATTGGAGATTTGTCCTTCAATCGTTCTGTTATTTTATTAGCAGACCACAATGATGAAGGTTCTGTCGGTTTTATCATGAATAAACCGCTAAAATATACAATAAAAGACCTGGTTTCAGAAGTTGAAGCCAATTTCAAAATCTACAATGGTGGCCCGGTTGAACAGGACAATTTATATTTTATACACAACGTTCCAGACCTGATTACCAATAGCGTAGAGATTTCAAGCGGCATTTTTTGGGGTGGCGATTTCGAACTTACGAAAGACCTCATCAACGACGGCAAAATCAAAAAAGAAAACATTCGTTTTTTTCTTGGCTATACGGGCTGGGATGCCAAACAACTCGAAAACGAAATGCAGTCAAACTCGTGGATCGTAACAGAGAACCTGTATCGCAACAAAATCATCGGAAAATCAACTACTGATTTCTGGAAGGAAAAAATCCTGGAACTTGGCGGAGATTACATCATCTGGTCAAACGCACCCGAAAATCCACTTTTGAACTAACCCAGGCGAATCTGCATATTTAGCTTTAACAGCAAACTTTCTGAAAAAGATGTGCCGAATTCCTTCTTTCTGTATTTGGTTACAGGCTGAATGCCCATAATTACATTGGTAATAAAAATCTCGTCGGCTTTTTGAAGATCGAACGGCGAAATCGAAACTTCTTCCACTTCAATATTTTCATTTTTCTTAGCCAAAGTGAGAATTTGTTTTCTCATTACGCCATTTAGGCAACCATCATTTACAGGCGGTGTGACCAATTTATTTCCGGTCAGCATAAATATATTGCCCTGTAAAGCTTCGATTACATTTTTACTGTCGTTTAGCAACAGGCAATTCTGTAACCCATTTTCGTCGGCAAAAATACTTCCGGTAATATTGATAAGTTTGTTTGTAGTTTTTACAGATGACAAAAGCTGTTTGGTTACATAAAAATCTTTATACAAATCTACTTCGTAATCGCTTTTTTGAAAAACATAGGTCGCGTGTTCCAATGGTGTAGCGTTGATCAAATAACTCACTTTATTGTCTGATGGCAAATAAAACCCACCGGAATTCCGATACACCGTAATGCGCGCGCGGCCGGAATTTTCGCAACCATTGGCTTTGGCCACAGCCAGAATCTGCTCTTCCAGAAACTCCATCGTGAAGTTCATCGGAATTTGCATCCGCACAATGCGCATGCCCGACATCAGCCTGAAATAATGGTCTTCTAGGAAAAGGATTTTGTCATCGACAATTTTTACAGTTTCGAAAACGCCGTCGCCATACAGGAATGCGCGGTTGTCAAAGATGTTGTTTCCGTCTTCAGAAACGATTATTCCATTAAAATTAACCATAAAAAAGCCCCGGATTTATTAGGGGCAAATATAAGTGTAATAAATAAATTAAGTATTATACAGAACCTATAACATGCTTCAAATCGGAAATCTGGTTTTCCCAAAGCAATGTCGCTTCGCCAATTTCGTCTTCCTGTGCGAAATCTACGATCATTAAAGAAACATCTTTTGTAATTTCGTCTTCCAGAATTCGAAGTTCAAAAAAGTAATCGGTATCCTTATTATTTTCATCGATCCATCTGAATTTTACCTTCTCACCGGTTTTTTTAGATGTAAGTCTTGCATTTTCTTCAGAATCATCCCAGATAAAAGTAAAAAATTCACCCCTTGAATTCACATTGTCGGCAAACCATTCTGATAAACCCGAAGGTGTTGATATATATTGATATAACAATTGAGGTGATGAATTTATAGGAAATTCCAATTCGTAACGCGCTTTTGCATCCATTCGTAGCATATTTTTTTGGGAAATATATAGAATATTAAATCAAAAAAAAAGCATTTATAAAAATAAAATTTTTTTCACAATTTATATTTGCAACCTGTAATATTAGTTTTATATTTGCACCCGCATTCAAGGCAATGCACAAATAAAAACGGCGAGGTAGCTCAGTTGGTTAGAGCGCAGGATTCATAACCCTGAGGTCACGGGTTCAACTCCCGTCCTCGCTACTCGGTAAAAGCTTCAAATTAATAATTTGGAGCTTTTTTTATGCTTTTAACTTTCAGTTTTCATTTGATTCCGAATACAATTTCGGAGTGTTTTATAAAATTCAAGCACAACTCATTGGCATTCAAACCGCCGAATTTTCCGATAAATTTCATTTACAGATGCATTTGGATTGTAATATCCTGATTTAAAATTGGAAAATCGCTTGACTTCTTAAAATCAAATTTCCACTTTCTTTATTATCCCTTTATTTCTTATGTACGACAATTTCTCTCAAAAGTTGATTCGTTGAAATATATCATAAGACAATCTGACGATTCAAAAAATAAATATAATATTAAACTTACAAAATACATTAAAATAGTGCATTTTGACGTATTTTTATGCACTTTATCGATGTTTTTCTTTTTTATCCGGATAATTAGATCTAGTTTTGACCCGTTAAACAGAACCTAACCAAAAACGGTTTAAAAAATCTGATGTACCTCATTATGAACAGAATTACTTCAATTTCCCGAAAATTAAGCATTGTGGTGATATTTCTCTCTTCACTATGCCATACGCAAATTCAGGCAGCTGTTTCGAATACAAATACGAATTCTGCATTTAAACCTGCAGCGGTGACAGACACTATTCCGGCTACCCAAAAATCCTATGTTGATTTTAACGGAATAAACGATTACGGAAACAGCAAACCTTTATTGGGCAGCCTGCAACAAGCAACAATCATGTCGTGGATCAAACTCGATGAGAATTTTAATGCAGTCGGAATGATCGCCGGCCAGGAAAATTTCAACCTAAGCGTCAATGCTGCTAACCGTTTGGTTGCTACTGCGAATGGGCAGCACATTTTTTGTCCTTTTTCGTTGGAAACCAACAAATGGTATCATATTACTGCGGTTTATAACAGTTTGGATGCTACCGAAAAATTAAAACTTTACATAAACGGGAAAAAAGAAAAAACTTCAAACAGTAGTGCATTGGAAGCAAATCTTGCCGAAAGCGCTTCTAAATTTACTTTTGCCAAAAATGCCCTTTCAGATGACGAATTTTTCAAAGGTTCGATTGACGAAATCCGTGTTTTTAACCTTGCGCTTTCTGACGACATGATTCAAAAAATGGTTTACCAGGAAATAAAACAGCAAGGCGTTTCAATCCGTGGCGAGGTAATTCCAAAAAACATTGATGGCCTTTTGTGGACTAATCTGATTGGTTACTACAAAATGAACGACTTTAGAACGGTTGGTTCAAACGAACGACTGACATCTGATGAAGTATCTAGTGAAACATTTGTCAAACTATACAACACCAGAAATTTTAAACCGCAATCAGCGCCAATGCCTTTTATTACAACACGCAATGGAGATATAGATATTGCTGTAAGTGACAACAATTTTGTAAACGGAGCTGATGCCCTGTCCTACGACTGGTCGATTGTCCATATCAAAAATGATGTCCAGTTTCAATACAACCACACGTCTTTAGGGATGATTATCGATTACGGTGTAAAAGTGACTTTGACAAACGAGAACAAACTTCAAAACAACTGGTACCTGAAACTGGACGGAAAAATCGATTGTAAAGGAAAATCACAATTGGTACAAACCCAGTTCAGCGACCTCGATCCTCAAAGCATTGGATCAATTGAGAAAGACCAGCAGGGACAAACAAACAAATTCAATTACAACTATTGGTGCTCTCCGGTTGGCGTTAGCAACGACACGACAAACAACGCCGATTATACGATTGCCGAAGTTCTGAAAGACGGTACAGATCCGGATCATTTTCAAAACATCAACTGGACCACATCGGTGAATGGCGCGCCAACAAGCCCGATTACTTTAAGCAGTTTCTGGATCTTTAAATTCCAAAACCTGATTCCGTCGATGGCCAACTGGATTTCGGTAGGTTGTAATGGAAATGTTCAGGCAGGACAAGGCTTTACACTAAAAGGAAGTGGTTCAACACAACCTTTTCAGAATTATACATTTGTAGGAAAACCCAACAATGGCGAGATCAATGTTCCGATTGCAGTCTACAATTTAAACCTGACTGGAAATCCTTATCCTTCAGCGCTCGACGCAGATAAATTCATCAGAACCAATCTGAACTCAACTCGTGGAAGTTTATATTTCTGGGAGAATTCAGAAACAAATTACACGCACAATTTAATTGATTACCAGGGCGGTTATGCCGTTCGCAATCTCGTTGGCGGCGTTCCTGCGATGAGCCTTTACAATGACAATAGTGCCAGCGAAAAGATCCCGGGAAAATACATTCCTGTTGGGCAGGCGTTCTTCATGTCCGGAAATGGAACTGGCGGCGCGATCAAATTCAACAATTCGCAGCGTTCGTTTGTAAAAGAAAACAATATCGAGTCGAACTTGATGTTTAAAGCTTCCGCAGATGGGGAAACGCAAAACAATGGAAATTCGGTTTTAAACAACAGCGAAGATGCGATTCCGCAAAGCATATTTCCGAAAATCAGACTCGGATTCATTACAGGTGAAAATTACCACCGACAGATTCTGCTCGGATTCATGGGCGATCTCGCAACAAGCGCAACTGATGCAGGTTTTGATGCATTGTATATCGATACGCAGCCAAGTGACATGTATTTTATAGACAACAACAATGCTTTGGTTATCCAGGGCGAAGGCGAGTTTGACGTGAACAAAATCTATCCGATCACCGTAAAATCAAATGGAAACGGAACCCTGAAATTTATATTGGACGCTACCGAAAATTTCGATTCCCAATACGGCATCTACATCTATGACAATGTGACTTCCGAATACCACGACATCAGAACTGAAGCTTTTGAATTGAATTTGCCTGTAGGAACATTCGCCAATCGTTTTTCATTGCGTTTCAAAACATTAAATAGTCTTGCTGCTGCAGAATTTAACCTGAATGATGAAATTCAGGTGGCTTACACCAATGCCAATCACATGATTACAATCAAGAATAATGTTCAGGATGCAACGGTCGAATCGGTGATGGTCTACAACATGATCGGCCAATCTATCGCAAATTTTGAAGTAAAAAAAGAAATCCAAACCAAAATCCAGATTCCGGTTTCAAACCTAAGTTCCGGAACCTATATTATTAAAGTCCATACAACAAAAGGCGACATCACTAAAAAAGTGCTTGTCCGCTAAATCACCCTCTTTTGCCCCCAAAAGAAAACAGAAAAAGCTTCCCTAACCTACAGGAAGCTTTTTTATTTATATCAGTTTTTTAAAAATATTATCTTGAAAGACTGCTTTTCAGCGCAATCAGATCGACCGTAAATTGCTCGCCGGATTTCAGGTCTTTTAATGAAAAAATTCCTTTGCTGATCTCGGTTTCCCCGGCAATTACCGCAAACCGGATTCCGCGTTTGTCAGCATGCTGGAATTGTTTGCCCACTTTTACATTGTCAGGATACATTTCAACTTTGACACCTTCTTTTCGCAACGCCGCAATCGCTCTCATTGCATATACAGCTTCGGTTTCGCCATAATTGATGAACAATGCTTTGGATGTTGTCGTGACCGTTTCCGGAAACAAATCCAGTTCTTCAACTACAAGGTAAATCCGGTCAAGGCCAAATGAAATCCCAACGCCGCTCATGTTTTTTAATCCGAAAATCCCGGTCAAATCGTCGTATCTTCCGCCGCCGCCGATCGATCCCATTGCAACTGTTTTTGGCGGGGCAACTTCAAAAATGGCGCCTGTGTAATAATTTAATCCGCGTGCCAATGTGACATCAAGATCCAAAACTGATTTATCCAAACCGAGCGCAATCACGTGATCGCAAATAAAACGCAATTCTTCAACGCCTTTCAAACCTTCTTCAGAACCCGATAGCAGCTGGGAAAGTTTGCCGATTTTTTCAGAAATGGTTCCCGTAAAATCAAATAATGGTTCGACTTTTTCAATGGCTTCGGCAGAAATTCCTTTCTCAGTCATTTCTTTTTTTACGCCGTCAACGCCAATTTTATCGAGTTTGTCCAAAGCGACCGTAAAATCGATCAGTTTGTCGGAAGCGCCAATGACCTCAGCAATTCCAGACAATATCTTCCGGTTGTTAATCTTAATCGTCACGCCTTCAAGCCCAAGTTCAGAAAAAACGGAATCGTACAATTGCACCAACTCCACTTCCTGCCATAAACTTGTCGATCCAACAACATCGGCATCGCACTGGTAAAACTCACGAAAACGCCCTTTTTGCGGACGATCGGCACGCCAAACTGGCTGGATCTGACATCTTTTAAATGGAAACTCAATTTCATTTTGGTGTTGAACAACGTAGCGCGCAAACGGAACAGTCAAATCGTAACGCAATGCTTTCTCAGAAATGTGCGAAGTCAGTTTGTTGCTGTCTTTATTGGCCAAATGGTTTTCGTCGGCCTTGGCCAAATAATCGCCGCTGTTCAATATCTTAAAAATCAGCCGGTCACCTTCCTCGCCGTATTTTCCCATCAGCGTTTCAGAATTCTCAAACGAAGGCGTTTCAATCGGCTGGAAACCAAATTTCTCAAAATTGTTTTTTATGATCTGGATAATATATTGGCGTTTGGCCACCTCAGCAGGTGAAAAATCGCGCGTTCCTTTTGGTATTCCTGGTTTTTGTGCCATTGTCGGTTTAGGATTTTGGATATGCGATTTACGATGTTCTTTGGCTCGCGCCGGATCAAATCGTAAATCAAAAATTCCCTGCAAATATCTTAATTTTTGCAGGGAATTCGGTAAGTCTTTTAAAAAAGTTGGCGGTTTAGAGTTGGGTAACCCGCAAATAATCGAGCATCGCCTGGTTTGTCACGCCATTCATATTCTCATTTACTGGGTCTAACGCCAATGTAAGGATGTGTTTGCCTTTCTCAAGTTTGACCTTCACGCTGTTGCTGAATCCCCAATTGCTCCACTCCTGCACGCCGCGTTGTGGAAAAACGAACGTTCCTAAAAACTCCTTTTTTTCCTTGAGGCTTCGGATCGCGCATTTGTTTTCGGTATTTGTCGGGCCATTTCCGTTTGCGTATTTAAAGTCGATCGCATACCAGCCGGATTCCTTAATTTCAATCGGAAAATCAATGGTTGTATTGATGGTTTTAGACGTTTCTACAAAACCACTTCCTAAAAATCCTTTGTAAACCGCTGCAGATTTTTCTACAAACGATTCCGCTTCATACACCTTTATACGGTCCTTGTGTGTTACGACCAAAGGCTCGCTCGCAAATGAACCCACATCGTTGGCATCGACCGCAATCACCTGAAATTCGGCATAATTGTCTTTGTCGATTTTAAATTTTTCTTCAGTAATTTTCTCGACAACTTTTCCATTTTTCAGGATTTCGTAAGCCACAGCATTGTCGATTTTTTGCCATTTCATTTCATTACCTTCCAGCGTAATCAATGGCATAGCCGGAGAAAAATAATTCGGCACCTTGTTAATTTTCGAAACGGGTTGATCATTGTTTAAAATGATTTTTACATCATGATTTCCCGTTACCGTAGAAATGATTTCGGGTTTGGATTCTTTTCCGTCAATCATGCACGAAACGATATTCGCGCCATAACCTTCAACCGAAATATCGAGTACAGCGTCACGATATTTGAAATTCTTAAGTGTTCTTTTTCCCTGCAAATCTTTCGGAACGAGCGGTGCAAATACAATTTTGTTGGTTTCAAAATTAATCCCGAACAGGATTTTGTGTACCAGTCCGATATTTCCGGAAAGGCTCCACAACATGTTGCTCGAATTGATTTGTGTTCCAGCAAAGTCACCATTGTCTGCAACAAAATTTTCTTTATTTGTCAGAAATAACGCAGCCGGACGATCGATCGCAGCAAAGGATTCCATCACCGAACGCGAATTTTCGGCTTTCGCAGCTGCCAACGCCCAATACGATTGCACAAACGGCCAAACTGCGTTGTTGTGGTAAGGCGGAATTTGTGGAATCTGCGGAAAAATACACGAAATCCCATACGCCGTTTGCGGTGTTTTTGATACGATCGACAAACGTTTGTCTTTGTCGGCGATGTCAAACAAAATACACAAAGCTTCACCCAAAGCTTCGGCGCGTGGCGAGGCAATTTTGAAATTTCGGCCATATAAAAATTGCGCGTAATAGCCTTTTTCTGGCATCCACAAATGCGTATTGATTCCGGTTTTTATTTTTTCAGCAAGAAGTTTGTGTTTTTCCGCAACATCTGAATGTTTCAAAATCGCGGCCATTTCTGCCAAAATCAGGTTTGCTTTGTAGTGTACGGCATTTGTCCCCAAATTTTCCGATTCGAAAATATCGGCAGGTTGCATCCATTTTGGATATGTTTGCTCACGCCAATCCAGGAACGACGATTCGCCGCGAACAAGTCCGGTTTCCTTATCATACGCATTGAAAATATCATCTTCAATCGAATTTTTCACAATCTCGTACGACGAAACCAGCCAGTTTTTATCGCCGGTCGCTTTATACACTTCCCATGCAGCCAGCGCCCAGACGATCCTGTCGGTCGAAGCCGGATAAGCGCCGCCGGTTCCCGTATCCTGAATGATGCGTTTGCTGGCACTGACTTTTCGCATCAGGCTGTTCATTGCAATTTTCGGCTGCAAATAAGCCATCGAAAGGATGATGCTGTAGCTGATGTCACGCGTCCAAACGCCGGCCCACTCTTTTCCGGTCCGGAAAGTGCCGTCGGGTTCAACCGCGTTCATCATTTCCTCGATCGACATGTTGTACAACGCGTCGGTCAATACATAATCGGATTTGTATTGCGGAAAAGCAGAAATGTCTTTGGTTAATTTCCAACTTGTATCTGTTTTTTTCTGGTCTTTTTTGGCATTGAAGATCAAGGTCGTGGTGTAAATTCCGTCGCCGTCAGCATCTTTAAGTTCGAGTTCCGGCCTTTGGTGCAAATTGTCGAAATCCCAAGAAAAAGGCGCCGTCGCTCCCGCAACATAGACATGTTTAAAATCCTCTTTGAAAATTTTATCACCGTTAAAAGTCGTAAAATACCCTTTGGATTTGATTTGCGAAAGCACCTCACGAAGATCCAGACGGATGGTGATTTTTGTATCGGGCTTAAGTTGGGTTTCTTTGGGATTTGAAACTTCTCCACTGTTGTCGCCAAATTTTATCAGTGGCGTTTCAGTTGCATTTTCAACAATATTATAAAAATGGTTTACACCGGCTTTCATTTCGTTGTCCTTACCATTGATGCTGAATTTAAATTCCAGTTTAGACGAAACGGATTCGTTGGTCGGACTTTCATAATCGGAAACCAAATGTGTTGACGAAAGTGCTTTGGCAGAGGATTTCTGTTGTTTCACACCATCGCCATAAATGGTGTATTCTTTAGTTTTATAAATAATTTGTGCTTGTTGTGCTTTCGAAAATTCTGCAGAAAGCAATAAAACAGCGACGGAAACGGGAAAAAAAATCGTTTTCATTTGTAATTGTATTTGACTTACAATAATACCACTTTTCGGCAAAATTCCCGATTTTAAATTCAAGTATTCACAACCTAAATCCTTACTTTAGTGGCTTCAAAAAACAGGATATGTTTAAGCTTTTTAAGGAAAATGTTCGGATTGCGATGGGCTCGATCAGGACGCAGTTGCTGCGAACCGTATTGACGGTCTTTATTATCGGGCTCGGGATTTGGGCACTGGTTGGCATCCTGACATTTACCGCGGCACTTGAAAACAAGATCTCGACCGATTTTGCTTCAATGGGCGCCAATACCTTCAACATTGACCAATATGATATTTCACGCCAACTCGACGGCGGCAACCGAAAAAAAATCATCAATCCGATCGTTTCGTATCCGGAAGCGACTGCCTTTAAACAGAAATACAAATATCCATTAACCAACACGTCGCTGTCATTTACAGCAACGACCAAAGCCGAGGCAAAATTCGAATCTAAAAAAACCGATCCCGACATCACCGTGATGGGCGTGGACGAATTTTACATGCTGAATTCAGGTTCTGAAACTTCGCAGGGACGAAATTTTACACCTTTCGACATCCAGAACAACGCGGCAGTTTGCATCGTGGGTTCAGATTTTGAAAAAGATTTGCTGAAAGATGTCAATCCGATCGACAAGGTGATTTCGATACGCGGTGCCAAATTTAAGGTCATTGGCGTATTGAAAGAAAAAGGCTCCACCTTTGGCAACAGCCAGGATTTGAAAGTTTACATTCCGATCCAGACGGCGCGTTCCTTATTTACGGCGCCCAACATCAATTATACAATCAGCGTGATGATCGAAAAAAAAGAATTGCTTGATCAGGCCATTGACAATGCCAACAGTACAATGCGGCGCGTTCGCAAACTCAATCCTGTCGAGGAAAATAATTTCGGGATTTCCAGAAGCGACGATTTGATCAACAAAATCCTTGGCATTACCGAATATTTACGTATTGCGGCCTGGGTCATCGGGATTATCACGATTTTCGGATCGTCGATCGCGCTTATGAATATTATGCTGGTTTCCGTCACCGAACGTACGAGGGAAATTGGCGTCCGCAAAGCACTTGGCGCCAAAAAAACGACTATTGCCGTACAGTTTTTTATGGAAACGCTCGTAATTGGTCAGCTTGGCGGAATTCTGGGCCTGATCCTCGGAATTTTGACCGGTTACGGAATCGCCTCTTTGCTCGACTTTGCTTTTGTGATTCCGTGGAGTGCAATCATCGCGGCATTCGTAACGACTTTTATGGTTGCTGTGGTTTCGGGATCTTATCCTGCGCTAAAAGCGGCGGCTTTGGATCCAATTGAAGCGTTGCGATACGAGTAAATTTACGATTTTGAATTTACGATTTGCGCAAACTGAGTTTCGTAAATCAAACCTAGTGCATCGTAAATTTCGTCATTTCCTTCCAAAAACCATCCGGTTGTTCCCGTAAATGTCTTTGCGCAGTTCCATTTGCTGAAAACCTTTTTGTTCGAGCAGATCCATCATTTCTTTGCCGAGGTATTGGTTGATCTCGAAATAGAGCTGGCCATTTTTTGAAAGATTTTTTTGTGCGAGTTCGGTAATTTTCTGATAAAAAATCAAGGCATTTTGGTCATCGACGAACAGTGCGAGATGCGGTTCGTGATCTAGTACATTTTGTTTGATTTCCTCCTTTTCAAGGTTTCTGACATAAGGCGGATTGGAAACAATGATGTCGAATTGCTGTTCCAGATCTTCGGTTTTTAGAATATCTTTCCGGATGAAATTTACTTTTACTTGATTGTTTTGAGCATTTTTTTCGGCTGTAGCCAATGCCTTTTCGGAAACATCAACAGCAGAAACATGAGCGTCTTGAAGATTTTTAGCCAGGGAAATCGCGATGCAGCCGCTCCCAGTCCCGATATCCAGAACTTTTAAATTTGCTGATTTTGAATTGTTCGAAATGATCCAGTCGACCAGTTCTTCAGTTTCCGGACGCGGAATCAGGACATTTTCATTGACTTCGAATTCGAGTCCGTAAAAATGTGTTTTACCTAATATATATTGTATCGGAATGTATCGCTTTAATTTTTCCAGGATCTCGTTCCATTGCAACACTTCATCTTCTGAAAATGTGGCTTCGGTATTCAGCGCCAGATCAATTCTTTTGAGCTTTTTTTTATCTTCCAAAACCAGATAAAAAAAACTTTCGGCCTCGTCCAAATCATAAATCGGCGCGAGCGTATCAACAAAATGGCTTCTATATTCCCGAATCCTCATTATTATTTATTCATTGTTAATTATCAATTGATCTGATCATCCAAACCGGGCACGAAGTATGGCCCGTATTTCCAAGCGGTTCGCAAAGGTATTCAAAACCCGACTTTTTATATAGTTTTTGCGCAGCTTTCATATTGGGCATGGTTTCGAGATAACATTTCTTATAACCTGATTCTTTTGCAAATTGCAAACATGTCCGGATCATTTTCTCGCCCAGTCCGAGTCCGCGGGTTTCGGGCAGAAAATACATTTTCTGGAGTTCGCACGTTTCCGGTTCTTTATCTAATGGCCCGATTCCCGCACCTCCGAGGATTGTTCCATTTTGTTCTACGACGAAATAAGCGGCATTTGGAACGTTGTAAGTTTCAAACATTTCGTCAAGCTGCGGATCGGCATAAGCGGTTCCTACTTTTGGAACTTCAAGCTCAATTAAGACTTTGCGGATGACTTCAGCGATTTGTTGATTGTCGCCTGGCTCAATTTCCCGAATGTTCATTATTAATTGTACATTATTAATTACTAATTTGTTGCCCTAGCCCTGATAGCAGCGGCATCCTTTTTATTGTTGCCGCGAGGCACGAGCAAAACAATGAAAAGATAGAGCGGATAGCAGGATTGGCTCCTGAACAAATTTACCCTTTAATTCCTGATTTTAAAAATGTATTTTTGCTTTATGAACACGCATGAGACTTACATGAAACGCTGCATCGAACTTGCTAAAAATGGTTTGGGAACGACTTATCCGAACCCGATGGTAGGCAGCGTAATCGTTTGTGAGGGCAAAATTATCGGCGAAGGCTGGCATCAAAAATCGGGTCAGGCGCATTCGGAAGTCAACGCAGTGAAGTCGGTCAAAGACAAATCGCTGTTGAAAAAATCGACTATTTATGTGAGTCTGGAACCGTGCAGCCATTTTGGGAAAACGCCGCCTTGTTGTGATTTGATCATTGCGAACGGGATTCCGAATGTGGTTGTCGGAACGGTTGATCCAAATGAAAAAGTCGCAGGAAATGGCATCAAAAAATTATTGGAGGCCGGAAAAAATGTGACCGTTGGGATTCTAGAAAAAGAATGCCAGGAACTGAACAAACGGTTTTTTAGTTTTCACAATAACAAACGGCCCTATGTAATTTTGAAATGGGCCGAAACGGTCGACGGATTTATCGCGCCATTGTCAAAATTGGAACAAAAACCCATTTGGATTTCGAATGTTTATTCGCGACAGCTCGTGCACAAATGGCGATCTGAAGAACAGGCGATTTTGGTGGGGACGCAAACCGTGATCGATGACAATCCGAAACTGGACGTTCGCGACTGGACCGGAAAAAATCCGCTTCGCGTGGTGATCGATGCCAACAATCGGATTTCGCCTGACCGTCATGTTTTTGACAATCAGCACAAAACGATAATTATTTGTTCGAAAAAAGTACATCAGGACAAAGAAAATGTTATATTTGAGGTTATCGATTTTAAAAAAAATGTAGCCGGACACATTCTTGATGTCTTATACCAGTATCAGATTCAGTCGCTCATCGTTGAAGGTGGAAAGCAGACTTTGCAAACTTTTATCGACTCCGATTTATGGAACGAAGCGAGGGTTTTCAAAGGAAACATGGTTTTTGGCGAAGGCGTTTTGGCACCGGTTTTACATTCGAAAAAAGTCGGAAGGGAAACGATTTTCGGAGACGAACTTTTAATTTTTTCAAACCATGATTAACACCATTATTTTTGATTTTGGAGATATTTTTATCAATCTTGAAAAAGACAAGGCGCTGGCAGAGTTTGAAAAATTAGGACTTAGCGGACCAAACAACGAACTTCTGGAAGCCAACGAAATGTTTGAACGCGGACAAATTAAGGAAGATCAGTTTCTTGAAACTTTCCAGAAATTTTTACCTGAAGCAGATATTGAAGAAATTCGCAGCGCCTGGAACGCGGTTATTGGTGAATTTCCTTTATACAGGCTGGAATTTTTGCAGTTGCTTTCCACCAAATACCGATTGTTTTTACTGACAAACACCGACCAGATCCACATTAATGAGTTTGAAGAAAATGTTGGCGCTTCTTTCTTTAGCGACTTTTACCAATGTTTTGAAAAAGTATATTATTCGTTTGAAATGGGCATGCGCAAACCCGATCCGCAAATCTTCAGCTACATTTTGAACAAACACGATTTGTCTCCCAAACGCACTTTATTTATCGACGACAAAAAAGAAAACACTGACGCGGCCGCTGCTTTGGGCATCAATGTGTGGAATTTGCAGGTTGGAAAAGAAGATGTCGTTGAGCTTTTTGACAAGAAAATCCTCCAGTAATTTTAATGTCCGAAATCAAAGATACTTACAAAACCATCGCCTTTCCGTCAGAAGAAGTGCTGTTGAAAGAAAAAGGCAGTAAGTTTTTCGGTTATGCGTTTCCGGTCACTTCGGAAGATGAAATCAAATCACATTTAGAAAGTCTGCGAAAGCAGCATTTTGGTGCGGTTCATTTTTGTTATGCGTGGCAAATGGGAACTGAACGCGTTTCGTTTCGGGCGAATGACGACGGTGAACCCAGCAATAGCGCGGGCATGCCAATTTACGGACAGATTCAATCTTTTGAATTAACCAATATTTTAATTGTGGTCGTGCGATTTTTTGGCGGCGTGAAACTCGGTGTCGGCGGATTGATTTCGGCTTATAAAACCACTGCGCAAATGGCTTTGGAAATTTCCGACATTGAAGAAAGGACCATTGACATACATTTTATCATCTCCTTTGATTATAAAAATATGAACAAGGTAATGCGCGTCATTAAAGAAAAGAATCTCCAAATTATTTCACAAAAAATGGAACTGAGTTGTGAGATTGAAGTTGCCACCCGAAAAAAAAATGCCGAAAATGTATTCGGCACTTTTGAATCTTTATTCGAAATAAGCATAGAAGTTAAGGATTAATCCTGTTATTCTTTCAACTCCTTTAAAAGGTCATTTATATAGTCTGGCGGAACAATCGGACGACCGGTTTTTACATCTACAAACACCAGAATAAAATGGGCCGTTGTTAATAACTCACTTTTCTCATTCCAGATCTCGCAGTCGAATTCGATCTTCACAGAAGTCTGACTTTTGAATTTGGTTTTCACAGTCAGCAACTCATCGTAACGCGCGGGCTTTTTATAGTTTAAAGTCATCGAAACGATTGGAAGCGCTATTCCATTCTCTTCCATGGTTTTATACGAAACGCCTTTATTTCTGAGCCATTCGACACGGCCAATTTCAAAATACGGAATATAATTGCCATGGTATACGACGCCCATCTGGTCGGTTTCGGAATAACGCACTCTGACCTCAATTTGGTGTTCTTTCATAGGTGATTTAAATAAAATTTTAATATATTAGCCAAGATGAAAATATGTTCTTACAACAATATTTCTGAAAAATCAAACCCTGTTTTATTTTTTTTTAACGATTTTTGTTCACATATTTGTTACCCCAAAATACAGTAAGAAATCATCTTTTCTTTTGTAAGAGAATCTTTAATAAAAACACTAAATTAATTTCAATATATGAGCAAAACTGCGCAATCAGTATGGGAAAATTGTCTGCTTTTCATAAAGGACAATATCCAGGATCAGGCTTACAAAACCTGGTTCGAACCGATTAAGTCTGTTGAGCTAACCGATAATGCTTTATATATTCAGGTTCCAAGCAAATTTTTTTATGAATGGCTGGAAGAGCATTATGTGAAATTGTTAAAAGTGGCACTCACTAAAGAACTTGGGAAAAACGCAAAGTTACTGTATAAAATCAAAATGGAAAACACTTACGGCAACAAACAACCGTTTACGGAACAGTTGCCAAGCGCGCATCGCAGCCCGATGAAAGCACAGGAAGTGGATGCTCCGTTTAAAAATTTGAGTCCAGAGCTTAAAAATCCGTTTGTGATTCCGGGAATCAGAAACCTGAAGATCGAATCCCAACTGAATGCGAATTACAGTTTCGACAATTTCCTTGAAGGAGATTCAAACCGTCTGGCGCGTTCTGCCGGTATGGCTGTGGCCAATAAACCTGGCGGAACTTCATTCAACCCATTGTTGATTTTTGGCGGTGTCGGACTTGGAAAAACGCATTTGGCGCACGCCATTGGTGTCGAAATTAAAGACAAATACCCTGAAAAAACCGTATTGTACATCTCTGCGGAAATTTTCACCCAACAATATATTGATTCGGTTAAGAAAAACAATCGGAATGATTTCATTCATTTCTATCAATTGATTGATGTTTTAATTATTGATGATGTTCAGTTTTTATCCGGGAAATCAGGAACTCAGGACGTTTTCTTCCACATTTTCAACTATTTGCACCAAAACGGAAAACAGGTCATCCTGACGTCCGATAAAGCACCGGTTGACATGCAGGATATCGAACAGCGTTTGTTGTCACGTTTCAAATGGGGATTGTCTGCAGAATTGCACCAGCCTGATTATGAAACGAGGATTTCCATCTTAAAAAACATTTTGTATCGCGACGGTGTGGAAATGCCGGAAGATATTATAGAATATGTAGCACGCAACATCAAATCGAACGTGCGCGAACTTGAAGGCGCTATTATTTCGTTGATCGCTCAATCTTCATTTAACAAAAAAGAAGTAACGATCGATCTTGCGAAACATGTTGTCGAGAAATTCGTCAAAAATGTCAAACGTGAAATCTCGATTGATTACATCCAGAAAATCGTTTCGGATTATTTCCAATTGGATTTAGAAACTTTACAATCCAAAACCAGAAAACGACATGTCGTTCAGGCGCGTCAGTTGGCCATGTTCTTTGCAAAGAAATTTACAAAGGCGTCATTGGCAAACATCGGATCGCAAATTGGAGACCGCGACCACGCTACTGTTTTACACGCCTGCAAAACGGTAGACAATCTGGTAGCGACCGACAAACAATTTAAAAAATTTGTTGAAGATATCAACAAGAAATTATCCTTGTAAAATGCCTGTAAGAATTTTGATGGTCTGCCTGGGAAACATTTGCCGTTCGCCTTTGGCAGAAGGACTTTTAGCATCCAAACTTCCAAAAGATAAATTCGTAGTCGACTCGGCAGGAACCGGACATTGGCATGTTGGAAAACAACCAGACGAACGTTCCATTGCTGTGGCAAAAAAAAACGGATTGGACATTTCACTTCAAAAAGGCAAACAATTCACTGCTGCTGATTTTGAAAATTTCGATTATATTTATGTGATGGACAACACCAATTACGCCGATGTGATGCGTTTGGCCAAAACCGACGAACAAAAAAGCAAAGTCAAATTGATTCTTGACGAAATGTTTCCCGGTGAAAATGTTGACGTTCCCGATCCTTATTACGGAATGCATGACGGTTTTGCGACCTTATATGACATGCTCGATGAAACCTGTGACATCATTGCCAAAAAATTAATTGCCAAACATCCATAAATTTTAAAGATGAAAGCTTCCGGAAAACTATACCTGATTCCAACTACTTTAGGAGACACCACCAATAGCGATCCGGCGAAGCAAAATGACCCGATGGACGTTTTGCCGCAAACAGTAAAACGAGCCGTCGAACTGATTGATATTTACATTGTCGAAAACGAAAAAACGGCACGGAAATTCATCAAAAGTATTTCTCCTGAAAAAGTGCAGTCGACTTTGAACCTCAGCGCCTTAAACAAACATACCGAAGTTTCAGAACACAACAAAATGATCCAACCTTGTATGGAAGGGAAAAATGTCGGACTGATGTCGGAAGCCGGTTGTCCCGGAATTGCAGATCCAGGTGCGGCAATTGTGAAAATCGCGCATGAAAAAGGCATTCAGGTTGTCCCGTTGGTTGGCCCGAGTTCGATTCTTCTGGCGATGATGGCTTCGGGAATGAACGGACAAAGCTTCACATTCAATGGCTACTTGCCTATCGACAAAACAGAAAAGAAAAACGCACTTAAAAATCTAGAGAAGTTGTCGAACGATAAAAACCAATCACAGATTTTTATAGAAACACCTTACAGGAACAATAAATTACTGGAAGATATTTTACAGGCTTTACAGCCAACAACACATCTTTGCATAGCTGCCGATATTACGTTACCAACCGAATACATCAAAACCTTACGCGTAGCCGACTGGAAAAAAACGACTATTGATTTGCACAACCGACCAACGATTTTCATCCTCCACAAAATATAACTTTACCGCATAAAAAAACCTGTCGCGAAACAGGTTTTTATTTTTGTGTGTTTTTATTTTTACAAAATAACGCGGGCATTGCTGTCGGCTTCAATTCCCGAAGTCTCGTAGCCTCCGAAATTTTTCATGTAACTTCTGATCGATGTTCCGTAATTGTCGCGAAAATACCGGCTTCCTTTGCTTTTGAAGAATTTTTTCACAGAACCGACGCCGCCCAAATGAGCTGCAGCTAAAATTCCGGACTCTGTGACTTTGATTCCGTTTACGACCGTTCCGGAATATTTTTCAATCTCATCACGAAGTTCATATTTATTTTTCGAAAGCAAAGCGACAAATGCTTTTTCCTGCATTTTCGGGCTGTTCAAAAACTTGCTGCTGTCGTGGATTCCGATGGTTTTTAAAGTCTGGGCGCCAAATTGGTATTTGCCCATATAACCCAAAGAATTGATTTTTTTGTATTTTCCCTGAGATTCTTTGAATGCCAAAGCTTCTTTGAAACCAATAAAAAATTTACCGGTGAAAGGAATGTTCAGATTGGGATAATCTTTTTGCTCTTTTGAAGGAAAGTTGTAGAGCGTTTCGGTGGTATCGTTTGTAAGGAACCAATCGTGGTTTCCTAATTTGAAAGGCTTGAAACCTAAACTTAAATACGTAACAATACTAATAAGACTGGTGTAAAATATCCATTTTTTAATCATAAATTGTTTTTCTTCCACAACTGTCACTCATGGAAATTTCTGCGAGGCAAATATACAACAAAAATATTTAACCTGAAAATCAGCCAGTTAAACTTTTCTAAAAGTACAAAGCCCGAAATTTCACTACGCCGTCATCCCTGAATTCAAAGGTCGGCGCAGGAATTTTGATCGTATTAAACACAGAAAAAACAGTTTTTAAAACATGTGATTTGGTTTCAATTTTAGACAAATCCACATCGAAACTAAAATAAAATTGCCGCAATCGCTCCTTTTCAGGAAGAAAAACCATATTTACGAGCGCGTCGTCTCCGGCAATCATTCCTTCGGCGCCGTAACCAAAAGCAACATTAAGCCATTTCGGAATTTGAGATGTTTTGAAAAAAGAATGCACATTCACAGAAAGCCAATACGTTTGCCCGTTATAATCTTTCAGAATTTGTTCGTTTAGTGAACTTCCGAGCACATTTGGCCGGACAGCCGCGTAAGGTGTGGTATGAAATGAGAATTTCGGAATGATTCGTTGCTCTTTCCACAGCAATTCCTGGGAAACATACAACGCAGTTCCGGTGGCATTCGCGGCAACATCGCCCCATGAAGCGCCCCAGTTTGACGAATATCCATCCATAACCTCGACAGCAGTCAGAAAAGCAAAACCCAGAGTCGATCCGTAAATCAACTGGCTTTTCCTACTCGCGCCGCTCCATTGCAAAGCCTCTTTGCCAAATCGGCCCAAATGGTACGCTGAAAAAACATGGCCAGCCTTGTCCATTTGCAGCCATTCTGCATTGTCATTGATAAAATGAAAATCAGATTTTGGATAATCGGAATACCAAAGTTGGTTTAAACCTACTAAAATTCCGGCTGAAATTGCAGCTTCAGAAAGCACAACCGCATTGCGTCGCGATTTGTTCAAACTGTCGGAAGGTGTCAGGAAATTGTTGATTTCGCTTTGCGCAACACCACTAATTGTCGTAACAAGCAATACTAACAACAGTGTATATTGAAGCCGTTTCAATTAACGATTGATTCCCTGACTGTTGATCCAGGCCACATATTTCTTGCGGTTGACTTCGTGTTGGGCCGGAGTTACGGCAAATTCGTGGTAACCAAATCTTGTCACGCTGGCGCAAAAATAAATATAATTGTGCTTTTCAGGATTCAGCACGGCATCCAGCGCAGTGATATCGGGCATGGCGATTGGCCCCGGAGGCAAACCTGCATACATATAAGTGTTGTATGGAGAATCGGTTTCAAGGTCTTTATACAAAACGCGTTTGATGACCTGGTTGAAATCGCCCGATTTTTTCTTTACCGCATAAATCACGGTTGGATCGGCTTCAAGTTTCATTCCGGTGGAATATCTGTTTAGGTAAACACCGGCTACCTTTGGGCGCTCGTCTTTTTTTACGGTTTCTTTGTGTACGATCGAAGCCAATACCGAAGCCTGAATTGGTGTCAAATTTTGTGCTTTGGCTTTAGCAATACGTTCGTCTGTCCAAAACTTCCGGTATTCTTTTGCCATACGATCACGAAATTTTTTCGCGTCGGTATTCCAGAAAAACTCGTAGGAATTCGGGATAAACATCGCCAGCACATTTTCTTCGGTAAAATCATTTTCCTTTAAAAACTCAGGATTTTTGAATGCGGTGATCAGACTTAAACTGTCGGCTTCAATCTGCGAACCAATTCTTCCGGCAAAATCTTCAAGTCTTTCCTGGTTGTTGAAAGTCAGATCAACCGGAACATTCACACGAAGTGCATTGATGATATCGTTGCTGTTCATGCCTTTTTTTAACAAAAATCTTCCCGATTTTTCGCTGCGTTGCGGATACGATTTTTTATTGGCAACCAAATCAAAACGCTCGATATCCTTGATATACGGACTGATTGTTTTTTTGACCAATTCGTAATCGGCGTCAGTTGGAATGTTTACAAAAACCTGTTTCTGTTCAAAATTGGTGTTGCCCGCAAAAATATCGCGGTACAGCATATATCCGTAAATAATCAGTGCCGAAGCGATAACGACAGAGCCAATGGCGGCTATTTTTTTAATTTTCAAAGCTTAATTTTTATAGTTGTTGGTTGATTAACTGAAAAATGATCTCGTCTTTATATTTTCCGTCGACGAAATTCCAGTCCTTTTTAATTCCGATTTGCTGAAAACCAAAATTAGCAAAAAGCTTCAAACTGGCTTCATTTTCAGAATCTATATTTGCGAAAAGTTGGTGCAGATTTAAATTTTTGAAAGCATATCGGATCACCAATTCCAAACATTCGGTCCCGATTCCCAAATTCCGGCTTTTCGGGCTTTTGATTAAAATCCCAATTCCGGCACGGTTGTTTCTGGGATCGAACTCGAATAAATCAATTAGTCCAACAGGCTGAAAAACCCCTTTAACGCAAATCGCCAACCGCAATTGTTTGGCTTCATAAATGTCCTGCTGCGCATTTTTCAAATATTCCCGGATCAAAAACCGGCTGTAAGGTGTTTGCGTATTGCTGACTTCCCAGATTGATTCGTCATTTTCCACGGCATATACAAAGTCGAGATCTTCGGGTTCAAGCGCCCTGAGGAAAATATTTCCACCGGTTAAAGTAAGATTCATTTAAGATTTCTATTTAAGATTTTTGATTGCTACAAAAACCCCGATTTATATTCTTTTTCTACCTTTTGACTTTTGACTTTTGACTTTTGACTTTTGACTTTTGACTTTTGACTTTTGACTTTTGACTTTTGACTATATCTCAATCTCGCCTTTAAACACAAATGTCGCTGGGCCTTTCAAAAATACATTCGTGAATTTCTCATCGGTTTCAACAAAGGAAACTTCGAGTTTTCCACCTTCAACATTCAGGTGAATATTTTCAGATTTGGTTTTTCCCAATGCTTTCATCGCAATGGCAACCGCAGTGGCGCCGGTTCCACAGGACAAAGTTTCGTCTTCAACGCCGCGTTCGTAAGTGCGCAACGAAAAAGTATCTTCGTCATCCTGATGTACAAAATTCACATTGCTTCCTGCTTTTCCATACATATCACTGTAGCGGATGGTTGCACCAAGCGTTTTTACGTCAAGATCTTCGAGATTTTCTTCCATTTGCACATGATGCGGCGATCCGGTATCGAGAAAAACATGTTCTGCAGTCATTTCAATCGCATCCACATCCTTCATTTGCAAAGAGACATTTCCATCGTCAAAAATGGTGGCGTGATGCAAACCGTCGGTTGCGATAAAGGTCGTTTCTTTTGTAATGATTCCGAGATTTTTCGCAAAAGCGACCAGACAGCGTCCGCCATTTCCACACATTGAACTGGTATTTCCGTCAGAATTGTAATAAACCATCCGAAAATCAGTTTCCGGATCATTTTCCAAAAGTATCAGTCCGTCTGCTCCTATTCCGAAACGCCGGTGGCACAATTTGGCCACAAGTTCAGTATTGTCTTTCGGAAAATGACCATCGCGGTTGTCGATCATGACAAAATCATTTCCGGTTCCGTGGTATTTGTAAAAAGTGACTCGCATTTTTGAATTTGAATTGTAACAAATGTACGAATAAATACTAAAAATAGTTTCCAAAATTCGCAACGCCAAATCGCCGCTAAACCTTTGGTACGCAGTCTTTGCCAATTAAAAGTTAATCCGTGTTAAACGAGCGTTAAACTGTTTTTCCGGTTTCAATACTTTTCTAATTTTACTATCCGAATAACAAACATGAATGTTCAATCCAATAGTAATTTACAAATGAGAAATTTTTCGAGTTTATTTTTAGTGTCATTGATGAGTGGTGCAACAACACTCGGAGCCTACAAATTATTTATAGAAGATGACGGACTTTTGTCCAACAAAAAAAATGTCGTGACCGTTGCGCCGGCAAATTACATCAAAAACGTCGGACTTGGCGCCGAAACAGTCGATTTTACTGATGCTGCCGACAGAACCGTTCACTCGGTAGTTCACGTTAAAAATGTATCCTATCGAACCGTTTCAAACCCGATGATGGAATTTTTCTACGGATACAAAGGCGGACAACAGCAGGAACAGGTTGGAACCGGATCCGGAGTGATCATTTCCGAAGACGGTTATATTGTAACCAACAACCATGTGGTGAAAGATGCGTCTGAAATCGAAATCACGCTGAACAACAAAAAAATCTACAAAGCAAAACTCGTCGGCACCGATTCCAAAATGGATATCGCGCTGCTCAAAATCGATACTTCCGAAAAACTGCCTTACACGGTTTTCGCAGATTCGGACAATGTTAAAGTGGGCGAATGGGTTTTGGCTGTAGGAAATCCGTACAATCTGACTTCAACGGTTACAGCCGGGATTGTATCTGCGAAAGCAAGAAATTTAGACACGAACGGAATCCAGTCGTTCATTCAGACTGATGCCGCGGTGAATCCTGGAAATTCCGGCGGTGCATTGGTAAACACCAAAGGGGAATTGGTCGGAATCAACACCATGATTTCTTCCATGACCGGATCTTACGTTGGTTATTCATTCGCCGTTCCGTCCAACATTGCCCGAAAAATCATTGAAGACATTATGGAATACGGAAACGTGCAACGTGGAATCCTTGGCGTAGAAGGCGGCGAACTGAACACCAAAGCTTCAAAAGAACTCGGCGTTTCTGAAACTTCAGGATTTTATGTAAACCGTGTGACGAAAAATTCCGGTGCCGAAAAATCGGGATTGACAAAAGGCGACATCATTGTAAAATTAGACAACAACGCGATTTCTACCTATTCGGAATTGGCGACTTACATCAATACCAAACGTCCGAAAGACAAAGTTTTGGTGACTTATATCAGAAACGGAAAAACGTATGAAGTTCCGGTAACGCTGACTAAAAATGAATTTGTAAGTACCGAATTCAAAGGTATCCAATTGGAAAACATCGATATTTCTGACAAGAAAAAGTTCAGGATTGATTCGGGCGTTAAAATCAAGGAAATCACCAACGATAAATTGAAACCTTATTACGACGAACTTATCGGAAACATCATCCTGAGTGTTGACAACGTCAAAGCTACAGACGTAGAAACGGTTTCAAAAATATTAAGCAACAAGGATGAAAATGCAAATGCGAGCATCGAAATGATCAACAAATCCGGACAACGCATCAGAATTATCATTTAAGAAATCCACACCAAAATTTTTCAGGCCATCTCTTTCCGGGATGGCTTTTTTACTTTCCAAAAATCTTTTTAAAAAATTTACGAAATCGTTTTCGTAAAAGACTGTAAAGTTTTACTTTTGCTGCCAATTACGAAATACAGCAACACTAACTTTTTTAAAATTTCCAAATGGGCAACACCGTTTTATACGAAAAGGAAGTTTCTTTCCAAACCGACAGAAGGCGCGCCGGAGTCGAATTTATCAAAATCATCAGCGATTTATGGTACGACAAATCGATCGAAATGGTTCTGTTTCGCAACCAGCTGATCAACCTCAACGTAAGCGATATCATCAATTTGCATGAGTACGCGGGCGAATTTGTGGGCAAGCCGATTTCGGTTTTCGATTCGGTTGAAATTGCGCGTGCGATTCTGTCATTGGATTTGCCGCCAGCCAAACTTGACATCGGAAAACTGACGTATGAATTCCACATGCAGGACAACAGATACGACGATGCCAAAGGTTTTGTGATCGACAAACTCAAAAACGCGAAAGATTTTAAAAACAACAAACCGAAAGATGTCGTGCTTTACGGATTTGGAAGAATTGGGCGTTTGCTTGCCAGAGAATTGATGTCAAAAACCGGAAAAGGAACCCAATTGCGTTTGCGCGCCATCGTAACCAGGGATAAAAACGACGCGGTTTCGTTAGAAAAACGAGCGTCATTGTTGCGATACGATTCTATTCACGGCGATTTTAAAGGTTCGGTATTTGCCGATCCGGAAAATCAGGCGCTGATCATCAACGGAACAACCGTTCACGTCATCACAGCAAATGGTCCGGAGGAAATTGACTATACGAAATACGGAATCGACGACGCGTTGATTATTGACAATACCGGCGCTTTTACAACTAAAGAGGCACTTGAAAGGCATTTGGTTTCTGTTGGTTCCAACAAAGTTTTGTTGACTGCACCGGGAAAAGGAATTCCGAATATTGTTCATGGCGTCAACCAAAAAGATTACAATCCCGATGAAATTGACATTTTTTCGGCAGCTTCATGCACAACCAACGCGATCACACCAATTTTAAAAGCGGTTGAAGATACTTTGGGTGTGGTCAAAGGCCATTTGGAAACCATCCACGCATATACCAACGACCAGAATCTGGTAGACAATATGCATAAAAAATACCGTCGTGGACGCGCCGCAGCGCTGAATATGGTTATTACCGAAACCGGTGCCGGAAGTGCTGTTGCCAAGGCCTTGCCGAGCCTTGCCGGAAAACTGACTTCAAATGCGATCCGGGTTCCTGTACCGAACGGCTCGTTGGTGGTTTTAAATCTGGAAGTATCCAGAGAAACTTCTCTGGAAGAGATCAATTCGATTATGAAACAATATGCGCTTGAAGGCGAATTGGTCGAACAGATCAAATATTCTCTGAACAACGAACTGGTTTCATCGGATATTGTAGGAACTTCCGCACCGTCAATTTACGACAGCAATGCGACCATTGTTTCAGCTGACGGAAAGAATATTGTATTGTATGTTTGGTATGACAACGAATATGGATACAGCCATCAGGTGATCAGGTTGGCAAAATATATTGCGAAAGTACGGCGTTATACGTACTACTAGCAGTTGCCAAATCTATATTAAAATCCGTTTTGATTTAAAATCTGAACGGATTTTTTTTATAATTTTAAGTGGCCAAAAAATGAGATTATGAAAGAACCGCAACGAATTTTAGAGCTTTTTGAGGATTTGTACAATGGCGATCCGTGGCTTGATGTCACGCTAATTGGCACTTTACAACACATCACAGCAGATCAGGCGGCCCAGAAAAAATATCCCGACCGCAATTCCATCTGGGAAATCACAAACCACATTATCAGTTGGCGGTTAAACGTACTTCAGCGCGTTCAAGGCATTGTTACTGATACACCGGAAGATAATTATTTCCTGCCCGTTGAGGATACATCTTCGGAAGCCTGGGAGAAAACGATCGACCGGCTTAAAGAATCGGAAGACAAATGGCGTGAATTTTTAGAGAATCTTCCTCCGAAAAATCTCGATGATGGCTATTTACATGACGGCCACACCAATTACGAACACGTTCACGGAATCATTCAGCACGACGCTTACCATTTGGGGCAGATTGTATTGTTATGCAACCATCCGGAATAAAAAAATCCGCTTCGATACATAATTGGAAGCGGATTTTTTAATTTATTTCTCCATTAAATCTCTTTTGGTTTGGTCAGATAATACACTGGAATTCCAATCAGCATAATCAGAACGCCCCAACCGCAGGTGCTGGTTTTTGTAACCAATAAAGCTACTGAAATCGCTGATGCCACCAATATATAAAAGAACGGAAGTACCGGATATCCAAACGCTTTATACGGCCTTTCCGCATCTGGCATTTTTTTGCGGAGAACGAAAATCCCGTAAATCGTCAGGATGTAAAATATCAGGACGATAATGATCACAAAATCCAGTAAATCGCCATATTTACCCGTCAAACACAAGGCCGAAGCCCAAAAACATTGTGCCCAAAGTGCCCAGGCCGGAACGCTGTGTTCGTTTAGATCGGCCGCTTTTTTAAAGAACAAACCGTCTTTTGCCATGGTGTAATAAACCCTGGCGCCCGCCATAATCAATCCGTTGTTGCATGCAAAAGTCGAAATCATGATCATAATTGCAATAATCAATGTCCCGATATTTCCAAAAATATATTGCGCTGCAACTACCGCTACCCGATCCGATTTTGCCGTAGCGATTTCCTGCAATGGAACTACAGCCAGGTACATTAAATTGGCCAACACATAAATCACACTCACTATAAATGTTCCCAGAAAAAGGCTGAGGCCAACATTTCGTTTTGGATTTTTGATTTCACCTGCGATGAAAGTCACTCCGTTCCAGGCATCACTTGAAAACAACGATCCAACCATTGCGGCAGAAATTCCGGTAATTAATGCCGTTCCGCTAATCGGCAACCACGAACTGCTGTCAGTATGATACGATTGCGTAATCCAGGCATTTTCCCAATTGGCGTTCCACACTTCGCTGCTTGCGGCTATGGTTAGTCCAAAAATGATCAGTCCGGCCAACGACAAAATTTTGATAATGGTGAGTATGGTTTGCAGAATTTTGCTGTTTTTTACGCCGCGGCTGTTGACATAAGTCAGAAAAATAATCGTTACAATTGAAACGATTTGCGCAGCATTCAGTTTAAATGCACCCAACTCGTATAAAATATTCTCATCACTGACCGGTTCGTATAGATACGCTGCAAATTTTGAAAATGCCACACCAACCGCCGCAATAGTTCCCGTTTGGATGACTGCGAAAAAACTCCAGCCATACAAAAATGCCGTTAATTTTCCGTACGCTTCTTTGAGGTAAACGTATTGCCCACCGGCTTTTGGAAACATTGCGCTGAGTTCGCCGTAACTTACCGCTGCAATCACAGTAATAAATCCGGTTAGAACCCAGATCAGGACCAGCCAGCCAGCCGAACCCACTTGGCGAACCATGTCGGAACTTACAATAAATATCCCGGATCCGATCATCGAGCCCACGACCAGCATGGTTCCGTCGAGTAAGCCGAGTTCGCGTTTAAAATCTTCTTGTTCGTTGTTTTGCATAAAGTTGGTTTTGGTTTGGTTTCGGTTAAAGATATAAAAAAAGCATTGCAGTTTGATTAGATGAATTTACTAGTGGTAAAAATCTGTTGCAATTCCCGATTTACTATCCTTTCAACTATAAGAAATGGTTTCACTTTTTCATTTAAATTTGTTTAAACCGAAAAAAAACTGGATATGTATCATCCAAAATATCTTAAAACAATCAATTATGGAAAAAATAAAAATTACAATTGAAACGCAAATTGCTGCAGCAGTTGAAAAAGTCTGGACATTCTGGACAGAACCGCAACATATTAAAAACTGGACATTTGCGTCTGACGATTGGCACGCGCCATCCGCAGAAAATGATTTGCGAAACGGAGGCTCATTTTCGACCCGAATGGAAGCCAACGACGGCAGCATGGGATTTGACTTTTCCGGAGTTTATGACGAAATCATCACCAACCAATACATTGCTTACACCATCGGCGACGGCCGGAAAGTAGCGATTCACTTTGAAAATTTGGGAAATCAGACCAAAGTAACAGAAATTTTTGAGACCGAAGAAACCAATCCGGTTGAGATGCAGCGTTCCGGATGGCAATCAATTTTGGATCATTTTAAAATTTATACCGAAAACAATTAAACAAAAAAACTCCTGGCTAACCAACCAGGAGTTTTTAAATATTTAACCTAACTAAGTTTTAAGCATTTCCTGCAGCGGCGATCAAATTCAGTGCAGATCCGGCTACAAACCAACCAATCTGGCCAGCGTTGTAGGTATGGTTTGCTATGATAATGTCGCGCGTTCCGTCATTGTGGACGAATTCCAATGTTAATGGTTTGCCTGGAGCGAATTCGGTCAAATCTGTAAAATTGATGGTATCGTCTTCGCGGATCAGATCGTAATCTGCTTCATTGGCAAACGTCAATCCCAACAAACCTTGTTTTTTCAGATTGGTTTCATGGATACGTGCAAATGATTTTACCAAAACCGCTTTCACACCAAGAAAACGTGGTTCCATAGCCGCGTGCTCACGTGAAGAACCTTCTCCATAATTGTGGTCACCCACAACAACAGTAGGCAATCCAACCGCTTTGTACGCTCTCTGAACTGCCGGAACGGTATCATAAACGCCAGTCAACTGATTTTTTACAGAATTTGCTTTTTGGTTGAACGCATTGATCGCACCAATGAGCATGTTGTTTGAAATGTTATCCAAATGTCCGCGGAAACGCAACCATGGACCAGCCATAGATATGTGGTCGGTGGTACATTTTCCGAAAGCTTTGATCAGTAATTTTGCTCCTGTAATATTTTTTCCGTCCCAAGGCGTGAATGGCGCAAGCAACTGAAGTCTTTCAGAAGTTTCGCTCACCACAACCTGAACACCTGAACCATCGGCGGCCGGCGCCTGGAATCCGGCATCTTCCACGTCAAAACCTCTTGGAGGCAATTCGTTTCCTGTTGGTTCGTCGAGTTTCACTTCAATCCCGTCTTCATTGATCAAAGTATCGGTCAACGGATTGAAAGACAAATCTCCGGCGATGGCCAAAGCGGTCACCAGTTCAGGTGAACCTACGAAAGCCAGGGTATTCGGATTTCCATCGGCACGTTTGGAGAAGTTACGGTTGAACGAGTGAACAATTGTATTTCTTTCCTCTTTTTCAGCACCTTCACGATCCCACATTCCGATACATGGTCCGCATGCATTGGCGAAAACGGTCGCACCGATCTTATCGAAAGCATCAATAAATCCGTCACGTTCGATCGTATATCTTACCAATTCCGAACCCGGAGTAATGGTAAAGCTTGACTTTGTTTTTAAATTTTTCTCAGCAACCTGTTTTGCCAATGATGCTGCACGCGCAATATCTTCATAAGAAGAGTTTGTACACGATCCGATCAAACCCACCTGGATTTTTAACGGCCAGTCATTTTTGATCGCTTCTTCTTTCATTTTAGAAATTGGCGTGGCCAAATCTGGTGTGAAAGGTCCGTTTAGGTAAGGCTCCAACTCGGTCAAATTGATTTCAATAACCTGGTCGAAATATTTTTCAGGATCCGCATATACTTCCGCATCACCCGTTAAATAAGATGCTATTTTGTTGGCTTCATCCGCAACATCGCCACGGTCTGTAGAACGCAGGTAACGGTCCATCGATTCGTCGTAACCGAAAGTCGAAGTCGTTGCCCCAATTTCTGCACCCATATTACAAATGGTTCCTTTTCCGGTACAAGACATTGCCGTTGCACCTTCTCCGAAATATTCAACGATTGCTCCGGTTCCACCTTTCACTGTAAGGATTCCGGCTACTTTTAAGATGACATCTTTTGGCGCGGTCCAACCTGAAAGTTTTCCGGTTAATTTTACTCCGATTAATTTTGGAAATTTTAATTCCCAAGCCATTCCTGACATGACGTCAACGGCATCAGCACCACCCACTCCGATCGCAACCATTCCCAAACCTCCGGCATTTACCGTGTGCGAATCTGTTCCGATCATCATTCCGCCTGGAAACGCATAGTTTTCCAAAACAACCTGGTGGATAATCCCGGCACCCGGTTTCCAAAAACCAATTCCGTATTTGTTGGAAACTGAAGAAAGAAAATCAAATACTTCACTACTTTGTGATTTTGCACGGGCCAAATCAGTTGTCGCATCTACTTTCGCCTGGATCAGGTGGTCACAGTGAACCGTTGTTGGAACTGCAACTTTGGCTTTTCCGGCATGCATAAACTGCAAAAGCGCCATTTGAGCGGTCGCATCCTGGCAGGCAACCCTGTCCGGGGCAAAATCAACGTAATCTTTACCACGGGTGAAAGCCTGTGATGGCAATCCTTCCCAAAGGTGGTTGTATAAAATTTTCTCAGTTAATGTCAAAGGATGGCCAACGATTTCACGTGCTTTATCGACACGCGTTGTCATATTCGCATACACTTTTTTAATCATTTCAATATCAAAAGCCATAATGAATAGGTTTGTTTATTTGTGCTGCAAATTTACGGAAATACTCTTTAAATTAAACTATTTTGAATAAAACAAACGTTTCCAATGATTATTATTTCTAAAAAACCATTTTTGATGATTATTTTTAAATAAATTTCTTCTTTAAATTAAAATATTATGTTATTGTTAATTTAATATGGTTTTTTTGCCAAATTCGGAATTTTAAGCCTGTCACAATTACATCGTTGTAGTTAAGAACCTTTCTAAATTAGCGCATCGCGACACTTTTAGTGAAAACAAAGTCTGAATACAGTATAATCTGTATGGCAAATTTCAAAAAAAATACCTGCCAAAATTATCTGGCAGGGATTTTCAAACATTAAATTATTTCTATTTTTTAATGATCTTAAATGTTTCCGAACTCTGATTTGAGGAAACTTTAAGAAAATATACGCCACGGGCGAATCCTGAAACAGAAACGTTTGCCTCAAGCGCATTGACCGGCTGTTCCAATAAAACCTGTCCGTTGATGTTGTAAATTGCAACACCTGACATCTGGCTTTTAGAGCTCACGTGTAATACATCACTTACCGGATTTGGGTAAAACGAAATTTTGTTTTTGTTAAAAACCGTAGTGGCAAGCGACCCTTCCGAATATTTCCACAATTCAACGCCTGTATTTCCAAGGCCGGCGGTGAAATATAAAGTATCGCCGATTTCTGCAAAGTATGGTGTTTGCCCAAGCGGATTGACATCAATATTGTCTTCTGTTGGCAATAATTTTATTGTTCCGTCGGCTGTTCCATCGGTCACCCACAATTGGTTGAAGATCGAATAATCGTTGATCGCGCGGAAATATACTTTACCGCCAAATTCAAACATTTTAATGGAACCCGCATTCGACATCGATGGATCTGATCCCGGATAGATATCTGCGACAAGTGAAGTTCCGGCTTCAGTACCGTCAGTTTGCCAGATTTCGGCTCCGAAAACACCGTCATTCAATGTCAGCATCAATTTCCCGTTGTAAATGATCTTGTCAAATTGCGGAATCACGCCATCTGCAATTCCCGGATTCAGGTCGAGAAGCATGACAGTTCCCGCATCTGTTCCGTCAGTTGCCCAGATTTCACGCCCGAATTGCGAGGTGTAAGCAGAAAAGAACAGTTTGTTATCGTACACTATAAAATGCGCTGGCAGCGAATTGGAAGCTCCCGCATTGATATCTTTAACGATTGAAGTTCCGGCAAACGTTCCGTCGGTTTTCCACAATTCTGTTCCATGTATGCCGTCGTCTGCGCTGAAATACAGAAAATCACCAACCGCCATTAAATTTTCAGGAAATCCGTTTTCTGTCGGATGAATATCGGCAACCAATTGCGTCCCTTCAGCCGTTCCGTCAGTACTCCACAATTCAAAGCCCGGAAATTCTGGCTCAAAACCATTGACCGCGCGGAAATACAGTTTGTCTTTAAACACCGCGAATGAAGAAGGATTGGAACCAAATTCGCCGTCGCGGATGTCTTTCACCTGCACGGTTCCTTCAGTCGTTCCGTCGGTTGCCCAAAGTTCGATACCAAAAGTACTGTCTTCAGCCCGGAAATAAAGTTTGCCATCGAATGGTATAAACTCAAATGCAAATGAACCGTTGCTTCCCGGATTGATATCTTTTAAAAGCAGCGTTCCGTTGGCGGTTCCATCGGTAATCCAGAGTTCGTTTCCGTTGATTCCGTCGTCTGCAGTAAAAATTATCTTGTCCTGAAAAACGGTCAGCTGTTCCGGAAACGATCCCGATTCGCCTGTGTAAATATCTTTGAGCAGTATCGTTCCGTTTTCCGAACCGTCGGAAATGTAAAGTTCGCGCCCGTTGGCTTCTGTCTCAGCAGAAAAAAATAAAGTATTGTTGTGAGAGATCGTGTTTTGTGGCCTGCTATCGCCGTTCGCATTGATATCTTTGACGATACTAAGAACGGGTTCCTGCGCATAGGCCGAACACGCAAGCAGGCTGCAAAATAAGAGTAGTTTTTTGTTCATGGTTTAAATGGTTTTTAGGTGTTTTCCAAAAGTATCAAAATAACCACTGTGATTTTTCCGGAGGCTTTGGAATACACGGAAATTTCAAGAAAACAAAAGAAAAATGAACTTAAAAAACTAAAATTCAAATATTTAACAAAAAACACTTCGCAGGTTTTATGCTCCGGAATTTTGCTTCATTTCCTTAAGTTTCTTCTTTTTTCTATTGGTTTTATAGGCGATAAATCCGATATAGAGGAGAATGAAAAAAAGCAGGAAACCGATCACATACAAATAATCCTTTCGGTCATTTTCAAAGTTTTTATCTTCGGCCGAACGGTCATTTTTAAAAACTTTACTTAAGACTTTATTTTGCTTGTCGTTCATCTTCGACGCAGTTTCCATGTTCAGTTGTTCGTACTTTCGATGGTTTACGAGATCGTTGACCGCGAGATAATTTTTGGATAAATTTAAATAAACCTCACTTTTCAATTCGGCCAATTGTAGTTTTTCGGCAATTTCCCGCGATTGGTTCAGGTAAACAATTGCTTGTTTGGGATTTTTTTCCAGGCCATTAATCACGCCAAGTCCCATCAGCGAATTGGCGATAATGCTTTGGGAATTGTTTTCTTTTGCAGATTTTATCGCATTTTCAAAACTCGCTTTAGCTGAATCCGAAGGTCTTTTTTCGATTAGGCAAAATCCTTTCTGGTTGTATGCCTGTGCAATATTGGCGCGCGCAAATTTATTTCTGGGCTGGTTCCTGAATTCAAAAATCGCTTTGTTGAAATGACTTACCGCGAAATCGCAATCAAGGTTGTGTTTGTAAACCAAACCTTTCAAAAGGTAAATGTTTCCACGCAAATAACGCATGGAATCCGGGATTTTGGAAGTTTTCGCAATCTGGTCGGCGTCATTCAGATAAACGAGCGCTTTTTTATTCATTTCGAGCCGAAGGTATTGGCTCGCCAAAAAACCAAGCGTCCGCAACTGGTTGATGCGATCCTCAGAAGCTGCCGCCAATGCATTGGCTTCACTGACATATTTGATCGCTTTTTCATAATCGTTTCCTGCAGCGTAGCCGTTTCCAATGACCAGCAGCGTCGAAATTTTAGCCGGAATGTTGTTTTTTGACAATTTGTAATATTGCAGTCCGAGCGCAATCGCTTGCCGCGGCTGACTATACACCTTAAGGCTTGCCGCCGAAATCAGGCTGTCGAGGGATTTGTCGCTTTGAGCCAAAATGGCGCTTCCGGAACAGATCCAGAAACAGCTAAAAACTATGATTTTGACCAGGCGATTCATCACGGCAAGATAACAATATCAGGTGATATTTACTGCTGTTGTTTTTCCTTAGCGAGAAATTTAATAAACGTTGTTGGGGAAATTCCGGTAACCGATTTGAAAACCGTTGCAAACGTACTGTGGGAAGTGAACCCACTTTTTTCGGCCAGATAACTGACTTTGTATTTCAGGAAAACCTTGTTATTTTTGAGTTGGCCAACAATATAATTGATCCGAAGTTCATTAATGTAGGCGTGAAAATTTTTCCCTTTTTGCGTATTGATCGTTTCCGAAAGGTATTTCGTATTGCTGTCGAGTTGCCTGGCAAGCGAAATCAACGAGAGTTGTGGATCCAGGTAACCTTCCGATTTTTCGAAAACCGCTAATTTTTCAAGAATGATTTGCGTTGTTTTTTGCGGAATCTGGATCAGTTTGGAAGAGGTTGCTTCTACTTTAACAGTTTCGGCAGCAGCTTCATGAATTTCGAGCCGCTGGTTGTTGTCGATGGTTTTGATGACTTTTTGGAAAGATTCGTATTGTCTGTTGATCTTTTTCTGGTATTGATAACCGATGAAAACCACTATTACCACTCCGGCAAAAATGCTTAAAATCAATCCGTAATACCAATTTCTTTTGCTGATCAGTTCTTCTTTTTTCAATTGCTCTAGTTGTGAAATTGCCAGCAAACGCGCTGTTTTCCTACCAGAAGAGATCGATCTTTCCAAAACCTGATAGCGGTCGAAACTCGATTTGTAAGAGTCGACGTCAGAAATCGCAAAATAGTTGTCGGCCAAATTTTTATACATGTCCCTTTTAAGGCAAATGCTGTTCTCCTCGGTGTCAGCGAGCAAAAGATTCAGGGTTTCAATCGAACGTTTGTATTTTTTCTGTTTGAAATCGATTTGCGCCTGAAGGTTTAGTGCCGGATTTTGATATTCCGGAAATACCGCAACCGACTTTTGAAGGTATTTTTGTGCATTTTTAATATGATTCAAATCAAAATAAATTACCGCCATTTCGTAAAAAACCCGCGACAACTCTGCCCTGTTATTATCTGATTTTGCTAAAGTTGCTAAGATTACCGCACTTTTTTCCAATTTGGCGATTGCAATTCGATTGTCATTTTCGGAATTTCTTACCATTGCCTGCAACCTTAAAATTGCAGCTTCGGCATTCTTTGGATGTTTTATTTCACCATTTTTAATTAAAGTTTCCGCAAGCGCCAATGCTTCAGCGGCATTTTCATGGAGTCCGATTGCGTGATAAATTTCAGCCGACAGCAAGTCCGTTTGAATTCGAACTGAAACAGTTTCATGTTGGCTTTCAAAAGATTTTGCATAAAAAAGGTATTTTACCGACTGGTTGTAATCGCCGGTGATTAGATAATTTTCTGCCAGAATTAATGCCGCTTTATTTTTTTCCAAAGGTTTTGTGGCATTTCTGTAAATAAAATCGGCGCCTTTAATCGCTTGTTTCTGGTTGTGGAATTTGAGTATGGAAAGTGTTGCCAATAAACTGTCATTGTCTGTCTGCGCGACTGATATTGCCGAAACCAGCAACAGCAGCAAATGCAGGCGAAATAAAATAAACAATCTTGGTTTTTGATTCATGACAGGAATTTCTGTCGGTAAATTTAAATAAACCGTTTTATAAAACCGCATTCGTTTTCAATTCGGCTTCCTGAAAAATTTCCAAAAGAAAACCCGCCAATTGACGGGTTTGATATGTGAACTATTTTCCTTTAGAACAAAGAAGTAATGATTTTTTCGATGGTGATTCCCTCAGCGTCGGCTTTGTAATTTTTCACGACACGATGCCTTAAAATCCCGGTGGCTACTGCTTTTACATCTTCAATGTCCGGAGAAAACTTTCCGTTGAAAGCAGCATGTGCTTTGGCCGCAAGAATTAAATTTTGTGATGCCCTTGGTCCTGCGCCCCAATCGATGTAATTTTTGATGTAATCGTTCGAAAGCGAATTGTCCGGACGCGTTTTGCTGACCAAAGTCACCGCATATTCAATAACATTATCAGCGACAGGAATGCGTCGTATCAAATGCTGGAAATCGATAATTTCTGTCGCGGTAAACAATGGATTCACGGTTACTCTTGCATCTGAAGTCGTACTTTTCACCACTTGTACTTCCTCCGCAAACGACGGATAATCCAGTTTGATCGAGAACATGAAACGGTCAAGCTGTGCTTCCGGCAACGGATAAGTTCCTTCCTGTTCGATCGGGTTTTGCGTCGCCAATACAAAGTAAGGCAAATCGAGTTTGTAATTGTGTCCGGCGATCGTCACCGCGCGTTCCTGCATCGCTTCAAGCAAAGCGGCCTGCGTTTTTGGCGGTGTACGATTGATCTCATCGGCAAGGATGATGTTCGAGAAAATCGGGCCTTTGATGAATTTGAACTGTCGGTTTTCATCCAGGATTTCGCTTCCCAAAATATCCGATGGCATCAAATCCGGCGTAAACTGGATGCGTTTGAAATCGAGACCCAAAGCCAACGCAATCGTATTGACCATCAGCGTTTTTGCTAAACCCGGAACACCTACAAGCAATGCGTGTCCGCCAGAGAAAATGCTGAGCAGGATCTGGTCGACGACTTCGTCCTGGCCTACGATAATTTTGGCAATTTCTGTTTTGAGTTCGGTTCGCTTTTGAACCAGGTTTTGTATAGCGGTTACGTCAGACATTATATTTGCGATTTATGATATTGGATTTACGATCTGGCATTCAGGTTACGAATCGAAATCGTAAATCAACCTTCGTAAATCAAAAATTATTTTTTAAGCCAGTTGTTTGTAAATGCACAATCCCTGTACTCGCCGTTGATTTTGATATAAGTTTCCTTGATTTTTTCTTCAGACCATTTTGCGATGGCGTTGATCTGTTTTTCTTTCAAAGCCAGTTCCTTGATTTTGGTGTAATCTTTAGAGTAATCAGCGGTATGCTCGTTGATCCTGTTGGTTACAGTAATCAATTTGTATTTTTTCTTGCCCGAAGCTTCAGTATCCAAAATAGGTTGTGACACTTCGTTGTCTTTTAAATTTGACACCTGGCTGTACAAAGCCGGATCCATTTTTGTCAATTCGAAATGCGTATCCTGGGTTTTCGGATTGACCAATACACCACCGTTTGTACGGGTTTCTTTTTCGTCAGATTCATTTCTCGCGGCATCGGCAAACGTCAGGGCTTTGCTGTCGATTTTGCTTTTGATCTGAACAGCTCTTTCTTTGGCTTCTTTCAGCGATTGATCGGAAACCGCCGGTGTGATCAGGATGTGACGCAAATCAACTTCCTGTCCGCGGATCTTTTCAATATAGATAATATGGTAACCAAAAGTCGTTTCAAACGGCTCAGAAATTTCCCCTTCGCCCAGACTGAACGCCACATCTTTAAATTCCTTTACGAATGGCGTCTTGCGGTTCATTTTGTAAAAACCACCTGTGGAAGAAGATCCTTTGTCATCGGAATACAATACCGCTTTGGTAGCAAAACTGGCACCTTCCTGAACTTCTTTTTTAAACCCTTTGAGCCTGTCGATGACTTTTTGTTTTTCTTCGGCAGTGATTTTAGGTTCGATGATAATTTGGGCCACTTCCATTTCTGCACCAAAAACAGGCAGTTCAGCCGTTGGGATTTTCTTGAAAAACGTACGCACTTCTTCCGGCGTTATTTCCACAGCGTCTACAATTTTCTTTTGCATTTCAGACGTCAGTTTGTTCATTTTGATGATTTCGAAAAGATCGGTACGGAAATCTTCCTCGCTGTTCTTTTTGAAATATTTGATTACTTTGTCCATCGAACCCAATTGCTCGACCATGTAGCCCAATTGTTCTTCGAGTTTGGTTTTCACTTCCTGGTCGCTCACAACAATACTGTCCTGAATCGCTTGGTGCGCATACAGTTTGTCTTCGAGCAATTTGCCTAACATTTGGCAACGCGTGATGTCTTTTACAGAATTTCCCTGGCTCGTCATTTCGAGGAATGATTTATCAATATCCGAATCCAGAACGATATAATCACCAACCGTGGCAATGACACCATCGACTTTCTGGCGCATCGTACTTTGCACCACCGCTTTTTTAGGAACCACGGTGTCTTTAATCACTTCCTGCGCCGATGCAAAAAAGGCCATTGCAAAAAGGCACATTGTCAGTACCATTCTTTTATTTATAAATCTCATACTTTCGGTCTTTAATGGCATCATCGGTGATTTCCTTTTCAAATTTTTTTATTAATTCCAATTTTCTTTTGTTCAGTATCACCTCTTTTAATGTAGGTTTCAGATATTCAAAAGGGCCAATCTGATTTTTATCGATCACATTGGTAATTTTTACAAGATACATGTCCAGTGAATCCGGATGCTGTATCGATTTTCCGGCCCGGATGTACTCGTCGCGGTTGTCGGGATTGATGAACGGCAGTTTGCTGTACACCTGGCTCATTTCTACCCAAACCGAATCGTTAAACGCAAAACTTTTAAATTGAAGCGCGTAAGTATCCCAGAATTTTTTGTCGGTTTTCCTGAAATCGAAAAACTTATTTTTGATCGTTTCAAACTTGGGGTTGTCTTTTTGCAGGTTGATGTATCGCAATCTGACCAACGAACCGTTTGTCCGGAAATTTTCTTTATTCTCGTCGTAATATTTTTTCAGTTCCGCATTCGAAACCACAGTATCTACCGTTTGTTTGACAATTTCTTCCAGATATGCTTTTGTATACAAATCGATTTTGTACTGGCGTATCAGTTCATCAAACTCTGCTTTTTTATCTGAATTCAGATTGACTTCGGCTACTTTGATCAGCAGTTTTTGTGCTGCCCAGCGGTCGATGAAATTGTGGACAATGACGATACTGTCTTCTTTTGAAGTGCCTTTCGGAACTAAATCCTTAATATCTTCCTTGTACAGAAAGGTGTCATTGACTCTTGCAATCGACTGCGGTTTGGCGTCCGGAGCCAGATAATTGCACGAGATCAGCAAAAAACACCAGCCGATACAAGCAAGCCTGTACATTATTTTTTAAGGTCTTTTTTTACTCTTTCAAAAACAGCCTGATCGGTTTTTACCGTGAATTCTTTTTTGAGGTCGTCTACCCATTTTTGCTCAAGATACTGTTGGTAATCGTTGACACATTTGCCTTTGCATTCTTCAAGCGTTTTTGGGCCTGCAGGAATTACTTTGTTGACTTTGGCTACAAAATAATATTCGCCGTCTTTGATGATGTCAGAAACTCCGGTTTGGAATTTCATGTTTTTCGGAAGTACTTCGCTGCCTTCTTCAAAAACACCCACATTGGTCATCACAGCGACTTTGTCTTTGGTATTCAGTTTTTCTTTGATTTGCTCAGGTGTGCTGTTTTGTTTCAGCATTTTCTGCGCTTTTTTAATGATGTCCTGGTTTGTTGAAGAAGCCACGACCACATCTGCACGGTTTTTCCATTGGTAGAGCGCTTTGTTGCTTTCGTAGAAATTTTTCAATCCAACGGTATCGGTTTTTGATTTTTCCCAGATTTCTTTTTCCATCAAATCGAAAAGCAACAAACCGTCGCGGTATTCGTCCATGATCGCTGAAAATTCAGGAAATTCTTTTTCCAGGTTGTCATTGTAATAGGTATTCAATTGGTCGTCTACAAAACCTTCATACAAATGGTCTGCGAATTTTGCAACCGGTTTGATTCCTTTTCCTTCCGCCTGGTGCGCTTTTACGTAAGTGAGAAAATCAGTACCCGAAACTTTTTTGTCGTTTACGCTGAATAAAGCGTCGTTGTATGGTTTCGTATCAGCAGGAACTTCCCATTTTCCGTCATAAACCGATTCTGTAATCGCTTTTACGGTTTTCCCGTACAATTTGTTATTTCTTTTGATCGGGTATTTTTTGCGCAATTTCTCATTCAGTGAATTGACGATCAAACGCGAACGGTCATCTTTACCGACTTTATTTTCAAGTTCCGGTTTCATTTCGTCGAATGTTTTTACCGGATGTTTTTCGATCAGTTTTACAATGTGCCATCCAAATTTACTTTGGAAAGGTTCTGACATTGGTTTCTCTGTAGTCAGTCCGAAAGCGGTATTCTCAAATTCTTCTGAGCTCAATTGGCCTGATCCAAAACGGTTCAAAACACCGCCTTTTCCAGATGAAGATTTGTCGTCAGAAAATTGCTTGGCAAGGTCTTCAAACTTTTCGCCTTGTTGTAATTTTTTATAGATGTCGTCAATCGTTCTTTTGGCTTTGGCTTTTTCAGCAGCATCGTCACCTTTCGGGTTCATGATCATAATGTGCGCCACGGTCACTTCGCCCCTGTTGTTTCTCACATCTTCTACCTTAATAATATGGTAGCCAAAACGCGTTCTTACCGGATTTGAAATGTTTCCTTTTGGCGTTTTAAATGCAGCAGATTCGAAAGCATAAACCATTCTAAATGAAGAAAAGTAACCCAAATCACCTTTGTTTTCTTTAGCAGACGGATCTTCTGAATATTGCGAAGCCAACGTTCCGAAATCTTCACCTTTCAATGCTCTTTCACGGATTTCTTTCGCTTTGTTGTATGCTTTAAGCGTATCGGCAGGCGATGCATTTTCATCTACTTTGATCAGGATGTGGGCTGCTTTTACCTCTTTCAGCGAACGGTCATAACCTTCCTGAACCAGTTCTTTGGTCACTTTTGAATCGGTAAGGTAATTTTTGGAAAGTTGGGTGCGGTAGGTTTTCAGTTCGTTTTTATAACTGTCCCCGTTTTGAAGCCCTAATTTATAGGCTTTGTTTATTTTGAGTTTGTAACCAACAAACAATTCGAGGTATTGTGTCAAATCTTTTTGGGATTCGTCTTTTACTAAATCAAGATTTTTATTGTAAACCCTTTCAAATTCATCTGTATAATAAGGCTTATCATCAATTGTAAATAAAACTTCCTTTTTGGCGGTCTGTGCGTAACTTGTTAAACTTAAGGAAAGTAATAATCCGAACAACAATTGTTTCATTTTCATTATTTTAAAAGTTTCTGTTGGTTAATTTTCGTTTAATCTGTTTGGTTGGTGGTTTCGCGCTATTTATTTCAATAACAGCCAACAAAAATAACAATTCGACCGCATTAAACAAGTATACGCAATACTATTAACAAAAAATTATATGCGCCCAATGCTGGCGCGAAATCACGATTGCAGGCTTCGGCAAACGACTTTTTGGCGAACCATTATTTATTTGTTTAATAAATAGTATTTTTGCAGTCCATTAATATCAAATATGAGCTTTTTAAAAGAAATAGAACGCCGCAGGACCTTCGGGATCATCTCGCATCCCGATGCCGGAAAGACCACATTAACCGAGAAATTGCTGCTTTTTGGAGGTGCGATCCAGGAAGCGGGCGCGGTAAAAAACAATAAGATCAAAAAAGGCGCAACCTCCGATTTCATGGAAATTGAGCGCCAAAGGGGAATTTCGGTATCGACATCGGTACTGGCATTCAACTATAAAAATAAAAAAATAAACATCCTCGATACGCCCGGACACAAGGATTTCGCCGAAGATACTTTTCGTACGCTTACTGCGGTCGACAGCGTGATTGTCGTAATCGATGTGGCGAAAGGAGTCGAGGAGCAAACCGAAAAACTTGTGGCCGTTTGCCGCATGCGCAACATTCCAATGATCGTTTTTATCAATAAACTCGACCGTGAAGGAAAAGACGCATTTGATTTGATGGATGAAGTGGAACAAAAACTCGGATTGCATGTCACGCCGTTGAGTTTCCCAATCGGAATGGGTTATGATTTTCAGGGCATTTACAACCTTTGGGAACAAAACATCAATCTTTTTAGCGGAGACAGCCGTAAGAATATTGAAGAAACGATCGCGTTTTCGGATGTTAAAAATCCGGAACTCGAAAAAATAATCGGTCAAAAACCGGCTGATAAATTGCGTGAGGAACTCGAACTCATCGATGAAGTTTATCCGAAATTTGACCGCCAGCAATATCTTGACGGAACTTTACAACCGGTATTTTTTGGTTCGGCGCTGAACAATTTCGGGGTTCGCGAACTGCTCGATTGTTTTGTGGAAATCGCTCCGTCGCCAAGGCCAAAAGATTCCGAAACGCGTTTGGTTAAACCGGAAGAAGAAAAAATGTCGGGTTTTGTATTTAAGATCCATGCCAATATGGATCCGAAACACCGCGACCGTTTGGCTTTCGTTAAAATTGTATCGGGAACTTTCGAGCGCAACAAACCGTATTTGCACGTGCGCCAGGGAAAAAATTTAAAATTCTCGAGTCCGAATGCGTTTTTCGCCGAGAAAAAAGAAATTGTAGACATTTCGTATCCCGGAGATATTGTCGGATTGCACGATACCGGAAACTTTAAAATTGGAGACACTTTGACCGAAGGCGAATTGATGAGTTTTAAAGGAATTCCGAGTTTTTCGCCGGAGCATTTCCGTTACATCAACAACGCCGATCCGATGAAAGCCAAACAACTCGACAAAGGCATCGACCAGTTGATGGATGAAGGTGTGGCGCAATTGTTTACTCTGGAAATGAACAACAGGAAAATTATCGGAACCGTTGGTGCTTTGCAATATGAAGTAATCCAATACCGATTGGAGCATGAATACGGCGCCAAGTGTACTTATGAAAATTTCCCGGTTCACAAAGCCTGCTGGGTCAAACCAAAAGATCCGAAAAGCGAGGAGTTTAAGGAATTCAGGAGAATCAAACAAAAATTTCTGGCCAAGGACAAATACAACCAACTGGTGTTTCTTGCAGATTCTGACTTTACGATACACATGACCCAAAGCAAATACCCGAATGTAGAATTGTTCTTTACCTCGGAATTTGAATAAAAAAATAAGCTTTATATAAAAAAATCCCTTTCTGCCGAAAGGGATTTTTTGTTTCAAACCGGATTCTACAATTGCTGTAAATAAAAAAGCCCTCCATTGCTGAAGGGCTTTTTCTGTATTTAATTCTAAGGATTACCTTTTGATCACACGAACGGTTTTCAGGTTTTCGCCCTGTGTTACAATAATATTGTAAACACCGGCAGGGTAACTGTTTCCTAATTCCTGTTCTTTTAGGTCGGTTGCGCTTACTTCACGAACTTCGATCAGTTTGCCCAACATGTCGTAGACTTTTATATTTACGTTATCGCTTATTGAAGTAGCGATGTCAAGGTTGAATCCGTTTGCAAACGGGTTTGGATAAGCCACTGCATTAAATCCTGACACATTATCTGCATCTTTTGTGGACGGAATTTCAGGCGCGCTTCCGCCAGGAGCCGTGATCGTACAAATTGATCCGAATTCAGACCAGTCATCCGTCGTTTTTACTGAAACCTGAACACGGTACAATGCTCCGGGAACATATCCAGGAATTTGATTGAACGAAAAGTACTGAAGTCCGTTGCTTACAATAATGCTTTCCCCTGAAAGGAAGTTGGTCACTTTAAATCGGTAGTTGGTTACATACAACAATACCTGGCTGCGCACAAGCGAATTCTTCGAAGCTACTATTCCGCCGCAAACATCAAGTTTTGGAAGATCTGGCGAGGTAACCTCACAAGCCGTACCGTAGTAACCCAACCATTTGCCATAGCGCTGCAATTCTACAGACACTTCATACTTGGTAGCATAATCATAATGTGCCAGTTGCGTCAGGTTGAAGTAATGATTCTGACGTTCGATCGTTTGCACTTCCGATGTTCTTGTGTTTACCACTTTAAAACGGTAACCTGTAGAACCAACCACTCTCCAGTTGGCATTGATGCTGTGGTAAATTTTCTCTAAAACTGAATTACATCTTTCAGATGCAAGCGCTGTCGTAATCAAAGGAAAACCTTCATCAAAATCACCATCGCAGTTGTTGTCAATTCCGTCGTAAGGAATTTCGGTAGCACCAGGATTTATTTCCTTAATTGCATCATTACAGTCTGTATTATTTACAGAATGACCTTCTGGAGCTGTTGTAGCGTTAACCGCACAAACTGCAACCTGATTTCCTGCTCCGTAAGTGTCACCATCTCCATCAACATAAAATGGGAATGTAGCATGTTTTGTATTGTCATCGTCGTTACAGTCACTTCCAAGTGAAGTGGCTGCGTAACCAACAGGAGTTGTAGCTCCGTAACAAACTGGCACTAACGCACCAACGGTATAGCCGTCACCATCTGCATCCACATAGAAATTTCCGGTTCTGTAAATGTTTACGTTGGTGTCATCGCAATCGGTATTGTTAGCTACATATCCTGCAGGCTGGCCTGTACAGGAAACTACACTTGAAGCAGCGTTTCCAAAACCGTCACCATCGGTGTCAGCATAATAAGTTACGTTTGCGTTTACTGCAAGTGCAACAGTGTTGTTAGCAGAAATTGCAACTGCAGGAACACCATTTCTCTGAATATAAGTTACTGTTAAAACCTGAGTATTGTTTACTGAAGTCAAAGTCAACGGAAAACTTGAATGTCCTGAAGCGTCCGATACCAAACCAGTAATGGTTTGTGTTGCTCCGCCGTTGATGTTGTAAGACAGCGAGAATGTATTTGAAGGCGTTAATCCTGTCAACAAGAAAGTAGCAGATGCGCCTTCACAAACAGCAGCTTGCGTAATTCCACCAAGTGTTGTAGGGGTTGTTGCAGTTAACACATCTACTGTATTTGAATTTGCTGATGCATTCGAACCACTAACCGCTCTAACTCTGTAATGATAATTTGTATTTTCATTTAGTCCTGAAACTGCCTGAGATGTAGTATTACCGCCCGGAACAAGTAAATTTTCATATCCTGTTACGAAAGTTGATGGCGAAGTGGTCATCGTGTGACTTCCAAGATTGGATACCGTATCAATATCATATTGGATCCACTCTGTCGCTAATGTTGGAAATCCGACTACAGAGATAGTTACTCCAGACAAAACCGTTGGTTTTCTAACCAATGTTTTATCAAGTGTAGAGAAAGTCCCTGAAGTCCAAGCAACACCTGGATCAGATCCAATCGCTCCAAAAATATCCACGTACTGTGACGTTGAGATTTTCCACAATCCGAAAGCATCGTCTCCATTATGATTGATTGTAGAAGAAACGATTGTCGTACCTGTATAAACTGTTGATTGGTTATTTCTGTAAACTACAGTTTGACCATCAGCCAAATTCCCATCTAAAGTCTGGCTTGAAGAAGGTGATGAACCACCATTAGCAAACAAACGCAATTGATAATTGCTCAAATCTACAGTTGCACCAGTACCGTTATAAATCTCAATGTATTTATTGTTTGAAGATCCTTCAAGGTATTCAGAAAAGATCAAATCAGTAGCCTTCATTTCAGGAGTAAAATTTGTCGAAGTACTTACATCTAGTCTGTAAGCTGTCGCCCCTGGGACAGCCAGCCAATTTGCGGTAAAGCTATTTGTCGTTGGTGCTGAACTTGCTCCGCCAGCCACAGGTGCTGAAACATTGGATGTCAAGAAAGACTGTTGCGCTCCATGAATAGTTCCGGAAGCGTCTACAATATATGCTTTAAAATAGTAAGTTGTATTTGGCTGTAGTCCAGTTAATGATGTAGAGAAAGCACCTCCTGAGATTCCTGAGGCCGGCGCAGGATTTCCTGTTCCATTTACAAAATTATTTTGTGTGCTGTATTCAAATCCATAAGATGTAAATGCCGAACATCCGGCTGTAGATGTAGCCGAAATTGTGGCACTCACGGAAGCCAACGCGGAGCCTGATCCGGTTGTAACCGTCCCAGGAGTATTGATTCCAGCACCTGTAACCGCAACGTTATATGTCGATGCAACACCGCCTCCGCTAACCGGAATATTTCCATTGTAGCTTTGAACCGCAGTTGGAGTAAATTTCACATAAACCTGTTGCGCAATCTCGCCTGAAGCGGGAGCTAATGTTAAAAATGCTGAGTAAGCACCAGATTCACTTGTCGAAAAAGTATAATTAGACAAAGGCCCAACCATGACATTGGCTGTGGTCAGATTGAATCCGTATAAGTTAAAACTTCTTGCAACAGAGGTCGTGTTGTCACAAACATTTCCAAAACCAGCTAAAGCATCACTTTGAAAATATGGAGAAGTCGAAATACCTGTTCCAGACACCGATATATTCTGTGTAGTTGCTCCTGTAGATGTAAAAGCCACATTGCCTTCACGCAAAATTGGAGACGTTGGCTCAAACCTTACATAAGCAGTAGTCGATGCCACAGTTCCTGATGCTGGCGTATAAGTGATGCTTTGTGTAAAAGTTACATTGTCTTTACTCACTTTATAATCCGTAGGTGCCGTTACGACAAGATTTGCCGTTAAACGAGCTCCACTGAGTGTAAATGATTTTGAAGTTGATTGCGCACCCACATTTGTATTGGCGAATGCAGTCAAAGAAGTAACACTTGGTGTGATGGTTGGCGGAACGACAGTTGTAATGACTAAGTTGTCGATAAAGGCTCTACCTGCTGTCGTTTCAATCTTCACCGTCGAATTTGCAGTACCGCCAGTAAAACTAAGGGTTTTAGTTTCAAAAGTATCACCCATCTTAGCTGTGTAAGTTGATGTTTGTGCCGTCAGTCCAGTAGCAGTTACCCTTATATTACCTTCAACCGAGGACCATCCTTTTACATCAAATTGAACAGTAAAAGAACCTCCATCAGTACTTAAATTTAAAGTTTTAGAAGTTAGAGACCCAGTCGCACTGCCTGATCCTAATCTAACTGATCCTCCTGCTTGATACACCGTAGATGAAGCTGAAAAATTATTGCTTACCGACCATACCGTACTGGATCCACTTGTTGCAGTACTATTTCCGGAAGAGGCCGTCCCGAAAGCCTCAGTTAATAATACCGTTTGGGAGAATACATTGCTGTTCATCCCAAGAAAGGCTAAACATAGAAACAATACTTTCAGCAAATTGCCGGAACATTGGTTCGTTTCGTTTTGTAACTGTTTTTTCATATTTAATTATTTAATTTGACAATCGGCAAAGTTATATGATTCAACTATATATTTAATACTCTGATGTTAAGATTTTATTAACATTAGAAATCAATTAACACTTACGGATAAAATCAAAATTTGGATTTGTTTTTTTTTATTGTTTATTGTTAAAAAACGTGCTGTAAATCCTGACACACGGTTATCGGTATTTTCGCGCTCTTGTATGGTTGGATTTCCCCTACATGCTCCTCCTTTCGCCTGCCCGATTTTAATCGCGCGCATGAGTTAGAAATTGTAGGCAGAAGATGAACTTCGGACTTTAGTTTGCAACTAAAAACTGTCAGAACAGCTTCAATTTTCAAATTTTATAGATAGTCCGGAGCCAAGATGACATGCGGAAAAAAAATATTAAAAATATTTTTTTACTTGTTACAAAATTTTCATGCCGGATTTTTTGTAACAGATATCGTTACAAAATTTTCAAATCAAATTTTTTGTAACAGATATTGTTACATTTTTTTCGGCGAGAATTTTTTGTAACAGATTTTTTTTTTCGATTGAATGACACAAATCAGCAACTTAAAATTCAAAAAATTATTTTATTCCTCGTGAAGTTTTGCTCGTTTTTGGAACTGCCGCGCGCGGAGTTATTTTTAGATTCAAAATTTTTTCCGAATGGGTACGTAAGAGTCGGCACGCCAAAAACGCATGGTGTCTTCGTTGTTGGAAAATCGGCAGACCTATTTTAAGTTGTTGGTTAACCGTTGTAGCTTTTAGTGTAAAAATATCTTCGCCTTAAGTTTGGTATTGCTTTTAAGGATTTCTTATGCCCTTCAGACTTGCGGTACTTATCGGATCGGTTGCGACCAGTTCAGACTCCACACTCGAAATAATGCTGCAATTCATCTAAATAAAAAAGCCTTTCCCAAACGGGAAAGGCCTTTTCAACTAATAATCTATTCTAAGTATACTTACCTTTTAATCACTCGAAGTGTTTTCACATTTTCCTCTTGCGTCACAATAATATTGTAAACACCTGCAGAATATCTGTCTCCAATTCTTTGTTCTTTAAGATCTGCTACTGAAACTTCACGAACTTCGATCAGTTTGCCTAACATGTCATATACTTTAAGGTTCACCGAGGCGTTGCTTGCAGTTGTAATATCCAGTCCGAATGCGTCTGCATAAGGGTTTGGATACGCAGCCACTTTAAATGCTACCTGCTGTTCCACTTTTGTAGATGGAATCTCAGGCGCAGCACCTCCAGGAGCAGTAATGGTACAGGTATCTCCAAAATCTGACCAGTCACCAGTTGTTTTCACAGAAACCCGTACGCGGTACAAGGCTCCAGGAACATAACCCGGAATTTGATTGAATGAGAAGTACTGCAATCCATTAGTTACAACAATGGTTTCTAACGTCGTAGCATTTTTCACTTCGAAACGATAGTTGGTCACATATAACAATACCTGACTACGAACCAAAGAGTTTTTAGAAGCTACAACACCACCACAAACCTCAAGTTTTGGAAGATCTGGTGTCGTGATCGTACAAGCACTACCATAGTAACCCAACCAGATTCCGTTGCGCTGAATCTGTACAGAAACTGCATAAGATGTCGCATATTCAAAATGCGGCAACTGGTTAAAGCTGAAATAATGATTAGGACGATCAATTGAATCGGTAGCCTGAGTTACCAGATTTACTACTTTAAAGCGGTAACCTGTAGCCAATGGTGTTCTCCAGTTTGCAGCATTGATGCTGTTGTAGATTTTTTCCAATTTGGTGCCACATTTGTCAGCCGCGATCGTTGTTGTAAGACGTGTAAACCCTTCATCAAGGTTGCCATCACAGTTGTTGTCGATACCATCATAAGGAATTTCGGCAACGCCCGGATTGATAGCAGCGTTGTTGTCTTTACAATCTCCACCCACTGCAGCGTATAGCGCAGGTTTTGTACAAGCAAGAATTGTAGGAAGGGATGAATTTCCATAATTGTCGTTATCAGCATCAACATACCAGGCAGTTGCTGTATTTACAGTTACCGTGACAGGAGCTGAAGCGCTGCAACCTGAACCTGTTGTTACTGTTCCAGTGTACTGTGTAGTAGTTGCTGGTTTCGCGTAAACTGAGGCAACAGCAGTACCCGTATAAGCAACAGTTCCAGCCGCATCAGTATACAATCCTGTAACAGGAGTATAAACTAAAAGCGGAATTGGTGTACTGCTGATTGAACGTGATCTGTTCACTTCTTCTTCTCCACAAACTGCATCAGTATGTGTGTAGAAACGAATCACTGCAGAGGCCGTTGGAACGAAAGTAATTGGCGACGGACCTGACGCCAAGATTGTTGTACCCCCAGCATTACTTACTGTAATATAATCACCAGTTCCTGATGAAGTAAGAACATACTTATAGTTTACAAGTACATTCACATTAGAGTACTCTCCTGCATAGCCATTGCTGGTTATCGCAGCCGATACCCCATTATTCACAGGTGTAAATGTTGCTGTAGGCCATACTCCCGAAGTTGCCGTTAAACAACCCCCACTGATCGTGTTTACCGAACCTGCTGCAGAAACTAATACCGGAGCACCTACGCTACAAACTTGTGGTGCCGCTGGTGCGAACACGATGGCCGCAGGCAATGGATTAACCGTAACCACAACCGTAGCTGTATTTCCACAACCTGCTGCATTGTTTGCAGTAAGGGTGTAAGTCGTCGTAGTAGCTGGATTAAAAGTATATCCAGTTGCAGCCGTTCCGCTTACTCCTGTTGCTGGCGACCAAACATAAGTGTCATAATCAGCAACTGTAGAAGTAATTGTAATAGGAGTTGTTGTCGCAGCACCTGTACAAACCGCTGCTGTAGCTGCGCTTAAAGTGAGTACCGGAGAAGCAGTTACCGTGGCAGTAACAGCCGTTCTAGCAGAAGAACAGGTCACTACATTTGAACCACCAAAAATAAGTTTAGGCCTATCCAATGATCTGCTTGTTACACCCGCAGTTCCTGTAGCTGCCAAAACGGCGGCTGCAGTTGCACTGTCAACTCTAAACGATTGGCTACTGTAATTTGTAGTCACGTCATATCTGATAGTACTGCTTGTGTTTAAAGTATTGGCGTTACTCCAGCTTGTAGATACTACAATATTTGAAGTTCCGTCCCAATTAAAAGGCGTACTGAAAGGCAAAGTGTTAACACCCACAACAGGTGTCACAGTAACATTGTTCACTACTGTTGACAGTCCGCCCAGGATTGAAACCGGAGTTGGGAAAGTAGTCAATGCAGTAGTTCCCATTTGAACAGTAAATCCTTGCAATGTTGCACCAGCTGATGTGACTTCAAATGCCACACTGTTGATGCTACCTGCCTTGATTCCGGCTGCAGACAATTCGGCAGCAGTAATCAAATACTGTCCTTTGAATCCTCCGTAACTTCCGTTCGTAAGGTTGTAGCTGATCGCGCTACCTATAGAAGCACCTGCTCCTACGGCCGAAGTACCAGCACCGATATTTTCTGCACTAACATAGAAATTGGTAGTTGCAGATACCGTTGGAGTCGTAAAGCTTGTTCCGCTAGCCAATGGAGCGCCGCCTGTAGCAGCTGCGTACCATCCTAATGTAGTTCCGGCAGATCCTGTAGCATTTAAAACTGCTGTTCCCGTTCCACAACGCTCTGCTCCAGTTGAAGCCGTTACCTGTGGATTGTTAACTGTTACAGTTACAATATTGGTATCCGAGAATCCTCCGCTCGCACAAGTAACACGCAAGAAATAAGAAGAATTTTGTGAAATTACAGGTGTTGTATAAGTTGCTGATGTAGCAGCTGAAATTGGACCTGTAATGGTATTGTGCCATTGCATCGTAATACCGGTTACCCCTGCACTAAATCCTGAGGCAGTTAATACTGCTGATCCTGATTGACAAACGCTGGATACCGATGATACTGCTGTACCTGCTACCGGGTTTCCTGAACAAGCAGGTGCAGTAGAGATATTTAGCACGTAATCTTCAGTTTCTCCATACGCAGCAGGTGTACACGCGCCAGCAACAGTGTATACTGCGTTCGCTCCACCACGGATACGCATACGCGTGATTCCTGTAGCGGCTGTGTACGGAATTTCAAAAGTATAGACCTTTGTTCCATTGGCTCCTGTAACAGAAGCTGCTGTGCTGATTCCAACATTTTCGTCAGCTTCAAAGCCACCGTTTCTGTTGTAATCAATCCACACCGCACTGTGCTGTGTAGCATCAGATCCGAAAGTTATAGCCACAGACATACTTTGTCCCTGAACGACATTTAAAGATGTGTCAGTATACAAGGCATACCAAGGTGCTACGGCAGAAGATGCCTGCGTGAGATTGGTGCCTGCCGTAACATTTGAGATAACAACGTTTGTAATCCCATTAGTAGCCGACATGGCAGCATTTGTACTTGTTGGTGCACAATATGCAGAGATACTCAATTGAGCCCCTGTTGAATTAGATGAACAACCACCCGCAGTTACAACTGCTCTGTAATATCTTGCGACACTCGCACTTGCAGTTGACGAAAGCACCACAGACAAGGTTGCCGTATCGGCTCCCGTATAAGTGATTCCCGCTGGAGTTGCATTTGCAACATTTTCATAAGGACCAGCCAGAGCTGTTGCGTATTGCCATTGGTAAGTTGCCCCAGGAGTGGTAGACACTACAGTAAATGTTGGTGTCGTTCCTGTATATGCAGCAGCATTAGCTGGTTGTGAAGAGATTGCCGGAGCAAAAACGTTCAGTCTTGCAGCTGCCGAAGCTATTGGCAAACATGGTGTGGTTCCGCTAACAAGCGCCTGGTAATAATAAGTACCAGTTGTTAATGTCGCTGAAGTTGTTGCTACCGTTAATGTAGCAGTATCAGCGTTTGTATAAGTAGCTCCGGCCGGAGTACCATTTACAACATTTGAGAATGAAGTACCATCGGCAGAGTATTGCCATTGAATTGTTGAAACGCCTCCTGATGCCGCAACTGTAAATGTACTGGAGCCTCCAGTACCACATACGGTTTGATCGGCTGGACTTGAATCGACAGAAACACCTTCATTAATCGTAAGGCTTGCTGTATTTGACTCTGCAGTATTGGCTGGGCCAACAACATTTACCTGATAAATCCATCCTGAATTTTCAAGCACCAAACCACTAACCGTTAAAGTGTTGGTTGTAGCACCAGAATAAGTGATACCGTCAAAAGTTCCGTCCACAACTGTTTCAGGACCAAAGGCACGGTCTTCTTTCCAAACATAACTATTTACAGTTCCTGAGGTCATCACAGCAAATGTTGCTGTCCCATTTCCTGTAGAACATAAAATTGCGTTTGCAGGATCTAGTGTAATACCGGTATCTCCTACATTTAATTTAGCTCCCGAAGACTCAAAGTCCTGACATGGACTAACTGCGGTGATGTAAACCTGGTAGAAATTGCCATTTAAACCAGCAGGCGTACCTGTGATTGTTAATGTGGCAGTATCGACGCCGCTGTAAGGTGCACCATTTGAAAGTGCAGAGAAAGTATTTCCACCATCAGTAGAAACCCTCCATTGGTAACTTACAATATCTCCTGTAGCAGTTACTGAATAAACCGCATTGCTACCCGTTACCACAGTTTGTGTCACAGGGTTGCTTGAAGTTACAGGATTGTTCACAGTTACGTTAGATGTCACCGTTGTTGAACAACCAAAATCTGTTACAGTATAAGTTATTCCAACAGTTCCTCCGGAAACAGCTGTAACAATTCCCGCATCATCAACTGTGGCAATTGCAGTGTTTAAAGAAGCCCATACACCTCCGTCATTGACGTTATCCAAATCGACGCTTTCACCAACACAAAGTGGCGAACCACCGTTTGTAATAGGCGCAACAATCGGACTTGGTGTTACTGTAAAGGTGTTGGCACTGGTACCAGTTCCTTTTGCAGACGTGATCGTAATGTTTCCAGTTGCCAATCCGGCTGGCGCAACAGCAGTGATACTAGTATCGCTGTTTACTGTAAACGAAACCGCATTTACACCATTGAACATGACAGCAGTCGCACCTGTGAAAGCGTAACCTGTCAGCGCAACAGTAGTTTGTCCGTCAAAACACACATTTGCAGGCGTAAAACCGGCAATTTGTGGTGCAGGAACGTCAATAGACCAGTTGTCGATAGAAACGTCGAAGTCTCCTGCCAGCCAATTGGTAGACAATCTTGTGATTACAGCAGATCCAACGTAAGCAGACAGATCATATTTGTAGTTCACATAGTTTGTTCCTGTAAAAGTAGTAATGGTACTTAGCGGCGTGAATGAACCACCACAATCGGTACTGATCTCTACAACCACATTACCCCAACCTGCTGCCGGAGTTCCGTAAGGAGACGCATAGTTAGATAGTTTAAGATCGAATGAGAACGCAGTTCCGGCGGTGATCAATCCGTAATTTGGACTTGTCATTTTTACTGCAGTCGCACCTGAATAAACACGTCCGAAAGCATTCGATCCCGGATTACCGGTAGCACCTCTGTTGCTTCCGATACCGATTGCACCATTTACAGTCCATCCGCCTAAAGTATTCAGGTCAGAGAAGTTTTCGTGTAAAGGAAGTGGTTTTGGATTTGCGTTAATTTCAGCAACATCAGAATAAGTAAAAAGTCCTGAATTTGAACAAGTCACTTTCAATCTGTATTTGATTGTAGTTCCGGCAAAATTTGGCGGTGTGAATGCACTGGCTGTAGCACCAGAACCACCGATTGCATTTACCCATGTACTACCACCATTGGTTGATTGCTCCCATTGGTAAGTAATTCCAATGGTCGTTGAAGCTCCGTTTACATTGAAAGGCAATGCCGGAGTTCCGGTACACATACTCTGGAACGCTGGTACAACCGCACCGGCAACGGGAGTTCCGTCACAAGGCGTACTTACTTTAAAATTATCGAAAGCGACGTTGTAATCTCCAGACAACCTGGTATAAACTACCTTCACTTTAATGTATTTCCCAACGTAAGACGTTAGAGGATACGATTTTGTTCTCCATCCCGCAACCGCATCATTGGTTACTGTTTCCAGTGTTGCGTATGTTGCTCCGAAATCTGTTGAAACAGAAACAACAAAACCACCAGAACCTAAAGCCGGTTGCCCGTATGGTGAATCGTAATTTGCTTTCGCGTAATCAAACGCGAGTATTTGTCCGGCAACAATAGGTCCTAAACTTACTGTTGTGAAAGTTGCCGAAGGAGTCGATGACCAAAGGTTCTGAGTAATTGTATTTCCCGGATTTCCTTCCAAACCTGTAAAGAATCCAAACTGCATGTCGCTTGTCCAGTTGGCAGGAACCGTTGTACCAGAAAATTCCTGAGTATAAGGAACTGCCTGAACTACAGGCGCTGTGAAAGTCGCAGCGGATGTCCAATTGCTGTAATCTGCAGCAGCACAATGTGCACGTACATAAACAGAGTAAGAAGTATTCACTACCAAACCTGTTATGTCTGCAGTGGTAACACCAGAAGCCGTAGTCCCGGCAACAAACAGACCAGTTGCTCCACTTCCGGCTAAACCTGAAGTACGCACCTCGTATTCATACCCATTTGTTGCTGGTGTTGAAGGTGCAGTCCAACTGATTGTAGCTGTCGTACCTGATGTTGGTGTCGCTGTAAATGCTGTAGGGACGGTACATGTTGGAGCAGTAGCAATTGAAAAATTATCAAAAGCCAGATCGTAATCTCCTGCAGTCCATGTCGCAGATATCCTGAAAGAAATATCCTGTCCGGTGTAAGCCGACAAGAGATAGGTTTTACTATTCCAGCCTGCTGTCGCAGAATTTACAGTATCAATGGTATTCCAAGTGCTTCCGTAATTTGTGGAAACCTGCACAAGAAAGCTACCCCATCCTGATGGTAAACCGTAAGGCGAATCATAATTTGCAACTTTATAGTCAAACGAAAATGCTTGTCCCGCAGGAACAGGACCATAATTGGCCGTGTTAAAAATTCCGGTAGTTGCAAGATCATAAAGATTTTTATAAATATTGTTCCCTGGATTGCCTGTTACGCCTCTAGCAGAACCAATAGTCCAGGCAGAGGTATTTACCCAGCCGGTTGGCAGAGTCGTAGCCGCAAATCCTTCAGTCCACGGAATTCCCTGAACCGCTGGTGTTGTAAACACAGATGATGGTGTCCAAGAACTGTAATCTGTTCCGGCACAATGTGAACGAACGTATGCTGTATAAGCAGTAGCTCCGGCCAATCCCGTAACGTTTGCTGTAAGTATCCCTGCTGCAACGTCACCGCTGGCAACAAGTCCAGTCGCTCCGCTTCCGGCAGTACCTGAGGTTCTTACTTCATACTGGTAGCCGTTTTCAGGTGCAGTAGTTGGAACCAACCACGATATAGTAGCTGAAGTTTTAGCAACATTAGCAACTGTTACTGAACTTGTAGCAAGACAACTTGGAACATCTTCAATATTTAAATTGTCAAGTGCTATGTTGCAAAAACCGCTTCCAAAGTTAGAAGTCGCTTTGTATCGGATGCGAATTGTTGAACCGGCATAAGCGGCCAAAGAAATTACTTTTTCTTCCCAAGCAGCTGTTGCAACGGTGTTTGCAGCATTTGCAGTGTAAGTTGCAGCCGCAGTCCATGTCGAACCACCATTTGTACTTACTTCCACAACAAGGTTGTTCGTTCCACTAGTGGCACCCATCCATACATTAAACCTCAGCCTCTTTACTATCGCAGGCAATTCAAATGCTGGAAGGTTAAGATAATATGGGTTGTATGTTGTTGAAGCATTGAAATAATTCATTCTCAAAAAGTGCGATCCTTCAAACGGAGCGGCTGCCCCGTGGGCCGCATCTGCAGTCACTCCTTCCCAATGGTAGGTAGCGCCTGTGGCGCCTTCTGTAGCGGTGACGCAAGACGGTAATGCAACCGCATTAAAACCTTGCACGTAAGGATAGGTATTCACATTATTACACGGTGTTACAAAAGCTACAGAAGTCCATCCACTAAAAACAGAACTTTCACAGTTTGCACGTACATACAATGTATAAGATGTATTTGCAGTCAGCAGGCTCGTAGTTGCGGTGAGTGTTCCCGCAGCGGTAGATCCGCTGTCTGCCAAACCAGTCGCTCCGCTTCCCGCGGCACCTGAAGAACGAACTTCCCATTGGTAACCACCTGTAGGCGCACTTCCCGACGCTGGCCAGGAAAGATTTGCTGCTGTAGTCGTTGTCGGTACTGCCGTTACTGAGGCAGGTGCCTGACAAGCAGCCGGTGTAGAAAACGTACCCGTTGCGTTGTAACCGTCAGATGTCGTTCCTGTTACAGTTGGAATGTGTGAATAAATCGAAGTAGCAGTACCATTAGATGCTTGTACACGTACCTGATATTTTGTAAGTTCCGTTAATCCGGTAAGAACAACTGAATTTGTAGCTACGGGATTCCCGCTCCAGTTTGTCCATCCGCATGATCCCACTACCCTGTATTGGACATTGTATTGGGTTGCCCCAGTTGGCGCTGTCCATGAAACGGTGGCTCCGGAAAAGTTAATTCCCGTGACAGCTGCAAAAGTTCTTACAGGAGCCGGAGCAGTTTGTTTTGTCCAAGTATATGTAAGTCCTGAATTTGGCTTCACTGCAGCATTTGCTGACGCAAAATACATCGTACTTGAATTGGCTGGTGCCGTTACAGCACTACTCCAATCACAAGTCACCGGTGATCCGGTGGTGTTTATAGTGAGGTTGTTTACATCAGTCGCAAAGGTTGTTGACGTTCTAAAACCAACCTGGGGCGACGAAGAAGGAAAGGATCCCTGAGTACAGGTTCCGTATACAAATCTGATATTTCCTGTTGTCGTATCAAGGCGGACCTGAAAATTCAGGACATCATTGTTACCAGATAAGCTATAACGGGAAACATTTTCCCATTGAAACACCAATTCAGACCCAACAGCCTGATAATACCATGCTGATGTAGCTGCGGTTGACAAGCCCAAATCGACTCCAAATGGCGCTATTACAACACCTGCAGTGGTCAAACCTGTTGTTGATGACAGCGGTGTGTAATTTGTTGTCGTGGTTGGAGCAGTGGTTGTATACAGGCTTAGCCTTCCATTACTGTTCATCTGGTAATTCGTGTAACTCACACCATTTACCGTAAAGGCAGCCAATCCCGTAAGGACATGATTCACATCATCCGCATAAGCAGTGCTCAGCGCAGTTGCGCCTCCAGCAACCGTTAACGGCGTGTAAGTCCCGGCGGAAGAAGCAAATCCGTAGTTTGCAGGTGTTTGTGCAAACATGCTGACGGGCAGCAGAAAGCTTACAAGCAACAACAAACCCATAAGCCAGGACGCTCGTCCGGCTTTCGTGTGATAAGAGGGCGGAGAGCCACATCCTTCTCCCACATCATTTTTGAGCCAGGCATCCCTGCCACTACTCAAAGAATTGTAGTTTATAATCATAAATAAAAAAATTGGGTTAAAATAATGCGTTAATATATAAAATAGTTAATAATACGTTAATAAAAATGCCGCTAAATCGTTAAAACACGCATTTAGACGATAAAGTTTGACCGCAAACGGTATAGTTAAAGCTGCCAAAAAAACGGTAGACTTCTTAATGCTTTGTTAATTTTTCAAAACTTCTGCTAAAAAACCCCTTCCGCAAGAAAGGGGTTTAAACTCTTTCAAATTACCTCCTAGAAAATAATCTTTTTATTTACCACGATTCCCTGATCTGAAACAATCCGCACCAACAAGACCTGTTGGGCTGCTTTCAGATTCGAAATCACAGCATTGTTGCTGTTAATATTTTGCCTGTATAACAATTCCCGACCATTGACATCGAATATTTTCACTGAAGCCATCGTATATTCTGATGTCCGCAGGTTGATTCCGTTTTGGTCTTTATAAACCACTACCGCGCTTTCAGTGAACTGATTTGCATTGGTCGCAAGAACATTTTCTGTTACGTAATGCACGACAAAGCGGGTATCGAATGTTCCAGCTTCCGTCACAAAATTGTAACTGCCCTGGCGTAAATCATAGTACGCTCCGGTAAGTTTATCTTCGAGATAAATGGCTTGCGTTTCAAACAAACCGTCTCTCGCAGACAAATCAATGGAGTAAGATCCCGGGGTGGTTACTTTAAGCCCGAGCGGAATTTCTTCATTTGCATCAAATGGCAATGCCCTTCCCTGAATGCTTAATTTTTTATCGCCCAAGACCGAATAGAGACTTACCGCATTTCCAACTTCCATCACTTCTCCATCGTAACCGGCGTCATAAGCATTTGAAGCATTTTCGATATACCCTATAAGCGCCTGTTTAAAAGCACCCTGGTCATTTTTAAGATCCAGCCAAAAACGGTTTTTCTGAATATTTTCAGCAAACTCCCCTGTTTTATAGAAGTTGCCGTTGTTGCCACCCAAACGCATGGAATTGTTGAAAACCATTGTTCCGCTGTTGGCACATGCTGCCATAAATCCTTGTCCGGCCGCAATATATTTTGTCGGCGCCAGGCTGTTTCCGTTTCCGGTGCCAGTCGGAGGTACTCCGGTTGCAGTACCACCTGTAATGTTAAGACTGGCGTAATCCATACTGTTGGCATATTGTCCGTTTACAATCGGATGGTTGTGTGTCCAAAAATACAAGGTCGTACCAGTTCCCAATGTCGCCGCATTTTGAGCCATAAATAGCTCAGCATTGATCGCACTTGGATAAGGGTTACCTACAAAGTTGATGTTGTTGGCACCGTTCACTACAATTGGAATTTCAACAAGTCCGTTATTTGGAACACCCGTAAACTGACCAGGATATACCTGTGGTGTGGCTGTAAAGGTGTAAGGCGCACGAATCAGATAACCACGTCCGGGCGTCATGTTTGTTGCCGCAGGCGATGTAATGGTTTCCCAATTATAACTAGTAGGGTTCCACCAGAAATACTTGTCAAATCTTGTATTTGGAGAGATGGCCTGTAATGTATTGAATTCCATTGGCGAAGACCAGAACGTATAATCGTAAGCTACCATTTGTGGTGTTGTTCGTTTGTATAGTATATTGCCAGAATTTGCCGTTTTACTGGTTGTCGTTTGCAACAAACTGGCATTATTTTCAAAAATCAGGGAGCCAGCAGTTACATTAACGCCATTCTCAACAGTTAACGTTACATTCGGATTTACAGTTACCGTTCCACTCAATACGCGTACTGAACAAGCAGCCATATTTGTTGCCATCGTAAAATTCCCGTTGAATACCACTTGTTTGGAGGCATCCGGCAGTCCGTTGCTCCAAGTACCAGTATAGGTTGTTGTTGGAACATTTATGGTATGTATCGTTGAATATGCATTTGAACATCCTCCCACAGACACCACTGCGCGGTAATAATGCGTCGAGGAAACCGAACCGATTAACGCTGAAGACAAAGAGCTCAAACCTGCTGAACCTGCAATATTGGTAACGTTTACCGTAAATGCCGCATCTTCCGCCTGCTGCCAGTACAAGACTGTTCCCACAATTCCGGTCGCAGAAATTGCCGCCGCAGGAGATCCGCCGCAGGTAACCTGGCTTGGCGTTGTAACTGTACCTCCAGAAATTGGCGTTACCGTGATATTTGCTGTAGTGGTCGTGGAACAACCAATACCAGTTGATGCGCTTGCCGTGTAAGTTGTTGTTGTAGAAGGCAACGCATAAACAATCGCCGCTCCTGCACCAGCCACATAGGGAACTGTAGCGTCTGCATCGGTAAACAATCCAGCGGCAGGCGTCCAGGTGATTGCAGAATTCGAACTTCCGCTGATCAAAACGTTGTCCATAGCCCAACCCCAATCCCAGGTCGCATCATATTTAAATCTGAGAACGAGATTGTCAAGTCCTTTATAAGGCGTCAAATCAATAATTTCATTTTTAAAATTTGTTGGCTGTCCCTGATTTGTAGTAAAAACCCTGAGCGGAACAAATGAGCCTCCATTCACAGAAATTGCAACTTCAGCCTGCTCCCCTCCAACGGTCAGGAAGTAGTGCCAGAAATTCAGAGAGGCCGTAGTAAAGTTTACCAAACTAAAAGCAGGAGAAAACAAAGCCGAAGAAGTAACCGAACCCTGTCCTTTGACATCAGAATCCGACATTACAAAAGTCGAGTTGTCGTTACTGTGTACTGTGTACAAGTCGAAAGCATTCCATCCATCCGGGTACAATCCCCATGACGCAGGATCTGATGTTCCCGCCAGCGCGGTTTGTGTCCAGCCTTCCGCAGCACTATTGAAGCTTTCCAAAAGAATCGTTGTACCTGTAACCACACCGCCAGTCGAAGAAATTTGCTGCGCCACCTGCCCCTGACATACTGTCGAAGACGTACTCGGCGTTAAAACAATTGATGTTGGCGGAAGGTTTACGTTTACGTTGAAACTCACAGTATTGGATTCAAAAGTGGTATTGTTAAAAGCGGTCAATGTATAAGTCGCATTCGTAGCCGTATTGAAAACATAGCCTGAGCCCACTGTTCCGGTAACACCACTAGCTGGCGACCACGAAAAAACATTGTAGCTCGCTGTTCCTGTAGTAACATTAACAGTTGCAGAATTTGTCCCGGCACACATGGTTGTTGAACTGGTACTCAAAGCCAAAGCTGGAGCCGGCTGGATTACAAATATAGAGTAGTCTTCAAATGCCTGATAGGTGGCAGTACGGCATGGCGTAAGCGCAGCCGCACTTCCAAAAAGATGGTCGCGTCCACCAATTCTCAAACGATGCGATCCCAACGACGCTCCTGCAGGAACCGTAAAACTTGCATTTAGCACAGATGGGTTTGTAGCCGCCGATGTCCCTGCGTAAACTTCCTCACCGGAATCCTCAAAGTCGCCGTCATTGTTCCAGTCTACCCAAATCCTGGTTTGGTAGGCATAACCCGCTGTTTGATAGGTAATGGCAACTGGAACGGTCGCTCCTCTCGAAACGCTCGCACTCAAACTGGAGTAGTCGCCATATCCGGCAGCTTCCCTACCCGAACTGTTATTGATAGATCCCATGGTCACATTGGTAATCCCTGTTCCATCAAATAACGTGGCAGCTGGCGCACAATATCCGGTAACGTTCGCTGGTGCCGTTGTAAAAGTGGCAGCCACCGGCGTCCAGCTGCTGTAATCGCCGCTTCCACAGTTGGATCTCACCCACCAATAATAGGTAGTGTTTGCGGTAAGTCCGCTGATGTTTTGCAGGATGCTGTTTGTATTCCCGGATGGTATCGTGTTTGCATTGGGCGCTACATTCGCAGTGCTGTAGTAGTATTCATAACCGGATCCAGGCGCATTTGTTGGCGCCGTCCAGTTTAAAAGTGCCGACGACGACGTGATCTGGCCTGAAAGCAAATTGGTTGGCGGGAAACAGGTAGTCAAAGTCACACTGATGTCATCTAAATATAATTTTCCCTGGGACGCAACCGAATAGGCACGAAACCCAAAATAGTAAACCCCTGTACTTGGTGCAATAAAATTAACCACATTGGTAAAGGGTGATGATTTTATAGATGGATGAATGGCAATCTGCGCCCCGCTGGTCATGCCTGCAACAGTTGGCGTTACGCCATAACGCACTTCCATCCTGTTTGTCAGGAACGAGAAATAGCTGTCACCACCGTATCGGTAAGACATTCTGTAGCTGGTTCCCGCCACAAGATTTACACCCTGCGTAAAAAACCATGCATTTGCAGCACTGGTGGTTGAATTGTAAACCAGGTGGTCTGAAGTGAATCCTAAGGTAGGAAAAGGCGGAGTAGAATAAACGCTTGCCGCGTCTTCGGTCACCCAGGCATTGCTGGTGGTACCCACTTTAACCATACTGGTACATGCCGGCAAATTTGGCAGGGCCGCACCGTTGAAATTCATATTGTAATCGATATTTGCCGCAGCACACAACGTTGTAAAACTGGTGCCAGTCCATGTACTGTAGTCACCGCCACCGCAATCGGAACGCACGTAAACATAATGTGTTGTTGCCGCTGGCAACCCGGTCAAAGGCTGACTCACACCACTTAACGTTCCGGTTGGCGTAGTTGAAGCAGTAGGAAGGACCGGCGATGTGGTGAGATAATATTGGTACCCGACACCCGGAGCAGGCGAAGTAGCCGTCCAACTGAATGTCGCCGTATTGATAAAGACATTGCTGGCTGTAGGGTTGGTTGGTGCGAAACAAGTGATTGGCGTCCAACGGAACAATCTGTTTGATGTAGATGCAATCGTTACTGTATTTCTCGTAAGAACTCCTGCAGCAGCCGAACTCCCCAATGCCATTGTAGCAGGAGCTACTGGCCAGGTTGTCGTTGTACTTGGATTAAATTCAAGATTTTTATAATCCGCAACAGAGGAACCTCTTAAACCAATTTGACCTGTCAATGATGTAGTTCCAGGCGTAAAAGTATTATAATGCATTTCTATAACATTGGTTCCTTCATATAACCATAGTTGAAACAACATATTTATTGAACTTCCATCAGGAATATTAGTAGCTGCAGTACCATTAGATCTTTTTACGTTCCACTGTATTTTAAGTATTCTTGAACCAGTTGAACCAGTAGTAGTATGCGTCATGTTCAAAGCTGCATTTGCAGGAACTAAATCTAAGTCCCTACCGTAAACGGAAATTGCACCAGCATACGAGGTGGTCGCAGATATCGGAGAGAACTCTGTGGCGGCTGGAGCCGTCGATCCAAAAGTCACAAATCCATTTAATGAAGCATTCAGCGTCGAATAATTACCACCGTTAAAATTAAAAGTGAATGGTATCGGCACCGCTACAACTCCATTATCAACAAATGTATTATTTGCAATTAAATTCGTACCCGAAAAACCCGAAAATCCAGGGCTAGCTAATTGCTCCAACTGATAATTGGCAACCTGCGCATTCGAGCTAAAAATTCCCGAGATACATATTAAGGTAAAGGCTACACTTTTTGAAAACAAACGAAGATTACTTTTTTCTGCAGGGCCACAAAAAAGTGAAAGTAATTTTTTGATCATAAAATAAATTTTAGGTTGGGTGGTATTTGGGCAACAAAAAAACCAGGATGAACAAAACAAGCTGGCTTTGCAATTTTCACGTTAAAACTCTGTGTTAAATAAATCTTAACGGGCTTAAATTTACATTAAAACTTAACATAAGCACAACATTGTTGATAAAAAGTGTAGTTAGTCGATGAATTGACCTAAACATCCGACAAAATACCTAGATAACAGTGTTTTTTATCATTTTAACTGACATAAATCAAATGACAATATGCGAAGATTTACAACATACGATCATTTTGATTTGCTTACTCTTAAGGCAAAATCACGTAAACAACATCTGTATTTTAACAGTATTTGTGCGTTTTGTTTTACTATTTGGAAAATATGCCAATACCTAAGATAATAACCACAATTGGTGGTCAACGACAGTTTAACCAATTCCAAATTCAACAATACCGCAATTATTTAACTTAAAGTTTTCTTAATGATAAAATCGGACTTTTTATTTGTACCAAATAACACAATATGATAATTTCAATGCGATAAAACCAACGTTCCAAAATTACCGCAAATTTTAAGCTGCATTTTGAACACCTAAACTCCCGTTCTGCAAACACCATAATTTTTGAATTGGCTGCAAAAGGTGTTTTAAAAATTGTATTTTTGTTTGTGACGACGAAAAAACATTTACAAACCTTTTATACCGCAATCATTTATCGGTCAACTTTAACTCTTTTAAATTATGAACACACCAACCAAAAACCATATAGGCCGAAAAATTAGCCGAATCCGCGAATTGAGGGACATGAAGCAGGAAGCATTGGCGCTGGCATTGGGCACAAACCAGCAAGCGATTTCCATAATGGAAAACAGCGAAACAATTGACGAAGAAAAGCTATCAGAGATTGCACAGGCTTTAGGCGTCACTGTTGATGCGATTAAAAACTTTTCGGAGGATGCGGTAATTAACTACTTCAACAATATATACAACAACGAGAATAGTCCCATTCACATAGCAACCACAAATAACAACTGCACATTCAACCCGCTTGACAAACTCATCGAGGCTTACGAAGAAAACAAAAAGCTTTATGAGCGCCTGCTTGAGGCAGTGAAAAAGAATTCTTAAATTCAGCTGGTATTTACTATGCTTTGTTCGGGTGTTGTTCGGGTCATGTTCGGATGTTGTTCGGTAAAAGGGCTTTTTTGCGAACAACATCCGAACAAAGGTGAAGCAGAGGCAGAACAAAAACATAAAAAAACCCGCATTACTTTTTGTAGCAATGCGGGTTTTTTTATGTAAGAATCGATCCTTATTTAAAAAACAATTTTCTTATATATTACTGCCCCGGTAGTAGCCGTGATCTGAACGATAAGCATTTGCTGCGCAGACATCAGTTCAGCAATGAATGATTTGCTGTTGACGTTTTTCTTCGCGTACAACTCCCTGCCGTTCACGTCAAAAATCTGAACCGATGTCATGTCAAATCCGGCAGTTTCGATTGCAATTCCAAGTTGCTTTTTGTAAACGATCGCATCATTTTCGGTAAAAACCTGATGTTGTGTTGCCAATACATTCGTATTGTAACGAAGGACAAACCGGTTGTCGAATGTTCCGGCTTCTGCTACAAACGAATAGTCGCCTGCACTCAGGTTGTGAATCGTTCCGGTAAATTTATCTTCAAGATAAGCAGACTGCGTCGTAAAAAAACCATCTTTTTCAGAAAGGCGTATGGTATACAAGCCGGCATTGGTCACATGAAAACCTAGTGGAATTTGTTCCTCATTATCGAAGTCAAGTCCTCTTCCCTGGATGCTGAGCTTTTTGTCATCGAGTATTGAATAAAAATTGACAGCGTTTCCTGCGTCTATCGCTTCGCCATCATAACCAGAATCAAATGCATTGGTGGCGTTTTCGATATAACCGACCAGAATTTGTTTGTATACATTTTCGACATTGGTCAGCTCGAGCCACAACCTGTTTTTTTGCAAATCGGCCGCAGCTTCACCTGATTTGTAAAAGTTGGCATTGTTTCCGCCCTGGCGAATCGAGTTGTTAAACACGACGTTTCCGCTTTGGTGGCAAATGGCCATGAAACCCTGTCCGGCCGGAATCCATTTTGTCGGTTTGGTGTTGTTGGCCGTTCCGGTTCCGTCAGAATCAAGTCCGACGCCGGTTCCAACCGCTCCCGATAAATTAAAACTGGCATAATCCGCAGTCGAATACTGGTGGTTTAAAATTGCATGGTTGTGCGTCCAGAAATAGAAGGTGGTTCCGCCATTTAAGGTGCCGGGATTTTGGACCATCAGCAACTCGGCATCAATCGCACTTGGATACGGATTTCCGATAAAATTAAAATTATTACTGTTTCCCGGACCAGATACCGTTACCGGCGCAAGCACTTCTCCATTATTTGGCACTCCGGTAAAACTGCCAGGAAATTGCTGTAAAGAGGCACCAAAAGTATACGGAGCCCTGATTAAATACCCTTTTCCCGCATCCATTGGCGTTGTTGCCGGAGCAGTAATTGTCGCCCAATTGTATGCCACCGGATTCCACCAATAAAATTTATCCACGCGTGTGTCTGGCGAAAGCCCCAACAAGGTTTGATACACTACAGGAGAAGACCAAAAAGTGTAATCGTAAGCGACCATGCTTGAGGTATTTCTTTTGTATATGATGTTGCCCGTATTGATGGTTTTGCTTGTAGATGTTTGAATCAAACTTGCATTGTTTTCGAAAACCAATGAGCCGCCGCCAACCGTTATGCCATTGGCCACAGTCAAGGTAATATTCGGATTGATTGTAACGGTTCCTGAAACTACTTCCACTGAACATACCGAAAGATTTGCGGTAGCGGTATAATTTCCAGTAAAAACTGCTTTCGTTGCAGAAGTCGGAATCCCGTTGCTCCAACTTGTGCCATTGTATGTAGAACTCGTAACATTTATGGAATGGACTGCCGAATGTGCATTGTTGCAACCGCCGACAGAAACGACTGTACGGAAAAATTGCGAGATTGCCGAGGTACCAATCAAAGCCGGCGTTAAAGTTGACAATCCTGCCGATCCTGGGATTTGCGTAACATTTTGTGTAAAGGCTGCGTCGTCTGCACGTTCCCAGTACAATATTGTTCCGATAATTCCACTGGCTGTAATGGCCGAAGCGGTGGTATTGCTGCATACCTGTTGGCTGGCCGAAGCGAGAGTTCCACCAAAAATTGGCGTCACATTAACCGAAGCCGTTGCGACGACATTGCAGGACGCACCGGTTGACACAGTAGCCGTATAAGTACGTGCAGCTGTTGGCAATGCATATACTACCGCTGCGCCGGTTCCTGCTGCATATGGTGTAGTTGCCGTTGAATCGAGATAAAGTCCGGCCGCCGGTGTCCATATTACCGGCGAAGTGGCGCTTGCCGAAATTTTCACGTTATCAATTGCCCATCCCCAGTCCCAGGTTGCATCGTACCTAAAATAGATGCGGATATTAGAAACGCCGGAATAGGCTGATAGGTCAATGGTAATTTTTTTAAAACCTGCCGCAGATCCGTCAGTTGTGGTAAAGGTTTTTAGTGGAGTGACGGTAAGACCATCGTCAGTAGTGAGTTGAACTTCTGCGACATCGCCTCCGCCGGCAATACGTACATAATGGTAAAATGTAAGCAATGCATTTGAATAGCCAACCAGGCTAAATGTTGGCGACCTCAATATCCCTCTCGTTACGGTACCTGTGCCCATAAAATCAGAATCAACCATTGCAAAACCTGAATTATCGTTGCTATGCATGACCGATCCCCATTTAACTACGCCGTCGTTGGGTAAAATCCATCGAGGATCTACCGGCGCTGGTGCTGGAAATCCGAGTGCCTGATTCCAGCCTGTTGAAATTCCGCCGTTGAAAGTTTCCGCGATGATGGTGGTTCCATGTACCGTACCGCCCGTGGCAACAAGTTGCTGTGGGATCTGTCCCTGACACACCGTTGACGGCACCACTGGAGACACTGCCAAAGCTGTGGGCTTTTGATTCACTACCACATTAATATTTACTGCATTTGAGACCAAACTCGTCCTGTTAAATGCAGTTAGTGTATAAGTCGTATTTGATTCGGTATTGAACCTAAATCCGCCGGCTAATGAGCCTGTAACTCCTGTAGGGGGCGACCATGAAAAATTGGTAAAATTGGCAGCACCTGTCACAGTTACCAGCGCAGAATTTACACCCTGGCAAACCGTTATTGAATTCGCACTTAACGCCAATGGAGTTAAGGTTTCGACGACAAATATCGAATAGTCCTCAAATACCTGGAAATCACTGGTGCGACAAGGCACTAATGCAGATGTTTCGGAAACATCTTTAGCACCGATGCGAAGCCTGTGCGTTCCGAGAATTGCGGCAGCAGGAACAGCAAACGTCGCGGCGAGGACACTAGGATTTTCGGCAGTTACAGTTCCAGAAAATACTTCTTCCCCTACCTGATTAAAATTTCCGTTGTTATTCCAGTCGACCCATATTTTAACGTCATAAGTATGACTGACCTGAAACGTAACCGCAACCGGCACTGAAGCGCTTCGTGCTACTGTTGTACTGAGATTGGAATAATTTTCATATCCGCTTACCACATCTTTTCCCGAACTTTTATTAATGGTTCCCATAGTAACGTTAATAATTCCAGCCCCGTTTTGGAAAGAAGTCATTGGAATGCAATAACTCGTATTGCCTCCTGTGAGCGTGGTAAATGTTCCACCAACAGACCAGGCACTCATATCGCCATTGCCACAATTGGATCGAATCCAATAATGGTAAAGTGTGTTTGAAGCCAGACCGGTAATTGTTTTAATGTTTTCACTCACAGAACCTGAAACGAGTGTCGCAGCATCCGGATTCGTAGCAAGCGTGCTATAATAATAATCATATCCCGCGCTCGCGCCTTGCCAACTAATTAATGCTGACGTAGCTGTAATCTGTCCTGATAACAATTGTGTAGCCGGCAAGCAGGTTGTCGCGGAAACGCTGATATCATCGAGATATAATTTCCCTGAATTTGCGGAGGAAGTGGCATGGAAGCCAAAATAAAAAACACCACTTCTTGGCGCTACAAAATTGGTCACATTTTGTACCGGACGGGATTTAATTGCAGGGTGGTTTCCAAGCACATCAAATTCGTTCATTGCCGTAGCATCAGGAGCAGCGCCATAGCGCACTTCCAGTTTATTGGTTAAGTATTGCCCATAACTATCTCCTCCGTAAACATATGAAATCCTGTAACTCGTTCCTTCGACCAATCTTACGCCTTGTGTATAATACCAGGCATTAGCGGTATTGGAATTTCCCTCGTATACAAGGTGTTTTGTTGTAAATCCGGCACCTGGATATGCGGAGGCTGCCTCTTCACTTGCCCAATTATTTCCGCTGCCCGCATTTTCAATAGTGTTGCAGTTTGGGATTGCAGGGACAGTTACGGCATTAAAGTTTTGAACGTATGTTATATTTATTGCCGTACAATTTGTTGTAAAAGTAGTTCCCGCCCATTCGCTGAAATCTCCTGCCCCACAACTCGCCCGCACATACGCATGGTATGTCGTTGAACCGATAAGCGATGTCAACATCTGGCTGTTTCCTGCAAAAACGTTTCCTGTTGGAACAGTTGCAGCCGTTGGCAATACCGCAGATTGAGTAATGTAGTATTGATAGCCATCTGTTGGTTCTGGGCTAAAGGCATCCCATTCCAACACTGCATTGTCAGATGCAACCAGGGAAGGCACCAAGCCAGTTGGAGCCGCACAGGTAACAGGAGGCTTTGAATAAAGGCTGTTCTCCAAATCAAAGGAGTTCGCAGCATAAGTTTGGAATGCGCCTGCAAGGTGGAGCGTCACTAAAAGAAGACAGCTAACATTTTTGATAACAACAGTGCCGTTACTTTTTTCTGCGGGGATACAAAAAAGCGTAAGTAATTTTTGAATCATATAGGTTATTTTTGGGTCTTGTGGCATTTCAAAATTTGGGAAATCAGCGCGTCAACACATTGGTTTTAAAATATTTGAATATTTAAATTTGGCCAACAGCGGGTTTAAATTTACATTAAAAGTCAATATAACCTCACTATTGTTAATAAAAACTGTAGTTAGTCGACAAATAACTTATTTTACCGATTAACAGCTTCTTTCTTAAGGCATTTAACAATCAATAACTGACAGTTTTTATAATTATCAATAAGACGGCTATCGAGGATCCGTCCCTGTTGGCGCTAAAAAAAGCCTCCCGAAATCGAAAGGCTTTAACCTAATCTAACTAATATAAAATAAAACTATGCGATGGTACTTTGGTAGTTTGAAGCTTTTTTAAGGAAAGCTTTAATCAACAAACGGTTTGGAGCAATTCCGGCGTTGATCATTTGTTTTTTACTGCTGTCATTCCCTTCATTAGAAATCGTCGCTTTAGGAGTTTGTTTTGTTCCCATAAACCACGAAACCATATTCATGCTTGAATTTGCAGTAGATGCTGAAGCCGTTGCAACTGTAGTATCATCTGCAGCGATGATATTGTTTTGCTGTGGCTGAACATTTTGTCCTAACATTCCAACACTTGACAATAAAAGCAATACAAATAAAACAACAAATCTTGTTTTTGAAAAATCAAAAACGTTGGTTTGGTTTGTTGTAATTTGTGATGCGTTTTTCATAATCTTAGTTGTTTTTTCAGAAGAAATAATTCCTTTCTGATACATGTCAAAACTAAGGCAATGAAAATCGTGTGTAAAATATTTTCGTCAAACCGCTCCAAAAGTCGTTAAAGCCGCAAAATGGAGATATATTTTGCTATTCATCTAAAATACATGCATTTCAAAGAGTGGTTATAAGCGTAAACAAACGGTTTATCGGTTAAATACACGAACAAAGACAGGCAAAAACGTCTGCAAACTGTCGTAAGCCAATAATTTTAATTCACTTAATGCTTTTTCGAATTGCTGTAAATAAAGAAGCCCCTCATCTCTGAAGGGCTTTTTCTGTATTTAATTCTAAGGATTACCTTTTGATCACACGAACGGTTTTCAGGTTCTCGCCTTGTGTTACAATAATATTGTAAACGCCGGCCGGGTAACTGTTTCCTAATTCCTGTTCTTTTAGGTCGGTTGCGCTTACTTCACGAACTTCGATCAGTTTGCCCAACATGTCGTAGACTTTTACATTTACGTTGTCGCTTGTTGAAATAGCGATGTCCAGGTTGAATCCGTTTGCAAACGGGTTTGGATAAGCCACTGCATTAAATCCTGATACATTATCTGCATCTTTTGTGGACGGAATTTCAGGCGCACTTCCGCCAGGAGCCGTGATCGTACAAATTGATCCGAATTCAGACCAGTCATCCGTCGTCTTTACTGAAACCTGAACACGGTACAATGCTCCGGCAACATATCCAGGAATTTGATTGAACGAAAAGTACTGAAGTCCGTTGCTTACAATAATGCTTTCCCCTGAAAGGAAGTTGGTCACTTTAAATCGGTAGTTGGTTACATACAACAATACCTGGCTGCGCACCAGCGAATTCTTGGAAGCCACTGTTCCGCCGCAAACATCAAGTTTTGGAAGATCTGGCGAGGTAACCTCACAAGCCGTACCATAGTAACCCAACCATTTGCCATAGCGCTGCAATTCTACAGACACTTCATACTTGGTAGCATAATCGTAATGTGCCAGTTGCGTCAGGTTGAAGTAATGATTCTGACGTTCGATCGTTTGCACTTCCGATGTTCTTGTGTTTACCACTTTGAAACGGTAACCTGTAGAACCAACCACTCTCCAATTGGCATTGATGCTGTGGTAAATTTTCTCTAAAACTGAATTACATCTTTCAGATGCAAGCGCTGTTGTGATTAAAGGATAACCTTCATCAAAATCACCATCGCAGTTGTTGTCAATTCCGTCGTAAGGAATTTCGGTAGCACCAGGATTTACGGCCTCTTCAGTGTCGTTACAATCTCCTGAAACCGTAGAATATCCCAATGGCGCGGTTGCATCGTTTACAGCACAGATGTTATTCGCTACAGCGGTTGACCCGTAGTTGTCATGGTCCGAATCTACATAAAATGTAAAGGTGGCGTGTTTGGATGCGTCATTGTCATTACAATCGCTTCCAAGTGATGTTATGGCGTGACCAACAGGAGTAGTTGCTCCATAACAAAGTGATATTTGGCTTCCAACGGTATAGCCGTCACCATCTGCATCCACATAGAAATTTCCGGTTCTGTAAATGTTTACGTTATTGTCATTACAATCGGTATTGTTGGCTACATATCCAACAGGTTGACCTGTACAGGAAACTACACTTGAAGCAGCGTTTCCAAAACCGTCACCATCGGTGTCAGCATAATAAGTTACGTTAGCGTTTGTAGATACAGCAGCGGAACCACTGTTTCCCGTACCTGCGCAACCATTATTTCCAGTCACACTGACCAAAGTATATGTTACAGATGCGACAGGGCTTACTGCAATTGAAGTACCACTTACATAGTTTGAAATTGTGAAGTTCGAAGTCCCGTTTGTGTAAACCACCGTAAACGGAGACGAGCCGCCTGTAATGGCAACCTGTAAATTTGTACTGCCACCAGCGCAAATTGTTGCAGTCCCTGAAAGTACAGCAGCCGTTGACGGGGTTGGCGTGAGTGAATAATTAGCTCCTGAATTGTCATCAAAACGGATCACTGACAGTGAACGGTCTTCTTCCGAATCGGCTTGAATTTGTGATAATGTTCGCGTAGATGAATAGACATAATAGTAAACTGCTGTTCCACACGTTTGCGCAGGTAGTGTCGCTGTCCATGATGTGCCTGAACCCGACGCCTGCACTACCGTTGTAGCAGTTGTAAAATCATTGCTGCCCGCACGAAACCGTACAAAGATGTTTTCACCAGCAGATGGTGCTGCCGATGTAGCGATTGAAATAACCGGTTGGTTTGAGGCAAAAGTCACCGCGCCTCTGGTTACTGTGACAGGTGTATTTGCAGTGTATCCAATAAAGACTTTAGAATCGCCATAACCATTGTCACGCATATTAAAAGTATAACGACCAGCTGTTCCCATGTTAAGTCCCATATCTTCCCCGCCACCTTGCTTGACGATGCCATTGACTGCATTAAGACCTGCTTGTCCAACGCCATTAAAGTTCCATTTGTTCTGAAAACGGCTTCCAGAAGGGCCCGAAATCAACAACCAACCTGAACCTCCGCCACCTGGCATATTGTCTGGGGTAACGTTACCGCCCGAACTTTGAACATTGATAGTCGTTGACCATTGGCCACGGCCATCGCCAGGATTGTTTACTGTGGTACTAACCTTTCGATAGGTCAATGTCCTGTAATCTGAATTATATGGATTTGTTCCATATCCATTTGGCCTACCTGCCCATTGTACAGGCTCTCCGTTAAAAATGTTCTGAGCATTCGATTGCATCGAAAACATCAGAATAAAAAAATAAAAGAAATAATGAATTTCTTTTGGTAAAATTCTCTTCATACTGTAATTATTAAAAGATTAAAAATTCCGATTTTGTTTCAGATAAGATGTGCTGGAACTTATTTATGGAAATTAGAAGATTTAAAATTACAGTATAAAATGAATTGGCAATGCTGTTGAACGTTCAGAAAGGCAACTATAACGTTTTCGTGTTAATAAATTCTAAAAATAAAGTTAATAAAATTGGTTAATCACTTTTTATTAGGCCTAAAAAAATTGATTTAGGAATTACACATTCACCTGTTGCAAAACAAAGTGCATAAAAAAAACCTCCTGATCACTCAGGAGGTTTTGATTTTTAAGCTTGTCCCGCGGGACCAAAATTCAGCGGTATGGGCGGCTGTTCGGTATCTTTGATCTCGCCATTGGCTACTTCAAATCGGTGAACATTTTCTGCCAGCGCTTTTACCAGTCTTTTGGCGTGTTGCGGCGTCAATACTATTCTGGACTTTACCTTGGCTTTTGGTGTGCCAGGCATGATGCATACAAAATCCAATACAAATTCTGAAGCTGAATGGTTGATGATTGCCAGGTTGGAATAAATTCCCTCTGCAATATGTTCATCCAGTTCAATATTGATTTGTCCCGGTTGTTGTTTTTGATCGCTCATCTTAGTAAATATATTCTTCTTTATTTGCCATCATTTCATTGTAGTCATCTTTAGAACCTACAATCGTGTTGTCATATTCTCTCATACCGGTTCCGGCAGGGATTCTGTGACCAACGATTACATTTTCTTTCAATCCTTCTAATGTATCTACTTTACCAGCTACAGCTGCTTCGTTCAGTACTTTTGTAGTTTCCTGGAACGATGCTGCAGAGATAAATGATTTCGTCTGAAGCGATGCTCTTGTAATACCTTGTAACACCGGAGTTGCTGTAGATGTAATGACATCACGGGCAACAACTAGGTTTTTATCAGTACGTTTCAGTAAAGAGTTCTCATCGCGCAACTGACGTGGCGAAATGATTTGTCCTGGCTTGATGTTTTCTGAATCACCTGAATCTTCCACCACTTTCATTCCGTATAACTTGTCGTTTTCAACAAGGAAATCTTTGGTGTGGATCAATTGCTCTTCAAGGAACAAGGTATCTCCCGGATCAACAACGCGCACTTTACGCATCATCTGACGGATGACAACCTCAAAGTGTTTGTCGTTGATTTTTACACCCTGCAAACGGTATACTTCCTGAATCTCATTAACCAAGTACTGTTGAACAGCAGCAGGTCCCTGAATTCTCAAGATATCGTCCGGAGTAATCGCACCGTCTGACAACGGAACGCCCGCTCTTACGAAGTCATTTTCCTGAACCAGAATCTGACTTGATAATTTCACAAGGTATTTCTTCACTTCACCAAATTTAGATTCGATGATGATCTCACGGTTACCACGTTTGATTTTTCCAAAAGAAACAACACCGTCAATTTCTGATACAACCGCTGGGTTTGAAGGATTACGAGCCTCTAACAACTCGGTAATTCTTGGAAGACCTCCGGTGATATCGCCCGCTTTAGAAGAACGTCTCGGGATTTTAACCAATACTTTACCAGCCTTGATTTTCTCGCCGTTTTCTACCATAAGGTGGGCACCAACAGGTAAGTTGTAAGAACGGATCAGTTCGCCTTCTTTACCGTAAACCAATAAAGTAGGGATCAGTTTTTTGTTTCTTGCCTCAGAGATTACTTTTTCCTGGAATCCGGTTTGCTCATCGATTTCAACCTGGAACGATTGTCCTTGTTCCAAATCTTCGTAAGCGATTTTTCCGGTAAATTCAGAAACGATAACCCCGTTATATGGATCCCATTTACAGATTGTTGTACCTTTTGTAACCACGTCGCCGTCTTTTACAAAAATGCTTGATCCGTAAGGAATGTTGTGCGTATTTAATACGATTCCGGTTTTCACATCAACCAATTTCAACTCAGTAGAACGCGATACCACAATATCAGCAGGATTGCCTTCATTGTCTTCGCCTTTTACTGTTTTAAGATCTTCGATTTCAAGTTTACCATCAAATCTGGTTACGATGCTTGACTCTTCAGAAAGACCTCCCGCAACTCCACCGACGTGGAATGTACGAAGTGTCAACTGCGTTCCCGGCTCACCAATAGACTGTGCTGCGATTACGCCAACAGCTTCTCCTCTTTGGGTCATTCTTCCGGTAGCCAGATTTCTTCCGTAACATTTTGCACAAATACCTTTAGTCGCTTCACATGTCAATGGTGAACGCACTTCAACACTTTCCAGCGGAGAAGCTTCGATCGCTTTCATTATCGCTTCAGTAATTTGTTGGCCAGACTGGATTAAAACTTCATTTGTCAAAGGATTAATTACGTCCTGCAAAGCAACACGTCCTAAAATTCTTTCTCCTAAAGTTTCAACGATCTCCTCGTTTTTCTTCAAAGCAGACACTTCGATTCCTCTTAACGTGCCGCAATCTTCAATGTTTACGATTACGTCCTGAGAAACGTCATGCAGCCTTCTTGTAAGGTAACCCGCATCGGCCGTTTTCAAAGCCGTATCCGCAAGTCCTTTACGAGCACCGTGCGTAGAGATGAAATATTCTAAGATCGACAATCCTTCCTTAAAGTTGGAAAGAATCGGGTTTTCAATAATTTCACCACCACCAGCGGTAGATTTTTTAGGTTTTGCCATCAATCCACGCATACCGGTTAACTGACGGATTTGCTCTTTCGATCCACGCGCTCCGGAATCAAGCATCATGTACACCGAGTTGAAACCTTGCTGGTCTTCTCTAATGTTTTTCATGGCCAATTCTGTAAGCTGCGCATTGGCAGAAGTCCAAATGTCAATTACCTGATTGTAACGCTCGTTGTTGGTAATTAAACCCATATTGTAGTTCGCAGAAATGCCTTCAACCTGTTCTCTGGCGTCTGCGATCAATTGTGTTTTTTGTTCCGGAATACGGATATCACCTAAAGAGAAAGACAAACCTCCTCTGAATGCAAATTTGTATCCCATATCTTTCATATTGTCCAAGAAAGCTGCCGTCGTAGGTACATTGGTTACACTTAAAATGTGACCGATAATATCTCTAAGGTTTTTCTTAGTCAATACGTCATTGATATATCCTGCTGCTTCCGGCACTACTTCGTTAAACAATACACGGCCTGCAGTAGTCTGGATCACTTTAAATACCAATTCCCCATTTTCATTGAAATCTCTTGCACGGATTTTCACACGCGCATTCAATTCTACCCTTCCTTCGTTCAAAGCGATGTTACACTCTTCAGCCGAATAGAAAGTCAAACCTTCTCCTAAAATTTTCATTTCCGGAGTTGACAAACGCTCTTTGGTCATATAATACAGACCCAAGACCATATCCTGAGATGGAACCGTAATTGGCGCCCCATTCGCAGGGTTCAGGATGTTATGTGAAGCCAACATTAACAATTGTGCTTCAAGGATTGCTTCTGGGCCTAATGGCAAGTGAACTGCCATCTGATCCCCATCAAAATCCGCGTTAAACGCCGTACAAACCAATGGGTGCAATTGAATCGCTTTTCCTTCGATCAGTTTTGGCTGGAACGCCTGGATTCCAAGTCTGTGCAATGTAGGCGCACGATTCAGCAATACCGGATGTCCTTTGATCACGTTTTCAAGAATGTCCCAAACTACAGGTTCTTTCTTGTCGATGATTTTTTTGGCAGATTTTACCGTTTTCACAATTCCGCGTTCGATCAATTTACGGATCACAAACGGTTTGTAAAGCTCAGCAGCCATATCTTTTGGCAATCCGCATTCGAACAGTTTCAATTCAGGTCCGACAACAATTACCGAACGCGCTGAATAATCGACACGTTTACCAAGTAAGTTTTGACGGAAACGACCTTGTTTACCTTTCAAGGAATCAGAAAGTGATTTCAATGGACGGTTTGATTCTGTTTTAACAGCAGATGCTTTTCTGGTATTATCGAACAATGAATCTACCGATTCCTGCAACATACGTTTTTCGTTTCTCAGGATCACTTCCGGAGCTTTGATCTCCATCAATCTTTTCAAACGGTTGTTACGGATGATCACACGACGGTACAAATCATTCAAATCCGAAGTCGCGAAACGGCCACCATCAAGCGGCACGAGCGGACGCAATTCTGGCGGGATCACAGGAACCACTTTCATGATCATCCATTCTGGCCTGTTTTCACGGTTCAGGTTGGATTCACGGAAAGATTCTACTACCTGTAATCTTTTTAGTGCTTCAGTTTTACGTTGTTTCGATGTTTCATTATTTGCAGCGTGACGCAACTGGTAAGACAATTCGTCTAAGTCGATGCGCGCAAGCAAATCCATGATACATTCCGCTCCCATTTTGGCAACGAATTTATTCGGATCGAAATCATCCAGATACTGGTTGTCTTGCGGCAAGGTATCCAAGATGTTTAAATATTCTTCTTCGGTAAGGAAATCAAGTCTCTGAACCGATTCGCCTTCCGCATTTTTAGCAATACCGGCCTGGATTACCACGTATCTTTCGTAGTAAATGATCATGTCTAATTTTTTAGACGGAAGACCAAGGATGTATCCGATTTTGTTTGGAAGCGAACGGAAATACCAGATGTGCGCGATTGGCACCACCAAATTGATGTGTCCAACTCTGTCTCTACGTACTTTTTTCTCGGTTACTTCAACACCACAACGGTCACAAATGATCCCTTTGTAGCGAATTCTTTTATATTTACCACAAGCACATTCGAAATCCTTAACAGGTCCGAAGATACGCTCACAGAACAATCCGTCACGCTCTGGTTTGTGGGTTCTGTAATTGATGGTTTCCGGTTTTAAAACTTCACCTCTTGATTCGGCTAGAATAGATTCCGGAGATGCCAATCCGATTGAGATTTTATCAAATCTTTTTACCGGATTTTTATCTTTATTGTTATTATTTCTGTTATTCATCATAGTTTCTACTATTGATTTATTTGCAATTAAAAAATTGAATTTCATCTCAGTCGAAAGTTTGAAATCTAAAAGTCGAAAGCCGTTGAAGACTTTATAACTCTTGAATTCTGACTTTAGACTTCAATACTACCTCGGATTACTTCTCTAAACCTCAGGCCTTTCCTGAAGTGCTAGTTATAAAAACATTGTTTCTATAAAAAATCGGAACGATTTACGGGTATAAATCCTGAAAAACTTATTATTTATGAAAAGTCGAAAGTTGAAAGTTGAAAGTCGTTCAGACTTTCAACTTTCCTCTTTTGACTGTAATTTATTCTTCTAAACGAATGTCTAGTCCAAGACCTTTCAATTCGTGCATCAACACGTTGAAAGATTCCGGTAATCCCGGTTCCGGCATGGTTTCACCTTTTACGATGGCTTCGTAAGTTTTGGCTCTACCAATTACGTCATCCGATTTTACGGTCAGGATTTCACGAAGCGTGCTTGACGCGCCGTAAGCCTCGAGTGCCCAAACCTCCATCTCTCCGAAACGCTGTCCACCGAATTGCGCTTTACCTCCAAGAGGCTGTTGCGTAATGAGTGAGTACGGTCCGATAGAACGGGCGTGCATCTTGTCGTCAACCATGTGTCCAAGTTTCAACATATAGATTACTCCAACTGTTGCAGCCTGGTGGAAACGCTCTCCTGTACCACCGTCATAAAGGTGGGTGTGTCCGAAACGTGGTACGCCAGCTTCGTCAGTTAGTGCATTGATCTGGTCCAGAGAAGCACCGTCGAAAATAGGTGTCGCGAATTTGCGTCCCAAGTTCATACCAGCCCAACCCAATACCGTTTCATAAATCTGACCGATGTTCATACGTGAAGGTACACCCAGTGGGTTCAACACGATATCAACCGGTGTTCCGTCTTCAAGGAAAGGCATGTCTTCATGACGAACGATACGTGCAACAATACCTTTATTACCGTGACGTCCTGCCATTTTATCCCCAACTTTCAGTTTACGTTTTTTAGCGATGTATACTTTAGCAAGTTTTAAGATTCCGGCTGGTAATTCATCACCAACAGTAATCGTAAATTTCTCACGACGTAATGCACCTTGTAAATCGTTCAGCTTGATTTTGTAGTTGTGGATCAAATCGTTTACCATTTTATTGGTAGCGTCGTCTGCAACCCATTGTCCTTTGCTTAAGTGAGCGAAATCTTCAACGGCATATAACATTTTTTGCGTGTATTTTTTACCTTTTGGCAAAACTTCCTCGCCCAAATCGTTCATCACTCCCTGCGAAGTTTTTCCGTTTACGATCAGGAATAATTTCTCAACCAATTTATCTTTCAATTCGATAAATTTGGTTTCGAATTCCATTTCAAGCGCACCCAAATCATCTTTGTCTTTGGTACGTTTTCTCTTATCTTTTACCGCTCTTGCGAATAATTTTTTGTCTAAAACCACACCGTGTAAAGATGGAGACGCTTTTAACGAAGCATCTTTCACATCACCGGCTTTGTCCCCGAAGATCGCGCGAAGCAATTTTTCTTCCGGAGTCGGATCTGATTCTCCTTTTGGTGTAATTTTTCCGATCAGGATGTCGCCAGGTTTTACTTCGGCACCAATTCTGATCATACCATTTTCGTCAAGATCTTTTGTAGCTTCCTCAGAAACGTTCGGGATATCATTAGTCAACTCTTCGTTTCCTAATTTGGTATCACGCACTTCCAATGAATAATCATCCACGTGGATTGACGTAAAAATATCATCACGAACCACTTTCTCAGAAATTACAATCGCATCCTCGAAGTTGTATCCTTTCCATGGCATAAATGCTACTTTAAGGTTTCTTCCCAAGGCAAGTTCCCCGTTTTGGGTCGCATAACCTTCAGAAAGTACTTGTCCAAGAATAACCCTGTCGCCTTTTCTTACGATTGGTTTCAGGTTGATTGACGTACTCTGGTTTGTTTTTCTGAATTTAATCAGGTTGTATGTTTTCTCATCCGATTCGAATGAAACCATTCTTTCTTCTTCAGAACGGTCGTATTTAATTGTGATGATGTTTGCATCTACATATTCTACAACTCCGGGACCTTCAGCGTTAATCAAAACACGTGAGTCAGAAGCCACTTGTCTTTCAAGACCAGTTCCAACAATCGGAGCTTCAGGACGCAACAATGGTACGGCCTGACGCATCATGTTTGATCCCATCAACGCCCTGTTCGCATCATCATGTTCCAAAAACGGAATCAACGATGCAGAAATTGAAGCGATCTGGTTTGGCGCGACGTCGGTGTAATGGATCTCTGTTGGTTTCACTACCGGGAAATCGCCTTCTTCACGGGCAATAACCATATCGGCAGTAATTTGGCCACTCGCATCCATTTCAATGTTTGCCTGAGCGATCATTTTGCCTTCTTCTTCCTCTGCAGATAAGTATACTGCTGTAGATTCCAAGTCGACTTTACCATTAGTTACTTTGCGGTAAGGCGTTTCGATGAATCCCATTCCGTTTACCTTCGCGTAAACACCAAGTGACGAAATCAAACCAATGTTTGGTCCCTCAGGCGTCTCAATCGGGCACAAACGTCCGTAGTGCGTATAGTGAACATCTCGAACCTCAAATCCGGCTCTCTCTCGCGAAAGTCCACCAGGCCCAAGGGCAGAAAGTCTTCTTTTGTGTGTAATCTCAGCCAGTGGATTCGTTTGATCCATAAATTGAGACAACTGGTTCGTTCCGAAGAAAGAGTTGATCACCGATGACAATGTTTTCGCATTGATCAAATCGATTGGTGTAAACACCTCGTTATCCCTAACGTTCATTCTCTCGCGGATCGTTCTCGCCATACGGGCAAGACCTACGCCGAACTGTTGCGACAATTGCTCGCCTACGGTTCTTACACGACGGTTTGACAAGTGATCGATATCATCAATCTCTGCTTTAGAGTTGATCAATTCAATCAAATATTTCACGATCGTGATGATATCTTCTTTGGTCAAGACTTGCTTTTCCATTGGGATATCCAAACCTAATTTTTTGTTCATTCTGTAACGGCCTACTTCACCTAAATTGTAACGTTGGTCGGAGAAGAACAATTTATCGATGATGCCACGCGCCGTTTCTTCATCAGGCGGTTCAGCATTTCTAAGTTGCCTGTAAATGTGCTCTACCGCTTCTTTTTCAGAGTTGGTTGGATCTTTTTGAAGCGTATTGTGGATAATCGAATAATCGGCCTGGTTGCTGCTTTCTTTGTGCAACAGTATCGATTTTACGTTAGAATCGATGATCTCTTCTACGTTGTCTTTGTCGATAATCGTATCACGGTCAAGGATGATTTCGTTACGCTCGATAGACACTACCTCGCCAGTATCTTCATCCACGAAATCCTCGTGCCAGGTGTTTAAAACACGCGCAGCAAGTTTACGTCCGATGTATTTTTTAAGTCCGGTTTTAGATACTTTGATTTCTTCAGCAAGGTCGAAGATCTCAAGGATATCTTTATCTCTTTCGAATCCGATCGCACGGAATAAAGTAGTTACCGGTAATTTTTTCTTACGGTCGATATAAGCGTACATTACGCTGTTGATATCTGTCGCAAATTCAATCCATGATCCTTTGAAAGGAATGACACGGGCAGAATATAATTTGGTTCCATTCGCATGGAATGATTGTCCGAAGAAAACACCCGGCGATCTGTGCAACTGAGACACGACCACGCGTTCAGCACCGTTGATCACAAAGGTACCGCTTGGCGTCATATATGGGATTGTTCCAAGATAAACATCCTGTACAATCGTTTCAAAATCCTCATGCTCCGGATCTGTACAATACAGTTTCAGACGTGCTTTTAACGGCACACTGTACGTCAGTCCTCTCTCTATACATTCTTGAATGGTATAACGTGGCGGATCTACAAAGTAATCCAGGAATTCCAATACGAAGTTGTTTCTTGTATCTGTGATTGGAAAATTTTCCATGAAGGTATTGTATAAACCTTCGTTGCCTCTTTCGTCGGATTTGGTTTCCAGTTGGAAGAAATCCTTAAATGATTTTACCTGAACGTCCAGAAAATCCGGATAGTCAGGAATATTTTTCGTAGAGGCAAAATTCAATCTTTCGGTCTGATTTGTAATCATCAATGGACAAAATTTTGATTAAAAAAAAAGTAGTTTTTGTGTAAAACACAGCTTTTCTTTTTTTGATCAATACCTCTTAAAAACGAACCAAGCTCGCCCGTTTTCTTCTTCGTATTGATTAAAAACTATTTGGTTGTGAAGCGTATTGTGATAAAATTTAGAATAAAATTTTATTATACGAAAAATGGTTTAGGTCGTTGGACGCGTGTCCAGGACCTAAACCTATCTTCAAAACCGGGTTGGATTATTTCAGCTCAACAACAGCTCCGGCTTCTTCCAAAGATTTTTTAAGACCTTCAGCCTCATCTTTAGTGATACCTTCTTTAACGTTTGCAGGAGCACCGTCAACTAAATCTTTAGCTTCTTTAAGACCTAAACCTGTAAGTTCTTTTACAGCTTTAACTACAGCTAATTTAGAAGCACCAGCTTCTTTAAGTACTACTGTAAATTCAGTTTGTTCTTCAGCAGCAGCAGCTTCGCCACCACCACCAGAAACTACAACTGCAGCAGCAGCTGGTTCGATACCGTACTCATCTTTCAATATTGTTGCTAAATCATTAACCTCTTTTACAGTAAGGTTAACCAATTGTTCTGCGAATTGTTTCAAATCTGCCATTTTTTCTATCGTTTTAAAATGATTTGTAAAAAATATAATTTATTTATTGTGCGCGTTTTTCAAAAACTTAATCCGTAAGGATTAAGCCACCTCTTCGTCTTTGAATTGGTTTTTAAGAGCTGAAATAACTCTTTGAGCTGGTGATTGAAGCAATCCGATGATTTCTCCGATAACCTCTTCTTTAGATTTAAGCGATGCCAATGAATCTAACAAGTTGTCTCCGATGTAGATTTCAGAATTGATGAAAGCACCTTTCAAAAGTGGTTTATCCGATTTTTTTCTGAATTCTTTGATGATCTTTGCAGGCGCGTTTGCCGTGTCTGAAAGAAGGATCGAAGAGTTTCCTTTTAAGATTGTAGCCAAATCACCGTAATCAGCAGGAGCAGCTTCCATTGCTTTTGAAAGCATGGTGTTTTTAACCACTTCCAATTTGATCCCGGCCTTAAAGCAAGCCCTTCTTAAGTTTGAAGTCGTTTCTGCGTTCAATCCCGAAATATCAGCTACATAAACGATGTTGCTTCCGGCCAACTGTGCAGTTAAATCTTCAATTGCGATTGATTTTTCTTCTCTAGTCATACTATAAAGTTTTTACTGCCAATTATACTCCTTTAGGATCAAGTGCAATCGCAGGACTCATTGTGCTAGACAAGTGAATGCTTTTGATGTACTGGCCTTTAGCAGCAGTTGGTTTCATTTTGATTAATGTTTGAATAATTTCGTGTGCGTTGTCAACGATTTGATCCGCTCCGAAAGAAACCCTTCCGATACCCGCGTGAACAATACCTGTTTTGTCAACTTTGAAATCAATTTTACCTGCTTTTACTTCTGCTACAGCTTTCGCTACATCCATAGTCACAGTTCCTGTTTTAGGGTTTGGCATCAAACCTCTTGGTCCAAGGATACGTCCTAATGGTCCCAATTTACCCATTACAGCTGGCATGGTGATGATCACATCAACATCTGTCCAACCGTCTTTGATTTTTTGAAGGTAGTCGTCTAAACCTACGTAGTCTGCACCAGCAGCTTTAGCTTCCGCTTCTTTATCCGGAGTTACAAGAGCAAGAACGCGAACGTCTTTTCCTGTTCCGTGTGGCAAAGTTACTACACCACGTACCATTTGATTCGCTTTTCTTGGATCTACACCCAATTTAACAGCGATATCTACAGACTCATCAAATTTTGCAGAAGCAATAACTTTAATCAATGCAGATGCATCTTTCAGGTTGTAAAATTTGTTCTTTTCAATTTTTGAAGCAGCCTCTTTTTGCTTTTTTGTCAATTTTGCCATGTCTTAAGCTTTTTTTAGAGGAGATTCTCCCGATACAGTTATACCCATAGATCTTGCTGTACCAGCAATCATACTCATTGCAGACTCTTGCGTGAATGCATTCAAATCAGCCATTTTGTCTTCTGCGATCGCTTTAATCTGATCCCAGGTAACGCTGGCAACTTTTTTACGGTTAGGTTCCCCTGAACCGCCTTTTAGCTTTGCAGCTTCCATCAACTGGACTGCTGCAGGTGGTGTTTTTACGACGAAATCAAAAGATTTGTCTTTGTACACCGTGATCTGTACTGGACATACTTTGCCGGCTTTATCCTGGGTTCTTGCATTAAATTGCTTACAGAATTCCATGATGTTTACACCAGCAGCTCCAAGAGCAGGTCCTACCGGTGGCGATGGATTCGCGGCACCTCCCTTAACTTGTAGTTTAACTACTTTACTAATCTCTTTAGCCATTGTGTTTTAAAATGTGCAATTGTCTGTGGAAGCAGACGCTTGCGGTTATATATAATAGTGTAACAAATTATACTTTTTCAACTTGCATAAAGCTCAGTTCCAACGGTGTTTTTCTTCCGAAAATTTTCACCATGACTTCGAGTTTACGCTTTTCTTCATTGATTTTCTCAACCGTTCCGTTGAAACCGTTGAAAGGACCATCAATAACTTTAATTGTTTCCCCGATGTTGAACGGAATAGAATGGGTGTCTGTTTTCACAGCCAACTCATCTACTTTTCCTAACATGCGGTTTACTTCAGACATTCTCAAAGGAACCGGGTCGCCGTTTTTCACTTCTCCCAGAAATCCGATAACACCTGTAATCGACTTGATAATATGTGGTATTTCACCAACAAGCGTGGCTTCGATCATCACATAACCAGGAAAGTAAACTTTTTCTTTGCTGATTTTTTTCCCGTCTTTTACCGTTACTACTTTTTCAGTAGGAACCAGTACCTGAGAAATATAATCCGCCATTCCCAATCGGTTGATTTCGGTTTCGATGTAAGCTTTGACTTTGTTTTCCTGTCCGCTTACGGCTCTAACCACATACCATTTTTTCACATTATTGTCTGTCATCACAAAAAATTTAAGCTTTTATCCAGTTAAAAAAACCAGCTAATGCTTTTGCACAAAGCTCATCAACTCCCCATGTTGCCAAAGCAAATAAAACTGAAAAAACAGCAACTACAATTGTAAGACGTTGCACTTCAGCCCATTCCGGCCAGGTCACGTTTGATTTTAATTCTTCAAATGCTTCCGATATATAATTTACAACTTTCATTATAATTTGTTTTTTTATTGCACGGGCGGAGGGATTCGAACCCCCATCAACGGTTTTGGAGACCGCTATTCTACCCTTGAACTACGCCCGTCTGTTAAAAGCCAGCAGTACCAAAAGACACTGCTGGCTTTTTAAAAATATTTCGTATAATTATTCTACGATTTCAGTTACCTGACCAGCACCTACTGTTCTACCACCTTCACGGATAGCGAAACGTAAACCTACAGTCATAGCGATTGGACTTAACAAAGAAACATTGATTGTTAAGTTGTCCCCTGGCATTACCATCTCTACTCCTTCTGGCAAAGTAATAACTCCTGTTACGTCAGTTGTACGTACGTAAAACTGTGGACGGTAGTTATTGTGGAATGGTGTGTGACGACCACCTTCTTCTTTTTTCAATACGTAAACCTCTGCTTTGAAATTAGCGTGTGGTTTCACAGATCCTGGCTTGATGATAACCATACCACGTTTGATATCAGCTTTATCAATACCTCTCAACAACAATCCTACGTTATCTCCAGCTTCTCCTCTGTCAAGGATTTTACGGAACATCTCAACTCCTGTAATAGTAGAAGTTAATTTTTCAGCTCCCATACCGATGATCTCAACAGCATCTCCTGTATTAGCAATACCAGTTTCGATACGACCTGTAGCAACAGTTCCACGACCTGTAATTGTAAATACGTCTTCAACTGGCATCAAGAAAGGTTTTGCAGTATCACGAACTGGCTCTTCGATCCAGTTGTCAACAGCTTCCATCAATTCAAGAATTTTAGGAACCCATGTTGCATCTCCGTTCAATCCACCTAAAGCAGATCCCTGAACAACTGGTCCGTTATCTCCATCATATTCGTAGAAAGACAATAAGTCTCTGATTTCCATTTCAACCAGCTCTAAAAGCTCAGCATCATCAACCATATCCACTTTGTTCATGAAAACTACCATTCTAGGAATACCAACCTGGCGACCTAAAAGGATGTGCTCACGTGTTTGTGGCATTGGTCCGTCTGTAGCAGCTACAACTAAGATAGCACCGTCCATTTGAGCAGCACCAGTAACCATGTTCTTTACGTAATCCGCGTGACCTGGACAGTCAACGTGAGCGTAGTGACGGTTAGCAGTTTCGTACTCAACGTGAGAAGTGTTGATAGTAATACCTCTTTCTTTTTCTTCCGGAGCGTTATCAATCTGGTCGAAAGATTTCGCTGCGTTTTTAGAAAAACCTGCATCAGTCAATACTTTAGAGATTGCTGCAGTTAATGTAGTTTTTCCGTGATCTACGTGTCCAATTGTACCTATGTTTAAGTGCGGTTTGGAACGGTTAAAATTCTCCTTTGCCATTTTACTTAATTTTTAATCTTAGTTATATATTAGTGTTCAAAATTCTTACTTGTTGAGCCAACGACGGGAATTGAACCCGTGACCTCTTCCTTACCAAGGAAGCACTCTACCCCTGAGCTACGCCGGCAAGGAAATCCAATTTTGGATTTACGATTTAAGATTTTTGATTTTTTCGCGATTGAGGCAAATCGTACATCGCAAATCTTGAATCCAAAATTATTTTGTGGGGAGAGCAGGATTCGAACCTGCGAAGTTCACACAGCAGATTTACAGTCTGCCCTCGTTGGCCGCTTGAGTATCTCCCCTTTTTTATTGTTGATTTCAGAATTACGATTTCAGATTTAATTCGTAAATCAAAAATCTTAATTCTTAATTTTTGAGCCGATAGAGGGACTCGAACCCACGACCTGCTGATTACAAATCAGCTGCTCTAGCCAACTGAGCTACACCGGCATTAACAATAAAAAAAGTCCGCTATTTCTAACGGACTGCAAATGTATATCTTTTTGTTACTTAATCCAAAACATTTTCAAAAAAAATTTAGATTAAATATGTGTTCGTATTTTTTCTTTTCTTTTTACCAGCAAGCGCTCAAGCGATTCAGCCGAAAGTTCTACCGCTTCTTCAAAAGTCTTGCATTGTTTCTTTACCACAAACTCATCTCCGGGCACATTAATTTTGAGTTCGGCAACTTTATTTTCCTTCTCACTTGTCTTTTCCACCTTTAGAAAAACGTCCGCAACAACAACTTTATCGTAATATTTCTCTAACTTATCCATTCTTTGCTGAATAAAATCGACCAACTTTCCGTCGACAGCAAAGTGAACTGCATGAACATTTACCTTCATAATCAAAAATTTAATGGTTGAACTTATATGAAATTACTCCTGGCTTCTCGGATGTGCGTTCCCATATACTTTCTTCAGTTCAGACAAACTGCTATGCGTATAAATCTGGGTAGAGGCCAAACTCGAATGCCCTAATAATTCTTTTACCGAATTGATGTCGGCCCCGTTATTGAGCAGGTGTGTTGCAAAGGTATGCCGCAGGATGTGCGGACTCTTTTTAACCTTCTCGGAGACATTACTAAAGTAGTTATTAATTAATCGATACACAAACGAATCGGTCAATTTAACGCCTTTTTCTGTCAGGATCAAATAGGCCGGATCGTTAATTTGCTGCAGCCGAGCGCGTTCAGACAGATACAAATCGAGCTGCCCGGAAACAATTGGCAAAACCGGCAAAATCCGTTCTTTGTTGCGTTTTCCAAGTACTTTCAACGTATGATTTGAATAATTGATATTGGCCACCTGAAGATGAATCAGCTCGGTGCGCCTGATTCCGGTCGTATAAAACAAATCGATAATGAGTTTGTCGCGAATGCCTTCAAATCCTTCCGGATACACAATATGGTTAAGCACATCATCAACCTCTTTTTCCGAAAACGGAATCTGGATTTTCTTCGGCGTTTTAAGGGATTTGTGTTTGAGCAGCGGACTTGCCGGAATCTGCTTCGTTTTCAATAAGAATTTGTAAAACGATTTTAATGACGACATTTTGCGGTTGATCGAATTGTTCGAAACATTGGCATCGGCCAAAGAAACGATCCAGCTTCGAATCTGGCTGTAATTGACTTCAGTCAGATTTTCCTGATCAAATTCCGTTTTCACGAAAGATTCAAAAAAACTGATGTCGTTTAAATACGCTGTCACCGTATGCGGAGAGTAGTTTTTCTCCAGCTGCAAATAATCCCGATATGCCGTTTTGCTATTGTCCATAAAAAAACCGTCAGCATCAAAGGTATTAAACTTTGACCGCTAACGGTTCTAATTATTTAAAGAAATTCAGAAAACTAGTTCTCCAAATTGTCTCTCATGTTCTGAATGTAAGCCGCTTTCTGGATTTTCATCCTGTTCGTTACAGAAGGCTTAATGAACGCCTGACGTGCACGCAACTGACGAACAGTTCCGGTTTTATCAAACTTTCTTTTATAGCGCTTTAATGCTCTATCGATATTTTCTCCGTCTTTAATTGGTATAATTAACATAATATAGACACCTCCTCTCGTTAAGGCTGCAAAAGTAATTAATAATTTAGAATTAACAATTAATAATTTAGAAAAAAATTAACCCAGGATCATTATTAATTATTCGTTGTCAAATTATGAACTGAATTGGGCGTGCCGGCGGTGGGAAATTTATCTAAAGCAGAACGACTCATTACCGCCGTCAGGCTGTACGCTGCAATCTTTTGCTTCCATCCTTCACGCAAACCAGCGACGACCATTTTCAATTAAAATAAAACGTAGTTATTTTAGTCGATTCTACTTCACCTGATAAAAAATTTTCCGTTTTTCTGAAATAATAAGAAGACGGTCCAGATTCTTCAATTAGTTGAAAAAAAATTCCGTCGCGACCAAACTTTGTCCGGTTGAAAAAACATTGTTGACAGTACTTTTACGATACAAACCATTGTCAAGCACGTCATAACTTCCACTGGAAATGGTTGTCGTGGTTAAATTGCGCGAATGCATGGAATGGTAAGAAAAATAATCTAAAGCATACAACTCAGAATAACGCAGTCTTTCTACCTGTTTTCCAAAACTATTGTCATTTAGCATCGAGAAATTATTACGCACATTTGAATATAATTATTTCACGGCCGGTTGGTAATCCCGTTTATCAATGATCATTTTTGACAGGATTTCTTTCATAATTTCCGACGTTCCGCCACCAATTGGACCAAGTCGGCTGTCTCTTGACAATCTTGCCAAAGGGTATTCTTCCATATAGCCATAACCGCCCAACATTTGCAAACAACTGTAAATCGTATCATCAGCCACTTTGGTCGATTTTAATTTCGCCATTGTCGCTTCTTTGACAACATACTCTTTCTGATTTAATCTTGCTACAGCAGCATAATTAAAAACCTTGCAATGTTCCACTTCCGTGGCGTGTTCGACAATGGTGTGTCGCAATGCCTGGAATTTATCAATGGTTTTACCAAACGCTTCCCGTTCCGACATATAACCTATGGTGTATTCGATCGCATATTCGCCTCTGGCGTGCGCATTGATTGCCATGATCAGTCGTTCCAAAGCAAAATGTTGCATGATATACGGAAATCCTTTTCCTTCTTCACCCATTAAATTTTCAGCCGGAATTTCGACATTGTCAAATGCGATTTCAGCAGTATCCGACGCCCTCCATCCCAATTTATCCAATTTGGTCGCCGTAATTCCATTTAAATTTGCATCCACTAAGAAAATGCTGATTCCTTTATTACCGGATTCCGGGTTAGTTTTGGCCGCCACGACATAATAATCGGCATAAACACCATTGGTAATAAAAGTTTTTGAACCATTAATAATGTACTTGTCACCTTGCTTCACTGCGGTGGTACGCATTCCCGCAACATCACTTCCGCCAAAAGGTTCGGTAATACACAAGGCTCCAATTTTATCTCCGGCAATACTTGGCGCCAAATAATCCTGCTTGATTCTTTCGTCGCCTTCTGCATTTAAATGGGTCATCGCCAGATATGCATGCGCCCACATGGCCGCCGCGAAACCTGAAGACTTTACTTTTTGAAGTTCTTCTAAAAAAATCACCGTATAAAATAAATCCAGGTTCATACCACCATAAGCTTCAGGATAATTCAATCCGAAAAAACCCATATCGCCAAATTTTTTCCAAACGAAACGGTCGATTGTTCCGGTTTTTTCCCATTTTTCAATGTGTGGCACTACTTCTTTTTGTAAAAAATCTTTAAAACTGTTTCTGAACGAATCGTGCTCTTCAGTAAAATATATTGAACTCATAAATCGGGTAATTTTGACTGTAATTTTTTAGAATTCCAAATATAAGGCAATTATTTTTACCTTATCAACAGGAAAGCCGGAAATTTTTGTTAAATCCTCAGAATTTGCAATTTCACCGTTCATACTTCGATACGTCACAATTGATTTGGCAAGTGCGTAACGAAAGAACGGAAACTGCGCCAATTCTTTAACAGAAGCATTATTGACATTGATTTTCTTCACATTTGGCTGTATGCCGATTTTAAAACTTTCATTCAGTTTTTCGATGACTTCAGGTGACAAACCCCAGATATCCGCCATTTGCTCCATGCTGACAAATCCGCCGAGTTTTTCTTTTTCCTTCAGAATTCGCTCAGACAAACCGTCGCCGATTCCGTAGACTTTTTTGAGCTCTTCTTTGGTAGCAAGATTGATGTCAATAACCGGAAGTTTTTCTTTTTTAAACTTTTCAAACTTGTGGCCCGAAAAACCCGAAGCATTTCTTTTGGTTACCCAATCCGGAAATTTAAAATACGGTGAAATTACCGCCAACAGTGAATCGGAAACCTTTGTTACCTGTTGGAATTCTCGAGCCGAATTGACATATTTGTTTGTTTTTCGAAAAGCCAGCAAGCGGTCAATTTCGGCCACAGACATGCCGAGTTTATAACCCTTGAAATCGGTAATAAAGTTTGGATTAAACGGATAAATTTTCGGGACTTCTTTTTTCTTCGCGTCTTTTAAAGAATCGACGGTTGTTTGAAGGGAAATCCATTGTTGCGATTCGGAGTTCTGAACTTCGGGACTAAAATCTGAAAAATAGTAGACAGCCTGAAAAGCAATAACTACAATAAATAAAGCCAGCAATCCCAATCGTTGGGACCTGGAAAATGTAAAATACGGTTTTAGGGATGATAAATTCATGATTTTGGCGTGTAAAGATTAAAATGGCGTATAAAAGAGAAGGAAAATTACAGGTCGAAAACGGAACTTCGTTTTGCCCGGACGAGATCTTTGAGCTTTATCCAGAAAGCCAGCGTGAGATAAACGCCAAACCAGAGCCCGGCGGTTACAAATGAAATGTAAATAAAGAAAAGCCGCACGTTATTGGCACGCATCCCAAGTTTGTCCGCAAGGCGGGACGAAACATGGAAACCATATTTTTCAAAAAAATATTTGAGCCGGATAACGAATGACATTTTCAAAAATTTAATTCCCACAAATTTAAATAAAAACTTCGCTGCTTTTTAAAAATCCACCAAATTCACATTTGAGAGATTTGCCTGCGGAATTTTGAAAAAAAAATTATATTTACACAGATGAAAAAATCCAGTCTCGTTTTTATTTTTCCGCTCCTGATTTTGTTGTTGGCAAGCTGCAGAAATAAAGACGCCGATTATATCGATCCGCGCGGCACCGATTACGCCGGCGCCGAAAGTTGTATCCAATGCCATCAGGATGTGTCGCATGATGCTGCACAAAATGCCCACTTCAAAGCTTCGTCATTGGCTTTGCCTGAAAATGTGTTGGGCAATTTCCGCTCGGGCAAAAACACTTTTCATTATGACAAGGACACCAAACTGGTTATGGAAAAACGCGGTGACAGCCTGTATCAGGTACTTTACAAAAATGGAAAGGAACTCAGGGCCTACAAATATGACATCGTTTTCGGAATTAAAAACGCACAAACATTTGCTTATTGGCATGAAAAACGCGCCTATGAACTTCCGGTTTCCTATTACAAATCGGCGAACGATTGGGGAACAAGCCCAAGTTTTTCTGCGACCGTACCTAATTTTAACCGAGAAATTGTAAAAGACTGCTATTCCTGCCACAGTTCCAATGCCGGATCAGCAATCGTAAAAACCAGTTCGACCCAGCGCGACGTCAGCACGATGTTTATGGACACTGACGATGCTGTCAGAAAGGAAACGATCGTATACGGAATTGACTGCGAACGCTGCCACGGCCCGGCAAAGAAGCATGTGCAAACGCACCGGAAATTTCCGGATTTAAAAATCGCACAGGATATTGTCACATTTAAATCTCTTACCAACCAGCAAAAACTGGACATGTGTTCCATTTGCCATTCCGGAAACGACTCCAGATCCAAAATGCAATCCAGGTTCAACTTCAAACCCGGTGACAAATTTTCTGATTATTACAGAAAAAATCCTATCGGAAACAATGGCGAAATTGACGTTCATGGAAACCAAAACGGATTGCTGGCCCAAAGTCAATGTTTCGTCAAAAGTGAAACCCTGAACTGCACGACTTGCCACAGTCCGCACCAAAAAACAAAACCAACGCTTGCCTCTTATTCACAAGCCTGTATCAGTTGCCACAAAACTGCCAATCATTCGGAAGCCACCATCCGAAATACGCCGCAAACCATCTTAAAATCGAACTGTATCGATTGCCACATGCCGAAACAAACTTCCAAAGCAATCACATTTCAGCGTTCGGGCGACCAAAAACTTTCGGGTTATTTTTTGAGAACACACCGAATCGCGATTTATCCGGATAAAAAACAGTAAACCGACTCACGTTTGTTGGATCAAATGCGTTCCGATAACACAACCCATACATTTTCCGCGGTTGCAATAATCGGTTTTCAGCTGGATCAGAGATTGGGTTTCAAGCGCATTTTCAGCGGCAATTCCGAACGATCTGAACTTATAGGTAACGGCATTTTTTTCGGGTGCGACTTCACGCAAAAGCGACACCAAATTTTCGACAGTTTCTGTTCCGTTATTTTTGGCAAAAGCAAACCGGATTGGAACAACTGTATTGATTACGATCAGGTCGATAAAACCTTTAGACAACGCTTTCGGTTTGGCCGGACTGATTTTATCAAACTGATAATGACTGTACCAATAATCGGAAGCAGTTACCTCAAAAATTTTATACATTTCTTTCAACGTTACGGCTTCTGTAATTTTCGAAAACAGGTTTTGCCGTTGCGAATACAATACAGCAAGCTGAGACAACCGAATTGTCGGGAAGTTGTCCGGCCGGTGTTTAAAAAACTGAACCGGCGTGATGCCGATTTTTTCCAATTGGTATTTGTGCGATAAATAGTCGAAACGCAACTTTAAACCTAAAAAATAATGATCCTGTTTTTCCGCATCAAGCAAACCCGATCTTCCGAAAAGCAGCGCTTCCACATTGGCACACTCAAAACCCTCTTTCCGCACGATCGAAAATGGCAGTGACTGCGCGATTTGTAGAAAACTTTCCCCGTTGGTATTCAGTCCGAAATTCCTGGCCAGCATGCAAAACAATACCGCTTCCCAATCGGAGCCAGTTTGTGTGAGCAAATTCCGTATCTCTATAGATTTGCGTTCGAGGCGTTCAAAAAACAGCCGTTCCAACCAATTCTTGAGTAAGAAATTATCAAATCCGGTTAACTGTTTTTCGCAGTAAATCCAAGTTTTCGGAAACATCAGCTTGTCGTAACTATTCAAAATATCGTCAGCAACGTAACTTTTGATTTGCAACACCGGAATTTCGATGTTGTTGATCCGGAAGATTTCGGTGTCATGTTCCCAAACCACATGCAGAATGACATTGTCGTATGCAGGATCTTTTTCATGCTGGTGCAAATACCAATCGGATGACCTGACGTGGATTTCGATATTCCCGGCCCATTTCTGGTCGCCGATAATAATCTGGGCATTAAAAAAATCGGGACCGGCAAGCTGCAGGTATTGGCCCGGATGAAGAATTTGAAGTGGTTCGTTGTTGCAGGTTTGCAGATTTAGTGCATCAAACCTGCGGAACTTCCACAGGTAGTGCAGAAAATCCTCTTTCATGATATTGATTTAAATGGCGTATAATCGAATTACTAAATTAAGAAAATAATCCGGCTCGCATTTAAAAATCAATACAATTATCTGATAAGGTACAATTTAGCACAGGCGCGCGCGTCAGAAAGCGCTTCGTGATGGTTCAGCTGAATGTTGTTCCGGTCGCTACAATGTTTAAGGTTTGCAGGTTTATAGCCTTTTGCGCGGTAAATTTTACACGTGCATTCCCAACGGTCGGCAATTTCGAGTTCGTCATAATACAAACCGTAGTATTTCATGGTTTTCATCAGAACATTGCGGTCAAACGCTTCGTTGTGCGCGACGATTTTGCGTCCGAACAAACGTTTCTGAATTTCCGGAAACAGGCTGTCAAAGGTTTTGGATTCTAGCGTTTCCACCGGTTTGATTCCGTGGCACATGATGTTACGGTACCAATATTCATTATTCGGCGGCTGGATTAACGTGTAATATTCTTCAACAATGCTGCCGTTTTCCACCGTGACAATGCCAACCGCGCAGGCACTTTCGGGATGTCCGGTTGCGGTTTCGAAATCTATGGCGGTGAAGGTCATTTTTTAATTAATAATGAATAATTAACAATTAATAATTGCTTTGGCTTTCGGATAAGGCATTGTTCGTAGAAACATAATTATTAATTATTCATTAGCGTCGCTCCGTTGGGCTTGGCCTCAGGTGTCAATTATTCATTATTTTATCGATCCGATGATATCGTATTTCGTAATAATGTGGTGTTTTCCGTTGCCCAGATCGATTAGTACGGCCTGATTGTCTTTGGTAAACAACTTTGACACTTCTTCGATTTTAGTTCCGAATTTTACAATTGGGTAAGGTTTTCCCATGACTTCCCTGATCGGTTTGTCGGCGACGTCTTTATCGTTGACATAACTTTGGAACAAATCAGATTCGTCTACAGAACCTACAAATCCTGTAATGTCGATCACCGGAATTTGCGAGATTTTATATTTACGCATTCTTTCGATCGCGTGGGAAACAAGTTCTTCTGTTCTTACGATAACCAACGGTTTGTCGATATGATCTTTGATCACGTCTTCGGCTTTGGTGATTTCTTCGTCAAGGAAACCGCGTTCGCGCATCCAGTCGTCGTTGAACATTTTACCAACGTAACGGCTTCCGGAGTCGTGAAACAAAACCACAACCACATCTTCTGGTTTGAAATGTTCTTTAAGCTGCAGCAAACCTTTGATTGCAGATCCGGCAGAATTTCCAACAAAAATCCCTTCTTCCAAAGCAATTTTTCTGGTGTAAACCGCTGCATCTTTGTCGGTCACTTTTGTGAAACCGTCGATCAATGAGAAATCGACGTTTTTTGGAAGAATATCCTCACCGATTCCTTCCGTGATGTAGGAGTAAATTTCGTTTTCGTCGAAAATTCCGGTTTCGTGGTATTTTTTAAAAACCGAACCGTAGGTATCAACGCCCCAGATTTTGATATTTGGATTCTTCTCTTTGAGGTATTTTGCAACGCCGGAAATGGTTCCGCCTGTTCCGACACCTACTACAAAATGCGTGATCTTTCCTTCGGTCTGTTCCCAGATTTCCGGTCCGGTTTGTTCGTAGTGCGCGATTGCATTTGACGGATTGTCATATTGATTCACATACCAGGAATTTGGCGTGTCTTCACCAAGTCGCTTGGAAACCGAATAATATGATCTTGGGTCTGTGGGCTCAACATCTGTTGGACACACGACTACTTTGGCGCCAACCGCACGAAGGATGTCCATTTTTTCTTTCGACTGCTTGTCGGTGATCACGCAGATCAGTTTGTAGCCTTTTACGATGGCCGCAAGCGCCAATCCCATTCCGGTGTTTCCGGAAGTTCCTTCGATGATTGTTCCGCCCGGTTTTAGGCGTCCGTCTGCTTCGGCATCTTCGACCATTTTCACGGCCATTCTGTCTTTTACGGAATTTCCCGGATTGAAAGTTTCGACCTTCGCCAGTACGAGCGCATCAACTTCTGCGGTCACTTTATTTAAACGGACAAGCGGCGTGTTGCCAATCGTTCCCAATATATTTTCTGAATATTTCATGTTGAATATCTTTTGGATTGCTAAATTTCAGCTTGCAAATATATGAATTTGTTATAAAACGGACTGTTGATATTTTGACAGATATCGGGCGTGATGGAAAGCGATATCCTTTTTGAGGAACGAAAAAAGATAAAGCGGACAGCACGTCCCGAAACTTCGGGATCGGCCATAGAAAATTTACTGAAAGAAATTCCAAACCAATCCGAAACGGATTACAAAATCGCGGTAGGGATAATTTGGCGCGGCCAGGAAGTTATTGGTTTTCGACATTCCGGAGTTGAAGTGTTCTGCTTTGAGAAAAATGCGCGTTTGCCTGATCCTTGCATTGATGAAGAAATCGAGGTTCGCAAAGTCACCAATTTGTTTTTTCTGTTGTACAAAAAACTCGGCCGTTACCGGATTGTAGTCGTTTGCATAAAACTTAGTGAAATAGTTGAACGTGACGCCGGTTTGCAAATAGAGTGCTTTTTTGAAAAAATAGTCTGAAAAATAAAGCGTATTTCGGGTTACGAATTCCGGAACATTAAGGATGTTTTCGCTCTGATCTGTTTTTTGGTAAAGCACGGTGTTGTCGAGCGCCAGTTTCCAATATTTAATTTCCTTGCTGGCTTTGAGCGAAAGGTATTTGATTGATTTGTCGTATTGTTTTGGCGACACGAGCTGGATGCTGTCGTTTGTACTGTCGTCGCTGAAATACAGGAAATCATTGAAACTCGAGATTTCAGCAGATGCGGTCGCCCATTGTGTTTGGGCTTCGATCTGGATTTTATTGATTTTCTCGTTTTTGAAATTGTTTTTCCAGACGTAATCGACATAACTGCTTTGGTGCAGGTTGTAAATGTGGTTTGGCAATTTGTTCATTTTCTGATACCCGAAAGAGACTTTGTTTTTGTCATCGAATTTGTAGCTGACATTCCCATCGATGTTTGTCAGCGACTGATCGGAAATCGAATTGGAATACAGCAACCTGGCGTTCCAGTTGTTTTTTTGGTATTCGTATTGGCCACCTACAGACAAAATATCGTCTTTTAACTTTGCCGGAATGATGCCATTGTCTAGAATAAAAACCGAACCGTAATAATAATTGTATCCATAATTCTCTGCAAAAAACTGAAATTTCCCTAAAGTCGAATTTTCATAAATTGCTCCGACTTTGTTGTACAAATGGCTGTAACGAACCTGATCGTTGATATTTTGACCTATATAAGAATTTCCAAATCTGTTGATAGCCACGCCGTCGATCGATGACGGAACGGTCGCCTGATTATATTCGAAAAACTTCTTTTCGAAGTTGAATTGGTGTGCAATATAAAGATTGTTGTTTCCTTCTTTTGGATTGAAGCGAAATGCGTGATCTATGAAATACCGCTGGCCTTTTAGAAAAGTTTTGGCATCTTTAAGATAGACTTCGAGCCGTTCGCGTTCGGTAAAATCATCGTTTTTGCTTTCGAAGTCACTCAATCTGGTAATACCGCCGTTTTCTCCGTTAAGGATATCCTGACCGGTGAAATGGGCGTTGACTATGTAACGTTTGTCTTTGGTATGATAACTCGTCGTGAACCTGAAATTTCCGGAACTTGACAATTGGTTGATGTATCGTCCCAATGCGCGAATTCCGCGATAGGCGACAGAAAAATTAAACTGTTCAGAAGTGTTTAGTGTGATAAATGCATCGACATTTTGTCCTTCTTCGTAAACGGTTTTGAAATACAATTCGGTCATTGGCGTGGCGACAGAGTAGTATTTAATTTCGTCTGCTTCGATGTAACTGAAATGTTTGGCTTTGTAGCCAAATTCTGGGTAAGGCGAAAACTTTGTCAACGAATACTGCAATGTATTGTAGGTTTGCCCATCGTTGTAAAAGGGCAGCAATCCAAAATTATCGCGGCGCAGGTAATTGTATTTGTAATCTTTTTGGATGGTAAGTGACGTGTCGACATAAGTCGTATCTCGGTCAAGTGTAATAATTCGGTATGAAGTGATGGGCGCTTTTTTAGCCAGATCTTTTTCCTTTTGCTCTTTGGATTTGATGAGGCTTTGACGCGGTTTTTCTTTAGCCGGTTCTTCCTGTGCAGAAACAAAAAAGGTGAACATTAAAAAAAACGCTGAAAGGGCAAATCTCATATCATGATTGTAAAGGGCAAAAATAGTTATTTGTTCGTAAACTGTATAGAATTGGCAAAAAAGTTATGATTTTAAATATGAGCAAAAAAAAACCACCCAATTGGGTGGTTTTCAAAAGACAAATCTTTAATTATTGTTTAACAACTTTTACAGTTGAAGTAGCACCAGCGTTGTTAGCAACATTTACCATGTAAACACCGCTTTTCAATGCGCTTAAATCCAATTCTACTTCGTTCAAAGTGCTGAATTTTTTAGCCAATACTTGTTTTCCTAAAACATCATATACATTTACTGCATTGATATTTTTTCCAGCAATTCTCAAAGCGCCTGAAGTAGGGTTTGGAGAAGCTGTAATTGATTTAGCAGAGTTGAAATCAACAGTTGCTAATGTTCCAATCCATTTGTAGATACCACCAGCAGTAGTTGATTGTGTGAAACCTGAAGCAAAACCATGAGTAGCGTCGAAAAACTCAACTGTACTTACAGCATCGATTGGTTGCCCAAGATCTTCCCATGTTAAACCGTCATCTGTACTCTTAGAAGAACCTCTTACTAAATCTAAAGAATCCTCTCCAATGTTAACCAAGACATTTGCTGAACCAGGAACATAAGTCACATCTCCACTTCTGATTGCCCCGTCAGGAAATTCCTGCGTCCAAGTTTCTCCACCATTAGTGGTTCTGTATTGTTCATGTGCTCTTGAGATCATCAAACCATTATTAGCATCTTGAAAAGTAATTGCAGCACCTAAGTCGCCACCAAAATCTGTGTTTGGAGTTTGGAAAGCTATCCATTGCCCTACACCTTTGTTGTCATTTCTGTATAACCTACCTTTATTCGTACAAACCCAAACTCTATCTCCGAAAGTTTCATAAAGTCTTGTGTAACCATATTCTCCTTCTAATGGAATCGGAAGGTTTGCAGAAGGAACTCTGGTCCAGTTTGTTCCTCCATTTACAGTAGTATACATTTCCATGTATCCGCTAGCAGGGTCACCAGCACAAAAACCGTTGTTCTCATCCCAGAAATGAACCAAGTTTGTAAAAGATTCAATTCCGGTATTAAAAGAGGCAGTAGGTTGTTTAGTCCAAGTGGTTCCTCCATTAACTGTTTTCCAGATTCCTCCTTGTACAGTTGCAGTGTTAGGAAACGCAGCTACCCAAGCAGTCGTCGCAGAAATAGCACAAATTGATCCAATCCCTAAGTCTGTCGACCCTAAACTGATTTGACCAGAAGTCCAAGTATTTCCGGCATCTGAAGATCTTGAGTACACACGAAATTGAGCGCCTCCTCCAGATCCATCATACCCTGAAATCCAGACGTTATTCGCATCAGCGAAGCTCACCTCATTAACTCCGGTAGAAGCCGTAGAAAATCCAGTTGCTTTAGTTTCCCAATACTGAGCTTGAGAAGTAATCCCCATTGCAAAGAAAGACAATAGTAATAATTTTTTCATAATAAATTAATTTATAATTAAAGATAGACAAATATAAAAATTTAATTGGAAAGACAAAAAAATATAAATCCTGATTTAAGTTAAAATATCAGCTTAAACGCATAAATTGATGCGTTCAAGCTGATATTTATAATACTCTTCATTGACAACATGAAAGTTTGTCAAGTATTTACTCAGGAAGAATTGTAAAAGTTGCGCCTGTACCATTTCCAGATTTCACAACTTTTATTACAGGAATAGACGGCGCCCCTGGAGTAGCATTGTTATAAACGCCATCACGAAAACCAACACTTCCGTCAGGAAACTTCCAAACAATTCGGTAAGGAAGATTCGTAGGGCTTTCGATTAAATTGGCTACTGAAAATTTGAAAGTGTATTCACCTATACCTGTTGAAGTATTATTAGAAACACTACCTGCGTTAATTGAGATACCATGATCATAACTTGTTGTGGTTGGCGGCATATAGTCGGGATATGCCGCTTTGATTTGAGCATCTACAAGTCTATTGGCAATACCAACGGTTGGAGAAACCCTAAACTGCGTGTCGCTGATGATTGCCGAAACTGTAGTTCCAGGACTAAAACTTCCCGTCCCACCAACAACAGACACCGCCATTCCGATATATAACCCTGCGGTTGAGCCTACATTCACTAAGTTACTGGCCGTTCCAACAGGACCAGACGTGTTTGCATTGTCACTAGTGTAATCATTTCCGCCGAAAGTAATTTCAGTATCAGCACCTAGCCCTACCGTAGGAGCTCTGTTTACCGTAAATGTGTTTGGCCCTGTAACTTCAGAGATAATTGTAGCCGCCGGAAACAAACCTGCTCCTGAAGAAACTGCAACAACCATTCCCGGCTGCAAAGTTGAAGTATCGCTACCAGTCAAAGTAATTGAAGTTCCGGAATTCGATGCTCCCAGAGCAGATATAAAAGCAGATACATTTGGCCTGTCGATAAATAAATTCAGCCTGTTTCTTGTTGTACCTGGATTTAACCATGTAAATCTTAGCTGAAATTTAGAATTATCATCTTCAGGAACCGACGCGCTTCCTGTGTTAAGCGTGATCCGGTTTGATTGAAGTAAATAGTGTTTTCCTGGCTCTGTATGCCTTAAAGCAATACCACTTAAATACATATCAAATGTCGAATTAAAAACAACACCTCCTGAAGCATTGATTTCACCGGTACCTGAAGTTTCATTTGGCAGTAAATCAACTGAGATACGTGTCCTAGACCCAGATTGGTTTAATGTTGTGATTTCAACTGTAACAGTATCTTTAAACGCTTGTGGAATTTCAAAAGTAAACGGAATTTTTTGATTGCTCAACGCGGCTGTTAGCGGCGTACTTATTGTTCCGTTAAGGGTAATAATTTCCTGATTTCCAACTGGTGTTCCAGAGTATTTTTCATCATCTGATTCACAACTTGCAAACAAGCCTGCAAAACCAGCAATAAGTAAAATATATTTAAATTTTTTCATATTCTAATTCAATTAATATTAAAAGTAAAACCTAACGCGAGGCTATTCAACTTAAGGATTTGCTTGGTGATTGTCATATGGGACTTCGGCATCAACAGGAAATGGAATATCAAGCGTCGTATTGAACTTATAGCCCTGCTGCATTCCTCCGGTAACTTGTATAATACGTGCCAAATTAATATAACCAGCTTTGTTACCGGCAGCATCGTATGAATAAGCAAAAAAAGTATATACTTCACTTCTCCGTAGATCAGAAAGGTTCAAACCGTAAGTATCTGCAATCATTTGAGGTGTAATCCTGAGTTCATACGGAAATGATGTAATAGTTTGCATCAAAACATAATCACCGGTCAAAATACCATCACCATCTTTGCGTCTTACATACAACTCATACTTTACAACATTACCAGAAGGATTAGATAAAGTGCCGCTAAACTCCGCATTAGCAATATCATTAACATCCATCATTCTGGTTTTGATGTCAAGTTTCATATATTGACCTGCCACCTTCTCGGGAAGCGGATTTAACGAGTCGTCTTCACATGACAGAAAACTAAAGGCGACGAAAATAAAAACAGGTAGGAAAAAGAATTTTTTCATAGTATATCTTTTTTATTAATGTAAATTTAATGAAGCCGTATCCCAAAAAACTTTTTTAGTCCTTACGTTAGTAGGTGCATTGGGATTATTGTTTGTACTGGCTCCTGGATAAAGCGCGGTATAGAAATAAGCCCCCGGATTTTCTTCAACTGTTGGCTGGAAGTTGTCTGGGTAACCCGTTCTTCTGTAATTGTTGTAGGGTTCGATTCCGTTACCCCATGAAGCGATATAAAATTCTTTAATGATAATCTGTAATTTATCTGCATCAGTAGCAGAATCATAAGCAGAAAGAACGAAATTCATATAGGCTGTAGTTGCTGCGGTGTGATTAGCTAGAGTAGGTGCTGAGGCAGATCCGGGCGCAAAAGCAGGTAGCAAATTTACTGTTTTCCGAATCGATTGTTCAATAGCCGTTTGCAGCTCTCCTCTGGCATCCCCAGGCAATCCAAGAGTGAGGATTGCTTCAGCTTTCATAAAGTGGACGAATGACGAAAGCACCATAGGCATAATTCCTTCACCTAAACCTCCCTTAAGACCTGCATTGGTATTGCTGCTTACGCAATCTGGATTTCCGATGGCTCCACCAATTGGGTAAACCCCGGCCACCGTGCGCAAGCATTCATCAGCGGGAATTCCGGAAGCATCTCCATGATCTCTCCCAAGATATGATCCACTAAGCGAATTCTCATCCGAAATACAATAAGGCGTTAAAATACTCGTATTGTAAAATGAGGCATAGTCTTCATTTGCGAAATGACTTGGTTTTGTCTGGGTTCTACAAGGAACAGATTGTGAATTTACATTGGCTCCTAAAGTAGTTTGCCTGTAGAAATAATATTTCTCTCTAGGATCAGCTGGATTATTGGCATTACCATATCCTTTTTCTTTCTGAACTGCCCATAAGAAATAATTTGCAATATAAGCACCACCGCCAAATTCATATTGGTCATTATATAGTGGATGCCTTGAATTTGGAAGGTCACGCTCAGTGCCATATTTGAAAGCGAAGTCATCAGCAGAATCTAAGATTAAATCTCCTTGAAGCAAAGTTGTCATTTCAGAACGCACATTGATACCTCCAAAATTGTCAACTAGTCTTGCGTTGTTGAGCATTTTAAATTTAAGCGTGTTTGCCAATTTAACCCAATTAGTTTTATTCGGATTTCCTTCATTACCTTGTCCGTAATATAAATCTCTCGCTTGTAAAGCACCACTATTTGGATCAATTACCTCCAATAATTGAATCGCCTCATCCAATTCTCTGTAAATTCCAGCGTATACGTCTGCGCTGTTGTCGTATCGAGGCGTAAGATTTGCATTGCCTTGCAGTGCTTCAGAATATGGTATGTTTCCATACATATCAACCATGGTCATCAAAACGTAACAACGCATCACTTTAGAAGCACCCAAAATAAAGGTCTGACTGTTTTGCTGAGCTTTAGGCTCCATTTGTTTGATCGAATTGAGCATCAAATACCCTGTTGTCCAGTTGTTGTCAAAATTAACCGGCGCAAAAGCATTATCATACGAAATTCCTCCGGTCATTGCCATTTGGCGGGTTACCCTTTGAGTAAAAGAATTTGCAGAGTTCACAAAATCAGGTAACGTCAGTTGTACATAATTAAACACATATACCGGGTCAAGCTGTTCCGACGGCACAGTACTAGGGTTATCCGTCAAATCAAGATCAAAAGTTTCACAGCTACTTAGTGTCACTACAGCAGCAAAAAGAAACATTTTAAATATATTATTCATCATTTTCATTTTCTTAAAAAGTTAAGTTAATACTAAAACCGTAACGTTTAGCAGTTGGCCCAGTTAAATAATCAAATCCTTGTCCATTACCTACTCCCAAACTCATTACTTCAGGGTCAAAATTTAATGCATCCGGAAAATTAAATGCTTTGTACCATAAATTTTGTCCTACAACAGAAATCGACAATTTCCCGAAAGGTGTTTTCTCCAACATCTTTTTTGGAAGATTGTAAGAAAGTGAGATCTCTCTCAATCTTAAGTTTGTAGCATCGTAAACTGAAGGTTCGTCAGAAAAAAATCCCGAGTTATTGAAACCATACTCAGTAGCACCGATTTGAATTTGATTGATATTTCCATTGGCATTTACACCTGGCAATACATAAGTTCCATTTCTGTCAAGATCACTTTGGATAACACCTCTTGACAACAGCGCATTTGCAGTGTTGGAATAAATATCTCCTCCTTTTTGGAATTCCAATTGAAAACCAAATGTTACGTTTTTATACGAAACTTCGTTGATCACCGTAGATCTCCAATCTGCATTGGGATTTCCAATTTCAGATAGGTCATTATCTACTACATAATTTCCATCACTACCTACAATATAGTTTCCATTGTCATCTCTCATGATCGTACTACCCATGATCACTCCGTAAGGTCTTCCAGGAACAGCAAAATTTCCAAGATTTGTAAAGCCAGCAATACCCAACATTTCGACACCTGGTCCTAATTTTTCAACGATATTTCTGTTTTTAGTGAAAGTACCTGACAAGTTCCAGGCAAATCCATCAGTGTCAGATTTGATTACCCCAAGACTAACTCCTAATTCAATTCCTTTGTTGCTGATTTCGGAAACGTTCTGTGCCTGGTAATTGTATCCACTCTCAGGCGCAAGATCCGCAAAAACAATCAAATCTGTAGATCTTTTGTCATATAAAGACAAATCGATTCCAAGCCTGTTGTTGAACAATTTTGCCTCCAAACCAAACTCGATTTCTTTGTAAAGTTCAGGTTTCAAATTAGGATTTCCCAATTGCCCATCCACAGAAATGGTGTTGATAGGCTGGCCTACCGTAGGCTGGAATGCATTGGTTTGCTGCTGCAGACCAATTAAGGTCTGGTAAGGATTCGGAAAACCGGCAGAAGATCCATAACCAATCCTAACCTTCGTGTAGTTGATATATTTGTTGTTTTTCAAGCCTTCAAAAGCATCAGTCGGAACAAATGACAAAGACGCTGATGGATAAAACAGAGACCTATTGTCTTCAGTCAACGACGAAAATGTATCATTTCTACCTTGTAAATTCAAGTATAAATATTTATCGTAGGCCAATGTTGTACTGGCATAAACACCTACCAAGTTAGAAAGCTGTTTGTAAGAGTCTCCCGTGTGAACCTGGAAATTTTGGTGTTCCTGGAAATCATACACAAACTGGTTAAAACTCTCCAAACGCGAATATACATAACCCTGCTGGCGGGAGTTAATCCCTACAGTTCCGTCTAAAACCCATTTATTTTGCTTATCCAATTCTTTATTAAAATTGTAGCTCAAAGTATGGTCATAAATTGTGTTCTCATTATTTGTTGTTCTCATGTAACCACGAGGCGTTTGAACACCACCCCTATTGATGTAATACAATTTCCGTTGTGTATAATTATCAAACGCAAATCGGTATGAAATATTTGACCACGAATTGATATCATACAATGCGGAGAAATTTGAGAAAAAACGTCTTACAGACTCATCATCACTTGCATTTTTTAACAACCACCTTGGATTGGTAATATCCCTTCTGTAATAAACCGACTCATGTGTTTTAGGATCTTCGTATGGCAATCCGAATAAGTCGTAACTCCTAGGTGTGTACAAAATTGTAGAAAAGATTGAAGGCGTAACCGCTCCTGAACCATAACCATAACCCGTAAGTGGCGCGCTTTTATCTGTCTTCACATAATTAAGAGACGTGCTAAGCGTAAATCCATTTCCTAATTTTGTAGAACCACCAGTACTCAAATTCAGACGTTTGTAGTTGTTATTATCAATAAACCCACTGTCATCGGTATTTCCAACATTCAAATTATAACTTGTCTTGTCACCTCTTCCGCTAATATTAACCGAAGTTGTATTTACATAACCTGTCGTAAAGAAAGGCTTCACGTTATCAGGATACGCCTGCCATTTTACACGCTTTGGCGTTGAGGCTATTCCATCTACATAATTGTAAAATTCCGGAAAAACTGTAGATCCATAATAAGCAAGAGGATGCACAACTGTTCCATCAAAACCAATTCCGCCCTCACCTCTAGTATCAAAGCTTGGACCCCAGTTACCAAAAGTCGTACGGTATTCGTTATCATTACCAACTCCATATTGATTTTGGAAATCAGGAAGATTAGAAATCTCAGTCATATACAAAGATTGAGAAACAGAAACTTCCATTTTTTTATTGATGTCTTTTGTGTTTCCTGATTTTGTCGTAACGAGCACAACCCCTTTACTACCAGCAGAACCATAAAGTGTAGTTGCGCTTAATCCTTTAAGAATACTAATCGATTCGATGTTGTTCGGATCAAGATCTAAAAATCGGCTTGACGCATTGGTCGCACCTTCTAAGAAATTTCCATCACTATTGGCATCAGAATTAAAGGGAATTCCATCAACAACAAACAACGGCTGGTTACTTCCCGTAATAGAAGAATATCCACGAATAATAATATTCGTACCCGAACCCGCAAGTCCGCTGGTTTGTTGAATATTAACTCCAGGTGCTTTTCCGGTCAAAGCCCTTACAACATCTGTTGAAGGTTTAGAAGCAAATTCTTCCGCTTTAATCGTAGTTACCGCATAACCCAATGCTTTCTTCTCTTTTTTGATGCCTTGTCCTGTTACTACAACTTCACCCAGAACCTGAGCATCAGTTTTCAAAACAGGATTGATTACACTTGAAGCACCAACGGTAACGTTCGTATCTGTATATCCTACAAAAGAAAACACAAGAACATCACCAGTTTTCGCTTTAATGGAATATTTTCCGTCAAAATCTGACTGCGTACTTGCCTTTGTATTTTTGTTAACTACATTTACTGTTGGCATTGGCAAGCCGCCTTCTGTAATTGTACCTGTAACAGTTTTCTCCTGTGCAAAAGAAAGCTGCATTGAGAACGCCAATAATAGCGTAAAAATCCACTTGAACTTAGATCTCATATTAAATTTATTTGAGTTAGTTATTTCGCAAACTTCTTAATTATTTCTTAAATAAACAAATATAAGTTCTTAATAAAAAAATTTAGCTCTGTTAAAATAAATTCTAAATCCTTGCAGTAAGTTCAACAACCGTTACAAATGATAAAATATAATTCAAAAGGTTGCGTTGTTTTCATACTTTTGCTAAAATTAATTTAATGTTAAGCCTCAAGTTTTCAGACCACACCTTCGAAGCAGGAACCGATGAAGCCGGACGTGGCTGTCTTGCCGGCCCTGTAACTGCTGCCGCCGTAATTTTACCGGATGATTTTGAAAATGTATTGCTCAACGATTCCAAGTTATTGACTGAAAAAACCCGCGATCTTTTAAAACCTATCATACAACAAGCTGCTGTTTGTTATTCGGTGACGCATCTCGATCCTTTGGTAATCGACGAAATCAATATCCTGAACGCTTCAATCAAAGCCATGCAGGAGTGCATTCACAAACTTAGCCCTGCTCCTTTATATATTATAGTAGACGGAAACCGTTTCAAACCAGTCAATAACATTCCGCACAGCTGCATCATCAAAGGTGACGGTAAATTTATGAGTATAGCAGCCGCTTCGGTCTTGGCCAAAACCTATCGGGACGACTACATGAATAAGATCCACAACGAATTCCCAATGTACAATTGGAAACAAAATAAAGGTTATCCAACAAAAGAGCACCGCGACGCCATCCGAAAATACGGCACCACAAAATACCACCGAATGACTTTCAGGTTATTGCCCGAAGAACAACTCGAGCTGGATCTCGAAAAAGAGTTTTAGATAAATTCAGCTTCGAAAAGCTGCAGGAAATGTTTCTGGATTTTTTGCTTCACTTCTTCAATATCGACAGTGTCAACACCCAATTCGACATTCATTGAAGTCACCGCTTTACCGCGAATGCCGCACGGAATGATGTTATCAAAGTAACCCAAATCCACATTCACATTCAGCGCAAATCCGTGCATGGTAACCCAACGCGAGGCGCGCACGCCGAACGCACAGATTTTTCGCGCAAACGGTGTCCCAACATCAAACCAAACACCGGTTTCCCCAGAACTTCTTTCGGCTTTGAGTCCATATTCCGCTAAAGTCAAAATAATGGCTTCTTCAAGCAAACGCAGGTATTTGTGGATGTCAGTGAAAAAATTCTCCAGGTCGAGAATCGGATACCCTACAATCTGGCCCGGACCATGGTAGGTAATGTCTCCGCCGCGGTTGATTTTATGAAAAGTCGCGCCTTTAGCTTCCAGTTGCTTTTCGGTCAGCAGCAAATTGTCAAGATCGCCACTTTTTCCTAAAGTATAGACGTGTGGATGTTCGACAAACAATAAGTAATTCGGCGTTTCCAAATCAAGTGCTTCCCGCCTGTTCCTGATTTTCAAATCGACTACATCTTTAAAGAGTGCTTCCTGATAAATCCAGGTATCTGCGTAGGCTTTTAAACCTAAATCCTGAAGTATGACTTTTTTATTCATTTTTAGAAGTTGCAAATCAAACCAAAAACGGAAAGTAAATTCGCGCCTGTCTTTTTGCTTCGCAAAGATACAACGGTTTCAGCCATTGGAAACTTTACAAAATCTTAATTATTTCTCAAGCACAATTTCAAGGTTCATTTTTTCAGGATTTTCGAGATATTCGTTTAATGAATACGGAATCGTGACTGTTTGCCTGTCTTCGCTGAAAAGCGCATTTGGGTTTGAAACCGATTTGACTTTCGTGGGAAAATGGTATTTGATCGTGTATTTTGATCCGGCAAACATCATTTTGTAAATTCCGGTCGTGTCTTTGGATTGCTGCTGCACTTTCGGATCGATAATTTTAAGGGTGCGTTTAAAGGTTTTTCCATCGAACGAATATTTGAGGTCGGTATTGTTTGCGCCGTTCATCATGCCGCTTAACGGATTTGATTTATCGGTCGGCGCCTTCTCCATATCTTTCACCGACTTCATGCCCTGCATCATGTCCTGAAGTTCGTCGGCTTTTTTGAAATCTGTAAAAATGGACATGCGAAATTCTTTCGTATCGCTGTTCATTTTCATATTCACCGACATGTTTTCCATCCGTTTCAAATGCGCTTGTTCGGCAGCTGGCAATTTGGAAATGCTGTCTTTTTTCTGTTCGAATATTTGTTTGAATGTAAAAGTCGAATCCATGTTTTTCAACTTTCCGTTTTCAGACATTTTATCGCCGGCCATTGCCATGAGTTCAGACGCGTCGACATCAAATGAAATTTTGCCACTTCCGTCAGCTTTCATATCGATATTTTCGGTAATCTGGCAACTGCTGAATAATATTGAAAGCGTCGCGACGAAGGCATAAAATCTGAGTTTCATAGTTTGGATTTTGTTGGATTGGATCCAAATATAACAAATTACGCCAAATTGCAGAAACTGTTTGCCAATAGGAATTCGCTTTCCAACTCAGGCGAAATCTTCCGCGCAAAGGTCATTGTTCAGAAAAGCGCCGGCAGCCGAACCGCTCGAAACAGAAACCGCCAGCGATCGCGCAAAGTTTGAGTTGTCGCCGCAGGCATAAACACCCGGAACCGTTGTTCGTTGAAAAGCATCAACTTTCAAAAGTCCCTGCTCGTTCAATTCGCAACCCAAAGTGAACGGAATTTCTGAATGTTGCTGGGTTTCAGGCCTGGAATAAATCGCCTCAACCTTCATTTTAAAACCGCCATTTAAGACAATATTTTTGACGTGTCCTTTTTCATGATCCAATATGGCGATTTCAGTTGAAACTACTTTAATGTCGTATTTGTTGAATTTATTCCATTGCACTTCTGTAAATTCCGGCGCTGCGTTTGTAAAAATCGTCAGTTTGTTTGTCCAGTTCCTGATGAGTTGCGCGTAATGAAAGGCGGCATCGCCATTTCCAACAATCGCGGTCGCTACACCTTGATATTCATATCCGTGACAATAAGGACAGTGTAAAACCGAAATCCCCCAACAATCGGCAAATCCTTCAATATTTGGCAAACGATCTTTTAAGCCAGTAGCGAAAATGATTTTCCGAGCGGTAAAAATTGCGCCATCGGTAGTTGTGATTTCAAATCCGTTTCTCGTCTGAATTCCCGTTTCTGCAAATCCGTTGTGAAAAATAATATTTTCGTAGGCAAGCAATTGCTGTCTGGCCAAATCTGTAATATCCTTTGGTTTTGCGCCATCATGTGTCAGCAAATTATGCGAATGTTCCACAACGCTGTTGGAGGGTTTTCCCGAATCGATGACGAGCACTTTCCGCAAAGCGCGTCCCAAACTCAACGCAGCCGACAAACCCGAATAGCTTCCGCCAATAATAATAACATCAAATTTATTTTTTTCTGACATGATCTTAAATTTAATCAATAAACACTAACGCAACTTTGTTGCAAATATAATTCTTAACTTTGCAACCGCAACATTGTTGCAGTAAAATTTGATTCAAATGAAAAATTTTAGAAATACAGCTGCAAAAACTGCCATTCAAAACGCCATTTCGAATTCGGAATTTGCCTTGTCGCACTCCGAAATTCAAGCCGCCATATCGGATTTATGCGACCGGGTAACGACTTACCGTGTTTTGGAAAGGCTCACAGACGAAGGCAGCATCCACAAAATTATCAATACCGACGGCGTAATCAAATATGCAGCCTGTACTTCTTGTTCGGAAAAACACAACCACAACCACGCGCATTTCAGTTGCGAAAAATGCAAAACGGTCACATGTCTCCAAAATGTGGAACCGGTTTACAAACTCCCTGAAAAATATCTGGTCAACGAGGCCAATTTTGTACTTTCAGGCCTTTGCCCTAACTGTTTGTAACCGAAATCTGCAACAAACTTTACAACACCGCCGCGTTGCGACTTTAAAACTTATATCCTATATTTGCGCTCTTAAAATACTTACGCACAATGGCATTATCAGAACAGGAAATCCTTCGCAGAAAATCATTGACCGACTTGCGCGATTTGGGCATCGAACCTTATCCGGCAAACGAATTTACAACTACAGCCTACTCGACTGAAATACTCGGAAATTTCGAGAAGTTTGAAGGTAAGGAAGTAATTCTTGCGGGAAGAATGATGTCAAACCGCGACATGGGAAATGCATCTTTTGCCGAATTGAAAGATTCCGAAGGCCGCATCCAGCTTTACATTACACGTGATGATATTTCGAATGACGAAGCCAAAACGATGTACAAAGTCGTATTTAAAAAACTGCTTGACATTGGCGATTTTATTGGCATTCGTGGAAAAGTTTTCAAAACGAAAGTTGGCGAAATTTCGATTCATGTATATGAATTGAATGTTTTGGCCAAAGCATTGAAACCGCTTCCTGTGGTTAAAACCGATGCTGATGGCAAAATTCACGATGCTTTTGCCGATCCGGAACAAAGGTACCGCCGCCGTTATGTCGATTTGACAGTTAACGACCATGTTAAAGAAACGTTTATCAAAAGGACAAAATTGTTCAATGCGATGCGTGGATTCTTTAACGACAAAGGTTATCTTGAAGTCGAAACGCCGGTCTTGCAACCGATTCCGGGTGGAGCAGCCGCGCGTCCGTTTGTAACGCACCACAATTCGCTCGACATTCCTTTATATATGAGGATCGCAAACGAATTGTATTTAAAAAGACTGATTGTGGGTGGATTTGAAGGCGTATACGAATTTTCTAAAAACTTCCGCAACGAAGGCATGGACCGTACGCACAATCCCGAATTCACCGCGATGGAAATATATGTAGCTTATAAAGACTACAACTGGATGATGAAATTCACCGAAAACCTTCTCGAACATTGCGCCGTTTCGGTAAACGGAACTGCCGATGTCACTTTTGGGCAGCACCAGGTTAGTTTCAAAGCGCCATACGCAAGGGTTACGATGACCGATGCGATCAAAAAATATACAGGTTTCGACATTTCAGGAAAAACCGAGGAAGAATTGTTCACCGTCGCGAGAGAGATGGGAATCGACGTTGACGGAACAATGGGAAAAGGAAAACTAATCGATGAAATTTTCGGGGCGAAATGCGAAGGAAACTTTATCCAGCCCACGTTTATCACCGATTATCCGAAAGAAATGAGTCCGCTTTGCAAACAACACCGCGACAATCCGGAACTTACAGAACGTTTTGAACTGATGATTTGCGGAAAGGAAGTGGCAAACGCGTATTCGGAATTGAATGACCCAATCGACCAGCGTGAACGTTTCGAACACCAATTGGCTCTGGCCGAAAAAGGTGACGATGAAGCGACACAATTTATAGATGAAGATTTCCTTAGGGCTTTAGAATACGGCATGCCGCCAACGTCCGGACTCGGAATCGGAATGGACCGGTTGATTATGTTCCTGACCAACAATGCATCGATCCAGGAAGTGTTGTTTTTCCCGCAAATGCGACCGGAGAAAAAACAATCCGCGATCGAACTCACAGAAGACGAAAAAGTGATCGTAGGTTTGCTGCAATCCGACAATGACAACGCCATGGAACTGGGCATGCTCAAAGTTTCTGCTGCTTTAAGCGGAAAAAAATGGGATGCCGCGATGAAAGGTTTGGCCAAACACGGATTGGTAAAAGTGACTGTTGATGGAGATAAGAAAACAGCGGAATACGCGGGATAGATTTCCGAACAGACATAAAACAAAAAAGGAACTCAATCGAGTTCCTTTTTTTATAAGCTGTAATTCAGATTAACACTCCAGCGGTAATTTGCTTCAACTTTTCCATTTGAAAGATTTTGATTGATCGGAAGCATCGCATTAACACCAACCGAAAACTTGTCTTTTCCGGCTTCAAAGCCAAATTTTCCAAACAAAATATCTCCTGAAGTATCGGCGACATCCAATTTATATTGCCGGTTTCCGTCATAAACTTCGCCAGCCACACCAAGTTGCGGAACAAGTTTCAGTGCATCCCAATCAAACATGTAAAAAAACGTACTTCCGTAATTAAATTGGTTTCCGAATTGGTATAATTTTTCATTTTCAGTTTTAAAAGTATAACTCAGCATCGTATTCATGCCGAGTTGTTTTCTTTTAAGCACATATTCGGTCGTTAGGAGATAATCCCAACTTCCGGTCCCAACCTGAAAACTAGGATTCACGCTGCCTTTATTGTTCTCTGCATCGAATTTTCCTGTGGGTGTTTTTACGCCGCCGCCAAATTGCAACTTATGCGTAAAAATGGTACTGTCGCGTTGCGTTTCGTAAATCGTGTACATCGCCAAAACCGTGATGTCTCCAATTCCTTCGATATTTTCATTTCCGGTCGTGCGTTCGCGGTTGTGGAAATGATACGGAATCAAAGCGGTTAACTGAAGTTTTTTGGTAATCGGAATCCGAGCCCAAATCTGAACCGTATTGAAATTTTCGTCAACCCAGGGCGAATTGTTGAAAATTCCGTCTCGGCTCGTATAACTTTGGTTGAAATAGCGCAAACCGACAAAATTATTGTTGAACATCGAACTAAAACCCATGCTTCCGCCGTTTGATGAACAACCGCAGGCATCGCAATCGTCCTCTTCAAGAAGCATTTTCTGGAAATAAAATCTTGATAGCGAATCTTTTTCCGTCGCTGCGAATGACAATTGGAAAATCAGTAAAAAAAGAAATATAATGTATTTTTTCATGGATTTAAAATTCAGAAAATCGTTTATCGGTAAGATATTGATCGTCGGTTAAGGTTTTGAGAAAAGCCACAAGCTGCGTTTTTTCTGTAGCAGAAAGTGGAATTCCCAAAGTATTGTTTTGTTTTAAGATCGGGTCCAGCGTCGGAGAGTTTGTAATTCCGGAAGCGTAATGATTCAGCACCGATTCGAGTGTTCCAAAGCGTCCATCGTGCATATACGGCGCGGTTTTTTCAACATTTCTAAGGCTCGGCACTTTGAACTTGTAATAATCGCTTTCCAATTCGGTTACTTTGAATCTTCCCACATCGTTGACCGCCGGATTGACTGAAAGCCCGTTGTTTCGAAACGAATGATCAGTCATCAGATCGGTCGCATGACACGAAGCGCATTTGGTATTGAAAACCGCATAACCTTCGCGTTCCGTATCGGTTAAATTGCCACCAATTTCATTGCGGCGGAATTTATCAAACCGCGAATTTTTCGATGTTAGCATCACCATAAACTGACTCAGCGCTTTGAGCATGTTCTCAGCGTTGATCGGCTGGTTTGGAAATGCCCGCCCAAAAAGTTTTTGGTAAACCGCATCGCCTTTCATCATGCTGAGCATATTGTTGATGTTTCCATTCATTTCGATTTCGCTTGTCAGCGGGATAATCGGCTGTAAATCGAGATGTTCAGCCGCGCCATCATACATGTAAATAGGTTGGAAAGCGAGGTTTTGCAGCGAGGGCGAATTTCTGGTTCCGATGGCCTCGCCCACGCCATGGCTTACCGTATGTCCGTGATGCGTAAAGGCATTGGCCTGAATGTGGCAAAAACCACAGGAAACTACGCCATCTGAAGCAAGACGGCCGTCGTAAAAAAGTTTTTTACCCAGTTCAAAGCCTTTTTCTGTTGGTGGATTTGCGGCAATGTTATAAGGCAGTTCCGGAAAATTGGATGGTATGGTAAATTCCAGCGGTTTGTTTACGTAAGATTCGTCTTTTTGGGAATCGTCTCCGGAACAAGCAGCAAGAAAAAAAACCATTAGTAAAAACAGGTATTTGGATTTCATGTGTTCAGTTTTAGATGCGGCAGTTTAGCCCTGATGTTCCCGAAGTTTCGGGAGAACGCCCGGAACTGAAAAATGCAGTTTTTACAAGCTTGAAAAAGCGACATCAGAAGCTTTTTGAAGGTTTGGAGAAACACATTTTTCAGTGAGGACTTGCAATGCACAGCAGGAATGGCTCCCGGAAAAAATTAATCGTTGTGTACGTGATTGACGCTGAACATGTCGCTGAGATTGGCTGTAATAAGTGCGAGTTTTGCTCCGCCCATAACCATCGCTGCTTCAGAAAGATTGATTTTATTGGTTCCGTCAAGGATTTTGGAAAGATCTGCCACGATGTGAACCTGTGGCGTAATTGTTGGGCGCACCAATGCGGTATCGGTTCCCGGAAAATGCAGCGAAACTTCGGTGTAATTGTAATCGGTTCCCGTTTTGCCGGTATGCACCATAAACGCCGCTTCGGAAGTGATTGTTGGCGAAGTAAAGGTGCCTTCGAATGCAAGGAATTTGTATCCTGCAGCCCATGTCCAGAATAAATCTGCTTCCTGAGCCTGTGCGATGAGATTGGCCTGGCCATCTGCTCCGGCTTCCCACTGCGCCTGATCGACACCAATTCCGAATTTAATTTGCGTGTAATCTCCGGAAGGCACATTTTTAAGGTTAAAGACCAGACTCGATGGTTTGGATTCGTCGACGATAAAATAACTTTCACTTTTTGGGTACGTAAAAACAGTTCCGTTTTTATCCGTTAGTACGATGTTGCTGACGATGTATTTTGCGGTTGTTATCTTTAATGTTTCATTTCCGGACTGGTACGGTTGTGTTTGCAGGATCAGGTCATTTCCGGCAAAGGCATTGTCGAATTCGATGTTGAGGCTTCCGTTTCCGTTTGTGTTGTTAATGATGGTGTCGTCATTTGAATTGCAAGACGCAAAAAAAGTTGCAACAGCCAATACAGCTACTGCTTTGATAGTATTTTTCATGATTGGATTTCTTAAATTTAAATAATTGCAGGACATGCTGATCCAATTGGAAAACCATTTGAAAAAGCGATAAACATTAAAATTTAAGAAACTGCCGGCGGATGAAAAATAGAGAATGCAAGTTGGCTTTTGTACAAATTGCTATAAGTCGAAGGAATTGATTTGTTCCCGAAATTTTTTAATTCCGGAATGTTAAAAAAAGATATTTCGCCGATAAACAAATCGGAAATTTCGGTGGTGTTGTGTTTTTTATCTGAAGAAACCGGTTTTTCAGCTTCGGAAGCTTTTGCGAGTTCTTTCATCAGGTAACATTTTCCATTACAGCCCATAATTGGAACTTCTTTATTTTCACAAAGCACCTTGGAAATGTAGTCATAGTTGAGAACATACTCAAATACCGGGATTATCGGCTTGAGCAACATCGTAAGACAAATTATGAAAATGATTTTCTTCACAATGCAAATTTAGCAAACAAAAATCCAATTCGATCTGTTAATTCTGACATAAAATAAAATTTGCATTAAACTTTTCAAATTTGAATCCGTCCAAACCGCAAAACTTTAAAAAAAATGACAATGAAAAAATTAATGATGATTGCGTTATTGGTTTTCGGACTGAATTCATTCGCACAGGACAACGGCAAGAAAGCCAACAATCAAAATGAGTCGGAAAAAATGTCTGTAGAACAACGAAACCAACTCAAATTAAAAAAGCTGACACTGGATTTGAGCCTGACAGATTCCCAGCAAAAAGAGATGTCGAAAATCATAACCGAACAATCTGCGAAACGCGAAGCCGCAATTGCACAACGTAAAGCAGACAAAGAAAAAGGCGTAAAACCTACAGCAGACGAACGCTTTGCAAAGGAAAACCAGATGCTCGACGAAAGAATTGCTTTAAAAGCAAGAGTAAAAAAAATCCTGAATGCCGATCAGTTTGAAAAATGGGAAAAAAGCAATGAAAACAAGGAAGCACGTTTCAAACAGCATGTAGAAAAAAGAGATCGAAAACATCCACGCCCGGAAAACGACTAAATAAATTTTGTTGTGTGGTAAAAATAAATTAGATTTGGTTACTAATTTTAATAGATTTCTAATGAAAAAAATAATCGCTGTTCTGACTTTAATTTTTGCATTTACAATTAGCGCAAATGCTCAGGACGTAAACCCTGCTCATGCAGTATCTGCAAAAAAAGATGTAGCGCTTTTAACTGAAAAAATTGCACTCACACCTGCTGAAGAAGAAAAAGCTTATAAAACTTTTCTTGCAAAATACAAAGCGCTTGAAGACGCGACCATGACTCAGGCTTCAAAAGAGGAACTTTACCTGAAAATTGAAAACAAGCTAAAATCGAATTTAAAAGAGAAAGCAAGATATTTCATGAAAGATCCGGAATTGTTGCAAAAACTGACACACTAAAAAAAAATGCTTACCGGTTGGTAAGCATTTTTTTATAATTCTTTTGCCACTTTCGCAATGGCATTTATGGTAAAATCGAGATCGTCATATGTCAGCGCGTCTGTAATGAACCACGTTTCATAAGCTGATGGCGCAATGTAAACACCTTCATTTAACATGCCATGGAAAAACTTTTTAAACTGTTCGTTATCCCCTTTTGCAGCCGTTTTCAAATCGGTTACCGGCGATTCATCAAAATGAACTGAAATCATTGAGCCCACGCGGTTAATTGTAAAAACCACATTATTTTCATTTAATACTCTACGGATTCCTGTTTCGAGATAGGCTGTTTTTGCTTCTAGTCTTTCGAAAACATGAGCATCTTCATTCAGCGATTGCAACATCGCGAGTCCTGCTGCCATAGCCAATGGATTTCCAGACAGCGTTCCGGCCTGATAAACCGGCCCAATTGGCGCCAGATAATCCATAATCTCCGCTCTTGCGGCAAAAGCACCAACTGGCAATCCGCCACCGATTACTTTTCCAAAAGTCACGATATCTGCATTCACCCCATATAACTCCTGAGCACCGCCTTTCGCAAGTCGAAAGCCAGTCATCACCTCATCAAAAATCAGCATGATGCCATTGTCGGTGCAAAGCGTTCTTAAACCTTGTAAAAAACCTTCTGCAGGCGGAATGCAACCCATGTTTCCTGCAACTGGTTCGATGATAATGGCTGCAATTTCATTTTTATTGGCAGTAATTAAATCGGACACATTTTCGAGATTGTTGTATTGTGCCAACAAAGTATCTTTTGCTGTTCCTTCTGTCACTCCCGGACTATTCGGTACGCCAAAAGTCACTGCGCCACTTCCGGCCTGGATCAGAAACGAATCCGAATGGCCGTGATAACAACCGGCAAATTTGATGATTTTGTCCCTTTTCGTAAATCCGCGTGCCAGACGAACAGCGCTCATACAGGCTTCTGTACCAGAATTTACAAATCTGATTTTATCGATATTCGGAACCATCGAAACCGCTAAAGCTGCGATTTCCGTTTCTAAAGCTGTTGGCATCCCGAAAGAAGTTCCGAGTTTTGCGCGTTCCGTTACAGCCTGAACAACCGGTTCGTAAGCATGTCCCAAAACCATCGGTCCCCAGGAATTGATGTAATCGATGAGTTTGTTTCCGTCTTCGTCGAACAAATATGCACCTTTGGCACTTTTGACGAAAATCGGCGTTCCGCCCACAGCTTTAAAAGCACGGACCGGTGAATTGACACCGCCGGGAATTACCTTTTCAGCATCAGCAAAAAGCTGGCTGCTTCTTTTGTATAACATAAATTATTTTACTTTAAGATTTTGTCCAATAGCGATCGCATTGTCCTGGATGTTGTTTTTCCGTCGGAGTTCATCCACAGAAATATTGAATTTTTTCGAAATCGAATAAAGTGTATCGCCTTTCGTCACTTCATATTCGTCGGCACTTACATAAACCGCTTTTTCTGGTTTTGGCAACGGAATTGCTTTTGTTGGAACAAATTCCTTCCCGTTTACCTGTGCGTCATATTGGTTCAACTGGTAACGTTCGATAATTCCGATCAGTTTTTCGGGATATTTTGGATCGGTCGCATAACCCGCTGCTTTTAATCCTTTGGCCCATCTGATGTAATCGTCATTGTCGAGTTCGAACAGCGATGCATATCGGGAGCGGGACGTTAAAAACAGCGAATGGTCCTGATAGGATTCGCTTGGCTGGTTGTATTGCCTGAAACATTCCTGTGCTTCGTCATCGTCATATCTGACACTTGGGCCGGTCCATTCTTTGTGGCATTTGATTCCGAAATGGTTGTTGGCCAAAATGCTCAACGGACCAGTTCCGGCACCGGATTCCAAAATTCCCTGACCGATAATGATACTCGCCGGGATTCCGTATTGCGCCATATTGTTCTGCGCAATTCCTTTAAATTGGTTGATGTAATCCAAAACCATCGCCGTCGTAACCTTCACGCGGGTTGTGGCTTCGAGGATTTCTTCTTTGGAATAAACCGTTTCATTTGAATTTGATTTCGACGGTTCTTTTGCAGCTTCGTATTTTTCTTCGAGGCTTTTTAAATCCGAATTTTGGGTTCCGGTTCGTTGCGATGTCGGTTTTCTGTAACCAACTGGTTTTTTTGAGTTTGATTTGGAATTTCTGGCTGTCGAAGTATTGGTTCTTTTGTAAACCGGCTTGTTTGTCCGGACTACAGGTTTGGTGGAATTACATCCGATCAATACAATTGCGAAAACAAAAAGCACTAATTTCTTAATCATTTGGTTTCAATTAATGGTGATTTCTTATTTTTTAATTTGACATTCATGCCTTCGATTCCCTGAATTCCGCCGGTGTGGATTGCCAGAATTTTTGCGCCTTTCGGAAAATATCCCTTTCGGATCAAGTCTATAACGCCAAAAATCATCTTTCCCGTATAAACCGGATCAAGCAGAATCTGGTTTTGCCTGAAAAACTGGTTCATAAACTGCACCAATTCGTCATTTATTTTTCCGTAACCGCCAAAATGGTAATCGGTGATCAGATCCCAATTGGCTGCTTCGGTGGCAAATTTACAAATTTCTTTTTTTAAAAAATCCCCTTTCAGGGCTGGAAATCCCAAAATTTTCTGGTGTGGCGCCGCGCTGTTGATCAGTCCCGAAATCGTTCCTCCGGTTCCTACAGCGCAACAAATAAAATCGAAGTCTGAATCTTCATCGGTTAAAATTTCGGCGCAACCTTTGACGGCAAGATCGTTTGTGCCGCCTTCCGGAATTAGATAAAAGCCGCCAAATTCTTCTTGCAAGCGTTCAATAAATGCGGTTTCATTTTTAAATCTATATTCTTCTCTGGAAATGAATTTGAAGGTCATGCCACAGCCTGAAGCGAATTGTAAAGTGGGATTTTGATCTGTTTGATCGAGGAGTTCGTCACCGCGAATAATGCCGACTGTTTTAAAACCAGCCTGTTTCCCGGCAAAAGCAACCGCGGCAATATGGTTTGAGAAAGCGCCGCCAAAAGTAAGAAGTTGGGTACAATTTTGGCGTTTAGCTTCAAGCAGATTGTATTTGAGTTTCCTAAATTTATTTCCCGACACATACGGATGAATCAGATCTTCCCGCTTAATCGACAGAGAAACATCTGGAAATTCAAGAGCAACAAATTGGTTTTTGGTTTTCAAAAAAGGTTTTTTACAAAAATAAACCAATACCGTTTGCCGAAAAAGAAATTCGGATTAAAATCTGGATTTTTGTTGTTTATTTTCTTTTGAAAACCTGGATTTTTTTACTGAATTGCTGGTTTTCCGCTTCGATTTTTACCACGTAAATTCCGTCGTTGAATGAAATGGTTGAAAACTGAACCGCTTCTTTTGTTCCGAAATTGCTATGTTCAAAAATCAATTTTCCGGAAACATCATAAATCCGGACAAACTTCACTTCGACCCTTTCAGGATTCGTAACGGTCAGTTGTTGCGCAACATTGTCCTGTAAAACGTCGAAATTTAATTTTTTGAAATTGGCAGCCGAAAGCGCATTTTGTTTAAATACAATTTCAAATTGAGTGGTATTGGAACCGGCCGGTAACGTCATTTCGTATGCCGTATTTTTAATATCATGAAAACTGTCGTCATTTTTATCGTGTAAAAAAACGGTTTGGGATTCGTCAACATTGACCAATTCGCCTACGCGGATTTTAAAATGCGCCGGGACCAGATTTTTAAAACCTAACGGAATTCTTTGATCGGTATCAAATTTTACGGTTTCGATTACAAATTCTTTTCCGTCGATTGAAAAAAACACGTCGGTTGGATTGACATCGACCAATTCGGCGTCCATTCCGTGATCAACTTCATTAGTAGCATCCTTGTGAAAGGCCAGTGTCATTTGCCTTGCAGCCTCATTGTTTAAAATCGTGTTGATTTTGATGTGCGGCGTTTCATCTACCAAACTATTAGTTTTTTCAAAGTGAGAATCAGAACCTTCCCTTTTGAAAACCCGAAACGCATTTTTCATTTTCACAACACCGTTTGCCGCTCCCCGAATCATAAATCCCTGCCCGATTGGAGAAAATTGCCGCGGATAGGCATGTCCCGATCCGGCAGATGCAATCGGATTTCCTGCGCTGTCGTAACGAAAAAACGCCGGAACCTGATAGATATTGGTAGCTGCGGCATAAGCGCCATAACCACCTCTGTAAGCGGTCAACACATGGGAATTTACAGTTTTGTCCTGCTCCCAAAAGTAAGCAATACCAGTGCAATTTGCTGCGGTTGGATTTGCTGCGACCGTCAGAAAACTCTTCAGGTCAATTGCCGACGGATACGGATTTCCGGTCAGTGTGATCTGATTGTTTTTAACAACAACGTCAACGTCGCCATTATTGGGCCTTCCCCTGAAATCATATCGTTGTGCATTTCCAGGATTGTTGGCGACACCGTTGTCAGAAAAAATCGCATCGCTTCCATTGGTCCCTTTCATAATAAAACCCTGGCCCGGAGCGATCGTATTTGCAGGACCAACAAATTCCCATTCCGAATAACCGGAAGAACCAACATATTTGTAAATCCAGCGTTGCGAAATCGTCAGTGGCGATGCCAGGCCATCTAAACTTGTAGAGATTGTCGCGGGATTACTTAGCCTGACCGAAATTGGCCTTTTCAACATTCCAACACCGAAATTTTCATTTCCGCTGGTCAAAACACCATTTCCAATGGGTGAAGTCCATAAATTGTAAGCAAAATTATTCACGGTTCCTTCCTGGAAAACCGACAATTGTCCGCTGCCTTTATTTGGAGTCGAACCCGTTCCCTGCAACAATTGGGCGCCGTTTCTCAGGTAGATATTTCCGTTATTAGCCAATTCAACCGCCTGGTTTACATACAGCGGTTCTTTACTGACATACACATAACTGTCTGAAGCCACATAGAGTTGGGAATGGAGCTTCAGATTTGGAATTAAAAAAAACATTCCACACAAAATTGTAACTATCCTTTTCATAATCAGTCGCTTTAAGTTACCTAAATTTAAAAAAATTATATGGTACAGCGTCAGATTTTGGCAATATATTTAGAAAATTGAAATAAATTCCGGGTCTTCAAATAACTCAAATTGCGCTCATTAGCGTATGCTTCACGCTCAAAACTGATGTTGCGATAAGCAAGGAAATGATCGCGGAATTGCAACAGTCGGATCAAATATTCCAAAAAATACCAAACAAAAAAAGGCAGGATCAAAAATTCCAGTTGCTGCCTGATGTGAATCCGTTCATGGTTCATCAAAACCGGCAAATCCGCATCTTTTCGCTCCCGCAAAATCACAAACGGAAAAACGGTCATGCCACGGTACCCTTTCGGAATTAAATATTTGGAAACAATCAAAAACATTGCGCCTAAAGTTTTAAATTTGTGACTTATGAACGAGCAAAATAACGAAAATAAAACCATCGAAGGCGAAGATTTTTATTACACGCCCGAAGGCTACAAATGCTTTACCGAAAAGTTCCACCTCAAACGCGGCTATTGCTGCAAAAGTGGCTGCAGGCATTGCCCTTACGGCTTCGATAAAAAAACCGGGACAATTAAAAAATGATTTATTTGGGCGTTGCCTTCGGCCGGGCTTTCGGCTTTATCTCTTCGCTGCGCTGCAAGGATATCGTCTCAATCCCTAACGCAAAGCCTGCATAAATCAACTTCAGTAAAAAACAATAAACCTGCGGCAATCTGCGTGAATCCGCGTTCAATAAAAAACAAAATATGACTTTCAAAGAGCAAATCCAACAAGGAATTCCGGAAATTTTGCCGCAACCAAAAACCTACGATCCACAAATCAACCACGCGCCAAAACGCAAGGAAATACTGTCCGCAGACGAAAAAAAATTGGCGCTCCGCAATGCGCTTCGGTATTTCGATCCGAAAGACCACACCGAACTCGCCAAGGAATTTTTAGCCGAATTAAACACTTACGGCCGCATTTACATGTACCGACTGCGTCCCGATTACGAAATGAAAGCCCGCCCAATTTCCGAATATCCGGGAAAATCGGAACAAGCCAAGGCGATCATGCTGATGATTCAGAACAACCTCGATTATGCCGTCGCGCAACATCCGCACGAACTCATTACGTATGGCGGAAACGGCGCGGTTTTTCAGAATTGGGCACAATATCTGCTGACGATGAAATACCTGTCTGAAATGACCGAAGAGCAAACGCTCACAATTTATTCCGGCCATCCAATGGGCTTGTATCCGTCACATAAAGACGCGCCGCGCGTTGTCGTGACAAACGGCATGATGATCCCAAATTATTCCAAACCCGACGATTGGGAAAAATTCAACGCGCTTGGCGTCACCCAATATGGCCAAATGACCGCAGGAAGTTACATGTATATCGGTCCACAAGGCATCGTTCACGGCACGACCATTACCGTGTTGAACGCCGGACGCAAAATCGCGAAAAACAATGAAAACCTCAACGGCAAATTATTCGTAACTTCAGGACTCGGCGGCATGAGCGGCGCACAGCCAAAAGCCGGAAACATTGCTGGTTGCATCACCGTTTGCGCAGAAGTCAATCCGAAAGCCGTGCAAACACGCCATTCGCAAGGCTGGGTTGATGAAGTTGTTACCGATTTGGACGAACTGGTGAAAAGAGTCACATTGGCGAAAGCCGGAAAAGAAACCGTTTCGATCGCCTATCAGGGAAATATCGTCGACGTTTGGGAAAAATTTGACACCGAAAATATTTATGTCGATTTGGCTTCAGACCAGACTTCGCTTCACAATCCGTGGGCTGGCGGCTATTATCCGGTCGACGTAGATTTTGAAGAGGCCAAAAACATGATGGCTGAAAATCCGGAATTATTCAAAGAAAAAGTGCAGGAAAGTTTGAGAAAACACGCCGCTGCCATCAACAAACACACGGCAAAAGGAACGTATTTCTTCGATTACGGAAATGCCTTCCTATTAGAAGCTTCACGTGCTGGCGCTGATGTTTTCGCGGCCAATGGCATTGATTTTAAATATCCGAGTTATGTGCAAGATATTTTGGGGCCAATGTGTTTCGATTACGGATTTGGCCCGTTTAGATGGGTTTGTACGTCGGGCAAACCGGAAGATTTAGCAAAAACGGACGCTATTGCTTGTCAGGTTTTAGAAGAAATGGCAAAATCGGCTCCCGCAGAAATCCAGCAGCAAATGCAGGACAATATCCAATGGATCAAAGGCGCGCAGCAAAACAAATTAGTGGTCGGCTCACAAGCCAGGATTTTATACGCCGATGCAGAAGGAAGAATTAGAATTGCAGAAGCGTTCAACCGGGCGATTGCAAAAAACGACATCGGATTTGTAGTTTTAGGCCGCGACCACCACGACGTTTCAGGAACGGATTCTCCCTACCGCGAAACTTCAAATATTTATGACGGCTCGCGTTTTACGGCCGATATGGCGATCCAGAATGTTATTGGCGACAGCTTTCGCGGAGCAACCTGGGTGAGCATTCACAACGGCGGCGGCGTAGGTTGGGGCGAGGTAATTAATGGCGGATTTGGTATGGTTCTTGATGGTTCTGCCGAAGCTTCAAGACGCTTGCAATCGATGCTTTTCTGGGATGTCAACAACGGAATTTCAAGGAGAAGTTGGGCAAGAAACGACGAAGCCATTTTTGCAATCAAACGTGCGATGGAAGCGCAACCTTTATTAAAAGTAACCATCCCGAACTTAGTCGACGATAGTATTCTCGAAAATTTATAAGCTTGAAAAAAATAAACAGCATTACGTTGATGATTATGGGAACCGGCTTGATTCCGGTGGCTCTGATCGTTGGTAATCTGTACATCAAATCCATTCTTTTGATAGCTTCCATTGTGATGAATATTATTGCCGTCTTCAAAAATTTCAACGAGAAAAAGAATAACAATTTATAATATTCAAATTTAATTAGCTATGAAAACCATAAAATTTTTACCCGTACTGCTGCTCTTCGTACTCGGCGCTTGTTCGTCGGTCAGGGTCGCTTCCGATTTCGATAAAAATGTCGATTTCACACCTTTCAAAACCTATGCTTTCTACAAGAACGGCATCGACAAAGTTGAAATTTCCGATCTAGACAAAAAGCGAATCCTTCGTTCAATCGATGAAACCATGATAGCAAAAGGTTTTACAAAAAGTGACTCTCCCGATTTGTTGGTTAATATTTTTACCAAAGCACGTGAGCAAGTCAATGTAAACCAATTCAACGCCGGTTGGGGTTATGGCTGGGGCTACGGCTGGAACCCATATCTTTGGGGCGGAAACAACACCAATGTGTACACTACAACTGAAGGTACTTTGTATATCGATTTGATTGACGCCAAGAAGAAAGAAATGATCTGGCAAGGTGAAGGTGTTGGCGTGCTGACGCAAAATTCCGGAGACAAAGATGTTCGGATAAAAGAATTTGTTTCTAAAATTTTAGAGCAATATCCACCACAAAAAAAATAATTTCCATTAGAAGCCGCAATTGATTTGCGGCTTTTTTTATTTTTACAAAATGCGGAATTCGTTTTTTTTACCACGAATCTGGCCATTTAAACCGTATTTCAACGTTTTTATAAACCGTATACGGATAAAATGAACCGAATAGCAACAAGCAAAGTATCTTTGATCTGAGTTTAACACTTGGGTCTATATGAAAAAAATCTACTTCTTTTTTATAGCAATAATGGTTTTATTTTCCTTCGGTGCATTTGCCCAGGACAATGACCAGAATCTGGCAATGGCTTCCAATGAATTTTCCGGAATTGAAGAATCTGTTGTGGTCGCATATCACGTGGAAGAGCGCATCAATATGCGTTTTGGCGCACAAATTACGACTTACAATGTTTCTGATTTAAGCATGATCAACACCAGGGATTTAGGTCCGAACAACATCCGAATCATCACTCCAAAACACGCAAAGCGAAAAATCAGCAACAACGCATCTGTAAATGCAAGTGAAATGGTCAGCGCACCTTTAATTGAAGAAGCCGTTGACGAGCGTCCAAAATCAGTCAACATCGATCTTATAGATACATACGAAAGGATTTTGGATAAAGGCTACCGTTCTGAAAAAATGATCAAAAGTGTGGCAAACGAGCGTTTTTTTCATGGAAACCTGACTTCCGCAGCAAAATGGTACGCCGAACTTTTCGCATTGAACATGGATTTGGAACCGATTTATTATTACCGTTACGCGCAGGCTTTAGTAGCGATCAACCAATTGGATAAATCCAATGAGATGATGAAAATATTTGAAGCCAAAAACAAATAAGGTTTAATAGTTCAGCAATTCCTCCATTTTTACTTTCACCTTTTCCATCGACGGAATCATCGTTTGTTCCAAAGTTGCATTTAACGGAATCGCTGGCATATTTTCAGATCCGATTACCATTACAGGCGCATCGAGGTATTTAAAACCTTTTTCCTGAATCATTCCAGCCAGGCTTCTGGCGAAAGAATTATTCGTCGGTTCTTCAGTTACAACTAGGCATTTTTTATTCTTCTTAACTGATTTTAAAATCGCTTCTTCATCCAATGGAAATAACGTCCGTAAATCAATGATTTCGACTTTTGATTTCATATCTGCCGAGGCATTCAACGTCCAATGCACGCCCATTCCGTATGTAATCACTGAAATCGTTTCTTCATTTTCCTGTTCCCAGATTTCCTGAACGACATTGGCTTTGCCAAATGGCAATATATAATCTTCACCCGGCTCATTTACTCTTGCAGCGTCCGTTCCTTTGACTTTCGACCAATACAAACCCTTATGCTCTAAAAACACCACAGGATTCGGATCGTAATAAGCCGCTTTTAGCAATCCTTTCAAATCGGCTCCATTGCTTGGATAAGCGATTTTGATGCCGCGAATGTTCGTCAGTATGCTCTCGACAGACGAAGAATGATACGGCCCGCCGCTGCCATACGCACCAATCGGAACCCGCAAAATCATGCTTACCGGCCATTTTCCATTCGACAAATAACACGAACGGCTGACTTCGGTAAACAACTGGTTCAATCCGGGCCAAATGTAATCGGCAAACTGCACCTCAACAATTGGCTTCAAGCCAACGGCCGACATGCCAACGGTTGAACCTACAATAAACGCTTCCTGGATTGGCGTATTAAAAACGCGGTCGTCTCCGAATTTCTGGGCTAATGTCGCTGCTTCACGAAAAACACCACCCAAACGTCCGCCAACATCCTGTCCGTACAACAACGATTCCGGATGTTTTTTCATCAGTTCTTCAACTGCAAACAATGCACAATCAACCATGACGACTTTATCGTCGCGTTGCGGATTTCTTTCACCTTTTTCTTCAGTAATCGAAGTTGGCGCAAAATCATGTGTAAACAAATCTTCCGGTTTCGGATCTTCCGCCTGAAGCGCTTTATCGTAATCTTCCTGCACTTTTGAAACCGCAGCAAGGTTTATTTTTTCTATTTCATTGGATGAAAATCCGGCATCCAATAATTGCTGTCTCAAAACAGGATACGGATCACGTGAACGCGCTTCCTCCAAATCGTCGCGGTACCATTCCATTCGAACACCTGAAGTATGATGATTTAACAACGGCACTTTTGCATGGACTAAAAACGGACGCCTTTCCGTTCTGATCGTTTTCAACACTTTTTGAATCGTTAAATAACTTTCTGTAAAATCGGCACCATCGATCGAAATTGCTTCAATTCCGTGAAAACCTTTAGCGTATTCAAATGCATTTTGTGCCCGCGTTTCTTTGGCATTCGCCGAAATGTCCCAACCATTGTCTTGCACCAAATACAAAATTGGCAATTGCTTTAAAGCCGCCATCTGAAAGGCTTCTGCCACTTCACCTTCAGTTACCGAAGCATCGCCAAGCGAACAAACCACCACCGGCAAATCGTTCAAATCATCCTGGATTCCAACATTTTCCTTATACCAAAATCCCATCGCCGCGCCAGTTGCCGGAATTGCCTGCATGCCGGTCGCCGAACTTTGATGCGGAATTTTAGGCTTATCCGTATCGCGCAAGCTCGGATGGCAATAATACGTTCGCCCACCCGAAAACGGATCGTCCTTTTTTGCCATCAGTTGCAGCATCAAATCATACGGCTGCATCCCGATACCGAGCAGCATCGCATCATCGCGATAATACGGAAACGCATAATCCTGCGGCAGCAACTGCATCGCCACGGCAATCTGGATCGCTTCATGTCCGCGCGAAGTCGCATGTACGTATTTCGAGACGACCTTGAAATTTTCCTCATACAATTCGGCCATCGCTTTTGCGGTTGCCATTGTGGAGAATGCTTTTTCTAAAATGATTTTATTTAATGTGTTTTGTAACAATTCCATGTGTTGTTTTTTGAACCATTAAGGAATTAAGAAATATTAAGTTTTAGCTTCATGAAGCTTAATTTCTTAATGGTTTATTTTTTTGGCAGACATTTCCAGCTATTCGTTTCAATCTTTTTTCTCCCGAAGTTTCGGGAGAAAAAAGGATTTCCACTGCTATCTAGGCTGCAATAATATTGTAAATTAGCTGATTAGTTTACCAATTCGCTTCTTTTTACCTGAAGCCCACCGGGCTTCCTCCTCTTAATCTCAAATTATCTGGGCTGCGGTTTATTCTAATTATGAAGCTTTTCAGCTAAAAATGATTTATGCTTCTACGTCCGAATTCAACTCTACCGGAACAATCCAGCCAAATTTATCTTCAATTTTCTGCGCTTTGATTTTATTCAAAGTTTCCTTCACGTCTTCCGAAACCGGATTTTCCTTCGGCAATTTAATCGTAAAATCCATATTTCCTATTTCTTCCACCATCGCAATTCCGACTGCCGTTCCCACTCCAAAAGATTCTTCGAGCGTTCCATTCGCCGACGCTTCTTTGACTTCCGTCATCGTAATCGGGCGTTCTTCCACTTCAAAACCTTTGTCGCGCAACAAATCGATCACGCTCATTCTGGTAATTCCGGCCAAAACCGATCCATTCAAATTTGGCGTCACAAATTTGCCTGCAATTTTAAAGAAAATATTCATCGTGCCCACTTCCTGGATGTATTCAAAATTTTGGGCATCGAGCCACAAAACCTGGTCGTAGCCTTTTGCTTTTGCAAATTCCGTCGGGCGAATCGCCGCTGCATAATTTCCGGCAGCTTTCGCTTCTCCGGTTCCGCCATTTACCGCACGTACATATTTGGTTTCGGCATACAATTTAATCGGACGGCTAAAAAACGGCCCGGCCGGCGATGCCATAATAATAAACTTATATTTTGTTGCGGCGCGCATTCCGATAAATGCCTCATCGGCATACATAAACGGACGCAAATACAACGCGCTGCCTTCGTTTTTCGGGATCCAGTTGTGCTCGATTGCAACGAGTTTTTTCAAACCTTCGACGAATAAATCTTCAGGAAATTCGGGCATTCCCATACGATCGGCACTAAAATTCAAGCGTTTGGCATTTTCTTCGGGACGGAATAACAAAGGCGTATCGTCTTTTCCCAAAGTCGCTTTCAAACCTTCGAAAATCGCCTGTCCGTAATGCAACGCCATCGCCGCCGGATGTGTCGGAATCAAACCCATCGGCTCGATTCGCGGATTGTTCCATTGCCCATTGTCGTAATCACAAATGAATAGGTGATCCGTGAACGCAATTCCCATCGGAATTGAATTGATGTCGTATTCACTTGCTCTTGAGCTCGCTGCTTTTGTTTCTTTAATTTGGTAAGCCATAGTTGTATGTTTTTTTTGCAATTAAATTGCGGTATTGGTATCAAATTGTTCTAAATAATCGCCCACTTTTCGCAGGAATGAACCGCCGAGAAAACCGTCAACAACGCGGTGGTCAAATGACAGTGATAAATACATCATGCTGCGGATCGCGATTTCGTCGCCTGTTGAAGTCGTGATCACTTCCGGACGTTTTTTAATGATTCCGAGCGCTAAAATCGCGACTTCGGGCTGGTTGATGATTGGCGTTCCCATTAAACTTCCAAACGTACCGACATTTGAAATCGTAAACGTACTGCCCTGAACTTCGTCTGGTTTTAATTTGTTGTTGCGCGAACTTTCTGCCAGATGATTTACGGCTGCAGCCAATTCGACCAAGCTTTTCTCGTTGGCGTTTTTCACGACCGGAACAATCAAATTTCCGCTCGGAAGCGCAGTTGCCATTCCGATATTAATGTCTTTGTGCACGATGATGTTTTTTTCATCCACAGAAACATTGATCATTGGAAAATCGACTATGGCTTTTGCAACGGCAGCGACGAAAATCGGCGTGAATGTTAGTTTTTCGTTGTTTTTTTCGGTAAAACCCTCTTTATTTTTATTTCTCCAATCGACCAAATCCGTCACATCGACTTCAATATATGAAGTCACGTGCGGCGAAGTCTGTTTCGAATAGACCATGTGATCGGCGATCATTTTTCGCATACGGTCCATTTCGACGATGCGGTCTTTGCCTTCGGTGTATTGGATTGTTGGTTTTGGATATGAAGTTTTCGGTTGTTGGTTGTCGGTTGTCGGAATTGAACGCAACGAATATTTTCTATTTTTTAGATAATTGAAAACATCACTTTTTTGAATTCTGCCTTCAGCGCCTGAACCTGGAATGGATTGCACTTCTTCAAGCGACAAATTTTCCTTTTGTGCAATGCTGATGACTAAAGGCGAAAGGAATGCATCTGGATTTGACTTTAATTGTTGGTTTGACTTCAATTCAACATTCAAAATTCGTTGATCGTCATTCAAACTTTGGCTTTTTTCAGTCTTCTGATTGACTTGCTGTGTTTTTCCAATCGTGATTTTCTTTCCATCTGAAATTTCATTGGAATCAATCAACGCCAGAACTTCGCCAACTTTTACTACATCATTTTTTCCAAAACGAATTTCCGTGATTACGCCAGAAACCGGCGACGGCACTTCGCTATCTACTTTATCGGTCGCCACTTCTAAAATCGTTTCTTCGGCATCGACCGTGTCGCCGACATTTTTGAGCCAGCTAATGATCGTTGCTTCCGAGATGCTTTCGCCCATTTTGGGCATTTTAAACTCTGTTATCATAGTCGAAAGTCGAAAGTCAAAAGTCGAAAGAGTTTGCGTTGCGGCTCATCTATGCCTTTGACTAATCTGATTTATATTTATTTAAAAGCTGGAAGCTAATCGTCAGGATTTTAATCTGTTGACTTTTGACTTTCACTTTTGGCTTATTTTTTATTCCTGAATTCTTCCAATGTTTTATAAAACGCTTCCTGCGTTGGCCGGTTTTCCGGAATTTCACGCAAAGGTTCGACTACTTTTAAAGTTTCATACAATTCTTTTGGCAGTTTTTGATATAAGGCGGTTCCTTTGGTTTTCCATTCGATCATGTCGTCGCTGATGTCTTTGATGATCACAGCGGGATTTCCAACGACCATTTTCCGGTTCGGAATTTGCATTCCGGCTTTGACAAATGACAGCGCGCCAACTATACATTCATCGCCAACAACGGCATCGTCCATAATCACAGCATTCATTCCGATTAACGAATTCGCGCCGATATTGGCACCGTGAATGATCGCGCCGTGGCCAATATGCGCGCCGGATTTGAGCGTAATGTCTTTGCCCGGAAACATATGAATGGTGCAATTTTCCTGTACATTACAACCATCTTCAATCACTATTCCGCCCCAATCGCCACGGATTGCCGCGCCCGGACCAACGTAAACATCCTTGCCGATGATCACATTTCCGGTCACGGCAGCCTGCGGATGAATAAAGCTGCTTTCGTGAATGACGGGAATAAATCCTTTGAATTCGTACACCATAATTTGTCGAAAGTCGAAAGTCAAAAGTCGAAAGAGCGTCACTTGACTTTTCTCTTTTGACTTTGCACTTTAGACTATTATTTAAATTTCTCCAATGTTTTTTTCGTGAAATCTGACAGGACCAATCGACCGCTGATGGCTGCACGTTCGGCCAATAAACTGTCCCAGTCGTCAGTACCTTTCCAGAAGATTTTTTTCATCTCTAGCATTGCTTCTGGATTATAAGTGCATAAATGCTGGGCAAATGCTTCGACAGCAGCATCCATTTCTTCGATGCTTTCATAGACATTGGCAAACAAACCTTTGTTTCTCGCCCATTCGGCTTCATAGAAATTATTGGCATCGATTGCGATTTGTGACATCGCCGAAACGCCTATTTTTCTTTCTATTGCCGGAGAAACTACAAACGGGCCAATGCCAACGTTGAGTTCGCTGAGTTTGATCGCTGCGAATTTTGTCGCCATGCAATAATCAGTTGCCGCTGCAATTCCGACGCCGCCGCCGACAGTTTTTCCCTGGATTCTTCCGATGATGAATTTCGGGCATTTGCGCATCGCGTTGATGACATTGGCAAAGCCTGAGAAAAATACTTTTCCGGTTTCGGCATCGTTGATGTTGATGAGTTCTTTAAAACTTGCTCCGGCACAGAAAGTTCGGTCGCCACCACTTTTTAAAATGATGACTTTGACTTCAGGTGAATTTCCCGCTTCGGTGATCGTTTGCGCCAATAATGCGAGGATATTTCCGGGCAATGAATTTTGCTCGGAATGAAAAAACTCGATTGTGGCAATGCCGTCTTGGATATTTTGTTTTACGTATGCGTCGTTGTTCATTTTATATTTTTATCATTGCACAAAGGCACTATGTATTAATTGTTATTTTTTTATTTGCAATGAGCCCTAGCCCTGATGGAAGCGGCATCCTTTTGTGCAGCGCAGCGGAACAAAAGATACAGCGGACAGCAGGTTCCCGGCTCCTAATCCAATATTCCAAACTGGCTAAAATGGTGGTTTAAATGTTTCGTATGCAGCAAATCCCATTCGAATTTGTCCATCATTCCGAACACCACATTTTTTGTGCGCGCTTCGGGATTTTCCTTGAAATATTGCTCGTATTGACTGAATGCTTCTTTTAATTTTTGCTTCGCCGATTCTAAATCCGGATGAACTAAATCTTCAAGTCCGTCTTGTTTCATCAATGGATGCTTATGATTGACCGGCATTGTGCGGTGATTGAAAATTGTTTCGCGCCATTTTTCGAGATGTTCTTCGGGTGTGGCGATTTCAAAATCCTTGAATTCACCTGATGAATAACGCAGCGTTTTTTCGAAATGCTCAAGCATGTGTTGCGGCGTCATTGTGCCCCAGTTCGCTTTGTGATTTACGGTTAATTTGGTCAGATATTCGTCGATATTTTCATTTCCGATTTGCACAAAAGGCGACTTTTTCTGAACCATTGTCAGAATTGTGGCAACTGCTGCGAGTTCATCATTGTTGTCAAAAACCTCAACAAACCATTTGACAATTCCACTTGGCAATTCTTCGCCGCGGCTGTCGCGTTCTACTTTTTGTTTGCACGTCAAACGCACATAAATCGTATCGTTGTGGTAAATCGGTTTTAGGAAACGGCATTCTTCGAGTCCGTAATTCGCGGCAACCGGCCCTTTATTCGGATAGACGAACAATCCGGCGGCGGCGGCTAAAATGAAATAACCATGTGCTGTGCGTTTTTCGAAAATGCTGCCTTTTAAGGATGTGATATCGGTATGTGCGTAGAAGTGATCCCACGTTAAATTCGCGAAATTGATAATATCGGTATCGGTAACCGTGCGTTTGTGCGTTTTGAGCGACATGCCCGGTTCAATATCATCCCAGTAATATTTGAACGGATGTTCGGGCGCTTCTTTATATTTGGAATTTGCCTGGTAAATTCCGGTAATTTCCGTTAAAGTTGTTGGCGAACCCTGAATCGCACAACGCTGCATGTAGTGACGAATGCCTCGAACGCCGCCCATTTCCTCGCCGCCACCTGCTCTTCCTGGGCCGCCGTGAACGAGTTGTGGCAATGGCGAACCATGGCCCGTGCTTTGTTTGGCATTTTCACGGTTCAGGACTAAAATTCTTCCGTGGTGCGAAGCGGCATTTACAACATAATCTTTGGCGATTTTATCAGAATTCGTGACAATTGATGAAACGAGGGAACCTTTGCCTAATTTGGCCAATTCAACTGCTTCATCGAGATTTTTATAAGGCATAATCGTCGCGACCGGACCAAATGCTTCCGTTTCATGAACGATCGTATTTTTAAATGGCTCGTCTTCGCGTAGGAGCATCGGGCTGATGAAAGCGCCTTTTTTCGCATCGGCGCCGACCGTTGTAATTTTATCGTAATCGCCGTAAACGATGGCTGCGGTTTTCGCAATTTCGCGCGTGCGCATTTTGACTTCTTCGACCTGATCGCTCGAAACAAGCGAACCCATTCGGACTTCTTTTAATCTCGGATCGCCGATGGTAACTTTATCCAATGCTTTTCCAAGTGCGATTTGAACGTCTTCGATTAGGTTTTCGGGAACGATGATTCTGCGGATCGCAGTACATTTTTGCCCGCACTTTACGGTCATTTCGGAACGCACGGCATTGATGAACAAATCAAATTCCGGTGTTCCGGGAACGGCGTCTTCGCCTAAAACAGAACAGTTCAAAGAATCGGCTTCCATGTTAAACGGAACCGATTCGGAGATTATCCTCGGATGCGATTTGAGCATTCTGCCCGTTGATGCCGATCCTGTGAACGTCACGACATCCTGTGATTCTACGAAATCGAGAATTTTATTGGCTGAGCCACAGATCAATTGCAATGCGCCTTCGGGCAAAATTCCCGATGCGATGATTTCTTTGACAACCGCTTCCGTTAAGTACGATGTCGATGTCGCTGGCTTTACAATTGCGGGCATTCCGGCCATCCAATTGACAGCACATTTTTCCAACATGCCCCAAATTGGGAAGTTAAACGCGTTGATGTGGACCGCGACGCCCGGTTTTGGAACTAAAATGTGATGCGCCATGAATCTTCCGCCTCGCGATAAATCGATTGGATCGCCTTCGACGTCATAAGATTGGTTTGGAAACAATTTCCGCAGCGATGCATTGGCAAACAAATTCCCGAATCCGCCTTCGATGTCAATCCAGGAATCGACACGTGTGGCGCCGCTTCGATAACTGAGTTCGTAAAACTGTTCTTTGCGTTTGGTCAAATACAAAGCCAGTTTTTTGATCATGTTGCCGCGTTCCTGAAAGGTCATTTTGCGGAGTTTTTCGCCGCCTTTAGTTCTTCCGTAATGTAATATTTCTTCGAAGTTCAATCCTTCGGTAGAAACATTTGCGATGATGTCGCCGGTCACAGAATCGAATAATGGCGTGCCTTCACCGGTTCCTTCTGTCCAATGTCCGTTGATGTAATTTCCTAGTTTCATTTGGTTGTCAGTTGTTGGTTGTCGGTAAATCCTAAAACCAGAGCCAATTATTAATTATTAGCTGTTAAGTATTAATTGAATTAAGCTTTTTCAATAATCATTGCATAACCTTGGCCTACGCCGATGCACATTGTAACGAGCGCATATCTTTTTCCGGTCAGTTGCAATTCCAAGGCTGCGGAATAGGCGATTCTTGCTCCGGTTACGCCCAACGGATGTCCGATTGCAATTGCGCCGCCATTCGGGTTGATCCTCGGATCGTCGTCTTTCAAACCCAACGCGCGGATTACGGCAATGCTTTGTGCGGCAAACGCTTCGTTGAGTTCGATGATGTCGATTTGATCTAAGGTCAATCCGGCTTTCGCCAATGCTTTTCTGGTCGCTTCCACCGGGCCAATTCCCATGACTCTTGGTTCAACACCTACAACTGCCGAACTTACAATTCTTGCCAGCGGTTTCAAATTATATTTTTTGATTGCGCTTTCTGATGCAATAATTGTTGCCGCCGCGCCGTCATTCAATCCTGATGAATTTCCAGCAGTTACGCTGCCGCCGTTTTTGAAGGCGCCGCGCAATTTGCCCAAACCTTCGATGGAAGTATTTGATTTTATAAATTCATCTCTTGAAAAGATAATCGGATCGCCTTTTCTTTGCGGAATTTCAACTGAAACAATTTCTTTTCCCAACCGTCCGGATTGTTGCGCTTTTGCAGCTTTTAGTTGGCTGTTCATCGCAAATAAATCCTGATCTTCTCTGGAAATATTGTATTGTTCGACGAGATTCTCAGCGGTTTCCCCCATCGCATCCACGCCATACATTTCCTTCATTTTCGGATTGATGAATCGCCATCCGAAACTTGAATCGTACATTTTCGAATCGGTACCATAAGCCACTGAAGGTTTGGAAACCACCAATGGCCCGCGCGTCATATTTTCAATTCCGCCAGCGATAAACACATCGCCATCACCGGCCTTGATTGCACGATTGGCATGGATAATTGCCGACAAACCAGAACTGCACAAACGATTGACCGTTTCCCCGGGAACCGTTTGCGGCAAGCCTGCGAGCAATAATGACATTCTGGCAACATTTCTATTGTCTTCCCCAGCCTGATTCGCGCAGCCCATAATGACATCATCATAAGCGTCAGTTGGAATTTCTGGATGTTTGTCTGTAATGGTTTTAATGACCAACGCACCTAAATCGTCCGGGCGAACAGCGGCCAAACTTCCCTGATAATTTCCAATTGGCGTTCGAACGCCGTCTATAATGTATGCTTCCATCTTTTTAGTTAATGGATAATGGACAATTGATAATGGACAATGTCGCCCTCATTATCAATTATCCATTATCAATTGTTAATTGATTCTTCCCATTCTTTGCTTGTTCGATAGGCAACGCCTTTAAACAGTGCCACGAGCGTATTTTCCTTTTTGATTTTGACGATGTAAAACCCGATTTTATTTTTTAGACTTTCCAATGTGGCTTCGGCCGTGATGTAATCGCCGGCTTCCAAGGCTTCAATATGATTGATTGATGTTTCGATGGAAACGGCAAATCTCCCGTTGGTATTGACTGCAAATCCGAAAGCAGTGTCGGCCAATGAATAGGTAATTCCGCCATGCGCTTTTCCCATGCTGTTTAACATTTCGGGACGAACGTTCATTCCGAGTTTGCATTTCCCGATTCCGCATTCGAGGATTTCGATGCCGAGCCATTGGCTAAACGGATCTTGCGACAACATTTTATATGGGATTTGAGTGCCTTCCATTAGAAAAATTTCTTGTTTTCGGCGTTCATTTTTCTAAGCAACGGACTGCATCTGTAACGGTCTTCATGATATTCATTGTAAAGTCCGTCAAGAACAGAAACACACCAGTCGATTCCTATTTCATCGGCCCAAGCCAGCAATCCTTTTGGGTAATTGACGCCTTTGGTCATCGCATTGTCAATGTCTTTTGCGGAAGCGACATTTAAATAAAGTGCATCGGCGGCTTCATTGATCAGCATCGCTATAATGCGGCCGGAAATGTATTTTCCTAAGTTGTCATTTTCCGTTGGCAAAGGCATTTCGTCAGCATAATTATAAAATCCGCGACCTGATTTTTTGCCGAGAAATCCGGCTTCGAGCAACCGTTTTTGCGTGAATGATGGTTTGTATCTCGGATCGAAATAAAAAGCGGTGAATACGGTTTCGGTTACGATATAATTCACATCGTGCCCGATAAAATCCATCAGTTCAAACGGGCCCATTCTGAATCCGCCAAATGTTTTCATCGCCCAGTCGATCGTTGCAAAATCGGCTTTTCCTTCTTCGTACAAACGCAGTGCTTCGCCATAAAACGGACGTGCCAATCGATTCACAATAAACCCCGGTGTGTCTTTGGCAACCGCTACAATTTTCTTCCAATCGGAAATGATCTGGATCGTTTTATTTAAAATTGCTTCGCTCGTTTGAATCGCCGGAATCACTTCAACCAACTGCATCAAAGGCGCCGGATTGAAAAAATGAATTCCGATGACGCGCTCTGATTTTTTACACGAAGCTGCAATGGATGCGATTGACAATGACGAAGTATTTGATGCTAAAATCGTGTTTTCTGAAACGATATTTTCGAGTTCTGAAAACAATTTTCTTTTGATTTCGAGGTTTTCGACAATCGCTTCAATGACCAAATCTGAATCGGATAACTCGTCTAAATTGTTAGCATAGGAAATTGATTCTGAAATTAGGTTTTTTTCCGAATTATCCATTTTCCCTTTTTCCAAAAGCATTGCAAGCGTTCTCTCCAAAGCCGATTTACTTTTGGATAACGCTTGTGAATTGGTATCGTAAATTTTCACTAAACAACCTGCAGTCGCCGCCACTTGTGCGATGCCGCTTCCCATTGTTCCTGATCCGATTATAGCTACGTTCATTCTAATTTAAGATTTAAGATTTAAGATTTACGAACCGCTGATCGCGTACATTGTAAATCTCAAATTGTACATTACCTAATTCCCTTTAAATTCCGGTGTTCGTTTTTCCATGAACGCATTGACGCCTTCTTGGTAATCGTTTGACGAACTCGCCTCGATTTGCAGATCCGACTCTAAAGCGAGTTGCTGCTGCAGATTATTTGACAATGATTCGTTGAGTAATCTTTTGGTCAAACCGATGGCTTTTGTCGGCATGCTTGCCAATGTTGTAGCAATTTTATGGACTTCTTCTTCAAAAATTGCAACCGGATAAAATTTATAGATCATTCCCAGATTTAAAGCTTCGGCCGCCGAAACTTTATCGCCGAGCATCATCAACGCCGATGCTTTTTGAAATCCGATCAACCTTGGTAAAAAGAAAGTTCCGGCGCTGTCAGGCACCAATCCAATTTTGCTGAACGCTTGGATAAACGATGCGCTTTCTGCAGCGACAACAATATCACAAGCGAGTGCAATATTCGCTCCGGCCCCGGCAGCAACACCATTTACAGCGGCTACGATTGGTTTTTCAATGGTTCGGATTCTTTCGATAATTGGGTCGTAATGTTCTTCTAATATTTTCCTGAAACCCGGATTAAGTTCGGGTGTCGTAACTTCTTTTAAATCTTGTCCCGCGCAGAATGCTTTTCCTGCTCCGGTAATCACGATGGCACGAACGTTTTGATCATTTGCGCAATCGTCCAATGTTTGCTGCATCAAAAGTGCCATTTCGCGGTTGAAGCTATTAAACACTTCAGGGCGATTTAGCGTGATCGTTGCTATATTATTCTCAATTTTTAAAACAATCGAACTCATTATTAATTATTAACTGTTAATTATTAATTATTTAAGGCATTTAAAATAATCAAACGGTTCTTGGCAATCCTGGCATTGAAAAAATGCTTTACAGGCTGTTGATCCGAACTGGCTGATCATTTTGGTATTTTTTGAGCCGCATTGTGGACATTTGATCAATTTTTTGTTTCCGAGCAAGGCTTCTATATCCGCTTCGGGTTCTAACGGCGCTGCGATTCCGTAATCTTCGAGCGATTTGCGGCCCTTAGGCGTGATCCAATCTGTTGTCCAGGCCGGTGCCAAAACGAGGTCTATTTTGGCTTCGATGCCTTGTTCTTTGAATGCCTTTTTTATGTCGTCGCCGATGACGTCCATTGCGGGACAGCCGCTGTATGTGGGCGTGATCGTGATTTGAGCGATGTTGTTTTTGATTTCTGCTGTGCGCACGACACCCATTTCCATAATGGAAAGCACCGGAATTTCGGGATCGGAAACCGATTGGAGGATCGCGGCGAGTTTTGGGTCGATATGTTGCGCTGTTGTTGTCATTTTTTGAACGCGGATTTGCGCAGATACACGCAGATTTACGCAGATTCTTTATTTATTTTAGTCCTAGCCCTGATTGAAGCGGCATCCTTTTGTGCAATGCAATGGAACAAAAGATATAGCGAAAAGCGGGAAACAGCTCCTTAAAAATTACCAGTTCATATTTGGAAACGTGCGTTGCATGTACTGTAAATCGGCTAATAAATAACCCATGTGCTCGCTGTGAATGCCTTGTTTACCTCCTTTTTGAAAATATTTAAGATCTGGAACCTGTAATGTCGATTCGGTTAAAATGTCTGAAACAATCGCATAATAGGCTACTTTTAATTGAGTTACATCGACACCGATTTGTTCAGAAACCATGGCTTTATCGGCATCGGTTTGATGGAACAATTCATCGGTAAACGTCCATAGATCGTTGATTGCATTTTGCATTTTTGCGTGGCTTTCTTCGGTTCCGTCACCTAATCTTTTGATCCAATCGGATGAAAAACGCTTGTGATAGGACACTTCTTTGATGCTTTTTTTGGCAATTGCCTGAAGCGTTTCGTCACTTCTGTTCTGCAATTGTTCGAGCATCAATAAATGATATACATCGAACAAAAACTGTCTTCCGATGGAATACGCAAAATCAGTATTGGGCTGTTCGACGAGCAACACATTTTTGTATTCGCGTTCGCTTCGCAGGAATGCAATCGTATCTTCGGTCGCATCATTCCCTGAAAGTTTCGCCGCATATTGATAATAACTGCGGGTTTGCCCGAGTAAATCAAGCGCGATATTTGTCATCGCGATGTCGGTTTCGAGATTTGGGCCATGGCCGCAGAGTTCGCCGAGGCGTTGGCCTAAAATGAGCGCGTTGTCTGCGATTCCGTAGATGTATTGAATTTTATCCATTTGGTTCAGGGTTCAAGGGACAGGATTTTGGGTTTTGGATTTCAGGACAATCCGAAGACTTGCACCTTGTACCCAAAACCCTGCACCATTCTACATATGTTTCAATTCTTCCGGCAGTTCATAAAAAGTCGGATGTCTATAGGCTTTGTCTTTTGCTGGATCGAACAATTCGGCACTGTCATCAGGGTTTGAGGCCGTGATTTCCTTTGACGGAACAACCCAGATGCTTACCCCTTCCATTCTTCTGGTGTACACATCGCGTGCATTTTCGAGTGCCATCGTCGCGTCACTGGCGTGCAGGCTTCCGCAATGGCGGTGTTCGAGTCCGTTTTTACTTCTGACGAATACTTCGTAAAGTGGCCAATTCTTCATAGTCTTAAAGTTGGAAAGTCCAAAGTCTAAAGTCCGCTAATCTTTCGACTTTGGACTTTCTGACTTTCGACTGTTATGCTGTTTCTAATTTTGATTCCTGCTTTTCGGCGTAAGCCATTGCGGCATCGCGCACCCATTCGCCTTTGCTCCAGGCGTTTTTTCGGGCGTCCATTCTTGCTTTGTTGCACGGGCCGTGGCCTTTAACAACTTGCCAGAATTCGTCCCAATCCAGTGCGCCGAAATCGTAGCGTTTGGTCTCTTCGTTCCATTTGAGATCGGGATCCGGAATGGTCAGGCCAATCAATTCTGCCTGTGGAACGGTTTGGTCAATGAACTGCTGGCGCAATTCGTCGTTTGTTTTGCGTTTGAGTTTCCATTTCATCGATTGTTCGGTATGCACCGATTCGGCGTCTGTTGGCCCGAGCATCATTAAAGACGGCCACCACCAGCGGTTGAGCGCATCCTGCGCCATGTCTTTTTGTTCGGAAGTTCCGTTTGCCAATGTCATCATGATCTCAAAACCTTGTCGTTGGTGGAAACTTTCTTCTTTGCACACGCGCACCATCGCACGCGCATACGGACCGAAAGAAGTTGCTGTTAACGGAACTTGGTTGATGATCGCCGCGCCGTCAACGAGCCAGCCGATCGCGCCCATATCGGCCCAGGTGACAGTGGGATAATTGAAAATGCTTGAATATTTGGCTTCGCCGGAATGCAATTGCTCGTATAATTCTTCGCGGGAAACGCCTAAAGTTTCGCAGGCACTGTACAGGTACAAACCATGTCCGGCTTCGTCCTGGACTTTTGCCAGAAGCGCGACTTTTCTTCTCAAGGAAGGCGCGCGCGTGATCCAGTTTCCTTCGGGCAGCATGCCGACGATTTCGGAATGTGCGTGTTGGGAAATCTGTCGGATGTGCGTTTTGCGGTATTTCTCCGGCATCCAGTCTTTGGGTTCAATCTTTTCGTCATTGGCGATCTTGCGGTCGAAAATCGCTTCCAGTTCTTGTTGTTCCAGTTCTGTCATAACTTTAAAATTTAGTTATTTTATTTTGAACCATTAAGGAATTAAGAAAAATTAAGTTTTGCGTTGTGCTTCATGAAACTTAATTCCGTATTGGTTTATTTTTTAGCTACGAATTCGCGAATTATTTCCGCAAACAGCTTCATTCTTAATTGTTCATTATTAATTATTCATTGAATTAAGCGCCAAAATCGACCACGACTTTCTCAGAAGTCGGCACCGCCTGGCAGCTTAATATGTAATTTTTCGCGACTTCGTTTTCATCAAGCGCATAATTGACTTTCATTTCAACCGTTCCTTCGATGACTTTGCAGCGGCACGTACTGCAAACACCGCCTTTACAAGCGAATGGAAGATCGGCTCCCGCTGCGAGCGCTCCATCGAGAATGTTGTCGTAATCGTCGTCCATGATGAAATGGAATTCTTTTCCGCCGTCGATGATCGTCACATCGGTACCCTCGACTTTCTTTTCGAGAATTTTGCTGACGCGCTGTTTGTCGGCATCCGAATTTCCGGTGTTGAACAATTCAAAATGGATTTTGTCTTTCGACAATCCGGCTGCGGCCAATTCGTCTCTGATCAGGAAAATCATTTCTTCCGGACCGCAAATGAAACAATCGTCTACCGATGCAACATCTATAATTTTTTCGGTTAAAACCTGTAATTTTTCTTTCGTAAAACGGCCGTTCAGCAATTCGATATTTCTGTGTTCTTTCGTAAGGAAATGGAAAATTTCCAGACGTCCGAAATATTTGTTTTTCAGCTGCTCAATTTCTTCTTTAAAGATAATCGATTTGACGCTGCGGTTCAGGTAAAAAAGCTGGAATTTGCTTTTTGGCTCTAAAGCCAAATGTGTTTTAATGATCGAAAGAATCGGAGTAATTCCGCTTCCGGCTGCAAAGACAATATAATTTTTGGCTTTTTCAGGTTCGATTTTAGATGTAAACACACCGATTGGCGGCATCAGTTCGACCAAATCCCCTTTTTTCAGCATATCATTGGCGAAAGCCGAATATTGTCCGCCGTTGATTTTTTTGATCGCAACCTGCCATTTGTTTTCCACCGGACTTGAACATAACGAATACGATCGCCGCACTTCTTTACCGTCAATCAGCGCGCGCAATGTCAAATGTTGTCCGTGCGAATATTTGAATTCTTCCCTGATTTCTTGCGGAATATCAAATGAAACCACAGAACAATCTTTGGTTTCTTTGTAAACATCAAGCACTTTTATGTGGTGAAATTTCGCCATTGGTATTTTTGAACTGTTGAAATTTTAACTAACAACCGTTAGTTTGCTATGCAAATTTAAGTAATATTTCTTTACACTTTACGATAACGTTTGAAAAATTGAATTCCTACTGAAAAACAAATGGTTATAAAATTATTTCACCAGACAATTCGGATTAAAAACTACACAATTCCTTCGAGTAAAACTTTGCTTAGATTTGATTTTAAGGTCGCAGCCGAGAATTCTTTCTTTTTTCCATACCACAGATATAAAGTTCGAATCGTAGAGAGAATGGAAAAAATGATGACTTCAGAATTCAGGCTTTTGATTTCTTTATCGGCTATCCCTTTTTTGACAATTCGCCGGAAAATATCTTCGTATTCTTCACGCATTTGCAGAAAATACCTGAGTTCATCTTTGGGCAAATGCATCCAGTCGTTGTTCAGCGAAGCCAACGCATCCGGATTTCTAACCGTAATATCGATGTGCAACTGGATGACATTTTCGATTTTCACAACGGAATTTTCTTCTGAACTTTCGATCGCACGAATCGTATTGGTATATTCTTCGGCAATTTCGATGACAATCAAACTCAGGATTTCCTGTTTCGATTTGATGTGGTTGTACAAACTTGCCGCTTTGATATCTAACGCCTGGGCAATGTCGCGCATCGTCACCGCACTGTAGCCTTTTTCTTTGAATAATTTGGCCGAAATGGCAACGATGTCCTTTTTCCTGTCGGTAATCTTCATAGTGATTACAGTTTCAGGTTGGATTTCAGGTCGGTTTCTTTCTCGATGACTTTTCCTTCGTATTGCATCGTCCAGCCCATCGTATTTGTCAGGATCAAAATTTTCGAAAGCTCGCTGATCAGCCTGTTTTGCGCATTGGCTTTAAGCAATGATTTTTCCATTTTTTTGGCAAGGCTGGCTTTCACCGATTTATTAATTTTATTGTAATCGTCGCCTGTGAAAGGATTGAGTTTACTTTGCGTGACATCGTAAAACTGGATATCCGGATTGATATTGATTTCTTCTTTCGGAATGTAAAGGATTTTGATCGTTTTGTTCTGCTCGTCTATATCGTATTTCATTTGTCTCAAATCGTAAGCAACGGTAACATCTGCATTGACGACGATCAGGGCTTTTTTGTCGAACGAAATCATGTTCAAAAAATATTTATCCTGGTCTTTATAAGTCAGAACCTGCGAAAAATGGCCTTCAGTAACGATGAGTTTTCCGACATTTACGATTTGTTGCTGGATTAAATGGGAGTTGTAATCAATCGTCGACGAATCTTCTTTTTTAAATTCGCAATAGCGGAACAAAAGCACCGCCAAAACGACCGCCGCGATCAGGTAAATAATTTTTCTGAGCATTTCTTTTTTTTATAAAGTTAAAAAAAATAATGCGTTTGGCTGCCCAAAATCCTAAATCAATTTATTAGTCCTAGCTTTCTGGATCGCCTCAAGTTTGTTGTGAACCTGCAATTTTGCATAGATATTTTCGATGTGTTTTCGGACCGTTCCAACGGAGAGAAAAAGGTTTTCGGCTATAAAATTGTATTTCAAACCTTTACTAAGCTGTTCCAAAACCTCGATCTCGCGCGTCGTTAACTTTATGTCTTCACAGTCGGTCGCCGATTCAAATTCAATCGGATTCCGGAATAATTTCAATGTTTTGAGCGCGATCGAAGGCGTCATCGTCGCACCGCCATTTAGAGTATCTATAATGCCTTGCTGTAAATCTTTTGGGTTGACTTCTTTAAGCAAGTAACCATCCGCTCCGGCTTTGATCGATTTGAAAATGTTTTCGTCGTTGTCAAAAACCGTCAGCATGATGATCTTGATCTGCGGATATTTTTGCTTTACGAGATTGGTCGCTTCAATACCGTTCATTTTTGGCATTTCAATGTCCATCAAAATCAGGTCGACGTTGTGGTTGATCTCAAGCTTTTCGAGCAAATCGATGCCGTTTACCGCCGTAAATTTCAATGAAAAATTTTCAAAAAACGACAATTTTTCCTGAGCCGTTTTGATCAGAAAGGAATTGTCGTCAACAAGGACAAGTTTTATCATGATATCGTATTTTCATTAATATTCAACAGCAGCGTGATTGTTGTTCCGGCATTTTCCGAAGTTGCCAGATTGAAGATTCCGCCGATATCCTCAATGCGTTTTTCCATATTTAAAAGGCCGTTTCCGGTTTCGATCGCCGATTTCTCAAATCCTTTTCCGTTATCGGAAATTGTGATCCGGATCGCGTTTCCAATTCGGGTTCCTTCAATCGAAATGACGGTCGCTTCGGCATATTTTATCGCATTATTGACTGCTTCCTGAATCGTGCGGTAAACGTTCATTCCCGAAACCGATGAAAGTCTCATTTGATTCAGACTTTCGTCGATCACAAACTTAAATTCGATATTTTCCTTCGCTTCTTTGGCTTTTTCGATGAAATTAAAAATCCGAGAACGCAAATCTTCAAACGTAATCTGGTTGTTGTTCATCGCCCAAATCGTGTCCCGAAGTTCTAAAATCGTGGATTTCGTAAAGTTGCTGATGCTTTGCAGTTTGCCATCGAGTTTCGCATTCGTAATGTCAAAAGCATATTTGATATTGTCCACAGACGAAATGATAAAGGTAAGCTGCGCGCCAATGTTGTCGTGTAAATCGCGTGAAATCGCCAGCCTTTGTTCCTGAAGTTTATTCTGCGTTTCGATTTGTGCAATTGCTGTTTTGAGTTCGTGTTCCTGATGTTGCTGTACATTTTTGAGTTTTTGCTGGCGGTAAATCAGCAATGCGACCAAAATGATAAACAACGCCAATGTCGAAATTGCGATCAGCAAGATGTTTTTTTGTTGGGTTTCGGCTTCTTTTTCAACGAGCAATTTCTCCTTTTTGGCCGTTTCGTATTTGGTTTCCATTTCGAAAACAGCCTTCGTTTTTTCGTTCACAAAAATGCTGTCTTTTCCAATGTTGTAGCGGTTGGCATAGTCATACGCTTTCAAATAATCGCCAAGTTTCGCATGCGCTTTCGACAAATTTTTATACGCCTGGACAACCAGTAAATTTGCATCGGCAGCTTTTGCAAAAACGAGCGCTTTTTCAGACATCTGAATACTTTCGGGATATTTTTGCTGTTTGATCAGGCAATTTGCATACGCGTTGGCGTTTTCAGCCACTTCAAATCCGTTTTTGTACATTTCGTGCAAACGGATCGCTTCGGAATAATTTTTATTGGCCAGGCCGAAATCGTGCAAACTGTCATAAACCGCGGCCATGCTCGAAATTGGATAAGCAGTATACCGTTCGCCTCCGAGCTTTTCATAACCTTTTTTAGCAATCTCAGAATACCGAAGCGATTCCTGATATTTTTTGAAATTGATCAGGATCGATCCCAAATTTCCGGCCGAAACCGTTTTGTTGAGTTCGTCAGCGGTTTTTTGGTACGAATGATACGCTTTCCGGTAATATATGAGTGCTTTCGGGTATTCTTTCTGTGCTTTGTATATAATTCCGATGTTGGAATACACCATCGCCTGCTTTTCCAAATCGGCCATTTTATCATAATAGGAAAGCGCCCGGAAATAATATTGAAGCGCTTCGGGAAATTGCGCCTGCTGGTCGTAAGCGATTCCGATGTTGTTGTAACTGTCGGCGATTCCTGTTGAATCTTTAATTTTTTGGCGCGAGGCCAACGATTTTTTGTAGTAGACCAACGACGAATCGGGTTGGCTTTTATACTGGTAAATGTTCGCAACCGAATTGTAAGCCAATGCCAGAAAAGTATCATTTTTTGTCTTTGCGATCAGCAGCGACTGGTTTGCATAATACATCGCCTTATCCAAATCATTGTTGCTGTACAAATCCGACAACACGGTGAATGCTTTGAATTTTTCACGCGGATTTGACTTTTTCGCCACTTTTTTCAGGCTGTCAAATTTAACGTCCGCTTGTTGCGAATGGGCCGAAATGGCAAACATAAAAAACATCAAAACACTATATCTGGCAGTTTTCATAAGCTTTCGTTTAGTGTGTTTGATGGCAAATAAAAGCAAATGGTCGTTCCCGAATTTTCATCCGAACGGACTTCAAATCTTCCGTCAATGTCTTCAATGCGTTTTTGCATGTTGCGCAAACCATTTCCTTTATCGGAATTTTGCGGATCGAAACCGGTTCCGTTGTCGCCAATGCAAACAAGAATCTGGTTTTCGTTTAATGTAATATCAGTCGTAATTTCGGTCGCGCCGGAATATTTTATCGCATTGTGAATCGCTTCCTGAATTGTCCTATATATATTCATTCCGACAAGCGAAACCATTTTTTTGTTTTTCAGCGCTTCATCGATTCTAAATTTAAACTCGATTTTTTCCGTAGCTTCTTTGGCTTTATCGATAAAATTCAACACCCGCGCCCGAAGTTCGTCAAATGTGATTTCGTTGTTGTTCATCGCCCAGATCGTATCGCGCAATTCCACGATCGTCGCTTTTGTAAAACTGCTGATGTGTTGCAGCCGGTCGTCAAGTTTCGGATTTTGGATGTCAAACGCGTACTTGATATTTTCCACAGACGAAATGATAAAAGTGAGCTGTGCGCCAATATTGTCATGCAAATCCCTTGAAATATTGAGCCGTTGCTGCTGCAATTCGTTTTGCGTTTCGATGCGCGCGATCGCAGTCTTCAATTTGTGTTCCTGCTCGAGTTGGGAATTTTTCAATTTCTGCTGCCGGAAAATCAGGTACGCGATTGCGATGACAAATACCATCAATACGGAAATTGCGGTTAAAATGTTATTTTTCTGAAGCGCCTCAGATTGATTTTCTAGCAGTTTCGCCTTGTTTTCGGCGAGTTGTTTTTCCTTTTTCTCTGTTTGGTAGCGGATTTCATAATCGGCAATTTGTCTGGAATTTTCATCTGAAAAAATATCGTTGGTAATCCCGATAAATTCGCGGTTGTAGGTTTCGCCTTTCAGAATATCACCTATTTTGTAATACAATTGCGCGGCATATTGATAAAAATGTTGGGACGAAAGCCGCAGATCCGGATTTCCTTTGATGAGATTCAAACCCTTATTCACATAAGGCAGCGCTTTTTGGGTTTCGTTTAATTTGTTGTGCGCTGCGATCAGGCTTCCGTAGACGCCGATCAGCATTTTCGGACTCGAATTCGGATTTTCCGACACCTCATCATAATGTGCGATCGACTCGCGGTATTTGCGCTGCGACTGTAAAGCGTTGCCATAATTTTCCTGGATTTTGAGATAATCGGTGGTGTTGCCACTTTGTTTTGCGATTTCCAGTCCGATTTTGTAAATGTCGATTGCTTTCTGCGTTTGGTTAAGCGAATTGTAGCAAATTCCAATGTTGTTCAGCGAACTTGCCTGGTCTTTCAGCATATTATCCTTCTTGCGCAGTTCGTATGCTTTTTTATGGAATTCCAATGCTTTTTCGTTGAGTTCGAGTTCCTGATAAATCAGCCCGATGTTGTTGTAACAGGTTGCGAATTTAATCTGTTGGTCTTTCGGGAGCATTTCATTGATCCGCAAAGCATCGAGAAAAAAACGCAGCGCTTCGTTGAAATGGCCTTCGTTCCAATGGCACATTCCAAGGTTGTTGATGCTTTTAACCTCGAGATTTCGGAATTTATTTTTGCGGCTGAGTTGTAGTGATTGTGTGAAGAAATATTTTGCCGAATCGCGGGTTCCGGTCACGTCCATTAAAATTCCGAAATTGTTGATCATTTCATTGTAACCAAAAGTACAATTGGATTTCAATGCGATTTTTTTGGATGTATTTAAAAGATTGCGCGCTTTTTTGGCATCGCTGAAAATGTAATGAAAAGCCAGTTTGTTTAATGCTTTGACGCGGACCGAATCATTTTTTGTTTTCGAAATGACCGCATACAAACTGTCGGTGCTGATCGTTTGTGAATGGCGAATGGATTTCGTAAAAAAACAAAGCATAAGAAAAACGAAGAATTGTTTTTTTTTCATAAAAGCGTCCATTTCACCGAATAAATGTAACAAAATTCTAACATTACGACTGTTTTTTAAGTAAATTATTTTCATCCAACATTTCGAACAATTCATAATTCAGTTTAAAAACATCATCACTTAAAATAGCATTAACCGATTTCATTTTTTTATGGAGTTCGTCTGAAAGTTTTATTTGTCCCAATTGCCCGTTTTGCTTTTGACTAATTTCTACAATGATTTGCTGCAGTGTTTCAACTTTCACTTTAAACATTTTTTTCTCTTTGTAAAAGCGGACATTCAGGTATACAATGGCCGCAACCAGCGCGGAAATTACTGCGATAAGTATCATGATCATAGTCGTCGAAATTAGGAATGCCATAAATACAAAGTTGGTTCATCCGCAAACAAAAAAAAATACGACAAATGCCGTATTTTTCCTTTCAAAAAAACCACAAACTATCTGACTTCGATATCGGTAAATGTCGCATCGAGTTTGGTTGTTGATGCGCCGCTTCCGGTGCTTGTAACCGTTCCCGACATTTTGCCGGAAGCGTTCGAAGTCAAAACAATATTTCCGGCCGTTGCACCATAACCTGCAAGTGTTCCCACTGCATTTCCCGATCCGATCGCATAGGTTGCCGGAGTTGCCGCTGCCAAATTGATTTCGACAAATTTAAAATCGGCCGCGCCTTGCGTTCCTTTCGATGCTTTGATGGTATTGTATGCCGATTCGAAATACACTACATCGGCAGTAATTACTGCGCCGCCATTTTCAGACCAGGTAAATCCTGCATTGGTGGTAACCGGTGGCGCAACCGCATTGTTTTCATCATCGTTGCTGCAGGACGAAAAAACGATTGAAAAAAGAAGAAGCGCCAGAGAAAATAATTTTGTTTTCATTTAATTCTGATTTAAAGTGATGTACAAATTTGCATCGTAAATTGGTATTTTGAAATACGTAGATTTTCGTATTTTTCATTCATTGAATTAAAAAAGGCTGACGAAAAAAGATCCGGCAGCCTTTCCAAACAAAAAAAACTATTATCAGTTGTTGACTTTAATTTTTTCTACTTTTTTGCCTTTGAATGCAAAAATATATTCGCCATCAGCCGTGATATCGAAACCGTTTCCATATTTCGGACTTCCGCCTTTGCCTTTGGATTGAACGGAACCTTTCACATTTCCGTTGGTCATGTCAATGCCATAAAGGATGTTTTTATTGTTCTTCTGGTCGCGCAGGAAATAATTCTCGCCCACCTTATAGAATAAATCGACACCTCTTATTTTTTCGGTCGCATAAGCACGTGAACCGTCGGCTTTGTTGTAAGCGGCAAGTCCTTTTTCAGACAACACCACGACTTTGTCATTAAAATCGATGACGTCCATAGCGCGTCCAACGCCCGCATCGTTGTGTTTGACATCAAATAACTGTTTTCCGCTGGCGATATCATACCCATAAAATTCATCGCCGTCGCCAACGAAAACAGTTTTTTCATTTTCCAGGATCAGATCTGTGATCCGTTTGTCAAATTTTTCAGAACGCCAGGCTGTTTTTCCTGTTGCGTCGTCAAGTGCGATCACGCTGTTTTTCTGTGCTTTGTAATCCCAATAAATATATGGAACCCAAGATTTAACACCGGTTCCACCAAATCCTCCGGTATAACTGCTACCCACATCTTCGTAACGCAATTCCTGAACCTGGACTTTTCCGCCTACCTGAACCACGACTTTATTTCCGGCTTTGTAGATATTTGGCATCGATAAAGCACCAGTAATTTTTTCGGACGACCAAAGCAACTTTCCGGTTTCCAGATCGTGTTTTTCTACAAATTTGGCACGGTCACGTCCGCCAAGTAAAACCACGTATACTGCATCATTGGTAAACAACGGATCGGCAATTGTCCGGTAAATTTTTGTTCGCTTTTTGACGCCCAATAATCCGCCGCTCGACCCTTTGTCCATATCGGTTTCATAAGTTGACGACCACAATTCTTTCCCGGTAGCGTAATCAAATACGTTCATTCCGTCGAGGTACATGAAAATTTTGTTGTTGCGGATCCACAAATCGATAATCGCACGGCGCGTCACCAATTCTTTTTCGATTGTCCCCCTGAAAGTCGCATCCCACAGCACTTCGCCATTGGCCGCATTCAAACGCACGAGCTGGTTTTTAAACCCGGCAAATAAAGCGCCGAGCGCCGTTGGCTTGAAATTGATCATGATGATTTCGTTCTTTTCGGCGTTGTAAATGTACTTTCCGACACCACCTTTGAAACGGTTGGTTTCCCATATTTTTTCCCCGGTTCCGGCTTTGACCAAAATCACTGACGCTTTTTGTGAAATCAGGAACGCATCAAGTTCCGAAATGTATTTTACGGTTTCAAGTTCGCCGTCGTCAGTGCCTTCTTCCGCCTTTGTCCCTTTTGGGATCAGGTTTTGGTACAATTCCGAATTCCACAATTCCCTTCCGGATTTCAAATCCAGGACAGCCACGCGGTCGGTTCCCATTTTGCGCTCGTCGAACAAAAACAAATAACCGCCGTCGTCTTTGAAAATCGTGTATTGGTATTCCGATTTGTTGGTTTTATTCGTCGTGAGTTTTTTGTAATCGCCATTCCACATTGCTTTTCCCGTGCCGTCGATAACCGAAGCTGAGTTGTCGTCGGTTCCGATAATATATTCGCCGTCGCCACTGGAAAGCGCCAATTTTTCGGCTTTGTTTTCAAATTCCGATTCCCAGACTGTTGAAAAAATCCCGGTCTTTTTCCCTGCAGATTTTCCAGAAGGTTTCTTTGGTTCTTCTGTGCCGGATTTTTCTTTTTTAGCAAGCAGTTTACCAAATTGGGCCGATGCTTCCAACGAACTGGAAAGCAACGCCGCGCTGCATAAAATGTAAATTATTTTCATGATGTTGTTGTTAAGAATTAAAATGGGCTTCGTAACGAATTTTGGAGCGCTGGTTCTTTGGCAGCCGGAATTTAAACTTGTGCTGCAAAATATAATCCGACATAAAATTGATGAAATCGATGTCTTTGATGCTGCTTTCGACTTTAAAAAAAGACGATACTTTTCCGTTGTAAACGATACCGATATCGACGATCATCATTCCTGAAACGTCCTTGAATTTTTTGTTTTTCTGCTTCAGAAAATCTTCAGATTTAAAGAGTCCGTCGATTTCAGAAATCACTTCCTGCGAAATTTTTTCTTCATCTGTAAGCACAGGTTTTTGTGAAAAAGATTCCGTCGCAAACAGCAATACAAAACACAAGAAAAAGAAAGTGGTGCGGGATTTAGAAAACACCTCTGAACGAACCTTCAGTTACCGTTTTCATCGCGCTTGACGGACAAGTGTCGGAATCTTTGCCTTTGAAAGAGAAAGTGCCTTCAATTTTAGCATTGTCAATCGCGGTTACAACCAATGTTCCAGTCGTTCCCGAACATTCTCCCGTGCTATAAGAAACGCCGCCTGTAACTGGGGTAAACGCCAGTACCGAATCGACACTTGGATCGATTGTATACGTTCCCGTTGCAGTAATTCCCATTAAATTGATTACAATGGAATCGGCATTTTGGTTTGCTGCCAAAATTGTGATCATGGTTCCAACGCCGGTTTCCATTCTGGTCGCGCTTGCTGTGGTTACGCCAAAAATGACGGAGTTGAAATCGGCGCCGTCGACTTTTGCCATAATATAAGATCCACTTCCGGGAATGTTGTTCGAAACGGCTTCTGCCGCTGCATCATCACCGCTGCAAGACGCAAGAAATAAAGAAATTGAAAGGATACCGAATTTTGCTAAATTTTTTAATGTTTTCATAATGATTTGATTTGTTAGGTGTTAATTACCCTGCAAATCTGCGCCTATTATGAAAGGGTTGCAATACGACAAAATACGTATTTTTAAAAACGGAAGTGTGAAAATTGGTTTTGAAGTATTGAAATTTTATCGCTGAGTTTGGATAAAAAGATTTTGTGGCTTTCTGAATCCGGATTGAATGGCCGGTGTTGCAACGACTTTTGGATGCTTTCAATTTGTTCCATTACCGGAATGCTGCTTTCGGAAATCCAGGTTTCAGAAAAACGTTTCCAAATGTAATCGATCGCGGTTTGATTTGGATGGATCATATCTTCGGCATAAAACCGGTAATCGCGGAGTTCGTCCATCATGATCTCATACGACGGAAAATAATGTACTGTCCCGGAATTCTGGGATTGATGTACGATTTCCTGCAATGCCGAAATCAAATTGGCTTTGCTCCATTGGTTTTCCACAAAACCATCTTTAATGTGTCGAACGGGGGAAATTGTGAAAATAATTTGAATTTTCGGATTCGCCAGGCGCAACAATTCAATGCTATTTAAAAGACTTTGCTGGATGGTTTGAATGGAAAGTAGTTCTTTTTTAAACTGTTTTTGCGGCACTTTATGGCAATTGGCAACCACTTCCTGGGATTCATCGTTCCTGTAAACCCAAGCCGTTCCAAGGGTAAGAATCAGATGCGAAGCGTTTGCAACAGCATTTTTTAGTTGGACAGATTTTACATTAAGATTTTGAAGCAACTGCGTTTTATTGGAATCGCTCAAATCGGAATGTGCGTCAAAGAAATGCCAGCGTTCGTTGTGGAAGAAAATATCGCTTTCGCCAAATTGTTTCTCGTCAAGTGAAATTCGGATCAATTTTTCGAGCGCCAATGGATGAAACAATATCCCAAACGGATTTGTTGTATTCTGAAATTTAAAATAATCGAGTTTTTCAGCCATATTCACTGCAAAGCAAGAACCCAGAGACACGATTTTTGAATGGTAATTTATTGGAAAATTACTTTTTAAAATCGGCATCTGGGTTCGAAATTGCATGGCAAGTTGTTTTTTACAAACTTACACTTTATTCATAAAAATATTGTGTAGAGATTACCCCTTCTTGCTCAAACATCCCCATTTCAGTTGATGTTATTGGTAAATTTGCCGTATTATAAGTATAAGTTGTGGTTGCCAAAGTTTGCGTCACACCACGCGTTGTAGTTGATACAACAAGCAATTCATTATTCGTATAATTTTTTGTCGACGTATCTCCCAAGAATGCAATTTTGTCGAATCCCGTGACATTCATAAATGGGTTGTGTTTGTCATCGTACGTAAAGGTTTGCGTATCTACAAATGCTGGTGAACCTGGATATGCAGGTACATTTTCTTCTATTTTGTTATCATAGATTTTGGCATCATGCGAAAAAACATAGACTCCTGAATTACTATCCATGTTGTAATGTTTCACCAAAATTGTTCCGTCGCTATTATGCGTGTATTCATATTTTTGTTTTATTTCGTCAGAATCAAAGACATGTCGCACCAATCGTCCGCTACCATCGTATGTAAATGTGTCCAGACTAAACGATTCGTCACCATCAAATTCTTCCCATTTGGTAATTAGGTCACCCGTATACGTGTAAACAGATCTGAAACCATCAGAATCTGTATAACCAACAATTTTGTCTCCATCATAAGTGTAGTTTGTAGTGACTGTTCCATCTCGGTCTGTAACAATCGTTTTGATAAGATGTCCGCCAGAAGTTTCAACGCTAGCCGAATCTTCATCTCCGGAGCAGGACACTAATACTAATGAAATACTTAAAAAGCAAATAATTTTTTTCATGTTTGTTTGTTTGGTTATTATTTGCATAAATAAAAGCATAATTTTTTATTAAAATCTTTTTATTTTAATATTATTTACAATTCTAAATTGTCAGATTTTATTTCACGAAAAAACCGGCATCATACAATGCCGGTTTAAGAAAATTATTATTTTTTTAGTTTACTTCACAAAGTCAACTGCCGCTTCCAAAGCCTGCGGAATTCCAAGAATGTCTTTTCCTCCGGCAGTCGCAAAAAACGGTTGGCCGCCGCCGCCGCCCTGGATGTGTTTTCCAAGTTCACGAACGATTTGAGAAGCATTTAAATTTCTTTCAGCTGCGAGTTCTTTCGAAATGTAAACCGTCAGCATTGGTTTTTCGTTTTCGGCTGTAGCCAATACCAGAAACAGGTTTTTACCGATGTTCCCAAGTTCGTAAGCCAGATCTTTTGCGCCTTCCGCATTCAAATCGACTTGCGCAGCCAAAAATTGCACACCATTGATTTCTTCGAGTTGCGAAGCCAATTCGCCTTTTAAATTTTTTGCTTTGTCTTTCAACAATACTTCCAATTGTTTTTTAAGTTTCGCGTTTTCATCCTGTAATGAAATTACTGCTTTGATCGAATCCTGTGGGTTTTTTAAAATCGCTTTGATTTCGCCCAATGCTTTTTCCTGATCGGAATAATATTGTTTTACGGCATCGGATGTAATCGCTTCAATTCTTCGGATTCCGGCAGCAACCGCACCTTCGCTGATGATCTTAAAATACCAGATGTCGGCGGTGTTCTTGACGTGAATCCCACCGCACAGCTCAACGCTGTTTCCAAATTTGATCGCTCTGACCGAATCGCCATATTTTTCGCCAAACAATGCCATCGCACCTTCGTCAACGGCTTGCTGAAACGGAATATTCCTGCGTTCTTCGAGTGGCAATTGTTCCTGGATTCTGGCGTTTACAAAGTCTTCCACGTGCTTTAATTGCTCGTCGGTCACTTTTGCAAAATGTGAGAAGTCGAAACGCAAATAATTTGGATTCACCAACGAACCTTTTTGTTCGACATGTGTTCCTAAAATGCTGCGCAAAGCCAAATGCATCAAATGCGTCGCCGAGTGGTTGCTTGCCGAATCTTCGCGTAATTTTTTATCAACCTTTGCAATAAATCCCGCGTTCACGTCTTCGGGGAGTTTTTTGGACAAATGCAAAATCAGGTTGTTTTCTTTTTTGGCATCAATGATTTCGATCGTTTCTTTTGCGTTGGACAACGTTCCTTTGTCGCCCACTTGTCCGCCACCTTCCGGATAAAATGGTGTGTGATCAAGTACGATCTGGTACAATCTTCCGTCTTTTTTTGAATCGATGCTTCTGTAACGCGTGATTTTAACCTCGTTGACCAATAGATCGTAACCGACAAATGTTTCGGTATTTCCCGGAACCAAGATCGTCCAGTCATCAGTAGAAACTTCCGAAGCGGCGCGTGAACGTGTTTTTTGTTCGAACATCGCTTTATCGAAACCGGCTTCGTCTAGTTCGTAGTTCCGCTCGCGCAAAATCAATGCGGTCAAATCGATTGGAAACCCGAAAGTATCATACAATTCAAATGCTTTTTGACCTGAAACGGTTTTCTCTTTGGTGTCCGAAATCACGTTTTCGAGCAGTTGCAAACCTTGATCTAAAGTGCGTAGAAACGACGCTTCTTCTTCACGGATGACATTTTGCACCAAATTTTGTTGCGAACGGATTTCCGGAAACGAGCCGCCCATTTGATCGGCCAAAACTTCGGCCAATTGGTAAATAAACGGTTCTTTCGTATTTAAAAACGTAAATCCGTAACGGATCGCGCGGCGCAAAATCCTGCGAATCACATAACCCGCGCCAGTATTTGAAGGCAATTGCCCGTCGGCGATCGCGAAAGCGACTGCACGAACGTGATCGGCGATGACGCGGATCGCAATGTTTATTTTTTCTTCTTCGCCGTCTTTTGCTTTGATCGTATAGTTGGAGCCGGTAATGCTTTCGATTTTTTCGATCAGCGGTGAGAAAACGTCTGTATCATAATTCGATTGCACGCCTTGCAAAACCATACACAAACGCTCAAATCCCATTCCGGTATCGACGTGCTGCGCAGGTAATTTTTCTAATGAACCATCGGCTTTGCGGTTGAATTCCATGAAGACGTTGTTCCAGATTTCCACGACATGCGGATGGTCGTTATTCACCAGATCGCGTCCCGAAACTTTTGCTTTCTCTTCAGCCGAACGAATGTCGACATGAATTTCTGAACATGGCCCACACGGACCCTGATCGCCCATTTCCCAGAAATTGTCTTTTTTATTCCCAAGCAAAATGCGGTCTTCGGAAATTAAGGTTTTCCAGATGTCGAACGCTTCCTGGTCGAAAGGCACATTTTCTTCTTCACTGCCTTCAAAAACAGTCACATATAAAATGTCTTTATCGATTTTGTAGACTTCAGTCAACAATTCCCAGGCCCAGTTTATCGCTTCTTTTTTGAAATAATCGCCAAAACTCCAGTTTCCGAGCATTTCGAACATGGTGTGATGGTACGTATCGATCCCAACTTCTTCGAGATCGTTGTGTTTTCCCGAAACGCGAAGGCATTTCTGGGTATCGGCGATGCGTTTGCTTTTTGGCGTACCGTTGCCAAGGAAATATTCTTTAAACTGCGCCATTCCTGAGTTGTTGAACATCAAGGTCGGATCGTCTTTTAAAACGATAGGCGCTGATGGCACGATCAAATGGCCTTTGCTTTGGAAAAATTCGAGAAACTGCTTGCGGATTTCCTGTGATTTCATAGGTTTATTGGATGTTTGACGATGCGAAAATCGTAAATCTTGTATCGTAAATCTTATATTTTCTGGTTTTGGCCGCGGATAGCAGTGGAAAGCTTCGAAGGCTGAAAAGTTATTTTTTGCTGCGCTGGCAGAGCGACCAACGGAAGCTTCTGGCGGCGGATGTAAAAAAAGCGTTTCAGGCGAGAACTTGCAACGGATAGCCGGCAACTGGCCCCAAATTATTAAAATGGCTTTATTGTAAAAAATCGGGTAAACAAGTGAAACTATTTAGTAAATTTGTTCGACTAACGTTTTAAATGTCGGGAAACCTGTTTTTTCACGTGCAAAAATAGGATTTTTTAAAATATGAAGAAGGTAAAATATTATTACGATGCCGAAAATCTGGCGTATCGTAAAATCAAAACGAAGAAAGCAACCAAATTTGGCTATGCTGCGCTGTTTGTACTGGCGGCAGCGTTGTTCGGCGTACTGAGTTTTGTGGTGTTGCTGAACACGCCTTTTTTTGAAACGCCTAAAGACCGTTTGCAGGCGCGTGAGATCGAGAATTTTAAGATCCGGTATGCGATTTTGAACAAGAAAATGGATCAGATCGACGAAGTTCTGGAAAATATTGAAGACCGCGACAACAATTTATACCGTGTCTATTTTAATACGTCCGGGATTCCGGATGAACAGCGAAAAGCCGGATTTGGCGGCGTAAACCGATACAAAGAACTGGAAGGTTTTGACAATTCGGAGTTGGTAATCAATACTTCAAAACGCGTCGATGTCATTTCAAAAGAATTGGTGATTCAGAGCAAATCATTGGATGAAATCCTTAAATTAGCCAAAGAAAAAAACAATTTGCTGGCGGCAATTCCGGCAATTCAGCCGGTGCGAAATGAGAATCTCAAAGCCATGGCTTCGGGTTTTGGATATCGAACCGATCCGTTTACGAAAGTGCGGAAGTTTCACGCCGGAATGGATTTTTCGGCCAAATCCGGAACGCCGATTTACGCAACAGGCGATGGCGTTGTTGATCGTGCCGACAATACGGCTTCTGGTTACGGAAACCATATCGTCATTCGCCACGGCTTTGGATATGAAACACTTTACGGGCATTTGAGCAAGTACAATGTGCGTTCGGGACAACGTGTGAAACGTGGTGATATTATTGGATATGTGGGCAGCACCGGCCGTTCAGAAGCGCCGCATTTGCATTACGAAGTACACAAAAACGGCGAGGTCGTAAACCCGCTGAATTTTTATTACGGCAATATTTCGGCTGCAGAATATGTAGCCATTGCCAGATTAGCCAACCAGGAAAACCAATCACTTGACTGATGCATATAGAATTATCACTTGACAAAAGATATTACAGCATTGGCGAAGTAGCCAAAGCTTTTGACGTAAATGCGTCGCTGATCCGTTTTTGGGACAAGGAATTTGACATTCTCAAACCGAAGAAAAACGCGAAAGGAAATAGAATGTTCACGCCTGAAGATGTCAAAAATTTAAAACTAATTTACCATTTGGTCAAAGAACGTGGCTTTACGCTTGAAGGTGCAAAAACGCATTTAAAAGAAGGCCAGAAAAAAACTTTAGACAAATTTGAGATTATCAGCAAACTCGAAACTATCAAAGCGCAACTGACGAGCATTAAAAACGAATTGTAAAATTTGGCAGGATTTGTGCTACAAGCGCGCCGTTGAAAATAAATCTAACAAATCAATTAAAACTAAAACATCATGAGAAAATTTTTGCCTTGGATTATCGGAATCGGAATTATCCTTATTCTTTTTGTGTGGGCCAAAGGAATCAACAACACCGCAGTAACTTTGAATCAGAATATTGAAGAATCCTGGGGAAATGTGCAAACCGCATACCAACGAAGAAATGACCTGATCGGAAATCTTGTCAATACCGTAAAAGGTGCCGCCGATTTCGAAAAATCAACATTAACTGCCGTGATTGAAGCACGTTCAAAAGCAACTCAGGTAACGGTTGATCCGTCAAACATTACCCCAGAACAACTTGCTGAATTCAACAAAGCACAAAGCGGCGTTTCTTCAAGTTTATCAAGATTATTGGTTACTGTTGAGCAATATCCGGACCTAAAAGCAAACCAGAATTTCCTGAAATTACAAGACGAACTGGCAAGCACCGAAAACCAGATCTTGACTGCTAGGACCCGTTTTAACGAATCGGTTAAACCATACAACAATCACATTAAAACCTTCCCGAATAACTTGTTTGCCGGAATGTTCGGTTTTAAAGAAAAAGCTTATTTCGCAGCTGTTGAAGGCGCAGACAAACCTGTAGAAGTAAAATTCTAAACATGTCTCAAGTCGAAGATTTTTTAACGACCGCCGAAGAGCAGGAAATCGTAGAAGCGATCCGCCTGGCCGAAATGGAAACTTCCGGCGAGATCCGTGTACACATTGAAAAAACAACTTCCGGCGATGCGTTTGACCGCGCGCTGGAAGTTTTTCATTTGCTCAAAATGGACAACACCAAATTGCAAAACGGCGTGCTGATTTATGTCGCTGTCGACGACCACAATTTTGTGATCTGCGGTGACAAAGGCATTAACGATGTCGTTGCCAATGATTTTTGGGATTGTACCAAAGATGCGATGATGGCACAATTCAAACAAGGAAATTTCAAGCAGGGATTGATTAACGGAATCAAAAATGCCGGCGATCAATTGCAAAAATATTTTCCCTGGGAAGAAGGCGATTCAGACGAATTATCTAATGAAATATCACGAAGCTGATGCTTTTACAAACCAATAAATTATTTTTCGCAAAGCTGATTTTGCTGTTATTCGTAACGCAAATAAGTTTCGCACAATTCACAATTCCGAAAAAACCGGATTTCCAGACGAGCGTTTACGATTACGGAAATATGCTTTCTGCTTCGGAAAAATCGGCGCTTGAAGAAAAACTGATCCGATATTCTGATTCGACCTCAACACAAATTGTAGTCGCAACGATCGAATCGCTGCAAGGCGAAGATATCGGAATCCTGACGCCAAAATGGGGACATGAATGGGGAATTGGCCAGGCCAAAGAAGACAATGGCATCTTTATTTTGTTGGCCAAAGCCGAACGCAGGATCTGGATTGCACCTGGTTATGGTGTTGAAGACAGGTTAACGGCTGGGATTAATGGCGAATTGATCAGAAATGTAATCATCCCGGAATTCAAAGCAGGAAGTTATTACAACGGACTCGACAAAGGCGCCGATGCGATTTTTGACGTGCTCAAAGGCAAATACAAAGGCGAACGCAAGAAAGACTCCGGTAAAGGCGGCAGTGCGATTCCGTTTTTTATTATCATCTTCATCATCATTCTGATTGTTATTTCTAAACGAAAAGGCGGCGGAAATTCTGGCAACAGCGGCGGTGGCGGTTTCGGACTTGGAGAAATGATCATCCTGAGCAGTTTAGGACGTGGCGGATTTGGCGGTAGTTCATCCGGCGGCGGAAGTTTTGGCGGCGGTGGCGGATTCGGTGGTGGATTTGGCGGCGGCGGATTTAGCGGCGGCGGCGCTGGCGGAAGCTGGTAAAGTCAATGGATAATGGATAATTGACAATTAATAATGAATAATTTGAGAGCCTGCTTGAGAGAGCGGGCTTTTTAATTGATAAAAATCCGTGCAAATAATCCTTTTATTCAAATTCAAAAGCTGTGAAACTTTTGCTTATTGCCTTTTGCCTTTTTTAACTCAATTCATCCACCAGAAATTACTTTCGCCTTTCTTTTTTCCGGCAAATTTCTCGAGTTTGTAAGTCAGTGAAAACATCACATAACGTTGCAGAACATCATTCTGTTCATCTCGGATGGATGTCGCCGAAATCGTTCTTGTTGCGCTTTGGTTCTGGTTTAACAAATCATACACTTTGACCTTTGCCAATAATTTGTCGCCCAAGAAATTGTAGCCAAGGCTTGAATTCCATAAATAAAAATCCTTTTTAAATCCGTCTGCAATATTCGAATTGTATGTATACCCGAAATCATTTCCGAAAACGACATGTTTTGGCCAATAGCTCGTCAATTGCAGGTTGAATTTGTGCAGCACATTTGTCGCGCCGCCAATCGTGTAATTTGAGTATTTTGTATCCGTATATGCAAAATTGTACGTCGGATTTACGGTCAGCAATTCGCCATATTCGTAAGTAAAATTGGCTCTTGGCGAAAGGCGTAGCGATTTGGCATCATACAATTGTCCGTCTGTAAAACCCTTTGACCGGTTGTAATTGCCGCTCACGCCAAACCCGAAACGAAACGAATGTGCTTCTTTTTTGATGGTTTTGTTCCAGTTTCCGCCAAACCACGAATAATATGTTCCCGAAACGTTCGCATAAGTCGTATTTCCTTTACGGCTCGCATCATAAATCGTCGATTCCACGACTTGGTTTTCATATAAATTCCCGCCTGCCCAAAAATTGTATCCCGATTTTGTCGCGTAATCGTAATTGTTAAAATTCACGTTCAATCCGTGTGTCGTATTCAGGTTTACATCAGGATTTCCTGTAATGGTGTTCAACGGATTGGAATAATCGGTCACCGGCAAAATTTGTTGAGGCGTTGGGAAATCAATGTCATACCAATAGCCTACCCAGAGATTTTGGCTTTTTGAAAATCTGTAATTGAAATTCGCATTGGCAAACGGCAGCAAATAATTTTTTTTCAGGTTTGCATTTTGCCCGAGATACAGCGATTCGGTGTCAAAACGGATCACTGAAGTTCCCAAATCGACATAGAGATTAAACTTCTTTTTTTCGAAATTGAATCCTGCTTTCGGATTCAGTCTTTTGACATGCGAAGTCAGGTAATTCGTCAAAGAATCATTTAAAACCGAATAATTATCAGTTCCAGAAACCGCATCGAATGTTCTTTTGTCGTTTGATGTTTTGTCGTTGATGTATTCTGCGCCAACGTGGAAATTCAATGAATCCATGATTGGTTCTTGGTATTCAAAACTCAGGAAATAACGGTCGTTGAGGTTGCGTTCAAGCCTTTTCTGGTTCCGGTTGTCTTCCCGTGTTGCGTCGGGAACGCCATCTTCATCGGTATCATTGTAAAAAGTCGTGTTCGATTTATTGGTATTGTTCACTTCAGTCCTGCTGTTTGTATTGTCAAAATCTGCTGCGATCCGGCGTCCTTTTTTCTTCAAATTTTTATTGAAATAAAAAGAATTTGAAAACGAATTGGTGTCTTGTTCGTTAAACGTATTGGAAGTGCTTTCGTTGAGTTTCTGATTGTTGCCGTCATAAGAAACCTGGCTTTGCGCGTTGGCAAATTTGGAATTCGATTTGACCATTTTCGGTGAAATGTAGAGCGTCGCTGTCGAGTCGATTTTGTATTCGACATTGCCATTGAAATTATGCGCAAATTTATCTTCTTTGGTTCGCGCAACCGATTCTGTTGTGAAATTTCCGTCGGGAAGCAAAATCACTTCTTTTGTACGGTTGTTGTTTTTGCTATCGGCGCCAGTGTAGAAGTAACTTCCGTTGAAATCAAAGCCTTTAAAGAATTGATCGGCATAATTTAAACCCAGTAAATTCGAATGCGTAATTCCTTTTCCGCCACCAAATCGCATGCCGTTGATTCCGAAACCGCCATCATCCGAAGTATTGATATTCATATTCCTTCCGCCGCCCATGCTGTCAAAAATTTCGTTCATTGAAAAGCCGAGCGCATTGATATTGTTTGAAGATCCGAGTATACTAATCTTTCGTTTGTCCTTGAAATAATTGAACATCAGGCTGCTTTCGTAACGTTTGTCCGAACCGAATCCGCCCATGAATTTTCCAAAAACGCCTTTGTTTTTATCGTCGTCGATCGTTAAATTGATACTGGCATCGTTTGATGCCGCTTTTTTGCCTGCAATTTCTTCCTGTTTCGTTTTTAAATCGGTGATCTGGACTTTATTAACGATGTCGGAAGGTAAGTTTTGCAATGCGATTTTTCCGTCGGCGCCAAAAAACGGCTTTCCGTTTACGAGCACCTGCTTGACTTCTTTCCCATTAACGGTTATTTTTCCATCGACGTCAATATCAACTCCGGGCAATTGTTTCAGCAGCGTTTCAACGTTAGAATCGGGCCTGACTTTAAACGACGAAGCATTAAATTCCAATGTGTCGTTTTTAATCCGGATCGGCGGTGCTTCCGATTTGACAACTACTTCACTAAGTGTGTTGTCGTATTCTGAAATGCGAAGAATCCCAAAATCAATATCGGCACTGATACTTTTTTGTTCCTGGATAAAGTTTTTGTATCCGATGTAAGAGATTTTTAAAAAAACAGGTTTGTCGATTTTTTTCGAATTGATCAGAAACGCACCATATTTATCGGTGATCGTGTAGTCAATAACGGTCGAATCGGCTACGGAAGAAAGATATACAGTTGCCGATTCTAACGGAAGTTGCGTGGTTTTATCGAGAACTTTTCCTTTGATTTTTACTGAGTTTTGTGCGTTCGCACCGAAACATAAGCAACACAGAATGAGCAACTGATAGAATTTTGGCATAAAAAAATCGCTGTTATATTGGTTCAGAATAATAACAGCGAATTAACTCATTTAGTGTTAAAGCAAAAAGCTTTTTTGGATAATTTTTAACAAATTGAAATCATTTTTATTTTTTGATGATTTTTATTGGCTTTATGATATTTTCATTTTGTTTCAAAGCGTAGAATCCTTTTGCCAGTTTTTCCGAAAGTTGAAACGTTCCATCGGACAAAACCAGCTGATCCACTTTGGCACCGGCCAGATTATACAATTCAAAAGTTGTGGATTTTGGCAAACCTTCAACAAAAATTTTCCCTGACAGGGTTTGGATAATTTTCGGATTTTTCGCTGCAAATCCAGTTGTCGACAGTGTTTCATTGGCAAAAAGCCATTGGTACAAAGCGCCAAATTGCGTGCGCCAGTAACTTTCACTATGTGTTCCAAACGCATCGATTTTTGTGAATGTATTTGTAGCTGATAACCCTTTTGACTGTAAATTATTCCTGACCGCATTCAGATCAGAAACCATACCTGACGATTCATTTTGTCCCGCAACGAAATAGATCCGGTGGTTTTCCAAACCGGAAACTTCCGTGCTGATGTAATTGTTCAAATCAGCTGACGAAAACCAGTACGCCGGACTCACAGAACCTGCTTTTTTAAACGCTTCCGGATATTCGCAAACGCCATAAGTCGAAATTAACGCACCCATTGAACTTCCGATAAGCGCATTCATATTGGCTTCAGGTCTTGTTCTGTAGTTCGCATCAATATAAGGTTTTAAAGTTTCGGCCATAAAAGCCATGTATTCGTCGCCCTGACCGCCGCCATATTGCGGATTGTTCCATGGCGAATATTCGTTCAGACGCTCGCCGCCGCCATTGTCAATCCCGACTACGATCGCACCGTAATCGCCATTGGCAAACAAAGTATTTAATGTTTCATCGACCTGCCATTCACCTGAAAATGAAGTCGCGGCGTCAAATAAATTCTGGCCGTCCTGCATGTACAAAACCGGATAGCGTTTTTGAGAAGTTGCGTAATCAGGCGGCAAATAAAGCCAGATTCTTCGGTTTCTGTTCAACTGCGGAATAAAAAAAGAACCGTTCATGATTTGCACATTGGCTGCAGCCGTGCTGGTCGTTCCGACAACATCTTCCCAAGACTGAATGGTCAGATTGATTGTTTGTGGCGCACCGGTAAATGTGAAACTCCGGTCTGGCAGAAAACCGCCGTTGGCATTGCCTTCTACAGTTGGCCAGCTGCCGCGTGTGAATTTATAATTGACCGTTCCGGTTCCTTCAGGAATTACAATTGTAAAATTTCCCAAACCATCAGGTTGTAAAATATAATTGGCATCACCGGCGTTCCAGGAATTGATGCTTCCAGCCAGGTAAATCGCAGGGTTTGCTGGCGTATTTGACGGAATTGAAGTAACTTTTAGCGTCACCTGTGCAAAGGCAAACATTGGAAATAGTAAAATAACGTATAATTTTCTCATAGCATTTACATTTAAAATCATCCAGGCAAAACATAACTAAAAATCCAATATATCGATTTCGTAAACTGCAAATAAAAAACCCGAAACTTTCATTTCGGGTTGTAAATTATTTCTCTCTAATATAAATATCAATCGGCACGCCTGAAAAATCCCAATTCTCGCGAATCTTGTTTTCGAGGAAACGCTTATACGGTTCTTTTACATATTGCGGCAAATTCGCGAAAAACACAAACTGTGGCGTTAATGTTGGCAACTGCATGCAATATTTGATCTTTACGTATTTTCCTTTTAACGCCGGCGGCGGATAACCTTCGATCACTTTCAACATATAATCGTTGAATTTTGATGTCGGGATTCTTTGTTTGCGGCTTTCGAAAACCTGAACCGTAGCTTCCAAAGCTTTCAATAATCTTTGTTTGGTCAATGCAGAAACGAACAAAATTGGCACATCGGTGAATGGCATCAATTCCTCACGGATCTTTGCTTCGTAATCACGTGTCGACATCGTATCTTTTTCGACCAAATCCCATTTGTTGACCAAAATTACAACACCTTTTCTGTTTTTCTCAGCCAGCCAGAAAATACTCTGGTCCTGACCTTCAAATCCGCGGGTCGCGTCGATGATCAAGATACAAACATCGGCATGTTCAATCGCTCTTACAGAACGCATCACCGAATAAAATTCGAGGTCTTCTTTTACTTTTGCCTTACGCCTGATTCCCGCTGTATCAACCAGATTGAATTCGAATCCGAAACGGTCAAATTTAGTATCGATCGCGTCACGCGTTGTTCCGGCAATGTCAGTAACAATATACCGGTCTTTGCCAATTAGCGCATTGATAAAGCTTGATTTCCCCGCATTCGGACGGCCAACAACCGCAAAACGTGGCAACTCAATTTCTTCCTGCGTTGGTTCTGGTTTTATTGGAAATGCATCAATCAATGCATCAAGTAAATCTCCAGTTCCGCTTCCTGAAATACTTGCGAACGTAAAATATTCGCCCAATCCCAAGTTATAAAATTCGACCGCGTCTTTTTCGCGCATCGCGTTGTCTACTTTATTGACTGCCAAAAGCACCGGTTTGGTCACTTTTCTAAGCAGTTTTGCCACCGCGTCATCCATTGGCGTAATGCCTTCTTCCACGTCAACGACGAAAATAATTACGTCGGCTTCATCGATCGCCAATTCGACCTGTTTGCGGATTTCGCCTTCAAAAACGTCGTCACTTCCGCGTACATAACCGCCGGTATCAATCACAGAAAACTCTTTTCCGTTCCATTCGCTTTTGCCGTAATTCCGGTCGCGCGTCACGCCCGAAACCGAATCGACAATTGCTTCTCTTCTTTGTATCAGCCTGTTAAATAGGGTTGATTTCCCTACGTTCGGTCTTCCTACTATCGCAACAATGTTATTCATAATGCTTTTTAAATATTGCGCAAAGGTAGTTTAAAGTTAAAGAGAATCAAAGGAAGTAAGCAGCAAAGTCGCTGAGTGCCTGCGTTTTTGTTTAGATTGGATTTTCAGGAGCAAGTTCCGGCTATCCGCTTCATCTTTTGCTTTCGCTGCGCTACAGACAGAAGGATTCTCGCAGCTCCCGACGCTTCGGGACGGCTAGGCCGAAATCTCCAATAACGATTCTCATCTACAAAAAAATAAAAAAACCGGAATGGCGTCCGGTTTCTCATCTTCAAAATTACAAACTAATTTAAACCCAATAGTTCAGACCTATGACGCACTTTTTACAAAGTCGTTACAGTCTATGTCTCACAATTGGGAGTTCGTTAGTTTTAGTTTAACCTATTTTAACAAATATAAAAAGCCTGAACGCCGTTCGTAACCAAGTCAACCGCTAAAAAATCAGGCTATGGAAACCCGTAAAAAATTTGAAACCCATTTTGAAAAAGCTTCGCCGAAAACCGCTGAAGAAATCAAAGCCGCCTGCGAAAGAATCAAATCTTACGACCAGCAGGATTATGACATTCGCAGCAATGGAAACCATATTTGGGTGGAAGTGGGCGAAAACAAACAGCAATACTGGTCGCCGGTTTTGCACCTGGAAATTGAAAAATCCGAAACCAATTTTACTTCGATCAAAGGACAATTTGCCGAAAGTCCGTTGTTGTGGATTGTATTTTTAGCAACCAAATTCATCAGCATTGCCGTTTTTATTCTGGCTTTAGGCATTGCTTATTACAAATGGTCGTCGGGCTGGAATTTCAATACCGAACTGTTTGTGATGTTCGGAATGGTTTCCGTTTGGCTTGCAATGTTCCTGATTTCAGAAAGTTATAAAAGGAAAGGCGCCGGGCAAATTAAAAAACTGCATGATTTTGTTGATGCGATCGCCGCTTAAAAATCCAATACATTGAAACAAAAAAACCATCACGATTAAATGATGGTTTTTTTATTAATTATTGTATCCGAATCTTCTGAGCTGGTTGGTATTGCTTCGCCAGTTTTTGTTGACTTTTACGTACGTTTCAAGATGGATTTGTTTTCCAAAGAATTTCTCCAGATCGGCTCTCGATTCTACGCCTACTCTTTTCAGCGCTTCGCCTTTGTGCCCGATAATAATTCCTTTTTGGGTATCGCGTTCTACCATGATTAGTGCGCGGATTCTGATAATATTGTCGTCTTCTATAAATTCTTCCGTTTCGATTTCAACCGCATACGGAATTTCTTTGCTGTAATGCAATAAGATTTTCTCGCGGATGGTTTCATTTACGAAAAATCTTTCCGGTTTGTCGGTCAGTTGGTCTTTAGGATAAAATGCCGGAGACAATGGCAGCAACGCTAAAATTCTTGCAAAAACTTCGGGAACGTTGAAATTCTTCAAAGCGGAAATCGGGAAAATTTCGGCATTCGGCACTTTCTCCGTCCAAAATGCAACCTGTTCTTCGAGTTGTTCCTGGTTTGAATTGTCGATTTTATTCAGCAACAGCAAAACCGGAATTTTAGCATGGATGATTTTATTGAAAAACGCTTCGTCTTTTAAAGCCTGTTCGCCGATTTCGACCATATAGATCAGAATATCCGCATCTTCAAACGCCGATTTTACAAAATTCATCATCGATTCCTGCATTTCATAAGCCGGTTTGATAATTCCCGGCGTGTCTGAAAGGATCACCTGAAAATCGTCGCCGTTTACAATCCCAAGGATCCTGTGTCGCGTGGTTTGCGCTTTCGAGGTAATGATCGACAGCCTTTCGCCAACGAACGCGTTCATCAGTGTTGATTTTCCTACGTTTGGATTTCCGATGATGTTGACAAATCCTGCTTTGTGTGTCATAATGCTAATTTTGGCAAAGGTAGTTATTTTGCCACTTTAGTCGATACATTGATTTGAATATGAAACAAAATCACTTTTTCATTTGCAAAAACATTGTCGAATATACATCCTGATAACGAAAGCAACACGCAACAACTATCGGCTTATCACTAAAATTCAATAAATTTATTCGTGGAATAAGACTACATTTACGCATCCATTTCCAAAACTTAAATAGATCGAATAATCATCAATGAAATCAACAATAATCGTCATATTTTGTTTCGTTACCGGATTGATTCAAGCGCAGTTTATTCCCAGAAATGAAAATATTTTAAACAAATCTTCAGAACTTATTTACGAGAATATTCAGGAAGCGCAACGTTTACTGAGTTTTGTAAACAACAGCAATTCAGAAAAAAACCACCGCATTTTATCGTTGCTGATTTTGTCTGATGCCGCATATTTAAAAGGCGATTTTGTAGCGGTATTCAATTGTCTCTATCAGGCTGAGGAATTGGCAAATGGGAAAGATGCCGAATTGCAATTGTTGGTTAGATGTTATCTGACGAAATATTACCGGATATTAGGATTCAACGAATTGTCTAAAAAGAACGAATGGCACAATTCCGGACGCGAAAAAATTCCGGACGCCTACAATATAAAATCGCAGATTTCCCTCGAACAAGCAGCTGTTTCGGGAAGTTCAAAACAGAAAGCAAAACTTTTACATTTGGCTTTAACTCAAAATGATTCGGCAGCTCTTTTTGGCAATTCATTAAAAAAAGACATCAAATTGAAACTTGCTGAGCTTTACATTCAAAGCAATTTGAAAGATTCTGCTGTGTATCATTTAGATGCCGTCATAAAATCCGGAAGTACCGTTTTTAAAGCAAGGGCTTTGATCCTGCGAGAACAATTGTCTCAGAATTTAGATGATTTTAAAAAAGCAGATTCTTTGTTGGCGACATCGCCCGATGTGGTTTCGCAATTGGTTATTTACAAAAAATTGGCGCAACTCGGTTCCAAAACACAAAACAAGTCAGAATACAAGAAGAATATTCTGGCAGCGAATGAATTGCAAATGGTCGTGGACCAAAGTATGAACAGGGCGAAAAGTTTAGTGATTTCCCATATTGAAAATCAAAAAACCAAATCCAAATCGGCCGCGGCAAATTATTTATTATGGTTATTCATCGGACTGGTTATTTGTTGTTTGGGCGTTGTATTTTATTACGTCAGAACAAAAAGGGAATACAGGCAATTCCAGAAAATCATGGACACCAACGCGCCGAAAAAAAAGGATGAACCAATCCGCAGCAATTCCATTCCGGCAAAAACCGAACAGGAACTGCTTAAGAAATTATTGAAATTTGAACAATCGCAAAAATTTTTACAGCCCGATATTTCGTTAACCGGACTTGCAAAATCGTTGGACACCAATACAAAATACCTTTCCGACGTTATCAATCGGAACAAACAGGTTAATTTTAACCAATATATCAACGACCAACGCATTCATTACCTTATCGAAAAAATGAAGGCCGAACCCAAATACCTGAATTACAAAATGTATTATCTGGCGGAAGAATGCGGTTTTTCTTCCCAAAGCAGCTTTAGTACCGTTTTTAAATCGGTGACCGGACTTTCACCTTTGTCGTTCATTAAATTCTTAAAAAATGAAATTAAAAATTAAATACGCGGTCTTCCTGTCTTTTGCTTTTTTGTGTTTCAATGCAGCAAATCTTTATGCTCAAGGGACAAAAACAAATGAAGCCTTGCTGGATGAAGCGATGAAAAACATTTACAGCAACCCGCAAAAATCGATAGCAACCGGAGAGCGATTCCTTTTAAAAAAAGGGAACAATCCGATATTGGAATACCGTTATCTGATGTTGCTCGCACAAGCCAATGTCATGATTCCGGATTATGAAAAGTCACTTGAATATGCGAACCGCGCCGTAAAATTAGCCGAAGAAAATGAGTTGTTTCCAAGCCAGATCAACGCAAATACTTTTTTAGGAAACCATTACCTGCGCCTGAACCTGGAAGAAAAATCCTGGCAGGCATTGGAACGTTCGGAAAAAATCATAAAAAACCATCCTTTGCCGGATTCTTTGGATCACATCCAGGGAAATGTTTTTTTGCTGCGAGGGTATTTATTTGAAGCCGATTTAAAACTTCCGCAAGCCATAAATGCTTTCGGTAAAGCGGCAAATATCTTTAGAAAAACTAAAAATAAAGAACTTGGAAAAATTAATTTAGCCGTTGCGCTGACCCATAAAGGACGCGTGCAATTGCAGGAACGTGAGTTGGATTCTTCACAATTTTCGTTTGAAGAAGCGATCCGGGTTTCATCCAATTCCAATCAAAATGGCGTCGATGCGTTTGCTTATTTAAGTTTGGCCGAAGTGTATGCAAAACAGGAAAAGAATGAAAAATCAAACCAAACCCTTTTCAAAGCTTTGGAAATAGCCCAAAAGTCGGGTCAATTGGAACTGGAAAAAGAAATCTACAAACTTTTATCAGAGAATTATTTCAAAATAAATGATTTGGACAATTACTCAAAATACCATGAACGCTATCTGGAAGCGTTAAAAAAATTCGACAAGAGCCAAACCAAATCTGTTGAAAAAATTGCTAAAACCATCGAAACGAAAAAAGACGAAGGCAAAGACTGGACAGCTGCGATTGTATTTTTATGTGGATTGTTGTTAACCGTGATCATTTTTCTCTTTTTCCGATCAAACCGAATGAAAAAGAAGATGAATCCGTAAAATATTATATCATTCTGAAGTAAAGCAAGTTGCGGATTTTATTTTTTTTGAAATCATGAATTTCTTCTGCAATCTTACTTTCCTGTTTTTTTTAGGTGTTGTTTTTTGGGATAATTTGGGCAATCATTAACAACTAAACCTAAAAAGAAATGAGTAAGAAATTTTACACTTTAATTTTTATTTTCGCCGCCCTGACCACGTGGGCACAAAACCGGAAGGAACTTACTTACGGAGCCGTTGAACTTTCTGCAACAACGGCAACCCAAAGAATTGCTCCAAACGGGCAATGCAGCCAAATTATTCCAATACCGGAAGACTTAACAAATGGCGGTTACCTGGGTGGAACAACCGGAAGCCGTGTTGCTGTAGATGTTCTCGTTGAAGCAGGCAAAATGCTCACGATAAATCAAATTAAAGTAAGCCTGGCCAGAAACACCAGCATCAACTACGTACATTTCAAATTTCACAGCGACAGTACCTCGTTACCGGGAACCGAATTGTTTCAGGTAAATGATACGCAAATTGTCGCAGAAGACACACTGGCATACATCAGCATCCAGCTTGGATATTTGAGAACTTTTACCGTTAACTTGCCAACGCCGGTGACTTTGCATGGAAACGTTAGCCAAAAATATTGGATGGAAGTCGTTACCGATGCAAGAGCCTGGGGTTCCAATCCCAATCCGCAAGACGTGATTGGTGAATCGTTAGCCATGCGTTCGACCAACTTCGAATGGTTTCAATTGCAGGGATTGGATTGTATGTATGAAATCCATGGCGATTGTGTCGACGACAATGGCGCTCCGGATCTTCCCTGCTTTCAGGGCGATGGTGCTGCGAGCAACGGTTTTGAAGATGGCTATCCTTTCAATTCCACCGACACGTCTATCCTGGCGGATGATTTTATCGTTGCAGCTGGAACCACATTTAATGTATCCCAGGTAAAAATGCATGTCTTAACGACACAGGACGAAGATTTCGCCGACATCAGCCTGAATTTCCGATCGAATAATGCTGGCGTTCCGGGCGGAATTATCCAAACGGTTGCTGCCATAGTTCCAACTTCTCAGATTCGGATCGGAACTGCATTTGAAACATTTAAGGTGTTTGAAGTTACCCTCGATTTGCCTACGCCAATTGCATTCACAGAAGGACATTATTGGCTGCAGCCATCGGCCAACGCAACCTCTTCGATGTGGGAAGTGACGTCAACCGGAACAACCGGCGCACTAGCTCAATTCTCTATTGACGCAGGCTTGACCTGGCAAACAACCGGACTTCAGACTGTTTTTTATATTGCAGGAGTATGCGAACAAGAACCAGTTGGAGAAACTTGTGAACAAACTTTCACAGGAGAAACATATGGCGGAATTGGACTAATTGATGACGGCGCCAACAACCGACTCAGAGCAGCAAATGACATTAAAGTTGCGGCCGGAACACAATTTGAACTGCAAAAAGTAATTTTGGATGTGGTAACGATGGGCGGAGAACCAAATACATTTGATGTCTATGTTTACAGCGACATCAACAATTCTCCAGGTGCACAACTGGCGTCGTATCCATTTGTAATACCTGCTTCAATCGTGCCTAACGGTGAATTTGGCGCTTCGGGATATCCTGTTTATACAGTCGAACTGCAACTTCCTTCAACCTACTTGCTTACAGCAGATCTGACTGATAAGAAATACTGGATCGCACTTAAAGCCGATTTCTCTGAACTTTCCACACCTGTATTTTGGGTATCTTCCCAATATACAGAAAATGACGCTTCAAAACCCACCTACAAATCGGATGATGCCGGTGCAACGTGGAGTTTGTTTGTAAATGAAGATGGATCCAATTCAGAAGGAATTATGAAAATTGAAGGCGCTTGTGAAGTCCTTGGAATCCAGGATCAGACAAAAGCAGATTTCAGCTATTATCCAAATCCCGTTAAAGACAGATTGACCGTTAATGCCGGAAAAAACATGACGTCAGTTTCGGTTTACAATCTTTTGGGACAACATGTGAAAAGTCAAAAGATGAATGCAAACAATGCGACGATTGACATGCAGTCATTGCCTTCCGGCATTTACATTGTAAAATTATTATTAGAAAATGAAAACATCGAAAAGACGTTTAAAGTTATCAAAGAATAACACGCCGATTTTATAATTGTTTTAAACCAACCGCCTCGATAACGAGGCGGTTTTTTTTTCGAAAAAATGAAACATTGGAAATATTAAAATTCCATATTCAATAACGACACCTCAGAAAACAAAAAACCCACCGACAATGTCGATGGGTTTACTTAGTAGCGGGAACAGGACTCGAACCTGTGACCTTCGGGTTATGAGCCCGACGAGCTGCCTACTGCTCTATCCCGCGCTGTTTCGAGTGCAAATATACGACGAATATTGATAAACGCAAGCAAATTTGATAAAAAATTTAAATTATCTATATGCCGCTGATTGTAAAACGTTTAAAAATAAAGATTCTGCAAATATTGAAATCCGGCACAACTGCGATTAAATGAAATAAGGTTTTTAAATGCGATTGGCTTTAATTTTACGGTAGATCTTAAAACTTTCGATATGGATTTTATTCAGATTCTTGGTTTTTCAGCTGCTTTGCTGACGACCGCGGCCAACATTCCGCAGGCTTATAAAATCATTCGTGACAAATCGACGAAAGACATTTCGGCACTGACTTACTCTATGTTATTAAGCGGATTGATCCTTTGGATCGTTTACGGAATCAAAACCGATGATCTTCCGGTGATTTTGGCCAATAGTATTTCTGCGCTCATTAGCACAATAATATTGGTTCTCAAATTCACTTCTAAAAAAAATCTTGAAAACCTTCATGATTCGGTAAGCAAAACTTCTTGATTAGTTAAAGACACTTTTGTGTTCCATCCGATATTCCGAAGGGCTTTTGCCGGTAAACTCCCGAAACGATTTGTTGAAATAACTAAAATTATTAAAACCACTTTCGAAACAAATCTCCGTAATGCTCATGGGTTTTTCGGCCAATAGTTTCGATGCGTGCACCAATCGGTACTCGTTGACAAACTTCGTAAAAGTCTTGTTGGTGATTTTTTTAAAGTACCTGCAAAAAGAAGGTTCTGTCATACTGACCAAAGCCGCGATGTCTTCCAAAGCGATCGGTTCGTGAAAATGATCTTTCACATAATTAAATACCATATTGATCCGGCTGTTGTCTTCTACTTTGGTTTCGACCGAAAAACCTTCGGCATTGAGGATCTTAAAGTCTGTAGATTGTTCGAGTTCATTCAGAATCTCCAGCATGCTCAGCAAACGGTCAAATTGCGCCTGCCCTTCCATCATTTCGATTTTCTTTCCGATGCGCTGTTTGGTTTCTCCGCTAAAAGCGATTCCGGCTTTGGCCCGATTGAAAAGTCCGAGGATGTTTCTGGTTTCGGGCATTCCGAAAAAATCGTTGCCTAAAAAATCGGGTTTGAGTTGGATAACCGTTTCATTTTTATTCCCTGTTTCCTGATTGGTAAATCCGCAATGCGGCAAATGACTTCCTATTAATATCAGGTCGCCATCGGTGTAATACGAAATATGGCTTCCAATTTGTCGTTTGCCCGAACCGCCGTTTACAAAAACCAATTCGATTTCAGGATGGTAATGCCAAACGTGCGCTTTATTATTCGCATTCACATCATATTTGGAAAAGTAAAACGAGCTACCAAAAGAAGGTTCGATGACCTCAAAAGAAGGCGTGGCAATTTTCATAATCCGACAGTTAAAATCCGGTATAAAATTACCTCATAAGCGCATTAAACCGATGATTTTTAACCTATAGCGTTTTCGTATGTTAAAATAGCACATATATCAGAACATACCGTGATAATGCATCACAGCGATCTGCAGTAGTTTAGCAGTAACAAAAATCATTATTAATTTAAAAACTACAATTATGAAAAAGCTTTTAAAATTCAGTTTAGTGTTGGCCGTAGTTTTAACTACCGCAACAACTTTTGCAGCTCCTTCAGATTTTTCGCTTTTCGTGAAAAAAGTCGAAGGCAAAACCATTCATTTCTCTATGAATACTTTAGAGAATATGGAACTTTCTCTATACGATTCCAATGACGTACTCATCCATACAGAAAATCTTTCAACCGGAAACATCAGCAGAACGTATGACCTGAACTCACTTCCTGACGGAACATATTTCCTCGAAGCAGACAGCACTGTAAAAACCGCACGTTATGAAATCACGGTTTCAGATAAGGTAGCCAACTTGTCTAAAAAAGCGGTGTATGAAGTGTACAAACCAACATTGGTAAACAACAAAGGATTGGTTACTTTAAGCGTACTCAACTTTAACGAATCGCCAATCGCTGTCAGAATCTACGACAACGACGGAATCGAATTGTACGAAGGAAAATTTGACTCAAAAGTAAGTTTCTTCAAAAAATTCGACATCAGCAGCATTCCGGCTACGGGTTGTGTATTCGAAATCAGCTACGCCGATAAAATCTTTACCCAAACTGTTGCCACGAAATAGTGAGTTACTATCATTATGTTTATTGAAAAAGCAGCCTTTACCCGGGGCTGTTTTTTTTATTTGCTATCAGCGTCGCGATCAACAACCACGGTACATTCGGTCATGTAAGCGGCAAGCGCGCCAACTGCAGCAAGAACCGGTAAAAATACCGCGCCAACAACTCCAATCGTGAGCGGAAAATTCAAAACTTCTTTTTCGTTTTTATCCAATATTGAAATTCTCCTGACGTTTCCTTCAGCAATGATTTCCTTGATTTTCTTTAAAAGATTTTCTCCCGTAATTTTAAATGTCTCTTTCTGATTTTCCATGATGTTTTGTTTTTGCTAAAGATAAAAATTTTCGGCAGCATTTTGCGTCGATCCGTTTATTTGGATAAACCAATTTGCCTATCTTTAAATTTCAATAGAAAACCATGGAAAAACAAACTTACAAAAACCACATCCGATTTTATCCGCCGCATCATTTTGTGTATTATCCGGTTTTGATGGCACTTCTCGCGGCAAGCATTTATTTCAGTTTCACAAAAGAAGAAACGCTGATCTGGACATTTATCAGCATTGTATTTGTCGTTTTTATTTTGCTTGGGCTGATGCTGCGCCAACATTACGCACTCACTTTACAAAACCGGATTGTCAGGCTCGAACTGCGCTACCGGTATTTTACGCTGACCGGAAAACGATTTGAACCGATTGAAAGCCAGCTTCAGGACGCACAATTATTTGCTTTGCGTTTTGCTTCCGATGCCGAACTTCCGGATTTGACCGACCGCGCTTTAAGCGAAAAATACTCAGGCGATGCGATCAAAAAATCGATTACCAACTGGAAAGGCGATTACGAGCGCGTATAAATTTCGCAATGGATTTCGAAAACCTGAATTATTTAAAAACCGGATCGCCACAACAACAAAAAGTCTTTGACGTTTTGGAAAGCACTAAAATCATGGCAGTTCTCCAAGAATTTACACCAGTTTTAGCTGGCACTTTTCCGATTGACATTGCGACCGACAACAGCGACCTTGACATCATTTGTTTTTGGAAAGACAAATCCGATTTTATTAAAACATTGGAAATCCATTTTGGAAGCATTGAAAATTTTTCCATCCGGGAATTGTCAATTTCAAATCAGGAAACGGTGGTTGCCAATTTCATTCTCGAAAATTTTGACTTTGAGGTTTTTGGACAAAATGTTCCAGTCAAACGACAATTTGCGTTTCGGCATATGGTCACTGAATACGAAATTCTAAAACAAAAAGGCGAAATCTTCCGACAGCAAATTATCGAATTGAAAAAAAATGGTTTCAAAACAGAACCTGCTTTCGCGAAATTGCTCCAACTTCCAGGCGATCCATACGCCGCTTTATTGGAATACAAACCCTCCGAATAACAACGTTTATTTGGATCCGTCCAAAGGTCGAAAAACCGATAAAAAACATACATTTGTAAAGCCAATCACCGACTGTATGCGCTTTTTAAATTTTATTTTCTTTCTGGTTTTTTGTTCCGCTTTTGCAGTAGCGCAAGATCATCCTGAAAATGAAGGACTGCTCGAAAAGGCCAATGAAATCGTAAACAACAATCCGCAGGAAGCAATAAAAATTGGATTGCATTTGCTCGAAAACAGCGACAAGAAAAACGAAAGGGCCGCGGCCAATATGATTATCGCGGAAAGTTATCTGGCCCAAGCCAATTACAAACAGGCGCTTTCGTATGCATTCAAAAGCAAACAAACTGGCAGTTCGTCCGAAAACATTGTGAAATCGGATTTATTGATTGCAGGAATTTTACAGACTTTAAGACTGGAACGTCAGGCCGTTGATTATTTGGCAGAAGCAAAAAAATTAAGCTCGGGCGACGAACGATTTTTAGCCGACGGAAAATCTTTTCAGGAACAGGCTTTGCTGCAACTCGAAAACCGTAATCCGAAAAAAGCCCTCGAACTGCTTCGGCTTGCAAAAAAATCATACGCAAAAATTAAAAATCCGCGGCGTGATTTGTTGCTAAACCAATTGTACGTTACTTTGGGACGAACATTCAATAATTCGGCAAAATACGATTCGGCCTCAGTTTACATTGAAAAATCACTTTCGTACTTTAAAAACCCCGAAACCAGAAATCTTCCCGGCGAGGCGAATGCGCTTACAGAAAAAACAAAATCTTATTTTCAGCAAAAGCAACATTTGAAAGCGATTGAAATGCTGAATGTCGCCCTGAAATTGGCTGAAAAGCTGCAAAACAACGCTTTGTTGAAAGACACCAACAAACAACTTGCGCTGAATTATCTCGCATTGGCAAACCGCCCGAAATACCATTTTTACAACCAGAAATTCCTGAATTTAAGCAATGATCTTGAAACGCTTGAAAGTGACGCCACCAATACTGCTTTCAACCTCATCAGCAAAGAAAGCGAGAACCAGGCTTTGACTGAAGAGCAACGTTACCTTTCCTTTTTTTACATTTCTATTGGCGTTTTCGGGATTATTTTGTGTTTTGGTATTGGCATTTTCCTGAAAAACCAAGACCGCGAAAAACGCTACAGAGAAATTGTCGTTTATCTTGAAAACAGCAAAAAATCATTTATTTCCGATATTCCGGCAAAAAAGGAAGTTCCGAAAAACCTGTTCATTCCGGCTGAAACCGAACAAGCGTTGTTGGCCAAACTCAAAAAATTTGAAAGTTCCACCCGATTTACAAATAAAGAAATGTCGCTTGCAGTGCTTTCGGCGCAGTTTGACACGAATACAAAATACCTTTCGGAAATCATCAACCGGCACAGACAGGACAATTTTAATACGTATATCAACAAATTGCGCATTGGATACATCATTGAAAAGATGAAATCCGACAGCAATTACCTCAATTACAAAATCAGTTATTTGGCCGAAGAAAGCGGATTTTCCGCACACAGCAGTTTTGCGACCGTATTCAAATCGATTACCGGAATTGCGCCAACAACTTTTATAGACTTCCTTAAAGAAGAAAACAAAGCAAAAAAACAATCCGAATGACGCGAAATTTTCCCCACATATTCGCCCTAATTTTCTGTTTTTTATGCAGTTTGTCTTCGCCTGCGCAACAAAAAGTACTGGACAGTTTGCTCAAAGCCGGAACTTTGGAAATTTACGACAATCCGGATCACGCGATTGAAATCGGAAAAAAAGTCTACGGAGAAAGCAACGACAATCTGAAGACAAAACTCAACAGTTTGATGCTGATTTCCGATGCCTATTCGTCCAAACGCGATTACCGAAAATCACTGGAATATGTCATTCGGGCCAAAAATCTTTCCGCGAAAAGCGATAATGTGCTGGTTCAGATAAAAATCCTCACGAAAATCGCCATTCAATACCACCAGCAGCGGATTTACGACAAGGCAATTCAGTATCTTGACGAATCGAGCAAACTTGCAAAGGCTTATCCATCGAGAGATTCGGTGCATTCGCAGATCGGAAACAATTATGCGATTCGGGGTTTTATCTACAAAGAACAGCTCAATTGTGACATTGCAATTGAATATTTCAGACAGGCGATCGCAGAATATGGATTTATTGCTACGCAAATGATCAATGCCAATATTAGTATCATGAAGTACAATATTGGCAATTGTTACATCCGCTCGGGCGACAATGAAGCGGCGAAGAAAAGTTTTATCGAATCCATTGCCCACGCGAAAAAAATAGACGCTAAAAGTTTGCTGGCTTTTGCCCAAAAAGGACTTGCTGAAGTGTATACGCTCGAAGGCAGATATCCCGAAGCGATTTCGGTTTTGAAAGAAGCGCTAAACGTTTCCGGCGGCGTTGGCGATTTGGTTTTAAATCTCGGAATTTATAAAGGTTTGTCAGAAAATTATCTAGCGGTAAACGAATGGGACAATTACCGGAAATTTCACCAAAAATACCTTGAAACCGGATTGACGATCAAAGAATCCGAACGAAAATCAGTTAGCGATTCGCTGAACGACCTTTCGAAAACACAGCAAATTAAAGTCGGAAACGCCAAAAAAAATTATATTTTTCTGATTTTGATTTTTGGATTTTTGAGCCTTTTAACCGCTGTTGGCATTCTTCTACATATTAAAAAAGCCAAAAAGAAAGCGCAATTGCTGCGACAGAAAATTCAGGAGCTTCAAAAAAACTGATTCGTTTTTAAAAACAGGACATTTCACTAAATTTTATTCAAAACGTTATATTTCAGCTATTTGAACCGAATTTTCGCTTTCAAATTTCGTGAAATAGCAAAGCCAAACGCTTTTTATATTGTACAGTTCCTTTTACATTGCAGCAGATTAATTAACTCAACTACCATGAAAAAAAATTATTTTAAAGTATTCACCAATGGCCTTTTTACCGTTGCAGTGCTTCTGGCGGCAAACGCCGCAAACGCACAAGTCGAATTGCGGGTTCTTGACGGTTTCGGTTCGGCAATTCTCGACATCAACGATTCAGGACAAGCCGCAAGATCTTCAAGCGTTTATGATTTTACAACTCAAACCATCACTCCGGTCGACGAAGAAGCTTTCGGAATTTCCGGAATTAACAACAACGGCGATTTGGTTGGAACCATGCCTTTGGAGCGAGATGGCGAAACTTACACACAGCCGGCTTACAAGAAAAATGGCGTTTGGTATCCTATCGGATTTTTTGAAGGCGCAGATGTTAATGCTTCATTTTCCATTGCGCAGATTTCCGAAAATGGAAATTACATCGCCGGGCAAATGGCCGCTGACGGTTTAAATGCTCAGGCGTTTTTATACAACGTGACAACCAACACACTCGAAAAACTTGCACGCCCTGAAAACGAATACGGCGCGGGTTATGCCGTAAACAACAACGGAATCGTTGGTGGTTGGTATGATCCGTTGCCTGAAGGAACTTTAAGAGTTCCGGCAGTTATGACCACCGGATCTGTAATTACTCCGGTTCCAACAGCATTGCCAACACTAAGTGGCATTAATGGCGTGAGCGCGATCAACAACTCAAATCTGATTGTTGGCGAACGCGACGGAAAGCCATTTCTGTACAACCTTACAAACCAGGAATTCACCGAATTTAATATTCCAGGAGATTATGAATCTGCAAGTTTTACCAGCGTTTCTGAAAACGGAATTGCTGTTGGATATGCTCAAGTCTGGGGCGCTTCCGGACTAGAACGTGAAGCGATTATTTACCATCCTGATCTTGCATCGCAACCCATATTTATTAAAGACTTATTAATTGGCCGAGGGATCGAAATCAATACTTTTGACGGAAAACTCGGAACTGCAATTGCCATTTCTCCTGACGGAAAGTTCATTGGCGGATGGGAAAACGGTTTTTTCATGTTTGCTTCTGGCTGGATTGTAAATTTCGATGACGAATTGTTCAACAGCTGTTTCATTCAGTGCCCAACCGACGTGACTGCGGTAAGTTTAAGCGGACCGAAAGTGGTCAACTACAACATGAACATTACGTGCAACGTGAATCCAAACGCGACCATTGTTTTGGTTTCAGGATTGGAATCTGGCTCGGAATTCCCACAAGGAACGACTGAAGTGGTTCACAATTTAGTAGATGAAAACGGCTTAGTGCTTAACACCTGTAGTTTTACAGTTACCATTAATGAAAATTATTGTATGCCAACGATCGACACTGCCGAAGCAATCAGTTTGGTAAACATTGCCGGAATCAACAACGATTCTGATCCGGGATCATTAGAAACTTATGAAGATTTTACCGAAATTGTGGCTGAAGTAAACGCTGGAAGTTCGTATGAAACCATTTGCAAAGGGAATACTGCAGGCCCATACCTGAACTTTTTTACAGCATTTGTCGACTGGGACCGCAATGGGGATTTTGACGGTGTAAACGAACGTTACGAAATTGGCGAAATAACCGAATCTACTGGTAACGACGATCTACAGGCGACTGGTTCGATTGATGTTCCTGCCGACGCACTTTTAGGGCCGACAACTTTAAGGATTGTAAAAAATTATGGCGAAACAGCAGGTTCGCCATGCAATCCAGGCTCAGGTTTCGGACAAGTGGAAGACTACACGATTAATGTAAATCCGGCATTGTCTGCTGCAAGTTTCGACAAAAACAGCCTCAAGTTTTATCCAAATCCTGTTAAAGACATTTTGACACTTTTCAATGCTACAGCTATCGAAAAAGTTTCGGTTTACAACATGCTCGGACAGGAAATGCTTGTAGCTAAAATCAACGCAAACAGCGGACAGGTTAATCTATCGGCTTTGCCAACGGGAAGTTATATGGTAAAAGTCGTTAGTGGAAATGCTTCGAATACGATCAAGGTGCTAAAACAGTAAATTTCAAACAATACAATTATTCAAAACCATCAGTGTCATGCTGATGGTTTTTTTGTACTCTGCTCATTTTTATTGTAATAGTGTAATTTTAAAAGCATATTATGTAACAAAAAATCCGGTTAAAAATTTAAAATTTGTAGGAATGCAATAAAAAAGCCATGAAAGCGATGAGCCCTTCCGAAAAAGCAGCGGTTTCAGTTTCTGAAAAAAAACCTGCAAAAATCAAAAGCCCGGAGAAAATGCGAATGTCATTTGCGGCAAAACTCAGGGAAATTTATTGGTGTGAAAAATCATTGGCCGATCATCTGCCGCAGCTTTCAAAGATGGCGACCTCATACGAACTAACTTCTACCATTTTGGCACATTTGGCCGTCACTGAAAATCAAATCATCAGATTGATTCATGTTTTTGATGCGATTGGCGAAAGAGCCGTGGGAAACAATTGTTCGTTTATCGACAACATTCTTTCTGAACAGGATTTTACCAATTTCGACGCTGGATTTAACCGTGATCAGGAAATCATACTGAGCGCACAAAAAATCATGAAATTCGAAATGAAATCTTACAAAAAGTTATTGGAACTTGCATTGCATTTAAACGAAGAACTCGCCGGCGAATTTCTTGCAATGGCAATTAAAGAAGAAGTGAACGCGCACCGCAGATTGTCTCAAATCAGCCTTTCCTCTATTTATTTTGACGCAGCCAGCTAAAAAAAATAATCCTCATAAAAAAAGCCGCAACCTGATGAAGATTGCGGCTTTTGTTTTTGTAAGAAGTTATCAATTAAAAAAGTAATAAGTTGTTCACGTTGTTGCTGTTTAACAATCTTTGGTTGGTCACCATCAGATTTTGTAAATATTGCTTTTGCTGAAGTTTAATTTCTACATTGTTGTTCAATCCTGACATAGCGGCTGCCAAATTTTCCAGACTGCGTTTTTGCTGTCGAAGCGATTTTTTTAAAATTCTTTTCATAACCCATTTTTTAAAATTTCCAGTCCTTTAAATTTACCACAATTAATTAATAAAAGCAACTTCGAAATTGAAATTATAATGTTAAAAAGAAAAAGCCCCGAAACAAAACGGAGCTTTTTCAGCAGAAAATATTATTTGTTATACTTCAATCGTACCTTCTACACCGCCGCTGTCATTTTTATTTCCAGTTAGCGCAGCAGCCGCAATCTTAAGCAGGGAAACGACTTTACCATCTTTGGTGTCCCAATAATAAACATCCGACGGCGACACTTTGATCACAGTGACATCAGGATCGTCTTTGCCTTCTTCAAACCATGCTTTTGCGATTGGACTCAAAAGTTCGTCAATCTTCGTTTTATCCTTATAGATGGTCGCGTTTCCATACACTGATAAATATTCGGACGCCTGTATTTTGGAAAAAATCAATTGCACGCGATCATCTTCTTTTATTTCGAAATTTTTATTGCTGCGCTGCGAACTGATGAACCAGATATTTCCGTCTTCATCGACTTCCTGAACGCCCATCGGCCGGGTATTGATTGGCAAGGAAGTCAGCTCAGTACAAAACATGCAGATTTTGATGTCTTCGGCCAATGATTTTAATTTGGCAACCGCTTTTTCATCGGTAAGGTTTTTATAATTTCCCATAATTGTGTCTTTAGAGTTTTAGATTGTCTTTTCGGAAGTCCAGTCAACGGCATGTTGGTATTCATCTTTGTGAAATCCGCGGAATTCGCCCGGAATCACTTTGCTAAAGACATTCGTAAATCCGATCACGGTTTCAGAATCCGAAACAATGGCCGCACGATTCCAGTCGAGCAGATTTTTTATTCCGAGTAATGCGTCCTGAAGCCATGCTCCGGCGGTAAAATCGGCTGGCGTATTGTCTAGAAACAACAAGTAATTTAGTTTTCCGGTTCGGTCTACCAATTTTTCAACTTCAGTTTTCACGATATCAAAATCGTCTTTTGTTACGTCTCCCGAAGAACGGAAGCCAACCATATTTTTTGGAAGGTCTTTAATTTGCTCTATCATAATGTGCTGATTTAAATTGGTTTTACTCAAATTTACCGCTTCTGAATCCGTACGTATGTTAGCAAAGTCCTAATAGTTTGTGAAAATTCGCTGCGGCCTTTTAAGACTTGTTCAATGTTGCCTATATTTATATTTGAAATTTTAAAACACACTATTATGTTCCGATCGATATATTTCCAATTGCTGATCTTGCTGTTGACTTTATCCTGCGCCAATAAAAAAGAAATACTGAAAGAATTGTTTTCATTTCCAAAAAGCATCAGCGAATCATCTGCAGTTGAAATTACCGATAAATCGGATGCAATCTGGACATTACAGGACAGCGGAAATGAAGCCGAACTTTACGCGCTTAACGCCAATGGAACCCTGAAAAACACAGTTCGGATCACAAATGCAAAAAACAACGATTGGGAAGATCTGACTTCCGATGAAGAAGGGAATCTTTACATAGGCGATTTTGGAAACAATGATAATGAACGCAAAGACCTCAGCATTTATAAGGTAAACGCGGCCGATTTGAACAATTCAGAAGCGGCAGTTTCCAAAAAAATCATGTTTTATTATCCGGAACAAACCAGTTTTCCACCAAAAAAATCCGAACGCATCTTTGACGTCGAATCCTTTTTCTACTATCAGAATAATTTCTACTTGTTTACCAAAAACAGAAGCTCGAAATTTAACGGCGAAACCACATTATACCAGGTTCCGAATCAGGAAGGAAACCACGCCGCGAAAAAAATCAGCACGTTTAAGACCTGCGCAGGATTCAGCCATTGCGCGGTAACAAGCGCAGACATCAGTCCGGATGGAAAAAAAGCAGTGATTTTAAGTTCGACTTTTATTTGGGTTTTCACCAATTTTAAGGGAAACGACTATTTCTCCGGTGATGTCGAACAAATCGACCTTCAAAGCTTCACGCAAAAAGAAGGCATCTGTTTCAAAGACAACAATACGCTTTACATCAGCGACGAAAAAAAGAAGAAAACGGGCGGGAAGTTATATGAACTAAATCTTAGCGAATTAAAATCCAAATCCTAGACCTGCTGAAACCCTTCCACCGTCTGACGAATAAAAATAAGAGAATTTTGCAGTGAGTAAATTCACACCATTGATCCAGAATCCGCCGCCAGCGGATTGGTGCCATTTGTTTGAAGCATCATTTTCAAGCCAAACGCGGCCATAATCAAAACCTCCGAAAACGCCATAACTAAGCGGTGCGAAACCATTTTGAAGTTTGCCCAGATTCCAACGGATGTCTGTCGTTTGATACAACGATTGCTTCCCTGAGAATCGTTGGTTCCTGAAACCTCTCAAATCAAAATCGCCGCCGACAGTTGCAGCCTGGTAAAATTCAAAATCATTTTCGAACAACATTTTTCCTTTTACAAGTGTTGCCAAAACAACCCGTCCGCTTTTGGTCAGTTTGTAATTAAACCCGAGCTTGCTTTCCGCATAAGGAAATTTTCTATCGGTATCGTTGATGTTCATTTTGTAACCTCCGAGGATTGAAAATGTTACGCCCAACGTTGGATTTGAGTTATTGTCGTAATTTTCGAAACTGTATTCCGCATTGATGTCGGCGAAGTTTTTATAATCAAAAACATCCGGATTCACATTTCCTGGCAAAGTCACAAAACGGTTTGCTGTGCTGTCGACTCGGATTCGTTCGAATGACGGCTTTATTGTAAACGAAGATCCATGTTCGCCATTGCGCTGAAAAGCCGGCGTCACACTAATTGTACTCATTTTTACACGGTTAAAATCCCGTCCGTAACGCTCGCGTTCGTCAATGGTGTTGGTTCCGTATCCAAAATAATTGATGCTGAAATTCGAACTCGTGTAAAGCGCATCAAGTACCAAATTCCATTTCCCGATGAACCTCGGAAAAATTCCTTTGTAAGACAATTCATAACCGCTTGTGGCAAAATAGTACATGCCTTTGATACTGTGTCTTTGCGAATAAGGGAAACGGTTGAAACCATTGACCGTGTAATTTACGACCGCGCCAATTTTTACGCCGTCGTCGGGATTGAAGCCCAGCAGCGGATAACCCGCAAACACATCGTATTTCGGTTTTTCGTAGTCATAGGTGTTGATCTCGTAATTGTCGGAAAGTTTTTTACGCACACTCCAGCTGCTTTTGATGTCATTTTCTTTCGATTTGAAATCGTAGATTTTGACTTTTCCGCCTGAAGCGACATCGTATTTGTCTTTGTCCTGTCCGCCCAAAAGCCGCACTTTTATTTTTTTGCTGCCTTTTCCGCGGACGTCAAACACGTCTTCATCTCCGAGTCCGTAAATCCACAATTCGGTTGTTTCCGGACATTTGTAGGTGCGTTCGCTAACGAGCTCCTCGCCTTCTTTTTTGAGTCGGAAAACCTGAACTTTTGTCGTTTTTCCGATTCTGGTGATCACAAAACGGTCTTTTTTTTCTGTTCCGACAACCAAAACGGTTTTTTGCAGCACTTTGTAATATTCTCGCGCATATTTTTCAAGATGCGTTTTCCTGATCTTCAACTGGCTTTTTATTTTGTCGATCGTTTGGTCCTGAACTTCTTTCGGAAGTTTTTTGAAAGCCAGGTCAATTTCAGCATCGGATAAATTATTTACGATGTATTTCGCCTGGTTGATCCATTCGCTTTCATCTGATTTGGTCACAAACGCCAGATCCAGATTGTAAGCTTCGCGGTTGAACCATTTGACGTTTTTGAGATCTTCGTCAAATTTTCGCATGTGGCGCAGCGCCGGAATATTCATTAAAATGGAAAGCAACGTTCCGTCATACATTGTAAAAGCCTGGTCGCGGTCACGCGGAATCGGGCGGTAAATTACCTTTCCGTTTTCTTTGTATTCGCCCCAGCGCCATTGATCTTCATGCCGGTCCCAATCGCCAATTAAAATATCGAACATTCTCGCACGGATGTATGCTTTCTCGTCTACCTCATATTTTTCGTCGGCTTGTAAGTTCAATAGTACATCATCTGTGCCAACGATTTTCGGCGGTTTTCCAAAACTTTCAAGGTCTTTGAATGCATCGGTCGGACGTTCTTCTACCATGTACAAAGCATTTCCATAATCTTCGTTGAACAATGCCAACCTGTTTTGTTTCGGAACGTAATACAACACCGGATTCGTATGATTGATTCCGACGCGATCTGCCAATTGTCCAACGACAAACGGCGTATACGGATGCGAAGTCGTATAAAAATCAAGAATAAAACCTTCCGTATACGTTTCGCGGAACGCTTTCTCTACCGATTGGTCTTTAAAAGCCACCGATTGTAAAAACCGGGTCGCACTTTTATGCAACGCGCGCATTACATATTCGCGGCCTTTACTGTCTTCAAGCCGAAGCGACAACGACTGATGCCCGCCGCCGGAAATCGTCGGTTTTAAACCACCATAAAGTGTGTCAAGCGTAACGGATGTCGCGTGAATCGGCATGCTGTAATATTTACGAAAATGATTGCCCCAAAGAAAACGATACGCGCCGCCTTTTGTAGTCATTTTAACTGTGTAAACCGAAGTATCTTTCGCTGTTGGAAATGTATTTGGATATTCGCGCAGGTTTGCTTTTGGACGCGCTTGCAACGCCTGGGTTTTAAACAACAGCTTTTCTTTATTGTCAGCGCCAATTCCGTAAAAGGAAACTTTTGAAGCGCCGTTTTTCAGGATTTCCAAAACCGAATAGCCATTTTCGCCCGCAGAAAAATCGAGTTTGTTAATGGCGCGAGCGGCCTCGGTTTTTGATCCCGATCCGCTGATGACCTGTTTGATGTTGTCGTTTTCGATATACTGCAAATTGTGATCGTGTCCGGAAACCACAACTACATTGTCTTTGTCCTGAATCAGCGTTTTGACGCGTTTTAAAAATGCATTGTATTTTTTATTTTGCAAATCCTGCGGACTCACTCCAGTCGTTTTTCTTAGAAAATTAATAATGGTTCCAATGACCGGAAGCGGGATTTTTGACTCCAGCGGAAACAATTGCTTTTCAAGCGAAAATTGTCCGCCGTGCGTTCCGTTTGACATCAGCGGATGGTGAACTGCGATGATGGTGGTTTTCTTCTGGCTTTTGTTGAGTTCGCTTTCGAGTTCGTCGAAAAACTGTTCCCTCGTTTTAATATCGCAATTGTCATTGATCGTTGGATGTTTGTCCCATTTTTCCAGGTACCATTCGCTATCGATCACAATCAGGCTCACATTGTCATTGATATCTACGTGGTCGATGCCGCAGCCTTTTTTTGGAAGGAATGATTTTTTCTTTTTTAAATAATCATTTACAAATTGCTCCTGCTCTTTTAAACCATCAATTCCATTGTACCAATCGTGGTTTCCGGGAATGACAATTGTTTTGCCTTTGAAGTTTTTTGCGAGTTTGAGTTGGTTAGCCAATTTTTCTTCGGCCAGCGGACGATCTGCGTTTCCAAGCTTTGGCATGCCTTTCGGATAAATATTATCGCCGAGAAAAATAAGCGTGGCAGACGAATCTGCTTTTTCAAGTCGGTTTTCAAATACGGAAAGTAATTTTTTGGATTTTTCTTCGTTAGAGTTCCCGGCATCGCCAATGAGGTAAAATGTATGCGAAACCGCAGCCGGGTTTTCAAAATCATCTTTTATCACGGCCGGATTTTTACTTCCAAGCTGTACATGCTTTGTCGCGCACGAATTGATTAAAAAACCGAGAAACAGGACTGCCAGCGGAGTAAAATTTCGTTTGGAAGTCATATCAGAAAATAATTTCATAAATTGGCTGTATAAAATTTTGACCATGAATATCATTCAAGAAGCCGAGGAATTTGTTTTTACCCTATTCAAAGATAAACTTTCTCCGTTATATAGTTACCATAATTTTAATCACACTTCACGGGTCGTCAATGCGACAGAAAAACTCATTGATTCAGAAAAATTATCCAAAGACGAAGAAACTGCATTACTGCTCGCAGCCTGGTTTCACGACACCGGATACATTGTTGGCAACGACAAACACGAAGAAAAGAGCGTGGGTTTTCTGAAAGATTTTACCGCTAAAAATCAGGTGTCAAAAGAAATTACAAGCCTGGCCGAAAACCTGATCCTTGTAACTGATTTTCACAGACAGCCTGAAAATGTATTGGAGTATATCATCCGCGATGCCGATTGCAGCCATTTTGCCGACAAAAATTATCTGGCGATCAGTGAATCGTTGAAAGACGAATGGGAATTTACGCTGAACCGCAAACTCACCGATCTGGAATGGGCGATTGAAAACCGCGACATGCTTGCGCGCTGCCACCGGTTTTTCACCGACCACGCCAAGAAAAAATGGCAGAAACAAAAAGACGTTAATATTTCACTGATACAGGAACGCATCCGGGAACTTACAGGTGAAGAAGAAAAAGTTGCAGCCAAAAAGAAAAAAAACGAAAAAGACGATCGTCCGGAACGGGGAATTGAGACAATGTTTCGCGTGACGTTGAACAACCACACCCAATTGAGCCAGATCGCCGACAGCAAGGCCAATATTTTGCTTTCGGTAAACGCGATTATCATTTCGATTTCGCTTTCCACGCTGATTCCGAAACTGGACAGTCCGAGCAACGCACATTTGGTTTTCCCGACATTTATCCTGATTTTTTTCAGCGTACTCTCAATCATATTTGCAATTTTATCCACAAAACCAAAAGTGACGCGCGGTTCCTTCACGCGAAAAGAAATCGTCGACAAAAAAGTAAATCTGTTGTTTTTTGGGAATTTTTATAAAATGCCGGTCGATGAATATTTGTGGGCGATGAACGAAATGATGAAAGACAAAGAGTATTTGTACAATTCAATGGTCAAAGATTTATATTTCCTCGGATTGGTTTTAAACCGAAAATACAAGCTGTTGCGAACCACTTACACCATTTTTATGATCGGAATTATTGTTTCGGTAATCGCATTCGTAGTCGCTTTCAAATCATTAACTGCTTAGTTTTTAATTTCGTCAAGCAATTCCTGATAGGTGTAAACTTTGTCTTCCTCAGAAGTTGTAAAAAGCACTTCCACGCGCATGCCTTTCAGTCCGGAAACGCCTTGCAAATCTTCAATGTCGAAAGTTTCGATTTCTGGTCCGAGCATTTTTTTGTGTTGTAGAAACCTGACGTAACGTTTGTATTCTTTCTCTTCGTTTGCCTGCGTATAAACGATCGTGATCTTGTCTTTTTGCGTGATGCGTTCTTGGGTTCCTTTGATGTGCGCTTTGTCGATTCGTTTTTTCACGACCTCGTATCTTGCATTGTATGAACCGTCGACATCAAAGCGTTTTTCATCCATACGGAAACGGATCGTGATCGGGTTGTTGAACACCAACAGCAATGAAGTCACTTCCATTTTATATGGCAATGTATCTTTAATTGCGTGGTATTGGTTTTCCATGTCACACATCACCTGAAGTTGCCACAACCTGAGATTGTACAGGTAAGTCATATCAAATTCCGGCTGGTTTGTGATCGAATTTCCAATGTATAAATTGTGTTCGACGCCATCGGTTTTGAAACGTTCGTAATAATGCGGATAAAACGACTGCGCTTCGTCTTGTTTGCGGTCTAAGATTCCCGCCATTTTTTTATTGATGATCGAAAGCGCGGTATCGAATTTTTTTCTTGATTCATAAATGGCACCGGAAACCGGATCAATTTTGGCAAAATAATCCTGAATCATCTGATTCGTTTTTTCGTCGCTGGTCCTGAATTCTTTCAGTATCGGATTGATGTCGGATTTAATGTAATCGAGTACGACTTGTTCGGTATCGGCTTTCAAATGGTCCTGGATGTTACTCGCGAGATCTTTCAGTTCGAATACTTTCTGCTCGAAAAGCGGCAATTTTTTGTTTTCCAAAATGGATTCGAAAATCGCAACCAGCAAAATTACCTGAATGATAATGTCTTCAACGGTCGTTGCATTTCGCATTTCCGACGAACCTTTGATATCGATTTGTCCGTAAAGCGGAAAAACTTCCGAAAACACGATTTCATGCAATACGGTTTCTTTGGTGTCGTTGATGTGCTCGAGCGCTTCTTCGCGGAATTTCCAGTACACACTTGGATGAATTGTGGTGTATTCGTTTTGGATCAGCGCGTCGACTTTGTTTTGTACGTCAGAAAAATACCTGTCGATCGTATCGGTTAAATACGGCATCACAATATCCATTTTATTGGCATTGATGCTGTTGAGTTCTTTATTTCTGGATGAAACGACTTCAACAATTCCGAGTAATTTCTCGTTTTTGATCACTGGCGCAAAAATCGCGCTTTTAATATTTTGTGACAACAACATATCGGCAAAATCATCTTCCCCGCTTTCTTTGGCAAATTTTCGAACATCTGAAATGCTCAAATATTTTCTTTGATTGATGAGTTCTTCAAAATATTCGTTGCACATCATTTCTTCACACTGACATTCCTTATTGTCATTCAGAATGAAACTTGGAATTTTTTTATCAAAAGCAGACAGCACGAATTTGTTTTTTCCGTGGTTCAAACCTGTGAATCCGATGCGCAAATCAGCAATATGAAAAATCGAACGGAAAATGCTTTCGAAACTTTCAAGCACCGAAAAATTACCGTCGGGTTTTGTAAGCAAACGCGTTTTAAGATTGGACACGGCGCTTTCAGTTGTCGCATCATACAAAGTCATGATTCCAAAACCTTTCAGAATCCAGCTGTGTGTCGGAAATTTTGCTTTCCACAACGGAACATCGTGGAAATTATCGATCAGCAATTCGACATCTTCCGAAGACAAACTCAGCGCCTGATCGGTTGGCAGAATTTCGATAAAATCGGCGTTGTACAAAATGCGGTAATGTTTCATGATGCCATCTTCATCAGGAATATCGTAAAAAAACGGCTGTTTGAAATCGAAATGGTAACCGTAATATGCGTTTAAGATCAAACAACAACTCATAATATAGAAAGTATCGTTGTCGAAATCACGAATGTGCATGTCGAAGTCGGGACCCGCATTGTTCAAAATGTGCTGGAACCTTTCAGAATAATTAAAGGTGATGTTGTGAAACGGAATGGTGACTGCTTTAATGTCGTTTTTGGTCAATGCCGTCGGAAACAAATCGGACATCAAATGACGGATGAGTTCTTTGTTGTTGTCAATTACCGAACCGTCTGTGATTCCCTGGGAGAGTTCAGGAACAGCAGCAACTTCTTTGAGTAACGCCGCAGCGTAATTTGCCCTGTAATCAACATTTGATTTTGCAATTCCCTCCAGACTTTCAATCAGTTTGTGGAATGAAATCTGAATTTGAAACGGATTGTCCTGAAATTTAGCAAACAACATAACCTTCATCATTTAAAGTGTACAAAGATAAGCATAGTTATCGCTGATTTGATTAACCTGGATTAAGATTTTTTCATACCTTTATTTACCAAAAAAACGACTTTGTATACACAGATTAATTCCAATATTTCACGCTACGTCGCTTTCACTTCTGACGAACTTTCGACTTTTGATTCGTTGCTCGAATGCAAATCTGTTCCAAAAAAAACCATTTTGCTGCATGAAGGTGAAGTTTGTAATTTCGAAGCGTTTGTTGTAAAAGGCTGCCTTCGCAAATACTACATCGATGCCAACGGATTTGAGGTCATTCTGCAATTTGCAATTGAAAATGCATGGATCAGTGACATTTCGTTCAGCATTTATGAGGATAAACCCAGCCAGGTTTTTATAGAAACTCTCGAAGCATGTGAATTGATGCTTTTTTCCCCGGAAACCAAAGAAGCTTTATTCTTAAAAGCGCCGAGGTTTGAACGCGCCTTCCGTATTTTAATGCAGCGCAATCTTGCCGTAACCCAAAACCGGTTATTCAACACCATCGCGAAAACCGCAACCGAAAAGTACCAGGAATTTTTGGAGCATTACCCAACGATCCCGCAACGTGTTGCCCAACATTACATCGCTTCTTACCTGGGAATTTCTGCTGAATTCCTTTCAAAAATCCGAAAAAAAATGGCGCATCGGTAGTTGCTGAGTGACAAGTACCTGATTTTCTGAGTACTTTCTAAAAAAGTTTCAACGCAGCTGCATTTTTGGTTTGGTTTAAAAATCAAAATTTTAATAGGTATCATCCTTTTATATACAACAAAAAGAAACTTTCACTTTGTGGCTTAGGTACTCGCAACTCAGTTACTGCTTAATTTTCTTGTCCCAGTTCAATGCACAGCTTCATTTGTTGCCGCAACTTTGCCTTGTAATTATCACTGCCGATTTGCAAAGATTTATTTCTTGTCCCAATTCAATGCGTAGCGATTTTACAGCAACTAAATTTGCCTTATCATTAAACAACAAGCAATCATGGACAGAAAAGAATTTATAAAAAAAGGATTAATGGGAACCGGAATGTTTGTCACTTCAGCAGCGCTTGGTGATGTGATGAAAAATGACATTGATGAAATCACCGCTCCGGAACCTATTGGTTACAACCATTTGCCAAATCCGGATTCCAAAATTATGGAAAGCACGGTTTTGCATAAATCCAATACACGCGGCCATGCCAATCACGATTGGCTCGACTCGCACCACACGTTCAGTTTTGCAAATTATCACAATCCCGACCGCATGCATTTTGGTGTATTGCGCGTGTTAAATGACGATCGCGTCGATGCCGGAATGGGTTTTGGAACACATCCGCACGACAATATGGAAATTATTTCCATTCCGCTTGAAGGCGATTTGGAGCATAAAGACAGCATGGGAAATGTGACTGTAATTAAAAAAGGCGACATTCAGGCGATGAGCGCCGGAACCGGAATTTTCCATAGCGAATACAATAAAAACGCAGACAAGCTGACCAAATTCTTGCAGATCTGGGTATACCCAAATAGGAAAAACGTGAGTCCAAGATATGACCAGATTACGTTGAATACTTCCGACCGACACAACAAACTGCAACAGATTTTATCGCCAAATGCAGACGATGACGGTGTTTGGATCCATCAGGACGCCTGGTTTCATCTGGGAACTTTTGATCAGGATTTTTCAACGGCTTACCAGTTAAAGAAAAACGGAAACGGAATTTATGCTTTCGTTCTCAAAGGTGATTTTACCATCGGAAATATCGCTTTAAATGAACGCGATGGTCTCGGAATCTGGGATACGAACACCATTCAAATCACGGCAAATTCGAAAGATGCGGAAATTCTGCTGATGGAAGTTCCAATGTCCATGTAATTAAAAATAATACGCTTAAAAATAAATCATTAACAATAAATAATTAAAACATGTCTACAACAAAATGGGTTATCGACCCAACACACTCAGAAATCGGATTTAAAGTAAAACACATGATGTTTACCAATGTTTCTGGTAAATTTGAAAAATTTGACGCAACGATCGAAGCAGAAGGCGACGATTTTGAAAATGCAAAAATTGAATTCAGCGGCGCCATTGATTCGGTTTCAACCGGAAACGCAGACCGTGACGGCCATTTGTTAAGCGCTGATTTTTTCGACGCGGCCCAATATCCAACGATTACGTTCAAAGCGACATCATTCAAAAAAATTGACGAAGGCGACTACGAATTGACAGGTGATTTGAGTTTGCACGGACAAACAAAATCGGTGAAACTTGCAGCCGAATACAGCGGGCAGATGAAAGATCCATGGGGAAATACCAAAGCCGGATTTGCCTTAACTGGAAAAATCAACAGAAAAGACTGGGGATTAAACTGGAATTCAGCATTGGAAACAGGTGGCGTTTTGGTAAGTGAAGAAGTGCGTTTGGCCATCGAATTGCAATTCATCAAACAATAATCTGGAAAGTTCAGAAAATAGTCAAACCTCAAAGGAAAATTTCTTTGGGGTTTGTTTTTAAATACAAATTATGGAAAAGATTTTATACATCGGAAGACATACCGAAATCCTGAACACGGTCGTCAGACTCATCAATGCCAATGAAAACTGGTTCGGAATTGGCGCGGAAACAGATGCCGAAGCGATTTCTTTATTTGCAGAATATGATTTTTCGCTTGTGCTTCTGGGTTGCGGAATTGAGAAAGAAAACGAGGATTTTCTGATTTCGCATTTTACAAACCTCAAACCCGAAATTACAATTGTCCAGCATTATGGCGGTGGAAGCGGTTTGCTGAACAGCGAAATCCTGTTGGCTTTAAGCCATAAAAAAAACCTTACTCTCGGGGAAAAGTAAGGCTCTTTCTCTAACTATTTATTTATGAAAAGAATTAATCTTCAGCAGCCAAAGCAGAATTTCTGTCTTTAACCGGCAATACCACAGCCACACCTTTATCATTGATCATCGTCATGTTTAAAGTGTCGAGCTTTGAAAGGTTTTTAGAAACCAATCCGCTAAACTGGTTGTAAGAAATATTCATTTCTTTCAGGTTGTTTAGTTTTTCAAGGTCAAACGGAACTTGTCCGTCCATGTTATTTTCAAATAAACTCAGGTTTTCAAGCGACGTTAAGTTGGCCACTTCCCTGCTCAGTTTCCCTGTAATTTTATTGCTGCTCAGCAACAACACTTTCAAAGAAGTCAGGTTGTAAATGCTTTGCGGAATGTTTCCTGCAATTTCGTTGTTGAACAATGACAATGTTTTCAGTTGTTTCAGGTTCCCGATTTCAGACGGCAATTCGCCATTCAGACGGTTCATGTACAATTCTACCGATTCGAGAGCAGTTGCATTTCCGATTGCTGCAGGAATGGCTCCCGAAAATTTGTTGAAAGCAAGATTCAAGGATTTCAGTGAAGTCATCGTTCCAATCGCTGCAGGAATGGTTCCGGAGATCGAATTTTTAAACAAATTCAATTGTTGCAGATTGGAAAGGTTTGCGATTTCCGCCGGAAGCGAACCCGTCAAATTGTTGTTAGACAAATCCAAAGCAACAATTTTATCGTTTTGAACTTTTACGCCATACCAACCAGATACCGGAGTTTTCAAATCCCATTTGTTGGTCCAGTGCGAACCATTGGTAGATTTGTATAATTTCACCAACGCATCTTTTTCTGCATTGGAAACACCCGCCATTAAAGATGAAGTGGCAACGATAAACATCAGTAGAGTAGCTATATTTTTCATAATTCGTCTGTTTTAATTCAACGATGTAAACATACAGATAAACATCGATAATGTGCAAATAAAATCGATGAAATGCATCATTTTGCATTTTTAAGTAATTTAAATCTTACAATAAAAATTTTTAGCAGGCAAAAGTTGGTTTGGTAACAAACTGAATATCTGATATTTTTTTATGTTAATTTTCAAAAATGGTTACATTTGAATTACAAACCAACAAAAACTTATAGTATGGAAATTAACTATTTAGCATTGCTTGTTGCGGCCATTTCGTCGCTTGTTATTGGAGCCATTTGGTACAATCCAAAAGTATTTGGAACCATTTGGATGCGCGAATCCGGATTGACCGAAGAAAAACTCAAAGGCGCAAACATGTTCATGGTATTCGGAATGACTTTCGTTTACGGATTTTTGATTGCTTTTATTTTACAAATGCTGACGATCCACCAATTCGGCGCTTTGGGCTTGGTTGGCGGCGATCCTACATTGGCAAAACCATCTTACGCGGCTTTTATGATGGATTATGGCATGAACTTCCGGACATTCAAACACGGTATGCTTCACGGTTTCATTTCGGGACTGTTTTTTGCGCTGCCCGTAATTGGCGTTTCTTCTTTATATGAAAGAAGAAGCTGGAAATATGTGCTTGTCGTTGGCGGTTACTGGATTGTCACCTGCATGATTATGGGCGGAATTGTTTGCGGATGGAAATAATATCCGGCTTAAAATTTCACGAACCGCTTTACCTGAAGCGGTTTTTTATTTCCAAAAATGAAACATTCGCCGCTACTTCCCGTATCTTTGAATAATATTTGACACCGCAAATTCGCTTGAACACTTCCCTTTCCCATCAGATCTATACTTCTGCCTCACAGCTTCCGGCCGAATGGGATTCGGTTTCGAATACGGTTTTTCTGCAACGCGACTATCTCGAATTGCTTGAAAATTCTGCTCCCGAAAACATGCAATGTTTCTTCATTGGTTTGTTTGCCGATGGAAAGCTTTGTGGCGTTGCGCTTTCGCAGTTCCTTAATTTAAGAACGGTGGAATCTTTTGGCGATCGCGACAAATGTTTGAAAACAAAAATCCGAAACCTCGTGTTTAAGAATTTCAGCTCAAATGTGTTATTCATCGGAAACAATATGCTTACGGGACAAAATGCGTTCGCTTTTTCCGATGCGATTTCTGAAAATGAAGGTTTGCAATTGTTGCATCATGCTGCTGCGGAAATTAAAAAAATCGTTACTGAAAAATGTTCGAAAGTGCATTTAATGGTTTGGAAAGACTTTACATCGGAACAAATTTCGAAGTTTAAAATTGCCGGATTCAATGCGTTTTATAAATTCTCGACCCAGCCAAATATGGTTTTCGACATTCGGAAAAACTGGTTTTCATTCGATAATTACGTTGAAGATTTACAGAAAAAATACCGGGATCAATACAAACGCGCCCGCAAAAAAGCAGACGGAATTACGAAAAGAAAATTGTCGCTGGAAGAAATAGAATATTACAATCCCGTGATTTATCAATTGTATATGACCGTTTCGCAGAACGCATCATTCAATACGTTTTACCTTCCAAAAAATCATTTTATAGAATTCAAGAAATTGCTTGGTGACAAATTCCTGTTTTACGGTTATTTCGATGAAGATAAATTAATTGGATTCAACACGCTGATCAAAAACGGTTGCGACATTGACACTTATTTTCTCGGTTATGACGAAAATTGCCAACGTGAGAAAATGCTATATCTCAACATGCTTTACGACATGATCGCCTATTCGGTCAATAAAGGGTATTCGCGGATTATTTTTGCACGCACAGCTTTGGAAATTAAAAGTTCTGTTGGTGCCAAACCGGTCGATATGTTTGGTTTCATCCAACACAGCAATCCGGTTTTAAACTTTTTTATGGCGCGCTTTTTCAGATATTTCGAACCTGAAACCATTTGGAACGAGCGAAATCCGTTTAAGGATTAAGGAATCGCAACTTTCATTTGACCCGGCAAAATAAAAATGTCGAGTTCCTTTTCCTGTCCGATGTATTCGCCGTCAATTTGGAAACTGACTGCATTTCCGAGCGAGATTTTTGCTCTATCTGTTGAAATAATTTCCACATCATCTGAATCGGCCGGCATATTTCCTGAAATGATTTTTCCGAAAACCAATAGATCTAAATTTTTGAGAATGACAATTTCAAACTTTCCGTCGTTCATCACGCCAGTCGGATTGATCGTTACACCGGTTCCGTATTTCTGTGAATTCGCGATCACGATCATGCGCGCCACACATTCGGTTGTTTGGTTGTTGGCCGTAATTTTTGCGGTGAAAGGTTCTTCCTGTTCGGATAACGTGGTAATAGCCTGCAATGCGTAACCGATCATGCCGCGCGTCGAACTGTTTTCATAATTTTTAACGAGTTGTGCGTTGAGTCCGAGATCGCTCAGATGCAGGCTTTTCTTCCCGTTGATGCAAATCATGTCCATTTCCATATAATTGTTGTGGAAAGCGATTTTGAGGTTTTCCTCGAGGGAATCCGGCAAATTTAAATCGACCGACAAACCATTTGCGGATCCGGCCGGCAAAATCCCGATAATGACATCGTGATGTTCAAGCGCTTCGGCCACTTCTTTGATCGTTCCATCGCCGCCAGCTACCAAAATACGTTGCGGTTTGTGCTGTTCATATAGTGCCTTGATCTTTGAGATGTCGCCGTTTCCGGTCGTTTCATACAGGACGAATTCGAGGTTTTCTTCTTCGGCGAAAGCCTTCGCAGCTTCCGTGAAAGCTACTTTATCAACATCTCCCGAAATCGGATTCACAATCATTATTACCGTCTTTTTCACTTTTTAGCTTCTTTTATTGGTTAAATTTAGGTAAATTACATCTGACAAATTCCTATTAAAAGCATAAAATTGATGAAGCCTATTTTAAAATTATACCGTGGTTATGCCAATGAGGGAGAATTGATCGTAATGGGACATGTTTTTCGCCCAACGACAAAGCAGGATTATGATTTTCAAAAAACCCGGTTTAAGAACGCTCGCTCCGTGATTCGGATGTTTCGCATTAAGACGCAAAAAAATGCAGACGTTTATTTGGAATGCAATGGCGAAAAAATCCACACCAAAACTTTAGATGACGGTTATTTTAAATTTTGCATTCCGCTTGACAAGGAAACCGGTTATGGCTGGATGGATTATTTCGTAAGCATATTTCACAACGGTGATGAAATTACCGAGAAAGGCAGTTTCATTCGGCCACTTGAAGGAAATTTAGGTTTCATTTCAGATATTGACGATACTTTTTTGGTTTCGCATACGCGGAATCCGTTTAAGAAAATATTTATTTTATTGTTTCGAAATGTGAATTCGCGAAAGGTTTTTGAAGGCGTTGTACCGCATTACCAGGCTTTGAGTACAGCTGGACGTAATAACAAAGACGAGCAGAATGCATTTTTTTATGTGTCGAGCAGCGAATGGAATTTATACCGGTTTATTGTCGATTTTACGAAATTGCACGATTTGCCCAGAGCGGTTTTACTTTTAAAAGACATCAAAACCAGCCTAACCGATTTGTTTATCACCGGACGCGGCGACCACAACCATAAATTTGAAAAGATTAAACACATACTGGAATTCTATCCGAATTTGAAATATACTTTGCTTGGCGATGATTCGCAGCACGATCCGTTTTTGTATGAAGACATTTGCAAGATTTTCCCGGTCAATGTGAAAGCCGTTTACATCAGGCAAACCGGACATCATAAAAAAGAAAAAGCGGTTTCTGCCTTAAAAAATATGGAAGATATGAATGTGGCGATTTGTTATTTTACAGATAGTAACGAGGCGATTGCACATTCAAAACGTATTGGGTTGATTTCTTGAACGAATGCAATTTTACAGACAACTGCCCTAGCCCTGATAGCAGCGGAAATCCTTTTTGAGGTTTTTCACCGAAAAAAGATTGCAGCGGATAGCAGGTTCCCGGCTTCTAATCGTTCGACTTTCGACTAAACCGCGTTATCAATTTCCTCCTGAACGAGTTCCCATTCTAAAAGCAACTGGTCCAATTCGGCTTTTTTCTTGTTGTAAGCTTTGAAGAAATTCGCGTCTTCGATATGTTTGTCGTAATTCGACGCCAGCATTTTATCGTCGTTTTGAATGTCGCGTTCCAATTGTTTGATCTGACTTTCCACTTTGCTCAGTTTATTTTGGAGCGCTTTGCCTTTCTTTTGGTCTTCATAAGACAATTTGCTGGCGCTTTCCTTTGGCATTTCCTTTTTAATCGCGTCTTTCTTTTCGACTTCGCGCATGTTTTCAAGGTTGCGCTGTTCCAGGAAATAATTGATGTCGCCGAGATATTCCTTGATTTTCTGGTCTTTGAATTCGTACACGAGATTCGACATACCCTGAAGGAAATCCCTGTCGTGGGAAACGAGCAGCAAAGTGCCTTCGTATTTCTGGAGCGCAGCTTTGAGTACGTTTTTCGATTTGATGTCGAGGTGATTCGTCGGCTCATCCATAACCAAAACATTGATTGGCTGCAAAAGCAATTTACAAAGCGCCAAACGGTTTCTTTCGCCTCCGGAAAGGACTTTTACCTTTTTCTCAACATCGTCACCTCTGAAAAGAAATGAACCCAACATATCGCGTACTTTCGAACGATTGGTATCGGTTGCGGCATCTTCCATCGTGCGAAGTAAGGTAATTTCCCCATCGAGATATTCCGCCTGGTTTTGGGCAAAATAACCAATTTGGACGTTATGCCCGAGTTTAATAGTTCCCTGATATTCGAATTCGTTAACGATGGCTTTAATAAACGTCGATTTTCCCTGGCCGTTTTGTCCGACGAAAGCGATTTTACTTCCCCGTTCGACCAGCAACGAAATGTCTTTTAAGATCGTTTTATCGCCGTAACTTTTGGTCACGTGATCGGCTTCAACCACAACCCGGCCCGGAACTTTTGAAACCGGGAACGAAATATTCATGACTGAATTGTCATCTTCATCGACTTCAATGCGTTCCACTTTATCCAGTTTTTTGATCAGTGATTGTGCCATTGAAGCTTTGGAAGCTTTGGCACGGAATTTTTCAATTAATTTTTCGGTTTCCTCAATTTTCTTTTGCTGGTTTTTTTGGGTTGCCAATTGCTTTTCGCGGATTTCATGGCGCAATTCTAAATATTGGGAATAGGGTTTATTGAAATCGTACGCTTTTCCGAGGGAAATTTCGATGGTGCGATTCGTTACATTGTCCAAAAACATCTTATCGTGTGATACGATTACGACCACTCCGGGATAATTCCGAAGAAAATTTTCAAGCCAGATGATCGATTCGATATCGAGGTGATTCGTAGGCTCATCTAAAAGCAGCACGTCGTTGGCTTGTAAAAGCAATTTCGCGAGTTCGATACGCATGCGCCAACCTCCGGAGAAAGTTTCAGTTTGGTTGTTGAATACGTCGCGTTTGAATCCGAGTCCGAGAAGGATCTTTTCGGTATCGCCAACATAATTGTAACCGCCGAGTAATTCGAAACGGTGGGTATAATCGGAAAGGTCTTCGATAATTTTGCTGTATTCTTCGCTTTCGTAATCGGTTCTTGTCACCAATTGGTGGTTGATCTCTTCCAGTTTCTTTTCGACTTCTTTAATATCGGTAAATGCCTGATACGCTTCTTCCAAAACAGTACGTCCTTGTTCAAAATCGATATCCTGTCGCAGGAAACCAATGCGAATTTCTTTTTCGGCAGCGATGCTTCCCGAATCCGGGGCGAAATCTTTGGCCAGGATTTTTAGCATCGTTGATTTTCCGGCACCGTTTTTTCCGACAAGGCCCACGCGGTCACCTGCTCCAAGACGGAAAGTTACTTCTTCGAACAAAAAAGTTCCGCCAAACGAAACCGATAAATTATGGATATTAAGCATTTATTTTAAGAGTATCTGTGATTGTATTTGTAAATTTGCGATGAGCCGAAACCCATCGCTTTTAAATTTTTTGCAAATGTTAAAAAAAGGATCCAAACTATATAGTATTTTAACAGGAACTTGTCCTAAATGCCAGAATGAGAGTATGTATATCGACAAAAATCCGTTGCACTTGTCGAAAGTTTTGAAAATGCACGACCATTGCAGCAAATGTGGCTTCAAATACCAGATCGAACCTTCGTTTTTTTATGGTGCGATGTATGTGAGTTATGGCGTTAACGTCGCGATCGGAATTGCCGCATTTATCATTTCGTTTGCCGTTTTTAATTTGGGAATGAAAGGATCCTTTATTGCGATTTTTGCGAGCCTCGTCATTTTGATGCCTTTTGTGTTGCGGATTTCCAGAAACATTTATATCAATATGTTTGTTTCCTACGATCCCGATTACAAGAAATAATTATTTCTTTTTATCAAATCTTCTAATATCGTTTTCCCGGTCAATTGGAGTTCCATTCTCTATGTGATCGAAAAGGATTTTTGCCATGAACGGGCCAAGCATGACACCACGTGTTCCGAGTCCGTTGAAAATGTGCAGGTTTGGATGTTCGGGATGTGTTCCAAGCAAAGGGCGCCTGTCTTTTACCGTCGGACGAACGCCTGCAAGATGTTCTATGATTTCGAAATCACAGTTTAATATTTCGCTGATTCGTTCAACGAGTTCGTTTCTACCTTCGGTGGTAATATTATTTGTTTTGTCTTCCCAATTATAGGTTGCGCCAACTTTAAACAAATCATTTCCCAATGGCAGTATAAAAACATTGGTGTTTAGGATGACGTCGAGATTGAGATTTGGCGCTTTGATGATAAACAGTTCGCCTTTGGTTCCGTCCAACGGCAAATGTTTAAAAAATGGATTGGCATGCAGTCCGAACCCTTCGGCGAAAATAAGATGTTTTGCCTGATGGTTTTTATATTGGATAAAATCCTGGGTAAATTCAATCGCATTGTAATCGAACGATTCTGTTACCAACAAATTTTCCAAGCGCAAATAGTCGTGGTACTTCCGGAGTAGTGAAGAAGTTTCAACGTATCCGGTTTGCATGACTTCCCCAAATCCGAAAGGAGAATCGATTCCGTTGTATTTTTTTGAGATCAAATCTGTAGAGAGAAACTCAGACAATCCGGGTTTGTCGGAAGCAATAAACCAATTGTTTTGTTCTTCGACAGAAAAAAACTTTCGGAGTACGGGTAATTTAAAATTGAATTTGGTGTGCAATTTCGATTCCAGGTTGTCGTAGAATTCCTGCATTGCAATCAATTGTTCCTGTGCTTGCTGGAGTTTGCTGAAACGTTTCAAGATCACCGGGTTGTATAAACCTCCGGCAACTTTAGATGAATTTTGCGAATCGTTATCAAACAACAAAACCGATCTTCCATTCGAGAGCACTGTTTCCGCAAATGCAATTCCGGCCAAACCGGAACCCACAATAATATAATCTGTCATAAAGCAAAAATAAAAAACCCCCATCAAAATGATGAGGGTTTCTAATATTATAATTTGAAATTTAGTAATTCCACATGTCTTGTTCGAAATCGCGGATTTTATCTTTAACCCTTTCGGCTTCGAGCAATTGCATTTGTGAATTTTCTTTCATGTAGTCAGCAATTTCACGGTCACCGTAAACATTCTCTTCTTTGTAAATCTCACCACTAAAACGGCGTGCATTTAAAAGGTGGTCGAATGAAATTGGCATCGCAGAATTCCTGTCATTGAAAGCACTCGCTTCGTGCAATACATCTCTCACTGCAGGGAAATAAACCCAGAACAATTCGATGTAATCTGGCGCTTCAGCTCCGATTTCTCTAGCTTCAGGCGATACAGGACAAAGTCCGAGCAACCTGTATTTTAACTCACTTTGACGTTTGTCAAAATACCAAAACCCTTTGATTTTGTAGTCAGAAATATCCTGGGCAGTCAACTCTTTTTTGTTGATGTACTGCGGATCAAGTGTTTTCCCAACTGCAGAAACTGCCGGAGTTGTCGAGATCACTTGCCCTTTTTTGTTTTTCTTTACTACAGCAGGTTTGGCTTTTGGATAATACAAGTCATAGTTGCTGTTGATTTCTTCTTTACCTGCATCAGTCGTATCGACATAAGTAAACGAAGTACTCATATCTTTAAGTGATTTTTTGGTATTGAAATAACTATCAGTGTAAACTTCAGTGATTTTACCTGCCTTAATTCCTTTTAACAAAACATCAAATAACGATCTTCTGTCTTTGCCAATATTTGCTGTATCGATTGGGTAGAAAAGTGGGAAGTTGATCCTTTCATCAAGGTCAATGATTTCCCAGGTTGTTTTTCCCATCAATACGTCCCTGTCATGTACATAACCGTATGGAAGCGGTTTGTCATTATCAGAAACCAACTGAGCGGCAGTTTTCTTACCTATCTCATCCGGAGTTTTCGCATTCAGCAAATTGGATTGCGCGAATGAAGAAAAACTTCCAAGGACAAATATAACAACGATTGAATAAAATTTATATTTCATGTTTTATAATTATAAGCGTTTAAGTAGGTTAACGACTTACTTAAATTATTATTGTATTTCGTAAGTAACCGGTGCCGTTCTTGCCAGTAAAATAGAAGAACCTTCTAGTTTGGTTTTGATATCAGAAATCGTGATCATATCACCTCTTCCGGCTTTTGCCAATGCAGCTTTACATTGTGCATTTACCCTGTCACCGCTTACAATTACTGTAGCTTGTCCAGGAACTTTTAAGCTAAATCCTGTTACTCTCAAATTTACTTCGAAATCAAAATCAAGCATTTTAGCAGAAACCTGAGATACCTCAAGACGTGATTTGGCACCTTTTACAACACCAACTTCTCCACCGATCGCACCATTTGGAGCAGGAATACTTTTGATTCTGAAAACTTTTTTATCTGAAACAGATTTTCCGTCTGGCAATTTAGCATTTACGTTGATCGTCAATTCATTTCCTTGACCTGGGCTCACGTTGTATTTACCTGGTTTCCCCGCTTTAGACATTCCCGGAGCAGAAGCATTTACATTGTTATCAGAAACACCCGCAAAAGAAACCGTAATTGGATTCACAACACCGCGATACACCACATTCATTTTGTCAGCTGAAATTGTAGCCGAGTTTGGTTTAGGAACTACCACATATTTTCCTTCAAATTTCAAAGGCACCGGTTTGTTGTCTTCCATAAAGGTAAAGCTACCATTAATAGATTGCTCACCAATTGCACCAGCAGTCATCGAAATAAGTGCCTGACCATTTACAATTTTACCAGGACCTTGGAAAGATGTTGGTTTTGTGTTTTCGTCATAACGACCTAAAACCACTTTACCAGTAACTGTTTCTCCCTGGAAGTAAGCATTTTTATCCAATACTACCAAAGCAGTATAATTTTTCATAGACGAAGCATCAACAGCCGCTTTTCCTAATAATGCATTGTAAGCGTCTCCTTCTGCTTTTTGCACGTCATTTTGCCAAGCAGTTAACTTAGCCAAAGACGCGATAGCAGGAAAATGTTCGAAGTGGTAGTTAAGATATCTCTTAGTTACACCTTCGCCGTCTTTTACATCTTTTGTATTGAATTTAGACTCAACTTCTTTTACGACATTGGTCAATTTTGGATTGCTTCCAGCCGCCGCTTTCATATCAGCTACATACTTGTTCATTGCATTAACAATTGAAGTACCTTTTGCCGAATAATTATCTCCAGCAAACCAGGTTTCGTCAATATGTGGTCCTTTATCCATCGCTTCGTAAGGAAGTTTTCCGGTTTTTGGATCCAGCTCAACACCATTTGTAGCATCCTTTTTTAAATTCTCAATAAAATCGTAGAAATTTTTTGAGATTACAGCGATCTTATCAGAAGCTGCTTTTGCTTCTCCAAAAAGACCCGCATTCTCAGCTCCTTTTTGATCGATTGAAGCCAACAATTGTTTGTTGTTATCAATAGATGCTTTATTCGCTGATTCAAATTTTTCATTCATCAAACCAAAAGCGGACAACACCTCTTTTGACATATTTAAAGCCAACATCGCGATGAAAACCAGATACATCAGGTTGATCATCTTCTGTCTAGGGGTTAATTTTCCTCCTGCCATTTTTTCTAATTAGTTAGTTAAGTTAATATTATTAAAAATAGTCAGAAAATTATCCTCTGTTATTACCCATTGCAGAAAGCATACCTCCGTAAACATTGTTCAATGAAGACAAGTTTGACGTTAATGACTGCATTTGATCTTTTAATTTTAAATTGTTTTCAGCAACTTCATTGTTGATTTGAGCGTTTCTTGAAGCGCTTTCCAATTGGATTTTGTACAAACCGTTCAATGATTCCATTTGAGTCGCAGCCAAAGTCATTTCTTCAGCATATTTTCTTGTTGAAGCAACTGAATCTACAGTTGGCGCGATGTTTTTAGCAGCACCTTCGAAGTTTTTAATACTGTTTCCTAAGCTTGCCATCAATTCGCCATCGATTTTAGCTTCTTTCAACATATTGTCTAATTTTTGAGACAACAAACCTTGAGCGTCTTTTGGATCTTCTTTTTTAAGTTCTTTCTTTTTAGCATCACCACCAGCCAATTCAGGATAAACCAAAGACCAGTCTAATTCATTGTCAACAGGATCAAATGCAGACAAACCGAAGATTAAAGCCTCAGTAACAAGACCGATAATCAATAAAGGACCCGCTCCAGGATAGTGCTGAATTTTGAAAAGTGCACCGATGATTACTACTGCCGCTCCCATACCGTAAGCGAAATTCATTACTTTTTTGCTTAAAAATGCCATAATAAAATAATTTTTTTAGTTAGTTAAGTTTAATATATAAAATTGGTTAATTTTTATCTTCTTGGTGCGTTCCCTGTTGTTACAGTTCCCATGTAATCCTGAACGGTTCTGAAACCGATGTAACTTCTTGCCGTATCTGCGTATTCAAAATCACGTGTGCTTACCTGAAGCGCATAAGCAACATCTTTCCATGATCCGCCACGAACCACTTTACGCATGTTTTTCTGGTCCGGAACATTCGGGTTCATTGTAGAAACGAAGTCGTAAGAAGCAGGATCGTAAGATGAATCTGTCCATTCGGCTACGTTACCAGCCATATTGTACAGGTTGTATCCGTTTGGTTCGAAAGATTTTGCTTCAACAGTGTACAATGCCTGGTCAGCTGCATAATCTCCCCTGTTCGGCTTGAAGTTTGCAAGGAAACAACCACGGTCATTTTTAGTATAAGGACCTCCCCAAGGGTAAGTTCCTGATTCGAGTCCGCCTCTTGCCGAATACTCCCATTCTGCCTCAGTTGGCAATCTGAATGAATTCACAAGGTCTCTCCCCTTTTTCTTAGATTTGATGTAAGTATTTCTATTTAACGTTCTCCAAGCACAAAATGCTTTAGCTTGTTTCCAGTTCACCCCTACTACAGGATAATCGCCGTAAGCCTGGTGCCACAAGTAATCATTGTGCATTGGCTCATTATAAGAATATGCAAAATCTTTAATCCATACTGTTGTATCAGGATATACCTGGATTTGCTCTGTTTTAATGAATTCTTTTCTTTTACCCACTTTTGCTTTAGCAGCAGCCTGGATATCCATCCATGAATAACGGAATTTCAGTTTTGTAACATCTACCGTTCTCAAACCGTTGTAAGATTCAGCAACAGGAATATACATACTATCCATAACCTCAGTGTAATATTCATCCGGATACTTGGCGGTATCTTTGATCAATTTTACTTTTCTGTTCAATTTACGTCCCGCATAAGCATCATCATCAGTACCCACACTGTAATAATTCTCATACATGTATTTATCGTAAGCAGTCATCTTAGCCGGATCTGCGTCATTAAACGCGAAATCAGCAATACTTCCTGCATTTTTTCCACTTTTCTTACCGTCACCGGTTCCGCCGCCACCTACTTCATCAGCAAGGATAGCCAAACGAACCCTCATCGTAGAATCTTTAACCCATTCTACGAACTGGCGGTACTCACTATTGGTAATTTCTGTTTCGTCCATGTAAAAAGAACGTACCGTTACCGTTTTAGTTGGCGCGTCCTGAACATTGGCCAAATCATCATCTGATTTACCCATGATAAAAGAACCTCCAGGTACCAATGTCATCCCATAAGGCTTTTCAGGGTGCCATTTTTTTCCTTTTACTCCGACCAATTCTCCCTTGTCGCTTGACCCGCCACAGCCAACCAAAAGCGCCGAAATTACTGTAAATGCAATGAATTTCTTCATAAAAATTTGGGTTATGTATGTATTCATATTTAAAGGGCGTAAACGTATTTATTATTTTTCAAAAAAGCAATTAATTATTTGTAAAATTTCTTCTGACAGACCAAAATTAGCATTAAAATATCTCATAAAAAAATATTTTATCGATAAAGTGCAAAAAATACCGATAAAAAACACTTTTAGAATCTAATTGTAAGTTTTTTAATACTAAATATCCTTAAATTAAATATTCTAATACCGAATTTACCTACAAGATATTTTTTCGCTGCGCCTTCCACCATCGCTCAGGAACTTCCTGATTGCACGCCGCCAGATACTCCTCGTAAGAACACGGTAATAACGTGCTTTTTTTCAATTTATTATTCGATGCCGAAATAAATGGAATTTCGATCCACCAACGGTCAGTTTTGTTGCTTTTGTAAAAAACCAACTCTTCCTCATCGAGCGGTATAATGTACTTCAGGTAGTTTTCTTTACTTCCGAAAGGATATTCATGTGATCTGTAATGAAACCCTTCAATAAAGTACCAAATCACCTGAGCGATTAAAACCGCTTCCTGTTTTGATCCGTTGTGGTTGAAAATCCCGAAAAGCGACACTTTATCACTAATTCCCGAATATCTCGATAAAGCACAAATCTCTTTACCGTTGAAACCATTCGGAGTAAAAGTAGCAAAATTTCCTGAGTCAGATGACTTTACAGCCGTTAAATCAACGCAAACGATATCAGCATCCCTGAAAACCGGCTCCGAAATCGAAATATTATTGGATACATCCCCCAAACGATAGGCGTCAAAGAACAATTTTTCGATTAAATCGATCTCTTCCTGTGAATTAAAGTAGGTTTGGTAACCAATATTAGAATAATTGAACAAATTGTTCGGTTCGTCAACGATGATTTTCGTCAGATATGATGCCGATGAAATTCCGGAATCTTCTTTCCCGAAATCAAAGCGGCTGTCAATTGAAACCAGATTGACCATTTGTTCCAAAACATCATATGCGCGGTACAAAGCATAGGTCAAATCCTGGGAGCCACCGATAATTATTGGCACAATGCCATTTTTCAATAAACGAGCAATCACTTTTCGAACAGCGAAATAGGTATCTTCCAGCGAACTTCCCGGCAATATATCTCCAAGATCTGCAATTGAGATATGCCAATTTCCTGGAAACAATGAATAAAATTCCTTTCTGACATCTGTCAAATCGACTTCGGCATCACTTCCGGAACCCCGATTTTCCAGAACACCAATAATGGCAATTTTCACCTGATTCAAATCCGGGAATTCCTTATCCGAATGAAAGACCACTTTGCTTCCCAAATGCTGCGAAGACAAATCGTTTACAAAATCTATGATTTGAGAATCGACTGGTGCCAGAAAATCAAACTCCATTGCTTATTTCTTTTTTGCGGTTGCTGGTTTCTTTTTCGCGGCGGTTTTAGCTGCTGGTTTTTTAGCCGCAACTTTTTTAGCCGGTGTTTTTTTGGCGATCATTTCTTTGACTTCGTCCAATGTCAATTTGGCCGCATCAACATCTTTGCTGAGTTCGATCTTGATTTTCCCTTTCGTAACGACCGATCTCCCCCAACGCGCTTTCTCTACCAAAATGCCTTCGTCTTCCCAATGGTGCAAGACTTTGTCAATGTCTTTCTGGATTTTCTCCTCAATCAACGTTTCAATATCCGATTGCGACAAATTATCGAAATTGTATTTTTTGTTCACATTGATAAAAGTGCCGTTCCATTTGATAAACGGACCAAAGCGGCCCACACCTTTCTGAACGGGTTCATTTTTATAATGTGCGATCGGCGCGTCAGCTTTTGCTTTTTCGTCAATCAGTTCCTGCGCTCTTACCAAAGTCACATCCAAAGGTTCTTCGCCTTTTGGAAGCGAAATAAACGCGGTTCCGAAACGGATGTACGGGCCAAATCTTCCGATGCTCACTTCCACTTCTTCGCCTTGATACGTTCCCAGATTTTTTGGAAGCAAAAATAAATTCAACGCTTCTTCCAAAGAAATGTTTCCAATATTTTGTTCCGGACGCAAACTTGCAAAAATCTTGTCTTCATCTTCCGCTTCGCCAATTTGTGCCATCGGACCAAATTTTCCCAAACGAACACTCACCTGTCTCCCGGTTTTTGGATCTTTTCCTAAAATCCGCTCGCCACTTTCGCGTTCGGCATTGGCTTCAACTTCTTTTACGTTCGGATGAAAATGGCTGTAGAATTCCTGCATCATTTTCGCCCAGTTTACATTTCCTTCGGCGATTTCGTCAAAGTCCTGTTCTACTTTTGCGGTAAAATTGTAGTCTAATATGTTTTCGAAATTTTTTACAAGGAAATCGGTTACGATGGTTCCAATGTCGGTTGGCACCAATTTTCCTTTGTCAGAACCCGTATTTTCTTTCAATACTTTTTCGTCAAGTTTCCCCGATTTTAAAGTCAGCTGCGTATAATTGCGCTCTTGCCCTTCGAGATTTCCTTTTTCAACATAATTTCGGTTGATGATTGTAGAAATTGTCGGCGCATAGGTTGACGGACGGCCAATTCCAAGCTCTTCCAATTTCTTAACCAACGCCGCTTCGGTATATCTCGCCGACGGACGCGAATACCTTTCAGTCGCGGTAATGTAATGGTTTTGCAATTTTTCGTTGACTTTCATCGCCGGAAGCATGCCTTCCTGTTCTTCTTCCTCGTCGTCGTGGCCTTCGAGATACACTTTCAAGAAACCTTCAAAAAGCAATACTTCTCCCGTTGCAGTAAACAATTCGTTGTGGTTGTTTGCCTGGATTTTCACATTCGTCCGTTCCAATTCCGCATCGCTCATTTGCGAAGCCAATGTTCTTTTCCAGATCAGATCATACAAACGCGCCTGATCGCGGTCGATGTTCACGGTATGTCTTGACATATCCGTCGGACGAATTGCTTCGTGCGCTTCCTGTGCGCCTTTGCTTTTGGTCGTAAAGGTTCTTGGTTTCGAAAATTCTTTTCCGTAAGAATGAATGATTTCTGCCTGGGCCGCATTCATCGCTTCGTTTGACAAATTCACGCTGTCGGTTCTCATATAAGTAATGAGTCCGGCTTCGTATAAACGCTGTGCGAGCTGCATCGTAATTCCAACAGGAAGGTACAATTTACGCGCGGCTTCCTGTTGCAAAGTCGATGTTGTAAATGGCGCCGCAGGTGATTTTTTTGTCGGTTTGGTTTCAAGGTCCGATACCTTATATATAGAACCGATATTTTTCTGAAGAAAATCCTCGGCTTCTTTTTTCGTACTGAAATTTTTTGGAAGTTTGGCTTTGAAGGTTTTTCCGGCTTCATTTGCAAATTCAGCAACCACCGAATAAGAAGCGACCGCATTGAAATTCTGGATCTCGCGTTCCCTTTCTACGATCAAACGCACTGAAACCGATTGCACGCGCCCGGCCGATAATCCGCCTTTGATCTTTCTCCACAACACCGGCGACAATTCGTAACCTACTAAACGATCCAAAACGCGTCTTGCTTGTTGCGCATTGACTAAATTGTAATTGATTTCCCGTGGATTATCAATCGCTTTTAAAATCGCGGTTTTAGTGATTTCGTGAAAAACGATCCTTTTGGTTTTGGCTTTGTCGAGTTTTAATTCTTCCGCCAAATGCCACGAAATGGCTTCTCCTTCGCGGTCCTCATCACTTGCGAGCCAAACCATATCGGCATTTTTTGCAAGGGTTTTGAGTTTGCTGACCAACGCTTTTTTGTCGGGTGACACTTCGTATTTGGGCTTAAAGCCATTTTCGACGTCGACCCCGATTTCCTTCGACGGAAGATCGGCGATGTGCCCGTAACTGGACTCAACCTGATAATCACTTCCGAGGAATTTCTCTATTGTTTTTGCCTTTGCAGGCGACTCGACGATCACTAAATTCTTTGCCATAACCCTTTTTGTTTGGCGCAAAAGTATGTGATTTTTTTAAATATTGTTTTTTTTTATTTTGATCGGGTGGAATTTTGGATTTGGAAACGTTGGTTTTACACCTATTTATATATGCAAATATTTCAATGAACCATTACTTCACCATACTTTTATTTTAATTGGAGTTCAGTGAATTTCATTTAAGGAATTAAGGTTCATTAAGTTTCCGCAAAGTCTTAATTATCTTAATCCCATAATGGTTAAAAACTAAGCTTCAATTTGCTCCTATATTATTTTGAAACCGCGATGCCCTAGCCCCGATTGCAGTGAAAATCCTTTTTGCATAGTCCCGACGCTTCGGGACTACGCAAAAAGATTGTAACGAAAAGCGGGAATTAGCTCCCAAAAAAACTTTGTTAAACATCAACTGCCATCTTGTCAGATTTATCGAAATAAACTTATCTTTGCGTTTTGAATTTTACTTGCGAAAGCACCCAATGGAAAAGATTATTGAAGAAAACAAACAGGGAGAAAGCCTGGTTCTCGATCAAAAACCCGAAAACAAAAAGAAACTTTTTATAGAAAGTTATGGCTGTGCGATGAATTTTTCGGACAGTGAAGTCGTGGCTTCGATCCTGGCCGAAGGCGGTTACAATACGACAAATATCTTAGAAGAAGCCGATCTGGTTTTGGTCAATACGTGCTCTATTCGCGATAAGGCAGAGCAAACTGTTCGCAAAAGACTCGAAAAATACAACGCTGTCAAACGCACAGTAAACCCGAAAATGAAAGTCGGCGTCCTGGGTTGCATGGCCGAACGTTTGAAAAGCCAGTTCCTCGAACAGGAGAAAATCGTCGATCTTGTTGTTGGCCCTGATGCCTACAAGGATTTGCCGAATTTATTACAGGAAGTCGAGGCCGGAAACGACGCGATCAATGTCATTTTATCGAAAGAAGAAACCTATGGCGACATTGCGCCGGTGCGATTGATGAGCAACGGCATTACTGCTTTTGTATCGATTACACGCGGCTGCGACAACATGTGTACTTTTTGCGTGGTTCCGTTTACGCGTGGACGTGAAAGAAGCCGCGAACCGCAAAGCATTATGGATGAAATCAAGAATCTGTGGGAAAACGGGTTTAAGGAAATTACATTATTAGGTCAGAACGTCGACAGTTATTTGTGGTATGGCGGCGGATTGAAGAAAGATTTTATCAATGCATCGGAAATGGCGAAAGCGACAGCCGTTGGTTTTGATCACTTATTAGAAATGGTGGCTGTTGCGTATCCGAAAATGCGCATTCGGTTTTCGACTTCGAATCCGCAGGACATGCATGAAAGCGTATTGCATGTAATTGCGAAATACCCGAATATCTGCAAACACATTCATTTGCCGGTGCAATCGGGAAGTGACCGCATTTTGAAAGCGATGAACCGTTTGCACACGCGCCAGGAATACATGACTTTGATCGATAACATTCGGAGTATCATCCCTGAAGTCGAAATTACACAGGATATGATCGCCGGCTTTCCAACAGAAACAGAAGAAGACCACCACGATACTTTGAGTTTGATGGAACATGTAAAATACAATTTCGGTTATATGTATGCGTATTCTGAACGCCCGGGAACATTGGCCGGACGCAAAATGGACGACGATGTTCCGGAAGCAACAAAACTGCGCCGTTTGCAGGAAATTGTTGATTTGCAACGCAAACACAGCGGCGAAAGAACAAATTCGTATGTTGGAAAAACCATGGAAGTGCTGATCGAAAAAGCATCCAAAAAATCTGACAATGATTTGGCGGGAAGAAATTCACAGAGTATGATGGTTATTTTTCCACGCGAGAATTATAAAGTCGGCGAATTTGTGAATGTAAAAATTACAAGTTGTACGAGTGGCACTTTGATTGGAGAAGCCGTTGGATATAGCGAAATGAATTAAAAAAAATTAAAATGAACAACTTTACATATTGCTTTTTAATTTTTTTTTTCGCGAAATCCACCGCGCAAACTATTAGTTTCACTGACGTAAATTTCAAGAACAAATTGATCCAGTTGAACGTTGACATTAATGACGATGGGCAAATACAGTTTTATGAAGCACTAGCGGTAACGACCCTTAATTTAAGCGGCAGCGAAAATATTACTTCAATCAATGAAATCAGGTTTTTCCCAAATCTGACCTATTTAAATTGTACTAACACAAGAGTAACATCACTTCACCTAGCAAACATGCCTGTTTTAGAAACGTTGATATGCAGCGGATCGTACATGACATCACTTACTTTTGAAAATCTACCATCGCTGGCTACGATTGATTGCCATTTGAACAATATCGCTTCACTGAGTACTGCAGGATTAACGGCTTTAAAAAGTCTAGAATGCTTCTATAATGGCATGCATACCCTTGATGTAAGCCAGTCTCCAATTTTAGAAACCTTGTATTGTGAAGGAAATCAATTGGAGATTTTAGATCTTGCCAATTCGGATCAATTGCGGTTTTTACATTGCATCAACAACCGTATTAACACCTTAAATCTATCGGGAATGACCCGATTAGAAAGGCTTAACGTAGAATCAAACCAACTTACTGATTTAAATCTTGATGGGCTTGTGAGCCTACAACAGCTTTTCTGTGCAGGCAACCAACTTACAACACTGAATTTATCAAATTTATCGGCATTAGTCTATTTGGATTGTTCATCCAACAGATTGTCAGAATTAAACTTTCCATCAACAAATAATCTGCGGGATATCAATTGTAGTTATAATTTAATTTCCAATCTCGACAATCTTTCAGGCCTAAACAATCAATTGTCATTAAATTGCTCGCAAAATCTTTTAACATCTCTGGATGCATCTAACATGCCGAATCTTTGGGCTTTACATTGCAGCTTCAATGACATTAGTTTATTGAACTTTGACAGAGATTCCAATATACGGATCATATCGGCCGATAATAACCGGCTTACAAATCTGGATGTTTCGATGCTTTCAAATCTTCAATTCCTTGATCTCTCTAACAATTTATTGCAAACTTTGAATGTCAAAAATGGCTCGTTCGAAAACTTGGATCTAAGAAACAACTTGCAAATGCGATCTATTTGTGCCGACGAGAATCAATTGTTTTTGCTTAATGAATTGATTATTTCTTGGGAAATCCCAAATACCTCAATCACTTCAGACTGCAATACTTTAAACATGCAAAACTTTGATGTCGCAATTTCTTTATATCCAAATCCGGTTGACGGCAATCTTTTCTTTGATATCTCCGGCTGGGAAAAATTGAATCGTATCGAAGTATACGATGCAGTTGGAAACATTGTATTATCAACAACCTTTTACAATCCTGTGAATTTGAGCTGCCTAAAAACCGGAATTTATTTTTTACGCTTGTCTTCAAATGACAAAACTTTTACTCAAAAAATTATCAAAAAATAATATGGAAAGCGTACAAGCCATAAAACAACGATTTGAAATCATCGGGAACGACCCGAAACTCAACCGTGCGATTGAAAAAGCGATTCAGGTCGCACCGACAGATATTTCTGTTTTGGTCATCGGCGAAAGCGGTGTAGGGAAAGAAAGCATCCCGAAAATCATCCATTCGTTATCACACCGAAAACACGGAAAATACATCGCTGTAAACTGCGGCGCGATTCCCGAAGGAACGATTGACAGTGAATTGTTCGGACATGAAAAAGGTGCTTTTACCGGCGCAACAAACACGCGTGAAGGGTATTTTGAAGTGGCCAGCGGCGGAACAATTTTTTTGGATGAAGTGGGCGAATTGCCTTTAACGACGCAAGTTCGATTACTGCGTGTTTTAGAAAATGGCGAATTTATTAAGGTGGGTTCGAGCCAGGTTCAGAAAACGGATGTCCGGATTGTGGCTGCGACGAATGTAAATTTGTTCGATGCGATTGAAAAAGGAAAATTCCGTGAAGATCTGTATTACCGATTGAGCACCGTTGACATTATGTTGCCGCCGTTGCGCGAACGAAAAGATGATATCCATTTGTTGTTCCGGAAATTCGCGGCCGATTTTGCCCATAAATATAAAATGCCGCCATTAAAACTCGATGATAATGCGGTTTCGCTGTTGCAGAAATTTCGCTGGAGCGGAAACATCCGTCAATTGCGAAATGTAGCCGAACAATTGTCGGTTTTGGAAACAAGCCGCGATATTTCAGCAACAACTTTACAATCATATCTTCCGGTCGAAGGCAGCAATTTGCCGTCGGTCATTGGAAAAAAGAACGACAGCGATTTTTCTACCGAAAGGGAAATTTTGTACAAAGTACTTTTTGACATGAAAAGCGATTTGAACGATTTGAAAAAATTAACGCTCGAACTCATGAAAAACGGCGCTTCGAAAGTGCAGGAAACCAATCCAAACCTGATCCAGAAAATTTACGGATCGCATCCTGAAGACAGCGAAATTGATTTTGAAGAGCAGGACGAGATGTCGGTGATTCCCGTACACAATACGCAAATCGCAAACCTTCCGGCGAAAAAAGAAGACGATAATTATTCGTTTGCCGAAACCATTGAGGAAGAGGAAACGCTGCGACTCGAACAAAAAGAAATCGAAATGATCAAAAAATCATTAGAGAAAAACAAAGGAAAAAGGAAGGCTGCCGCGGATGAACTCGGAATTTCCGAACGCACGCTTTACAGGAAAATCAAACAGTTTGACTTGTAATTTTGGTCTTCATTTCAATAAAAACGATACTTTTGTCTTTCATGAAAAAAATAGCTTACACACTTGCGATTTTGGTTTTGCTAACATGCAACAGCTGTTCGGTATACAATTTTACCGGAACCGGGAAAATCGACGCCAAGACCTTTCAGGTGAATTATTTCCTGAATAATGCAGCGCTTGTGGAACCCGGAATTGACCGTACTTTCACGCTTGAATTGCAGGATCTGATCCAGAACCAAACCAATCTGAATCTTGTGAGCACCGGCGGCGACCTTGTTTACGAAGGTGAGATCACAGATTACCGGACATCGCCAATGACTGCGACCGCCGACCAGCGCGCCTTGCAGAACAGGCTGACCATTACCATAAATGTCAGGTTTACCAATAAAAACAAGGAAGAAGATGATTTTGAAAAGACATTTTCTTTTTTCTATGATTATTCAGGGGATTCGCTTCCCGTTGGTCCGCAACTCGCCACAGCGCTGGACGTGATTTTCGAAAGGATCACACAGGATATTTTTAATGCATCGCTGGCAAAGTGGTAAATTTTGAACTTGAATTGTTTATTCGTTAATTTGCTTTAAATTTTTCCGAAATCTTATATTTTGAACGTAACTGAATTTACCTATCTGATGAACAAACCCGATGCTGTCAACGACAAGCACACCGCGGTATTGGAGAAAATCGTGCAGGAATTTCCGTACTTTCAAAGCGCGAGGGCTTTGTATTTGAAAGGGCTTTACAACCAGAATAGTTTCAAATACAACCATGCGTTAAAGATCACAGCCGCGCATACCGTGGACCGAAGCATTCTGTTTGATTTCATTTCGTCGGAAAATTTTATCGCTGTCCAAAAAGAATTGTACGACCAGAAACTGGCGGAAATTTTAAACATTATCGTCAAAGACAGCGAAATCGTTACTGAAGAACCAAGACTTGAAGCCAGACCAAATACGATCGAACAATCGATACTGACTTCAATCAAAGAAGCCAACCCTGAGGAAGTGGTTTTGGAAGAAACGCCACAGGAAAGCATTTTATCTGATTCGGAACCTGAAATCGCGCAAAAGGAAGAAATTCAAACTCCGGAAGCGGTTTCAGAAGAAAAACTTGACATCGGAAAACCGCTGCCATTTACGCGAGATGAGAGACATTCGTTCCAGGAATGGTTGCAGATTTCGAAAATCAAACCCATTGTCCGTGAAGAAGAAATTATAAACGATACAAATTCCTCCGAAGAAGACTTGGAGAAACAAAAAAAAAATGAGCTAATCGATAAGTTTATAGAAGCAAGTCCGAAGATTCCTCCTGTAAAACACGACGCGCCACTTCCGCAAAGCATCATTTTTGAACCCAGCAAAGCCGACAATTCCTACCTGATGACCGAAACGCTGGCAAGGGTTTATCTGGAACAAAAGAAATATCAGAAAGCAATTCAGGCTTATGAAATATTAATTTTGAAATATCCGGAAAAAATTAGTTTCTTTGCAGACCGAATTTTAGATATCAAGAATTTACAACAAAATAATAAGTAACAATGACCACATTTTCAATTTTTTTAGTTTTAATAACTATTGTTTGTTTTCTTTTAATCGTAGTGATTATGGTTCAAAACCCTAAAGGCGGCGGTTTGTCTTCTTCATTAGGTGGTTCTCAGATGTTGGGTGGCGTACAAAAAACAACCGATTTCTTAGACAAAAGTACCTGGACATTAGGAACTGTATTGATCGTTTTAATCCTTTTGTCAAGCTTAAGCTTCACGGGATCATTAAGCGACAACGATTCTAAAATCATCGAAAACGTGAATACTTCTGCTCCTGCTCCAAAAACAGCAGCACCGGCGGCAGCAACTGAAAAACCAGCTGCTACTACAGCAGAACCTGTACAAGCCACTCCGGCTACCGAAGTGCCTGCGCAACCAGCAAAATAATTTTCATATTATCATATTCAAATGCCGGCAATTTCGCTGGCATTTTTTTTAGCCTGTAAATTTGTCAGCAAGAGTTCTAATGGCACAATTTCTGAAAAACACGAAATCGTTAAATTTAATTACATTATAAAAAAATAAAAACTATGGCTTTAAACATTAAACCACTTTCAGACCGCGTTCTCATTGAGCCTGTTGCTGCTGAAACCCAGACTGCTTCAGGCATTTTTATTCCTGACACTGCCAAAGAAAAACCACAAAAAGGAACTGTCGTTGCTGTTGGAAACGGAAACAAAGACCACGACATGACTGTCAAAGTAGGCGATTCTGTACTTTACGGAAAATATGCAGGTACCGAACTGAAACTGGAAGGAAAAGATTACCTGATCATGAGAGAAGACGATATTCTCGCCATCATCTAATCAAATAAAAATTTAAACAACAACATACAAAAAATGGCAAAAGATATAAAATTCGACATTGAAGCACGCGACGGTTTAAAACGCGGTGTAGATGCATTGGCAAATGCGGTAAAAGTAACCCTTGGACCTAAAGGCCGTAACGTAATCATCGGGAAATCTTTCGGTGGACCGAACGTAACAAAAGACGGTGTAACTGTCGCAAAAGAGATTGAATTGAAAGACCCGTTAGAAAACATGGGTGCTCAAATGGTTAAAGAAGTTGCTTCTAAAACCAACGATTTGGCCGGAGACGGAACAACAACTGCTACCGTTTTGGCGCAGGCAATTGTAAAAGAGGGTTTGAAAAACGTTGCGGCCGGAGCCAATCCAATGGATTTGAAACGCGGAATCGACAAAGCTGTTGAAGCGATTGTTGCCGATCTTGCCAAACAAGCCAAAGTAGTAGGAAGCGATTCTGAAAAAATCAAACAAATTGCTTCGATTTCTGCAAACAATGACGAAGTGATTGGCGAATTGATCGCTACGGCTTTTGCCAAAGTGGGAAAAGAAGGCGTCATCACTGTGGAAGAAGCCAAAGGAACGGACACTTATGTAGATGTTGTGGAAGGTATGCAATTTGACCGCGGTTATTTGTCTCCTTATTTCGTAACGAATCCTGAAAAAATGGAAGCGGAACTCGAAAATCCATACATCTTATTATACGACAAAAAAGTATCTTCCCTAAAAGAATTGCTTCCGGTTTTAGAGCCTGTAGCACAATCCGGAAAACCGTTATTGATCATCGCAGAAGATGTTGATGGAGAAGCTTTATCAACATTGGTGGTAAACAAATTGCGCGGCGCTTTGAAAATTGCTGCTGTAAAAGCGCCAGGTTTTGGTGACAGAAGAAAAGCAATGCTCGAAGACATCGCCATCTTAACCGGTGGAACTGTTATTTCTGAAGAAAGAGGTTACACACTTGAAGCCGCGACTTTAGACATGCTCGGAACAGCAAAACGCGTAACGATTGACAAAGACAATACGACTTTGGTAAGCGGAGCTGGTGAAGCAGATATGATCAAAAACCGTGTGAACCAAATCAAAGGCCAGATGGAAACCACAACATCTGACTACGATAAAGAAAAATTACAGGAGCGTTTGGCCAAATTGGCTGGCGGAGTTGCCGTACTTTACGTTGGTGCTGCTTCTGAAGTAGAGATGAAAGAGAAAAAAGACCGTGTAGACGATGCGTTACACGCGACCCGTGCCGCAGTTGAAGAAGGAATCGTTGCCGGTGGTGGTGTTGCCTTACTCAGAGCGAAAAATGCCCTGAAAGCCATCAAAGCCGACAATGCAGACGAAGCAACCGGAATCCAAATTGTTTCCCGTGCTGTGGAAGCGCCGTTGAGAACGATTGTTGAGAATGCCGGACTTGAAGGTTCTGTAGTCGTTGCAAAAGTATCTGAAGGTTCTGGGGATTTTGGTTACAACGCCAAAACTGACGAATACGTTGACATGCTTGCTGCAGGAATTATCGATCCTAAAAAAGTAACACGTGTGGCACTTGAAAACGCTGCTTCTGTTTCAGGAATGATCCTGACTACCGAATGTGCATTGGTTGAAATCAAAGAAGAAAATGCAGGCGGAAACCCAATGGGTGGCGGCATGCCGGGAATGATGTAATTGAAACATCAACAATAAATCTAAAACTGCCCGGAATTTATTTTTCGAGCAGTTTTTTTTTGCCAGAAAAGTATATCTTCGTCAAAAATATCGCAAAATGACAAGTTTCAGAATTTTATATTTCTTCGCCATCAATTTCATTATCAGCCTAGCTACAGCCCAAACCGGACTTTCCGAAAACCAGCAAAAAATAGCTAATTCCATTTCAGATTATTTCAGGCTTGACCGCGAAAACATCCATCTTCATTTAAATAAAACGACTTATCTCACGAATGAACAAATCTGGTTTAAAGGCTACATTATTGAAAAAAAGCACAAGCCTACCTTAAACACTTCGAACATTTTTATTTCATTGATCGACAGCAGCGGACAAAAAATAGCAACGCAACTCTATTATGCAGAAGGCAATTTGTTTGAAGGTCGGATGAAACTGAATAAGACAATGCATTCGGGAAAGTATTATCTGCAGGTTTACACTAATTTTATGAACAATTTTTCCGAAGACGAATCGTCCGTTTATGAAATTTCCATATTAAACCTTTACGATAAAAATCATAATTCAACGCCGGCTCCGGGACAATCAGCAAGCATCAATTTTTATCCCGAAAGCGGTGTTTTCCTAGAAGGCGCATCCAATACAATTGGTGTAAAAATTTCCGATTGCCTCGACAACGGAATTTCAGTACAAAACGCAGGAATTTTTGACGCTAAAGGAAACCTGGTGACTACATTTTCTACGGATCAATTTGGCTACGGAAAATTCGAAATTTATTCGGTAAAAGCTGAAAACTACAAAGCTGTTGCTACGTTTAACGGAACCAAAATTCAGGCATCGCTTCCATTACCATCTGCTTCCGGAATAGCTTTTTGCATCGACAATTACATTTTCCCTGAAAAAACCGTGATTAAGATTCGGACAAATGCAAAGACTCTTGAAAATATAAAAAACAAACCGTATAGCTTAGTTTTTCAACAGCACGAAAACACTATTTTCGCCGAGTTTTCATTGGCTGAAAATCAAATAGAACACAAATTTATTGTTTCCAGTTCACAATTCAATGAAGGAATTAACTCGGTTTTTTTATTGGATGAAAACTCCAAAAAAGTTGCTGAGCGTTTAATTTACAAACCAATGTCAACACCAAATGTAGCATCTGTGAAAACTGAAACAATTAAAAGTGATTCTATTAGAATTTCAGGCAATTCTAAAGTTCCGTTTGGCAACTTCAGCATTTCTGTTGTTCCGTCACAAACAGAGGCCGAAAACAATTTAAAAACCATTCAGGACAGGCTGGTATTCGACAATTATTTGATAAAGCCAGCAAGTCATTCTTTTTATTACCTGACGGATTTTACCAGAAAAAAGCATTACGAACTTGACAATTTTCTGTTGGCACAAAGACCAAAATACGATTGGAATGCGATCTCAGGCAATGCCGCGCCATTCGTCAAATTTGAATCAGACGCCGGACTTTCGGTAAAGGGAACGGTAAACACCGACGACTCGAAAGGAAAAATTTTTAAAATCAATATGAATTCGATTGGGTTGGGTTTGAATGAGTTTACCTCATTAAATGATCGAAACGAATTCGTATTTGAACATCTCCTCGGAATAGATTCTACCAAAATTTATTTTGTTGCAAAAGACAAAGCTGGCAAAAATCTCGACCATAAAATTGTATATCAAATCCAGAACAACACGAGGAAATTCCTGAAATCTTTCTCCGCATCAGAGCCATTCTGCGGTGAAAATGTCATTTCAGAAAAAAAACCAATCTTACTGCCGAGATTCGACAATGCGATTTTGCTCGACAGTATCAATGTTTTGTCAAAAAAGAACAGACTTGTCAATCAAAATCGATTGGGTAATGTTATGGCGAAAGCATTTAAAATTTCTGACCAAGACCGGAATTCCGGAATGGACCTTCTACGCTTTATTGGCAAAAACGGATATACTGTTAGTACGATCAGAGGCGAAATCAGAATTGAGGGCGCCTTTGACAATTCTTCATATAAAAATCAGGGTCCCGAAATTTTTATTGATGACATGCCTATTCCTTCTTATGATATATTATTTGGATATAGTCTTGATCAGGTAGATGAAATTTACATCAATAGACATAACAACGGTCCTAGAACCAGCGGTATCATTAAAATTTATACCAAAAAAAATTACGGTATTTTCAACAACAACATTTCAAGCAAATCTCCTCTTCTAATTTTAAAAAATGGCTTTCAACGTTATCAGCCTTATCAAAATCCAAAATACGATAGCATGCAGGACGAAGGTTTTAAGACACTGGGAACAATCGACTGGAAACCTTTTGTACCCACAGATGAAAATGGAAACTTTACTTTCACAATCCCAAATTTCTACCAGAAATCAATCAAAATCATAATTGAAGGCATGAGTGCCAATGGCGAAATGATCTCAGAGATAAAAACTTTAAATATTCCGTAACAAAAAATCCGAAGCTTTCACTTCGGATTTTTTATTATATAATGATATTTCTTATTTTTCTTCTTCGCCTTCTTCAGGATCCACTTGCTTTTTCGCAAATTTCAAAATTACCGGAAGCATCGTAATGACAACTAAAATAATAACGATCAATTCGATGTGTTCTTTGAGGTCAATTCCGTACGATTTCAAAAGAAATCCGTAAAGGTAATGTCCGGCGAAAATCAAACTGAATGACCATAAAAAAGAACTCAATACGTTGTAAAACATGAATTTCTTCTTTTCCATGTTCACGATTCCGGCAACAATAGGTGCAAACGTCCTGATAATCGGAATGAAACGCGCAAAGATGATCGCTCTTCCGCCGTGTTTTTCAAAGAAAACCTGCGATTGTACCAGGTATTTTTTCTTAAACCAGAAACTGTCCTGCTTATTGTACAGGTAATAACCGCTTTTTGAGCCGAACCAGTAACCAACGATATTTCCAACGATTCCGGCAATTGCTACAAGTGCAGACAGCAAAGTCACATTCAAGAAATCAGGCCCGATGACAAAAACATTTTCGATAAGTTCGCGGTTGTAAATTCCGGCAAGAAAAAGCAAACTGTCTCCTGGCAAAAAGAATCCGGCAAATAAACCTGTTTCGGCAAATACGATAAATAAAACGATATAAAGTCCGACTTTTATTCCATTGATGTCAAAATGAATGTAGAAAAGTGGGTCAATCAGGTTCTTCCAGTCAAAGTCGCTCATGCGTTGTTTTTTAGGCTATAAATATTCGTGCGTGAAAGTAAGAATAATTTACTTTAACACCAATTAATTAAGGCTTTTTTAGGTTTAATTTACGGTTTAGACTGCGTTCGTAAGCATCAATATTGCCATGACAATCATGATGCTGTTTTCGATAAAAGTGGCTTTGGTCATAGGCAGTTTTAGCGCTGTTCCAAGACAGGCGCATTGTATCGATTTTTTATCCAGCAATACTTTGGTTACGCCAATGGTTGTGACGCCCAAAATTACCAAAGTAGCGAACAACGCAATGTCAACCCGGAAACGCATCAAGAACATCAAACCCAACGTGGTCTCTATAAATGGATAAACCATCGCATAAACCGGGACTTTTCGCGCCAATGGATCATACATGCGGAAGGAATCCGGAAAACCTTTAAGGTCAAGCATCTTGAAAAAACTGAATACGATATAAAACAATCCCATGAAATCAAGCATAAATCCGTGGCTGCTAAACGGATTTCGGTTGAGTAAAACCGAAGCAACGATGATGTACCCGAAAATCAAAAACAACGGAAACAATTGCACCAATTCCGACTTTTGTTCGACTTCAACCGGCATCGAAAGCAAATCGTTTTTTTCATAAATAGCATATTTTTCGCCCAGCGCATTTTGAAAAGCAGCTGTCGAAATGTGTGTTTTCATTTCAATTTCGGCTTCAGCTTTTTCCAAATCTACTGTTGCTTTGATGACTCCGGGAATCCTGTTGAGCTTGTCGGTAACTCCGATCCTGCATCCATTACAGGTCATTCCGGTTATGTTGTAGACATGTTTCATTTTCTGTCGTATTGGCAACAGCTGTGCAGGTTCGCGTAATCTTTGTCGGTTGCTTTTGTCTCTTCGGTGTCGTGGCCGACTTTGGCGACTGCGTTTTTAACGTCGGCAACCGAAGTTTTTTCTTCATTTAAAATCAGGCTGAGTTTGTGGCTTTCCAAATCCCAAACCGCCGATTTTACACCTTCAACCGCATAAGCTGCTTTTTCAATACGTTTTTTGCACTGTTCGCAATTGCCGTTCACTTCAACCGTGTGTTTGGCGTTTTTACTTTTTTTATCCTGTGCTTGCGCCGAAAATCCAATTAGGGCAACAAGAATGATGATGATATTTTTCATTGTAAATTATTAATTGTTAATTATTCATTGTTAATTATCAACTGCCTTTTATTTAATTTTAAAACGCAGTCCTGCATAATACATTTGGCCAAAAATTGGCGCATAAACAACCGAAGTGTCGAAATATTGGCCAAACGGATCCGCACTTCCCAAAATGGCTTTATCCTGCGTATAATTCCCGATATTTTCTCCGCCAATATACATTTCAAAAGTAGATGAAAATGTGCGTGTAATTTGCAAATTCATCAAAGAAAAAGACGGCGAATAGTTTGAAAATCGTTCAGAAACCGGATTCGACAACGTGTTTGGCAGTTTTTGTTTTCCCATCCAATTGTACGTAAAATCAAATTTCCACTGCTTTCCTTTTTCAAGAATGTGCGTCTTGAATTCTGCGTTGGCAAAGAATCGGTGTTTCGCCTGTAACGGTCTTTCGGCAGCGCCGCTGAGATAATCGGTTTCGATGTCGTAATATTTGTAGGCTGTTCGCAAATTCAGGTGCGTCATGGGTTCGTAATTGAATTCGAGCTGCAAACTGTTGGCAAACGACTTTCCGTTTAAATTGTAAAACAAAACCTGCTGTGGCGACGCATACAAATCGACCACGGCCTGGTTCTGGAAATCAGTCCTGTAAAAATCGAAACCCGCATCGGCCGGACGCCCAAAGATTTGAAAACCCTGCACAAAACTCAAACCGTAATTCCAGGCAATTTCGGCATCCAATCCGTAGGTTTTTCCACTAGTATTCAAAATATCGAAAGCCCTGGAACTTGCAAAAAGCTGCTGGTTTTCGGCAAAAATATTTGCAGCCCGTTTTCCCCTTCCGGCAGATGCGCGAATGACGCCTTTTTCCCACGGATTGTATCTCAGATGCAATCGTGGCGTCACAAAAGTTCCGAGCCTGTTGTGGTGGTCGATTCGTCCGCCGGCGATCAGGCTGAAATTGTCGGTATTGTCGTACGTGTATTCGAAAAACGCACCAACAGAATTGTCAATACGGTCATATTCGCGAAAAATGTTCGGCACGCCCACAAATTCGTCGTAACGGTCGTATGTAAAATTCAATCCCGTCGAAAACTTATGCATCGTGTTGTTGATAATCGAATTAAAAATCAGGTTCGAGTAATAACTTTGCTGGGCGATGTCATATTGGTTCAAACCAAAATAAGAATCCTGTTTGTGGCTGTTGAACGCATTTTGAAAACCGATGCTTTGATACGGCATATCGGGAAAAACATAACCGAGTTTCGCTGAAACTTCTGCCCTTTCGGTATTGATTTCAGATCCCCAGAAATTTGTCGTGAGTTTGTCACGGTCTTTGTCGAAGTCGAGTTCGCCCGTTTGTTTGCGGTCGTTCATGTACCTGAAATTGATGAAACTCACCCAGCCATTCTTCGCATCTGTATATTGCCAGCGGTTCAGAAGGTTGATTTGTTTGGCCAACGGATTGTCGAGAAATCCGTCGTCATTCATGTCGTTTTTTGAAACCCGGGTGTTTCCGTGGACGAAAAGGCTCGTTGCCCATTTATCGGAAATTTTCTTATTGAAATGGGTATTGATTTCGAAACGCGAACCAGAATCGCCATATACATTTAAGAAAAACGGAATGTCATTTACAGGTTTGATAAGTTCGGTGTTGATTTGGCCCGAAATGCTTTCAAATCCGTTTACAACAGAACCCGCGCCTTTGGTAATCTGGATACTTTCAACCCAGGTTCCGGGCGTGAACGACAATCCATAAGCCTGAGACGCGCCGCGCACCGACGGAATATTCTCTTCTGTGATCATTAAATACGGACTCGTGAGTCCGAGCATTTTGATTTGTTTGGTTCCTGTTAATGCATCCGAAAAATTCACATCGATTGACGGATTGGTTTCGAAGCTTTCCGCAAGGTTGCAGCAGGCGGCTTTGAGCAGTTCTTTGCTTGTCATCACCGTTGTATTTGCCGTAGCGGAATACGATTTTTTGAGGCTTTTGCGGTTGTTTTCAATTTTGACGGTTTTTAAAGTATCCTGTGAAAAGGCGTAAAAACCAGACAAAAGCAACCCGGAAAGCAGTATTTTTTTTGTACTCATAATATGATATTAATGTTTAGGAATCTATCGCAAAAGCGAATTTTTCAAAACATTAAAATCAGGCGTAAAGGGTATATTGGCTGTACAGCTTGTAAAGTGGCGGCGCGTTTGCATCGCAGCAATAGGAAATAATTTGCTGTTTTTGTAAAACTGGAGCTTGTGAAAAAACTATTGGTTTCCAGAAATCAGGAACAAAAGGCGCGTCAATGTGGAATGAAAAACTTTTGACAACGACGTCTGATTTTTCTTTGACCTGAACCACTTTGTCTTTGCAGCAGCTCTTGCCTTCTTTGGCTTTAGCCGCACAACAGCCTTTTTTGGTTGGGATTTTCTGAACGTCGGACACATCCGAACTGTAGACTGAAGAAATTTTAGCGATTTGTCCGCCGCAATAATGCACGTTGAACGCCAATCCCATATTGGAAACCAATATCAGGAAAGACAGGAACAAACTGGTGCATTTGATTTTCATAACGCAAAAGTATTCAAAAAACCCAAAAGCGGTTCCTTATAAAATGTTATTTTTTCGAAACGGTTTTCTGAAAATAAAAAGCCGGAAGAAACAGCAACAGAAACAATGGCTGGATTAAAAACCTTCTGATGTAAAAAATTGCCATTTTGTTTTCCGGAAAAAATTGCAACACCGAAAAAAGCGCCACGATCAGGAAAACGAAAAAAATCAAGTATAAAAAACCGGCAAATTTAGTGAGTTCAAAATCTTTAAAAAACGTATAGATGATTCCGAGTGAAAAAACGGTATTCAGTAAGTATCTAAACAACAATCCTGAAAACAGGTAAAAACTGTTGAAATTCGGCAACGGCAAATTGGCATAACTCAGGTGAAAATAATCCAGAAACGGATCGTAAAATAACACATTTTCAAAAGCGCGCACCAAAATAAGCAGCAACACAAAAAGCGCAAAAAAGAGCACTTTTAATTTATTGTTCCGGAGTTGTTTCAGCATACAATGAAAATTTATTGACCCAAATAATCCACAAAATAAAAACCACGCCGTAAATAAACAACGGAAAAATCACGCCATGAAGCACATGTTCATACGCCGGAAAATGGAATAACAAATAACCCAAAATCGCAATTCTTGAAATATTTAAAAAATGAATCAATACGCTTCCAAAAAAGATAAAGCCAATCGTATGTTTCAGTTTTCCCGTAAAAGCCACGACAAAAGATATAAAAAGAATGATGACACTCAGCGCGTTGCAGCCTTCTACAATCCGGGCGATGTATTTTTGGTTGTAGATGAGTTTCATTCCGGCTTCGGTCAAATTGGGCATGACCCAGGCTTCGGCGTGAAAAAACTGCAGTAAAGTTTCAGTTTGGCGCGCGACAAAAATGGTAAAAGTATCGGTTTCAAAAGCCGCGAAATCGAATTGTCCGAGATACCATTGGTACAAAAACGTCAATAGTAAATAAGTCAGCAGAAATTTCCCTAGAAATAACAGAAACGGCTTGTATATGATCAGGTATTTTTTCAATCGCAGATTTTTAACAAATTTATGTAATTTTGACTTTCTTTAATTAAATACTTTTGTATAAAAAAAATTAAGCCATGACATTAGAGGAATTACAAATTAAAGTTCAGGATATTTTACGCCACAAAAATGCACTCAGGGAAGAAAAATTGCTGCAGGTTTGCCATCTTCTGCGTGACAATATCGATTATTATGACTGGGTTGGTTTTTATTTCCGAAACGGTGAAAAAGAAGAATTATTGCTCGGACCTTACGCGGGCGAACCTACGGATCATACCGTAATTCCGTTTGGAAAAGGCATTTGCGGCCAGGTTGCGGTTTCAAACCAAAACTTTGTCGTTCCAGACGTGCACGCGCAGGACAATTATATTGCGTGTTCGATGACTGTAAAATCTGAAATTGTGGTTCCGTTGTTTGTGAATGGCGAAAACATCGGCCAAATCGACATCGACTCTGAAATCCTTGACGCTTTTACCGAAGCCGATGAACGTTTCCTGGAATTTGTGAATGCTGAGATTGCAAAGTTGTTTTAGGAGCTGATTCGCGCTTTCCGCCTTTATCTTTTCTGCCTTCGTTCCTCAGTCAAAAAAGGATACCGGCTATAAATGCGCAGCATTCACTGAACTCTAAAAAATCAAATAAAAAAAAGAAGTGAAGTAATCGCGGCTAGGGCGTTTTCATCCACAAGACAATTTTTTAAAAACATCGGTTAACGGTTTCCAAAAAACTTGCATTTCCAAAAAATAAATTTACCTTTGCACACGAATTGGAAAAACTCCCATTCATACATAATAATCATTTAAATAATATTAGCATGTACTTAACTAAAGAAGTAAAGGAACAAATTTTTGCAAAACACGGAGGTGCTGCAGCCAACACAGGTTCTGCTGAAGGACAAATCGCATTATTCACACACAGAATTTCGCACCTTACAGAGCACTTGAAAAAAAATCGCCACGATTACAACACAGAGCGTTCACTCGTTTTGTTAGTAGGTAAAAGAAGATCGCTACTTGACTACCTCAAGAAAAAAGAGATCAACAGATACCGTGAGATTATCAAAGAATTGAATATCAGAAAATAATTCAATATTTAAAGAGGTGCCAGCGCGCCTCTTTTTGTTTTATAGCATTTAAGCTTATTTAGGATTCTGAAAATCAGGATCGGCGTACAGAAAAAAAAGTTTGGTTTTTCATTGGGTTTTAGTCAATAACTACACAACAACAACACAACTAAGACCCATTGTTTAACTAAGAGAATTAAATTTTATGATTCCACAATTATTTGTAGAAAGCATCGATTTAGGTGATGGCAGAAACATCACAATCGAGACAGGACGTTTGGCGAAACAAGCCGATGGTTCTGTAGTAGTAAGAATTGGAAAAACTGTAATATTAGGTACAGTTGTTTCCGCAAGAAAAGCAAGCCCGGGAATCGACTTTTTACCGTTAACGGTAGATTACCGCGAGAAATTTGCAGCAGCAGGCCGTTTTCCTGGTGGTTTCTTCAAAAGAGAAGCACGTCCAAGCGACAACGAAGTATTGACAATGAGATTGGTAGACCGCGTTTTGCGTCCGCTTTTCCCAAACGATTACCACGCTGAAGTGCAGGTGATGATCCAATTGATGTCACACGACGAAGATGTAATGCCCGATGCATTGGCAGGTTTAGCCGCTTCGGCAGCTTTAGCCTTGTCTGACATTCCGTTTGAAACGTTGATTTCAGAAGCAAGAGTAGGAAGAATTGACGGAAAATTCATCATCAATCCAAGTCGTGCCCAATTGGAATTGTCGGATATCGACATGATGATTGGTGCTTCCACCGATTCTATCGCGATGGTGGAAGGCGAAATGAAAGAAATTTCTGAAGCTGAAATGGTTGAAGCCATTAAATTCGCACACGAACACATCAAAAACCAAATCGCGGCGCAAGAGCGTTTGCAAGCTGCTTTCGGTAAAAAAGAAGTGCGCACTTACGAGCAGGAAAAATCGGATGAGACGATCCATGCTAAAGTAAAGGCTGCGGCTTACGATAAAATTTACGCGATTGCAAGCAAAGGTTCTGCGAAACACGAACGTTCTGCCTCATTTGACGCTGTAAAAGAAGAAGTGAAAGCTTTGTTTACAGAAGAAGAACTGATTGAAAACGGCGATCTTGTTTCTAAATATTTCAAAGATGTGAATAAAGAAGCTGTCCGTAACGTTACCTTGGATTTAGGCACGCGTTTAGACGGAAGAAAAACTACTGAAATCAGACCAATCTGGTGCGAAGTGGATTATTTGCCATCGGTTCACGGTTCTGCATTGTTTACCCGTGGAGAAACTCAGGCATTGGCTACAGCGACTTTGGGAACTTCAAGAGAAGCCAACCAGATCGATTCGCCATCTGAACAAGGAGAAGAAAAATTCTACTTACATTATAATTTCCCACCATTTTCGACTGGAGAAGCACGTCCGTTGAGAGGTACTTCAAGAAGAGAAGTTGGTCACGGAAACCTGGCGCAACGTGCGTTGAAAAATATGATCCCAGCAGAAAATCCATACACGATCCGTGTCGTTTCTGAAGTATTGGAATCAAACGGTTCGTCTTCTATGGCGACGGTTTGTGCCGGAACTTTGGCTTTGATGGACGCTGGCGTTCAGATGATCCGCCCGGTTTCGGGAATTGCAATGGGATTGATTACCGATGGTGATCGTTTCGCGGTATTGTCTGATATTTTAGGTGACGAAGATCACTTGGGTGACATGGACTTTAAAGTAACCGGAACTTCTGAAGGAATTACCGCTTGCCAAATGGACATCAAGATCGACGGATTGAAATATGAAATCATGGAGCAGGCGTTGGCCCAGGCGCGTGATGGCCGTTTGCACATCCTTGGAAAACTGATCGAAACATTAGAAAGCCCAAGAACGGATGTAAAAGCACACGCTCCGAAAATCATCATGAGAACCATCCCTGGTGCTTTCATTGGTGCGCTTATCGGACCTGGAGGAAAAGTGATCCAGGAATTGCAAAAAGCTACGGGAACTACAATCGTGATCAACGAAGTAAACGAAGAAGGCGTGGTGGAAATCCTTGGAACAGATCCGGACGGAATCGCAGCAGTATTGGCGAAAATCGACTCTTTGATTTTCAAACCGGTAGTTGGTGAAACGTACGACGTGAAAGTCATTAAGATGCTTGACTTTGGTGCAGTTGTAGAATATTTACAAGCGCCGGGCGCTGAAGTATTGCTTCACGTATCTGAACTCGATTGGGCACGTACAGAAAATGTTTCTGACGTAGTTAATATGGGCGACGAATTCCAAGTGAAATATTTGGGAATCGATCCAAAAACCAGAAAAGAAAAAGTGTCGAGAAAAGCGTTGATGCCAAGACCTCCAAGAGACGAAAATGCTCCAAGAGAAGATCGTGGCCCACGCCCGGAAAGACGTGACGACCGTGGTCCAAGAAGAGATGATCGTCGCGATGACAGAGGTCCGCGTCCGGAAAGAAGAGACGAAAATAAAGACAAACCACAAGAGTAATCTTTATTGATTAATAGCAGAAACCCTGGCAAATGCCGGGGTTTTTCGTTTATGTTAAAACATATAATATCGGAAAGATTTACAATTTGGTGTAAGATTTTTTCTATCTTTAGAAACTGTAACAAAATCGCATTTTGTCGACTCACTTATGAAATTCTTTATATGAGGACATTTTTCCCAATGATTATCTTTGCCTGTGCGGTATTTCAAAATGCCAATAGCCAATCCATTCAGAAGATTTCCGACACATTTGACAATTCGGTTGGATTGCATAACCTCGGAATCAATAACGGAACCGTACATCTGAACACCGACCAATCCCAAAACAAAACGCACCGCTATTACCAGTCTGATAAATACCTGGCAGGAAGCGTGTATTACGATGGTCAATATTACGACAATATCAATCTTAAATATGACATTGACAGGGACATCATTGTAGCAAAAGTGGCCGGCGAATACAACAATACCGGAATTAACCTGATTACTGCAAAAACAGCTTCGTTCCAGATTGGAAATAAAGATTTCATCAATTTATATTACCAAAACCCACATACTCCTGAATCTTTAAAAGGTTTTTATGAACTTGTAACTTATAAAAATGACCTTAAATTATACATTAAAAATCATAAAAGCAGGATTAATATTTTGAATGAGAAAGGACAATTTACCAATTTCGAAACTTCAGATTCCTTTGTGCTTTTTTATAAAAACAATTATTTCCAGGTTCGCTCCCAAAATAGTTTCATAGATATTTTTCCAAAATTGGAAGATAAAATTAAAAATTTCTACCAATCGGGGCGCGATCTTGAAAAATCTGATCAGAAACAATTTGTGAAAAATTTATTACAGTACATTGGAACATTTCCTGAAACAGAAATAAAATAATGAAGAAAATTTTACTGCTTTTATTACTTGTATTTCAATCGGCTTTCCCGCAGGAAGGCGATCCGAAAATTACCGTTTCTTTTCAAAATGCAAACCGTCTTACGGCCATCCAGGAAATTGAAAAAAAATGCAATTGCCGTTTTTATTTTGATCCCGAATGGTTTAAAAAAGAGGAAACGCTTTTTTCTGCAGATTTCAAAGATGCCGATTTAAAAGACGTGCTTGAAAAAATTTTCGACAATACAACGATCAATTATTTTGTGGATGGAAACAGGGTTATCCTTACCAACAACAGCATCATTTACAGCAAACTTCCGGAAGACTATTTCGGAACGGCGAAGCAGGAAGCTGCAACCGAGACAGAAAAGCCGGTGTTCCAACAGCAATTTGATTCCATAGGCAGCACGTCTAAAAAAGTCAATCCTATTGCGTTTATCGGAAAGGAAAGTAATAAAACCAGCAGCAAAATTTACACTCTTTCCGGCTACATCAAAGACAGTAAGACCGGCGAAGGGATCGCAAACATCAACGTCAGGGTTAAAGGCAAAAACAGCAGCACAATTACTGACAATAATGGTTTTTACAGCCTGCAATTGCCTACGGGAATCAATACGATCGAAACTGAATCTGTAAACCACAAAAAATCGGTTCGTAAAATAGTTGTGTACAGCAATGGAAAATTAGATCTGGGTATTGAGGAAAAAATCAACCAGCTTGATGAAGTCAATATCAAAAGCAGGAAAAATCAGGCCGTTCGGACTGCGGTAACCGGCGTAACGACAATCGATGCGGAAGGAATCAAGAACATTCCGCTTATCTTTGGGGAACGCGACATTTTGAGGGTTGCCACTGCCATTCCGGGAATCAAGACAGCCGGGGAAGGTTCGGCAGGATTCAATGTCCGTGGCGGAAAAGAAGATCAGAATTTATTCCTGCTCGATAATGCACAATTATACAATCCGTCGCACTTTTTCGGATTTTTCTCAGCATTGAATCCGTTTACAACAAAGAAAGTCGACATTTATAAAGGCAGCATTCCGGCGGAATTTGGCGGCAGATTGTCATCTGTTTTCGACATCAGCACAAAAAATGGCGACTTTGACAAGTTTACCGGAGAAGGCGGAATTGGCCCTGTAACCAGCAATTTGAGTCTTAGTACGCCAATCGTAAAAGGAAAATCGAGTTTGCTTTTTGGCGGAAGGGCAACTTATTCAGACTGGATTCTTAAAAGCCTTGATGACGAAGCTTTAAAAAACAGCCAGGCCGAATTTTACGATGGCATTGTCAAATACGCGCACAAAATCAACGACAACAACAATCTGGAAGCGACGGTTTATTACAGCCGCGACGCGTTCAGCATCAGTTCGGATTCCTTATTCAAATACAGCAACAGACTGGTTTCGCTAAAATGGGAACACAATTTCAACGCGAAAAATAAAGGCGAACTCGACATCACAAACACCGAGTATAAATTTGGCATCAACTACGACAATACCGACGGCTTGAATTCATTCAATTCAGGATACAAAATCAATGAAACGCAGGCTATGTTAAAAATGGAGTACCTGCTCAACAAACAGCACCGCATTTCTTACGGGCTTTCTGCCAAACATTATGGTGTTGATCCTGGTTATCTGAACCCAAAAGATCCTGCTTCGCCGATTGTTTCTGTTGCCATTCCTAAAGAAAAAGCGCTGGAGTCTGCTTTATATGTTTCAGACACTTACAAATTCAACGAAAAATTATTGATCGACGCCGGATTCCGGTATTCATTTTATGCCGCACTCGGCGCATCTGAACAGCGAATTTACCAGGACGGACTTCCATTAAGCGATGCGACGGTAACGTCTGTGAAAAGCTTCAAAAGCAACGAAACCATCAAATCTTATGGCGGGTTTGAACCCAGGATCGCGGCGCGTTATTTCCTGGCGGAAGATTTTTCGGTCAAAGCGGGATACGACAAAACATACCAATACATTCATTTGCTTTCCAGCAATACGACACAGGCGCCAACGGATACCTGGAAATTATCCGACCTGAATGTAAAACCACAAAGTTCACAGCAGTTTTCCGTTGGTTTTTACAAAAATCTGAAAGACGACATGTACGAATTGAGTCTCGAAGGTTATTTCAAAAAATCGGAGAACATTCTCGATTATAAAGTAGGCGCACAATTGGCCCAAAACGAAAATGTAGAAACCGAATTGCTGCAGGGAAATGGCAAAGCATACGGTGTTGAATTTCTCATCAAAAAACAACTCGGCCGATTGAATGGCTGGCTTGGTTATACTTATTCGCGAACGCTGATCAGGCTTGACAGCCAATTCAACGAAGAAAAAGTCAACAACGGCAAATATTTTGCGTCCAATTTTGACAAACCTCATGATGTGAGCGCGGTTTTAAATTACAAATTCACCAAACGTTACAGCCTTTCGACAAATTTTGTGTACCAAACCGGAAGACCGATCACCTATCCTATCGGAAAATACGTTTACGGAAACGCTGAATACACTTTATACAGTGACAGAAATAAATTCAGAATCCCCGATTATTACCGTTTGGATATTGGACTCAATATTGAAGGAAATCATAAAATTAAAAAACTGGCACACAGTTTCTGGAACATTTCCGTTTATAATGTGTTGGGCAGAAACAATCCGTATTCTGTTTATTTCATCACCGATGAAGGAAAAATCAAGGCTTACAAAACTTCGATCTTTTCGATTCCTGTCCCAACGATCACCTACAATTTTAAGTTTTAAACGATGAAAAAGACAATTTTTTACAGATTGAGTTTCTTGCTGATTTCTTGTCTGCTGGCTGTTGGCTGTACCGAACAATACGCGATTCAAACCAATACTTTTGAAGATGCTTTAGTTGTGGAAGCGACGATTACGAACGAGCTGAAACACCAGAAAATCCGGATTTCCCGGACTTTTAAATTTGAAGATGAAGCGCCAATTTTTGAATCCGGTGCCAATGTTTACATGACTGATGACACCGGGCAAAATTATGAATTCGTTCAGGATTCCGAAAATTACGTTTCCGTAAATGCATTTCAGGCCGAGCCAGGAAAGACGTACCGGTTGAACATTACCACAGCTGATGGAAAATCGTACCATTCAGATGGCCAAAAACTAACAACAGTAAATGAAATTCAGGATTTAACTGCCTCGGTGGCAACAAAAGACGGGCAACGCGGTGTGCAGATAAACGCCAGCAGTTTTGACCCTTCAAATACTTCAAAATTCTACCGTTACGAGTATGAAGAAACGTACAAAATTGTAACTCCTGCCTGGTCAGACCTAAATCTGGTATTAATTCCACCTCCAATACCCGGCCCGCACAGCAGCTACGGCGTTGAGTTGGTTCCGCGACCGAATCTCGACAGCAAAATTTGTTACGGAACCAAAGCTTCCGACGACATCATCCTCACAGACACAAATGATAAAGGAGAAGATCGTGTTGACTATACGGTAAGGTTTATCAGCAATCAAAACTACATCATCTCACATCGTTACAGCATACTCGTTCGACAATATGTCCAGAATCTTGCGGCATACACGTATTACAAAACTTTAAAGCAACTGGCGGGTTCTGGTGGAAATATATTTTCGCAAAACCAACCAGGATTTTTTTATGGAAACATTAAATCAGCAACAAATCCCGATGAAAAGGTCATTGGTTTTTTCGACGTCTCTTCGGTATCTTCCAAAAGAATCTTCTTCAATTATAGTGATTTATTTCCCGGCGAACCTTTACCGCCATATGTAGTTGAATGCAACATTCAAAATTTCAACTTTTGCTTTGCGCCAACAAATGAATGCAGTGGCGGAGCATTGGTTTCAGGCCTGTTGATGAATTCGTTTTTATACTTTAGCGGTTCACACCCATTGTATTCGATGGTTGCTCCGGAATGTGGCGACTGTACGCGATTTGCCTCTAACGTAATACCACCATTTTGGGAATGAGAAAATATACTTTAATAATCGTCTTTATTCTTTTGGGAAATTGTGGGTTTTCTCAAAATTTAACTATGGGGAGTTTGCCTTCAGAACGGCTTTTTGTGAGTACGAACGCTACCTCATTTATTACCGGTGAAACGCTGCATTACAAATTGTATTTTTGGAATTCCGAAACTGGGAACAAAAGTGCGATCAGTGCTGTTGCGTATATTGAACTGGTTGATAGCAATAAAAAAATCGTGTCCCGCCAAAAAGCAAGCCAGACGAATCAAACTGCCGCAGGTGATATTTTTATTCCGTCAACGCTAACTACCGGAAATTATAAATTGATTGCCTATACAAACTGGATGCTTAATGAATCGAGACAGAATTTTTCCGAATGTGACGTTACAATCATAAATCCGTTTACTAGGACCGACGTTTCAAAAAACTTCATAAACGACACTTTAAAAACAAAAATCCGTCAGTATCCTCCAGCGCAAGAGGCAAATGTTTTCAAGACAAACAAAAAAGCCTACTCGACACGCGATAAAGTCGAGCTCGAATTGCCGCTGTTATCAGGGAATTTCGTGCTGTCTGTTCGAAAAAAAAGTTCCGTGTTTGAAACCATTACGAAAAATCCGAAACAATTCCTCGAAGAATTTCCTAAAAATCCGATAGCTTTTCAGCACGCTTTTTCAACAATTCCTGAAATCAGAGGCGAGTTGATTTCGGGAAAAATTACACCAAAAAGTCCTGAAAATGTCAATAACAGGATTGTTGCATTAAGCGTTCTGGGGAAAAACCCGGCATTTAAATTGGTTGAAACGAACGCTGAAGGAAAGTTTACCTTTATCCTTGACCAGAATCCGGGATCTCAGGATGTCGTAGTCCAGATTTTAGATGATAACCGAAATAACCTCGAATTTACCCTTGACAAGCCAGTTGAAGCAAATTTATCTGCATTGGTTTTTCCGACAGAAATAAAAATTGGCATTCAAGACAAAGAATCGATTGAGCAAAGATCTATCGCAAGCCAAATTGAAAATGCTTATTACAACTTAAAAAAAGACAGTATTCAACAAACTGCGCCAGCATTGCCTTTTTATAATGTTGCTGAAAAAGTCTATGTACTTGATGATTTTACAAGATTTTTGACGATTCGGGAAACAATAACCGAAATTCTAAAAGAGGTTGATTATAAGAAAACACGTAAAGGCTACACTGTTTTCCTTCGAAAATATATGGCTACTTCCGCTGTTTATGGACCTCCGTTAGTTTTAGTTGACGGTTTGCCAATATTCGATCTGAACGAACTTTTCGATTTTCCTGCAGCAGGGATTTACAAAGTTGAAATTGTAAATGATCCATACATTTACGGGCCGAAAACATTCAGTGGCATCATCCACTTCATTACAAAAAACAATGATTTTGAACTGAAGACAAATGCAGGTTACATTAAAAAAATAAATTTTACAAGACCGTCTTCACAAAAAATTCATTGGAGTCCCGATTACGCCGCCAACAAAAACAGCCGCATTCCGGATTACAGACAGCAATTGTTATGGATTCCCGAATTGCAACTTTCGGGCAAACCACAAACAGTTTCATTTTATACTTCTGACACGGCCGGCGAATATGAAATTATATTGGAAGGTTTCGACAGCGATGGCAAACCGCTGTATCAAAAAGATTACATCAGCGTGAATTAAGATTTCAACAAGCCTCGATTTAGAATCAAGGCTTTTTTTTTCATACTGAAAGCAACCTTTTCAAAATTTTCGGACTATGGATTGTAACCAATTTAAAAAACCCGACGATGCAACACAAAGACCACTTTCGAAACGTATTGCTTTTTCTTATTATGATATTTGCCATCAGCTGTAACGATTATGATTATCCCTTGATTGGATCGCATGATACCAGCCAAAATTTCAAAAAAGATTCGGAAATTTTCCGGCTTCTTTCGCAAGTCACTACTGACACCGGAAACCTCTCTCAGGACATCGTGTGCATTGATTTTATATATCCTGTAAATTTGTTGATTTACGATGAAAATTTACAGCCCGTTGGCGAAGAAGTCATCTCAGGAGACTCAGAGTTCAGCACCTTTCTTGGCGGACTTCAGGAAACCCAGTCATTGAGCATCAGCTATCCCATTACAACGACGCTATCCGACGGCTCGATATTTTCCGTTCAAACGAACGCCGAACTCAAACTTGCCATCGAAAGCTGTTCTACAGAGGATATCATAACTTATTATAATGGTTTGTTTGGCGGAAATTCGGGTAGTCCAACAAAATGCATCTGGAACGTTGCTTATGAAGAAAATGGGAACAACACTTACGCGGGTGGTGTTTTTGAAACCAATACCGACGGCTCACTGCAATTAATATTCAACAATACCACTTATGAAGGAACTTGGAATTTCCTTTACATCAATAACGAATTCCACATGAACATCAACCTTGAAGGAATTTCTGACGTGGCAACCGACTGGAATATCGATCGGGAAGTGCGTTACAGTGGTGACAAAATTGAAATCTTGGATTCGGATGGTAATTACGTACTCAAACAATCGTGTGAAAATACAGCCGTGTATCAAATTGGACAAACTGGCCCAAGCAACGGAATCATTTTTTACGACAAGGGCGTTTACAGTAATGGCTGGCGTTACATCGAGGCATCGGTTGCAGATCTTGAAGCCTACGATTGGGGTTGTATGGGTTCGATCATACAAACGTCGGAAAGCAACGAAATTGGAAAAGGATTGGCCAACAGCATTGCAATTGCAAATTTTCATGACCATTTGGAGAATTTTTATTTGAATCCTGCTGTGTGCAATCCATTGAACAACGGTACAGTTGCAGCGAAAAAAGCTTTATTGCTTCCAGGCGGTTGGTTTTTACCGAGCAAAGATGAGTTGCTGTTGATGTATGAAAATTTACACCTGAATGCGCTTGGAGATTTTAGCGCTTCAATTTATTGGTCTTCAACGGCAGCCGATGGCCAACATGCAAAAGCAGTAAATTTTGGCTCCGGAAGCATCGAAATTATTACAAAAATTTCGCAACCTGATGTAAAAACAAGAGCTGTCCGTTATTTTTAAACACATTTATCCAATTAGAACATTGGGTTATAAAATCAAAAAAACGCTCCTTGAGTTTAGAAAATATCATAAAAGGTTGTCAGAAGCAAAACCGAAAAGCACAGGAAAAATTATACAACTTGTATAAAAACGTGCTTTTTATGTTATGCCTGAAATATTGCGCAAATGAAGCTGAAGCTGAAGACAATCTTCACAATGCTTTCATTGAAATTTTCACCAACATCAAAAAATTCAATAATGAAGGCTCATTTGAAGGCTGGATGAAACGCATCACCATCAACAAAGCGATCGACAGTTATAAAAAGACATTTCAACTGTTGCCTGTCAAAGACGATTTTTTTCAGGACACTTCGATTGATGAAACCGATTTGAACTTTCCTTTGGAAACATTACTGACCATGATTCAGGAACTTCCCAACCAATACCGTTTGGTTTTCTGCCTTTACGAGCTCGACGATTATTCCCATCAGGAAATAGCTGCGATGCTCCATATTTCTGAAGGTTCGTCAAAATCCAATTTACACCGTGCGAAAGTGATCTTAAAAGAAAAGATTACCAAAAACTCATACCTTAATTGTACTGCAAACAATGGCAAATAAACAAGACATCGGTTCTGTTTTTAAAGAAAAGTTATCCGGCATGGAAAAACTTCCCGACCACAAAGTCTGGGCTGGCATCAATGCCGATATGGAAAAAAGAAGAAAAAAGAGAATCGGATTTTATTATTTTTCAATTGCTGTCATTTTGGGATTAATCGCTTTGACAATTGCCTCGCGCAAATCTTTTTCCGAAGACGACAAAAGCGTCGATAACGAACCTGTAGCCAATGAAATTGAAAATACTTTGGTCCGTGAAGCCAATTCCGAAACAAAAACCGATACCATTTTCAAAAACAAAAAAACCAAACGTACAAAAATGTCTGTCAGCAAAAAGCTTATTCGCTCTGATGCCGACACCGATGAGTACGAAATTGTTACCCGCTATAAAGTAATTGTAAAAAAAGAACGGACAACGACTGTAAAAACAACTAAAAAAACGGAAACCAAAATCACTGGTACTTCGAAGAAAACAAAAGAATCTACCATTGTAAAAAAACCGCCTATTTTAAAATCTGGTGTCAAGGGTAAAACTTACTTCAGAAAAAAAGTAAAAACTTCAAAAGCCGCATCTCGAAGAATAAGTAAAAGTCGTGTAAAAAAATACAGTAGTAAAAAATCAAGCGATCTCATTTTTGAAAAAAATAACGATTCAAAACCCTCAAATGAAGTTTCAAATTCGGAAGTAACATCAGTAACATCATCAGACCTCGAAGACAACTCCGGAGAAATACCACTGCTCATTATCAGCGATTCCATCAAAAAAAATGATTCGATCAAAAATGACCGCAAGAAAAAGACTTTAAAAGAGCATAAAGAAAGAATACCGCAAACGGAGGAAAAACACGATAAAGTTTTCTTTTCTGTTTACGCAGGGCCAAATTATTACAATTCGTTTTCAAAATCATCGCCAATCATTAAAAATGGAGATGATTTTGAAAAAAAGCAAACACTCAACTTTATTTACGGATTGAACGTGCGAATGATGCTGAGTGAAAATTTTGGCTTTCGCGCCGGAATTGCAGAAACGACTGTGAAATTCTCGACCGAAATCTCAAACCCTGGAACGAACTCTTGGGCATTGGCAAACACCAATGTAAATCCGGAAAACGGAATCGACCGCGAAACTTTCAATGCCAATTTCACAGGTGCAGAAAAAATTGAATTGTTCCAAAAACTCGATTATATCGAAATTCCTATCGAAGCTTATGTTGCGATCGAAAAAAAACGTCAGATCGGCATCGATGCATTCGCGGGATTCAGCACTTTCTTGCTGACTTCAAATACCGTTTCCGCAAGAGCTCCGTCAAAACGAACACTCGCTCTCAGTGAGGCAAAAAACGTCAAAAATATCAGCACATCTTTGAATATTGGCGTTTTATTTTACTACAGCCTCAATCCAAAATTCGACGTCAATGTATCGCCCGTTTTTAAATATGCACTCGGTGCCTTTAGCGATAGCAATTTCAATCCGTTTTTCCTCTCTTTACAAGCCGGAATAACTTACAAACCATAAAAAATCCCGGTCTGGCCGGGATTTCTTTTTTACACTTTTTTCAATAAAATTTTCTCCTGCGTAAACTGATACGCCGCGTCCAGAAATTGCACCATTTTTGGCCAGTTGCTGTTGGGTTCAAAATAGTTTTTATACGATTTAGTTGTTTTGATCACCAGTTTGTTACCATTGATTTTTGCTTCGCTGATAAAATTTCCGGTTTCATTTTCAACTTTTTTATTTAATTTTTCGATTCCGGAAACCGCATATCCTGCTGGAATTTCAAAAGCAATCTCATTTTCAAACATTCGCGGAAATGCCATATAAACATTGTTCTTACGCTCTTTTTCTTTTTTGTCGATTTCGACCTGTGACGTGATCAGCTTGCCGATTTCGATGATGTAATTTTCGCCCGCTTTTTTGATCAGGTTGTTTTTGATCACGAAATTTTCTTCGTAAACCAACGGCACTTTGCTGCCAAATCGGCCGGTGCTTTTAATTGCAAGCGAGTGATCATCAACCTCAAAACCAAATTCTTCTGAAGCCGCTTTTTTAAAATTATCTTTTTGTTTATCCTTTTGTTTGTTGACCAATGCTTCAAATTCTTTAGAATATTGCGCTTTCTTCTTCTCGTTTTTCACGCGGTCCATCAGCGATTCAGTTCCGTATTTTTCGTAATCTTCGTTGACATAATTGTAGAACTCGAGTTTATCCGACTGTTCCGATTCTTTAAAATGACCAACCAGCGACGATTCGCGAACAACTTTTAATGACGAAAAATCGCTGTCGACCGAAAGCGCAATCGTGTTTTTCGACAAATTGTCTTTTGCTGTTGTCGAAGGCAAAGTGATATTTTCCGAATCGGTGATTTTTTTCCTTTTCGTTACTTTCAGCGCATACGCTTCGGTATTTTCGAGGTTGTAATTAAATTGGTCGGCACTTGTAAATGGCGTAAAATATTGCAGGTAAACCGGTTTTTCGGTGTTCACTTTCAGCAACAGCGTCACATTTTTTTCGATCAGCAAATCTTTGATCGGGCCATTGTTGCGGTCGGTGCCGATGATGACTTCATAATCAATTTTATTGTCTTTCAGAAAAGCCATGAAGTAATTGATAAATTCGGTTTCATTGTTGATGAAAATCGGATTTTTATACATTTCGAGTGTGTAAAAAATCTTCGCATCATTGACAATCAGCGCTTCAAAATATTTCGTGAAAAAGGCGTGGCGCGCAAAATAATAAACCTCACGGACTTTCTCCTCATCACTTGCAAACGTTTTTCCTTTCAGGAATTTTTCGACTTCGGCAAGATGTCCGAATGGACGGAATTTATCGAAATAATAATTGAAAACGTCTTCTTTAGAAACTGTTTTTTTAATGACGCTTTCTTTTTCCGACAGAAAAGCTTTGGCCTGGTTTTCAAATTTGGAAGAACGCGCAAAAAATACCTGAAATTTATAACAAGGCAATTCGGCCAACGGATAAAACCAACGCGGAAAATCGTTTTTCGGAATGTCTTTCGCTTCGAGTTCATATTTGCGGTCATCGCCTTTATCAACCGTTTGTTTGAGTTCTGGCGCGCCGTTATACGTATTGAAATTGATAAAGAAATCATTTTCGGTTTCAAATTGCAGCTTCAGTTCCATTGTTGGATATACATCGCCAAGTGTCGCTTCTACAGGTTCAAAACCGACTTCAAAATACGATTTGAAAGGTTCGACCATATAGTAATAATAGTCGATCACGTCGCCAATTTCAAGATTCGCAATCGCAATTTTGTTTTCTGAATCGACTTTTTTGGAATCTTTATCTACGTCAATATCGATTTCTTTTCCGTTTGGCTTGACAATTTTTACGCCAACGGTCGTTGTTCCTTTTTTGTACGAAAATCCCTTATTCGTATTAAATTTCTCACGAAATGAAAACTCAGAAAATTCTTTTACAGCCGCGGCATCCAACAATTTAATGCGTTTTCTGACCGCCGAAGTATATGTGACGCTTTTGCCGAATTTGTGGAAATTGTAAAATTCGTTTTTGTAAATGATGACCGCCGATTCGTTTTTCCATTTGTCCGGAATTGAATTGGCTTTGCTGAAAGCATCGTTCTTTCCCCAGAAAAAATCCTTGACTTCAGCTTTGTTTTTCTCCTGAGCCGAAACGATTCCGACGGTAAATAGTAAAATGGCGAGTAAAATTTTTCTCATAAATAGGGTTTAAATTTGTTTGGTTAGGATGATTTGCTGGTTATAAATGCTGTTCAGGTTCTTAACGACCGAATTCCATTTGGCCGTTTGCTGGGATTTGATCACACCGTTTTTAAAAATGAACGACTTTTTGTAAACAATTTCTTTAGCTGTTTGTTCGAACGTAACTGAAACATCAAAGTCTTTTTCGCTGATCAAAAGATTTTCCGGAAGTTTTGAAACTTTATATCCATCAGGAATGGCGAGTGTTACAGCCGAATCGTAATCGGTTTTGTAACCAAATTCATAATCGGATTTACGGTCTTTGAGTTCGAAATTCTTGTACTCGTTCATGTATTCCAGATCGATGTAAATTTCGTTGTCAAATCCCGACACTTTATTATTGATGTCAATATCATAGTCAATCGTCAGTTTATTGTCACGGTTGTTCAGGTCAGAAGTTTTGATGCCGCTCACATGCAAATTCTTGTCGTTTTTGGACAAATAATATTCCAGCGCATCATTTTTTTTGTCGTTTCGCAGGTTGTTGTAGATGTAAAGAAATTCAGACCTGCTTTCTCCACTGTAACTTTTCGAACAGCTTCCCTTGAGCGCATCGTCGCCAATCGACAAACTGGCCGTATAGGTTTCTTTGTTAAAAGTGGCTCCAATGGTCGGGATTTTTTCGATAATGAACGTGTCACCGTTTTCGATCATCGCTTCCTTATTCTGGATTCTTTCGGCATATTCGCCAAACGAATTGAATTTTTCGGTTCCGTCAAGGAAATATTTCTTGCCATTGTGCAACAACGTACAAATCATGTGGTTGTCTACTGCGAGCGACGGCGTGGTGTAATCATACGAAATGTGTTTGGTGCCAATCCACGTCAGCCGCGCGTCAAATCCGGCAACTTTTAGCATTTGTTTGGTCAGGTTTGCCATTCCTTTGCAGTCGCCGTATCGCTTCTGAAAAACATGATCCGATTCGTCAGGTTTAAAACCTGCAATTCCGTCTTCGAAAGCGATGTATCGGATGTTGTCCTGAACCCAATAATAAATATTTTTGATCTTCTCTTCATCATTTTTGGCGTTCGCAGTCAGCTCTTTCACCTTTTCCTGAAGCGCTGCAGGATCGTCTTTCATTTGGTCAACCAATGATTTATACCAATGATACAAATCGGCTGCCGAATTGAAAAGCGTCGTCTGTTTGTCCTTATTTTTAAAAGATTTTGCGACCAATATGAGATGCGGATACATGTAACTTTTGCCCGGCGCATTTTCTTCCTTATTATATCCAGGCACATTTTCAAGCGTGTAAGTGTAAGTTACCGAATTGTTTTTCGGATCTTGTTTTGTGGATTTTACGATATTTTGACCTTCAAAGTTAAATTCCCGAAGTTCAAGATTGAGCCAGTTTGGAACCGTAACGGCGATTTCTTTTTTAAGCACCGGATATTCCTCCGTAAAATATAAAGACGTGAAATATTTTATGTCTTCGTAATTTTTCTCAAGGGCGAAATTATACGTATAACCCTGAACCGGAAAGTCGATGTCCATGTATTTCACGCGCGCATCGTTGTAGAACAAATCGCGGTCTTTGTAAAATTCGTCCTTTACGACAAAATAAGCGCTTTTGTCGTTTCTATATTTCAGATTAAAAGTTTCAATTTTCGATTCACTGTCGTAAAACTCGTATTTCCGAATGTCAGCGCGGTGGTTGATGTTGATCAGAACCTCGTCAATTTTGTTGTTTACAGTCACTTTCGTCGCGTCACGATTCAAGCCAAAACTGACATTTTCCTTACTCTGGAGCAATACGACATCGTCTTTAGGATAACTTTCGCGGATTTTTTGGGCAGTTGAAATATTTTCTGGCGTGGGATCGATATTTTTTTGGGCCGCCGCCGATGCCGAAATCAGCAACAGCATCAATATATTACGTAGGTTCATCAAAAATTTAATTTGGCGAAATATAATAAAAAGTTACGCAAACGAACTTAAAAATAATCTGTAATAAAATAAATTTCGTATATTTTGTAACTTTTCGAACCTTCATTACGTACAAGCCCCGGACACTTTAAAAATAAGGAGACAAAAAAACATGAGACAACTTAAAATTACCAAGCAGGTAACCAACAGGGAAACTGCTTCACTAGACAAATATCTGCAAGAAATTGGAAAAGTTGACCTTATTACCGCTGACGAAGAGGTAGAATTAGCACAAAAAATCAAAGCCGGAGACCAGAGAGCACTCGAAAAATTGACAAAAGCCAATTTGCGTTTCGTAGTTTCCGTTGCCAAACAATACCAAAACCAGGGACTAACACTTCCCGATTTGATCAATGAAGGAAATTTAGGACTCATCAAAGCGGCACAACGTTTCGATGAAACCCGTGGTTTCAAATTCATTTCTTACGCCGTTTGGTGGATTCGCCAGTCGATTTTACAGGCTTTGGCAGAACAATCGCGTATCGTTCGTCTTCCGTTAAATAAAATTGGTTCGATCAACAAGATCAACAAAATGTATGCGTTGCTCGAGCAATCTAACGAGCGTCCGCCTTCTGCAGAAGAAATCGCAAAAGAACTGGACATGACCGTAAATGACGTGAAAGAGTCCATGAAAAACTCCGGACGTCACTTGTCAATGGATGCGCCGCTTGTTGAAGGAGAAGATTCCAATCTTTACGACGTATTGCGTTCAGGAGAATCTCCAAATCCGGACCGCGAATTGATCCACGAATCTTTGCGTACCGAGATCGAGCGTTCATTAGAAACTTTGACACCGAGAGAAGCAGACGTGGTACGTTTGTATTTCGGATTGGGCGACCAGCATCCAATGACTTTGGAAGAAATTGGTGAAACTTTTGACCTTACAAGAGAACGCGTGCGCCAGATCAAAGAAAAAGCGATCAGAAGGTTGAAACACACTTCGAGAAGCAAAATCTTAAAAACCTATTTAGGCTAATAAAATACCACATCATTAAAATTTTTATTTTAATTTACCGCAACAACAGTCTGATTAACTGTTCGTTTTTTGATTGATGATTGAAACTCCGGCTGATTACCGGAGTTTTGTTTTTTTATAAAGTTTCGTTTTTCGCAAATTCGAAATCTTAAATCTTAAATAATTTGGGCGTTGCCTTCGGCCAGGCTTTTCGTTGCAATCTTTTTATTGCCGCAATATTTTCTTTTCCATTAACAAATTTCTAGGCAATAAAAAGGATTTCCACTGCAATCCTTAACGCGGACGACCAACTTTAAAATTCACTATTCAAAGTTCCAGATTCAACATTCAAAAAATAACGGAATGTTTATATTTGTACTTCAATCAAAAATGTTGAATATCGATTAACGACTATTGAACTTCGAACAACCACCAACATGAAAAACACACTTATCGCTCCATCCATACTCGCCGCCGATTTTGCAAACCTGCAGCGCGACATCGAAATGATCAACAACAGTGACGCCGACTGGTTTCACATCGACATTATGGACGGTGTTTTTGTACCCAACATTTCTTTCGGAATGCCGGTGCTCGAAGCGATCACCAAACACACCAAAAAACCGATCGACATGCACTTGATGATCATCGATCCGGACCGATATATTAAAACTTTTGCAGATCTTGGCGCGAACCATCTTACGGTTCATTACGAAGCCTGCACGCATTTGCACCGCACTTTGCAAGCAATCAAAGCCGAAGGCATGTTGGCCGGAGTCGCGATCAATCCGCATACAAGCGTGACGCTTCTGGAAGATATCATTAAAGACATTGACATTGTTTGCATGATGAGTGTCAATCCAGGTTTCGGCGGACAATCATTCATTGAACACACGTATAAGAAAATCAGACAGCTGAAGGAAATTATCACCAGAAACAATGCATCAACACTAATCGAAATTGACGGCGGCGTGACTTCTAAAAATGCCGCTCAGCTTGTCGAAGCCGGAGCCGATGTACTCGTAGCAGGAAATTTTGTATTTAAGTCGGAAAATCCTTTACAAACAATCACCAACCTGAAGTCGGTCGCGAGTTTGCAATCCTAATTACAAATCGTCAAACATTGATTTTTGCGCCGGCTGCTTTACCGGAACCGGAAGTGTGGTTCCAAAAGCCGCATTCAGCTTTCTGATGAAATATTCCGCAAGCAAAGGCGATTCGAGTTCGGTATTCTGATGCACGAAAAAGTATAGTTTCTGCAAGCCTTCACTGCGCCATTTTTCAATACGTTCAATCCAGTCATCAAGCCTTTGAATATCCGACGGATGATTGGCACCAACATACCGTATAAACGCGATCGGACTCGTTAATCGCATATGCAGCATGTCGCGGCGTCCGGCCGTATCGACGATAATGTTCGCCATTTGGTGTTTTTCAAGCAAATCACAATATTCCTGCAGGACTTTTTCGTTGCTAAACCACTCGGCGTTGCGTACTTCTACGCCAAGCGGAATGCCTTTTGGGAATTCGTCAAGCACAATTTTGAGTCGTTCAAAATCTTTCGGGCCAAAATTGTCGTGCAGTTGCAAAAATGCCATTCCGAGTTTGTCCTCAAAATTGCTGATCGCGTTGCAGAAATTTTCAACCGGCTCTTTGACGTTTATTAGTCGTTTGAAATGGCTGATCGTATTGGTGAGTTTCGGAAAAAATTTAAAATCGTCCGGTGTTTTGTCGCGCCAGGTTACAATTTGCTGCCAGCTCGGCATTCCGTAGAAAGTTGCGTTGAGTTCGATTGAATTAAACTGGGTGGAATAATACGTCAATTCGTCTTTGGTTCCGCGCGGGTAAAATCCTTTGAGTTCGGTACGGTTCCATTTGGCACAACCAACGGAGGCTTCAAACGGCGCATCATTTTTATACTTTTCAAGAACCATTTTCGTTTGCAGAGCATCGGGCGGCAATTTAAAATCGACAGCTCCGGGATCAATTACTTTTCCAAATTGCATGAAATACTTTTTACTTAAAGGTAATTAATTCCGTTCAATCGAAATGAAGTTTTGGAAAAACATACACATAAAAAAACCATCCTGAAAAGATGGTTTTTTTATATCGTGACCGCGAGAGGACTGGCTATGCCTTTCCTCCAAAGCTCCGCTTTGAAAAAGCAAAACCTAAAAAACGAATTGAAAGCACACTTTCTTTCGTTTTTTAGGTTTTCTTTTATTCGTGACCGCGAGAGGACTCGAACCTCCATCATCAGAACCGGAATCTGACATTCTATCCGTTGAACTACGCAGCCGATTTATTTAAGATTTTTGATTTAAGATTTCCGAAATCTAATTCAAATTCTTAATTCTTTAAGCCAATAATTTTTTTACAATCGTGGAAATGGTTTTTCCTTCTGCCGTGCCACCGAGTTGTGCGCTGGCCAATCCCATCACTTTTCCCATCGATGCTATTCCGGATGCGCCGGTTTCTGCGATGATTTTAGCGATGACCGCTTCTACTTCGGCTTCGCTGAGTTGCGCAGGAAGGAATTTTTCAATGACGGCAATCTGTGCCAATTCGGGTTCGGCGAGATCGGGACGGTTTTGTTCGGTAAAGATGCGCGCGCTTTCTTTACGCGTTTTTACCAAGCGTTGCAGCAATTTGATTTCTTCATCCTCTGAGATTTCTTCTTTAGAACCCGAAGCCGTTTGCGCGAGTAACAATTCTGATTTTATGGAACGAAGCGATTCAAGCGCTACGGTATCTTTGGCTTTCATGGCGGTTTTGAGTTCGTCCATGATTTGTGTTTGTAAACCCATTTCTTTTAATAAATAATGAATAATTAACAATGAATAATCGCTTACTGATTGCTGAATTGTGTTACGATCTCCGCCCCGGATGGAAGCGGAAAGCCTTTTGAGGCGAAAATGTATTTTTTCTAAAACCGGAAACGCAAATCCCGAAACTTCGGGAGAAGCGCTTTACTGTTTTTAAGAAAAAAACATTTTTGGCCAAAAGCTTGAAGCGGACAGCCGGATAAAGGCCCAAGTCGTTTTCAAATCGCGAGCGAAGTTAAAAAAAATAACCCGGAATTCATAATGATTTCCGGGTTATTCAGATTGAGTTTGAGTTAGCTAATCTACGTTGTCATGCAGGAAAGAATTGTTGGAACGCAACTGAATGTCGTCGTTGCTGTCCATTCCCAATGAGGTTCGTGATTTATTGTTATCGGCTGGTTTGCCGGAAATGTCTATTCCAAGTCTTTTATAAGCAGGCTCTTTTTCAAATTCGTCCATTCTCGAAGGATTGTTGTGGAATTTGTAATTGAACTCTTTCAATTTTCTTCTTCTTTCGTCTGCGCGGAATTTCAGCGTCTCTTCAATCGACATTTCCATTGGGGAAACCTCTTCAAAAGCTGGCGAAAAATTAGACTGCGGCTGTACTTTCATTGTAATTTTCAACTCTTCCGGAACCGTTTCAACTGGCGCAGCGGCTGCAACCGGTTTCGAATTCAGCAAGTCGTTTTCAACTTCCATATATTCTTCGAGCGAATATTTGATGATGCCATTTTCGTTCAGCTCTGTCATTGGAACCACTTGCACCGCCTGGTTGACAACGATATTTTTGGTTTCGTTTGAGAGTTCGAAAAGGATTTTGCTTTCGTCTGCTTTTGGCTCTTCTGTTTTTGCAATTGGAAGGTCGAATGAAAAAGCCACCTGTTCGATTTCTTTAGCAACAAAAGTTTCTACCGGTTTGATTTCTTTTACATCAAAAATTGTCGGTTCGTTTACTTCAAAATGCATTTCCCTTTCCGGAGAAACGATTTCGAACGTTACGTCTAAACTTTTGATGAATTCAGAAATGACGATCAATTCGTTTTCATTGATTTCCGGCTGTGCGTAAACTGGCGCTGCAACAGCAACCGGCTCGGCAACGAACGCTTGAGGCGCTTCTTCTTCGATCAGTTCAAAAACGATTTTTTCCTCGTTATTTACCGGAGTATCAATGTTTAAATTGAATACTTCAAGATTTTTTTTTGTCAGGTCGTGAACGAATTTCTGCTCACCGTCAAGCGAGTGGATAATTTTTTTTGGCTCGTTGTTTACGATCTCGTTTTGTTGTTCCACGTTAAATCCCGTCGCGATAATCGTAACTGCGATCGCATCGCCAAGCGTTTCGTCTTCACCAACACCCATAATGATGTTTGCGTTGTGTCCGGCTTCCGACTGGATGTGGTCGTTAATTTCGCCGATTTCATCAATCGTGATTTCATTGGTCCCTGAAACGATAAGCAACAATACGTTTTTGGCACCTGTAATTTTGTTGTCATTCAATAAAGGCGAATCGAGTGCGGATACGATCGCTTCTTTGGCACGGTTGTCACCGATAGCCGTTGAAGATCCCATGATCGCCGTTCCGCTGTTTGACAACACGGTTTTCGCATCTTTTAAATCGATATTCTGCGTGTAGTGGTGCGTGATGACTTCTGCAATTCCGCGTGAAGCGGTAGCCAACACTTCATCTGCTTTAGAGAAACCGGCTTTAAAACCGAGGTTTCCGTAAACTTCACGGAGTTTGTTGTTGTTGATCACAATCAAAGAATCGACTTGTTTTCTCAAACGATCGACTCCTTGCAAAGCTTGTTCCTGACGTACTTTCCCCTCAAACTGAAACGGAATGGTCACGATACCAACAGTTAAAATGTCTCTTTCTTTAGCCAATTGCGCGATAACAGGAGCAGCTCCGGTTCCGGTTCCGCCGCCCATTCCGGCAGTGATGAAGACCATTTTGGTATTGGTGTCAAGCATTTTTTCAATTTCGGCAATACTTTCGATCGCAGATTGCTGCCCAACTTCAGGATTTGCACCAGCGCCCAATCCTTCTGTCAAATGCATACCCAACTGAATTTTGTTAGGCACTGAACTATTTTGCAGGGCTTGAGAATCGGTATTACAAACGATGAAATCCACCCCTTTGATTCCCTGCTTAAACATGTGGTTGATCGCGTTGCTTCCGCCGCCGCCGACACCGATTACTTTGATTACATTTGATTGGTTTTTTGGTAAATCAAATGAAATACTTCCAAAATCTGAGTTGCTTGTCATAATATTTGGTTTTTGTTCTTATTATTTGTGAGGGCTGGGGCCTACTCTGCGTTATCTAAAAAATCTTTAATCTTGTCTACATACTTGTCGAAGAACGATCTTCTGATCTTAGCCTCCGTCGATTCGGGTTTTTGGATCGTATCTACTGAACGCACATGAGATTGTACGTGTGACACGGTTTCCAACTCCGCTTCTATTGGCGTTTCTTCCACAATTTCTATTCTCTCTACAATTCTTTCCCTTTGGAAGGTCACTTTTTCAGGAACAACGGTCGTCTCAAATTTGATGGCACTTTGCGTTTTATTCTGAATGCTGTTCATCACCAATCCAACTGCGGTTGCATACAACGGGCTTGAGATTTCTTCGTCAGAATTGCCGGCTAAATGTTCGTTCGGATAACCGATCCTGGTATCCATTCCGGTGATGTATTCCACCAATTGTTTGATGTGTTTCAAATTGGCGCCGCCGCCTGTCAAAACGATTCCGGCGATCAATTTCTTGCGCGGATCTTCGTGTCCGTACGCTTTCACTTCTGCAAAAACCTGCTCGATGATTTCGACCACACGTGCGTGGATGATTTTCGATAGGTTTTTCAACGAAATTTCCTTTGGTTCTCTTCCGCGTAAGCCCGGAATCGACACGATTTCGTTGTCTTTATTTTCGCCCGGCCAGGCCGATCCGAATTTTACTTTTAAAAGTTCTGCCTGTTTTTCGATGATCGAACAACCTTCTTTGATGTCATCTGTAATGACGTTTCCTCCGAAAGGAATTACTGCCGTGTGGCGAATGATACCGTCTTTGAAAATCGCCAGATCCGTAGTTCCGCCACCAATATCAATCAGTGCGACTCCGGCTTCTTTCTCTTCCTGGCTCAGTACTGCATCGGCTGAAGCCAATGGTTCTAAGGTCAGTCCCGACAATTCGATTCCTGAACTCTGCACACATCTTCCGACATTTCTGATGGAAGAAGCCTGACCAACAACCACGTGGAAACTGCTTTCCAAACGTCCGCCGTACATTCCGATCGGTTCTTTGATGTCTGATTGCCCGTCGATTTTAAATTCCTGTGGCAATACGTGGATGATTTCCTCACCTGGAAGCATCGCCAGTTTGTGCACCTGGTTGATCAGCAAATCGATGTCTTTTCCGCCAATCACTTCCTCTGCATTGCCGCGGCTGATGTAATCGCTGTGCTGGATGCTGCGGATGTGTTGCCCGGCAATCCCAACAACGACGTCTTTGATTTTGTAGCCCGAATTGTTTTCCGCCTCAAGGATCGCTTGCTGAATCGAATGGATCGTTTGCGTAATATTATTTACTACGCCACGCGCCACGCCCAGACTTTTGGATTTTCCAACGCCTAAAATTTCAAGTTTCCCGTATTCATTTTTCTTGCCGATCATGGCGACAATTTTGGTTGTCCCAATGTCTAAACCTACTGCAATGTTTTCTTTTTCCATAACCTTTTATTTAGTGCAAACCACCTGCTGCGTAAACTTCAGATTTATATTTTTATACCTGTACAACGAACTGTCTAAAACTGCTTTCTGGAAAAACGCTTTGTAATTGCTGAATTTCCTTTCGACATTGATCGTTTTACCGAAATCAATCTCATAATTAAAATCACGGCTCAACATTTTTAGGCTGCCGTTTGGCAAAACCTGAATGCCGATGATGTTTTTTTTCAAAAATTCATCGTCGTAAACGAAGCGCAAAAGCTTGTCTATATCGGCCTTATTCTTATCGTCAATTTGTCCTGAAACCAATGGAACTCTTGCCGTAAACTCGTCTGAAAGCGGCATTTCATTTCCCTGATAGTCAACATAAAAAGAACCGTTTTCGTCAAAAATCCTGGCAATAGGCGTTTTTTGTTTCACCACAGCTTTTAGGATACCATCAATACTCACAGAAACTTCCGATTTCTCAATCATTGGGTTTTTGTTGATGGATTTTTCCAACTTGTTCAAATCTACCCCAACTTTTTCAATGGTTTTTGCATCGGTTTTATTTTCTATTAACAATTTATTAACCGATTCCTGGCGGATAAACGGATTGGTATCATCTGTAAAAACGACCACCGATTTTGTCAGTTTCCGATGCGCATTTCGATGCGAAGTGAACGAATACAGGAACACTACTAACGCAAACATTAGGATTAATCTGATATTTGTCCAGTTAAAAATTTTCATCTTCTTGTTCATATTTCATTTTTAATTTCGACTTCGTGATCTGCAATTCTTGATAACTTTTTTTCTCAGATTTTAAGCTGCTGAAAATGCGTCTTTTCACAAAAGCGATTCCTTAATCGACTTCACCATTTCACCGATGTCGCCCGCGCCGATTGTGACGATTATTTTCGCATCGCTTGCTTTTATCTGCGCAATTAAATCCTCTTTTGAAACCAGTTTTTTGTTCTGATTGGTCATTTTGTCCAACAGCCATTGCGACGTGATGCCTTCCATTGGCAGTTCGCGCGCCGGATAAATATCCATTAAAATCACTTCGCTAAATTGTGACAAACTTTTCGCAAAATCATCCGCAAAATCTTTCGTTCTGCTGAACAAATGCGGCTGGAAAATCGCAAGTACTTTTTGGTTCGGATACAATTCTGAAACCGCTTGAAAAACCGCGTTTATTTCGGTTGGATGGTGCGCATAATCGTCGATATAAACCAATTCATCGGTCTTGATCTGATATGAAAAACGGCGTTTGATTCCCCTAAATGACATTAAAGCTTTAGCGATGTCTTCAGTTGGGGAACCAAAAGTTTTCGCCATCGCTAAAGCCATTAATGCATTGGTTAAATTGTGTGTTCCAGGCAATCCGAAACGCAAATCTTTAATCGTTTCTGTCGGCGTTTGCACATCAAAAACATATTGTGAATTTTCTATTCGGATGTTGAACGCTTTAAATTTTGCGTCCTCATTCACCGCGACCGTAATTCCGTTTAACGGCAATCCTTTTGCAATGAATAATTTATTTGGATCTTCGACCTTTAGCGCAAATTCCTCAAATGATTTTTCGATCGCTGCCGAATCTCCGTAAATATCCAAATGATCGGCATCCATTGAAGTCACGCAAGCAATATCGGGATGCAAATGCAGGAATGAGCGGTCGAATTCATCAGCTTCAACAACAGTAAACGTTTTGCCGCTGCCAATTAAATTGGAATTGTAATTTTCTACGATGCCGCCAACGAAAGCAGTGACATCGACACCACATTCGTATAAAATATGGCCAAGAATACTCGATGTTGTTGTCTTGCCGTGCGTTCCGGCAACGGCGAAACAAAACGTATCGCGTGTAATGATTCCGAGCACTTCTGCCCTTTTTTTAATGTGATAATTGCGTTCGAGAAAATAATGCCACTCGCAATGCGTCGCGGGAACTGCCGGCGTATAAATCACAAGCGTATTTTCCACGTAATAATCCTTCGGAATCATCGCGATCGAATCTTCAAAATGAATATCGATGCCGTCGGCGATGAGTTCGTCCGTTAACATCGTTGGCGTTTTGTCGTAACCTGAAACGTTCTTGCCTATATTTTTAAAATATCTGGCGAGCGCGCTCATTCCGATGCCTCCGATGCCGATGAAATAGACGTTATGTATTTGATTTAAATTCATAGTTGCTGAGTGACTGAGAAACGGAGTTCCTAAGTTTTGATAAGCTTTATAATTTCTTCGACAATGTCTTTTGTCGCGTTTACTTTCGCTAATTTTTTAATATTTTCCGACAAACTTTTCTGCAAATTTTCATCTGATAGCAAGTTGTTGAATGTTGTCGTGAACTGCGTGTCCAATTCGGATTCGCGCACCAAAAGCGCACCGTTTTTTTCGGTAATTGATTGCGCGTTTTTCGTCTGATGGTCTTCGGCTACATTGGGCGACGGAATGAAAATGACCGGTTTCCCGACGATGCACAATTCTGAAACCGATGATGCTCCGGCACGTGAAATCACAATATCCGCAGCGGCATAAACCAAATCCATTCTGTCGATAAACGCTTTCACCTGAACATTTTCCTTGTTGTCAAAATGCTGGTATTCGTCAAAATACAGTTTACCGCACTGCCAAATGACCTGGACATTCTGAGCACTAAAACCAACGAGTTCTTTTGAAATCAATTGGTTGATCCTTCTGGCACCAAGGCTTCCTCCGAGCACCAAAAGCGTTTTTTTGTTTTCGTCGAGATTGAAATAGTCGAGCGCTTCTTTGCGTTTACTGTCAATGTCGATCAAATCCTGGCGCACCGGATTTCCGGTCAGCACCATTTTATATTTTGGAAAAAAGCGTTCTAAATTCTCATAAGCAACGCAAATTTTATCTGCTTTTCTGCTCAACACTTTATTTGTAATTCCGGGATACGAATTTTGCTCTTGGATCACGGTCGGAATTCCGGCAATTGACGCTACCTGCAACAACGGTCCGCTTGCAAATCCGCCGGTTCCGATGACCACATCTGGTTTAAAATCACTGATGATCGTTCGTGCTTTTAGCAAACTCGTAATCAGTTTGACCGGAAAAAGCGTGTTGTCAAAAGTCAATCGGCGTTGCAATCCTGCGATCCACAAACCTTTTATCTTATAGCCAGCCTGTGGCACTTTTTGCATTTCCATTTTGTCTTTTGCGCCTACAAACAGGAATTCGGCATCCGGAAAACGCAACTTCAATTCATTTGCAATGGCGATCGCCGGGTAGATGTGTCCACCGGTTCCGCCGCCGCTTAGTATGAATTTTAGTTTTTTCATTTTTTAAAGAGTTACTGAGTAGCTGAGTGACAGAGTAACTGAGTTTTTATGCGTTGTGTTTCTTTTGACTTTCGACGTTTTACTTTCGACTTCTATGTTTTTCCTAGAACGGCGTTCATCGGGTTTGTTTTGTCTTCAATCGAATAACTTTCGGGCGTTTCTCCTGCGAGTAAAGCAGCTTCGGCTTCTTCTTCACGTTTGATTTGCGCGTCGATCATTCGGCGTAAAGTTTCTTCTCTTTGTTCTTTCTCTTCGCGTTCGGCAGCGACTTCTTCTTCCTTTTTGGTCACGCCAATGATAATTCCCAGCGCGATGCACGTCATCCAGATGGAACTTCCTCCGCTGGAAATTAGTGGCAGCGTTTGTCCGGTTACCGGAAGCAATTCGACTGCGACCGCCATATTAATTAATGCCTGGAAAACAATTGGAAAACCAACGCCCACGACGACAAGTTTTCCGAATAGCGAATTTGCCTTGTGCGCGGCCACGATGAATCGGAAGAACAGCAACATGTATAAAGCGAGAACGGTAATTCCACCGATCAGTCCGTATTCTTCCACAATAATTGCATAAATAAAATCCGAAGATGACTGCGGGAGGAAATTTTTCTGTACGCTTTTCCCTGGCCCTAATCCCTGGATTCCGCCTGAAGCGATGGCTATTTTTGCTTTTTCAATTTGGTAATCATCTTCGTCGGGTTTGTCGGTCGTAAAATTTTCGAGTCGGCTTTCCCAGGTATGGACACGGTTGAAAAACTTTGCGTCCGGAAATGCTTTGCTCATCAAAACGAACAGCATCAAGGCAGCGACACCCATTCCGATAATGAAACCGATATATTTTAATGGATATTTTCCAATGAACGTCAACATCACAACCATGGCAAACATCAAAGCGGCGGTCGAAAAGTTGGCTGGAAGAATGAACATCAAAGTAATAAAAACCGGCGTCCACAGTTCCCAAAGCGAGTTTTGGAAAGTCACTGGCGTTTCACGGGTTTTGGACAAGTACCTCGCGACAAAAATCATCAACACGATAAATGCCAAAGTAGATGTCTGAAAGGTGATTCCGATGAATGGTACCTGAATCCAGCGGCTGGCGTTGGCTCCGGCGATTACGGTTCCCTTGATCAATGTATATGCCAATAAAATCCAGACTACCGGTAGCGCAACCCTTGAAATTGCTCGGAAATAATGGTAAGGCACTTTATGCACCATGTAAATAATTGAAAATCCGATGCAGATGTGTGCCAAATGTTTGACGAGATACCCGAGCGTATTTCCGGTTCCGTGGCCCATGTAAGCCAAATTGCTGCTCGCGCTGAAAACAGGCATAAACGAAAACAGCGCTAATAAGGCCACGAATGTCCAGATTACCTTGTCTCCTTTTAAATTGTTTAACAGCTGTTTCATTTTAGTTTATTGCTTGTTATATGATTAAAACCCTAGCCCTGATAGAAGCGGAAATCCTTTTTTTTATTTAAGATTTCTCTCGCTTACTCGAGGTATCTTAAAAAAAAAGATTGAAACGGATAGCATCCCGAAACGTCGGGACCGGCTCCTAAATTATAAATTCTGTACTGCTTGTTTAAACTGCCTTCCACGGTCTTCATAATTTTCGAACAAATCGAAACTCGCGCAAGCCGGAGACAGCAAAACTGCATCGCCTTTTTCAGTCAATCGCTGCGCCATTTTTACGGCATCGCTCATGCTTCCGACTTCGATCATGACGTCGACTACGTTTCCGAATGCATCGATGATCTTTTTGTTGTCGACGCCGAGGCAAACAATCGCCTTGACTTTTTCACGTACCAATGACATCAGCTCGCTGTAATCGTTTCCTTTGTCTACACCGCCGACGATCCATACCGTTGGCATATTCATGCTGTCGAGCGCAAAAAATGTCGCGTTAACATTCGTTGCTTTTGAATCGTTGATGTACTGCACGTTCTGGATTTTGAGAACTTTTTCCAAACGGTGCTCGACACCCTGGAAATTGGACAGGCTTTCGCGGATCGTGGCTTTCCTGATCTGCATCAATTTGGCTACCGATGTGGCGGCCATTGCATTTTTCAGGTTGTGTTTGCCTTCGAGCGCGATGCTTTCGGTTTCCATGATGAATTCTTCTTCGTTGATGTTAATTTCCATTTTGTTTTGTTTTATGAATGCTCCGTTTTCAAAGGTTTTTGTCAGTGAAAAAGGAATGGTTCGGGCTTTTATTTTGTTGTTTTTCATCCAGTCTGCAATCGCCTGGTCGTCTGCGTCGTAAATGAAATAATCTTCCTTGGTCTGGTTCATTGTGATCCTGAACTTGGAATTGATGTATTTTTCGTATTTGTAATCGTACCGGTCCAAATGATCCGGGCTGATGTTCAATAAAATCGCGATGTGCGGCTTGTAATTGATGATGCCGTCGAGTTGGAAACTGCTCAATTCCAATACATACACATCAAATTTGTCTTCGGCAACCTGCCAGGCAAAGCTTTTTCCGATATTTCCACCGAGGCCGACATTCAATCCTGCCGATTTTAATAAATGATACGTCAGCATTGTGGTGGTCGTTTTTCCATTGCTTCCGGTGATTCCGATCGTTGTCGCCTTTGTGAATGGCGCGGCAAATTCAATTTCGGAAATGACCGGAATTTTGGCTTCGACCAATTTTTTGACAATCGGTGATTTATCGGGAATTCCCGGGCTTTTCATCACCACATCGGCGTTGAGGATTTTTTTTTCCGTATGGGTTTCCTCTTCCCATTTGATTCCGTTAATGGTAAGAACTTCTTTATAATTGTCTTTAATCTTTCCAAAATCGGATACAAAAACATCGTATCCTTTTTTCCTTCCGAGAATGGCCGTACCAACGCCGCTTTCGCCGCCGCCAAGAATTACAAGCCTCGGCATTATCTTAACTTTAAAGTTACAATTGATAAAATGGCGAGTAAAATACCGACGATCCAGAAACGCGTCACAATTTTACTTTCGTGGTAGCCTTTTTTCTGGTAATGATGGTGCAATGGTGACATCAGGAAAATCCGGCGTCCTTCGCCAAAGCGTTTTTTAGTGAATTTGAAATAACTCACCTGCAAAACAACAGAGAGATTTTCGACCAAAAAGATGCCGCATAGTAGTGGAATCAGCATTTCTTTGCGAACGGCTATAGCCAATACAGCGATGATTCCGCCAATCGTTAAACTTCCGGTATCGCCCATAAAAACTGCGGCCGGATATGAATTGTACCATAAAAATCCAATGAGTGCGCCAACGAAAGCGGCAATGAAGACCGTCATTTCACCCGAATTCGGGATGTACATAATATTGAGGTAACTCGAAAAAATGACATTTCCGGAAACGAAGGTAAAAATCCCGAGTGCGATGACTGAAATCGCTGATGTTCCTGCTGCAAGCCCGTCGATGCCATCGGTTAAATTGGCTCCGTTTGATACTGCGGTGATGATGAAAATCACAATCGGAATAAAAACAATCCACGCCCAGTTTTCATAATCGTCGCCCATCCATTTGAGCAATGAAGCGTAATCGAATTCGTTGTTTTTCAAAAATGGAATCGTCGTTGCTGTTGATTTTTCGTCAAGCGGAACCTGCGAAATCACGTTTTGAGTTTGTTGCAACGAGATCGTTTTTGGCATTTCTTTCCTGAGTGTCACGCCCGGATGCAAATACAACACCGAACCTACGATCAATCCCAAACCAACTTGTCCAATGACTTTAAAAATGCCTTTTAAACCTTGTTTGTCCTTTTTGAAAATCTTGATATAATCGTCTATAAACCCAATCGTTCCCATCCACAAAGTCGTTACAATCAATAAAATGATGTAAATGTTGTTGAGTTTGGTCAGCAGAAAAACCGGAATTAACGTTGCGAAAATGATGATCAATCCACCCATTGTCGGCGTTCCCGCTTTTTCATTTTGTCCGGCCAATCCAAGTTCGCGAACTGTTTCACCCACTTGTTGTCTTCGCAAAAAGTTGATAATTTTTTTACCTGAAACGGTTGAAAGAATCAGCGAAAGCATAATGGCCAAACCCGATCGAAACGTAATGTATTGAAAAACGCCCGTGCCCGGAACGTCGAGGGTTTTGTCTAAATATTCAAATAAATAATACAGCATAAATTTCTATTTATTGAGTTCTTTCAATAGTTCGCTTACGGTTTCCATATCATCGAAATGCTGGCGCACGCCTTTGATTTCCTGGTACGTTTCATGTCCTTTTCCTGCAATGAGGATGATATCGTTTTGATTGGCCAATTGGCAGGCCGTTTTAATGGCTTGTTTCCTATCGACAATCGAAATTGTTTTTTTATAATTTTGCGGCTCTACTCCTTTTTCCATGTCGGCGATGATGTCATTCGGATCTTCGCTACGCGGGTTGTCAGAAGTCAGGATTACTTTGTCACTTAATGTCGTCGCAATGTTTGCCATGACCGGGCGTTTTGTCGTATCGCGATCGCCGCCGCAACCCACAACTGTAATGAGTTGTTCGTTTTTTGTGCGGATGTCGTTGATGGTTTTCAATACGTTATCCAAAGCGTCTGGCGTATGCGCGTAATCTACAATTGCCGTGATTTTATTATCTGAAATGATAAATTGGAACCGTCCGGAAACACTTTCGAGTTCTGACAACAATCGCAACACTTCAAAACTTTCGAGTCCGAGTTCGATTGCAGTTCCGTAAATGGCCAATAAATTATAAGCATTGAAAGTTCCGATCAATCGCACCCAAACTTCATTGTCATTGATTTTTAACAACAAACCTGACAATTGATTTTCTAAGATTTGTGCTTTGTAATCGGCGTATGTTTTTAAAGCATAAGTCAGTTTTCTTGCAGCCGAATTTTGCATCATCACCGTACCATTTTTGTCATCGCTGTTAGACAGTACAAAAGCCGATTTTGGCAGATGATCAAAAAACGATTTTTTAACGTCCCGATATTCGGCAAATGTTGGATGGTAATCGAGATGGTCGTGCGACAAATTCGTGAACACGCCGCCGGCAAAATGCAATGCTTCGGTTCTTTTTTGGTGAATCCCGTGCGAAGAGACTTCCATAAAGCAATATTCCACGCCAACATCGTTCATTTCCCTTAAAAAATGATTGATTGTAATCGAATCCGGTGTCGTGTGCGTTGCCGGATATTCTTTGTCATCAACCAAAATTTTCACAGTTGAAAGCAATCCGACCTTAAAACCGGCTTTTTTGAATAGTTGATACAATAAGGAAGCGATGGTCGTTTTTCCATTAGTGCCTGTGATTCCGACCAATTTCAAGTTCTGCGACGGATTTTCGAAATAATTTGCAGCCATGAAAGCCAGCGCTTTGTTGGTGTCTTTTACCTGAACGTAGGTAATTCCGTCGGTCATTTTCTCCGGAAAAACATCACATACAATGGCTGTTGCGCCAAGACTGATCGCTTTTTCGATGAATTCGTGTCCATCGGAAATGCTTCCGCGGATGGCGATAAAAACATCATTCGCCTGAATTTTTCTCGAGTCGAATTCGATTTTCTGCACAGCGATTTCGGTCGAACCATGAACGGCTTCGATGCTGACTTTGTACAATATTTCTTTTAATTCGATCACGATAATTCCAATATGATGGTTGCGTTTTTGTCTAAATTTTGTCCCGGTAAAATCGATTGTTTTTTAACTTTCCCGATTCCGATGACTTTCACTTTCATTCCTAAATTCCCTAGTAAAGCGACGGCGTCCATTCCGGCCATGCCTTTCAGATTCGGAATTACGTTGTGTTTTTCCTGAGCTGTTGTGTAATATTCGGAATAGTCTTTTTCGACTTTCGGATTTTTTTTATCCAGGTTTTTGATTTCGTTCATCGAAGGCGCGTCGGTAAATATTTTTTGGGCTATGCGTTTGAAAACCGGTCCGGCAACGTCTGCACCGTAATAATTATTCTTTGAAGTATTTGGTTCGTGGACAACAACAATGCAGGAATATTTCGGGTCGTTTGCAGGAAAATAACCTACGAATGACGAAATATAATGCTTCTCAGTTCCATCTTTTCTATTATAATTTGCCGCAGCAGTTCCGGTTTTTCCCGCCATTGGAAAATCTTTCGAATACAATTTGGCGCCGGTTCCTCTTTTTACGGTATTGGCTAAAACCGCCTGTACTTTTTTCAGAGTTTCGTCTGAACAGATTTTCTGATTGGTCACGATCGGATTAAACTTTTTAATCATTTTGTTCCATTCCTTGATTTCTGAAACAAATTGTGGTTTTACCATGACGCCATTATTTGCCACAGCATTATAATAGGTCAGCGTTTGCAAAGGCGTAATGGAAACGCCATAACCAAAAGCCATCCATGGCAATGAAATCGCGCTCCAATGTTTGTCGCCAGGTTGCGGAACATAAGGTTTTCCTTCTCCTTCAAAAGGCAATCCGAGTGGTTTTGTCAATCCGTAATCCTTTAAATGATCGACAAATTGTTTTGGGTCATTTTTATAATTGTTGTAAACTGCCTGAACCATAATGGTGTTGGAAGACACTTCAAAACCTCTGGCAAGTGATAATTTTCCGTAACCACCATCGTGTGAATCGCGGACTTTTTTTCCCGAATATAAAACAGTTCCGCCGTGACTGTCATAAATCGCGCTGGTATCTACTTTTTTGTCATCGAGCAACGCCATCAAATCGGCAAGTTTATAAGTAGAACCCGGTTCGTGTGATTCGCGGATCGCGTAATTTTCAGTTTCGTAATACGTACTGTCGGTTTTATTGTCCCGGCCGAGATTGGCAATCGCTTTAATGTAACCTGTTTTGGTTTCCATAACCACGACGCAACCGTGATCGGCGTCATATAATTTCAATTGTTTCAACAACGCGTGGTGCGCAATATCCTGAATGTATACGTCTATGGTCGAATTCACATCGTAACCGTCTTGCGGCTCCACTTCATTAACGTCGCGAATGGGTTTCCACTGTCCTTTTGCAATCTTTTGTTTTAAGATTTTTCCGTCTTTTCCATTCAGGTATTTTCGATATGCCCATTCGATTCCTTTTCCGTAATGTCCGGCGTTTTCGCTGATGCGTTCGTAACCAATGGTTCTCCACGCAATTTTCCCTATTGGGTATTCGCGGATCGTTTGTTGTTCGGTAATAATTCCGCCTTTGTAAGCACCAAGATTGAATAATGGAAAACTTTTGATTTTCATGTATTCGGTGTAACTTAAATCACGCGCCACAAGGAAATATCGGCTTTTATTGGCCCGGGCTTTCCGCAAATCCGACTGGTAATTGCTGGCCGGTTTGCCCAATAAAAATGACAGCGAATCGGCAAGTGCTTTGACATTCTTCTCAAATGCTTCGGCTTTTGGCGCCACCGCATCGAATCGTATGGTGTAATTTGGAATTGAAGTAGCCAACAAACTTCCGTCAGACGAATAAATATTCCCTTTATTGGCCGGAATCACAAAGTTTTTCACGGTGCGTTCCTTGGCAAGTTTGCGGTAAAAATCACCTTCAACCCACTGAATATTGGTGAGTTTGACGGCAATTGCCACAGCCATGACAAACATCGCAAAAGCAACGAGATACATCCTGTAAGAAATATGTTTGTCTTCTACTGCCATATTTTCTGGAAAAATCCTTTTTCAGGTTCTTTTTTGACTTTGATTTTTATGGGCGGAACCGATGAAGGAAAAATCTCCTTTTCTTCCATTTCGGCCGAAACCGTTGATTCCATTTTGAGTTTCATGAGTTCCGAGCGTCGGTCAACAAATTCAGAACGCAATTCTTTGACTTCATTTGTCAGCGCTATAATCCTGAATACTTTTTGCTCGTAACGCTGGGTATTGGCGATCATTAAAATCGCAAGAAGAATCAGAAACACGATGAAGCGCCAATTTTTCGCTGCATTGGCATCTTCATTAATAAGGTATCTTGCTTTTAATATGCTGTAGACTCCGTTTTTCATTTTCTCTTTTTAGCTACAAAGGCACTGTGGCGCAACGTTTTATTATATTTTTTCTGCGATTCTGAGTTTGGCGCTGCGGGCGCGGTTGTTGATTTTGATTTCGGCGGCATCAGGAACAATGAGTTTTCCGATGGTTTTAAACGGAACCGAGAAATTTCCGAAGAAATCACGTTCGGGTTCGCCTTCAAACATGCCATTTTTAATGTATCGTTTGACCAATCGATCTTCGAGTGAATGATAGGAAATCACACTCAGTCTTCCTTCGGGTTTCAAAATTTCCAGCGATTGCTCGAGGAATTCTTTTAGAACATCCATTTCCTGATTCACTTCAATCCGGATCGCCTGATACATTTGCGCCAGAATCTTATTGCTTTTGTGCGCAGGCAAAAACCTGCTCAGAACCGTTTTTAACTGTTCGGTATTTTTTATCGGATTGATTTCACGCGCTTCCATAATGACCCGCGAAATGGCCGGAGCATTTTTGAGTTCGCCGTAATCGTAAAAAACGCGGCGTAAATTCGCATCGTCATAATCGTTCACAACGCTGTACGCGCTGATTTCGCTTTTTTGGTTCATTCTCATATCGAGTCCGGCATCGAAACGGGTTGAAAATCCGCGTTCAGCAACATCGAACTGATGCGATGAAACACCAAGATCAGCCAGGATTCCGTCAACCTGACGAATTCCGTGAAAGCGCAAAAATCTTTTAATAAACCTGAAATTTTCAGGGATCAATGTAAAGCGTTCATCCTCTAATGCATTGGCCAAAGCGTCTTCATCCTGGTCAAACGCAAACAGTTTTCCGTCTGGACCGAGCCTTTTCAGGATTTCTTTCGAGTGTCCGCCGCCGCCAAAAGTCACGTCAACATAAACGCCGTCGGGTTTGATATTCAAACCATCGACCGTTTCTTTGAGCAGTACCGGATTATGATATTCCATTGTCATCGTCATTTATATTGCCCATTACATCTTCTGCCAGATCTGCAAAATCGATTTCCGAATTGTCGAGCGATTTTTCATACAGATCTTTGTCCCAGATTTCAACGATATTGACCGCCGAAGACAAGACAACATCTTTAGAAATCGATCCAAAAACCGTCAGATCTTTCGGGATTAGCAACCTTCCCAGATTGTCAATTTCTACCATTTTTACTCCCGCAGTAAACCTTCTGATAAAGTCGTTGTTTTTCTTCACAAAGCGATTCAACTTGTTGATTTTCTGCATCATGATATTCCATTCTTCCATTGGATACAATTCCAGACAAGGCTGAAAAACAGAGCGTTTCAGAACAAATCCGTCCTGAAGCGACGCCGACAATTGCTTTTTCAAAGGCGCAGGCAAAAGCAACCTTCCTTTGGCATCGACTTTACACTCATATGTTCCAACGATTGAATTCAATGAAATGGATTTAAATAGAATATGAGCAAAAATATAAAATATTTTACCACATAATACCACATTCTCCCACTTTGTTGATAAGTTTTACCACTTTGAAATCAAATCCGCATGGTTAGAGATTTGCAGCGCAACAGCTTATTTAACAAATTGTTAAGAAATACATATTATTTAAAAATATTGTATCGGAATTGTATAAAATTTTACCATTTGCAGACTTTTTTGTCATAAAATTTGATTTGTAAAAGAAAGTTGGGATTTTGATAATATCAGATCAGACCAGATCGCAAATGATTTCAAATAATAAAAAACTACCTCTGATTTCCCTATAAAATCATATATTTGTTGCGATTTGAAATGCCAGTCAACACATGGAACACGACGTTATAAAAGAAGGAAAATATAAATATTTTGAAGCTGGCGAAGGTACGCCAATCATTATCCTGCATGGGTTAATGGGCGGTTTGAGTAATTTTGACGGAGTTGCCGATTATTTCCCGAAACAAGGATACAAGGTGGTTATTCCTGAGTTGCCCATTTACACGCAAAACATCCTCAAAACCAATGTGAAAGCTTTCGCGAAATATGTGAAGGATTTTATTACCTACAAAGGGTTCGAAAGAGTCATATTATTGGGAAATTCGCTTGGCGGACATATTGCTTTGTACCACACGAAAATGTACCCTGAAAAAATGCTCGGACTTGTCATTACGGGAAGTTCCGGACTTTACGAAAGCGCGATGGGCGACAGTTATCCAAGACGCGGCGACCGTGAATACATCCAGAAAAAAGCCGAAGATGTGTTTTACGATCCAAAAGTAGCCACACCTGAAATTGTCGAAGAAGTTTATGCTATGGCCAATGACCGCATCAAACTCATCAAGACCTTAACGATTGCAAAAAGTGCAATTCGCCACAATATGGCTAAAGATTTACCGAAAATGCATGTGCCAACATGTATCATTTGGGGAAAAAACGACAAAGTGACGCCGCCGGACGTTGCAGAAGAATTCCACCAGCTTTTGCCAAATTCGTCCCTTTACTGGATTGACAAATGCGGACATGCTGCGATGATGGAACATCCTGACGAATTCAACGCGCGCATGCACGAATGGCTTAAAGAAAAACATTTGTAAGATTTTTTAAATATATCAAACTGCTATTTTCCTGAAAACATGGAAAGTAGCAGTTTCTTTTTTTAGTTTACCTTTGCAAAAATTATTGATCATGAAAATTACCACAGCCGAATTTATCATTAGCAACTCCGAAGTTGACAAATGCCCGAAGGAAATGCTTCCCGAATATGCTTTTATCGGACGTTCAAATGTCGGAAAATCGTCATTGATCAATATGTTGACGAACCATAAAAACCTTGCGAAAACTTCGGGAAGACCAGGAAAAACGCAATTGATCAACCACTTTAAAATCAATAACAATTGGTTTTTAGTCGATTTGCCAGGTTATGGTTATGCCAAAGTTTCCAAAAAAACAAAATCGGTTTTCCAGCAATTCATTACCGATTATTTTGAAAAAAGAGAGCAATTGGTTTGCGCATTCGTTTTGATCGACATCCGCCACGACGCTCAAAATATCGACCTTGAATTTATGGAATATATGGGCGAAAGCGAAATTCCGTTTTGCATCATTTTTACCAAAGCAGACAAAATCAGCAAAGTGAAAGTTGATTCGCACATCGCCGCTTACCGCAAACAAATGCTGGCAAACAATTGGGCCGAAATGCCGAATTATTTTGTGACCTCAGCCACGGAAATGACCGGAAAAGAAACTGTACTTTCCTACATAGAAGAAGTCAACGAAGAAATTTTCAAGAACAACAATTAAAATCCCGGTAATTTTCGTAATATAACGGTTGATATTTATCCCACTAAATCATCAATCAAATATGAAAAAAAACCAACTTTTTGGCGCGCTTTTTCTCTGCAGCGCGCTGGCTTTTGCGCAACAGAAACAAAATATTGTTGTTCCTAACGAAAACCTCATCGCCCAGAACATTCCGGAAATTTCGAAAGATCTGGCTTCACAGGTCAAAAAATATTCGGAAGCACGCGGCGCCGGACTTGCGAGCATTCATACACTCGGAAATGAAATCATTATCAGTACGCGATTTGGCGCCACTTCCCAACTGCATCGTATCGCACAACCGCTCGGCGCAAGGACGCAAATCACTTTTTTCGACGAACCTGTAGGCGGCGCGAAATATGAGCCAACAAAAGGCGAATACCTGATTTATTCAAAAGACATCGGCGGAAACGAATTTGGCCAGCTATTCAAACTCGATTTAAAAAACTTAAAATCTACTTTACTGACAGACGGCGGCCGTTCACAAAATGGCGGCGTGACGTGGCGAAAAGACGGAAAAGGATTTTATTATGCTTCAACCAAACGCAACGGCGGCGACCGTGACATTTATTATATGGATCCGGAAAATCCGGCAAGTGCGAAACTCGTTTTGGAACGAAAAGGCGGCGGCTGGGGAATTTCTGATATTTCAGATGATGGCAAAACGCTTTTAATTGGCGAATATGTTTCGGCGAATGAATCGCACATTTGGTCATTTGATACTGAAACCAATAAGTTAACGGAAGTCACCGATAGAAAATCGAAAAATACCGTTCAATCGGGCGCTGGCTTTTCGGCCAATGCCAATGAAATCTGGTTAATCACCGATAAGGATTTTGAATTCCAACGTTTGGCGACAATCAATCCTTCAAACAAAAAAGTCACTTATTACACGTCAAATATTCCCTGGGATGTAGAATATTACAATTTGTCGAACGATAAAAAATCGCTCGTTTTTGTAACCAATGAAGCCGGATTGAGTAAGGCATATTTGATGAATACTTCTGATAAATCTTATAAAGAAATCCCGAATATTCCGATCGGATTGATTGGCGGAATGGATTTTACGAAAGACGGAAAAAGCCTGTTTTTTACACAATCGACTGCCAAATCTTCTTCGGACGTGTACAAACTCGACATTAAATCCGGAAAAATCGAACAATGGACAAAAAGTGAACTCGGCGAAATCCAGGAATCTGACATTTCACTTCCAAAACCGATCGAATGGAAAAGTTTCGACAACATGAAAATCAGCGGTTTTTATTATCCCGCGGCGGCCAAATTCACCGGAAAAAGACCTGTAATCATAAGCATTCACGGCGGACCTGAAGGCCAGTCACAAGCGTCATTTTTAGGTTCAGCCAATTATTATACGAACGAAATGGGCGTTGCATACATTACGCCAAACGTTCGTGGTTCTTCAGGTTTCGGGAAAACGTATATTGCCAAGGACAACGGATTTTTAAGGGAAGATTCTGTCAAGGACATTGGCGCTTTGCTCGACTGGATTGCCCAACAACCCGAACTCGACAAAGACCGTGTGATGATCATGGGCGGAAGTTATGGCGGCTACATGACGTTGGCAACAGCGTTTCATTATGCCGATCGGATTAAATGTTCGGTTGATATTGTTGGTATTTCGCACTTCAAAACATTCCTCCAAAATACTGAAGAATACCGCCGTGATTTGAGACGCGTCGAATACGGTGACGAGCGCGATCCGAAAATGGCAGCCTTTTTTGAAAAAATCGCACCTTTAAATAATATCGACAAAATCAAAAAGCCATTGTTTATCATTCAGGGAACAAATGATCCGCGTGTTCCGGTTACCGAAGCAACGCAAATGCGCGACAAATTGAAGGCGCAGGGCAATGTGGTTTGGTATCTCGAAGCCAAAGATGAAGGCCACGGTTTCCGAAAAAAACCAAATGTAGATTACCAGCGGCTGGCGATTATCCGGTTTATGCAGGAATATTTATTGAAATAAAAAAACCGGGCGATTTGCCCGGTTTTTTTATTCAATATGCAATTATGATTTTGTCAGTTCAAGTTTGTCTGCAAAATAATCGCAAAAATCCTTCATCGTATCAGCCATTTTTTCATCGTCGGTTGCGCGGCGAAAAGTGTCTGACATCGCGACCAAAGTCTGATGAAAGAACAATTTCATTTCGTCGACTGGCATGTCTTTGGTCCACAAATCAATCCGTAAAGTTTCCTGCGCCTTGCTGTCCCAAATCGACAACATCATCGCTTTTGCTTCATCGGCTTCCACGCCGCCGTCCTGCGCCGACCAGATGAGTTTTTCGGGAACACGGTTTTCGTCGAGCTCGACCGTAAATTTTATTTCTGAGGTAATATTATTCGCCATTTTTCCTGGGTTTGTATTTAGATTTTTCAAAAATTTCTCTGGAATCCATTTTGAGCATTTGCCCAACGGAAATTTCATTATTGTTCATGAACGACCGAACGATTTGCCAGCCAAGCCAGGCGCCTGTCCTTCCCGGAGTTTCGTTGTCAATTTCAAGATAGAATTTGGAAAATGGCGCCGGATTGATAAAACGCGTCACCAGTTTTTGGTCGGTATCGTATAAAAGTTTGTTTTCTATGAAAAAACGCCATATGTAACTCTCGTTTTCCTGGCTCCAGGTAATTTGCTGCGGCGTGTATCCCATTTTATCAGCATCGGTATCATCAGGAAGCAGCATGTCTTTGAGGTACAATTCTTTCCCGGCGTAAATCATCTGCGACAGCAAAGTGTTTTCGGTTGGAGGCGGAATTTTGCGGATCGAAAAAGCCGAAACGATATCGGGCATGATTTGGCTGGGTTCGAAATTTTGTTTCAGATATTCCGGAAACTGGTAAAATCTGTGTGTTTTTCCGAGGTACAATTCCAATGAAACGATCACCAAACTATCGGCGTAAATCACTTTATTCTGATAATCCATTTCAGAAATTACCGTAATGACTTTTGGCGTTTTGGTTTCCGGAAAATAATATTTAATGTGTTTGAAAAGTGTTTCAATTTTTTCTTTTTCGGGCGCAAAATCGGGAAACTTTTTCTCTACTTCCTGGTATAATTCGCGCCACTGCGGATTTTGCATCTTTTCGATCCAAACTCTATCGTCGTTCCCTTGCGGAAAAAACAGCGGATATTTATTTTTTAATTCCGGAAGATTCTCAGGAGTGGTTTCAAAAAAAGCCTTGTCAAAACGCTCCACTTTAATTTCTAAAGGAATTTCTTCGACCGCTTTTTCAACTTTACTCTGTTTTTCACACGAAAATAAGGCAATTGTAAGCAAAAATAGTATAAATGGTTTCTTCATAAGATGCTTTAAATTTGTCGGTCAAAATTGGTTAAAATTTGTTGTACCGCTATAGAAACAATTGTACCTTTAGTTAAAATTTGTAATTCCGGGCGCAATGTCCTTCGGCAAATGCCGCTGATGCGCTTTAATTTTGCAAATATACATTGCTGTTTTTTAAATTTTCCAAATACTATGCAAAAAAAGAAACCTATCGATGCCGCGAATGTGAACCAGCAAATCGTAAGCTGGCTGAAAGATTATGCTTTAAACGCGAATGTAAACGGATTTGTTGTTGGCATTTCTGGCGGCGTAGATTCGGCCGTAACCTCGACTTTATGTGCACAAACCGGATTGAAAGTGTTGTGTGTGACGATGCCAATTCATCAGGCGCAAAGCCACATGGACCGTGGATTTGAACATATTGAACAACTAAAAAAGCGTTTTGAAAATGTAAGCAGCGCCGACGCGGATTTAACACCGGTGTTCCAAAGTTTTAAAACTGCTGTCCCAACGAGCGAAAATGAGGCCAAACTGAATTTGTCGCTTGCCAATACCAGGGCGCGTTTGAGAATGTCGACTTTGTATTACTTCGCCGGAATTCACGGACTTTTGGTTGCCGGAACAGGGAATAAAGTGGAAGATTTTGGTGTTGGATTTTTTACCAAATACGGCGATGGCGGTGTAGATTTGAGTCCGATTGCGGATTTGATGAAATCGGACGTTTATGAATTGGGTCGCTACCTCAAAATTCCGGATTCTATCCTGAAAGCAAAACCAACCGATGGATTGTTTGGCGATGACCGCAGCGATGAAGACCAACTTGGCGCCAGTTATGACGAACTCGAATGGGCAATGTCTCAAAAAGAAGACGGAAAAACGGTGGCAGATTTCTCGGGAAGGGAAAAAATTGTTTTTGAAATTTATTCGAGGTTGAATAAAATCAACCAACATAAAATGAATGCGATACCGGTGTGCTTAGTTAATCGATATTAATGGTAGTTTATCAGAATTTTTAATGTTATTGTATTTTTTTTAACTAAATTTAATCTGTCTTGATAATATCAATTTTAAAAAATTAGTAAAATGGTTAAAGTTTGTTTAGCAGATAATTACCCTGTAGTCCATTTTGGTGTAAAATCCTATTTTAAAGACCACGCGGATATCAGCATCGTAGCCAATGTTGGTAATTTTTCAATGGTCAAAGATGTACTTTACACAAAGGAAATTGATGTTTTAGTACTCGATCTTGATTTGGACGGACTTTCCAGTATTTACGAACTCAAGGCGATCATTAAAAATTACACCAAAACAAAAATCATTGTTTTCAGCAGTTTTGCAGAGCAGATTTATGCGCCAAATGCTATTAAAGCTGGTGTTGCGGGTTATGTTCACAAAACCTCAAAACTCGAAGGGCTCGGCATTGCGATCATGAAAGTTCATCAGGGAAATATTATCCTAAACGATACGATCAAGAAAAACCTTGCATTGATTGCCAAGCAAAATAAAAGCGAAAGGCTTTACCGAAAATTATCAAACCGGGAAATCGAAGTGCTTCGTTATTTGAGCAACGGAAAAAAGAACAATGAGATTTCGGCGATTTTAGGACTGAATGAGAAAACAATCAGTACTTACAAATTGAGATTGCTGACTAAACTTAACGTGACCAATCTGGTAGATCTGGTGAACAAGGCCAAAACACTCGAAATCGTTTAATTGCTGTAACGCGACATCACCCTGCCGAGTTTTTTTGAAAACGAATTGATCAGTTTGTAATAGTCCATCGCCATAGAGAGCGGCTCTGTGTTGTCGGCATCGGGTTCAGACGAAATATCCGATTTCAATTCTTCAATAATTTTATCTACTAAAAACCAGCGCAGCGTTAATATGGTTTCAGAGACATATTGCCCGATGGTTTGGTCTTTCAACTTTACTATGATTTGCTGGCCTTCCCAGTTGTGCAATGATTGTTGCTCTTCCAACATTAATATATCGGTAACTTCACCTGAGAATTCAGGATTGAGATTTTTAAGATAGTTTTCGATGCTAAAAGTGTCGTTCTGATGAAAAAACGCGATCAAATCGTTGTAAATATTTCGGAATAACGGATTGGCAAGTTCCACTTCATCTTCCTGCAAACTCAGGAAAATCCGTTGGTGCACTTTGTATTCTTTCATTTCGGAAACCTGGATAATTTCGCCTTCTTTTCCGGTTTTCAAAAGGACATCTTCAAATTCTTCTGTTTTATTGCCATAGAGTAAAAGGATTTCGATGATCTTTCTTTCGAGTTCGTAAAGAATGTCGATTTTTTCAACTGCAGCAGGATCTTCATTTTTAACAACATCAAATACTTTCTGGTCTTCTTTTATCTTTTTTCCGGTTTCAGTAATGTCTTTCTGAACAAGTTGCGCCAAAGTATTCAGCAAAACCTGTTCGGAAATATCCATAATGCGCGAGGTTTCCTGAATGTAGATTTCACGCTGAATTCTATCTTTGATCTTTGAAATGCTCGTGACCATGTCGCGGATCAGATCGGCTTTTTTCACCGGATCGTTTTTCGCTTCGCCCATGAGCAACGTTGCTTTGAACTGGATAAAATCCTTTGCATTGGTTTCAAGATAATTCACCAAAGCTTCGTAAGAATTTTTTTTCGCAAAACTATCTGGATCTTCTCCATCCGGAAAAGTGCAGACTTTGACATTCATTCCTTCTTCAAGAATGAGGTCGATTCCACGGACGGAAGCACGCAATCCGGCCGCGTCGCCATCGAAAAGAACGGTGATGTTTTTAGTCAAACGGTTGATTAAACGAATTTGGTCAGGCGTTAAAGCCGTTCCAGAAGACGCGACAACATTTTCAATTCCCGATTGGTTGAATTGGATCACATCGGTATAACCTTCGACCAGATAACAATTGTTTTGTTTTGCGATTGCCTGTTTGGCCATAAAAATTCCGTACAGAACCTTTGACTTATGGTAAATGTCGCTTTCAGGTGAATTGAGATATTTTGCTGCTTTTTTATCGTTGGTCAAAATACGGCCACCAAAACCCAAAACGCGTCCCGACATGCTGTGAATAGGAAACATCACGCGTCCGCGAAAACGGTCGATCAATCTTTCTTTGTTGATAGTAAGTCCGGTGCTTTCTAGAAATTCGAGTTTATAGCCTTTTCCGAGCGCTTCTTTTGAAAATGCGTCCCACGTTTCGGGCGAATAACCCAATCCGAATTTTTTGATGGTTTCATTGGTAAATCCGCGTTCTTTAAAATACGAAAGTCCGATTGCCTTGCCTTCTTCTGAGTTTAAAAGCGTGTCGTGGAAATATTTTTGGGCGAATTCAGAAACCAGATACATGCTTTCACGAACGTCTGTATTGGCTTTTTCTTCGGCTGTTTGTTCGGTTTCCTCAATTTCGATGTTGTACTTTTTGGCCAGATATCGAATCGCTTCCGGATACGTGAAATGTTCGTGCTCCATTAAAAAAGCCACAGCATTTCCGCCTTTCCCAGAACTGAAATCTTTCCAGATCTGCTTGACAGGCGACACCATAAATGATGGCGAACGTTCATCGGAAAACGGACTCAATCCTTTAAAGTTGCTTCCGGCGCGTTTTAATTGCACAAAATCGCCAATGACTTCCTCGACGCGGGCAGTTTCAAAAACGGTATCTATGGTGGATTTTGAGATCATAAAAGTTGCTGAGTGCCTGAGTAACCGGATAAGTGAATTTGATTTGTGGCAAATATACGAAGATGTAATCTTTATTTTATGTTTTTGAGAAATCGGCTGCCCTAGCCCGTCCCGACGCTTCGGGAGCAGCGGCAACCTTTTGTTGAATGCAATGGAACAAAAGATACAGCGGATAGCCGGAACAGCTTCTAATCGATTTTTTTTTACAGCAATGACAAAGACAAAAAAAGCGCCTCTCCCGACCAATCGGGACGAAGCGCTCAAATATAAATAACTAACTCTAACAAATTCTAATTGAAATCGAAACGTACGCCAAGCGATATGTTATTTTGGTCGGTCACGTTGTCTTCGAACAGTGGATTGATGTCGTATTTAACGTACAAGCTGGTTTGTTTGTAACCAATATAAGCGCTAACACCGTAGATAAAATCGTTGACATTGTAATTGCCTTTTGCCTTTTGCGTCACGTCATTTCCGTTTGCATCTTCAAATTCGAGGATTTGTTTCGATTTGAGGTTTACACCAGCATAACCTCCAAGACCGACGCGGAAACTTTGATGCGTTTTAAAAATGCGTTTGTCGTCTTTCATTTCGCTGCCCGAAAAATCGAATTCCAAATGCACCGGAACAACCAGGTTGACATTTCTGAAACGCGAATCTTTTAAATGGATTCCGCTTGCCGCAAGATTGGTTTCTTCACCATTTTTAACGAACAAACGGTTGTCTGTCGGGCGCAGGTTGTTGTACTGTAATGACAATCCGTATTTGGCATGCAAAAGATTGTTGTCTTTCAAAATCCGCGTGTTTCCGGTGATTCCCCATTCGTAGAAATGCGAACCCCAGTATTTAAAATCTGAATGTGCGACGGCATCATCAGTCACCAGATTGTTGGCTCCAAATGCAAAAACCAATTGCGACGATGTTCTTTTTTCCCCATCTTTATCTTTAGTGCGGTCTTTAACTTTCATTGATGGAAAAGTCAGGGTGTATCTTGTCGAATCTTTGTCCTGTATTTTTCCGTCGACTTTTTGCTGTACGAGATCTTTGAGTTCCTGTTCGGCCTGAGCCACACGGAATTCAATGTTTTTAGCTCTTATTTCTGCGTATTTCAGTTTTCTGTCATCGGCTTCTTTCGAAGATATTTCGGCGTTTTCAAACTGGATGTTTACTGCATCCACTTCAGTTTTCAACGCTGCTTTTTCTTCTTTAGTTATCGTTTCGATTTTGGCAGCAATATCCCTGGCGCGTGTTTCAAAACTCTGTGTTTTCTCATCTTTTGAATGGTTGTCCTGTGCAAAAACTTTCGTTAAAAAAAGGCACAGGAAAGTAGTGAGGTAAATGGTAAAATTTCTCATGATTGTTGATTTTAAGATTTTTGATTAATGATTTTCTTCTTCGAGGTTGTTTCTGTTTGCGATGGCTACTTTTGCGCTTCGGTAGTTTTTGCTTACAGAATTGATGACTTTGTCACGGAAAGACTGGTCAGGTTCGCCGTCCACTTGTGACAATAAGTTTTTGGCATTGACCTTTACGGAAGTTTTGGAAGTTTCCGGATTTGATTTGGTTTGCACCATCGCCAGAAGCTCGTCAGCATTCCGGTTGTTGGCTAAAACAACGGTTGAAACGCTGTTCATTTTTTGATTAATGATTGGTTGATTTTGATTGATTTGATTGTTATTCTGATTGATGTTATTTTCTGCCAATTGGCTTTCGTTCGTTTTTCTGATGTTTTGAATTTGCCTGATCGGTTTTGGACTATTATCAGAATCTTTTACGATTGGATCTGATGTTTCCGCAACGGCTGATGAATCTGTTGCAGCTGAAACTTCATTTTGATTTTCAGTATTTTCAGTCGGATTTTGTTCGTTGTTTTCAAAAACCACATCATTTCTTTCAGAGTCGATCAACTCTTCCGTCGAGCTCAAATAAATCGTTCCGATGAGTAAAAAACCTGCAATACTCGCTGCGATGTACAACCATCCGAAATTTCTCTTTGGTTTCTTTTCTTCCGCAACGGTGAGCATCGCATCCAATCTGTCCCAGGCATTTGCGCTTGGGCTGATTTCCCTTTGATTCAGCTTTTCGCTAAAATCCTTTTCCATTTTATTCCGTCCCATTAGAGTAATTTTTTAATTTGCTAACCTGTTCCTGCAACATTTTTCTGGCGTGGTGCAATTGCGATTTTGAAGTGCTTTCGCTGATTCCGAGCATTGATCCAATTTCCTGATGTTTGTACCCTTCGATCGCATACAGGTTGAAAATCATTTTGTAACCTTCCGGTAGCGCGTCGATCAGGAACTGAATGTCATCGACACTAAAATTGCTTTCAATATTGTTAAAAGAATCTTCCTGATAATATTCATCTTCCAGAAAACTGACTTTCTTTTTCGCCCTGATGTACGACAAACATTCGTTGATCATAATCCGCCGGATCCAGCCTTCAAAACTGCCTTTGTGTTCAAAATGCTTTAAATTGGTAAACACTTTCATAAACGCGGTAATCATCAAATCTTCGGCGTCGTGCAAATCTTTAATATATTGACGGCACACGCTTAGCATCTTTGGGGAAAATTTCGTGTAAATCATCTGCTGTGCCTGTCGGTTGTTTCCGACTGCCAAGCGAATGGTTTCGTGTTCTTCCTGATGTAAATTGATGACTTTCAAAATCGTTATTAAAAGGTTTCTATTAGCATAGACGGGAATTGTCGCAAAATAGTTGTACGAAGAATTTAAAATTTGAAATGTTTTTTGATTGAAAGATTAAAATCCCAGTAAATTCGGGCTTTCACCGATAAAAAAAATTTTATTCTTTTTTTATTTTTTTCGTTCGATCACGTAATTTACCATCAGAATCAATGCCGATTTGAATTCAGATTCAGGATAATTTTCCAACAATTGAAGTGCTTCCTGTTGGAATTCGATCATTTTTTCTTCTGCATAAGCCAAACCATTGTGATCTTTTACGAATGCAATGACTTCTTTGACGCGCTTTTTATCTTTATTGTGGTTTTTGATCGAATTGATGAGCCAGGATTTTTCTTTGGACGAACAATGGTTCAAAACATGAATCAGCGGAAGTGTCATTTTTTGTTCTTTGATGTCGATCCCGGTTGGTTTTCCAATGGCTTCTTCGGTATAATCGAACAAATCGTCTTTGATCTGGAATGCCATTCCGATCAGTTCGCCGAATTTCCGCATGTTCTCCACCTGAATCTCATCTTCAATCATCGATTTTGCACCAAGCGCGCAACAAGCTGCAATTAAAGTCGCTGTTTTCTTTCGGATGATTTCGTAATAAATGGCTTCGGTAATGTCCAGTCTCCGGGCTTTTTCGATCTGAAGCAACTCGCCTTCACTCATTTCGCGCACGGCAACAGAAATGATTTTGAGTAAATCGAAATCGCCGTTGTCAATCGAAAGCAGCAAACCTTTGGACAATAAATAATCGCCAACCAAAACCGCAATTTTGTTTTTCCAAAGTGCGTTAATTGAGAAAAATCCGCGGCGGCGGTTGCTGTCATCCACAACATCGTCGTGTACTAAAGTAGCGGTATGAATCAATTCAATCACCGAAGCACCGCGATACGTTCGTTCGTTTACTTCGCCCGCAGATACCATTTTGGCCGTTAGAAATACAAACATCGGACGCATTTGTTTCCCCTTTCGGTTCACAATATAATAGGTAATCCGGTTCAGCAGCGCCACTTGTGAGGTCATCGACTGGTAGAACTTTTTCTCGAAAAGTTCCATTTCCTGAAGAATGGGCTGTTTTATTTGTGAAGTAACATTCATTGGTTTTCAAAGATACTTATTAAGTTTCGGAGTTGCAACCAAGAATATTTTAAGAATTTTTGACTTACGAACACGAATTACGTAAATCAACATCTGAAATCGTACATTCAATCACGATTCTTTGTTGGCCAATTGTCCGCAAGCCGCATCAATGTCTTTTCCGCGACTGCGGCGCACTTTTACAACAATATCGTTTCTTTCAAGTGCTTTCACATATTCATTGATCGATTCGTCTGAAGCCTGCTGGAATTCGCCGTCATCAATCGGGTTGTATTCGATCAGGTTGACTTTACAAGGCACATATTTGCAGAATTTGACCAATGCATCAATCGACGCTTTGTTGTCGTTAATGTCTTTCCAAACGACATATTCGTAAGTGATTTTGCTTTTGGTTTTTCGGTACCAATATTCCAATGATTCGCGCAAATCGGCCAATGGAAAATTTGCAGAAAACGGCATAATCCGCGAACGGATTTCATCAATCGCCGAATGTAAAGAAACAGCCAATTTGAATTTTACCTCATCATCAGCCAGTTTTTTAATCATCTTCGGAACGCCAGAAGTTGAAACCGTAATTCTTTTTGGCGACATGCCTAAACCTTCGTTCGAAGTGATTTTTTCAATCGCCTTAATGACATTGTTGTAATTCATCAAAGGCTCGCCCATTCCCATAAAAACGATATTTGAAAGCGGTCGGTTGTGGTACAATTTGCTTTCATTGTGAATGGCAACGACCTGATCGTAAATTTCGTCCGGATTCAAATTGCGCATTCTTTTGAGTCGCGCTGTGGCGCAGAAATTACAATCCAGACTGCATCCAACCTGACTCGAAACGCAAGCGGTTGTTCGTGTCAATGTTGGGATCAAAACCGATTCAACAACCAAACCGTCATGCAAACGTACGGCATTTTTCACCGTTCCGTCTTCGCTGCGCTGCATTTGGTCAACCTTGATATGATTGATCACGAAATTTTCCTCGAGCATTACACGTGTCGGTTTGGCGACGTTTGTCATGTCTTCAAAACTGTGCGCGTTCTTGCTCCAAAGCCATTCGTACACTTGATTGCCGCGAAAAGCCTTGTCGCCATTCGATACAAAAAAATCACGTAACTGGTCTTTGGTTAAAGCGCGTATGTCTTTTTTCTCCGTTTGCATGGTGCAAAAGTAGGTTAATTTCTGAATTTGTTGATTTGATAATTTATAACTTTGGCAAAAATTTAAACGATGCACTTTATTTCAGACGAACTCGACGATTATGTAACGTTACATTCTGAGAACGAACCCGAATTGCTTTCGGCATTAAACAAAGAAACCTACCAGAAAATTTTGCTTCCGCGAATGTTAAGCGGACATTTTCAGGGCCGCGTTTTGAGCATGCTTTCAAAGTTGATCCGGCCAAAATCGATTCTTGAAATCGGAACCTATACGGGTTATGCGACATTGTGTTTGTGTGAAGGTTTGCAGGAAAATGGTACGGTTCATACGATAGACATCAATGAAGAATTGTTTGATTTCCAACGCAAATATTTCGACAAGTCGGATTGGGGAAACCAGATTACGCAGCATTTGGGCGATGCATTGGAAATTATTCCAAACCTAAACACCAAATTTGACCTCGTTTTTGTCGATGCCGACAAAGAAAATTACATTTCGTATTTCAATATGATCGTTCCGATGATGGAAAAAGGCGGAATTATACTATCTGATAATGTGTTGTGGAGCGGAAAGGTCCTGGAGCCTTTAAATCCGAAAGACAAAAGCACCAAAGAATTATTGGAATACAATAAATTATTAAAGGAAGATCCGCGTGTAGAAACCGTTTTATTGCCGATACGCGACGGCTTAACGGTTAGTCGGGTTGTCTAATTGTTCACCTTGCGGAAAATATTTATTCCGTGCAAATTTGTAAACCTGCCACATGATCAGCGACATCAAAATTCCCCAGATGTATCCGCATAAAATATCTCCGGGATAATGCAAACCGAGGTAAATTCTACTGTAAGCAAATACCAAAGGCCAAATGAAAATAAATCCCATATATTTCAGATAAGGTTTCAAAACGAGGTATAAAAACATCGCTGAAGCCATCGAATTTGAAGCGTGGCCAGAAATAAAACTGAATGATTTTCGGGTTTGAACCGCACGGATCAACTTGGCGAGTTCGGGTTCGTTTCCCGGACGCAATCTTTGAAATCCGTTTTTAATAAAATTTGTCGTTTGATCGGTAAGTAAGATCAAAAACGCCACAACAACCAGAATCAGCACTGCATGGCGCCAGCCGAGATGTTTGAAAACCAAATAGGCAAACAGCAAAAACATCGGCAGCCAATTGATTTGTTTGGTAATAAAAAGCCAGAAACCATCCCAGCCTTCGCTCCCAAATCCGTTCAGGTAAACAAACAATTCGCGGTCTAAATGCAGCAATTGGTCGACCATTACTTTTGACGTTTTATAGGTCCGGTGATATCGTCGATTTCTTCTTTGGTTTTTTCCACAGTGACAACAGCATCATTTACAACACTTTCCTTCATATTATTGAGCTGTGTTGGCGTATCGCCCAAAAGATTTTCTTTCGCCTGATCAATCTGCGCCGTAATGCTTCCGCGGATATCAGTAAGTGTTTTTGCATCGAAACCGTTCGCTTCAGCACCTTTCTGGATTTCGCTTTTTATGTCATTGGTCGCATTTTTAAGCTGCGCCATTGCCTTGCCTAAAGTACGGGCAATGTCCGGGATTTTATCTGACCCGAAAAGCATTAAAACGATAAACATGATGAAAATTAATTCTCCTCCGCCAATTCCAAACATAATTTCGTTGATTATTAAGTGGTCGTAAAGTTACAAAGTTGCACAGTTTATAAAAGCGTTAATTTATAAATAATTAACATTAGTCGAATTTTGATTTTTGCTGTGCTGCAGGCCAGGTATTATTTGTGGTATCGACATCTGCAGTTTCTGCTTTCGGATCGAGAACAATTTTCGAAATCATTTTCTGGGTAGCGAATGTTCGTGTCACTTCTGCATCGTTCAACCTCCAGATTTGCGCCGGAAAGGCTTGATTTTCCTTAGTTCCATCTTCAAAAGTCAATTCAACGATAATCGGCATCACCAGGCCGCCCGGTTTATCGAAAGTAACCTGATAAAAATATTTCGGCTCAGCCAATTTAGCTCTTTCGTCCGCAGAAAAATTGGCCTGCAAATAATCATCCAGCGGTTTTATATTTTTCGAATTGAATGCTTTCTTCATGTTTGGCTTAAAATCCGGACTTCCTTCCGCGACCATATACACCTTTGGACCAACCGAATTTAATCGTTTGCTGCGACCGGGTTTTATTGTTGCCACATCTTTCGGCGCTTCATCGGTGACAAAAAAGCGTTTGACTTCTTTGATTCCGATATCGGTATAATCGGTCGAAAAAAACCAGCCGCGCCAAAACCAATCGAGATCAACAGCCGAAGCGTCTTCCATTGTCCTGAAAAAATCGTCTGGCGTCGGATGTTTGAATTTCCAGCGGTTTGCATACGTTTTAAACGCATAATCAAACAATTCGCGTCCCATGATCGTTTCGCGCAAAATGTTTAAACCAGCCGCCGGTTTTCCATAAGCATTGTTCCCAAACTGACGGATGCTCTCGGAATTCGACATAATCGGCTCGAGATTGCTCTGGTCTCCACTCATATACGGGATAATCGTTTTTGCGGTTCCGCGGTCAATCGGAAAATTCGGATCAAAATCCATTTTTGCCAGATATTCCAGGAAAGTATTCAAACCTTCATCCATCCAGGTCCATTGGCGTTCATCCGAATTGACGATCATCGGAAAAAAGTTGTGCCCAACTTCGTGGATGATCACGCCAAGCATTCCGTATTTGACGCGATCGGTGTATTTTCCATCAGCTTCCGGACGGCCAAAATTCCAGCAAATCATTGGATATTCCATTCCCTGGTCCTGGGCGTTAACCGAAATTGCTTTTGGATACGGATAGTCAAAAGTGTGCGACGAATAACTTTTCAGCGTATGCGCAACGGCTCGTGTCGAATATTGTTCCCACAACGGATTGCCTTCTTTTGGATACAGCGAAATCGCCATGACACTTTTCTCGCCGAGTTTGACAGCCATCGCATCATAAATGAATTTGCGTGATGTTGAAATTCCGAAATCACGGACATTTTCAGCTTTAAATTTCCAGGTTTTCTTTTTATCAGAGAATGATTTTTCGGTCACCATCGCTTCGTCCTGAGTCACAACAATCACGGGTTTATCGTAGGTTTTTTCGGCCAGTGCATATCGCTTTTGCTGTTCTGGCGTAAATACTTCTTTCCGGTTTAAAAGTGTTCCTGTCGCATCGAGAATATGGTCGGCAGGAACAGTCACATTCACTTCAAAGTTACCAAACGGCAACGCAAATTCGCCACTTCCCCAGAACTGCATGTTTTGCCAGCCTTCTACATCATTGTAAACGGCCATTCTTGGATAAAACTGTGCAATAACGTAAAGATTATTTCCGTCAGCGAAATGTTCGTAACCCGAACGTCCGCCATAAATCATGTAATTGTTGATGTTGTACCACCATTTTACTGAAAACGACATTTTCTGCCCATGCAAAAGCGGCTTTTCGAGATTGATGCGCATCATGGTTTCGTTGACTGTATATGACAATGGTTTGCCCGAAGCGTCTTTTACATAATCAATCTTGAATCCGCCGTCGAATTTCTCTTCAATGTATTTTCTTGAAAAACCTGAAACCGCGATCGAAGGATCGGCTTTTTGATCGTCGACCAACGGCGATTTTGAGGTTCTGGAATTTTGGTTTTGGTCGAGTTGGAGCCACAAATATTCGAGCGGTTCTTTCGCATTGTTGTAGTACGTAATGGTTTCCGTTCCGTACAACTTCGTGTTTTTATCGTCGAGTTCAACGTCGATTTTATAATCAGCGCGTTGCTGATAATATTCCGGTCCCGGCGCTCCCGAAGCCGTTCTGTACATATTTGGCGTGGCCAACAAATCGTACATCTGGCGAAATTTGTTGACATCTTCATGTCCTTTTTCTTTCTTTTTGGCTTCCTGAGAAAATGCAGGCAGCGAACAAATGATCGCTAAAAAAATTGAAATTGTGGTATTTTTCATGCTTGATACTTAAAAGCTAAAAGTAATTATTTTTCTTACGGAATTTGCGGTCATTTAAAATTTAACGTTCCGCTTTGCGTACTTTCCGATAGCAGCAAACCCTGTTTTTCACCTAAAACGCTGGCCTGAATGATATTTTGCTGATCAGGAAATAAATCCGTCAGCACCTCATTTTTAATTTCGAGACTTCTGACTTCAGTGATTTCTTTGATGTTGAAATAACAGATAATGACGTTATTTTCAAATTCCCGGCTCAGGTAATTTGGTGTTTTTGGCTTCCCGTTAATTTTAATGGAGAATTTTTCAGCCAGGTATTTTTGCATCAGTGCGACGTCTTCCGGAGATTCGGTTTTTTCGCCCAATTGCGTTTTTTTGTGGTATTTTTTGGAAAGTACTTCATTGAGGTCATCGATAAAAATGCGCGAAGTAATTTGCAACATTTTTTTTTCTGGCGCAAAATGAATCTGGTAAATAGCGACGTAAAATTTGTGCGTGGCAAAAGAAGCCATCGTCACGAAAAACAATCCTGCCACAAAAACTAAAAACCATTTTCTCATTTCCCGTTCGCCACCAATTTCTTAAACTCTTTGTTTTTATTGATCATGAAATCCATCAAATCAAACTTGGTTTCCTTAACTGTAAAGTCTTTCACCTTTGGATCGGTTTCACAATACATCACGAAAAGTTTGATTTCTTCATCTTTCAGATCGAGTGTTTTGTGGAAAAAATCGTAATCGAATTTTTTTAGAATGGTTTCAGAAAACCTGAGTTTTTCCACTTCTTCAGGACGATCGCGCTTGACAAGTTTGGCAATATCCTTATACAACCGGACGAAGTTCACGCCATTCGGAATCACATTATAATCGGGCATTGCGATATTTTTCGGCGACGATTTTTCATCATCAAAATATTTCTGGTCTACAATTCCCTGGGAATTTTTTACTTTTTGTTTTTTGCCGCCTTTTTTCACGACAACTTCTGTAAGTTCGTATGAAACCGGTTCCATTCTGACACGAAAATCTTCAGGATTGTCGCTTTCCTTAAGCCCGATTTTTCGCGATCGCAACGTCCAGCCCGAAAAAACGAGCGTGTCTTTTGGCCGGGCATTTATTTTAAAATTTCCTTCGGCATCAGTCACCGCAGTGGTTTTGGAAGTCACATTAAAAACCATGACGTTTTCGACATTCAGAGAATCTTTCACTATTTTTCCGTTCCAGGTTTTGCGTGCTTCCTGTCCAAACGAAATCTGGCAGATAAAGCAAACAAGGGCGAGTATTTTAATTTTTGTTTTCAAGGGCGATAATTTCATTGTAATTTAAAGCTAATTTTTTAATATAAAAAAGCATCAGCGTTTTATTTTTTACCTCAAGCGCGCGAACGAAATCAGCATCTTCAATGATATAATATTGAAATCCTTTAATATATTCCTGCGGCACTCTCAACGTATTGATGTAAAACGAATCTTCATAAAGTCCGTCGAGCTTTAAAAGCAATTTTTCCTTTCTTTCCACAACCACTTCCTTTTTAAGCATGTCTGTTCGTCCCGAAATTTTATTCAGCAACGGATCAAGCATGCCCGATTGCGCGGTATACAATTTGCTTTCGGCTGGAGTGTATTTTTTCTGATTGGGCGAAATGATGCCGAGGTTGACTGCGTTAATCTGCGAATTTTCATTCACATTCACTTCGTTGAGCTCGTTGATCCGCGAAGCCATTTTTACGATGATCAACTCCGATTTTAAATCGTCAACGTCAACCATTTTTCGGCGTGTTTCCAAATTGACAGCAGATAGAACCAAAGCGTCGCCCGGCTTTGCGCCAATGTTAAACAGTCCTTTATTATCGGAAGTGACCATCATCCCGGTTCGGGAATTGGAAATGTTGACGTTTTCGGCTGCGACCGAATCGATCATGACTTTGCCGAAAAATTTTCTTTCAGTAGAATTTTGACCGAAACCGATCTGAATTGCAAATAAAAAAAGAAGTATAAAGGTATTTTTGGTGTTCACTGGCAATGTATTGGTTTTTATAAGCATGCTTTTTATTCTTTTGTTGCCAAATGATCTTTGCGCTGTGAAATTACAGAAAACAATCAATCCAGGGACATTTATTTTTTGGTTTCTGAAATCGTTTCCAGATACTGTACGGCGAGTTCATTCATGATAAAAGTGGTCATTGTTTTGTTTTTCGTACTGGCCGAATCGGTGAATTTCTTATTCTCAACCAGATAAAACAGAAAACCTTTCACATGATCTTCCGGAATCTTGAGTCGGTCGACAAAATATTCGTGTTGGTACATGTTTTCGATTTTTTCGATCATCAGCTCTTTGCGTTCCACTTCGACTTGTTTGAGCAGGCTCGCAGTCCGCCCGGAAAGCAAATTGAACAGCGGATCGATTGTCAGCGAAGTATTCAAACCAATTTGCGCATCCAAACCGGTAGCCGACTTCAATCGGCGCTCAGCAGGCGTATAACTTTTTTGGCCTTTCGGAATGATTCCGAGTGCAACGGCATTAATGTTTTTATAATTGTAAACCTGAACTTCGTCGAGCTGGATCATCAACGGATCGAGTTTTACGAAAAATAAATTGGAACTGAAATCTTCACTTTTAACCGCAATTTTTCTGCCTTTGAAATGAATCGAAGAAAAAACAAGCGTGTCGCCTTCCATTGCGGGAATTGAAAAATAACCGCCTTCCTCTGATAGTACGGTTTTCTCAGTTTTCATGTTGATGATGTAAATGCCTTTTATGTTGGTCACGTCGGCGGTCACTTTTCCTTTCAGATTTTTGCGGATATTTTCCTGCGCCAGCAAATTGCCGGGCAAAAATGAAAAAACGATAACCGCAATCAGGAATTTATTCATAACGACATGGAAAACATTATTTTGTAAAAGTATCGTGATGCCTTCCAAATAAATTACTAACGTGTTCGTAAAGTTGTGTTAATTAAAAATGGCAGCGCTTTGTTTTTGGCTTTGCTGATTTTTACCTTTATCAAAAAAATCAAGATGAAAAACCTGATTATTGCGAGCACGTCGACCATTCACGGAAGTGGTTACCTTGAGTATTTATTGCCCGAACTTTCACTATTTTTCAAAAACTGCAAAAGCATTTTGTTTATTCCGTTTGCGCGTCCGGGTGGCATTTCGCATGATGATTATACCGTAAAAGTTCAGCAAGCTTTCGCCAAAATCAATATCGCCGTTCGCGGATTGCACGAATTTGATTCTGCGAAAGAAGCAATCGAAACCGCGGAAGGCATTTTTACCGGTGGCGGAAACACCTTTTTACTGGTTTCCCAATTGTATAAAATTAAGGTTATGGATGTTTTGGCGAATGCTGTAAAAAACGGAACGCCATACTTGGGAACCAGCGCCGGAAGCAACATTACCGGTTTGTCGATGCAGACCACGAATGACATGCCGATCGTTTATCCGCCGAGTTTCCAGACTTTGGGACTGATTCCGTTTAATTTGAATCCGCATTACCTGGACGCCGATTTGCAGTCGAAACACATGGGTGAAACGCGCGAAACGAGAATCAAAGAGTTTCATCAATTCAACAGCATTCCGGTTTTGGGCTTGCGCGAAGGCAGCTGGCTCGAAGTGCGAGGCGGCAACATTATTTTGAAAGGCGATTTAAGTGCGCGGTTGTTTTTGCAAAACCAGGAACCAAAGGAATTGGAAACCGGAAGCGATTTGTCAAGACTTAAATAATCTTTTGGATGAAGATGCCCGCGTTAGCGATTGGAGTGAAAATCCTTTTTTTTGATTATCCCGGAGTGCAACGCAGGGAAAATCAAAAAGCGCAGCGGAAAAAGATTGCAGCGAAAAGCGCGGCCCGCAGGGAAACGCCAAATATTTTTTTTACCATTAAGGAATTAAGACAATTGAGACTTAATGAAACTCAATTCCTTAATGGTAAAAAACAAAAAACCCCAAATTCACATTTGAGGTTTTAACAGAGCGGAAGACGAGGCTCGAACTCGCGACAACCAGCTTGGAAGGCTGGAGCTCTACCAACTGAGCTACTTCCGCATTACAACGGTGCAAATATAAATAATAAGTTTCCTTTGTTGCAAGTTTTTTTTGCAAAAATATCGGAATCTTTTGGCTTAAGGCTGGTAACGAATTTATTATTAAAAAGTTATCGCTTCAATATTTTTTAAATAACGAGATTAAAACATGATACAAATTAGTGAAATCAATGCTTTGGAGACGTTTTCGGTTCGGCTTCCGGTGCTTCGGCCGGGAAAACCTGTTGAAAGTTGCCATTTTGAAGGCGATGATCTTGAAACGACCAAACATTTCGGATTGTTTGAAAATAAGATTCTGGCCGGAATTATTTCGGTGTTCAAACAAAATCATGCCGCTTTCGCGAATGACAATCAGTTCCAGATTCGCGGCATGGCAGTTTTGGAAAATTTTCGCAAACGCGGGTTTGGCGAACGGCTTGTGCGTCGTGTCGAAAACTACGTCAAGGAACAAAACGGCGGTCTGATTTGGTTTAACGCCCGTGAAGTCGCCGTGAAGTTTTATTCAAATCTGGATTACCAAATCGTCAGCGGCGCATTTGACATTCCGGACGTTGGCGTCCATTATATGATGTATAAAATTTTGGATTAAATTTCGGTAATCATGTAACCGGTTGGGTGCGATTAATACTACCTTGTAACCAAATCAGATGGCAATGCCCAAATATTACGCGTTACTTTTATTTTTTATTTTCATCAGCTGTAAAAAAGAACAGCCGGTAAAACCATTGCCGGAAAAGAGCAAAACTGAATTCAGGCGCGAACCAAAAAGCATAACGATCGATTCGATGATTCTGGTCGATAAGAAAAAGGAAAGATTGCTGGCATTTTACCGTTCGCACGGATTCGGAACCGTTTGGAATTCGCCAAAAATCAGAAAAACGATCATTGAAGCTTTGGCAGATGCTGAACAGGAAGGTTTGTTTCCGAAGGATTATAAATTACCAACATTAGAAAAACTCGAAGCGAAAACCAATTCGCTTTCTGACAAACAAATGGTTGATTATGATATTTTGCTGACCGTTTCGCTTCAGAAATATTTGTGGCATTTGACCAAAGGCAAACTGAACCCGAAGGAACTGTACCGCGACTGGGATTTGAAAATCAACAATCTGGACATCAACGAACTCTTATCAAATGCGATGAAAGGTGATTCGTTGGCGAAAGCGATTGAAAGTGTGAAACCGCGTCATGTCGTTTACGAACGCCTGAAAAAAGCTTTGAAACTAATCGATAAATTTCCAAAAGACACTTTAAAACCGATCGTATTTACTGCTAAAATTGTTCGTAATGACACCAATAATGCGGTGGTTCAAATCAAACGCAGGTTGCTTTTCTGGAAAGATCTGGATCACGTGGACAGCCTGACCAATGTTTACGATCGTGCTACTTATAGAGCGGTAAAAAAGTTCCAATTCCGGCACGGTTTGGTTCCCGATGGCGTGATTGGTTTGAGCACGGTAAGTGCGCTGAACATTTCGAAAGACATTCGCAAAGAACAAATTGTTGCGAATCTGGAACGCTGGAAATGGTATCCTAAAAATATGGGCAGCCATTATATTATTGTCAACATTCCGGCATTTGAATTGCGGATTGTCAAAGATGGCGACACCATTGAAAGAAAGCGCGTTGTGGTTGGAAAAGACAAACGCAAAACTCCGATTCTTTCCTCAACTTTCAGCAATATTGTTTTTAATCCAACCTGGACCGTTCCGCCGACGATCCTAAAGGAAGATTTGACACCATCCGCGACGAGCGACCGCAGTTATTTCGCCGCACGTGATATTACGATCTATGATTATAAAGGCAATGTCGTGAGTCCGGAAAAATGGAATCCCGAAAAAGCAAAAGGTTATCGGTATGTTCAGGCGCCAGGACATGGAAATTCGTTAGGGAATGTCAAGTTCAATTTTCCGAACCATTATACAGTGTATTTGCATGATACGAACCATCGGGATTATTTCGGGAGAAATTACCGTTCGCTGAGTTCCGGTTGTGTGCGTGTGGAAAATCCGTTGCTGTTGGCCGCTTATATGTTGGATGACGAAAAAAACTGGTCAATAGAAAAAATCGACGAACTTATCGCGTCCAAAAAAACCACGAGTATAAATTTGAAGCAAAAAATAAAGCTGCACCAATTGTATTGGACAGCTTCTTTGACTGATAAAGGCGAACTGGATTTCAGGGCCGATATCTATAATCTTGACCGGGATTTGTACAAAAAACTAAGAAACTAATTTCGTCGCCGATTTGTGATTTCCTGACGGATGGTATATAAAAATGCAGGATTTGTCTTTGATCAAATCGATGATTTCATCTGTTAATTCAACCGGAACCGCAGGACAACCCTGACTTCTCCCGAGTCTTTTGTTGTTCCTGATGAAAGATTCTGAAACATAGTCTGCGCCGTGGATAACGACTGCCCTTGAACGCGCGTGGTCGTTAATTCCTCTTTCCAATCCGTCTAATTTCAGGGATTTTCCGTGTTTGCCATTGTAGATTTCGCCAGTTGCGTAAAATCCGAGGCTGCTTTTATACGATTCTGCAGTATTTGAAAAACTACTGGCAAATTCTTCACCAGTATTTCTGCCGTGCGCCACAAGTGAATTCATCAAGACCGTATTGGTTGACAAATCGATAATCCAAAGCCTTTTTACGTTGGAAGACAAACTGAAATCAATTAAAGTCAGTATGTCTTTTTGGATCACGCCTTTGCCTTTTAATGCGTAAAAACCTTGTAAAGCTTTGGTGAAGCTTTCAAATTTCGGCATCGAAGTGATGTTGTCGGAATGCAGGTTTTGGTAAATCGAAGTCGCTTTCATTTCGAACGCCGACTTTGATGTTGCTGCGATGAGTTCAGGTTCTGTAGGTTTAGCTGTTTGGTTGCTTGAAAATGACAGAAAAAAGAATGCCAATACTGGAAAAATTTTGTAAATCATTGTAATTGTTTATGTTATACGATAGGTTGGGGACGGCAAATGTATATAATAATTTTAACGGGGCAAATTTTTTATCATAATTTTATCGTTTAAAAGCAAATTTTAACGATTAAATGCTTTTTGTTGTGATTTTAACTTTTAAATTCTGACTGCGAGAGGTAATAAACGGCTAAGTGTAAGTTTTATTGCAAAAGAATTGTGAATATCAAGAATATAGTTATTTTTGTTTGACCTAGCCAGCCCCGTATGCCAAACAATTTCTTCATTTTTGTTGCCTTTTTCGTCACTTTTTGTACCTTTTCCCAAGCCCAGAAAAAGTCTTTGCAGGCAATTTCTGTTACGGAAAACATTACAGTTGACGGGAAACTCGATGAAGAAATCTGGAAGACCGCACCAATTGGAACTGATTTTGTCATGTTTGATCCCGATAACGGCCGTCCGATAAGTCCGGAAAAACGAACAAACGTACAAGTGGTCTACAACAATGACGCTGTGTATATCGCCGCAACGATGTATGACGATGCTCCCGAAAAAATACTTAAAGAAATTACGCAGCGGGACATTTTCGGCACTTCGGAACATTTTGGTGTTTTCATTAACGGATTCAACGACGGACAACAGGATTTCCGTTTTTTCGTGAGCGCCGCCGGAACGCAGATGGATTGTGTGTTCACCGAACAAAATGGTGAAGATCTTACCTGGGACGCGATTTGGGAAAGCGAAGCCGTGGTCACCGATTTTGGCTGGGTTGTCGAAATGAAGATTCCGTATGCCGGACTCCGGTTTTCGACCGAACAGATACAAACCTGGGGCATTAATTTTTACCGCGAACTTAGGCGCGACCGCCAACAATACACATGGAACCACATCGACACCAAGATCAGCAACGAAAGCGCGCAATCGGGTTATCTGGAGGGAATTCAATATATCAAACCGCCAACGCGATTGTTTTTCATCCCGTATTCGTCGGTATATTATGAAAAAAACAACAATTATCTCGACAATACTTCGGTTTCAGACAGCAAGTTTAAAATTGGGATGGACATCAAATATGGTATCAACGATTCCTTTACATTAGATGCGATTTTGGTTCCCGATTTTGGCCAAACCCGATTTGATAATATCGAGCTGAACCTTGGCCCGTTCGAACAGCAATTCAATGAAAACCGTCCGTTTTTTACAGAAGGAACCGATTTGTTTAACAAGGGCGATTTATTGTACACGAGAAGAATTGGCGGAAGCCCATCATCACAAGGCACAAAAACGAATGAAATCGTAGAACGCATTCCAACCACGACAAACCTTATTAACGCGCTCAAAGTTTCAGGCCGTACAAAAAATGGCCTCGGAATTGGCGTTTTAAATGCAATCACTGAAAAAACTTTCGGATCCGTCCGCGATACTGTTACCGGAATCGTCCGAAAAACCGAAGTGGAACCTTTGGCCAATTATAATGTAATGGTTTTGGACCAGCGATTCAACCGGAACTCCTCTGTTTCTGTAATTAATACGAATGTCACGCGCAATGGTGATTTTCGCGATGCAAATGTTTCTGCTTTGATTTTTGATTTGAATACGACCCAAAACACCTACAACGCGTCGGGAAATTTTAAATACAGCTACATTAATGAAGTGACCGGAGTGAGCGATCGAAAAGGATTCAACACCGCGTTCAGCCTTGGTGAAACCAGCGGAAAATTCAGGTACAATGCCGGAATCAATTATATTTCGAAAGATTTCGATGACAATGATCTCGGAATTAATTTTATGACCAATTATTACGCGCTGAGCGCTAATTCAAGTTACCGGATTTTAAACCCGAATAAAACTTTTAATACGTTTAAATTTTTTAGTGAAGCGTATACTGAATTCCAAAATACGACAGGAAGAATCCAGCAGGGAAATTTTAATTTTTTCGTGAACTCGACGAATAAAAAAAACAATTATTTCGGTTACGGATTAAACATTCGCCCTTTTAAAACCTATGATTTTTATGAAGCGCGCGTCGAAAACCGCTTTGTTGAAAATCCCGACAACTACCGCGCGTGGTTTTATTATTCGTCCAATTACAACAATAAATTTGCGATCGATTTCGGACCTTCTTACAATATAACCAGCGAGAAAAACCGATACATTTATGATGTGATCTTTAGTCCGAGATACCGAGTGAGCAACAGTTTGTTACTGGTTTACAATTTTACTTACACACACAACAACCACAACAAAGGCTGGATCGATTTTGATGGCGACGACATTATTTTTGCAACAAGAAACCGCGACACTTATGTCAATACGTTAGAAACCAAATATGCGATCACCAATAAAATGACTGTCAATCTGGCCGCGCGTTATTATTGGTCGTACGCCGAAAACCTCAAATTTGAAAGCCTGCAACCCAATGGTTTGTTGACCAATACGACATACAACGAAGACAAAAATTCAAATTTCAATTCCTGGAATATCGATTTGTCCTATTCGTGGTGGTTTGCGCCAGGAAGCCAATTGTCGTTTTTGTACCGCAACAATGCCATTACCGACGAAAGCAACATTTATTACATCAATAAAAATTTCGGACGCAATTTCACCGATTTGTTTTCCAACAACCTCAACAACATTTTCTCAATCAGCATTCGTTATTTTATTGACTATAACGCCGCAAAAAACTGGTTTTAACTGTTATTTAAAGCTAACTTTTCCGTACTAACTTTTCAATTTCTGTATATTTGTGGAAAATAAATTTCCATGGACAAAAAAGTAATTTTAATGATCCTTGACGGCTGGGGAAAATCGCCCGACCCGAAAGTTTCCGCAATAGACAATGCAAACGTTCCTTTCATCAACGGATTATACAGGCAATATCCAAACGCCCAACTAAGAACCGACGGACTCAATGTTGGTTTGCCGGAAGGCCAAATGGGAAATTCCGAAGTTGGCCACATGAACCTCGGCGCGGGCCGTATCATTTATCAGGATCTGGTCAGGATCAACTTAGCCGTTCAGGACAAAACGATCAACCATGAAAAAACCCTTGTCGACGCGTTTCAATACGCAAAAGACAACAATAAAGATGTCCACTTTTTAGGTTTGGTTTCCAATGGTGGCGTGCATTCCCACATTGACCACATTAAAGGTTTGGTCGATGCCTCGGAAGATTTCGGACTAGAAAAAGTTTTCATCCACGCATTTACCGATGGACGCGACGTAGACCCAAAATCGGGAACATTTTTCATCGGCGATTTGCTGAACCACATTAAAGATAAAAAAGCAAAACTCGCTTCAGTTGTCGGAAGATATTATGCAATGGACCGTGACAAACGATGGGAACGCGTCAAAAAAGCCTACGATTTGCTCGTCAATGGCGAAGGCGTGCATTCGACCGACGCGGTAAGCAGCATCCACGACGATTACAACAAAAACATCACTGACGAATTTATTGATCCAATTGTAATGGTCGATAAGAACGACCAGCCAATTGCCAAAATCAAAGAAGGCGACGTTGTGATTTTCTTCAATTTCCGCACCGATCGCGGACGCCAACTCACCGATGCGCTGTCACAAAACGACCATCACGAGCAAAACATGCACAAAATGCAATTGTATTATGTGACGATGACCAATTATGACGACACTTATCAAAATGTTCACGTGATTTACGACAAAGACAACATCACCGAAACATTGGGCGAAGTCCTGGAAAAAAATCTGAAAAAACAAATCCGCATTGCAGAAACCGAGAAATATCCGCATGTGACATTTTTCTTTTCCGGCGGACGCGAATTGCCTTTTGCCGGCGAAACCAGGATTTTAAGAAATTCGCCGAAAGTAGCCACTTACGATTTGCAACCAGAAATGAGTGCGTTCGAACTTGCCGACGCGTTGGTTCCTGAACTTGAAAAAGGCGAAGTCGATTTTGTCTGCCTGAATTTTGCAAATGGAGATATGGTGGGCCACACCGGCGTTTTTGAAGCGGCGATCAAAGCTTGCGAAGCAGTAGATCAATGTGCGGAAAAAGTGATTACGGCGGCTTTGGCCAACGGTTATACGACGATCGTCATTGCCGATCACGGAAACTGCGAAACGATGATCAATCCCGACGGAAGCCCAAACACGGCGCATACGACCAATCCCGTTCCGATCATTTTGGTTGACAAAGACATCAAGCAAATTCACGACGGTGTTTTAGGCGACATCGCTCCTACTATACTGGCACTGATGGGAATTGAGCAACCGAAAGCCATGACGAGACATTCGCTTTTGTAGCAAATTAATATTTTAAGCTGCGAATGACACTAATTTCCACGAAACAATTCGTGTTGGATTCGTGTCATTCGCAGTTTTCTCTTTTAAGAAAAAAACAACAAAACCACTTGTGCGGTACATTATTTAAAAATCGTACTTTTGCCAACTATAAAATTGATTTATGATTATCTCAAAAACAAGAGAAGAAATCGAACTCATGCGTGAAAGCGCGCTTTTGGTTTCCAAAACATTAGGAATGATTGCGGGCGAAATCAAACCCGGAGTGACCACTTTACAATTGGACAAACTGGCCGAACAATTCATTCGCGACCACGATGCCGTTCCCGGCTTTCTTGGCTTGTACGGTTGTCCGTCGACGCTTTTAACGAGTGTGAACGAACAGGTGGTACACGGTTTGCCAACGACGCGCCCTATCGAAGAAGGTGACATCGTTTCAGTAGATTGCGGCGTTTTGAAAAACGAATTTTACGGCGACCACGCCTATACTTTCGCAGTGGGTGAAATTGCGCCCGAAACCAAAAAATTACTACAGATCACAAAAGAATCTTTATATGTCGGCATCCGCGAATTCAAAGCAGGAAACCGCGTCGAAGACGTTGGAAACGCGATCCAGAAATTCACTGAAGCTGAAGGTTATGGCGTCGTTCGCGAACTCGTTGGCCACGGCCTCGGCAGAAAAATGCACGAAGATCCGGAAATGCCAAATTACGGAAAACGCGGCCGTGGAAAATTATTCATTGACGGAATGGTCGTTGCGATCGAGCCGATGATCAACCTCGGAACCAAAAACATCAAACATTTAAAGGACGGCTGGACCATTGTTACCGCTGACAAAAAACCAAGCGCGCATTTTGAACACGATGTCGCTCTGATCAACGGAAAACCGGAATTGCTTTCGACTTACGCTTACATTTACAAAGCTTTGGGTATTGAAAGTGACGAAGAAAACGAATTCAGAAAAGTACCGTTGGTGATCTGATGAAAAAATTATTCAAGTTTATTTTAAATACGATTCCGCGCCCGTTGCTCATTCGCCTGAGTTATGTCGCGCGTCCGATATTGGCATTGGCACTCAAAGGAAATACGTTTACCGATCCAATTGACGGTCGAAGTTTCCGCAGTTTTTTGCCTTACGGATATGGAACCCAACGCAACAATGTCTTGTCACCGAGTACGCTTTCACTCGAAAGACACCGTTTGCTCTGGCTGTATTTAAAAAACGAAACGGATTTTTTCAGCGCTCCGAAAAAAGTACTGCATTTTGCACCGGAACAGGCCTTTTATAAATTGTTCCGAAACCAGAAAAATCTCGATTACACGACAACCGATTTGTTTTCGCCACTCGCGGATGTCAAAGCAGATATTTGCAATTTGCCTTTCTCCGACAACTCTTACGACATTATTTTATGCAACCACGTTTTGGAGCACATCCCGGATGACACCAAAGCGATGCAGGAATTATTTCGCGTATTAAAACCGGGCGGCATGGGAATTTTCCAGATTCCGCAGGATTTGAAACGCGACAAAACTTTTGAAGACGATGCCATTACCGATCCTAAAGAACGTGCTGCCATTTTTGGACAATACGACCACGTCAGGGTTTACGGTCGTGACTATTTTGACAAATTACGAAGCATCGGATTTAAAGTTATTGAAGAAGATTACACCTCGAAAATCGAACCCGAACTCGTTGAGAAATATTGTCTGGCAAAAGGCGAGCTTATTCCCGTTTGCTTCAAGTAATACAGTTTCTCTGAGATCACGTTATATCGGTTTGCATAATTTGTTATATTTACCATTCTGAAATTTACAAATCATGCCGAAACACATTTTTGTCCGAATATTTTTATTTTTCGTTCTTATCTCAGCGAACGCACAAGTCGAAAAAGAAGTTTTTCCACCTTATAATATCAGAACCGCTACTTTCGTGCAAAACGGACAAAATATTGTTCCGCTGTTTAAACTTGGTGATCCTTTCCAACTCGAATTTGATGATCTTTTCGGAAACGAGGCCAATTATTATTATGTGCTCCAACATTGCGATTACGATTGGAAACCTTCCCAATTGGTTAAAAGTGAATATATTCAGGGATTTGATGACCAGCGCATTCAGGATTATACGAATTCCTTCAACGCCTTGCAGATTTATTCGCATTACCGACTTCAGTTTCCCAACAAATACACGACTTTGCTCGTCAGCGGAAACTACATGCTGAAAATTCTGAACGAGGACAAAGATGTGGTGTTTTCCAGAAAATTCATCGTTTATGAAGAATTGGTCAGTGTTCCAATGCAGGTGAAAAGAACGCGGAATGTCAGCGAAATCAATTTCAAACAAAACCTCGATTTTGCAATCAAATCTCCGAATATCCTGTTCCAGAGTCCGCTCAAAAATGTCAAAGTATTGTTGATGAAAAACGGGCAAATCAGCACCGGAATTACAAATATTCCGCCGATGTACACTATAGGCAACGACCTCATTTACAAATACGATGCGGAAACCCAGTTTTGGGGCGGAAATGAATACCTGTATTTTGAGAACAAAGACATTCGTGCAGCGAATAATTTCATTGGAAAAGTGGACTCGAACGGCGGCATTTACAATTCGCATTTGTATACCAGCAATGCGCGCGCAGGAAACCAATACACGTTTTTTCCGGACATCAACGGAAACTTTATCGTGACCAACCTCAACGTTGAAAACAACGCCATCGAAGCCGATTATGCCTGGGTATTTTTTACATTATCTGCGCCGGCGTATTTCGGCAAAAGCGACATTTACATCAATGGAATGTTCAACAATTACGCGCTGACTCCGGAGTTCAAAATGGACTACAACAAGGCAAAAGGCGTGTACGAAAAAGCCATCATGATCAAACAGGGATTTACCAATTATCAGTATGTGATCGCGGATAAAAACGGAAAAATTGACGACGCAAATGCAATCGATGGAAATTTCTATCAAACTGAAAACAACTACTTTGCATTGGTGTATTACCGGGAAAACAACCAACGCTACGATCGCGTGATCGGAAAAGGCCAGGCAAGTTCAGTTGACATTATAAACTAGAAAATTTAATGTTAAATATACTTTGCAAAATCTAATTTTTGTAAATTTGACAACATCTTTGAGAATTTCACATGGTTTCACAAATTACAAGAGGCATAAAAATTTCGGTCCTGACGGCTTTTGAAGGCACTTACTTCAAGAACCACAAGATCCATTTTGCCTTTAGTTATGAGATCACAATTGAAAATCACAGCAAAGATTCAGTGCAATTAAATTCCAGACACTGGGAAATTTTCGATTCTTTAAATGACATGGAAACCGTGGATGGCGAAGGTGTGATCGGAAAAAAACCGGTTCTAAAACCAGGAGAATCACACAATTACAGTTCAGGTTGCTTGCTTGCTTCGCCGTTTGGATCAATGCGCGGGCACTTTAACATGATCAACTTCACTTCCACCCGAAGTTTTAAAGTGATTGTGCCAACATTCAGGCTCAGCGCGCCATTTGCACTAAATTAACAAACGACAATTACTTCATCATTTGCAATTCCGTACACACAATCGTGTTCCGTTGGAATCAAGAAATAAGTTCCCGTAAATTCGCCAAAAGCGGGTAAAATCATCTGTTTTGGCTTTTTAAAAAAACAAGGCAATTTCAAAGATTGTCGCCCTATACCACGCATTTTTACGGCCGGATGAATGTGTCCTGAAAAATTAAAAAAGCCGTCGCGTTCTTCGGGATGATGCGTCAACAAAAATCCATCAGCTGCAATTTCACTGTAAATCTGAATGTCCAATTTCTGATAATGCTTTTTATTGATAACATCGTGATTTCCTGCAACGAGAATAATTTTCGATTTGGTTTGCGAAACCCATTTTTCAAACAATTCCCATTCGGTATTTTTTTTACTGTGGAATAAATCGCCGAGAAAAATCACCGTTTCCGGATCGAAATATTCCAAAGCAACATTCATTTGATCGAAATTTTTCGAAACCGCACTTTCCGGAACCGCGACGCCGTGTTTCCTGAAATGCATGACTTTTCCGAGATGTACGTCTGAAATTAGCAAAATACTTTTGTCTTTCCAGAAAACTGCTCCTGTCGGATGCAAAATAAAAGTGTGATTTTGTATGGATATCGTTACGGTCATTTTTCGTTTTTCATATAAGATGCGGTCATTTTTTTGATTCTTTCGGCCAATGTTTCACTGCTGAGTTTTTCGCGCAAACGATCGGTGATAATTGGAAAACTGAACGGCGTAGGTTTTTGTGTTCGCCTCCATACGATTTCCTGGCTTTTAATGCGTTCCAACGATTGGATCAAACGGCCTTCTTCAAGTTGGTGTTCGAATGTTTCGCGATAGGCTTGCTGAAACAATAAATTGTCAGGTTCGTAATCCCTGAACACTTCAAAGATCAATTGTGATCCGCTTTGTAGGTGTTTTGTTTTGATCATTTTTCCCGGAAATCCTGTAAAAACGAGTCCGGCAATTACGGCAATATCACGGAATTTCCGTCGCGCCATTTCAGTTGCATTTAAGCTTCTTTGCAAATCTGAATGTACATATTCTGTTGAAAATAAATTGTTATCGATCACATTTTGCATGTCGATTTCCTGATCGGACAACAGTTCAAATCCGTAATCATTATAAGCCAGTGAAAATGAAATCGGCGTCAGCAAACTGATCCGGAAAGCCAATAAACTCGCCAGAGCTTCATGCACAAACCGTCCTTCAAATGGATAGAAAATCGCATGAAAACCTTCGCGGGTTTTAAAAGTTTCGATCAAAAACTGGTTCGCGCTTGGCACAATCGATTCTTTTCTTTGTCTTTTAAACATGGGCCCCAGCGCTTTGAGTTCGGGCGTTAAATTTTCAGTATTTGCCGTGTACATTTCCTGTCGCAGCATTTCGCTCATTTGCGCCGAAAACGACATGCGCCCACCCATCCAGCTTACTAATCGGGATTTTTTCGACGGATCGGCTTTTTTAACCAAAACCTGCATGTTTTTGACCTGGTACAATTCGAGTTTTTTTCCACCGAAAGTGAATGCATCGCCTGGTTTCATCTTCGAAATAAACCATTCTTCAATGTTGCCGAGATAGCCACCGCTGAGAAACTTAACTTGTAAAGTCGCATCGCCAACGATTGTTCCAATTTGCATTCGATGGTGCATCGCAATCAATCGGCTGTTGATCTTGAATAAACCGTTTTCTTCGATGTCCACCTTTTTATATTCGTCGTATGCCTGCAAACTCTGGCTGCCTTTGGTAATAAAATTCAAAAGCCAATTCCAGTTTTCTTCGGTCATGGCCTGATAACAGAACGTTCCTTTGACCTCTTTAAAAATTTCGTCAGGGAAAAAACCATCTGAAACCGCCAAAGTATTTAAATATTGCACTAAAACGTCCCACGAATTCAAATACGGAATCCGGTCTTCAACGATGGTTTCTGCAACCGCTTTTTTTAATGCTGAAGCTTCGATCAGTTCCATCGCGTGCGTTGCTAAAAAATGGATCACACTTTCCTTTCCAGGCTGATGTCCGCTTCTTCCGGCGCGCTGCATAAATCTTGCGACACCTTTTGGTCCGCCAACTTGTATGATGCTTTCGACCGGCGCAAAATCGACGCCCAGATCTAAACTTGACGTACAAACAACGACTTTTAATTCCTCATTACGTATTGCTTCCTCGACCCAAAGCCGCGTTTCCCGATTGATACTTCCGTGGTGCATCGCCATTTCACCGGCGAATTCCGGATATTTTTCAAGCAATCTTTGAAACCAGATTTCACAGGCCGAGCGTACATTTGTAAAAATCAAAGTCGTCTTGCTCTTTTTAACAATCGCTGCCGCTTCATCAATCAGATGCAAACCCATGTGGCCGCGCCAGGGATACGCTTCCATTTTTTCAGGAATAATCGAAAGTACTTTTATTTTTTTATCGATGTTGGCATGAATCAGAATCGAATTTTCATACGCTTCAGAACCCATTCCGAGTAACACTTCTTTCGCTTGTTGCAAATTTCCGATCGTTGCTGAAATTCCCCAAATCCGCATATTTGGAGCGACCGTTTTCAGCCGTGACAACGCGAGTTCCATTTGCACGCCGCGCTTTGTCCCGAGCAATTCATGCCATTCATCGATCACAATCGCGCGGCAATCTTTAAACGTTTTATCGTAGCCTTTTGAAGCCAATAACAATTGCAAACTTTCCGGTGTTGTAATCAGCAAATCAGGCATTTTGCCTTTTTGTTTGGCACGTTCTGCAGAGGTGGTGTCACCGCTTCGAATGCCAACAGTCATTTGTGCGCCAAGATCGTTCACGACGCGCTCAGCAGCTTGTTTGATTTCTACCGAAAGCGCGCGTAATGGCGTAATCCAGATCGCTTTAAGTCCGGGTTTGTGCTTGGTTTCGTAATCCGGGTTGTTTTTGATATAATCCAGTACGATCGGAATCCAAAGTGCGTAGGTTTTTCCGCTTCCAGTTGGCGCATTCAACAAACCATTTTTTCCCTGCAGAAATGCCGTCCAGGTTTCTTTCTGAAACGGGAATGATTTCCAGCCCTGGTTTTTAAACCAGTTTTCTGCTATTTGGAAAAGTTGGGTTCTGTTCATTGAAACATTTATTTTTGAACATTAAGTCCATTAAAAACATTACGGTTTTACGTAACTTCATAGATCTTAATTCCTTAATGGTTTACTTTAATTTTAAAACTATTTTTTATAACCATTAAGAAATTAAGAAAATTAAGCTTAATGATTTAAATTTCTCCGTTTGAAGAAATCATATTCTTAATGTCTTCGATCGAATTCGCTTCGTCGATTTTCTTGTCGTGCCGCCATCTTAAAATTCGCGGAAACCGTGTAGCAACGCCGCTTTTATGACGTTTGGAAAATGCAATGCCTTCAAATCCGATTTCGAAAACAAGTTGTGGCGTGACACTTCTAACTGGCCCGAAACGTTCTAATGTATGTTTTTTGATCCAATCGTCAACTTTGCGAAACTCCGCATCGGTTAAACCCGAATATGCTTTTGCAAATGTGACGAGTTCGCGTTCGCCGTTTTCATTGTCCTGCCAAAGTGCAAAAGTATAATCGGTGAATAAATTGGCGCGGCGGCCCGAACCACGCATCGCGTAAGTTAATACGGCGTCGATGACCAATGGCTCAATTTTCCATTTCCACCAATCGCCTTTTTTTCGGCCAACCTGATAAGCAGAATCCCGGCGTTTCAGCATCAATCCTTCCGATTTCATTTCGCGCGCGCGCATTCGTTCGGTCGTGACATCTTCCCAGGATTTTAAATTCACGCGCTCTGAAATTCGCAAGGGAAGATTCGAATCTTTGACGGCTTTATACAATTTCTCAAGCAAATCACGGCGCTGGTCGTAAGGCAAATTTCTGATGTCATTTCCTTCCCATTCCAATAAGTCGTAGGCTTTGATAATGACCGGAGTTTTTGCGAGCAAGGCAGCCGAAACCGTTTTTCTTCCAATTCTGGTTTGCAGATCATTGAATGTCCCGATTTGACCTTCGGGAAACGGCAAAATCTCGCCATCAATCACTGTTCCGTTTGGGATGATGCCGACGAACGAATGAAATTCCGGATATTTATCGGTAACCAATTCTTCTCCACGGCTCCAAACGTACATTTCGTTTTCACGGATAATTGTTTGCGAACGGATGCCGTCCCATTTGTGTTCGATGCTCCAATCTTCTGGATTTCCTAGCGCCGAAACTTCGCCTTCTATCGGATAAGCCAGATAAAACGGAAAAGGTTTCGACAAATAATCGCTGCTTTTTTCGTCCAGAATCAATTCCTGAAAAGTGATTTTATCAGGATTCCAGTCGCCCATTAATTTGTAAGCCAATAGATCTTCGTCAACACCTTCTGCTTTTGAAAGCGCACGCGTCATTAATTTTTGGCTGACGCCGATGCGGAAACTTCCGGTGATTAATTTGGTAAAAACGAAACGTTCATAATAATTCAGCGCAAGCCAATTTGTTCGGAGGTATTCACGTTTTTCATCGTCAGTTTTCTTTTTGAGCGCGATCATTTCCTGCAGGAATTCGGTCAGGCTTTTATCGGAATGTTCTTTTGTGGTGGGAATGATGAGCGCAATGGTCTCGGCCAGATCGCCCACGATATGGTAACTTTCTTCAAACAGCCAAAGCGGAATATTCGCAAGTTCATTGGCCCACAATCGCAACAAAGTCGTATTGACCGGGCGCGGCGGACGGCGGTGCGACAAAATGGCGATTGTCCATACTTTGTCTTCTGGCGAGGCGCGACGGAAATATTCGGTCAGTGCGTCGACTTTAACAGACGTTTTGTTGGAGCTGTCGAGAGCTTTGATGAGTTCGGCGAAATTTTTCATTTCTTTAATAATTTTCTTTGTGTGATGGAACGCGGATGACGCGGATCAACGCAGATTTATTTTTGGTTCTGTTGAATTTAATTGCTAGTCATTATTAAAATCTGTAAAAATCTGCGTCACAATTAAACTTCAGCTTCAGCAGCTTCTTTATTGTCTTCTGCCGCAGTTTCGCCTTCGTCGCCTTCATATTGCGTGTGTTCCGTTCTTGCATCGTAACCGATTTCGCGCAGATATTTCGAAAACACATCGGAATAACCGTGTGTACAAATGATTTTTTCTGCGCCGGTCGCTTTGATGCTGTCGAGCAAGCCATACCAGTCGCAATGGTCGCTCAAAACAAATCCTTTATCGATCGCACGCCGTCTTCTGGCACCGCGAAAAGCCATCCAGCCACTCGCCGATCCGGTCACAAAAGGCGTCATTTTCCTAATCCAGATGCTGCCGTGCGCGCTTGGCGGCGCGAGTACAATATTTCCGGGAAACTCTTCCTTCTTGGTGTCGCGAGTAATCAATGTAGTTGGTGGAAAATCAAACATTGGACGCAGGACATTTGTCATATTTTCTACTGCGCCGTGCGTGAAAATCTTGCCGTTGCTGATATCTAGGTATTTCAAAAGCCGTTGCGCTTTTCCTAAAGTGTAGCCGAATAAAATCGACGTTTTGCCTTCTGCCTTGTTTTCTGCCCACCAATTGTTGATGTCGGTCATGACTTCGGCTTGCGGAATCCAGTTGAAAGCGGGCAATCCGAAAGTATTTTCTGTGATGAACGTGTGGCATTTTACGGGTTCGTATGGAACTGAAATCCCGTCGTCTTCGGTTTTGTAATCGCCGGTAAACACCCAGACTTCACCTTTGTATTCAACGCGAATCTGTGCGCTTCCAATAATGTGCCCGGCCGGATGTAAAGAAAATTTGACACCGTTAATCGTGAAGGTTTCGTTCCAGTCTTTTCCGGTGACGTTGATATCGCCCAATCGGTGTTTGATGATCGGGACGTTTGTATGGTGTGTGATGTAATTTTTATGGCCCCAGCGCGAATGGTCGGCATGGCCGTGCGTGATAATCGCATTGGTTACCGGCCGCCACGGATCGAGATACACGTCGGCCTGATGGCAGTAAATTCCTTTGTCGTTAAAGGCGAGCAGCGGGATTTTCATTAAAGTTGGTTTTTCATAAAGTTACGCAGGGATGTTTATAGAATTGATTCTATTTTTTACATGTTTAAACGGAGTTACTGAGTGCCTGAGTTGGAAGTGCCTGAGTTTTTCACTTTGCCTTTGACTTGCTTCTTTCAAGCTTATTTTGAAAACCATTGTTTGTCGTCAGCCCCGACTGCAGTGAAAATCCTTTTTAACGACCGAATGGGAATTAAAAAGATTGCAGCGGAAAGCGGGACCAGATTTCTTACAGCGACAGGATTTTCTGCTGCCAAATTCTTAAAAATCTTCACCATGTTATCATATTCGTAAAATGCTGTGGCGTTCACATGGTTTTTGTATCTTTGCACGGCAAAAATTTGACAATCCATAAAAAATAAAATATATGTTAAAAGGATTTTTTCACGTACCGAAAGCGGTCAACGAACCGGTAAAATCTTACAAGCCCGGAAGCCCGGAAAAAGACAGCGTTTTAGCTGCTTACAAAGCAATGTGGAATTCGAAAATCGAGGTTCCGTTGTACATTGGACGCGACGAAATTAAAACCGGAAATACCAAGAATATTACCGCGCCGCATGATCACAAACATGTTGTAGGAACGTATCATTTAGCTGAAAAAAAACATGTTGACCAGGCGATCGAAAATGCTTTGGCTTCGAAAGAGGCGTGGGCAAATTTGCCTTGGGAACAGCGCGCCGCGATTTTCTTAAAAGCTGCTGAATTGATTGCCGGACCTTACCGCGCAAGAATTAATGCCGCAACGATGATCGGGCAATCGAAAAATATCTTCCAGGCAGAAATTGACGCGGCTTGTGAGCTGATTGACTTTTTGCGTTTCAACGTAGAATTCATGACACAGATTTACGGCGACCAGCCCAAATCGACTTCGGATATGTGGAACCGCGTGGAATACCGTCCGCTTGAAGGTTTTGTGTACGCGATTACACCATTTAATTTTACGGCCATTGCGGCCAATTTGCCTGCGAGCGCGGCCATGATGGGAAATGTCGTAGTTTGGAAACCGAGCGACAGCCAGGTCTTTTCTGCTAAGATTATTATTGATGTGTTTAAAGAAGCGGGTGTTCCCGATGGCGTGATTAACGTGGTTTTTGGTGATGCAGCGATGATCAGCAACACGATTTTTGAACACTCAGATTTTGCGGGAATTCATTTTACGGGATCGACGCATGTTTTTCAGGATATCTGGAAGAACATTGGAACCAACATCCATAAATATAAAACGTATCCGAGAATCGTTGGGGAAACCGGCGGAAAGGATTTTATCGTGGCGCATCCGAGTGCGAATGTAAAACAGGTGGCGACCGGAATTGCACGTGGTGCTTTTGAATTCCAGGGACAGAAATGTTCGGCGGCGTCGAGGGCTTACATTCCGCAGAGTTTGTGGCCAGCGGTAAAAGAGCAATTGGTTGCCAATGTAAAATCGATGAAAATGGGTTCGCCGGAAGATTTCGGGAATTTCATTACCGCGGTGATTCACGAAGGTTCCTTTGACAAATTGGCCAGTTACATCGACCAGGCAAAAAATGATGCGGATGCGGAAATTATCGTCGGTGGCAATTACGACAAATCGGTTGGTTATTTTATTGAGCCGACTGTAATTGTTACGACCAACCCGAAATACAAAACAATGGAAACGGAATTATTCGGGCCAGTTATGACCATTTTTGTTTACGAAGACACAAAATGGGCAGAAACATTAAAATTGGTAGATGAAACTTCGCCTTACGCATTGACCGGCGCGGTGTTTAGCCAGGATCGTTATGCGATTGCTGAAGCGACGGAATCGTTGAAAAATGCCGCCGGAAACTTTTACATCAATGACAAGCCAACCGGAGCCGTTGTTGGACAGCAGCCTTTTGGCGGCGCAAGGGCATCGGGAACGAATGACAAAGCCGGATCGGCGATGAACTTGTTGCGTTGGGCTTCGGCACGTACCATCAAAGAAACTTTCGTCACTCCGGAAGATTACAGGTATCCGTTTTTAGGAGAATAATTATTCGAAAATATTTTAAAATCCCGGGCAAATTGTTCGGGATTTTTTTGTTAAAGAATATTTTGTAATTGTATATTTGGCTGAAATTAAAACATATAACATGAGAATAATTTTACCTTTCACTTTATTTTTTATTGGTGTGTTTGGCGCAAATGCCCAGGCACCGATCCAAAGTTTCTACGTTCCTCAGGACAGGGCGAGTTACACACTCGTCGAATCTGCGGTGCCAATTTCCCAGGAAACTTCCGGCGCAAATATCAATTGGAATTTCTCGCAGTTGATCGAAGTTGGCACATCAGAAGTAAGAACCATTCCGCCTACGAGCGAAGAATTAGCTGCCTATCAAAATACCACTGCAGTTACGGTTACTACGGCAACTGTTGGGAGCGGAACAACAACCAACAAGATTTTTTCCAGAACCTCAGGATCTACGGTATCCATAACCGGTTTTAATACGACCCAAATTGAACTGATTTACGACATGGACAATGCAACGTTGGGAAGTTTTCCAATGCAATACGGATTTACAAACAGCGATGGCATTTCAGGAAGTTACAATGCGGAAGGTGGATATTCAGGTTCGTTTAACGGAAATTCTACAACTTCGGTAGATGCTTACGGAACGCTTACATTGAATATCGGATCAACTCCGGTATCGACCAATGTAACCAGATTAAAAACAACACAAAACACCATTTTGGATTATCTTTTCCTGACGAATGTTGGAACCGTGACTCAAACCGTGTACAGTTATTATAGAAACGATTCTTCTTCCAGCATTCCGGTTTTTAGAAGTACGCATACCAACATTAATGTTCCGATGCTCAGTGTAGACTACACGACCGAATCTCTGGAAACTTTTGAAACTTTTTTACAAACGCGTGATTTCGGAAAATCAGCGTTGGAAATCCTGCCAAATCCCGTTGGAGATATCCTAAACATACACAGTAGCAATAACGAGATCATTCGGGAGATTCATATTTTTGACCTCAACGGCCGCAGTATTTTGAAGTCGAATGCTGTCGAAAAAACTTTAGATGTGAGCCAGTTGCACGAAGGAATTTATCTCGCTGAAATCAAAACTGATTTTGGGACATTCACCAAAAAAATCATCAAAAAATAAATGAAAAGTCCCGCTCGAAACGGGACTTTTTTATGCTTTAAATTTTAGCGGCAAGTGTACGACTTTTTTTGTTTCGAAGAATTCATCAGAAAAAAATTCTGAAATATTGTATTCTGTTGCTTTTGGAAAATCCTTTAATTCTTCCGACAAATCGCCGCCTTTTAAATATAAAATGCCATTTTTAAGTTCGTGTTTGTTCTGTTTTTTGATTTTGTTTTTGATCCAACTCACAAAATCGGGCATGTTTGTCACGGCACGGCTTACGATAAAATCGAAATCGCCTTTGACATTTTCTGCGCGCAATTGTTCGGCTTTGACGTTTTTGAGTTCCAATGATTCGGCAACAGCTTTCACGACATTGATCTTTTTCAGGATTACGTCAATTAAGTAAAAACGCGTTTCCGGAAACAAGATCGCCAATGGAATTCCGGGGAAACCGCCGCCGGTTCCCACATCTAAAATGTACGTTCCGGGTTCGAACTTTTGCACTTTGGCAATGGCCAGTGAATGCAGCACGTGTTTGGTATACAATTCGGCGATGTCTTTTCGCGAGATCACGTTGATTTTCGCATTCCAGTCTTGATATAAACTTTCCAACTTCGCAAACTGTTCTTTCTGAATATCAGACAGATTAGGAAATTGTTTGAGGATTTCTTCCATTTTCAAAATTTTGACAAAAGTAATCATTTTCAGATGAAATTTTTCTCGTTTTTTCACGTTTAAAGAGGCAATAATAGTATCTTTGAACACTTAATTTTAGCATGCACATGAACACCACGATTCCCACTTTTTCCAAGCAGGACAGCCTGAAATTCTTCAGAACGCTGAACTCGCGCGTGAACAGTTACTTTAAAGACAACAACATCCAACGCACCGGAAACTGGAAATTACACCTCAAAGCCGTGATTTTATTCACAGTTTTTCTGACACCCTATTTTTTGATCCTGACTTTGCAGATGCCTTTTTGGGTGATGTTGCTGTTGTCGGTTGTGATCGGAATCGGAATGGCCGGAATCGGAATGAACGTGATGCACGATGGAAACCATGGTTCGTATTCGAACAAATCATGGATTAACAAAATAATGGGCGGAACGATTTACGTGCTCGCTGGAAATGTCTACAATTGGCAAGTCCAACACAACGTTTTGCACCACACATACACCAACATTCACGGCCACGACGAAGACCTTGACGCGGGAAGAATCATCCGTTTTACGCAGGAAGCCGAATGGCACCGTTTTCACAAATTCCAGCATTATTACTCGGTGTTCCTTTACGGATTGCTGACTTTTAACTGGGCTTTGACAACCGATTTCAAACAAATGCGGAGTTATCTCAAAAGGAAATTGTCTTATGGAGAAGCCAAAAGCCCGAAGATTTTATGGACGACTTTGATCATTACAAAAATCATTTACGTTTCTATCTGGATCGTATTGCCAATTGTCATCGGAATTACGTGGTGGAAAGTGTTGCTCGGATTTTTCGTCATGCATTATACAGCCGGTTTGATTTTAAGCATCGTATTCCAGTTGGCACACGTGGTTGATGAAACGACAAATCCAATTCCGAATGATGCAGGCGAAATTGAAAATACCTGGGCAATCCACCAATTGTACACAACCGCGAACTTTGCACCTAAAAATGCCATCGTAAACTGGTTCACCGGCGGATTAAACCACCAGATCGAACACCACATTTTCCCAAATATCAGTCACGTACATTATTCAAAAATCGCTGAAATCGTCAAAGAAACCGCAAGAGAATGTAACTTGCCGTACCATGAATTCAAAACCATGCGCGGCGCAGTCATTGCCCATTTCAAACATTTGCGCGACCTTGGCATGAATCCTGCGCTGACCGCTTAAAGAAACTAACACAACTAATTTTATACATGAACCATCTTCTTTCGGACAGAATCAACAACCTGTCCACGTCACAAACATTGGCCATGGCCGCCCTAGCCCGCGAACTTAAAGCACAGGGAAAAGACATCATCAGTTTAAGCCTTGGCGAACCTGATTTCAACACGCCTGATTTCATCAAGGAAGCCGCAAAAAAGGCAATCGATGAAAATTACAGCACATATACGCCGGTCGACGGTTACATGGAACTGAAAGAAGCCATCGTAAGAAAATTCAAAAGAGACAACAATTTAGATTACAAACCTGCGAATATTGTCGTGTCGACAGGTGCCAAGCAATCATTATACAACATCGCGCAAGTGATGCTGAACGACGGTGACGAAGTCATTTTACCAGCACCGTATTGGGTCAGTTATTTTGAGATTATCAAACTTTCTGGCGGCGTTCCGGTTGAAGTGCCAACATCGGTAGAAAGCGATTTTAAAATTACGCCTGAGCAGCTCGAAAAAGCGATCACACCAAAAACAAAAATGATCTGGTACAGTTCGCCCTGCAATCCAAGCGGATCGGTTTACAGCCGCGAAGAATTGACAGTTTTGGCGAAAGTATTGGAAAACCATCCAAACATCATTGTCGTTGCCGACGAAATTTACGAACACATCAATTTTTCCGGAACTTTTTGCAGCATCGCCTCAATTCCAGGCATGTTCGAAAAAACGGTTACTGTAAACGGCGTGGCCAAAGCATTCGCGATGACCGGCTGGAGAATCGGTTATATCGGCGCACCGGAATTCATCGCGAAAGCCTGTACAAAAATGCAGGGACAAGTGACCAGCGGCGCCAATTCTATTGCCCAACGCGCCACGATTACAGCCGTTGATGCCGATCCGAAAGTATTGAACCACATGGTCGAAGCGTTCCACAAAAGACGCGATCTGGTCGTAGGTTTGATGAAAGAAATTCCCGGAATCAAACTCAACGTTCCCGAAGGCGCATTTTACGTTTTCCCTGATGTGTCATCTTATTTCGGCAAAACTTTAAGAGGAACCGAAATCAAAAACGCCGACGATTTCTCAATGTATTTGCTCGCCGAAGCCAATGTCGCGACCGTAACAGGCGATGCTTTCGGAAATCCGGACTGTATCAGAATGTCCTATGCGACCAGCGAAGAATTGCTCACCGAAGCCATCAAAAGAATCAAAGAAGCTTTAGCTTAAAACATACGCCCTGGAAATTTCCGGGGCTTTTTTTATTTTTATTTGGGCGTTTCCCTGCGGGCCAGGCTATCCGTTTCAACCTGTCATTGCGAACGAAGTGAAGCAATCTTACAGAGGCTTTGTAGTTGCAAATGTCAGGATTTCCACTACTATCCTTAACGCGACGCCAATACAATTTCAACCATTAAGGAATTAAGGTTTCATTAAGTGTATTCTTAATTTTTCTTAATCCCTTAATGGTTCAAAAAAAAGAAAAAAATGTCAAAAATATTACTCCTCGGCTCCGGTGAGCTCGGAAAAGAATTCGTTATCGCCGCCCAGCGCATCGGGCAAACCGTCATCGCAGTCGACAGTTATGAAAACGCGCCAGCCATGCAGGTCGCGCACGGCTTTGAAGTCATCAACATGCTCGACGGCGACGCGCTCGACCAAATCGTAGCCAAATACAAGCCCGATTTTATAGTTCCGGAAATCGAAGCGATCCGTACCGAACGTTTTTATGATTATGAGAAAAGCGGCATCACCGTCGTTCCATCTGCGAAAGCGGCGAATTTTACCATGAACCGCAAAGCGATCCGCGATCTCGCATCCAAAGACCTCGGACTCAAAACCGCAAATTACCGTTACGCCACAACAGCCTCAGAATTGCAAGAAGCGGTTTTGGAAGTCGGCATTCCGTGTGTCGTAAAACCACTCATGTCTTCATCAGGAAAGGGGCAATCGACCATAAAATCAGAATCGGACATTGAAAAAGCGTGGAATTACGCAGTCGAAGGTTCGCGTGGCGATGTCGTGGAAGTCATCGTGGAAGCATTCGTCAAATTCAATTCGGAAATTACTTTATTGACTGTTACCCAAAACAACAACCCAACTCTATTCTGCGCGCCAATCGGCCACAGACAGGAACGCGGCGATTACCAGGAAAGCTGGCAACCGGCTCAAATTTCCGACCTTGATTTGTTTGAAGCGCAGGACATGGCTGAAAAAGTAACCGAAGCTTTGGGCGGCGCCGGATTGTTTGGCGTAGAATTTTTCCTGACCGACGACGGCGTTTATTTCTCGGAATTGTCGCCGCGTCCGCACGACACCGGAATGGTCACATTGGCGGGAACGCAAAACTTTAACGAATTCGAATTGCATTTGCGTGCCATTTTAAGCCTTCCGATTTTTGAAATTAAATTGGAAAAAACCGGTGCAAGCGCCGTCATTTTAGCATCCGAAGATTCACAAAATCCAACATATTCCGGAATTGAAGAAATTGCAGCTTTATCAAAAACCGATTTTCGTATTTTCGGTAAACCAACTTCAAGACCATATAGACGAATGGGCGTTGCATTGACAAACGACACTTTAGAAACGCCAATTGAGGAAGTTACAGCGCGCGCGAAAGAAGCTGCAAAGTTGGTAACTGTGAAATATTGATTTTTTTTAACCATTAAGAAATTAAGTCGCGCTAATGAGCCTTAATTTCTTAATGGTTTTATTCTTGCATCTTGAACCTACTCTTTCAAATCCCGAATTACTTTAGCGGGATTTCCAACAGCCAATGAATCGTCCGGAATGTCTTTAGTCACAACTGCTCCCGCGCCGATTGTACAGCGATTTCCAATGGTTACGCCCGGACAGATCACAGCATTTCCGCCAATCCAGCAATCGTCGCCAATGGTTACCTGTTTTGAAAATTCGGTCGAGCGCCTTTCAATAGCATTTAATGGATGTGTCGCAGCGTAAATTTGCGCGCCTGGTCCGAAAAAAACATTTGAGCCAATCTTGATTTTCATCGTATCGAGCACGACACAATTCACGTTAAAATAAACATTTTCGCCTGCCTCAATATTGTAACCATAGTCACAGTGAAATGGCGGCTCTATGTAAATGTGTTTGTGGGAATTGGGCAGCAATTGGTGTAAAATGTTGCGTGCATTTCCGTTCATCACATATTCGGTAACGTTTAGTTTATGCAGCAATCTTTTGGCTTTGAGCCGATCGGCAGAAAGTTCTTTGTCGTTTGCAAAATACAATTCGCCGGCAAGCATTTTTTCTTTTTCAGTCATTTCATTTGGAGTTGAAGTTTTGTAAAAATAGCTTATTCTGGCGGTTTTGCAAATGATCGCAACAGCTGAAACACAAGTTCCGCCGACCCGAAAACGAAAAATATTCGGAATCCCGCAAAAAAACATTCCGATGATTTCATAATATTTTAAAAAACAGCAAGTCTTTTAGGAACTTCCGAATAGTTTTTAGGAATTTCTGTTGTTATAAAATATTTAAGATTTGAAACCTTATTTTTGTCAGAAACGAATAAAAAACTGTTGCTTATGAAGTTGCTCATTGTTGAAGACGAACCAAACCTGTTGTCCATTCTTCGGAAAGGGCTTTCAGAAACCAACAATGATGTAACTGCCGCGCTCGACGGAACGACTGCTTTGGACATGATCCAAAACCACAATTTTGACGTGATTATCCTGGATATTATGCTTCCGGATATTAACGGAATTGAAATTTGCAGGCGCATGCGTGCAGCGAAAAATTTTACGCCTGTTTTGCTTTTGACAGCTTTGGGAACTACCGAAAATATTGTGAACGGTCTCAATTCGGGTGCCGACGATTATTTGGCAAAACCCTTTAAATTTACCGAACTTGACGCAAGAATCAATGCTTTGGCCAGAAGATCGAATCAGGAACATACGCCAAACGACCAGATTGTTATTGAAGATTTAAAGATCGATGGCCGATCCAAATCGGTTACCCGAAACGGAGACGTCGTACAACTGACCGCTAAAGAATTCAAACTGCTGTATTATCTTGCAAAAAATTCAGAAATGATCATGTCGCGTGAAAAAATCCTCGACAATGTCTGGGACATCAACTTCGATATGAACACCAATGTGGTTGATGTGTACATCAATTACCTTCGAAAAAAAATAGACAAACCCTACCAAAACAAACTCATCCATACCATTAAAGGATTGGGTTATGTGATCAAATCCTAATATGCAGATCCGGAAAAACATTACAATTACCTATGTCGCGCTTTCGTGTTTCAGCACTTTGCTGTTGAGCATCGTTGTGTTTTTTCTGTTCAAACAAAACAACCAATATTACTTTTTAAAAAGGCTTCAGGATCGGGCCAAAATCGCTGCATCTATCCACTACCAAAATGACAGCGTGAAAGCGCAGTATTTTCAGCAATTTAAAAATGAAGGATTAGAAGAACTCATTGACGAGAAAGATTTCGTACTCAAAATAAACGGTGAAAACACATTTGAATACAACACCGCTTTGCAGCTTTTACCGGGATTTTATGATGAAGTCATGAAAAAAGGTTCGGGCTGGGTTGAAGAAGATCATATTTACCATTACGGACAAATTTTCGACGAATCGGGACAGAAATACATTGTGATTGTTTCGGCACGAGACCGCCGTGGCAACACGAGTGCCATTTATATGATCGAAATTTTGGTTTCGGCGGGCATTGTTTTTCTGTTGATTGCTTATTTCTTTGGAAAATTCTTTGCGCGGCGCGTTCTGAATCCAGTAGCGCGGATCACCAAGGAAGCAAAAAGAATCAGCGCGTCGAATTTGCACAACCGTTTGCCGGAATCGGAAAATACAGATGAAATTTCAGATTTGACCAAAACGTTCAACAACATGCTAGACCGTTTGGAAACTTCGTTTGAAATTCAGGCCAATTTCATCAACAACGCTTCGCACGAACTCAAAACGCCAATCACAACGATTATTGCAGAAACTGAAATCATGCTGCTCAAGGAACGTGAAACCGCAGAATATGTACATTCGCTTGAAAACATCAACAAGCAGGCCGCCAAACTTGGAAACCTGACCGAAGGATTATTGAAACTCACCCAAACCGGTTACGACGGCAATAAACAAGTGCTTGATGTGGCACGAATTGACGAATTATTGATGGACGTGAAAGCCGATGTCGACAAAATTTACCCAAACAATCGTGTCAATATTAATTTGAGTGCCGCTCCGGAAGATGAAAACCTGCTTACCATTCCTTGTAACAGGCCGTTATTGGAACTGGCGCTGAACAATGTGATTTCAAATGGCGTGAAATATTCGGATAACGATGAAGTTTTCGTGGCGCTTGCCGCGGATACGTCGAAAATCAAGATTACGATTACCGATATTGGCATTGGCATTCCACCTGAAGACATTCCGCATTTGTATGAACCGTTTTTCCGTGGAAAAATTGCGGCCAAATACAACGGATACGGACTCGGACTTCCGCTTGCGATGAAAATTATCCGAATGCACAACGGCGAACTGCAGATCCAATCCGAAACCGGAAAAGGAACTGTCGTAAACATCATCTTCAGCAAAACCGACATTAAAAAATCTAATGCCAATTCTTAGAAAATTCTAATTTTATTCTAAGAACGCTCTAATGCCGGTACTTTTATTTTGCATGTATAACGAACTCAAAAGCGCTACACATGAAAAATGTATTAATTCCAACCATACTTTCCGCCGACACGATTAATGCTGTAAAAACTGCGGTTACCCAATCTAAAGGCGAAAATTGCAAAATTTACTTAATGCTGGTTTCTGAAATTCCCGATACGTTTTCGTCGGCGGCTTTCCTAAGAAATATAAAAAACGAAATGACCGTTTCGCAGACGGAAGTTTTGGAAGTCATCAGATGCATCAGCGAATGCCATTCAAACTGCAGTTTAAAAATCCACCACCAATATGGGATTTCCGCACCAATCTTAAAAAATCTGATTGCGCATTTCCAGATTAATTTGTCAATTGTTACGCCATCTTATAAGGAAGCACAGAAAAAAATCCACAGGCAAACTTTAAAAATCATGGCGAATTCCAAGTGCCCGATTTTGCATCTGAGCGCAAATTTCAAAGAACACGATGTCAATAAAGCAATGTACCTTGAATACGACAAATCGAAAATTCAGGCAAAAGACATCCAACACATGCAGGAACAATTCAACTTTAGTATTGTAAGCCAGGCCAAGGTTTTTGAAGACCAGACTTCGGAAGAAATTGCGCCGCTTTTGGCAGATGCCATTTCTAAAAACAGTATTAATATGCTGATTGAAACCAGGAAACCAGAGAAAATTTCGCTGAAAAAGAAAGAGAAATCAACCATTAATGAAACGCTCGGGCTGCCGGTTTTGTCATTGTATGAAGAAATCGTTTAAAAACCGGAACCAAATTATCCATTCCTAAAAATAAAAATATATGCTGCTGAAAAAGAAAATACCCATGACCTACGTACTTGGAAAGATCAAAGTTGAACTTATCCTTGTCATTTTATACGCTGTCGCATTTGAAGCCATTCACGGTTTCTACAATGCACAGGCGCTCAATATCCCGATTGCAATTCCCGGAATTATCGGAACGATTATTTCGTTACTACTCGCATTTAAATCAAATCAGGCTTACGACCGCTGGTGGGAAGCGAGAATAGTTTGGGGCGCAATTGTGAATGATTCGCGCACTTTAATCCGCCAGGTAATGGCTTTCTACGAAGATCCGGATTTTTCTGTAGAGGGCAATAATTTTAAAGAGAATTTTGCGAGAAGACAAGCCGCATGGTGTTATGCACTTGGAATGGCGTTGCGAAATAAAAATCCGTTGAAATCCATAAAATCTTTATTCACCGATGACGATTTTGACTTCGTAAAAAGACACAAACATGTTCCGAATGCGATTTTAATCCTTCATGCCAAAGAACTTAAAATGGCAACAAACAAAGGCCACATTAACGTGTTCCAACAAGTTGAAATTGACAATACCCTAACCAGATTATGTGATTCTATGGGAAAATGCGAAAGAATTAAAAATACCATTTTCCCAACGACTTACAGCATGTACATTCGTTTTACGTTGTGTTTGTTCATTATTTTATTGCCTTTCGGATTGACCGATTTGATCGGATGGCTACAAATTCCGCTGGTAACGACCATTGGCGCAGCATTTTTCCTGATTGAAAAAATGGCGATTCATTTGCAGGATCCTTTTGAAAGCAAACCAACCGATACGCCGGTGACTGAAATCTCTAATAATATTGAGAAAAACCTGATGCAAATGGTACATGAATTCCGTGACGAATTTGCCGAAGAATTCATATCCGCGCAAAAGCAACAACACATCGAACCGGTCAAAAACACGTATTTCGTACTTTAATTGATTGATTTTTTTACATTCCGGAACGCACCTGGTGTTGTTCCGGTTTGTTTTTTAAACAGCCTGGTGAAATATGAATAATCGTCGTACCCAAGTTTGTCGGCAATCTCATTAACCGACAATTGCCGGTCGCTGAGCATTCTTTTGGCTTCAAGCACGAGGCGGTTTGCAATCACTTCCGTTGGTGTTTTTCCAAGAATTTCTTTACAGATGCGGTTCAAATGTTTGGGTGTAATGCTGAGCAACGATGCATAAAAAGACGGTAATTTATTTTCCCGAAAATATTGCGACACAAACTTTTCGAATTTTTCAATTTTGATGTTGTACGGATGCATATTGTGTGCTTCCGAAAGTCCATATTTTCGTGCAATGGCAATGTGGATGCAGTCGAGCAGGTTCAGTATTTTGTCCTTGCTGAAAATTTGCTGCCGGTTTTTTTCCAAATTCAGCAATTCAAAATAGGGCAAAATGGATGGGATTTCAGATTTCGAAAACACCAATTCTGGTTTGACCGAAGCCGAAGCGTAAAAAACATAATCTTCTATTTTTTTATTCCCAAAGTACAAATTGTAAGTTTCCTCTGAAAAAATAACAATGAACCCCTCAATATCTTCCGACAGGTTCCAATTGTGGATTTGCCCCGGCTGCAATACAAACAAACTTCCAGGTTGGATTTCAAATGTATCAAAGTCGATCTCGTGCGAGCCCAATCCATGCGTAAAAAACACCAGCAAATAAGAGTTGTGTCGGTGCGGCGCCTCGACGAAACTGTGCGTTAGCAAATGCTCGCGAAAAGTATTGACATACAAATCGTCGTGTTGCGCATTGCATTGGAAATTTTGAACATCGTAGACAGGATATTTCTTCATAATGTCCGAATTGTGCTATTATTGGCGAAGATACAAAATCATTTAAAATGACCCTGCAACTACCTTTGTTTAAAATTAAACTACAATAAAATGTCACATTCAATCGTACATATTTTAAAAAACAAATGTCCGAATTGTCATCAGGGAAAAGTTTTTAAAGACAAAAGTCTTTTTTTTAGCATCGGATTTCCCAAGATGAACGAATATTGCAGCCATTGCCATTTTAAATTTGAGAAGGAACCCGGGTATTTTTTCGGGGCAATGTATGTGAATTACGGACTCACTGTAGCCCAATCGTTAATTACCTATTTTATCGCAAGCCTGTTTTTTGAGGAGACTTTTGATTTGCGGATCATTCCGATTATTGCGGCCGTAATCATTTCGCTGTCGTTCTTCAACATTCGGTTTTCAAGGTTGTTGTGGATTTACATGTTTAAGAATTACGCAACTTAATGCGATAAGAATCCAGAAAAGTTCCGGTTTAGCCCTGATGGCAGCGATATCCTTTTTTGCGTTTCGGATCGTGATTGTTCCATGATTTTGATGCAAAAAAGATAAAGCGGACAGCAGGACGAAACGTTCTTAAGAAGCAAAAACTTTGTGCTCCTGAAAAAAAGATTATTTTTGTGCTTCAAACAAAAACAATCACAAATGAAAGCATATATTTTTCCGGGCCAGGGCGCCCAATTTACCGGAATGGGCAAAGACTTGTATGAACAATCGGAATTGGCGCGCGAACTTTTTGAAAGGGCCAATGAAATATTGGGTTTCCGCATCACCGACATTATGTTTGAAGGAACTGCCGAAGAGTTGAAAGAAACCAAAGTGACGCAGCCAGCCGTATTTTTACATTCGGTGATCATGGCTAAAACGTTGGGTGAAAGTTTCAAACCGCAAATGGTTGCCGGACATTCGCTTGGGGAATTTTCTGCGCTTGTCGCCAATGGTGCTTTGTCGTTTGAAGACGGCTTGCGACTGGTTTCAAAAAGAGCGCTTGCGATGCAGAAAGCCTGCGAAATAACACCTTCGACAATGGCTGCGGTTTTAGGACTTGAAGATAAAATCGTTGAAGACGTTTGCCTGTCGATTGATGGCGTGGTTGTCGCCGCAAATTACAATTGTCCGGGACAACTCGTGATTTCGGGAGAAACTTCTGCGGTAGAAAAAGCCTGTATCGCGATGAAAGAAGCCGGTGCAAAACGGGCATTGATCCTTCCGGTTGGCGGTGCATTCCACTCTCCGATGATGGAACCGGCAAGAGAAGAATTGGCTGCAGCGATCGAATCGACTGAGTTTTCTACGCCAATTTGCCCGATATACCAAAATGTCCCGGCGAGCGCAGTGGCGTTGCCTGAAGAAATTAAAAAGAACCTGATTATCCAACTGACTGCGCCGGTAAGATGGACGCAATCGGTGCAGCAAATGATCAAAGACGGCGCGACTTTGTTTACTGAAGTTGGTCCCGGAAATGTGCTGCAGGGATTGGTGAAAAAGATTGACAGCGCCGCGGAAACCGCTTCGGCAAGTTCAAATTAGTAATTAATAGTTAATAATTAATAGTGAACAATTAATAATTGCCAATATTGCATAAAAAAAGTCCCAAACTATGTCTGGGACTTTTTTTATACAATTATAATTAAACGTCATGCAATTTGTGCGCAAACTACACATTATTAATTATTCATTATTAATTGTTAATTGTTCATTATTAATTATTAATCGCCCTTATTTTTTTTTCCCATTTCCACGCGCTTTCCAACGATTGTTCAAGAGTCGATTGTGCTTTCCAACCCAAAACATCGTTTGCTTTGTCGGTATTTGCGTAGGCAGAGATCACGTCACCTTCACGTCGGTCAACGATTTTGTATGGCAACGGTTTGGCGCTGACTTTTTCGAAAGTACGGATCACTTCGAGTACGGAACTTCCCGTTCCGGTTCCCAAATTAAAGGTTTCAATTTTGTCAATATTCTTTTGGTTTACCAATCTTTGCAATGCGATTACGTGGGCTTTCGCCAAATCGACTACGTGGATGTAATCACGAATACAGGTTCCGTCAGTTGTTGGGTAATCGTCACCGTAAACCGCCAGTTCTTTGCGCATACCGATACCGGTTTGTGTAATAAACGGAACGAGGTTTTGCGGAACGCCGATTGGAAGTTCTCCAATTTCTGCAGTTGGATGCGCTCCGATCGGATTGAAATAACGCAGTAAAATTGCGTTGATATTTGTCACTTTTGCCACATCGGAAATGATTTCCTCGCCTATTTGTTTGGTATTTCCGTAAGGAGAAATGGCTGGCTGCACGGAAGCATCTTCGGTAATCGGCATTTTTTCAGCCTGACCGTAAACCGTACATGAAGAACTAAAAATAAAATTGGCGCGGTCTTTTTGTTGCAATTCCTGCAACAGATACACCAACGTATTGAGGTTGTTTTCGTAATACAACAATGGATTTTCGACACTTTCGCCAACTGCTTTTGAAGCCGCAAAATGGATCACGCCCGAAACATCCGAATGTTTGCTGAAGAATTGTTTTACCGCTTCTTTTTCACGCAGGTCTAGTTTTTCATATTCCGGTTTTTTTCCTGTAATGGCAACAATTCCGTTTAAAACTTCTTCAGAGGAATTGGAAAGATTGTCAATAATTACGACGTCGAAACCAACATTTTGCAATTCCACAACCGTGTGTGAACCAATAAATCCTAAACCTCCTGTAACTAATATTTTCATCTGCCGTTATTTGTGTTTGAAACTGTTTCTTTTGGAAATGATTGCCTTAGCCCTGATTGCAGCGGAAATCCTTTTTGAGCGTTTCAGCGAAAAAAGATTGCAGCGGAAAGCAGGAAAAAGCTCCTAGTTTAAAAATTCTAAAATCGAATCGGTGATGAATTCAATTTGGTCGTCATCGAGTTCGGTGTGCATGGGCAGCGAAATCACTTCTTTGACCAATTGGTTCGTGATCGGAAAATCTTCCTCTTTGTACCTTGAATCAATGTAGGCCTTTTGCGAATGCAACGGAATTGGGTAATAAATCGCACACGGAATTCCCTTGTCAAGCAAATGTTGCATCAACCCGTCGCGGTTTGCATCGACAATCCGCAGTGTATATTGGTGGAAAACGTGGCTGTCTTTTTCGCCGGAGATAAATGGCGTAACGATATTTTTATGATTGGCCAATGCTGCAGAATATTTTTGGGCTGCATTCTGGCGCGCGTCATTATATTGATCAAGTTTTGGCAATTTCGCATTTAAAACCGCCGCCTGAACGCTGTCCAATCTTGAGTTTACGCCAACCACATCATGATGGTAACGAACGTACATTCCGTGGTTTACAATACCGCGGAGTTTGTGTGCGAGTGCGTCGTCGTTTGTAAAAATTGCGCCGCCGTCGCCATAACAGCCTAAATTTTTAGACGGAAAAAAAGACGTTGAAGCGACGTGCCCGATCACGCCCACTTTCGTTTTTGATCCATCGGCTGATTTGTAATCGGCTCCAATGGCTTGTGCGTTGTCTTCGATGACGTATAAATTGTGTTGGTTCGCCAGTTCCATGATCGCGTCCATATTCGCCGCCTGTCCGAACAAATGCACCGGAACGATTGCTTTGGTTTTTGGCGTGATTGCTTTTCTAATGGCGTCGATCGAGATGTTGAACGTGTCGATTTCAACGTCTACCAAAACCGGCGTGAGTTGCAACAACGCGATCACTTCTACAGTTGCGGCAAAGGTAAAATCGGCTGTGATGACTTCGTCTCCTGGTTTTAAATCGAGTCCCATCATCGCAATTTGAAGCGCGTCGGTTCCGTTTGCGCACGGAATCACGTGTTTGGCACCGAGATATTCTTCGAGGCTTTTTTGAAATTTATGAACTTCCGGGCCATTGATATAAGTGTTCGTATCCAAAACCTCCTGAATCGAGGCGTTTACGGTTTCTTTAATGTCTTCGTATTGCCCTTTCAGGTCAACCATCTGGATTTTTTTCATTGTAAAAACGTTTTAAAAACAAGCAAAACTACTAATTAAATGACTTCCGACAATGAAAATTCTATAAAGAGGCGTATTTTAGCGCCACAAACCAAAGTCTATGTTTTTTCTTTACAACCTGCTGGTCGCATTTGCCGGTTTTGCCTTAAAAATCATTGCGGTTTTCAGTCCGAAAATGAAACTTTTTGTGAATGGAAGGCGAAATGTTTTTGGCGAAATTGCGAATAAAATCAAGCTTTCAGATCGTACAATCTGGTTTCACGCCGCTTCTTTGGGCGAATACGAACAAGGTTTGCCGGTGATCGAAAAGATTAAAGAACGTTTTCCAAACCATAAAATTGTACTGACATTTTTTTCGCCTTCCGGATTTGAAGTTCGGAAAAATAACGCTGTAGCAGATTTGACTGTTTATTTGCCATTGGATTCTAAAAGCAATGCAGAAAAATTCATCAAATTGGTTCATCCTGATTTGGTGTTTTTCATCAAATATGAATATTGGCCAAATTACCTGAATGCGCTTAAAAAAGCGAATATCAAAACCTATTTAATTTCAGGGATTTTCCGCGAAAACCAAATGTTTTTTAAATGGTACGGTGGATTTTACAGAAAGGCTTTGGATGCATTTAATCATTTTTTCTTACAGAATTCCAAGTCGAAAGAGTTGCTTTTAAAACTCGGCAAAGCCAATGTGACGATTTCAGGCGATACAAGATTTGACCGCGTTGCGGCGATTTTGGAAAAGGACAATTCGCTTGGATTTATCTCGGAATTTAAAAATGACACACTAACGATTGTTGTTGGAAGTTCGTGGCCGAAAGATGAAACTTTACTTGTAAGTTACATCAATTCAACCAATCACAAGGTCAAATTCATTATTGCACCGCACAATATTAAAAGTGAACAAATTTCAGAACTGCAGAAATCCATTTCCAAAAAAACAGTTTTGTTTTCTGAAAAAGAGGGCAAAGACCTTTCGGAATTCGATGTTTTTATCATCGACACGATCGGAATTCTGACCAAGATTTACAGTTATGCCGATATTGCTTACGTTGGCGGCGGCTTTGGAAATCCGGGCGTTCACAATATTTTAGAACCGGCAACTTTTGGCGTTCCTATTGTTATTGGCGCAAACTTTTCGCATTTTGCAGAAGCTATAGCATTGGTCAACATGGAAGGCTGTATTTCGATTTCGAATCAATCGGAACTAGACGAAGCTTTCGACAATTTAATCCAGAATGAGGACGAACGTGAAGAAAAAGGGCACATTTGCGGCACTTTCGTACAGATGAATAAAAATGCGACTGAAATCATTTTGAAACAAATTCCACAATATGGCGACATATAAAAAAATCACGCATTCGGATATTGATGTTCTTGTTTCGATGATGCGGGAATTTTACGCGATTGACAATTATCCAATCGATACTGAAAAATCGAAAGCGCTTTTTTCTGAATTTATCGATAACGAAAATCTTGGCGCGGCCTGGCTGATCGAATTCGAAAATAAAACCGTTGGTTACGTAATCCTGACTTTTGTCTTCAATTTCGAATACGGCGGAAAAATCGCATTTGTGGACGAATTGTATTTAAATGAAAGCTCGCGCGGAAAAGGCATCGGCAAACAAACGATAGAATTTGTAAAAGAACAAGCACAAAAACTATCGCTTAAGTTGTTGTATCTGGAAGTCGAAGACCACAACGCTGCGGCGCAAAAATTATATTTGTCGGGCGGATTTATGTTCCTCAACCGGCTCACGATGAAACTAAAATTCTAAAATAAATTAATAAACCTAACTGAATCCATATGAAATTTTTAAGACTGTTTCTTTTATTATTTGTAATCCAAAGCCAGGCGCAGCAAGGCGGCATGTGGATTCCGTCACTGCTCAGCGGGATGAATGAAAAGGAAATGAAAAGCCTCGGCATGAAAATGACTGCTGCCGACATTTATGATGTAAACAAATCGAGTTTGAAAGATGCCGTGCCGCATTTTAACGGCGGTTGTACGTCGGAAGTGATTTCGCCAAAAGGACTTTTACTGACCAATCACCATTGCGGTTTCGGACAAATCCAATCGCATTCGACCGTGGAGCACGATTATCTAACCGATGGTTTTTGGGCCAAGAAAATGGAAGACGAATTGCCAAATGAAGATCTGGTCGTAACGTTTATTGTAAAGATCGACGATGTAACTACCAAAGTTCTCGAAGGCACGCAAGCATTGGCCGAAGCCGATAAACAAAAGAAAATCCAAGAAAACATTTCAGCTTTGAGCAATTCGTTGCCGAAAGAAAGTTGGCAGGAAAATAAAATCCGCACGTTTTACGAAGGCAACCAATACATGTTGTTTGTGACTGAAACTTATAAAGATGTGCGTTTGGTTGGCGCGCCACCGTCATCAATCGGGAAATTCGGATCGGACACCGACAACTGGGTTTGGCCGAGACATACCGGTGATTTTTCATTGTTCAGGATTTATGCCGATAAGAACAACCGTCCTGCGGCTTATTCGAAAGACAATGTTCCGTATACGCCAAAGCACTTTTTGCCGATTTCGCTGGATGGCGTAAAAGAAAATGATTTCACACTGGTTTTCGGATATCCGGGAAGAACTACCGAATATTTGCCGGCAGTCGCGATTGCGCAAATCATCAACGAACTGAATCCTGCGAAAATTGAGATCCGTGATGCGGCGCTGAAAGTTGAAGACGGATTCATGAGAAAAGACAAAGAGATTAAAATCCAATATGCGTCTAAATATGCGGGCATTGCCAATTACTGGAAAAAATGGATTGGTGAAACACAGGGCTTGAAAAAATCGAATGCGGTTGCAATTAAGAAAAAACAGGAAGCTGAATTCCAACAAAAAGTAATCAAAGCAGAAAAACAGGCTGAATATGGAAATTTGCTTTCTGAATTTGAGAAAAATTATACCGAAATCGCGCCATACGCTTTAAGCCGTGATTATTTCATGGAAGTGGTTTTGCGAAATACAGAACTTTTGAGCCTGACTTACAAAATGTATCAGCTGGAGCAGATTTACAACACCAAAGGCGAACAATCATTTAACGACCGAAGGAACAATTTGGTAAACGGACTTGGGGAGTTCTACAAAGATTTCAACAAAACTGTGGACGAAAAAGTATTTGAACAACTGATTGATTTGTATGCGAAAAATTCTCCGAAAGCATTTTTACCCGCAAGTTTGAACAATATCGATGCAAAAACTTTAAGTGCAGAAATATACCAATCGAAACTCACTAGTTTTGACGGTGTGAAAGCACTTTTGGCCGGCGATTCGAAGACTGTTCTTGCCAATCTCAATAACGACAAGGCGTTCCAATTGGTCAAACAACTTTCGGACAGTTATTTCAAAAGTGTTGCACCTAAATACGACGAACTCAATTTGAAAATTACGGCTTTGCAGCGCACCTACATGAAAGCGCAACTGGAACTCAATAAAGATTCCCGGATTTTCCCGGATGCCAATAGTACGCTTCGTGTGACTTATGGAAAAGTTAAAGGTTACGAACCAAAAGACGCGACAACATATTCGGCGTTGACATATCTTGATGGCGTGATGGAAAAATACATTCCTGGCGATTACGAATTTGATGTTCCTTCAAAATTGATCGACCTATACAATAAGAAAGATTACGGCCCATATGGAGAAAAAGGAAAAATGCCGGTTTGTTTTATCGGGACAAATCATACCACTGGAGGAAATTCCGGAAGTCCGGCAATTGACGCAAAAGGAAACCTCATCGGACTCAATTTTGACCGTGTTTGGGAAGGAACGATGAGCGATATTTATTACGATCCGGCGATTTGCAGGAACATTATGGTTGACATCAGGTATGTTTTATTTATCATTGATAAATATGCCGGAGCCAAAAATCTGATCGACGAATTAAAATTAGTACATCCAAAGAAGTAACAATCCGCTCTGTCGCAGGGATTTAAAAATATTTTAAAAAATATTAACTTATTTTTATGTTTTTAGATTTCTGGCACAGTACTTGTTAAATGTGCGGCAGTTGCAAGGAATGGATTTTTTTAAAAAAAAATTGAAAAAAAATTTTCCATATTAAAAAATTTATATCTTTGCCTCGAATTAATAATTAACCTTTTATAATTAAGTAAGATGAAAAAAGTATTTTTAAGTTTAGCTGTTATCGCTGCATTAACTGTAGTATCTTGTAAACAAGCTGAAGCTCCGGCTGAAGAAACTGTAGTAACTGAAGAAGTTGCTCCTGTTGCTGAAGAAGCTGCTGTTGTAGCTGATTCTGCTGCTGCAACTGCTACTGATGCTGCTGCAACTGCTACTGACGCTGCTGCAACTGCAACTGATGCTGCTAAAACTGCTGAAGAAGCAAAAAAATAATTAGAATTTAATTCTAAAGATTTTAAAGCCACGCATTGCGTGGCTTTTTTAATTTTATACCTAAAAAAAGCCTTTCCGATCGGAAAGGCTTTTTACTTTATATGGTTTTGAGCGGTTGCTTTATCGGAAGCGAAATTGTGAAACTCGCACCTTCACCTTTTACTCCGGAAGCTTTAATTGTTCCGTGATGGCGTTCGGCAATTCGTTTGCAAAGTGCCAATCCGAGCCCGGTTCCTTCATAAGCATCTTTGGCATTAAGCCTGCTGAATGTTTCAAAAATTTTATCGATGTATTCCGGATCGAGTCCGATTCCGTTATCAGAAACTTCAATCGCCACCATTTCAGCGGTCACAGACACAGCTGAAATTTGAATTACCGGCGGCTCACCAATTTTAGAAAATTTAAGTGCATTGTTGATCAGGTTGTAAAAAAGCTGGTAAATCAATACCGACGCGCCTTCGATTGACGGCAAATTATTTAGTTTCTGGACAACGCCATTTTTCTGATGAATCAAAACCTCGAGATCAGTTTCGATATTTTCGATGATTTCGTTTAAATCAATCTGTTCGATCGGCTGGTCTGCGGCATTGAGTGTAGAATAAGTCAACACGCCTTCGATCATCGCAAACATTCTTTCAGTTGCATTTTGCACTTTTTTGAGATACGTATTTCCTTTTTCGGGCAACAAACTGCCGAATTCCTCCTGAAGCATGCTGCTGAAAATTTTTATTTTACGGATTGGCTCTTTCAAATCATGGCTTGCCACATGCGCAAACTGCAGCAAATCTTCATTGGAACGATGCAATTCCAATGTTCTTTCATTTACTTGTTTGGTCAGTTGTTCCGCGAAACGTTTTTGTTCAGTGATATTTTGGATCACGCCGAGCAGTGTTATTGGTGTACCATTTTCCGAGAAGATAATTTTTCCTTTAATTTTCACCCAATGTTCCGATTCATCGTCATGAACAATCCGGGTTTCATAATCAAGATTTCCCGTTTTTAGGGCCAGTGAATGCGCATGGCTTCTTGTCAAAACATCATCCGGATGAATATAATCGGCGATTCTTTCGCGCGACATGCCTTTGCTTATTCCCCAAATTTCATTGAATCTTTCAGAGGTTTCTATTTCATCTGTAAGCAAATTGACTTCATATGGCCCAAGATCAGCAGACTCAATAGCAAGACGTGCTTTTGCCTCCGACTGTTCCATTTGGCGCATTGCGATGACCTGAGCAGTTACATCGCTTGCCATATCCATAATTCCGTAGACATTTCCGTCGGAATCGAAAATCGGTTTGTACGTAAAGTCGAAATAATAAGTTCCGGGAACACCGTTTACTACGATTAGCGCTTCAGCATCTTTTGAAGCGTATGTTTTTCCGGTTCTGTAAATGTCTTCAAGAATGGCCGTAAACGGTTGTCCGTTCATTTCCGGAAGCGCTTCTAAAAAAGGCTTTCCGATTACCGTCTGCCCTTTTCCCCAGATATCAATCATTTTATCGTTGGCCAGTTCGATAACCATATCCATTCCCGTGAACAAACAAGTTGCAATTGGAGATTGTTCGATCAGCGCACGAAAACGCTGTTCACTTTGCTCCACTTTTTGCCTGGATAAAACCTGTTCGGTAATTTCGACGGCCGTGCAAATAATCCCGTAATGTATGCCCGAAGCGTTTGTCAGCGCCTGATAAGTGTAATTGTAGTACCCAACATAAGGCTGGCCGTAGCGCATGATTAAAATCTTTTCTTCAGGCTGAACAAATGTTTCGCCTGTGGACAACACTTCTTTAAGTCGGTCCATTAATGGCAAATCAGTGAATTCCGGAATTGCCTCCAGGAAAGTTTTTCCAATAATTGAATTGTCGCGACCCAAGATTTGTAACATTCTCTCATTGACAATACTGATGCGCATATCTTCGCCAATCCAAACCAGTTGCGCAACAACCGAATCGTCGATGATGTTCCTGGAAAACAATTCGCTGTTTTCCAACCTTTTTCTGTTGATAACCTGTTCGGTTACATCTGTTGCAACATGAAGAATGGCGATTGTTTTGTTATTCTCCAGAAATGGCGTGTAAGCGATATTAAAATACCTTTCCCCAACCGCGTTTCCAGTAAACAGGTTGGTCGAAATTTCATAACCCTGAAAAGGTTCGCCTGTTTCATAGACTTGTTTCAGAATTGCAATCACCTGCTGGTTTTCGAGTTCGGGCAATACTTCAATTAAAGATTTTCCGATAATTGTTTCGTCACGGTCAATCAGTTTGAGCATCGGCTGGTTTGCACTTTCGAAAATCATGTCGACACCTCTTGTAAGTCCGATCGCAATTGGCGCCTGCTGAAACATCGTCCGAAAACGGGCTTCACTATCTTCCATTTTTTTGTTGGCCACATTCAAGTCGGTCACATCCGCGCCAGTGTTTACGACACCATATATATTTCCGGCCGCATCAAACAGCGGCGTAAAGCTGTAATTGAAATAAAAGGGCTGCAAAATACCTTCGACTACGATGTCGACGCGTGTATTTTTTGCGTGAAACGGAATTCCGGTTTTAAACACTTCGCGCAATTGTTCGAATATTTCCTGATTTTCGAGCTCTGGTAAAATTTCTGTATAATTTTTTCCGACTGCATCGTTGCCTTTTCCGTAAGTATCGAGCATGACCTGATTTGCAATCTGGATCTTCATTTCCATTCCGGTGTAGACGCCAATCGGGAAAGGCGCGCTTTCGATAACACTTCGCAAATGGTCTTCGCTTGCGGCAATTTCGCGGCGGTTTTTTACCGATTCGGTTACATTCTGGCATGTTATCAAAACACCTGAAATGCTTCCGTCCGATTCTAGATAAGGTTGGTAAACTACATTGAGAAAACCTTCTTTTTTTTCTCCGTCAAGAAGAACAAAATACGGTGTTTCATTCAAATGGATCGCTTTTCCCGTAGCTTTCACCTGATCCAAAATATGTTTAAAAAAAGCTTCTGCCTCCGGAATTATTTCAAAAAGCGGACGGTTTATCAGTTCGTCAGCCTTTCTGCCCACGAGTTGTCCGTATTGTTCATTGACCATTTCGACAACAAAATTTTCTCCGGATACCAAAATGACACCAATCGTCGCTTCCCGCACAAAATTCTCAAAACGCTGTTCGGAAATCTGAAGTTTTTTCAGAGATTCAACTGTGAGCGTTGTTTCGTCGCAGGTAACAAAAACTCCGGCAGGCTTTCCATCTTCATCAAAAACCGGACTGTAACTGTATGTCCAATAGCTGTTTTCCTGCTGGCCATTTCTATTGATTTGAAATTGTTGGTTTTCGTGCCAAAACGCTTCACCTTCAGTCATGACTTTGCGGATCATGGGACCAATATTGTCCCAAATATCTGCCCAGACTTCTTTCGCATTTTCGCCGATTATGTGATATTTTTCGCCATCTCCAACACTTTTTTTGTAAGCATCATTGTAGAAGCAATAGTGCTCTTTTCCCCAAAAAAGATACATCGGAGAAATGGAATTCAGGATGATTCCCAGTGTGGCTTTTAGTGGCAGTGGCCAGGTTTCTATAGCGCCCAATTCGGTTTCCTGCCAGTTGTGTGAACGGATTAACTTCCCCATTTCGCCTCCGCCAGGTAATATTTCAGGTATTTTCATGCTGCATATTAAAAAGGAAAGTTAAGAATTAAATTTTGACAAAATGCAATCTGTAATTCGGTATTTCGTTGGAAAAATCTCAAAAATAATAGTATTTTCCGACTTTTATCTGACAAAAAATCAACAATTTAAAAATAGTACAAGGATTACAAAAAACTCTGTAAGTCAAACGTGCGGGACATTTTGTAAATTTGGTAGATTATTAATTAAAGCCATATATTATGAAAACTTCTTTTAACTTCCGAAACCTGTTTTTTATGTCGGCACTAATGGCGCTGACTTTTTCTTCATGTAAAGACAAAGATGCGGCTACCGAAACGGAAACGACGGAAACATACAGCACTGAAACACCAATGGATACAGTTCCGCCGGTTCCTAACGAAGACACACAAAACACTATGGACACCACTGCAACTACGCCTGCAGTGACATCGCCAGCAACCGGAACCGGAACGGCGACTCCAAAATAAATCTGGCGAAAAACAACAACACAACTACAAATGAAAATCCCTGCAATTTAAAACTGCAGGGATTTTTTAATTTTAAATGACTTTTTGATAATCGCCGCGGACGTTCCCATTTCCTGCATTGATGTGTTCCCTTTCCCGCGCAGACGGTTTGTGGGACGATTCGGTTTTACCGTCCGGATTGTCGCTGGGCAACATTTGTCGCTCCATATTCGCTGCAATTGTACTGTCTGATGATAACGAATTTAGAAATCCCTGCGTTTTGTTCATAAATCCGGGAACGACTGTTTTTTCACCATTCAACATTCCTTCATAACCTGCCTTGGCAACATCTTTGGGATCATATAAAGAAGATTCTTTGTAAGTCACTGTGTTTTCGGCTTTGGCTTTATGGAAGAAATCAGTATCGGTCGCGCCAGGCTGCAAAGCGGTGATGGTAACGTCTGAATTTTCGATTTCTTTCTGCAGCGCTTCGGTCAGTGAAAGCACAAACGCTTTGGTTGCAGCATAAACAGACAAATATGGCGAAGGCACTTTTGAAGCAGAAGAAGCCAGTTGTAAAATTTTTCCGCTGTTTCGTTCGAGCATTTCTTTCAGGTACAATTTCGTCAATGACATGGAGGCGATAATGTTGAGTTGAACGATTGCAATTTCGCGTTCCAGATCGGTATTGGAAAACAATCCCCATTCTCCCTGGCCCGCATTGTTGACCAAAACGTCGACCCTGATTCCCAATTCCTGTGTTTTAGCATATACTTTTTGCGCGGCTCCGGATTCGAATAAATCGATATCAATAATGTGCGTGTGGATGTCTTTTGAAAGTTCCTGTAATTCTGCGGCTGTTTGTTCCAGCGTCTCGCGATTTCTTGCGACGAGCACGAGGCTGTAATTGTCTTTCGCTAATAATTTGGCCAATTCATAACCGATTCCGCTTGTCGCGCCGGTTACGAGGGCATGTTTTTGATATTCGTTTTTCATGACATATTTATTAAATTAAAAAAGGTTCGGTAATGCATACTGAACCTTTGAAAAAAATCTGATACCGATACTACTTCGTTGTGTTGGCAGGTGTAGTTCCGGTACTGTTTGTTTTCGTTGTATTGGTTGTTGTTTGCATGCTTTTCGGATCGGCAGTAGTCGTACTTGAACTGTTTGTTGTCGTTGTACTGCTTTTTGATTTCATATCCGTTCCTTTTTTCGCACTGCTTTTTTTGTCCATCTTCTCTTTTTTTGTTGTAGTTGTAGATGTCGTGTCGGTCTGTGCTGAAGCTACTCCGAAAGTAAGTACCGCTGCCAGCATAAAAATTGCTTTTTTCATAATTGTTGTGTTTTTAAATTTAAATAAAGTTATTAAAACACCTTAGCGATTTATTTCAGGATTTCAATGTATTGATGCACAATTATAATTTTAATCTGTGTTGAAACTTACATTATAACATCTTAAAAATCAGCATCATATTTCAATAGTGCAAAAATCAGATTATAATGCTGTAATGCTTTTAGAGCCCGCTTGATGGAAATTTGTAATACAGATTTTTATTCAATCAATCTCATACAACATATATATATTATGAAAACATCAACAACAGCAGCAACAAAAAAAGCGAGTCCGGCAAAAAGCAAATCCACTACAAATTCATCAAGTTCGACTGCTAAAAAAAGTACAACTCCATCAAAAAGTTCGACTTCGAAAGGAACTGTAAAAGCAAAACCATCTGCAGCCGATGGATTAAGGGAACTTTTTGTAGACAGTTTAAAAGACATTTACTGGGCAGAAAAAGCGCTTACGAAAGCATTGCCTAAAATGGCGAAAAATGCGACTTCAGAAAATCTGATTTCCACCATCAACGATCATTTGACCGTAACCAAAGAACAAGTTTCCAGACTGGAACAAGTTTTCGAAATCATCGGCGAAAAAGCACAGGCAAAAAAATGTGATGCGATGGACGGACTTATCAAAGAAGGCGAAGGCATTATGGAAGAAACGCAATCCGGGCCAGTAAGAGATGCCGGAATCATTGCCGCTTCCCAAAAAATCGAACATTACGAAATCGCCACTTACGGAACACTTTGCGCCTTTGCAAAAACCCTTGGTGAAAGTGAAGCACAAAATTTATTGGCTACAACCCTCGAAGAAGAAAAAGAAGCCGATACATTATTGACCGAAGCAGCTTACAACACCATCAATTTCGATGCGGCGGAAGATGATGAAGCAAAATAACTAAGAATTCTATTTACTAATTATATACACAACAACATGGCAACAAACAACAACAGCGATTACGGTCAGGATAACCAGGATCGCCAGCAAAGATGGACTGATAACGACGATTCAGAAAACACGCTGAATCAAAATTTAAATCCGCGTGAAACCGACAGGACGCAATACAGCGACGATGCGCAACGCAATATGGGTTCACGCGACAATGAAAATTCGGGTGAAAACCGCGACTGGAACAGCGACGATTTATCGGCGAACGACAGAGAAGATGATATGGCAGATGATGACGCCGATTACGATTCTGATTCTGATACCGACTCATACGACGACGATTCAGATTCGCAACGAAACAACACCAACCGTTCTGGAACTGATTTCACAGAAAATGACAGAAGCGGAAGCTTGTAAAACAAAAAAAAGGCGGACACATTAAGTATCCGCCTTTTTTATTTCCATTAAAATATTTTTTAAATGCTCAGGAAAAAAGATTCGCGGTTTAATCCTGAAGTATGGTATTGCCAGTTGATTTTCAAAACATGTTTAATAATTTGTTTAAGCTTTTGAAAATCATTTGGTTTGTGGATGTAAATATTTGCGCCGCCGCTCAAAGTATCCTCAATGTCTTTATCAGAATTTGATGTCGAATAGATCGCAACCGACATATTCCGGAATTTCTGGTTGGCTTTAATTTCTGCCAAACACTGCGCACCGGTTTTTCCCGGCATATTCAAATCGAGAAATAAAATATGTGGAAGTTTAATATCGTCCTGGTTCAGATATTCCATGAGTTCTGTTCCGCTTTTAAACAAAGACAAATTGGAGTTCAACTTTGTTTCATCAAAGGCCAACTTAAATAAACTGCGGTCATCTTCGTCATCGTCCGCAAGGAAAATATTCATTTGGTCATTGTTTGTATTCATGCGTGTCTGGTTTATTTAATTACTGTTCTTTTACTTTTTCTGTTGTTGACAATTTTTTTGAAAACAGAAATGGTCAAACCTGTTGTTTTTTTAAACTGCCTTGAAAAATGCCCAACGCTGCTGTAATTTAATGTGTAGCTAATTTCTTTGATCGATTGCACACCTTCGATAATTAATTTTTTTGCCCTTTCAATTTTGAGCATGATCACGAAATTTTCAATTGATGTGAAAGTTTGCGTTGTAAACACATACGAAATATACCCATAACTCAGCCCGAGCTGATTTGACAAATAATCCGAAAGCGTTAACAATTGTTGGTTTTCATCGTAAGCCACTTCCTGCAAAATGTTCTTAATGCGCTGAACGAGCTGGCTTTTCTGATCGTATAAAATTTCAATACTGTATTTTCCGAGAGAAAGCTCAAGCTGCTTGTAATGGTCTTCTGATATTTCGTCCAATATATCAATCTCACCATGGTTGCAGGCTACGTAATTGATGTCAAACTTCTCCAACTGCTCCTTCAAAATGGCCATCGGAATTAGGTTGGCCTGATACACAATATTAAATTTCATTTCATCGTCATTTTCTTTCACACTAATTCGTGAAAAATACACAGTCGTGTATTTCTCTTGGATCACACAATATTAAATTTGACGTTATTTCAAATTCAATATGGCCAATTGCCATCTGAAAGAAACAAAATTGGAGAATTTACGCTTCGGGCCGTTTATAGATAAACCATATTATGTTATATAATTCCAATTTTACACCTTGGGATTTTAAAGTCATAAATGGGAATCCTGTAAGAAATAATTGGATATGAGAAAGGAACTTTCGTTTTAAAACATAAAAAAAGGGAAACTCTTTTCAGAATTTCCCTTTTGTACTCAGAGCGGGACTTGAACCCGCACGAACATTGCTGTTCACTGGATTTTAAGTCCAGCGTGTCTACCAATTTCACCATCCGAGCTGGAATTGAGCGAAAAACGGGGCTCGAACCCGCGACCTCGACCTTGGCAAGGTCGCGCTCTACCAACTGAGCTATTTTCGCATGATGTAAAGAACGGCATTTCAGTTATCCAGTAATGCGGAGGCAAATTTAAAACATTAATTCAATTATACAAGCCTTTTCAGCAAAAAAATATTCGATAATTGATAATCTTCTGATAACGTAAACTTTAAATCAAAATTACTTTTTTACCAGCATCCTTTTGATCTCATTCAGCTTCATTAAAGCTTCGACCGGCGTCAATGTATTGATGTCCAAATTCAAAATTTCGTCTTTAATTTCCTCCAGGAGCGGATCGTCGAGATTGAAAAAGCTCATCTGCATTTCATCTTTGGCAGATTTGATTCCGTTTAGCGCTTCTCCGGAATGATCCTTTTCAAGCTTTTTTAATAACTTTTGCGCTTTCAAAATGACAGTTTGTGGCATTCCGGCCATTTTAGCTACATGAATTCCGAAACTGTGCGCGCTTCCGCCTCTAACCAATTTTCGGATGAATAAAACGGTGTCTTTAAGTTCTTTCACCGACACATTGAAATTTTGGATGCGCGGCAAAATATCGGTCATTTCGTTGAGTTCATGATAATGTGTCGCAAACAATGTTTTTGGTCCGGATGGATGCTGGTGCAAATATTCTGCAATCGCCCACGCAATGGAAATGCCGTCATACGTACTGGTTCCGCGTCCAATTTCGTCGAGCAAGACCAAACTTCTTTCTGAAATATTATTCAAAATTGAAGCGGTTTCATTCATTTCCACCATAAAAGTCGATTCTCCCATCGAGATGTTGTCCGATGCACCAACTCTTGTAAAAATCTTGTCAACTACGCCCATTCTTACGCTGTCAGCAGGAACAAAACTGCCCATCTGCGCCAGCAAAACAATTAAAGCAGTTTGCCTCAAAATCGCCGATTTACCCGACATGTTCGGACCGGTAATCATAATAATTTGTTGGGTTTCGCGATCCAAATAAACGTCGTTTGCAATATACGGTGTTCCAACGGGCAATTGTTTTTCAATGACCGGATGGCGGCCGTTTTTAATATCGAGTTCGAATGTATCGTCGAGTTCCGGACAAACATATTTATTTTCAATCGCCAATTGCGTAAACGATGTCAAACAATCAAGTTGCGCGATTAAATTGGCGTTGAGCTGCACCGGCTTGATGTAAGTCGAAATCCAGGCAACGAGTTGTTCGAACAATTCGACTTCCAGTTTGTAAATTTTCTCTTCTGCTCCGAGAATTTTGGTTTCGTATTCTTTGAGTTCTTCGGTGATATAACGTTCGGCATTGACCAAAGTCTGCTTGCGGATCCATTCGGACGGAACTTTATCTTTATGCGAATTCCGTACCTCTATATAATATCCAAAAACGTTGTTGAACGAAATTTTTAGCGATGAAATTCCGGTCGCAGCCGATTCACGTGCTTCGATGCCTTCGAGAAATGCTTTTCCAGATGTTGAAATCGCGCGCAATTCGTCGAGTTCAGCATGTACGCCTTTGGCAATCGCATTTCCTTTAGAAATCGCTACCGGAGCCTCCGGATTTAAAGTCGTTTTGATTTTTTCGCGTAAAAGTTCACAGCTGTGCAGGCTGTCGCCAATGGTTTTCACCGCTTCATTTTTACTTTCAAGCGCCAAGGTTTTGATCGGAATGATCGCGTCCAATGAATCCTTTAAATAAACCACTTCACGCGGACTCACTTTTCCGGCGGCAATTTTTGAAATTAGACGCTCCAGATCTGAAATTTGTTTGATTTGGTTTTGGATGCTTTTCAACACTTCGGGATTACTTTTCAGGTAATCGACCACTTCATGCCGGCTTCTGATTTTTGCAGGATCTTTCAACGGCAAAGCCAGCCAGCGTTTGAGCAATCGGCCGCCCATCGGCGAAAGCGTCCTGTCTATCACATCCAATAAAGTCACGGCATTCGGGTTGTAGCTGTGGTACAATTCCAGGTTCCGAATCGTAAACCGGTCCATCCAAACGTAAGCGTCTTCGGCTATTCTTTGGATCGCGGTAATATGTTGCAATTTGTTGTGCTGCGTTTCAGACAAATAATACAAAATCGCACCGGAAGCGATGATTCCTTCCGACATGTCCTCGATTCCGAAACCTTTTAATGAAATCGTCTGGAAATGATTGGTCAGTTTTTCGAGCGCAAAATCTTCTTTGTAAACCCAGTCTTCCAAATAAAAATTGTGGTAGTCTTCGCCGAAGGTTTCTTTAAAATCGTTTTTATTTGTTTTCGGAATTAATACCTCGCTCGGATTGAAATTCTGCAAAAGCTTGTCAATGTATTCTTCATTTCCCTGAGTCGTTAAAAATTCGCCCGTCGAAACATCAAGAAAGGAAATTCCTATAATTTTTTTACCGAAGTAAATGGAAGCCAGAAAGTTATTCGATTTGGATTGCAAAACTTCATCGTTCATCGAAACACCCGGAGTTACGAGTTCGGTCACGCCGCGTTTCACGATGGTTTTGGTCATCTTCGGATCTTCGAGCTGGTCGCAAATCGCTACACGCAGTCCGGCTTTGACCAGTTTTGGCAAATATGTATTTAAGGAATGGTGCGGAAATCCGGCCAAAGCCGTTTCAGTTTCTGAACCCGCACCGCGCTTGGTCAATACAATTCCGAGAATTTTTGAAGCACGAACCGCATCTTCGCCAAAAGTTTCATAAAAATCGCCCACGCGAAACAACAAACAAGCATCGGGATACTTTCGTTTGATCTCGTTGTATTGCTTCATTAACGGGGTTTCCTTCACTTCTTTTTCTTTGGCTGCCAAGATTTCTGCGTTTTAAAAATGTGTCAGCGAATTTAAAAATTTTAAAGTGAATAAACCGACCCGAAAAAATTAATTTAATTTTAAGAAACATTTGCGTCCCTGTTTTGATTTTTTATATAGTTTTGTCTTTTAATTTTAATTAAAACAACAATGAAAAAAATATTTTTAGTAGCTGTGTTAACAGTGTTCGGAGTTACTGCCTCTAATGCCCAGGCAAAAAAAACAACAAAAGCAGCGCCTGCTAAAAAAGAAGCTGCCGCAAAAACAGATGCCGCTAAAGTTGATGGAGCTGGAATGGTTTTCGAAAACGAAACGATCGATTACGGAACAATTCCACATAATGCTGATGGAAAACGTGAATTCGTATTCACAAACAACGGAACAAAACCGTTAATCATTACCAATGCTACAGGATCTTGCGGTTGTACCGTTCCTACGTATCCAAAAGAGCCAATTGCTCCGGGTGCAAAAGCAGTAATCGGTGTAAAATATGCTACTGACAGAGTTGGTGCTTTTACAAAAACGGTCACTTTGACTTCAAACGCTGAAGGACAAGCTTCAAAAACACTTACAATTAAAGGAACTGTTTTAGGCGACGACGCAGCTCCAAAAGGATAATCTCCTTTTTATAAAACAATTAAAAGCTTCCTTTTCAGGGAGCTTTTTTTATATTTGCCTTTTTTAAAAATATGCGGAAATTAGAAAACAGCGAACTCGAACGCAAATCGGTATCAGATTTTAAAACGTCACAAAAAACACCTGTTATCATTATTTTGGATGACATCCGGAGCCTGCACAATATTGGCTCTGTTTTTCGGACTGCCGATGCTTTTCTGATTGAAAAAATTTACCTCTGCGGAATCACCGCTACGCCGCCCAATAAAGAAATCCACAAAACAGCACTGGGCGCCACCGAAACCGTTGATTGGGAACATCACACAGATGTTGTGGCCACAATTGAAAAACTCAAATTGGAAGACATCACGGTTTTTGCAATCGAACAAGTCGAAAATGCCGTCATGCTCGATAATTTTAAAATTGAGACCGATAAAAAGTACGCGTTAGTATTTGGAAACGAAGTTTTTGGTGTGGCGCAAAAAGCCATTGCGGTTTGTGACGGTTGCATCGAAATTCCGCAACTCGGAACCAAACATTCGCTAAACATATCGGTCAGCGCCGGAATCGTTGTTTGGGATTTATTCAAACAATTGCAGCAAAAATAATTACTGGATTTTTTCCTGAATTTTTTCCAGGATGAACGCATAATCCTGTTGGTTTTTGACAAAATCTTTTTCCGAAACATCGATGATCAACACATTGAGATCGGTTTGTGATTTGATGTAATCCAGATAACCGCGGTTAATTTTATCCAGATATTCGCCCGGAATTTCCTGTTCGTAACTTCTGCCCCGTTGTTTAATATTGGCCAAAAGCCTGTCGGTATTTTGATACAAATAAATATACAAATCCGGTTTCGGCATTTCTTTGTAAATGATCTCGAACAGCTTTCTGTACAAACGGTATTCGTCATCGGTCAGGGTGACTTTCGCAAAAATCAGCGATTTAAAAATATGGTAATCGGCGATGATAAAATCTTTAAAGAGGTCAAATTGCGCAAGATCATCAGAAATTTGTTGGTACCGATCGGCCAGAAATGACATTTCTAAAGGAAACGCATAACGATTTTGATCTTCATAAAATTTCGGAAGGAACGGATTGTCTGCAAAACGCTCCAACACGGTTTTCGCATTAAAATCCTGCGCGATCTTGTTCGCCAGAGTTGTTTTTCCCGCGCCGATATTTCCCTCAATCGCAATGTAATTGTATTGTTCGAGGTTGATTTTTTGCAACGGAAATTCGAGTTCCTGAACGACCTGGCAATTGCTTTTGTCTTCCGAAGCCCTGAGCAATTCGGGCAAATATTTTTGTAAAATCGGGTGACGCCAATCGAGGTTCAAATCGCGCATCGGCAACAACACAAACATGCGTTCCTGCATCAGCGGATGCGGCACCTGAAGATCGTCAGTATTGATAATTTGTTCGTCGAAAGTAATGACATCGATGTCAATTACACGTTGTTGGTAACCTGCATTCTCAGTTCTGACACGTCCCAGTTTTTTCTCAGATTCAAGTACTTTTTCGAGAATTTCGTGTGCCGAATAATGGGTATGAACCATTAACGCACAGTTGTAAAACGATTCGCTTTCAAAACCCCATGACGGCGTTTCGTACAATTTTGATATTTTTACGACCGTACCAACCTCATTATGAATCATTTCAATGGCCGCACGAATGTGTTCCAAACGGTTGCCCTGATTACTTCCAATCGCCAAAATGACCTGATGCTGCTGATTCATATTAACCACAAATTAACTAAAACAATTTTAGAATAGAAGTATCTTTGTGCCGACTGTTGATAAATTTATTTTACATTAGATTTTGTAACGAAAACGGTCATTTTTAATCTTATTTAGAAAAAACATTTTATGAGATTCCTGGGAAATATTTTATCTACAATCATCGGGTTGTTTATTTTTTGCATGTTATTTTTCTTCGGAATTGTATTTATTGCGGTGCTCGCCGGCGGAAGTTCGGATGAAAAATCGGTCAGCAGCAATTCGGTCATCGAACTTGATTTGTCTCAGGTAACCAATGACTACGCGGGAAAATTTATCTACAAGGACTTTGATTATTTTGAAACGAGCCACGATGGTTTGTCAGACGTAATCAACGCGATTGACGCGGCAAAAACCGACAGCAACATCAAAGGAATTTCAATCCTGAACAACAATTCAAATCTTGGAATGGCCCAGATGAAAGCACTTCGCGACGCGCTCGAAGATTTCAAAAAGACCAATAAATTCGTTTACGCCTACTCCAATTCCTATTCGCAAAGGGAATATTATCTCAATTCGGTGGCCAATTTGGTGTATCTGAATCCTGTTGGCGACATGGATTTCAAAGGATTGTCTTCTGAAATCATGTTTTTCAAAGATTTACAGGAAAAATCAGGCATTAAAATGGAAGTCATCCGACACGGAAAATACAAAAGCGCCGTGGAACCATTCCTGGAAAATAAAATGAGCGATGCCAATCGCGAGCAGGTTTCCTCACTGCTGAATTCGGTGTGGAATTCGGTTGTCACCGACATATCCGTAAGCCGGAACATTTCTGTTGAAAAACTCAATGAGATCGCAAACGGACTTTTGGCCAGAACACCTGAACTTGCAAAAGCAGAAAACCTGGTAGACAAAATTGCCTACGAAGATGTGTACCATGACGACATCAGAAAATTACTCAAAGTTAAAAAAGACGAATCGTATAACCGTGTAAAAATCCTTGATTATGCCAATAACGTGGCGACAACTTCAGCAGATCTGAGTACAGGAGACAAAATCGCAATTGTTTACGCACAAGGCGAAATTGGAAGTGGTGAAGGCGATGTCAATCTCGTTGGCGAAGGTTCTATGCGACGCGCACTTGAAGAAGCCAGACTTGATGAAAATGTAAAGGCAATTGTGCTCAGAATCGATTCACCGGGCGGAAATGCGCTGACTTCAGATTTGATCTGGAGGGAAATCGAAGTCACTAAAAAAGTAAAGCCAGTAGTTGTTTCCATGGGAAATTATGCGGCCTCCGGAGGTTATTACATTGCCTGCAACGCCGATGAAATTTTTGCAGAGAACAATACCATTACCGGTTCCATTGGTGTTTTTGGAATTTTACCAAATTTCTCAAAATTATCCGACCGGATCGGAATTCATACAGAAAAAGTAAGCACACATGAAAACGCCGCAGATTACAGTCCGTTTTCACCGATGGACGAAAAGTTCAAAAATGTGACTCTCGAGGGCATCGAACGTTTTTATGCCACTTTCGTCAGCCGTGTGGCCCAAGGCAGAAAAATGGATTTTGCAGCAGTAGATTCTATTGCTCAAGGCCGTGTTTGGACCGGTTCGGATGCGTTGAAAATTGGTTTGGTCGATAAAATTGGCGGTATGGATGATGCCATCAAATACGCAGCCGGCCTCGCAAAAACCAAAAACTACAAAACACAGAATTTCCCGGAATATGAAAAAAACATTCGCGACCTGCTCGGAAATCTGGGTATTCCATTTCTAAAATCAAAGGAAGGTTTGATCCGTGAAGAAATTGGTGAAGCCAATTACAAATTGTTGCAGCAGGTTAAAAAAATCAGCAACAGAACCGGAATCCAGGCTTTGATGCCGTTTGAAATTACCATCAATTAACTTCCTAAAATTATTATAAAAGTGCGGTAAATTCCAATATTTATCGCACTTTGTATTTAAATTTACCGCTCCTAAACTTTATTTGCCATGATCAAAAAAATTCTAAAAATAACCGGGATCGTTATCCTTTTGCTTGTCGCTTCTTTATTTGCCATTCCGTTTTTCTTCCAAGATGCGATCAAAGCCAAAATTGCCGAAGCTATTAACAAAGAAGTCGATGCGAATGTTTCATTTGCCGACGCCGATCTGAGTTTATTCAAAAGTTTTCCGCAGGCCAATGTGTCGCTTGACAAATTGCTGATCATCAACAAAGCACCGTTTGCCGGAGATACGCTGGTTTCTTTAGGTGAAGTCAACTTGCAAATGTCGATCAAAGAATTGTTTAAAGGCAAGGACGAACCAATGAAAATTGAATCCTTTTCGACCAAAAATGGCGTGGTAAATATTTTATTCAACAAAGACGGAATCGGGAATTTTGACATTGCCTTAAAAGATAAAGATCCGAAAGACGATGGCAAAAGCAATCCATTGTCTTTAAAAATCAACGAATACAAAGTCGAAAACCTGCGCTTTAAGTATTTTGACGAACGCTCGAAAATCAAAATGGTCATCGATAGTTTAAACCACACTGGAAAAGGCGATTTTGCGGCTTCCAAATTGGATTTGGCAACCAATTCGACGGCGAAGATTTCGCTTGACCTGGACAAAATCAATTATATGAATCGTGTGGCACTGACCTTGGATGCCGTGCTTGCGATCGATCTTGAAAAAAGCAAATACGAGTTCAAACAAAATACGGCACTCATCAACAAACTGCCTTTAAAATTTAATGGATTTATCCAATTGGTCGAAGCCGGACAGCAATATGATTTGAGTTTCAGTACGCCAACGTCGGGTTTCCAGAATTTCCTCGGACTGGTTCCGTCGGCTTATGCCGGAAGTCTGGACAAAGTGAAAACGACTGGCGATTTTACAATTAACGGATTTGCCAAAGGTTTGTATTCTGATACGACTGTGCCAAAATTCAACGTGGCGATCGCTTCGAATAACGCTTCGTTCCAATATCCGGATTTACCAAAATCGGTTCAGAATATTATCATCGATACGAAAATCATCAACGAAACCGGAGTTTTGAATGACACTTATGTGAATTTGGATAAATTGTCTTTCCGAATTGACCAGGACGTTTTCAACGCAAAAGCAAACATCAGGAACGTTTCAGAAAATCCGTTGATTGACGCGGCTTTAAAAGGAACGATCAACCTAGCCAATGTTTCAAAAGCCTATCCGGTAAAACTTGACAAACCGCTTTCGGGAATTTTGAATGCCGATATTCAAACAAAATTCGATATGAAATCGGTGGAAACCAATCAATATCAAAACATGCAGAACTCCGGAAATATGACCGTAACCGGATTTAAATATGTCGATGCAGACAACAAAGCGATTAATGTAAACAAAGCTTCAGTTCAATTTACAAATACCAGAATAAACCTTCAGGAACTCAGCGCAACAACCGGAAAAACCGATTTGAAAGCCAGCGGAATTTTAGAAAATTTTTACGGATTTATGTTTAAAGACCAGGTTTTAAAAGGAAATTTCAACCTTGAATCCAATCAATTTGCCGTTTCCGATTTCATGTCGGCCGACACGCCAAAAGACAGCAAAACCAAATCGAAAGACGCGGTCAAAATTCCTGCATTTTTAGATTGTACGCTGAATGCAAAAGCCAATACGGTTTTGTATGACAATTTGGTATTGAAAAATGTTTCCGGAAAAGTTACGATCAAAGACCAAAGGGCGAGCCTCGAAAACATCAAAACCTCGATTTTCGGAGGAACGATTGGCGTGAATGGTTCGGTTTCAACCAAAGATAAAGTTCCGGTTTTCGACATGAAACTTGCGATGAACACGGTCGACATCAAGGAAACTTTTACACAATTGGAAATGATGAAAAAAATCGCACCAATCGCCGGCGTGATCAATGGAAAATTAAATTCGACGATCAACCTTTCGGGCAAACTCGACGCTGTTGAAATGACGCCGGACCTGAATTCGATTTCGGGTGATTTGCTTGGGCAATTGCTATCGACTACAGTCAATGATAAAACGTCGCCATTGCTGAGCAAACTTGACGAAAGTGTCAAATTTATTGACCTGTCAAAATTGAATTTAAACGATTTGAACGCGGCACTGACATTTAAAGATGGAAAAGTCAACGTCAAACCATTCGACATCAAATACCAGGATATTAAAGTGAATGTGGGCGGACAACACGGTTTTGACCAAACGATGAATTACAACATCAAATTTGACGTTCCGGCCAAATATCTGGGAACCGACGCCAACAAATTAATTGCAAAACTGACTCCGGCGGAAAGTGCCAAATTGGAAAACATTCCGGTAAATGCAGTGTTGACCGGAAATTTCAAAAATCCGAAAGTATCAACTGACATGAAGCAAGCGATTACAAATCTGACGGCGCAATTGGTCAAATCACAAAAAGACAAACTCGTGAATCAGGGAACGAATGCTTTGGGGAATTTACTAAACGGAACCAAAACGAAAGATACCGTGAAAGCCAAACAGAATGAAGAAGTGAAAACCAAAGCGAAAGATTTGCTGAATGGTTTGTTTGGAAAGAAAAAGAAAGCAGAATAGTACGATTTAGATACAATTTGAAAAATCCGGTAATTGCTTACCGGATTTTTTTATACATTGATTGCAACCACATAACCTTCAAAACTCCGGACATTGAAAACCGTTCCGTCGTGAAAAATTAAATATTGCCCTTTGATTCCGATGAGTTTTCCTCTGAAGTTTGGCGTTTTGTCGAGATTCAGTCCGGTCACTTTTTTCGGATGTTCGATCACCGGATAATTGATGATCAGATGTTCATCCAATTCGGCATTAAAATGTGGTTTGACTTCTTCTGGTAAAAATTCGAAAATGCGTGTTTTTTCGGTTAACAAATCCAAATCCAACACTTCGTTTTGCAGCATTTTGCGCCAATTGGTCTTGTCTACAAAATGATTTTTTAACGCAACTTCCGTAATTCCGGCCAGATACCTGTTCGGGACTTCAACCACTGAAACCGCCTGGCAAGCGCCCTGATCAATCCATCTGGTCGGGATTTGTGTTTTGCGTGTCACGCCTACTTTTACATCACTTGACAATGCGAGATAAACCACATGCGGCGTCAATTGCACGCGCGTTTCATAATCGAGATCGCGGTCGGCAATGCCGAGGTGCGCGGTACTTAATTCGGGACGCATGATCCAGTCGCCAACTGCAGGACTCGAATAGAAACAATCGTAGCAAAATCCCTGGCGATAGATTTTTTTCTTTTTCGAACAATTCAAACATTGGTAACCTTTGAAACTGATCTCGATTTCCTTGTTCAGCAATTGATTGACATTGAGAAAACTGCTTTCAAAAACAAGATAATATTGTATCGGATTGCCAAATTCGGTTTCCATTTTTGAGAGCGTGCCTTCGTATAACATAAGTTTTTCGGAATGAATTTTAGTCCCGATGCTTCGGGATGTGCTATTTTTTGCTACTTTTGATCAGTTCGTAAAGTTACTATTTGAAATGCAAACTGCCAATCAAAAACCGTAAATCATAAATCGTAAATCCACATGCCTTTTCCGATAATCAATTCTATCGCTTCGTGGTTTTTAAAGCAACGCATCCATCAGATCGAGTTGTTTTTAAAATACCCGCATGAAGTCCAGGAAGAATTGCTGATGAACCTGATTCGTTCGTCGGAATATACTTTTGTGGGTTACAAATACGAATTCACTTCTATAAAATCCTACCAGGCTTTCGCCGATCGTGTTCCGGTTTCTTCATATGAAGATCTCGAACCGCTGATTGAACGCACGCGAAAAGGCGAGCAAAATATCCTTTGGCACACGCCCGTAAAATGGTTTGCCAAATCGAGCGGCACAACGAACGCGAAAAGCAAATTTATTCCCGTGAGTTCGCAGGCGTTGGAAGATTGTCATTACAAAGGTTCGAAAGATTTGTTGTGTTTGTATCTGAACAACAATGAAGATTCTGAATTGTTTTTGGGAAAAAGTTTACGCCTGGGCGGAAGTTCACAGATTTACGAAGACAACAATACGTATTTTGGGGATTTGTCGGCGATTTTGATTGAAAACATGCCAATCTGGGCCGAATTCAGCAGTACGCCCAGCAATAAAATTTCGCTAATGAGCGAATGGGAAAAGAAACTTGAAGCGATCATCAGTGAAACGATCAATGAAAATGTGACAAGTTTTGCCGGCGTTCCGTCCTGGATGATGGTTTTGCTGAACAAAGTTTTGGAGAAAACCGGAAAGACGAATTTGCTTGAAATCTGGCCGAATTTGGAAGTGTATTTTCACGGCGGCGTGAGTTTCGAACCGTATCGAGAACAATATCAGAAAATTGTTCCGAAAAGGGATTTTCAATACTACGAAATTTACAATGCTTCGGAAGGATTTTTCGCCATTCAAGATTTGAATGATTCGAATGATTTGCTGCTGATGCTGGATTACGGCATTTTTTACGAATTCATTCCGATGGATACTTTTGGTACCGAAAACCAAAAAGTTATTCGCCTTTCGGATGTCGAACTGCACAAAAATTACGCGATTGTCATTACGACCAACAGCGGTTTGTGGCGTTATTTAATTGGCGATACGGTTCGGTTTACTTCTTTAAATCCGTACCGAATTCGCGTAACCGGAAGAACAAAACACCACATCAATGTTTTTGGTGAGGAACTGATGGTTGAAAATACCGATATGGCGATTGCCAAAACCTGCCAGATCACACACACTGAAGTCGTTGATTACACGGTCGCTCCTATTTTCATGAAAGGCAAGGAAAAAGGCGCGCATGAATGGATGATCGAGTTTAAGAAAAATCCTGAAGATGTCAAACTGTTCCAAAAAGTACTTGACGAAAATCTGCAATCATTAAATTCCGATTACGAAGCCAAGCGTTACAACAACATGACTTTGAACCAACTTAAAATCAATGTCGCGCGTCCGAATTTGTTTTACGACTGGCTGAAGGAACGCAATAAACTCGGCGGACAGCATAAAATTCCGCGGCTTTCAAACCAGCGCGATTATTTGGAACAACTTAAAAGTTTACAGGTTTCGGTTTCGTAATTATTTTCAATATATTCTTTTTTGTACTGTAACAATTTTTGAAAGAGGTTGTCTTATGAGCAATCATCAATCAAAATCAATCAATCACATGAAATCATTACTCCTGACACTTGTCCTGCTGGTGTCTTTTGGCTTGTTTGCACAGGAAAAGCCTCCGGTTTTAAAATTAAATGCGGCAATCGCCAATCTTCCGTGCGATAAAAATCTGACCGAAAGAACGATTCTTTTGGAGAAAATCGAGAACGACCAACTTACAAAAATCGATACTTTTCATTCAAATGGCTGCGTTTTTACAATGCCGAAATTGCCTGAAGCGGGAAAATACCGATTAACCATTTCGGTTTTGGGTTACGAAGATTCGGAAACGACTTTTGAAATCACAGAAACTGCTTCCGACATCACATTGGAACCAATTGTTTTAAAAGAAAAAAACAACGCTTTAAATGAAGTCACGGTTTTTGGAAACAAGAAGGAATTTCTAAAAGTCGAATCTGACAAGACTACAGTTTCAATTAAAGAAAATGCAATGCTCAATACCGGCAGCAGTCTCGACGCAGTAAAAAAACTTCCGGGCGTGATCACTTCGCCAACGGGAACTTTGACGTTGAACGGAAAAGGTGTTGCCATTTATATTGACGGCGCGCCAAGCACTTTGAGCGGAAACGACCTGCAGAATTATTTGTCGAGCCTTCCGGCAAATGCGATCGAAAAAGTCGAACTGATTTACAATCCTGGCGCTTCGTTTGACGCCAACTCAAGTGGTTCCGTAATCAACATCGTTACGAGTTCGAAGCGTCTTAAAGGTGTCAATGCGAGCTTCAACATCAATTACAATTTCAACAAATACCAGAAACCGAGTCCGCAGATTTTGCTCAACGGAAAAGAAAAAAACCTCAGCTGGCAAACGATGGCCGGTTACAATTATATCGATTCGGAGCAAAAAGGAATCAACGACCAGGCGTTCACTTTTTTCAATCCGGTACGCCATTTGCGCCAGGAAAACTTTACGTTGAATACAAACCGGAACTTTTATTTTCGCGTTGGAACGAATTATAAACTGTCTGAAAAATCAAATTTGTTGTTCAATTACAATTTAAATATTGGCAACGACCGCGCGGTTTTTAATTCGTCAGCAGTTTCAGACACGATCAATTTCAGGAACAAAGGTCTTACGAAAACGAAAAACAGCCAGAATGAAATCAGTTTGCAATATAAGACCAAACTCGATACTTTGGGTCGGACGTTGGATATCATTGGTTACATGAACTTGTTTGGACGAAATCCGATTACAGCTTCAACTTCGACCGATTTAAACATGCCAATTCCATCGCAAAATACGTTCAATAATGGCGACGTCGATTTTAATCTGAAGAATTATTACCTGAAATATGACTTTGGAATTCCGTTTAAAAATGATTTTTCGGTCAACACCGGCGGAAAATTCAACACGATTAAAGTCAGTGACCTTGGAAAATATGTAGTCGACAGCAACAATGCGTCAATTATCGATTTCGATTACACCGAAACCAATCTCGCATTTTACGGGGAAGCCCGAAAAAAATACAAAAAATTCAATTTCACCGCCGGATTGCGTTTTGAAGATTTTAATGTCGACAGGACTTCGAGCACAGCAACTGAAAAAATAGAATACAAAAACACGAATTTTTTCCCGAATGCCAGCATTTTATACGAAGCGACAAAAGACATCAATTTGAGTACGTCATATTCGAAGAAAATTTCCCAACCTGATTATTACATTCTCGATCCAAACAACAACAGCGCGTTTGACACCTACAACACTTCGCAGGGCAATCCGTTTTTGAAACCAACGTATTTTGACAATTATGAATTTAAAATTTCGGCATTCCAATTTGTGAGTCTGGGCGTGAATTATTCCGTTTTAAAGAATCACACGCGTTTTGTTTTTAATGCTGAAGACGGAAAATTCGTGAGCAATTCGACTTCGCAGCAATTTGACCGAACCAATATTTTTAGTGCATTTGCGTCGTTTCCGATTCCGTTGGATTATTTTTTTAAGAGCAAAGAAGAATTTCAGAAACGCATGAATGCGATGGACAAAATGAATTATATTTTTGTCAATGTGAATTATGTAAAGTCGGATTATAAAGGACTTGCCGTTGATTTGCCGAATAAAGCGATTACGAATGTCAGCTTTCAGTCGCAGATTATTTTGCCGTGGAATGTGACCAATACGATGTCGTATTTTATTTTGCCAAAAGGAACCTGGGAAATTTATCAGATCCAGAAACCGATTCAGCAGTTCGACATTTCGTTCAACCGCGATTTTATGAATAAGAATTTAAAAATTGGTTTGCATTGTTTTGATGTATTCAATGCCAATGAAGTCAATGCATTGATTGCAGGAAAAAACCTGACGACAAATTTTTATCAAAAACCAGACACGCGCACTTTCCGTATTTCGTTGACATACAACTTCGGAAATCTGAAACTTGAAAAGGAAAACACCGACATCAATACGGAGAAAGTGAACCAGGGCGGCGGAATGATGAAATAAAAATGAAATAATAAATGCCACAAAAAAAGTCCCGTAACAATTGTTGCGGGACTTTTGAATTATAATGATTTACCATTTAAACTTTAAAAACCATTAAGGGATTAAGAAGATTAAGGTTGACCACTTTAAACTTATAAACCATTAACAGCATTGAGAACATTAAGGGATTATAACTTCGCTTAATGACCTTCATGCGCTTAATGTTTCAAAAAAAGCTTATCATTTAAGATGCGATTTCGAGGCGTTTCAGTAGATTTTTGGTTAACGTATGGTGTGCGTAATCCCTGTCGATCATCAAGACTTTTTCATCTGAACTTGGCAAATCATACATCGCATCGGTTAAGATCGCTTCGCATAACGAACGCAATCCACGCGCGCCGAGTTTGTATTCCAATGCTTTGTCGACAATAAAATCCAATGCTTCATCTGTGATGGTGAATTCGACTTCGTCCATCAAAAATAATTTTTGGTATTGTTTGATCAAGGCATTTTTTGGCTGGGTCAAGATTGCTCTTAAGGTTTCGCGGTCTAACGGATCCATGTGCGTCAAAACCGGCAAACGTCCAATGATTTCAGGAATCAGTCCAAAATCTTTAATGTCTTTCGGAATAATATACTGCAGCAAATTGTCTTTGTCGATGTTGTCAGCGTTTTTAGAAGTGCTGTAACCAACGGCCTGACGGTTCAAACGTTTCGAAATGATCTTGTCGATGCCATCGAATGCGCCACCTGCGATAAACAGGATGTTTTGCGTATTGACCTCGACGAATTTCTGGTCCGGATGTTTTCTTCCTCCTTTTGGTGGAACATTTACAACCGTTCCTTCGAGCAATTTTAATAAAGCCTGTTGCACGCCTTCTCCGGATACGTCACGCGTGATCGACGGATTGTCACTTTTGCGGGCAATTTTGTCAATTTCGTCAATGAACACGATTCCACGTTCGGCTTTGGTTACGTCATAATCGGCGGCTTGCAGCAAACGTGTTAAGATGCTTTCGACATCTTCCCCTACATAACCTGCTTCCGTTAAAACCGTTGCGTCAACAATGGCCAATGGCACGTCGAGCATTTTTGCAATGGTTTTTGCAACCAATGTTTTTCCGGTTCCGGTTTGCCCAACCATGATGATGTTGCTTTTTTCGATTTCCACCTCATCGTTCAATTGCTGTTGCATCAAACGTTTGTAGTGGTTGTAAACGGCAACAGACATCACTTTTTTGGTTTGGTCCTGACCAATCACGTATTGGTCCAGGAACGCGCGGATTTCCTTCGGTTTTTTCAAAACGAGGTCGGCCGCAAGTTTGGAATTGCCGCTTGTTTTTAATTCTTCAAGCACGATTCCGTGTGCCTGTTCAATACATCGATCACAAATGTGCGCATTGATCCCGGCGATTAACAGATTGGTTTCGGGCTTTTTACGTCCGCAAAACGAACAATCTAAGACTTCTTTAGCCATAATTTTTTAATTTCAGAATTTAGATTTAAGATTTAAGATTTACATCGGATTGTCCATTCGTAAATCTTAAATCGCAAATCTTAAATTCCATTTAGCTTCTTCTCAACACTTCATCGATCATTCCGTATTCTTTCGCTTCATCAGCTTTCATCCAGTAATCGCGCTCGCTGTCTTTGTGGACGCGGTCGTAAGATTGTCCTGAATGATCAGAAATGATCTTGTATAATTCTTCTTTTAATTTCAACATCTCGCGTAAGTTGATCTCCATATCCGTTGCAACACCTTGTGCGCCGCCTGATGGCTGGTGAATCATAACTCTTGAATGTGGCAAAGCCGAACGTTTTCCGTTTGCACCAGCACACAATAAAACAGCGCCCATAGAAGCTGCCATTCCGGTACAAATTGTAGCCACATCTGGTTTGATGTATTGCATGGTATCGTAAATTCCGAGACCTGCGTACACGCTTCCACCCGGTGAATTGATGTAAATCTGGATGTCTTTCGCAGCATCGGCACTTTCTAAAAATAAAAGTTGCGCCTGTACGATATTAGCGATCTGGTCATCGATTCCCGTTCCAAGGAAAATGATCCTGTCCATCATCAAACGCGAGAATACGTCAAGCTGTGACACATTGAGTTGTCTTTCTTCGATGATATATGGAGTCATTGATGTTGGCGTCATAGCGCCTACGATTTTGTCGTAGTACATTGCATTTACACCCTGATGTTTTGTGGCAAATTTTTTAAATTCTTTTCCGTAGTTCATGGTAATAAAAATAGTGGTTGTTAAATAAGGAGAGCGCCAGAAAGAAATTCTGACGCTCAAATATACTAATTATTTGACGAAATTATTCGCCGTAACTTTCTTTGATAAAGTCCTGATATGTAACTTCTTTAGTCGTTGCCGACACTTTTTCTTTGAACAAATTCAGCATTTTCTCGCTCATCACCTGATCAGACAATCTTTTTACTTCTTCTTGGTTTGAAAGCACGCGTGCCACTATTCCGTCAACATCGGCATCGGTTGGGTTTGTTTGCCCAAATTGTGCCATTTGTTTTTTGATCACCTCAGCGGTATATGATTTCAAATCTTCGAAAGTAATTTGAAGTTTGTTTTGCTGCATTACTTTTCCTTCGATCAGTTGGTAACGCAAACCGTTTTCAGATTTTGTGAATTCGGCTTCGGCTTGTTCCGGAGTCAAAGGTTCTTTCCCTGCAGTCTGTATCCATTTTTTCAGGAATTCTGACGGAAGGTCGAATTTTGTATTGGTCAGCAAAGACTCGGTAACATCATTCAGGAATTTCTGATCTGCCTGTGTAGCAAATTGCTTTTCGGCATCTTCTTTCACTTTCGCTTTGATTTCTTCAACTGAAGACACATTTCCTTCTCCGAACAATTTGTCGAAAAATTCCTGGTTCAGTTCCGCTGGTTCGCTTGTCGTAACTTCCTCAATTTTGAAATCAACATCGATATCCAAACCGTGAACGTCGTCGTGTTCTACTTTCAGGTAATCCATCAATTGGTGGTCGTCTTCGAACAAACCTTTGGTATTTAAAGTCACCACATCGCCGGCTTTTTTACCGATGAATTTGTCGCCTGTCGCTTTGTCTTTGAAAATATCCAAAGTGATTTGCGCCGGGCTGTCGATATTTTTCGCTTCATTGATGAACGTTCCGCGGATGTCGTCACCAGCTTCAACAGTATCTTTAGCGATCATTTTTCCATATTGCTTTCTGATTCTGGTTACCTGTTCGTCAAGCATGTTGTCATCTGCAAAGATTTTGTAATGTGTCAAACCTTTTACAGTCGATAAATCAACATCGAAAGTCGGCGTCAAGCCCAATTCAAATTCGAATTTGTAATCTTCAGTATCCCAATTGAAGTCTTCGGCGATTTTTGGCAATGGATTTCCAAGAATGTCCAGTTTTTCCTGTTGCAGGTATTTGTTGAGATTTTCCTGAAGCACTTTGTTTACTTCTTCCAATAGCACAGCTTTTCCATATTGCTTTTGGATCAAACTCATTGGAACGCCACCTTTTCTAAATCCAGGAATTGTAGCATTTTTTAGATAATGATTCAATGCTTTTGAAACCTGAGGCGCATAATCCGCTTTTGAAATTTCTATCGTGATGACTGCATTCAGAGCGTCAACATTATTTCTTGTAATATTCATTTGTTTACATACTAAAATTGGGTTGCAAAATTATAACATTTTTACAACCCAACCAAGTTTTTACCGCTTTGTATCACAGCGATTAACAAACTTATAACTTTTGAGAAATCGGCTTTGCGCCAATTAATCGCCGCCGCCCGTAAGTGAGAACGTAACCGATTGTAAAATTGACAATACCAGACTGAAAATGAGCGCCGTCCAGAAACTTGCGACTTCAAATCCGCCAACAATTTCAGTACACAATAAAATAATCAGCGCATTGATCACAAGCAGGAACAATCCGAAAGTAATGATCGTCACCGGCAAAGTAAACAATACCAAAATGGGCTTGATGAAAATATTGAGCAATGCGAGTACAATGGCAACAATAACCGAAGTCGTAAAACTTGCCACGGTAACGCCCGGCATAAAATGCGCAATGATGAGAACGAGCAGTGCGGTGACTAAAATTCTGATGATAAGATTCATGATGTTGTTTTTTAATTCACCCAAAGTTAAGAATTTTTTAATTGCCGGAAAATTCACAGTTTAAGAGCGAATTGCTTGCATATTTTTAGTACTTTTCCAAAACCATCTGTTTAATTTTCAAAAGCTTATGAAAAAACCAATACTTTTTCTGTTATTATTTTTTGCTCATTTTTTGAATGCTCAGGATTTTTGGACCGTAGCGTCTGCATTTCCTGATGCTGTTTTTTCACAAATGCACATTTCCACGGTCAGCGATCAGGTCATATGGGCCAACGGATACAATGCTTCAGAAACCGCAAACGCTTCGAAAACCTGGTATCGGTCTGTCGATGGCGGAAGCTCCTGGGCGCAGGGCGATATTGATCTTGGCAGTGACAATTTATACATCAACAGCATTTGCGGGATTTCTGAAACGACCGCTTATGCCAGCGCAAACTCAAATTCGTCAGCGATCAGCGGCGGCGTTTGGGTCACCTTCGATTCCGGAATCAGCTGGACGAGGCAATCGCCAGAATTTGGATTGAACACCTTTGGCAATTTTGACAACTTTATACACGACAATTTTGTCTACTTCTGGAATCCGGAAAACGGCGTTGTAGTAAGCAATCCGGAAAACAATCATTTTGTCATTTACACTACCAATGACTCTGGCAACAGTTGGACAAGAACTATTGAGGCGAACTTGCCAATTGCGCTGCAAGATGAAAAAGGATTGCTGGTAAAATTCGGAAAAACAGAAAACAGCGTATGGTTTGGCACTACAAAAGGACGCATTTTCAAATCTGATGATAAAGGCATTCATTGGAACGTGAGCGAAATGCCTCCAGAGTTTTCCGGGATGCCAAATACCCTATCGGCCGTTGCGTTCAAAAACGACCTTGAAGGTATGTTGGTTACCGATTCCTATCGACCGTATGCGACGACTGACAACGGAAACCATTGGGATTTTTCAAATGTACTTTCAGGCGCACCAAAAGACGGTCAGGTTGTTTTTGTGCCTCAAACCGCAAGCACGTATTTTTCATGGGGACAAGATCTTATTGACCTTTTCCGCGGTACGAGTTATACTACTGATAATGGTGCGTCGTGGACCGACCTTGGTACAACCGACCAAAATCCGGTTACCATCATTACTGCCGAGTTCCTGAATTACGAAATCGGATTTTGTGTGGGATATTACCAAAATGATCCTCCTCAAGGCATATTCTTTTTCAAACTGGGCGAAAATTCATTCCGCAGGCTTTTGAACACAAAATCATTCGCTTCCGAAGATAAGATTTTGGCATCTCCAAATCCGGCGTCTGACGTGATGGCTTTTTCAGGAAAAAATATTCAGTCGGTAACTGTTTTTGATTTTACCGAAAAAAAAGTAGCAATCCAGAATTTTAGGGTCGCAGACAACGTCCTTTTAGATGTCAGCAAATTGCAAAGCGGCATTTATCTGGCTGAAGTCACGACTGATTCAGGAACATCTTCAACGATAAAAATTTTAAAAAATTAAAGCTTATGAGAAAAACAATACTTTCCCTGACACTGCTTTTAACTTTATTGTCACATGCGCAGGATTTATGGACGGAAACGTGCTTGTTTCCAGATCAGCGTTTTGTACCGTTAAAAATCTCCATTGCAAATAACAATACCATTTGGATGTGCGGTGCGGATTATTTAGAAACTCAAAACTCAACCCAAGTTTGGTGGCGTTCCACTGACAGCGGAGTCACTTGGGAACACGGCAACATTGACCTTGGCCATCCTGACCTGTATATTCATTCGATTTCAGGAATTTCCGATGATACTGCATATGTATCGGCTGGATCTGGTTCGCTCACATCAAATGGTGGCGTATGGGTAACAAATGACGCAGGTATACACTGGACTAGGCAATTGACATACGAATATCATGAGAGTGGGACAATTTCCGATACGAATGTTTACTTTTGGGATGCTCAAAATGGCGTATCCATGGGCAATCCAGAAGGCAATCAGTTCGAAATTTATACCACCAACAATTCCGGGACAACTTGGGAACGGGTTTCCGCTGCGCAGCTTCCATCCGCATTACCAAATGAAAAAGGCCGTCTTGTCTGTAATGACCCGCGAGGGAATTGCATTTGGTTTTCAACAAACAAAGACCGGCTTTTTAAATCAAATGACAAAGGTTTAAGCTGGAGTGCCACCCAGAGTCCAATGCCCGAATCTGAAATAGGACGCGTTGCTTTCAAAAATGAAAATGATGGAATTTTTGCCAATTTTAAAACAACTGATGGAGGTCAGACTTGGAACGATATGAATTCTCCGTTTAGCCAGTATTATTATGAATTTTACACCGCTGTTCCGGGAACATCAGGGACTTATTTTTCTTGGGGTACGGCTTTTTTAGATTTGGCACGCGGATCATCATATTCTGTGGATAATGGAATTTCATATACCTTCCTAAACGATACGGAAGAAAGACCAGTTGAGGTGTTTTATGCAATATTTAAAAGTAATACAATAGGTTATTGTTTTGGAGCGTGGGCTGACAGCTTTCATTTTTTCAAACTAAACAGCAACGCTTTCCACAGGCTTATGAAAACCGAATCAAACACCTTTCCCAGATTTTCGAATGTCCCAAATCCGGCAAACAACATTGTAAATATTTCTGGCAATAAGATCAAATCTGTGACTATTTTGGACTTCAGCGGCAAAAAAATCCTCAATCAAAATTATCCAGTTTCAGATGATGTTGTTTTAGACATCAGCAAATTGCAAAGCGGCATTTATCTGGCTGAAGTCACGACTGATTCAGGAACATCTTCAACGATAAAAATCTTAAAAAATTAAAGCTTATGAGAAAAACAATACTTTCCCTGACACTGCTTTTAACTTTATTGTCACATGCGCAGGATTTATGGACGGAAACCTGTCTGTTTCCAAATCAGGATTTTTATGTTTCTAAAATTTCAATTGCCGATGACAATGTAATTTGGATGAGCGGCTCAAATCAAACAGCACCTGGAAATAACTCGCAAATTTGGTGGCGTTCTACAGATAGCGGAACTTCCTGGCAGCATGGAAGTATCGACCTTGGCAATCCTGATTTACATGTCAATTCGATTTCGGCAATATCTGAAAACACAGCATATATTTCGGCATCATCTCTTTCGGCAACAGAAACTGGCGGAATTTGGACAACTTCAAACGCTGGCTTGACCTGGACGAGACAATTGGTGGTTTTAAACGCACCGTTTGTAAATGAACCTTTCGATCACAGTTCAAATTATGTTCATTTTTGGAATACCAACCGTGGAATTGCGATTGGAAATCCGCAAAACAATCTGTTCGAGACTTACAATACCGTCGACGCAGGCGTCACCTGGACTGCGGTTGCTACAGTAAACTTGCCAGCGGCATTACCAAATGAAAAAGGACTTTTTTTACCTTTTGAACCCAGAGAACACTCGATCTGGTTCTCAACAAATAAAGGCAGGGTTTTTAAATCTGACGACGACGGTTTAAACTGGTCCGTCTCTCAAGCTCCTGACAGCCAATCTTACGCCACTTTGGCGTTCAAAAACGAAAATGACGGAATACTCGTGTCGTCAGGATCTACGCTTCCACATTATACCAGTAATGGCGGAATCACATGGAACGCCAATCATAACGAAGCTGTCGGCGCTATCCGCCGACTTCAAACCTTTGTCCCTGGCACACAAAACACTTATTTTTCATGGTTTGAGGAGATCTTGGATTTCCAAAGGGGTTCGAGTTATTCAACAGACAATGGCCAGTCATGGATTGATCTGAGAACAACAGATGAAAGACCAATTGAAGATGTCCAGTCGGTATCTTTTAAAAGCAATACTGTCGGTTACTGCATCGGCTTATGGCCCGATGGTTTACACTTTTTCAAATTAAACAGCGAAGCGTTCCACAGGCTTTTGCAAACCCAGGATGTAAATATTGAAACCGTTTTTGTCGCAGCGCCAAATCCTGCCGTTGATGTTGTGAGAATTTCTGGTAAGGACATTCAGTCGATTGCGCTTTTTGATTTAAGTGGCAAAAAAGTCCTTAATCAAAACTATCCCGTTTCAGATGATGTTGTTTTAGACATCAGCAAATTGCGAAGCGGCATTTATTTGGTTAAAATAACCGATCGTTTTGAAAATTCATCAGCTGTTAAAATCGTGAAGGAATAGAGAAATCCAAAACATAAAAAGTTCTTTTTCTGAAATAATAAGGGCTTTTTTTATTTCAGGAATGCGATCGTTTCAGAATAAAAATCTTTCGGGTTTTCGGCGTGGAGCCAATGTCCCGCATTGGCGATGGTTTTCAGTTCGGCTGTGGGAAAATGTTTTTTGATCAATTCCATATCGGTGTCCTTGATGTATTTGGAATTTGCGCCGCGCAAAAATAAAGTCGGTTTGTCAAACACAGCGGTTTCGGGAAGTGCCTGTCCGATATTTTCAATTTTTCTGTTGAACACGTCGAGATTGAAACGAAACCCGAGTTGGCCCGGTTCGATCCAATACAAACTTTTTAGCAGAAACTGTCGCGTGCCAAAATCAGGAATGTGTTTTTGGATGGTTTCATCGACTTCGTTCCTGCTTGGTTTTTGCGAGAAATCGACTGCATTTAATGCGGCCATAATATCCTGATGGTGTGGCGCATAATATTTTGGCCCGATGTCGGCAATAACTAATTTTTCCACTCTTTCAGGATAAGCAGCTGCAAACAACATCGCGACTTTCCCGCCCATAGAATGCCCGAGCAAATCGATGGTTTCGAGATTGTGTTCGTCGCAATATTCCAAAACATCCTGAACCATCGCTTCATAAGTAAATTCTTCTGAATGGAAACTTTTTCCGTGGTTTCTTAAATCAAGCATGTGCACCTGGAAACCTTCGGCGGCAAATTGTGTTCCGAGGGTTTTCCAGTTGTCGGACATGCCGAGGTAGCCATGTAAGATTATAAATGGTTTGCCTTCACCTTCTATTTTTGAATGTAACATTTGATTTTACGGTTTACGATTTTTGATTTACGTTGTGTAATGGAACCGTCCCGAAGCTTCGGGATGCGTGGATAAACACAGATTTTCTTAGTTTTTTTACTCTTGATTCTTGCAGCGCAGCGGTCTTTTCTCTTTTCCGCGTGAGCGATAGAGGTGGCATCCTTTTTTGAGGAACGAAAAAAAAGATAGAGCCGAAAGCGCGGCCTGCAAGGACACGCCCAACTCCTATTTCAATTTATGAATGTACATGTTCACGACATTGTCCAGTCCGAGGTAAATGGCTTCGGCGATGAGCGCGTGGCCGATCGACACTTCGAGCAATCCCGGAATATTTTGTTTGAAAAACTGGATGTTGTCGAGGCTTAAATCGTGGCCAGCATTGATTCCGAGCCCGAGTTCAACGGCGCGTTTGGCAGATTCAGTATAAGGCAAAATGCCGTTTTCGTTGCCGAGGCTATATTGATGCGCGAAAGATTCGGTGTACAATTCGATGCGCTGGGTTCCGGTTTCTTTGGCGCCTTCGATCATTTCGATGACCGGATCGACGAAAATGGACGTTCTAATATTGTTGCGCTGGAATTCGGCAATGACTTCTTTTAAAAACGATTGGTGTTTTTTCGTGTCCCAACCCGCGTTTGACGTAATCGCATCAATCGCATCAGGAACCAAAGTCACTTGCGTGGGTTTGACTTCGAGGACGAGATCGATAAAACTTTTTTCGGGATTGCCTTCGATATTGTATTCGGTGTAAACGACCGGTTTTAGATCGCGCGCATCCTGGTAACGGATGTGTCTTTCGTCTGGACGCGGATGGATCGTGATGCCGTGGGCTCCGAATTCCTGAATGTCTTTTGCCGCTTTTAAGATGTCGGGCACGTTTCCACCGCGTGCATTGCGCAGTGTTGCTAACTTATTGATATTTACGCTGAGTTTTGTCATAATGGATTTTTTGGTCACAAATCAAACCTTCGCCCACAAAAATACGAACTTATAATAGCTGTTATTGCATATTTTTGATTATTTTGCATGCCATTGCAGTATCGATTATGACAGAGATTAAAGATTATATTACCAACGATTACAAAGCACTGGACAGCAGCGAAAACATCGCGGCGGTTCAAGATTTTTTTCATGAATTGAATTTTACGCATTTTCCGGTTTTGGAAGAAGGCATTTATTTGGGCAGCATCGCGTCTGAAGATATCGAAACTTTTGACACCGATAAAAACATCAGCGATTACCGTTTTACACTTGAAGGATTTTTTGCCCGCAACAGCATGATCTGGCTTGATGTGCTTGAAGTTTTTGCCAAAAACCACACGAATTTGGTTCCGGTTTTGGATGAAAACAATACTTATGTGGGTTATTACGAAATTGAAGACATCATTAAATTTTTCCATGAAACACCCTTTTTAAAAGAACAGGGCGGCATTATCGTCATCAAAAAAGGCATTTTGGATTATTCGATGAGCCAGGTGGCGCAGATCGTGGAAAGCAACAACGGCAAAATTTTAGGATTTTTTATTTCGGATGCCGATGCGCAAACGGTCGAAATTACGGTAAAAATCAGTTTGGGCGCGATGAACGAAATCATCCAGACGTTCCGCAGGTACAATTACGAGATCATTTCTGAACATCAGGAAGACAATTATATTAACGCGTTGAAGGAGCGTTCTGATTATTTGGATAAATATTTAAACATCTAATCGAAAGTCGGAAAATTGAAAGTCAAAAGTTTCTTGAGTTGCTTTTCTTTTAATTTTCCGGCTTTCGACTTTCGACTCAATCATGAAAGTAGCCATTTACGGACAATACTACCAAAACAGCACGGAACCCATCATCCGTGATATTTTTGTTTTTTTCAACCAAAATAACGTAGAAATGGTCATTGAGGCGGAATTCCTCAAAATGCTTTACGACAAACAGCTGATCAAAAAAGAGTACAAAACATTTTCTTCCTATAAAGAACTTACGCCCGATTTTGACATGATGCTCAGCATTGGTGGCGACGGAACCATTTTGCGCGCGGCGACGCTGGTGCGTAATTCGGGAATTCCGATTTTGGGAATCAACGCCGGAAGACTCGGATTTTTGGCATCGGTACAAAAAGACAACATTGAGCAGTTTTTACAATTTGTGATTGACCGAAAATATACCATTTCGCCACGCACCTTACTCAGCCTCGATTGTTCGCCGAAAAATGAAGATTTAACGGAAATTAATTTTGCGATGAATGAGATTACGGTGAGCCGAAAAGACACGACTTCGATGATCACCATTGAAACCTATTTAAATGGCGAGTTCCTGAATTCATATTGGGCAGACGGACTGATCATTGCCACGCCAACGGGTTCGACCGGATATTCGATGAGTTGCGGCGGCCCGATTTTAACGCCCGACGTAAAGAGTTTGGTCATCACGCCAATCGCGCCGCACAATTTAACAGCACGTCCGCTGGTCATTCCAGATATGACTGAAATTCGTTTGAAAGTTTCCGGACGCGAAGACCAATACTTAGTGTCATTGGATTCACGAATTGCCTCATTAAAAAACGAATCGGTGCTAACGATCAAAAAAACGCCTTTTAAGATCAATATGGTTGAAATTCAGGATGAAACTTTCCTGAAAACCATTCGCAAAAAATTGCTTTGGGGCGAAGACAAGAGAAATTAAGCCGATTTCTGTTGCGATTTATACTACAACGCTGATAATCTTCGTTTCCTAACTACCTTTTCAAAGGGAACAGAATTTTATTAATCCGAATATAATTGTTACAAATCCCAATTTGATGCCCGATTGGTACGCATAATTATTATATTTGCACGCTATTTTAAAAACAATGAATAGATTTTTTATTATAATTTTTTTAATTTTTGGCACCGCATCAGCGAACGCTCAAATCCACGAAATTGGAGTATTTTTAGGCGGAAGCAATTATATCGGTGACATTGGCTCAACAGATTACATTTCGCCCAACGAGTTCGCTTACGGTATTTTATACAAATGGAACAAAAGTCCGAGGCATTCCTGGCGATTTTCATACACGCAATCAAAAATTACGGCAAGGGACATCGACTCAAAAATGCCGGCAAGAAGGCAAAGAGGTTATGATTTTGAAAACAATCTTAAGGAAGTTTCGGCCGGTTTGGAATTTGACTTTTTCAATTTTGATTTGCACAACCTCGAACCACAGTTTACCCCTTATGTTTACAGCGGATTGAGTTATGCACAATATGACGGTTTGTTTTTTGTTGGCGACCGGCCAAAATCAGATTCGTCACACGGATCGGTAGCGATTCCGATGACACTGGGCGTGAAAGCGCGGTTGTTCGGACACATGGTCATCGGACTTGAAGCGAGTACGAGATACATGTTTGGCGACGACCTTGACGGAAGCGGGCCAAAAAACAAAAACCTCGAAGGACAAGGATTTGGAAATATAAATAGTAATGACTGGTATGTTTTTACCGGGTTGACTTTAACGTATACCTTTGGAAACAAACCGTGCTTTTGCGTAGATTAAAAAATGAGCCTGAAAACAGCTATTAACGAAGACAATTTACCCAAACATCTCGCCATTATCATGGACGGCAACGGCCGTTGGGCAAAACAACAAGGTTTTTTACGTGCTTTCGGACATGAAAACGGCACAAAATCTGTTCGCGTTACCGTTGAAACCTGTGCCAAACTTGGCATAGAGAACCTTACGCTTTATGCTTTTTCGACCGAAAACTGGAACCGCCCAAAACTTGAAGTCGATACTTTGATGAAACTGCTCATCAGTTCGCTCAAAAAAGAGCTCAAAACCCTCGAAAAAAACAACATCCGCCTGAACTCAATCGGGAACATAAACCTGCTTCCGAAAACCGCTCAAAAGGAACTTTCAGACGTGATTAACCGCACAAAAGACAATACGCGCATGACGCTGACATTGGCGTTAAGCTACGGTTCACGGGAGGAAATCATCCACGCAGTGCGCAATATTAGTGATAAAGTTAAAAATAATATAATTTCAATTGACGCTATTGACGAATCAATTATTAATCAGCATCTTTACACGCAAAATTTACCGGATGTAGATTTATTAATAAGAACCAGCGGAGAACACAGAATAAGCAATTTCCTGTTGTGGCAGATCGCCTACGCAGAGTTATATTTTACTGATGTCTTATGGCCTGACTTTAAAGAAGAAGATTTGTATGAGGCTATCGTTAGTTATCAAAAAAGAGAACGTAGATTTGGAAAAACAAGTGAACAAATTAAATAATTTCTTAGTGTTGCAAAAAAGTATTAAACTCGTCCTTTCCATATTGATTTTCGGATGCATCTCCCAACTGAAAGCCCAGGATAAAATCCCCTTTGACCAAGGCACAAAATACATACTCGCAGATGTTGCCGTTACTGGCAAAATCACTTACAACGAACAAACCGTCATTACTTTCGCCGGACTCCAGAAAGGCCAGGAAATTACCGTTCCCGGCGAAGAAGTCAGCAACGCTATTAAAAAACTGGGAAAACTCGGACTTTTTAGTGAAATCGACTTTTATGTCAACAAAATTGAAGGCGACAGCATTTACCTTGAATTAAACATCAACGAACTTCCGAAATTGAGCGAAGTAAAATTTGTCGGTGTCAAAAAAAGCAAAACCGAGGGATTAATCAAAGACAACGGCCTTACGAAAGGAAAAATCGTCAACGAAAATTTGGTTACGACGACCAAAAATTACATCGAGAACAAGTACAAAAAAGACGGTTTCTACAATACCAAAGTCAACATTACCACGATCGCCGATACAACCAGCGGAAACGAGGTTAAAATGCTCGTAAACATTGATAAAGGCGAGAAAATAAAAGTCAAAAGCATCGCGTTTAGCGGAAATGAAAAGTTCACGGATACGAAACTTCGCGCTGCGATGAAAAACACCAAACAAAAGAACTTTTTAAGGGTTTTCAAAGCATCAAAGTACATCAAGGAAAAGTACAAGGAAGATTTGGCTAAGATTATCGAAAAATATAAAGAAAAAGGCTATCGTGATGCCAGAATTGTTTCAGATACGGTAGAATTCAGTAAAAACAAAAAAGACCTCGCGATAAAGATCAACATTGAAGAAGGAAACAAATATTACTTCGGAGACATCAAATTTATTGGAAATACGGTTTATACCGACCAGGGACTTGGCAGAATGTTGGGCATCAAAAAAGGCGATGTTTACAACGGCGTATTGCTCGAAAAAAGGATTGCAGATAAGACAAAACCTGACGGTGAAGACATTACCAACTTGTACCAGAACAACGGTTACTTGTTTTCCAATATCAACGCGGTTGAAGTGAAAACGGCGAATGACACCATTGATTTCGAAATCCGCGTGGTGGAAGGACCGATCGCTTATTTCAACAAAATTACCGTTGTCGGAAACGACAAAACCAATGATAAGGTTATTTACCGCGAATTAAGAACCAAACCGGGAGACAAATACAGCAAGGAAACCTTGGTGAGAACCATTCGTGAGATCGGGCAATTGGGATTCTTTGATCCTGAAGCGATCGAACCGAATTTCAAAAATGTAGATGCCGGAGCCGGAACAGTCGATATCGAATACAAATTGGTTGAAAGAGGATCAAGCCAGATCGAACTTCAGGGTGGTTATGGCGGCGGCGGTTTCATCGGAACACTCGGATTGTCATTCAACAATTTTTCGCTCAGGAATATTTTTAATAAAGAAGCGTACAGGCCGTTGCCAATGGGAGACGGACAAAAAGTATCGTTGCGTTTGCAGGGAAGCACCTATTTCCAGACGTATAGCATTTCGTTTTCAGAACCTTGGTTCGGTGGTAAAAAACCGATACAGTTCAGCACTTCTGTAGCTTACAGCAAGCAATTTGCCAATACGACTTCGGGCGTTGACAAAAGCAGAAGTTTTGATATCATTTCATTGTCGGTCGGACTCGCAAAAAGACTACAGGTTCCGGATGATTTCTTCGTATTGTCTCAGGCGTTGAGTTTCCAGTATTATGATTTAAAAAACTACAATATCGGACTGTTTACTTTTGGCGACGGATCGGCACGAAATCTGGCTTACACGATCGGAATCAGCAGAAACAACAAAGGGACGAATCCAATTTTCCCAATGTACGGATCTGAGGTCAGCCTTACCGGAAAATTCACGCCGCCTTATTCGTTGTTCAACAACGTCGATTATGACAACTTAAAGAATCAGGAAGAATACAAATTAAAAAACAACACCACAAATACGATTGCAGGTACAAACGGCGGTGATATCAGACCCGGACAATACATTGATGCAAACGGAAACGCGAGCAACTTTGCAAATGCCGCGGCAGACCAGTCAAAAATTGACCAGGAGCGTTTCAACTGGCTTGAGTATTATAAAATTAAATTCAAATCAGAATGGTTTACAAAAATTTATGGTAAATTAGTTCTGCGTTCTTTGGGTGAATTTGGATATCTGGGCGCTTACAACAACAAAAGAGGACTTGTTCCGTTTGAAAGATTTTATGTTGGTGGAGACGGTTTGGCCAATTTTGCGCAGGATGGACGTGAAGTGATCCAGTTGAGAGGGTATCCAAACAACTCTTTATCTTCGGATGATGGTGGTTCTATTTACAATAAATTCTCGATGGAATTGCGTTACCCAATTACGCTAAAAGCTGCTGCATCTATTTATGTGTTGGCATTTGCAGAAGGTGGTGCATCGTATGACAGTTTCAAACAATACAACCCGTTTGTACTGAAAAGATCTGCCGGAGCTGGTTTAAGAATTTTCATGCCGGCCTTCGGATTGCTCGGAATTGATTTTGGTTATGGATTCGATCCGCTCACCGGACAAACGAAAGCGAATGGTATGGAAACGCATTTTATAATTGGTCAGCAATTCTAAAATTAACTATATTTGGCACGGTATTTTCTAATAAAATTTTTAGTTATGAGAAAACAATTTTTATTTCTGCTTCTTATTACCGCTGTTAATTTTACAGCAAATGCGCAGTCACGTGGCGTAAAGATTGGCTATATCGATATGGAATACATACTCCAAAATGTTCCTGATTATACTGAAGCCAAAAACCAGCTGGAGCAAAAAGCCCAAAAATGGAAACAAGAAGTAGAACTAAAAAGAAACGATGTTAACAAACTCAAAGACGCTTTAAAAACGGAAAGGGTTTTATTAACTAAGGAATTAATCCTCGAAAGAGAAGAAGAAATTGTTTTTCAGGAAACCGCACTTTTAGATTACCAACAAAAAAGATTTGGCCCAACCGGGGATTTGACCATTCAGAAAACGGTGTTGACTCAGCCGATCCAGGATCAGGTTTTTAACGCGGTTCAGGATATTGCCGAAGCAAAAAAATACGATTTTATTTTTGACAAAACTTCTGATATGACGATGTTGTTTTCTGCCAAAAGATATGACATCAGCGATCAGGTGATCAGAACCATTACCAGAGCGACCAAACGCGGACAATTGAACTCCAAACAATTAAAAGAAGCGGAGGCTAAAGAAGCCAAAGAGGATATGATCGACGAAAGTCCGGCGCTTGCAGAAAGACAAAAGAAATTAGACGAGAAAAAAGCGGCCAGGGAAAAATTGGTTGCCGACAGAAAAGCAGCGCAGGAAGCGAAACGGGCTGAAATTTTAGCCGCAAGGGAAGCCAAGAAAAACGGAACTACGGTTCCAGTGAAAGAAACCGCTACAGCAACGTCAGATACTACAACAGCAACAGTTCCAGGAAAAAAAGCAGCAACACCAAAAACGGAAACTGCTGAAACACCGAAAGACAGCACGGCGATAATCAAAAAACAAAAATCAGCTGAAGAAAGGGCGCAAATCATCGCCGACCGTAAAAAAGCGGCAGACGAAAGAAAGAAAAAAATCCTGGAAGATCGCGAAGCTGCTAAAAAAGAAAGAGAAGAAAAAGCCAAAGCAAACAAAAAAGACTAAAACAATAATTAATAAATATTTTTAAATGATGAGAAGATTCAAAACTTTAGTAATAGCCGCAATGATGATCGTGGGCGCAAGTCAGGCAATGAATGCACAGGCTAAAACTGCACACGTTGATGTAAGTGAAATTATGGCAAAAATGCCGGCTATGCTTGATGCACAAAAACAACTTGAAAAATTAAGCGGAACTTACGATACGGAATACAAAACAATGGTTGAAGAGTATCAAAACAAACTTAAAAAATACGAGCAGGAAGCTGCAACAGTTGGAGAAACTGTAAACGAAACAAGGTCTAAAGAAGTGCAGGACATGCAAAAAAGAATTGTTGATTACAGAGACAACGCTCAAAAAGAATTGCAACAAAAGGAATCTGATATCGTAAAACCAATCATGGACAAAGTGAAAGCTTCTATCCAGAAAGTTGGTAAAGCAAAAGGATTCCAGTATGTTTTTAACTCTGAAGGTTTGCTTTTAGCTGACGGACCAAACATCACTGCCGACGTGAAAAAAGACTTGGGTTTCTAAAATAATCCAGGTTAAAAATATCAAAAACTGCTCGCCATAATTATGGTTTTGAGCAGTTTTTTTTTAGATTTGTTTTTATGAACAACAACCAACCCATCGGACTTTTTGATTCGGGAATTGGCGGCACATCAATCTGGAAAGCCATCCACAATTTATTGCCCGGAGAAGATACCGTTTATCTCGCTGACAGCAAAAATGCGCCTTACGGACAAAAATCAAAAGACGAAATTATCGCGCTCAGCATCAAGAACACCGAATTCCTGCTTGAACAAAATGCCAAAATGATCGTGGTTGCCTGCAACACTGCAACTACAAACGCAATTAAGGAACTTCGAGCAAAATACGACATTCCGCTGATCGGAATTGAACCAGCGATCAAACCGGCCGCACACAATTCGCGGACACAAACTATTGGAATCTTAGCCACAAAAGGAACCTTAAGCAGCGAATTATTCAACAAAGCAGTTGAAATTTACCAGGACACAACTATTATCGAACAAGTCGGTTTCGGATTGGTCAAACTAATTGAAGATGGAGAGATCAACTCGCCCGAAATGACACAACTGCTCCACTCCTATCTCGAACCAATGATCGAAGCCAATATCGACTATCTGGTTTTGGGCTGCAGCCATTATCCTTACCTGATTCCGCAGATCGAAAAAATATTGCCGGCGCATATTAAAATTATAGATTCTGGCGAAGCAGTCGCGAGGCAAACCGAAAAATTACTGGCCCATTACAATGCGTTTAGCGATAAGACAAACGGAAACGCGGTTTTCTATACGAATTCCAATCCGAAAGTATTGGCAGAAATTCTCGGATACAACTATGCGGTAACGCAGAAAGATTTCTGATCAATCAAACCTGCGCTTCACAAACCAAAGTCCTTCGAGGCTTAAATTTAGCCCGATTTTGTGGTACGATTCTTTAATGAGTTCGCTGCTGATCCTGCCTTGCTGTCCGTAAGAATAACTGATGTTAAAATACGATCGCGTTTGTTCAATCGGAAATCCTATGCCGGCCGAAACCGAAATGTTATTCACTTTGTCATCGCCAATTTTCAGAAAACCCGTATCATAATTGACTCCGCCACTAAAGCGGATTTTTTTTGAAAACCGGCTCACTCCTTTTTTCTCATACGAAATTCCGGCAGCAAAACGATCCTGGTTTGTATAACTTCCGTACAATCCGGATTGGTTGACGCTGTTCCACAAACTTTTATCGTAATCGAAAGTCAGATTTAACTGATTGTGGATTTTTTTGCTGAAGCCGACGCCAATTTCAAACGGCAGGTAATAATCTTCAGCTTCGGATGCGGCTTCAGATTCCAGTATCGTTGTTCCTGTGTCGCTCAGATTGACAACCGACTGGACTTTTCCGGAATGAATCTGCGTAGGCAACTTGATTCTCGCCGCGACGGTCAATGTCGAATCGATCTGATATTGGTTTCCCATCGTAAATCGCAAACCGGTATAATAACTGTCACGGTTGATCGTCATTTTTGCATTGGAAATCGAGTACGTTTTGTTATCCACGATATTTCCAAACAACAGCGAAGCATTCGCACCTAAAGTCATTTTTTTTCCAATTTTATAACCATAAGCAACCTCCAGATTGTTGAGTCCGCCGGAACTGTTGGCGTCGAGCGAATAACTTTCCGCACTGTTCGCAATCGGAAACCTGATATTCCTGATCTCATAACCCGCGCTGGAATATGGCATTAGTAAAACGCTCGCACCCGATTTTGATGTGACCGGAAAAGCGAAAGCCAAATGGGAAAACTGTATGTTGCTGCTGGATTCTTTTCTTGCGGCATTCTGATAATTGGATAAAATTCCGGTTCCGCCTACTTCAAAGAAAAAGCTGTTTTTATTGATAAACGCCAAAGATGCGGGATTTTTATTATTGATAAAAAAATCTGATGGCAATGCCATTCCTGAACCGCCAATCGCAGGCGTGATTCCGAAATCGGCGTCATACAAACTTCCAAGCCCGAAAACCGCATACGGCGAACTCGCTACATTTTGCGAAAAACCCACAAAAACAGCCATGAATAAAAAAACGGTCAGAAAGAAATTTTTCATTGGTAAGAGATGTAGTAAATTTTAAGCTTGAGTTTATTTTCGGTATTGGATTGATCTCCCAACAAAATGCGGTCGACACCTTTTGGGAAATTGGGAAGCGTGACAATCAACGAAGACGTCGACGTTTCGGAAACCTGCTGTTGCAAAAAGTTTCCGAGTTTTAAGGAATAAGTGATATTCTCGTTAAATTCGTCGGCGGTCATGTTGAGTTTTCCATAAAGCTGCGCACCATCGCTACCCAAAAGCAATCCCGAAATCCTGTTGCGTTTGTCGCTGACATACACATTTAAAGAATCCCGCAGCGGATATTTCAACGAATAAGAGTTGCGTACCGGTTTCAACAGCAACTCGGCATCTACAATGGTTCCTTTCTCTGCCAAGTATTTGATGTTTCTGATACTTGGAAAGTCAAGCCGGCAGGCAATTCCGGTTCCCGATTGGACGTATCCGACATTTCTCGTTCGTGCGCTCGGAATTGCATCGTCGGAAGCAGGTAAATTTTGCAAAACTGTTCCAGTTCGGTCTAACGTAATGTTGTTGAATTGTTTGGACAAATCCAAAATTGAAAAATCTTTATACAATGAAGATTCCTCCTGATCCTGTCGTTTCGAATAATACATCCGCACGACACTTCCGGCACCAAACCCGATTACCGAAGCGGAAGTTTCTGAAGTGATGACCAATCCTTTAAAATAATCTGTGAATTCATTGTAATTCGAAATTTGGTTGGTTTTCAGCCTTTGGTACAAATCGGTTCCGAAAGTTTGGTCAAGTGTCACATTTAAGGAATCTTTACTTACTGGCCGCGGCAGAAAAGTGACCGATCCGATGGGCACCGAATTGAAATTAAATCCCGAACTGTTGTAAAGATTCGTATCGCCGGTTTCGGGTTTGATATTTTGCAGCAAACGGTGAATTTTAAAAGTCTGCACCTGCGTTGTATCTCCATAAACGTATTTATCATACCTTAAAATAAGCGCGATCGAATCGTATGCATATGTTGTCGTTTCTGTATCTGATGAAGAGTTTCCGATCTTAAAATCGTTGGTTCCAAACTGAATGTAAGATTGCGCTTTTACTTTTCCATAAACCGGATCATCATAATTTCCGACCAATATCCGGCTGGTTGCCGAAGTCGCAAGCGAATCAAAATTGATCGTCGACATCTCAACGGTCATCGTATCGATCAGCACCACATTGTTGTTGATCCCGAGAAAATCTGATCCTACGACCAAATCCCCGGATTCGGCATCAGACGTACAGGAAATGCAACAAATTCCCAAAAAAAACAAAATCAAAATCTTCATGTCTATATTTTTTGGGCAAATATAAACGCACACTTTTCAAATGCATTATAACATATACCAACCCGAAATTTGTATCGTTAAACGCCGCAAAACCATCTATAAAACCGAATTGGTATGCGCCATTTCATTCGACTGTGAAATATGCCCATTCGTCTATCAAAAACAGGCATACATATATATTCTTTTTTTAAAAAATAAAACATGGATAGATTTGGCCAATATTTAAATTGATGAAGATAAAAACCCTATTTAACCTGCTATTTGTGACTACAGCTTCTCATATTTATTGCCAAAACATTTCAATCAAAGCCGATCTGAAAATGCAGCCTTCGGAAAAAATCAACTTTTCGACAGCAGGAATTGAAGTGAGTGTCAGCAAAAAAATTGATTCTGTATACACGTTCAGCAATTCAACAAATTACAGCAGTATGCACGTTGATTATTCGGAAATGCCAGCCATACATGACGATCGCCGATTCAAGTTGGCCAACAATACATTTCGGTTCTCAGCACAACTTTTAAAATCAACCACATTTACTGCCGAACTTCAAACCGTCGCTGCATTTGAACAACATTTAGATATTTCCGATATTTTTCTTCTCGGCGGATTTGAGGCAAGTAGGCAGTTCAATGACAAAAACAATCTGACCCTCGGCGTAAAACGCAGCAACGTTTTTGGAAAACCACAATGGCTTCCGTTTGTTTCGTATTGGACCAAACTGAATTTCAACACTGAAATCACCATTGGATTTCCAAAATCCGAGATCAAATGGTCACTCCATCCGAACAGCATTTTCAAAATATCAAACGACTTCAATGGAAGTTTTTATCATTCCGATTTCAATTCCGGACTGATCGATTTTTCACAAATGACAACCGCGCTGCAATATGAAAGAATCGTCGACAAAAACTTTTCTGTTTATTTCAAAGGCGGCTACGATTTCAACCGCAGTTATTTCCAAACCAATTCAGATTTTCAAAAAACCACAGATTTCTATATAGAAAATGGCTGTAACCTCAGCATTTCCATCAAATACAAACTTTAATTTTTAAGATTATGAACAAAATGAAAAAAGGGCTTATCTATCTGTTAATCCTCTCGGGAGCGGTAATTACGGGTTGCAGCAAAGATGACGATGAAACGGAACTCGTAGGAAACTGGATCAAAAGATCGTCTTTCGACGGACCGGCGCGGTCAAGTGCGGCAAGCTTCGTAATCGACAATTTGGCCTACGTTGTTACCGGATACACCGGCGATACTTATTTGAAAGACCTTTGGGTGTATCATGCTGACGGCGATTATTGGGAGCAAAAAGCAGATTTTACAGGAACAGCGAGAAGTTCGGCTTCGGCATTTGAACTCAACGGAAAGGGATATGTCGGATTGGGTTATGACGGGACCAGTAGGCTGAAGGATTTTTACCAATACAATCCGTCGTCGAATTCGTGGGAACAAAAAACAGATTTCGGCGGATCGGCAAGATATGGCGCGGTCGGATTCCAGGTGGGCGGAAAAGCTTTCTTCGGAACCGGTTACGACGGTAATTACCAGAAAGATTTTTACCAATATGATGATGCTTCCAATACCTGGACGCAATCAAATGGTTTTAGCGGAAACAAACGCCGCAATGCAACGGTTTTTGTCATCGATAACAAAGCATATCTGGGAACCGGTGCGAACAATGCCGTCAATCAAACCGACTTTTGGGAATACAATGCGACAACCGATATTTGGACCAAGAAACGCGACATCGACCTTGACACAACCGATGACGAAGATTACAACGACAAATATTACGTTGTTCGTGCCAATGCAGCAAGTTTTACAATGAACGGATTGGGTTATATCGCAACAGGAGACAATTCCAGTACCGTTTGGCAATATGCTCCGGCAACAGACATTTGGGAACAAAAATCTTCGATCGAAGGCTCTGGCCGGATTGACGCGACAGCGTTTACAGTAGACAACCGCGGATACGTAATGCTTGGGCGAACAGGCACTACCTTTTTTGACGATTTGCTCGAATTTAAACCAACAGATGAATCAAATGATGACGACTAGCCCGAACTTCATTTTGCGAAATACGGTTTTTATTTCTGTTTTGCTGTACATTTGCGCATGGATGTTTTCATGCCAGCGGGAAGAAAAACTGGAACTTCACGCCATTCAGTTGACGAATGGCTGGGGTTATGTCATCACTTCACAACACAAAACCATCATCCGCCAACAAGTGATTCCGGTGATTGCCGAAAATAAAAGTTTTGCCTCGGAAGATGACGCGCTGAAAGTGGGCCAAAACGTGCTTTCGAAAATTAAACAAAACCTGTCGCCAACAACCACGCTGCAAGAACTCGAAACCTTAAAAATACGATACTAATGGTGCTGTCATCACTAAAAAATGCTTCAAAAAACCAGATGGCTTTGCACAGCATCATCTGGGTATTTTTTATAATGACATCGCTGCTGCAGTTTTATGAAACGCCATTTACGATCAATTTGATGTTTTTCGTACAATGGGTGATTTGCATTTTTTTGTTCTACATCAATTATTTTTATTTGGTTCCGAAAATGCTGCTTCAGAAAAAATACACCGAATATTTTATTTGTATTTTGGTCCTCGTAGTAGTTTGCATGACAATCCGCCTCCATTTTTTTGTCCCGGAAATGCCGCGTGGCGAAATGCCCAGGGTTCCAAAATTGTTTGATTCAACCGGAAAACCGATCGGCGTCAGACAATTCAGGCGGGCAGAAGAACCCATTTTATTCAAGATCATTCCGTCGGTATTTTACCTTTTGATCATTGCCGTGAGCGCAAGTGTAAAAACGTTATCGGAATTTTACAGCAACCAACAGAACAAACTGATTTCGGAAGCACAAAAGATCAATACCGAACTGATTTACCTTCGCAAACAAACCAATCCGCACTTCTTGTTTAATGCGCTGAACAGCATTTATTCACTGGCATACAAAAAATCGGAAACCGTTCCCGATGCGATCATTACGTTGTCGGAACTCATGCGTTATATGTTGTATGAAACCGACAATAAAACGGTTTTGCTCGAGAAAGAAATCAATTACATCAAGAACTACATCGCACTGCAAAAGCTGCGTTTAAACAATATCGAGAATATTTTTCTGAACATTCACGGCGAAACCAAGAACAAATTCATTGAGCCGCTGCTGCTGATTTCATTTATTGAAAACGCATTTAAATATGGAACCGATTACAAAGGAACCGCGCATGTCAAGATCCGGATTGTGATCGATGACACGCGAAACGTACTTGATTTTTGGGTAGAAAATAAAATTGAGAAACACGAAACCGATCCTGAAAATTCGGGAATCGGGATGACAAATATTAAAAGCCGGCTCGAATTGTTGTATCCGGAAGCGCACCAACTTTCAATTGTTAAGAACGGCCAAACTTATGCCGTACATTTGAACCTGAACCTGGACCAGATCCGGACCGAAATTTAACCGTTATGAAATGTATCATTATCGATGACGAACCGTTAGCTGTTGATTTGCTTCAGAACTTTGTCAGCAAAATCGAAACGCTCGAACTCGTCAACACGTTCAACAATGCCATTGATGCGATTTCGTTCATCAACAAATTGAATGTCGACCTGGTTTTTTTGGATATTGAAATGCCGCAATTTACCGGAATCGATTTCATCAACGCGATCGATCAGAAAGTCATGATCATTTTTACGACTGCTTATTCAGATTATGCGGTGGAAGGTTTTAATCACGGCGTTGTCGATTATCTGGTCAAGCCAATTCCGTTTCACAGATTTTTAAAAGCCGTTTTAAGGGCGGAACAAACTTTTTTAGCACAAAACCCTACGCCTGTCGTGGCGGCAATTTTGCCAACAGTTTCCAGACAGGAAGACCACGATTTTATGTTCGTTCGTGCCGAATATGAAAACGTCAAGATTAATTTCGATGACATCGCAATCATTGAAGGCCTGAAGGATTATGTGAAAATTTACACCACGGACAATAAATATACGCTCACCTTAACGAGCCTGATCAAACTGGAGAATCTGTTGTCGGGAAAAGGTTTTGCACGGATTCACCGTTCGTACATTGTCAACATCAAACACATCCGTTCGATCCAGAAAAACCGCGTTTTCATTACCGAAAAGCGGATTCCAATCAGCGAAAGCTATAAAAATGCGTTTTTCGAAAAGATCAATCTTTAGTTTTCGTCTTTCAGCCAGCCTGAATACATGACATAATTGTTTGAAATACGTTCGATTTCCCCGGCAAAATCCGATGCATTGATGTCTTTGACTTTCCTGGCAGGAACGCCTGCGTAAATCGTCCCGGATTCTACTGTAGTATTTTGCGTAATGACGGCTCCGGCGGCAACGATCGAGTTGCTTTCAATCACACAATTGTCCATTACAATCGCACCCATTCCGATCAAAACGTTGTCGTGCACAACACAGCCGTGAACAATGGCGTTGTGACCGATGGAAACATTATTTCCAATGACAGTCGCATGTTTTTGATACGTACAATGAATCACCGCGCCATCCTGAATGTTCACTTTGTTTCCAATTGAAATGCTGTTGACGTCACCTCTGATCACCGCATTGAACCAGACGCTGCAGGAATGTCCGAAAGTAACTTCGCCAATAATGGTCGCATTTTCGGCAACATAACAATCTTCAGGAATCACCGGACTTTTTCCGTTTACTTTTTTTATTAGCATGGTCGTAAAAAAAATTGTCCCGAATAAATCGGGACATATATTTAATAAATTAGTTAATCGCAGGACATTTACAGTGGTATCTTTCCTGTCTGCAGAATAAGTTCATTCCTAAGGTCAGTTGGTGGTAACCTGCTTTATCGAAATTTACTGCGCCGCTCAAATAAGAGTACGTGTAAGACAACATGAAATTTTTATAATTTACACCAACGATCGGCGTGATGTATTGCAGTTTCTGGCTTTTGATTGCGCCATTTTCTACATATTCTGCACCATCGAGGCTTCGTCTGTAGGATAAACCGCCCCATAAACTTCCGAAGTCGAGTGGTTTGTAGACTTTCAAATTGACATCGACTGTTTTTTCTTTGGTTTGATCTACCAATTGAAACATCATCGAAGGCTCCCAAAGCAACCGGTCTTCATCTCCAAAAACATAACCCGCGTTTAAGATTACTTTTCTAATGTTATCACTTTCAATATCGGTATAAATTTCCCTTCTGGTTTCAATCGCATTTTTTACGGTAAGGTGTGCATAAAAATCAAGATAGTTGTATGACATACCAACGTCAACATTGAAATAAGAATCTCTCTGGATCGTTCCGGCAATGATGGGATCAAAATCGTAATATCCTAGAAACTGTGTTTCGTCAAGCGTACTTTGAACAAGTCCGACGCTCATACCAAACGACAATTGGTTCAAATCGATTTCGTCACGCGAAAACATAATATGGTGTGCGTAAGACACTTTGAAACCTTTTTGCTCGTGGTAACCGTTTTTATCATTGTAGGCAATAACACCGGCTCCCGATTTTTCTCCTACCCTGGCATTGAAACTCATGGTTTGCATTGCTGGCGCATCGTCTTGCCCAAACCACTGCTGACGCGCGGTCAATCTTAGCTTGGCACAATTTGCCGCACCGGCCATTGATGGATGTAATAAGTAATAATTGTCGGATAAATAATCAGAATAAACAGCAATTCCTTCCTGGGCGAAGGTCAATTGGGTAAAAAACAGAACTAATAATAAATACCTCTTTTTAAGATTCATCGAGTTTATCGTTTTAATCAAATGCGCTGCAGTCGATTGTTAATTGTAGGTTGCAAACAAAATCACACACTGATTCTGACTTTCAAATGCCGCCAAATATATAAATTTCTACGCTGATATTGCACTTTATCCGATGATAATCGTTGAACTACACTCCGGAAAAACCAATTTAAAAACGAAAAATCGATACCTAAAACGGCTCATAAAAAACACTTAGCCTGTTAATTTTTGTTTAATTGTTCAAATATAATTAAACCCTCAAAATATCTTTGTTAAATTTGCAAAAATAACTCCAGACATGACAAAAATCACCATACGCGAAACTCAGAACCCAACGATCCTGAAATTCGAATTCCCCGATTTTATTATGCAAAACGAAAGTTTTGAATTTAAAAATATCGATGAAGCCAAAAACTCTCCACTAGCCCAACAATTGTTTTACCTTCCTTTTGTAAAAACCGTTTACATCGCCGGAAATTTCATCGCCATCGAACGCTACAGCATTGTAGAATGGGACGATGTTCAGGATGCTGTTGCCGAACAAATCGAGAAATTTGTAAACGATGGCGGCACCATTGTAACGATTGACGAAACCAGAAAAAAACAGCCGGTTACTGTTTATGGTGAAACCACGCCAAATCCGGCCACATTAAAGTTTGTAGTCAACAAAATGGTTACGAAAACAGCGGTTGAATTTAAAAATATTGACGAAACCAAAGCTTCGCCGTTAGCCAAAGAATTGTTCAACTTTCCTTACGTAAAAGAAATTTACATCGACGAGAATTACATTTCGGTAAGCAAATACGACGCTTACGAGTGGAACGACATTACGATCGAATTGCGCTCTTTCATTAAATTGTACATCGAAAACGGCGGCCCGGTACTTGACGAAAGCCTCATCGAAGCAAATCCGAAAGTCGAAAAACAGCAAATCAAGAATTTCGACAACCTCGACACGACGTCACAGCAAATCATCAACATTTTGGAAGAGTACGTAAAACCTGCGGTCGCTGCCGATGGCGGAAATATCCTTTTTGACTCGTACGATGCCGAAGAAAAACGCGTAAAAGTGATCCTGCAAGGTGCTTGCAACGGCTGTCCTTCATCGACTTTCACCTTAAAAAGCGGCATTGAAAACATGCTAAAAGACATGCTTAACGACGAAAACATCAAAGTAGAAGCGGTAAATGCTTAACAAATCATAAAAATCCGTAAATTTAAGCGTCCAAAACCGGGGCGCTTTTTTTTATCCAAATCCGGCCGGAATATCGCAAAACGGCCAACCCCAATCATGAACGAATTATCCAAAGAAACAAGTCCGTACCTGCTCCAACATGCCACAAATCCGGTGCACTGGAAAGCCTGGAACAACGAGACATTGGCCAAAGCCAAAGAAAAAAACCAACTCATCATTGTGAGCATCGGCTATTCAGCCTGCCATTGGTGCCATGTGATGGAGCACGAAAGTTTTGAGAATGAAGCAGTAGCAAAAACCATGAACGCCAATTTTGTTTCGATAAAAATTGACCGCGAAGAACGTCCCGACATCGACGCCGTTTACATGAAAGCAATCCAGATCATGACCGGACGCGGCGGCTGGCCGTTAAATGTGGTTGCGCTTCCCGACGGAAGACCGGTTTGGGGCGGAACGTATTTCCGGAAAGAAGAATGGACCGGAATTCTGGATCAGCTCCAAAATCTGTACAAAACGAATCCTGAAAAAATGATCGATTATGCCGAAAAACTCCATCAGGGCATTGAGAGCATTTCGATTATAGAGCCAAAAGATGCTGAAACCGGATTGAGCCAGGATTTGCTCAAACCACTGATCGAAAAATGGAAAAAAAGTTTCGATTGGGAATTTGGCGGAATGGCGCGCGCGCCTAAATTTATGATGCCAAACAATTACCAGTTTCTGCAACGGTACGGATTTCAAAATCACGATGAGAAATTACTCGAATTTGTCGATCTGACATTGATTAAAATGGCTTACGGCGGATTGTTTGATACGCTCGACGGCGGATTTTCCAGATATTCGGTCGATTTAAAGTGGCATGTGCCGCACTTCGAAAAAATGCTGTACGACAACGGACAAATGGTTTCGCTTTATGCCGACGCATTCAAACGCACAAAAAATCCGCTTTATGAAGAAGTGATTCGTAAAACGCTGCAATTTATCTCAAAAGAACTCACCACTCCGGACGGCGCTTTTTATTCCGCGCTTGACGCCGACAGTTTGAACGCAAAAAATCATCTCGAAGAAGGCGCTTTTTATGTTTGGACCAAAGCACAGCTTGAAATTTTGCTGAAAGAAGATTTCGATTTGTTCAGCGCCGTTTTCAACATCAATGATTTCGGATTCTGGGAAGAAGAAAATTATGTGCTGATCCAAAACCAGCCGCTTGAACTTCTTGCCAAAAACCACAAAATCAGCCTATCGGAACTAAAGTCCAAAAAACAAAGTTGGGAAAAATTATTGTATTCCGAAAGGGAAAAACGCAGCAAACCAAGGCTTGACGACAAATGCCTGACGTCTTGGAATGCTATAATGCTCAAAGGATTTGTGGACGTTTATAAAGCGCTTGGACATACAGAATATCTTGAAACAGCATTAAAAAACGCCAATTTTATTGTCCAAAAACAATGGGCGCCCGAAGGAAATTTATGGCACAGTTACAAAAATGGCAAAAGTACCATCAATGGTTATCTTGAAGATTATGCGCTGGTGGCCGAAGCCTTTATCGCTTTGTATGAAGTGACGTTTGACGAAAACTGGCTGTTGCATGCCAAACAACTGACCGATTATTGTTACGAACATTTCTACAATCCGGAGAACTCGTTTTTCAAATTTACCTCAGCCTTAGACGAAGCGTTGATCAGCCAGCATTATGAAATTGAAGACAATGTGATTCCGGCTTCCAATTCGGTGATGGCGCACAATCTCTACGCACTTTCGGTCTATTTTGACAATTCGTTTTATGAGGAAACCGTTCAGAAAATGCTGCAGCACATCATTCCGAATGTAGATTATCCGTCGGCCTTTTCGAACTGGCTTGATTTGTTCCTGAACCAATCCGGACAAAATAAAGAGCTGGCCATCTGCGGAAGCGAAGCTATAAATTACCTTGCAAAAATCAATAGCCGCTATTTGCCTAATGTCGTTCTTGCCGGATCGGCGACCGAATCCGGTTTGCCATTTTTGAAAAATCGTTTCAATGAAGAAAAAACACTTTTTTATGTTTGCCAAAACAAAACCTGCGACATTCCCTCGGAAACATTCGAATCGCTGAAAGCAGATTTAAAACCTTAATTTTAAATCGTTTGCATTTATTTTGTAAGTTTGGATATTAACCAATCATTCAAAATTATGGGACTAGGATCTTTTTTCAGAAATTTATTCGGCTCGGCCAAAGAAACTACCGATACAACTGCCGAAAAAACAGAAGTTCAGGCAGCACAAGTAAAGGAAACCGCTTCAGATTGGGGCGATAAAGCGCAGGACGCCATTGAAAAAGCAAAGGACAAAGCTTCAGAATACGCAGAAAAAGCAGGCGATTTTGTAGAAGAAAAATACGAACAAGCCAAAGAAGCAACTGCACCGATAATCGATAAAGCGGAGGATTCTTTTGATGATGCAAAAGACAAAGCATCAGAATATGCGGAAAAAGCAGGCGATTTTGTCGAAGAAAAATACGAGCAGGCAAAAGATAAGATCAGCAGTTTCTCTGAAAAAACTGAGGACAAATCTGAAAATGCCGCAGAAACTGTGAAAGAAAAAGCGGCAGATATTTCCGATAATGCAGAAAATTTTGTCGCCGAAGCTAAAGAAAAGGCGGACGAACTTTCAGATCAGGCAGCGGACAAAGTAGAAGAAACCAAAGAAGCTGCAAAAGAAACGGTCGAAAATGTTTCTGACAAAACCGAAGAATGGGCAGCTGAAGCCAAAGAAAAAGTTAGTGCTTTTGCGGAAGACGGTTCGACTGAAGCGGAAGAAAAAATCGAACGAACAGGTAACAGAATCGAAGAAGATGCCGATTAATTTTTAAAAAAATCTTATTTTTGCACCTCCATGAACCTTCTCAATATGGGAAGGTTTTTTATTATCAAAAATGAAACTGCTGACTGAAATCAACTACCTAGAACAATACACCAGCTCATTTGTAAAAGTGCTGATCGACTACTCACCACGGCTTATTTCTGCGATCCTGATTCTTTTTATCGGAATTTGGGCCATTCGTATTATCAGCAATGTAGTTCGGAAAATTATGGTGCGCAGACAGGTTGAACCCACATTGATCGAGTTCCTTTCCGACATTCTTTTTTGGGGTTTGCGGATCGTTTTGTTCATCGCAGTGATCTCCAAACTTGGAATTGAATCGTCTTCTTTTGTTGCAATTTTAGGAGCTGCGGGCCTTGCTGTCGGATTGTCACTTCAGGGTTCGTTATCCAATTTCGCAGGCGGCATGCTGATCATCATGTTCAAACCGTTTAAACTTGGCGATACGATCGAAGCCCAAGGCGTTTCCGGAACTGTAGTCGACATTCAGATTTTTGTTACGCAATTGCTCACGTCAAACAACCAGGCGATATTTATTCCGAATGGCGCGCTCTCAAATGGCACGATCATCAATTTTTCGCAACAGGAAAACAGGCGTACCGATTTGGTTTTTTCATTAACTTACGACACAAATATCAAACAGGCAAAAGATATTTTGATTTCGGTCCTGAACAATGACAAACGCATCCTGGAACATCCAAAACCTGAAGTCGTAGTGACTGCTTTAACCGATTCGTCGATTAAAATTGCCATTCGCGCCTGGTCGAAAAACAGCGATTTTGGAAGTGTGAGTTCAGACATTCTGGAACACAGCAAAGAAGCTTTTGACGCTGCAGGAATTTCGATACAACCGTTTTTAAAAGAAGTTTCCAACAAATAACAATTAGACAAAACATGAAAATATTATTCATATTCGCTTTCATTACAACATTAAACATCACGTCTGGATTTTCGCAGGCGCGTGTTTTAAGTCCGGAAATTGCAGGTAAAACAAAAGGACAAAAGGCTGACAAAGCGGAAGGTTCCATGTACACACAAAAGGCATTTGCCGCGGCCAAAGTCTCAAGCATCGAAGGAAAATCATTTATGCGTTACAATACCTTTTCAGACGAATTTGAATTTATCACTCCGAAAAACGACACTTTGATTTTGGATAAAATTGAGGATTTTAAAGAGGTTGTGTTTATCGGTTCCAACAAAAAATTTATCCTGACACCATACACAAACAACAAAAACAGACTGACTTACGGCTATTTGATCCAGTTGTACGAAAAAGGAAATTACGGCCTGTTTAAAAAAGAAAACATCAGTTTTATAGAAGGAAAAACCGCAAAAACGACTTTAGAAATGAGTATGCCCGCAAAATACAACAAATCGGCAGACACTTATTTCCTTAAAAATAAAGATGCCGGGATTTCAGAATTTCCAGACAGCAAAAAAGAGCTGATCAAATTGTTTCCGGATAAAAAACAGTCTATTGAAGCGTTCTTCAAAGAACAAAAAATCTCTTTTGACAAAGAAGCGGACATGATAAAAATTGTAGATTTTCTGGCAGCGCAATAGTTACTTTTTTGCAGTAACCATAAAGTCTTTGAGGTAGTAAGGCTCAAAATAAGCGACATCAACCGTGTCGTTTTTTTTGTATTTTTCATCACTGATCTTAGCCATTTCCTTAGCAGATGGAAAGATGACATCATCCAAAAAGATAAAATTCTGCTTCGTCAAAACCGTTTTGCATTTTTCGAGGCAATCGCCAACGAAATACACGTTCTGATCAAATGCTGAAAATGAATCTTCAGTAATGATTTCAGCCTGAATTTCCCGGATTTTCTGAACATTTGAATCAAAAATCGCGCTGTACACTTCCATTCTTCTCGCATCAATTACAGGAACGATAACACCATCGCTAACTTTTGCCTGCAACGCAAGAACTTCCAGCGTATCGACTGCAATCAACGGAATGTCTAATGCAAATGCAAGTCCTTTTGCCGCCGAAACGCCAATGCGCAAACCGGTGTAAGATCCCGGTCCCTGACTCACCGCAATCGCATCAAGGTCTTTGTATACCAATTGCGCCTGGGCAAGTGATTCTTCTATAAAAACATGGAGTTTTTCCGCATGGGAATAACCTTGTTCGGCCATTTCCAGACAGACTAAAGTTTCACCGTCTTTCGAAATGGCCACCGAGCAATTCCTGGTCGCCGTTTCAATATTTAAAATATAAGACATTATTTTTTGGCTTCTTGATTTTTAGAAACAATGACTTTATCGCCTGAATTCAGGTCTTTGGTCACTGTCGTGTACGGCCCAACAATAACGACATCGCCTTGTTTAAGACCTTCCGTAACTTCAATATTGGTATCGTCCTGGATTCCGGTTTTGATGATGCGGATGCGAGATTTATCACCCGATTTTACAAATACACATTCAAATTTTTTATCGCTTTTCGGCTTAACTTTTTGCTCTTCCGAATTCGGGTCATCCACTTTAAACCCAACTACCGCTGAAGTATCCGACTTAATTACGACTGCACTAATTGGAACGCCAAGTACGTTTTCCCTGCGTTTTGTAATAATATCGACAGTCGCCGTCATTCCCGGCCTGAACGGCGAATAACTCTCAGGTTTTCCTGCGATCAGATCCTGGTAAGATTCTTTCAAAATACGGACTTTCACTTTAAAATTCGTCACCTGATCAGCGGTCAACGCGGTACTTGCAGAATTAGAAATACTGGTTACAAGTCCTTTAAATTGTTTTTTTAAATACGCGTCCACTTCTACATTTGCCGAATCGCCTACGCTGATTTTTACAATATCATTTTCATTTACGTCGACTTCCACTTCCATGTTGTTGAGATTTGCCACGCGTAAAATTTCGGTTCCGGTCATTTGCTGGGTTCCCAAAACACGTTCGCCAAGTTCAACATTCAGCATCGAAATTGTTCCGTCAGCCGGTGCGTAAATGGTTGTCCGGCCCAAATTGTCTTTGGCTTCGTTCACGGTTGCCGAAGCACTCTGTACGTTATAGTAAGCCGATTGTTTGGAAGCCTGTGCGCTTTCAAAAACAGAAATCGCTTTGTCCCATTCCGATCTTGAAATAATGCCTTTTTCAAAAAGTGTTTTGTTTCGGTCGTAATTGGCTTTGGCTTCCTTGTAACTTGCGTCTGCCTGACTCAATCCGGCTTTGGTTCCAGAAAGTCCGGCCAAAGTTCGGTTGTAACCCGAAGTATACAAATCGGGATTGATTTTTACCAGCAGGTCGCCTTTTTTAACGACTTGCCCTTCTTTTACCGGAAGGCTGATGATTTCGCCTGACACTTCAGACGAGATTTTCACCTCAATTTCGGGTTGTATTTTTCCGGTCGCCGAAACAGTTTCCACAATTGTGATCTGGTCAACTTTCGCGATTTCGACTTCTTTGCCTTTGTCTTTATTGCCGATAATGCCTTTTTTCGAAAGCACGATCAGCACTACAACCAATATTAGAGCAGCGCCGATTAAAAGATAAGTTGACTTTTTTGACATAATTTATGGTTTTTTGGTAATCGGGATGCCAAAATAAAATTCTACAATTTTGGTCCTGAAAATATAATCGTATTTGGTTCTTAAAACTTCTGACTGCGCATTCGAAAACAACGACTGCGCCTGGTTGAAATCGAATGCATTCATCATCCCGACTTCATATCTTTCTTTAGCATAATTGAACGCATTTTCCCTTGCTTCAAGCGCAACGACCGCGGATTCGTATGAATTGAAAGCTCCTTTAGCATCGGTAAAAGACTGATACACATTTCTTTCCAGATCAACCTGGCTTTGTGACAATGCGATATTCGTGCGTTCAAGCGCTACTTTGGAACGCGCCACATTATTTTTTACAGAAAATCCGTTTAAAATCGGAATGTTTAATTGCAATCCGAAATTATGTCCTTTGTTGTCGCTGAACTGATTGAAGAAAGGTGCCGGATTCGTATAACCGACAAAATTTCCAAAACTGTCAAATACCGGTATGTCTGAATAAGAAATACGTGAATTAAATGCATAAAATCCGGAAAGCGTTGGCAAAAAAGCACCTTTGGCAATTGTGACATCTTTCTCGGCAACTTCCCTGTTGGCTTTCGCAAGTTTGACTTCAACCCTTTCTTCCAATGCCTTTTTATAAATCGCATCCGGAGTCTGAAACATCACTTCGCTTTGGTTGGCTTCGTAATTTTCGTCGGCAATGTCAAAATCCTGAAAATCCTGAAGTTGCAGCAATTGTGCAAGGCTTAACCTCGAAATCAGAAAAGCGTTCTCTGCCTGGATGACTTTTTGTTTGTTATCAGCAACAGTTGCTTTGATGTCCAACAAATCGCCTCTTGGCACAGAACCAGCATTTACAAGTTCCTGCGTCCGGTTGAATTGTCTTTCATTGTTGGCAAGCTGTTCTTTTTGAACCTTGATATTTTCTTTGTTGAACAAAATCTGCAAAAACGCATTGGCTACATTGAGCGACACGTCATCTTTCATTTTCTGAAGCTGGTATTGGGCCGCGATAATCGAAAGTGTCGCCCTGCGGTAACGGTTTTGATTTTGCAAACCTTTGTAAATATCAACCGACGCGTTTAAATTGGCCGACGTAAATTGCGTGGTCTGATTTTGCAAAAGTCCGGTTGTGATGTTCTGGTTCAAACCAATATTCCACGAATGCGAACCTGAAGCATTTACCGAAGGGAGGAAATTTCCGAGCGCACCATTCTTGTCAATTTTTGCAAGATCGGTATCGAGTGCGGTTTGTTTGATTGAGATGTTGTGCTCGAGCGCGTAGTTTACGCATTCTTCAATCGTCCATTTTTTAGCCTGCGCCTGTGATGAAAGGCTGCAAACCAAGATCAAAATGAAACTTATATAAGCGATTTTTTTCATATATTTTGATTGAAAGCGCAGCAAATGTACTGCGCAAATTTAAAGATTTTCTACAAACTAAATTTGATTTTTAGCAGGTTTTAATTTGATTTTCCTTCTTCTTTTTTAAGCCCCTGATTCCAGACTTTTATTTTATCCGATGCTTTGATTCCGCTTTTCACTTCCACGTAAATGCCATCGCTGACACCGAGAACCACATCGCGCCTTTCAAATTTTTGCGCCGACGTTTCGACTTCTACAAATGGCTTTTGTGTTTTTTCATCAAATTGGATCAACGCTTCTTTCAAAGCAAGCACATTGTCGGCTTTATCAAGGATGATCGACGCGTTTGCACTTACGCCTGCGCGGATGAAAGTCCCGTCCCTGTTGGTCAATTTTCCTTTGATTTCAAATTGGATCGCTCCATTTTCGGTTTTCCCTTTCGGCGCGATGTATTCCAGGACAGCGTCAAATTTTTTGTTTTCAATGGCGCCAACGGTAATTTCGATCGGTAATTTTTCTTTGATTTTTCCCACTTCCGATTCATCGACCTTTCCGACAAAAATCATTTGGCCAACATCTGCCAAGGTCGCGATCGTGGTTCCTTCATTAAAATTGTTGCTTTCGATCACCTGATTGCCCACTTTCACCGGAACATCGAGCACCATTCCGGTCACGGTTGATTTAATTAATGTATTGGCATAACTTCCCAATTGCGCGGAAGTTCCTGTTTTCACAATATCCAAACCTTGTTTTGAGGCATTGTACGTTTGTTTGGCCTGTTGGTAAGCGACTTCGGCAGCATCATATTCGTTAGCTGAAATCACGCCTTTATCAAACAATGTTTTTTGCCTTTTGAATAGTTTTTCCTGGTTGTCGAGTGCAATTTTAGCCGCGGTAACCTGGTTTTGCGAACTGCTCACACTGGAAACATTTGCCACCACGCGAATTTTTGCGATCAAATCGCCCGCTTTGATGTTATCTCCGGCTTTGATGTACACTGCCTCGATAATCCCGGAAATATTTGGTTTGATCAACACTTCTTCATCAGGAACAATGTTTCCGGTCGCAACGGTATTTTTGACGATCGTCTTGGTTTCGGGTTTGTCGGTTTCAAAGACGATCGGCGATTCCTGGTTTTTCGCGTACAAATAGTACAATGCGCCGAAGAATACGATTGCGATAAAAATTAAAATGGTTATGGTGACTCCTTTTTTCATTGGTAATGATTTTGGTTTTATGATTGATGATTTTATTCTGTTCTTAAAGCGTCGACCGGTTTCACACTGATGGCAATTTGCGCCGGAATGAATCCCGCGAGCAATCCGGAACCAACTAATATCAGTAATGCGATAAATACCACGCCAAGGTCGACACTTGGATTGGCAAACATGACACCTTCACTCGGCATCGAATCGAGCACCATATTTAAAACTGCGAGTAATCCGGTCGCGACTGCAATTCCGGCCATTCCGGCGATAATCGTCAGAAAGATCGATTCGGTTAATATTTGCGCGCGGATGGCTCTTGGCGTGGCGCCGATTGCTCTTCTGATGCCAATTTCCTTGGTGCGTTCTTTAACTACAATCAACATGATATTTGAAATTCCGATAACACCGGAAAGCAAAACTAAGGTTCCGACGAAAAATGCAATGAATTTTAAAATCAGGAACAAACCGTTGATTTTGCTGAATTCGGCAAACAAATCAAAATTTCCGATAGCGCGTTCGTCGTCCGGACTTATCGAATGGCGCAATTTCAAAAACTCGAAAATTCCGGCTTTAAGATCGGTGATAGAAGCGCCGTCTTTCGCTGTAATCGCCATCCATCCTACGACATCTCCAAAATTAAACGCCTGCTGAAAAGTGGTAAACGGAAGAAAGATATTTTTTTGTGCCGATTCTGCGTTTCCATTGTTATTCCCTTTGGATTTGTAAACGCCGACGACCATAAAATTGACACCATTGATCTTAATATACGTTCCGATGACATTTTCTTTTTTCTCATACATTTCGTCGATCACACCTTGTCCGATTACCGCAACTTTTCGCTTGTTGTTGATGTCGGCGTGATTAATAAAACGGCCTTGCGTAATGTCCATGGCTTCCTGCGAAGTCAGTTCGGGATAATCGCCATAGATATTGTATGCTCCGGTTTTTGTGCCGCGGATCACATTGTTTGAACCTTCAAATCCGCCAAGCTGGTTCCTTGGAGAAACATACAACAAGTCGGGAAAATTCTGTTTAAGCGCCGCAATGTCGTCATTTTTGAAGTTGTATTGTCTTCCCTGCGGCAATCCTTTATACGGTTTTGACGTGGCTTGTGTCCACATAAACATCGTATTGGTCGCAATTCCGGAAAATCCTTTTTTAACGCCATTTTCCAAACCTGTTCCTGCGGCAAGCAAGATCACGAGGATGAAAATGCCCCAAAAAACACCAAAAGCCGTGAGTACCGTACGGAAAACATTCGCCGTCAGTGCTTCGATAATTTCATTCCACTTGTCTCTGTCAAACATAATTACTCGTCTCTTAATGCTACAATCGGTTTTATTTTTGCGGCGCGGTAAGCAGGAAAAAATCCGGCCATGGCTCCGGCGAATATCAGCAAAATCAGTGTTGTTATGGCCACGCCAAAATCGACCTGCGGATTTAGGAAAAACTCGCTTTTAATCATTGGTCCGACAATTTCCAGCAGCAGCAAACTCATCAAAAGTCCTGTAAATCCTGCTATGGTCGTAATAAATATGGATTCGTGCAAAATCATCCATACGATAGAAACCGGCGATGCGCCAAGTGCTTTCCGGATTCCGATTTCTTTGGTTCTTTCCTTCACGATAATCAACATGATGTTGCTGACGCCAACGACTCCCGCGATAATCGTACAAATTCCGACCCACCAGAAAAACAGCCGAATGTACAAATTCAGGTCGTAAAACTGTTTGGCTTCCACAACCGAATTGTGTACGCCGAGCGCACTTTCATCGTCCGGTGCAATCGTATTTTTGCTTTTAAGCAGCTGCTTTAAATCTTCTGTAAACTTTTCAGATTGCGCGAGCGCGTCGGCATAATTGTCTTTTTTCTTAAGCGTATAAAACAAATTGCTGATCTTGTCGCCACCGCCAAAGACCTTCTGCGTGGTCGTAATTGGAAGGTAAATCCGGGTTTCTTCGCGTTCTCCGGCCGGATCTGTAAACACGCCGACCACTTTAAACGGAATCCCCTGAATGGTGATTTCTTTTCCTAACGGACTTTTGTCTTTAAACAAATCCAGTCTGAGTTTTTCGCCAATGACACCCACTTTTTCAAAATGTGCCACGTCGTTGTTGTTGATAAAACGGCCTTCGCTCATCGTGGCATTTTCGATGAATTGATAGTCGGGATACACGCCGCGGTATTGGTAATTTCCGGTTTCTTTTCCATAAGCAACCTGTCCGTTCCAGAAGTTGTAAGTCGACGCTTTCTTTTCAAGCTGGTTTCCAAATTTCTGTACCGACATGGTGTAATCGCTGTTGTGAAACTGGATTTGCCTTCCCGGATTCAGGCCTTTGTACTCTTTTGCAGTAACGCCGCTCCACACTTCGATGATTCCGGCAGCGTCGCGTTCAAATTGTTTGGCAATTCCGTTTTCGAGTCCTTTTCCAACGCCGAGTAGAATCACAAGAATAAAAATTCCAGAAGCGACCGAAACGCCCGTAAGAAAGGTGCGCAACTTGTTTTTGGCAATCGCCTCAAAAATTTCCTGCCAGCGTTCGATATTAAACATAAGCCGAAACTCTTACCTGTTCTACAAACTTATCGTCAATGATGAGTCCGTCTTTCAGGACCACGTTTCTTTTGCACATCGCGGCAATATCGGGTTCGTGAGTCACGATCAGAATCGTTTTTCCTTCGTCGTTGATTCCCTGTATGAGTTCCATGACTTCATAGGACGTTTTGGTATCGAGCGCGCCTGTTGGCTCATCGGCAAGCAATACTTTTGGATGGGAAGCCAATGCCCTTGCGATCGCTACACGTTGCTTTTGTCCGCCTGAGAGTTCGCTTGGCAAATGATGCGAATGCGAATCCAAACCTACTTTTTTAAGGTAACTCATGGCAATTTCGTTGCGTTCTGCGCGTTTGATTCCCTGATAGTACAACGGCAAGGCGACATTATCGAGTGCGCTTTTGTAATTGATCAGATTGAATGATTGAAAGATAAATCCGAGGAATTTATTGCGGTATTTTGACGCCACCGTTTCATTGAGGTTTTTAATCGGGACGTTATCGAGTACATACGATCCCGAATCAGCTTCATCCAAAATACCAAGAATGTTGAGTAAAGTTGACTTTCCGGAACCCGAAGATCCCATAATAGCAACGAGTTCGCCTTCCTTAACGCTGAAATTAATTCCTTTTAATACATGAAGTTCAGAACTTCCGGTTTTGTACGATTTATGAAGGTCTTTAATTTCAATCATGGGTTTGAATTTTGGAACAATATTAGTTTTTTATGTAAGTAAAATATTATAAAGAAACGTTAATTCCAGATTTATATTTCCAAAGCATAAGACTCAGGCTTTGTGAAAATGTTACAGTGAAAATGAAATTATAAGTACGCTTTGACTAATTTTACCCATCATTTTATTTATATGAAAAATATCATTTACTGTATCGCCGCGATCGTTGGCTTGTTTGTATTGAATGGCTGTTCGTCCACGCAAAAAATAGCTGCGTTAAAACCTGAACCTGACGACGCTTCGCCGTTGGTTTATGAAAACACAACCTCATTTATTGATTTGCCTGTCAAAATTAAACTTAAAGATATTGAAAATCAGACGAATAAATTTTTAAACGGACTGATTTACGAAGATAAAAATATTGACGACGATGACTACGAAGTCAAAATCTGGAAACTTGCGCCAATTGCACTCCAAAACGAAAACGGAAAAATCAAAACTGTACTTCCGTTAAAAGCGTACGTCAAATACCGCATTGGAACCAGCAAACTCGGAATTGCATTGTACGACACTCGCGAATTCAACCTGAACGGCGTAATCACTCTGATTAGCGAAGTGGGTTTAACCAATTGGAAGCTCAACACCAACACCGAACTTAAATCGTTTGAATGGAATGAAAGTCCGTCAGTGAATGTCATGGGAAAAGCCGTTCCAATTACGTATCTGATCAATCCTACGATCCGTTTGTTCAAATCCAAAATTGAAAAAAGCATTGACGAATCGATTGCAAAATCTATGGATTTCAAACCCAATGTACTCGACGCGCTCGAAAAAATCTGTACGCCATTCCAAATGAACGAAGCTTATGAGAGTTGGCTGCGCGTGGTTCCAGTCGAATTGTACACTACCGACGCCAAACTTCAGAAACAGGATATTTCATTTGAAATGGGATTGAAATGTACTATCGAAACATTGGTCGGACAAAAGCCGGCAACAAAATTCGACCGTTCGAAAATTGTTTTAAAACCGGTTGCGAAAATGCCGGACCGCATTACTGCCAATATTGTCGCGGTTTCGACTTATCAGGACGCTTCGAAAATCATCACCAAGAATTTTGCCGGGCAGGAATTTGGATCGGACAGCAAAAAAGTCAAAGTGCAAAACGTGAACCTTTGGCACAAAGACGGCAAAATGATCATTGCGCTCGATTTGCTCGGAAGTTTGAACGGAACGATTTATCTGTCGGGATTTCCACAATACAACGACCAGACAAAAGAAGTCTTTTTTGACAAACTCGATTATGCGATCGACACCAAAAGCAAACTGTTGCGCACAGCAAACTGGCTTGCTTCGGGTTATGTTTTAAGGAAAATACAGGAAAGTTGCAGGTATTCGATCAAACCCAATCTGGACGAAGGAAAACAAAATATGTTGCAATACCTAAAGAATTATTCGCCAATGCCGGGCGTCTTTGTCAATGGAAATATTGATGACATCCAGTTTCAGAAAATCCAGCTGACCAACAAAGCGATCATTGCTTTTTTGAAAATTAATGGTGCGGTCAATGTTTCGGTTGACGGTTTGAAATAATCAGGATTTTTTCTTCTTCGTTTGCATTTTGTAGACTGCATAACCAATTCCGCCAACGAGCAAATACGGAATCAACATCAGGTAAACGATGCCGTCATTTACTGCTTCACCTTTGCTTTTATCGCCTTCACTTTCGATAGCTGCGCGGCACATGGCACATTGGGCGTTTGCTGTTGGAGAACAAACAGAAAAGACAAACACAAAGAATAACGCCGTCAGACCTTGACGCGAAGTAAATTTTTTGCTTTTTGACTTTTGTTCTTTATCTTTTTTAAACATAATATGGCGCAATCATTAAATACACAATTACACCAGTAACGGCGACATAAAGCCAGATTGGAAACGTAATTCTCGCAATTTTTCTGTGCCTGTCAAATCGTTGTGCCAGGGCTCTGACATAAGTAATCAATACCAATGGAACAATGATTATTGACAGTACAATATGTGTCAGTAAAATAAACAAATACAAACCTCGTAGCCAACCCACAGCTGTTTTTTCGGATGCATCCAATATGCTGTCGTGGTTCGCATCACCAAAAACCGCCGAAACCGCGGTCATGTGATACGCGATATACATCACAAGAAACGCAAGTGACAAGGCGATGGCTGTTGTCATCAATCGTTCGTGACGCTTTTGATTGCCGTTCTTTATCGAAATGACTCCGGCGACCAATACGATAGCGGTGATTCCGTTTATCGTCGCGTAAATAGGCGGCAAGAAAGACAAAGGCGTCACATCGTAGCCGAAATCCTTAAGTTTTACGGTAAACAATATTGCGACTGCAACTGGAATGATAATGGAAACGGCAACGATCCATTTGTTGTATTTATTTTCGACTGACTGTTGTTCCATTATTCTTTGAGTAAAATTGCAATGTCTTGTTGGATCGCTTTGACGCCTTCTTTTTCGATTCCGTCGTAGTATAAAATCGGGTTTCCGAATTCGTCTTTCCGGCAGCGGATATTGCCTTTTTTGTCGACCAGGGCAAACAATCCGGAATGTTCAAAACCGCCATTGACTTTGCTGTTTTCGCCTGCGTAAAGATTGTATCCTTTATTTGCGATGTCGTAGATGTATTTTTTGTCGCCCGTTAAAAAATGCCAGTTGGACGATTTTACACCGAGCAATTCGGCATGGGATTTTAAAACCGCAGGTGTATCATTTTCAGGATTGATTGTAATGGAAACGATTCCGAAATTCGGGTTTCCAAAAAACTTGTTTTGGATATCGATCATATTCAGGTTCATTTTCGGACAGATCGACGGGCAAGTTGTGAAGAAAAATTCCAACACATACACTTTTCCATCATAATCGGCATTGCTGATTTTTTTATTGTTTTGATCGGTCAGTTCAAATTTTGGTGCAGGCCCGATGGTTTCAAGTTTGCCGTCGGCATTTCCATGATTGGAAACTTTGTCAAGCCTTTCACCTTTCACAACATCATTTCCTTTGACGCGGTCGATTATTTTTGGAACTGCATAAATTCCGAAGATTAAAATGACCAGCGAAATTCCTATGTATGATTTATTTTTCATAATAAAGAAGCATTAAATCTGCCTGTCGGCGTTGTTTTTTTTGAGTGCCAAACGGTATTCTGCCAGGATAACTTTGACATCGTCTGTCATTTCGTTGTACAAATCCGAAGGCGAAGAAGTATTGTAGCCTTCTTTGTATTCGTCTTTATCTTTACGGCCGCGCAGGTTTCTTTTTTTGTCGATGATGAACACATTTTCGGTCCCAAAATCGGGGCGCAGTTTTCCTTTCAGTTTCAGCGTATTGTAATAATCCTGAATTTCATTTGTCGGTGCAAACACAAACAGCCATTTTGACGTATCGGTTAAATCCTGCAACCCTTTGAGAATTTCTTTGACCTGATCCTGTGTTCCATCGGGCGACACCATGACGAATTGAAAATCCTTGAATTCCCTGTTTTTATTGTAAATTTTCTGGTTCAGATTGAAATAATCGCCTTTGAAATGCAGCAGGTTGTTGCCGGTGAATCCGAGAACGGTGATTTTTTTATTGAGTGTTACTTTTTCGCCGCTGAGCGATGTCCAATGTCCGAGATCAGGAATATTGGGCGCTACTGTCGGCAAAGTCATGAAACTGTTGACTCCGGTTGCAAAAAAAAGATAAGCGCCAATTGGTAAAATAAAAAGGACAAAAAGGACGATATTTTTTTTCATCAGAGCGTGAAGATTATTGTAGTGCAAAAATAAAAAAAGACGGTGTAATACCGTCTTTTTTTGTGAATTAATATGCTGTTAAAAATTCCATTTGATCGTAGAATCTTTAAAAACCCCATAAATATAATCTGCTTCCACCAAAAGGATGAAGAGTAAATACAAAACCAGAAAAATAATTGGTGCAACAACACTCCAACGAAGGCTTGATTTCTCGCCTTCCATGTGCATAAATGCCCAAACAATGTAATATGCTTTAAAAATAGTCAGGATGATGAAGATCCAGTTCAGCAAGTTCATGCTTAGGAAATTGTTCATATGAAGCGCATCAGGCTTAATGATACCCAGGATAACTTCTACTGTAGTGACAACGGAAAGAATTCCAAAAACTTTCCAGATTCTACCAAGATTTGATACGTGTTCGTGTGACATGGTGATACTTTTAAAAAATTAAACTAAGTAGAAGAATGTGAATACGAATACCCAAACCAAATCGACAAAGTGCCAATACAATCCAACTTTTTCTACCATTTCATAACTTCTTCTTTTTTCATAAGTCCCAAGAACCACATTGAAGAAAATGATGATATTGATGATAACTCCTGAAAATACGTGGAATCCGTGAAAACCTGTAATGAAGAAGAAGAAATCTGCAAACAATTTGCTTCCGTATTCGTTTCTGGTCAGGTTTGCGCCTTCCACAACGTAATGTGCGTTGACAAGCATGCCTTCAGATGCTTCTCTCGTTAAAATTGTTTTGTGTTTGTGTTTGGTCAAAGTATGGTCAACTGTAGGATCTTTTTTCGCTGCAGCGTCATCTTTATAGATCACTTCTGTACGGATTCTTAAATCAGGATGTGCTTTAAAACCAGCCTGAACTTCAGCAACGGTATACGTTGGCAAAGAACCTTCTGACATAAACCATTTTGCTTTGCTTCTTGTCAATTGTTCGCGTTCTACAGGAAGTGTTGCTGCGAAATCGGCAAGCGCGACACGGTGGCCGTCTTTATCGACAAACTGCAGTAAGCTACCGCCTTTGGTTTCTATCGCTCCGAATTCTCCTTTGATGAAGTTTTTCCACTCCCAGGCTTGTGAACCCACGAAGATCAGACCTCCAATAATCGTCAGGAACATGTAAAATGCCACTTTCGCTTTGTTTAAATGGTGTCCCGCATCTACAGCCAAAACCATCGTTACAGAAGAGAAGATCAGAATAAACGTCATCAACGCCACATAATACATCGGTGCTTCCACACCATGCATAAACGGAAAGTGCGTAAACACTTCATCTGGCAATGGCCAGGTCTCAATAAATTTGAATCTTGAAAATCCGTAAGCCGCAAGAAATCCTGAAAAGGTCAATGCATCCGATACGATGAAAAACCACATCATCAGTTTACCATAGCTTGCTCCTAATGGCTCGTTTCCGCCGCCCCAGGTTTTTTCTCCAGTTTTTGCAGTTGTAACTGTCGCTCCCATAAAAGTTGTTCGTTAAAAAGTTCCCAAATTTACGTTTTTTTCTTATTTAAAGAAATATAAAAATAAAAACAAACAAACCCATAATATATCCAGAAAGTGCCAATATATTGCACCCAGCTCTATTCCAAGGGTTTGAGATGAATTGTATTTTTGTTTAAAATGATTATAAATTATAATTAATAATGAAATCAATCCTCCTGCAAGGTGCGCCAAATGCACAGCGGCGATTACATAAATAAATGTCGAGGTAATTTTGCTCGCCGGCCCGGTTACATAAAGTCCCTGGTCGATCAATTGGCCAAAGCCTGTAAACTGCAAAACCACAAACAAAATTCCCAACGCTAAAGTAGCCAAAAGAAATGAGCTTGTCATACTTCTGTTGTCTTTTTGTATCGCTTTTTTTGCAAGGTGAAACGTGACGCTGCAGCCAATGATCACAAATGTACTCGCGATAAATGCCGTCGGAAACTGAAAATCTTTCATCCAGTCGGCCCTTGATTTGCTTACGATAAATGCACTGGTCAATCCGGCAAACATCATCGTCATGCTCACGATCGCGAACAACAGAATCATTTTATACGACCGGTCGCTTCTTTCTTTGTGCTCTTCAGCAGTCATTGTATTTGTCATTATCTCAAAAATTTATCTGTAATGTAAACGATTTGTAGCAGGCTAATGTAAGAAACACTGACCAACATCAATGTTCTCGCGGCCTTTGACGTACGCAACTGGTACAATTTGACCGCATAAAAAAGCATCCAAAGCCCTAGTAAAAAAACGATTATTGCCGAAATTGGCGTAATATGAAGTTTTCCAGTATAACCCAAAACCGGCAGCAATGAAGCAATGATCAGCCAAACGGTATATAAAATGGTTTGCAAAGCGGTCGATTTGTCTTTTTTTCCTGACGGAAGCATGAAAAATCCAGCCTTTTCATAATCTTCATACAAGAACCAGCCAATCGCCCAAAAATGCGGAAACTGCCAGAAAAACTGTATCAAAAATAAAGTCCCGGCTTCAATGCCAAAATCACCCGTTGCAGCAACCCAGCCGAGCATAAAAGGAATCGCTCCCGGAAAAGCGCCTACAAAAACCGACAACGGCGTCACAGTTTTCAATGGCGTGTAAACACTGGTGTAAAGAAAAATGGAAATCGCACCAAACATCGCGGTTTTCGGATTGATCATGTACAAAAGGATCAGTCCGATAATGGTAAGCAAACTTGCAACAAACAAAGCCATATTTGGCGACATGCGACCCGAAGGAACCGGACGGTTTTTAGTCCTGTCCATCAATTTGTCCAGATCTTTTTCGATTACCTGGTTGTACGCATTTGAGGCGCCAACCATGCAATAGCCGCCAACGGTCAGCATCGCCAAAACCGTCCAGGAAAAAGGATGGTTTTCGTCAAATCCCAACAAATATCCTGCAATCGACGAAAACAAAACGCTGATCGCCAATCCCGCCTTGGTGATTTCTTTGAAATCGGTAAAGATGGATTTAAGCGAAAATGGGTGTTGTGTAGCGTTCAATGCGGTGCTCATTAGAATTTTCAAAACTGCCGCAAAGATACTCGTAAAGTCAGTAATTCACAAAAAAGTACGCACAAAAAACAGCAATGCTGAAAAATGCGCAATTTTAATTTTTTCAGGAGCATATTCCTGCTGTCCGTTTTATCTTTTTTGCACTCACAACCCGAAAACCAGAAAATTTATACAAGCAAAAAGGATGTCTTTCGAAGCATCGGAACTAACAGGGCCAAGCAATTTCCTAACAAGTAAATATTTCTAATAATCGAAATACCAGTTGAAAATATCGCAGCGCAATCCGAGTGAAAACCAGGTCGTACTCTCTTTAAAAGTAGTTGCCGTTTGCTGCGTCGGATCAAAATTCCTGTAGATCAAACTTGCAAACAATTTCATATTCGTCGACGGATTTACAACATATCCGGCCTGAACATCTGCTATAAAAATATTGGTTTTGTTTCCTTGCCCAATTTTCACACCGGTATTAGCGACGCGGTTTTCATCATAATCCCGATAAATATTCCCGCCGTAATTCAGTATATTTTCAGGCGTATTGAAATCCAGTCCGCGTGTTCCTACAGTCACTTTAGCGTCTGCAAAATAACGTCCATTGTGGTAACGCGCGATCGCAATCAATTCCCGGAAATTTCCGCCCCATTGATGTCCGAGGCTTTGGTTCGTATGTCCGTAATTTGTCAGCGGATCGCTGTGCGAATACACATACGGACGCACATGATTGTATTCGGCCTGAAGCAATAAATTGTCAATATTGAATGCGTTGAAATATTTCAGTCCCAACTGGTAACCGAGTTTATTTTTCCAGCTTTGCTCGCCGCCGAAAATATCGTCTGTCGAAAATTCGTCTATCAAAAATTGGCCGTAAGCATTAAATTGGTTGGTGATTTTGTATTTTCCGGTCAGTCCCAAAAGTGCATTTCCCGCTTTGGAAGACGACGCAAATTCTACCGATCTGTAAAAAATGATCGGGTTTACAAAACTAAAATCGAAACCACGCCCGTTTTGGTTCGCCCAAACCACCGATTCAAAAAGTCCGATGTTCAGTCGTTTTGCCGCATTCCAGCTCAAATAATGGTTCGCCATATATTTCGTCGCATACACGCCATTAGGATCGGTTACATCATCGCGCACATCCTTCAGGAACATGTAGGTATTGGTATATTTTATTTTCCAGAAGTTGGTGTTGATTTTCAAATACGGATACGGACTCACACCGTCGGTCGTGATCAAAGAACGGTAACCATCCCCGATAAAATTGCGGCCGTAACCGAGTTGCAAATTGAAAATGCGGTTTGGCGTATACGTAATATTGGCTTCAGCCAAAGGCATGTCATAAGCATCAGTCTTAAACCTTTTCACAATCCCGATCCCCGGAATTACCGCTGGATTTCCTCCCGCTGGCGCAATCGATTCTGCATAGCGGTTGTAATAATCCGCAAAACGGCCCTGGCTTTCATAAATTGTGGTTGTAAAAGCAATTTGTTCACCAAGTCCGCCCTGAATCTGGATGCCGCGCGTATTGATGAACGTATTTTGTGAAACATTTCCGCTGCTTTTTCCAAGCTGAAGGTCAAAAATCGGATTCATCGTAAACCAATACCCTTCGCCCTGAATCTGTACTAAATTTTCATTCCACAATTTCCTTCCAAACCAACCGGTTTTAGGCTTCATCAGGTTTTCATTGGCCTTGCGCAAATCATAATATTTTGAGACTTCAGCATAAGTATACGGTTTTTGCGCTGTATGATTGTTGGCCCCAATCTGATTCATCGCATCGTCAAACTGCGCGTAAAAACTATGCGAAAACGGAACATTCAACTGGCTTTCAAACTTCGGCTCGTTGAATTTATGGTACACGATGCTATCATATTCTGCAAGTTCTTTGCTGCGGTCTTTTACCAATTTCTTTTTGTCTTCTTTGGTGTAATTCTTGGCCTGAGCCGCTATTTCGGTCGCTGCTGCGTTTGCTTTATCTTGGGCCAACTGCGCCGAATTCTTCAGTGGAATCGCTATTTTGATTGTATATCTTGAATAAGTTGGCGTCCCATTATATGTTGGCGGCGAAATTTTCGGAAACGCACCAAAAACCCTTTTTGATTCCGTTACCAATTCCTCATCTGTAGCATCGACATACAACACCCGAAATTCACCTTTGCTGTCGACTTCGAAAAGCACGTTGATGGTTCCGTTGAAATTTTGCTGTAATTTTTCGGGCACTTTGAAATTGTTGAATACAAAATCCTGAACCTGGTTGTAAAAACAGTTTTCGAGATCGGTTCCGTTTTTATCGGAACAGTCCGGAAACACGGGAAATTTTTCCATAGTCTGGCTTGAAACCTGCGCCTGAACCGTGAACGCCGAAACGACTAAAAATAAAAACGAAATGTATTTTTTCATAAATTTTTGAATGAGATTTAATAGCTGCCGCTGGAAATTTGTCCGCTGGCAATCGCTTTCGCAGATGATGTCCCGATCCTTTTCACGCCAAGGTTGATCATTTCGACTGCTTCATCGAAAGTTCTTACACCGCCAGCTGCTTTAACCTGAAGCGGAGACGCATTTTCGAGCATCATAATAATGGTTTCTACTGTCGCGCCATTTGGCAAATTGTTTTCAGTTTTGTAGAATCCGGTCGACGATTTCACAAAAACATCCTGATACGTTTCTTCCCTGAAATTCGACATCACCACATTTTTGATTAATGACGACAATTGCACAATCTGTTGGTGGTTTAAAGCCGCAACCTCGATAATCCATTTGACGATTTTATGGTGTTCGAGTCCGAGTTTGGTACATTCCAGGATTTCAATTTTGACCAATGCCGTATCGCCATTTTTGAAAGCTTCGTAATTGCAAACAAAATCAAGATCATCGGCGCCGTCTGCAATGGCTTGTTGTGCTTCTTCGAGTTTTTTATCTACAGTCGATCTTCCATCAGGGAAATCAATTACGGTTCCGATGGTGAGTTTGGATTTGGCTTCAGTGATCAACTGTCTTGCGACAGCAACCATTTCCGGCCGGATCATGATGAGTTTGAACTGCTCGTCAATGGCTTCTTTGATAAAACTTTTAGCGATTGCGGCATTTTCAGCTTCACTGATTCCGGCCTGCACCGCTGTTTTTAAATACGTAGAATCTAAATATGGTTTGACATTCATGCGATAAAAATAAAAAAATCCCACCGAAGTGGGACATATTTCTGCTTTTTTAATTACAAAGCTTTTTTATTGAGGTAATTGCTGTAAATATATAACGCCGAAACTGCAAGAAAAGCACCAAAACTATTGGCAAATACGTCGTAAATATCGGCCTGTCTCGTCGCTGTAAAAGTCCCTTGCAAAATTTCAATAACGCTTCCGAAAATGACTGATGCAAAAAATACGCAAATCAGTTTGTGTCGGAAATTCCTTTGCTTTAACACCACATACCAAAGTACGGTAAAAACAAAATGGAATGTGGAATGCACATATTTATCGGCTTCACTAATATTAACGCTCGGCAATTTTTTGAAACTCACCAGGCAAAGCACTAAAATAAGCAGTGTCCAGCCGATAGCAAGGGTCAGGTAAAAATTTTTATGCGCCAATAAGTGCTGTATATTCTTCACTTGAAAGTAATTTTTCGAATTCTGACGGGTCGCTCACTTTCACTTTGATCATCCAGCCTTTTCCATAAGGATCAGAATTCACAGTTTCAGGATCGCTTTCGAGTGCGTCATTAAATTCGATAATTTCCCCGGCGAGCGGCAGGAATAAATCTGAAACCGTTTTCACTGCTTCAACCGTTCCAAAAACTTCATCTTTTTCAAGTGTTTGGTCTAGAGTTTCCACTTCCACATATACAATATCACCCAATTCTTTCTGTGCGAAATCGGTGATTCCAATTGTGGCCACATCGCCGTCAAGCGAAATCCATTCGTGGTCTTTTGTGTATCTTAAATTAGCTGGTGTGTTCATTTTGTTGTTATTTGTTTGTTGTTGTTTCTGATTAAAGTCACGCAAATGTAAAGTTTACGCCGGCAATTTTAAAATGTTTTCCCCTTTAATTTCCGAAGTTGTACCTTAAGGTGAATCCTGCGCGGATGTTCGTAATCGGGAATGATGTCGAGATCACGGCTTTGGAAAACGAATGGTCATAATAGAAAATCGCGGTCAGGTTTTTACTGAACGAATAATCGGCAGTTAATTTGGCCGACCACAAGTTTTGCCCGCCCGAAAGTTCGTTGTTGTTGTAATCCAGGTAACGAACGATGGTTTCGCTGTTTCTGTAAGACACGTCAGCTTTCAGGTTGATGTCACTTTTGATGACGCCCGTCGGATTGTCTGCAAGTCTGGTAGAAAATATCACGTCTTTAATTCGGTAACCCAAACCTACAACATATTCGACACCTTTGACTTCTGTGAGTAAATTGTTATCAAAACTCATCGACATGGCACGGTCTTTCTTCATTTCGGCCAACACTTTAATCGAATTTTTAAGCTCAAAATCGACACGCATCAACGGATTGAATTGCTCTACTAGGTTGATGTTTGAAATCAGTGTTTTGCTATAAAGGTTTCCTCCGCTATCGGCATTCAAACCAGTAATTCCGGTGTCCGGATTCGTATAATAACCCGACGGTGCTTTGTCAAATTCAAAATTCGAACGGAACGAGTTGATCGTGTAAGACGCTTTGTAACTGTTTTGTAAAGAAAAACGTTTGAACCTGGCTTTAAAGAATTTGTAACGCATCAGTCCGCTGTACTTGATCGTCCAGTTCGGAATTGGAATGTCACGGAACGCTTTCAAAGATACTTTCTCTGCATCTTCGCCAGCTTTTCCACTTACAACTCCCGTGTAAGCCGCCAAGAACGATGGCAATAATACCGACTGGCTGTTTCTACCAAAACCTACCGGATAACCTCGGTTTGCAGTATAAATTCCGTATCTCGGATCAGCAGGATCGGCAGGGATTTGGTACTCGCCTTCTCCATATCTTGGAACACTTCCGGCGCCATAGAAACTCTCCGCCAAACGGTTTGCAACAATGAGCCTGTTGTTTTTCAAATCTTCAAACGCAGACGAGTTCATTTCGTCACTTGCTTTAAAAGCTGTTTTCAACATCACTGTCGAAATCGAGAAGTTACCAAAACTGTATGGTGATCTCGAATTGTAAGTTCCGTCTGAGCTGATGTCATATTGTTCTGAATAATTGTCAACATACGTTCTGTCCGCTGTAAGGTCGATTTTAAAATCAGGGAACAAATCGACGTTTGCTGTGAAGTTCAGGGTTTTGTTTGCGACTTCAGTATAATTCTGGTTGAAGTCCGGATACATCGTAAGCCAGCCTTTTCTTGCTGCTTCGTAACGCACATCTTCCTGGGATCCAAAAATAAATCCTACTGTTGGTTTCGAACTTCCAAAGAATCCAAGTCCAGGCAAATAACCCGGAAGAACCGTTCCGCGATTGTCTGTATAATTGACCTGAATGTTTTTAACGCTGGTCAATATGCCAATCAGTCCGTCAACTAAAATATTGCCATTGTTGTTCGGCGTTTGCACATTCGTATTGGTGATCTTTTCTCCAGGTTTTGGCGCTACGGGCGCTTTTGCAGGTGCTTTCACAGGCTTTTTGGTCAACCCAATGTACTTGTAAAAAGCATCCATGTTTAAGGTCGTGTTCAGTTTGTGTGAAGCGGCATTCTGAATCGTATTTCCTAAATTGAATATCCTGGTGCTTGCTGGATCCGGATCGGGAACGCTTTGAAGTGCCAACGAGGCGCGTTGCCAACTGTAATCTCCCGTATACGAATAGGTAGATTTCAGGAAGCTCAAGACCGGAATTTTATTTAGTGGCAAATCATAATTCAACACGAACTGCTGCGTATGCTGGTTTGGATCACCAATATTCCAGTAATCGTCCCAGATTCCAACCGTATTGTCAGGTTCGTTGTTTTGATCGAGATAATTTCTAACGATATTACTTGAAGTCGCCGTATAATTGATTTTTAGCGCCTTTGTCAAATTGTAATTGAAACCATATTGGTAATTGAAAAGGAAATTCCTTCTGTAAAGCGCATCAATCGGAATCCCTTCGACATCAATCTGCCTGAATTGCTGTTTGTTGTACTGTCTGATGATGTTGCTGCTGAATGAAATATTCGAAGGCAGGTAATTGAAATTGAAATCCCTTAAGATTTTCCAGTATTCACTTTTGCCGATGTATTTCGCTTTTTTCAAAGGTTCTACCGCTTTCGGCTGAAACGTAAACGCATAGTCTACGGTTGTATTAACCTGCTGGTCGCGGAAACTTTCAATCTCAAAATTGTGGCGTTCCACCTCATTGTAAGAATGGGATACGGTTAAGTTTTCAGGATCGTAAATGTGTTGTTTTTGCTCCGGTGCACGCTCTTTTCGGACTCCGATAAAGTTGATGCTTTGGCGTTTTGTATAATCGATCGCGCGGTTTTTGATGTTTTCTTTTTCGGTCTCATTTTCGGTGACGTCAAGCAATTGCTGCAATTTGATATCCTGATTGAATGGATCATATTCCGGAGTGATTGTTTCCTCGCCAATGCTGTAATTGAACGGCAAAGTCACGCCCCATTTTTTAGGCATTAATTTCCCGAGATTCAGGTTTGTGACGATGTTGTATTGTTGCAAATCTTCACGGCTTCTTTCATTTGGACCTTGTTCTAAAGTTCCAAACCCAACGGTACTCATTCTTCCGGTAGCGGAAACCGTAGCAAAATCGGCAATATTTCCATCAATATTCACAACCGCTGCCATACCGCCTTTATTGTCCATTTCCGACAAACGCAATTCATTGAACCACACTTCACCTTTCACTTCGCGTGGAGTCAGCGTTTCATTGTCAGGATTAAAACTCACGACCGTATTGTTTTTCATACCTACCATCAGCGTACGCACCAATCCGAAGTTGGGATTTCCGCGAACACCAATCCGAAGTTTATTTTCACGCGAAGGATCCAGTTCGTTTTCGGTCATATAGAAAATTTCGTCCGGCTGGAAATCGTGTTTCTGCGACAGGATTTTAATCTGCGTCAGCAACGACAATGGCAGGTCGATTTCGTTGGCTTCAGGCCAAACATCTTCTGCAGACGAAGCACCCGATTGCGTTACTTTTAAGGGAATTTCGACCTGGTAGAAGTTTTCCGTAAAATCATTTCCGAAACGGATGAAACCGATCATTTCGTTGTTTTTCAAACCATTTCCGGTTGATGCTTCAGCAGGAAGTGCTTCCGCGTGAATGAACATTTTCAGTTTTTTGAATTGTCGCATATCGACGCTCACGTTTTTGAAAACTGCTCTTGAATCTCCGCCTTTTGTCGCTCCGCCAGCTGGTCCGTATTCCAAACCGCTTCCCGAAATCCGCAATGCAAGCGATTGTTCATTTTGCGGAATTACCGTATTGTTGTTGTACAATTGCTCGCGGACAACGCCCGGAGGTGACACATATTTAATTGGTGAACGCTCGCTATTCTCTTCAATATTTACCGTTTCAACATCAAATATTGTTGTTGGGTCTTCATTTTGCGAAGTCGTTTCGTTAGGATCAAGCGTATTGGTAAATCTTCTCCATTCGCCTCTTACCAAATCCAACGCTCCAAAACGCACTGTAATCTGGCTTTCAAATCCGGTCATGAACATTCTCATGAAACGGATCGATGTAAAATCTGAAATGGCACCGATCTTATCTTCAAATTGTGAAATCGGAATTTTAAATTGCAGCCATCTCGCCGGAGTGGTTTCGCCACCGGTCGCTCCCGGGATGGAAGCTTCAACTGGCAATTCACTTGTTAAATAAGGTGTTACGCCTACCGCCATATTTGGTTCCACATCGATATGGTACTCATAATAAGCATTAAAAGTATCCATGGTGTTGTCGCGGTTGATATCCTCAACATCCGGCAAAGTCGTACTTCCACGGTTGGTATCAGACACATTTACAGGGGAGTTTCCCTGCAATCCGTTGTAATTTTTATAACGTTCCAAAACATCGCCCTGAACATTCAGGAAATAATTGTAGTTGTCACCGGCAGGATCGGGCAAACCTCCAAATTGCGGGAATTTAGCTGCTTCCTCTCCGTCAGACAAACCGTCAAGACCAACATCCTGAGTGATCCTGTTTCCTTCATTCGTATCAAAAGCGTAAATCAGAGATTGCGATACCGGAACTTTTCCCCAGATCGTTTCATAAGTAATTTGGTTGGAACCTGCTTCCGGCAATCCATTTTCGAACTGTTTCCGGCCATCTTTCAGGATGTCTTCAGAAATAGAACCAAGGTTAAAAAAGATTTTTCCCGGATTATTTGTCGAAGCGCCTCTTCCGACGTATGGATCCATCAGCCAAAACTGGATGTATTCTACGTTCGCCTGTTCGAAATTGGTGGAGTTCAGTGCGCGCATGATTCCACCGAAATTGTCCCTCGGATTTGGCAATGTATTGGTCGCTGCAGCCAACGGATTAAAGTTGTATGGACCTCTTTCTGTTGGATAATATGTTAAATCGAGCGTATTGATTACTTGTGTCTGACCAACAGCAATTGTCGTATTTGGATACAACTCGTTGCTGTAAATCCTACGGGTTGAGTTCAGCGACAAATCGTCGACACTCACTCCGGTTGGACGCTGCGCGTAAAATATCGGATCGATCGTGTACCAACTCAACTTGGCTCTTTTACTGGCGTAAGAAATGTCGTTTGCGTCTCCACCAAAGTCGTTGTATAAATCGGGCCCGGCAGCATTTTTAATTGGCGTTGAAGCCAAACTCCACGACGTAGGCGTTGTCAAATCAATTGTCGTTTGTGATCCTTCAAAATCATCAACATACAAAGTAGATTCGCCTTGGAACTGGTCGTTTTTCGGGGTATCGGGTTTTAGGAAAGCAACCTCACCTCGGAAGGAGAAATTAGACGGAACATCGGTATCGACATTCGGAAGTTTGTTTACCATTCGGGTCAAAAACGGAACTTCCGTAGAGAAATTCGTATTGAATCCAAACATCGTATTGTTTACAGATTCCTGTCCGTAACTTGATTTTTGCGTAAACGGCCTTTCAGTCATTTTTAGGAAAGTACCACCGATAAGGAAATTTTCAGAAAATTTGTGCTCCACGTTAATTCCCATGAACCTTCTGGTTTGCTGACCAAAAGTAGAATTGTTTTCAACAGAAACCTCGATTGGCGTATTTGAAGCCTGCAACGCCGGATCCAAAATCTGCACACGTCCAGCCTGGTAATTCACGCTGTAATCTACGCCTTCAAGCAAAACGCGACCACCTGCGGTAACTACAACTGATCCTCTTGGCACGTTGAAAGCGCCAATTGGAATTCCGTCGCCGCCTGAAGATTTGAATTTACCTCTCAACTGGTATTTATTTTTTTCGCTGTCCTGTAAAGCCTGCGCCTGTGTCTTTCTGTACAAACTGCGGAACACATATTTTTTCTGGTTCGGGTTGAAGTCGATCGATGAGTTTTCGTCTCCGTTATAATTTTCAACGCCGGTAGCCGTTTTCAATTTGTCGAAGATGACTTTTCCAAAAGGCTCTACATTTGTAAAAATGATTCGACCGTTTTGCGTATCAACAGTAAGTCCGGGCAAGAAGTCAAAAAATCCGTCACCGCCAACCTGTGGATCGTTGTTGTAATTTAATTTATCGACATTGAATACCTTCAAAAGCGGCGTTTCGGAAACACGGTTTCCAGCCGGTGTATTTTCAGGATTTGGCTGATCCGGAAATTGGGTTCCCGCGACCGGCCTGATGTAATTGATCGGTGAAGGATCGGAATACAAGATATTGAACCTGAAATCTTCCTGCGACAATTGGTAAGCACCAGGAATCTGGTAAATATTTTTCATCATCAAATTCCAGATTGGCGCATTGACATTCGTAAGGTTGCTTTTCAGCGTTTTTACGATCAGTGTTTGCGTGGTAATGGTTTCCGGCTGACCGGTATCTGGATTTGTGGCGCCAACCTGAGTTGCATCTACACCATCATTCCCAAATTCACCCACCTGATACACCTGGTCACCAATTGTATATTGGTATGCTACCGCCAAAACTTCGTCATTCGCCAGCTTTTGCTGAAGCGAAAGATACCCAAGCTGCGGATGAAACGTGTATTCGTTGGAATTTAATTTCCTTGCATTTTCAAGTTTGGAAAAATCCTGTCCTTCTGCTGCTGTCACGCCCGTAAAACCTGCACCCGTAGTTGCAATTTCCCTGATGTTTGGATTCAGGAAACCGCCACCAGTTGTGATTAAAGCCGGATTGTATTTGTTATTTCTGTTGTCAACCGGCGAATCTACACCTCTTAAGAAAAAATCTCCTGGAGGAACTCCATTATTTACAATGACCGTTTGCTGATCGGTAAGATCTGTTAAGCGCGATTCTCCTAAATCCTGGAGCGCGACAATATTCCTCAGGTTGTTATTGGTCGTATTGATACGGTTCTGGCGGTTGGTGATCCAAACTTCCATTCTCGTAATTTGAACGCGGCTGTTGACAAACGGATAATTCGCAAGCGCGGCATCGTATCTGTTGCGGAAATACTGAGACAGGAAAAAGTGCCTGTCGGCATCGTAGTCCAATGCGAAAAAATCGAAATCCTGTATCGTAGCGCCTCCTTCGGCACTTACGGTTTTGGTTTGGGATTTTTGTTCGGAAAAAATACCGGTTACCGTTGTTCTCCCAAACTGCAATTGCGCTTTTACACCAAATAGACTCTGCGCGCCACGGATCAGCGAACTGTTTAAAGGCAAACTTACATTACCAACTTCGATTTTCTGGATGATGTCATCTTCCGTTGGCGTGTATTCTAATTTGATCAGGTTTTGGAAAGCAAATGTCGATTCGGTGTCATAATTGGCATTGACCGAAAGCCTCGTCCCTACTTTCCCCATCAAACTCATGCTGATTCTCTGATCAAAATCGAATGTTGTACTGGTGCGGTTTCTTGGCGAAAATGACGGATTGTCCTGTTTGGAATAACGCATTCCGAGATCAATTTCGACCGAACCCGTAGGTTTTACATCAATTGTATTGGAACCGAAAATAGATTCAAAAAATCCGGAATTCACATAATATCTTGGCAACAAATCTTTTTTCGCTTCTTCAGATCCCACTTTTTTTCCGTCGATGGCATCCGATTTCTTTTTGAAGTAGTCGCGCATCGATTCCCTGAGTACCAATTGTTCGTATTCTTTAGGCGTAAGAATAATAGGATAATTGATATTGAACCCGGACACGGAATTTGTGTATACGTATCTGTCGGTTACCGGATCATAAGTATATGCTTCGATAATGCTTGGCGGATTTCCCATTTGCAACGAACCCACTGTATATCCGGTTTTTACAGAATCCTGTACTTCTTCATCGGTTTCAGTGACTTGTGCCTGCAATCCGAAACTAAACAGAAAAACCAGCGAGGAAGCGCCAAGTTTTAAAAGAGAATCGAATTTTTTAAAGTAATATGTTTCCAACTATTATAAATTTTTTAAAGCCTGTTTGATTATAGATTCTACAGTGGCGTCTGGTGTTTCCCGAACAATTTTTTCGATTGCTTTCTCTGCTAATTTTTTGTTAAAGCCCAACACTTCCAATGCAGATAACGCTTCATCGCGGTTTGTATTGTTTTGTGCCATTGAAACTTCGTCCAAATCATAGAGTTTTAACACTTTGTCCTTCAAATCGAGGATCGCGCGCTGGGCAGTTTTTGTTCCAATTCCTTTGATGGATTGTATGGTTGCAAGGTCGCCAACGGCCAACGCCTGAATGATTTGTTTGGGTTCAAGTGAAGACAGCATTGTTCGCGCTATTCCCGCGCCAATGCCCGAAACAGACAACAGCATCTTAAAGATTTCGCGTTCCGATTTTTCGACAAAACCGAACAACGTTTGCGCGTCTTCTTTGATCTGCATATAGGTAAAAAGCCTGATGGTTTCCGTCTGCGGAAGCAGCGAATAAGTATGTAGTGAAATGTTAACGTGATACCCTACACCTGCGCAGTCGATGACCACTTCTGTAGGTGTTTTTTCGATTAATTTTCCCTGTAAATGTGCTATCATTATGATGTTAAAGTAATCCCAAATATAGCAAAAAACTTTAATTGGAATAAATCTAATTTTGGATTAGAAATTAATATCCAATTCTTTGAGTTTTTTGTGTTTTTCCTGGGCGTCAACTACTGCAACTGCTGCCATATTTACCATTTCCTCAACGCTTGCGCCAAGCTGGAAAATGTGTACCGGTTTTTCCATACCAAGCATGATCGGACCGATCGAATCTACTTTATACAATTCTTTTAGCAATTTGTAAGTGATGTTTGCCGATTCCAGATTTGGAAAAATCAGCGTGTTGACTTTTTTTCCGGCGAGTTTTGAAAACGGGAATTTCTGTTTCAGCATATCCGGATTCAATGCAAAATCGGCCTGTATTTCTCCATCAACAATCAGGTCCGGATAATACGTATGCAGATAGGCCACGGCTTCCCGCACTTTCGACGCACTTGGGTCTGCTGAAGATCCGAAATTCGAAAAAGATACCATTCCGATAACCGGTTCCATTCCGAACATACGAACGGTTTTCGCGGTCATCAGTGCAATTTTCGCAAGATTGTCCGCAGTCGGATTCGGATTGATCGCAGTATCCGACAAGAACATCGGTCCACGATTGGTCATCATCATATTTGTTGTCGCGATGATTGAAATGCCTGGCGCTTTCCCAATCAGCTGCATCATTGGTTTCACAACCGACGGATAACTTCTGGAATAACCGGTGACCAATGCATCTGCTTCGCCTTCGTTCACCATCATCGCGGCGAAATAATTGCGTTCGCGCATCCACTTTTGGGAATCGAGCAGCGAAATGCCACGTCTTTGGCGTGTTTTCCAGAAAATATCTGCATAACGCAAACGCCTTTCATCTTCTTCTTTGGTTTTTGGATCGTAAATTGGCACTTCGGCATCAAATCCGAGTTCTTCTTTCAGTTCAAGAATCACTTCGCGATTTCCGAGTAAAATTGGCAAACCAATTCCTTCTTCCAGTACAATTTGCGCAGCTTTCAACACGTCCAAATGATCTGCTTCTGCGAACACGATGCGTTTTGGTTCGGTTTTGGCGCGGTTTGTAAGCAGACGCACCATTTTGTTATCGGAGCCGAGACGGTCTAAAAGATCTTCTTCATATTTTTCCCAGTCGTGGATTGGGTGCAAAGCCACGCCGGATTCCATAGCTGCTTTGGCCACAGCCGGCGCAACCATTGTGATCAATCTTGGGTCGAATGGTTTTGGGATGATGTAATCACGGCCGAAAATCAGTTTGGTTTCGCCATAAGCGATATTTACCTGTTCCGGAACCGATTCTTTGGCCAATGCCGCAAGGGCTTTGACCGCCGCCATTTTCATTTCCTCATTGATTTTTGTCGCACGCACGTCGAGCGCACCGCGGAAAATGTATGGAAAACCCAATACGTTATTGACCTGATTTGGATGGTCTGAACGTCCGGTTGCCATGATAATATCTTTTCTTGTAGCAATCGCCAGATCGTAATCGATTTCCGGAATTGGATTGGCCATCGCAAAAACAATCGGATCGTGTGCCATACCGAGCAGCATTTCAGGCGATAAAATATTTCCGGCCGAGAGTCCGAGAAACACGTCGGCATTGACTAGCGCTTCTCCCAGCTTGGTATTGTTTGGGATATTTTTTGAATATCGAAGTTGTAAATCCGACAAATCGTTACGGTCATTCGACAGTACGCCGTCTTTGTCAAACATGATGATATTTTCGGCTTTTACGCCAAGCAAAATATACAAATTGGCGCAGGCCAAAGCAGCAGAACCCGCTCCGGAAACGACGATTTTTACTTCATCAATTTTTTTATCGGCCAGTTCAAGCGCGTTTAGCAACGCAGCCGACGAAATGATCGCAGTTCCGTGCTGGTCGTCGTGCATGACCGGAATGTTGAGCTCTTCAACCAACCGTCTTTCAATTTCAAATGATTCAGGCGCTTTGATATCTTCCAGGTTGATTCCGCCGAATGTTGGCGCGATATTTTTTACCGTTTGGATAAAAGCCTCAATATCTTTGGTGCCAATTTCGATATCAAAAACATCAATATCTGCGAAGATTTTGAACAAAAGCCCTTTTCCTTCCATTACTGGTTTCGATGCTTCGGGCCCAATGTCGCCCAATCCTAAAACCGCAGTTCCATTGGTAATCACAGCCACAAGATTTCCTTTTGCCGTATATTTATAGACGTTGTTGACATCTTTCACAATTTCGAGGCAAGGTTCGGCAACACCCGGTGAATAGGCCAGTGACAAATCCCTTTGTGTCGCGTATTTTTTTGTAGGTACAACCTGGATTTTTCCCGGAGTTGGTTTGGCGTGGTAAAGTAATGCCTCTCTTCTTTTGCTGCTTTTATTCATGGTTGTTGTGTTTTATTCCGACTTGCAAAGGTAGAGGTCTTGATTTAAAAAGGAAACTTTTCTGAGAATTTCTGGTTTAAGATTTCGGAATTGTGATTTGGCACGTTATGGTTTGCAAAACACAAATGTGGATGTGAAAATAATGCATTAGATTTTTATCAGACTGTTGCCTTTGAATCGGCTGATCAATTTTCCATACAAAACCTTCCAAAAACCCGCCGCTCCATTCGAAGCAAGGTAAAAAAACACAGAATAAATCAACAACGGAAACACCTGATGCACGAGTCTGTAGAACGAAGTGGACAGGTGCCAACCTAAATCGTGCGGCGTGATGATGTAAACCAAAATATAAGAAGCAAAAAGTCCGGCTGTGACCAGAAATGCAAACGAAAAATAATATTTGTAATTGACAATCAGGATCGCAGCCATCATGTAAATTAGAAATTTGCAGTTTTCGGAAAGATAATCTTTGGCGAAAGCCCACACCATTTCGTACCTGCTAAAGTCGGAAAGCTTCTGTGTAAACAAACCATTTTCCCCCAAAATATCTCCGGCAGGCGCGTAAACGATTTTAAAAAGGACGAGCACGAATAACGGTAACACTGCTCCGATCGCGAAATATTTCAGGTATACTGGTTTTCTAAAATATCCGATACAAAAACAGAAAGCAAATAATGCAAAAAAAACCAAACCTTCATTTTTAATCCAGCCGCAAATGGCCGCAAAAAAACCGACTAAGATCAGGTGATAATTGATTTTTTGAATTGGCAGATGGTTCATCAATACGATCGGAATTAGCATAAAAACTGCCAAAAATGTGTCTGCCTGCTGCGTATTTACGAATGCGAAAAGCAACTCGGTAACGGTCAGCAACAAAAAAACCGACATTCCTGAAAGTCTAAATCCTTTTTCAAGGAAAGACGACAAGATCAATAATACCAATGAGATTGCAATCAAATACCCTAAAATCACCGGAACTTCGGCGGTGTTGATCCCGAAAGATTTAAATCCCATTGCAAGGATTGACGGCAACATTAACGGATAATCTGGGTGTGTCCACGAAATATTGTTGGAAAATAAACTTGTGAAATAATCCGCATCGGTTAAAAATCGGGCATGTTGCGACCAAATGGCCCAGGCATCCCAGTCGCCCCAACGCACAACCGTATTCAAAAATTGATATGAAAATTGCAGCAAGGCAAGTAAAATGACCATGAACAAAAGTGACGGTACTTTTTTAAACGCTTGAAGGCTGTATACAGTTGGGTCTTTCCTGATTGAAATGGCGATATAACCCAGAGGAATAATCAAAAAAACTGCCTGAAACACCAAGAAACTGATTTTGGCAAACAGAAATAAACAAAAAAACAAAGACAAAATTGAGATCGCAATATAAAAAGCCAAAACACCTTTCAGAAGCAAATTTTTAATCGCCGTATGTCGATGCAAAAATAAAAACGATGCAAAAAAACAGAACAATACGACAAGTAAAATCATGGCGTTTTCTTTAAAAGTGAAATCTCAAAAAATTTATTTCCGGTTTCGTATAATGCGTCTTTAAACGGATATGTTACCGGCGGAATTTTACTGTTTATTTTATCCTGAACGCGAACCATATAATTTCCGGTTGGAACATTGCTGTATTTTTCGGCGATTACGACGCGAGGTGCAAGGGCAAACTGGACTTTGAAATAAATTTCGGGATTGATTTTGATGTCGGTTTCAGTCAGGAAATAAACTTTTGCACTGGGCGGAACGGTTTGTTTGACGTTTTCCAACGCTGATTCAATTTGGTCGATGTTGTTCTCTTTTCTGATGTTCGGAATAAAATACATGGCGTAAATTGTACCCAAACCCAGAAAAAACAATCCCGATAATAGTAAATTTCTCATATTCAGCCAGAAAGTTGATTTCCAAAAATAAACATTTATCTCAGAAAATCGATATTTCTTTTCAGGCCGTTAAGTTTGGTGCGCTTGACAACAGAATTTTTGAAAACCGCCTGAAAAGTTTCGGCTGTGATTTCCTCCCATTCTTTTTTGCCCATCGACAGCAATTCGGGATTTGGATCAAAAAGCGGTTCGTTGTGCGGTTTTGAAAAACGGTTCCACGGACAAACATCCTGACAGGTATCGCAACCGAAAGCCCATTGGTCAAACTTTCCTTTCATTTCATTTGGAATATTTTCCCTGAGTTCGATCGTAAAATACGAAATGCATTTGCTGCCATCGACAACATAAGGCGCGACGATCGCTTCGGTAGGACAGGCATCAATACAAGCCGTGCACGAACCGCAATGATCGGTAACGGCATAATCGTATTCCAATTCAAGATCGACAATGAGTTCGGCGATGAAGTAAAATGAACCCGTTGATTTGGTCAGTAAATTGGCGTTTTTTCCAATCCAACCAAGTCCGCTTTTTGCTGCCCAGGCTTTGTCTAAAACCGGTGCCGAATCGACAAAAGCACGTCCGGAAACTTCGCCGATTTCATCTTGGATCGAGAATAATAATTCTTTTAATTTTTCCTTTATCACAAAATGGTAATCTTGGCCGTACGCGTACTTGGAAATTTTATACGAATCTGGATTTTGGGTTTCTGAAGGGTAATAATTGAGCAGTAATGAAATGACACTTTTGGAATCTTCGACCAATAACGTTGGGTCAAGGCGTTTGTCGAAATGGTTTTCCATATACGCCATTTGGCCGTGACTATTGTTTTTGAGCCAGGCTTCGAGCCGCGGCGCTTCCTGTTCGAGAAAACCAGCTTTCGAAATACCGCAAGACAGAAAGCCGAGGCGTTTGGCTTCGGCTTTGATGAATGCGGTGTATTTTGATTTAAGATTTATGATTTAAGATTTAAGAATTCTGACTCGTCCTATGCTTGATACTTTTCAGTGAGCCCACAAATATTGCAGTTAATTCATTCGCTTCTCTTTTGATAGGATTAAGATATTCCTGATTAACAAAATCTTTTGCTCCAATGATCTCAATCCAAAAAAGTGTTTCGTCCGATTCTTCTGTCACAATTGCCATTTTTGCGATAAATTCCCGATCGCTTCTGGCACGACAAACTGCTCTGTAATTTGCGGCAACCGAAGTTCCGCTTCTAACAATTTGGTTGGCTATTGCACGACCTGATATGGTGTTTGGTAGTTTTTCAACCAGATCCAATATTTTCAATGAAAATGATTTGGTTCTGTTCTGTAAATCTTTTGCTTGCATGGCGTATATATATTTTATAGTTTGGCATATATTCTTAAATCTTAATTCCTAAATCTTAATTTAATTCTAAAACAATCCGCCCTGGATGTTCGTTTTGATTTTACCCAAATGCTTGTATGCTTTTTCGGTCACTTCGCGGCCGCGCGGCGTTCTCATGATGAAGCCTTCCTGGATTAAAAATGGTTCGTAGACTTCTTCTATGGTTTCACTGCTTTCAGAAACGGCTGTGGCCAATGTGGATAAGCCGACCGGGCCTCCTTTGAATTTGTCGATGATGACCGTCAGGATTTTATTGTCCATTTCGTCGAGTCCGTGTGCGTCGACGTTCAGCGCTTTGAGCGAATATTTAGCGATTTCGATGTCGATTTTTCCATTGCCTTTGATCTGGGCAAAATCACGGACGCGGCGCAACAGGGCATTTGCGATACGCGGCGTACCACGGCTTCGGCCGGCTATTTCGATCGCGGCTTCCATGGTGATGGGCATTTTGATGATGGCGGAACTTCTTTGGACAATGGTTGTCAACAGTTCTGTGTTGTAATATTGAAGTCGTGATGAGATTCCGAAACGCGCGCGCATGGGAGCAGTTAGCAACCCGGAACGTGTTGTGGCGCCGACTAACGTAAACGGATTCAAGTTGATTTGGACCGTTCTTGCGTTTGGCCCCGATTCGATCATGATGTCGATTTTAAAATCTTCCATCGCCGAGTATAAATATTCTTCGACAATTGGGCTTAGACGGTGGATCTCATCAATAAAAAGCACATCGCGTTCTTCAAGATTGGTCAGCAATCCGGCCAAATCTCCGGGTTTGTCGAGAACCGGACCTGAAGTAATTTTGATTCCAACCCCGAGTTCGTTCGCAAGGATATTCGCCAAAGTGGTTTTTCCGAGTCCCGGCGGCCCATGAAACAATGCGTGATCGAGTGCCTCATTGCGCATGTTGGCAGCCTCTACAAATACTTTGAGGTTTTCGAGAATCTGGTCCTGTCCGGCGAAATCGTCAAAAGACAGCGGCCTGAGTTTTTTCTCGAGGTCAAGTTCTTCTGAATTGTAGCTGCTGTTTGTTGGATCTAAATTTTCATTCATGCGGCAAATATAGCGAAAATGCGGAATGTGGATTGTTAAAGCTGTGGTTTACATCTGGTAGCCTTCGGATAAAAGCGAATGCCATTCGGGATGGTTGTCGATGTAACTGGCTACAAAAGAACACAGAGGCAAAACGGTTAAATTTTGCTGTTTGATGTGCGTCAGGGTTTGTTTGACCAATTCTGAAGCTATGCCTTTTCCCTGAAATTCCGATGGCACTTCGGTATGTGTCAGGTAGATTTTTTGGCCGTCAATGGCAAATTCTATGGCCGCAGTCTTGCCGCCGATTTCGAATTCGAACTGGCTTTCCGTTTCGTTGACGGTCAGTTTGCAATTTTTTGGATTGATCCCCATATTAACCGACATTGTATCCTTTTGCAAGAATGGATTTCCACTCCGGGTTTCGTTTGATGTAAGACGCCACAAACGGACATAGTGGTGCCAAAGTATATTCCTTTTCTTTGATATAATTTAGTGTTTGCTGAACGATATTTTTTCCAATGCCTTTGCCTTCTAGCGCCTGCGGCACTTCGGTATGTGTGAGGAACATGATGTCGTCTTTCGTCAAAATGTATTCGACATAAGCCGTATGTCCTTCGACTGGCAATTCAAATCGGTGTTTGTCTTCGTTTAGTATTAATTCGCCGGTATTCATGTAGAATTTTAGTTTAAAGTAGTTTGATAAAAGTAGCGATTTTATTGGCAATAAAAAAGCCTTCCGATGTGGAAGGCTTTGTCTATTTTGAAATTTAGTGGTGCAATTCTTCTTCACCTTCTTTCATTGGGATGTGCTGCGGAACGAAATCCTCGTCATGCCCAGGTTTGCTGTAATCATACGGCCATCTGTGTACTTCAGGAATTTCTCCAGGCCAGTTTCCGTGGATGTGTTCTACAGGTGCAGTCCATTCCAAAGTATTTGATTTCCATGGATTCTGAACGGCGCGTTTTCCGTAGAAGATGCTGCTAAAAAAGTTGTAAAGGAATACCAATTGGAACACACCACCAATTAAGGCGAAAGTCGTGATCAGTACGTTTACATTCTGCAAATCATCAAATAACGGGAAGTTGGTGTTGGTGTAATAACGTCTCGGCAAGCCGGCCAATCCGATAAAGTGCATTGGGAAGAAAACTCCGTAAGCACAGATTGCAGTCACCCAAAAGTGTACATATCCCAAATTTTTATTCATCATGCGACCGAACATTTTAGGGAACCAGTGGTATATTCCACCGAACATTCCGTAAAGCGCAGAGATACCCATTACCAGGTGAAAGTGTGCTACAACAAAATACGTATCGTGAACGTTGATATCCAAAGTTGAATCTCCAAGAATGATTCCTGTTAAACCACCGGAAATGAAGGTTGACACCATTCCGATAGAAAACAACATTCCAGGATTCAATTGCAAATTCCCTTTCCATAAAGTCGTGATCCAGTTAAAGGCTTTTACTGCCGATGGAATCGCAATCAATAAAGTCGTAAATGTAAATACAGATCCGAGGAATGGGTTCATTCCCGAAAGGAACATGTGGTGGCCCCAAACGATCGTCGATAAAAACGCAATCGCAAGGATTGACATGATCATCGCACGGTAACCGAAAATCGGCTTGCGTGAATTGGTTGCCATAATTTCAGAAACCAATCCCATCGCAGGAAGGATTACGATATATACTTCAGGGTGTCCAAGGAACCAGAAAAGGTGCTCGAACAATACCGGTGAACCACCTTGATAGTGCAGTACCTCACCAGCAATATAAATATCAGACAGGAAGAAAGAAGTTCCGAAACTTCTGTCCATGATCAACAATAACGCTGCAGACAACAATACCGGGAAAGAAACCACCCCAATTACTGCCGTGATAAAGAATGTCCAGATTGTCAATGGAAGTCTGGTCATCGTCATTCCTTTGGTTCTTAAGTTAAGTACCGTTACGATGTAATTCAAAGATCCCATTAAAGAAGACGCGATGAATACTGCCATAGAAACCAACCATAAAGTCATTCCTGTTCCTGAACCTCCAATCGCTTGCGGAAGTGCGCTCAGTGGCGGATAAATCGTCCAACCAGCATTTGCAGGTCCTGATTCAACAAACAGTGAACTTACCATAATTACGGCTGACACAAAAAACAACCAGTAAGAAATCATGTTCATGAAACCAGAGGCCATATCCCTTGCTCCAATTTGAAGCGGAATCAAGAGGTTACTAAAAGTTCCGCTCAGTCCGGCTGTCAATACAAAGAATACCATGATCGTACCGTGGATGGTTACCAATGCAAGATATACATCGTTTGTCATCACTCCGTTTGGAGCAAATTTATCTCCTAAAAGAAAATTAAAGATTTTAAAAGATTCTTCAGGCCAGGCCAATTGCATTCTGAAAAGCATCGACATTCCAACACCGATAACACCCATAATGATACCTGTGATCAGATACTGCTTGGCAATCATCTTGTGATCGATACTGAATATATATTTCGTTATAAAAGTATCTTTATGGTGGTGTTCGTGTTCGTGATCGTGTCCGTGACTTAAATCATGTGATTGACCGTGATCGTTAGCTACTGCTGACATACTGTTTACTTTAAATTTTCTTAATTATTATTTTACCGCTACCGCTTTAGCTGTTGTTGCTTTTGCAGCCGTTGTTGTATCTGTCGCTTTTGCAGAAGAAGAATCTTTAGCTGCAGGAGCGCCTTCAGCCGGAGCCGGAGCTGCATTAGCCGTTTTTACTTCTTCCACCAATGTTGGTTTTTCAGCCAACCATTTTTTGAAATCTTCCGGTGTATCGACTACAATTTTCATTTGCATGTTGTAGTGTGAAGAACCACAGATTTTATTACATAACAATAAATAATCAAATGTGTAAGGATCCAATGCGGTTTCGCCTTTGGCAACCAATTCGGCACTCTTCTTAGCTCTTAAAGCGTTGATCTGTGACACTTTTTCCTGCATGAAATCCATTTCGCGCATTTCAGAAGTGGTGTAAATTGGTTCGAAAGCAAATTGGGTAACCATTCCAGGCACACAGTTCATCTGCGCACGGAAGTGTGGCATGTATGCAGAGTGCAAAACGTCCTGAGAACGCATTTTGAATAATACTTTTTTACCTTTTGGCAAATGCAGTTCAGAAACGACTTTATCATCCTGAGCATTTGGATCAGACAAATCAACACCTAAAGTATTTACGCCTTCAATATATCTTACGTTGGCTTTACCCAAAACGTCATCTTCACCAGAATATCTCGCAGTCCATTTAAATTGTTGTGCATACAATTCGATCACGATGACATCTTCTTCTTTTTCATTGACGAACATGATGTTTGTCCATGCATACAATCCGTAAAGGATCAAACCTGCAAGCACAACTGCCGGGATCACACTCCAAACGAATTCCAGTTTGTCATTGTCTGCAAAATACAACGCTTTTTGTCCCGGTTTTCCTTTGTACTGGTACGAAAAGTAGTGCAACAAACCCTGAGTGATAAATTGTACGGTAAAAATCAATACCCATGTGATGTTCATCAAACTGTCAACATCTGCACCGTGAGCAGATGCAGGCGTATGAAGTACCAAATGTCCCCATTTGAACAATCCGAATATCATAAAGATATACAGGAAAGCCAGGAATCCAAACATCAGGTATCCATTAACATTATTATCATTATCGTTAGCTACTTGTGAATTATCCGGATTTGCACCTACCTGCGTCAGATCAAAAATTTTGGTCAGCTGCCACAATGCAATAGATAATAAAACTAAAACTATAATTACCAACAAACTTGTCATCTGTTTTTACTTTAAATATTAATAATGAAAATGTTTACTTTCTTCGATGAACGGATTTCTCTTTGGCAACAACGGCACTTTGGTCAATGCGTTGAATACAACGAAAATGAACAAACCAAGGAAGAAAAGTACAGCACTGATTTCAGGGATTCCGATGAACCACTGGTCACCTACTGATGACGGCATAATCATGTTGAAGAAATCAATATAGTGTCCGGCTAAAATTACCACTCCGGCCATAACCAGCATCCAGGTAATTCTTTTGAAATCGGTGTTGATCAAAATTAAGATCGGGAACAGGAAGTTCATGACAACAGCTCCGAAGAAAGGAAGGTTGTAGTGTTCAATCCTTGTAATGAAATAAGTTACCTCTTCAGGAATATTTGCATACCAGATCAACATGAATTGTGAGAACCATAAGTATGTCCAGAAAACACTGATTCCGAACATGAATTTCGCCAAATCGTGAATGTGGCTTGTATTGACATGCTCCAGATAACCTTTAGATTTCAGGTATAAGGTCACCATACAAATTGTCGTGATTCCGCTTACAAAGAAACTAGCAAACACATACCATCCGAACAATGTACTAAACCAGTGCGGATCGATAGACATGATCCAGTCCCATGACATGATTGATTCTGTTACGATAAAGAATACCAAAAATGCCGCTGACATTTTAAAGTTCTTTTTATAGTAAAGATCGTCATTTGCTTCATCCTGAGCCAGACAGTTTTTTCTTGAGAAATAACGGTACAGGTTCCATCCGATTAAGAAAATCGCAGCACGGATGATCCAGAACGGGAAGTTCAGGTAACCTGCTTTGTTTTGGATTAGTTTATCGTGAGCGACTACTTCAGGATCCAACCAGATGAACAAGTGGTTGAAATGAAGTCCGCATAAAATCAAAATAATAAAGAAAATCACAGAACCGTATGGCAAATAAGCCGTAATTCCCTGCATCACTCTGAACAACACCGGTGACCATCCTGCCTGAGCAACCTGCTGGATTGCATAAAAAGCAAGAACACCCATAGAAATCAAAAGGAAGAAAATACAAGCTACATATAAAGCAGCCCAAGGTTTGTTTTGCAATTGGTGCAACACATGCTCCAAATGTTCCTGGTGCTCTGCGTGTGCATCATGTGCTTCAGCTTTGTGCGCGTTGTGTGCCACTTCGGTTGTTTCGTGTGCTTCTGCAACAGGAGCAGCAGCAACTGAAAGCGTATCCACGTGCATCGAATCCAGATCTTTTTCTGTAACATTTACAGGAACTGCAGCTGTAGCCACTGGTTCTGCCGGATGCGCTTCGTGAGACGCTTCTTCATGTTTTGCTTCCGCTTCATGTGCAGCTGGCGCCGCGTCATGAGATTCTGCTTCAGCGTGATGTGCGCCATGCGAATCTGCAGCCAGGATTTTTTCCACTTCCTGAATATCTTTTGGTGCAGTTAAAAAACCATATCCTATCCCAAGAATACCAATTATCATCAGGATAAAAGAAAATGTTTTTAATTTACTTGAAAATGTGTACATATCTATTACGATCAGTTTGTTCTACAATTATTATTCGCTTTTGAGTTTCATCACATAAGCCGCTACCAACCAACGTTCGTGCGCGCTTAACTGATTGGCGTGTGAACCCATTGCGTTTAACCCGTATGTTTCAACATGGAAAACACTTCCTTCAGTGATTACCCTGTCTTTATAACTTGGAACTCCAAGGAATTTTTCCTGTTTTACCAATTTTCCTTTCCCGTCACCGGCAGTTCCGTGGCAAATGGCACAATAGATTTCGAAAAGGCCTTTTGCTTTTTCCATATCTTTTTCAGACAAAGGTTCAAGCGGCGATTTCAGGTTGGCTTTTGCAGCTTCGTAACCTGCAGTCGTGTTTGGATAATCATACACTTCAAAACCTCTATTGATGGAACCTTCAGCCGGAAGCTGTCCTTCTTTACCGTTTTTGAAAGCATTTGACTCGGAATAAGTTTCGTAACCTACCGATTCATACATGTTTGGAAAGTACTGATAGTTTGGCTTCGACGTGTTGTGACAAGACGAAACAAAAACAGCGATTCCTGCTAAAAGTGCTATTTTATATACCCTTTTCATATCTGTTATTAATGCTTTTCAATTACTTTAACTTCAACTGCTCCGGTATTCTGGAAAAATGAAACCATATCAGCTTCGTTTCCGCTCACGGCTACTTCCATTAAAAAGTGGTCATCAGTTGTTCTTACATCAGGATTTTCTGCCTGTTTGAATGGCCATAACCTACTTCTCATATAAAAAGTAACTACCATTAAGTGGGCAGCAAAAAATACGGTCAACTCAAACATTACCGGTACAAAAGCCGGCATGTTCTGGATGTAGCTAAAACTTGGTTTTCCACCAATGTCCTGCGGCCAGTCCTGAATCATGATATAATTCATTAAGGTCGTTGCTACAGTCAAACCAAGGCATCCATAAATAAAAGCGCAAATCGCTAATCTTGTTGGAGCCAGTCCCATCGCTTTATCAAGTCCGTGAACCGGAAAAGGTGTAAAAACCTCTTCAATATGATGACGGGCAATACGCGTTTTTCTAACGGCATCCATCAATACATCATCGTCATTATAAATGGCGTGTATAACTTTATTAGTGCTCATGATGTGAATGTTTATTTTCTTCTCTTAATTTTTTATAGTTGTCTCCGGATGATTTCAGGATTGTTTTTACCTCTGCCTGTGCAATTACAGGGAATGTACGTGCATACAACAGGAATAACACAAAGAAGAAACCGATTGTTCCGATAAAGATTCCGATATCAACGAAAGTTGGCGAGAACATCGTCCATGAAGACGGCAGGTAATCGCGGTGCAAGGATGTCACGATGATCACGAAACGCTCAAACCACATCCCGATGTTTACCACAATCGAAATAATGAAAGAGAACATGATGCTCGTTCTTAATTTTTTGAACCACATGAATTGTGGCGAGAATACGTTACAAGTCATCATCGACCAGTATGCCCACCAGTAAGGTCCTGTTGCCCTGTTCAAGAATGCGTATTGCTCATACTCTACTCCTGAATACCAGGCCACGAACAACTCTGTGATATAAGCAACACCAACGATAGAACCTGTAATCATGATTACAATGTTCATCAATTCGATATGCTGAATGGTAATGTAAGCTTCCAAGTTTGACACTTTTCTCATAATGATCAAAAGTGTGTTCACCATCGCAAATCCTGAGAATACCGCACCCGCAACGAAGTATGGCGGGAAGATGGTCGTATGCCATCCAGGAATAACAGAGGTAGCAAAGTCAAAAGATACGATCGTGTGTACAGAAAGTACAAGTGGTGTCGCCAAACCGGCAAGTACCAACGATACTTCTTCGAAACGCTGCCAGTCTTTGGCACGTCCGCTCCAACCGAAGCTTAGTATAGAATAAACTCTTTTTGTAAATGGCGTAACCGCTCTGTCTCTTAACATCGCGAAATCGGGAAGCAAACCAGTCCACCAGAAAACAAGTGAAACCGAAAGATATGTCGAGATCGCAAATACGTCCCAAAGCAATGGCGAGTTGAAGTTGACCCAAAGGGAACCGAATTGGTTCGGAATTGGCAATACCCAATATCCCAACCATGGACGACCCATGTGGATAATTGGAAACAAACCTGCCTGCACTACCGAGAAAATGGTCATCGCTTCTGCAGATCTGTTGATCGCCATTCTCCATCTTTGGCGGAACAATAAAAGTACGGCAGAAATCAACGTTCCCGCGTGACCAATACCTACCCACCAAACGAAGTTGGTAATATCCCAGGCCCAGCCTACAGTTTTGTTTAATCCCCATGTTCCGATACCGGTAGAAATGGTATAAAGTATACAACCTAATCCCCAAAGGAATGCGATTAATGCAATTGAAAATACAGTCCACCATTGTTTGTTGGCTCTGCCTTCAACAGGCGCAGCTACATCTACTGTTACATCGTGATAAGATTTATCACCAATAACTAAAGGTTTTCTAATGGGTGCTTCGTAGTGAGACGACATAATCCTTTATCTTGTTTATTAATTTTATTTTTATACTAGGTATTTCTGACTTTTACGTGATAGATAACGTTTGGTTTTGTTCCGACGTGCTCCAACAAGTGGTACATTCTGTCGTCTTCCAACAATTCAGCAACTTTACTTTCCTTGTCGTTAACATCTCCAAAAGCCATAGCTCCTGACGAACAAGCTGCCGAACAAGCGGTTTCAAATTCGCCGTCTTTAATTGCTCTTCCCTCACGTTTTGCAGTCAGAATCGTCAATTGTGTCATTTGAATACACATTGAACATTTTTCCATTACTCCACGAGAACGAACATTTACGTCAGGATTCAGCACCATACGGCCCAAATCATCATTCATGTGGTAATCGAATTCGCTGTTTTTGTTGTAAAGGAACCAGTTGAAACGACGTACTTTATACGGACAGTTGTTTGCACAATATCTTGTTCCAACGCATCTGTTGTAAGCCATGTGGTTTTGTCCCTGGCGTGAGTGTGATGTTGCCGCAACCGGACAAACCGTTTCACAAGGCGCATGGTTACAGTGCTGGCACATTACCGGCTGGAAAGCCACTTGCGGGTTGTCCGAAGCATTTTCCATTTCACCAAATCCGCCCAATGAACCTTTATCACCGAACAATCCTTCAAAGTTTTCTTTTTTCTCGTTGTCTTTTTCGAAAGTCTCTTCAGAAGAATAATACCTGTCGATACGCAACCAGTGCATGTCGCGGCTTCTTCTTACTTCAGATTTTCCTACTACAGGAACGTTATTTTCAGCGTGACAAGCAATCACACAGGCACCACAACCGGTACAGGCGTTCAAATCAATTGACAAATTGAAATGGTGTCCAACCGAACGGTCAAACGATTCCCATAAATCTACTTTTGTCGCTTCTACTTCTTTGTGGTCCAATGAAACCATCGGTGGAGTGTTCCACACTTTGGCATCTTTGGTATTAAAAACTTCTAGAGTCGTTTCTTTAATAATATCGCCTCTTCCCATCAAGGTTTTCTGACCCTGAACACAAGCGAATTCGTGTACGCCTTCTGCCTTTTGAATAGTGACAGCCTGTACATCATTAAAATCTTTGTATAAAGTGTAGGCGTTAACACCAACCTGCATGGCTTCTTTCAAAGCTGCTTTGCGTCCGTAACCTAAAGACAAACCAGCAGTTCCTCTTGCCTGTCCTGGCTGAACGATCACCGGAACTTTATCCAGTTTCACGCCACCAACAGTCAGGTTTACGTAACTTCCGTCAAGTCCGCCATTGGCCACAATTTCGTTAGACAATCCCCATTTCTCAGCATCTGCTCTCGAAACAGTGATGTAGTTGTCCCATGAAACACGTGTGATTGGATCCGGGAATTCCTGCAACCAAGGGTTGTTTGCCTGTTGTCCGTCTCCAAGACCCACTTTAGTGTACAAAGCCAATTCGATTTCTCCAACAGCTTTTGATTGTGCCAAAGCGGCAGCTGCAGCCGAATAATCAGCAGCACCTCCTGAAAGCGCAGCAGAACCGGTTACAAAAACACCGTCATGCAACACTTTGTTCCATGAAGTACCTGCAGTATAATTAGCCGAGTTGGCTTTCAAATAATCATAATATGTTCCCGCGATACCGTTCCATGACAACAAAGCATCCTGAAATTGTTTGGTATTGAATAAAGGACGAATTGTTGGCTGGGTTAATGCGTAAGTCCCTTTAGTGATGCTTACGTCATTCCAAGATTCTAAATAATGTGGCACCGCCGCCGCAACTGTAGCAATCGAAGCAGTTTCGTCTTCTTTTAAAGAGAACGCCACTGTAGTTTTTACTTTTTTAAACGCTGCTTTAAAAGCATCGCTGTTTGGCAACGTGTAAACCGGATTCACTCCGCTCATGATCAACGCGCCTACTCTGTCCGCCTGCATGTCGGCAATTAATTGTGCCACTTGCTGATTGGAACCTTTTCTGATTTGTCTTGTTCCAACAGTAGAAAAAGCCTCGCTCTGCAATGCCTGGTTGATGGCTAAAACCAACAACTGTGCGTTTTTGTCCTGAATACCTGAAACCAAAACTCCTTTTGATCCGGCTGCTTTCAATTGCTGGGCCGCTTTGGTCACATCTGCATCAAAACTTTTGTCAAGATTTGCAGCAGCGCCTCCGCCGGTTACAATATTGTATATTTTCACCAATGCCTGTTTTTGCTGCGCGCTTGTCATAGCGACACGTTTGTCGGCAGCAGCACCGGATAATGTCATATTAGATTCAAACTGGAAATGACGCGACATTTTTCCGTTTCTTGGAATTCTGCCCTGAGCATAACCTGAATCGTAGCTTCCACCTTGCCAGTCTCCAAGGAAATCGGCACCGACAGAAACAATTAAAGAAGCTTTTCCGAAATCATAATCCACCAAAGCCCTTTCGCCGTAAACTGCTTCGAAAGCGTCAAGCGCTTCTGAAGAAGAAACCGCATCGTAAACCACATGTTTAGAACCCGGGTTTTTAGCGATGAATTCAGCGATTAGTTTTTCTGTGGACGGACTCGCCAAAGTATTGGTAAGGATCACCACTTGTTTTCCCGCAGATCTTGCTTCAGCAATTCCTGTTTTGATTTTACCATCAACATCTGACCAGCTTGCCGGTTTTCCGTTGATTTTTGGCTCTTTCAAACGCATGCTGTCATACATTGACAACACAGAAGCGTGAACCCTTGCATTTGCAGCAAATTTTGCTCCGGCAATGGTGTTATTTTCAATTTTGATAGGTCGGCCTTCTCTTGTTTTCACCAAAAGATTGGCAAAATCAAATCCGTCAAAAACGGAAGTCGCATAAAAATCCCAAACTCCGGGAATGATTTGCTCTGGCTGAACTACGTAAGGAATGGACTTGTGCACAGGACCTTCACAGGCAGCAAGTGTCGCTGCAGCTGTACTAAATCCAACGTACTTTAAGAAATCACGTCTTGAAGTTCCGGAATTTGCAAGAGCATCTTTATCTCCTAAAAATTCGTCAGTCGGAATTTCTTCAACAAATTCGTTATTTCTAAGCGCCTCAACAATAGAACTATTTTCGTTTAGTTCTTCAACACTTTTCCAGTATTTTTTGTTTGATGACATCGTATATAAATATTAGCTTCTTAATAATTGATTAATAGTGGCATTTACCACACTCCAGACCTCCCATTTGGGCAGCAGTCAGTTTATCTACGCCGTACTTTTTAGAAAGTTCTTCGTGAATTTTAGTGTAGTATTCGTTGCCTTCCATCTTAACATCGGTTTTTCTGTGGCAATCGATACACCAACCCATGGTTAAAGGAGAAAATTGTTTCATGATCTCAAATTCCTGAACCGGACCGTGACATGTCTGACATTCAACACCAGCGACACTTACGTGCTGAGAGTGGTTGAAGTATACAAAGTCAGGAAGGTTATGAATGCGCACCCATTTCACAGGCTGTGTTTTTCCGGTGTATTTCTGAGTGGCTTTGTCCCAACCCACCGCAGTATATAATTTTGCGATTTCACCGTCATAGAATGCTTTCGAATGGTCCGGCGTCGCTGTTGTATCAGAAACTTCAGAGATATTCTTATGACAGTTCATACACACATTCAAAGACGGAATTCCCGCGTTTTTAGAAACACGTGCCGCAGAGTGGCAATATTTACAATCAATACCGTTGCTTCCGGCGTGAATTCTGTGGGAATAATGAATTGGCTGAATTGGCTCATAATTTTGGTCTACTCCAACCTGCATCAGAAATCCGTAAACAAAATAACCACTGGCAAGCAACAAGAAAATTGACGTTACCAAAACCAAAAACTGGTTCTGAGCGAAGGCTTTCCAGATCGGCGTGCCTTTTACTTTAGGCTCCACTTCAATCCCGTTTGATCTTGCTACTTTCGTCAATACGCTGTTTACCATAAACAACATCACGACTAAGAGCAACATCACCACAGCAAGTGCAGCAAGAACAACGTCATTTGAGATTCCGCCTTGGTTTGTTTCTGTTCCCGGAGGCGCAGTACTTGTAGATGCAGGAGCTTCTGCTTTTGGCTGAGAAGTGTATGCGATAATATTATCAATATCTGCTTCTGACAATTGTGGAAAAGCCGTCATCACCGATTTGTTGTTTTCAGCAAAAAGCTTCACTGCAGCCGGATCACCAGATTTGATCATTTCAGAACTGTTGTGAACCCATTTGTAAAGCCAGGCTTTTTCATGTTTATCAGCAACGCCACGCAACGCAGGACCTGTTGATTTTGCATCAAGCTTATGACACGCAGCACAATTGGTATTGAAAAGTTCTTTTCCTTTTAAAGGATCACCACCCGCAGCAGGAGCTGCAGCTGCCGGAGCCGCTGGTGGTGCCGCCGCAGCAGCATCTTGAGCATTTGAAGTTAAGGAGAATGCAAGCATGAACGCCACGCTTAAAAGTAAAATCCTCGAAATCGAATTATGGTTACCCACTTTTTTCATATTATAAATGATTATCGACTAAAATTGGCATGTAATTGTCCTGAAAGAAGCCCAGAAAAAAGAATGCTTGTTTTTAAAACTTGCACAAAAATACGACTTATGAACTATTCTCAAAACCTTAAAATCGTCTTAAATATCAATTTATACCAATTCTAAATAATATTTTTAATTTCGTATAAATGATTAAATAGTACATTTGTATAAAAATCACTGTATTATGAGAAAATTAGGACTTAAAAGCATATTTTTCTATGCAATTATGCTTTCCTTATCAGGTTACAATTTGGCTGCGCAAACCGGAAATACCACTGTAAATCAGGATCCGAAATTTGAGCAATTGCTGAATGAAAAACGCAAAATCAATTCGTCAATTACGATTAACGACCGCTATAAAATCCAGATCTACAACGGAGACAGCGAAACCTCTAAAAAGACACTCAGCGACTTCCGCAGGGATTATAAAACTTACGACGGAACGATTGTTTTCAGCACGCCTACATACAAAGTCTGGGTCGGAAATTTCAAATCCAGGATCGAAGCGGAAAGGAACTTAAACGACCTGAAGAAAAAATATCCAAATGCTTTTTTGATTAAACCGAATAAGTAACCGAGTAGCTGAGTGGCTGAGTGGCTGAGTGGCTGAGTGGCTGAGTGGCTGAGAAAAATTAAAAATCATAAACTTACACAAACAAAAAAGCGTCCAGTTATTGGACGCTTTTTTATATACAATCCTGAAAACTCAGGCACTCAGCTACACAGTAACTCAGCTACTATTTCAACTTTTTCTTAACCGCAACTTCCTGGAACGCTTCAATAACATCTCTTTCTTCAATGTCGTTGTAGCCTTTGATCTGGATACCGCAATCATAACCTTTAGAAACTTCCTTCACATCGTCTTTGAAACGTTTCAGAGCAGTCAGTTCACCTGTATGAACGACAACGCCTTCGCGGATGATACGGATTCTCGAATTCCTGAAGATTTTTCCGTCTGTAACCATACAACCCGCAATGGTTCCGACTTTCGATATTTTGAACAATTCCCTGATTTCTGCAGTTCCTGTTACTTCTTCTTTCATTTCCGGTGACAACATGCCTTCCATTGCGTCTTTCAAATCGTCGATCGCATCGTAGATGATCGAGTAGTTTCTGATGTCAATTTCTTCTTTGTCTGCCAATTGTCTGGCGTTTCCGGCAGGACGAACATTAAATCCGATAATAATCGCGTCCGATGCGGAAGCCAACATCACGTCGGTTTCTGTAATCGCTCCAACTCCTTTGTGTATGATGTTGATCTGGATTTCTTCTGTCGATAATTTCGAGAACGAATCAGACAACGCTTCCACAGAACCATCCACGTCACCTTTAAGGATAATGTTGAGTTCTTTAAACTGTCCGAGTGCAATACGACGACCGATCTCAGCAAGCGTAATGTGGCGTTGCGTACGAACCGATTGCTCACGCATCAATTGGGTACGTTTTGCTGCAATCGCTTTTGCTTCTCTTTCGTCTTCAAAAACGTTGAACTTATCACCCGCTGTCGCTGCGCCATCAAGACCCAAAACAGACACCGGAGTCGACGGTCCAGCTTCAAGAACTACGTGTCCGCGTTCATCGTGCATGGCTTTAATTTTACCGTGGTGTTTTCCGGCAAGCATATAATCCCCGATTTTCAAGGTTCCGTTTTGAACCAAAATCGTAGAAACATACCCTTTTCCTTTATCTAAAAATGCTTCAACAACAGTTCCTGAAGCCGCTTTATTCGGATTCGCTTTCAGTTCCAAAATCTCCGCTTCAAGCAAAACTTTTTCAAGCAATTCTTTGACACCTGTTCCCACTTTCGCAGAAATATCGTGCGATTGTATTTTTCCACCCCAGTCTTCAACCAACAAATTCATTCCGGCCAAACGTTCCTTGATTTTCTCAGGGTTCGCATTCGGTTTATCAACCTTATTGATAGCGAAGATAATCGGCACATTCGCAGCCTGAGCGTGAGAAATGGCCTCTTTCGTTTGTGGCATAATGTCATCATCCGCAGCAACTACAATAATTGCGATATCGGTAACCTGCGCACCACGTGCACGCATCGCGGTAAACGCCTCGTGACCCGGTGTATCAAGGAAAGCGATTTTCTGGCCGTTGTCCAATGTTACCCCGTAAGCACCAATGTGCTGCGTGATTCCACCCGACTCTCCGGCGATTACATTTTCCTTACGGATGTAATCCAGAAGCGATGTTTTACCGTGATCGACGTGACCCATTACGGTTACAATCGGTGCGCGGAAAACCAAATCTTCTGCTTTATCTTCTTCAATTTGAATGTTTTCTTCAAGATCAGTAGTGATGAATTCGACATCGTAACCAAACTCGTCGGCAACAATTGTCAAGGTTTCAGCATCAAGACGCTGGTTCATCGTTACCATGATTCCTAACGACATACAGGTTCCGATTACCTTCGTAATTGGCACATCCATCATAATGGCAATTTCACCAACAGTAACGAATTCGGTTACTTTAATGGTTTTGCTGCCTTCTTCCAATGATCTTTGCTCGTCATCAGATTTCTGACGGTGCGTATCCCTTTTGTCTCTTCTGTATTTTGCAGCTTTGGATTTTCCACCTTTCCCCTGAAGTTTTTCAAGGGTTTCCCGGATTTGGTTTTTAACCTCTTCCTCGGTTGGTTCCACTTTAGTGATCGCTGGCCTGTTTCCTTTGACGAAACCAGGACGCGCACTTCTGTTGGCTGCATTTGCACCGGTATTTGGCGTAATTTTATTTGGGTTATTCCCAGGAGTTCCGGTTCCGCCAGGTCTTACTTCACCTGGTTTTGGCGGAATTCTTTTTCTTTTATTTTTATTGGCGTTGTTGCCAGCAGGATTTGTCCCAGGTTTATTTGGAGTAATCTTAGGCTCTTCCGCTTTCTTTTTAGGCTTGTTGAATTGCGACAAATCAATCGTTTGCCCAGTCAGGGTTGCTCCCGATAATTTCTGGTATTGCGTGGCAATCGTTTCCTCTGCCGGAGCGACTTCCGGTGCTTTTTCAGTTGGCACTGCCGGAGCAGGCGCTGCTGCTTTCTCTACTTTTTGAGCCACTGGCTGCGCAGGCGCCTCTTTAGCTGGTTCTGCCGCAGGTGTTTCTTTTGGCGCTTCCGCTTTAACCGGTTCCGGTTGTTTTGGCGCTGCTGGAGCTTCTGCTGGTTTTGGCGTTGCGGCCGGTGCTTGCTTTTGCGGATTCAGATCAATCGTCCCGACTTGTTTTGGACCGGTAACAACGGCTCTCGCCTTGATCACTTCCTGTCTTTGGCGTTCTTCATCGAGCTTGCGTTTGTCTTCGATTTCTTTTTCTCTTTCGATACGCAATGCTTCTTTCTCTTTCCTTTTCTCCTCGCCTACTTCTTTCGAAGCCTCTTTATTTCCCTTATCGCCCGCAAATTGGTTTTGTAGGATATTAAATTCCGTGTCGGAAATTTTGGCGTTCGGATTTGCATCAATAGCAATTCCCTTATCTTTAAGATAATCGACGGCCCTTTCCAAAGAAATATTTAATTCCCTTAAAACCTTGTTTATTCTTATTACTCTCTCTTCAGACATAAAATCTTTTTATTATTACCTTTTTTGTTGTGTTGCTGCTGTTGTGTAGTTGAGACTTTAACTATTGAATTCTTCTTTTAAAATTTTCATGACATCCAGAATCGTTTCTTCTTCTAGATCTGTTCTTCTGACCAAATCGTTCACGTCTTGCTTCAGGATACTTCTAGCTGTATCGAGTCCGATTTTTGCGAATTCTTCGATAACCCAGGCTTCGATTTCATCTGAAAACTCTGTCAATTCAACATCATCTTCCTCTTCTGCAATATTGCCTTCGCGGATGACGTCAAGCTCATATCCTGTCAATTGGCCGGCTAATTTAATGTTGTGTCCGCCACGTCCGATTGCTTTGGAAACTTCTTCAAGTTTAAGGAAAACCTCTGCCCTTTTAAGTTCTTCGTTGATTTTGATCGAAGATACTTTTGCCGGACTAAGCGCTCTTGTGATATACAACTGAATGTTACTGGTGTAATTGATGACGTCGATGTTCTCATTACCCAATTCACGAACGATTCCGTGGATTCTTGATCCTTTCATTCCGACACAGGCGCCAACAGGATCAATACGATCATCGTATGAATCTACAGCGACTTTTGCTTTTTCCCCTGGAATACGAACCACATTTTTTACCATGATCAATCCGTCGAAAACTTCCGGAATTTCCTGTTCGAATAATTTTTCGAGGAATTTTTCAGACGTACGCGACATGATAATCTGCGGTTTGTTTCCTTTCAATTCCACACTTTCTATGATTCCGCGGACGTTGTCGCCTTTGCGGAAAAAGTCAGACGGGATTTGTTTTTCTTTTGGAAGCACAATCTCATTTCCTTCATCATCCACCAAAATCACCACTCTCGGACGCACATGGTGTACTTCGGCAGTATAAATATCACCGATTAAATCCTTAAATTGTTTGTAAAGGTTGGTATTGTCATGCTCGTGGATTTTCGAGATCAAATTCTGGCGCAAGGCCAAAATCGCTCTTCTTCCAAGATCAATTAATTTCACTTCTTCTGAAACTTCTTCCCCAATTTCGAAATCGGGTTCGATTTTTCTGGCTTCGGTCAACGTAATTTCTTCATTTTCCAGATCCAGATCGTCATCGGCAACGATTACGCGTCTTCTCCAGATTTCCATATCACCTTTATCCGGGTTGATGATGATATCAAAATTGTCATCTGATCCGAATTTCTTTTTCAGTGCATTTCTAAACACATCTTCCAATATCGCCATAAGCGTGACACGATCAATAAGTTTGTCGTCTTTAAATTCTGAAAATGATTCGATTAATGCTAAATTTTCCATGCCAACTTTATAAATTAAAATGTTACTGTAACAATTGCTTCTTTTATTTCTGCGTAAGGGATTTCCTGTTTTTTCTGAACAGTTTCCTTACCTTTTCCTATTTTCTTCGGTTCGCGTGCTTCCCAGGCGAGCGTAATGAATTCGTCATTTGCATCAACCAATTCGGCTTCGATGGTTTCTGTAGGCGTTTTCACGATCAGCGTCCGGCCTACATTTTTTTTATATTGCCTCAAATGTTTCAAAGGCGCCAATCCGCCCGAAGCCACTTCCAAAGAGAAATCCTGTTCTTCGCGATCCAGGTTGTGCTCGATCGCCCTGCTGATGTCGATGCAATCCTGCAGCGTCACGCCATTATCGCCATCTAAAGTTACAATAATTTTGAAACTGTCGGTGATCGTAAGGTCGATCAGAAAAACATCTGGTTTCTCTGCCAATCCTGCATCAAGTAATTCCTGAACTTTTTCTTTAAATGTCATATGCTTATAAAAAGAGGGGACGCCTGTCCCCTCATTATTTAGTTTTTAATAAATAACGGTGCAAATATAATGATTTTTTTATAAATCAAAAAATCAGGCAAATGTAAAATTATTTCTTATCTTTATTACACAGATACAACCCTATTTTTATCCAATTTCTTACAAACATTTAAATTATGAAAAGAATCTTAGTTCCGACCGATTTTTCTCCACACGCCGAATACGCACTCAAAGTTGCTGCGCAAATCGCAAGGGAAAATAACAGCGAAATCATTTTATTGCACATGCTCGAACTGCCTCATCAGGGAAGCGACGCACTTGGAGCAGGAAGCGACATTCCAGAGATCATGTTCTTTAAAAATAAAGCCATCAGCAACCTTGAAGAACTCATGGACGTTGATTATCTTGAAGGCATCGAAGTTTCGGAAATCGTACAATTTGAAAAAGCATTCGAAGGAATTTTAGGCGTAAGCAAAAAAAACGACGTTGATTTTATCGTTATGGGTTCGCATGGCGCCAGCGGTTTCCAGGAAATGTTCATCGGTTCCAATACTGAAAAAGTCGTTCGCTTTTCAGATGTTCCGGTTTTAGTCATCAAAAATGAAGTAGAAACCTTCAAGGCCGACAACTTCGTATTCGCTTCAGATTTTTCAAATGAAATTAAAAAACCGTTTGCCCAACTGCTCGATTTTGCCAAAAGCTTCAACGCACATTTGAATTTGGTAATGATCAACACGCCAAATACGTTCAAATCGACCTTGGTCGCCGAAAAAATCATGGGCGATTTCATCCGTGAATTCAATTATGAAAATCACTCACTTCATATTTACAACGATGTGAATGTAGAGAAAGGAATCCTGAATTTCGCAAATAGCGTTAAGGCAGATTTAATCGGAATGTGCACACACGGAAGAACCGGTTTCGCCCATTTCTTCAACGGAAGCATCAGCGAAGATCTTGTAAATCACGCAGTTCGCCCGGTAATTACCTTTAAAATCTAAAATCAAAATGCATCCAAATAGAAAAACGCTTCAGTTACCTGAAGCGTTTTTTGTTGGCCCACAAGGACTCGAACCTTGAACGACTGCACCAAAAACAGTAGTGTTACCATTACACCATGGGCCAATTCCATTGCTGTTAAGCGAGTGCAAATTTAATACAAATTTTATTTTGCGCAAATATTTTATGCTTTTTTGCGAAAAAAATTTTCACTGTAACACTACGTTTTGATTTAATGTCTTTGTTCAGCGGCAGATAACTCGCTAAAATCGCCAACTGTCTTTTAGAAAGTTTTGTTAATGCCCAATTCTTTGCCCAAAAAATAGTTTCTTTGTATCACAAAATATTATGACATTCGTATGACGGCATTTAATTTCAATAAATGGAACACCATTACCGGCTGGTTTACATTCGCAATTGCGTTAATTACTTACACCCTTACAGTAGAACCAACGATGAGTTTCTGGGATTGCGGCGAATACATTGCCACCGCAGCCAAACTTGAAGTTGGACATCCGCCGGGAGCACCATTGTATCAAATGATGGGCGCGTTTTTCGCGATGTTTGCCTCAGACAAAACGCAGATCGCGTTAATGGTGAACATGATGTCGGTGTTTTCAAGTGCTTTTACGATTTTGTTCATGTTCTGGTCGTCGACGATGATCTTAAAAAAGCTGATCGCCCAATTTTCAGAACTTAATAAAAACAACCTGATCGTCATTTTAGGAAGTTCGTTTGTAGGCGCACTTGCGTACACTTTTTCCGATAGTTTCTGGTTTAATGCGGTCGAAGCCGAAGTGTATGCCATGGCAACGTTGCTGATTGCACTGCTTTTTTGGCTCGGTTTGCGATGGGAACAGGACATGGATTCGCCACGCGGAAACAAATGGTTATTGATCATTTCCTTGGTAATCGGACTTTCGTTCGGAATTCACTTTATGGCATTGCTGACGATTCCTTCGATCGGATTTTTGTACTATTTTAAAAATTACAAAACCATCACCATTAAGAATTTCATTCTGGCCAATATCATTGTAATTTCGGTTTTGCTTTTCATTTTCAAATTGCTTTTGCCTTTGACGATGGCATTCTTCGGAAAAACAGAGATTTTCATGGTCAACAACCTCGGAATGCCTTTTGATTCCGGGACTATTTTCGTTGCCTTGTTATTTATTGCCTTGTTTTACTTCGGGTTGAAATACACACGCCAAAAAGGCCATGTGCAATCAAACACCATCATTCTTTGCATTTTGTTTATCCTGATCGGATTTTCAACCTGGATGATGCTTCCGATCCGTGCCAATGCAAATACGGTCATCAACGAAAACAAACCTTCGGATGCCGCGGAAGTATTGGCCTATTACAACAGGGAACAATATGGCGTGAATCCGTTGTTTTACGGACCGCAATATTCAGATATGTTTGTGCCGATCGATGCCGACAATCCGTATTCCGACAAAGCGCCCAATTACGAACGCGATTACAAAACAGGCAAATACATCATTACCAATAACTACAAGAATGCCGAAACCAACAGCGACGACGCGCAAAAAGCATTCCTTCCAAGAATGTGGAGCACCGATCATGCTGAGAATTATATGAATTTTACGCATCCGCTCGAATTCAGGATCAAACCCGAATATTCTGAAGAAAAAGAACTCGTTGATATTATTGCCGAATTCAGAAAAGCATACGCTGCAAACGAAATCGAAAATGACGGCTACGTGACTTTCCTGAAAAGTTACGGCGATTACCTGATCATCGAAAAACCTACAACCTGGGACAATATCAGTTTTATGGTCGAATACCAATTCGGCTATATGTACTGGAGGTATCTGATGTGGAACTTCACCGGAAGGCAAAACGACATCCAGGGAAAATATGACAATCTTGACGGAAACTGGCTCAGCGGAATCAATTTTATTGACGAAATGCATTTGGGTCCGCAGCAAAATTTGCCTGACGACGTACTGAACAACAAAGGCAGAAACATGTACTTTTTCCTTCCGTTTATCTTGGGAATTATTGGCTTGATTTACCACGCCAACAAAGACCTGAAGAGTTTTTACGTATTACTTACCCTATTCCTCTTTACCGGAATTGCATTAAAAATCTACCTCAACGAACGTCCATTCGAACCGCGTGAGAGAGATTACGCGCTTGTGGGATCATTTTACGTTTTTGCCATCTGGATCGGACTCGGCGTTTATGCCATTTACGACAAGCTAAAAACGTATTTACAGCCCAAAATCGCCGGACCAATTGTCATTGCGACAACTTTGCTCGCCGCACCGGTTTTGATGGCTTCGCAAAACTGGGACGATCATGACCGTTCGGGTAAATATACCGCGATTGCGATGGCAAAAGCCTATCTCGATTCGTGTGAACCCAATGCAATTTTGTTTACTATTGGTGACAATGATACGTTCCCGCTTTGGTATGCGCAGGAAATCGAGCAATTCAGGACTGATGTCAAAATAGTCAATACAAGCCTGTTTATGACCGATTGGTATATCGACCAAATGAAAGCCAAATCGTACCAAGCAGACGGACTTCCAATTTCATTCACGCACGATCAATATGTGGGTGACAAACTCGATTACGCGGTCCACAGCGCGAAAACACAGAACCGCTGGGATATTAAAAGTTTACTTCAATTCATCGGAAGTGACGATCCGCAAACGATGCTGGAAATGCAAAACGGACAAAAAATCCATTTTTATCCAACGAATAAAGTGAGAATTCCTGTTGACAAAGAAAACATCATCAAAAATAAAGTGGTGAATCCGCAATATTACGATTCGATTGTTCCTTACATCGACGTGGAAATTAAAGGCCAGGCGCTTTACAAAAACCGCATTATGATGTTGGATGTCATTTCGAATAACAATTGGAAACGTCCAATTTATTTCACTGGCGGAAGTTTTGGTGACGACGATTACCTTTGGATGAAAGATTATTTGCAGCTCGACGGAATGGTTTACAAACTTGTTCCGGTAAGAACTGCGATTCCAAAAGACGGAAGTCCGCTCGATATGGGCCAGATCGATTCTGACAAAATGTACAACATTGCAATGAGATGGGATTGGGGCAACAGCCAAAGCCCGAAAATTTACCACGATCCTGAAACACGCAAAAACAGCATTTCATACCGTACCAACCTTGCCCGTTTGATGGAACAACTGATTAATGAAGGCAAAAAAGACAAAGCAAAGAAAATCATTGACCTTGCTATGGAAAAAATGCCGGTAGAATATTTTGGCTATTATTCATTGCTCGATCCGTTCGCAGGCGGTTATTACGAAATTGGCGAAAAGCAAAAAGCAAGGCAACTTTTGGATCAGTTGATGACGAAATACAAACAAAACCTGGATTACTACAAGGAATTAAAACCGTCAGATCAAAGCAGCATCGTAATCGACATCATTACAGATATCGAGCGTTACAGAGGTTTGTTGCACGTGATGAAAGACCGTGGCGATGCCGAATATTACGCCAAAAACAAAACCATATTCAATTCTTACAATAAAATGTTTGAAAGGTTTGGCCGCGACAACGAATAACTATTTGATTAAAACTACAAATGTGCCAGCAGAAAATTTCCGTCTGGCACATTTTTTTTAAGCTGATTATGAAATTACATTGGGTAAAAACAAGCTGGATCATCAAGAAGATTTTTTCCAATTTTATCTGGAGTTTTCCCGAGACGGAAAAAGTCGTCTACCTGACTTTCGACGACGGACCAGTTCCCGGAGTAACCGATTGGGTTTTGGACCAACTGGACTTACATCACGCCAAAGCGACGTTTTTCTGTATTGGCGACAACATCAGGAAAAATCCCGAACTGTTTGAACGCGTATTGGAAAATGGACATGCAATTGGAAACCACACTTTCAATCATCTCAACGGTTGGAAAACAGACACGAAAAAATACATTGAAAATACCATTCTTTGCGAATCGGATGTCATCAAACTTGATCCTGAAAACAAAAAACTTTTTCGTCCGCCTTACGGCAAAATCAAAGCCTCGCAATCGGGAATTTTAAGAAAAATGGGCTATCGCATTGTTTTGTGGGACATTTTATCTGTAGATTACGATCGAAATGTATCGCCCGAAAAATGCCTGGACAATGTCTTGAGAAACATCAATCCCGGAAGTATCATTATTTTCCACGACAGTCAGAAAGCCTTTCCAAATCTGGAATACGCGTTGCCACGGACATTAAATTTTTTAAAAGAAAAGGGTTACGAGTGTAAAGCGATCGCTTAATTAGATTTGCTCCTGAACAAGCCCGATAATCGTATTGGCATCAAGTTCGCCCGATTGCCTCCAGATCATCTGTCCGGATTTGTAAATCATCAGCGTTGGCAAACCCTTGATGCGAAGCGCATCGGCAAGTTCCTGATTTTTATCAACGTCAATTTTAATCACTTTTGCCTTGTCTCCCAAAGCCGCAGCGACATCGCGGATAACCGGATGCATTGAGATTGATGATTCGTTCCACTCTGTGTAAAAGTCAATTAACACCGGAACCTGAGCATTTATAAGTTCTCCAAATTTTGACATAAAACCAAAATATTTAATTTCTAAACCTCATGGTTAGAGCTATTACAATACAAAAGTAACATTTTTAACTAATTATGCTAATTTTTGCCCTTTTTTTAGTTCGAGAACCGTAATTTCAGGCATAATTCCAACCCTTCCCGGATAGGCATGATAGCCAAATCCGCGGTTTACATAAACGTATCTGCCCAGATTTTCGTACAATCCGGCCCATTGCTTGTATACATATTGCGCAAGGCTCCATTTGAAAAATCCCGGAATTTCAATACCGAACTGCATGCCGTGCGTATGACCAGCAAGTGTTAAATGAAAATTCTTCTCATGATTTTTCACTTCATATTCCCAATGGCTCGGATCGTGGCTCATCAGGATTTTAAAATCTTCAGTTTTGAGATTCGCAGATGCTTTGTGCAGATCGCCGGCCTGTTTGAAATTTTTCCCCCAGTTTTCAACGCCTACAAGTGCAATGCGGTCATTGCCTTTTTGGATGAACACATTTTCGTTGAGCAGCAATTTGAAGTCAATTTGCCGGTGCAGGTCTTTGATCGCTTCGAAATTCTCCTGTTTGGCTTTTGCCGAATTCCAGTCGATGTATTCGCCGTAATCATGGTTTCCGAGCACTGAATATTTTCCAAATTCGTGGCTTCTTATTCTGTTGAAAGTGTCAAGCCATGGATGCATTTCTGTGGCATGCGTGTTGACAATATCGCCGGTAAATAAAATCAGGTCAGATTCCTGTTCGTTCACCAGATCGATCGCGTAATTGATCTTTTCCGCATTGTCGAAACTTCCGCTGTGCACGTCGGAAATCTGTGTGATCTTAAATCCGTCGAAAGCATCGGGAAGATCAGGAAAATAAATCGTTTGTTTGAAAACTTTGAAATTGTAGCGTCCGATTGCAATCCCGTAAATCAGTGATAAAAATGGAACAGCTGCGAGTCCAAGTCCAACCTGGCTCACAAACTTCCGCCGCGACGGAAAAACACTCGTATCTATTTCTGCGTTGATAAAATAATTGATTCCGCCTCTCACCAAACGGTAAATATCTTCGCCAAACATGACCAGCATCAGCAGGATCTTTGGAACATAAACCAACAACAGCAAACCCATTGTAAACAAAGTTTGTCTCGTTTGTCCAATGGCACGGTCAAATTTCGTAAGTGAATAAATAATGATTACCAAAAGCAACAAACTGATGATTTGGTATGAGAGAAGCATCCATTTTGTCCTGGTGACTGCCCTGATTGCCTGAAAAGAATAGAATTCGATAAATAACACGACCACGATAAACAAGAGCCAACGCACCATTTGGAAAGATTTTGCACAAATTAACAAAGAATACTATCGCGTTGCACATCCGTTTCATAAATTTTAACGCTTGGGCAACGGCCATATAAAAAGCCGGCGAATTACCGGCTTTGAAATTACGAAACAGTATATGTGTACTGTTATTTTTTTGCTTTCGCAACTTCGGCTTTTACTTCAGCTTTGGTCGCTTTCGCATCCGCTTTAACGGTTTTAGCCGCAGATTTTACTTCAGATTTTGCTTTTTTTGCATCAGATTTCATTTCCGCTTTGGCTTCTTTTGCGTCCGACTTCGCTTCTTTAGTAGCAACCTCTGTTTTTTGCTTCACTTTTTGCAACGGTTGTGCAGCTGGTGCTTTTTCCTGTGCCAATGCAACTGTTGTAGTTAACCCTAAAATTGCGGCGATCATCATTAATTTTTTCATGACTTTTGGTGTTTGGTTTCTAATTATTTTTTTTATTAATAGGATGTTTTATTCGATAAAAAAATTCACTTTTTAAAACAAATCCTATTTTGTGAGTGAAAAGTAATCAATAGTTTTTAGAAAAAAAACAGCGATTGCAAATTTTAAGCATATCATAAATATTCATACAATTGTTACCAACAAAAAGCGTCTGAAATTTTATCCGTTAATAAACTGGCTTTACTTTAAGATAATTCTCAAAAAAAATAATATTTCCCAATAATACATTTTATATTATTTTTAATTAGTCTAAATAAATACTTTTGTGATGATTAATAAAACATTACAAAAATGAAAAAAATTCCTCTTCTGATTATCTTACTTTTCGTACAACATCACGTCAGCGCTCAAATGTTCACGGCGCACGAAAGTGAATTTACCGGAATCTTCTACGGCGATTGCCATTGGGCCAACATAAACAATGATTCAAGACCTGATGTTATTATTTCTGGTGCGGAACCAGGATTTACCGGATACGCTGCGATATACCAAAATGACGCTGAAAGTTTTACCAAACTCACAAATCCCACTTTCCCAAATATCATGTATTCTGCAATCGCAACTGCCGATTTTGACGGAAACGGACACCAGGATATTATCATTACAGGAACCAAAACAGGCGCAACATCGACTTCAGTATTCCTGATTTACTACAACAACGGCGATGGGACATTTAATGAAATCAGCGATTCCGGAATTACACCTGTGAATTTCGGCTCCGTTCAGGCAGTGGATTTCAACAATGATGGCCTGGTTGACATTTTGGTCAACGGACAAACTACCGACTCTTACGTTACTAAAATATATGCACAGGAAAGTGATGGTGATTTTATCGAACAATCGTCTGCCTTGATGGGAACTTATTTCAGCGACACCAAGGTTTTTGATGCGAATATGGATGGATTGCCAGATCTTCTGGTTACCGGTTTCAATACGAGTTTTACTCCAGACACCAAATTATATCTGAACCAGGGCGATTTTACGTTCACTGAAAACAACAGCAACCTCATTGGCGCCTATTTTTCGTCAATTGATACTGCAGACATCAACAATGACGGTTTCCCGGATTTATTGATTACAGGAATGAGTCCGGCTTTCGCAGCATCGACGACCGTTTATTTAAATGACGGCCAAGCCAATTTCACGGTGCTTGAAACCGAAATTCCCGGAGCTTATTCGGGTTCGGCGCGCTGGATCGATTACGATAGCGACGGTTTAAAAGACATTTTCATCATCGGAAGCAACACTGCCGGCGCCAACATTGCAAAATTTTACAAAAACAATGGCGATCTTACATTCTCTGAAGATACTGAAACCAGCAACGCGATTACCGGACTTAATATGTCGAAGGCAGAATTTGCCGACTACGACAATGACGGCGATCTCGATTTGCTGACGGTAGGTTTTGACGGCGATCTCGGCATCACGAAATTATACACCAACAATTCGGCTGTACCTTGTTCAGATCCGGGAAATACGCCTGGAGATTTGGGCTGCGTGACTTTTACGTATCAAAACGAAACCAAAACTTATGCCACCGTCCGTGCAAAAGATGGCAATATCTGGCTGCAGCAAAATCTTGGAAGTGACAACATTGCAGCTTTTGAAACTGACGACAATGCATTCGGGGATTTGTTCCAATGGGGACGTTGGGATGACGGACACCAAAAAAGAAATGCAACAACATCAGCGGTTGCACCACAACCAAACAACCCAACTGGACTCAGCGGTGCGGGATCATTCCTGACCAGTGCGCCAGAATGGTGGGCAGCTGGCGCAATTACCGATACCTGGGAAGCAGCTTTTCCAGAAAATGTTACCGCAACAAATGGCTGTGATCCCTGTAAAGCATTAGGAAATGACTGGAGTGTGCCAACGCAACAACAATGGACTGAAATCATCGCACAGGAAACTATTACCAACATTGCAACGGCTTACGAAAGCAATTTAAAATTGCCGGTTGCGGGTTCGAGACTGCCATCCGGAAATTTTAACTTCACCGGAGTCAGAGGCTATTATTGGAGCAAAACCCCAAGCGATAATGTCGAGTATGTGAAATATTTGTACTATAGCAATTTTATTGTGAATCCTAATGCGGGAAGCTCAAGAGCCCAGGCTTTGTCAGTAAGATGTGTAAAAACGCCAACACTGGGAATCGGAAGTTTTACCAAATCTGAAATTTCAGTATATCCAAATCCAACTTCCGGAATTGTAAACATCGACACCAAACTGGCCATCGAAAAAGTAAACGTTTACAACATTACGGGACAATTAATTCAATCAACAAAATCAACAACCATCGATTTATCTGGAGCAAAAACCGGAATCTATGTGGTTAAAATCGAATTCGAAAACGGACAGTCATCTGTCCATAAAGTGATCAGACGATAGCAGGTTGCCATTTATTTTATTTAGTTTTATTTGTTTGGAGCGGCCGGTGCATTAATTTGTGCCGGCCGTTCTTTTTCGTCTGTAAGTTTTGTATTTTTGGACACGATACAAATTACAATTATGTCACAAAAACGCCTTTTCCTGCTCGACGCTTACGCCTTAATTTTTCGCGGATATTACGCATTTATCAAAAATCCGAGGATCAATTCCAAAGGGATGGACACTTCTGCAATTATGGGTTTTATGAATTCTTTGCTCGATGTGATCAAACGCGAAAAACCCGATCATTTAGCGGTCGCATTTGACAAAGGCGGAAGCCACGTGCGTACGGAAATGTTTGCCGAATACAAAGGAAACCGAAGCGCGACGCCTGAAGCGATCATGATTGCACTTCCATACATTCACGATATTTTACGCGCAATGCACATTCCGATTATCGAATTTGAAGGTTGCGAAGCCGATGATCTAATTGGAACCATCGCAAAACAGGCCGAAAAACAAAATTATCAGGTTTTCATGGTTACGCCAGATAAAGATTTTGCACAATTGGTATCAGAAAATATTTTCATGTACAAACCTGCCAGAATGGGCAATGGCATCGAAATTTGGGGCGTTCCCGAAGTATTGGCGCGTTTTGAAGTCGAACGTCCGGAACAGGTCATCGATTTCCTCGGAATGATGGGCGATGCGGTCGACAACATTCCCGGACTTCCCGGCGTGGGCGAAGTGACGGCAAAAAAGTTGCTGAAAGAATTCGGTTCCATGGAAAATCTGCTTGACAACACGCATATGCTTAAAGGCAAAATGAAGGAAAACATCGAAGCCAATAAAGAACTCGGATTGTTGTCCAAAAAACTGGCAACGATTATTTGCGATTGTGACGTCACGTTCAACGAAGACGACTATGAACTCACCAAACCCGATGCCGAAAAGGTCGAATTGCTGTTTCAGGAACTCGAATTCAGGAGAATGGCCGACCAGTTCAACAGTTTGTTTTTCACCGAAAATAAGAGTTACGCCGGCGCGGAAACACAAGGCCTCGCTCCTACCAAAACAATTGTCAAAAATCAGGAGCAATTTGATCTTTTTGGCGGAAACGACGAACAAAATCCGGAACACATCGCAACCGGACATTATAAAACTTTAGAAAATACCGACCATTTTTACCAAACTGTTGAAAGTGATTTTGCTATAAAAATGCTGCTCCGCGATTTGCTGAACCAGAAATCGGTGAGTTTTGATACCGAAACGACTTCGATTGACCCGATTTATGCCGAACTTGTTGGTTTGTCTTTTTCATGGGAAACCGGAAAAGGATTTTACGTTCCGGTTCCGGAAAACCGCGATGAAGCGCAGGCAATAGTCGACAAATTCCGTCCGTTTTTCGATGCGGAAAATATTGAGAAAGTCGGCCAAAATTTAAAATACGATCTGAAAGTTTTGTTTAATTACAACATTACGGTCAAAGGAAAATTGTTTGACACGATGATCGCGCATTACCTGATCAATCCCGACATGCGCCACAACATGGACGTTTTGTCTGAAACTTATCTGAAATATTCCCCAAAACCGATTGAAGAGCTCATTGGTAAAAAAGGAAAAGGCCAAAAAACCATGCGCGATATCGCCGTGGAAGAAGTCAAAGAATACGCAGCTGAAGATGCCGATGTGACTTTTCAGCTGAAAGAACATTTCGCACCAGTTCTCGACCAAACGGAAACCAGGAAATTATTCGACGAGATCGAAATTCCGCTTGTTCCGGTGTTGGCCGACATGGAAACCGAAGGCGTGCGCTTGGATGTGGAATTTCTGGGATCGCTTTCGGGCGAACTTGAAAATGACATCAAATCACTGGAAGCAAAAATTTACGAAGCCGCCGGAGAAACATTTAATATCGCTTCGCCAAAACAACTCGGCGAAATTTTATTTGACAAGCTCAAAATCGGTGGTGCCAAACAAAAGAAAACCAAAACCGGACAATATGCAACCGGCGAGGAAATTTTGTCTTATCTCGCGCTTTCGAGTCCGTTTGTTCAGGAAATCCTCGATTGGCGCCAATTGGTAAAATTGAAAAACACTTACGTGGATGCCCTACCGCTGCAAGTTTGCGGAAAAACCGGACGCGTCCATACTGATTATATGCAGGCTGTCGCAGCGACTGGCCGATTGAGTTCCAACAATCCGAATTTGCAAAACATTCCGATCCGGACCGAACGCGGACGACAAATCAGGAAAGCATTTGTCCCGAGAGACGAAAACCATACTTTATTATCAGCTGATTATTCGCAGATTGAATTAAGAATTATTGCAGCTTTGAGCGGCGAGGAAAACATGATCAATTCGTTTAAAAACGGCGAAGACATCCACAAATCTACCGCAGCCAAAGTGTTTAATGTTCCTTTGGAAGAAGTGACGCGCGAACAAAGAAGCCATGCAAAAACGGTGAATTTCGGAATTATTTACGGGGTTTCGGCGTTCGGATTGAGCAACCAGACTTCGCTGACCAGAGGCGAAAGTGCCGACCTGATCGCGGCGTATTACAAATCATATCCAAGGTTAAAAGCTTACATTCAGGAACAAATCGAAATTGCGCGTGAGAATGGTTTCGTACAAACAATTTCGGGAAGAAGGCGTTATCTGAAAGACATCAATTCACAGAATGTTATGGTTCGCGGCGGCGCAGAACGAAATGCCGTTAATGCACCAATTCAGGGAAGTGCAGCCGATATCATCAAAATTGCGATGATCAACATCCACAAAAAACTGACTTCGGAAAATTGGAAAAGCAAAATGCTGCTGCAGGTTCATGATGAACTTGTTTTTGATGTACACAACGACGAACTCGAGAAAATCCAGCCGATGATCAAATTTGAAATGGAAAATGCATTCCTGCTCGATGTGCCGCTCGAAGTGGACATGGGAATTGGCAAAGACTGGCTCGAAGCACATTAATTTTTACACTTTATATATTGATGATCTTGTCATTTTCAACCTGGAATGACAGGATCATTTTTATTTACGGTCAACTTAATCTGTTTCGTTTCAATTTATGTTGACTTTCTTATGATAGCAAAAAGGTGTGGAAAAATTTCTTAAATTTGGATAACAAACTAAAAATCAACACCATTATGAAAAAAATCATGTATGCTATGGCCGCGCTGGTTGTAATGACCGCAGCCTGTAAAAAAACCGAAGAGAAAACGGTCGAAACCACAGTTGTAACTGATACTGCTGCTGTAAAAACTGAAACCGCCGAAGCTGCCGTTCCAATGGACTCTGCTTCGATGATGAAAGCATGGGTCGCTTATGCCACTCCTGGAGAAGCGCACAAAGTTTTAGCGATGGACAATGGGAAATGGGACGAAGAAGTAACCATGTGGATGAGTCCGGATGATCCAAAACCGACAAAATCAAAACTTGTCGGAGAAAGCAAAATGATTCTTGGCGGAAGATATCAGGAAATGAAACATACCGGAACAATGATGGGACAGCCATTTGAAGGACACGGAACTGTAGGTTACAACAATGCTTCGAAAAAATTGGAATCGACCTGGACCGACAATATGGGAACCGGCATCATGTACATGTCGGGTGCTTATGACGGAACCGCGAAAACCATGGAACTCAAAGGTGAAATGACCGATCCCATGACCGGGAAAAACAAACCTTGCCGCGAAACCTTTACCATTGTTGATGACAACACACGGAAAATGGAAATGTTTGATGTAACCAATGACGGAAAAGAATACAAATCGATGGAAATCGTTATGACACGAAAAAAATAATTTTTCTCTTAAAATTAAAAATCCGCAACTGATATACAATTGCGGATTTTTTATGATTATTTGAAACTGATATTACAGTTTGCGTGTGGACTCGCGCTGTCTCAGTTCGGTTTTGATTACGGAAGTTTTGAACGTATAATTTTCGTCTTTGCTTTCGAGTTTTTTGATCAGTAAATCGGCAGCTGCTTCGCCAATTTCCGGGCCGTGCTGGCTGATTGTCGTTAAACTTGGCGTAAGCCTTTTAGACCAGACGCCATCCGCAATTCCGATGATCGAAACCTCTTCCGGAATTTTATAGCCTTTTTTTATCGTTGCTTTTACGGCCATGGTTGACGCGTGTTCATCGATGGCGAGAATGCCGTCAATTTTCTGATTGTCAATTAATTTTTGAAGTTGTACATCAAAATCGTCAGTCGTATTGGCGCGAACAATCAGGTTTTTATTGACTGAAATCCCGTTGTCTTTTAATGCTTTTTCATACCCTTCGGCACGCAATTTTCCTACGCTTAAATCATCTATAGAAGAAAGGAACGCGATATTTTTACATTTTAATTTAATCAGATGGCTGGTCGCATTTACGACAGAATCAAAATCATCCACTACCACTTTATCACAGGCGACTTCGTCGGTAATTCGGTCAAACATTACGATTGGCGTTCCGTCGTTGATGATTTCCTTAAAATGTGAAAACTCGCCCAGTTTCTGCGCTTCTTCGGAAATGGAAAGAATGAATCCATCAATAGTTCCGTTGCTGAGCATGTCGAGCGTGTGGATTTCTTTTTCCAAAGATTCATTTGAAATACAGGTAATTACGTTGTAGCCTTTGCCTTCCGCAACTTTTTCGATGCCACTAAAAACCTTTGCGAAAAAAGGATTAAGGATGTTCGGAATGATCACGCCTATGGTTTTTGTTTTTCGGTTTTTGAGGTTCAAACCAATGATATTCGGCTTGTAATTTTTAAGTTTTGCATATTCCTGAACCTTGATTTTAGTGGGTTCGCTGATTTCCGGGCTGTCATTTAAAGCTTTGGAAACTGTCGAAACTGAAACGTTGAGTTCTTTGGCGATTTGCTTTAATGTCGCTTTTTCTTTCATTCTGGCTATTTATAAATGATGAAATAATGTGAATTGTGCAATTAAATTCTAAAATCCTAAAACAAAAATTCATTGAAATTGGAACAACTTTACCAAACCAATAATTTAATTTAAAACCAACCTGCTGATTATTACGAATATGATTTGGTTAGCGGTTATAACGAACACAAATATAATCATTAATATCAGAATTAAAAATGAATGATTATTAACCTTTTAAATGTTTAATTATGAAAAACACAGTAAAAATTCAGGAGAACAGTCCGTCTTTTACCAACAGGCGGAATTTTCTGAAAATCAGTGGATTCGGTGCAGTAAGCGCCGGACTATTAATGGCAGTGGGCTGTAGCGACGACGACGATGCTTCAGGACCTATTACAGACAACCAGCTTCCGGGCGTTAGAAACGGAAAATTTGATTTGGGTGGTGGCGATTTTGGTGTATTAACTTACGCTTACGCTTTGGAACAACTTGAGGCAGATTTCTATACCCGAGTGGTTACAAATCCAGGTTTCAGTTCATTTTCGACTGAAGCCAAAGATATTTTAAATGACTTACACAAACACGAAGTAATTCATAGAGAATTTTTTAAAGCAGCGTTAACAGACGCGCTTCCAGACCCTTCAACACAGTTGCTTCCTGCATTGTCTTTTGCATATGCTGGAGTTAACTTTGGAAGCCAGGCCAGCGTTATTGACACCGCAATTGTTTTGGAAGATACAGGAGTATCTGCATATAATGGTGCCGGAAAAATTATTACAGATTCGGCTTATTTGGTTATCGCAGGTCAAATCGTTTCAGTAGAAGCAAGACACGCAGCAGCTGTTCGTGACATTAAAGCCAACTCGGCAGCCACGGATTTCGCAAGTACGGCAGATGCAAACGGATTAGATCCGGCGCAGGATCCATCAGCGATTATTGGGGCAGTTTCAAGATTGGGATTGATTACCACACCGTTTACAGCGACATTCTTACCATAACCATTAAAAAGTAACATTATGAATCTTATAAAATTTTTAGAATCGTTTACGGACGATGCGTTATATACACCGGGCACTTCAAGAAGAGAAAGCTTTTCAAAGTTCGGTAATATTGGTAAAGGACTTGCGTTTGCCGCAGTACCTTTTGGGCTTGCAGCAATGTCAAATAAAGCAAATGCAGCCGATATCGGACCAACACCTGCTACAGCAGCCGGAGCACTTCAACTGGCATTGACACTGGAATATCTTGAAAGTGATTTTTACACAAAAGGTGTTGCCAGCGGAATTATTCCTGCAGATGATTTGGCAGCGATAACACTGATCAGAAACCACGAAACCAGCCATGTTAACTTTTTAAAAGCAGCCATGACTGCTAATAATGTACCAATCCCTGCGGTTCCAACATTTGATTATTCTGCTGGAATCGGGTTAAGTCCATTTACAAATTACGAACAATTCCTTGCTGTCGCTCAGGCTTTTGAAGACACCGGAGTTCGTGCTTATAAAGGACAGGCCGGTTTCTTACAAGGCACTCCTTTTTTAACTCCTGCTTTGCAAATTCACTCTGTTGAAGCAAGACATGCGTCGCAAATTCGTCGTATGAGAGGTCAAAAAGGATGGATTACGTTGAACGAATTCGACGCTGGTATTCCTGCAGCAATTGGCGGACCTGTTTATGGAGGTGAGCAAAGTACGGCTTTAGGAGCAGGACAATTTACTGCTGCTGCACAATCTGAAGCATATGATGAAGTGATCAGCACTCAAACAGCTGTAACAATTGCAAATGTTTTTATTGTATAAGTAATAATTTTATTACACAATTAACCATCTTACATTCAACCGTAAGATGGTTTTTTTATGACCTCAAATAAACCTCAAAATAATCTTTTACAGGTGTTTGCATTTAAAATAAATATTTGTACTTTTGCAACCCCTTTATTGGGGATGGAATGTTTAATTAAAATAATATTATGGACGCATTAAGCTACAAGACACAATCAGCAAGCAAAGCCACCGTTACAAAAGAGTGGATCGTTGTTGATGCCGAAGGTCATAACTTAGGACGTCTTGCTTCAAAGGTCGCAATGATCTTGAGAGGTAAGTACAAGCCAAGTTATACACCACACGTCGACTGTGGAGATAACGTAATTGTTATCAACTCAGAAAAAATCAACCTTACAGGAACCAAAATGGACGACAAGATCTACATGCGTCACACAGGTTACCCAGGAGGACAAAGAACTTTAACCGCTAAAGTATTGCAGTCGAAAAACCCTGCAACCCTGGTGGAAAAAGCTGTAAAAGGAATGTTGCCTAAAAACAAATTAGGAGCAGAACTTTTCAGAAATTTAAATGTTGTTGTAGGTTCAGAGCACAAACAAGGCGCTCAAAAACCTAAAACTGTTAACCTAAACGATCTTAAGTAATGGCAGTAATTCACAAAATCGGCAGAAGAAAAACTGCTGTAGCCCGTGTCTATGTTTCTGAAGGAACTGGAAAAATCACGGTAAACAAAAAAGAATTCGCAACTTATTTCCCAACAGCTACTTTACAGTACAAAGTAATGCAACCGCTTCAGATGACTGAAAATGCTGCAAACTTTGACGTTAAAGTAAATGTTTACGGAGGTGGTTCAACAGGACAGGCAGAAGCTGTACGTATGGCCTTGGCCCGTGCAATGTGCGAAGTTGGCGAAGGAAACAGAGCGATCTTAAAACCTGAGGGTTTATTAACAAGAGATCCAAGAATGGTTGAACGTAAAAAATTCGGTCAGAAAAAAGCACGTAAAAGATTCCAGTTCTCTAAACGTTAATCGTTTATTACTCGGATTATTACACAAATTATTAAAAAGTTATTGTTGCTTCCTTCGGGAGATTAGTTTAGCATCTAAATGATTCAAATGGTTCAGGACTCAGGGTTCAGGGTTCAGGATTGAAAAATCCGAAATCTAAAATCCGAAATCTAAAATCTAAAAAGGAGCATTGCTAATTCAACAGAACGTAAACTAAAAATTTAAAATGGCAAACAAAGTAGAAGTTAAAGATTTACTGGAAGCCGGAGTTCACTTCGGACACATGACCAGAAAATGGGATCCAAACATGGCTCCTTACATATACATGGAGCGTAATGGAATCCACATTATCAACCTGTATAAAACAGCTGCAAAAATTGAAGAGGCTGCCGATGCAATGCAAAAAATTGCTGCATCAGGACGTAAAATCCTTTTCGTTGCAACTAAAAAACAAGCAAAAGACATCGTTGCTGAAAAAGCAAAAGCTGCAAACATGCCTTACATCACTGAAAGATGGCCTGGTGGAATGCTGACCAACTTCGTAACCATCCGTAAAGCTGTTAAGAAAATGGCTTCTATCGATAAAATGAAGAAAGACGGTACATTCATGACACTTTCTAAAAAAGAGCGTTTGCAAGTAGATCGTCTTCGTGCAAAATTAGAGAAGAACTTAGGTTCAATTGCTGATATGTCTAGATTGCCTGCTGCACTTTTCGTAGTAGATATCAAAGCCGAACACATCGCCATAAAAGAAGCTCAAAAATTAAACATTCCAGTTTTCGCAATGGTTGACACGAACTCTGATCCACGTGAAGTGGATTATGTGATCCCAGCCAACGATGACGCTTCTAAATCAATCGATAAAATTTTATCTCTAGTAACTGCTGCAGTTATCGACGGATTGGCCAACAGAAATTCTGATGCCGCTACTGAAGATACTACAGAAGGTTCTGAAACAGCACAACCAGCGAAACAAGCAGCTCCTGTAGCTGAAGTTGCTGCGCCTGCTGCAGAAGTTGAAGCTCCGGCAGCTGAAACTAAAACTGAAGAATAAATTACATTAAATTCCAGTTCTTAAATTTCCAAGTTCCAAAAAAGTCACAACCAAAAGTTGATGATTTGATAAAGTTGGAATTGAGGATTTTAGAACTGGAATTTCTTTTTTTACTTAATTTTAATCTTAAAAATATCAAACAATGGCAACTATAACTGCTGCAGACGTAAATAAATTAAGAACACAAACAGGTGCAGGAATGATGGACTGCAAAAAAGCACTTGTTGAAGCTGACGGGGATTTCGACAAAGCAATCGAAAACCTTAGAAAAAAAGGACAAAAAGTTGCCGATAACCGTTCTGACCGTGAGTCTTCAGAAGGTGCAGCTGCTGCTTTTGTTAACGCTGACAAAACCAAAGGCGTAATTATTACACTAAACTGCGAAACAGATTTCGTAGGTAAAAACGAATCTTTCGTTTCTTTGGCTAAAGAATTGGTTGCAAAAGCGATCAACTTTTCTTCTAAAGAAGAATTTCTTGCTTCCGACTTTAACGGAATCACAGTTGCTGAAAAATTAATTGAGCAAACTGGTGTTATCGGTGAAAAAATTGAAGTTGGTGGTTTCGAAATTTTAGAAGGTGCTTACGTTGGATCTTATGTTCACATCAACAAAATTGCGGCTTTAACTGCAATTTCTGCTGCGGTAGACAACGCTGAAGTATTGACTAAAGATGTCTCTATGCAAGTGGCTTCTATGGGCGCTGACACTTTATCTTACAAAGATTTTGACCCGGCTTTCGTTGCTTCTGAAACGGAAGCGCGTATTGCTATCATCGAAAAAGAAAATGAAGAAGCAGCACGTTTGGGTAAAACATTGAAAAATGTTCCTACATACATCTCTTACGCTCAATTAACTGAAGAAGTTTTGAAAAAAGCTGAAGAAGATGCTAAAGCTGAATTGAAAGCTGAAGGCAAACCAGAACAAATCTGGGATAAAATTCTTCCGGGTAAATTGCAACGTTTTATCTCTGACAACACTACGTTAGATCAGGAAAAAGCATTGTTGGATCAAAACTTCATCAAGGATGACAGCCAAAAAGTGAGCGATTATGTTAAGGAATCAAAAGTTGAAATTACAGGTTTCAAAAGAGTAGCCTTAGGTTAATCAAACCCTTACAATACTATTTAAAAGCGTCTGAATTTCAGGCGCTTTTTTTATTTGGGCGTTGCCTTCGGCCGCGCTCTCGGCTTTATGTTTCGCGTCGTTCCTCCGCAAAACGATACCGCCTCCATCGCTAACGCAAACAAACCGGAACTTTCCATTTCCAAAAAATCACTTTTCATTTCCCCAACAAAAACGTACTTTTGGTTGACAATAATTTAAAATGTTCAAAACCAAAAAAGATACACTTTTTGTCATCCTCGCCGGGATTTTCATCACCAACGCCGTTGTAGCTGAACTCATTGGCGGCAAACTCATCAATGTTGGCCCTTACGTCATGAGCATCGGGATTCTTCCATGGCCAATCGTTTTTGTCACCACCGATCTGATCAATGAATATTTCGGGGAAAAAGGCGTGAAAAAACTTTCCCTGATCACCGCTTGTCTCATCGCCTACTGTTTTTTCGTTTTATATTTTGCGCTGCAAATTCCATCGGCGAAAGGCATCAGCGGCGTTTCTGACGAACAGTTCTTTGCGGTTTTCGGCCAAAGCATGTGGATTATCGTGGGAAGCATTACCGCCTTTATGGTTTCCCAACTCATCGACGTAACCATTTTTCATTTCCTGAAAAACAAAACCGGAAGCAAAATGATCTGGCTTCGAAGCACCGGATCAACAGTAATTTCCCAGTTTTTCGACAGTTTTATCGTACTCGGGATCGCGTTTTGGATGACCGGAAAAATTTCGACTGACGTATTCATAAGCTCCGGATTTACGGGTTATTTTGTCAAATTGCTGATCGCCATTGGCATGACGCCGCTCATTTATCTTGGCCATTATCTGATCGAAAAATACATTCACGAAAAAAAATAACATGGAGCAAAAAGTACGTTGCAAATGGTGCGTCGGCGATCCGCTGTACGAAAAATACCATGACGAAGAATGGGGCGTTCCCGTCTACGACGACGCGATTTTATTCGAATTCTTGGTACTCGAAACCTTCCAGGCCGGCCTCAGTTGGATCACAATTCTAAGAAAACGCGAAAACTTCCGTATTGCTTTTGACGATTTTAACTATAAAAAAATCGCAGTTTATTCTGAAGACAAAATCCATGAACTCATGCAAGATGCCGGGATCATCCGCAACCGACTTAAGATCCGTGCGGCCGTTTCAAACGCAACAGCATTTCAGAAAGTCCAACAGGAATTTGGGAGTTTCAGCAAGTACATCTGGAAGTTTGCAAACCACAAACCCATTGACAACCATCCAAAAACCACATCCGATATCAAAGCCACCACACCGCTTTCAGATGAAATCAGCAAAGATTTAAAAAAACGCGGATTCAAGTTTGTTGGTTCCACCGTCATTTACGCTTACATGCAAGCCACAGGAATGATCAACGATCACGTCGAAGACTGTTGGAAACGCACTTAATTTGTGATGTCATCATAAACAATTTTGCCTTTCACAATATTGAGTCCTTTATTCAGGTCTTTGTTGAGTTCGCATGCTTTTTCCCAACCCAAATTTGCGATTTTTAAAACGTAAGGCAAAGTCACATTGGTAAGCGCCAAAGTCGAAGTATACGGAACCGCGCCCGGCATATTGGCCACGCAATAATGAACGACGTCATCAATAATATAAGTAGGATCTTCGTGCGTTGTAGCTCTCGTAGTCTCAAAACAACCGCCCTGATCGACTGCGACGTCAACCATTACGGTTCCCGGATGCATTTCTTTGAGCATGTCCCGCGTAATGAGTTTCGGTGCTTTTGCGCCCGGAATCAAAACACCACCCACAATCAGGTCATGGTTTGTTATATGCCGGCGAATGTTGTATTCTGTCGACAATTCGGTGACCACATGCGGCGGCATCACATCGTTGACATACCGCAATCTTTTCATGTTGATATCGAGGATCGTGACGTGTGCACCGAGGCCAGCAGCCATTTTTGCAGCCTGAATTCCGACCACTCCTGCGCCAAGAATTAATACCCTGCCAGGAGGAACACCCGGAACGCCACCAAGTAAGATGCCGCGTCCTTTAATAGGTTTTTCCAGATATTTTGCGCCTTGCTGTATCGCCATCCTTCCTGCAACTTCTGACATAGGCGTCAGCAACGGTAAAGTTCCGTCTTCATCCTCAACCGTTTCATAAGCAATACAAACCGATTTACTTGCGATCATCGCCTGGGTCAGTTCTTTGCTTGACGCAAAATGAAAATAAGTAAATACAATTTGATTTTCTTTGATCAACGGATATTCTTCAGCAATTGGCTCTTTAACCTTTACAATCATGTCGCTGATCGCGTAAACATCGGAAGCGTTTTCGATCAGTTCGGCGCCAGCTTCGAGATAATCATCATCAAAAAAACCGCTGCCTTCGCCTGCGGTTTTCTGCACATATACGGTATGTTTATTTTTTACGAGCTCAAAAACGCCAGATGGCGTCAAGCCTACACGGCTTTCATTATTTTTAATTTCTTTAGTAACCCCTATTTTCATAATGCAATATGTTGTTTTGTTTTCAAATATACGCATTACACCCATTTATATATAGGGGTAAAAATAAAATAATGAAATTTTATTTATCTTTTAAGATTCGCATGAAATTCTCTCTTTCGATTTCCCTACAACCCAAAGTGGCAAGATGGTCATTGTAAACCTGGCAATCCAACAATTTATAATTTTCGTCATAAAGTTGTTTTGCCAAAGCGATAAATGCCACCTTCGAAGCATTTGAAACTTTTGAAAACATACTTTCCCCGCAGAAAATATCACCCAGATCGACACCATACAAACCACCAACAAGCAGGTCATTCTCCCAAACCTCGACAGATTTTGCGATTCCGAGTTCGTGCAGGCGAATATAAGCCTGTGTCATGTCATTAGTAATCCAGGTTCCGCTTTGCCCGTTGCGCTTCATGTTTTTACAATTCGATATTACTTCGCGGAAATTTTGGTTAAAAGTGACCTTAAAAATATTCCGATTCAAAATATTTCGCATGCTTTTAGAAATGACCAGTTCGTCAAAAAACAAAACCATTCTGGGATCAGGTGACCACCAAAGGATTGGGTCGTCGGATTCAAACCAGGGAAAGATTCCATTTTTGTAGGCCAACAACAATCTTTCAGGAGACAAATCGCCGCCAACAGCCAGAATCCCGTCTTCATCAGCTTCGGAAACAGGTGGAAAAAAAAGTGCTTTGCTTAGAAAATACAAAATATAAATTGTTAAATGGAAAAAGTCCCGACTCGAACACCATGACAGGCGATGCAAATACGGGACTTTTTTATCGAATTTGATTTTCTTAGAAAGGCAAATCGTCGTGTTCTTCTTCGTTGAAGCTTGGCGCTGGTTCGAAAGCCTGTGCGGCTGGCATTGGTGCCTGAGCAGCTGGCGCTTCAGATTGGATTTTCTCAATTCTCCAACCCTTGATGCTGTTAAAATATTTGGTTTCTCCTTGCGGATTTACCCATTCGCGACCACCCAAATTGATTGAAACTTTGACATTATCGCCTACTTTACAACTGTTCAATAAATCGGTTTTATCCTGTACGAATTCAATCATAATCGATTGTGGATATTGCTCATCAGTCGTAACGACCAATTCTCTTTTTTTAAAGCTGGCGCTTACCTGCTGCTCAGCATTAATGACTTTGATTTTTCCTGTAACTTCCATTTTCCTGTATTTATAATTTCACTTAAACTTCCTTTGCCAACAGCATTTTCCACGCAGAAACCACATCATTGTTGTCTAGATACTCTTTGGCCTTCTGATGTTTTTTCAGCACATCGTCGGCACTCAAAACTCCTTTAACGGCAAAATTCTGCTGTACAAATATATCAATTTCTTCGGGACTTGGCAAGGCTTCGACGTTGCCTAAAATTCCGAGATCGTTTCCGTTGAAAACCACACTTTTCTTTACAAAATCGGGAATTGCATCGACTCCGATTCCGAGTGTCGTGAGCGGCTTTGGTACTTCAAAAAGTCCGGCGTTTGCACGCGAATACCAGTTTCCACCCAAACGCGACACCAAATCAATTTTGTGCTGATCGATCAGGCCGTTTTCATCGAGTACTTTTTCACTGATGTGGATTTTGACCACTTCACAAATCACAAGATTTCCGGCGCCGCCATTTTCCCCGAGGCTAATGATTTCATTGACTTTACACTCAAATTGTACCGGCGATTCGGCTACACGATATGGTTTCACAAGATCTGATGCGACTGCGGTGAGTCCGGATTTCAGGAATTCGTTTACGCCTTCCCCATATTCTGTACTCGACAACGAAGCCTGTTGCACAATGTCGTAATTGACCACATTAATCACCACTTCCTTAGTTGCCTCGACATTCCGCAGCGTATGTTTGACCGAATTGTCACGCACGCGCCTGGCCGGGGAAAAAACCAAAATCGGCGGATTGGCGCTAAAGACATTAAAAAAACTGAACGGCGACAAATTTGGTTTCCCGTTGGCGTCGACCGTACTTGCAAATGCGATGGGACGCGGCGCCACGGCGCTTTGAAGGTAACCGTGAAGTTTGGCCGTGGTAAGGTCTTTTGGTTCAATGCTGATCATATCGTTTGCATGTTTTGACAAAAATAACAAATCAGGACAGCAATGCCGGATTTTGTTATAAACAATTATCAACTAATGAAGCGAATGACCTAGCCCGGATAGAAGCGGTATCCTTTTGCGGCCGCAGCATTTGAAATTAAAAGGAGGAAGTCCAGTGGACTTCAGGTATTTTGCTATAAGATTTGCGTGAGCGAAGGCCGTAAAAGATAAAGCGGATAGCCGGAACAGCTTCTAAAAAATCAATACAATCAAAACCCCTATATTTCGTTATATTTATACCTCAAAAATATTTGTATGCAATTTTCGGAAAGAACCAATACGACGCGCTGGATTTTGATCGCTGCTTCGTTTGTCATTATTACTTTAATTCTTTGGAACACTTATACTTTTTTTCAGATTTTCAAAAACGAGGAGCGCGTGAAGATGGAACATTGGGCCGAAGCGCAGAAAACGCTGATCAATGCCGGTGAAAATACCGAACTCGAGCTTCCGCTGAAAATCATTAGCCACAATACGACAATTCCGATCATTTTGACTGCCGAAAAAGACAGCATTATTAACATGTCGAATATTGATGAACGCATTGTGAACGATTCTGTGCAGAAAAAAGCGTTTTTACTCAAACTCAAACAAGAGAACGAACCGATCGTGATTGAGTATGTTTCGGGCAAATTCCAATATTTGTATTATGGCGATTCCTCACTTTTGAATAAACTGAAATATTATCCGATTGCGCTGGTGCTGATCATCGTTTTGTTTGGCGCATTGGTGTACAATTTTTACAAAAGCACTAAAATGGCGACGCAAAACAAGCTCTGGGCCGGAATGGCGAAGGAAACCGCGCACCAGATCGGAACACCGCTGTCGTCGCTGATTGGCTGGGTCGAAATTATGAAAGCCGATGATGTCGACGAAACGACCGTTACTGAAATCGAGAAAGACATTACGCGTTTGCAAACCATTACCGACCGTTTTTCAAAAATTGGTTCCGAACCCATACTGGAACAACAAGACCTCATCAAAGAAACCCAGGAATCGTATGATTATTTGCAGTCGCGTTTTTCGAAACAAGTCGAATTTACGTTCAAAGCGCCAAAGAAACCGATCCTGGTTCCGCTGAATGCCGCTTTACACAGTTGGACCATAGAAAACCTGGTCAAAAATGCGATTGATGCGATGAAAGGCAAAGGAAAATTGTCGGTGAAAATTGAAGAAGATTTGAAATTTGTACGAATTTTAGTCAGTGACAACGGAAAAGGAATTCCGAAAAACCAATTCAAAAGTGTGTTTGAGCCTGGATTTACAACCAAAAAACGCGGTTGGGGACTTGGCTTGTCTTTAACCAGAAGAATTGTTGAGGAATACCACAAAGGAAAAATCAAAGTACTGCAATCGGAAGTGGGAAAAGGAACAACAATACAGATCAGTTTTAAGAAAAACGTTTGATGCGTCTAAATATTGAAATAAAAAACCGGAAGTTTATGTCTTCCGGTTTTTTGTTATAAGTTGGCTTTGATCGCTTCGGCGAGCGCTTCAAATTCTGATTTTTCAAGTTTTACTTTGTCCTGAAAACGCATTTCGTCCATTTCGTTTAACGGAATCAGATGCACATGCGCATGCGGAACTTCAAGTCCAATGACTGCCATTCCAACCCTTTTACACGGAACGGTTTTTTCCAGTGCGATGGCGACTTTTCGGGAGAATTTCATCAGTTCGGCGTATTTATCTTCTTCAAGATCAAAAATTTTGTTTATTTCGGCTTTCGGAATACAAAGCGTATGGCCTTTTGCATTTGGATTGACATCCAGAAAAGCCAGGAAATCTTCGTTCTCCGTGATTTTGTATGCCGGGATTTCGCCGTTGATGATTTTGGTAAATATAGAAGCCATTTGATTTAGGATTTGAGATTTCGATTACAATCTTACATCTTAAGTTGAAACTTAATCGCGTGAGATTTCTAAAATTTCGAATTTAAGCGTTCCGTTTGGAACCGTGATTTCTGCGATTTCGCCAACCGATTTGCCCAACAATCCTTTTCCAATTGGAGAAGTTACCGATATTTTTCCGGTTTTTAAATCGGCTTCGCTTTCGGCAACCAAAGTGTATTTCATTTCCATGCCGTTTGACTGGTTTTTGATTTTCACATTCGATAAAACCAACGCTTTGGAAACGTCAAGTTGCGATTCGTCAATCAGGCGCGCGTTTGAGTGCACTTCTTCCATTTTGGCGATTTTCATTTCCAAAAGTCCCTGCGCTTCTTTTGCCGCGTCATATTCTGCATTTTCAGACAAATCTCCTTTGTCTCTTGCGTCTGCTATATCCTGCGATGCCTTTGGGCGCATCACGCTTTTTAAATAATCGAGTTCGTCACGTAATTTTTTCAATCCTTCTGCCGTGTAATAAGATACTGCGCTCATAATTTCTTGTTTGTTTTTATTGTCAGATTCATGTAGAATAACCAGTTTTTCAGGGTTTCGATCCATCTGTTAAAGCAGATCTGGCCGGCTATTACATCCTTTATATAAATAGAAAAAATCCCATCTCGACGGGATTCTTTGATACAAATATAGTGTTATATTTTTTTAGTCTATAATTAAATGTTAATCATATCGAATCCAAAGTTAAATAATTTAAATTTGTTTGCAACATAGTTGATTACTTTTTGAAATGAAAAAATACATTTTATACCTGTTGGTGATTCCGTTCTTTTTTTGCTGTTCCAAAGATGATAACAGACGCAATACCAACCCTTTTCTTCCCGATTATTCTTTCTCCGTCCAAATCGATTTGAACCTGCCGTTGTATAGCAATTTAAATTCTCCGATCAATCCGCAAATCGTGCATTTGGAAACTGGCGGAATAAAAGGACTGATTGTAATGAAAGTGTCCGACACCGATTATAAAGTCTGGGAAGCTGCTTGTCCGAACCAATACACCACACAGGATTGTTCGCTGATGACGCTCAATGGTGTGAATGCAAAATGTCCTTGCGATGATATCGAATACAGTTTATTTACCGGGGTTGGAAATGGCGGATCGTATGCTTTAAAAGCGTATCGCGTGGAAATTCAGGGCAAATTGCTTCGGGTGTACAACTAAAAAATCCTGACAGCAGCACCATCAGGATTTATAAATGTCTTTTTACTTTAGAACTTTAAGGTCAGTCCGGCCATAAAATTAATTCCGGCCTGCGGATAATATCCGGCGTAACCTGGATCAGAAAAATCTTCCGTTCCAAAATAACCGTTGCTTTCGTATTTGTAGTCAAAAATGTTGTTGACCAAAGCAGAAACGGTGATGGATCTGAAAACTGATTTCGTCTGAATCTCGTACGACGCATTGAAATCATTGACCGCATAAGATTTAAGTTTCGAAAATTCTGAATCCACATTTCCCATATACTGATCTCCAACGAATTTAGAGAGCAAAGCCAGTTGCAGTCCTTTAACTGGCAAAACGACGAACTGATTTGCGGCTACAACATTTGGTGAAAACGCGATATTGGTATTTCCAAGATTTTGCAAAGTGCCGTCTTTTTGGAAATAAAAATCATCATTTTTATTCTGGCTCAATGTCAGGTTTGGCTTCAGATAAAATTTGTCGGTAATTTTAACGCTGGCTTCGATCTCAAGTCCCAAACGATAACTGTCGCCAACATTCTCCCGAACCGGAGCGCCTACATCATTTAAAGCGCCCGTAAGCACGAGTTGGTCTTTGTATTTCATGTAATACCCATTCACATTCAAACGCACGCGCTGCGAATCATAACGCCAACCGAGTTCAAAATCATCGAGTTTTTCAGGTTTTGGCGTTCCGTTTTCATAGTCATCACGATTGGGTTCGCGATTGGCTTTGGCATACGAAAAATACAGGTTGTTGTTCGGGTTCAGACTGTAATTCAATCCGGCTTTCGGATTAAAGAATTTGAACGCATCATTTACAAAATCGGCCTGAACGCCGTCGGCTTTGTAACTCACGCGACGGTATTGCAGATCGCCGTAAAGACTGAGTTTTTCAGTCAATTGGTAATTTGCTTTCACGAAAATATTTCCGTCCACTTTTATGGCATCGTCGTCATAATATCGATCGCCGAGTTCGCTTTGGGAAGCAAATCTTGACCAGATCACTTTTCCGAAATGGCTGCCTTCATATTTGTTCCAGCCACCGCCAACAAGCACATCAAGTTTGTTTTTTTTATAATTTAATGAAAACGTGGTTCCGTAAAAATCGTTGTCGAGTAACTTCTGGCGTACGAGATCGGTATTGGTTTGACCCGCTACAGGTACCAGCCCGAAGTCTGCAAACTCGGCATCTTCTTGATAATTTTCATAATAACCATACCCTTTCGTATAATGAAAAGCGAGATTCGTACTCCAGCTATCCGAGATTTTTTGGTTCCAATGCAACTGGTAATGGTCTTGTTTGTAATTGTCGGTTTCATTGTCGTAAAAACGTGTATTGCCCAATTCATCGGTAAACATTCCGGCCGAGTTGAAAGTCCGGTCATTGATTAGTTTTTCAGGATCCGAAAGTCCGTTCCAGGATTGGTATGTTTTTTCAGTTCCGCCGAAAACCAAAGCTTTGATCAACGTATTTTTAGCTACGTAAGTTCCCTGCAAAAAATAGGATTTCAAATCAGAAGACGCGCGGTCAATGAATCCTTCCGAGGCAATGTTAGACAAACGCCCGGCGATTTCAAAATGATCATTCATGAGTCCGGTGCTGAATTTTACCGTATGTTTTCTTGTGTTGAAACTCCCGAAAGAATTCGAAATTTCGCCGGTGCTTTTTGCTGCATACGAATCGGTCAGCAAATTCAGGCTCGCGCCGAAAGCACCTGCACCGTTTGTCGAAGTCCCGACGCCACGTTGCAATTGCAAACTTTCTACCGACGACGCAAAATCGGGCATGTTGACCCAAAATGTGCCGTGGCTTTCAGAATCGTTGTACGGAATACCGTTGATCGTAACGTTGACACGCGTCGCATCGCTTCCGCGGACACGGATTCCGGTGTAACCCACGCCATTTCCGGCATCGGATGTGGTTACAACAGACGGCATAAAGTTCATCAGCATCGGAATGTCCTGGCCAAGGTTTCGCGGCGCAATTTCTTTTTTGCCGAGGTTGCTAAAACTCACGGGTGTTTTTGCCGTCGCACGAACAGCCGAAACCAGGACAGCGTCTAATTGGTTGACTTTGGTCGTATCGGCCGATTTTTCCTGTGCCTGGGCGCAAATTGCCGAAAGCATCATTAAACCGGAAAGACCGATTTGAAACGGTTTGTTTCCGGCTGCGTTTGCGTTAGCGATTGTCCCGAAGCTTCGGGAGAAAATCCTTTTTGGGATTTTCGCGGAGCCTGCGGAGCGTAAAACTTCAAAAAGATTGTAACGAAAAGCGCGACCCGAAGGGAAACGCCCAGAAAATAAATTTCGTGGCTTCGCCTTATCGTCGAGATTGTGGAAAAAAGTATTCATTCGTAAAAAATGTTACGAATAAAAGGGGCAATTATCCTTGTTAAAATTAAAATTGGTTATCCGTTTGGACTTGCGTTTTTGTGAAATTGGCCAGCGCGCGTTCTCGCTATTTCACTAAAATATCCACTGGACATTTTCTTAAACGTTCGTCCGTTCCTTGGCAGCATTACCTGCCCAGGTTCGTTGGGTATAATCTCAGCCCTTGGTAGAGCACCCCTTTGAGACGATGCAAATGTAGGTCTTCAATTGATAATGGACAATGGATAATGGATAATTTTTGTGGAAATTTATTCGAAATCAGGTTTTCGGCGGAATTGCTTAGTCTGGGAAAGGCTTTTTTTGTCTTTTAGTCTTTTTTTGATGACAGATTTCGGGACTTTTGTGGCTTTTCTGATTTTTGGGACGATCAACGCTTTGGTGATGATATCCAGAAATCTTTTGGTGACGATTTCTTTATTTTTGAGCTGGCTGCGGTCTTCGTCGCAATTCAGGATCAGGATATTTTCTGAAGTCAATCGGGATTGCAATTTCTCCGACAGCAAAAGTTTTTCTTCGTCTGAAACCGATTTGGATTTGTCGAGATCGAAACTCAGCACCACTTTTGACGACACTTTATTGACGTTTTGGCCGCCAGCACCGCTGCTCCTTACGGCTTTAAAATTTAATTCGGTGATGATTTTTTCAGAGTCCATTATTGTGGCTGGTGCGCAGGTTTTAACAAATCGTTGACGGTTTTCACCGGATTGAACGTAATGAGCGGGACTTCAACAAAAACCGTGATCCATTTGGCCATCGCTCCGTTCCAAAGTCCGGGCAATTCGTATGCTTTGAGCGCTGCGCCATTTTTGTTTTTACTGACGATAAATCCGCTGCTGTGGTCGATAAACTGGTGCAGTTCAAACTTATTTCCCTCAAAGTCTCGGATTGCGCAGATGAGATCGACCGGATTAAAATGGGTTGAACTTGCCAGAATTTCTGCCTGTAATGCATTTTGCAGATCAATTTGTGAAGTTTCCACAATCTGCAACGACACATTTCCTTTGACATCGCGCACCCAGAAAGGACCGCCGCCTGGTTCGCCTTCGTTTTTCACCATTCCGCAAACGCGCATGGGACGATTTAATATTTGTTGGATGTAATTTATTTTATTTTCAAGCGTGTATTTTTCGAAATCTTCAATCACGGAGATGTTCAATTTTTTCTGAGCGAAATCAATAATTTCGGAAATGTCTGCATCTGCAACCTGATTGTTTCTGACACGTTTCAGATATCCGAAAACCTGTTTTTGCAAATCGATCAAAACGCCGGCAAGTGCTTTTTTGTATAGCGAAATGCTTTCGATGTGATTCTGGATGACGTTGTCGATATTTTTGATAAATACGATATCGGCATCGAGATTGCTCAGGTTTTCGATCAGTGCGCCGTGTCCGGCCGGACGAAAAACCAGCGACCCATTTTCATTTCGGAACGGGTTGTTGCTTGAATCGACAGCAATCGTATCGGTCGCGCGGTTTTGATATGTAAAATTAATATTGATTGCGGACTTCGATTTTTTCTCCACTTTGCTTTTCACCTTTTGGATGATGTCTTCAAATTCCTGTTGGTGCGTTTCCGAAATCGTAAAATGCAAATTAGAGGAACCGTTTGAACTTGAATAAAACGCGCTTTCATTCAAATGTTCCTCAATGGGTGTGGCAATGTGCGTGGAATATTTGTGAAATGGCAGCATTCCTTTGGCTTTGTTGCAAAAATCAAAATAGTCAGGAGAAAGCATGAATTTGATAAACTCATAATTTTTTGCGTCACTTTCCCAACTTTCGAAATCTGGATATTTTGCAACGAGCTGGTTTTCGACATCTTCAAAAAACGGAAATTTCTCAAGCCCGGCAAGGAAAATCGACAACTGAACGGCATTTTTCTTGTTTACATATGCGTTGATCGATTCGTTCTCGGGATCGAATTCGTTGACAAACTCATTCAGAAATTTAAACATCCTGCTTGCTGCACCGGAAGCCGGAACAAACTTTTTGAGTTTTAATTTGTCTTTGTGGTCGTCAAAATATTTTGCGTTTGTGATAAAGTCTTCCGGCGTCAATTTTAGAATGCCGTCCTCTTTACGCGCAGCGCGTTCCAAAATGGCTTTGGTTGTACCCGATTTAAAAATGGCCAAATGTTTTTTGATCACATCAGGACTGATTTTATGCTCATATATCTGAACGAAATCATACGATGACAATCCCATTTCTTTACATTTAACCAGATTTTCGGTGATCGAAATGGCTTGTTCCAGCCTGGATTCCATATTTCCGGAAAGTGTCACAAACGGTTTGTTGTTGTCGATCAGTGCTTTTTTGAATATTTCAAAGATGGCTTTGCGGTCATCCGGACGGTCGCGCAAATCGTCTTTTTCCCATGGAACGTCAATGTCTGTCAGGAAAAACAAATCGTATTTGTGTTTGCGTGCGGCCTTTTCCAACACCGGATCGCAAAAATTATAATAAATCTCAGAATATACTTTGGTGACCATTAAACAAGTATCACTAAACAGGAACTTGTTGGCGACAGTCAAAACCTCATTTTCAAGTTTGGTTTGTCCAACGGCGATCGGCATCAAATCTTCCGGCTCACAAATAATTCCGGCATCGTTGAATTTTTCCTGCAAATAATCACGTGCGAATTCAGGCGCCCAAACCGTTTCAAAATGGTCAGCGAGTTGTTTTGCCAAAGTTGTTTTACCGGTACTTTCTGGCCCAAAAAGGGCGATTTTTATGATGTCTGCGGATTGCTGTTTAAGATTTTCCTCCATTCTATATACGCTAAAATAGCCAAGATTGTAAAAACTACATATTCGAGCGACAAGATTCCCAAACCTCTGTAAGCATATATTGGCACGGCGATCAAATCACCGATTATCCACAGCGTCCAGTTTTCGATTTTCTTTAAAGCCATGTACCACATTGCCGTAAAAAATATTCCTGAGGTAAAAATGTCTAAATAGTTTTCTGTTTTAATTTCGTAACCAAATGTTCTATAAATGGCGAAAATTACAATAATTGTGAGAAGAAACATGCCGATTCCTGTTAATTTTTCAATATTGTTCGTTCTCGAAATCGTAATGATATTGGTTCCGTTGCTTTTCCGTGCCCAATTGTACCAACCGTAAATACTCATCACCGAATAGTAAAAGTTAACCACCATATCGCCATAATATCCTGCGCGATACAGCAGATAAACGGTAATCGTTGTGGCAATCAGGCCGGTTGGATACACCCAGATGTTTTCTTTTTTTGCAAGATACACGCTCGCAATCCCGAAAACGAAAGTCACTGCTTCGAGGAAAATCACAAACCATGGCGTAGTCTTGTACGATTCAATGAAAAAATCGATCATAATGTGCGGTCGCCTTTGATAAATTTGAGCGTAAACACACACATGTCTTCATCCAGAAAACTTTCTTTCATAGTGGTTTTCAGGAAATCCATAACGGCATCGTAATCGCCGTAAATCTGTGTTGTTAACGGATTTTCCAAAATGTGGAATGGGGAATTTCTGAGTTTTTCGATGAATTCGAGTATGGGTTTCTCGTAATTCTGATTCATCGGATACATGCTGATGTCAACGGATATTTTCATTCTTCTGGTTCAAATTCAAGGTTTTGGAAAATTTTATCAAAAAAATCGGGATCATTTTCAAATGCGGTCCCGATCACTACAAGATCGGCTCCCGAATGGTAGGCATCATCAATGCCACGGCTGGTTTTAATGCCTCCGCCAACAATTAACGGAATTCCTATATTTTGCGAAATCCTTTTGATGATTTCAACAGAAACGGCGTTTTCTGCGCCACTTCCAGCCTCAAGGTACACCAATTGCTGTCCCATTAATTCGCCAGCCAGCGCGGTATGCAGAATTTCCTGCAGATCCGACAAAGGCTTGGTTTGGCTGACTTTTTCGACTGCAGTTGTTGTTCCGCTTTCGATTAAAATATAACCTGTAGGAATAATTTCAAGTTCCGACTTTTTCAAAATTGGCGCCGCTTTCACCTGATGTCCGATTAAATAATCCGGGTTTCGGCCCGAGATCAGGGAAAGGAAGAGAATGCCGTCTGCAAGTGTCGAAATCTGCGAAGGATTTCCCGGAAAAAGTACCATTGGCAAACTGCAATTTTTTTTCAGCTCTGAAATGATATGATCCAGATCGGTGCTCAAAACGTGGCTTCCGCCAATAAAAACGTGCGTTGCCGGAGAAAAATTGATTTTGTTCGCGAGTGCATCGAGGTTGTTTCTGTCGATTTTATCGGGATCGAGCAGAATGGCGAGCAGTTTTCTGTTTGCCTGTTTGGCTTTTAGGATGTCGGCGTAAATTTGTTTCATTGGAAGGTTTGCGTGGTCACAAATATAAGGCAAAGAATTTTGAACAGTTGCGTTGGCGTTATTTTTCCATGACGTAAACCAATGTAAAGTTTTCGAATTCCTCAAAAAACACGGAGAATTCGCTTTTTATATTTTCGAAATCGAGTATAGCAATCGCCCGGTTTTCTCTAATTTCAAAAGGTTTTACAAAAATATGGTCTTTAAAACTGATGCCTTGTTCGTTGCGGATTTTGAAAATGGCTTCTTTTATACCCCAAATTACAGTCAGCTTGCTAATGTAATCAGGTGTATTGGTTTTATCGAGATACGACAACTCGTAATCACAGAACTTATCGGCAATGACCAGGATTTTCTCCCGCTGTTTTTCAATGTCGATGCCAATGTTCTGGTCGCTGAAAATGACCGCTGAAAATTCATACGAATGTGTAATCGAAAGGTGTCGTCCGTCTTTGAGATGTGGTTTTCCGAATGCGTCATAGTACAAATCAAAATCGGTGTAGCCGTTGTGTTGCAAAATTTTGCGAACACTCAGAAAACCGCGGCGGTGCAATTCAGATTTCATACCGCTGAGGCGAATTTCGTTGCGCTCGTTAAGTTTCACTTCACTCCGCAATTGCTCATACGATTCGTCGATTTTCCAAACGTAGATCTGCGTTTCGGGACTGAAATTGATGATTTTATATAATGGCATCCTGCTTGCGGGTTTTCTAGCCCCGATAAAAGTGGAAATCCTTTTTTAGAAAATGCAGCGACAGCGGAGGTTTCTTAAAAAGATTGCAACGGATAGCGGGAAATAGCTTCTAAAAAATTAAAAAATATTTATTGAATTGTGTTTCAAAAAGTTATCGGTCTAAACAACTTATAAATTTCGGCAAATCTATTTTAAATAAAAAGGAATTGCGTAAATTTGCGCAAAATTTTAAGCTAATACAAATATATCATAATGAGTACAACGACAATGCCTTTTGTGGCGTACAAAGTAAAAGACATTTCCCTTGCTGCCTGGGGAAGAAAAGAAATTGAGCTTGCTGAAGCTGAAATGCCAGGATTGATGGCACTTCGCGCAGAATATAAAGACGAGCAGCCGTTGAAAGGTGCGCGCATCGCTGGTTGTTTGCACATGACGATCCAGACTGCGGTTTTGATCGAGACTTTAATCGCTTTGGGCGCTGAAGTGACGTGGTCGTCTTGCAACATTTTCTCGACTCAGGATCAGGCTGCTGCTGCGATTGCTGCTGCGGGAATCCAGGTTTATGCGTGGAAAGGTTTAGATGAGGAATCATTTGACTGGTGTATCGAGCAAACCTTATTCTTTGGTGAAGACAGACAACCGTTGAACATGATCCTTGATGATGGTGGCGATTTGACGAATATGGTTTTTGACCGTTACCCGGAATTGGTTGACGGAATCCGCGGATTGTCTGAAGAAACGACTACCGGCGTTCACCGTTTGTACGAAAGAATGAAAAACGGAACTTTGGTGATGCCTGCGATCAATGTAAACGATTCGGTGACCAAGTCTAAATTCGACAACAAATACGGTTGTAAAGAATCTGCTGTTGATGCGGTTCGTCGTGCAACAGATTTGATGTTGGCCGGAAAAAGAGTGATCGTTTGTGGATATGGCGACGTTGGAAAAGGAACTGCGGCTTCTTTCCGTGGCGCTGGTTCGATTGTAACCGTTACTGAAATTGACCCGATTTGTGCGCTTCAGGCAGCAATGGACGGTTATGAAGTAAAAAAACTCGATACTGTAATCGCTAATGCGGATATTATCATCACTACGACTGGAAATAAAGACATCGTTTTGGGATCTCATTTCGAAAAAATGAAAGACAAGACTGTTGTTTGCAACATCGGACACTTTGATAATGAAATCGACATGGCTTGGTTGAACTCAAACCACGGCGCTTCAAAAATCGAGATCAAACCACAGGTTGACAAATATACCATTGCTGGAAAAGACATTATCATTTTGGCTGAAGGCCGATTGGTAAATCTTGGTTGCGCAACCGGACATCCAAGTTTTGTAATGAGCAACTCGTTTACAAACCAAACTTTGGCACAAATCGAATTGTGGAAAAACAGCGCGAATTATGACAATGAAGTGTATATGTTGCCAAAACATTTGGATGAAAAAGTAGCTTCTTTGCACCTGGCAAAATTGGGTGTTGAACTGGAAACTTTGAGAGACGATCAGGCTGCTTACATCGGCGTTGACGTTCAGGGTCCGTTTAAACCGGAATATTACAGATACTAATCAATTTTTGATTTACGAAAATTGATTTCGAATTGAAATTGAAACCCTTGCCTTCTGAAACTTCGGAACAGCGAGGGTTTTTTATTTGATTTTTTCCTATATTTATAGTTCAAAAAATCAATCTTATGCAATCAACAACCAAAAATTTAGCTGCTGCAACGCTGCTTTCAGGAATATTGGCACTTACATCGTGCAAAAAGGAAACGGTAGAAACGGTAAATACCGATGTCAATGGCGACACGACAACCGTAACAACAACTACAACGACTGCTGAAGGCGTAAATGTAGATACCGAAAAAGCTGAAGCCAATTTAAAACAGGCACGCGAAAACCTTAAAGATGCCATTGCAAAAGGCGACAAAAAGGCGCAGGAAGCCGCACAAAAAACCGCAGATGAAGCGGAAACAGCTTGGGCCAATTTAAAAGCTGGTGTAAAAGAAGGCGCCGACAAAACCAAAGCGTCACTTGAAGAAGCGAGAGAAAATTCTTCCGAAAAGTGGAAAGAAACCAAGGAAAACACCAAAGAAAAATACAATGAGGCTTTAGAAAAAGCGAAAGCCAAATAATTGCTAAAAGCCGTTTCAATTGAAGCGGTTTTTTATTTTATATTTACGTTGTCCAACTACAAAAACCAACATACTTTGAAAAAAATTACCCTATTGGCATTGCTATTGGCTTCCATGCCGGCCTTTTCACAAATTGTAAATACTGCGCCCTACATTTTAACCATTCCCGAATTGAAAGAATGGACAGAAAACGGCCCAACCGCTTCCGCAGATTTAATAGCCACGATTCCGCTTGCGCCAAGGTTTTCCAATCCGCAAACGCAATTCAATCCCGCATTGACAAACGACATGCAGATTGCGTATCTGCCCGACGGAATGAACAATTTCGGAAATTATTTTGGTGAACAAAACCAGTTCAATTTGTACAATTTTACGCATTGGGCTTACATCGACAAATTTGTTTGGTTCGGCGGAACGTCTACACAAACCATCCAGATTCCGTCATCGCCATGGGCCAATGCCGCGCACAAAAACGGCGTAAAGATTTTTGGTGATGTGTTCTTTTCGCCAACAGCTTTCGGCGGATCGACTGCTACTTTGCAAAGTTTTCTCGAAAAAGATGCAAACGGAAACTTTATTGTGCTTCCGAAAATGATCGCGATCATGCAATATTACAAATTCGACGGCTGGTTTATCAATCAGGAAACCGCGACAACTCCGGCTGTAGCCGTATTGATGCAGGAATTTGTGAAAAAACTTACCGCCGAAGCCGAAGCGCTCGGAAAAGAAATTATGTGGTATGATGCCATGATTCTAAACGGAAACGTCGGCTGGCAAAACAGGCTCAACGCCAACAACAGCCCATTTTTACAGAACGATGCTGACGGAAATGCGGAAAACGGTTTTGAGGAACGCGTCAGCAGCAGCATGTTTATCAATTTCTTCTGGAGTTCGGCAAGTTATCCGAATGCTTCGCGAACACGCGCCACTGCGATTGGTCGCTCTTCATTTGATGTTTTCACCGGAATGGACATTTGGCCCGGGCGAAACCAAGGAAATTTTGCGACAACCGGAAATACATACATGGCGCGTTTGCACGAAAACACCACCAATCCAATTACTTCACTTGGTTTGTTTGCACCCAATTGCGTATACAACAGTTCAGTTTTTACCAATTTCAACAATGATCCGACAGATGTAGATTCTTTTTATGATGCTGAAAACCATTTGTTTGCCGGTGCCGATTTGAATCCTGGAATTGTTGACGCGACCGGCTTTAAAGGGCTTTCGGCGTGGGTTCCAGAAACCACAGTCGTTACTGGCAGTTTTAGTACTAATTTTAATACGGGACATGGGACAAAAAAATTTCATGCCGGTGCCGTCGAAAGTTCAGAGCCGTGGCATGACATGAATAAGCAGGATATTTTACCAACCTGGCAATGGGCATTTTCCCAAAGCGGAATCCTCTCAGCAAAATGGGATTTCGATAAGGCCTTCAGCGGCGGAAGTTCACTTAAAATTTCAGGGAATTTGCCAGCTAATAATCCCATCGATTTGATGCTTTACAAAACGAAAATCAATTTGCCAGATGAAAGTACAAATCCAGGAACCATGTTGGGATACATTACCGAAAACATGTCAAATCCCGGGGTAAAAATGCTTGTCGTTTATGCAGATGAGCCAAATCAAAAGCATGAAATTTCTTTATCAGAACCGGTTTGGATGGATATCTTCAACGAATGGGGATTTGCCTCCGGTTCATTAGCCGGAAATCAGAGCCGTGAGATTGCTGAAATCGGATTGCGCTTTGTTTCAGATACCGCTATTCCAAACTATGAGATCAACTTCGGCGAACTTGATATTACCGATGTTGTTTTATTGCAAACTGCGACTGCAGCAAATAAAACTACTGCCGTGACAGTCATTTATCCACAACATGGCAATGTATCATTTGTTATGAATTGGCCCAATAATTCGACAGTAAATTATAAAATTTGTGACTTACAGGGCAAAACTGCTCATTCCGGAAATATTGATAATGCGAAAAACACAACATTTTCATTACCTGTTCAAAACTTAAGTAAAGGAACGTATGTTGTGACTTTTTCAGATAAAAATAATATTACAGAAACCAAAAAAATCATCGTTAAATAATTTACGGTTTTAGGTGTACGATTTACGTGACAGCATTCGTAAATCGTACGACTGAAATCAAACTTAAAACCTTTCGCTTATTTAGACTGAATTGGTATTTGCCTGTAAACACCCGATTTTACGCCGGCAGCGCGATTTTTTAGTACCTTTATATCAGAATCACAAAAAATAAAGCCATGATATCGAAAATCGTTGAATCAGCATTAAATAAACAGGTTACTATCGAAGCAGAGTCTTCACAAATATATCTCGCCATGGCTTGTTGGGCCGAAAACAAAGGACTCGAAGGCGTAGCACAATTCATGTACAAACAATCTGACGAAGAGCGCATGCACATGCTTAAAATCGTCAAATTTATTAACGAGCGCGGCGGAAATGCATACATTTCAGAACTCAAAGCGCCGAATATTTCGTTCAACAACTTCAAGGAAATGTTCCAGGAATTGCACGACCACGAAATTTTTGTTTCGGAATCGATCAATGATTTGGTACACATTACGCTTCAGGAGAAAGATTACGCAACGCACAATTTCCTGCAATGGTACGTTACCGAACAAATCGAAGAAGAAGCGCAGGCAAGAGCGATTTTGGACAAGATCAACCTCATCGGAGACGACAAAGGCGGATTGTATTTGTTCGACCGCGACATCCAGCAATTGACTGTTTACAATGTCGTTGCTCCGGGAAATCCTGCGAATAAAAATTAATATACGTCCCGAAATTTCGGGATTAGATGTACGATTTACGAACATTGATCGCGTAAATCATACATCTAAAATCGTAAATAAAAAAAGCCACTCTTTTCAGAATGGCTTTTTTAATATCAATTAAGTTTCAATTATGCTTCAAAAGCAACGATAGAAACGTATGATTTGTTGTCTTTTTTCTTTTGGAACTGAACAACTCCATCTACTCTTGCGTGTAGGGTGTGATCTTTACTGATGTAAACATTTTCACCTGGATTGTGTTTAGAACCTCTTTGTCTTACGATGATGTTCCCCGCAATAGCAGCTTGTCCACCAAAAATCTTAACACCTAAACGTTTCGATTCTGATTCTCTACCATTCTTGGAACTACCGACACCTTTCTTGTGAGCCATGACGTATAAGTTTTAAATGTTAATTATTCTGCAGTTGATTCTTCTGTTGTCTCAGTTTTCTTTGCTGCCGCTTTTTTCTTTGGCGCAGCGGCTCCAGGCAAAGTAATTCCTGAAATCTGAATCTGAGTAAGAGATTGTCTGTGACCGTTTCTCTTTTTGTAACCTTTTCTTCTTTTCTTTTTGAAAACGATTACTTTGTCTCCTTTTAAGTGTTGTAACACTTTGGCTTCTACTGAAGCACCTTCTACAGCTGGGGCGCCTAAAGTGATTGTCCCGTTATCGTCCAACAAAAGAACTTTTGCAAATGAAATTGCATCGCCTTCTTTGTCAGCCAAACGGTGAACATAAACCTTTAAGTCTTTGCTTACTTTAAATTGTTGCCCTGCTATCTCTACGATTGCGTACATAACAATGATGTTTAGTTAATTTTTAAGGTTGCAAATATACAACTAAATCCCATTCATGCAACTTGTTGGATAAAAAAATAAGTGAAAAGGCAAAAGGCATCAGGACAAAGTGTTTTTCGGACGTTTCAATTTTATATTTTTGGGCGTGCCGGCGCTTGAACTTTATACTTCCAAACCAACTTTTATCATGCGCCGTCGGGCTTTCGGCCGCACGCGGTGCCTGCCTCTATCCCTCACGCGTGCCATCAAGTCCATCCTGCCAAATTTAGCTCTTCTTCCTTTTCACTCCTGCCTTGTCCCTTTTGCCTTCTGCCCTGTACCTTCTACCTATACCTTCCACCTCTTCACCTTTCCTTTTTCTCTTTCAACTAAAAACCATACATTTGATGTAACTTAATTTCCGGAATTCATACCAACCGGAATTGCCACTCCTTTTTACTAACCTATGAAAAAAACAATCATGGCTGTAAGCGCTTCGCTTTTGCTTGGAGGAACCGTTTCGGCCCAAAAAGTGGTTTTTGAAGAATACGATCTCGACAATGGATTGCATGTTATTTTGCACCAGGATTCTTCGGCACCGGTCGTCATCACGTCGGTCATGTATCATGTCGGATCAAAAGACGAAAGTTCGGACCGCACAGGATTTGCCCATTTTTTCGAACATTTGTTATTCGAAGGCACCGAAAACATCAAACGCGGCGAATGGTTTAAAATCGTTTCCAGCAACGGCGGAACCAACAACGCCAATACTTCCGACGACCGCACCTATTATTACGAGGTTTTCCCGTCAAACAATCTCGAACTCGCTTTGTGGATGGAATCTGAACGGATGCGCCATCCGGTGATCAACCAAATTGGTGTCGATACCCAAAATGAAGTGGTCAAAGAAGAAAAGCGGCTCATATACGACAACCAGCCTTACGGGAATTTCCTCAGTGAAGTCAAAAAAAGATTGTTTGCCAAACATCCGTACCAATGGACCGTTATTGGCTCCATGGAACATCTCGACAAAGCGACTTTACAGGAATTTCAGGCATTCAATAAAAAATATTACGTCCCAAACAATGCGGTGTTAGTCGTTGCCGGAGATTTCGACGCAGCCCAGGCCAGACAATGGATCCCAAAATATTTCGGCCCGATCAAAAAAGGCGCACCATTAAAAAAAGAAACTTTCACCGAAGAACCCATCACAACAACCATCCACGCGGAATATGAAGATCCAAACATTCAGATTCCGGCCATCGTGGCGGCTTACAGAACGCCTTCGATGAAAACCCGTGACGCGCGTATACTCGAACTGATTTCGACCATTTTGAGCGACGGAAAAAGTTCGCGTTTGTATAAAAAAATCGTCGACGACAAAAAAATGGCGTTGCAAATTGGCGCATTCAACGTCAACCAGGAAGATTATGGTTCGTATGTGATTTTCGGATTGCCATTGGGCGACCATTCGCCAAACAGCATTCTGAAAGAAATTGACGAAGAAATCCTCAAATTACAAACCGAACTGATTTCTGAAAAAGATTTCGAAAAACTCAAAAATAAAATCGAAAGCCAGTTTGTCAGCAACAACGCGACGGTGGAAGGCATTGCGGAAAATCTCGCTTCCTACTATTTATTGTATGGCGATGTCAATCTGATCAATACCGAAATTGACATGTACAATTCGATCACGCGCGAGGAAATTCGCGACGCGGCAAAAAAATATTTAAACCCAAACCAACGGCTGATCCTGGATTATATCCCGTCAAAAGGCAAAACTGAAAACTAACCGACAAATGACAAAGTCAATATTCATTTTATTCAGCTTGTCAATCTCCTTAATTATGCAGGCACAAAAAATCACTCAGCCAAAACCCGGGCCAGCACCGGAAATAAAGATCAAAAAACCAGAAACCTTCAGGCTTGCCAACGGACTCAAAGTTCTGATTGTCGAAAATCACAAGCTGCCACAGGTTTCTTTCAATTTAACGATTGACAATTCGCCTTACGCGGAAGGAAACAAGAAAGGCGTAAAAAGCCTCACCGGACGTTTGCTCGGAAAAGGAAGCGCCAACATTCACAAAGCTGTTTTTTTCGAAGAAATAGATTTCCTTGGCGCGAGGATCAATTTCTATTCCGATGGTGCGACAGGGAATTCCCTTTCCAAATATTCAGCACGCATATTAGAATTGCTGGCCGAAGGTTCGCTGCATCCGAATTTTTCGCAGGAAGAACTCGACAAGGAAAAAGCCAAACTCATTGAAAGCATCCGTGCCGACGAAAAAAATGTACCAACAACCGCGCGTCGCGTCGAAAACGTCCTGGCATTTGGCAAAAACCATCCTTTTGGCGAATACATTTCTGAGCAATCGGTACAAAATATTTCATTGGACGATATCAAGTCGAATTACGACACCTATTTCGTTCCCGAAAATGCCTATCTCGTAATCATTGGCGATGTAAATGTTTCGGAAACAAAAGCAAAAGTCGAGGAATTGTTCGGTTCGTGGACCAAAGCTTCGGCGCCGGATCTTTCTTATTCCGATCCAAAAAATGTGCAATACCAGCAGATTAATTTTGTAGACATGCCCAATGCGGTCCAATCGGAAATTGCAGTGGTCAACACGGTCAACCTGAAAATGGGCGATCCCGATTTTTTTCCGTCGATCATTGCCAACCAAATCCTTGGCGGCGATTTCAACAGCTATTTAAACATGAACCTGCGCGAAGCGAAAGCTTGGACCTACAGTGCCTATTCGAATATGGGTTATGGAAAATTTGTAGATAAATTTATCGCGACATCATCAGTGCGAAATGCCGTGACCGACAGCGCCGTAGTTGAATTTGTCAGGGAAATCAAACGCATCCGGTCAGAAAAAGTAACTGAGGAAAGTTTGAAAAACATCAAAGCGGGTTACATCGGACGGTTTGTGATGAATATTGAAAAACCGCAAACAATCGCGCGTTACGCACTCAACATCGAAACTGAAAATCTTCCGGCAGATTTTTATGAGAATTTCATCAAAAACCTGAATGCGGTTACTCCCGAAGACGTGTTGCGCGTCGCCAATAAATATTTCCTTGTAGACAATACGCGGATTATCATTACCGGAAAAGCAGCTGAAGTAGTACCGAAACTAGAGCAACTCCACATTCCGATTTTCTTTTTTGACCGTTTCGGAAATCCGACAACCAAACCAGAAATCAAAAAAACATAAGCAAAGCCGTCCTAACCGACGGTTTTTATTTTTTCCCGGAAATATAAACGCCGCCAAGAATTACTGCAGCTCCGAGAAATTGGAATGGCGTGAGCATTTCGTTGTCGAGCAATCCCCAGAAAAACGCTACAATCGGAATCAGATAGGTTACTGAAGTGGCAAATACGGGTGATGAAATCTGGATTAATTTGAAAAAAATCAGGTTCGCAATCCCGGTTCCTGCAATCCCTAAAATCATAATAAAGAATACCGAATGCTGCACTTTTGCAACAGAAACCACATCTAGAAAACCAGAAGCGTATAAAATTATCAATGAAGGACCCAGAAGTGCTGTAAAATTTCCAGTCGAAATGGCCAAAGGCGTAAGATCGGATAAATATTTTTTGATCAGGTTGACATTGGTTCCGTAGCAAACGGTCGCAATATAAACCAGGAAAACATAGGTGTAATCTGTTCCTGCGGCGCTTTCAGTTCCTGTAAAGACGAGCAACAGGCTTCCGGCCAAACCGACAATTACGCCAATAATCTGGCTTCGCTTAAAATTGAGCCCAAACAATAATCCGCCAAGAACCAGCGTGTTTAACGGCGTGAGTGAATTGAGCATGGCGCTGATCGAACTTCCGATGCGCGTTTCGGCAATGGCAAATAAAAAGACGGGAAAAAATGTACCGAGTATTGCTGTGAGTAAAATGTATTTGTATTTCGTCTGTGGAATTTGTGGCAATGTTCTGAATCCGATCGCCAACAGGAAAACCGCCGCAAAAATCATCCGCAAAGATCCAAGTTGCAACGGATTGAGTCCGACCAAACCAAGTTTTATCAAAATAAAAGAACTTCCCCAAATCAGAGAAAGTACAATCAGTAAAATCCATTTTATTTGTCTGGCAGCCATGGTTTAATTTTTAACACCAAAATTGTAATAATTTTATGAATATTCGGAATATATTTTTGCATTTTTGTAAGCTGTTTATATACAGATTATTCTCACTCAAACATTAAACATCCATATTATGAATTTTACCAAATCATTATTTGCGGTTGCGTTTTCAGCAGTATTGTTCGCTAGTTGCAAACAGACCGACAGCGCTCCAAAAACGGAAGCGGGAGCAAATGCAGTAGCATCGACTGAAAAAACTGCGCCTGTAAAACCCGAAACTGCTAGTTTCAGCATTGAAGGAATGAGTTGCGCGATTGGCTGTGCCAAAACCATTGAAAAAGAATTATCCGAAATGGAAGGCGTTCAAAAGGCGTCTGTTGATTTTGATTCCAAAAAAGCCGTAATCGAATTTGACGCGACCAAACAATCGCCTGAAAATTTCGTGAAAGTCGTGGAAGCTACCGCTGACGGAAAAACATACAAAGTTTCAAATGTGACTTCATCTGGTGACCACGCAATGCTTTTCGATCAGGAAGAAGTGAAAAAAGTGGATAAAAAAACCAAGTCTGACAAGACTGCAGCAACGGCCAAAACGGAGAAAAAATCTTGTTGTTCGGCTAAGAAACATTGCTCAGCAGATAAAGAGAAAGCTTAATTTAGTCGAAAGTTCAAAGTTGAAAGACTGAAAGCTTGAATCGACTTCATAAAAAACCAGGAAACGGATTATTTCGTTCCTGGTTTTTTGCTTTAACCGAAATGCTGTTCCTTTCGATTTTCAGACATTCGACTTATTTCTTCCACTTCAAAGTTTCCATTAGTGCGCGCATGTCATTTTTAATGTAACTCGCGGCTGGCATAACCGAATCAAAATTGGGTTTGGCGTAAAAATAAACCGAACAATCTATAAAATGTTTGGTGCTGTCGGTCACATAAAATTGTGCATTTGTTGCGGCGTTACCGTTCACCTGATAAAACATCCCATACACTTTATGATCTTTATTGATGAAAGGCTGCTCGAGAATATCGTCGGCTTTGATCACGTGTTCGTAAGTCAGTTTCTGGGCATCGCGCAACAAAATATTGATGTTGTTGTTTACCGGTTTGTAACTGATATAAATTGTCGCCTTCATCTTTGGATAATTGATCTCAAAACTGCAATCTGATTTCCCTTTGATCACCGCTTCGGCATTCATGTCGAAACCAAATGGGCAATTGTTTTCAAAATGTACATATTCTGCTTCCGGATAATCGAGGCGCAAATGGCTCGACGGTTTTGGAAGGACTTCTTTCTTACATCCGAAAACGCAAAAAAGCACCAAAGAAAGCAGGGAAACGGGGAATATTTTTTTAAACATGGTTATTCAATGGTTACTTTTATTTGCTTGACGCGTTTTTTATCGACGGTTTCTATTACGAAACGGTATTTGTCAAAATTTATTTTTTGCCCTTTCTTTGGAAAATTCCCAAGCAGTTCGAGAATAAATCCTGCGAGTGTTTCAGCTTCGCCTTTTCGGTCTTCAAAAAGCGTTTCGTCGCAATCGGTAATTCGGTAAAAATCCTTCATATTGATTTTGCCTTCAAACAGGAATGTCTTGTCGTCGATTTGCGAAAAGTTGATGTTTTCATCGTCAAATTCGTCACTGATGTCGCCAACGATTTCTTCAATGATGTCTTCCAACGAAACCAATCCCGACGTTCCGCCATATTCATCAACTACAATCGCCAAATGGCTTTTCATCGATTGAAAATCTTTCAAAAGGTTGTCGAGTTTTTTATTTTCCGGAACAAAGAACGGTTCGCGGACCAATGTTTTCCAGTCAAATTCGTTTTTTCCGATATGCGGAATCAGATCTTTGACAAACAAAACGCCTTCAATCTGGTCTATGTTGTCGCGATACACCGGAATTCTTGAAAATCCTTTATCGGTGATTTTTTGCAATACTTCGGGGAAATTTTCATCGATTTCGAGCGCAAAAATATCAATCCGCGGACTCATTACTTGTTTCGTATCGGTGTTCCCGAAAGATACAATTCCTTCGAGAATCTTCTGTTCGTCCTGCGAAGTTCCTTCCGAAGAAGTCAGTTCCAAAGCCTGAGACAATTGGTCGACCGAAAAATTTGATTTTTGTTTGCCGAGTTTTGTATTCAGGAAAAGTGTCAGTTCGCGCATCGGAATGCTGATCGGCGAAAGCAATTTATCCAGCAACGATAAAGGACGAGCGAAAAAACACGCAAATTTGATATTGTTCCTGCTGGCGTAAATTTTTGGCAAAACCTCTCCGAACAACAAAATGAAAAAAGTCACGATTGCAACTTCTGCTACAAATTTTAAAGCCGGCGATGCGATCGAAGCAAACAAGTTTTGTCCGATGACTGAAAACAAAATAACGACGCAAATGTTGATGAAATTGTTTGCGACTACCAATGTAGCGAGTAGTTTTTTGGGTTTTTCCACGAGCTTGGACACGATATTTGCCGACGCAGGATTTTCCTGAACGCATTGTTCTATATCCTTTTGGGTCAGTGAAAAATAAGCGACTTCGGCAGCTGAAACGAGTGCAGAAAAGGAAAGCAGCACAAAAATGGCAATGAAACCAATAATCAGATCGTTGTCTGACAAAGTGAGGAGTTGATAACCGGGCTCAGGGTCCAAATTCAAAAAGATTAATTAAACAATATCAGAACGGCAAATCGTTTTCTGGAAGGTTGTGGCTCTGGGAATCAAAATTCGGGTTTTTATTGTCTGACGAAGGGCGGTTTCCATCGGTGTCTTTTTTGACATTTAGAAACGTAAATTCGGTTACCTGAATTTCTGTGGTATATTTGGTCGAACCGTCTTCAGCTTGCCATTGGCGGGATTTAATTCGGCCTTCTACATAAATTTTATCGCCTTTTGACAAATATTTTTCGCAGATTTCGGCCGCTTTATTTCTTACGACAAGATTGTGCCATTCTGTAGAAGTGATCTTCTCGTTGGTCGTTTTATTAATGTACGTTTCGTTCGTTGCAAGGGGAAATCTTCCGATACAGTTTCCGCCATCAAAATAATGCATTTTCACTTCATCGCCCAAATGGCCTATCAACAATACTTTATTTATGGTTCCGCTCATTTCCTTAGATTATTAAATTCAAATATAGTAATTAAAAAAAACTAAAGCCAATGCTTTTCTATAAAATTAAAAATGACAATCGGAAACGGAAACGTCCTTAATTTTTCGATATTTATCGCGTTTTCAATGGTTCCCGAAACTGAAACTTTCCAGAATTTAATGTGTAAATGCTGGTGCGTCAGTTTATGAATTTGACTAATTTCGTTGAGTTCGCCAATGGAAATCACATCGTTCGAAACAAATTTATTTTCCGCTAAAATTTCCGAAAACGTGTCAAAATCAATTTCGCTTTGGGTTTCGATCAATGGAAATTCGTACAGATTGTGCCAAATCCCTTTGTCGGATCTTTTATGGATGACCGCATTTTCATTGGCATCCGAAAAAACCACATAATTGAAAAACCGGTTTTTGGCTTTGGCTTTTTTCGATTTTACCGGAAGCTGGTTGACTTTGTTTAACTTCAATGCGAGGCAACCGAAATTCAGTACGCAAACTGCACAATCTGGGTTTTTCGGAACACATTGGATTGCGCCAAATTCCATCATCGCCTGGTTGAAAATCGCCGGATTAGATTCGCTTTGTTCGGCTCCGCCTCGGGTGTCTTTTGGCATTAACTCATACGCCAAAGCGGCAAATTCCTTTTTTGCGGAAGCATTGGCAATATCGGTTTCAATATCGAAATATCGGGCCAAAACCCTAAATACATTTCCATCGACCACAGGAACCGTTTCGTTAAACGAAAAAGACGCGATCGCGGCAGCAGTATATTCGCCGATTCCTTTGAGTTTGATGAGGTCGTTGTAGTTATCGGGAAAAATTCCGCCAAGCTCCGAAGTTACATATTGCGCGGTTTTATGCAGATTTCTCGCACGCGAATAGTAACCCAATCCCTGCCACAATTTGAGGACTTGTTCTTCAGAAGCATTGGCAAGGTCAAACACAGTTGGAAACGCAGTCGTAAACGCAAAATAATAAGGCATTCCTTGGGCAACGCGCGTTTGTTGGAGCATAATTTCCGACAGCCAGATGTAATACGGATTGGTTGTATGGCGCCAGGGCAAATCGCGTTTATTTTGCAAATACCACGCAATTAGCGACTTAGTTAAATTCATGATAAAATTTTGGTTAACAAAAGTAAAAGTTTATGTGATTAAATTTTAATGATTTAGGTTGAATAATTGTTTTTTTAATTCATATATTTGCAACCTCAAAAAATATCACATAAATATTAAATACGAAAGAAAATGACGAAAGCAGATATCGTAGCGAAAATTTCAGAAAAATTAGGTCTTGAAAAAGGAGATGTTCAGGCAACTGTAGAATCTTTCATGGAAGAAGTGAAAACTTCTTTAGAGACTGGCGACAATGTTTACTTAAGAGGTTTTGGAAGTTTCATCATCAAAACCAGAGCTGAGAAAACAGGAAGAAATATTTCTAAAAACACTACAATTAAAATCCCTGCTCACAACATTCCTGCTTTCAAACCTGCAAAAGTGTTTGTTGAAGGAGTAAAAACGAATAACGAAGCAAAATAAACTTATTAATTAATCACAAAAACTACACCTATGCCAAGTGGTAAAAAAAGAAAGAGACATAAGGTAGCGACCCACAAACGTAAAAAACGTGCGAGAGCTAACCGTCACAAAAAGAAAAAGTAGTCTTCACTACTTTTTTCTTTTTTAAAGTTCATTGAAATGGAAATACTGATGTTGGGATAGAGATTAAGATACAATCTGCAGCGCTTCATCCGCAATCAGGAATTTCACCGGGTACAATACCTGTTAAATTATTGTTTAATCCATCCTTACTTTGGGTACAGGGTTTTGGGTTCTGGGTCTGGGTTTTCACCTTGTGCCTTGCAACTTGCACCTTGCGCCTCTCCGTACGGATAAAAATTTACAGTGTGAATAAAGAATTAATCATCCGATCAAGTTCTGAAGCCGTAGATTTTGCCTTATTAAAAGATGGAAAACTAATTGAATTACACAAAGAAGAAGAAAAAAGCAACTTCCAGGTGGGCGATATTTTTATCGCCAAAATCAGGAAACCAGTTGCCGGACTCAACGCTGCTTTTGTAAATGTAGGCTTCGAAAAAGACGCCTTTTTGCATTATCACGACCTGGGTCCAAATTTAGCTTCCCAACTGAAATTCATAAAACTTGTAAGCGCAGGTAAAATAAAAGATTTCTCCCTGAAAAACTTTCAGTTTGAAAAAGAGATCAACAAAGACGGAGTCATCAGCGACGTGCTGAATTCCAACCAGTCGATCTTGGTACAAGTGGTTAAAGAACCGATCTCAACCAAAGGCCCAAGAATTAGTTCTGAACTATCATTGGCCGGACGTTTTATCGTTCTCGTGCCTTTCTCCGACAGGGTTTCTGTTTCACAAAAAGTAGAATCCAAAGAAGAAAAAGACCGTTTAAAAAAGCTTGTACAATCTATCAAACCTAAAGGATTTGGTGTTATTGTCCGTACAGTAGCAGAAGGCAAAAATACAGCCGAATTAGAAAAAGACATGGCAAACCTGCTCAGCAGATGGAACGCCATGTGTAAAAAATTACCAACTGCCCATCATCCGTCCAAAGTATTAGGCGAGCTCAACCGGGCATCATCGATACTTCGAGACGTTTTTAACGATACCTTTAGCGGTATCCAAATCGATGATCTGGAGTTGTTCAACGAAACAAAGGACTATTTACAGGAAATAGCGCCTACAAAACAATCAATATTAAAGTTTTATCAATCTAAAGACACACCTATCTTCGAGAAATACAACATAGAGAGACAGATCAAGACTTCGTTCGGCAAAACCGTTTCGATGGCCAAAGGCGCGTATTTGATTATCGAACATACCGAAGCTTTGCACGTTATAGACGTGAACAGCGGAAACCGTTCGAACAAAGCCACAAACCAGGAAGACACCGCCATGGAAGTCAACATGATCGCCGCCGCAGAAATCGCCAGGCAATTGCGTCTTCGTGATATGGGCGGAATCATCGTAGTGGATTTTATCGATATGTCGAATCCCGAAAACAGGAAAGTGCTGTTCGACTTCCTCCGTGAGGAAATGAGCGACGATAAAGCCAAACACAAAATCCTGCCGCCAAGTAAATTCGGACTGGTACAAATCACCAGACAACGCGTGCGGCCGGAGGTAAATATTAAGACAAGAGAGGAAAATCCCGATAGCGGCGGCGGCGAAATCGAAGCCCCGATTTTAATTATCGACAAGATCACTTCCGATTTGGAAAGAATACTCAAAATCCACAAGGGCGCTGTGCTTAACGTGCATCCCTTTGTGGCTGCTTACCTCAGTAAAGGTTTTCCATCATTACGCTCAAGGTGGTTCTTTGAGCATAAAAAATGGGTGAAAATCATACCACGTGACGCTTACACGTTTCTGGAATATCATTTCTATGACAAACAAGGAAATGTTATTAATGACTAAATAAGAAAACCGCCTTTAGTGAGATTGGCGGTTTTTTTATGGGCAAACTTTATCAAAAATACCTGACAGCCAGTGGTAAAAACCCGAATGTCTACAAGACATTCTCCTCTTAATCTCAAATTCCTTTTAATTTCAAATGCTCAAGGTGGTTCTTTGAGCATAAAAAATGGGTGAAAATCATACCACGTGACGCTTACACGTTTCTGGAATATCATTTCTACGACAAACTAGGAAATGTTATTAATGACTAAATAAGAAAACCGCCTTTAGTGAGATTGCTTCGCCAGTTCGGCTAAAGCCTCGTGTGGCGGTTTTTTTATTTTTACCAGAAGCTATTCCGGCTATGCGTTTCAATCTTTTGTTCCGCTGTGCTTCTCAAAAGGATTTCCACTGCTATCCGGGCTAGGGCTTTAGGTTCCAAAACAAGCACTTTTTATTACGAGAAATTAAGATGAAGCGATTTTCGATCTACTCTCTAAAAACCTCAATCTTCCTCCGAATCTCATTCCCAAATACATCCACAACCGTAACATAATGAACGCCAGCCGCAACATCAATTGGCATCTCATGAAAGGTTTTTGTCGTTCCTTTATAGACTTTGTCTACATACCAAAACAATTGCGTTTCCCGCTGCGAATGCGCTACTTTTAAAATCACAGGCTGCACTTCGCTGTTAAAATCCTTCGTCAAATAAATTTTGGCATTTGCTTTCGGATAAATAAAATCCATCGTTGCCGTTTGCGTTCCCGCGCAATCTTCCCGAAACGGTGGCAAGGTTTGGTATTCAATATGCTGGCTTTTGTAATACCATTCCATCACCGGCGGCAAAACAAACCAGGTTTTCGTCACCATATTTTCCACGTTTTCACAACTGCTGTTGACGCGGAATTTTCCGGATTGATCCAGATGAACGATTTTATGATACGGGCAAATCGATGTTGTTTTTCCTTTCAATGAAATAAACTGCTTGATTTTCGGGCAGTTTTCCTGCGCCAGATGTCCGCTTAAAGCGCAAACTTCCACCTCTTCAAGATCGTTTAACGGCGCAGCAAACCAACCGCTTCTCGGCAACAAATTAAAAACATCGAACAAAATCGGCGCAGCACTCGAAACGCCTGCCAATGTTGGCCTGCCTTCGCCCGAAGCATTTCCAACCCAAACACCAACAACATATCTTGAATTGGTTCCGATCGCCCACGCATCGCGGTTCCCGAAACTCGTTCCGGTTTTCCAGGCGATTTTAAGCGAACTGTCATAAAATTTCCAGGCTTCATCACCTTCAGGACGGTTTACCTGTTCCATCGCGTTATACGTCAGCCAAATCGAACCAGCGCCGAGAATCGTTTTCTGGTAACTTTCTTTTCCAAAATCCGGCTTAAAATCATTCAAATAATTGAGTTCGGCAAATTCTTTCGTACGGTATTTTCCTTCATGGGAATTGAAATAATTGACCGTTGACGACAAACCTGCATAAGTCCGGCACAAATCCCACAAATTGCTTTCGGCGCCACCTAAAATGAGCGACAAGCCGTAATGGGCAGGTGATTTTGAAATGTCTTTCAATTTGAATTTCTGCAATTCCTCATAAAATTTACTGACACTAAAATCCTGCAGCATCAACACCGCCGGAATGTTCAGCGACCGTGACAACGCCCGATGCGCCGGCACTGCGCCGTCAAAAGTCAAATTGAAATTCTGAGGCGTATAACCTGAAATCTGCGTCGGCACATCAGCAATTAAAGTATTCGGCAGCAATTCGCCTTCATCGAGCATCGCGGCATACAACAACGGTTTTAAAATACTTCCGGTACTTCGCGGCGCGCCAATAATATCCACATCTTTCTGGTGGTTTTCATCGGTTGGCGCATTGCCCACATAACTCATGATGTTTCGGTTTTGCACATCGATCACAACAATCGCAAGGTTGTGCACTTCGTTTTGCTTGTACTGGTTGTAGTAATATTTTGCGATTTGGTTCACGCGATGTTGCAGTGCAATCTGAACGGTTGTTTTAATGCGTTTGCCTTCGTGGTTTTTCGTAATCCGCTGAAGCAGATGTGGCGCAATCTGAGGCAAATCGTATGGTTTTTGCGGCAACGGTTCGGCAATCGAAAGTTCGTACGTTTGCTTGTCAATGACATTTTCCTGACGCAATTTTAACAGCAATCTGTCGCGTTTCAACCGCAGTTTCAATTGGTTTTTTCCGGGATAGATTAAACTTGGCGCATTTGGTAAAACCGCTAAAGTCGCACTTTCCGCCCACGACAATTGATGCGACTGCACGCCAAAATACCGCCACGAGGCCATTTCCAAACCGACGACATTTCCGCCGAACGGTGCGTGTGCCGCATATAAATCCAGGATTTTATCTTTGGAATACCGCAATTCCAATCGCGTGGCCAGAATCATTTCTACCACTTTTTCGAAATACGTCCGTTTTTTTCCATTCCGCGACAGGCGAATGACCTGCTGTGTCAAAGTACTTCCGCCACGAACGACTTTTCCGGCTGCGCTGTTCTGCTTTGCTGCATTGAACATTGCGACCGGATTAAATCCCGGATGTTTGTAAAAATGCTGGTCTTCGAAATATACGATGCAATTGCGGAATTTATCAGGAATGCTGTCCTGCGCCGGAAACCGCCATTGGCCATCGCGGGCAATTTTTGCTCCGAGCAGTTCCCCTTCGAAACTTTCTATGACAGTAGCGTAAGGTTCGTCAAACAACATCCGCGGAAGCGAAAAATAATAAACCAAAAGCAGCAACAACGCGATGCTGCTTTTGATCTTGTTCCTTTTTATCCATTGAAAAATGCGTTGAGAAAACGCCTTGATTTTGGCTTTCACAATCCGATTATTTTACAACGGCGATCCATTGTCCTTTGGTGCGCGCTAAAAAGGTGTGGTCATACATCGCTTCACATTGCAATCCCGGCAGGTAATAATTCCCGAGGTACGATGCATTTAGCAGGATACGGAAGGTTTTCGTTTCATTCGCTTTAAGCATAAAATAGAAATTGGTGCGATCATCCCGGATGTCAATATAATCAGCAATATTGTTTGTCGCGTCGCCGTAATCTGTAAATCGCGTGTTGACAATTTCAAATCCCGATGGCAGAATTTGCGTTAGGGCCACATTTTCTACATTTTCATTTTTCTGGTTTCTGACGGTAACTTCTGCGACAAATTCGGTTCCCTGTTTGATGTTTGCCACATTCAAAACATTGCCTTTTCTGTCTTTAAAAACCACATTTGCCGACAAATTGCTTTGCATTGGTTGTTCTTTCCCAACAGGTAAAATACCGCTGTTTAATATTCGGACATAAAGCGTGTTGTTTTTGTTATTTTTAATGGAAATGCCATTTGTTCCAGATTTAACCAGCAAATTTCTGTCGGCGAAAGCCTTTGAAGTCGTTACCTTTTCAGATTTTCCATCTTTAGCATATTGGATATCGATGCCTTTGCTTCCGTTGAACAACGCAAATTTCGACATCGCATACAGGCAATATGCCGTGGTTTGCGTGCTCATCCAATCGTTGCCCGACATCTGTTTTGCTAGTTTGATCGCCATTTGAAAAGCCTGTTGCTTTTGCCCGGAAAGAATCAAAGTTTCCAATGCCATCGCGCGGTTGCGATCGGATGAACCGTAGTAATAATACGAATACGGACTGTTAACTTCATCGATCTTGCTTTTTGCAAGCAATGCCTGACCGGCCGCTTTTTGTCCGGCCAAAACATAAGCCGCAGCCAACCGCAATTTGCTTTCATTTGAAATACCACTGGTTTCCCGCAATCGGTTCATTGATGACAAATCAGGAAAACCGGCCAATGCCAATGTATACAAGCGATACGCTTGCGCCAAATCATTGCCGTATTGTTGGTAAAAACGCCAGGTTTTGGCTTCTTTTTGTTGGTACGAAATCCATTTTGATTTGAAATTGATCGGCAATACGTAGCCTTTTTTCTCGGCTTCGATCAGGAAATGCCCGGCGTAAGAAGTTCCCCAATCGTCTGCGTTGCCATTGCCAGGCCAATAGGAAAATCCGCCATTGGCGAGTTGGAAACCGCCTAATCTATTGATTCCGGCAGTGACATTTTTCTGGATATTCTCTTTTCTGAACGGATCAATATCGGCAATATCTGTCAGGAACAATTGCGGGAATACCGATGAAGTCGTTTGCTCAACACAGCCGTGCGGATACGAAATCAAATAATCGAGTCTTCTGTTCAAATCGATTGTTGGCATTGACGACACCTCGATTTTCGCTTTATTGCTTCCGGCGACGCCAAACGTTTGCCACGAAATCGTTTTGCTGCTGTTTGGTTCAAGAATCACATCTTTATACGCATAAGTCACCGGATTCGGATTGGTCATATCAATTTCGACATCATAGGTCGATTTCTGGCTTCCCGAAGTGGCGATGATCTGCACTTTTCCGATTCCGGTTTGGCTGCCGACTTCAAGATTGAAATACGCCATTTTTTCGTCAGGCTGCGTGAACGTGAGATTTTGCGTCTGAGCGCCAATGACTCTCAGTCCGTTATTCGTTTTGATCTGAACCGACACATTTTTAATATTATTTTCCATTGCAAAAACCGTTACCGGAATCGTGACACGTTCAGACGGTGAGATTTTCCTTGGCAACGAAGCCAAAACCATCAGCGGACTTTTCACTTGTGTCGCTTTTTCAACACTTCCATACGCGCTCGAATTGGCATCAGCGGCGACAACCATTGTCCGCACCGATCCGACATATTTCGGCAATTTTAAAGTATGGGTTTTGGACGCACCTTTTTCGAGTTTGAACGGACCATAATACAACACCACCGGTTTAAAACGGTTGGCTTTTTTGGCTTTTCCGCCACCGAGATCCTGATCACCACCGATGCTAAAAATCTGGCTGACTTTTCCACCATATGCACCAATCACATCGTCATAAATGTCCCAGGTTTTGACGCCCAAAGCTTCGCGCGAATAAAAACTGTCCCAGGCATTTGGCGTTTTAAACCTTGTCAAATCCAGCAACCCTTCATCGACAACGGCAATCGTGTAGGTCATCGCTTTTCCATTTTGCTCACTGACTTTTACGGCAAACGGCTGTTCGGGTTTTAAAACATCCGGCATTGCGATTTTTGGCTGCAGGATCGTATTTTTATCGATGACCTCAATAGGAACAATTCCGTACAAACGAATTGGCGAATCGTTTTTAGAAGTCGCATGTGGCTGCAATAACGTAATGTTGAAATAGATATTCGGTGCCATTGCAGCGGTAATCGGGATTTCAAATTTGGTTTCGCCTTTTTGGGTTTTCGCCCAAAAGGTCTGTACGACTTTCGATCCGTTTTCGACAGAAATCAAGGCACGTCCGCCTTCGCTTGACGGAAAAGAAATTTTGGCTTTTTCGCCGACAGCGTAATTCTTTTTATCTGTAGAAAATACGAGCATTGTCGCGGTTGAAGCATCGGTATTCCTGGTTTTTCCCGACCAATATGGATAATCGATCAACACAGTTTGCGCCGTTGCATGCCCGCCTTCGTTATCGGAAACGCGGATTAAATAACGGCCCCATTGTTCGTCGGTAACTGCAAATTGAATCGCGGCTTTTCCATAAGCATCTGTGTTTACGGCAAATGTTTTAAACGCAACCGTGGCATTCGACGAATTGTAATTGGTAAAGTCATCTGCTGCGCCGTCCCACCACCAACGCCATTCGGTTTTGTAAACTTTGATTTCGAGGTTTTTGACGGATTTCGGCTTTCCGTTTTCATCCACTGAAACAACGTCGAAACGGTTCATTTTGCGGGTTTCAAGCATACCGTATTTGTTAGCTTCGGGTGTTTTAATTCCAACGTAAGTGGTATAAGGCGAATAAGTCGTTGCCATCACATCTGTACTGAAATCGCCGCCTTCTTCATAGACTTTTGTTATGAATGCCGCCTTGAGCATTCCGGGTGCTTCTTCGTCTAATTTAGGGTCGATTGGAACGGACGCTTTTCCATAGACGTCCAATTTTCCTGAGAAGATATTGATTTCTTCAGTGCTGAATTTCCGAACTAGATCATCGAAAACATAATTCGGGTAATTTTTAAATGTTGTCGATTGTTGCGAAAATTTCGCCTGCATGTCGACTTTCAGATCTTTCGCAATCGCGCCATGAAGCCACGTTACTTCGAGATTTGCCGTGTTTGGATATTGCGAAGACAATACTGCATTTTTAAAACTGTTCTTGATTTTTAAACGGTTTGGCTTGATGGTTTCAATCTTGATGTTTTTGTAGAATCGGGCACCGCCAACGTTGACCATCGCTTCCCAATTTCCGGTTGGTGCGTCTGAATTTGTTGGAATCACGAAAGCATAATGATTGAAATCATTCGACTTTTTAACGGTTTGATATACGACTTTTCCATTTGGATCGGAAAGGCGGAATTTAATTGGATGCGCTGCCGGCAATTTGTTGGCCGCATCATTCAAAATAAACGACAGATACAAATTATCACCCGGACGCCATACGCCACGTTCGCCGTATATGTAGCCTTTGAGTCCTTTTTGCAGCGTTTCTCCTGACACATCAAAATTACTGACCGACAACGAAGTGCCATCGTCGAGTTTGACGTAAGTTGCATTTTTGCCATCAATTACAATGGCGAAATAGGCAAATTTATTGAGTTTGAATGCGACTGTTCCGGTATTGCTGGTTTTGGCTTCAGCGATTTTTTGTTGCTGAAAACTATATAAGGTGACGGTCGCAGCCGAAACCGGCTCAGTTGTCACAATGTTGTTTACGGCAAAAAAATACGATTTATTTTCACCGCGTTTTGCAATGACGCCAAGATCGGAAGCGAGTACATTGGTGCCGATTTTCGTGTTGTAATAGTACGAATTCGAGCATGGATCCTGGCTTTCGCGCCACTCGTAGTCGTCATAATAATAATCTTCGTAATAGTCGCTGTAATTGACGTCATTTTCGTTTTCTTCGTCTTGATCGGATGTATTTTCTTCAGGTTCAGAAACGGCACATTCGTAAAGCGAATAGGCTTTTTTAAATGAAAATTCGACGCGGTAAATCGCGCCCGGATCGGGAGAAATGACTTTTGACAAGTCGAGCGCAAACGTATTGTACTTGCTGTAATTTAATAATGAATTTTTCTGTAAATTCAGCTTAATTTTGGCTACCGGCTGGGAAACGCGCTTGAGGTTTTGTGCGCCGTTGAGTTCGTTGTCCTGTAGAAACTGCAGGATGTTATTTTTATAAATTTTATAGACTTTAACGTCGACGGCTTTTAGATTGACCGCTTCAAAATTGAGTTTCAAATTGTTGGAACTTGGCATGATCGTTCCGTTTTTGACAAATCGGATGTTGGGTTTGGTTTGTTCGAACGAGACTTTCGTAGCGAAGTTTTTCCTCATTTTAAAACCTTCATCGCTTTGGATGCCTTCGAAAACTTCAAGCAACAAACTTCCGGATAATGGCTCGGCAAAAAAGACTTTGAGTACATTTCCCTGCGTCGCATATTTTAGATTATCCACTTTTTCAACAGCAACTAAACCTTTAAAATCCTGGTTTTTCTGCAACGGATCGGAGAAATTGATTAGTAAAGTCTGATTGTTTGCGTCGGGAACTTCGACGTTTACGATCTTAAAATTGTCTTTTCCGGCAATTGGAAAACTGATTTTTCCTTTTTGTTCGATATTGGCATCATCGCCGTCGTAAGCGATTTCTATCGTAGTGTCCTCACTAAATCTTTGGATGCTGTCGACGATGAATTTGAATTCGGTTGGCGAACTCAGCGATTTGTCGAATTTAATCTTAAGGTTTTTGTCTTTTTGTGTCGCCGAAACGAGTTTTTGGGCTGTAGCAAAATCCATATTGTCGGCCGTTTTCAGCGTACAATTCAGGTATTGGAAATTCGGGTCATAAGACTGAATATCGGCAGTTGAAATCTGGAAATCCTGTTTGATCGTTTTGACTGTAAATCGGAAATCAGCTAATTTTTCGGGTGTTTTGATCAGTTTGGATAGATGAAAAGTGACTTGATATTCAGTATTCTGATCGAGCTTTTTCTCTGGAATAAAGGCAACTGTATTGTTTGAAAGCGCAATGACTTTTCCATCTGCCGACGGCGAAATATCGAATAAATCGTTATCTAAAACCTGATTGGCTTTCCATTCTTTTTTATCGAACGCCAGCACGACGCGAATGTCTGATTTTGTAGAAACCATTCCGCCCGTAAATCCCGAAATGTATTCCTTAAACAATGAAAAATCCGAATTAAATTCAGCCGCTGTTTTTTTATTGCAGGACTGGAACAGCACGATTGCAAAACATACGCAAACAAACAATTTTGTTTTCATTGGTATCAGGAATTAATTGGTTACAGAACTGAATTGCATGTGAATTTTAACACTCACAATTAATCCCATAACTGCTGATTTGTAATTTATATTGTACTAAATATACAGTATTTTTTTGATAGTTTTATGGCAGTAGGCAAAAGGCAAAAGTTTCCCGGCTTGCTTGAAAACTTACGCCTTTTCACTTATAACTTCTGCTTTTATTTCCTTCTTTCAGCAAAAAAACGCAGCATGAGTTCCGCAGATTCTGAGGCCATAATTCCGGAAACGACCGTTGTTTTAGGATGCAGCTTCGTTCCCATTGCCGTAAAGCCGCGCTGCTGGTCGTAAGCGCCGAATACAATTTTTGAAATTTGGCTCCAATACAAAGCGCCGGCGCACATCTGGCAAGGTTCGAGTGTGACGTAAAGCGTGCAGTCTTTGAGGTATTTTCCGCCGAGAAAATTGGCAGCTGCGGTGATCGATTGCATTTCGGCATGGGCGGTCACATCATTAAGGAGCTCTGTTAGATTGTGGCTTCGGGCGATGACTTTATTTTGGATGACAATCACGGCACCAACAGGAATTTCGCCTTTTTCGAAAGCAATTTCGGCTTCCTGAAAGGCTTTCTTCATAAAATATTCGTCGGTGAAAATGTTTTCCATTTGCCAAAAATACGTTTTTGCCGCGAATCTTCGTTATGTTAAAAACGAACATACATGGAGAATCTTTTTAAAATCAGCGTTCCAAAACCTTGTCACAAAAACTGGGATCAAATGAAGCCAACGGAAAACGGCCGATTTTGTGAAAGTTGCTCTAAAAATGTTGTCGATTTTACCAACATGGACCGTTCCAAAATCCAGGAATACTTTTTCCAAAATAAGGCAGAACAAACCTGTGGCCGATTTAATTCACATCAAGTAGACAACATTATAATCACCATTCCAAAACGGCTTATTCTGAAGCAATTGTCTTTTCGGAAATCTTTCCTGCTTGCACTTTTCATAACGATGGGAACTACTTTATTTAGTTGTACTGACGCCAACGGCAAACGGCAAAATATCGATAAAATTGAAGTTACAGATAGCAAGAATCAACATCGAACAATGGGATTGCCATTACCACCAAAAAATTCAGGAGTAACATCAGAAAACACGCAGCCAACATCCGCAAACCAACAAGCGGTGAAGGGCAAAATGATTCTTTGTCCAACCAAAATTGACACTGCAGACTTTTCTTCCGGCGATACAATTTCCGAATAACTGATAGATTGTTGTAAATTTGTCCATCAACCCGAAACTATGGATCAGAATTTATTAACGCATATTGAAAATCCCCAGGATTTGCGGCGGTTAAACGAAAGCAGCCTTCCACAACTGGCGAAAGAACTGCGCGATTTCATTATTGATGTAATTGCTGTAAAAGAAGGCCATTTGGGAGCAAGTTTGGGCGTTGTTGAGTTGACGATTGCCCTTCATTATGTTTTTAATACACCGGAAGATTTGTTGGTTTGGGACGTTGGCCATCAGGCTTACGGACATAAAATCTTAACAGGAAGGAAAGATGTTTTTCATACCAATAGGCAACTGGGCGGCATTTCCGGTTTTCCAAAAAGGAGTGAAAGCGAGTATGACACTTTTGGCGTTGGTCATTCATCCACCTCGATTTCCGCTGCTTTGGGAATGGCAATTGCGTCGCATTTAAAAGGCGATTTTGAGAAAAACCACATTGCCGTTGTTGGAGATGCTTCGATTGCGTCAGGAATGGCTTTTGAAGGCTTGAACCATGCCGGAGTTACCGATGCAAACCTGCTCGTGATTTTAAATGACAATGCGATCGGAATTGATCCGAGTGTTGGCGCCTTGAAAAATTACCTTACCGCTGTGAAATCGGGCAAAAACCCAAAGCAGAATAACATGATCAAATCCTTAAATTTTGATTATTCCGGGCCAATTGACGGACATGATATTTTCGCGGTGATCAAAGAACTGAAACGGCTCAAAAACAAAAAAGGCCCAAAATTCCTGCACCTGATTACAACCAAAGGCAAAGGTTTAAAACAAGCTGAAAACGATCAGGTGAAATACCATGCGCCTGGAAAATTCGATAAAATTACAGGTGAGATCATATTCAAATCGGAAGAAAATTTGCCTCCGAAATATCAGGATGTTTTTGGGTTGACACTGCTCGATCTCGCCCGAAAAAATGAGAAAATTATTGGAATCACCCCAGCGATGCCTTCGGGAAGTTCGCTTAAATTCATGATGGACGAATTTCCAAAACGTGCATTTGATGTTGGAATTGCCGAACAGCACGCAGTGACTTTAGCCGCCGGAATGGCAACTCAGGGCATGATCGTATATTGCAATATTTACTCGACTTTCCTGCAACGCGCTTACGACCAATTGATTCACGATGTCGCATTGCAAAATCTTCCGGTGATCTTTTGTCTGGATCGCGCGGGATTGGTTGGCGAAGATGGCGCAACACATCACGGTGTTTTTGATCTGGCGTATTTGCGCTGCATTCCGAATATGATCGTGTATTCGCCATTGAATGAAATCGCGCTTCGGAATATTTTATACACAGCCCAACTCGGACTCGACCATCCGATTGCGATTCGTTATCCACGCGGCCGCGGAACTGTGATCCATTGGCAACAGCCTTATGAAAAAGTTGAAATTGGGAAGGCGAATCTTTTAAAATCCGGAGGTAAAATCGCGGTTTTATCAAATGGTCCGATTGGAAACCAGGTTACTTCGGCACTTCAAAATATTGAAAATCCAGATGCTGTTGCACATTACGATTTTGCGTTTGTAAAACCTCTGGACGAAAAAGTTTTGCATGAGATTTTCGCCCGTTTTGAAACGGTCGTAACCCTCGAAGACGGAATCCTGGCTGGCGGATTTGGCAGCGCTGTAGCAGAATTTGCCGCAAAAAATCACTACTGTACTGAAATCAAATCACTTGGCATTCCCAATCAGTTTATTGAGCACGGAACCGTTGACGAACTACAACGATATTGTAAAATTGACGTTAAAAGTTTGGAAATCCTTTTCTCGGCTTATTGAAAATACCCATTTTTGTATTTTTAAAATAAGCCAAAATGAAGTATTCTTTTTTATGCTCCCTTTTATTTCTTTTTGCCGTCGGAAGCGCATCGGCACAAACTATTGACACTTTGGTCATCGCCCGTGATACGCTAAAAGTTGTTGTTCAGGACACTTTGAAGACGACTGCGCCAGTGGTTATTTCGCGTTGGGAAAAGAAAAATATTATTGGATTCGACCTGAATGAAATTGCGTTTGTCAACTGGAGCGCAGGTGGAACCAGTTCGGTTTCCGGACTTTTGAAAGGCAATTTCCTGCGCCGGTATTCTACAGATAATGTGAAATGGGGAAATGAGCTCATCATCCGCTATGGCGTGAATAAACAGGACGGGATTGAATTTCGGAAAACGGATGACGCATTCCAATTTACGTCGACTTTTGGTTACAGAAGAGATACATTGTCCAATTGGTACCATTCTGCCAAACTCAATTTCAACACGCAATTTACGAGTGGATACAATTATCCGAATACGACAGAATCGGTTTCCGGACCTTTTGCACCGGCTTATACTTTTCTAGGTGTTGGTGCCGAATATGCGAATAAAGAGAAGAAAGTCAATGTTTATATTTCGCCTTTAACTTTGAAAAATACCGTAGTTTTAAACCAACGACTGGCAAATCAGGGCGCATTTGGTGTTACGAAAGCGGTTTATGATGCAGATGGCAACTTGATTTCGGAAGGAAGCAGATCAAAAACAGAATTAGGTTTTCTGGTCACGACACATTATAAAACCGAAATTTTGAAAAACATCAATCTGGAGAACAGACTGAGTTTGTATTCTGATTACATCAATAAATTTGGAAATATAGACGTAGACTGGCAATTGCAGCTTGACCTGGTCGTTAATAAATATGTCCGGGCGAATATTGGTTCGCACCTGCTTTATGACGACGACATCAAAGCAACAGAAGAAATCGACGGTGTTCAAACGAAAGTCGGACCCAAGATCCAGTTGAAACAAATGCTTGGAATTGGAGTGGAATACAGTTTTTAAGACATAAAAAAGCCCGGAACAACTAAATGCTCCGGGCTTTTTTTATGATCTGGAAAAATTATTTAAGGATAATTTTCTCCGTGTAATTTAAATCTCCAGCATTTACTTTCAACACATAGATTCCTTTTTGAAGTTGTCCAAGGTTGATTGCTTTTTCTACGTTGAAGTTGTTTTCGTGTTGTGTATACACTACTCTTCCGTTCAAATCCACAACCTGTAAGTTTACTTTTCCAACAAATTTGTTGATGCGTACGTTCACAACGTTGTTCGATGGGTTTGGATATACTTTGAAAGCACTTGATTTGGTGAAACTTTCCGCTTTCAAAGGGAATGCTGTAAAGTCTTCAACCTGATCATTTGGATTGTTTGCACTTCCTGAAGTAGCATTAAGTCCCATACCTCTTCTTCTGAAAACTTCAGCAATCATGTTGTAGTTTTCTCCTCCTGTTGCTGCCTGATCTGCTGCAAAAAGGTTGTTTCTTCCACTGATGATCGAAGCCGTGTTACAAGCTTGTAATTTCAAAGCATCAGCTACCAATCTCATTACTTTATTGTTTCCGCCAGTTCCAGTGTAGATGTTTGCATCAAAACCGTAACGGTCGATGTAAGCCCATGCCAAATCCCAAAGTACGCTTGTCCAAACTTCACCAACAACATATCTGTAAGAAGTGTTTTGAGGATCTGTAGGAATTGGTTCATTAGAGTTTACCAAAGTTCTTGGGTTGATCGTCATATCTGTAGTATAAGGATATTCACGCAATCCTGTACCTGTATCGTTAGGTTCATTGTATACGTAAGTTCCAACCGTTCTAGACATGGCACCATTATCACCAGTCTTAATTTGCAACATCAATCCGAACCAGTCAGACCAGCCTTCTCCCATTTGCTCATAATTGGTCATACAAGATGAGTTTGTTGGGCCACCGATCAATTTGTTAGAAATACCGTGGCCATATTCGTGACCGATGATCATGTTATCGAAATCTCCATCTGCATAAAGATATAGATCTGCAGGTGATTCAATTTTTAAGTTTACGTCACCTAAAGCCAATTGGTTAACAAATTGTTGCCCGATTTCTGCAGTAACGAAAATTGCAGGAATCGTAATTCCCAAAAGTCCTTCAGAACTCATTTGCAATCTTTGTGGGTTGTTTGGAACTGTATCGTAAACGATTACAGCCAAAGCACCAGCATCCTGAGCATTTTTAACTTTGTTTGAAAAGTTACAGTTTCCTCTTCTGATCAATGCGATTTTACCGTTGATCGCAGCAGCATTTGTAGGAGCAACACATCCATTGTGGATTGTGATTGGATTATTACCCGGCGCATTGGCAGCATTGTTGTACAAAACCAAATTAGCAGTAATTCCGTTTGGCGCTGTTGGAACAGGAATACGGTCTGTTGTATCAAACACGTTGCTTGTTGCAACAAACTGACCTGCAATAGCAGCAGGAGAATTTACAGTAATGAAGTTTGTTGGAGGCGCACCAGCTGTCCATAAGAACATTTGCATTCTAGGTCTTACACCATCATTTGGCGTAGAAAAGTTGGCGTTGTTTAATGTTGGCGTTGTTTGTGAATAACCATCCTGCGCATCAACAAAAACGTTGTCTGCAGCCGGCGAAGCAGTACCATTTCTTCCGTACCCTGCTTGTTGAAAGTTTCCACTTGCTTCGTCAAATCCGTATTGGTACCAAACATCGTGCATGATGTTTGCCATGTAAAATGAGTTTGTAATAGAAGCCGAAGTGTAAGCTGTTGGCTGTTGCCAAGGCCCTAAATAAGGGAAGTCGAAGTTTAAAGTTTCTCCACCTTCCGCTCTAAGTCCTGTACCATTGTTTCCGTCAGCGTCTTCTTGAGCCCAAACATTGTTTCCTCTTGAGTAAGTCAGTTTTAATGTTGCATTTGTACCTCCAATAGTAGTATTTACATCATGCCATCCGTTTGGTGATGCCAAAGCATTTTCAGGATTTGTCACCAATTGAAACGGACTGTGGTTTGGGCTAATGTAGTTGTAAGGAATTACTCTGTAAGATCCGCCTTGTGCTTCTACGATTGAAGCAGCTTCATTTTTGTAAGCTTGTTTGTTGAAGTTGAAACCCAAATCGTGGTTGTGGGTTTTGTGGTCTTTGCTTCCAAAATCACAACGAACAGTAAGGTCAAATTTCTCTAAAATGTTTCCATTAATAGCATCAACTCTCAAATCCCATAAATGGCTTCCGTCCGGAGTGTAAAATTGTAAAGCCCAAGCCAACTGCAATTGTTCGTTTTCCAAAACCTGGTAAACTAATTTTGCACTGATTGGATCCTGCTGAATACCATCGCTAAGCATGAACGATTTGGCATCTTTAGTTTCAGTTACAGCAAAAGAAGGTGCTCCAGGAACGCTTAATTTTGCATATGCACTTGCAGCCGCCTGAGACGCTGTTAAAGCTGGAGTCGCAGTATTTGCTTTTCCTGAAATGTTCTTTTTAAAATTATTAACTACATTAATAACTTCTCCATCTTTCATCCACACATTAGACTGTGCGTTGAAAACTTCAGTTCCTTTGTACTTTTGTACTACGTGAACACTGGTAATTTTTGTTCCGTCGGCATAAACTTCGCTCGCGATAGTCCAGTCGGAAACATCTTCTTTCGACAATTCCAATTTCGAGAGATTGGCATCGAAATAAGCTTGTATTTTCTGTTTATTCGCCTGAGAAAAACCAGACAAAGACACCAGAAAAACGAGTAATAGTGTAATTTTTTTCATAATTTTAAATTTTTGATGCACAAACATAATGATTTTTTTACTAAATTAAAATACCGATTCTAATATTAACTTTCTAATTCTTGTATCCCAGAATGTTTCGGTAATAGATCAGCGCATTCCCGTCGGTTAGCAACGAAACGAAATGGCAAATGTGCAGCAGGCGTTCGTAAAGATTTTCTTTTTCCAAATGATGCCTTTCCGGTAAAATTTTCAGCAGCAGCAAATCGTAATTTGTCGGATTTCCATCAAACCTGTTGTTGTAAGCAGTTACAAATTTATCCAGCAAAGTATTGATAATCTGATAGCCTGTCAATTCCTTTTCGATTACTTCGCGACTTTGGTAAATGTTTTTGACACTCAATTTAATAATATCATCCATTTGCGCTTTGTACTTACTTTTGTCCATCAAAGCAAATGGAAATTTACCCTGAAGAATCAATTCTTCGTTTTCGGCAAACACTTTTACAGCATCCTGAATGAGGCTTCCGATAGCCAATGCACGCAAATAACTGATCCGGTCTTCTTTGGTTTCCAACGATTTGTATTTGTTCGTATCGATGCTGTCTTTGACAAGTTTAATAAGGTATTCTAAAGCATAATCTTCTGAAACCAAACCCAGATTAATGCCGTCTTCAAAGTCAATAATCGTATAACAAATATCATCAGCAGCTTCCACCAAATAGGCCAACGGATGGCGTTCAAAACCGATGTCATTTCCGGATTTATTTGGAATCAAACCCAATTCAGCCGCGACTTCTTCAAAGAATTTTTTGTCGTTTTGAAAGAATCCGTACTTCTTATCGGAAATATTTGATGTTGGTTTTTTAGGCAAACTTTCTTTCGGATATTTCATAAATGCGCCCAAAGTGGCGTATGAAATCCTGAGACCGCCTTCATTTCCGGGACGTGAACTCGTAAGCACCGAAAATCCATTGGCATTACCCTCAAAATCTATTAGATCCTGCCATTCTTTATCCGTCAGCTGGTCTTTATATTGCTGGCCTTTGCCAATTTTAAAATATTCTCCAATGGCTTTTTCACCAGAATGCCCGAATGGCGGATTCCCGATGTCGTGCGCCAATGAAGCCGCGGCGACAATTGCCCCGAAATCGTTCATGTGAAAGCCGTGGATTTCTTTTAAATGCGGATATTTTTCAAGGATTTGTTTTCCGGCCAATCTTCCGAGCGAACGCCCGACAACCGAAACTTCTAAACTGTGCGTCAGGCGCGTATGCACGAAATCAGTTTTCGAAAGAGGAATGACCTGCGTTTTGTCCTGCAAACTTCTAAACGCCGACGAAAATATGATCCGGTCATAATCGACTTCAAAACCCAAACGCGTATCGAGTTCTTCTTTTCGGAGTCTTTTGCCTTTATCGCCTTGTTTCCGGAGCGATAACAGTTGTTCCCATTGCATCATTATTTTGTTTTTTGGGTTCATGGTTCTGGATTTGGGTCCAAGGTTATGGCGCAAAGTTTCACACAAACTATTCACCTGAACCCTAAACCTTCTACCCTAAACCTAATTTAAGATTTATCTTCCTTTGCATTGGCCAAAAAGAAATTCCGTGATTTTTGCGGATACCAACCGGCACTTGCATCGCTTGGATTGGCAATGATCGTTTTGATGTTGATCTCGTCCCCGACTTTAAATTTGTTCTGTTCGGTGTATTTGTAGTCTAGTAAAAACTCTCCGCAGAAGTAATTTCCGTGTTCGTCTTTTTCTACGATTCCGGTGTAAACGCCTTTTTGTTTGGTCATGGTTTTTTATTTCAAAGTTCGTTATTCAATATTCTTCTGTTCAACATTCATTTAACCAATTTTCAATGTTGAATGTTGATTAACGAACATTGAAATTTGAAGTTTAGAAACCCTAGCCCTGATGGAAGCGGCATCCTTTTGTGTAATGCAATGAAACAAAAGATACAGCGAAAAGCAGGAAACAGCTCCTAAAAATAAACAGCCATCAATAAAGACAGCTGTTCAAATGTATATAAATATTGTAAAATCTAATATTAAGATCCGCACATTTCGCAATCGTCCGGTTCTGCGCTTCTTGATCTTTCGATCATGGCGCGGAATTCGTCCGCTGCAATCGGCTGGATTTCTGAAGCTGCTGAAGCCAATTGCGGTGCCGGAGCCGGAGCTGCCATCGCCATTTCTACTTCAACTGCTACAGGCTCTTCTTTTTTATCGTTGTTTAAGGTAAACTTGATCGCATCTACGGCTGATTTCGTTCTCAGATAGTACATTCCGGTTTTCAAACCTGATTGCCAGGCGTAGAAGTGCATCGATGTTAATTTTGCGAAATTCGCATTTTCCATGAACAGGTTTAGCGATTGCGACTGGTCAATGAAATAACCGCGTTGTCTTGACATATCCAGAATGTCTTTCATCGACATTTCCCAAACCGTTTTGTACAATTCTTTGATATCGGCCGGAATCGCGTCAATATTTTGCACCGAACCGTTGTGGCGCATGATTTCCTGTTTCAAATTGTCGTTCCAGATGCCAAGGTTTACCAGGTCTTCCAACAAGTGCTTGTTTACCACGATAAACTCTCCCGAAAGCGTTCTTCTGGTGTAAATATTAGAAGTGTAAGGCTCGAAAGCTTCGTTGTTTCCAAGAATTTGCGAAGTCGAAGCCGTTGGCATTGGCGCTACTAAAAGTGAATTTCTCACACCATATTTCAACACTTCTTTTCTCAACGATTCCCAGTCCCAGCGTCCGGACAAATCCGCATCTTTCAATCCCCAAAGGTTGAATTGGAATTCTCCTTGAGAAATTGGCGAACCTTCATAAGTCGAATACGGTCCTTCGATTTTAGCCGATTCCATAGAAGAAGTAACGGCTGCGAAATACAAGGTTTCGAAGATTTCCTGGTTCAATTGTTTCGCTTCGTCACTCGTGAATGGCATTCTGAGCATGATGAATGCATCGGCCAAACCTTGTACGCCCAATCCAACCGGACGGTGGCGTTTGTTCGAATTCTCCGCTTCAATCACCGGATAGTAATTCCTGTCGATGACTTTATTCAAATTCAACGTCACGCGTTTGGTGACATCGTATAATTTTTGGTGGTCGAATTTTCCGTTTTCGATGAACATTGGCAACGAAATCGAAGCCAGATTACAAACCGCAACCTCATCAGGCGAAGTGAATTCGATGATTTCGGTACACAAATTCGAAGAACGGATTGTTCCTAGATTTTTCTGGTTCGATTTTCTGTTCGCCGCATCTTTGTACAACATATATGGCAAACCGGTTTCCACCTGTGATTCTAAGATTTTCTCCCAGATTTCGCGCGCTTTGATGGTTTTTCTGCCTTTTCCTTCGGCTTCGTATCTCAAATACAATTCGTCGAATGCTTCACTGTGGCAATCGCTTAGTCCCGGACATTCGTTCGGACACATCAACGTCCAGGTTGAATCTTCCTGCACGCGTTTCATGAACAAATCCGGAATCCACATGCCTAGGAACAAGTCACGCGTACGCATTTCTTCTTTTCCGTGGTTTTTTCTCAGATCCAAAAAGTCGAAAATATCAGCATGCCAAGGTTCGATGTAAATCGCAAAACTTCCTTTTCTTTTTCCGCCGCCCTGATCCACGTAACGCGCGGTCATGTCGTAAACACGAAGCATGGGAACGATTCCGTTTGACGTTCCGTTCGTTCCGCTGATGTAAGAACCTGTAGCACGAACATTGTGAATTGCAAGCCCGATTCCACCTGCAGATTGCGAGATTTTAGCCGTTTGTTTCAATGTATCGTAAATTCCGTCGATGCTGTCATCTTTCATTGTCAATAAGAAACACGAAGACATTTGCGGTTTTGGTGTTCCCGAGTTGAATAACGTTGGCGTGGCATGTGTAAAGAATTTCTTCGACATTAAGTCGTAAGTTTCAATCACCGATTCCAAATCGTTTAAGTGAATTCCGACTGCAACACGCATTAACATATGTTGTGGTCTTTCTACAATTTTCCCATTAATTTTGAGCAAATAGGAACGCTCTAAAGTTTTAAATCCGAAATAATCGTAATTGAAATCCCGTGTGTAAATTACGTGGGAATCCAGGAATTCCGAATGCTCCATAATCGTTGCATGCACTTCGTCAGACAACAAAGGCGCAGCGGTATTCGTTCTTGGATTGATATAATGGTACATGTCGTTCATCGTTTCCGAGAAAGACTTTTTGGTATTCGAATGCAAATTGGAGATTGCGATCCTTGCCGCGAGTTGGGCATAATCCGGATGCGTAATGGTCATTGCCGCTGCAGTTTCGGCCGCTAGGTTGTCGAGTTCGGATGTCGTAACGCCGTCATACAATCCTTCGATCACGCGCATCGCAACTTTGACCGGATCGACGTGGTAATTCAGCCCGTAACATAGTTTTTTAATTCTTTCGGTAATTTTGTCAAACATTACCGGTTCTTTCTTGCCGTCTCTTTTTACTACATACATAAGCTGTGGTTTTTTAATGAAACCAGGAAATCCCTTCCCTGACCTCGGGTTATTTGTATTATTGTTGTTTTTGTTTCTTTTATTAGGAGCTAATCCGGCTTTTGCTGCAATCTTTTTTTCAGTTGCTTCGTACCTCGCAACCTCAAAAAAGGATTTCCACTGCTATCCGGGCTATTTTTGAACCATGAAGAAATTAAGAAACATTAAGCCTTCATGAACCATTAATCCCTTAATGGTAAAATTTCAATTTCAGTTAAGCATCAAACTTTGAAAATTTACTACTCTGCAACTTTCTTAAAAATCCGCGTCAAAAGTAATTTTCTGAGAATCGGCGTCTCCGGTCGAACCGCTGTTCATCACGCCTGCTTTCTGGTATTCTGACACGCGTTTTTCAAAGAAATTGGTTTTTCCCTGAAGCGAGATCATGTCCATAAAATCAAACGGATTTGATGAATTGTACACGCGTTCACAGCCCAATTCTACCAATAATCTGTCGGTTACGAACTCTAAATACTGCGCCATCAAAGTCGCATTCATCCCAATCAAACTCGCCGGAAGCGATTCGGTGATAAATTCCCTTTCAATATCTAAAGCTTGCATCAAAATTTCTTTGATTCTTGCCTTCGGCACTTTGTTGATCAAATGATGGTTGTGCAAATGCACTGCAAAATCACAATGAACGCCTTCGTCACGCGAAATTAATTCATTCGAAAACGTCAATCCCGGCATCAATCCGCGTTTTTTCAACCAGAAAATCGAGCAAAATGCGCCTGAGAAGAAAATACCTTCCACGGCAGCAAATGCGATCAATCTTTCGGCAAACGAATCAGAATCAATCCATTTCAAAGCCCAATCTGCTTTCTTTTTGATCGCAGGAAACACTTCCAGCGCACGGAACAATTGGTCTTTCTCGACTTCGTCTTTTACATAGGTATCGATCAACAAAGAATACGTTTCGCTGTGGATGTTTTCCATCATAATCTGGAACCCGTAGAAAAATTTGGCTTCAGCATATTGCACTTCGTTTACAAAATTCTCTGCGAGGTTTTCATTTACGATGCCATCAGAAGCGGCAAAAAAAGCGAGAATGTGTTTGATGAAGTATTTTTCGTCCGAATTCAGTTTGTTGTTCCAGTCGTTTAAATCTTGGTGCAAGTCGATTTCTTCGGCAGTCCAGAAACTCGCTTCCATTTTTTTATACCAGTCCCAAATGTCGTGGTGCTTGATTGGAAAAATGACGAAACGGTTTTTGTTTTCTTGTAATATAGGTTCTATTTGCGACATAATATGAGGAAGTTTTCCGGAGATTTTAACAAAATATTTTGTTTTGATTCCGATTACAAAGATTGGCATTTGTAACGGCAAATGAAAGCCAAACTTATCCACAATTGCCCATAGTTTTTAACAACGAAGAAATCCGCAATTATATTACTAAAAAAATATAAATATCTGAATTTTAAGCGTTTAAAAAACACCTGAAATTAGTTAAGTCCTGTGGAATATAGGATTTTAAGCGATTTGGAATAAAGAAAATGCTGTGTATGGAAATTGCTATTTTTTGAGATCTTCGGCTACTTTTTCAAGTTCTGCATACCACTCGGAGCCAAATTTTCTGACCAATGCTTCCTTGACAAATTTATACACCGGGACTTCAAGTTCAGCGCCTAAAGAACACGCCGGATCGCAAATGTCCCAACGGTCATAATTGACTGCCGCGAACTCCGAAAATTCTTTCACACGGATGGGATACAAATGACACGAAACCGGTTTTTTCCACGATACTTCGCCTTGATTGTACGCTTGTTCAATTCCGCAAAGCGCGGTTTTTCCGTCGAAAATAACGTAAGCGCAATCTTTTTCGTCGATGAGTGGCGTTTCGAGCGTTCCATCTGTGCCAACAACCCATGTTCCCTGCGCTTCAATTGCAGCAATTCCTTCGGGGCGTAAAAACGGCTTGACCTTGTCGTAAATATCTTCAAGAATTTTGGTTTCCGCTTCGCTTAAAGGGGCGCCGGCATCGCCATCTACACAACAGGCGCCGTGACAGGCAGATAAATTACAGACGAAATCTTTTTCGAGTATGTCTTCAGAGACGATGGTTTTTCCAAGTTGAAACATGCGGCAAAGATAAACTAAACTTAAAAAGTTTTTATTCAATAAACTCATAAATTATCGAAGAAAAATTAACGCCTTTTTGGCTTTAAACTACATTGATTTGGGTAATTTTGCAGCCTCTAAAAAAGGATATATGTTTTTTGACCTGAAAGAAATAATCACAGTTTCCATGGTGCTTTTTGCAGTAATCGATATCGTCGGAACCATTCCGATTGTGGTTGATTTGAGAAGTAAAGTAGGCAAAATTGAGTCTGAAAAAGCATCCATTGCAGCGGCGATTATCATGATCGTATTTCTTTTTGTAGGAGAAGAATTTTTAAATTTAATCGGAATTGACGTACATTCTTTTGCAGTCGCCGGTTCATTTGTACTCTTCTTTTTGGCACTCGAAATGATCCTCGGAATCCGTATTTATAAAGAAGATGAAGCGAGTTCAGCATCAATTGTGCCTTTGGCATTTCCGTTAATCGCAGGCGCAGGAACCATGACCACTTTACTGTCTTTGCGTTCTCAGTTCCAAACGATTAACATTATTGTAGCAATTATACTGAACATTATTGTAGTTTATATCGTATTGAAATCTTCGCCGAAAATCGAAAAAATTCTGGGTCAAAACGGACTCGGTGTTATCCGGAAAACCTTTGGTGTCGTGCTTTTAGCTATTGCTGTTAAATTATTCGCGGCTAATGTTAAAGGTTTGTTCGTCTAACCGATTTTTACTAATTTCACTCCAAACAAATTTCATCTGATGAAAATTTTCACTTCTATATTAGTTGTTATCGCACTTGCCCTAATTATTTTCAACATCACACTTCTCGATTTTGACCATTTATTTGAAGGAAACAGCATGGTGGCATTAATCGGAATAGCAGCATCTTTCTGCGCCGTATTTATCCTGTTGATCTTCAGGATGTCGAAAATGATTGAAGAAAAAACAAAAAACAATTAGTTCATGTTTGATGTATTGATTATCGGCGGTGGCGCGGCCGGGGTTTCCTGCGCTTTGGTCTTGGGGTCTGCATACAAAAAACCATTCGCGGCCGACAAAAAAATCGGAATTGTCACACACCAAAAAACATCTTCGCTTCAGGAAGCTTTATTCAACAATGCTTACGGCGTTCCCGCAAATAAAAAAGGCGTTGACATTTTGAGCGAAAGCCTTACACAGTTGTCGGAATTGTATCCACATGTAGCGCAAATTTCAAATGAAAAAGTATTAGCCGTTACAGGCGAATTTCCGAATTTTACAGTTGTTACCAATAAAAATTCGTACCAAACAAAATCGGTTGTTTTAGCCATTGGCTGGTCGAATACTTTTGCGATCGACGGATTGATGCAATATGTCGAGCCACATGCGAAATCGTTGGTTGAAAAACAAAGGATCCAACTAAAAAATGTTGATCATAAGGTAGCAAACGGAATCTACGTTGCCGGAATCTTAGCCGGATGGAGAAGCCAGATTGCCATTGCTGCAGGAAGTGGCGCGGCAGTTGCCACAGATATTCTGACGTTGTGGAATCATGGTGTCAATTCGCAAAGCCACGACAGTACGAAATAAATCCCTCTAAAGTTTAACCCAGAATTGCATCAATGGTTTACAAATCAGATTGTGTAGACTAATGCAATTCGGAGCATTTTTTTTTATAATTCGGCTTTCAAAACGGCTTTCACCATCGCATCTTCTTTGAGTACGATTTCATAATACTTCTGGTCGTTGAAAAGCTGCTGCGCAAATTCGGCGGTCAGGTAACGTTTGACCAAAGCTTTATTTTTATTGAGTTTCAGGTCAAGACCAAGGTTTCCGATGTACTTCTGAAAATTGTTAAAATACACCTCCGATTTTTCCATTTTAGTCAAAAATTGCTCAAATGTCAATCCGGAGAATGCCGACCTGTTTTTGTCAAGTTGCTCAAAAACATAATGCCCAACCGCGCCCGATTGCATCAGATAAGCCGTAGTTTCCTGTCCGTGTTCCACTTCGAGCGGGACAAAAACATCGGGAACGATTCCGCCGCCGCCATAAACAATTTTTCCGCCTTTGGTCTTGAACTTTAAGGTATCGGCAATTTTGATGCTGTCTTTTTCATACAATTCGCCGTCGTCAAAACGTTTCGCAAATTCGTTGAAATATTCCTCAGTTCCTTTCGAATAATTTTTCTGGATTGAACGTCCCGAAGGCGTGTAATATCTCGCAACGGTCAAACGCACCGCCGAACCATCATCAAAATCCATTTCGCGTTGCACCAAACCTTTTCCAAACGAGCGTCTTCCCACAATAGTTCCGCGATCGTTGTCCTGAATCGCGCCAGCCAGGATTTCGCTTGCAGACGCACTATTTTCATTGATCAGCACATAAATTTTCCCTTCTTCAAAATCGCCTCTGTCGGTCGCAAACGTTTTGTCGATCCGGCCTTTTTTATTTTTGGTAAAAACAATCAGCTCTTTATCTTTTAGGAGTTCGTCAGCAATTCTGATCGCCATGTCCATGTAACCGCCGCCATTGTCGCGAAGATCGATGATTAATGTTTTGATGTGCTGGTTTCTCAAGTCGGTTAAACCGTGCTGAAATTCGGTGTAAGTCGTTTCGGCAAATCGATTGATCTTGATATATCCTGTTGTTGGATTGACCAAAATCGCGGCATCAACACTTTTAATCGGAATGATGTCGCGTTTGAGTGTTATTTTGAATTTTTTATTTTCACTTTTTCGGAAAACCGTTAGCGTAAGATCGGATCCCGGAACGCCTTTTAATTGTGAAAACAAACTGTCGCTTGGTAATTTCCGCCCGTATAATTTGGTATTTCCCGCGTATAAAATCCGGTCTCCGGCTTTAATTCCGGCTTTTTCAGACGGACCATTTTCAAGTGGTTTGATTACGGCCAACGAATCTTTATACATGTAAAAATTCACGCCTATGCCTACAAAATCGCCTTTCATGCTTTCGGCCACGCCGGTTTGTTCGCTTGGCGGAATGTAAACCGAATGCGGATCGAGTTTTTCCAGGATGTTGTTCACCGTTAAATCCACAATCGAATCGGTATTGACATTATCGACATATTCATTGTTGATAAAATCGATCAGCCGGTTGAGTTTGGATTTGTAATTGTTTTTGGAAAACGAAGGTTTTTCGACCGGAAAATTCAAAAATCCGCCAATCAAAACACCAATGGCAAGTGTTCCAAAAAACAATATCGGAAAGTATATCTTGTTGATTTTCATTTAGTCGAAATCTTCAATCTGATTCACAATAACGCCGGCTTTTTCGAGAAAATCAATCCCTGAAGTATCGCGGTAACCCATTTGGTAAACGACCCTTTTGATTCCCGATTGATGGATGAGTTTGCTGCATTCGCGGCACGGAGAAAGCGTGATATATAAGGTCGCACCTTCGCAGGATTGCGTCGAACGCGCCACTTTCAAAATAGCATTGGCTTCGGCGTGCAATACGTACCAACTCGTGAGTCCGTTTTCATCTTCGCAGCAATTCTCGAAACCCGTGGGCGTTCCGTTGTAACCGTCGGAAATAATCATCCGGTCACGCACGATGATCGCACCTACTTTTTTTCGTTTACAATATGACAATTGGCCCCATTCACGCGCGATACGGAGATAGGCTTTGTCGTACTTATTTAATTTTTTATGATCCATTTAGCTATTAAAATTCAATTCCAGATTTCGTTTCCAATGATCATCGGAACGACAACACCAATCACAAACGCCGAGAACACCAACGTAAAATCGCGTTTTGAAAACCGCAGAAAATTCTGGAAAACAAACGACACAATTAAAACGGCTATGACTACGATGATTTGCGCACATTCAATTCCGAGTGCAAATTCGAGCAAAGGCAAAATTTTATCTGATGGATTTCCGGACAAAATCGACTTGAAATAATTCGAAAAACCCAATCCGTGAATGATTCCGAAAAACAAAGTGATAAAACCAACGATACTTAGATTGTCTGACTTTCCCGACTTTCCGGCATTAAACAAATGATATACAGCAGTAATCAAAATAGTGATCGGAATCAAAAATTCGACCAGACTTGCTTTGATCATCACGATATTAAAAACCGACAAAATCAGCGCCATCGTATGCCCTAGCGTAAAAACTGAAACCAAAATCAACACCCTTTTCCAGTCCTTAAAAGCATACGGAACCGTTAATGCGATCAGGAACAAAATGTGGTCGTAACCTTTGATGTCTAAAACGTGGCGCAACCCAATTTCCAAGTAAATCCAGAATTCTGACATGATAAACCGTATTAAGATTCAGGGGTTGTAAACTTACAATTTATTTTGATTACAGCCTGTTGCATTTAACATTTTCGAAAGCCCGTTAACAAAATCAAAAACTTTGCTTTATGCGCTTTAAATAAAATGAAATTAGCTTTATATTTGCACGATAAAAACCGATAATTATGTCATTTTCAGATTTATTTGATAGCGAATTCAAAAGCAGAAACAGAGGTCATTTTTCAGCGATTGTTCGCGTTGCGCTTGCCGACGGAATCATTGTTCCGGAGGAAAAAACTTTTTTAGACAAACTTGCAGGAAAACTGGAAATTTCGGATTCAGAATACGAGGAAATCCTGGAAAACCCAACAAAATATCCAATCAATCCGCCGTATTTATACTCGCAAAGATTAGAGCGTTTGTATGATTTGGCGCGTATGGTTCACGTTGATCATCATTTGGGCGACAAACAGGATTTGCTTTTGAGAAGAATCGGGCTGGCGTTAGGATTTACACCTGGAAACGTCAATTACATCATTGACAAGGCGATGTCTCTGATCGACCAAAAAGTGGATTCAGAAACATTTTTGTACGAAATGGAACACATGAACAAATAAGCATTCACGCAATTTAATACAAAAGCCGGATCTCATTAGAAATCCGGCTTTTTTGGTTTTGGTTGGTCATTACTTAAATAATCTATTGGTATTTTTGCATAAATTCTTCGGCTTTTTCAACCATATTTTTGCTTCCGCAGAAAAAAGGCACACGTTCGTGTAATGCTTCGGGTTGGATTTCCATAATGCGCCCAAATCCGTCAGAACCTTTGCCTCCGGCCTGTTCTGCGATAAATGCCATCGGATTGCATTCGTATAACAAGCGCAATTTCCCTTTTGGTGCTTTGGAACTCGTTGGATAAATATAAATGCCGCCTTTGATCATATTTCTGTGGATGTCTGAAACCAAACTGCCGATGTAACGCGAAGTATACGGCCGGTCATCTTCTTCGGATTGGCAATACTTCAGATAATCCTTAACGCCTTGCGGAAACTGGATGTAATTTCCTTCGTTAATAGAGTAAATATTTCCGTCTTCCTTAAATTTCATATTTGGATGCGACAGGTAAAATGTCCCAATCGCCGGATTCAATGTAAACCCGTTGACGCCGTGACCGGTGGTATAAACCAGCATGGTTGATGTCCCGTAAATCACATATCCCGCGGCGACTTGGGCCGTTCCCGGTTGCAGAAAATCTTCCAAAGTGACCGGTGTTCCAATGGGCGTCACGCGTCTGTAGACCGAAAAAATCGTCCCGACAGAAACATTCACGTCAATATTTGAAGAGCCGTCGAGCGGATCCATCAACACGACGTATTTGTTGTTGTGGCTTTTGTCGCTGCCTTCCACGGTAATGAAATCGTCATTTTCCTCAGACGCGATTCCGCATACAATTTCGCGGTTGATCAATGTTTGAATAAAAACCTCATTGGCGTATACATCGAGCTTCTGCTGGTCTTCGCCCTGAATGTTTTGTTCCCCTGCGGCGCCGGTAATGTCAACGAGTCCGGCTTTGTTTACCTTGTAATTTACGACCTTAGCCGCAAGTCGGATTGAGTTGATGATCCTGGATAATTCTCCTGAGGAATATTTAAATTCTTCCTGTTTTTCAATAATAAATTCCCCTAAAGTTTTGTTGCGTTCTTCCATTCCGAAATCGTTGTAGTTAGTCGCGCAAATATCGGCTTTTTTACGTATTTGAAATCATTTTTCTCAGATAGTTTTCCGATTTGTATATTTGTTTTTTGTACTGATATAAACTAGCCCCGATAGCGCCGGCATCCTTTTTAAGGTGAAGAATGAAACCTTAAAAAGATAAAGGCAAAAGCGGGAATAGCTCCTGAAAAAATATTACATGATTATACGAAAAGGCGAAAAAGCCGACATGACCGAAGTTTTAGCATTGATTACAGAACTCGCCATTTTCGAAAAAGAACCCAATGCGGTCTTGGTCACTGTCGCCGATTTAGAGCGTGACGGCTTTTCTGAAAACCCGTTGTTCCGGACTTTCGTTGCAGAAATCGATGGAAACATCATAGGAATGGCATTGTATTATTACCGCTATTCGACCTGGAAAGGCAAAACGATTCATCTGGAAGATTTGGTTGTTACGGAACAATTTCGCGGTTCTGGAGCCGGATTTGCTTTGTATTCTGAAATCATCAAACAAGGAAAAAAGGATAAGGTGCGCCGCATCGAATGGAATGTGCTCGACTGGAATACGCCTGCTATCGCCTTTTATGAAAAATCAGGCGCTACCATTTTAAAGGACTGGCTTGTGGCGCAAATGGATGAAAACGGAATCGAAATGTTTTTAAAAAATTAATAATAATACGGTTTCAGCAAAAAATCTGAAATCAAATATCTTAAATCTGAAATTTCAATGAGAATATTCAAATTTGGCGGCGCGTCGGTTAAAGATGCGACCGGAATCAGAAATGTGTACGAAGTACTTCAAAAAACAGGTTATGAAGACGTTTTACTTGTAGTTTCGGCCATGGGGAAAACGACAAATGCGCTCGAAGTCGTGATCAAGGATTATTTCGACAAATCGGCGGCACTGAAATCGTCTGTCCAGGAAGTCAAAAAGTACCACAACCAGATTTTGCTCGATTTGTTTGACGATGAGAAACACGCGGTTTTTACCGATGTGAACAAATTGTTTGCCGACCTTGATTATTTCCTAAGCCAGAACAAATCGCCGAATTACAATTTTGTGTACGATCAGGTGGTGAGTTTGGGCGAATTGATTTCCACGACAATTTTATCGCATTTTATGAATTTTATGGGCATCAAAACGAATTGGATCGACGTGCGCAATTTCATCAAAACCGACAACAATTACCGCGATGCGAATGTCGATTGGGATCTGACCCAGAAAAATATTTCCAAAAACGTCAAGAAAAAAGTGCTCAATGTCACACAGGGATTTTTGGGTTCCGACGAAAATAATTTCACTACAACCCTGGGCCGCGAAGGTTCCGATTATACTGCGGCGATTTTTGCGTATTGCCTCAATGCCGAAAATGTCACGATCTGGAAAGACGTTCCTGGCGTCATGAACGCCGATCCGCGTTATTTTGAAAATGCCAGTTTACTGAACCAGATTTCATATCGCGAAGCCATTGAACTTGCGTTTTACGGCGCGACCGTGATCCATCCGAAAACCCTGCAACCGTTACAGCGCAAAGAAATTCCGCTTTTTGTCAAATCGTTTATCAATCCGCTGCTGCCGGGAACTTCAGTTTCAAAAGGCGCCGACCTCGAGCCACAATTGCCGTGTTTTATCGTCAAGAAAAACCAGCTTTTGGTGTCGCTTTCGTCAATCGATTTTTCGTTTATTATGGAAGAAAACATCAGTGAGATTTTTGCGCTTTTGCACCAGTTTAAAATGAAAGTGCATTTGATCCAGAATTCGGCGATCAGTTTTTCCGTTTGTGTCGATGATAAATTTGGAAATTTTGCCGATTTGAAAAACATCCTTTCCAAAAAATTTCAAGTTTCGTACAATGAAAATGTCTCACTTTACACGATTCGCCATTTCGACGAAAAAGCCACAAAAATGGTCGAAGAAGGCAAAGACGTCTTACTGAAACAAGTCAGCCGCGAAACGATGCAGATTGTAACAAAGGAAAACATATAGCAAATTCGCCAATTAACCCGGCCGCCAATTGTCAAAAACACACTACTTTTGATGGAATTGCGTTATAACTGCTATGTTTAAAAAATTATTTTTTGGTTTGCTAATGTGTTGGTTTTCGGGAGTTCAGGCTCAGGAAATTGAAACGCCTTATAAAAATAAAAAAATAGTGGCTTCACGCGACACGATCCGGATCGATTCGGTGAGTGTGAACGCGGCATTTTTCAAATTGCTTGACGCCAATGCCAATCCGGTTGATTCTTCGTTTTACAAGATGGATTTCCAAAAAGGATTTCTCGTTTTTAATCCGGATTATCCCTTTACGAATGATACGCTGACGGTCCGTTTTTTGAAATTTCCGCAATACCTGACCAAAAAATACAGCATTTACGACGACAAACGCGTGGTTTCAAATGAAGCCGGAATGAAAAACCTCTACCGCGTTTCAAACGATCCGACGCAAAAATTCGTGCCTTTTGACGGACTCAACACTTCGGGAAGCATCACGCGCGGCATCACCATTGGAAACAACCAAAATGCGGTCGTCAATTCCAATCTTGATCTGCAGATTACTGGAAAAATTTCGGATAAAGTCAGCCTTCGCGCGTCAATCCAGGACAGCAACATTCCGCTGCAAGACGGCGGTTACTCCCAAAAACTGGACGAATTTGACCAGATTTTCATCGAATTGTTCAGCGACAAGTGGAACATCCGCGCAGGCGATTTATTTCTCGAAAACCGAAAATCCCGCTTTTTGAATTTTAATAAGAAAGTCCAGGGATTGGCCGCGAGTTTCAATTTTGGTGAAGATGGCAATAAGACAAACGTGTTTGCATCGGCGGCTTTGGTTCGTGGCCAATATGCCAAAAGTACGTTTGTCGGACAGGAAGGAAATCAGGGTCCGTATAAATTGCGCGGATCGAATGGCGAATTGTTCATTCTTGTCATCTCAGGTTCTGAACGCGTTTACGTAAACGGAATTTTGCTCAAACGCGGCGAAAACAACGATTACATTATTGATTACAATGCCGGCGAAATCATTTTTACTTCATTATTTCCGATTACTTCCGAAATGCGGATCAATATTGAATACCAGTTTTCCGACCGCAATTACACCCGTTTTGTGACTTATTTCGGCGCGACGCACGAACGCGAAAAATGGAGCATCGGGACTTATGTTTATTCGGAAAACGATGTCAAAAACCAGCCTTTGCAGCAAAACCTTTCTGAAGAACAGGCGCAGATTCTTGTCAATGCGGGCGACAACACGAATTTGATGACCTCGCCATCTGCTTATGCCGACACTTTTTCTGAAAATAAAACGCTGTATCGAAAAACGATTTTAAATGGTGTCGAAATTTTTCAATATTCAAACGTTGAAACGGATGTTTTATACAATGTGAAATTTACGCTTGTGGGCAACGGCTTGGGAGATTACATACTTTCAAATGCCTCTGCCATCGGGCGGATTTATGAATATGCAGCGCCGGTTGATGGCGTACGTAAGGGAAATTACGAACCGATCACCCGATTGGTCGCGCCGACAAAAATCCAGATTGCGACCGTGATGGGAAAATTCAATCCGTCAGAAAAGACCAATGTCGATTTTGAACTCGGCATCAGCAACAACGACCTGAATTTGTTTTCTCCGATGGATGACAACGACAATCAGGGCGTTGCTGGAAAAATCAATGCGAAACAGCGGTTGTATACCGGAAAATTTGAACTCGACGCTTTTGCAAATTACCAGTTCGTACAAAGAGATTTCCGAACAATCGAAAGGCTTTTTAATATCGAATTCGACCGCGATTGGAATTTGACGACGGTTTCGGGAAACCAAAGTTTTCTGGTTTCGGGATTGACATTTAATCTTCCGAAAAAAGGACAACTGACATACCAATTCGAAAAACTTGATTTCACCGGAAGTTTTTCGGGAAACCGCCACATCATCAACGGCTTGTTCCGATTTGACAATTGGAGCATCCAGAATAACGGCAGTTTTATGAAAAGCGACGGCACTTTAACCGATTCGAAATTTGCAAGAAACCAAACGCAGGCCCGTTATCATTTTGGAAAGAATTGGGTTGGTGCGACGGCTCGGCTCGAAGACAATCAGGAAAAGATCAAGGAAACCAATTTGTTTTCAAGTCTGAGCCAAAGGTTTTTTGAATACGGCGCTTTTGCAGGCCGCGGCGACAGTACGAAAGTGTATATGGAATTGGGTTATCTGAACCGCACCAATGACAGTTTGCAGAACGGTTTGCTACAGCGTGTCAATACTTCGCAGTCGTATAATGTCAAATCGAAACTCATCCAGAATGAAAAAAGTGACCTGACGGTTTTTGTGAATTACAGAAATTTAAAATTCACCGATCCGTTGCGCGGGACAGAACCATCGTTAAATTCGCGGATTTTATACAATGACCGCTTTTTCGATCAATTGGTTCAAACCACAACCGCTTACGAAACCACTTCGGGAACGATCGCACAGCAGGAATTTACGTATCTCGAAGTTGAGCCCGGACAAGGCGTTTACACCTGGATCGATTACAATGGAAATGGCATTCAGGAATTACAGGAATTTGAAGTAGCGCCGTTTCCGGACCAGGCAAAATATGTGCGCGTTTTTCTTCCGAACCAGATTTTCATCAAAACGCACCAGAACAAATTTTCAGAATCGGTGACGCTCAATCCAAACCAGTGGCAAAATGAAAAAGGGTTCAAAAAACTGCTTTCGTATTTTTACAACCAGACTTCGTATTTGATCGATCGAAAAATTGAGCGGAACGGCGACAATTTCGACCTGAATCCGTTTAGCACCTCTGAAGAAAATTTGCTTGGGCTCAACACCGCTTTTCGCAACAGTTTGTTTTACAACCGCGGAAAACAAAAACATTCGACGACTTACACGTATCTCAACAGCCGCGCACGAAACCTGCTTTCTATTGGATCACAGGAAAATAAAAACCGATCGCACCAGTTGCAATACGCGCATTTGTACCAAAAAAGCTGGTTATTTGCGATGGCCGGTCAAACGTCAAATTTGGAAACGGTTTTTAAGGATCTTACGAATTTGAATAATGGAAATACAGATGTCAATGTCTCGAGAAATTACAATATTGACAGTTATAAATTGTCGCCAAAAATCTCGTATTTGTTTTCTCAGAATGCAAGTTGGGACGTTTTTTACGAATTCCAGAACAAAGAAAATACGATTGGCGCATTGGAAACATTGAAACAAACGCGCGTCGGCACGTCATTTTCGTATGCCAGCCAGAAAAAGCTGACGATGAATGGAGAATTTTCACTATACGAAAATAAATTCGCCGGAAACGAACTCAGTCCCGCCGCGTTCCAAATGCTCGAAGGATTGCAGCCCGGGCAAAACCTCACCTGGAGGTTGCTGATCCAGAAAAACCTGACACAATATCTAGATGTAAACGTCAATTATCAGGGCAGAAAAAGCGAAACCAGCGATACGATTCATACGGGAAGCATTCAGTTGCGGGCTTATTTTTAATGTTTGGTTTCGACACGATTTATGGAATTGACATTTTAACCAAAGTGCCCACATTTACAAGCAGCTATTTTTTAACACTGTAAAATACCGTTTGCATTTGAACACATGTTTTAATCGCTTATATTTGAATTTCTTAATTAAACATTTTGCGCAATGAAAAACAAATTCCTTTTAAGTATACTATTCGCATCAACGGTATTGGCCATATCTTGTAAAAAAGACCTTGAGCCACAGGAAAGTACCGGGGCGGTCTCAACTGATGCTGCCGAAACACCTGCAACACCGGTTCAAAATGTAACACCACAAAATATGCAACAGCAAGTTTCTCCGGCAGCAACATTACAACAAACCCAGGTGGCAAATAACACACCGCAGCCACAAGCCGTAAAAACCGCTCCAGGCATGAATCCGCCGCACGGGCAACCAAACCACAGATGTGACATTGCTGTAGGCGCTCCGTTAAATTCTCCTGCAAAACCAGCTGTACAGAATCCAGCTACGATTACACCAGCCGCACAAATACAAACTTCAACTGCACAAAATCCAGGTACTCCTGCGATATTGAATCCAAACACGGCAACTGCTACAACCGCTCCGGGAATGAATCCGCCCCACGGACAAAACGGGCATCGTTGTGATGTTGCTGTTGGCGCGCCTTTACCGAAAGTCTAATTCAAAATATATAAAAATAAAAAAAGCACTTCGGATTGAAGTGCTTTTTTTTTGTGGAGAATACCGGATTCGAACCGGTCACCTCTTGCCTGCCAGGCAAGCGCTCTAGCCAAATGAGCTAATCCCCCAAAACGTGATGGCAAATATACTACTTTCATCCACATACGAAAAATTTTTTCCAAAAACTGTTTTGTTTTTTATCGGGAGCTATTTGCTTCGCCAGTTCGCACCTTATTTTTAATAAGGAGCTTGGGTCCGGCTTTCCGCTTTATCTTTTCCCGGCTAAATGGCCGGCAAAAGGATGCCGCTTCAATCCGGGCTAGGGCAATGGGTTTCACAACGATAAAATTCGTAAATTTGCGGCCAAATCCAATCTGGAAAATGAGCAACATCAGAATCACCAAACAATTCAGTTTCGAAACCGGTCATGCGCTTTACGGCTATGACGGCAAATGCAAAAACGTTCACGGACACAGTTATAAATTGTCGGTTACCGTAATCGGAACGCCAATTACGGATCGAAACAACGTCAAATTCGGAATGGTTATCGACTTTTCCGATCTTAAGAAAATCGTCAAAGAAGACATTGTTGATGTTTTCGATCACGCTACCGTTTTCAATGAAACCACACCACATATCGAACTGGCCAACGAACTCAAAAACCGAGGACATCATGTGATTTTGGTCAATTACCAACCAACAAGCGAGAATATGGTGACCGATTTTGCAGAAAAAATTAAAAGCCGCCTTCCCGACTCAATCAAATTGCACTCGCTGAAATTGCAGGAAACCGAAACTTCTTTTGCCGAATGGTATGCCAGCGACAATTTGTAACTTAAATCCAGAACATGCAATTGCCTGACAACAAAAAAGTGTATTTCGCCTCGGACCAGCATTTTGGCGCGCCAACAGCTGAACTCAGTTTTCCGCGCGAGCAAAAATTCGTCGCCTGGCTTGACGAAGTCAAAAAAGACGCTGCGGTTATTTTTCTGCTTGGCGATTTGTTTGATTTCTGGTTCGAATACCAAACAGTTGTTCCGAAAGGTTTTGTCAGGGTTTTAGGCAAACTCGCTGAAATCCGCGACAGCGGCATCCCGATTTATTTTTTTGTCGGAAACCACGATCTATGGATGTCGGATTATTTCGAAAAAGAACTCAACATTCCGGTGTATCACGACAACAAAGAATTCACATTTGGAAATAAAACCTTTTTAATCGGCCACGGCGACGGAAAAGGCCCGGGCGACAAAGGATATAAACGCATGAAAAAAGTTTTTACCAATCCGTTTTCAAAATGGATTTTTCGTTGGCTGCATCCTGATTTTGGCGTCAAACTCGCGCAATATCTATCTGTAAAAAACAAACTTATTTCAGGAGATTCCGATGTGAAATTTTTAGGAGAAGACAACGAATGGCTGGTTTTGTATGCGAAACGCAAACTTGAAACCCAGCATTTCAATTATTTTATTTTTGGCCACCGCCATTTGCCAATGAAAATTTCCGTCGGAGACAATTCAGAATATGTCAATTTGGGTGACTGGATCGGTTACTTTACATATGGTGTTTTTGATGGGGAAACCTTTGAACTCAAAGAATACAAGAATTAGTTCATCCCAACGCCATAGATATATTCCTGCAGCGAAATTTTAAACAAAGTCCCTTCAACAAGGTCTTTAATACCGTTGAGTTCCTTCATCGAAACCGCAAGGTCAATTTGGGAAACAGGTGTTTTTAGAAGAAATTTGGCGCAATGGCTTTTCATTTCACAGTGTTCGCACGTATTTTTACGACAACTGTCTTCAATCAAATCTACAAATGTTTTGAGTTCGTCAACCGTAAAGTGAAATCCGGTTTCTTTAAAAACCAACTGGATCTTATCAAGGAGAATCGTGCTTTGTTCCAGCCAGTAAAAAGCCATCCCAAAGTCATTATAATAGATCTGTTCAATTTGTTTCATACCCTTTGCGTTTGAACAAATATAACAACTATTTATATTCTTTCTAAATAATTTTTGTTAAAGAAACAAGACCTTGATTTTCTTAAGGCCGAATATCTTTTAAACGCAATTGCAGCGTCACTTGTCCATTCCATTCATTTTCATCTATGCAATACGCGGCCTCAAACGATAGTTGGTTTGTTGTTAAGCCAATTTTATTGCCCAAGCCAAATCCGATCGCGCCGATTCCGCCGGTATCGTTTTGCTTAACATAAAGTTTGAGATGTTCATTATCACTGCCGAGCGTTTTTGCAAAGCCCGTATCTCTAAGGTTTTTTGTGACGAAAACGGGCGTCATATTTAATGGCCCAAACGGTTCGAATTGCTTCAGAATGCGAATCGTTTTTGGCGTGATTTGATCAAAATTGATTTCGGCATCGACCGAAACTTCGGGAATCCGCATATCGGGATGAATCGTGGCTTTGACAATTTCTTCAAAAGCATTTTTGAATGCCTGGTAATTTTCCTCTTTTAAAGTCAGTCCGGCCGCATACATGTGTCCGCCAAATTGTTCCAGATGTTCCGCGCAGGCTTCAAGCGCATTATACACATCAAAACCTTTAACCGATCGCGCCGAAGCCGCATATTTGTCGCCGCTTTTTGTAAAAACAAGTGTTGGCCGGTAATAGGTTTCGATCAATCGGGAAGCCACAATTCCGATGACGCCTTTGTGCCAGGTTTCGTGAAAAACAACTGACGTGAAATTTTCGTGCTCGTTGTTGTCGAGAATTTGCTGCAGCGCTTCTTTGGTAATTTGTTTGTCGAGATCTTTGCGATCCGAGTTGTATTGTTCGATTTCGGAGGCGAATTGCTGTGCTTGCTCAAAATTGAATTCGGTCAAAAGTTCGACCGCGTGATTTCCGTGTTTGATGCGTCCGGCGGCGTTGATTCGGGGCGCGATGATAAAAACCACATCAGTAATATCGAGCGTTTTCTTTTTGATTTGATGGATTAATGCTTTGATTCCGGGACGCGGATTGTCGTTGATGACGTCCAGTCCGAATTTAGCTAAAATCCGGTTTTCGCCCGTCATCGGAACAATATCAGCGGCAATTGCAGCAGCAACCAAATCAAGGTAACCAATTAAATCTTCGGTGGTTTCGCCACGGTTTTGGCCCAAAGCCTGGATCAGCTTGAAACCGATTCCGCAGCCACAAAGTTCGTCATACGGATAAAAACAATCGTTACGTTTCGGATCGAGAACTGCCACAGCATCAGGTAAAAATTCGCCCGGACGGTGGTGGTCGCAAATGATAAAATCGATATTTTTTTGTTTGGCGTAAGCAACATGATCGATCGATTTAATGCCGCAATCCAACGCAATAATCAAAGAGCAGCCATTGTCATCCGCGTAATCAATTCCGAGATAAGACACTCCATAACCTTCATTGTACCGATCCGGAATGTAAGTTGCAACGTTCGGATAAAAACTCCTCAAATACGAAGAAACGAGTGAAACCGCTGTTGTTCCGTCGACGTCATAATCGCCAAAAACTAAAATATTTTCGTTGTTTTGAATTGCTTTTTCAATACGGGCAACCGCTTTTTCCATGTCTTTCATCAGATACGGATCATGTAAATCCCGCAATTCCGGGCGGAAAAATTTCCGGGCTTGTTCGAACGTTTCGATGCCGCGTTGGGCTAAAAGTGTTGCGGTAATTTCGTCGATACTCAAAACATCCTGAAGGTGTTTTACAGTTTCGGAATCGGGTAAGGGTTTGATTGTCCAGCGCATAATGAAGATTTTGTATGGTGTATAAAGTTTTCCAAATTTAGTAATTTTTGCGATAAAATTTTTTGTTTCTTGCTGCATTAAAAATTCAAAACATGCAAATTTCAGGACAGGTTGTCGACATCAAAAACAGGCGCATTTATTCGGGTGAAATCACTGTTGAAAATGGCAAAATCATTTCAATTGTTGAAAAGCAGCACGATGTGAAAAATTTTATCCTTCCCGGATTTATCGATGCGCACATTCACATTGAAAGTTCGATGCTCGTTCCGTCCGAATTTGCCAAAATTGCCGTATTGCACGGAACAGTCGCAACAATTTCCGATCCGCACGAAATTGCAAATGTTCTGGGTTCTGAAGGCGTTTTTTACATGATTGAAAACGGGAAGCAATCGCCGTTAAAGTTTCATTTTGGTGCGCCATCGTGTGTTCCGGCGACTTCGTTTGAAACCGCTGGCGCCGAGATCAATTCGGACGGAATTAAAGATTTGCTCGAATCGCCCGATATTTATTACCTCGCCGAAATGATGAATTATCCCGGCGTTTTATTCGACGATTCCGAAGTTTTAAAGAAAATCGAATGGGCCAAACATTTCAACAAACCCGTTGACGGACATGCGCCGGGTTTGCGTGGCGCCGATCTAAAAAAATACGTTTCGGCCGGAATTACAACCGATCACGAATGTTTTACATTTGAAGAAGCGCAGGAAAAATTGTCGCTCGGCATGAAAGTGCTGATTCGCGAAGGCAGCGCCGCAAAAAACTTTGAAGCGTTGATCGATTTGCTTCCGGAACATTATGAAAATATGATGTTTTGTTCCGATGACAAACATCCCGATGATTTGATTGTTGGGCATATCAATTCGCTTTGCGCACGTGCTGTTGCGAAAGGAATCGATGTGTTTAAAGTACTGCAATCGGCTTGCGTTAATCCGGTAACTCACTACAAAATGAATGTTGGTTTGCTAAACGAAAATGATGCTGCCGATTTTATTGTCGTTGAAGATTTAACCGATTTTAAAGTGCTGCAAACGTATATCGATGGTGAACTCGTTGCAGAAAACGGAAAGTCATTCGTCAAACACGTTCCGTTTGAAACACCGAATAACTTCAACATTTCTAAAAAAGAAGTTTCCGATTTTATGGTTTCCGGTTCACCTGATAAAATCCGCGTTATCGAAGCATTGGAAGGCCAACTGATCACAAATGAGATTCATTTTAAGCCCAAAATCGAAAATGGGAAAATCATTTCAGATCCCGAAAACGACATTTTAAAAATGGCAGTGGTCAATCGCTATCAAAATGCTAAGCCTGCGATTGCATTCATCAAAAACTTCGGATTAAAAAAAGGCGCGATCGCGAGTTCGGTCGCACACGATTGCCACAATATTGTCGTTGTAGGAACTTCAGACGAAGAAATATGCAACGCTGTAAATGTAATTATAGCAAACACAGGCGGAATTTGCGCTGTAAACGGATTGGAAACCAAAATCCTCGGACTTCCCGTTGCCGGAATCATCAGCGATAAAGACGGCTGGGAAACCGGAAAATTATACCAGGAAATCGATGCGATGGCGAAAGATCTGGGAAGCAATTTAAAAGCGCCGTTTATGACGTTGTCATTTATGGCTTTGCTCGTGATTCCCGATTTAAAATTGTCGGATAAAGGCTTGTTTAGCGGAAAAGCGTTTCAGTTTGTGGATTTGGAAGTAAAGTAAGATTATACGAAATATTTAAAATTTCGAACCATTAAGGCATTAAGATTCATTAAGGTAAACTTCATTTTCTTAATCTCTTAATGGTTTTTCCTTTGTAGTAATTTTTCCACCCACGACAACCACAATTTCTCCTTTTGGAGGTTTGGCTTCAAAATGCGCAAGCACTTCTTTTGTTGTTCCGCGGACATTTTCTTCATGTAATTTTGACAATTCCCGTGACACGCAAATTTGGCGGTCTTCGCCGAAATAAGTCACAAATTCGGCTAAAGTCTTTACGAGTTTGTGTGGCGAAACATATAAAATCATTGTTCTGGTTTCTTCGGCCAAAGCCAGATATCTGGTTTGACGGCCTTTTTTCTCGGGCAAAAATCCTTCGAAAATAAATTTGTCGTTTGGCAAGCCGCTGTTCACCAAAGCCGGAACAAAAGCTGTCGCTCCGGGCAAACATTCGACTTCAATTTTATTTTCAACACAGGCGCGCGTCAACAAAAATCCTGGATCGGAAATCGCCGGCGTTCCCGCATCCGAGATCAAAGCAATCGTTTCCCCGGCTTTGATTCGCGAAATAATATTCTCGACGGTTTTGTGCTCGTTGTGCATGTGATGGCTGTGCATGTGCGTCGAAATTTCGAAATGCTTTAGCAGTTTTCCGCTCGTGCGCGTGTCTTCGGCCAAAATCAAATCGGCTTCTTTTAATACGCGGATCGCACGAAAAGTCATGTCTTCCAGGTTGCCGATCGGTGTTGGAACAATAAAAAGTTTGCCCATTTACGAGAATTTTTTCTCAACGATTTCCATAAAACGCTGCTCATATTCTTCTTTTCCGGCCCAGTTGTTATAATCGGGTTTTACCATGGTTTCAATGAAATTTTTGGCTTCGCGGAAGTTGTCAATCGTCATCAGTTGCGACAACACGCGGTTGTAATCTTCACTGCTGTTGTTGAACAAATGGTTCATGAAAGCAATTCGGTCATTGAGTCCGATGATGATGCCTTTTGCCATGCGATCGTTTAACGATTTCGCCGGCGTTTCAGCTGTCGGTTGGTATGACGTATAATTTTGCGCTGCTTTTTCCTTCTCCTTTTCTTCCTTTTCTCTTTGCAGGTCTTCCGGCGTTACAAAAACCGGATCTACATAATTGTGGTGCAAAAAGTCTTCAAGCGACGTTTGCGCCGGCGTATTGAACTTGTCGGTATCGGGATCTTCTTTAGGGTCGAATGCGAGTTCGAATGAAGGTTTGAATGACGAATTTTCCGTTTTCGGAGTATCCTGTTTTTCTTCTTCTTTCAATTGTTCAATTGCTGATTCGGCTGTAGCCAATGTCTCTTCGGCCACTTCTTCCTGCGTAATGTGCGCGAAAGGTTCCGGAGTATTTTCAGAAGTTTCTGATGGTGATTCCGGTTGGTTTTCATCCGATTTCGACTCATTTTCAGTCTCCGCTGAAGTTTCGGATTTTTCTGTTTCAGAAACATTTTCCTCAGGAGATTCTGATTCCGCTACAGGTTCGATTTGTGGTTCTTCCGGTTGTTCCTCAGATTTTTCTGCTTCCGTAGATGCTGTTTCTTCAACAGTTTCAACAGGCTCTTTTTCCGTTTCCGCTAAAGCATCGTCGTTGTTTTCCACTTCAGATACTGATGCTTTTTCTTCAACTGCTTCTGCTTTTTCAGTTTCTGTTTCAGATGTTTCTCCTTTTGGAGTTTCCTGGGCCGGCGCATCATTTCCCGATTCAAAAATACCTTCCAGTTTATCCTCAATTTCTTTATATCCGATTGTTGGCTTGGCCTCGACAAAATTTTCTTCAACAAATTTCAGCACCGACAGTTTTTCATACAATTTTTGTGCTTCCTGATGCAGCTGAATTAAATCAGACTTGTTTTTCAATTTTAAAATCCTGTGTGCAATGCTAATTAATTCGGCTTCCAGCTTCTTTTTCATAACCTATAATATTTTTTTGAGCCCGTATTTTTGGGAATTGCTTCGTTAAATTGTCAACAATTAAAGTGCGGCGAAATCTTGGTTTGATAAAAATTCAATACTTTTGAAACGGTGCAAAAGCAGCTTATCGCGAGATTGGCCTGTTTTCATTACAAAGTAAAAAAAACTAATCCTTTTTAAGGCTGAAAATTACAAAATGTTTCTCGAAAATACCGTAAATCATAAAGAACAATTTGGCTGGATCGAAGTAATCTGCGGATCCATGTTTTCGGGAAAGACCGAGGAACTCATCCGACGGCTCAAACGCGCGCAGTTTGCCAAACAAAAGGTTGAAATTTTCAAACCTGCGATCGACACGCGCTACCACGACGAAATGGTGGTTTCGCACGATTCGAATGAAATCCGCTCTACGCCTGTTCCGGCTGCCGCCAATATTGCGATCCTGGCACAAGGCTGCGATGTTGTAGGGATTGATGAAGCGCAGTTTTTTGATGACGAAATTGTAAAAATCTGTAACGATTTGGCCAATTCCGGTATCCGCGTGATTGTTGCCGGACTCGACATGGATTTTAAAGGAAACCCTTTCGGGCCAATGCCTGCACTGATGGCAACTGCCGAATATGTGACCAAAGTGCACGCCGTTTGCACCCGAACCGGAAACCTGGCAAATTACAGTTTCCGCAAAGCCGACAACGACAATCTGGTCATGCTCGGCGAAACCGAAGAATACGAACCGCTGAGCCGCGCCGCCTATTTCAACGCCATGTGGACACAATCGGCGGAAGAAATCGAAGTATCCAAAAACAAAAAAAACCAGGAATAAATTGACTTTATCCTTAAAAAATATCATTCCGGTGATTCATGCCAGATGGTTTGGAGAATCCGACGTCATGCCTGTGGATCACATTTCGATTGACAGCAGATCGTTGCAAAATGGGCAAACGACTTTGTTTTTTGCGCTTTCCGGACCAAACAACGACGCGCATCATTATATTGACGAACTCATTGATGTGGGCGTTTTGAATTTTGTCGTGACGCATGTTCCAGACGAAGTTCGCGGCCAGGCCAATTTTTTGATTGTAGAAAATACGCTTGACGCTTTGCAGCAATTTGCGGCTTATTACCGCGGTTTGTATCATTTTCCGATCATCGGGATTACCGGCAGCAACGGAAAAACCATCGTCAAAGAATGGCTCAATTTTCTCCTAAGTCCCGATTATAACATTATCAGAAGCCCGAAAAGTTACAATTCGCAGGTTGGCGTTCCGTTATCCGTGATTTCGATCAATGAAAAGCACAATCTCGGGATTTTTGAAGCCGGAATTTCTACGGTGAACGAAATGGAAAAACTCGAGAAAATCATCAAACCGACCATTGGTTTATTGACGAATATCGGATCGGCGCACGATGAAGGTTTTTCGAACATTGGCGAGAAAATGAAGCAGAAACTGAAGCTTTTCTCGGATGTTGAAGTCTTGATTTTACACAAAAGCAAAACCGTTGAGGCCTTTCTAAGTCCGAAAATAAAGACGTTTTCATGGAGTTGTAAATACGAAAATGCTGATGTTTTTATCGTCAAGAAAATTATTGTCGATAAAACTTCATTAAAAGTAAAATACAACAACGACGATTTTGAGATTAAAATTCCATTTCTTGATGATGCTTCCGTAGAAAACGCGATTCAGTGCATGATGGTTTTGCTGCATTTTGGCTACGATCCGAAGGTGATTGAAAACAGAATGGCATTGTTATTTCCTGTCGAAATGCGGCTCAAAGTTAAAAACGGCATCAACAATACGACGATAATCGACGACAGTTACAGTTCCGATTTTCAGTCTTTAAAGATTGCACTTGATTTCCTGGAAAGCCAAAAATTATACAAGAAAAAAACGCTGATTTTATCGGATATTTTCCAGAGCGGTTTGTCGAATGAAGAACTGTATTCGAATGTTTCGCAGCTCATTATCGCCAACAAAATCAACCGCATCATCGGAATCGGCGAAACCATTTCACAGTTTAAAAATAAATTTCTGAACTGCGTCACATTCGCAACGACGAACGATTTTATCGCAGCTTTCGATACGTTATCTTTCGGAAACGAAACCATTTTGATCAAAGGCGCACGCCATTTCCGTTTTGAGGAAATCGTTGCTATGTTGGAAGAAAAAACTCACGAAACTGTTCTTGAAATCAATCTGAACGCGATCAGCCACAATTTAAATTTCTACAAATCCAAGCTCAAACCCGAAACCAAATTGATGGTTATGGTCAAAGCGTTTAGTTACGGAAACGGCGGATTTGAAATTGCGAAATTGCTCGAACATCACAAAACAGATTACCTTGGTGTCGCTTTCGCCGATGAAGGAATTTCGCTAAAAAATGCCGGAATTACACTTCCGATCATGGTTTTGAATCCGGAAAACACAAGTTTTTCTGCGATTATCCAACACGGATTGGAACCTGAAATATACAGTATTAAAGGACTGAATGCGTTTTTGAAAATCGCCGCGCAAAAAAAACTCGAAAATTATCCGATCCATATCAAACTCGACACCGGAATGCACCGTTTGGGTTTTGAACAGAACAATATAAATGAACTAATTTTTACCTTAAAGGAAAACAAATTCGTGAAGGTGAAAAGCATTTTATCCCATTTGGCCACGAGCGACGATCTTTTACACAAAGATTTCGCGCTGTCGCAGATTGCCTTTTTCGAACAATTGTCCTCTAAATTAATGTCGGAACTTAAAATAAAACCGATTCGACATATTTTGAATACTTCGGGAATTTCGAATTTTCCACAGGCGCAATATGATATGGTTCGCCTCGGCATCGGACTTTACGGCGTTTCGAACGATCGGGAAGAACAGAAATTCCTTGAAAACGTAGGCACTTTAAAATCGATCATTTCGCAAATCCGAACCATTCCGGCTGGCGACAGCGTGGGTTACGGAAGACGGTTTGTCGCTGAAAAACCTACGAAAATCGCAACGATCCCAATTGGTTATGCCGATGGAATCTCGCGCCATTGGGGCAACGAAACCGGATTTGTAACGATCAACAATAAAAAAGCAAAAATCGTGGGCAGCATTTGCATGGACATGCTGATGGTCGATGCGACTGAAATCAAATGCAAAGAAGGCGATCCGGTCGTGATTTTCGGCGAAAGCCCAACGGTTATCTACATCGCAGAACAGCTCAAAACCATTCCGTATGAAATCCTGACGAGCATTTCGCAACGTGTCAAACGGGTTTTTTACCGCGAATAATTTGGGTTTGTCTTAAAATTTTAACTAAATTAGATTTTCAAAAAATAAAATTTCTAACCTAAAAAAATCAATTATGGGAATGATTTCAGAATTTAAAGCCTTCGCGCTCAAAGGCAACGTGATGGATCTGGCCATTGGTGTGATCATCGGTGGCGCCTTTAACAGCATAGTCAAATCGTTGGTCGACGACATCATCACGCCACTTTTATTAACTCCGGCTTTGAAAGCAGCAAATTTGCAAAATCTCGCCGAACTCACCATTCCGGGAACTGCGGTTAAATATGGCAACTTCCTGTCGAATGTGATTTCGTTCCTGATTGTCGCTTTCGTTTTGTTCCTGATCGTAAAAGGAATCAATGCTTCCCGTAAAAAAGATGCCGATGTTCCTGCTGCTCCGCCAGCGCCAAGCAATGAAGAAAAATTGCTGATGGAGATCCGCGATGCTTTGAAAAGCCGTCCATAAAATATTTCCGCTACATTATATATTCTAACTTAAACCGTCCCAAAGAGGACGGTTTTTCTTTTGCGCCAATTGCAAAAACAACCAAATTTCTGTATACTTTTGCAACTCCAAATGAATTAAGAATCTAAAAATTAAATATATGAAAGTTGCTGTTGTTGGCGCAACCGGAATGGTTGGCGAAGTGATGTTACAGGTTTTGGCTGAAAGAAATTTTCCGGTAACGGAACTAATTCTCGTAGCTTCAGAGAAATCAGTGGGCAAGGAAATCGAATTTAAGGGAAAAACTTACAAGGTCGTCGGTTTGCAAACTGCAGTTGACTCGAAACCTGAGATCGCGATTTTTTCTGCTGGCGGACAAACTTCATTAGACTGGGCTCCGAAATTCGCTGCAGCAGGAACAACGGTCATCGACAATTCTTCAGCGTGGCGAATGGATGCGACAAAAAAATTAGTCGTTCCTGAAATCAATGCCTCGCAACTAACCAAAGAAGACAAAATTATTGCAAACCCAAACTGTTCGACCATTCAGATGGTTTTAGCGTTGGCACCTTTGCATAAAAAATATGATATTAAGAGAATTGTGGTGTCAACTTACCAATCGATCACCGGAACCGGCGTAAAAGCAGTAGAACAACTCGAAAACGAATATGCCGGTGTGAAAGGCGAGATGGCTTATAAATATCCGATCCACAGAAACGCGATCCCACAATGCGACGTTTTTGAAGAAAATGGGTACACCAAAGAAGAGATGAAACTCGTTCGCGAAACCCAGAAAATCCTCGACGATAAAACCATCAGCGTGACGGCAACTGCTGTTCGCGTGCCAATTGTTGGCGGACACAGCGAAGCGGTAAACGTGCAATTTGAAAATGATTTTGACGTGAACGATGTTCGCAAAATTTTACATGAAACCGACGGAATTACCGTTCAGGACAATACCGATACTTACACCTATCCAATGCCTATGTACGCGCAAGGAAAAGATGACGTTTTTGTAGGCAGAATCCGCCGCGACGAAAGCCAGGCAAATACCCTGAATTTATGGATCGTGGCCGACAATTTAAGAAAAGGCGCTGCGACCAATACGATCCAGATCGCCGAATATCTCGTAGCGAATAAACTGGTTTAATAGTTACGCACTTTCTAAAAAAATACAAAAATCCGTTTGCTTTCAAATCTTAAAGTTTGTTAAAGAAAACGGATTTGTTTTTTTGCTTCCCTACATTTGTGATCCATGAAAAAGAAATTTGTCATCGTCAATTTTGTAATGTCTGCTGCGGTATTGTTCGCGATACTGTTCCAGTCGGTGCATTCCTTTGAGCATTTGGCAAAAGAATTTTCTGAAAAACACTGCGACCACAAATACAACAAACACAAAAACGAGATCAACCACAGCCATCATGGTTTGGAAAAATGTTTCGTTTGCGAGTTTTCGTTCAGTCCGTACACCGCAACGGAAATATTCTCTTTTGCATTTCAAAAACCACAACAATATTCCACTTATACTGCGACCACTCCTGCAGCCATTACGAATTATTTTAAAGGAAGCCTCTACTCCCTTCGCGGACCTCCAACAGTTTAAAATACTTTAGCAACAATACATGATTTCCAAAAGCTGGGAACCATAGGTGTTTATCTATTTTGAATCAGGAAAATGCAGCAAAAAACTTTTGCTTTTTTTGCACTGCTGTTTTGTGCGATTGGTTTTGCACAATACTCTATCAGTGGAAAAGTAACCAATGAATCGCAATTGCCGCTTTCGGGCAGCCACATCCATATCGGGCAAAAAACCGTTTCAGCTGATGCTTCGGGGAATTATGCTGCAGCCAATTTGCCGTCGGGTGAATTGAAAATTTATGTGTCGTACATTGGCTACCAGGCCATCGACACCATTCTCAATCTGCAACAAAATGCGGTTTTAGATTTCACCTTGAAGCAAAGCACGGCCAAACTCAGCGAAGTGACGGTGACCCAAAAAGCAAACGCGCACAACGAATCGGTGCTGGAACAGAAAATCAAGACTGAAACAATTGAAAAATACAGCAACCAAACGTTGGGCGACGCGCTAAAAGAAGTGGCGGGAATTTCGTCGCTCAAAACCGGAAGCACGGTCGTAAAACCTGTCATCAACGGATTATATGGCAGCCGCATTCCTGTGATCAACAACAACGTGAGGCTTGAAGATCAGGAATGGGGAACCGAGCATGCGCCCAATTTTGATGTAAACGCCGCCGGGAAAATCACAGTGATCAAAGGCGCTTCGGGTTTGCAATATGGCGGAGATGCGATTGGCGGATTGGTCGTGATTGAACCGGTGAGCATCAAAAAAGATACTTTATTCGGGAAAACCATCGCCAGTCTTTCTTCAAACGGACGCGGCGGAACCATCAGCAGTAGCCTGCATAAAGGCAATTTTTGCGACTGGAGCTGGAACGTACAGGGCTCGTTTAAATATATGGGCGACCGGGAAACACCGAATTATGTGCTTTCCAATACCGGAAACCGCGAGGCCAACTTTTCGGGCGACCTGAAATATACCGGCAAAAAGTTTGACGTGACTGCATATTACAGTTTCTACAATGCGAGAATCGGGATTTTGAGCGCTTCGCATACCGGAAACGTCAACGATTTGTATAATTCGATTGTTAATGATGTTCCGTCTGTGATCAACGACTTTACGTATGACCTCAAAAATCCGAAGCAGCAAGTCATGCACCATTTGGCGAAACTGAGTTACAACCGTTATTTCAGCGAAAGTGCTTCATTGGCAATCCAGTACGATTTTCAGTTCAACAAGCGCTTGGAATTTGACGTCCGCCGTGCCAATTACAACAATCTGGCCGCGCTTGACCTTGAACTAAAAACCCATTCCCTCCGTTTCGATTACAAAAAAAGTTTTGAGAACTGGACGCTGAAAGCTGGCGCCAATAGCAGCTACCAGGATAATTTTGCTGATCCTGATACCAAAGTCAGGCCGCTGATCCCGAGTTACAACAAGTTTGATGCGGGCGTTTATGGCGTTGCGACTTACGATATTTCGGATCGTTTTTCGCTCGAAAGCGGATTGCGTTATGATTTCTCAAAAACCCAGGCGACCAAATATTACTTAAAATCGCGCTGGACAGAACGCAATTATGATATGCCTTTTTCTGATTTTATTGTTGGCGAAAATGGAAACCAATGGCTAACGAAACCGGAATTTACCTTTCATAATCTATCCGCGAGTGTTGGTTTTCACCAGATTTTTACAGGAGATTTGAATTGGTATGCCAATGTGAGCCTGGCGACAAGAAATCCGAATCCGTCAGAGTTTTTCAGTGACGGATTGCACCATTCGACCGGAATGATCGAACTCGGCGACCTTGGGCTTCAAAAAGAAAAAGCGTACAAATTCTCGACGACGTTGCAGAAAAAATGGAACTCGTTTACTGTAGAATTCAATCCGTATCTGAACAGGATCAACAATTACGTGTTCCTGACTCCGGTGGGTTTTGAAACGACGATCCGCGGCGCTTTTCCGGTTTGGGAATACCAGCAGACCAATGCGCAACTTGCCGGAGTCGACCTGAGTACGAAATGGAAATTATCCGATCGCTGGAAACACGATTTTTCCGCTTCCTATGTCAATGGCCGCGATTTTAAAACCGACAAACCGCTAATCGATATGCCGCCTTTAAACATCAACAATAAGATTCAGTATGCTAGAAAGGAATGGCACGATTTGCTGCTTGAAGTGAAAAGTGAAGTCGTATTTCGGCAAAACCGCTATCCGGATAACAATTTCATGACCAACATCATTGAAAACGGAGCGCCAACTCCGGTATTGATTGACATCAGCACACCGCCGCCCGCTTATCATTTGCTGCATTTTTATTCCGAAATGACCTTCAAAACATTTGGAAATGGCAGTATGGCCGTCGCTTTTTCTGTTCAAAATATTTTAAACACCAATTACCGTGACTACCTGAACCGCCAGCGATTTTTCGCAGATGAAACGGGTAGAAACTTTCAAATTCAATTAAAAATCAATTATTAAATTTCAAAAACATGAAAACTTTAAATTACATCGCCATAACAGCAACAGCCATTTTTACTTTATCCTCATGCAGTGACGACGACAGCAAAAACGTTAACACTCCGGTAAATGAAGAAGAAGTCATTACCACCATCATCACCACTTTGACGCATGACAACCAAATTATCACGCTGACTTCGCGCGACCTTGACGGCGACGGACCAGATGCGCCTGTAGTGACGGTTTCGGGGAACTTGGCTGCAAATACGACTTATGTGGGAAGCGTAAAATTCCTGAACGAAATCGCGAATCCGGCGGAAGATATTACTGAAGAAATCCACGAAGAAAGCGACGAGCACCAGATTTTTTACCAGGCACCGGCAGCGTTAGGAACATTTACGTATACCGATTTGGATGTCAACGGAAAACCAGTCGGGCTCAACTTCAAATTAGTAACCGCAAATGCGACTACAGGTAGTTTAACTGTAACTTTAATCCACGAACCCAATAAAAATGCAGAAGGTGTTGCAAACGGAAACATTACGAACGCCGCAGGATCAAGAGACGCGCAGGGCAGTTATCTGCAGGTGATTGTTGAATAATTAAAACTTAATGCCTAAAAAAAGCGTCCTCTAACCGGGACGCTTTTTATTTTAGAAACGGTTGTCGCCGTCGAGTAAATTTCCAATTCCGCCGAGCAAACTGCCTTCTTCGCGGCTGCTTCCGCCCGATCTTGGCGCGGATGCAACGATCCGGTCGGCCAATCTGCTGAAAGGCAAAGATTGTACGTAAACAGTTCCTGGTCCGCGTAAGGTCGCAAAAAATAAACCTTCACCGCCAAAAAGCGAATTTTTAATACCGCCTACAAATTCGATATCGTAATCAATATCTTTTGTAAAACCAACAATACAGCCGGTGTCGACTTTTAAAATTTCGCCAGATTGCAATTCTTTTTTGGCCAAGGTTCCGCCCGAATGCACGAACGCCATACCATCGCCTTCGAGTTTTTGCATGATAAAACCTTCGCCACCGAACAATCCGCGGCCGAGTTTTCGAGAAAATTCAATTCCGACAGAAACACCTTTCGCAGCACAAAGAAATGCATCTTTCTGGCAAATGAATTTTCCATTGAACAACGTCAGGTCGATCGGAAGTATTTTTCCAGGATAAGGGGATGCAAAACTCACATGGCTTTTACTGTTATTTTGATTTAAATAGGCTGTCATAAACAGGCTTTCACCCGTAAGCGCACGTTTTCCGGCTGAGAGTAATTTTCCGAAAAGTCCGTTTTGCTGTTCCGAGCCATCGCCAAAAATGGTCTGCATTTGGATGCCGTTGTCCATCATCATAAAACTTCCGGGTTCGGCAACAATGATTTCCTGCGGATCGAGTTCAATTTCGACATATTGCATTTCCTCGCCGTAAATTTTGTAATCTATTTCGTGTGCTTTCATGATTTTGATTTTTGATTGATGCAAATTAGTCAATGTTTTCTTTCTGATGTTACAGTCGGCCTGAAAACTTAATTATGGAATTCTCAAAAATTGCCATTGTCAGAAATTTTATACAATTGAACAACAATACTTTAAAAAATTAATTATATTTTTACGTTATTGGTAACCTTTAAAAACTTTCGCTTATGAATTCAAAATTTACGATGCTCGTTAGAATCTGCCTGGGAATTATGCTTGTGGTTTTTGGCAGTAACAAATTTTTAAATTTTATTCCAATGGACGCGCCGACAGGAACAGCAGGAGAATTTATGAATTCGTTGGGCGCAACTGGTTATATTTTTCCATTGGTTGGCGTGTTGGAAGTTTTTATCGGACTCATGCTTTTGTTTAAAAAATGGGTTCCGTTTGTGATCATTTTACTGGCTCCGATTTCAGTAAACATTTTACTTTTCCACTTATTTTTAGAACTTCCCGGCGTAGCGGTCGCTTTACTGATTGCCATTTTTAACGGAATCCTGATTTACAAACACTGGAAATTGTACCGTCCGCTTTTCAGCTGATTACAGCAAATGCGAGATGCCGATCGAACCATAATAGTAACTTGTAATCACGTTATTGTAGAGTTCCTTCCCGCGAAATACAAACGAATACGATAAATTCCAATTGTTTTTCCGGTACTTGATTCCCGTTTCAAAGTTGAAACGCCACGGAATAATTTCAAAGGTCACCGGACTTTTGGTATCGAAAAATCCGCCCTGAATTGTCGCATCGTAAATCTGGTAATTGACATTTGGCGAAATGTAGAGGTAAAATTCGCGTATGGGTTTTTCCTTTTTTTCAGATGAAATGGACGCATAATGCAAATTGGAATCGTATACTGGAAGCAGTTTCATAAACCCAATGCGTGCCAGCATTCCGCCAGAGATTGAATTCCAGATCGTTCCCGCTTTGGCTTCGGCCTGAACGTGAAAATCGACAAAATCACCGAATTCTTTTTTCAAAACTTTATGCGAATAGAACGCTTCTGCCTGAATCGCATAGGTATTTACGATCTGGTACTGCCATCCCTGAACCTTATCATAGCCGAAAGTATTGTGGATGAATTTCTGCACTTCTTCGCCAAACGCCGATGGCCCGACTATTCCGAGTTGGCCGCTCATTTTAAGCACCGATTCATTCTGGTAAAAATTATTAACTCCGGCTTCAAAAAAAAGATAACCCGCAAATGGCCGGTCATTCAAGTAATAATCCTCGGCTTTGACCGTCTGCGGATTGTAGATGTATTGTCCGATCCTGAAATCTTTGATCTGTTTGTTAATCTTCGGATTGGAATTATCTTCGAGAAAACGGTAGAAAAATTCGACGCCATTGGTGTAATATTGGTCGTGAACGGTCGAAGTATACAAATCGTTGTCGAGAACCACGCCAATTTCAGCAGGTTTCATTTGGCCAAAAGCCACAGAAATTGCAAACAACATCAACCCATTGAAAAGATTTTTTTTCATGTTTAGTACGCCAATTTGCCCACGTAACTCATGTGTTTTACAATCCTTCCTTTTCGCCTTTCAATATAAGAGGAGGAATTCGTGGCTTTGAATTTCCTTGGATTTGGAAGAATCGCTGCAATTCCAGCGGCTTCCCTTTTTGAAAGATCGGCGGCATTTTTTCGATACCAATATTCAGAAGCGGCTTGGGCGCCATAAACGCCATCGCCCATTTCGATACTGTTCAGATACACTTCCATGATGCGCTCTTTTCCCCAGACCAACTCGATAAGTACCGTAAAATAAGCTTCGAGCCCTTTTCTCAGATAACTTCGGCCTTGCCAGAGGAACACATTTTTTGCAGTTTGCTGCGAGATCGTACTTCCGCCTTTAATTTTTTTCCCTTTTTCGTTGTTCTTCATCGCTTTCTGGATCGCGTTGAAATCAAAACCGTGATGCGTCAGGAAGTTGGCGTCTTCACTTGCAATGACTGCTTTTTGCAGATTGGGCGAAATGCGTTCCAATGGTTCCCAATCGTGGCTGCAAATCATGTCCTTTCCCGACATTTTAAATTCAACTGAACGAATCGCCATTAACGGTGTAAATGGTACAGGTACAAATTTGAAAAGGACCACAAAAAACAATGAAATCACGAAACACCAAAGTGCTATTTTAAACAAAAACCTGAATATTTTTCTAAACATATCTTTATTTTTTAACCAGATCGGCAAGCTCGGTTCCGATGAGGCTGCCAATCGCAACGCCCATTCCGCCGAGCCTTACGCCACAATATACATTTTCGGAAATTTGTTTTACAATTGGATTTTTACTCAAACCCATTCCCATGATTCCGCTCCAGCGGTGTTCAATTTCAAAATTCCGGTTTGGTAAAATTACTTCTTTTAATAGTTTTTCCAATTGATTCTGGATAATTTCCGTTTGCCCGAATGATGTAGTCGTTTCGGTTTCAAAATCGAGGTTTCGGCCGCCGCCAAATAAAATCCGGTCGCCAATATTCCGGAAATAATAGTAGCCTTTGTCTATGTGAAACGTTCCTTTAAGGTCTAAACCAGGAATTGGTTTGGTAATTAAAACCTGTGCGCGCGCCGGTTTTACCGCATCATTTGTTAAATTTCCGGCAAATCCGTTTGTGGCAAACAGCAATTTATTTGTTGTAAAACTAAAATTGCTCAACGCGACTTCCACCTGATTTTCTTTTTCATGGTAATTCGTGACCGTTTGCTGGTTCAGGATCAGAATGTCTTCGGATATGGCTTTTTTAAGTAAAGCCTGCATCATATTTCCGGTATCAATCTGGGCTTCAAACGGATTGAAGATCAGGTTTTCGTGAATTCCGTTGAAACCAAATCGGTCAATTTCTTTAGAAAATACGTCGGTTTTAAACATCGGCCGCAGCAAATCATTAACGTAAGGCATTTTTGAAACACATTCCTGAAAAGTACTTTCAGCTTCGTTGAGAAAAAGTTCGTATCCGCCGAAAGGTTTGAAATCAATAACATGGTCTCCCAGATTTTCCCGCAGCATTTTGAGTCCTTTCCATCTTTTGGCAATTAAACTCAAAACTTCCTCTTCAGAATGAATCTTCAGGTCATCGATAATTTCGGATAAGCTTCCAAAACAGGCAAAACCAGCATTTTTAGTACTCGCGCCTTGCGGAAGCATTCCTTTTTCGAGCACTAAAATTTTAGAATCGGGAAAATTATGACGCAATTGCAACGCCGCGTGAAGTCCGACGATTCCGCTTCCCACAATCGTATAGTCAATTTTTGTAAACCAATTCTTTAATTCCCAATAACTTAATTGCATGCTTCAAAAAATTTTCAATAAAAATACGGCTTTTTTTTGTGTGCGGAAATTCCTTATAAATTTCATACTCGTAAAATATATCCTACAAAATTAAATTAATTTTACACTTTATCGATAAAAATTTGCACTTTATCGAAATTATTATATATGTTTGGGCTCAGAACGATAACAATAAAACATTCCCCAAATGAAAAATCTGTTACCTACAATTGCTTTATTGGCAATCAGCACATTGTCTTTTGGACAGGCAGGAAAATTATGGAAAAACACGGCTCAAAAATCAGATGCTGTAGTTTTTGAAAACAAACAAAAAATTTCAAGTCCGCAATTGGTCGAACTCGACATCGAACTGTTGAAAAGGAAACTAAACAATTCCCCAAAACGTTTCAGCGGAAATTCAGGTGTACTCGTATCTTTTCCAAATTCTGACGGAAACCAGGAAAATTTCCGCGTACAGGAATCGTCTAATATGGACCCTGAACTCGCGGTGCGTTACCCGGAAATCAAATCTTATGTAGGAAAAGGAGTTGAAAATCCGATGTCAACGATTTATTTCAGCGTTTCTCCGCTTGGATTGCAATCAATGGTTGTAAAATCGGACAATTCGGCTGAATTCATCGAACCTTATACTACAGATTTATCAACTTATACGGTTTTTAAAAAATCGGACAAATCAACTTCTTTAGACAGTTTTGAGTGCCGACTTATCGAAAACGCACACCAAGACCAGCAAAGTACTTCGTATGCAAGGCCGAACGCCGATGATGGAAAGCTTCGCAATTTCAGATTGGCATTGTCTGTAACCGGAGAATATACTGTTCGTTTTGGCGGAACCAAAGCTTTGGCACTGGCCGCGATGAACAATACAATGACACGTGTAAACGGAATTTTCGAGAGGGATTTCGGCATTCACATGAACCTGATCGCAAACAACGATGCTTTGATTTATACTTCAGCAGCAACAGATCCTTATTCAGCTTCAAACATTGGAACACTTAAAGCCAACGTCGGAACTACAATTGGCTGGAACCTGCAACTTCAGAATACTTTGACTTCGATAATCGGAAATGCAAACTATGACATCGGACACTTGTTTGGTGCTTCTGGTGGCGGTGGAAATGCCGGTTGTATTGCATGCGTTTGCAGAAACCCGACGACTACTTTGCCAATTGGAAAAGGAAGCGGATTTACTTCGCCAAGCGACGGCGTTCCGCAGGGAGACAACTTTGACATTGATTATGTTGCACACGAAATGGGCCACCAATTCGGCGCAAGCCATACTTTTACCTATAAAGTAGAAGGAACCGTGGCGCAAGTGGAACCAGGAAGCGGATCTACGGTAATGAGTTATGCGGGAATCGCCGGTACTTATAATGTTCAGGCACATAGTGACCCGTATTTTCACGGGATCAGCATCCAGCAAGTAACCAATTATGTAAAAACAACAACCTGCCAAACTACAGTAAACACCGGAAATGCGGTTCCTGTTGTAAACGCCGGATTGGATTATACCATTCCGAAAGGAACGCCATTTATGTTGACTGGTTCGGCTACTGATGCCAATAACGACAACCTGACGTATAACTGGGAAGAAATTGACCGTGGAAATACAGCATCGACAAAACCATCTGCAAGCCTTGCTTTTGGCCCGGCATTCAGATCGTATCCTCCAACAACGAGCAAAGTGCGTTACTTTCCTAGATTGGAAACCATCAAAACAGGAGCAACCGCATGGACTTGGGAAGCCATGCCAACAGTTGCAAGATCAATGAATTTCAGACTGACTGTACGTGATAATAAAGCCTACGGCGCAGCAAACAATAGTGATGATGTTGTTATCATTGTAAATGGTATTGCAGGACCGTTTTTAGTAACTTCACCAAACAGCGCGGTTTCTTATGCCGCGGGTTCAACACAAACCATCAAATGGAATGTTGCAGGAACAACTGCAAACGGTGTGAATGCCGCAAATGTTGACATTTTATTATCGAAAGACGGCGGAAACACCTATCCGGTGACATTGCTTGCGAACACGCCAAATGACGGTTCACAGGCGATAGTGATCCCAAATGCGCCAGGAACCCAAAACAGAATCATGGTAAAAGGAAGCAATCATATTTTCTTTGATATTTCAGATGCGAATTTTACGATTTCAGGAAATGCTGCAGCTATCATTTTGCCTTCTGCTCCAGAAAGCCTGGCTGCTGCCGACATCACAATGACATCTACAAAACTTTCATGGGCAGCTCCAACAAATGGCGTAGCGGTATCAACCTATGAGGTATATCAAAACGGTGCTTTGAAAACTTCGGTATCAGGCACGACCACTTCAATTGCTGGTTTGGCTGTGGCTTCTTCAAATAACTTTTATGTAAAAGCGAAAGATGCTTCCGGAAATTTTTCGGCTGCCAGCAATACTTTGACCGTAACGACTTTAGCAGATACTGCTGTTCCAACAACTCCGGCTACTTTGGCTGCGACAGCGACAACGCAAACAACGACCAATTTGTCGTGGACGGCTTCTACCGATAACATAGGAGTAACAGGATACAATGTATACCAAAACGGAACTTTAAAAACAACTGTAAGCACAACTTCATACGCTGTAACAGGATTGACCGCGCGAACGGCCTATACTTTTAATGTAAAAGCAAAAGATGCGGCAGGAAATGTATCTGCTTCAAGCAATACCGTTACGGTAAACACTTTGGCAACTCCAGATACAACTGCTCCAACTGCTCCAACAACATTGGCTGCAAGCGGAACGTCACAAACAACAACTTCATTGTCATGGACGGCTTCAACAGATAATTTCGCAGTAACCGCATACGATGTCTACATGAACGGAACTTTGAAAGCGACTGTTGCTACAACAAGTTACGCTGTAACAGGATTGTCTGCGCAAACGGCTTACAATTTCTTTGTAAAAGCAAAAGACGCGGCCGGAAATGTATCTGCTTCAAGCAATACCATTACGGTAAATACTTTGGTTGCTTCGGACACAACTGCGCCATCAGCTCCAACTTTGACTGCAAGTGGCACATCGCAAACAACAACGAATTTGTCGTGGACAGCTTCGACAGACAATGTAGAGGTAACCTCATATGACCTTTATATAAACGGAAGCTGGAAGACTAACATCACTAGGACATCTTTTGCTGCAGTTGGTCTCACAGTACAAACTGCTTACAATTTCTATGTAAAGGCGAAAGATGCAGCTGGAAATTCATCTGCGCCAAGCAACACCATTACCGTAAATACATTGCCGGCGGCTGACATCACCGCGCCAACTGCGCCCAACACTTTGACCGCCAGCGGAACCTCGCAAACTTCAACACGTTTGGCCTGGAAAGCATCAACAGATAATATTGGCGTAACAGCATACAATGTTTATCTTAACGGAAGTCTTAGAACGACAGTTTCTACTACATCTTATTCAGTAACAGGATTGACAGAAAGCACAAATTATTCGTTCTCTGTTAAGGCAAAAGACGCCGCAGGAAATTTATCCGCTGCTAGCAATACCTTAAATGTGACGACACTTGCCGAGCCTGCGTCAACCATTTCTCCTTATTGCGTGAGCGGAGGAAACGCATCATCTGAAAAAATTGCAAGAGTCACTTTAGGAACATTAAACAATTCTTCTTCAAGTACTGAAGGGTATGAAGATTTTATTTCGATTGTAACCAATGTGATCAGAGGAACAAACTACGCCGTATCGATTACACCATTTTGGACGACAAGCCAGTACAATGTTGCGTATGCGGTTTTTATCGACTACAACGACAATGGTGATTTTACCGATGCCGGAGAAAGGGTCATTTCTAAAGCACCTTCACAAACGTCTCCATTGGTCGCAACTTTCACAATTCCGGCAGGCACAAGCCCAGGCTTGAAAAGAATGCGTGTCATGATGAAAAGAAACGCGCTACCAAGTCCGTGTGAAACTTTTGCTTACGGACAGGTTGAAGATTACACACTGAATATTCTTTCTGCTTCTAAAAATGAATCAGAATCTGACACAGAAGTTGCAGCAGCAACCGACCTGAAAAAACTGGATTTCAAATTGTATCCAAATCCTGTAAAAGGTGGAGATTTAAATGTTTCTGGTGTTGAAACCGGAACTTACAGAATCATCAACCTTCTTGGACAGGAAGTTGCAAAAGGAGCTTTAGAAGGAGAACGCATCCAGGTTGGAGATGTAGCCGCCGGAACATACCTGCTCGAAGTGACTTCAGAAAACCAAACTTTAGTAAAACGATTTATAAAACAATAACTATAATCCCATGATTCACAACGCCATCCAGAAACGGATGGCGTTGTTTTTTTTATATATTTGCCAAAAACAGATAGGCTGATGAAAAGAATTTACGCTTTATTATTACTGGCAATCGCGCCAGCAATGCATTCCCAAAACATGACGCTCGATACTACTTTTGGCATCGACGGAAAAATATCAACTTTATTTCCGCCATCTTACGGAGGCGAAACGTCAAGCCATTCCTCGGCGCGCGATGTCCTGATTCAGAATGACGGAAAAATTGTCACTGCCGGAACACGATCAGCGGGAAGCGGAACCGAATTTGGCCTGGCGCGTTTTTCCGCCAATGGAATTATAGATCCAACATTTGGAACAAACGGCATGGTGACAACCGATTTTATCAATCCGCCGTACACGATCAGCAGCAATTACGATGCGGTTAATGCCATCGCATTGCAAACCGACGGCAAAATTATAGCAGTTGGCAACACCACGAATTATGCGTTATACAACACGCTCGACGTCGCATTGGCACGTTACAATACAAACGGCAATCTGGATACTTCTTTTGGCGTAAGCGGAAAAATCTTTACCGATTTTGATGGCCGGGCCGACAGCGCTATGGATGTAGCGATCCAACCTGACGGAAAAATTGTAATTGTCGGCAAAACCGGATTCGTGAATTACAGTTCCAATCCGGCTATTTCTTCGAATAATGCTAATTTCATCATCGCGCGTTACAATACCAATGGAACTCTAGACAACACTTTTGGCACAAGCGGAAAAGTCATCCTTCCTTTCGGACTGACAACAGTGGGTGATTTCGGGAAATCATTGGTGATCCTTTCCAACGGAAAATTATTGATCGGCGGTTTGTCGGGATTGAATTTTGCACTTGCGAGGCTGAACGCCAATGGAACTTTGGATACGACCTTCGGAACCAATGGAAAAGTGCTGACCGATTTTAATACTTTCGGAAGCAACCTCGTTTCTTTTATCGATATGACCGTTCAGGAAGATGGAAAAATCTTGGCAGCAGGAAGCAAATACACCAGTTATGATGCCGGCGACGGTTTTGCTTTGGTACGCTACAATGCCGATGGAAGCCTCGACACCGACTTTGCCACTGGCGGATTTGCATACACCGAATTCAATTACCAAAACGACGTAATCAATAAAATCCTGATCCAGAGTGACAGCAAAATACTTGCCGTTGGTTACGGCGCCGGAACATTGGCTTTTGCCCGATTTGATACCAACGGAATGCCAGATAGTACGTTTGGTTATTCCCACACCGGAAAGGAAATCGTTTATCCGAATTACGGTGCGGCGTCGGCGATTATGCAAGGCGACAAAGTGGTCACAACTTCGGCGTATGGTTCCAATATGACTTTGGCACGGTACAACATCAGCGATTTTTTGAAAGTTTCGGAAAATACAAGCAGCGATTTCCAAATTTTTCCAAATCCGGTGAAAACCGATTACTTGCAGGTTTCAAAACTGACATCCGGGAATTATCGTATTGTGAATTTACTTGGGCAGGAAGTTAGCAAAGGTGATTTTAGCAACGGTAGAATCCCGGTTGCAAATGTCAAAACCGGAACGTATGTAATTGAGATTTCTTCAGAAGACCAAAAAACAGTAAAACGTTTCATCAGGCAATAAATACGCTACAAAAATTCGAAAAGCTGTCAGAAATGGCAGCTTTTTTTATGGGAAATGTTTACTTTTAAGCCTTTAATTTTAACCAATCATGAAGAAATTATTCTTTCTAACTCTTGCCATAATGGGAATGAACGCTGCCACGAATGCACAAAATTTGATGACACCTGAACTGTTGTGGAAACTCGGACGCGTTTCTGCGTTGGGCATTTCCAAAGACGGAAAAAATGTCATTTACAAAGTTTCGACACCCTCGGTAGCGGACAATAAATCGAGTTCAAAATATTTCAGCATTCCGGTAAACGGTGGAAATGCAACAGAAATTTCAGATTACAAAACTTTACTCAACGACAAAAATATTTCTCCTGATGGAAAATTTATCGTCTACCATGAGGAAGTTAAAATCAATAAAATCCTCGGAAAAGATTTCTATCCGGAACTTGAAAAGTCGGACGTTCAGGTTTACAATGCGTTGGATTACAGACATTGGGACACTTGGAATGAAGGGAAATTCAATCACGTTTTTTACCGTGAAAACAAAGAAGGATCGACCGGAACAGACATTCTGAAAGGCGAAGCGTTTGATTCCCCGCAAAAACCTTTCGGTGGAGACGAAGATTATATTTGGTCGCCCGATGGAAAAAGCATTGTGTATGTGACCAAGAAAAAATCGGGAACAGACTATGCGATCAGTACCAATACCGATATTTTCGAATACAACCTGGAGAGCGGAAAAACCACCAATCGCAGCGAAGGAAATCTTGGTTACGACACGCATCCGGTGTTTTCTCCAAATGGCGATTTATCTTGGCTTCAAATGAAAAACGACGGTTATGAATCGGATAAAAATGATATTATTGTCAGTTTCAAAGGAATGAAAATCAACCTGACAGCGGATTGGGACGGAACCGTAGAAAGTTTCAAATGGAGCGTTGACGGGAAAAAAGTGTACTTCACAGCGGCAGTTGACGGGACTAAACAATTGTTTGAAGTTAATTTTCCGGGACTTACAAAGATTGCGGTAACGGTAAGCCAAATTACGAAAGGCGATTTCGATGTGAATGAAATTGTCGGATTTTCGGGTTCGAATGTTGTTTTGGCCAGAGCCGATATGAACCATGCAGCAGAATTGTTCCTCTATGATTTGAAGAAAAAAACATGGAAGCAACTGACATCTGTAAACAAAAACACTTTCGATTCCTTGGCATTAAGCAAAACAGAAAGACGTTATGTGACAACCTCCGATGGCAAAAAAATGCTTGTTTGGGTGATTCTTCCGCCAAATTTCGACCCCAACAAAAAGTACCCAACATTGTTGTATTGCCAGGGCGGCCCGCAATCGCCGTTGTCGCAATATTATTCGTACCGTTGGAATTTCCAGCTCATGGCGGCTAACGGTTACATTGTCGTAGCACCAAACCGCCGCGGAATGCCCGGACATGGTGTGAAATGGAATGAAGACATCAGTAAAGACTGGGGCGGACAAGTCATCAAAGATTATCTTTCAGCGATTGATGATGTGGCCAAGGAAAAATATGTTGACCAATCAAGATTGGGTTGTGTCGGCGCAAGTTTTGGCGGTTATTCGGTTTTTTATCTTGCCGGAATGCACAACAACAGGTTCAAGACTTTTATTTCGCATGACGGCGTTTACAACCTGCAAAGCATGTACGGAACCACTGAAGAAGTGTTCTTCAACAATTGGGACCACGGCGGCGCATATTGGGAGAAAAAAAATGCCGACGCGCAAAAAGCATACAACGAATTCAATCCGATCAATTATGTAGACAAATGGAATACGCCGATCATGATCGTTCAGGGCGGAAAAGATTTCCGTGTGCCGATTGGACAGGGACAGGAAGCATTTCAGGCGGCACAATTGCGCGGCATTAAAAGCAGGTTCCTGTATTTTCCGGAAGAGAACCACTGGGTTTTAAAACCGCAGAACGCCATAGTTTGGCAACGCGAATTCTTTAAGTGGTTAAAAGAAACATTGTAATAAAACAAAAAAATCCCGCTCAAAAAGCGGGATTTTTTTATTCCGGATCGTTCATTTTAAAACTTTCCATAAATTTTGTAGTGTAATTTCCGGCGACATAATCCGGTTCGTCCATCAATTGCCTGTGAAAAGGAATCGTGGTTTTTACGCCTTCGATGACAAATTCATCCAAAGCACGTTTCATTTTGTTGATCGCTTCTTCACGGGTTTGCGCCGTCGTGATCAGTTTAGCAATCATCGAATCGTAATTTGGCGGAATCGTATAACCTGCGTAAACGTGCGTATCGAGACGAACTCCGTGTCCACCCGGCGCGTGAAGCGTCGTAATTTTCCCCGGAGACGGACGAAAATCATTGTACGGATCTTCGGCGTTGATGCGGCATTCGATCGCATGCAAATTCGGGAAATAATTTTTACCTGAAATCGGGATTCCGGCAGCAACCATAATCTGTTCGCGGATCAGATCGTAATCGATGACCTGCTCCGTGATTGGGTGTTCTACCTGAATACGCGTGTTCATTTCCATGAAATAGAAATTGCGGTGTTTGTCTACCAAAAATTCTACTGTTCCTGCGCCTTCATATTTGATATATTCAGCCGCTTTTACTGCAGCTTCACCCATTTTATTGCGCAAATCATCAGTCATGAAAGGCGAAGGCGTTTCTTCTGTTAATTTTTGGTGGCGTCTCTGAACCGAACAGTCCCTTTCAGACAAGTGACAGGCTTTTCCGTAAGAATCCCCAACCACCTGGATTTCAATGTGGCGTGGTTCTTCGATCAATTTCTCAAGGTACATGCCATCATTTCCAAACGCAGCAGCCGATTCCTGGCGTGCGCCTTCCCAGGCTTTTAACAAATCTTCCTGCTTCCAAACGGCGCGCATTCCTTTTCCTCCACCTCCGGCAGTCGCCTTTAGCATGACAGGATATCCGAATTCGCTGGCCAGTTGTTCTGCTTGTTCGTATGATTCCAAAATCCCGATTGAACCTGGTACGCAAGGTACGCCAGCTTCAATCATCGTCGATTTGGCCGAAGCCTTATCTCCCATTCTGTCGATCATTTCAGGAGAAGCACCGATGAATTTAATGCCGTGTTCCTGGCAGATTTTCGAAAATTTTGCATTTTCAGAAAGGAAACCGTAACCCGGGTGGATTGCATCTGCATTGGTAATCTCTGCAGCAGCGATAATATTAGACATCTTTAAATAAGACAAATTGCTTGGCGGCGGCCCGATACAAACTGCTTCGTCAGCAAATTTTACGTGCAGGCTTTCCGCATCGGCTGTAGAATAAACCGCAACGGTTTTGATTCCCATTTCCCTACAGGTACGAATGACGCGCAACGCGATTTCGCCCCTGTTTGCGATTAATATTTTTTTAAACATCTTTTTTGATTTAGACAATTAGACAATAAGATAAGGAGACCTTTAGATGTTTTGCACCGAATGATGCAAATCTAAAATCGTGAATCTAATATCTAAAATTATGATGGATCTACTAAAAACAACGGTTGGTCAAATTCTACCGGAGACGAATCATCCACCAGAATTTTCACGATTTTTCCTGATACTTCAGATTCAATTTCGTTGAACAATTTCATCGCTTCGATAACGCACAACACGTCGCCTTTTGAAATTGAAGTTCCCACTTCCACAAACATTGGTTTGTCTGGAGAAGGTTTTCTGTAGAACGTACCGATAATTGGTGATTTTATAGTGATGTATTTAGAATTCTCATCTGCTGCCGGAGCTGGAGCCGCTGGAGCTGCAGGAGCAAACTGCTGAGCCGGTGCCTGTGGCAAAGCCTGCTGAACCGGAGCCTGCTGTAAATACGTAATTTCCGGTGCATTTCCTTCCAAAGTCGTTCTGATGGTGATTTTGATGTCATCCATTTCGAGTTTTACTTCAGCAACTCCGGAATTTGATACAAATTTGATTAGGTTTTGAATTTCTTTTAAATCCATAATTATTTGTTTTAGTTTTTAGTTTTATTGTTTGTCGTAAGCCCATTTCAGGTAGATTGATCCCCAGGTAAATCCGCCGCCAAACGCAGCAAAGATCAGGTTATCGCCTTTTTTGAACTTACTTTCAAAATCACTCAGTAGCAACGGCAAAGTCGCCGATGTGGTATTTCCGTATTTTTCGATATTGATCAGCACTTTTGATTCATCAAGTTCCATGCGGCTTGCGGTTGCATCGATGATCCTTCTGTTTGCCTGGTGCGCGATTAGCCAGTTGACGTCATCTTTTGTAAGATTGTTGCGCTGCATGATTTTTTCGCTGACATCGGCCATTCCGGTCACCGCGTATTTAAAAACCGTTTTTCCGTCTTGGAAGACATAGTGCTGGCGGTTTTCTACGGTTTCTTTCGAAGCAGGAAGGATCGATCCGCCCGCGTCGATTTTTAAATATTCGCGCCCGATTCCGTCACTTCTCAAATATTCGTCCTGAACGCCAAGGCCTTCGGTATTTGGTTCAAACAAAACTGCCCCGGCTCCATCTCCAAAGATGATGCACGTAGCACGGTCGGTATAATCAATAATGGACGACATTTTATCTGCGCCGATCAGTAATGCTTTTTTGTATTTTCCGGATTGGATGTAAGCAGAAGCCGTTGACATTCCGTATAAAAATCCGGAGCAGGCTGCCTGTAAATCATACGCGAAAGCGTTTACGGCGCCAATTTGGGAAGCCACATAAACCGCAGTTGCGGCAACTGGCATGTCTGCTGTCGTGGTGGCCACGATAACAAGGTCGATTTCGGCAGGGTTTATACCACTTTTATTGATAAGATCTTCGGCTGCTTTGATCGCTAAAAAGGAAGTTCCGAGTTTGTCTCCTTTTAAAATTCTTCTTTCTTTAATCCCGGTTCGGGACGTAATCCATTCATCATTGGTATCAACCATGGTTTCAAGCACTTTATTAGAAAGCACAAAATCAGGTACATACCCTCCAACAGCGGTAATTGCGGCCGTAATTGTATTCATAAGTTTTGATTAATTTCTTATCAGATGCAACGATTTGATAAAGAGGTGGAAATTACAAAAAAAATTCCAAACCAAATTTGTTTTGGAAAGGCTATTTACTAAAAATAAGAAACAACAAAAAACTCCCACAACGGTGAGAGTTTAAGTTTTGTCTATCAGAAAGTATTAAGCAAGAGCAACTGGTGCTTTGTCAATAACCACTTGTCCTCTATAGTACATTTTACCTTCGTGCCAGTAAGCTCTGTGGTATAAATGCGCTTCTCCAGTGATTGGACATGTTGCGATAGTCGCTACAGTAGCTTTATAATGTGTTCTTCTTTTGTCTCTTCTGGTTTTGGAGATCTTTCTCTTAGGATGTGCCATTTTATGATATTATTTATCCGTTAATAGATTCTTTAATTTGTCCCAACGCGGGTCGGTATCTTCTTTTTTCTCTTCTTTTTTCTTTTCTTTAACCGTGAGTTCCTTCAGTTTGTCAAGAGCTGGCGTTTGTAAAGTGCCGTCTTTGATTCCCGGATGGATCCGTTTTAGCGGAATGGAAAGCACGATCATTTCATAAACATACTGCGAAATGTCAATCTGATGTTCGCCATGCGGCAAAATCAGCAATTCGTCGTTGTCGTTATTGAACTCATCTCCAAACTGAACCACCAATCTCAACTTTCCTTTGATCGGCAAATCAAACATCTCGCCGGTCAGGTCACAAGGCACGTAAACCGTACCTTTGTGTTTGAGATTTAGCTCCAGCATGGTGCTTTTTTTCTCTAAAACCACATTTACTTTAATGTCGCAACTTTCAAAGTCATCGTAATTAAAGCCGTCAAAGAACTTTTTATTTATCTGATATTCAAACTGGTGTTTTCCTAACTTTAACCCTGCAAAAGGAATTAAAAACTCATTTAACTGTTTCATTTCACCAAAATTTGTCCCCATTTCGAAACTCTCAATGGGAGCGCAAAGATATAAAAATATCAGACAAACAAAACTGTTGCCGTTATTTTTTTACCGAATATTTTTTTCTTCCTGTTTTTCCCTGATTTTCATTGGGTTCTTGCTGATTTCCAGATATTGATTTCTCGAATGAAAAATGTCAATTGCCAGATAGACAGCTTCTTTGAACGAATTGAAATCGGCCAGGTCTTTCCCTGCAATATCGTACGCGGTTCCGTGATCCGGAGACGTTCTGATCTTGCTCAAACCCGCAGTATAGTTGACTCCTTTTCCAAAAGATAAGGTCTTAAACGGAATCAATCCCTGATCGTGATAAGCCGCAATGACCGCGTCAAATTTTTCATATTGGCCGCTGCCAAAAAAACCATCAGCAGGATAGGGTCCGAAAACCAAAGTTCCTTTGTCAAATAATTTTTTTATGGCCGGACGGATGATCGCTTCGTCTTCTTTTCCGATGACACCGCCATCGCCCGCATGAGGATTGAGTCCCAATACTGCAATTTTCGGTTTGTTGATGCTAAAATCCTGTGTCAAAGCTTTTTTAATGGTTTCGATTTTTCGGATGATCAGTGCTTCGGTCAAATGTGTTGCCACTTCGTTTACCGGGACGTGATCTGTCAGCAATCCGACGCGCAAATTGTCCTGAACCATCAGCATTAACGCATCACCTTCGAGTTCCTTGTCGAGATAATCCGTGTGGCCCGGAAATTTGAATTCTTCCGACTGTATGTTGTATTTATTAATTGGAGCCGTCACCAAAACATCGATCAGGCCATCCTTTAAAGCTTCTGTCGCAGCAATGAACGATTTAATGGCGTATTTTCCAACGTTTTCATCATTTTCACCAAATTTCAGGTCAATTCCTTCTTTCCAGACATTCAGCACGTTGATTTTTCCAACAACCAATTGGTCGAGTTTGTCGATTCCATGAAGTGCCGCGGTCGATTCAAAAGTTTTCCTGACAAATGACAGGATTTTCACATTGGCAAAAATAACCGGCGTACACAATTCGAGCATCCTTGGATCTTCAAATGTTTTTAAAACCACTTCGCTTCCAATACCGTTCAAATCCCCGATTGAAATCCCAACGATGATATTTTCTGCTTTTTTCATTCCTGTGACTGGTTATTTATTGCTAATTTTGAAGTGCAAATTTAGTAAAATAAAACAAGAATGTTTACAGGAATCATAGAAACGCTTGGTACGATTGCCGAAATCAAAAAAGACAATGACAATCTTCACCTCACCATAGCTTCGTCGATCACAAACGAGCTCAAAATCGATCAAAGCGTGTCGCACAATGGCGTTTGCCTGACCGTCGTCGGAATCAATAACGATCAATACACAGTAACCGCAATTCGAGAAACTTTAGAAAAAACAAATCTGGGCGACTGGAATACGGGCGACGTGGTCAATCTGGAGCGCGCGATGAAACTGGGCGACCGACTTGACGGCCATATTGTTCAAGGACATGTTGATCAAACCGGAATATGCACCAACATCGAAAACGCCAATGGGAGTTGGTATTACACTTTTGAATACGACTCAGCTTTGAACAACATCACAATTGAAAAGGGTTCGATTACCGTTAATGGCGTAAGTTTGACTGTAGTGAATTCCAAACACAACGAATTTAGCGTGGCGATCATTCCGTATACGTATGAGCATACGAATTTCCACAGTTTCAAAGTTGGAACGAAAATAAACCTCGAATTTGACGTGATCGGAAAATATGTATCCCGATTGCACGGACTTAGAAATTAAAAAATGGCCTAAAAACAAAAAGCTCCAATTTACATCGGAGCTTTTTTATTGACTTTTAATTGATACATTTTGTAGGAGCCGTAAGCGATTGCCGCGGCGAGTAAAAAACAAATCCCATCATCTATTGGCAAGCCCGGAAGTACCGGAACTGGCGGAGGAGGTGGACCAGGGTTAGCAAAAGCTACACTGCTAAACAGGACCGCTAAACCACATAAAATCTTATTCGGGACAATTCTCATAGGGTGTAAAAGTAAATAAAAATTCTTTTTAACAAAATTTTTTGCAAAAAATTTCAATTATAAATTTTAATCGGTGCAAAACTACAATTTGAAATTTGAAAAACAGTTTCAAAAAGATTATATTAACGTAAAATTCAGAAGATTGGTTTTAAATGGTTGCTTTTTTAAACCAACACAACATCCTGATTTCAAAAAAAATGACTCCCACAATGAAGCCACCTCATGCTCTCACTTTTACTAAAAGCACGAGGCAAATATATAAGGAAAATAAATCGCCACCAAATAATATCAAAGCTATACACCCGATTTGCATGCCTTTTATGGATTTTTTACCTCATCCGTTTTTTAAATTGCCAAATTTTATTTCCCATGGATTTATTTTACGGAATTCACAAAAATTCAGCATATAAACCCTGACAGTTTTAACTTGAACATGACACTAAATACCGCATTTAAAGTCTTTTTACCTCTGGATGATTTTTCTGATTCAAATAATCAATCCATGAAAAAAGCACTTACAAATTGCTTTATAAGTGCTTCATTTTAAATTAGTGGTCCCACCTGGGCTCGAACCAGGGACCACCTGATTATGAGTCAGGTGCTCTAACCAGCTGAGCTATAGGACCGGTTATGCCTCACCACATTTCTATTTGATCTGTGCTCGGCGCATAAAGCCAAAAGCTTTATTAGAGGTTGCAATATTACTACTATTTTTGGTTCGTTCCAAATGTTTACAGGCGATTTTAAAAAAATTTAGCTGGTGCAATCGGGTATTCCAACCTTCATTTTCGGCTTAGGCAATTTCCTGACAAAGCTCGATCAGCACGCCGTTTGTAGATTTCGGATGCAGGAAAGCAACCAGTTTATTGTCGGCGCCTTTTTTCGGGATTTCATTTAAAACAACAAAACCTTCAGATTGTAACCTCGCAATTTCAGAAACAATATCTTCTACATCAAATGCAATATGATGAATGCCTTCCCCTTTTCTCTCAATGAATTTGGCGATCGGACTTTCAAGATTTGTCGCTTCGAGCAATTCAATTTTGTTTGGCCCGTTTTGAAAAAATGAAGTATTTACGCCTTCCGAAGCGACTTCTTCCATTTTATACGGTCCAACGCCAAAGAGTTTCTCAAAAACCAGATTGGAAACGTCAAGGCTTTTCACCGCAATTCCGATGTGTTCAATTTTTTTCATGCTTACAGTTACAGGATTTGACGGTACAAGGTACGTGGTAAATTGCAAACTGGCAATAACGCATACCAATTTATCTCGCAAAACCCTGAACCCTTCAGCCTGAACCTTAAACCATTTTCATTATCTTTGCCCCATGGAAACGAACAGACAGAAAAAAATAGGCGGTGTGATCCAGAAAGACCTGGTGGATATTTTACAAGGCGAAATCAGAAAAAACGGAATTTCCAATCTCGTAATTTCCGTGTCAAAAGTGCTTGTAACTTCCGATTTGGGAGTCGCAACCGTGCATTTAAGCATCTTCCCGCAGGAAAAAGCAGCCGAAACTTTGGCCGCGATCAAATCAAACACGCCACTGATCAAACACGATCTTGCGCAACGTGTCAAACTGCAATTGCGAAAAGTACCCAACCTGACTTTTTATATCGACGATTCATTGGATTACATCGAAAAAATCGACAAAGCACTCAGCCAGAAAGAAAATCCGATCGAAAACCGCGACCTTTTAGAACGCCGCAGAAAATCATAACTTGAATTTCCCGTTTTACATAGCCAGACGTTACCTTAAAAGCGCCAGTAAAAATAATGCGATTAACATTATTAATGGCATTGCTTCTGTAGGAATTATCGTCGGCGCGATGGCATTGTTCGTTGTACTTTCAGTGTTTAGCGGATTAAAAGATTTCAGTTTGTCGTTCAGCAACGACTTCGACCCCGATTTAAAGGCAGCGCCCGCAATTGGAAAATCGTTCTTGATTACGCCAGACCAGCAAAACCAACTCCAAAAAATAAACGGCATCTCGGCCTTTTCCAAAATCATCGAAGAACGCGTATTGTTCGTTTTCAACGGAAAAGAACAAGTAACTTATTTAAAAGGTGTCGACGCACTGTTCCCAAAAGTCAACGATGTAGAGAAAATCATGTTTCAGGGGGAATGGCTCGAGGCCAATTCGTCTCAGGTTGTCGTAGGCAACGGCATTTCTCAAAAACTGTCGATGGGTTTGTTCGATTTCAACAATCCGTTTGAAGTGTTCGTGCCAAAACCCGGAAAAGGAACGATCGAATCAGCAGAAGATGCTTTCAACAAATTCACTCTGGCTCCAGTCGGAATTTACGCGATCAGCGAAGAACTCGACGGAAAATATGTTTTTGCCGATCTCGCATTGACACAGGCTTTGCTCGAATTCAAACCCAATCAGATTTCCGGAATCGAATTCAAATTGAAACCCAAAGCAAACGAAACCCAGATCAAATCTGAAATTGAGGCCGTCTTCCAAAATAAAATCTCGGTCAAAAACCGCTCGCAGCTCAATGAATCACTATACAAAATGCTCAATACCGAAAACATTGTCGTGTATCTCATTTTTACTTTGGTCATTATTATCGCCCTTTTTAACCTTATCGGCGCGCTCATTATGATGATTCTCGATAAAAAAAACAACCTCAAAACATTGTTTTATCTTGGCAGCGAAATTGGCGATCTGCGGAAAATATTCTTATTTCAAGGCACCTTACTTTGCTTTATCGGCGGCACATTTGGTCTAATACTGGGTGTCATCATTGTATTGGTACAGCAGCAATTTCAGGTCATTATGATTTCTGAAAACCTCGCCTGGCCGGTCGTATTTTCAGTTACAAACGTAGGCATTGTCGTGGCCACAATTTTCTCACTGGGTTTTATCGCGTCACTTATCGCATCAAGCCGCGTCAGCAAAAAACTACTGGAATAGTTATTTATATTTGGGCGTTCCCTTTGGGCCGGGCTCTCGCGCTCGCTTTTTTATTCGCTGCGCTGCTAAAAAGAGCTCAAACAACCGCTCGATCCCTAACGCAAACACGACCTGATTCCAAATAAAAAGCCCACTCCAAATGAAGCAGGCTTTTCATCAATCAAGTTTATTTATCTTTTAGAATCCCAGTCCAACGGCAAAACCTCGAACCGCATTCGGGAAATCTGCAACAGCTGTGGCTGCACCTGTTGTAGTATTTACTGAATATATTTTTGAAGCAGTACCAGTTGTAAGCACCGCATAACCGATATTGCTTGTTCCTCCAATGTCAAATCCGTTGTTCTCCACCGCATCAAATCCGAGATTTCCAACTGATGTTAATGTCCCGTCATTTGGCGGATCTTGTTTGAACAAGGCGTCTGCTGCAGTGTCTATTGTGAATAAGGTAGTCGTTGTCGTTCCTGCGAAATTATTGGTATAAGCCGCAGCGGTAACTGCCGGAGATCCCGGGTTGAGCGTGCCATCGGCTGCAGCCAAGGTTCCGTCATTCGGGTTAACTCTTAGATTTTGTCCGGTATTGCTTACAATCCGGATACGGTCTACAAGCGGATTGAAATCAAATCCGAAACTCGTTCCCAGCAACAACGCCACCGGAGCACCTCCAATTTGCGTTGCTGCACCAGATCCCAAATCAATTTTATACAATCTGCCTTCACTTCCCAAACCATACAATGCTCCGTTTGCCGGACGCAAATCGATCCCTACAATATTTTCTCCGCTTGAAAGGTTCGCGATTGGTTTGCTCACCGGCGCTCCAGGCGTCTGGAAATTGAATATCTGCAAATTATTAGCGCTATCAACCGCATATGCAACCGGAGATGTAGGAATTGCCAAACCAATCAACTCGACAGAAAGATTCCCAATATTCGTCGCTTTTCCTGTATTGGTATCAATAGTGAATAGCTTGCTGCTGCCGCTTTCAGTAAAACTAGCCAATGCGACACTGTTATCAGGCGAAATGTCGAATCCACCATCAGCTCCGGCAGTAACTGTAGTTGTCAAACTTCCGACAGCAGTCAGTTTTCCATCATTTGGTGGATCTTGTTTGTGCAGGTTGCCGGAAGCGAAATCAATTACATATAAAGCTGTAGAAGACGCGCCAGCCGCACTATTTGTATAAGCCGCTGAACCAACAACTGGCGAACCCGGATTTAAGTTTCCATCGGTAAAAGCGACAACGCCGGTTTCAGGGTGCACTCTTAAATTTTGTCCGCTTGAAGTCACTACACGGATGCGGTCAACAGTTGGGTTAAAGTCAAAACCTGCTAAATCACCCGCCAACGCCGGTGTAAATGCTGTAGTTCCAATCGCTCTTGCAACAGCGGTTTGGTGGTTGATGACGTAAATCCGGCTTAAACTCGAAAGGCCATACAATTGGCCGGTCGCAGGCCGAAAGTCAATTGCTTTGATCGATTCGCCAGCAGCAAGTCCAGTGATTGCCTGTGTAGATAATGGCGTATTGGTATTGTTTGCATTATACTGCACCAACGAATTTGTTTTGCTAAGGCCATAAAAAACAAGATCCGGACCGGTTGTACTACCGTTGTTGTTTCCGTTATTTCCGTTGTCGTCATCGTCGCTGCAACTTATCGTAAGCATCGCCGTGACGGAAAAGAGAATTGGGCATAAAATTTTAGTGAACTTTTTCATAGATTTTTGTAATTAATTAGTAATGATCTATTCCTAAATTAATTCAATAATCTTACGAAGCACGTTAATATTTTACTAAAACGTACATTAAAATTTCTAATCTACGCTAAAATTTAAATTTTATTCAATGAAATCACTTTGTTATAGTGATTTTAGAAATCTCTAATTCAAGAAAATAATTTGAAGAATCACGCTATTATTTTATGAAGAAGCTTTTAACTGATCTACACAAACTGATAGTCTGCAAAAACATCTCTGATCTCGTCGAAAACCTGATACAATCCTTCCGCGTTGTCTGTAGTCACCAACTTTTGCCTGTATTCCTTAAAGTTTGAAATTCCTTTGAAATAATTGGTGTAATGGCGGCGTGTTTCCACAATTCCGACCCACTCGCCTTTCCATTCCATCGCCCAGGTCAAGTGGTTTTGGGCGGCTTCGATACGGTCGGCCATTGTCGGCAAAGGCAAATGTTCGCCGGTTTTGAAGTAGTGTTTGATTTCGTTAAAAATCCATGGATAACCAATTGCGGCACGGCCAATCATGATGCCGTCGACGCCATAACGGTTTTTGTATTCGAGTGCTTTTTCAGGTGAAGTAATGTCGCCATTTCCAAAAATCGGCATCGTTATTCGCGGATTATTTTTTACACGGGCAATGTGCGACCAGTCGGCTTCGCCTTTATACAATTGGGCACGCGTCCTTCCGTGGATTGACAGCGCCTGAACACCAATATCCTGTAATCTTTCGGCGACCTCGTCAATATTGATCGAGTTTTCATCCCAGCCCAAACGTGTTTTTACCGTGACCGGCAAATTGGTACTTTTGATCACGGCGTTCGTCAGGCGAACCATCAAATCGACATCCTTTAAAACGGCAGCTCCGGCTCCTTTACAAACTACTTTTTTTACCGGACAGCCAAAATTGATATCGATTAAATCCGGATTGACGGTAGAAACGATCTTCGACGACAATGCCATCGCTTCTTCATCTCCGCCAAAAATCTGGATCCCAACAGGACGTTCATAATCGAAAATATCCAGTTTTGCGCGACTTTTGATCGCGTCACGAATCAATCCTTCAGAGGAAATAAATTCACTGAACATCAAATCCGCGCCATGTGTTTTGCACAAACGTCGGAATGGCGGATCGCTGACGTCTTCCATCGGCGCCAAAAGCAGCGGAAATTCGGGTAATTCTATGTTGCCAATTTTAATCATGGCGCAAAATTACGGAAATAAGTCGAAAGTTGAAAAGTTACAAAGTCCAAAGTCGGAATGCAAAATAAACGTCAATTTATCCACACAAAATGGCTCTAACCTCTCTTTTTAGGCGTTTGGCTATTTCCTATGGTCGAAAAAATGAATTGGTTTCCGGCTCATCGGATTAAAAATAAGCTGGTTTAAAATCGCGGTAGAAGTAAAAATAATTTTTGGCGTCACACGCAGTTTTGCCCGGAAATGGTCTTTAATATCGTGTAAAAATTGCTCCGATTCTTCTTTGACAGCCAATTTGATCACAATTTCATCTGTACCAAGATCGTTCGTGTAAATCTCGATAATATGGCTTTCAATATTTCCAAAACCTGTTAAAACATCAGTCATTGCTGGCGGATACAATGTCGTCCCTTTGTATTTGATCATTTGTTTTTTTCGTCCAATAACGGGACCAACACGCAATGTATTCCTGCCACAGGCGCAAGGTTCAGCATGCAATTTTACGATGTCACCGGTTTTAAATCGCACCAACGGCATGGCTTCGATTCCCAAGGTTGTAAAAGTCAGTTGGCCTGTTTCACCATTTTTTACCGGCTGGTTGTTGTCGTCCAAGGCTTCGACTATGATCAGTTCGGGATGGTGGTGTCCGCCATTTGCAAATTCACATTCAGTAAAAGCGGTACTCATCTCAGTCGACGCATAGGTGGAAAACAATTTGATATTCCATTTGGCGGAAATTTTTTTGGCTAATGTGTTTTCGGAAAAATCCTGGTTTCGTAACGATTCCCCAATGCAAATCGCCCCTTTAATCCCCGAATTGTTGTAGTCGATTTCGTGTGCTTCGGCATATTCGATCAATTTTAGTAAAAATGATGGAACTGTAATTAGATAAGTCGGTTTGTATTTCAGGATCGAATCCCATTGCAATTCCGGAATTCCGGCACCTACACGAATTACGCCCACTTTCATTTTACGCAATCCCAGAAAATACGCAAGACCGGCCATAAAACGCCTGTCGATTGTGGTCATCAATTGTACGACATCACCAGCTGTGATTCCGGCGCAATCGAACGAAATCGCCTCGTTATACGCCAGTCTTTCAAGGTCTGCATCGGTCATGCCAAAAGTCACCGGATCGCCCAAAGTTCCGGAAGTCGTAGCATAATCAATAATTTTATTTTGCGGCACACATAAAAAATCGTCGTTAAATTGCTGCAGATCTTCCTTGGTCGTGACCGGCAATTGTTGTAGGTCTTCGAGCGTTTTTATTTCGGAAATTTCAATTTGATGGTCCTGGAAAAGTTTTTTGTAAAACGGCGAATTTTCACTGACATATTCCAGCGCTTTCAAAAGCTGTTGCTCCTGAAAAATTTTGATTTCGCCTGGTGCTGACTTTTCTATATTTGGGATCATCGTAACTTTTTGTTGGTTTTTTGGAGGTATTTTTCAACTTGTTTTTTTGCAGGAAGCGTAGTTACTTCTTTGGTCAGTGCCTTTTCAAAATTTAATTTTGCCGCAGCATAATCTTTTTTGTTGTAAAAATACAATCCCGATTTATAATAAACCATCCAGTAATCCGGATTTAAGCTTTGGTAGTTTTTGACAAATCCATCCTGAATTTTCGATTTGCCTTTCAGGATTTCGTCCATTTTCCGGTCATCGATCCTGAATTGCTCATAATTTTTATAGCCTTGCGTCTGTAAAAACGGATCTTTCGGAATGTTGAATTGTGGCTGGGCCAATGAAACGATGTTTTTATCGATTTTCTGATCTTTGAAAATTTTGTTCAAATCATAACAAACAAATTCGCCAAGCTGATACGGATTTGCAGAAACCCAAACCAGTTTCAATTCGGGTTTAAAAATGATTCCGTGGTGCGCAAGGAGTTGGTTCAGCGCTTTTTCATTTCCGTAACCTATTGGCAAATGACTCAAACCTTCGCGATCCCGCAGAATTTCTGCTGCGATAGTCGGATTGATTTTTGGATGTTCGCTAAAATCTTCCACCAATTTGTCATAACGGTATTTCGAATGGCTGTTTTCGATTTGCTCCAAATTGTGTTTGTCATCCTTCAGCGCGTCACTTTGAAAATGATTCGTACAAAGCAATTGGTTGTTGCTGTTCGGAACTTCGTAAACTCCGAAATTCTCAGGCGAGACCTCGATCAAAACCGCCTTTTTATCATTGGCACTACCCACCATGATTGATTCCGATACAAATACCTGTCGATTTTTTGCAATTGCAATGGCCTGATCAATGTTTGCAGCATATTGCAAAATTTCGCGCGTCAGCAATGAAACCGGTGTTTTTGCAACCAACGGCACTTCCGATTTTCCGGCGTTGATCGTTACCGTCAACCCTTCATTATTCATTCCTGAAACCGCGCCAATCATACCCGGCCAGGTCAGCATCATAAACGGATAACCTTCATCAGGCCTGATGAAAGCGACTACTTTGTCTTTGGCAAAATCATCTCCGGCATAAAAATCGAAATTCCGGCCAAGAATCAAACTGCCATCTTCCGATTTTTCGCCCCAGGCGGCAAATGAAGAACAGCCCACAAGCGCCAAATCCTGCATCGCATGGCCAATGTCATGCGCGCCGTGCAAGTACAAACTCCGCAAATATTGCGGTGCGAGGTAGTCGAAATCATGGCTTGTATATCTTGAAAGGCCGTAAATCTCGGCCTGATATTCATTGGTGACATTTAGATACAATTTTCGGTTGTACCAGGCAAGGAACTTCCGAAGGAAACGCTGTTTAAATTTGGACGGAACCATTTCATTTATTTTTGAAAAGAACACGCGTTCCTGCTTTTTCAATAGCGAATCGGTGAGCGCGCCTTCGGCCAAACCTCTTTCGAGCGGATCACCTTCGACATATAATTCCCAAAGCGCTTGTTTGTTTTTCAGCAGAAAATTGTTGCCCCAAGTAAACACATTGTTCGGGAGTTTGGCAACCAGCGGAACCGTATTATTATAAGTGCTCAAATCTGGTTGATGGTGCAATGATTTGGAAACACCACACGAAACCAACAGCAGCAATTGCAATAAAAAGACTAAAAACCGAACCTGTATTTTCAAATAATTCATTCGTTTGCTTCATTGATTTTTTGCACCAGATATTCTTTCCCTACAATTTCCGAACAAGTTACGACAGCGCCAATTGTGACGCCCAATACGCCGTGCATGTTGATGCTTTGACCTGTCAGATACAAGTTGTTTAGTTTTGTTTTTGGCGCAATAAAAGTTTTCATCGGATTGTTGGAATCTTTGACATAACCGTACATATTTCCATTGGATCCGCCAATGTAATCGCGGTATGACAATGGCGTTGATGTATGAACCGACTGGATTTTTTCGCGAATTCCCGGAAACTTGATCTCTATTTCCTGCAAAAATCGTTCTGCTTTGCGGTTTTTGAATTCTTCGTAGCTTTCACCACGGTCGTTTTTTTCAGCAGTAGTATTGAATGTGTTTTCCCAGGCTTTCATTTCGTCGTACTTCATGTACGTGATAAACGTCATTCCGTCGGCCCAGACGTTTTCTTTCGACGCATTCATCGAAGCCATATAGGCTTTTGGCCAAGAATCGTCGTCGTATTCGTGCGCAGTCCAAACGCCGTTGCTGTCTTTAAAATGGTAATAATTGTGGTTGATGTAAGGAAAAGTTTCAGGTTTAAAAACAACGTACAAACTGAACGCCGAAATCACACCTTCCAGACTCTGGATCCGGCTGTAAAACGACTTTCGGAACTTTTCCTCGCCCACCATTTCGAGGGTTGTTTTGGGTTCGATATTTGAAATAAAAATCATTCCAAAAACTTCAGAACCGTCTTTCATCACGGCTGAAACCACGTCATTTCCTTCGGTGTTGAATTTGACGACTTCCTTATATTTAAACACTTCGCCACCGTTGGCTTTGAGCTGTTTGATCAGTTGTTTGGTGATTTGGCTTCCGCCATTGATGCAGCGCCACGAACTTTGGATGTATGAATTCACCGAAAGTGCGTGTACGTAAAACGGCGATTTGTCTTCAATTCCGGCATAAAGGAAATTTGATCCGGCCAAAACCGCACGCAATTTTTTATTTTGGGTAATTTCGTCGATGTAATCTTTGGCGTTTACAGACAGTATTTCGCTGTCGTACTTTCCTTCTGCCTGTAAATTATATAGTGGAAACGAATCGCAGGTTTCTACGATTTTATCGCAATAATTCTGAATGTTGGTCCTTTCGTCGGGGAAAAATTCAGCCAAATGGTTTACAAAGTTTTCATAACCCTGCGCATGTGGAAACTCGGTGTTGTCGTCTTCAAACGAAATGATATCAAAACCGTCTTCGTCCATTTTTTTGAGGCTCAGATCTTCCATAATCCCCAAATATTTAAAATATTTGTAGAGATTCTGTCCTTCGCTGAGTCCGCCGATATAATGAATTCCGGTGTCGAAAATCGTTTTATCACGAACGAAAGTCTGCAAATTTCCGCCAAACTGGTTGTTTTTTTCGAGCACACAAACGCTGTAGCCTTCCTTGGCCAAAATGATCGACGAAACCAATCCGCCGAGTCCGCTTCCAATAATAATGACGTCGTATGCTTTTTTCAATGTTGTTTTTTTAGGACGGTCAAACCCGGTTCTTCATTCGTTACGGCAAATCCGAAACTTTCAATGGTTGTTTTGAATGAATCGGTGTTAAGCAAAATGATCGTTTCCGACAATTTCGTCGTTTCAAAAGTAAGGTTTATATTTTGATCCGAAATCAGCAAAACATCGTATTTGGTTTCGGCCGGAATCATTTCACAATAGTGGATGTATCGCTTTTTGAGCACGTAATTGCTTTTGGCAACACTTCGTTTTTCTGCATCGGCAACGACCGAAGTGATTTTTCTCTGTGGCTGCTGCAGCGCCAACAACACATCAATTTGTCCGTAATCGTCCGCAAGGTGCAACACTTTGGCTTTCGCATCAATATATTTATTCAGTCGGTCATACAAATCAGAATTTTGACTGAAATCTTTTTTAACCGAATGTCCGATTTCAATTTCCTTGTAATCGTAACTGTTGATCAGGGTTTTCTTCCAATAATTCGCATCTTCAATTTCGTCGCGCATTTTGTTGAATTCCGATTTGAAAAATGCCGCGATCTTTTTGGTCCGTTCGGTATAATTTTCACCAAACCTTTTGTCATTCCAGGCAATTCGGCCAAGAATATTTACCGTAATCGAACCATCATATATGATAAAATCTCCTTTTGGCAACGCTTCCGAATTGCCATGGATCACCACCGGAATGATGTCTAGCTGGAAATGTTCGGCAAGGAAAAACGCGCCTTTTTTAAAACGCTGCATTTGGTTGCTTTCCGATCTTGTGCCTTCGGGATAAACGATCAGCGAATATCCTTCTTCGATTTTTTTCCGCAAATGTTCAACACCGCCTTCGAGCCCTTCCGAAACCGGATAAAATCCTGCTGCGCGAACGGCTCCGCCAAAAACCGGCGACTTGTAAACCCAGTCGCTCACCAGATAAATGGTTTTCGGATTTAGCATTCCAACAGCCAGTATATCAAGAAACGAGGTGTGATTTGCAATAATCACGGCAGGTTTTTCAAAAGTTTCATTGTGCAGATTGAGCACTTTTTTATCGACAAAAAAATTCGTGTACAACACCGAACGCATCAGTTTCGACATGTAGTAACGCAGCCAATAGGTCTTTTTTTCTTTTTTAAACGGCAGAATCGGCAGAATGATCACGCTGACCAACGAAAAGAACAATCCGCCAAAACCGAAATACGCAAATGATAAAATACTATGGATCAATGTGAGTATCTGAAACGGCGCTTTTCCTTTTTTGGCGCGGTTCGAAATGAACATTTTAAACAAAATCGGATAGAAAATAAACGTAATAATCAATGCCGCGAAAACCCCGATCAACGAAACAGACGAAATCGAACGCAAGGCCGGATGTTTTGCAAAAACCATTGCGCCGATCCCTAGAATAGTGGTGATTACGGCCAGAATAATCGACGTTCTGTAAATTGCGATTTCGTTTTTACCGTTGGTATATTCTTTCTGGAGTGCGCTCGTCATGAAAATACTGAAATCGACGCCATGACCGAAGATCAATGTACATACAATCGTACTGAAAATATTGAGCTCGATATGAAAAATGCCCATAATTCCTGCAGTAACCACTCCGGTCAATACAATCGGAATGCAACTAATGATGACGAGTTCGATGCGTCTGAAAAAGAAAAACAGGATTAAAACCACCGCAATAAACGAATAATTAACCAGATTGTTGAAGTCATTTTTGAGTTCGCCCAGAAAGGTTTCATTCATTTGCTGGCGGTCGATCGCAATAATATTTTTTTGGCGGGAAGCCGATTTGACGAAAGCATCGCGTTGTTTCGGAGTGACTTTTACCAAAGTGGAAATCGTGAAAAATCCGTTCTTTTGGGAAACAAATTCGGGCAATTGCAGTGTTTTCACTTTCGAATAGTCCGCAAATGAAACCGGTGTAAAATTGTGATTCAAATGATCGAAAAAATTCTGGTAAGTCGTTGGCTTAAAGCCGATTTTAGCCCCTTCGGAAATCAATTGTTGCTGAAGTAACTGTTTTTTATTGGCGTCCCAGAAAACATTCCATTTTTGAATCTTTTTCAACTGTTCGCTTTCCGGAATGACGATGCCGCCGATCGAGCTGAAATTCAGGATTTTTTGGTCCGCTTTTTCTTTTCCGAGTTTGTCAAACAAACGCGAATTGTTTTCCAAAGCCTCATTCATGTTATTTCCGTAAGCCGCGACGTAAATGGTTTTGGATGTTAAACTCGTGCTTTCCTCGAGTTCCTTTTCGGCCGCTTTAATGTCTTTCGGAATGAAATTCAGCTGCGACAAATCGTTGTTGAAACCGACTTTATTATAAGTAAAAAAACAGATAATCGTGATCAAAACACAGCTCCAGATCAGCAGTTTGCTTTTGTGGAATGACACATGCGCGAGTTTGTCGATCGCATTTTTTTTATGCGCCGCGTCCGCCATCTTGGGTTTGTACAAATGGGGAACGATCAACAGCGAGAAAAATGCCGACGCCATCACGATAACCGCTGCGAAAATTCCAAGGTCTTTGAGCGCTTCCGATTTAACAAACAGCAAACACAAAAATGCCACAGCAGTTGTGGAACTGCTCATGATCAGCGGCATCGTGATGTCTTTATACAACGTTTTAACGTCGCTGTTGTGTTTGTAATGTGTGAGAATGTGTATCGAATAATCGATTGTGATTCCAATTAAAATCGATCCGATCCCGAGTGAAATGGCCGAAATCCGTTCCTTTACAAAATATAAAAAAGCGATTGCAAACAATGCCCCAAAAACCGACGGCAGGAAAATGATCAGCGGAATAAAGATTTTTCGGTAAAACAAGATCAAAATCAGCATCAAAGTGCCCATCGCAATACTTGTCGATAAAATAATATCACTTTTGATCTGATTGGCATTTGCTACAGCAATCAAAGCCGAACCGAAATAACTGACCGAGGCTCTTCCTTTAAATTGCGCGTTTAAATGGTCTTTGATGGCATTGAGTCTGGCTGCGAAAATGGTGTTTTTTTCAGTTTCGGTCGACGGAATGTTCGACGTGACAAACAGCAGCAGTTTCTTTTTGTCTTTGGTCATTACATAGCCGTTTTCCAAAGTAAAATCGTCACCAATGTTGAGCTGTTGCAGTTTTTTTAAAGCGGTAAACGAAATCCCGAGCGGATCCTGCAAAATAAAGTCTTTCGTAACCAAACCCGAGGGCGACACGATTGCTTTATAATTGCCCTGAACGGTTGCTGCAATGCTGTCTTTTTGCAGTTTCGACTGGATGTTTTTATAGTCTTTGTCTTCCAGAAACAACGGCAAATTGTTGTAGACAAAATCGATGGTTTCCTGTATGTTTTCTTCGTCGACTTTTCCCTGAACAGAATTTACATACGGTTTGCACGACTTTTTTAAACTATCTGTAAAAACCGTGGCCATCTGCGCCAGATCTTCAGAAGTTCCGCCGTTTCGAGCATGAAAAATAACCGTGATTTTGTCGGCGAAATTGAGTTGTTTCAGGACTTTTGCAGTGACATCCGATTTCTCATCCGTTGGAATCAATTTCGTAATGTCTTCTTCGAATTTGATGCGCGACGCAAAGAAACCAAACACAAAAAGCAGCGCCAAAGCCATCGCAACCGACAAGGATTTGTTGCGGTTTACAAATTGGTGTATGGCATAAAAATACCGGTGCATGCGTTTATTTTTTGGCTTTAAAAGTACTGAAAAACGTCAGAATAAGATAGCCCGAAAGCCCGAAAATGACAGCCGACAAAGATGCCAAAATAAAACTTCCGGCGAGGTATTGCGCGATATTATTTTTAAGGTCTTCAAAAGTGATCGAAGTGTTTAAAACCAAAGGCACATCTGATTGGATAAAAAGTCCGCCAATTTTGAGCGATCCGTAAATGACAAACGGAATCAGCGGCGGAAAACTGATGTTCGAAAATGCGAACGAAATGGCTTTGTTTAATCTGAACAAAACCGCCGAAAACAATACGATCACAGTCTGAAATCCCCAAAATGGCGAAATGCCGACAAAAACGCCCAATGCGATCGAAAGCGCTTTTTTGGCATTTGAATCCTCGCTTTCTAAAACATTTTCGAGCAGGAATTTTTTAAACCCTTTTTTTTTAAATTTCAGAAAAATGTCACGCGGCTTGATGTACAGCAGCGTGATGATGACAAGTATGGTGTTTAAAATGCTGATCCGGGTGAAATCCTTAAATGGCCGAAAATGTGATACGCGTTCTTTCGGGTCGTACAAAATTTGAATCGGGATGTTTTTGACGGGAATTCCTTTCCAGGCCGAACGTACAATGACTTCAATTTCAAACTCGAATTTGTTTGTAAAATAACGCTTCGGAATTTGCTGCAGCGGATACAAACGGTAACCGGATTGGGTGTCTTCGAGCCGGATTCCGGTTTCAAACCAAAACCAGAAATTCGAAAAATTGTTTCCAAAACTGCTCTTTCCCGGAACGCCTTCCTGTTTCATGTTGCGGCTTCCAATCAATAATTGGTCGCCGTTTGCCTCGATTTCTTCAATGAATTTCGGAATGTCGGTTGCAAAATGCTGGCCGTCGGAGTCGATCGTAATGGCATAATCATAACCAAGTTCGAGCGCTTTTTTAAATCCGTTGCGTAAAGCGGTTCCTTTTCCCGAATTTTTTGGATGGTGGATTTGCGTTAAATGCGCATACTTTTTGAGAATTTCTGAAGTCTGGTCTGTCGAACCGTCATTTACAATAATGATGTACGGCAAGTAGTCCAAAACCGAATCGATGACCCGTTTTAAGGTGCGCTCGTTGTTGTAAGTCGGAATAATAACGCAAACTTTCAGCGGTTTTTCAACATCGGAATCAAAGGAAAGATTTTCCATTTTTAATGCGATTGGTTACTTCGCGGCTTTTTCTTCTGTGGAGAAACTTTCAGATTGCTGAATGAAATTTTTGATAAAACTTTCCATTTCCTGCTCCAGGCTTTTGTAGTGTGCCAAAATGTAAGCCTTGTCTTCTTTGATATTTTTCCGGTAACTCGTTACAATCAATGGTAAAGTTTCCTGAATGCTGAGGCGGATCATACGCAATTCGACATCATTTGGTACTTTTTTAATTGCCGCTTCAACAAGCAGTGCGCCTTTGGTCAGGAACTTTTTCTTGTCTTTGATCTTAGATGCAAATTTTCCTTGCAACGCGATCGCGCAACCTTTGTAAGCAACTAATTTTTCGTTTGGATCGTTGTCTGAAATGCTTTTGACTTTTGCCAGGAAAGCATCTGCGGAAGCTTTTGATTTTGAAGCATCGGTATAAATTTTACGCACTTCCGAAATTTCAGGATTGCTGAAAAACAAAAAAAACAAGATGGGAATAATCGCTTTCATACTTAGATTTTTTTATAAACGCTGCCCATTTTTAGCGCAACGGTTTCATTAAAAGAAGTCGTGTTTTTTACTTTTATCGTTTGGTCTTCGGTTTCTGTAACTTCAAGTTCAAGTTTTAATTCGGGCGTCACTTCCGGATTGATCAGCGCCATGAATTTGACATTCGAAAGGCTTTGCATCATCAAAGACGATCCCGAGATTTGTTCGGCGAGTTCTTTAATAATCTGCATCATGCAAACACCTGGCATCACCGGATTTCCCGGAAAATGACCTTTAAAAATGTCGTGTTTTTCATTGATTGAAATGACCGCGTTGTATTTCTGTCCGTCGATTTTATCTAATGAAAGTACGTTATAAAAATCCTTTAAAAGCATATTTTTTACTTTAAATCAAAAGTATAAGTTGCTCCTGCGGAAAAAACCACATTCGTATGACTGTCGTTGTAAGTATCAATAACCGGGACAATTCCTTTTTTAACACGTGCTTCAATTCCGAAATTTTTCGTGAAATTGAAACCAACACCTGCAACAAACGCAAGGTCAACATCTGTTGGATCGCCATCGTAATAATAATTGTCTGACCTCAAAAGACTGCCGCCTTTGTCAACTACAAAGTCAAGCGTCGGGCCAATGTGCAGATTGAATTTTTCGGTGAACGTAAATTTGTTGATCACTGCAATTGAGAGGTAAGACACATCCAACTGGCCTGAATTTGTTACGTTTCTGTAAGTAACCGTGCCGCTGTTCTCATTGTAAATCTCCTCGCGGTAAGACGTTTCAAACTTGCTTCCTTGTCTTGAATAAGTGATTTCGGGTTGTAAGGTGTAATATCTCGTCAATTTCAAAGCACCGTAAAATCCGATGTAAAAATCAGCTTTGGATTTAAAATCAGCGCTGTTGTTGTCATTAGAACCATTATAATAATAGTAGTAATCTGATCCGTCTGTGAAGTGGGAAAAGTTGGCTCCAGCCCTTAATCCCGGGCGAAAAGTTACCTGCGCCTGTGTTTGAGCAAATCCGATTAACGTAAAAATAGCGGCAATAATAATTTTTTTCATAAAGATTGTTTGTTAGTTCTTTAAGTAATTCAACGTGATTTTAAGTTTGATATTCTGATGCTGGATCGTAATATTGTCGGCAAAAATATTGTTTTCTGATTGAAATATAATGCTTAATTTTTCTTTTCTTTTCGACGAATGCACAATTTTGTGAAGTTTTTTGCCGTTTTTTGAAACAAACAGGTAATTAAACTTTTTTTTGTCTTTCGATTCGAGAATATTGTCCGTTTCGTTTTCAAATTGCGATTCGATTTGGAACTTTTCACGCAACAATAACCTGAAGTCTTCTCTTAAAGTATTGATCAGAATTTTCCGGTCAAGTTCTTCCACGATTGAATTGACCTTAAAATCATTTTCGGAAATTTCGAAATCCAAAAGTTTGTTTCCAAAATCGGTTGTAAAAACAACCCGATGCGCATTTCCTTTGATTTTTTTGACGATGACAATCCCGCTTAAATCGTTTCCATAAACCGAAATATTCGTTTTATACACATAATCAAATCCCGGATCTGAAAAATATTTATTTTCAAAACCCGGCGATTGTACGGCAATTGTAGGCAATTCCCTGACCGGATTTGATCCGCAGGAAACCAGCAAAGCCAAAAAACTAATTGTTAAATACCGAATCATCGATTTTTGCATTGAGGATTTTGTTTTTGAAGACAATTTTGGTGTAATCTTCAGACGATTCCATCAAACGTACCTGTGTCACCGTTGCGTCCTGTTTGTCAAAAGTTAGTTCGATCAGTTTGATGTATTTCTTCAGGGCGGCATCTTTTGGGATCAGCCGCGTAATGTTGTTGTCTTTTGTCTTGAAGTAGGAAATTGAAAATTCGTTGTCGTCAAACACTTCGCCGCTGACACTTCCGACAATGAGTTTGTTGAGTTTGCCAAAAATCTTGCTGCTGCCAACATCCATCGCGCTTTTTTTGCCTTCGTCATTGATCAGGATTTTGCCATTTTTAAAAACGATCGAATAATTGTAGGGCTTTTTATATTGCCATTGCAGCAAATTCGGTTGTTTAAAAACCATTTTTCCCGAAGTTTCGATGTCTTTCGCCAGAAAATCCATGTGTTTGTATTGTACAAAATCAGTGCTCAAGGAAGTGATTTTTTTGGAAACCGCGTTGACCGACTGTTTGAAAACTGCCACTTCCCTATCGGACATTTTTTGCTCCTGGGCAAATGCTGCAAAGCCAACAAATAGCAGCAAAAACATTACAATATTTCTAATTTTCATAAGCGTTTAAGTTTAAAAGTTGCTCAATGGAGACAATTTCGTATTTTTTTTCGGCCACGATTACCAACAACTGTTCCAGAACATTTACTGTTTCGGGTTTCGTATCGTGCAAAAGTACAATGGCTCCCGGAGCAATCCGTTTTACAATGCGGTTCAGGATGATCTTTTTATTGGAAATGATGCCGTCAAGCGAACGAATATTCCATCCAATGACTTTGTGTTTTGTGACTTCAAGCGCGCGCCTGATCGACGGATTCGTCACGCCATACGGCGGACGGAAGAACTGCACTTTTTTTCCGGTCAGCTTTTCCATAATTGCATCAGTTTCTTTGAGTTCGTCAACCATTTTTTCTTTTCTGTAAAAATCAATAAAATGGCTGTGGCTGTACGAATGATTGGCAACCAAATGTCCGTCGGCAACAATTTTTTTCAAAATTTCAGGATGTGCTTCTATGTTTTTCCCAATACAAAAAAACGCAGCTTTCGCCTGATGTTTATCCAGAACCTTTAGTATTTCAAGCGTGTTTTCATTCGGCCCGTCGTCAAAAGTCAGGGCGATTTTTTTTTCCTTCTCATCCGGATTGCTGCAATAGGTTTTCACATGATAATTTGAACCAATGTATGACGATCCGGTCAAAACCACCAAAAACCAAAGCAAACCTGCGATTGCAAAATACCAAAATGACATAGCTGCAAAAAGGCCCCAAAGAGCCAGCAGAAAAATAACCGTCAGAAAAAAAAGCGCTGTGAGCCGGTGTTTTAGCATTTTGAAATCAGGGTAAAACTATGGTCGATTCCGCGGTATTGGTTGTACAAAACTATGTTTTTGAATGTGGTTTTTGTCACCTCATTTGCCTTTAAAACATCCGGAATTTGCTGCGTTTTAATGATTTTTGAACCAACAAAAAGCCCAAAAGCCGAAGCCGTATTGTATTCGCCGCTCAAATGTTTGTAATAAACCTGCGGCGTATTTTTAAATGCGTTTTCAGAAATCGACTTGTAATAATTGTCGAATCCCACATCGCCGTTAATTCCCAAAACGATCGCGTCAACATGGGAAACCTCTAAATTATTTTGTTTTAAAAATTCGGAGATTTTTTGTTCAACTTCCGAAACTTCAAGGCTGTTGACCATTTCCAGATCAACAATTTCAGCATAGGTCGAAGCCGATTTTTCATTTTCCAATACAAAAAATGTCGCGCCTTCGCTAAAAACAGCTCCTGATGTTTTTGAATTCAAAACCGGGAAACTTCCTTCTTCATCTTGTTTGATAAAACCCGCAAGCTTGAACAATCGTTGTGTATAATCGGTCATTTCATCAATGCCGCCGACTAAAATTGTTTTGGCTTCTTCCGCGTCAATCTGCATTTTTGCATCAAAAACCGCCGATTCGAATGAAACTGCTGCGTTAACATACGTGAAATTATAGGCTTTGCACGTCATCCCAAGTGCGATTTGTGCGCCAACGGTATTGTGCGTCGATTGGATAAACGATGTTGGCGTTAAAAACTCCTCATTGTTGTCGATAATCGCTTTCAGGAATTTATCAGAATCTTCAATGCAGCCCATTCCGGTTCCGGTAATAATCGCGTCAAAAGTTTCGACACCAGCTTCTTTCATCGCCAAAGTTGAAGCGACAATTCCGTTTTTAACCGCTTTTGACATGCGTCGTGCGGCAATCGGCGAAATAAAATCTTTGTAAGGTGGAATTTCGAGTGGCAAAACATTCAAATTTTCATTCAAAACTGCTTCTTCGAGAAAAACCGTATCGAATGTTTTTTGTGCCGAAACACAGCCAATTCCGTTGATATACGTTTTTCCCATCAGTTCTTTGAAAAGATTAAAGTCGAGCAGTTTCCGCCAAATCCGAAGGAATTCGACAAGACGTGATCGATGTTTTTATATTTGATTTCCGTTTGAGGCACCATTTGGAATTCGGCCATCGGTGTTTTAAAATTCAGGTTTGGAAAAACAACGCCGTTCTGGATCGCCAATACGCTGAAAACCGCTTCAATTGCTGCGGCTGCCGCTAATGTATGTCCGGTGAACGGTTTGGTCGAACTGAAATCTGGTATGTTTTCTTCGCCAAAAATCCTAATGACCGCGCGGCCTTCAGACAAATCATTGTTGGGTGTCGCTGTTCCGTGTACGTTAATATAATCGATATCCGAAGGTTTCAAACCTGAAACTTCGAATGCTTTTTCCATTGCTAGAAACGCGCCTTCACCGTTTTCAGACGAGGCGGTTTGGTGAAAAGCATCATTTGCATTGCCGTAACCGGAAACACGTGCGAGCACTTTTTTATTTTCTTTGGCGACAATTTCATCCGATTCCAATACCAGAAAAGCCGCTGCTTCGCCAAGATTCAGCCCTTTTCTATCATTGTCAAATGGCGTGTTATACGTATCCGACAAAATCATCAACGTTTTAAATCCGTTGATCGTAAATTTGGCCAAAGCATCGGTTCCGCCAACGACCACACGGTCGAGTTTTCCCGATTTGATCATCCTTGCGCCCAGCATAATCGCATTCGCCGCAGACGAACAAGCGGTACTGATCGTTGTCACAAAACCTTTCAATCCGATTTCTTCGGCGATTTTCTGGGCGACATCGCCGCCGTCATGTGCGCTGATGTATTTGACAAGTTCGGGCTGGTCGAAATAATTGTAGTAATGTTTTTCCGTCGTGTCCATTCCGCCAACGCTGGTCGCAGAAATAAGTCCGGTTTTGTATGCGTTGATCGAAGAAATCCCGGCATTTTGAACGGCCTGTTTCGCAGCCAAAGCGCCAATCATCGCTGTTCTTGAAAAATTATTATCAGGTGAAAGTTGAAGTTCATTAGCGAGTTCATCATTGGTCTTTTTGATCTCGCCCACTTTCATCACGTCTTTGTGAACGGTCGTAATATTGGAGACGGTCGTGATCGCCTTTTCACCTTTGACCAATGCGTCAAAAGTCTCGTCCACCGAATTCCCGATAGCCGAAATAATTCCCATCCCCGTAATTGCAACGCCTCTATTCATTCCCTTCAACTTGCCTTATTTCTTTTGCCTTATCCCTTTAATCTCTCAACTATTTCGTACGGTTCGCAGCAATGTAAGCCGACATCGTGTCAATGGACTGGAAAATATGTTTTCCTTCTTTCGGATCGGTTAATTTAATGCCGTAATCTTTATCCAAAAGCACAATCAGTTCCAAAGCATCGATAGAATCAAGGCCCAAACCGTCGCCAAATAGAGCATCCGTGTCATTAATATCCGCCACGGCGATATCTTCAAGGTTCAAAACGGCAATAATTTTCTCTTTCAATTCTTGTTTTAATGCTTCCATTTTATTTGTTATAAAGTATTTCTAAGTTTTGTTTTGTGTTTTCGATTTCGCCTTCATTTCCAATAAGACAAAGGAACGCTTTGTAATCTTCACCGAAAAATTCCGTCCAGCCGCATAAAACGTTTTCTGCTTTTTGCGTTTCGATCAGAATATTCGCATAATTTGCCATAAAACCGGCATTAAACGTTTCAAATATAAAGAAAGAATTCTCACTTTTCAATTGGTGGCGGATACTAATTTCGCCCAGACAGATGTTTGCGAGCGTATAGACGAAAACCGCGGGACTTGGAAAATAATTTTCCTTGTCGGAAATGGAGTTTTGGTATTTCACGTCGGTATCCAAAGACGATGATTTATTGGCAAAAAGCAAAGCCGTGTTGTTTTGCCCGTCTGGATTTTGATTTTTCAGCAGCAATTCGCCGCCCAAAAACGCGAGTTTACTGAGGTTGTCCATTTTGAAAAATTTTGGGTAACCGATCTCAAAATGCTGGTAGGCTTTTTTTGAAAAATCTGCAAATGCTGTGCTTTCAATTTCAAAAACGGTTTCGCCGTTCAAAACAATTTTGTTGTTTTCGATCGTACAATAAGCCTGTATGTAAGTTTTGTTTTCCAAAATTAATTGACTTTTTCGAATAGTACTGCCGTGTTGCAGCCGCCAAAACCTGATGCTGTTTTGAGAAAATATTGAATTTCAGCATCCACATTTTTTTCAATAACATTGATCGATTGGCTGACACCGGATTCGTCGTAACCTGCGGAAGCAAGCAGTTTATTTTGCAACAACGATTCGATTCCGATGACGGTTTCGAGCAAACCCGAAGCGCCGAGCGTGTGTCCGTAATAACCTTTTAAACTATTCATTGGAACGTTTTGCAAGCCCAGACGGTTGATTGCAATGGCCTCCATTTCATCATTAAATGGCGTTGCGGTTCCGTGTGTGGAAATGTAACCGATGTCGTTTTTGTCAATATTGGATTCTTTCAAAGCGCTTTCGATACTCAAAACCAAACCTTCGCCGGTTCTTGATGGTCCGGAAATGTGGTTGGCATCGTTGATTGATCCATCACCAAGAATTTTGACTTTGGCGTTTTTTAAATTGGAAGTCACTAAAACTGCTGCGGTCGCTTCGCCCAAATTCACGCCGGTTCGGTTTTTAGAATACGGTTTGCAAGGCGTGCTGCTCATCGCCTGGAACGAATTGAATCCCGATAAAACAAATTCGGAAACCAAATCGCCTGCCACAATAAAAACATCATCGTACAAATTCGCCTGAATTAATCTTTTGGCTACTGAAACTGCTAAAATCCCCGAAACGCAGGCATTGGAGACGACAATCGGTTCGGTTTGAAATCCGAAGAAATCGCCCACTTTTTCGGCAAGTTTTGACAATTGCGCGCTTTCAATAGTTGCTTCGGAGTTTTCCAAAGCCGTAATATTTCCTTTGGTTGTGGATAAAACAAAGGCAGTTCTGTCTGATATTTTTACTTCAGAGTTTTTGACAATCGGCTGCAAAGCCAGAATCATCATCTTTTCCAATTTGGTGTAATTTTCTACCGGAGTTACATTGGCGAAAGCCTGATCCAATTCCTTTTCATCAACAATTGCCGAGAAAAAAGGAAAATCGAGCAGTGCTATATTGTCGTGTTTTTGGATCGCAGATTTTCCTTCCAGAATATTTTTCACATTCGAAGCGACATCAAACCCAATCGGCGTAATGCAATTCGTTTCTGCTATGTAGACTTCTTTTTTCATTATTTCAAAAGCCCGACTTTACGTTTCCACGCTTCGTAAAACGGTGGATTCGTCAGTTGCAATTCGCCTTTGGCATCCAAAAATACCTGTACGGTTTCGCCGGTACATGCAATGTCATTGTTCGCATCGTAAATTGTAAAACGGTAAATCATCTTCGCTGCCGGTGTGTCGACAATCGTCGTTTCAATGCGTGCGACGTCGCCATAACGCAATGACAATTTGTGTTCACAGGTCGATTTTACGATTGGCGTGGTAAATCCGCTGTCGAAAACATCGAGGTACGAAATGCCGTGTTTGCGTCCGAACGCTTCGCGCCCGTCTTCAAAATAAGTGATATAATAGCCGTGCCACACGATGCCAAGCGGATCGGTTTCATTAAAACGCACGCGGATTTCCTGCGATACGGTCAAATGCGCAGCTTCGTTAAAGGCTTCTTTTTTTCTGATCATATAATAAGGCTATGCCAATGGTAATGGCGAAAAACAATAACAACAGGCCGATTTCGGGCAGGATATCGATCACGGTTGCGTGGCGTAAAAATACATCGTAAAAAGCATTCAGTCCCCAATTCATCGGCGAAAATTGCGCGACAACCTGCATAAAATGCGGCATCGCAAAAACAGGAACCCAAACGCCGCCGAGCGCTGCCAATACGATGACCGAAGTCGAACCAAATGGCGCGGATTGTTCCTGCGTTTTGGCGATTGTTCCGACTAAAATTCCGTATCCAATCGCAGCAAATGCAGAGAAAAAAGCAACAATACTCAGCATGATTAAATTTCCTTCGACGTTCAGCGCTGGCAATCCCAGTCCGGGAAAAACGAATACCGCAAGCGCGACCATCATGTAAAACTGGATCATGCAAATAATTAAATAAGTAACTGTTTTTCCCGCTAAAACCGTCGCATACGACACCGGATTGGTCCGCAATCGAATGAAAGTGCCCTGATTTTTTTCTTTGACAATATTGATCGACAGCGGAATCACGATGAAAAACATTGCAAAAAGTGTCCATGCCGGAACATTGTGCTGGACCGAATTCGGTTTGATTTCTTTATTATTTACAGTTGGGTTGATTTCGCGGAAAGCAATAAAACTTTTCTGCTCAAATTGCCCTTTGCCTTCTTCACCCAATTGTTCTTCAAAAGCCGTATAAATGGATTTGGTTTCAATTTGCGAGATCATTTTATCGATGTTGCTCATGACCGCATCTTTAAAACTCAGCTGTACCGCGGGATCGAAATACAAATTGACATTTTTTTGCCTGATGATTTTTTGCGTTGTTGTTTTCGGAATGGAATCGGTAAAACCCAAACTTCCAACAATTTTCTCGACATTCTGATCGATTTTAGATTGTAAGTCGCTGCTCAGGTTTTCAGGAATGACAATTGCGAGTTGGAATTGTCCTTTAAAAACGGCTTCTTTCGCGATGTTTTCAGTGATTGGCTGGTCGTCGATTTGAGTCACAACGCTGAAAATTTCGCTTTTCTGAAGATTTTCGGAAACCGATTTAGCAACAGTTCCTTTGTCATTATCCACCAATAAAATCTGGATTTTCGAATGACCGCTTTTTGCGAAATCGCGGTTTTGAATTAAAGTTACTGCAATCAATAAAATCAACGGCATCACGAATAAAATGATCACGCCGCCGAAATCGCGCCTCAGCAACAAAATTTCCTTTCGTATGGAACTGGTTAATTTATGCATCGCGAAGGGCTGTTCCGGTTAGTGAAATGAAGACGTCTTCGAGGTTTTGGGCATTTTCCGTTTCGGAAATGAGTTGTTTGGGCGTGCCTTTAGCGTAAATTTTTCCACGGTCGACAATGGCGATATGCGTGCAAAAATCTTCCGCTTCAGACAAATGGTGCGAGGTGTAAATAATTGTCGTCCCTTTTTTATTGAGTTGTTGCAGGTATTCGATGATCGCATTTTTAGAATGTACGTCAACGCCAACAGTGGGTTCGTCCAAAAACAACACTTTTGGTTCGTGCAAAATTCCGGCAATTAAGTTGATTCTGCGTTTCATTCCGCCCGAAAAGGTTTCTATTTTTTTGTCGGCGAATTTTAAAAGTCCGAGAAAATCAAGGCTGTTGCTAACTTTTGCCTTAAGGTCTTTGCCTTTTAATCCGTACATACTACCGAAATAATGCAAATTTTCCCTTGCGGTTAAAGTCGGATACAAAGCATATTCCTGAGGCACGACACCGATAATTTTTTTAATATCGAAAGCATTATTGTGGTAATTCAATCCATCAATGGTAAAACTTCCCGAAGTGGGTTTCAACAATCCACACAAAATTGAAATCAGTGTGGTTTTTCCTGCGCCATTCGGACCCAAAACACCAAAAACTTCGCCTTCAACAATATCCAAACTGAAGTTGTCCAATGAATACATTTCGGCATCTCGGTACTTTTTGGTCAGGTTTTTTATTTGAATGATGGATTGCAAAATATTTTTAGCTGATGGCTGCTTTTAGTTTTTTGAAAAAGGCTTCTTCCAAATCGGCGATGTGCGAAAGCTGGTTGGCTACCGTATTGTAAGCGTCGGCCTGCGTGCTGCGGTTTTTGTAAATCCGAGATGCGTCGACTGCAAAATCGCGCCACAAATCGCCAATCTGGGTCATTTCCAAAGATAAGGATTTTAATTTTTCATTGTTCAGAATCACGGCAGCTTCCTGTAAAAATGCCGCATAAATAAACCGGAATCCGCCACCGCCAGTACCGATTTCTTCCTGCATGCGCACCATTTGTGCGAGGTAATGGTTGGCTTTTTTGGTCCCGTGTTTGATGGGCCATTTCCGAATTTGCCTGGCGACAAAACGAATGCCGCGTACGCCAATGATCGGGACCGGTGCCAACATATCGCGACAGGTATTTTTGATCGCCTTGACAATTGCGACGGAAAGGTCAACATTCGCAGGAACATTCACAGGATAATACATTTGCCCGCGCGGTGCAAAAGCGCCTTTGGCAAAACGCACTTTTTCCAATTCGTCGTGCGTTAATGTCGTCACAGTTTCCATCACCGGATCGCTAATCAGGTAATCGGTTTCGGTTTTTCCGTATACGACGAGATTGTGTGCATTGAAATGAAAGCGGTATTCATCCGGAAAGTATGATAAATTATACACGCCAACCTGAAGTCCCGTTGGGATATTGTCTTTTAAATTCTGGTCGAGCGATTTATTGGCATTGGCCACACTCGCAAATTTGGTGCGTTTGATTTTCAAGCCCAGCCGTTTCGCCAATTTATTAAAAATCTGCCCTGGCAAAGGCCTGTAACTGATCGCAGGCGCGTGGTTGACTTTGATGAACGGCAGATAGACGAAAAAAAGCCCCGATCCGATTCCGAAAACCATTGGCTCACTAATGTTTAGCCCGTTGTGCTTCAGCAAATTTGACGCGACGCCGTTTTCGCAATGCGCAGATTGGTGGTGCTTGAAATTGGTTTCCATTAATCTGCTTTAAAATTTTTGAGTTCGCTTACGCTGATGTTAAAAGCTTTGGCATAACGGCTTAACACGTTGTCGCTTAAACCTTTGAATACTTTTGGTTTGAAATGTTTTTTGACACGCCATTTCCACATTTCGACGTAACTGGCCAAAATGCCGACGTCCATTTTATGCAATTCCATGTAATAAACGATTGGGCTGGATTCGCCATTTTTGACTTTGTCTTTGGCTTCGGCTACACGTTCATTAATGTCGTCAATGGAATTCGATAATGCAATGGTTTTTGGCTCCCAACCCGTGCTTAAAGCCGTGGTGTATTCGCCATTTTCATCGGTGGCATAAATCAATTCCTTCATGTTGCTTTTCGAAAGATTGCCTTCATCCTGAGGCACTTCATTTTTTTTCATCTCCTTCATGTATTTATCGGCGAATCGCCGGTGAATTCCTATATTTTTAAACGGCAGATTGCGTTGAATCTGCGCGTTTTTCCTGTATGAACAAGTTGATTTCGCCTTCTAGCAAAAGGATTTCGCTGTCGAAAGTTTTGCAATTCATCGTACACAAACTGTAATCGTCTGTCACAAAATTGGAAATCAACGTCGATTTTGTGGTAATGGTGCTTCCTGCTTTTGGAAGCGAAAAAACGTGTAACTTTTTGATCGCACTAATGAATCCGATGACGTCAACCGATGCTTTATCGACATTATTTTCGTCTACAAAATACCCTTTGGCAACAATTGCGGAACAGGTTTGAGCCGCATTTTCGATTAGTCCGGCTTCTGCAAAAAAACCGTTGTCGATAAAAATATTGTCTTCTTTGATCTGAAAAACCGTCTCGACAGAATTTTCGTCCATTTTATGGATCATGTCGACCATTAAAAACGGCTTTCTGTGTGGCAAGTAATTTGTAATATCGATCAGTGCGTCCATCGTTGTCTATTTTGCGAGAACCGTTTTCATCTGGCCAGAGGCAATTTCGATTCCGTTTAAAGTTGTGGCTACGTCAACCAATGTGATCCCGGCAAATTCCTGAAGAATCGTTGCTGTCGTGCGGATTTCATCGCCCAGTTTAGGAAGTTGGCCAATTGTAATTTCCTTAATGGATCCGATGTAACCCGTTGGCGCCGTTTCTTTTTTCAGGAAAAATTGGTAGCCTGTATGTAAAGCGACCGTCTGCGCCATGTGTTCGATCAGTCCGGATTCAATAAAATTTAGTCCGTTGAAAAAAATATTGTCTTCGGTGATTTTCAAACCAGAAACCACAAATGTTTCCTGGTAGTCGAGCATTTTATCGACCATGACGAACGGAAATTTCTGCGGCAACAATTTGCCAACAATTTCCTTGTCTACTATTTGATGTTGGATTTCTGCCATTTTAACACACCGTTAAATATGCATAAGCGAATGAAAACCGGCCACTTTCAGGGACCGATAAAAGGATTTTCTCGCCTTTTTTAAGTTTGCCCGAATTGAACAATTCTTCCAAAGCCAAATAAATCGAGGCCGAACCGACGTTTCCAACACGGCCTAAATTCATAAACCATTTTTCATCGGCTACGCCAACGCCTTTTTCAGCCAGCTGTTTTTTTAAACCGTCTACAAAATAATGCGACGACACATGTGGTAAAAAATAATCGATATCGTCAGACGATACGTTGTGTTTTGCCATTGCGTCGGCCATACTTTGCGCACCTTTTCCAAGAATGTGCTCGTCGAGCAATTTGACATCCTGTTTGATAGAAAAAACTGATTCTTTCAGCCATTGATCCGGTTGGTAATCAGCCCAGGGTTTGATCGAGCCGTCTTCGTTTTTATCGCCACCCGCATACATGCAGGCTTCGAGTTCGTAGGCATATGAAAAAGCTTCCATCCATTCGATTTTTAATGAAAATGCGCCTTTTGGCTGGTTTTCCAATAAAAATGCGCCGGCGCCATCAGACAACATCCAACGTAAAAAATCTTTTTTGAAAGCGATGATTGGTTGTTCTTCGAGATTTTTGAGATTGGCTACTTCCTGTTCGTATTTGTCGGCCAGCATCCAGGTAGACACTTTTTCAGATCCGGTGCAAACCGCGTTTTTGGTGTTTCCGGATTTGATCGAAAGGTAACCGAATTTAAGTGAATTCATTCCAGCACAACATACGCCGGTCGAGGAATTGAGTTCAACCGACTGGTTTTTCAACAATCCGTGTACCATCGCGGCATGCGACGGCAAAAAATTATCAGGGGTTGAAGTTCCGCAGGAAAGCAGCTCCATGTCTTTTGCTGTAAAGCTGTCATCAAACAATTTATCGATCGCCAGTTTGGTGAGTTCGGCATTGTTATGCGTACTTTTTCCCTGTTTGTCGATGGCGTAATGCCGGTTTGAAATTCTGTTGTTTCTCAGGATGATCCTTCTCGCCTTTGAGGCTGCATCATTGATAAATCCCAAATAACTTTCCATTTCATCATTCGAAACGGGTTCATTTGGCAAATATTTTCCGGCTTTTGTAATATATACTTCGAACATCATACTGTTAAATCGTCTGTATCCCTTGATAATACTGGGCTTCTCTCTTAATTTTATTAATCTTCAGCGGGTAGGTAAAAACATGCAATATATAGACAATTGGCGAGATTAACCAAATTGCGAGAAACAAATAAACATAAAACACTTTGAGCCAGACTTTTCTCGAAGTTTTTTTCGATTTGATAAAATTTGACCATTTATTAAAGATTTTGTTCGCTGTTTTGTCGACTGTCACCAAATAAGAACTGATTTTTACCGCGCCGTTCGAAACGAGTTTTGGCTGCAAACTTTCAAGATTTCCCGATTTAAAATCGGCGAGTATTGTTTTCCCGAATTTTGAAGATTCGTAGATGTCTCTTTCGGAAACGCCAGGCAATGGAAAAATTCCCAAATATTTCTTTTTTACGCCCGAAAACATCCACTCGACAATAGTGATTACGCTGATCAAATTTCCAACGCGGTCAACCAAAGCGACATTTCCTTTGAGTTTCGCGCCATTTTCAATTAATAACTTTTTGACTTTTTCCTGCGCCATGATCCACATGTTGCGCGAACCGCTAATCGTTACCACCGGCGTGTCTTTCAGCAATATTTTGGCCTCAGCGCTTTTCAGAAAAGAATTCACAGGAATTGATGGCGACAAATACCAAACCTGGTAATGCAACAAAATCAGGTCGTATTTAGTATTCAGTATGTCGGTAGAAACCGGTTTCAGGTCGGCGGGAATTTGCAGGAAAGATTCTGGAAATGCATCAAAAAACGATACTTTATCCCATGGAAACGGAAACGGTTTTTCGGGTTTGATCTGATGAAAATCGACATTGATCCCGCTGTCCTCCATAAACGGTTTCGAAATATTCGCCGCAATGTCTTTCAACTGGCCAGATTGCGAATAATAAACGACAAGAACATTTTTCATTTCAATTTCTTTTGTTGCTGCAAATTTAACCAAAAAAAGATTTTTAATGTTAATTGAGCTTTATTTCACGGAAGGTCCTGATTTTATCCGAACGTTTGGTATGCACCCAGTCGGGCCAGGTTTCGGCGTCTTCTGCATCGTAAATCCGCAGTTTCTGGTTTGGATCTTCCACCATTAAATCTTCGGTCGCGCATTTTAAAATAATTGCCGCAGCATTGACTCCGGAATGTGTCGCGCCGCCAACACCGTGAGACAGCGTACTCGCGCCACACAAATACAGGTTTTCGATTTCAGTTTTGTTTTTGAACGCAAAAGGTCCCACCTGATTCAGCGTTTTTTCTGTTCCATATACATTTCCTTTGGTCGAATTGATGTAAAATTCGTTTGTTTTGGGTGTCCCGAGTTCGGCCTGAATGATATGGTTTCGCGCGCCGGGAATGATGGTTTCTATGTTGTTGAGGAACTTTTGTGTAATTTTTTCTTTGAATTCGAGATATTCCGGGCAATGGTAATCGTCCAAACCTTTGAATTCTTTAATGTGGTCGTAATCGACGTAAGTGACGATTTCGAAATTGTGGTAGCGACCGTTGAAACTCGCCGGATCTTTCAGCGTTGTACAGCTGATGAACAGCGCCGGAAATTCGTGGCCTTCCGCACAATCTTCGGTCATCAGTTGCTCAAAATGTTTGTCGAGATCGGCATCTTTGGCCATCCAGACATTTCCCGAATCGAGGCCAAATGGCGTTACATCCATATCCAAAGTCAGGAACAAAATCAGTGAAGTGACCGAATATTTGGTTTTTTCGAGTTTCTTCACCAGATTTTTGCTCAGGTGTTGTTTGCCAATTAAATCCAGATAGGTAATCGTCGGATCGGCATTTGAAACAACGATATCTGACAATATTTTTGTGCCGTCGGCCAATTGAACGCCGATGGCTTTTTGATTTTCGATTAAGATTTTAGACACATTTTGCTTGACGCGGACTTCACTTCCATGCCTTTTAACCGCATTGGTCATCGCTTTGACAATGCCGCCGCCGCCGCCCATTGGGTAAAAACCACCGTCAAAATAGTGGCTCATTACCGAGCAATGTACGGGAAAACAACCACGGTTTGGAGACACGCCGTGATCGCCCGACTGGATGTTCAAAACCGCTTTCAAGAGTGGATCTTTGACATGCCAGTCGACCACGCGCCTGACGCTGAATAAAGCAAATTTTCCGAAATTTTTCGTCCGGAATGGCACCGTGATTTTCTGCCACCAGCCTTTGAGTTTTGGCATCAGTTGCAACTCGCGGCTGACGTTTTGCACCAGCGTCAGGTATTCGCTGATGTTTTTTTCTTCTGTTGGAAAACGCTGGGAAAGCGATTTTTTAAGGTTGTCGATGCCTTGTGGCATGTCAATGGTTTCGCCACCGATCAGGCAATGTTCGTAGGCATTTTTGTTCATCCGAAAAAAAACCATGTCATTGGCAATGCCCAGTCCTTTGTACAATTCACTTGTTGATTGCCCTTCATCCAGCAAACCCACATAATGAACACCCGGGCTAAAACGCTGGCCACCAATCGTAAAACTGTGGCTCCAGCCGCCGGGAACATAATGCTGTTCGAGGACGAGGACTTTCTGGCCGGCGCGCGCGAGGCAAATGGCTGTTGCCAAACCGCCAACGCCTGAACCGATAATAATGCTGTCAAATTTTTCCATAGCGAACTTTGCTAAAATACAAAATGAATGGTTTTGGCCAACATTTGCGGATTAATCTTTAGGTTTTGTGCTGGTTTTCAAGCTGGTCCCAGAAGTCAAAATAATTGAACCATTGCAATGGATATTTATGAACCATAGCTTCGACGCTTTCGATATAGGCATTCAGCAACGCTTTTTCATCGCGGTGTTTGACTTCCGCTTCACGCGCATACAAGTGGTAATGAAGTTTTGGCTCTTTCATCACATAAACAAAAACGACGGGTACTTTGAGCCTTGATGCGATCAAAAACGGACCAGCCGGAAATTTTGCAGTCTCGCCGAGCAAGTCACCCGAAAGGAATTTCACGCCTTCGAAATAACGGTCGCCGGTGAAACACACGAGTTCATTTCGCGACAGCGCCGCATTGATCTCAAAAATGTGAGACAAATCGTCTTTAACAATGATGAATTTGATCCCCGATTTGCTCGTGATGCTTTCGAGATAATCTTTAATAGCAGAATGTTCGAGGTCAGTAGTTACAAGATTGATCTGGAAATCAAGGTCGATCTCCGCGAAAAAGTGTTCGGCGATTTCAAAATTCCCCATGTGCGCACTGATGAGCACGCCCCCTTTTTTTTCAGCAAGCAGTTTCTTCAGGGTTTCCACGCCGTCAAATTCGTATGAGAAACGGTTTCGCATTCCTGCTGCGATCGAAATTTTATCAATTAGTGTCTGCCCGAAAGTATAATAACTGCGGAATACCATTTTTTTGGATTTCAGCCACGAATAACCGAGCCTTTTCCGGAAGTAATAAAAAATCGCGCGGTTGCTTTTGGTCAGGAAGATAAAGTAATATGCTGCGACAAAATACAGGACGAAGTAAGCCGACCTGATTCCGGCTTTTTTAATAAAAAAAACAAAAATCTTATAGCCAAGAACTGTTCCTTTGGATTTGCCGTCCCATTGGCTCATTTAGTTGGCTTTGGCTTTTAGTTTGTTTTCGATCAGGTCATAGAAAGTCTGGAACGACGAAATGCCGACAAAATCTACCTCGACGAGTTTTACGCCAAAGTTCGATTCGATCGAAACCACCAAATCCACATAATCCAGGCTATCAAGCGCCAGGGTATCTTTTAAATTTGCATCAGGCTGAATATCATCTGCATCCACTTCGAATTCTTCAATCATGAATTCGTTTATCTTTTCAATAATTTCCTCTTTATTCATCTTATGATTTAAACTTTTTAACGACCAGCGCCGAGTTTGTTCCTCCAAATCCGAAGGAATTCGACAAAAATATATTAATTTCTTTATTTATGGTAGTTCTGGCCAGATTTAATTTGGCCGAATCCTCATCCGGATTTTCAAGATTGATGTTTGGCGCCACAAACGAGTGCTGCATCATCAATATGGAATAGATCACCTCGCTCGCGCCTGCCATCCAGCATTCGTGTCCGGTCATCGATTTGGTGGAACTCACATGCGGATTGCTTTCGCCAAAAACTTCAAAAATCGCTTTGGCTTCATTGCTGTCGCCAACCGGAGTTGAAGTCGCGTGGGCGTTGATGTAATCGATATCCGAAGCTTTCACGCCGGCTTCGTCAAGTGCTTTTTGCATGGCTTTCGCCGGACCATCAACGTTTGGTGTGGAAATGTGGCCACCATTTGATGAAAATCCGTAACCGATGACCTCAGCGATGATATCCGCCCCGCGGCTTACCGCAGACTCGTAACTCTCCAAAATCAGGGTTGCGCCGCCGCCGCTTGGGACCAAACCGTCTCGCGCCGCGTCAAATGGTCTTGAGGCTGTTGCAGGATCGTATTCTCGTGGCGAAAAAACACCCAATCCGTCGAAACTGCTCATGGCATATTTGTTGATTTCCTGTGCGCCGCCGCAGATGATCATGTCCTGCATGCCGCTTTTGATCAGGAAGTACGCCAACCCGATCGAATGTGAACCGCTCGCGCAGGCTGCACTTACCGTTAAATTGATTCCTTTCAGCCTGAAAATGGTCGATAAATTCATCGTCACGGTAGAATTCATCGATTTAAAAATCGCACCCGAACCAATTAAAGCGGTGTCTTTTTTCTCCCGGATGATATCGGTGGCTTCGATGATCGCTTTGGAAACAGAGTCGTTCCCATACATGATGCCGACTTCATTTTCATCGAAAAACGAATCTTCGATTTTGGCATTTTTTAATGCTTCGATAGTTGCCATATAGGCGTATTCTGTTTCTTCACCAATGCTGATGCGCTGGCGACGGGTCAGCAATTCCTTCAATTCCGGTTTTGGAACCATACCGGTAAGTGCCGAACGGAAACCAAATTCTTTTCGCTCCGCATCGTATTTGATTCCGGATTTTCCTTCATATAAGGAATTTTTCACTTCGTCTAAGGATGTTCCGATACACGAATAAATTCCCATTCCGGTAATAACCACTCTCTTGCTCATCTTCTTTTTCCTAAGTGTTATGAATAAATCCCGCCGTTGATGTTGATGACTTCGCCGGTGATGTAACCGGATTTTTTTGAAACCAGGAAACTGACCAGATCGGCCACCTCATCGGCTTCGCCAAAACGATTTGCCGGGACTAATTTTATGAGTTCTTTCTCGTCGAGATCCTGCGTCATGTCGGTTCGTATGAAACCCGGCGCGACCGCATTTACCGTAATATTTCTTTTGGCCACTTCCTGCGCCAGCGCTTTTGTAGCCGCGACCACTGCGCCTTTTGCCGCCGAATAATTGGTTTGGCCCGGCGTTCCTTTGACTCCGGAAACCGACACCATATTGACGATGCGGCCGTATTTGTTGCGCAGCATTTTCTGGATAAAAAAGTTTGTCACGTTGAAAAAACCGTTCAGGCTGGTATTGACCACACTGCTCCAGTCTTCGGGTGTCATCCACATAAAAAGGCCGTCTTTGGTGATTCCGGCGTTGTTGACGATGGCTTCCACAATAGCGTCTGGATTGTTGTCCTGCCACTGGGTCAATGCCGCTTTTACCTCTTCAAAATCGGTTACGTTGAAACCAATGATTTCCCCGGTTCCGCCCAGGCGCTGCACTTCTTCGAGTGTTTTTTCGGCTGCAGCCTGATTGGACTGGTAATTGATCAGGATGTGGTAATCCGTATCTGCTGCCAGTTTTTTACATATCGCGCTTCCGATTCCTCTTGAACCTCCTGTTACCAATGCACACTTCATACGTTTTGCTTATATTCTTAATTCAGGCTCTTATTTATTAAAAAGTTCTGCGTTGTCAAACCATTGGTTTCCCAAAACAGTTCCGTCGGGTTTTAGAAAACCCCATTTTTTTTCGTTTTTTACACGGGCCAGGCCGTTTACAAAACCTTTGTCATCGCTTTTGAATATGGAGAAAAGTCCTCCTGCGGAAATGCCATATTGCGTTGGAATGACGAGTTTCCCGCTTTCGTTGACAAATCCCCAATCCTCGTCTTTTACAGGCGCGAGTCCGTTGGCACTGAAAATTTCGGCATCGTTGTATTGCGGTTCTATGACGATCTTTCCGCTAATATTGATGTAACCCCATTTTTTTCCGACATATACCGGCGCTAGGTTTTTCACGAAGGCTTTTGCCTTGTCAAATTTTGGCTCGATCACCCAATTCCCTTTTAGATCGATGAAGCCAATTTTATCATTTTTTCTGGCATACGTCAAATCCTGCGTATGGAAATCGTATATTTTATCAACGCCGTCAATGGCTTTGAATTTGTTGGCAATGACCAATCCGAAAGCCGTTTGGTTTTTTGCCCAGGTCACGCCTTTACGGTAATTTCCGATTTCGTCGTAAATGATTTCCACTACAACTTTTCCGGTTTTATCAATCATGCCCCAGCGGCCGTTGTTTTTAACGCTTGCAAATCCGTTGTCGAACGAATTGATCTCGTCGTACTTCGGCTCAACAATTGGAGTCATTTTGGTATTCATGATTCCGACTTTCCCGTTTTGGCGGTAAAAAGCCAGGCCGTTTTCAAAATCGAAAAACTTTTCCGTATCCGGCGCATTGACCGTTTTTCCTTTTTTATCGATGTAAAACCATTTTTTGTCTTTGGCTACCAGACAAATGCCGCTGTCAAAATATTTAGCATTGTCAAAAGTCGCGGGAATGGCCCAGTCGCCTTTGGTATTGATGAAACCCCATTTTCCGTTTTCTTCGACTGCTGCGAGTCCGTCTGAGAAATTTTTGGACGTTTTAAATCTGGGTTTGATCGCAAAGTTGCCGCTTTTTGAAAGGTAACCGTATAATCCGTCTTTTCTGACCAAAGCCAGTTCCTGTGCATTTGAAAAATTCACCAGTAAGATCAATAATAATAAGAGTACTTTTTTCATAATACTTTGATTTAGATTCATATAGAAATACGAAGCTACTAATTATTTATCAAATGCGATTTTACTTTCTGGACAAACGGATACATCACCATGTCTTCTTTAAACTGAGGCACAATCGCCCTGATGTCGTCGTAAATTTTCTTTGTCACCGATGAAACCTGGTCTTTTTGTTCCAGATAATCGATGGCCTGCACGATCGTAATCATTTCAATGGCAAGCACTTCAAAAGCGTTTTCGACTACTTTTGATGTAATTACCGCGGCATTCGTTCCCATACTGACAATGTCCTGGTTGTCGTTGTTGTTCGGGATGCTGTGCACATACATCGGGTTGGAAAGCATCTGGCTTTCTGCGGTTGTCGATGTTGCGGTAAACTGCACGCCCTGCATTCCGAAGTTGAAACCCAAAGTCCCAAGGTTTACAAACGGCGGCAGGATTTCATTTATTTTAGAGTTCAGCAGGTAATTCAGCTGGCGCTCGGCGAGCATGGTCAGTTTGGCCACCACAATCTTGAGTTTGTCCATTTCCAGCGAAATGTAATCGCCGTGGAAATTCCCGCCGTGGTAGACATGTTTGTTTTTGACATCGATGATCGGGTTGTCGTTAGCCGAATTGAATTCGTTTTCCAATATCGCGGCAACCGAATCAATCGTTTCGAGAACCGGCCCGAGAATTTGCGGTACACAACGCAGGGAATAATATTCCTGTACTTTTTCCTTGAATATTTTTTCGGTGTTTTCGCCCGAATACAAATGGTCTTCCCGTTTGCGGATCAGCGCGCTGTCGTGAAGGTTTTCGCGCATTCTTTTGGCCACTTCGCGTTGTCCTTTGTGCAGTTTGGTATGGTTTAATTCTTCTGAAAAATGATCGTCGTAAGCCCTGACAATTTCGTTGATCGCACACGAACATTTCAAAGACCAGTCGAGTAATTTTTTTGCGTTGTAGGTATTGACCACGCCAATTCCGGTCATGACCGAAGTTCCGTTCATCAATGCCAAACCTTCACGGATTTCAACGTTTACCGGTTTCAGGTTTTCGATTTCAAAAACTTCAGCAGTCGGTTTGCGTTCGCCTTTGTAAAACACTTCGCCTTCCCCGATTAAAACCAGCGCCAAATGGGCTAATTGTACCAAATCGCCGCTTGCGCCCACGCCGCCGTGTTCAAAAATCAGTGGCGTAATGTCGCGGTTGATTAGTTCCTTCATCAAATGGATCACCGATGGATGCACACCCGAATAGCCAAGTGACAATGTATTGAGTCTCGCCAGGATCGCTGCTTTGACGCAAATGGGATCAATGGGTTTGCCCGTTCCCGACGAATGGCTGCGGATTAAATTGTATTGCAATTGAATGCGGTCTTCGTCGTTGATGCGGTATTGTGCCATTGGCCCAAAGCCGGTATTGACGCCATAGATCACTTTATTTTGTGAAAATGCTTTTAGAAAATCGAAACTCTCGCCCACGCGGTTTAAAACATTTTCGCCAACTTCTATCTTGCTGTTACCAAATATTATAGCTTCAAATTCTTCTAAACTCAGATATTCATTAATCGTGTTCATTAAACTATTTTATTATACCCAAATTACTTTTTTTTAATCGAAATAATTGTGGTTAATTTGAAACGGCAAATGTAAGATAATAATCAATAATATCGTAAAAATATGTTAAAGGAATTTGTTGATGTATTGGTAATCGGGGCCGGGCCTTCGGGTTGTGTTTCGGCGTGTTTCCTGCACAATAACAATGTGAAAGTGAAAGTTGTCGAGAAAACCAAATTCCCGCGGCTTGTTGTTGGCGAAAGCCTGATTCCGCGTGTGATGGACCATTTTGCCGAAGCCGGGCTGTTTGAAGCGCTCGATGCCCAAAATTTTGAAAAGAAACTCGGCGCCCGTTTCATCCGTGGAGAAGAAATCTGCGTGTTTGATTTCAGCAACAAATTTTCTGAAGGCTGGGACTGGACCTGGCAGGTGCCGCGTGCCGATTTCGACAATACGATGGCGCAGGAAGTACTCCGCAAAGGCATTGACCTGGAGTTTGAATCGGAAGTGGTTTCGGTTTCGTTTGAAGGCAAAAAATCGGTCACCGTCGTTAAAGACAAGGATGGCATTTCGAGAGAAATCCACGCCAATTTCATTATTGATTCCAGCGGTTACGGGCGTGTGTTGCCGAGATTGCTTGACCTTGACACGCCGTCAAAACTTGATCCGCACTCATCGATTTTTACGCATGTAAAAGACATCAACCGTCCGGAAGGCGAAGAAGGTACTTTGATCTCGTTTGATATTTTGGAAACCGAAGTCTGGCTTTGGGTAATCCCGTTTTCAAACGGCAATACAAGCCTTGGCGTGGTCGGCCCAACAAGCTTTATCAACTCTTTATCCGAAAATAAAGACAACCGTGAAGCGCTGCACAATGCGATCAAACTGTCTGACTATTACGTCAAACGTTTTGGCGGTGTGGACTTTTTGTTTGAGCCGGTCAAACTTGAGAATTATTCGCGTTCGGTGAAAAGCATGTACGGCGACGGATTTGCACTGACCGGAAACAGCTCTGAATTTTTAGATCCTGTATTTTCGTCCGGAGTCGCCTTCGCAACCGAATCGGGCATGTTGGCCGCGAAATTATACCTCAAAGAATCCAAAGGCGAAACGGTTAACTGGGAAGAAGATTTTACCGGTTACATGCGCCGCGGCATTGGTGTTTTTACGACTTATGTCAAAGAATGGTACACCGGGAATTTACAAACTTTATTTTTCCACCAGCCTGAAGACCCGGATGTCAAACGCAAGATCTGCGCGGTTTTGGCCGGATATGTCTGGGATGAAAAGAATCCGTTTGTAAAGAAACACGACAACCTCATTAAAAATATGGCACACGTGATCCGGATGGAAAGCGATGAAAAAATAAAAAACCCGGATTAAACCGGGTTTTTGTTTATAAGAATCTTTTGAGCTGTAACGAAAGATTTCTGGCGATCTTTTCATACGCCCATGAAATCCGGTCGCCAAGCGTGTTGCCTAAGTCATGCTCGAGTCCAATCGATTTGTCGAAAAGGATTTTTACCAGCACATTGTCTGGGTTTTGCGTTTCTGTGATGGTGACCAATGCCGTGATTTTTGCCGGTTCAATCGCAGTTCCGGCGTTGTATCCCGGATACACCCATAGTGTTTTGATGGTCATCGTATATTTTGCTTCAGGCAAACTTCCAACCTGAATTTCACCCTTCTTAAAACTCTTGTTGAAATAACTAGCAAAAGCCGGTTCGTATAATTGTGTTCGGTATGCAAACCAGTCCTCGCGGAATTTTTCGGCTTTGCCCGCCACCTTTTCGCGCTTTTGCATTTTGTCCCGCAAGTATGCTTCCTCCGAATCAAAACCGTGAATTTTGATGTCATTATAATCGAATGCCACGTGGTATTGCGAAATCCCTTTTAAGTTTTTAAGGCCGCCTTGCTGGATGTCGAAGCGCTGGGCAAAAACCAAGGATCCAACCGACAAGAACATTAGAAGCATGCTTTTTTTTAATAGTGAAACCGCAAATTCCATAAATTAAACCCGATGTTATTTTGTTTTTTATTTCAGTGTGACTTTGATCATTACGTCTTCCTTGCTTTTTTTGTAAGCTTCCAATACAAAACTGGTTTCACTGATTTTCACGATTCGGTCTACAGAAAACTGGTGCAACTTGAAATCTTCCACCTCGCGGGCATTCAGGATTGAGCCTTTAGTGTAGTTTCCATCTGCGCCGGCAATTCTCACACCGGTAAGGTAACCGCCTTTTCCGTCTGTATGCGCGGCAGGTTGTTTGTCTGTTGGCAAATCGATGTTTTTTACATTGTCAAGGAAAACCAGGAAATATTCATTCAGTACGCCAAAAAAATCGAAAGACATTCCGCCCTGTCCGTTCGTACCGGTTTGCTGCTTTGGGATTTTGCGCATCCATGCCAGTTTCCCCGACGCGTCAATTTTTGTTGCCAGGATATCGTTGTAATGGTAGGTGTAATAAGTGCGCGATCCCATATTGCCTCCGGTGGTATGTGCCAGAATAAAAGTTTGTTCCCCAATCAAAATCATACTTCCGTCGCGTTCGATTTTAAGCTCTTTGAGTTTGAGGTCGGTAAATTTGGCACCTTCGCCTTTTTCTTCCTTTTTTTCGTTTTTCCTTTTGGTTTTACCACTTTCGTACTCATTGATCAGTTCGACCGGAATGTCATAGTAGGAAGGTTCAGAAACCGTTCCGTCTTCTTTCATTTTAAACGTCATGATGCCGTCGCAACTTTTTGTGAAATCTTTTCCTTTTCCGTTGCTGTAATATCCTCCGGCAATCAAATCTGGAGAAGATGGCGAATCAAAGATCCAAAGGCTGGTGATGAATTTATCTTTGTTTTCCAGTTTTGAAATGTTGAGTTTGTCGCTGCCCGACTTGATCGTGAAAAGCTCAACATGATAATTGGCCAGAGTGTCTTTGCGTTTTTTCTTGTCGTCGTTGCTGTCATCGTGGAATATTTTCGTAAGCATGTACAGGTTCCCATCATTGTCGATCTGATAATCCAGGTTGTTCATTCGCCGCTCGGTGTAAGGCATGACAATCTCTTTTACAGAAACTTTTTTCAGGTCGGCATCGAATGTGCCCAAACCGATGATATCAAAACTTTTCTTGTCATTTTTCACTTCAGGTTTTTTGCGGTATTTGACAAGGATGGCCTTACTGTCGGTTGAGGTAAGGATTTCAAACTTATCGCGGAGCTGGAAGTCGTAAGCGCGGCCGGAATATTTTCCTGATATTTTGCCATTGACCTGCAACAGCAGGCGGGGCGTTCCCGTAAATTCCCCTTTCGCAAAATCGACTTCAGCGGCGAATAACTGCTCTTTTTGATTGTCTCCATCCCACGAAGAATAAAACACATAATAGCGGTTTTTAAATTCCTTCACTTGTTCTACAACGTAATTTTTAGGCAGGTAACTTTCGTATTTTTTCTCTCCTAGGTACGCGGGCTTCGTACCGTCAAATCTTTGAATGTAAATATCTTTGCCATCAAATTTCAACGACACGATATCGCCGTCGTTTGAAAGCAGCCATTTGTAATCGGCAGCAACGACCCGGTATGGCTCGCTTACTTTGACCGAATAATCAGCAGACAATGTTTTTTGGGCCTGCGTTCCCCATATCGCGCAGAGCAACAGGGCAAGTACTAATTTTTTCATTTGTTTCTTTTTGTTTGGTTTGAGCAAACATAACAGTTAAAATTTTCTTAAAGAAATATTTTATTAAAAAAAATCTTACCAATTATTCAAAACTTTACCAAAAGATCCTTGGCGGTGTACGCCATAAAAAAAGCCAGGTGATTGACACCCGGCTTTTATAATTATCACATTTATTATTAACTGCTTTCCGCCATACGCGTGTATTCCAGTATCAGAAAACTAAAATTGTCCCAATCGATTTTTTCGTACGGGTACTTTGCAATAAATGCTGCGTTATCAGCAAAAAGCTCGTTGTAATTTTCCTTAAAGTCTGATTTGTGCAGCCAGAAAATGCGGTCGCCTTTTTTTACGTAATATGATTTGCTTACACCGCCTCCAAATTGCGGACTTGCAATACCACCTACAGCAACACCAAAACCTCCTGTTTCTTTAGCATTTGGGTCACCGTAAACTTCAAAAATACTGTTGAAATCCGGATTGATGAGTTGCATCAGGTATTCTTTATTTTCCTTTTTGTTTTTAAGAGAAACCGTCTGATTCTTGAAATGGATGAGCCCTTTATTTGTGATGTTTTTCAAGCTCTTGTTGCCCCAGTTGTTCACTTTACCAAAATAACTGTCCATTTTCAATATCTTTTCCAGTTGGTTTGGATAGAGATACACATCTGAAATTTCACCTGCTTTAAACGTCCGCTTCACACCCGTAATACTGTCTTTAAGTTCGATCTCATAAATCTGCCCTTTTTTTGTATCAACATCCTTGCAAAATCCGCGGTATGTTTCGCCATTTTTAAGGATTACAGATGATGTCTTTTTACCTGAAACAGAAGAAAAAACCTCTTCAAAATATTGCCGTTTCATTGCAGCTTTTCTTTCTTTTTCAAGTGCTTTCTCCGATTTGATGTCCGGTTGCCCCGTTCCTTTCTGTTCATCCTGTGCTACAACCGATGCCGAAGCCAGCAATAGCGTGCATACGCTCCATAATAATTGTTTTCTCATTGTCATTTTTTGTTTGGTGCCAAATATATAAAAATTTGGTTGCGGAACTAAAAAAATTCTCACGGCGCGACTGGTTTTTCCCACAGCGACAAAAAGATGTTGCGTTTATGAGGTTTTTTTATTGATCTGGGCCGCAATCGTCTTGGCCAGTTTGGCATAGCCTTCCGAAATGCGATATCCTGAATTGTAATCCATAAATCCGATTGGAGTAAAAACCCCTTTTCCACTGACCCTTTCGTATTTGGCCGAATACAGCACATTTGACGGATTCGAAGTCTCGACAACAGACACAATCGTGTGGAGCAGCGAACTGTTGTGCATGATCCCAATATTAAAACCCGGATGGATCCAGATGGTTTTGATGTTCATGGTATATCTTGCGCCGGCCAGGTTTTCTGCAGCCTTGACGGCACCTTTCTTGAAACGCTTGTTGAAAGACTCCACAAACTTTGGTTCATATTTATTCTCGCGGTCGGCAAACCAGTTCTTTTTAAATTCGATATCCTTTCCGTTGCCTTCGCGTTTCTTCATTTTATCGATCAGGAATTGCTCTTCGCTGACGCGGTCAACCGTAAGTCCGTCATAGTCGAACGTTACATTGTATTCCGAAATTCCTTTAAGGTTCTTGAAGTCGCCCGACAACAGGGTTACTTTTTGGGCAATGCCCGTCATGCTGAAAAGCATCGCCGCAATTGCGGTGGTAATTTTTAATTTCATAATTGGTTTTTGTTTGGTTTGAAACAAAAATATCGATTTATAGTTGCCGACAACCACTTTTTTTAACAAAATAAAGAGGAAGTTCATGCTTAAATCACACAACCCTTTTGAAGCTGATTAACTTTGGATTATATTTGCCGATTCATTCTCTGATTTTAATGGATAATGGACAATTGATAATCAACATTCGTAAGTACGCTCCGTTGATTTAGAAAGATAAGTATATGAAACACATCAGGAATTTTTGCATTATTGCGCATATCGACCACGGGAAAAGCACCCTGGCCGACCGTTTGCTTGGCGCCACACAAACCGTGACGGCCCGCGAGGAAAAAGCGCAGTTGCTCGACAATATGGATTTGGAACGCGAGCGCGGGATTACGATCAAGAGCCACGCGATCCAGATGGAATACAAATACAAAGGTGAAGATTACATCCTGAACCTCATCGATACACCGGGACACGTAGATTTTTCTTATGAAGTATCGCGTTCGATCGCTGCCTGCGAAGGCGCACTTCTGATCGTTGACGCAGCGCAAAGCATCCAGGCACAGACGATTTCGAATTTGTACTTAGCGTTGGAAAACGACCTTGAAATTATTCCTGTCCTTAATAAGGTGGATTTGCCAAGTGCGAACCCGGAAGAAGTCAGCGACGACATAATCGACCTGCTGGGCTGTAAACTGGAAGACATCATCCATGCGTCGGGGAAAACCGGCTTTGGGGTAGAAAATATTTTAGCTGCGATCATTGAAAAAATCCCTGCGCCAAAAGGCGTGAAAGACGAGCCATTACAGGCGTTGATCTTTGACTCGGTGTACAATCCGTTTCGCGGCATAGAAGTAATTTTCCGTGTGAAAAACGGCGAAATTAGAAAAGGCCAGAAAATCAAATTCATGGCGACCGGAAATGAATATTTTGCAGATGAGATCGGAACATTAAAACTCAACCAGGTTCCTAAAAACGTAATCTCAGCCGGCGATGTAGGCTATCTGATCTCCGGAATCAAGGAAGCCAAAGAAGTCAAAGTGGGCGATACCTTAACGGATGCCAAAACGCCGACAACCAATATGATTACCGGTTTTGAAGATGTGAAACCGATGGTATTTGCCGGGATTTATCCTGTAGATACTGAAGATTACGAGGAGCTTCGCAACTCTATGGAGAAACTGCAGCTCAACGATGCGTCTTTAGTATTCGTGCCGGAAAGTTCGGCAGCGCTTGGGTTTGGATTCCGTTGCGGATTCCTTGGAATGCTGCACATGGAAATCATCCAGGAAAGGCTGGAACGCGAATTTGACATGACCGTGATCACGACCGTTCCCAACGTATCGTATTTTGCGTATTCCAAAAAAGACCCGGAAAAAGCCATCATTGTAAACAATCCATCCGACTTGCCGGAACCATCCAGAATGGACCGTGTGGAGGAACCTTATATTAAAGCCACCATCATCACCAAATCTGATTTTGTGGGCAACGTCATGTCGCTTTGTATTGAAAAACGCGGCGTGATTACGAACCAGACGTATTTGACAACCGAAAGGGTCGAACTCAACTTTGACATGCCACTGGCAGAGATCGTATTTGATTTTTACGACCGTTTGAAAACCGTTTCCAAAGGCTATGCGTCATTTGACTATTCGCCTATCGGCATGCGGACATCAAACCTGGTGAAAGTAGATATCCTCTTGAACGCGACGATTGTCGATGCGCTCTCAGCATTGATCCACGCCGACAACGCCTACAATATCGGAAAGAAAATGACCGAAAAATTGCGTGAGCTGATACCAAGGCAACAATTCGACATTCCGATCCAGGCTGCGATTGGCGCCAAAATCATTGCGCGCGAAACAATCAAAGCACTCAGAAAAGACGTGACGGCCAAATGTTACGGCGGGGATATTTCGCGTAAACGCAAGCTGTTGGAAAAACAGAAAAAAGGAAAGAAAAGAATGCGCCAGGTAGGAAATGTGGAGATTCCGCAGGAAGCTTTTATGGCAGTATTGAAATTGAATGATTAGTGGCTGAGTAGCTGAGTAGCTGAGTAGCTGAAGATAATAAAAAATCCGGTGATGTGAATTGCCGGATTTTTTTTGTTATGAATTTTAAAAAAAGTATCTTTGATAGTATCAAATGATAGCATGTTGAATCCCCCATACGAAATTACTCCATCTATTATAAGGCTTATCGCGTCCATTTCTGAGAAGGTCGGCGCGGTCAATGCAAACTATTTAAACAAGCAATCGCCCACGCTGCGCAAGCAAAATAAGATCAGAACCATCCATTCTTCGCTTCAGATCGAAGGCAATACCTTAACCCTTGAGCAGATTACTGCCTTAATCGACAACAAACGGGTTGTCGGCCCTGAAAAAGATGTGGCTGAAGTTCTTAATGCAATCAAGGTTTACCATGATTTGGAAAAACTTAAAGCCAACGATGAAAAGTCATTTCTAAGTGCGCATCAAATCTTGATGAAAGGGCTTATTGAAAATCCTGGAAAATACAGAAATAAAAGTGTAGGAATTGTCCAGGGCAATAACGTGGCACATGTGGCGCCGCCTTTTGAAAATGTCCCTTTTTTAATGAAGGATCTGTTTCTTTACCTGAAAAAGTCAGATGAAATTACGCTGATTAAAAGTTGTGTTTTTCATTATGAAGTCGAATTTATCCACCCTTTTCTCGACGGAAACGGAAGAATCGGAAGACTTTGGCAAACCATTATTCTTATGGAGCAATATCCGGTTTTTGAGTTCCTGCCCTTTGAAACCCTGATTAGTAAAACTCAAAATGATTACTATAAGGCTTTAGCGACAAGCGATAAATCCGGGAATTCTACCGCCTTTATCGATTACATGCTACAAGTGATAGACCATTCGCTTGGCGAACTTCTGGATTTTAACAACCGTACGCTTAAAGAAACAGACCGGATTGACTATTTTTTAAAGATCGCCCCGATGCCATTTACACGAAAAGATTATATGAACGTATTCAAAGACTTGTCGACCGCAACTGCTTCAAGAGATCTGAAAAAAGCGACTGAACTAAATCTCATAGCAAAACAAGGAACCGGAAATCAAACGGTTTACTTCCTGTCGTAAAGATTTTCGTGATGATGTTTCCCGTATTTGCCTTTTGACTTATGCCTTTTGCCCTTTAACTTATGCCTTTTGCCTTCTAACCTCTAACTTATGCCCGACGAATCCCCGAAACGCTTTGACCGCATCGTTGCCATCCTGATCCAGCTGCAATCCAAAAAAGTAGTACGGGCACAGGAACTGGCGCAGCGTTTTGAAGTGAGCCTGCGGACGATTTACCGCGACATCCGGACGCTCGAGGTTTCGGGTGTGCCAGTATATGGTGAAGCCGGGACCGGTTATTCTTTGGTAGACGGCTATCGTTTGCCGCCGGTGATGTTTACGCGTGACGAGGCCGGAAGTTTCATTGCCGCCGAAAAGCTAATGCAGCAATTTACCGACGCGGAAACCGGCGGACATTACGCGTCGGCGATGTACAAGCTTAAATCGGTACTCAAGAGTGCCGAAAAGGATTTGGTTTCGAATATGGAATCGAAAGTCCTGATCCGGAATACCAATCCGCTGTTTGACCACAAAGTACCCAATGCGCTGGCTACCATATTCAGGAGCATGGGTGAAAAAAGCCAGATGGTGTTGTTTTACCAGGCGATGCAAGCCGAAGCAGCTTCCGAAAGAACGATTGAGCCTGTGGGCGTTTTCCATGAAAACAACAACTGGTATGTATACGGTTTTTGCCATTTGCGGAACGATTACAGGCAGTTTCGGGCCGACCGCATCCATGAGATCCGAAGCACCGATAAAATGTTTACGCGCCAACATGGCGCACTGGAAACGTATTTGAAACCCGACATTGGTATTACAACCACAATCCGGATCTCCGTGCCTAAAGACCTGGCGAAGTACCTTCGTTACGACCGTAAAGGCTATGGTTTTGTTTCTGAAGAAGAAACCGATGACCGTATCGAAATGACCTTTGAAAGCCGTGATACCGAAAACGGATTTGCGCGTTGGTTTTTGTCTTATGCCGATTTTGCGGAAATCATCGAACCGGAAAACGTCAGGCAGCGGGTACTCGAATTGTTGGACAGTGCGAAAAAACTTCTGAATCAAAAAAAATAATCCCGGAAACTGATGCTTCCGGGATGATCACTGCTGCGAATCGTAATCCGTGCCAACATATCTCTGCCAAGCTTCTACCTTTCCCAGAAAAACGGCGGCGTAATATCCAATGCCCTGAGGTACACAAACATTTGTCCGCGGTGGTGGATTTCGTTGTCAATGAAATACCAAATGTTCTCGATTACCGGAAAATTGTATTGTCCGAAAAGGTTGAAGGTTTCATGAAAATCCTGATCTGACAATTCCTCCCAGTTTGCATTGATCGCTGCAGTGCCTTCATCCCATTTTTCGAGGTATTCTGCTTTCGTCTCCAAATTGAACCTGCTTTCTGAAAATGGTTCTTCCGAGCGGTCGATTATGGATTTTAGTGTCGGTGCGCCAAGCGTCAGTATTTCAGTTACCAATTGCGCCGGCGTCCGCATTCCGGCAATCGAAAATTCAAAAAAATCTTTTTCCGAAAAAGCGGCGATGACTTTCCGCGTCAGGTTTCGGTGGCCCTGCCAGTGGTTTAACAATGCTTTCGATGTAATGACCTGTGTTGCTGTTGCTGTGTCCATGATGTGATTTTTAATGGTTATGGGACAAAATTAGTGGCGGTTGGTGACAACAGTTTGTCAGCAGCATTTTATTTTAAGGACAATAATTGACTTGCATTAGTCCGGACGCTACAACACTTTGATTTGAATCGGATCATAGCCTTCAGCAGCAATTCCGATTACACCCGAAACTGTTTCTCCCGGTTTGATAATTTTCCCGATGAGCGATTTCGCTTCAAGCTCTTTCCGAAACTTTCTGTTGGCACCTGAAGAGGTCAGCACATTACCCAATGTGAGTCCCGGTCCGATCGCAAGCCCTACCGGAATTGTCGATGTAGAACCATTATAACCGTCGCTGACATAAATGTTTAATGGCGTGAACAGCATATAAAGCAAATGTGTCGCAGGGTGTTGCTTCAGGCTTTTAAAAATTATTTTATGGTCCAACAAAGACAACTCGGCGCCACTTTGGTAAACAAAACGGATGTCCTGCCCAATCACTTTTTCAGTTTCGCCACGGTTGGTGATTCTAATGGCAACAACCCTAAGCTTCTTCTTGCCTTCTTTCTTTTTGTATTTTTTGGTAAGCACATCATATTTATATTCCATAGTGATGCTGTTGTCGGTAGATATAGAATTGTACACCACCGTTTCAGGATTGATGCGTTTGTAACGCGATGCGCAGGAACTCAGGAGCATCAGGCATGCGATGCAAATCATTTGTATGTTTCTCATAATGTTTGTTTTGGATGACAAACATAATTCTTCTCAGATAATACCAATACCGTATGCCTCACAAAAATTAAGAATTTATTAACAATTCTCATTTGCGACGCCATTTCTTAATTTTCAGTAAAATGGGTTACCTTTGCAAAAATTAATTCCATGATTGAAGATAAAACACCGCAACGCACGTCACTCTCGCAACTGGGCGAATTTGGACTGATTGACCATCTGACCAAAAACTTTGAGATCACCCAGCCGTCTACCCTAAAAGGTATTGGCGACGACGCTGCCGTTCTGGATTTTAAGGATAAAAAAATACTGGTTTCAACCGATTTGCTGATCGAAGGCGTACACTTTGACCTGGCGTATATGCCGCTGAAACATTTGGGTTATAAAGCAGTGGTCGTGAACGTGTCGGATATTTGCGCGATGAACGCCAAAGCGACGCAGATCACGGTGTCGGTAGCGGTATCCAACCGTTTTCCGCTGGAGGCTTTAGAAGAACTGTTTGCCGGGATTACCCTTGCGGCGAATGAATATAAAGTGGACGTCATTGGCGGCGACACCACTTCCTCTCAAAAAGGACTTATCATCAGCATTACCGTATTGGGTGAAGCCGATGCAGACGAAATTACATACCGCAACGGCGCGCAACAAAGTGACCTGTTGGTAGTGACCGGAGATATCGGCGCGGCCTATATGGGATTGCAGGTATTGGAGCGCGAAAAACAGGTGTTCCAGGTGAACCCGAATTCGCAGCCCGACCTTGATGCGTATACGTACCTCATCGAACGCCAACTCAAACCTGAAGCCCGTAAAGATGTGCGCACTTTATTGCATGCGCTTGAAATCAAACCCACTTCGATGATCGATATTTCAGACGGATTGTCGTCGGAAATCATGCATTTGTGCAAACAATCGGGCGTGGGCTGTAATTTGTATGAAGACAAACTGCCGCTGGATCCGCAACTGATCAACGTATGCGAGGAATTCCAGATCGATTCAACGACCGTAGCCATCAATGGCGGTGAGGACTATGAATTGTTATTTACCATTGCGATGGCCGATTTTGAAAAGATCAAGGGGAACCCAAATTTTACGATCATCGGGCACATGGTTCAGGAAAGCGAAGGCGTGCATTTGATTACGAGAGCAGATATGAAAATTCCGTTGAAGGCACGGGGCTGGAATGCTTTAAGCGAGGAGTAGTCCACGGTAAAATTGAATTAAAAAAGCTTCCTTTATTTAGGAGGCTTTTTTTAATTTAAAATTGATGGGAATACCAATTTGTCTTCCATCGATTAAAAATCCGCATTGTCAATTTTTGAAACCTAAAGTTAAATAGGTTTTGAGTAATCTCGCGAGCTTCTTCGTTTTTTTTGCAGATTGTGGAACATAAAAAAAATCCTCTCTCCCGAACTCGATATAAAAATTATCAGATTTATTATTGAAATACTTGTTTCCATATATTCGAACGTAATCATTATCAGCCGACTCCTGAAAGTGAATATGAATGTAATTAATATCGTTTCCAAAATACCGCATCGAACTAATTTCCACCAATTTATCTTCTGCCCTGACCAACAGCGAGCAATGTTCGTTAAAAGATTCCCGTAGATCATATCCATCATCAACTTTTTCCAGATATTTTACTTGCTTACTAATTTTGTTATAAAGGTATACGCCTACAACATCACTCGGCTTGCCATTATGATAATATTCGATAGTCTTGGTTGCAATGGTTTGGGATTTTGCAAAAAGCGCAAAAAAAAGCGCAATCGTAACATGCATGATTTTTACCATAATTTTTGAACTTTTCAAGTTTTGAAAGTAAGAAGTAATACCGAGCAGCATTTGATGGCGGTGACGGTTTACAGGTGAGAGTTAATAATGCGAATAATTTCGACAGAATCAATGAGGAATTTATTAATGATAGCGACCGCAAATACTTAATTCAAGAAAAATCCATTAGCATCAAATGATGAATTGCAAGACATTATCAAGAAATTTATACCAAAATTTTGTCGAGTTATGCTTAACCCATTCGACTAACCGGACCACTGCGAGTGGTAACTATATGCATAAAAACTGTTTTAGGATTTAAACATAAAAAAACTACAACTAGAAAATGAATTCCGGTTGTAGTTTTTTTTGATAAAGACTTCTTTGCGGGCTCAACTTGTAAATCAATTGTCGTTGTGGTGACATATACCAGCCATCAGAATATTACCCATCAATAAGACCATAACTGAATATCTAACAAATTTGTTTCTTCAATATAATTTATTAAAATTGAATAATTAAAATCTGTGTCTAGCAAGAAACAAGTATTTTGAATATCGATTTTGGCAACATTAAAAGCAAGTTCAAATGCTTTTTTAGAACTAACCTTATAAATACCACAATACAGGTAATCATCAGTATAGATGTAGCATTTTGAATTTTCAGACAATTTTAAATAAATTTTTCTCATCAAATCTGAATCAATAAATAACAAATCTGCTTTAATAATCTCAACAACTCTTTTAATATCGGAATATCCGCCTTTCAGTTTATCAATTATAATTTCAGAATTCTCAAGTAAAACTAATTCAAGCTCGTCATCATTAAAACCTGAATTTTTAAATACATTTTTATACAATACAGCTTTTTGTTTTCCTATATTTTTACGTAATAATAAATCTAATTTCTTATTCATTAGTAATACACTTTTGATTTAGGGTTTGCCATTTGAGGTTTATTGTTATTACCACTTCGATTTAGACCATCTGCAGTGTTTGGATTTTGCTTAGCAGGTCCAGCTTCCCAATGTGGCTGTCCTTGATGACTGACATCATTAGTTGCATTTTGAACTGTGCTTTTCCCATCTCTTGTTAGAAAAATTTTATCTACCGATTTAGTTGCTTTATCTTGATGCAAAGGTTGACTAGTTGGAATATTTGCATCTCTCATAGCTTCTCTTCTCGCCTCCCTTGAAGTATTAGCTATTTTTTCAACTTTAGCCGCTCCTTTCCCCCGCCGGCGCGAGCGTCTCGCTCGTGCCCCACAATCAATTCACATCAATTTCCAAAACAGTATTATCGTCATCGCCATAATTTCTTGCACTGCTAAACTTCCAATCCATCGGATTCAAAACAAACCCGCTTTCAACGGGATTATGATGTAAATAGTTTAGCTTTTGTTCAAATACCTTCTGTGACCAGATTTCAATTGGCTTATTATTTTGCTGCCAGAATTGCAGTTTTTTGACATTGCTGGTTTTCTTTGCGGCATGGCTGAACATCCATAATAACCATTCCCGCCTGCTTTCCTGCGGATTTTCTGCTATAGCTTTCAAGAGTTTTCTTGAAGTATAGCCTTTAAAGTCTCTTATCAATCCCGATGGGTCATTTAACGATGACCTGAATATCAAATGTACATGACTGGGCATTATGCAATAACCGTAAAGTTCCATGCCTTTATTTTTACGGCAATAATCTAATGCTTCTGTGATATGGCAAAAATATTCGTCGCGTGTAAAGACGTCAATCCAGAATACAGTAGCGAAACTTATAAAATAAGCACCTGTCTTTTCTCCGAATTTATATTTCCTGCTCATTTAGTAAAATTAGGAAATTTTTATTTGGGCACGAGCGAGACGCTCGCGCCAGCAGGGGGACCATATCGCCCTGTCCAATGATAAATCTGCTTGCCTGAGATATGCATACAAGAAAACTAAAAATCTGTATTCAAATTTATATTTTTTCATTCTAAAATGGCCACCAGACCTTTACAAATTAGGATAAGCATTTTTTAGCCAATACAATAGTAGTCAAAATGCAGTTATTATAAACTGTTCAATCCTACTTTATGGATTGTTTCAATGTAGGCTATATGCAACAAAATAGCTATTTTTGATTGTAAAATCCAATCCTATGTCAAAATTCCCGGGCGCTTCAGAAAGTATCTTTACGACCATGTCTAAAATGGCCCAGCAATACCAGGCCATTAACCTGGCGCAGGGTTTTCCTGACTTTCCGGTGGATGAGCGACTCACAGACCTGGTTTCGAAAAATGCCACGGCAAATATCCACCAATACATGCCGTCGTCGGGTTATCCGCCATTGCTCGGGAAAATTGCAGCAACCGTTGCCACATCCTACGGCCGGATCCTCAACCCCGACACTGAAATCCTGGTCACGGCCGGGGCAACCCAGGGTATTTTTACCGCCATACAGGCATTGGTAAGCCAACACGACGAGGTGATCCTGCTTGATCCCAGTTACGATTGTTATGTGGCGCCGATTGCATTAGTGCATGCAAAACCCATACGGATTCCGTTGCAGTCGGATTTTACACCCGATTGGAATGCGATCTCCGATGCGATGAATGCCAAAACGAAAATGATCATCATCAACAACCCGCAAAATCCCTCAGGGAAAATTTGGTCGGAAGCCGATTACCTGCAGCTCGAAAAGTTGCTGGAGCTTTTCCCGAATGTCATCGTACTGGCCGACGAAGTCTACGAATACATTACTTTCGAAAACGCCCACCTTTCGGTCAACAGCCGTGAAAAACTCAGGAACCGCAGTGTGGTGATCTCCTCTTTTGGCAAAACGTTCCATATTACGGGCTGGAAAACCGGGTATGCCGTTGCGCCGGAACACCTGATGGCGGAACTCAAAAAAGTGCACCAATATTTGTTATTTAGCGTCAACAGCCTGGCTCAGGCTGTGCTCCATGATTATCTGGACATTGCTGACCTCACCGCCCTGGCTCCTTTTTACCAGGAAAAGCGAAATCTGTTCCGGACACTGCTGGCAGCCAGCAGGTTTGAGCTGTTGCCCAGCGAGGGCACTTATTTCCAGCTTGCTTCTTACGCCGCGATCAGCGGTGAGAACGATGTGACGTTTGCCAAACGGCTGGTGGCTGATTTTGGAGTTGCGGCTATTCCGTTATCAGTATTTTATGAACATGCGTCTGACCAGAAACTGATTCGGTTTTGTTTTGCCAAACGCGATGCGACTTTGGTGAAGGCGGCGGAACGGCTGGGGAGGTTGTAACGCTATCGATTTTATATGTTTATAAAGTCAACCGCCTGCTGCACGTGATTAAATCAGTCCGGATAAACGGTATGTCCAAATTGTAATTCATAGGAACCTTTTTTAAAGTCCAACTTTCTAAGCGCAATTGCTTTATGAATGTTGTGGTTTTTATCGGCATCATATTCTAACATTGCACCGCTGAATAACGATTCGGTGAAAATAATCCCCTCGTTACGGTTCACGAAAATATATCTGTCCCCTACGATGTCCATATTATCCTCATATAAATGCTTTTCGACTACAAATTCCGTGTTATTTCTAATGAGGGTTTTCGCATCTATTTTTTTTAAAACTGTATTCCTAAAGGTAATTCGATCATTTTTAAAAATTTTCAGTGTGTCATTTCTTTGGGTCCCATTATAATAAATAAAGGCGCTGCTCTGGCTGTTTTTAATAAACTTTACTTTTTGTGTAAACGAGTGCACGCCTTCGCTTTTAAAATTGAAAACCCTGACACTCAAACGCTTGTATTGCATTATAGGACCGTCATACTTATAGGATAAAAATAAAAGTAAGTAAGAAATTATCAAGATATTTTTTATCATTAAAGTCAAATTTTAGAAAACCAACAGAAACATCCAAAAAAATCTTTCGGCATTGATAACTCTTTTCAAATCCACACAATCGGTCGTTAGGAAAATCATGAAAATTCCGTTAAAAATCCAGGATGTAAATGCGTTGAGCGAGGAATAAAATTTGTTTAAAAATCGAAAAGCTTTTTTCTAAACTTATTCGCTAATTTTAAGTAATCCTAGCAGTTGTTTCCTGGCAGATGCTGAAAGACCAATAGGCATAAATTCCTGATTTTTATAAAATTCAAAAGCGGGTGTAGTCGGGAAGATCCAGGCTTTATTGCAATTTAGGCTCAGATGGATGTAGCCAATGATACATTCATGAATGTCATATACTATCAAAGCATAACTCGTATCAAAGCAAGCATAGTTTTCGTTTCCAAATGTCGATTTCAGATTCAACAACGCAACGATTTTTTTGCCTGAAACTTTCCCTATATTTCGCACAAAATCAAAACATTTTGAAATGGAATCTTCGTAGACGATCCGTAATGCTTTAGACTGATTGCAATGGTTTTTGGGATCAAATTTATACAATTTCATTGAAGAAATTTGATCCAGGGAAATGGCAGCGCCCAAACCCAGTTTGCCTTTTACGTCAACAGAATGACTGTTATCTTTTGGCTGCGCCTTTAAACTTGAAAATACTATTAAGAAAACAGCACTAATAAAAACACTTTTTGATGTCATAAGTCAATTATAAGCAGCAGAATAATCTTTTAAAAATTGCTTAATATCTTCTGTATATCGATCAGGCAATAACTGTTGTTTTGTTTTAATAAGTCCAATGTTGTTTCAGGCGAAACTACAACAACCCTTTAATTTTAGCTTCGCGAATCATATCGACATCACTTCCGCCTGCAATCTCTAAAGTTTCTTTAAGATGCAGTTTTCTTTTTTCGACCGCGCTTAACGATAATGGTACATATTGCGGAATGTCGGTTGTTTTGGTTCCTTTAGAAATGTGATATAAGATTTGTTTGTCGAAAGCGTCAATTTCGATATTGTCGTATTGAATTTGGCTCACAAGCTTAACGACAGTTTGGCTGTAATAATTTTCATTTTTGAGTATTTTGTCGAATGCAAGTAGTAATTCATCGAAAGTCAGATCGTTCTTAATTACAAGCCCGTTTGGGCTAATATTCTTTATGATTTGATTGATTTTCAAAAGTTCCGTGTGCATCGTCAAAAGGATAATTTTGCAATGCGGCATCTCGGTTTTGATCAACAGCGCCAAATCTTCCCCTGAAAAAATTCCCTTTTCTTCGTAGATGGGCATACTCAAATCAAAAAATGCGATTCCGAATGGCACTGTTGCATCTTTTATTGCTTCGTATCCGGTTTTGCAATCTTTGGCTTGTACAATATTAAATTCGTAAAGCCCTTTGGAGTTGTACGCTTTAATCGCATTTTTATAGGCTTCGATGATGAAGGGGTGGTCATCGACTATTAAAATATTAATGCTTGTCATTATTTATGTTGGTTTGTGTTGGTCGTGGCATTGTGATTCTGATGAATGTTCCTCCGTTCGATTTAATGTCAACAGAACCTCCGCATTGATTTGCCCTTGATGTAATATTTTGCAAACCTATTCCTTTTTTCTTTGCGTTTGACGAGAAACCATCGCCATCATCGTAAATCTCTATAATAAGGTGTTCATCCTGAAGTGCAATTTTAATGATTATATTATTAGCATTTGCATGTTTTACGATATTTTGCAGCGCTTCCTGAAATATTCTGTAAATATGGATCTTATCAGCACTTTTAATGATCTCCCAATTGATATTGTTGTCAATTTCGATATGCCAATTGGCCGCTGTTATAATTTGGAAATCTTCAAAAAGTAGGTTCAACGCGTTTATAAAACTATAGTTTTCAGCAAAGACGTCATTATTAAGATCGTGTGCAATGTTACGGATTTCTTTTTCTACATCCTGAATTCCGTTTATAAATGGTTGGCATTTCTCAAAAATTCCGGATTGATCCGTTTTTGTAATTACGTGAAGGTTAAATCTTGTTGAAGCCAATTTGTTCATAACGCCGTCGTGCAGATCCTGTGCAATGCGTCTTTTTTCGATTTGGCGGCCCTCATCTATTTTCCGCTGCTGGGTTTGGATGAGGTGGTAAATTTCTTCGTTGCTTTTTTGTTGAACCTGCAAAAACTCAAGTTTTCTTTGTTTGCTCTTTTGCGATCGAATTACCAACAATAAAAATGCAAAAATAGAAATTGCGACAGCTACTGAGAATAAAATCCATTTGTGTAAAACGGCCGTATTTTTTTCTTCCGTGATTTCCTCTGTTTCGTAAGCAATTTTGGCGAATTTATTTCTGGTTTGCCGCTCTAGTTGCTGCATGCTGTCACTAATCCTGATATATTGTTTTGCATACTTGAGTTCGTTTGCAGGCTCAACTTTTGAGAGTTGTTTTAAGGAAAGCAGCATGTCGTTGGGGGCGCTCAATTCTTTTGAAATTTTAAAAGCTTCCTTTGCATAAAATACAGCTTTAATTGTATCCTTCACTACTCCAAAATACTCAGACAAATATAGTTTATTGTAATTCCTGCCTTGATAAATATTAAGACTATCCCTAATTTTTTCAGCTTTAAAATAAAGTTGTGGGATTTTAGAAAAATTTCTTAATTGTAGCATGGAAATACCTAAATTATCTATCAAATTGGTGTATGTTTCAGGATCTTCAATTAAAATAGAATTCTCTTTTAACGCCATTTCGTAAAAACTAATTGCCATTTTATCATCACCTCTAGCCGAAAAAACACTTCCAATGTTACAATATATCTGAGCTTTATACGCGCTGTTGATTTCTAGGATGTGTTCGTCTGATACTTTTAGGGCCAGTTTGTAATATTGAATCGCCTTTTCATATTCTTGCTGCATAAATGAGTTGATTCCCAATGAAACATAACACTTGTATTTTTCGTTAAAAAAACCTTCCTTTTTTGATATTTTCAAAGCTTTTATTAAAAAGACTTCGCTTCCCAAAAAATCATGTATTTCCAACCGCGTTAATCCTATTCCATAATATACTTTACATAAATCTTCGTTTGAAACAAAACTTTTTAAAATTTTCTCGGCTTTCGTTACATAAAAAAATGCACTGTCCATTTGATTTGTGTCATTGTAATAAATGTAATAAAGCATATACGCTCGAGCAATGTGTAAACTGTCATTTACGTTTAGAGATTGTTTTAGCAAATTCGAAGAACTCTGCTTCAGCCTCTTAAAATCGTATATATCGTGAAAATTTAGAGCAATTTTGTAATAGCTTTTTCGATGTTCTAAATTCGTTGGTTGCCTTAACAATAATTTTTCTGCTTTACTGTTGAAGTATTTTCGATTTTCGTAATTTGATTTTCGATCCGACGCTGTAGCTAAAAAATTTTGCAAGCTATCGTTTTTGAACTCTTCAACAGAAATTTTATTTTCAGAACAACTCGAAATAATTAGTACAATAAGTATAAAATAGATCTTCATTTTGCAAATATTAGAAAACTAATTTAAAAATCTGGCCAGAAGAAAAGTTACAGATTTTCTATAGCTTCATTAAATATACTTCTGATCTCTTGCTTCTCTTATAATATCTTCATCTGTACCCTTCTCAACTCCAAAGAAAATTTTGATCTGCACTTTTCTTTTGTCTATGGCGCTAATAGAAAGTCCTAAATGATTGGGTAAGTTTTTTGTTTGTATGCCTTTTGACAAAAGTGAGATAATTTGTCTGTTCGTTGTATCCAAATAAAAATCCTGCTTTTGAAAGTTTTTCAAACTTTGTTTGACAGTAGCACTGTAATAGGTTTGATCTGACAACACCTCCACCAGTGCATACGAAAGTTCGTCGGGTGTGAAATCACTTTTGACAAGCAAACCGTCAGGTTTAATTCGTTCTATAATGTTGTAAAGGACGAATTTTTCGGAATGAGAAGTCAGCATTACGATTTTACAGTTTGGTAATTTTTTTTTTGCGAACAATGCCACATCTTTACCAGAAAATAGTTGTTGTGCTTCGTAAGCGGGCAGAATCACATCTAGCAAAATCAAATCAAAATGTGCAAATGGACTATTTAATGCTCTAAAAGCAGCTTCACAGTTTCCGGCGGTAGCAATTGCAAAAGCATTGTGTTCAAAAAGTGCCTTTACAATTCCTTTATAAGCTTCAACCATGGTAGGATGGTCGTCAATGATTAAGATATTCATCAGAGCGTAGTCAGGGTTTTAATTTCAACAGGAACCGTAATGATGATCGTCGTTCCTTTGTTCTTCTTGGATTTAATGTCAAATTCTCCATTGCACTCATTGGCCCTTGACAGCATGTTTTGCAAACCGATCCCTTTTTTCCTAGTGGCCACTTCAAAGCCAGCCCCATCATCGGTTATTTTAAGTATAATCTTTTCACCGTTCTTGACAAAATCAACAGTTACTCTATTAGCATTGGCGTACTTATTGATGTTTTGCAGCGACTCCTGTAGAATGCGGTATAAATTTATTTTTACTGCATTGCTTACTTTCTCCCATTTGATCTTATCGTCAATATTCAACTCAATTTCAGGATCGAATGAACTGCGTTGCTCCTCAATCAAATTATTTACAATAGCGAGGAAGTTGTTGATCAACACGTATTTTTCACGATTCAGGTCATGGGATATTTCGCGAATGTCCTGTTCGATATTCTTCAATTCCGTAAGATAGTTGAAACGGCTCGCCACAGACTCTTCGTCATTGAAACGGTTCAAACTATCAAGGTTCAGACGCGCACCAAACAATCTGCCCAAAACACCGTCATGCAATTCTTGGGCAATTCTTTTCTTTTCTTTTACCCGGCTGGCTTCAATGGTTTCCTGTTGGGAGATCATCAGGTTGTAAATGTCTTCATTTGCTTTTTGCTGCGCCTGGCGTAACAAAAGCTCACGATTTTTGGCTCTTTGGGTCCGGATGACAAATAATAGTACCCCAATAAAAAGTGTCCCAATAAAAAAGTAAAGCAGGCTGCGGTTTTGCTCTGCCAATTTATCTTTTTGCAAAATGATCTCATCCGTTTCAAAAGCGATTCGAGCAAACTTGTCTTTTGCATTTCGTTCCGCCTGTTGCAGACTGTCACTAATCTTTATATATTCTTTAGAGTATTCGACTGCGTTTTCGTGTTCGACACTTGACAACTGTTGCAATGATGCCATGATGTCTGAGGACACTTTAGTTTCACGAGAAAAATCTAAAGCCTGTTTGGCGAAAATCTTCGCAAGCGTAGTGTCTTTTTTTGCGGCATACAGTTGCGAAAGGTGCAGTTTATTAAGTATAATTCCGGAATTATCTGTCTTGACGCTGTCCCTTATTTTTAACGAACGTAAAAACAAACCTGGCAGTTGAGTGTAATCGTTAAGTTTAAATTTAGAATACGCTAAATTGTCAAGCAGCATAGCGTAAAAGGCCGGATTGCTTTTATATAATGATTTGTCGTTGAGTGCGCTTTTAAAATTCTCAATCGCTTCCAGATTTTTACCCATTGCTTGGTAAACGTATCCCAGATTATTTAAAGAGCTAGCCTTGAAGTAACTTTTTTTATTGTGGTCTATTGTTTCAAGGAATTTCAAAGCTTTATTGTGGTATTCCAACGCGCGATCATAATTTTTCAGCTCATTCGAAGTAATACCCATAATGTTATAAGCCTCATAAATTTTAGGATTATTCTTGAGACGTTTTAAACATCTGAGTGCCTTTGAAGCAGAAATCTCACTACTGTTAAAGTCACTTTCAGAAAGCTGGATGATTGCAATATCCAGATAGATTGCACCCAAGCTCAAACTGTCTCGCAAATATATGCTGTACTTTTCAGCTTTCAGGTAATTGTAATATGAGCTGTCGTTCTGTCCAATGTCGGTATAATACTTCCCAATATTTTTATAGCCCTTTGCGATATTTACCGTGTCATTTTTTTCAATCGCCCAATTTAATAATTGTTGAGAAGCTTTTTTAAATGATTTTGCGCTTTTTACACTTAAGTAGAGATCCGCAGTTTCGCTCAAGTTTTTTCTTCCAAATGGTGTATTCTTTTTAATGGTAATGATTGCATTTGCACGCCGAAGATATTTGAGTTTTGACGATGAGTCTAGTTGTTTGTCGTTAGCAAGATTTAAATAAATAGGCACGCTGTCTAATAACAAGTCAGAACCGTTTGGACTTTTGTTATTCGTGCATGCGTATACAACAAACAAAAGGCAAAATAAATATAAGTTTGAATTTTTCAATAAGAAAATTTTAAACAAAAAAACAAAAAAAAAAGCTACCATATTAAAAATGGTAGCCTTTTATTAAAGTAAGTTATTTATTTATTATAATATTTTTATGTTTTAACTATGTTCTCGGTATGTTCTGTCCTCCAATTTCGTTGCTGAAAGTTCTAGGAATATTTTGCCCTCCGATAGGTAGTGCGCTGTCTGTTTTTGGAATGTTTTGTCCGCCAATTTCACCGCTAAAAGTCCTAGGAATATTTTGTCCGCCTATTGGTTGAGCACTGTCAGTTTTTGGCAAGTTTTGTCCTCCGATCTCAACCGAAGTAAAAGAAGTTAAAACCATCATTAAAGAGAATAATCCGAATGTAAAGATTGCTTTTTTCATAATTTGAGGTATTTTATGTTTTGTGGTATTGTTTACTGATTTGTCGTGAGCTGTTCTGCTTTCACGGTGTAAAACTACACAAGCATGCCTCTATATAGGTAGTGTTTTCAGGCCTTTGTGGTAGAATGGCCTCGTTTGATAGTGGATGGCATCCAAATTTTGGTGGATGGAAATTCTATATTTCCAGATAATTGCCATTTGTGATGCTGCTGATGATCGAATCCACGTTTTCCTTGTAAGATTTGGAGAACGGCAGCTTGGTCGTCGTGTTCTTGATGTAACAAACGGAATTTCCCGTATGGATGCGCGATACATAATCGATATTGACAATGTAACTGTTGTGGATGCGCACAAATGGCGATGCCAGCACATTTTCAAAATGTTTTAGCGTTTTAAAAGCCGTGATCATTTCGCCATTGTATAAATGGATGTCCGTAGAATTGTTGTCGGCCTGCAGGTAACAAATGTCCTTTGCCTCTATAAAACGGTAGTCACCATAAGATTTTACGCAAATAATCAGCGGTTTTTCTTCTTTTAATGATGGTCCCTGGATTACAAATGGCGCCTCTTCTTCCGGAATTTCTGCCGTTTCGGTTTCTTTTATTTCTATTTCAGAAGCCACTTCAGGTACTGGTGCCGCAACAGTTTCATTTTCAGCAACCGCATGAAGCAGCAGCGGGAGTTCTATAATCGCCGGTTCTGTAGCAATTGTAGTCTTTACTGCGGTAGCAGGTCCTGTTTTTTCAAAGCGCAGCAACGATTTGCGCAACTCTTTAGCCTGTACCGGTTTGATGCAATAATCCAAAACGCCGAAACGAAGGGCTTCAATTGCAAAATCGGTATTTCTTGTCGTGACAATAATCTGCGGAACTGTTTTCAAATAGCGGTGCAGCTCATTGATCAGTTGCAATGACAGGTTGCTCGATGGGTTTTCAGGATTTATTTCGAGGAAAACGATCGCCGGTTCATGCTCAAGGATCAGGTCGAGCCCATCGTCATAATTTCCGGCTGCAGCCACAAAATGAAGATTTTGAAAACCTGCCGCTACCGACTGGGTTTTCAAAACGCTTTCAGGATCATCGTCAATGATGATGTAATTGTGTTTCATTTACTGCTTGTTACGTTCAGGCAGCATTGAAGATTAAATGGGCAGGTTTGGGGGAACCCGTCTTACATTTGTAGTATAAAACTGAGTGCTAATTTAACAGAATTTTTTGCGGGATGTATTTGCGTTCTAAACAGTTATCAGCATAATTGTCATTTATTTATGAACTGCAAAAAAATACGTTAAAGTGCAATGGCGTGTTCGAACTTTGCGATAAAAAATTAAATTTAGAGTATTATAGTATTTATTTACACCAATATTAATATTTTTGTGAACCAAATCATTAACATTATCAACAACTGATGCACAACACCGATTTTGAATCGAAAGACGCTATCCTCAAAGCTTTTCCGGATGAGGAAAGTTGCCTAAACCATCTTGAAAAACTGCGATGGGACGGATTTGTCACCAGTCCGTTTGATCCACTGTCAAAAGTATACGCCTGTAGCGGAAACAAATACCGTTGCCGGAAATCAGGAAAGTATTTCAATGCCAAAACCGGCACGATCTTTTACAACTCTAAAATTCCGCTGCAAACATGGTTCCTGGCCATTTGGATTGTGACCAGGCGTGAACCAAAAATAACTTCCGTGGCCCTGGGCAAAGAGCTGAACCTGACACAAAAATCGGCTTGGTATGTCATGCAGCGCATCCGCTTCCTGAACGCTGCAGATGCCGAAACATTTGTAAAGGAACCGACTGCCGAAGAGATCGCAGCCATTGAAGTCATTACCGACCAGGACAAATTGCCTATGAGCCAATGGCTGGAATTGCTAAAAAAATAATATGGGACAGCCAACACTTCAAATCGCTTTCGGAAACCCGGGAAACGGCCTCAAAACGAAACAGGCTGTCATCTCCTGCTTCCTTACAACAGATCACATCCGCTTTTTTTCGATCAAAGACATACAGCGGGCGTTTGGGTACGAAGGAAAAGCGGATTATTGGCTGCTCGAGCTTCTTACCGGCATTTCCAGATTCTTACCCATACCTACAGAACTGATGAGTGCACTGGAATATCCAATTGCGCTTACATACCACAGCGCAGATGGAACGATCGTAAAGATTAAAGCATTCCGGGCCGATTTGTTATTGCCAGCTGTCGAAATTGTCGTCAAAGCAAAAAATGACGGTTACCTGAATTTGGGGAGGCTGCGGTATGCCAAAGCAGCACAGTTGATTTTTGAACAATACAAAAATGTTGATTTACAACTGTATGTAGATGAGGTTGTGGGATTTAATTTCTTTAAAACGCAGGCAAAAGAGCGGATTAAGTATTTCATTACACAAAAAGTTAAAGATCCGGCAATCGACTGGATTCTTTTTTTTCCGGATGATTTTTTCGAAACCTGGTTTGCCATTTATGGGTTGAGTTGGTCCCAACTGTACGAAAACAGCGCCAAAACCGCGCCTGTTTTTTACGATCTTGTTTTCGGGCGCTTGCCTGAAACTGTTTTGCATGAATTGCGACTGACCAAACCCAAACGCGTTTACAAAAGTAAAAATACCCGCGATTTGCTGCATCCGGAATTGAAAGCATATACCATTGTTTTATCCCAATTGCTGCAAACCGCGGGAAATCACCTGCATATTTTTACCCAATTGCTGAACCGCGCCTATCCGTTGGAAAACCCATTAAAATGGGACGATTCCACAACAAATCAAGTACAGCCTGCGCAACTGTCCGGATTTAACCTTAGTCTTAAAAAAGGCATTGAAAGGCAACAAACTTATACCCAAAAGAAAAAACGGGCATAAAAAAAGCTCCGGATTTCCGGAGCTTTTTGGTCTAAAATATATCTAAAATCTAAGCTTTTGCTTTTAACAGCCAATTTTTCATCGACACTTCATTTTCGATGATGTTTTTTAATTCGGTGATGGCCACACGGTCCTGTTTCATCGAATCGCGGTGGCGGATCGTTACCGTTTTGTCTTCAAGCGTCTGGTGGTCGACTGTAATGCAAAATGGCGTTCCCAGTGCGTCCTGTCTTCTGTAACGGCGTCCAACGGCATCTTTTTCGTCATAGGCTACGTTGAAATCCCATTTGAGCTCTTCGATGATTTCGCGGGCAAGTTCCGGCAAACCGTCTTTTTTTACCAATGGCAAAACAGCCGCTTTTGTAGGTGCCAACACCGATGGCAGTTGCAACACCGTACGTGTGGAGCCGTCTTCGAGTGTTTCTTCTTTCAACGAATTGGAAAAAACCGCCAAAAACATACGGTCGAGACCTACGGAAGTTTCTACCACATAAGGCGTGTAATTTTGGTTCAGTTCGGCATCGAAATACTGCAATTTACGACCTGAGAACTGTTCGTGTGCTTTCAAATCGAAGTCGGTTCGCGAATGAATTCCTTCAAGTTCTTTAAATCCGAAAGGGAAATTGAATTCGATATCCGCGGCAGCGTTTGCATAATGCGCCAATTTTTCATGGTCGTGGAAACGGTAGTTTTGTTTGCCCAATCCGAGCGACAAATGCCAATTCAAACGCGTTTCTTTCCAGTATTCGTACCACTTCATCTCTTCTCCGGGACGTACGAAAAACTGCATTTCCATCTGTTCGAATTCGCGCATGCGGAAGATGAACTGACGTGCAACGATCTCGTTTCTAAATGCTTTTCCGGTTTGCGCAATTCCGAACGGAATCTTCATACGCCCGGATTTCTGTACATTTAAGAAATTTACGAAAATTCCCTGGGCCGTTTCGGGACGCAGGTATAAGTCCATTGCATTTTCTGCGGAAGCGCCCAGTTTGGTGCCAAACATCAGGTTGAATTGCTTCACGTCGGTCCAGTTTCGGGAACCGGTTTCAGGATCGGCGATTTCAAGTTCTTCGATAAGCGCTTTGACGTCGGCCAAATCCTCATTTCCAAGCGAACGCCCCATTCTTTCCAGAATTTCGCGGTTTTTCGCTTTGTATTCCATCACACGGGCATTGGTTGTCAAGAATTCTTCTTCGTTAAACGCTTCTCCAAAACGCGCGCGTGCTTTTTCTATTTCCTTTTCTGCTTTCTGGTTGAGTTTTTCGGCATAATCCTCAATCAACACGTCTGCACGGTATCTTTTTTTAGAATCTTTGTTGTCGATCAACGGATCATTAAACGCATCTACGTGCCCTGAAGCTTTCCAGGTCGTTGGGTGCATCAGGATCGCAGCATCAAGTCCGACGATGTTTTCATGCATCTGAACCATTGCTTTCCACCAGTATTCGCGGATATTTTTTTTCAACTCCACTCCGTTTTGCGCATAGTCGTAAACCGCGCTCAAACCATCGTAAACTTCGCTTGACGGAAAGATAAATCCGTATTCCTTTGCATGCGAAACGACATTCTTAAATAAATCTTCTTGTTTTGCCATAGTGGTGCAAAAATATAAAAAGTGCGCTAAATGTAACATTGAAAGCCAGTTTTTTATATTTTTAAGGTTCAAAGCCAAAATCACATGTTTACAAGCCTGATCCATTTATTCTTTCCCAAAGTCTGCGCGGGTTGCAGCGCACTTTTAGCCAATGGCGAATCTGTCATTTGCAGCCATTGCCGCCACGACATTCCGATGACCAACCATTTTCTGCAGCCTGATAATGAGGCCATGAAGAAATTTTATGGTAAAATCCCGGTCGAATTTGCCGCCGCTTTCGTCTATTACCACAAAAAGGGAATTGTACAGGAGATGATCCACAACCTGAAGTACAAGGGAATGGAAGAAATCGGCAGTGTTTTCGGACATTGGTTCGCTTCGAATCTCCGGGAAATCGACATTCTTAAAAATGCCGACGCCATTATTCCTGTGCCGCTGCACCGCAAAAAACTCCGGCAGCGCGGGTATAACCAAGTGGCAACATTTGGACAGGCACTTTCGGAAGACCTTCAAATCCCTTATAACGATGGCATTTTAGTCCGTAAGGTTTATTCAAAAACGCAAACACAGAAAAACCTTTTGGGCAGGTCTGAAGTGAGTTATAAAGAAATTTTCGATGTGGTTTTTTCAGAATCTGACCATCACAAACATTTCATCCTCATTGACGATGTACTTACGACCGGATCAACGCTCGAAGCCTGTGGAAACGCATTGTTAAAAATTCCCGGAGTTAGAATAAGCATAGTTTGTATTGCGATGTCGCACTCCTGATCGCTGATTATGAATCTATTCAAAATCAAATTAGAAAATTAAAGTAGATATCTTGTGTAATTATATTCTATCAACTTTTTAAAATTATGCATTCAGTTGATATTTATTAACTTACTAACGTTAGTGACTAAATAAATTAGTAATCGATTGATAAAAATCACTTGCGGCTAATCTAAATTCGCTTATATGATTTGTGTTAAATTAACATTTTTTATTTAAGTTTACGCCCGTATTTGTTAATTAATTAAAAGATAGAAAAGTGAAAAATAAAATACACCAGTGGGTTTTTGCCACAACGTTGATATGTTGTGTTTCTGCATGGGGTCAACCGGGAACAATAGATGTCACTTATGGAATATCCGGAAAAGTGTCAACTTTTTTTGGCGGAAATGCGGGAGCAAAGGATTCGGTGTTACAACCGGATGGTAAATTAGTTGTAGTCGGCGATACATTTTCTAATTTGCCGGGCTCGTCATTTCTCGTAGCGCGTTACCTTACAAATGGAAACCTAGACCTTTCTTTTGGTGAAAATGGCTCGGCAACTGTTCTGAGCGGGGACCATTGTAAGGCACATAGTGTGGCCTTGCAAGCCGACGGCAAAATCGTCGTTGCAGGAACCGAATTGCCTGCAGCAAACGGCAGTGGTAGCAGCAACATGATGATTGCCCGCTTTGACCCTGACGGCTCTTTAGATGTAACATTTGATACGGACGGTGTCAAAGTCATAGCTTTGAACGACTCTCAGTCATTAAGTGCTGTTTTAATACAGGCCGACGGTAAGATTATTGCCGGTGGTGGATTCACAATACAAAGCAATTGGAATCAGAATACCCCTGGACTGATCCGATTGAATACAGACGGAAGTCTTGATACTTCTTTTGGTGTAAACGGTTTTGTATACACGCCTGGGATTTACCGCGGCGAAATCACTGACATGCAGTTTACCGCTGATGGCAATATTGTTGCTGTAGGACGGACTTTTATCACTAATCGTTACCTGATTTTAAAATATGATGGAAATGGACAGTTAATAAATTCCTTTGGATCAAACGGAACAGGATTTGTTGAAGTAGCACTGAATCAAATCGCTGACTTATTTGATTGTTTTATTGCTCCTGACGGCTCCATTTATGCCAGCGGCGGAACTTTCGACGGTATTAAGTACAATACTTTCATGGTTAAATACCACTCAGACGGAACGATAGATACGGACTTTGCAGACAACGGAACTTTAATAAAAGATTTTGGATCGGTGAACGGCATTGGAATTTCAAGTTTTGGGGATGGTGTAGCCTTTGATAAAAACAATCAATTGTTGTGGCCAATGTCTTACGGAAAAACAACTGATTACGATTTTGGGCTTTTAAGCCTTTCGCCAGCCGGTCTTCCAAACACTTCTTTTGGCAACAATGGCTTTTTTTCGACAACTTTTGGAAGCGGCCACGAATATGTGCGAACCATGGTAATTCAGGAAGACAATAAAATCATCCTTGCAGGCGACAAAGGATACCAAGTGCTTGTAAGGGTTAATAACGCGCCTGTACTATCAACGCAGGAGTCATTAAGCAATGACAATAAAATAAGAGTTAGCCCTAATCCAATTAATGAAAATTCAAGCCTGTTTTTTGAATTGCAACAACAGTCAGATGTAAATGTAATGTTGTTTGACGTCAAAGGGGTGTTTCTGGGACAAATAATTAGCGACCAAAAATTACAAAAAGGGAACTACGTAGAAAAACAAGGCTTGCAGCAATTTAATTTGCAAGGCGGAATTTATTTCTTAAAAGTTTTTGTGAATAACAGATATTACAAAACCATAAAAATTGTAAAATAGCTTTTAAAGCTGGAGTAGTTCATAGCAGTTTTAGGTTGAACAAGTGTGATAAGCCAAATTCGAAGTCTAATGATCTATTTAGAATAAATTAGGACTATTGAAGTTCCAAAATTTAACTGCTAAATCTTCCACCATCTGTATTGGCAGGAAAAGCACAAATAGAGAAACGACAGCCAAAAAACTTTTTCAAACCGGAAATATTTGTATCAAAAATAGTCGTTTTTATCCGCTTTGGCGGGATTTGTTGTCAACTCTTACAGATTTAACTGAAGGTCGGTTTTTTCCGCAAATGTACCTCGTAAACCCCTGCCAATAATTCATTAAAAGATTTCGTTTGCATCAAATATAATTGTTATTTTGTGGATTGAAAAAAAGCGTTTCATGTTGAAAAAACAACTTCTTTGCATTTTTATATTTCTTGCGGTCGCCCTGACTGGTTGCGCCAAAAGAGGAACGATTACCGGCGGCCTTAAAGACACCATCGCACCGGTTTTGAAAACCAGTTCCCCTGTCAACTATTCGACTGATTTTAAAGGCAACACCTTCAAACTGACTTTTGACGAATACATCAAACTCAAAAACGCCAACAAACAGCTGATCATTTCTCCGCCCATGGAAAAAGCGCCTGAAGTAACACCAACCAGCGCAAGCCGCTACATTACGGTCAAGATCAAAGACACACTGCAGCCCAATACGACTTACAGTTTCAACTTTGGCGAAAGCATTCAGGACAACAACGAATCGATTCCGTTTCGGCAGTTTAAATACGTTTTTTCGACAGGTTCGTATATCGATTCGCTTACGCTAAGCGGAACCATTAAAGATGCCTACAGTAAGAAAATTGACAATTTCGTTTCGGTAATGTTGTACGATGTCAACGACACGACGTTCAGCGATTCGATCATTTACAAAAGCCGTCCAAGATATATTACGAATACTTTGGACAGCAGCACAACTTACAAACTCGAAAACCTCAAAGCCGGGAAATATTTGCTTGTTGCATTAAAAGATGCCAACAGCAATTACAAATTTGATCCTAAAACAGAGAAAATCGGTTTCCACCAACAATATGTAACCGTACCGAACGATACGTTATACGAAATCGAACTGTTCAAAGAAGTTGCCGCATTCAAAGCATTTAAACCGGTGCAGGCTTCGGGAAACCGTTTGACCATGGGTTATGAAGGCGACACAAAAAACGCGGCCGCACAACTCAAAAAAAACAACGAAAACCTCGACATCCTGATCAGCAAGTTTCCGAAAAAGGATTCGCTGCAAATTTGGTACAAACCCATAAAAGTCGAGGAAAAAAAGACCGATTCGCTGCAGTTCAGATTTTCCAAAGACAAATTCGACCAGCAGTTTTCAGTAAAAATCAAAAACCAGAAAAAGGACACGCTAAGCTTTAAGTCCAATTATGACAGTTCGCTGCCGTTGCGCGAGAAGTTCGGAATGACGGCTTCCGTACCGTTGGTCAAATTTGACAATTCAAAAATTACGGTGACCAATAAAGATTCTGCTTCCGTCGCTTTTAAAACGCATTACGACGAAATGACGCAGTTTTTCACCATTGATTTTCCTAAAGAACCGCTCGAAAAATACAAAGTCACGCTGATGCCCGAAGCGGTTACTGATTATATGGGCAACGCCAATGACACGCTGAAATATGCACTGAGTACGTCAAACACATCCGATTTTGGGAATTTGCGCCTCAAACTCGAAAACGTCAAGCAATATCCGATTATCGTCGAACTGACCGACAACAAAGGCGATGTTGTTGTTTCGGTATATGAGGAAAGCAAATCGGAAATCGCTTTTGATTTGATTCCGCCGATGCTTTACACCGTTCGCGTAATTTACGATGCGAATAAAAACAAAGAATGGGATTCGGGAAGCTTTCTCGAAAAAAGGCAAACCGAAGAAGTGATTTATTTTCCGAAAGAAATTGATGTCCGGGCCAACTGGGATGTCGAACAAGCTTTTAATCTGAAACCGTAAAGCGGTCTTTGTCATTTAGGAATCCGAGTTTCATGCGGGTTTCCAGCATTTTTTCCAGGTCAATTTCCGCTATAAAAACACCTTCGTTTTGCTGAGGTGCTACGATATCATTTCCAAGAAAATCGATGGCCTGCGAATGTCCGTTGTATTCGTGGCCGTTCTCATCAAATCCTGTGCGGTTGACACCAATAACGTACGACAAATTTTCGACCGCGCGCGCTTTTAATAAAATATCCCAGGCGTTGATGCGTACTTTCGGCCAATTGGCTACATACACCAACAAATCATACTCTTCCGTATTGCGCGCGAAAACGGGAAAGCGCAGGTCGTAACACACAAGCAGGCAAATTTTCCAGCCGTTGTAATTGACGATCAATTTGTCTTTTCCCGAGGTATATATTTTTTCTTCGCCCGCGAGACTGAACAAATGCCGCTTGTCGTAAGTCTGGATTTCGCCCGTTGGAAAAACAAATAACAAGCGGTTGTAAAACGCACCGTTTTCTTCAATTACCACACTTCCGGTTACGGCGGCATTTTTTGATCTTGCCAAGGATTTCATCCAATTAACCGTTTCTCCGTGCATACTTTCAGCCACGTGAGCTGGATTCATTGTAAAACCCGAGGTAAACATTTCGGGAAGTACAACTAAATCGGAAGCTTTTTTCGAATCGATCATTTCTGATAAATAGTTCCGGTTGGCTTCCGGGTTTTCCCAAATAAGCTGCGGCTGGACCAAGGCAATTTTCATAAGATTTTTTTTTGGTCTTCCAAAGATACTAAATCTGCAACAGCAATTTTACACAGGGTTTACCCTGACATCAGGATTTCGAGGAAACCAATGAGTTTTAATTCATTAGACACAAGTAATTTAGCTCCTGACAATACAACATCTCAGATAAAAAACTGACAATATTTTATTGAAAGACTAATACTTATCATTATGAAAAAAATTATTTTACTTTTTACCTTACTGGCCGGAATGTTTATAAATGCCCAAAATCCGGTTTCAGAATGCTGGCAAACGGTTAGTCCAGGCGGCGGGCAAACACTGGCCATCAAACCCAACGGAACCTTATGGGGCTGGGGCGAAAACGGAAAAGGACAGCTTGGCGACGGGACAAACAGGAGCAATCCCATTCCAAGGCCTATTGGCAGTGAAAGCAATTGGTTAAAAATCAGCACCAACAGCGACCATACTTTAGCCATTAAAACCGACGGGACTTTATGGGCTTGGGGCGGCAATGATTACGGACAATTGGGCGACGGATCGAATGTCGGTAAGATTTTACCGGTGCAAATTGGAACCGATACCAATTGGATGGATATCTCTGCCGGAATTTTGCACTCGATTGCCTTAAAAACAGACGGAACGATATGGTCCTGGGGCGGCAACATGTTCAATCAGCTTGGGGACGGAACAGCCATTAACAGGAATTTCCCGGCCCAGGTGGGCAATGATAACAATTGGCGTTCAATAAATTCCAGATCGTTGCATACACTGGCCATAAAAACAGACGGAACGCTATGGGCGTGGGGCGGCAACAGCGATGGACAAATTGGGGACGGCACTTTAACTTTCAGGTCCATACCTGTTAGGATTGGAACTGATGCAGATTGGGTTCATGTGGCAACAGGCGGCGGATTTAGCACTGCAATAAAAAGCAACGGGACGCTTTGGTGCTGGGGCGACAATATTGTGGGACAACTAGGCGACGAAACCACCACAGACCGATTGAATCCGATACAAATTGGAACCGAAACAAACTGGAAAAGCATTTCCTCGGGTTATTTTTTTACGATTGCATTGAAAAACAACGGGACTTTATGGGCTTGGGGATTAAACTCCGACGGCCAGCTGGGCAACGGCACCTTGGCCGACGCATTTTTCCCGGTACAAATTGGCAGCGCAACCGATTGGAAAACCATCGCCACTTCGATCAACCATACATCGGCGTTAAAAAATGACGGATCATTATATGCCTGGGGCGTCAACAACTCAGGCGGTTTGGGCGATGGGTCAACTATTGGGATCAATACGGTAACGGCAATTGACTGCCCGGATTTAGAATTTAATTTCGTTCCGCAAAGCATTGGCGCAGGCGGTAATTTTTCGCTGTTCTTATGCGGCAACGGCATTGCGAGGGCCAGCGGAATTAACGGTGCCGGCCAACTCGGTACCGGAAACAACAACAATACCGTAATTCCAGAAACGGTCAGCGGCCTTACAGATGTAGTGGCGGTTGCAGCACGGGACGTCTTTTCGCTATTCCTAAAAAGTGACGGCACCGTTTGGGCTTCCGGAGGAAATAATGGAGGACAACTCGGAATTGGCACCACAGCAAATACCAATGTTCCAATCCGCATTCCGAATCTTGAAAACGTCGTGAAAATTTCTGCAGGCTTTTACCATTCCCTTTTCCTCAAAAGCGACGGAACGGTATGGGCATGCGGCAGCAACTTTTCGGGGGAATTGGGCATCGGAAACCAGGTGCAGCAAAATTCTCCGGTGCAAATTACCAGTTTGGCAAATGTTGTTGACATTGCAGCCGGAGACAACCACTCGGTCTTTCTGCTGGCTGACGGAACGGCAAGATCATGTGGCGACAACCAGGATTATGCTTTGGGGATCGGATGGACTTCGGGTGCGACAACCGTTCCAACCTTGGTTAATCTTCAGGAAGTAGCAGCAATTGGAGTCGGTTTCCGCCAATCGATCTTTGTAAAAAGGGATGGAACCGTTTGGGCATGCGGTAATAACGGTTATGGAAAATTAGGTATTGGAAACCTGACCGTTCCTACATTACCTACGCAGGTACTCAACCTTACAGGAATCGTGAGCGCTGCGGGCGGCCAATACCATACCCTTTATTTAAAAAATGACGGAACCGCATGGGCTTCCGGATACAATGCCCATGGCCAACTTGGGGACGGAAGCAATACCGACAGGCATACTGCGGTTCGCGTGGCCAACATTACCAATGTAAACACAATTGCGGCCTCGGGTTATTACCATTCGCTGTTTGCTACTACGGATAACACTTTTTATGCCTGCGGACAAAACGGAGGCACTTTCGGGAACGGAAACGGTGAAAGTTCTAATATTCCGGTGCTTGTGCTCGACAATTGTGCAGCGCTTGCCAATGAAAGCCATTTCACCAATGCCGGGATTGCGGTGTATCCAAATCCATCAAGCGGCATTTTCAATATTGATCTTAAAGAGAACGGCGTTTCAGAAATACTGGTTTCTGACTTAAACGGGCGGACCGTTTACAAGATAGAATTGCATTCGAAAACTGAACATTTGGATCTGACTCATTTGCAAACCGGAATGTACGTACTCAGAGTGACACAAAACAACAGCAGCTACACTCAAAAAATCATCAGGAATTAACGTCGGAAAATATTTTAAAAGATGCAAAAATTACAACTATTCGCGGCATGTTTGCTTGTAAATCTAAGCACAGCCCAACAAATCAGCAGCACATTTGATACCGGAATTGACAATTGGCTCGTTGTCGGCGACGCGACCAGTGCTGAACCCAATTATGTAACGACAGGCGGAAATCCCGGCGGTTACGCTTCTGCGGATGATACGGCTGCCGGAGGTGTCTGGGTTTGGTCGGCTCCAGCCAAGTTTCTCGGCAACCAAGCCACTTCGTATGGGAAAATGCTGCGTTTTGATTTGAAACAAAGCAGCCTGAATTCCCAGTTTGATGACAGCGATGTCATTATTTCGGGCACGGATATTACGATCGCACTGGATTTGCCCAACAATCCTGGCACCGATTGGACGCACTATGATGTTCTTTTAAATGAAACATTGGAATGGAAGATTGACAATATCAACAGCGGCGTGTTAGCTTCGGCAACAGAAATTACAGCGGTTTTAGCCGATATTACCAGTTTGAAAATCCGTGGCGAATATGTATCAGGAAGTGACACCGGCGGCCTGGACAATGTTATCCTCGAAACCGATGCGCTTGATGCCAAATCATTTTCCGATTTGAAATGGAATTTTTATCCAAATCCGGTTAAAGACCACATTCATTTTTCTACTGAAATTTCCGATGTGGAATTTTATGACATCCATGGCAAAAAAATCGATCTGAAAATGCAGGACCAAACCGTCGACATGTCGCAATTGCCCGTCGGAATTTATACCGTTATGATGGCATCCGAAGGAAAAAGCCAAATCCAGAAAATTGTCAAAAAATAACACTGCCTTTTTATGTCAAAATCAATCCTTTCCCTATTACTCCTTTTTGTCGTTCCCGATGGATTGATGCCGTTGAGAACCCAACACTTCATGCTTTACAGGGTTTGGATGCAATGGAAATGAAAGTGGTAATCCTTTCCAAAAAGCCAAAAATCCTGTAAAAATTATCCTGTAAAACAGAGTAGTAGCTGTTTTATCAGGCATAAAATCCTCTCTCAGTTTTTTGTGAGGGGATTTTTTTTAACTTAACCCATTCAAACCCATTTAAATGCGTTTATTCCAAAAAATATACTTTATCTGCTGTTGCTTATTCCTGCTTCCCGTTTTGGCAAATGCCCAAAAAGACAGCCTTGCCATCACCACAATCATCGAACAAGGCGTGGCTTCGGAAGTTTCGGCCCCGGATAAAGCGCTGAAACTTTACCAAAGGGCATTCCGGCTCAGCATCAAAAACAACTGGCCGGCCGGCGCATTCAAATCGTTGCTGAACAGCGGTTTTGTGCACAGCGACAATGGCCGGTATGACTCCTCCATCTATTACTTTTCGAAAGCAAAACCATTTGCCGTGAAGGGCAATAACCAGCGTGGAATTGGACAAGTATATGTAAATTCGGCAAATTCCTATCAATTCAAAGGCGATTATGAAACCGCTACAAAACTTTATCTGCGTGGTATTCCCGTGTTTGAAAAACTCAAAGACAGCAACGCCGTAAGCCAAAGTTACCAAAACCTGACCGGTTTGTATGCCAATATCAAAAACAACGAACTTGAGGAAATGTACCTGAAGAAAGCCATTCAGTTTTCCCGAAGCAGCAACAAAGAACAATTGGGCTTATTGTATGGCGATTATGGTTTGTTTTATGCGCGAAAAAATCAGTTCCGGGAAGCGCTTTATTATTTTAAGAAAACGGAAAGCTTATCAAAACAAGACAGCAGCAAAACATTGGCTTTTTTCTCCAATAGAAATCTTGGCGAGTATTACCGTTTGACCAATGAATACAAAACCGCCATTCCTTATTATGAAAAGGCGCTTCAACTCATTGCGCCTACAAATGACGCATTTCAAAAAGCTGATTTATTTTATACCATCAGCGGATTGCATTTGGCTGCAAGAGCCTATCCGAAAGCACTTTTGTATGCGCAACAATCTTTGGCACTTGCCCGAAAAATCAGTGCGCGTGAAATCATTTACCGTTCCCAGAAAAGGCTCGCTGCGATTTATGCCGCATTAAACCAGCCGGACAAAGCCTACAATTTGCTCGAACAAAGTTATACGCTTCGCGATACGGTTTTTGACGAAAATCATATCAAACAGATCTCATTGATCCAGACCCAGTTTGAAACCGAGAAAAAGGACAAAGCGATTCTTGAACAAAAGGCCCAGATCAATAAAAACAAAGTCGATTTGCTGTTGAAAGAAAAACAAATGGTGCTATATGTCATTGCCATTTTAGTTTTGGCCGCACTTTCGATGGGAATCTGGTTGTTTTTTAACCAACGCCAGAAATTCAAAAACAAGGAAATCCTGGCTTTGAAGCAGCAGCAGGAAATCACCAAACTCGAAGCACTGATCGACGGCGAGGAAAACGAACGCAGAAGGATTGCGCAGGAACTTCACGACGGCATCAATGGCGATTTGTCGGCGATAAAGTTCCGCCTTTTGGGATTGGACGAGTCGGCGTTTAGTGTTGATGACAAATCGGAGATGACAAAAACCATCGAAATGATCGACCAATCGTGTTCGCAGGTTCGCAACATTTCACACAATTTGATGCCAGCCTCGATCATCGATTTTGGATTGGTGGAAACCGTACAGCAATACTGTTTTAAGATCAACAATTCGCATCCGCTTCAGCTCGATTTCCAATATTTCGGGAACCAGGGTTACCTGCCAAAGAAATCTGAAACGGTCATTTACCGCATCATCCAGGAACTCATCAACAACATCATCAAACACTCGAAAGCCACAACGGCGCTCGTGCAGATGAATTTCCATGAAAATGAATTGTTCATTACTGTAGAAGACAACGGAACCGGATTTGACCAGAAAACCGTTAAAAACGGACTTGGATTAAAGAACATTCAGTCTCGAATTCAATTCTTAAACGCGAACCTGGATATTGACAGCACGCAAAACGGAACGTCTTTCCAAATCAACATCGATTTAAATTCCTTAGAAAAATGATACAAGTAGCCATTACCGATGACCATACGATTGTAATCGAAGGCATCAAAACCATGCTCAAATCGAATAAGGAAATTGCGATTTCCCAAGCGTTTACGACCATTGCAGACACAATGAACGACTTGGATCCGGATATGCAGATTTTGCTTCTGGACATCAACCTGCCCGATGGAAACGGCATAATCGCATGTAAAGAATTGCTAAAGAAATTTCCGGGATTGAAGATCATTGCGCTGACCAATTTTGAAGACAGTGCGTTCATCAAGCAGATTATGAAAAATGGCGCCAATGGCTATCTGCTCAAAAACACCGGCAAAACCGAATTGGTCACCGCGATAAAAACTGTGCTTGATGGTGAGAATTACCTGCCGCAGCACATTAAGGATATTTTGTTAAACGAATCGATCGGGAAAGGCAACAGCTCGTATTTCATTCCGAAACTAACCAGCCGCGAGAAAGAAATCCTCGGCCTGATCATTAAAGAATTTACGACTGAAGAAATTGCAAATTCTATTTTCATCAGCGTCAAAACGGTCGAAGCGCACCGCAGCAACCTGATCCAGAAACTGGGTGTTAAAAACACTGCCGGATTGGTTCGCGTGGCTTTCGAAAAAGGTTTGATATAAAAAAAGCGCTCCGTAATGGAAGCGCTTTCAATAGTTGGATCTTTATATCTTGAATTATTTAATGCTCGCAGCCAAATATTCGCGGTTCATTCTTGCGATGTTTTCAAGTGAAATCCCTTTCGGGCATTCTACCTCACAAGCGCCGGTATTGGTACAGTTTCCGAAACCTTCATGATCCATTTGGTTGACCATATTCAAAACACGGTCGTGTGCTTCGACCTGGCCTTGCGGCAATAAGGCGAACTGCGACACTTTTGCAGAAACAAACAACATCGCTGATGAGTTTTTACAACTGGCCACGCAAGCACCGCATCCGATACAGGTTGCCGCGTCAAATGAACGGTCGGCATCGTGTTTTGGGATCGGGATCGTATTGGCATCAATGGTATTTCCTGACGTATTTACCGAAATAAATCCTCCGGCGTGCTGGATTCTGTCGAACGAACTTCTGTCCACAACCAAATCTTTTATCACCGGGAATGCTTTTGCGCGGAACGGCTCGATAAAAATGGTATCGCCATCTTTGAACTTTCTCATGTGCAGCTGGCAGGTCGTTACACCTCTGTCTGGTCCGTGCGCTTCACCGTTGATGTACAACGAGCAAGCCCCGCAAATTCCTTCGCGGCAATCGTGGTCAAAAGCGACCGGTTCGTCTTGTTTGTTGATCAGGTCTTCATTTAAAACGTCAAGCATTTCAAGGAAAGACATGTCCGGTTCTACGCCATCGATTGGGTAATCAACAATTTTTCCGGTTTCTTTGGCGTTTTTCTGGCGCCATATTTTTAGTGTAAGTTTCATCTCTTTTTAGTTTAAAAGTCTGAAGTGGAAAGTCTAAAGTCTTGATTGCTTTAAGACTTTTGGCTTTGACCTTGGACTGATTTTATTTGTAACTTCTTTGTACCAGTTTTACGTTGTCGAATACCAATGGCTCTTTGTGCAATACAGCTTCGCTTGGTTTTCCTTTGTATTCCCAGGCAGCCACGTAAGCAAAATTTTCGTCGTCACGCAAGGCTTCCCCTTCATCGGTTTGGTATTCTTCACGGAAATGTCCGCCGCAGCTTTCGTTTCTGTGCAAAGCATCTTTGGCAAACAATTCTCCAAGTTCAAGGAAATCGGCTACACGCATCGCTTTTTCCAGTTCCTGGTTGAAACTGTCGATGGTTCCAGGAACTTTTACATCCCTGTAAAATTCTTCACGCAGAGCAGCAATTTCATGGATCGCTTCATTCAGGCCTTGTGCGTTACGCGCCATTCCAACTTTATCCCACATGATTTTTCCTAATTTCTTGTGGAAATGGTCAACCGAATGCGTTCCGTTGTTGTTGATGAATTTGTCCAATTGTGTCCTTACATTTTGCTCAGCTTCTACGAATTCTGGCAGATCAGTAGAAATTGGCCCAATTTTAATATCCGGTGCCAGATAATCCCCGATCGTGTAAGGCAATACGAAATACCCATCAGCCAAGCCCTGCATGAGCGCCGAAGCACCAAGCCTGTTTGCACCGTGATCAGAAAAATTCGATTCCCCGATAGAAAAACAACCCGGAATCGTAGTCATTAAATTGTAATCTACCCAGGTTCCACCCATGGTGTAATGCACTGCGGGATATATCATCATTGGGGTTACGTATGGGTTTTCGTCAACGATTTTATCATACATCTGAAACAAGTTCCCATATTTATTGGCAACCACATCGGTTCCCAACTTGATTACCAGTTTTTTGTCATCGGCGTCAAGCCCTTTGATGTAAGCCTGTTCTTTTCCGTAACGTTCGATTGCCGCAGCAAAATCAAGGTAAACAGCTTCTCCAGTTTTATTGACACCAAAACCAGCATCACATCTTTCTTTGGCCGCTCTTGAAGCCACGTCACGCGGCACCAGGTTACCAAAAGAAGGATATCTTCTTTCCAAATAATAATCTCTTTCTGATTCGGACAAATCGGTTGGTTTCTTTTTGCCTTCGCGGATGGCTTTTGCATCTTCGAGGTTTTTAGGAACCCAGATTCTTCCGTCATTACGCAACGATTCCGACATCAACGTCAGTTTCGACTGGTGGTCGCCCGAAACCGGAATACAGGTCGGGTGAATTTGTGTATAACAAGGATTGGCGAAAAAAGCGCCTTTTTTATGGATTTTCCAAGCCGCAGTCGCGTTGCTTCCCATGGCATTGGTAGAAAGGAAAAATACATTTCCGTAACCACCTGATCCAATCACAACCGCATGCGCCGAGTGTCTTTCGATTTCGCCTGTAATTAAATTTCTGGCAATGATGCCACGTGCTTTTCCGTTTACAATAACGAGATCCAGCATTTCGTGGCGGTTGTACATTTTGATTTTTCCGCGTCCGATTTGACGGTTCATCGCAGAATAAGCGCCCAGCAACAATTGTTGCCCGGTTTGCCCTTTGGCGTAAAATGTTCTCGAAACCAATGTTCCTCCGAACGAACGGTTGTCTAACAATCCGCCATATTCACGTGCCAACGGAACACCTTGCGCCACACATTGGTCAATGATATTCGCAGAAACTTCCGCCAAACGGTGCACATTTGCTTCACGTGCGCGGTAATCGCCACCTTTTACAGTATCGTAAAACAACCGGAACGTGGAATCCCCGTCGCCCTGGTAGTTTTTCGCGGCGTTGATTCCGCCTTGGGCCGCAATGGAGTGCGCGCGCCTTGGCGAATCCTGGAAACAAAATGCTTTTACGTTATAACCCAACTCGGCCAGAGTTGCAGCAGCAGAACCGCCGGCAAGACCGGTTCCGACAACGATAATATCCAAATTACGTTTGTTTGCCGGATTGACTAAATTGATGTGATTTTTATAATTGGTCCACTTGTCTGCAATTGCACCTTGTGGTATTTTAGAATCTAATGCCATAATTACGCTTTTAGAATAAAATGAATGTATAATGGAATGATCGCGAACAACAACGGAACCAGGATCGCAAAACCTTTTCCGGTCTTACGGATCAAACCGTTGTATTTTGGATTGTTGGCGCCCAATGACTGGAATGCGCTGGCAAAACCATGTGACAAGTGAAAGGCCAAGATCGCCATTGAGATCACGTATAAAATCGTTGCTGCCAATCCCCATTTGGCATCTTTAAAAAATGCGATGGTGATCTTGTATAAATCCTTATAACCTTCTTTGATTTTTACATTGGCATTGGCATCATAAAAATCGGTACGGTCTTTAATGTAAAGCATTTTTTGGTCGACTTGCGCTTTTGGAATGTAACCGCCATCTGTGGTCAGGTAAAAATCCTGTTTTTGCCCCTGGGATTCAATGCTGATGGTTTGCAACGGCATGTTTTTATCAAAATGCATCGGTGACCAAAACGTGATCATGTGCGTGACGATGAAAACCAAAATCACAGTTCCTAAAATTCCCATATTTCTTGACGCCCACGGGCTGTTTGCGGCCGCGTTGTTTCTCGCATATTTGATCGGCCTTGCCGCCTGGTTTTGAAAAACAAGGATCGCACCGTCAATGGAATGGAAGACAATGGAGATGTAAGTTACATACGAAAGGATTTTGACTGCTGGATTTGTAGTCATGAACAAAGCGTATTTGTTGAAATTCAACGCATTATCCGGAACAAGAAGCTGAAGATTTCCGGCCAAATGGCCAATGAGGAACAAGCATAAAAATAAACCTGTTAGAGCCATCCAATACTTTTTTGCTAAAGATGACTTTAATATTGCAGATTTTGCCATAATATTTGTTTGTAGTGTTTTAAAAAATCAAACAAAAATAAAGCTATTTGACTATAACTACAACCTTTTCGGTCTATTTATAATCATTTTAAAATGCGCAGAAACGACATCAATCAAAGCATTTCGGAAAATGAAATTTTAAGTTATTTTTTTTGCAGATTGTATAAAAAATCAGTCTTCACAGTAAAAGACCTCGAATGAAGGTTTGAGTCCGCGGATGCCCATATCGACCACGTTTTCACCAATGGAAGGTTCGTATTTGCCATCAGGATTGACTTCGTGCCATTCAAAACTTTTATTGACTGACAGCGAAAGTGTCACTAAAATATTCTGCGTTTCATTTCCGGTAACCGTAAACTTATTCGCAAATTTCCCGGTAACAATACCCGATCCAGGACTGACCGGCGAAGTTTTTGAAATCGGATTTGGAACCGTTGTTAATCCTTCCGGCGCCTGTCCCTCCGTAGAATATGGATTGTCGTCGAGGCGAAATGCCCAATAACCCTGCTTTTTGTTGGCGTTGATATTGAAAAGCGCGTTGCCAATATCAAACGAGGAAATGTAAGTGTTGAATCCCGTAAAACCCGATAAAGTTCCGGTGTAATCATTTCCGGCATTGCGCACGGAAATGTTATAGTTTTGATAAGCAACTGAAACCCTGACACATTCGTAGCTGCCGTTTTTGATCTTGCTTAGCGGAATTTTGAGAAAGGTTTCGCCTTCGCCAACCACTTTCGCCAGTCCGAAGTCGATTGCATTTTCACCGCCGGCATTCGTTTCTTCTCCGTTGTATAAAATTTCGCCGGATCCGAGTTGCGTTTTGGAAGTGGGCGCAAATTCTAGATAATGCGCCGAAATAACATTAAAATCAGGTGTCTGGGCTGCATTGCCAGAAACGATTGCAGCTGGTTTCCCAACATTATTCAGTCTTTCCTGGCCTTTGTCAAATTTAAACCTGACAATCAACATCGGTTCGGCTTTTACGTCGTCGTCTTTTTCGCAGGAGCAAATGCCCAATGCAAACAGGAGAATCGCGGCGATAAAAAGTTTGATTTTCATAAATCAGACTGCTGGTTTGAAAAATTGGTAATTAAATAACGATTTGCAAACGGTTTTATTATTCAAATCTTTAAAAAATGTTAAAGATATTTTCGCGTGTAAAAATGCATAAAATCGAACCGAATGAAAATCCGGCTACACATTCAATAATTTCAAACGCAGATTTTTTGAAAATCCGTAAAAGTCTGAAAATTCTAAAATTCTGTTCAAGAAAAACCTGGCGTTACGGTTGCTAATCGTAATTTTACCGGCTCAAAAAATAAGTGATGAAAACAGGAATTGATGCGATTGCATTTGATGTGGCCAAAATACATTTACCCATTCGAACATTGGCTGAAGCCAGAAATATCGAACCTGAAAAACTCGAAAAAGGACTCGGTTTGTTAAAGATGACACTACCCGATGTCCATCAGGACGCGGTTGTTTTTGGCGCCAACGCCCTGACCAAACTTGTCTTGGAAAACAACGTTAATTTGCGTGAGATTTCCCGAATTTATGTTGGCACGGAAAGCGGCATTGACAGCTCCAAACCGATTGCGTCTTTTTTGAGCGCGTTGATGGAACAAAAATTTGGCGAAGACATTCTGGCCGATTGTGATGTGGTTGATTTTACGTTTGCCTGTATTGGCGGCGTGGATGCGTTGCAGAATTGCCTAGACTTTGTACGGCTGAATCCGGATAAAAAAGCGATCGTCGTAACCACCGACATTGCAAAATACGACCTAGAATCGACCGGAGAATACACGCAGGGCGCCGGTGCTTTGGCCATGCTCATTTCCTCAAACCCGAAAATCGTCGCATTTGAAAACCATTGGGCGACCAACACAAAAGGCGTTTTCGACTTTTTCAAACCTTACCGCACGGTTTCAAAATCTGAAATTACCGGGAATTTAAATAATGACAATTGGTTTGGAAACCTCGAAGCCGAAATTGAAATCCACAAAGACCAGCCGGTTTTCGATGGACAGTATTCCAACCAATGTTACATGGACCGCACTAAAAATGCTTATTTTCAATATAAAAAAACAAAAAATGCCAGCGGAACGCTTTACGATTCCTGGAAAAATATCGTCATGCATTTGCCGTATGCTTTTCAGGGACGCCGCATGCTTTCGGAAATTTACAGCCTCGATCATCAGGATCAAATCTTAACTGGAAAGGAAACAGCAGCCGATTATCAAAACAAACTCAAAGAAACCAGCAAATCCGAAGCGTATAAAAATTTCGTTTCTGAAAAACTGCAGCCTGCGGAACTTGCTTCGTCATTAATTGGCAATTTGTATACGGGATCGATTTTTATGGGATTGTTGTCTGCATTGGCGCACTTTCACGACACTGATGTTGATATAACCAATACGACTTTCGGATTTTTCGCGTACGGAAGCGGATCGAAATCGAAAGTATTTGAAGGAACAATCCAGTCCGAATGGAAACTGGCGCTTTCAAGTGTAAATTTGTTTGAAACATTGGAGCAAAGCCACGAAATTGATTTTGAAACCTATTTAAAACTGCATAAAAAAGAGCAGAAACAAAGTGTGCTGACACCAAAAAACGAGTGGGTTTTAGACCGTATTGAATCGGAAATCCCGAACCTGATTGGCGCACGCTATTACAAATGGGTTGATTAAGATTCGTAAATAATCGTATTTTTGTCCCATGGCAAAGACTGCAAGTCCTTTTTTCGATTATCTGGAACTGTTCCTCGATTCGGATGATGCCGGATTGAAAGATTTGGTGTTGGAATCCAAAAACGCCTTTTCCCCTTTGCCTTTAAAAAAGAATGATTTTTTTGTACGTGAAGGTGAAATTTGTCCCTATTTCTGTTACATCGAAAGCGGCATTCTACAGCACGCTATCGAAGTTGATGGCGAAGAAAAAACCACTTATCTTGCATTGCGAAATTCGGTAACGAGTTCGCTGAACAGCTTTTTGTTTGGCACGCCGTCGCGAAAAAATATCAAAGCCATTTCCGATTGTGATTTGTGGGTCGTGGATTTGAAAACTTTCAGAAACCTGATCGACAACAATGTCGCTTTCCATAAATTTTATTACAACCTGATCGAAAAACAACTTTGTTTGATTGACGATTATCGGATCGACTTATTGACGCTGACTCCGGAAGAACGGTATAAAAAATTATTGGCAACAGAACCAAATTTGCTTCAGCAAGTCCCACTGCATTACCTAGCCTCTTTTCTTGGCATTTCGTCGCGCCACATGAGCCGCATCCGCAAACTTTAAAATAACGCCATTTGGCCGGTTGTATCGTTTTCTGTTTGATTAAATTTGTCTACTAAAATTTTAATCCATCATGAAATACCATCAAATCGACCGCAATTTATTCATAAAGAACCGTGCGAAGTTTACTGCCGAAATGAAGCCAAAAGGCATCGCCATTTTTAATTCAAATGATATTTATCCTGTGAGCGCCGACAGCACTTTGCCATTCGCCCAACACCGCGATATTTTTTACTTAAGTGGCGTGGACCAGGAAGAAAGCATTTTGGTTTTGTTCCCTGACGCGCCTTATCCACACCAGAAAGAAATTCTTTTCCTAAAAGAGACCAGCGAACACATTTCGATCTGGGAAGGTGAAAAACTGACCAAAGAACGCGCATTTGAAGTTTCGGGAATCAAAACCGTGTATTGGCTGCAGGATTTTCATAAGATCTTATTCGAGCTGATGACCTATGCCGAAACGATGTACATCAATACCAACGAACATTACCGCGCGACCGTAGAAACGGAAACCCGCGAAGCGCGATTTGTAAAATGGTGGAAAGAAAATTATCCGGCACACGCTGTCGCGAAAAGCAATCCGATCCTTCAGAGAATCCGTTCCATAAAAGAGCGGGAAGAGATCGATTTGATCCAAAAAGCCTGCGACATTACCGAAAAAGGGTTCAGAAGGTTGTTGTCGTTCGTAAAACCGGATGTGACCGAATACGAAATCGAAGCCGAACTCATCCACGAATTCATCAGGAACCGTTCGAAAGGATTTGCGTATACGCCAATTATCGCATCGGGAAACAATGCAAATGTGCTGCATTATATTGAAAACAACCAGACTTGTAAAGCAGGAGACTTGATTTTATTGGACGTTGCTGCAGAATACGCGAATTATTCAAGTGACATGAGCCGTACGATCCCGGTTTCAGGAAAATTTACGCCAAGACAAAAGGACGTTTACAACGCGGTTCTTCGTGTAAAAACAGAAGCGACAAAATTGCTCGTTCCCGGAGCTTTGTGGAAAGAATACCACAAGGAAGTGGGCAACCTGATGACTTCTGAATTGCTTGGACTCGGACTCATCGACAAAGCCGATGTGCAAAATGAAAATCCGGAATGGCCGGCATACAAAAAATATTTTATGCACGGAACCTCGCACCACATGGGACTTGACACGCACGATTACGGATTGTTATACGAACCAATGAAAGCCAATATGGTCTTTACCGTAGAACCTGGAATTTACATTCCGGCGGAAGGTTTCGGAATCCGTCTTGAAGACAATGTTGTGGTTCAGGAAAGCGGCGAACCCTTTAACCTGATGCGCAACATTCCGCTCGAAGCTGACGAAATCGAAAGTTTGATGAATAGTTGAATTTAGGTTTTAATTTACAATTAAGGATCGAAGACGAAGCTGGACTTTGTTTTCGGTCCTTTTGTGTTTATTTCCAATGGAATTCGATGGTTTGTTTGAGCCAAAAGAGGATTAAATGTTATTTTTGCAAAGACTGATTAATTGTTAGCCAATGAAAACCACCGTTTATAAAAATACCAAAATCGCTTATTCTGACACCGGAAAAGGAACTGCTATCGTGTTGTTGCACGGTTTTCTTGAAAACAGCAACATGTGGCATTTTTTCGTCCAGGAACTTTCCAAAAAATACCGTGTGGTAACAATCGATCTTTTGGGACACGGACAAACCGAATCTTTGGGATACGTCCATTCTATGGAAGATCAGGCCGATGTTGTTTTTGCGGTTTTAAACGAACTCAGGGTCAGAAAAGCTGTTCTGGCCGGACATTCTATGGGTGGATATGTGGCTTTGGCTTTCGCCGAACTTTATCCGGATCATGTCAAAGGAATCGCACTGATCAATTCCACTTCTGTAGCCGATAGTGACGAACGCAAAGCCAACCGCGACCGGGCGATTAAAGCGGTAAAAGGCGATTATACTTCATTTGTAAGGCTTGCCATCGCCAACTTGTTCAGCGAAGACAACCGCGAAAAATTGGCGGCTGAAATTGAAAATGTCAAATCGGAGGCCTTAAAAACGCCACTTCAGGGCATTGTTGCCGCATTGGAAGGCATGAAAATCCGAAATGATCGTGAAGTGTTGCTGCATTTTGCGCCGTACCCGATTGTATTGGTATTGGGCAAAAAAGATCCGGTGCTGAATTATGAAGAAAGCCTTGATCAAATTGCAAACACCCGCGTTCAGCTGGTTTCTTTTCCCGACGGACATATGAGCCCGATTGAAAACCGCGACGAATTGCTTGCGTTACTTCTGATTTTTTTAAAGAAAATCTAATTGATTTTTTCGGTAAACGGAATATTGGGATCGAGGATTTCGTTGATCAACAACACCAATTGTTCAATATAATTTTCAGAAATGTTTTCGCCAATAATCACTGTTTCGGTTTTTTCAATTGCGTCTTTAAAAATAAACGGCAGAAATCCTGATTTCAGGTTTTTGAATGATATGATCCCGGCTTCAATTTCTTTTTCAGGAACATACGGCGTATACATAAACGCGTAGGCCAAAACCTGTATGATTTTATCGTTTTTAATCTCTGTCGTGAGTCCGTTCCAGGTTTTAAGGATGACGTTTGCCGCTTCCACTTTTCCGGTTTTGTAATCAATGATTCTAATTTTTCCGTTGTGCTCTTCAATCCGGTCGACCGAACCGCCAATTTTTACTGGAAACGGCAAATCATCATGTAATAAATCGCGTTCGTACCGTTCTTCCAACGCAATGATTTTGATCGCATCGCCGTTTTTGATATTCGCCAATTCGACTTTGAGGAAATTGGACACGTTTCGTTTGGCTACTTCGAAAGCCAGCAAATTTCGGCCTTTCTTGATTTCACCTTCTTTGTAAACCAACTTAAATTGTTTCAGCACTTCGCCGTCCAATTTTTCGAAAGCGGTTTTGATGTCGGTTTCAGATAAAAATTTGCCGATAAATGGGTCATATAAAGCTTTCAAAGTTTCGTGGATAATTGTTCCAAGCGTATTCAACGCAATATTTTCCTCTACTTCTTCGACTTCACTGATGCGCAGGATTTTCTGGAAATAAAAATCGATTGGATTTCGGATGTAACTTGTCAATGCAGATGGTGAAAATCCTTTATCGGCGATTTCCCTCAGCCTTTGCATCACTTTTTCAGATTTCGGAATGACCATTGGTTCATAAGCAGTTGTTGGCAAAACCGCATTGTAGATTTCGTGCGACAGCTCGTGTAAAGGTTGTTTTTCAACTTCGAGTTGGGTGATGAAACGGCTTTTTTCGCCAGCGTCCAAACCTTCACTTTCGGTGTTGTAAATCAGGAAAATATTTTTTGCGCGCTGTAACAAATGGTAAAAATGGTAGGTATAAATGGCATCTTTTTCCTTGAATGTCGGCAGTCCCAATTCGCGTTTGACATCATACGGTATGAACGAATTCTGTGATTTTCCGGCCGGAAATTTCCCTTCGTTCATCGAAGTCACAATGACGGTTTCAAAATCGAGTACGCGGCTTTCGAGCACACCCATAATCTGCAATCCGCTTAAAGGCTCGCCTTCAAAAGATACCTCGGCCAGATCTATAATTTGTTTGTAAATCGCATAAAGCGTTTCAATTTTGTCGATGTGGCTGTGTTTGGCGTAATAACTTGTGAGTTTATTGATGACTTTGAATATGGAGAACACGAAAACCTTGGTAATCTTTTCTTCTTCGTTGTCGTTGTTCAGGTTGCTTTTAATGGTTTGAAGCAACTGGGAAATCAATTCGAGTACGGCAATTGATCCAGATTCCCATTTCTGGAATAACAATGTAAATAATGCATCTGGATTTGGATGCAGTTCAAATAATTTTTTGTGCGTTATAAATGTATAATTGTTTTGGTTGATGACGTTGACTAATGATTTTGTCTTTGCGTAAGGTTCAACCAAAGGATGCGTAAGTACATCTAGCACATCTTTGTAATAAAACACATAACTGCTTCTCGAAAGCGCGTTGGTGTGCATTTTAAACAATTTCGCAATTAGTATTTGGGCGGGATTGTTCTTAGCAGAATAACCCATGGTAATGTTTAGCGCACCAACGGTTGACGGTAACGAATACAATAGCGGCACAAGCATGTTTTCCTCGCCAAGCACGACGGCGACTTTGTCAAGCGAAGCTTCAGGATCTGAATTGAGGATGTTTTCGATAAGGCTTCCGGCAATTTTAGCCTGTCCGATTGATTTTGGTGTTCCGATGACACGGATGTTTTTACTTTCGGAAAAATCGTTGACAATCCATTCAAACGGATTCGATTTGTAGTATTTCCAACTCTCTTTAAACCGTCTGACAAACAGTCCGGCGTCGTGAAAAGAATCGTTCAGAAATGCCTCGTCCGCATCCCAGTAAATCTTTGCTGAATCGACTGCAATAAGATGTTGGATGATTTCTTCTTCCGCAGCATTGAGCGCATTGAATCCGGCGAATACATATTGTTTGCCTTTAACGGAATTGCAGAAATGATTGAGTTTGTTGACTGCTTCGCGATAAATTAAACCCTGATAACCCGTTTCTTTTTTAAGCAAATGGTTGTAGAGCGAATTGTAGTAATTTGGAAGCAATTTCCAGAAATCAATGTAATTTTCGAGTAATGTGGTTTTGTTTTCGACTTCGATTCCCCATTTCTTAATGTCCTCAATGTCTTTAAGATATGACAGGACATGTGTAGGATCTAAAAGGTAGCGGTCAATTTCATTAAAATCCTGTAAGAGGGTTTTCGCCCAATTGGCAAACAACTCGAAAGTCTGTTGGTGTTTGGCATCGGTAACCGAAAGATAGACTTCGTAAAATTCGAAAAGCAACTCGATTGGGTCGATGGCGCGAATTCCTGAAACATCGGTAATAAACTCTTCTATACTTATAATTTCCGGCGCGAAGACATTTTGCTGAACTTGTTTTTTAAGTGCTTCAATTAAAAAAATACGGGCTCTTTTATTGGGAAGAATGATGATGGTATCTGAAAGTCTTTCGGAATATCCATCGATTATTACCTGTGCTAATTTATCGAGGAAAGTTTGATTTGCCATTTGATAAAAATAAAAAAACGCCCCGATAAATCGAGGCGTTTCTTAAAATATTTAGGCAGAAATTATTTTACCAATTTCACTTCAACACGACGGTTGTTCGCTTTACCTTTTTTAGTTTTATTAGAATCGATTGGTTTTGTTTCACCATAACCAGCAGAGTTTAATCTGTCAGCAGCAATTCCGTTTTCGATCAAGTAATTTTTAACCGCTGCAGCTCTGTTTTCAGATAATGTTTGGTTAAGTGCATTGCTTCCATCGCTATCTGTGTGACCTTCAATCATAAATTTAGAAGAAGGATATTCTTTCAAGATTGCAACAATTGACTGCAATACTGGGAAAGTTTGTTGTTGGAATGTCGCTTTACCACTGTTGAACAAAATTGTTTTAGCATAAGCGTTCAATTTCAAGATTTGCTCTTCAGAGATTTCTGGACAACCGTTGTTAGCTACAGTACCTTTAACATCTGGACATTTGTCATCTTTGTCAAGTACACCATCTCCGTCAGTATCTGGCCAAGGACAACCTGCGTTTTCTTTAGGACCTGCAACATCTGGACATTTATCATTTTTGTCAGCTACACCGTCGCCATCTTTATCAGGACAACCTTGTAAAGCTTTAGGACCAGCTACATCTGGACAAGCATCGTCTTTGTCAGCGATTCCGTCACCATCTGTATCAGGACAACCTTGGAATTCAGCCAAACCAGCAACTTCTGGACAAGCATCGCTTCCGTCAACAATTCCGTCGCCGTCAGTATCAGGACAACCGTTGAATTGTTTCAAACCAGCAACTTCTGGACAAGCATCGTCTTTATCGTAGATTCCGTCACCGTCAGTATCTTTACCTCCAAATTTGAAAGTAAGACCAGCGAAGTGCTGTAAGTGTGATGGCACATTATCATTAACAGCAACTAAAGGTCTTTCAGAACGCTCGTCGAATGATTGTTTGTAAGTAGATTGTAAAGTCAAACCTACCATTTCAGAGAACCAGAAAGTTACACCTAAACCTGCATTTGCAGTTCCGTAACTTGCATCTCCAAACCAAGTATAACCTCCACCAACGTGAACGTATGGCTGAACGATATAACCTCTAAGGAAGTCATATTTAATGATACCATCCGCAGAATAGTAGCTTAAATCTCCAGGATTTGTTACAGGATATCCACCAGTACCATTAACCTGTGGATTAACAAATTTTTTGATTTTGTTAATCGATCCAGTTACACCGAATGAGAAATTTCCACCAACATTTCTTGACACATTGATGTAAGAAATTGAAGGAAGAATGTTCCAGTTGTCTTCCACATTGAAATACTGTGAAATTTGGTCTTCGAATTTTGTAGCAGCACTCACTCTAGTGTCGACCGCATTCGCCCCAAAGCTAATCGCCCATGGGTTGTTGCTATCCTGTGCTTGTGAACTCAGTCCACAAAACAACACCACAGCAGCAAATAATTTGTTAAGATGTTTCATACTTAATTTTGTTAGATTACAATATTTTATTGAACAAAAGTAATACGTAATTTTTTAACTACAAAACTAAATGTTAAAAAAAACGGCCAAAAACCCCCAAAAGTGTGTATTATATAACATTTAATGTTTTTCCTACAATCGTAAAGGCAGCAATGGCTTTGTCCAGGTGTTCTTTTGTATGAGCCGCTGAAAGTTGCACCCTGATCCGGGCCTTTTCTTTAGGCACAACAGGAAAGAAAAAGCCTATCACATAGATGCCTTCTTTCAACAATTCGTTGGCCATATTTTGTGATAATTTGGCATCATACAGCATTACAGGAACAATAGCAGAATCACCATCGACGATATCAAAACCGGCTTTTTTTATTCCGTCTTTGAAGTAATTAGTGTTCCATTCCAATTTGTCGCGCAAAGAAGTATCTTTTTTCAGCAATTCAAAAACTTTGATTGAGGCGCCTACAATTGCCGGAGCCAAAGAATTAGAAAACAAATAAGGCCTCGAACGCTGGCGTAACAATTCAATAATTTCTTTTTTTCCGGTAGTATATCCGCCCATCGCGCCGCCTAAAGCTTTTCCCAAAGTTCCGGTAATAATGTCAACCCTTCCCATGACGCCTTTCGCTTCAAGCGTTCCTTTTCCGGTTGCTCCGATAAAACCGGCAGCGTGGCATTCGTCTACCATGACCATTGCATCGTATTTGTCGGCCAGGTCGCAAATTTTATCCAAAGGCGCGACCACACCATCCATAGAAAAAACACCATCGGTCACAATGATTTTGAAACGTGCTCCGGCTTCATTTGCCTTGATCAACTGCTGCTCCAAATCTTCCATATTGCTGTTTTCATAACGATAACGCGCGGCTTTACACAAACGCACGCCGTCGATGATGGAAGCATGATTCAAACTATCTGAAATAATCGCGTCGTTTTCGTTAAATAACGGCTCGAAAACACCACCATTCGCATCGAATGCCGCTGCGTATAAAATCGTATCTTCAGTTCCGTAAAACTCAGCAATTTTCTGTTCCAGTTCTTTGTGGATGTCCTGGGTTCCGCAAATAAATCGTACCGACGACATTCCGAAACCATGTGTATCCAATGCATCTTTTGCAGCCTGAATCACTTCAGGATGAGAGGAAAGTCCGAGGTAATTGTTGGCACAAAAATTCAAAACCGTTTCACCTGTTGAAATGGTAATTTCAGCACCTTGCGGCGAGGTGATGATTCTTTCTTTTTTGAAAATTCCGTTATCTTCAATCGTTTGCAATTCCGACTGAAGGTATTCTTTAATTTTTCCGTACATATTGCTGTTTTATTGTTGTTGTTTTCCGAATCACAAATGTACTATTTCTAATTTTTCCCCGATGTAAACCAAGGCTTTTTTAGAAACTTTATAACCCATTTGTTCTATGGCGTGTTGGTAATTTTCGAGTTGCAATTTGTATTTATTTTGATGCAAACCGGTTTTATAATCCAGAATCATCACTTCATTGTTGTCGCGAAGTACCATTCTGTCAGGTTTTACCGTTCCCGATTCTTTTCGGATAATGGTTTGCTCGTTCAGCACTTTATTGTCTTCGGCAAAGTAAAATTGCAATTCCGGATGCTCTAAAATTTCAGTGATGGTTTCAAAAACGGTATCGCGCTGAAGGTCAGTAATCAATCCGTTTTCGACGGCTTTAACGATGGCCAAACCGATATCGTTTTTGGTTTTAACGAATGACAGGATTTCGTGAACAACATTCCCATATTCGATAGCCTGTTGTTGCTGCGTTCCCCACATCAACGACTCCCTTTGCGCAATTTTGATGTTTTTTGGATCCAAAATTTCGGCAACCAGCGGAATGGTTTTTCCTTCTTCAGAAATGGCTGTAGGTGCAGATAATTTTTGCGGATTACCAAATTCGTATTGGAACTTATTCACATCAAATTGGCCTTTTTCATTCAGGTAATTGATGAAAAACGCCGCCATATTGTTGGTTGGGATTTCGCCTTTTTTCGACAGATTCATTCCCGAAATGACATACAATTGTTCTTCCGCGCGCGTGAGCGCTACGTACAAAACGTTGATGTTGTCGAGCAATTCTTCCTGTTTTTTTCCATTGTAGACCAACGATGCGGCTTCACCAAAACCTTCTACCGAACTGCTGTTGTCAATAAGAACTTTCGGAAGTCCGAAATCGGCCTCTTCGGCGTTGAGCCACAATTTATCTTTGGGTTTCCTACTGTAATCTTCTTCGGCAAACGGCATAATCACGACCGGAAATTCGAGTCCTTTCGATTTGTGGATTGTCATGATCCGAACGGCATTTTTGCCTTCTGGTGACGGAATGCTGAATTTCTCCGAATTTTTGTCCCAATAGTCCAGAAAATCTGAAATTCCGGCCTGGTTGCGCAAATCGCGTTCGAGTACGATATCAAGGAAATACTGAATGTAAGCGTTGTTGTTTTTCGGATTTATGAATTTTGATATAATGACCTCAACAGCTTCATACAAGGATTTTTTACGGATGTTCTGAAACGAAAGCGAAATATCGGAAAGCAACAGCCAACTCTCGAATGCGAATTCGTCGCGTTCTTCCATGCCTTTTGCGATGAAATCGTGTACCGGGAATTCGTTTTGGATATTTTTAGCGATGTAATGTAGAAAATGCGCTTTTGCTTCCAGATCGGCACTGTTTTTCAGATACCGAAGCAAATGAATAATTAACCGTATTTCCGTGGCATTTGCAATCATCAGCGTTTCCGACGAAAGCAGCGGAATATTTTGTTCTGTCAGATAATTCGCCACGGCAATGCCCTGACCTCGCTTTCGCGTAAGGATCACGATGTCTTTGTATTGAAATCCTTGTTTTAAAACTTTCTGGATCGTATGTAATGTGGCCAATACAAACAAATCTGATTTATCTAACGGTTCATCCTCTCCCGAATTTTCCAGATCGGGAATGAACGAAATGTTTACATAACCACCGGATTTTTCATTGAAATGCTGATGGCTGCGGTTTTCATACAAATCTTTGTAATCAACATGCGCAAATTCGTTCGCCAGCATTTTGAAAAATTCGTTGTTGAAATGGATGACTTCCGAATAACTGCGGTAGTTTTTATCGAGATGTTCTAAAACTTTATCGGGATTGTTGAACGGATTTTCATCTTTTGACAAACTGATAAACTGTTCTGCTTTGCCGCCACGCCAACGGTAGATCGACTGTTTTGGATCGCCAACGATCATCAGCGTTCCTTTTTCACCGGTTTCATCCTGTCCGGAAAGCGCATTGTCGATCAGCGGAATTAAATTTTGCCATTGCATTTCCGATGTGTCCTGAAATTCGTCGATGAAAAAATGGCGGTATTTTTCGCCCAAACGCTCGTAAATAAACGGCGCCGGCTGGTTTTGGATTTCGTTGTAAATGATCGCGTTGAATTCGGCGATCGATAGTATATTTTGTTCTTTCTGAATTTTCGAAAGTTCGTTACTGACCGTATTTAATAACGATAGCGGCGTAATGTTTTTGAGGAACGCGCGGTAAAAATCGCGTTTTTCAAAGTTTTTATAAATGCCGCCAAGCTGTTCGAGCAATTCCGGAATAATGCCTTCAATGAGCGTTCGGTCTTTTGCGGTTTTGTTGATTTTGATGTCGTCAAATTCGAAATAACGTTTGTTTTTCGGATTGTATCTTCCTTCAGTAATACTGCGCAAATGGTTTGGAAAATGCCCTGCAGAAAATGATTTTTGGTCGATCGCGTTTTTATCGATCAAGGCCAAAGACAATTCGGCGCAACCGACGCAATGCGATTCGATTTCCTTTGCGGCTTCGATGAGTTTGTTTTTGATCGCAACAAATTCGGCTATGGATTTTTCCTGGAAATGCGTGATTTCTTCGCGGTTGTTTTCGTTTAAGATGAGTCGGCCGGTTTCGAGGATTTCGCGCGAAATGTCCCAGGATTTGTCGTCGTCTGTTTTTTCCATCGTGAAATCGACGAGCAGTTTGGTGAGCGTTTCGTCTTCCCCGGCTTGCGCAATAATGGCGTCGACGGCTTCAACAAGCAAATTTTCAGTATCCAATGTCACTTCGAAAGTCATCGGCAAATTCAAATCATGCGCGAAAGCACGAATGACTTTATGCGTGAATTTATCAATCGTCGAAATATCAAAAGCCGCATAATTGTGGATGATGTGTTTGATGATGCTTTTGGACTTTTCCTTGATCTGCGCCAATGACAAACCGGTTTCTACCGCTAAATGCTGCATTAAACTTTCTGCTTTGTCTGATGGCTTGTCTTTTGCAAATTCGGATAAACTGCCAACGATGCGCGATTTCATTTCGTGCACGGCTTTGTTTGTGAATGTGATCGCAAGAATGTTTCGGTATGCGTCGTTTCTGTTCGCGGTCAGGATGATCTTTAAATATTCTTTGACGAGCGCGTAGGTTTTTCCGGAACCGGCCGAGGCATCGTAAATGGAAAATGATGGTCTTTGTAGTTTTGCCACGGATTTTTTTTGAATGTTGTTATGGAAACTTTAGCCCTAGCCCCGATTGCAATGAAAATCCTTTTTTAAGGATTGCCCGGAGTTTGCGACGGGAAATCAATCCTTGAAAAAGATTGCAGTGGAAAGCGGGACCCGAGCTCCTTATAAAAAAATAAGGAGTGAACAGGCGGAGCAAATAGCTCCTGATCGCTTCATGCCTCGCAATGACAACGACATCGGCTTTATTAATGAAATTATAACAAAATAGAATTTCCAATTCCAAAGTTAAATGTTTAAATTTGAATAAAATTATTTAATCCAACAATTAAAACAACAATATTATGGCTTTTGAACTTCCGAAATTACCTTACGCCTACGACGCGTTAGAACCACATATTGATGCACGTACGATGGAAATCCACCATACCAAACACCACAATGCTTATACTACAAATTTGAACGCGGCGATTGCCGGAACCGATCTTGAAGGTTTGACAATTGAAAACATCCTGATCAATCTGGACAAAAAGAACGCAGCGGTGAGAAACAACGGTGGCGGATACTACAACCACAATTTATTCTGGACCGTAATGTCTCCTAATGGCGGCGGAAAACCAACAGGCGATTTGCTTGATGCGATTGAGAGGGATTTTGGGACTTTTGAAGAATTCAAAGCGAAATTTGCTAAAGCGGGCGCGACACAATTTGGTTCAGGCTGGGCTTGGCTTTGCGTTCATGAAGGCGGAAAACTTGAAGTGTGCGGAACACCAAACCAGGACAATCCGTTAATGCCGGAAGTAGGCTGCGGCGGCACTCCGATCCTGGGAATGGACGTTTGGGAACATGCATATTATTTGAATTATCAAAACAGACGTCCTGATTATATTGAAGCTTTTTTCAATGTAGTGAACTGGACGGAAGTGGCGAGAAGATATGCTTCTGAGAAATAGTCGAAAGATAAAAGTCTGAAAGTCGAAAGACTCATTTTGCGGATAAAAAAAAGCGGATTCAAAAATGAATCCGCTTTTTTTATAATTTATATTTTATGAAAGTAATTCGACAAAACTTGGCTCGTTTAGCTTCGTTTAGTTCGGCTAAAGCCTCGAGTGTCATTTGACTCTCGACGTTCGACTTTTTCTTGACTTTATTCCAATAAAAAAGGTGAAATTTCTTTCACCCTTTTTGCCCCAAATCTACCATAAACTTAACCTACTAATGCTATGGTTCTCCAAATGTATACTAGTGCTTCACTTCCGCAAAATAAATTAGATGAAATACACCGAAAGTCGATGAAATGCAGAAATGTTAAATTTTTAGTATGCACGAGCGTCTTTTCCTTCGTAAAAATTCATGAACGCCTTGTTAACCACACGGTTACCGCCGGGCGTTGGATAGTCACCGGTAAAATACCAATCACCTAAATTTTTAGGACAGGCGATGTGCAAATTTTCGACCGTTTGGAAAATAATTTTTACCTCGGCGTTGATTTCTGGCGAACTCAGCATTTCGGCAATTTTATCTGAAACTTCCTGCGGATGAAACGGCGCGTATATTTCGGTTACGTAATTAATGACTTCGCTGTCTTTTAAATTTTCCTGCGCTTTGCATTTCGCATACACTTCATCAACGATATGATAGAGGTTTCTTTCTTTTAATAAGTCCAACGCTGCGCGGAAAGCAACCAATCCTTCGAGTTTCGCCATATCGATGCCGTAACAATCCGGAAAACGGATTTGCGGTGCCGACGAAACCACAACGATACTTTTCGGCTTCAGCCTGTCCATCATTTTGATGATGCTCATTTTAAGCGTCGTGCCGCGAACGATACTGTCGTCGATAATTACTAAATTGTCGGTTGGTTTGATTACGCCATAAGTCACATCGTAAACGTGCGCAACAAGATCATCTCGCGAACTGTCTTCCGTAATAAACGTTCGTAATTTGGCATCTTTGATCGCGACTTTTTCCGTACGGATTTTGACTTCTAATAGCTGTTGCAGACTTTCAGCGGTTAGCTTTTTGCGGTTGTCGAGGATGAATTTGTTTTTCCTTTGATTTAGAAAATCCTGCGCCGCTTCGACCATTCCGTAAAATGAGGTTTCGGCTGTATTTGGAATGTAGGAAAAAACCGTGTTGTCGGTATCATTGTCAATTGCATCCAAAACTGCCGGAAGAATTAACTTACCGAGGTTCTTGCGTTCCTGATAAATTTCGGCATCGCTTCCGCGTGAAAAATAAATGCGTTCGAACGAACAGGCTTTTTTAACTGTTGGAACAATGATTTCCTCTTCGGTAACCGTTCCGTTCTTCTTAACGATCAAAGCATGTCCGGGTTGCAATTCCTGCACTTTTTCAAAATCGACGTTAAAAACAGTTTGGATTACCGGACGTTCCGATGCGACAACTACAATTTCATCATCTTCATAAAAATATGCAGGACGAATTCCGGCAGGATCGCGAAATACAAAAGCATCGCCGTGGCCAAACAATCCGGCCATCGCATAACCACCGTCCCAGCCTTTGGAAGCGCGCTTTAATATTTTTTTGATGTCAAGCTTTTCAGCGATTACCGGAGAAGCTTCTCTTTTGGATAAACCGGCGTTTTTACATTCGAGATATAAATCGGTGACTTCATCGTCGAGGAAATGCCCAATTTTTTCCATTACGGTTACGGTATCGGCCATTTCTTTCGGATGTTGGCCCAATTCTACCAAACTGTTGAATAATTCCGTCACATTGGTCATGTTGAAATTTCCGGCAACGATTAAATTCCGGTGCATCCAGTTGTTCTGGCGAAGGAATGGATGCACACTTTCGATGCTGTTTTTTCCGAAAGTTCCGTAACGAACGTGTCCGAGGAATAATTCCCCTATGTAGGGAATGTTTTTTTTCTGAAGCGCGACATTATCTGCAAATTCCGGATGCTGCAGCAATTCGTCATTGATGCGATCGTTTATTTGCGCAAAAACGTCCTGGATTGGCTGCGCGTCATTTGACCTAACGCGGCTGATGTATCTTTCGCCTGGTTCAACATCGAGTTTAATGCTAGCAAATCCGGCGCCGTCCTGGCCGCGGTTGTGCTGCTTTTCCATCAGCAAATACATTTTCTGTATGCCGTAAAAAGCCGATCCGTATTTCTCCTTATAGAATTCTAACGGTTTTTTTAATCTTAAAAGTGCTATGCCACATTCGTGTTTGATTGCGTCGCTCATGGTGTTGTTGTAGTTATCGTTGTAGTTGTCTTTAAATCAAAAACGCCCCGAAAAACGAGGCGCATATTTTTTATAATGTGATGTCAAATTGTGTCAGCGCTCTGAACTGTTTGAGCCTGTTGACCACTTCTTCTTTTTCAAGGTTTTCCATTCTTTCGGTCCCGAATTTCTCCACGCAGAATGACGCGAGGTTTGATCCGTAAATGATCGCGTTTTTCATATTTTCAAAAGAGATGTTTTCGCTTTGCGTAATGAATCCTGCAAATCCGCCTGCAAAGGTATCGCCGGCTCCCGTTGGATCAAAAACTTCTTCGAGCGGCAATGCCGGAGCAAAGAACACTTCTTTATTATGGAACAATAATGCACCGTGTTCGCCTTTTTTGATCACGACATATTTCGGTCCCATTGTATGGATTTTGGCCGCAGCTTTTACCAATGAGTATTCGCCGGATAATTGTCTTGCTTCTTCATCGTTGATCGTGATCACGTCGATGCGTTTCATGACGTCAAGCAATTCTGGCAACGCACAATCCATCCAGAAATTCATAGTATCGAGAACAACCAGTTTCGGTTTTACCGTCATTTGATCCAAAACGCTGCTTTGTACCAATGGATGCAAGTTTCCTAGCATTACTACATCTGAATCCTGGAAATTCTGAGGCACTTTCGGCTGAAAATCGGCCAACGTATTCAGTTCTGTCACCAAGGTATCACGAGAGTTCAGATCGTTGTGGTATTTTCCGCTCCAGAAGAACGTTTTTCCACCTTTTACGATTTCTAAACCTGAAATGTCAATGTTCCTTTTTGTCAGCAAATCGAGATATTCCTGTGGAAAATCATCTCCAACGACTGAAACGATCGCCGATTGCAAATTGAAAAATGAAGCAGAAAGCCCGATGTAAGTTCCGGCGCCGCCTAAGATTTTATCTGTTTTTCCAAAAGGAGTTTCAATAGCGTCGAAAGCAACAGTGCCGACAATCAGTAATTTGTTCATTTTACGGTTTTAGAATTAAGCCGCAAAGATACTTTATAAGTTTGAAAGTTGCAACGACAGAAAGTTGTAAAGTTTTGCCAATTTACAGACCTGAGACGCAGTCGTTTAAAGCAATTTATCGGTCTCGGTTTCGTAAAAAGCGTCGATTGAAAGCTTGGGCTGCATTGACGCCATCACGGCAAGTTCGTCACAGCGCTCGTTTTGCGGATGGCTGTTGTGGCCTTTGACCCATTTAAAATCGACTTGATGCTTGCGGTAAATTTTGAGGAAACGTTTCCACAGATCGGGATTTTTCTTGCCAACAAAACCTTTCTTTTCCCAACCGAAAACCCAGCCTTTTATAACCGAATCGATCACGTATTTGGAATCTGAAACGACCAAAACTTTCATGTTTGGATTTTTGAGTTTTTCGAGTCCGACGATGACGGCTAACAATTCCATTCTGTTATTGGTTGTCAACCTGAAACCTTCGTAAAATTCCTTTCGATGCGGTGTTCCAACGAGTTCCATGACAATGCCGTAACCGCCGTTGCCGGGATTTCCTTTGGCAGCGCCGTCGGTGAAAATGTGGACTTGATGCGACATTGAATTTAAGAATTTTGATTTAGGATTAAGATTGATTCAGCAAAGCTTCAATGACTTTCGGGAAATGTTCGTGTTCGAGTTCATGGACTTTTTGGGCAATTTCTTCCGCTGTTGTACACTTTTCGATTGAAACGCTTTTCTGGAAAATCATGTCGCCATTGTCGTAATGTTCGTCGACATAATGAATCGAAATTCCGGTTTCCATTTCTTTGTTTTCTAATATAGATTTGTGGACGTTCATGCCATACATGCCTTTTCCGCCATATTTTGGTAACAAAGCCGGATGAATGTTGATGATTTTATTGGGATACAATTCAATAATATTCGATGGAAAATGAAGTAAAAATCCGGCGAGTACGATTAAATCGGGTTGAATTTCTATGATTTTTTGAAGCACTTTCTCCGAAGAAAAATCGGCTTTTGAAAAAACAAAACTTGTAACATTATGATTTGCCGCTCTTTCCAGTACTTTGGCATTCGGATTATTTGAAATCACAGCGACAACCCGGGCAATTTCCGAATTTTTAAAATGTAAAATGATATTTTCAGCGTTCGTTCCGGAACCAGATGCAAAGAGGACAATTTTTTTCATTTGTGCAGCCTTTTAAGAGCACAAAAAAAAGGATAATAAATGATATTAAATAAATTTATAAAGCCTTTATGAAATTAATTTTCTAAATTAGTAGTCATATTTATGAACTAAAACGTGGTTTTAAAATAAATCTTTTTATTTTTGCCAACAAATTAAATTTTAAAATTAAAGATTATGTCAGACATTGCATCAAGAGTTAAAGCGATTATCGTAGACAAATTAGGCGTTGACGAAAATGAAGTTGTAACAGAAGCAAGCTTCACTAACGATTTAGGAGCTGATTCATTAGACACTGTTGAGCTTATTATGGAGTTCGAAAAAGAATTTGACATCCAAATTCCAGACGACCAGGCTGAAAACATTGCTACTGTTGGTCAAGCGATTTCTTACATCGAAGAAGCTAAAAAATAATATAATAAACACCCGTTCCTGATTCAGCAGCGGGTGTTGTTATTTTTTAAAAGAAATTACTGATTGAATTTCAATCAATTACATAAAATATAATGTGATACCTGTGTCTTTTTTATGACGTAACATAGAAGAAAGCATAGGTATTATTTGTTTACACTAAAAACTAAAAATTACGCGTATGGAATTAAGGCGGGTTGTTGTAACAGGTTTGGGCGCGCTTACTCCTATTGGGAATAACATTCAGGAATACTGGAATGCACTTATCAACGGCGTTAGCGGTGCTGCTCCCATTACTTATTACGATACGGAAAAGCACAAAACTAAATTTGCGTGCGAGGTCAAAAACTTCAATATCGAAGATTATATGGACCGCAAAGAATCACGCAGGCTTGATAAATTCGCGCAATATGCTGTTGCGGCAAGCGACGAGGCCATTAAAGATGCCGGAATTACTGATGACAATGTCGATAAATACCGCGTGGGTGTGATTTGGGGCGCCGGAATTGGCGGCCTGGAAACTTTCCAGGAAGAAGTAATGTACTATGCTAAAGGTGACGGAACGCCAAAATTCAATCCGTTTTTTATACCGAAAATGATTGCCGATATTGCTCCAGCTCATATTTCTATGAGAAATGGCTATATGGGTCCAAATTATACGACGGTTTCTGCCTGTGCTTCATCGGCAAATGCTTTGATCGACGCGTTTAATTACATCCGTTTGGGAATGTGTGACGTGATTATTTCAGGCGGATCTGAAGCTGCGATCACGATTGCAGGAATGGGCGGATTCAACTCCATGCACGCTTTATCTACAAGAAACGACAGTCCGGAAACGGCTTCACGACCATTCGACGCCACGCGTGACGGATTTGTGCTGGGTGAAGGAGCCGGCGCTTTGGTATTGGAAGACTACGAACATGCAAAAGCACGTGGTGCAAAAATATATTGTGAAGTTGGCGGCGGCGGAATGTCGTCTGACGCTTATCATTTAACTGCGCCGCATCCGGAAGGAATTGGCGTTATTGCTGTGATGAAAAACACGTTGCGTGATGCCGGAATGAAACCGGAAGATGTGGATCATATCAATACACACGGAACGTCTACACCTTTGGGCGACGTTGCCGAATTGAAAGCCATCAGCGCTGTTTTTGGTGATCATGCTAAAAAACTAAATATCAATTCTACCAAATCCATGACCGGGCATTTGCTTGGAGCAGCCGGTGCGATTGAAGCGATTGCGTCAATTTTGGCAATGGAACATGGTATCGTTCCTCCAACAATCAACCACACTGTTGTGGATGAAAATATCGATCCCGAATTAAACCTGACGTTGAACAAACCTCAAAAAAGAGAAGTAAAAGTAGCCATGAGCAACACTTTCGGATTTGGCGGACACAATGCCTGCGTCTTGTTTAAAAAATTAGAAGCCTAACATCAATGCGTTTCCTAAAAAAAATATTATCAAAATCCCGCGCTCCAGAAGGCGGGATTTTTTTTACCGAAATGGAAACAATATTGGGTTTCAAGCCCATACATATCGAATATTATCAAAAAGCCTTTACACATCGGTCATCCAACAAAACTGATGGCATTGGAAATCCGGTCAATTACGAAAGATTGGAATTTCTGGGCGATGCCATGTTGAGTTCAGTCATTGCCGCACATTTATTCAATGAAGCGCCTGCCGGAGACGAAGGTTATCTGACCAAGATGCGTTCAAAAATTGTCAGTCGCGAGCATCTCAACGAACTTGGGCGCGATCTGAATCTTATAAAATTTATCGAAAGTAAAGTTCCGGTGAGCCATTTTGGCGAAAACATCCATGGAAATGTATTCGAAGCACTTGTGGGCGCTATTTATCTCGATCAGGGATATGTTTACTGCGAGAAATTTATCCGGAAAAGAGTCATTATTCCGTATGTAGACATTTCAAAACTCGAAGGGAAAGTCATCAGCTACAAAAGCCTTTTGATCGAATGGTGCCAAAAAGAAAAAAAATCTTTTCATTACGACGTTTTCGAAGACAATGGAATTTCCGGCGAGCGGCTTTTCGGAGTCCGCCTAAGCATCGACAACAAAGTGATCGCAAAAGCACGGGCAACATCCAAAAAGAAAGCAGAGGAAAAAGCATCACAACGTGCCTATTTTGCATTTCAGGAAAAAATAGACAACAAATAAATAGAAATTCTTAAAACTATAACGATTTCGTTGCTAATTTATCGTTAACAACTATTTTTTTCATACTTATTCTCAATCATAAGTATTATATTTACGGCTTATTTAATTTCAAATATGGCTGTGCTGAAGTTACATCTCGATGAATTCGATGAAGTTGATTACGACCTTATTGCCATTCATTCTACTTTAGAAGATTACCGCTTGGCTTATTTTATCAACCAGAAATTGCCTGTTATTTTATCCAAAAGCAAAGAAGAAATTGGCGTCACTATTAAAGAAGGTGAAGCGCTGTTTCCGAAGTTTGATTATAACGACGCAAACAATGACATCCTCTGGAGCCTGATTCCCAACAAAAATGAAATCACGATTCACAAAAAAAGTACCGGCCAGAACCTTTTTTTGAACAATGACGTAGAAATATCCACGAAAGTGTATTTGCTTTCCGAACTGAAAAAAGTAGATTATTTCCTCAAAATTGAAAACAACAGAGGCCATTCTGATATGGATGAAACCATCAGAAAATTAAAATCGATAGACCGGATTTCAACAGTTTACGCTGTAATCCCGGAAAAAATAAAATCAAAAAACAATTTAATTTTTTAATACAAATGCCAACAAACAAAAAAACTAAAATTGTAGCCACACTAGGACCGGCTTGCAGCACAAGAGAAGTCCTGAAAGATATGATTGATGCAGGAGTAAATGTTTTCCGTGTAAATTTTTCGCATGCTGACTACAATGACGTTAAAGAAAAGATTGATCTCATTCGTGGATTAAATGAAGAATTTGGTTACACAACCGCTATTCTTGGCGACTTACAAGGCCCAAAACTTCGCGTAGGCGTGATGAAAGAAGATGTGATCGTAAACAAAGGCGACCTTATTACTTTCACAACGGCTGAAGACATTCCGGGAACCGCGGAAAAAGTGTACATGAATTATAAGGAATTTCCAAACGATGTAAATCCGGGTGAAAAAGTCCTTCTTGACGATGGAAAATTGATGTTCGAAGTGGTTTCCACCAACAGAACGACCGAAGTTGTCGCCAGAGTAATCCAGGGCGGACCGTTGAAATCTAAAAAAGGCGTCAACCTTCCGAATACAAAAGTGTCTTTGCCGGCTTTAACCGAAAAAGACATTCGTGATGCGATTTTTGCTATCGAACAAAAAGTAGACTGGATCGCTTTATCGTTCGTAAGAACCGCTGAAGATTTGATCGAATTGCAGGATTTGATCGCCAAACATTCTGACCATAAAATTCCAATCATAGCGAAAATCGAAAAACCGGAAGGTGTTGAAAATATCGATAAAATCGTAGCATATTGCGATGGTTTAATGGTTGCCCGTGGCGATTTGGGCGTGGAAGTTCCTGCGCATGAAGTGCCGCTGATCCAGAAAAAATTGGTCAACCGTGCAAAAACAGCTAGAATTCCGGTAATTATCGCGACCCAAATGATGGAAACAATGATCACCAGCTTGACGCCAACACGCGCCGAAGTCAATGACGTTGCAAATTCCGTAATGGACGGAGCTGACGCGGTAATGCTTTCAGGAGAAACTTCTGTAGGGAATTATCCGGTTCAGGTAATCGAAAAAATGACGCAAATCATTGAGGCAGTAGAAGATTCTCCGCTGATTCAGGTTCCACAAAATACACCGCAGGTTCGTACGAAAAGATTCATTACCAAAACCATTTGTTACCACGCGGCTTCAATGGCCAATGTGATCAAAGCGAAAGCGATCTGTACGTTGACAAACAGCGGTTACACTGCTTTCCAGATTTCTGCATGGAGACCACAGGCACACATTTTGGTGTTTACTTCAAACCGCAGAATCCTTACACAATTGAATTTGCTTTGGGGCGTAAAATCGCTCTATTACGACAAATTCGTTAGTACCGATGACACGGTAACCGACATTAACGAACTGGCTCGCACAACCGGTTATGTTGAAAAAGGCGATTTCCTGATCAATCTTGCAGCAATGCCAGTTGCCGACAAAGGAATGGTAAATACTTTAAGGGTTTCAGAAATAGAATAACAATATTTCATTCTTATTTAAAAGCCGTCTTTCAACCGACGGCTTTTTATTTGCCCAAATTTTAACGAGTTGCGCCAAATTTCAAAAGAAAAATTTATATTTGGAAAAACAAAATACAAATCTGACATGTTTAAATCAAAAAATCCGTTTTTAACCGACAAGTCTCTGCTGAAATCAAAATCTGTTTCAGGATCTGAGCAAGTTCACGAAGCCGTTGTGATCGATTACAACGAAACCATGACTGTTTCAGGAACGATGAATAAAAGTTTGTTTATGCTTTTGCTTTTGGTCGGAGGCGCAACAATCACCTGGTGGATGGCTTTTAATGGCCTGAATCCAATCGTGCCGACAATCGCAGGCGCCGTAATTGGATTGATCCTCGTATTGGTTGCTTCATTCAAACCACAATACTCAGGCTATCTGGCTCCGGGTTATGCTGTTTTTGAAGGACTGTTTATCGGAGGGATTTCTGCTATTTTTGAAACCATGTATCCGGGAATCGTGATTCAGGCAGTAGGCGCGACTTTCGTTACCTTTATTGTTTGCTTCGGATTGTACAAATATGAAATTGTCAAAGTGACCGAACAATTCAAATCGGTTGTCATTGCAGCGACATTAGCCATTGCGACTTATTATGTCATTTCCTGGGTGCTTTCCATGTTTACAAGCTTTACGCCTGCGCACCATGGAAACTCTTTGATGAGCATTGGCATCAGTGTTTTCGTAATCATCATCGCGGCACTTAACTTATTTTTAGATTTCGACCAGATCGACAAAGGCGCACAACAAAAACTCCCAAAATACATGGAATGGTTTGGCGCTATGGGTTTAATGATTACGCTGGTTTGGCTTTACGTGGAATTCTTGAGGCTGCTGTCAAAATTGTCAAGCAGAGACTAAGAAAAAATATAGAAAATTTTAAGAGCTGTCCTTTACTGGGCGGCTTTTTTTATTAAAAAACAATCAGGCAGCGGTTTCGAAAGCGATAAAATGGCACAATTCGCCGTTTTTGTCAAATATTGGAAATCCTTTTACGACGCAAAAATATTTTGATCCGTCTTTTTTATAATTCAGGATGGTTTCTTCAAACGGTTGTTGGTTTTGGACTGCGATCCGGATTTTGCGTGAAGTCTGCAAATCCGTTTCTTTTCCCTGGAAGATTTTTGGTGTTTTGCCAATCACATCGGCTTCGGCATAGCCATTCATCAGCGGCAAGTTATGAGAGGCAAAAATGATCGAAAGCGATTTGTCGGTAACCAATATGGCTTCGTCTCTTAATCGCGATTTTAAATCCCAATTGTTTTTCTGCCATTTAAAATCTGAGCCTAACGCTTCAAGTCGCATGAAGTCAGTATATACAGCCTGCAACGTTTCCAGGAATTGATGGTTGAATTCCCACGAAAGCACCGGAACTGCTTTGATATTGGATTTTTTAAAGTGATCCGCAACCGCATCGTCATAATCTGAAAATTCTTTCATGCCGATATTTTTTTCAAATATAGGCCATTTTAACATTTAAAACCGATTCGAAAGTCCATTTAACGCTTGTTGAACTTGCTAAAAATCGAATTTGAGTTGGACAGCGACAGTTTTTTTATTTTCCGTATTCAGATTATTGAGTGATATGCCCAACAATCTGACCGAATCTTTCATCTTTTCCTGATACAGCAATTCCTTTGCGTTCTCCAACAATAATGACCGGTCTGAAATGAAATATGGCAACGTTTTACTTCGTGTTTGCTGCGTAAAATCGCTGTATTTGATTTTTAAAGTAACCGTTTTTCCGGCAACGCCATATCTTTTCAGACGCCGTTCAAGTTCGCCGGCAATGATATCGAGCTTTTCAAGCATGAAGATTTCAGAAGTCAGGTTTTCATCAAAAGTATGTTCGGTCGCCACCGATTTTGCGATGCGTTCGGATTTGACCTCACTATTGTGGATGCCACGCACGATGTGATAATAGTAAACACCGGATTTCCCAAAATTCTTTTCCAGAAATTCAATTGGTTTTGCCTTCAGATCCAATCCGGTAAAAATTCCGAGTTGGTACATTTTTTCTGCGGTGACTTTTCCTACGCCGTAAAATTTCTTGATTGGAAGTTCCTCTAAAAACTGGATAATTTCATTTGGATTGACCGTTTTCTGCCCATTGGGTTTGTTGTAATCCGACGCAACTTTGGCAATGAATTTATTGACGGAAATTCCCGCCGACGCCGTAAGTCCGGTTTCATCAAAAATGCGTTGCCGGATTTCCTGCGCAATTAGCGAAGCACTCGGATTTCCTTTTTTATTTTGCGTGACATCGAGATAAGCTTCGTCGAGTGAAAGTGGCTCCACCAAATCGGTATAATCGAGGAAAATTTTTCTGATTTTTTGTGAAATCTCTTTATATCTGTCGAATCTTGGGCGAACAAAAATAATTTCCGGACAATATTTTTTGGCCAATACGCCGCTGAGCGCACTCCGAACACCAAATTTCCGCGCCTCATAACTTGCCGCCGAAACCACGCCCCTGTTTTCGCCACCGCCAACAGCAACTGGCTTTCCACGCAGCGCAGGATTGTCAAGCTGCTCTACCGAAGCATAAAAAGCATCCATATCGACATGGATAATTTTCCTATTTCGAACGGGTTCTTCCATGGTGCAAATTTAATCGTGTTTGAGGTAAATTTCCTCAATGGCAGATTTTTGTTTTCTTTCGGTCGGAAAAAAGAAACTTAGCGGTTTTGACTTGAAATGTTTCCAGATCGCCAATGCGACGAAGCGGAGTTCGAACAATGAAATGTCGCGCGAACGGAATGCAAGTCCCAATGACAGTCCGAAACTGACCAGAAAATTCACCAATCCGATCACGCCAATCCCGAAAATTCCCCAAAACAGTAACGTTTGGCTGACTACATAATTGGCGCCATACAATCCCAAAGCCAAATTCCCGCTGGCAAAAGTAATGTGGCGAATGTCAAGATTTAATCCCAAAAACAACCCGATTGAAGCGGTACTTCCCATAAAAACGCCAAACCAGAAATTAGAAACAATTCCGGCCCATTTTTTTTCATACAAATCGGCGATTTTTAATGTTTTTCTTCTGCCAAAAGTCCGTTTCAAAACAGGATGTTCCTGAATCCTGAAATAAACCTGATTGTGCTTGTCCCTGTTGGCAATACTTCCGGAGATGATTCCCGAAAGAAAAAGGAAAACACCTGCAATCGCCGCGTGCAATATTGCAAGGGAATGTATCGGACTTAAATCGACAATTAATGTATGCCATTTTGCCGCTGCGATATTGTAGTGAAATACGCGGTCAATTGCCCAAATTCCAAACAATGAAACCGGAAACGCCATAACCACATTTCCTACGAAAGCAATAAATTGTGAACGGAAAACTCGTGCAAAAAGGATTGAAAATGCACCGTATTTTTCCACACTTTTGCCTTGTTTTTTTCCGCCTTCTTCCAATGCGCGAGCCAATGCAGATGCTGTCATTGCAGGTTGTTTTGTCGCAAGCGTACAACCCAAAAGGTAAATCGCTATGAATCCAAAAGCATAATTCATACTGTAAATGAACGCGTGCCCGAAGAAACTCGTTTCCGCTTTTCCAAGCAACACTTTAATGATACACATGATTCCGACGATCAGTCCGCCGCCGAGCGCCGTACGCAGCATTTTAAAGTATTCCCTACGGCTTTCGGTAATATAATGTTCACCGGTTTTCGCGGTGTGTTGCGTAATTTCGTAGGAAATAAGCTGCGTGCTTTCCGAAATAAATTTCCGGACGTTATTCTTGTAACAATTGTATTTGATGAGTTGCAAACCAAGGTCGATTGTGTGGTTTTTCTGGTCTTCTTCATCATCGACAAGCAATAGCGGAATAAGCACTTTCAACCGATACAGCTGTTGCCGGATTTTTAATAAATTCTGGTTGACACGAATGGAAATTCCATATTTTGAGCTGTTGCTGAATGCTTTGTCTACAAAATCCTCACACTGTTTGTGCAGCACCAAAAGTTGTCGGTAAGACAAATCGTCGATCGTCGTAAAATGTTTTCCCGAAACCCTGATCCGTTCCTCAATTTGCAGCAGTTCGATTTCAAATGCCGTAAACGGACTTTCGAGATCGTCAAATTCAGGAACCATTTTAATCACATCAGTTTCCATCGCGCGACCACTGATTCTTTGCGTGATCAGGCTCATGGCGAGCATCATTTCCGATAATGGAGAATCTGGTTCCGTAGTTTCGTAAATCGAAGAAAACCCAAGCACATCAAACAATTCCTGCAATTGCGAAAACGGAATTTTTTCAATCCAAATGCGGTCTGACGCCAAATGAAAAACCTGGTTCAGCACATATTCCATGCGGTCTTTTTGCGGCTGGTTCGGCAAAATCTTAGCATAAATCCGGCTGCGCACTTCGCGTAAGAAATTCACATCCTGCAACATCGCCGCGTCGGAAAGGAATTTATTAAACTTTTTATGGTGTAAAATCGTTTTCAGGTAATTTGAAAACTGTGCGCTGCAATCTGGATTGGACTTTAAAAACGAGATCAGCTCGCTAAGATCCGTTTCCTTTATTTTTTTTGGTTTTTTCGGCCGGATCAAACGCACAAACTCAACCAAAACATCAAGATCGTCGTCGGTTTTCTGCCAGGATTTACCGTCGCTGCACTGACTCTCAATAAAAAGTGCCGCCGTCATTTTGGGTTTTGTTTTGAACTTTATCAATTTCATTTTTGAGCCTCTATTTGGTAAAAATACGAATTGACTGCCAGAAATTCCTTAACTTGCTCATAAAAATAAAGCTTTTGAAATGGTCGAAATAGAACGAAAATTCCTTGTAAATTCTACAGATTTTAAACAACAGGCTTCGGCCAAAAATCAAATCGCGCAAGGTTACCTGAATTCAAATCCCGAACGAACCGTTCGTGTGAGGATCAAAGGCGAAAGCGGATTTTTGACGATTAAAGGAAAAGGAAACGAATCGGGAACGACAAGGCTCGAATGGGAAACCGAAATTCCGTTAGCCGAAGCCAAACCACTTTTAGCACTTTGCGAAAAAGGAATCATAGACAAAATACGTTACGAAATTACAGTCGGAAAACACACTTTTGAAGTCGATGAATTTTTTGGTGAGAATGAAGGTTTGCTACTCGCCGAAGTCGAATTGCACGATGAAAATGAAAGTTTCGAAAAACCGTCCTGGCTCGGAAAAGAAGTCACAAATGACGAACGTTATTACAATGCCTACCTCAGCAAAAATCCGTTTTCATCATGGCAGAAATAAAACCATATGACCTGATTATCATTGGCGGCGGCCCAATCGGACTGGCTTGTGCGATCGAAGCAAAAAGCAAAAACCTCAGCCACATCATCATTGAAAAAGGCGCGCTGACCAATAGCATTTTTAATTATCCGCTGTACATGACTTTTTTTTCAACTGCGGAAAGACTCGAAATTGGCGGCATTCCGTTCAATTGCCTCGCACCAAAACCCGGCAGACAAGAAGCCCTGGAATATTACCGAAACATTCACCGTTACTTCGATTTTAATTTACGGCTTTTTGAAAAGGCTGAGGCCATCAAAAAAACCAGCGACGGATCTTTCGAAATAAAAACCGACAAAGGCAATTATTCGGGCTCAAATGTCGTTATCGCGACCGGATTTTACGACATTCCGCTGTATTTAAATGTTCCCGGTGAAAACCTTCCAAAAGTGCGCCACTATTACCGCGAAGCGCACGAATACGCCTTTCGTGATGTGTTGATCGTCGGCGCCAATAATTCTTCGGTAGATGCAGCGCTCGAATGTTACCGCAAAGGTGCCAAAGTGACGATGGTCATCCGCAAGAACGAAATCAACGAACGGGTGAAATATTGGGTCAAACCCGATATTGAAAACCGGATTACTGAAGGAAGTATCCAAGTTTTTTTTGAATCCAATATTTGTGAAATCCGCGGAAGCGAGGTCGATATGATCACTCCAAAAGGGAAAATCACGATCAAAAATGACTTTGTGCTTGCGCTGACAGGGTATCGCCCGAATCTCGAATTTTTAGAAAGTGCCGGGATTTTACTTGATGAATCCGATGCCAGAATTCCCAATTATCATCCTGAAACGATGGAAACAAATGTCCCGAATTTATATTTGGCGGGCGTAGTCTGTGGCGGCATGGAAACGCACAAGTGGTTCATTGAAAATTCCCGGGTTCATGCAGAACTTATTGTCAAATCTATATCATCAAAAAATCAATCATGAAAAATATCCTTTTTGTGGCTTTGGCGCTGTTGCTTTTTTCGTGCCAAAAAAACGTGTATAAAAAACTGGACACCGATTTTAGTGAGAACCGCTGGGAGAAAACTGACGTGCGGAATTTTGAATTTTCGGTTGCTGACAACAATTCCAATTATGATTTGATATTGCTTTTCAGCCATGGGTACGATTTTGGGCTGAGTGAAATTCCAGTTCGTATTGAGATCAGGAATTCCGATAATACCGTTTCAACTGAAGACCTTATTGTCAAAATTTCAGATACTTCCGGGAAAAGATTCGGCGATTGCTCAGGCGATTATTGCGATTTGAAACAAGCGGTTTTTGAAAACAGAAAACTGGCGGCAGGAAATTACAAAGTCGCCGTCATTAACGAATTTGACCATTCATTTTTACCGAATGTCCTTGGTGTCGGGATCGAACTCAACCTTTCAAAATCAAATTAATTCCTATTTCATGAAAAATATTCTTTTTGTTGCGCTGGCATTTTTTATGTTCCAAATCACAACTGCGCAAAAAATGACAACCATTACTTATTTCCAGAACGACACGCTCAAACTTGATCTCGACCTGTTTGTTCCGGAGAAGAAATCAAACGAGAAACTTCCCTTGGTGTTATACGTTCACGGCGGCGGATTTTCAGGCGGCGACAGGAAATCGGGCCAGGGATTTTGCAAATATTTATCGGCAAACGGTTATGCGGCAGCAACGATTTCGTATACGCTTTACATGAAAAATAAAAAATTCAGTTGCGACGGTGCGCTCACCGAAAAAGTAAAAGCATTCCAATTTGGCGCAAACGATTTTTGGCTAGCAACTTCATATTTTATTGAAAATGCGCAAAAATACAATATCGATCCGTCAAAAATATTTATTTCCGGTTCGAGCGCTGGTGCGGAAACAGCTTTGCACGCGGCTTTTTGGGATAGCAATACCATGAAAATATACGAAAATAAGATTCCGCAAAATTTCAAATATGCCGGATTGATTTCGGGCGCCGGTGCCATTATGGACCTGAATCTGATCACGCCACAAAACGCGCTTCCGATGTTGCTTTTTCATGGAAGTGGCGATGTGACCGTTCCGTATGGAACTGCGGCGCACCACTATTGCAAAACCAATGCTTCGGGCTGGCTGATGCTTTTTGGGTCTTACTCGATTTACCAACATCTTACCGCTATGAATTCCAATGCGGCGCTTTATACCTATTGTGGTGGCGGACATGAATACAGCGGCACTTTGTTTGAAAAAGAACCGCAGTACATTCTTTCTTTTCTGAATGATGTTTTGGCCGGAAAGAAATTCCAGAAACACGAAATGTTCCCAACGGGAAAGAAAAACGACAAATCGGCCGCGTACCGGTTTTGCGACTGATTGGAATCCAAATAAGAAACCATCGGAAAGATGAAAATCCGATGGTTTTTACACAAATTAAAAATTAAAATTATCTTACTGCCAGCCTCCGCCGAGTGTTCGGTACAAATTTACCACAGCCTGCAATTCCTGAAGTTTATCGTTTACGCCGCTCAATTGCGCCGATAACAAACTTTGCTGGGAAGTCAAAACATCTGTATAATTGGTAGCTGATGTATATTGCAACAATTGTTCGGTATAATCTACGGCTTTTTCGAGCGCTTCAATTTGTTTCAAACGTGCCTGCTTTTTTTCCTGTGCCATTTGGAACGAATACAAAGCATCAGACGTTTCCTGTCCGGCAACTAAAAGCGTTTGCTGGAAACTGTTCAATGCCTGAATTTGTTGCGATTTTGCAATGCTCAGACGCGCTTTGTTTTCGCCACGATTAAAAATGGGTTGGGTCAAACCTCCAACCAGGCTGTAAAAAATGGAATGATCAAAAAAGTTCTGGAGCTGCAACGTAGACAAACCGCCGGTTGCTGTTAGTGTCAAACTTGGGTAAAAATACGTTTTCGCCAAATTTGTATTTTCGAACGCATTCCGGAAATTGTATTCAGCTTGCTGCACGTCGGGACGGTTTGAAAGCAATTGGGTCGATACGCCGGTTGTCAGATTTTCAGGAATGGTTTCATTGTAGAGTTTGTCCCTGTCGATTGGACCCGGCGGCTGCGAAAGCAAGATATTCAAGGCGTTTTCATTTTCGCGGATGCTTTGTTTCAGATCCGGGATCGAAACTTCTGCAGCATATTGATTCGCTTCACTTTGTACGACAGCGGCACCATCAACAATTGCAGCTTCTTTCAATGCTTTGACAATTTCTACATTCTTTTTTCTGCTTTCAAGCGTTTCCTGCGTAATGCGCAATTGTTCGTCAAGTGCGAGCAAATTGTAATATGTATTGGCAATGTCTGCTATCAGCTGTGTTTGAACCGCACGTTTTGCTGCATCTGTTTCCAGATAATTGGCAAGCGCCATTCTTTTGCTGCTGCTGATTTTTCCCCAAACGTCGGCTTCCCACGACGTACTCAGATAAGCACGATAGGTATTGGTCAGCGTGTTGATGTTGATTCCCGGAGGAAAATTCAGTGCTGCCTGCGATTGTTTGTTTCGCGTGGCGTCGGCATTAAAATTCAGAGAAGGCAAATAAGCCAGTTTGCTTTGTTTTAAAGTAGCCTGGGCCTGAACAATATTTTCGATCGCATTTTTGAAATTGGCATTCTGGGCAAGTCCTTTTTTGACTAGAACTTTGAGTTTCTCATCAGAAAACAACTGTTCCCAAGGCAATTTTGCCAAAGTTATGGTGTCGGCAGTTTCTGCGTCGCGGTACAATCCGTCGGCTTTGAGCTGTGGACGTTCGTATTTTTGCGTAACGCACGAACTCAGCGTGATCGCGATCGCCGCAGTTGCAAATAATATCTTATGATTTTTTGTCATGATTCGTAGAATTAAAATTAAGATTTTGGCTGCGCTTCGGATGCTTCCGACAATTCGCCTTCGTCTTCGTAATCGAAATTTTCTTTAGCCGGGCCGCTGATTTTTTCCTGTAAAGTCTGGAAAATCACGAACAACACCGGAATAATGAATACTCCTAAAATCGTCCCGATGAGCATTCCGCCTACTGCGCCTGCTCCAATCGAACGGTTTCCAACTGCTCCGGCGCCACTTGCAAACATCAACGGAACAAGTCCGAAGATAAATGCGAATGAAGTCATCAAAATCGGACGGAAACGCGCCACTGCACCTTCAATCGCAGCCTGTACGATTGGCAAACCTTTACGTCTTCTGTCCAATGCAAATTCCACAATCAAAATTCCGTTCTTGGCAAGCAATCCAATCAACATAATGAGCGAAATCTGCAGGTAAATATTGGAGTTCAACTTGAATAATACCGAAAATAAATACGCTCCCGCCAAACCAAATGGCAGCGATAAAATCACCGCAAATGGCAAAATATAACTTTCATACTGCGCACTCAGAAGGAAATACACGAATACCAAACAAAGTAAAAATATAAATGCTGTTTCACTTCCTGAAGCGAGTTCTTCACGCGTTAAACCTGAAAACTCATAACCGTAGCCTGTTGGCAATGATTCGGCAGCCACTTCCTGAACGGCTTTAATTGCGTCTCCCGAACTGTACCCCGGATTTGGCGCACCTGTAACTGCGATGGACGTAAATAAGTTGAATCGTGAAATGGATTCCGGCCCGAAGACACGACGCATCGTCACAAATTCAGTGATTGGCGCCATCGTTCCGGCAGAATTCCGAACGAAAATATTATTCAGATCAGACGGATTTTTTCTATACTCGGCTCCAGCCTGGATCATGACACGGTATTGTTTTCCAAACTGATTGTAATTTGAAGCATAGAGTCCGCCATAATAGCCCTGCATCGTTTGCAAAACGGTATTGACTGTCACTCCCGCATCTTTACATTTTTCCAAATTTACATCCATCATATATTGTGGGAAATTCGGGTTAAATGAAGTTGTCGCATATTGGATCTCAGGGCGTTTTGCCAATTTTTCCAGAAATTCCGTATTCACTTTAAAGAAATCGGTCGTGCTGTGCGCGCCTTTGTCCTGAAGCTGGAACTCGAAACCACCACTCTGGCCAAATCCCTGGATTGTTGGCGGCGAAATAAAGTAGATTTGCGCACCGCGAATTCCGCTTGTTTTTGCGAATAAATCTTTGATCACATCGTCAACACTTCGATCCCGTTCATCCCATTTTTTCAGGCGGACAATTACCATACTGTAGGCACTTCCCGTTCCTGCCATGAAATTTCGTCCAATAACTTTCAGCGTCGTTTTCACTTCCGGAAAAGTATGGGCGATGCTGTCGACTTGTTTTGCAATTTCTGTAGAACGTTCCATCGATGAAGAAGGCGGCAAACTGATGTTGGCAAAAATAGCACCCTGATCCTCAGAAGGAACGAATGCTGAAGGAGTCGTTTTCATTAAATAAAATAATGAGCCTCCAGCAACCAGGATTGATGCCATGACGATCCATTGTTTGATCGAAAGAAATTCTACCGAACGTTTGTACCTGTCGGTCACTTTATCAAACGACGTATTAAAGGCCGTGTAAAAACGCTGGATGAAGCTTTTATGTTTGTGATCGTCTTCGTGTGGTTTGAGCAAAAGCGCACACAACGCCGGACTCAAAGTTAATGCGTTTACCGCAGAAAGTATAATCGCGACGGCAAGCGTGATTCCGAATTGTTTATAGAAAACCCCAGTAGATCCTGTAATAAACGTTACCGGAATGAATACCGCGGCCATAACCAATGTGATCGAAATGATCGCACCGGAAATTTCGTCCATTGCATCAATTGTAGCCTTGCGCGAAGATTTGTATCCCGAATCGAGTTTGGCGTGCACCGCCTCGACGACGACAATGGCATCATCGACGACAATCCCAATCGCAAGTACCATGGCGAAGAGCGTGAGTAAGTTGATTGTAAATCCGAAAAGATTCAGGAAGAAAAACGTTCCTACAATTGCAACAGGAACCGCAATCGCCGGAATCAACGTGGACCGGAAATCCTGAAGAAATATAAATACGACAATGAAAACGAGGATAAACGCCTCAATCAACGTATGGATTACTTTTTCGATCGATGCATCAAGATTGTCGTTAACGTTGATGAGTTCGGTATATTTTACACCTTTTGGAAATGTTTTTGATGCTGCAGAGATAATTTTCTGAGCTTCAGTAATTACGTCACGAGCATTGGACCCCGGAGTCTGGCTCACTGCAAAACCTACAGATTGTTTGCCATTTGTGGTCGTTGTTGATGTGTAACTTAACGCACCCAATTCCACTTTTGCAACATCTTTCAAACGTAAAAATTGTCCGTTCGGCTGTGATTTAATAATGATATTCTGGAATTCACTTTCAGTTACAAGACGTCCTTTATATTTGATTACGTATTCAAAGGATTGATCGCCATTTTCACCAAATTTTCCAGGCGCTGCTTCAATATTTTGTTCGGCCAGAGCCGCAGAAATATCACTTGGAATTAAACTGTATTGCTGCATGATGTCTGGCTTAAGCCAAATACGCATCGAATAATCCATGCTTCCGAAAACAGTTACTTCACCAACACCGGTAACCCTTTGGATTTGGGGAACCAAATTGATTTTCACGTAATTTTGCAAAAATGTCTGATCGTAACCTTTGTCTTCACTGTAAAGCGAAACGATCAACAGGTTACTGCTCTGGCTTTTGGTCACGGTAACTCCGGCCTGCGTCACTTCAGACGGCAAAAGGCTCGTTGCTCTTGAAACTCTGTTTTGGACGTTTACTGCCGCAAGATCAGGATTGGTTCCCACTTTAAAGAAAACACGAATCGAAGCCGATCCGTCATTGGTTGCCGTGGAAGTCATGTAAGTCATGTTTTCCACACCATTGATTTGCTCTTCAAGTGGAATGTTGATACTTTTCAAAACCACATCCGCGTTGGCTCCCGAATAACTTGCGGAAACGTTTACCTGTGGTGGTGCAATGTCGGGATATTGTGCGATCGGAAGCGCCGTAAGTCCTAAAATACCCAGGATCACTACAATCACCGAAATTACGGTCGAGAGTACCGGGCGCTGTATAAATACTTTAAACATAAATTATTTTTTTAATGTTTCGTAAACGGATTCCTGACTTTGTTCTTTCGGTTTGATCTGAGAATCGTCTTTTAAACTGGCCACACCTTCGAGAACAATCTGGTCGCCGGCTTTGAGTCCGCTTTCGACCACGTAAAAATTCCCGATTGTATTGTCTTTAACGGTAATTACTGTGTTTTTTGTTTTCCCGTCTTTCCCGACAACAGCGGCGAAACGTTTGTCCTGCAATTCAAAAGTGGCGCTTTGCGGAATGATGATCGCGTCTTTTATTTCTTCAGGCAATTGTACTTTTGTACTGCTTCCGCTGCGGATGATTCCTTTCGGATTTGGGAAACGCGCGCGGATGTTTACCGAACCGGTTTCCGTATTGATGAGTCCGTTGATGGTTTCGATTTTTCCTTTTTCCGCGTAAAGCGAGCCGTCCGAAAGCAATAAGGAAACCGCAGGTAATTTTGCGATTTTCTGGGCAAATGTCCCTGTAGAGTCTTTTGAAAAGCTAAGCAGTTGTTTTTCGTTGAAAGCGAAATAGGCGTAGACATTTCCAATACTTGAAACAGTCGTCAGCGGATCGGCATTTGCAGAACTCACCAAACTTCCCAAACGAAACGGAATGGAACCTACAACGCCGTCAACCGGACTTGTAACAGTCGTAAACCCAACGTTGGTTCGCGCATTTGACAAACTGGCTCTGGCCTGCGCCAATGTAGCGTTTGCAGATTCCAGATTGTACTGTGCAGATTCGAGTTCGTACTTGCTGACAATCTCTTTTTCAACCAAAGGTTTGACTTTGCTGATTGCCAATTTTGCCGCGCTCACTTCGGCTTCAGCACTTTTTACACTTGCCGATGCGGTGCGTACTTCCTGCTCATATTGTGGGGCGCTAACCTTAAACAATGGCTGTCCTTTTCTTACGACTGCGCCTTCATCGACATAAATTTTATCGATGTAACCTTCCACACGCGGACGAATTTCAATGTTTTGCTGGCCCTGAATGCTTGCCGGATAGCTGACGTATAAAGTTGAAGATATTGGTTGTAAAGTGACTACTTTGTATTCTTTTGGTTGTGACGCTGCGGCTGCAGCTGCCGCTTCATCTTTGCTTTTTCCGCAGGAAGCTAAAAAAAGTACCGCTAAAAAAGAAGTGAATATTGATGAATTTCTCATGTGCATATGATTGGTTAGGATTTATTTTTTTTCTATTTCTTTAAATTTTTCAATGCTTCGCAGCAGCAGTTCTTCCTTTTGGAGTACGTGCCGCTCATATTCTAAAGTATGTTGAAGGTTGATTAACTCTTCCGGTGTCGTCGCTGTTTTTTCGCGGTAAGCAATCATGCGTTTGATGATCTCCTTTTCGAACTCGATCACTTTCACATAAGTAGACATTCGTTCGCTGAAAGGCGATGAGCGGTAATATTTTTTTCGGTCGCCCGGCAAAGTATAATAAGTGATATTGCCAATTTTCAGAAGCAAATTCAAACTGGTGGAAACCGAACTTTTACTGGCATTTGTGTAGTCAACCAGCGATTCAAACGTCATCTCACATTTATTTCCGTCGACGATTAAGATTCCTAAAATCCTGGAAGCAAGCGGCGGCAAATGGTACAACGTTTCGAAATGTATTCCGAACATTTCTACGAGCTCTTCTTTTTCTTTCTGAAGATCCATTTTTAAAAAATTTAAGCACAAAGATAAATCTAGTTCGTTTACAACCGAACTAAGCGAACTTAAATTAAAGTTAAATTATCGGAAACAAAAAAGCCGACTCCAGGCAGAATCGGCTTTTAAATGCATTAATTTTAAACTTAGTTGTCTTCGACCTCGATCGAAACACTCATGCTTCCGCCGTTTTTATTGTCGGCAATTTCCATGAAAGCTTTTCTGGTAATGTCGATTTCACGGCCTCTTGAAAAAGGTCCACGATCAGTCACTTCTACGATAACTGATTTTCCGTTGCTGATGTTTGTAATTTTTAATTTGGTCCCGAAAGGAAACTTACGGTGTGCTGCGGTGTATTTTTTATTGTCGAATTTTTTGCCGCTTGCGGTTCTTTTTCCGTTGAATTTATCGTGATAATAGGACGCATGTGCGGTTTTTTTATACGATTTGAACTTTAATGAGAGGTTTGCGATGCTGTCAAGATTGACTTCGGCTGTTTTGATTTTTAAAGTGTCTAAAACCGGAATCGTGGTTTTGTCTGCCAATTTTTTGTCGCCTGGCGCAACAGTTTTTGAAGTTGGGATTTTACCGTCTGTAACTTCTACCTTTTTATCGGCTGTAGCGATTTTGTCTTTTGGATTTGCTTTTTTTTCTGCCACTGCGGTTTTGGGTTCTGCCGCAACAACGGTTTTCTCTGCTGTGGATTGCTTTTTAATCTGTGAAAATCCGTGGATTGACAACAAAGCGGTGCATATCAGAAAAAATACTTTTTTATGTTTCATAATCTGTATTTTAAGTCAGGCGCGGTTTTAACAAATACCGTTCCCAAATGAAAAAAAGCCTTTAAAATCAGGCTTTCTTCGTTGGTTATATCCAGTTATTCCAAGGTATTCTGCTTAAGATCAACAGCAAACCCAAAGCATAAAAAATCAGGATGGTTTTGAATTTTCCTTCGCCAGAAGTGGCTTTTTTATGTTTCGACCAACCAACAGTTATCAAAACGATAGCAATAATATTTACCAGCGGATGCTCTAAAGAAGTGAGTCGGAGTGGCGCGTTGCTCATTTGGCCGAACGAAGCCAATCCCAACGGAGAAACGAAGTATAAGACCAGTCCGATAACGAGTTGCAAATGCGTTGCGATGAGTCCGAATAAGGAAATTTGTCTGTCTTTCGGTAAAAATTCTTTTTTGGAAGTGAATCCGATCAATGCATTGATAACGGTTATCAAAAGCACCAACAATACTAAATAAGCCCAGCCAGAATGCGCTTTCTGAATAAAATCGTACATAGATGTTTGTTTTTTTGGAACCTCAAATATAAGTAAAATTGTATAAAAAAAGCCCTGCTGTACCGCAAGGCTTTCAATTTTTACTGATTCTGAATTAGAAGTTGAAGCGTACAGACGCGTTCCAGGTACGCCCCAATCCGAAATACGCCTGATTTGCATCGGCCAAACCATCATACACTTTTCCGGTTGACTGATAGGTTGAGAAATCAGTTTCGCTTCGCGGATTAATGCGGTCGGTCACTTTAATGTTGGTTCTCAATTCAGACAAATAAATGTTATTGAAAAGATTATTTACGTTTATCCTGAAGTCAACCGAATTCTTTTTTCCTTTTCCAGCAAGAATTTTGTAGGAAACACCCGCATCTGTTACCTGATAATTTGGAAACTCAAGATTTTGTTTTACCGCGCCCACATTTGAATACAATTTGTCGTAGAATCTCCAGTCGGCATCAACGGAGAGTCTTTCCACAACCATATATTTAAAACCCAAACCTGCTGTAAATTGGGCCGCATCACCTACTTTTCCACCATCGACATCAACTTCGTTTGCCTCAAGCACATTTCGGTCTTCATCACGCAAAGTTGTTACTACTTTCCCTTTATATTCCCAATTTCCAACCGATACGAAGCCATTAAAGTTTAATGCAGAAAATGGTTTGGCAACAAAATCAAATTCCAGTCCCGAGTGCAATTGTTCCACACCCTCATTGGTAGAGAATATTTCTTCGCCGGTCACGACAGTAGCGCCGTTATCGAAAACTTCATCTTCGTCGGCAATTCTGGAAGTCGTTTTCACCCTGTCTTTCCAGGAGGTTCTGTAAGCATTTAGTCTCGCAGTGAAAAACCTTGACGTAAAACTGTAACCTGCTTCAAATCCGAGGATTTTTTCATTTTTAGTCAACGGATTTACCTGGTTGGTAAAATTCAGATAAATATTATCATGATAAGGCTGGCGCGAGTAATATCCTGCATTCACAAACAAGGAATGTTGGGAAGTGATTTTAGCGCTTGCACCCGCTTTAATATTGTATCCGATATTGTTCACTTTTTCAGAATTCTTGAATTCCGGAAGGTAATCGTAGCGGTCAAATCTTTGGTGTGACTGATTCGACACTGCACCCTGGAAGAAACCGGAAAAGATGTCGGTAGCATATTCCAATTGGGTAAAAGCGCCAATATATGAGATGCGCTCGCTGTTGTCGTAATCGATACGCTGGTTTTCAGAAATGGCTTTATTGAATGTAGCGCCCCAAGGATTAACCCGTTGTGATTCTGTAACAGTGTTTGGCACATCTTCGATAACAGATTGATGATTTCCACCACGCAAATCGCGGATTTCTGTCCAATTGTTCAATCCTAGGAAATTCTCCACCTGGCGATAATGTGTTCCGTAATACGTACGCAAATCTGCTCCGAGGTTAAAGGTCAAATTCCTGCCGAGCTCTTTTTCAAGATTGGTGACCAATCCGTACCAATTGTGGTTGTTTACCGATGAACGAATCAGGTAAGATTTTCCATCACCGCTTAAACCATTTCCGACACTTTGATTGCGGGCGTAAATGGCGTCAAAGTCCAATAACCCATTTGCAGATCTTATTGCCGACGCGCCGTAATTTCCGGTTCCGCCGCCTCTGCCCCATGATACATACAATACGGTAGACAAATCGGTTTTGTCGTTGATTTTCCAGTCCCAGTTTAAGTTGGCTACTGGTTTGTGGTAAAAATTGGTTCGTTCAGACACATATTCGCCGTTCAGATATCCAAAATTGTTGTTGTATTTTTTTCCATAAGCCAGGTAACCCGAAATTGCTTTTGCAAAATTCTGATCGTGTTCCTGAGGTGCGCCGGTAATCAAAAAGTTCAGGTTGTGGTTGTCATTAACCTTATATCCAAAAGAAATAAAGTAATTCTGGCCTTCGCCTCGCGTTCCGTAATTAAAACCATTTCCCTGCCAGTGTGTAAGCATGACGCTCATTCCGAAACCTTTCTCGCCCATTCCGGTGTTGTAGGCCGCGGTGGTTTTTAAAAAATCATTGTTTCCAAAAACAGACGAAACAAATCCGCCTGCCTTTTTATCGGTAGCTTTAGTGATGAAATTTACAGTTCCGCCGACTGATGAAATCGCGAGTTTTGAAGAGCCTAAACCTCGTTGAATCTGGATTCCATTGGCAATATCAGACATTCCCGACCAGTTAGACCAATACATCAATCCATCTTCCATTCCGTTGATTGGCTGCCCGTTTAATAAAAATGCAGTATTGTCCTGTCCGAAACCACGCACAATAATCCGGGAATCCCCAAAACCTCCGGCTTGTCCGGCAACATACACCGATGGCGTATTGACCATGGTTTGCGTAATGTCTGAAGTTCCAATTTTTTGCTGGATGTCTGCGGCTTTGATCGTTGAAACCGCGATTGGCGTTTTTCTGTCGCTGGCCAAATCAATGATTCCTTTCCCGACAACTACAATTTCGTCAAGTTGGCTTGAATCGGCGTCCAAAGTGATATTGCCTAAATTTACAGTCGCGCCATTAGCTACTGAAAAGTTGACTGTTTTGTTTTCAAAACCTAAAAATGACAAGACAATTTGTCCTTGTGTAAGCGTTGTTGTAAGTGTAAATTTTCCGTCGATATCGGTAACTGTCGCTTCAGAAGTTCCTTTGACCAAAACATTCGCTGACGGAATTCCCGCGTTGAGTTCGCTGTCGATAACAGTTCCCGTAATTTTTTGCTGTGCAAATACCGCCGAAAATCCCATGATAAATACTGATGCAAATAACCAGTTTTTCATTGTTCCCATTTTTTTTGTTTTATAATTTTTACAAAATTGGAACTTAAAAAACTTGATGCGGTTACCTCACGGTTAATAAAAATGCAACTTAAAGTTAGTAAAAATGATCATAAAAAAACCCCGGTTGATTAAACCGGGGTGAAAATGCTATTGTAAAAAAACTAATTTTTATCCAAAAAATACTGCAACAACATACTGGTAGAACTGTCGTGGTTGCTTACTTTTTTACTATTGATTTCTTCGTGGATCGAGCTCGCGAGTTGTTTGCCGAGTTCCACGCCCCATTGGTCGAAACTGAAAATATTCCAGATGATGCCCTGAACGAAAATCTTATGCTCGTACATCGCCACCAATGAACCTAAAGTTTCCGGCGTGAGTTTGTTGATCAAAACCGTATTGGTCGGTTTGTTTCCTGTAAAAACTTTAAATGGAGCCAGAAAATCTGCATCGCTTGAAGAAAGTTTTGTTTTTGTGAATTCTGCCCTAACCTGATCTTCGGTTTTTCCGTTCATCAAAGCTTCTGTCTGCGCGAAAAAGTTAGACATCAGCTTGTTGTGGTGGTCCATATCGCCATACAAAGGTTTTACGAAACCAATGAAATCTGTCGGAATGATTTTAGTTCCCTGATGAATCAGCTGAAAAAATGCATGCTGCGAATTCGTTCCCGGTTCGCCCCAGATGATTGTTCCCGATTGATAATCTAAAGGATTTCCGTTGCGGTCGACGCTTTTTCCGTTGCTTTCCATGGTTCCTTGTTGCAAATACGGCGCAAGCCTGTGCAGATATTGGCTATACGGAATCAAAGCTTCGGTTTCAGCGCCGAAGAAATTGTTGTACCAAACGCTTAACAAAGCCAGGGTTACGGGAATATTTTTATCAAAAGCGGCAGTTTTGAAATGTTCATCCATTTCGTTTGCACCCTTGAGCAATTTGTCAAAATTTTCAAATCCGACTGCCAAACTGATCGAAAGTCCAACCGCACTCCAAAGCGAAAAACGGCCGCCAACCCAGTCCCACATTGGAAACACGTTGTCTTCGTTGATTCCGAATTCGGTTACGTTTTTAATGTTGGTCGAAACCGCGACGAAATGTTTGGCTACATCTTCCTGTTTTGCCGATTTCAGGAACCATTTTCTGATGGTTTCAGAATTGGATAAGGTTTCCTGAGTCGTAAATGTTTTGGAAACGATCACAAACAAAGTCGTTTCAGGATCCAGTTTTCTAATTACTTCGTTTACGTGGTCGCCGTCAACATTGGAAACAAAATGCAAATTCAGGTGGTTTTTGTAAAACTGAAGCGCTTCTACAACCATTGCCGGTCCAAGGTCCGATCCGCCGATACCAATGTTTACGACATCTGTAAATGTTTTTCCGGTATAACCGCGGCGGTCGCCATTGACGATTTCATTGGTAAAGGATTCGATTTTTCGCTTGACAGAAAAAATTTCAGGCATCACATTTTCACCGTCGACTTTTACGTTTGCCGATTCCGGAGCACGCAAAGCCGTGTGAAGAACCGCTCTTTTTTCAGTTTGGTTGATGGTATCGCCATCGAAATATTTGGTGATTGCGTCTTTCAATCCGGCTTCGTCAGCCAATTTTAAAAGCAAATCCAGTGTTTCTGTCGAAATGATATTTTTGGAATAATCTACCAGGAAATTGTTCCATTGCAAATGGAATTTTTCTGCTCTTTGCGCGTCGTTTGCGAAAAGGTCCACCATGGTAGCATTTTGCATTTTTTCGTAATGCGCCTGCAATGATTTCCATGCGGCTGTGGTTGTTGGATTGGTATTTTGTAGTGACATGGTTATAAAATTTAAAATGCAAATTTACGATTATTGTTGTAAAATTACGGTTAAGTTTAGCCCGGATGGAAATGGAAACTTTGCCGGAAAAAATGGCCTTGTTTTTTTGATGGAAAGCGCGACTGAAGGAAGCGCCTTTGCAGCAATTGAAACAAGTCGTTTTGACAAAAAGTTGCAATGCACAGCCGGAAGTTGCTGCTAAAAAATCAATTCTTAAATTTCCTTGCGGCGATGCTGTCCAATTCCTGTTTCAGCGGTTTCATTTGGGCCAGGAATCTTGGCAGGTTTTTCTTGTTCATCGGTTCAGAATTTGGCAATTGCAAACGCAACGCATCGACCTGGACGCCATTTTTCCAGAAACGGTAACACACGTGCGGCCCAGTCGCGAGTCCGGTGCTTCCCACCTTTCCGATCACATCTCCCTGATTGACGCGTTGGCCACGGCGGGCGATGATTTTCGACATGTGCAAATATTGTGTGGAATAGGTTCTGTCGTGTTTGACTTTGACGAAATTTCCGTTCCCGGCTGTGTAACCCGTTTGTTCGACAACGCCCGCAGCAGTGGTCATAATTGGCGTTCCTGTCGGCGCCGCATAATCGGTTCCTTTGTGCGCTTTCCAGATTCCCTGTACCGGATGCAAACGGTTTGCAGCGAAACGCGAGGTAATGTTCACGTATTTCAGTGGCGCTTTGAGGAAGAAATTTTTGAGTGCTTTTCCGTCTTCATCGAAATATTCGAGTTTGCCAGAACCTTCGTTTTGTTCAAACGGAAACGCATAGATTTTTTTGCCTTTGTATTCGAAAAATGCTGCTTTTAAACTGTCGACACCGTCGTAGATCGTGTCGTCAATGTAACGTTCGGTAAACGTTAAAGCGAATTTGTCGCCTTTTTTGAGTTTGAAGAAATCGATCGACCAGGCATAGACTTTTGTAATCTGGCTTGCCAATGCGATGTCTACTTTCTGTTTGTTGAGTTCTTCGGAAAGCGAACCGTCGAGACTTCCGGCAATGGTGCGCTCTTTAATTAAAATGGGGCGGATTTTTTTATAAACCGATACAGAATCACGCAGATCGACAACGAAATAACTCCCGCGATCGGGTTCGTAAATGAACGCTTCCAGTTTTTTGAAACGGTCTTTTGATCTTAGTAAGGTGAATGGTTTTCCGATTCTGATGGTTCGTACGTCAAATCCGTCTTTGATTTTCTGGACGATGTCATAAACACGCAACGTGTCCAGATTTTGGCTTTCCATAATGCTGCCAAATGTATCGCCGCCATGAACCGTATCGTGTACTACATTAAAGTCATTGAATGTAAACCCGAATTCTTCCCGAACAGGCTGCTTTGCGGCAATTTCGTCCACAGGTGTTTCCGCTGTTTTGTTGTTACAGGAAATTAAGGTCAGTAAAACGATGATGAGTATGGATACTTTTTTCAAGTTGGTCCTTTTTGGCAATTAAACTATTTTTCTTCTCCCCAGGTTTTGAGTTCTTCTTCGCTCCAGAGTTCCGGAAAAAAGATCCTTCGTTGGTATTTTGGGTGCATGTATTTTTTCCAGTCGCTTCCGCCGGTAGCTTCGCCGTTGCCTTGTCCGCTGTCGATGTATTTGCGCGCGGCGTTTAAATGGCCTAAAACCCAGGTAATGTTCACCGTATGGTCGTAATGGCGCATGGCTTTGATGAGTTCAGGATTCTGTTGGTCAGATTCCGGAAGCTGCTTGAATTTTTGCCAAAGATTGATCGTGTTGTATTCTTCCATGTGGCGTAGGAAAGACGCCTTGTATTTTCGTTCGAATTCAAGAATCAGATAGGATTTTTTTCCGGTGTGATGGTCTTTTCCGGCGGCTTGCCAATACAAATGCTCGAATGCATGTTCGTATGGTGTATTCCTGTCAATTGTTGCGCGGAATCGGTAATCAATCAGGTTGATCAAATCGCAGGAAGCAAATTCGATCAGTCGGTACTGCGCGCTTTGGAATCCGCTGGCCGGAGTTAAAGTATTTCGGAACTTCATGTATTGGTCAACCTCCATGCCGTCGCCCATGATATCGAAAGACGTCGTAAGCATGTCGAAATAACGGCTGATGCGCATCAATCTTTCGGTAAAAAAAGCCGTTTCTGGCTTTTCAGTATGGCAAATTTGGTTGATTTCCCAAAGGATCATTTTAAACAACAGCTCATTAACCTGATGGTACATGATGAATACCATTTCGTCGGGTAAAGTCGTTCTTTGGGTTTGCAGATTCAGCAAGACATCGGTTTGGATGTAATCCCAGTAGGTTATTGGTTTTGACCAGAGCAATCCTTCGAGATGCGTGTCGGTTTTTTGATCTATGGCGCTGAATTTTGATTCTAAATCCTGCAGAAGGGTTTGTGTTTGGTCTGTAATGTTCATTATTATTTTGATTTTACCCGGAACGAGTATTTCAGTCCTTTAAATGCGTCAAGATCAGCTTTGATCGATCCGACGGCGAGGCTGGCTTTGATCGCCAACGGCAATTTATTATCATCATCTGAAATCCAGACGGTTAAACTTTCCTGCTCTTTGAAAACCCTTCCCGATTGTACGTAAGGGCGAAAAATCATAGACGGAACGACGCCAAATTTAGTCGATAAATCTTCCTTTCCAATGTATTTTAACTTAAACTTTGTGGTTTCTCCGTCGAAAAACATGTCGATCATAACCGACTCGCCCACTTTCAATTTGTCGATATTCGGGTGGTTTCTAAGGTAATAAAATGTGGACATGATGTCCTGGGTATTGTCGGGAAAAGAATAGGTTTGTTCTGATTTGTGTTTGTAATCTTTGACCAGGATTTTGTTGGTCGACTGGTTGAAGAATCCTTCCTGGTTTTTGGTGTATCCGCCTTCATCGATCTTCCGGACAAACTGGTATGGGTTTCCGGTTTCTTTATCGAAATAACTTTCGTAAGTATCGTCAACTTTAAAAAAGAAACGCGACATTCCGGTGGTGTAGCCTTTTCCGATAGCGTGGTAGACTTTCTTGTTGTTTCTTACGGCTTCCTGAATTTCCAGCGTCGCGTAACCGGCGTTGACCAAACCATAATGGATGCGGAATTTAAACCACTCGCCAACATCGAACGCACGTTCTTTCTGAGGTTCGCTAAAGCCAAAAGTTGTAATAATCAGCAAAAAAACAATTCCTTTTTTCATTCTTTTTTCATTTTTGGCAGCGCGAAAGCAATTTTCATTCCAAATGTATTAAAACAAAAAAACCCAGTCAAATTAATGACCGAGTTTTTATGCTATTAACCAACCAAAAAACTATAAATTATGAAAAATTTACATAAAAATTGAAGGAAACCACTCCTTCTCTTTTTGCGAGTACAAAAGTACATCATACATTGCGTTATTTTTATCAAAAAATCAACTTTAACACAACTTTTGCAAACTTTACGCAATCCCGATTGGCAAAATTACACATAATGTAATTTTAATGTGGTTTTATAACGTTCCTCTTAGTTCTTGTTCGCGTTCTATTGATTCGAACAATGCTTTGAAGTTTCCGGCACCAAAACCTTTCGCACCCATTCGCTGAATAATCTCGAAAAATAAGGTTGGGCGATCCTGAACCGGTTTCGTAAATATCTGTAACAGATAGCCTTCCTCGTCTGCATCGACCATGATGGCCAATTTTTCGATTACCGACAAATCTTCTTTCATCATGCTCATGTGTTCGCCAAGCCTTTGCGGAACGGCTTCATAATATGCATGTGGCGGTGCTGATAAAAATTCTACGCCTCGTGATTTCAATTCAGAAACCGTTTTGATAATATCGTCTGTTGCTATTGCAATGTGTTGAATCCCGGGTCCACCGTAAAAATCGAGATATTCCTCAATTTGCGATTTTTTTTTCCCTTCAGCCGGTTCGTTGATTGGAAATTTGATGCGTCCGTTTCCATTTGACATCACTTTGCTCATCAATGCAGAGTATTCGGTATTGATTTGTTTGTCATCAAAAGACAGGAAATTTACAAAACCCATGACGTCTTCGTACCATTTAACCCAGGTGTTCATTTCGCCCCAGCCTACATTGCCAACCATATGGTCGATGTATTTAAGTCCCGTTGGTGCAGGATTGTAATCCGAATTCCATTCTTTGTAGCCCGGAAGAAAGATGCCGTTGTAATTTTTTCTTTCCACAAAAATATGGACGGTTTCGCCATAAGTATAAATCCCAGAACGGACCACTTCTCCAAATTCATCGCTTTCAACCGTTGGTTCCATAAAGGGTTTCGCGCCACGTTTTACCGTTTCTTCAAAAGCACTTCTGGCGTCTTCGACCCATAATGCGGCCACTTTCACGCCGTCACCGTGTTTTTTAAGATGTTGGTTGATTGGTGAATCTTCATTTAATGGCGTAGTCAACACCAAACGGATTTTGTCTTGTTTCAACACATAAGACGCGCGGTCGCGAACGCCCGTTTCCAATCCGGCGTAGGCCAATGACTGGTAACCAAATGCAGTTTTGTAGAAATGCGCCGACTGTTTGGCATTCCCTACATACAATTCTACGTAATCGGTTCCTAATAGAGGCAGGAAATCCTGTGCGCCTTCGAATATTTTTTCGAGTCCGTATTCTACGTTTTTTATCTCTTTACTCATTTTTTATATTTTTTGGATAGTCACTGAATGACTTTCGTTGTTTGTATTATTTGATTGAACGCGGATCACGCGGATAGACGCAGATTTAAGGCAAAAGTTTTTATTTTTTTAAGTGAATTTCATTTTCGGCCCAGAAACGGGAATCAGCAACTGATTATTCCAACCACGACTGATAATATTTCCCGTCGTCCAATCCCATAGCAGTTTCTGTAACCTGCAACGGACGGAACGTATCGACCATTACTGCCAGCTCTTCTGTAACGGTTTTCCCGATGCTGCGTTCCATTGCGCCAGGCGCCGGTCCGTGCGGAATTCCTTTTGGATGCAACGTAATATGTCCTTGTTCGATGTTGTTTCGCGACATAAAATCGCCATCTACATAGTACAAAACCTCATCGCTGTCGATGTTGCTGTGGTTGTAAGGAGCAGGAATCGCTTTTGGATGGTAATCGTACAATCTCGGGCAGAAAGAACATACGACGAAAGTCGACGTCTCAAATGTCTGGTGAACCGGCGGTGGTTGGTGCACGCGTCCTGTAATCGGTTCGAAATTGTGGATCGAAAATCCGTAAGGAAAATTGTAACCGTCCCAGCCGATCACGTCAAACGGATGCGTCGCATAAACGACTTCGTGAATCATGCCTTCTTTTTTGATTTTGATCAGGAAATCTCCTTTTTCGTCAAACGTTTCGAGTTCATTAGGCAATTTAAAATCGCGCTCGCAAAACGGCGAATGCTCCAAATGTTGTCCGGAAGCATTCTTGTAGCGCTTTGGCGTATAAAACGGCGCGAACGATTCGACGTAAAAGATCCGGTTTTCAGAAGAATCAAAATCTATTTGATAAATCACGCCACGCGGAATGATTAAATAATCGCCGTATTCAAAATCAATGTTTCCGAGCATGGTGCGCAATTTGCCTTTTCCTTTATGGATGAATAGCATTTCATCGGCGTCGGCATTTTTATAGAAATACGAACGCAGCGAATTTTGCGGCGCGGCCAATCCGATCGTGCAATCTTTATTGACAAGCATCGCTTTGCGACTGTCGAGGAAATCGGCTTCAGGTTGCAATTCGAAACCTTTAAAAAGCAAGGCTTTGATGTTTTTTCCGATGGCGATTTTCGGTTCAACCGAATAAGAATTTAAAATTTCCTTGACCTGCGTTGGCCTGTGGACATGATAGGAAAGCGAGGAATTTCCGTGAAATCCTTCCGTCCCGAAAAGCTGTTCGTAGTAGAATCCGCCGTTGGGCTTTTCAAACTGCGTATGGCGCTTTTGCGGAAATTTTCCAAGTTTATGGTATATTGGCATAATGTGAAATTTAGGAATTGTGCGTTGCGATTTACGGTAGCCACAATTCCGCTCATTCCGGATTTCTCTTGATGAGGAATTTCAAGTGCGACAATAAATCATTCCAGAAAGGTTTCATACTCCAAATATCGGAAAAATTTAATTTTTTGGTTTGTTTATTGTGAATTATTTACAAATGAGAAAAGGTATTAACAAAGATTGCTCGATGCCAATGCCTTTTCAAATATTTCAACTTTGTATTATCTTACTTTTTTGTAGCTGTAAGCGTAGATCATCGCGTGAATTGCTGCAAATATTAAGGAGAAATAATATAAGAAATGATCGTCTACACTTTGGTCTGAATGATGAATCATGGCTACAACGATCAAGGCCACGACCATTCCGAAACCTGACGCTGCAACAGTTTTATAATTGCTTAAGCTGAATTGTCCCTGATTCTGAACACTGTGTTTCATTCCGTAGAACAAATACAAATCAAATCCGATCATCATCCAGACGATCAAACGGATCCAAGTGTCGAGCGGAAGAAACACCATCATAAACAAACACACCACAACACCCAAAATCGGAACCAACGGAACCAATGGTGTCCTGAAAGCACGAGGCGCGTCTGGCATTTTTTTACGCATGATCAATACGCCGATACAAACCAGGATGAATGCGAATAAGGTTCCGATACTGGTCATTTCACCAACAACTCTAGCCGGAACAAATGCTGCAAAAGCACTGACCAAAACCATAAATAACAAGTTGTTTTTAGCCGGTGTTCTGTATTTTGGATGCACTTCAGAAAATACTTTTGGCATCAAACCATCTTTACTCATGGAAAAGAAAACACGGCTTTGTCCCATCAGCATGACCAAAATTACGGAAGCATAACCTCCTAAAATCGCCAACAGAATCGCATTGTTCAACCACGGATAAGCTGGAACAATTAATCCCGAAGCATCCGGATGACCCATAGATTCTACAGCGATGGCCACCGGCGCAATTCCGTCTTTTCCGGCGAAAGCCTGATAATTTACAACGCCAGTCATCACGTGCGCAAACAAAATATACAATAATGTACAAATTCCCAATGACAATAAAATCCCGATTGGCATGTCGCGTTTCGGATTTTTAGCTTCCTGCGCAGCGGTCGAAACCGCATCAAAACCGATGTAAGCAAAGAATACGATTGCCGCAGCACGAATAATTCCCGAGAAACCAAATTCTCCAAAAGTCCCGGTATTTGCAGGTACGTAAGGTGTATAATTTTCTGGTCGGATGTACTGCCAACCCACAGCAATGAATATCAATACAACAGCTACTTTTAATAAAACAATCACGCCGTTTACGGTCGCCGATTCTTTGGTTCCGCGCATCAAAATCAATGACATGATCATGACAATTAACACTGCGGGAATATTGATCACGCCGCCTTCAAACGGAGAAAGCATGTAGGCGTCATCAATGTGAATGCCATATCCGCCGAGAAATTTGCCCAGATAGCGCGACCAACTAATGGAAACGGTCGCAGCGCCAACGGCATATTCCAAAACCAAATCCCAACCAATGATCCACGCCACAAATTCGCCCATAGTGGCGAAAGAATAGGTGTAAGCACTTCCGGCAACCGGAATCATAGATGAAAATTCGGCATAACACAATCCGGCGAAAATACAGCCAAAAGCGGCCACTAGAAATGAAATGGTAATGGCTGGTCCGGCATTGGTTGCGGCAGCCAAACCTGTAATGGAAAACAGTCCGGCACCAATGATGGCACCAACTCCAAGAGCGACTAATCCGGTAGCTGATAATGTTTTCTTTAACCCTTTTTCAGACTCTGAAGCTTCGTCTAACAGTTGATTGAGTGGTTTTCTTCTCCAAATAGACATAAATTCTGTTTTTATTTGTTTGTGGTCCCAAATATATTGTTTTTTTACAAATCCTTAACAATTAAATTTGGATCTCATACGTTAAAACCAGAATCCGATGCTGAACCACGCAAAGCCTTTTGGAAGTTCCGGAGACCATGAATATTTGAACTCAATGGGCCCGACAATGCTGTCAATTCCGTAACCGAGCGCATAACCGGTGTAACGCACTTTTGAAAACCATTCAGTGGTTTCAAACAAGTTGTTTTGCACGTTTGCGATGTTTGCCGCAAAGTTGACATGGTTCTTTTTGAAGATTTCGTAATCCAATGTCAACGCCGATTTAATGTAACTGTCGCCGGCAATACTCACAAAATCATAGCCATAAAAGTGTTTGAAGTTGTTGATTGTATTGTAGCCATAACCGCCCAGAATGAAGTTAAATGCCTGGCTTGTTTTTCCGCCAATCGCAAATCCGGCGTCTGCCTGGAATTTCATCGTCGCTTTTGGGAATAATTTTCTAGCGAAACCAATTTCGCCTTTGGCAATAGAAAAACGCTCGAAGTCATTGTACCGGTCGGATGAATACAAATACGTTTGAAAATCGCCGCAAAAATACCAGCCGTGTTTTGGGAAATATTTGTTGTCAAACGAATCAAATTTTATCGATCCAAACAAACTCAGGTAATCATTGTCTTCAAAAATCTGTGCGTCATTGGTCAGCGTATTCGATTTAATTTTAAGGTGTTTGTATTCAATTCCGCCAGCGAGCAAAAACTTCTGTACGAAAATCGTTTGCACGTACGCTTGATTCGTAATGTCGGAAAAGTCAATATTAATCGATTTGATGCCGAGTTGCGACAATAATTTTCCTTCCTGGAAATCGGTTTCGACATTTCTGTTAAAGCCGTTGTATCTTGATTTTAATCCGAAACTCCAGTAAAAACCGTTGTCGACATAATAATCCAGATTGTACCTGAAATTATCGCCCAGGATTACATCCAACGAAAAAATATCATTCTTGAAAAAAGTCTTTTTCTGGGTAATGTTTGTCAGAATCGCGCTTTTGTACAATCCGTCGAAATGAAGTCCGAATTTCAGAAACGTCCGGTTCGGATTCTCTGTCAGGTTGATACACAAATCGTCTGAACCTTCATTTTTTTCAAGCGAATAATTGATCGCACTGAAGTTTTGTGTGGCCGTAATATTATCCATTCCCAACCGCAAATCTTCATACGAAATCCGCGAATCCTGTTTAAACCTCAGTTTTCCAATGACGTACGAACGCGTATAATTCTCGAGCGGATTGACTGTAATATTTCTGATGTGCAACGTATCTACAATCGGTTTCGGGAATTTCTTCAGAGCCAATGTGCTGTCGCCAACGGCTTTTATTTTTTCAATCACCGAAAGTGCTGCTTCTTCGCCTTTTTTGATGATGTCGCGACCCTGATCAAAAGAAATCACGCTGAATTTTGTAATATCGGGTTTGATGTAAATGTCGGTTTCTTTGATCTTCTTTTTCATTTTATCGATCATCTGAAGATTCGAGATCTGAACCAGGATTCGTGTCGCATCTTTCAACGATTTCCGGTCTTTCAAATCATCCTGGACGTCGACACCAATGATAAAATCGGCACCTAACTTCTTAACTTCTTCAATCGGATAATTGTTGGTTACGCCGCCATCAACGAGCAATCTTCCGTCAATTTCCACCGGAGAAAACAACGTGGGAAAAGCGCCGCTGGCCAACATCGCCTGAGCCAAATATCCTTTATTGAGCAACACTTCCTCGCCGGTTTCTATATCGGTGGCAACGCATAAAAACGGAATCGGAAGCTTGTTGAAATCGCGAATGTGCCTGACTTTATACGTGAGTTTGTTCAGCAAATTGTAATTGTACATTCCTTTTGACAGCGCGGTCGGAATTCCGATTCGGAGTTTGTTGAACGGCAACGTAAAAGCGTAGATTTCGTCGTTGCGTTTTTCGTAAAAATTCTTTGAAGCCCTTGGAATGAAATCACTCAGCAAAGCATCAAAATCGGTTTCGTGGAAAATTGAATCGATTTGAGTTGCACTATAACCGGAAGCATACAATCCGCCAATAATAGCGCCCATGCTGGTTCCGCCAATGTAACTGATTTCGACACCTTGTTCTTCAAGCACTTTCAACACGCCAATATGCGCAAAACCTTTGGCGCCGCCGCCGCTAAGTACCAATCCAATTTTTGGTTTCCGTTTTTTAATACTGTCCTGTGAAAATGCGGTTGCAGAAAAAAGAAAAACAACTGAAAAAATTGCAGAAAAAAACATTCGGCCAACTCCAAAAAATAATTTTTTATGGGTTGATTTTGTGGTTTTTACCGAATTGTAAGTCATTTATTCTGTTGGTTTTATTTTGCTGTAAAAGTCGGTAATTTTTTTGGCCCGTGAAAGTCCGATGACATCCGAAATTTCCTTTTCCGATGCTTCTTTCAATCTTTTAACAGACTTGAAATGTTTGATCAGCGTTTGCATCGTTTTTTCGCCGATTCCCGGAATGGTTTCGATCGAGGTTTGCAGCGCATTTTTGCTGCGTTTATCGCGGTGAAATGTAATTCCGAAACGGTGCGCTTCATTGCGCAAATATTGGATCACTTTTAAAGTTTCCGATTTTTTATCGAGATACAACGGAATGTTATCGCCCGGATAAAACAATTCTTCCAGTCTTTTTGCAATCCCGATAATCGCAATTTTTCCGCGCAATTCCAGTGCGTCAATACTTTTCAGTGCCGACGACAATTGCCCTTTTCCACCGTCAATGATGATCAGTTGCGGAAGCGGTTCATTTTCATCGAGCAATCGTTTGTACCTTCTGTAAACCACTTCTTCCATCGACGCAAAATCGTTTGGTCCTTCAACGGTTTTAATATTGAAATGGCGGTAGTCTTTTTTGCTCGGTTTTCCATCTTTAAAAACCACACAGGCCGCGACCGGATTCGTTCCCTGGATGTTTGAGTTGTCAAAACACTCGATATGGCGCGGTTCTTCGGGCAATCGCAAATCTTTTTTCATTTGTGCCATGATCCGGTTTGTATGGCGATCGGGATCGACAATCTGCATTTGCTTCAGCTGGTCGATTCTGTAAAACTTCGCATTTCGGATCGATAAATCCAGGATTTGCTTTTTATCGCCAAGTTGCGGAACCGTTACTTTGATATTTTCGCCCAAATCAACTTCAAATGGAACGATGACTTCCCTGGATGTCAGATTGAAACGTTCGCGAAGTTCGATTATTGCGAGTTCGAGCAGTTCTTCGTCGGTTTCCTCGAGTTTTTTCTTGAGTTCCAACGTGAAGGAACGAATGACCGAACCGTGGGAAATTTGCAGAAAATTGATGTACGCCGCACTTTCATCCGATACGATCGAAAACACATCGACATTGGTGATTTTCGGATTGGCGACCATCGAACGCGATTGGTAATTTTCTAAAACTTCGATTTTTTCTTTGATTTTCTGTGCTTTTTCAAATTCCATTTCGGCGGCAAACTGTGCCATCTGTTTTTTGAAATCGCGCATGCTTTCCTTAAAATTCCCTTTCAGGATTTCGCGGATCGCATTGACCTGTTCCTGGTATTTTTCAAGCGGTTCGTGGCCTTCACATGGTCCTTTGCAGTTTCCGATATGGTATTCGAGGCAGACTTTGAATTTGCCGTTCCTGATGTTATTTTCGGTTAAATCGTAATTGCAGGTGCGCAACGGATACAACTCTTTAATCAGATCCAGAATGGTGTGCACGGTTTTAAAACTCGTATATGGTCCAAAATATTCCGATCCGTCTTTGATCATCCTGCGTGTCGAAAATATCCGTGAAAACGGTTCTTTTTTGATGCAAATCCACGGATAACTTTTGTCGTCGCGAAGCATGACGTTGTAACGCGGCTGCAATTTTTTGATCAGGTTGTTTTCGAGCAATAAAGCATCCGATTCATTCGTGACAACAATGTGTTTGATCGTGAAAATCTTGCGAACCATGACGCGCGTCCGGCCTACTTCGTGTACTTTATTGAAATACGAAAGCACACGTTTCTTCAGGTTTTTGGCTTTGCCGACATACAAAAGCTTTTCGTCCTTATCGTAATACTGATACACGCCGGGACTGTCCGGAAGCGTTTGGATTTGGAGTTCTAATGACGGATTCTGCATGGCGCAAAGTTAGCAAATTGTAACAATCAAAAGACAATCTGCCGCAGCAACAAAAAGATTTTAACTACTTTTATGAAATCATTTTTCGCAATGAAAAAGTTTGGCAATGGGAAAGATTTCAGACATTTTAAAAGAATTGGCGCACCGGCCTTGGGAATTGCCACAACATTCGTGGCATTATTATCAGGAATGGAACCATGTGCTGTTTTTCCATTGGGCAGTCGATCCTGAAATCCTGAAACCATTGATTCCGTCCGGGGTCGAACTTGATGTTTTTGACGGCAAAGCCTGGATTTCACTCGTTCCGTTTACGATGCAAAAAATCCGTCCGAAGTTTTTGCCTGCGGTTTCTGTTGTTTCCGATTTTCATGAAATCAATCTGCGGACATATGTATCCAAAGGCGGAAAATCTGGCGTGTACTTTATTAATATTGAAGCTGAAAAACATTTTTCAGCATTTCTCTCCCGTAATTTATCTGGTTTGCCCTACGAAAAAGCACTGATCAAACGCAGCGAAGGCAAATACAGTTCGTCGAATGTTTTCAGGAAATTTGCTTTGGACGTCGAATTTGCAATTAAAGAAGCTGTTTCTCAGAAAACGGAACTTGAAAAATTCCTGACCGAACGTTATGCCTTATTTCTGGAACGAAAAGGCGTTTTATACCGATATGACATTCAGCACAAAGAGTGGAAAATCAAAATGCTCGAAGTGAAAAAATTACAGCTTGATTACAGACTTCCCGGATTGGATCTGGCAAATAAACAGCCCGATCTGGTACATTATTCTGACGGCGTAGAAGTAATGGCGTGGCGAAAAGTGCGCGTATAAACCAATAACAATGACCAAAAAAGAACTTCGTACCGCATATAAAAAATTACGCCAGCAATTGGCAGAAAAGGACATTGAAGAAAAAAGCCTGGCTGTAGCCAATAAGTTGTTGCCGCTTCCGATTTGGGAACATACCTATTTCCATGTCTTCCTTCCGATAGCGGAACAAAACGAAATCAATACCGAATTTATTTTACACCTTTTGTCGGGAAAAGACAAAGAAATATTGGTTTCGAAAAGTAATTTCGAATCGCGTAACATGACGCATTTCCTACTGACCGACAACACTAAAATCAGGAAAAATGACTACGGAATTCCGGAACCCGTTAACGGAATCGAAGTGCCTTCAAAAATGATTGATGTGGTTTTCGTACCGCTTTTGGCATTTGATGTTTTTGGAAACCGCGTGGGTTATGGCAAAGGATTTTATGACAAATTTTTATCGGAATGCAAACCGGAAACCGTCAAAATTGGATTGTCGTTTTTTCCGGCTGTAGATGCGGTGCACGACGTTTTTGAAAGTGATGTCAAGCTTGATTATTGCGTTACGCCTGATGAAGTATATGCTTTTTAGCCGTGATGATTTGAAATTAAAAGGAATTTGATATTAAGAGGAGAAAGTCTTGTAGACTTTCGGTGTTTTCCAGTAGCTGTGAGGTATTTTTTACAATGTATCGACAATTTATTGGCTCGTGAAAAAATACAATTGGAATTTTTAAACCATTAAGAAATGAAGTTTCATTAAGACAGATGACTTTGTATTTCTTAATTTCTTAATAATTAAATTTCTTAAGCCAAACCTTTTCCGTCAAAATCAGCTTTATTGTCTTCTTTGTGGAACGCTTTTTTGTTGAATACGATCAAAATCCCAACTCCGGTAGAGATCGCCATATCGGCCACATTAAAGATCGCATTAAAAAACTTCAGTTCTTTGCCGCCCAAATACGGAATCCATGAAGGCCAAACCGTATCGATAATTGGGAAATACAACATATCGACTACTTTTCCGTGGAGTAAAGTTCCGTAAGGCTGGTCTGAAAACAAGGCGGCCAACTGATGGTTGCTGTGGTTAAAAATAACACCATAAAACACCGAATCGATAATATTTCCGAATGCCCCGGCCAAAATGAGCGCGATCGCAACAATCAAATACTGAGAATAATTGCGGCGCACCGAATCCCAAAGCCAGTAACCAATGGCAACAACTGCCAATAATCTGAAAACGGTTAGAAATAGTTTGCCATAAGCGCCGGGAATTTCAGTTCCCCAAGCCATGCCTTCATTTTCGATGAACAGGATCTTAAACCAACTTAAAACGCTGTGTTCTTCGCCAAGTATAAAATTGGTTTTGATGTAAATTTTAGAAACCTGGTCGACCAGTAAAATGATGAAAATGAGCAAATAGGCTTTTCTTAATGACATTTTTTAATGATTAGTGGCGCAAAAATAACAATTTAATTGATATATAACCCGCGCTGTAAAAGAGGTTTGTGTTTTATTTGGCTATTTCCGGCGAGATTTTACAAGAAAATTTAAGCATTAAAAAAACGCTCCATAACTAATGAAGCGCTTTTTCTTTCTTTTTGCTAAGTTATTATCGCTGTAAATTCTTTGCCTCGATGCTCATAGTCGCGTGAGGAACGATTTTCAAACGTTCTTTTCCAATGAGTTTTCCGGTTACTTTGCAGATACCGTATGTTTTATTTTCTACTCTGAAAAGTGCATTTTTCAAATCGCGGATAAATTTTTCCTGGCGAATGGCCAGCTGCGAGTTTGCTTCTTTCGACATGGTTTCGCTGCCTTCCTCGAATGCTTTGAATGTTGGCGACGTGTCGTCAGTACCATTATTCAGGTCATTCATGTAAGCGCTTTTTATAAGGTCTAGATCAGCTTTCGCTTTTTCAATTTTTTTCTGGATTATTTCTTTGAACTCTGCTAAATCAGCATCTGAGTATCGTGCTACTTCATCTACCATGTTTGTTTTATTTTGAAATTAATATTTTCGTTTTGAGATCGTCGAACTCGATTTCGGTGCCCGAAGGTAACGTTTCGGTAAAGGTTATTGTTTCAGTTAATGTTTCGGATTTTATATAATCTGCATTTTTTTCAACGGCGTGTTTTAATATTCCGTTTCTGGCTTCAATCTGGACGTTTATTTTGTCGGTCACTTCAAATCCGGAATCTTTTCTGAGGTTTTGGATCCTGTTGACCAATTCCCGTGCGATGCCTTCGTTTTTAAGTTCCTCAGTAATTGTAATGTCGAGCGCAACGGTGATGTTTCCTGAATTTGCGACCAGCCAGCCCTCAATATCCTGGGACGTAATTTCGACATCTTCTAAGGCTAAAGTTATACTATTTCCCGACAATTCAATGTTGGCGATGCCAAGACGTTCAAACTGAGCGATTTCTGGCTGTGAAAATTTTTGTATTTGATTGGAAATCAACCCCATATCTTTACCAAATCGTGGTCCTAACGTTTTGAAATTGGGTTTGATCTGTTTGACCAAAATCCCGGAAGCATCGTCTAAAAGTTCGATTTCTTTCACATTTACCTCCGCTTTTATCAAGTCGGAAATCGCTTCAATTTCAGCTTTCTGGTTTGCGTCAAGCACCGGAATCATTACCTTTTGCAACGGTTGGCGCACTTTAATCATCTCTTTCTTACGCAGTGACAATACCAGCGACGAAATCGTCTGGGCCTTCTGCATTTTGGACTCTAACATTTTATTAACATAATTGTCAACACTTTTCGGAAACTCGGCCAAATGTACACTGTCATATTTTTCTGACGATGTCGCCTGGGTTAAGTCTCTGTAAAGTTTGTCCATGAAAAACGGTGCGATTGGCGCACTGAGTTTTGCAACGGTTAACAAGCACGTGTAAAGCGTTTGGTAAGCAGCAATTTTATCGGTTGCGTATTCGCCTTTCCAGAATCTTCTGCGACACAAACGAACGTACCAGTTGCTCAGGTTTTCCTGAACGAAATCGGAAATGGCACGTGCAGCTTTCGTCGGTTCGTAATCGGCATAGAAACTGTCTACGTCTTTCACTAAAGTGTTCAATTCAGAAATGATCCATTGGTCGATTTCGGGTCTTTCACTGACCGGAATTTCCGCTTCCGCGAATGTAAATCCGTCAATATTGGCATACAATGAAAAGAACGAATACGTATTGTACAACGTCCCGAAGAATTTCCTGCGCACCTCAGCAATGCCTTCAATATCGAATTTTAAATTGTCCCACGGATTGGCGTTTGAGATCATATACCAACGCGTCGCATCCGGGCCATATTCTTCAATCGTTTTGAACGGGTCGGTCGCATTTCCCAAACGTTTGGACATTTTTTGACCATTTTTATCCAATACCAAACCATTCGAAACCACATTTTTGTAAGCGATTTTGTCGAAAACCAACGTTCCAATTGCGTGCAACGTATAAAACCAACCGCGCGTCTGGTCTACACCTTCTGCGATAAAATCGGCCGGAAAATCTTTGTTTTCGTCGATGTAATCTTTATTTTCAAACGGATAATGCCATTGCGCGTAAGGCATCGCACCCGAATCAAACCATACGTCGATCAAATCGGTTTCGCGCGTCATTGGTTTTCCTGATTTGGATACCAATGTGATCGCATCGACTACATTTTTATGCAAATCGACCAAGTCGTAATTTTCTTCAGACATGTTCCCGATCTCAAATCCTTTGAACGGATTTTCTTTCTGGAAACCGGCTTCGATCGATTTTTCAATTGCTTCGTACAATTCCTGTACAGAACCAATCAAAATTTCCTCAGTTTTATCCTCAGTTCTCCAGATTGGCAACGGAATTCCCCAATAGCGCGAACGCGACAAATTCCAGTCGTTGGCGTTTTTGAGCCAGTTCCCGAAACGGCCTTCTCCGGTGGCTTTTGGTTTCCAGTTGATGGTTTCGTTCAGGTCGAACATGCGGTCTTTGACGTCTGTGATTTTGATAAACCACGAATCCAAAGGATAGTACAACAACGGCTCGTCAGTTCTCCAAGAATGCGGATAACTGTGGACGTATTTTTCGACTTTAAATGCTTTGTTTTCTTCTTTGAGTCGGATGGCAATTTCTACATCGACTGATTTTTCAGGCGCGGTTCCGGCATCGTAATATTCGTTTTTGACATATTTTCCGGCGAAGTCGCCCATATGCGAAGTAAATTTTCCTTGCAAATCAACCAATGGCACCGGAATGTTATTTTCATCCAAAACCAACATTGGCGGCACTTCCGGAGTGGCTTCTTTCGCGACTTTTGCATCATCTGCACCAAATGTTGGCGCGGTGTGTACGATTCCGGTTCCGTCTTCTGTTGTAACAAAATCTCCCGAGATCACTCTAAATGCATTTTCCGGATTTTGGTACGGAAGCGTATATTTTAATAACTGTTCGTATTTGATTCCGACTAATTCTGAACCTTTGAATTCCTTTAATATTTGGTATGGAATCTTTTTATCACCCGATTTAAAATTATCAAAATCTGCTAGTTCTTCACTTGCAAAAAATCCTTTTGAGAATTGTTTGCCAACCAAGTTTTTCGCTAATATCACATTGACCGGTTCAAACGTATATTGATTGAAAGTCTTTACTAAAACATAATCGATTTTCGGACCAACGGTCAACGCCGTATTCGAAGGCAATGTCCATGGCGTGGTCGTCCATGCTAAAATGTGGATGTCTCCGAAACCTTGTAAAAAATCAGGAAACGTTTCATTTATGGCTTTGAATTGTGCAACGATTGTCGTATCAGTCACATCGCGGTAACTTCCGGGCTGGTTCACTTCATGCGACGACAATCCGGTTCCCGCTTTTGGAGAATAGGGCTGGATCGTGTAGCCTTTGTACATTAAACCTTTGTCGTAGATCTGTTTCAAAAGCCACCAAACCGATTCCATGTATTTGGATTTGTAAGTCACATACGGATTTTCCATATCGACCCAGTAGCCCATTTTTTCGGTCAGGTCATTCCACACATCGGTGTAACGCATGACCGTTCTTTTACACGCTTCGTTATATTCTTCTATTGAGATGGTTTTCCCGATGTCTTCTTTAGTGATGCCGAGTTCTTTTTCGGTTCCGAGTTCTACCGGAAGTCCGTGCGTATCCCAGCCCGCTTTACGCTTAACCTGAAAACCTTTCTGGGTTTTGTAGCGGCAAAAAATATCTTTGATTGCGCGCGCCATCACGTGGTGAATTCCCGGCAATCCGTTTGCAGACGGCGGACCTTCAAAAAACACGAACGGCTGGTTGCCTTCGCGCGTGGTTATGCTTTTTTCAAATATATTTTCTTTTTTCCAAAAATCAAGCACTTCAGACGCTACCGTTGGCAGGTCAAGCCCTTTGTATTCAGTAAATTTGGTGTTCATTTGGTCGTTTTCTAAAATCAATTTGCGAAAGTAAGGAATTTTATTTTTTTACGGGGTAATTCGGGGGAATTTCATTATTCTTAGCGCGAGGCCGCGTAAGCGATGGTTAAAAATTTAATTTTATGTGAGTTATCTTAAGTTCTAAAACATTAAGCATTACGTTTCACTAATACAAATGACTTCATATTCCTAATCTCTTAATGGTGAATTTACATGTACATCCTTAGCCGCGTGAGCGATTGAGGCGGCATCCTTTTTGAGGCACGAAAAAAGATAGAACCGAAAGCGCGGCCTGCAGGGACACGCCCAAATAAAAAATCAGGCGAAAATTTCCTTCAGGACGTCGAGTGATTTTGGTTTTTTGAATCCGTCAAGGTGTAACGTATAATATTCGATCAGGATTTTGAGTAAAATCTGGCGTTCGGTCACGTGGAAAACTTTTTGGCTGTTGTCAAATTTGAGCGCGATGAGCTTTTTGAACAAATTGGTTTCGTGTTCGGACAGCGAACTTACGGCGTGCAGCGGACTGAAAACACCTTCGGTCATTTCGAAAAAATTAAAATCCATTTCGGAAACATCGGGATAAAAGCCTAAATATTTCGTAGTTTCGAGCATCAAAATCAGATGAAAGTTGGCGATTTCATTGTGATTGTCGAGCCAATGTAAGGCCGTTTCAAGAAAATCGAACAGTTTTTCATTTTTTTCTTCTTCGTGGATGGAATGGTGCAATACTTCGGAAATAAACATCACGATCGTGCTTTTGAACACATCGGAATGCACCGAATGGAATGGCGAAGCGATCTTGATTTCCTTGAAGTTTTCGAGTGTGCCTTTGTTTTTATGGACCGCTTCGATCTCGAGAATCGTCAGCGGCTGGAAATAGGCAATTTTCTGGCTGGATTTTCCCGATGAAAACGCGTTGCGCACGAAATAAGATTTGAGTCCGTCCGATTGCGTAAAACATTTCACGATCAGGCTTTTTTCCTGGTATTTGAGCGACGAAATGACGATGGCTTTGGTTTTGACCTGCATGTTATTTAGGTACAGGGTTTGGGGTATTTGGTTTTGGGCACAGCAGCATAATCAACGTCAGAACCTTGAACCTGCAACCTTACACCTATCTGACGATCATGACTTTTTTGACTTTGGTTTCGATGCCGTCTTCGGAAGAAATCAGCACCATATAAACGCCGGAAGCGACTTTGTGTTTTCCGAACGCAGTGGTATCCCATTCGATGGTTCCGCCCTCGGCAAACGTTTCGTATACGAGATTTCCTTCGATATCGGCGATTTTTACATTCGCTTTGTCCATCAGGCCGCTGATTTTTACGGTTCCTGAAAATTCGGGACGTACCGGATTGGGATAAATGAAGACATTGTTCAGGTTTTCATTCGCCGAAGTTGAAATTCCGTTGAACGAGATCATTCCTTTCGTAGTTGCGAAAAAAACCTCGCCGGTGGTTCCGTTGATCTCGATATCGTTGATGTAATCGCTTGGTAATGGGGAATTTTGCGTGGTGAAATGGTAGATCGTTTTTTGTCCGTCTGACGAAACATACAATACGCCGCCGCCATCTGTGGCAATCCATTTGTTATTTGCGCCGTCGACCACAATGTCCATCACCGCTTGTTCGTACAGCAACTCCTCAAATTCTTCTTCCTTAATAATAATCGATTCGACGATCAATTCCTGGTCGCTTAAAAATGAATCGACGCTCGACAATACGCGAAGTCCTTTCTGCGTACCGATCCAGAGTTGGTTTCGTTTGTCCATAACTGCAATCCGGGAATAATTTGCCGGCATTCCGGCGTCATCATCTTTAATTGCTTTTGGCAAGGCGTTATATGTTTCATTAAAACCGATAATTCCTTCATCGCGCGTTCCGATCCATTTGGTTCCGTTTTTATCGATGGTCATTCTTCCCATGTTAAATGCGCCTAAATTAGTATAAACCGTACTCATGTCATAGGATTGCCATTGGCCATTTGAACGTAAAACCTTTAATCCGTTTTTACTCAAACTGTTCGTTACCCACAGATGTCCGTCTTTGTCAAATGCGGTTCCGTCTATTCTGACCGAAGATGCGCCCGGACCAACGGCTTCCAGCGGACTGTTCGACGGATTGTATAATATGGCAGGAATTTCATTTTCTATTTTAAGTAGTCCTGAATCGAAAGAACTGATATAGACCAGGTTTGGATTGGTCGGATTTACTGCTATGCGAACGAGCGCTTTAGCTCCCAAAAGATCCTTATATGGGATTTCCAGCCAGCCGTTGTTTTTTAGTTTGCTGACACTAAACTTCGCAGGCGTAAAACCGAAATAGGCATCGGGATTGTAATCTTTATTATAACCACCGTATACGGCCCATAGTCCATCAGGCGCAATCGTAGTTGAGAAAATATTATTTTTAACCGGGCCGTCGGGTGTCAAATTTTCAAACTCAGAACCTGTCATTGACGTCACGAAGAGTCCGTGTGCTGTTGTACCAATATATATCTTGTCTGCAACTATTGCCGCACTTGAGAAATCAACTTCTAAATCAAGAATTTCTGTTTTGTTAATCGTTCGAAACAGCGATAAGTTGGCATTGTAAATATAAATTTTATCCGCCGCCGTAAGCAACAAATAATTGCCGCTTACCCGAACATCGACTATTAATGAAAGGCGTATTATCGGAACAAAATTAGCGCCCTGAAATCTAAAAAACTCCCCTGTATTTGACACCGCGATAAATTCGTTGCCAAAATTTTGTACTCCGATCCAGCCATTTCCGTCAAGCCTTGTCCATTGCGTATAATCGTTTAAATTGGCATTGTTGATATCGGCAACCCTGATTCCATTTATGGCTGTTGCGGCATAAATCTTATTTTGGTACACTGCGGTTTGACTTATCGCAATCTGCGCGCCGGCATCACCAATAAAATACGTATCGCCAAATTGCAAAGTTGCCAAATTGAGCTGTACGATTCCAAAATCACAGGAAACATATGCAATACCCTCGTATTCCAGAAAATGGTTGATCTTTTTGATATTGTCCGGAATTGCTTTGGTAATGATGCCAACGATATTGGTCATTTTCCCATCGGTATCATTGATTACTGTGATGAGTCCGTTTTGATAACCGATAATGGTTTTTTGTGACAATTCGCTATGGTAAATCGCGGTAATGGTCTGGCCCGAAAGTCCGTCGATGGTATTGGTGGTTTTCACTGCGCCATTTAAAACGTCTTTGGAAAACAACGCATTTTCGGTTGCGGCGATGACCTTATTCGGCGCCACAGCCAAATCTTTAATTTCCCGATATGAAAAATAACCCTTCCACAATTTTTTACTTTGCGAAAAACCGCTACCTATTATAGAGATGAAAATAAAAAAAGTAAGGATTCTTTTCATTGAAACATGGAATTTGGACACAAATATAATACAAACGGAAATAATGTTGTTTTCATATAGCGGAAACCGGATTTTCGCACACAAATAAAAAAGCCTCCATTTTTACATGAAGGCTTTTAAAACTCATTAATTTATGGATTAAACCACACCTTGTCCGAGCATGGCATCGGCCACTTTTACGAATCCGGCGATGTTTGCACCTTTTACATAGTCAACATAACCATTTCCGTCTGAACCATATTTTACGCAAGACGCGTGAATGTTCAGCATGATATTTTTCAATCTTTCGTCTACTTCTTCAGTGGTCCAGCTCAAACGCAAAGAATTTTGAGACATTTCAAGACCTGAAGTAGCAACACCACCAGCGTTCGATGCTTTTCCAGGTGCAAATAAGATTTTTGCATTTTGGAAAACCGCAACCGCTTCCGGAGTTGAAGGCATATTTGCACCTTCGGCCACGCAGATGCAACCGCTGGCTACAAGGGCTTTCGCATCGTCTTCGTTGAGTTCGTTTTGTGTTGCACATGGCAAAGCCACGTCACATTTTACTTCCCAAGGACGTTTTCCGGCTACATATTTTGCATTTGGATACTTATTAAGGTAGTCGCTGATTCTTCCGTAGTTTACGTTTTTGATTTCCATCACATAAGACAGTTTCTCAGCATCGATTCCCGCTTCGTCATAAATATAACCTGCAGAATCTGATAAAGTCACGACTTTTCCACCCAATTGTGTGGCTTTTTCAGCAGCATATTGCGCAACATTTCCAGAACCTGAAATCACAACTGTTTTTCCTGAAAAACTATCGCCTTTGGTTCCAAGCATACTTTGTGCAAAATACACATCGCCGTAACCTGTTGCTTCGGGACGAATCAATGAACCTCCGAAAGAAATTCCTTTTCCGGTTAAAACGCCGGTAAATTCGTTTCTCAATCTTTTGTATTGACCGAACATGTAACCTACTTCTCTTCCGCCTACGCCAATGTCTCCCGCAGGAACGTCGGTATCGGCACCAATGTGTTTCGACAATTCGGTCATAAACGCCTGGCAAAATTTCATGATTTCGTTGTCCGATTTTCCTTTTGGATCAAAATCAGCTCCTCCTTTTCCACCACCCATTGGCAATGTGGTCAAGCTGTTTTTGAAAGTCTGTTCGAAAGCAAGGAATTTTAAAATGCTCAGGTTTACAGACGGGTGAAAACGCAATCCGCCTTTGTATGGCCCGATCGCAGAGTTCATCTGGATTCTGTAACCTCTGTTCACCTGTGTATTTCCGGCGTCATCCAACCAAACAACACGAAACATGATGATGCGTTCTGCTTCCACCATTCTTTCCAGAAGCATTTTATTCTGGTATTTTTTATTTTCTTCAATAAACGGAATTACAGTCTCTGCAACTTCGTGGACAGCCTGCAAAAATTCGGGCTCGTTAGGGTTTCGCTTGGCAACTCCTTCAATAAATGAATTAATACTTTTTGACATGATTATTAAGTTATTAACGTTTAAGAAAACGTTTTCGTTTGATGTGGCAAATATACGTGATATAAAAAACATAGATTAGAAATTTTTTATATTCTCAACAAAATTATCTTTTTATTAAGAAATCATAAGGTAATCACCTAATAAATACGGTTCTACAGCATTATGTTATTATTTTTCCACATAATTAAGTATTTCTTTATTTTATTTTAGAAGTGAATTATGTTTTTATATATTTGTCAAGATTTGAAATCTTAAATAATGTTAAAAAAGGCTATTCTCTTAATACTTATCATTTTGGGCTGTATCAGCAACTCAAATGCACAATACGAACAATTTTACCACGAGATTGGTATCATGGGTGGCCCAACCTTCTTAAAATCCGATTTTGGCGAAAGAGGTGATGTTGAGAACTTTACAAAAAACAGCGGTTTTTCAATTGGTGGTTTTTATTACATTTCCGCAGTGGAAAACTTTCACAGTTTAAGAGAAAATTTCAAAGCCAGAATCGAACTTTCTTACAGCAAAAGCAACTTACAACATTACGGAAAATACGTCGATCCTGAGCTTACCTCGACTTTCGCGAAACAACTTCGTGCGATGAAAGGAAAAACGACGATGGTCAATGCCGGACTTCAGGTGGAGTTTTATCCATGGAAAATTGATGATTACAACAGAGGCGGAAGTGATTTTAGCCCGTATTTAAGTGGTGGTTTCCAGGTTTCAAATTACACTACGGAAGTTAAATCGGATCTTGGAAAATTAGGTTCTCCTGCAACGACGCCAAGAAAGTATATTGGTGCTTATAAAAATGACGACGGAATCGCATTTTCTTTGACTGCAGGTTTCGGAACCCGTTATAAAATTGGTGATTACCACGCGCTTATCGCAGATTTCAGGGCGCAATATTATTTCTCTGACTGGGTTGACGGATTGAACCCAAACAATAAAGTATACACAGAGAACAAATCCAATGATTGGTCGGCGACGATTAATTTTGGTTATGTGTATTACATCAACTAACCGTCACCGAACATCATTTTTTTACTTTAGCGCTTGTTCGATATCTTCCAATAAATCGTCGATATCTTCAATTCCTACGCTGAGTCTTACCAAATCATCAGTGATCCCAATTTCTTTTCTTTTGTCTTCCGGAATCGACGCATGTGTCATTAATGCCGGATGGTTTGCCAATGATTCTACGCCCCCCAGTGATTCTGCAAGCGTGAACACCTTCAACGTTTCGAGGAATTTGACAGCATCTTCTTTTTTACCGGATTCAAACGTAAACGAAACCATTCCGCCAAAACCTTTCATCTGCTTTTTAGCAATTTCATGAAACGGATGGTCAGGCAATCCAGGATAATACACGGTTTTTACTTTCGGATGGCTTTGCAGGTATTCGGCAATCACAGCACCGTTTTCACAATGTCTTTGCACTCTTAAATGTAAGGTTTTGATTCCTCTTAAAACCAGGAAAGAATCCATTGGCCCTAAGGTCGCGCCTGTAGCAAATTGCTGAAAGTGCAATTGCTCGCCGAGCGCTTCATCCTTTACAATCAACGCACCGGCTATAACGTCCGAATGTCCGCCCAAATATTTTGTAGCCGAATGCATGACGATGTCGGCACCCAAATCCAAAGGCTTCTGCAAATAAGGTGTTGCAAAGGTATTGTCAACCGCGAATAGGATTTTCTTCGCTTTAGTGATTTTAGAGATTTCTTCGATATCTGCGAGTTTCATTAACGGATTGGTCGGCGTTTCCACCCAAACCAATTTGGTATTTTCGTTGATCAGCGACTGAAATTTCTCCAGATCGTTCATATCGACAAAATGAAATTTAATGCCAGAATCCTTGTAAATTCGGGTAAACATTCGGTACGTTCCACCATATAAATCGTCCATCGCAATGATTTCATCTCCGGCTTTGAAAGATCTTAAAATACAATCTGTCGCTGCAAGTCCCGACGAAAATGCGAGTCCGCGTGTTCCGTTTTCGATACTTGCCAATGCATTCTCAAGTGCTGTCCTTGTCGGATTTGACGCGCGGCTGTATTCGTAATCGCCAATCGGTTTGCCCGGGCTCGATTGCACAAACGTCGATGTTTGGTAAACCGGCGGCATTACCGCGCCCGTTTCGGGATCATGGTGTTGCCCGCCATGTATGGTTTTGGTGTTAAATTTCATGTGGAGTTTTTTAATTTTCTAATGCAAATTTAAGTTTATTCCTTTTAGATGTGACCGATTTAACGAATTTTTAGTCTGTCGGAATTCCAGCCGCAGCAAATCAGAATTTTAAAGTTTTACCAAAAATAATCCATTTAAACCTCGAAATGGATTTTCTTTGCATTTCAAAAAGCCTTCCTTTTATGAATACAATATATTACCTCGCTTCATGTGATACCTGTCGGAAAATCATCAAATCCTTGCCAAAAGACAACGATCTTGTTTTTCATGACATCAAACAAAATCCAATTACTGAACCCGAACTTGAAAAAATGCACGCAATTTCAGGAAGTTACGAAGCGCTGTTCAGCAAAAAAGCACAATTGTACCAATCACGGGGACTTAAAGACCAATCGCTTTCTGAAACCGATTACAAAAAATACCTGCTCGAACATTATACGTTTTTGAGCCGGCCGGTTTTTATCATCGCCGACAAAATCTACATCGGCAACAGCCAAAAGAACATCAACGAAGTGCTTGCCGTTTTGAAATAAAACCTGAATTGCAAAGCGCATATCAAATGCTTAAAACTCAGGACTGAACACTTTTTCTTATATTTGTCCCCAATTTAAATTACTTTATGATAAAGTCAATGACCGGATTCGGCAAGGCCACACTGCAATTGCAATCCAAAAAAATAACTGTCGAAATCAAATCGTTGAATAGCAAAGGGCTTGATTTAAATGTAAGAATGCCGTCCGTATTCCGTGAAATGGAACTTGGACTCAGAAACCAAATGGCCTCGGCGCTCGAACGTGGCAAAATTGACATTTCCATATATGTAGAAAATACCGCCGAGCAAACGTCGGCCAAAGTTAATGTGCCGATCGTAAAAGCGTATATCGCACAGTTGCGCGAAGTTTACGCCGACGCGGATGAAACGGAACTCATGAAAATGGCAGTCAGAATGCCCGACGCAATGAAAATTGAACGCGACGAAATCGACGAAAACGAATGGTCGGAAATCCAGAAAGTTTCGGATGAGGCTTTGGCCAATATTCATGCGTTCCGTACTTCAGAAGGCGTGGCACTCGAAAAGGAATTTCTGCACCGCATTGCCAATATTATGACGCTGATGAACGAAACCGTAGCGCTCGACAGCGAACGCATCGAAACCGTAAAAACACGTTTGCAAGCTGCGATTGAAGATTTAAAAGTAACACTAGACGAAAACCGTTTCGAACAGGAATTGATTTTCTACCTTGAAAAATACGACATCACCGAAGAAAAAGTCCGCCTTGAAAACCACCTGAATTATTTCATCGAAACCCTTGCCGGAAATGAAGCAAACGGACGAAAACTGGGATTCATTACTCAGGAAATGGGACGCGAGATCAACACGATGGGTTCCAAGTCAAACCATTCGCAGATGCAAAAATTTGTCGTTCAGATGAAAGACGAACTCGAAAAAATTAAAGAACAAGTATTAAACGTACTTTAAAATAACCAAGCGCTTTCTCTGCTTGTGGCAATATTATTTATGCAAAAAGGAAAATTAATCGTATTCTCAGCGCCATCTGGCTCAGGCAAAACAACCATCGTCAGGCATTTGCTAGGCATTGCGGAACTCAATCTGGAGTTCTCAATCTCAGCCACTTCGCGCGAACCAAGAGGCGAAGAAATCGACGGAACGGATTACTATTTTATCTCTCTGGAGGAATTTAAAAAACACATCAAAGCCGAAGATTTTCTCGAATGGGAAGAAGTGTACCGCGACAATTTCTACGGAACCTTAAAAAGCGAAATCGAACGCATTTGGGCGCTTGGGAAAAATGTGATTTTTGACATTGATGTCGCCGGCGGATTGCGTATCAAACGTAAATTTCCTGAAGAAACGCTCGCTGTATTTGTAAAACCACCGAGCATCGACGAACTTAAAATCCGTTTGAAAAAACGCTCTACTGAAAGCGAGGACAAAATCAACATGCGGATCGCAAAAGCGTCGGTCGAAATGGCCACAGCGCCGCAATTTGACATGATCATTAAAAATTATGATCTTGATGTCGCCAAAGAAGATGCTTACCAGCTTGTCAAAGAATTTCTAAAATAACGTTATGAAAATCGGATTGTATTTTGGGACTTTCAATCCAATTCACGTCGGCCATATGATCATTGCAAACCATATGGCGGAGTTTTCTGGTTTGGAGCAAATCTGGATGGTTGTCACACCTCACAATCCGCTGAAAACCAAATCGACTTTGCTGGAAGATGCCAAACGCCTGCAATTGGTGCAAATCGCAACCGAAGATTTTCCAAAAATCAGTCCGTCAGACATCGAATTTAAATTGCCGCAACCCAATTATACAGTTCATACGCTGGCGCATTTGCAAGACAAATTTCCACAGCATGAATTTTCCCTGATCATGGGCGAAGACAATCTCAAATCGCTGCACAAATGGAAAAACTACGAATTCATTCTGCAAAATCACGACATTTACGTGTATCCGCGCATTTCTTCTGAAGTCGAAAATCTGGAATTTAAAAACCATCCGAAAATTCACATCATCGATGCGCCGGTGGTTGAAATTTCGTCAACTTTTATCCGAAACGGCATCAAAAACAGAAAAAATATACAGCCATTATTGCCCGAAAAAGTCTGGAAATACATCGACCACAACAACTTTTACAAGAAATAATTCTTAACATTCCTTTACAACTGTTCGCTTTTTCATTGCGTAACTTTGAATCGCTTTTTAAAATCGTTTTGAAAAGTGAAACTTAACGTTATTCTTATGTTGAACTTCGAATTATACAATCCTACCAACCTGATTTTCGGAAAAGGGCAAATCGAAAAACTAGCAGCTTTAGTCCCAAAAAACACCAAAATATTACTCGCTTACGGCGGCGGAAGCATTTTTAAAAATGGCATCCACGAACAAGTTGTCAAAAACCTTAAAGGTTTTGAGATTGTCGAATTTGGCGGCATCGAACCCAATCCACATTTTGAAACCCTGATGAAAGCAGTAGAGATCATCAAAAACGAAAACATCGGATTCATCCTCGCTGTTGGCGGCGGAAGCGTCATTGATGGCGTGAAATTCATTTCAGCTGCCGTAAATTTCAACGGTGATCCAATGGAAATCCTGCACAAACGACTTCAGATCAAAGACAACGCGTTGCCATTCGGAACCGTACTGACTTTGCCTGCAACCGGAAGCGAAATGAATTCTGGCGCGGTGGTTACGATTCAATCCACTCAGGAAAAGCTGGCTTTTGGCGGAAGCGCGATGTTCCCGAAATTTTCCATTTGTGATCCAACGGTAATCGAATCATTGCCAAAAAGACAAATCCAAAACGGTGTTGTCGATGCTTTCACACACGTCATGGAACAATATTTAACCTATCCGCACGACGCGATTTTGCAGGATAGAATTGCCGAAAGCGTATTGCAGACACTGGCCGAGTTTGGTCCGGATGTCGTTGAAAATCCTAAAGATTACAAACTTGCCTCGAATTTTATGTGGAGTTGTACCATGGCGCTCAACGGATTGCTGAACAAAGGGGTTCCTGTCGATTGGGCGACGCACATGATTGGCCATGAATTGACCGCTTTATACGGAATTGACCACGCACGGACTTTGGCGATCATCGGACCCAATTTATACCGTACGATGTTTGAAACCAAAAAAGAAAAACTGGCACAATACGGCGAGCGCGTCTGGAATGTTTCAGGAAATACCGTGGATGAAAAAGCAACACAGGCGATTGAAAAAACAGTAGACTTTTTCCACCAAATGGGAATGGACACCAAGTTGTCGCAATACACAGAAAATTTTGAAGATACAGCCAGATTTATTGTGGACCGTTTCGAAAAAAGAGGCTGGAACGGACTTGGCGAAAAACAAAACATTACCCTTGAAAAAGTAAAAGAGATCGTCGAACTCAGTTATTAATTCCAAAATCAAAAGGCGTTCCTGTGAAATCATACAGGAACGCCTTTCTCTAATAACCCCAAAACAAAACTTAACTAACATTTTTGTAAGAATCAAATAAACCAAATCTGATTCTTATACTTTAACGCCGGTTGTATTTTTACATTGTTCTGGAAATCATAATTTTACGTTAAATTCAAAATTCGCCTGTCTAACATTACGTCATTCTTCACTACAACGTTTTTTTCTTCTTTAAAATTAAGTACTTTTGGATAACAAAAATTTGAAGCTGATCCGGCTGTGCGCTGTATCTTTTTTGTCTTAGAACCCTGTGGTTTGGCAGAACCAACCCGGGAAAACAAAAAAGGATGCCGCTGCCATCCGGGCTAAAAACCGTAAAAATGACAGATTATCCAAAATTTGCAGTAATCGGCGGCGGAAGCTGGGCGACGGCCATTGCCAAAATGTTGTGCGTCAACCTTCCCGAAATCGCCTGGTATATGCGAAACGAAGATGCGATCCAGCATTTAAGAACGCACCACCACAATCCGAATTACCTGAGTTCGGTAGAATTTCACGTCAATAAACTCAAGCTTACCAGCGATTTGAATGAAGCGATTGCGTATGCCGATTACATCATTTTCGCAATTCCGTCAGCGTTTTTAAGCGGCGAACTTTCGAAAATGACCCAATCCCTCGAAAACAAGGTAATCTTCTCTGCAATCAAAGGAATCGTTCCCGAAACCAGCCTTATTGTTGGCGAACACTTTCATGAAACCTATTATGTTGATTACGACAACATCGGTGTCATAACAGGACCTTGCCACGCCGAAGAAGTCGCGCTCGAACGTTTGTCCTATTTAACCATTGCCTGCGGAGATGAAAATAAGGCGCAAATCGTGGCCAATTGCCTGTCGGGGAATTATATCAAAGCCAAAACGTCTGATGATATTATTGGTACCGAATATGCTGCGATGCTTAAAAACATCTATGCAATTGCAGCCGGAATTGCACACGGTTTGGGTTACGGCGACAATTTCCAGTCGGTTTTGATGAGCAACGGCATCCGCGAGATGAAAAAGTTTATCAAGAAAGTCCATAAAATGAAGCGAAATATCAATGATTCGGCTTATTTGGGCGATTTATTGGTCACCGGTTATTCAATCTTTTCAAGAAACCGCATGTTTGGCAACATGATCGGAAAAGGCTATACGGTCAAATCGGCGATGATGGAAATGAGCATGGTTGCCGAAGGCTATTATGCCGCAAAAAGCGCCTGGGAACTCAACCAGAAACACGGTGCCAAAACACCGATTATCGATGCAGTGCACGCCATTTTATACGAAGGAAAAGAAGCAAAAAAAGTATTTAAAAAACTGACCGAAAAATTAGATTAAATCACGTTAATATGAGCGAAAGATGGAAATACCAAATCACTACCGGCGGTTCCTGGGGACTTTTCATGACGCTGCTGATGGCATTTTTTGAATCTGAAAAAACTTCCTTTCTAGCGCAATTGTTCACTTGGCAGTTTTACTTCAGGCTGATCGCTTTTCTGATTACCGGAATTTTTATTCTGGGTTATTTTACCTGGAAAGCGAAAACCAAAGAAACAGGATCGTAATTATTTAACGATTACGCCGTCGACGAATAAAATTGGCACTTCTTCCACATAATCTTCGTGGATCGAATGCGCTTTAAACGTGTATTTCTTATCGTATAAAGTATTTCCGATGAAGAAAGTCACCATGAATTCGTTGTTCAAAACCAGAACACTTTTCTCAAGCATTTCGACTTTTACAACCGAAACCGGCGGAACTTCTACAAAAGCGTGGCGCAATAACGATGTTTTTTTCATTTCGCCATCAATCGTTCCGAAAGCTTTGGAGACGACCATCACGCCGTCAAGTTGGAAATCGCTGTCGTTAACCAAATGCACATACCAGACTTTTTCCATGAAATCGTCGTTCCATTCCTGGACTGCGGCTAAGAACACATTTTCTACTTCTGGAATGGTGATGTCTTTTTTCAATCTAATTAATGATGAATGATGAACAATTAATAATTACCGTGGTTTGTCTGTAAAGATTGCCTTTTGCCTTTCGACTTTTGACTTACTAAATACTCGATTTAAACTGCTCCAAAAACCGCACGTCATTTTCATAAAACATACGAATATCGCCAATTTGGTACAACAGCATCGCAATCCTTTCGATTCCCATTCCGAAGGCAAAACCGTTGTATTCATCGGGATTGATGCCACAATTTTTGAGTACGTTTGGATCAACCATTCCGCAGCCCATGATCTCTAACCAGCCGGTTCCTTTGGTAATGCGGTAATCGGTTTCGGTTTTTAAACCCCAATAAATATCAACCTCAGCGCTTGGTTCAGTAAATGGAAAATACGATGGACGCAACCTGATTTTAGACTTTCCGAACATTTCTTTGGTGAAATATAAAAGCGTTTGCTTTAAGTCGGCAAACGAAACATCTTTATCAATATACAAACCTTCCACCTGGTGGAAAATACAGTGCGAGCGCGAGGAAACAGCTTCATTCCTGAAAACACGTCCCGGCGAAATCGTACGGATTGGCGGTTTGTTGTTTTCCATATAACGCACTTGCACTGAAGAAGTGTGCGTTCTGAGCAAAACATCAGGATTTGTCTGAATGAAGAAAGTATCCTGCATGTCGCGCGCCGGATGGTATTCCGGAAGGTTTAATGCAGTGAAATTGTGCCAATCGTCTTCGATTTCCGGACCTTCGGAAACATTAAATCCGATGTTCGAAAAAATGTCGATAATCTGGTTTTTAACCAATGAAATCGGGTGGCGCGAACCAATCGTAAACGGTTCGGCCGGACGCGTTAAATCGCCATAAACGCCTTTGATTTCCTCTTTACTTTCGAGCAATTCAGAAATGGTTTTGACCTTTTCTTCAGCAGTTTGCTTTAGCTCATTGATGATTTGCCCGAATTCTTTTTTCTGGTCATTCGGTACATTTTTAAATTCGGCGAAAAAATCTTTCAGCAAACCTTTGCTTCCGAGGAATTTGATGCGGAAAGTTTCTAAAGTTTCTTTATTCTCTGTGTTGAAGGCTTTGGCTTCGCCGATATATTCTTTAATTCTGTCTATCATTTTCTTGTAATCTTGCGCGCAAATTTAAGGATTTTTTGCTTTGCTTTTATATTAATTGAACGCCGATGACGCGGATTTAAGCGGATTTTGGATTTAGCTGATGTATTCTTTTTCGAGAAAATAATTCACGATCGCCTCCTTCATCAAAACCGACTGTTCGCCTGCTTTTAACGGCGGCAACTCTTCTTTGACACGGTAATGTGGCCAGCCGTCTTTATCAACGTAATCAAATTCGTAAAATCCGTACGGTTCAAGAAGGCGACAAATGGCGATGTGCATCAGGTTGAGTTTCTCGTCTTTTTTGTATTTGTCGTGCACTTTTCCGAGTTCCTGAACGCCAATCAGATAAATAATGGCATCTAAATCCAGATCTTCGCCCTGCGAAAACTGATCGGAAAGCAAGTTGACAAGTTGCTCCCAACGTTCTTTAAGTTGTGTATCTCTTGACATGTTATTGGTATTCGTAGGTTATGTGCAACTGTAAACGTCCTAAACCTGTAAATTTTTTAACTTCTACAGGATAGTCTCCGTCGTAAAGAATCTCTATACGTTGGTTCCCGATAACATTCTCAGGCAAATATTGATATCTTATAGACGTCGTATTGTTTTCGCCCGTTCCCAAACTAAATTCAGAGAATTCTCTTAAATATTTATTTTGAAATTTAAAAGGATTTATTTTAGCGTCATAAGTGAACGCTTGCTTAATGATGAGAGGCGGAAAGCCGAAATAATAAGATGTGGCAACAATCTCGGCCACGTTTGTCCCAGAGTAAGTTAAGCTACTCTCATCGCTTAATACAAAATCCTGATCATTCCGTTTGGTACTATTTTTTTCTAAAATTACTTGTTCTGAATCGTTGTAAAAATATTCTGTTTTTCGCTGTTCAATATCCTGTACGTTTAATTTTGATTTAAGTAAATCGCCTTCGTAATTCCAAATTGATGTACCAAGCAATCTGGATGGTGAATAGGTTTCAGTTTTAATAGGTTTTTCTCCATCATATGTGAAAACGATTCGACGAATTTGCCCTATCATACTGTTGTCAATAACCACCTCTTTCAAAATCCCATTTTCATAATTAAAATCGACATCCTGATATTTTGTGGTGGCCAGGGTGTAATCGATTGACTTTACTTTTTTAATATGCATTTCTCGTAGATCTGGTTGTTCCGGAATTTCAGGAACCTCTGGAAATTGTATCGTTTCTGGTAACGATGAAGAATTGTCGCTTACCGGATTTTCCTCAGAGCAGCCCGTGAAAAAAACCATTATTAATATAATCGCAGAAATAAAGATATTGTTTCTCATTTATCTATTTTTGGCAAAAGTATGAATAAAAGGCGACTGAGCCTATACAATAAACGCAATGGATATCATCGACATTTTTCTGGGGATTTTTTTGTTGTACGGATTGATCCGAGGCTTGTGGAACGGATTTTTCGTCGAACTCGCTTCACTCGTCTCGCTTTTACTCGGAATTTTTATCGCGATTAAATTTTCGTATTTAATGAAAAATTATCTCGAAAGCCACGGTTCATGGAATCCGAAAACAGTTCAGGTTGCCGCATTTGCGCTGACGTTTATCCTTGTCGTTGTTGGGGTTTCGCTGCTTGGAAAAATTTTCACCAAATTGGCTGATTTTGCGGCTTTGGGTTTGATCAATAAATTACTTGGCGGAATTTTCGGCGTACTAAAAACGATTCTGATGCTGAGCGTTTTGCTGAATTTATTCGAAAAGGTCAATGCCAATCATACGTTTGCAAATCAAGAAACGCTTGACAATTCGACATTTTATCATCCGGTGCGCGCCGTATCCAAATTCATTTATCCTTCGATCGAAGAATGGTTTACAGCTTTCAAGTCAGAAGATTTCAAACCCGAAGGCTCGGGAGAAAAGGAATAAATCATTTTATTTCCTTGATGTTGCTGCTTTCAATCCAGCCGTCTGATCCGTCAAGCAATTCAATTTTATTCCAGCCGCGGGTTTTTTCCAAAACCATGACCTTGGTTCCTTCATGCAACATAAAAGCGTCCGGAGCAGCCTCACGTGGTTCGCTTTTCACTTCCGCAACTTCGGCAAAAACAATGGCCGGCCTTTCGGTTTCGTAGTAATTTTTTTCAAATACAGCAGCCAGAATTGCCATCGCAATCAAAACTGCTACAACAAACATTCCGACAAAAAAAACACGCTTTAAAAATGTAGTTCCCGAGAAATAATAACCAATAAATAAAAGCAAAAATAAGGCTGCAAACGACACCGAAATCCACGCCCACGTATCATAATGGTATTTTCCGGTGAAATCACGCAGCAACTTTTCAAAACCTACTTTCTGCACTTCCTTGATCTCGTCAATCGTGAGTTTTTTAGCGAAATTCAGGTTGTTTTCAATGTCTTTATCGTTCGGTTTTAACACCAACGCTTTCTCGTAATTGTAGATCGCGGGCGCCACTCTATTGAGTTTGTAATACGCATTTCCTAAATTGAAATACAGTTCTGCCGATTCTTTTTTAGTATTCAGCACACTTTCGTATGCGGCAATCGCTTCGTTGTATTTTTCTTTTTGGTACAGCGCGTTGCCTTGTTCAAAGCCATTCTGCGCCCAGAAAATTTGCGTAAACAACAAAAATATAAAGATGATTTTTTTCATTTTGCTAATTCTCAGTTGCATTAAATTTGTTTTTCAAGATCGGACATAATCGCCGCAGCCTGGTTAAAATCGTGTTGGATCGCACCCGATGATGACGGCGCATACCTTGCAAATTCACAATTTTCAGTCAGGTTGATGAATGCCGATACCGTTTCAGGTTGTGCATTTCTGGACAATAAAATTTCGGTGATCTTGTCTTTACTCATTTCCGAAGTTTCAATGTGCAGTTTGGCCTTCAGGAAATTGTGCATCGCTTTTTCGAGCGCGATGTAAAACAATTCCTTGTTGTTGATTTGTTTTTTAGCTTCCGACAGATATTTCTTCGCCAATCGGTTTGACAATCGAATTCTGTTTCCGGCCACATCGCCATCGATTGCTTCCTTCTTTTTTCTCGCCATTACAATGATCGGAATGATTAGAAATGGTGCGAACAGCAATGAATAAAACATTCCTGAACCAAGAAAATCTTTTTTGTGGACGTTTGTCAGCTTCGATTTTAGTCTGATAAAACCAAACTGTTCACCAATAGAAACTTTCTGTTTGGAAACACCTGAATGGTTTTCGGCAACCGCACCTTCAGCAGCCGTTGGCCCGTCAAGCACATTGATCATAATTTCGGGTGAAGAAATGGTTTTATAACTTCCGCTACCAAGGTCAAAATATGTGAATGCCATTGGTTTAATCGGATATTTGCCTTTAAATTGCGGAATGATGGTATACGAATCGGAGATTTCCCCATTCATTCCCGATAGCGGCGTATTGACTTTTTCATTGTGCACCGGATCGTACATTTCCACCGAATTCGGAACAATCGGTTTAGGAAGCGTAAATAATTTTAAATTTCCTGTTCCCGACACAGCTACTTTTAAATCAAGCGATTCGCCGTTTTTCAGATTGGTTTTCGATGGCGTCACCTTGAAATTGAATTTCCCAACCGCACCCGAAAAATCTGCTGGTTTGCCTTTTTCCGGCAACGGACGCACATTGATCACTTTGCTTCCCGCAGAAACGCGTTTGTTGTCTTCCACGATTTGCACGCGCCCGAAGAAATCGCGGCGGTTTGTTGGCAACTGCAAATCCAAGTCCATTGAGAGCGGCTCGATTTCAAGTTTTCCTGATTTTTGCGGATACAAAACCACTTTTTTCAGCACGACTACTCTGCAACGTTCCCCGTTAAATGTCGCGTCATCTGCGACAAGCTGTTTGATTTCGATATTCTGGCTCCAGAAATCATTGTATTTTGGTTTGTTGAGTTCGCGTTGGTTTGTGATCCCAATGTTGTAACTGAAATACAATTTGTACACGACTGTAATGGGTTCGTTCAGGTACGGATTCGACTTGGAAACCTCAGCGACCAAATGAATGGCGTCGTCTGCGGAGATTTGTGGTGCATTGTTCGGATCTCTCGGAAGTTCGACCGCATTGGTCACATTGATGCGCACCGGATTGGTCTTGTAAATCTGCCCGTTGATCTCAACCGATGCCTGTTTGATGACAATTGCTCCTTTCTGCGTCGGCAATAAAAAATAAGAATACGATTTATTGAACGAACTCCTGCCGTTGATCCAGGATTGGCTCACTTGCTGGCTTGGTCCGCCAACGACACGAAAACCGTCGAAGGAAGGCGGCGTAAAATTGTCGCCGTCGCCATTCATTGTGAAGTCGATTCGAAGCCTTTCATTCAAGCCAAGTGTCGTTTTGCTGACTTTCGCCTCAAATTCCACCTGGGCAAAAAGTCCCTGAACACTAATTAATAATAGAAAAATATACTTCCTCATGCGCTCTTTTCGTTGAATATCTTTTCTGAAATTACCAGTCTTTTTCGGTTTTTACCGGACGGCCTTTTACTTTTTGTGCGTTTACTTTATCCTGCACTTTTTTCTCTTCGTTATTTACGGCATCCATTAAATTTTGAAGGCGTTCTTTTGGGATGTCACCAGGCTGCGGTTTCGGCTGTCCGGGTTTTGGATCGTCTTTGCCTTTGCCGTCTTTCTTGTCTTTATCGCCCTCCTTTTTATCGTCCTTATCTTTGTCTCCGTCTTTCTGGTCGTCCTTTTTGTCTTTATCGCCTTCCTTTTTGTCGTCTTTCTTGTCGTCTTTTTTATCTTTCTTATCGTCCTTTTTCTTGTCGTCTTTCTTTTTATCGTCCTTTGGTGGCGGATTGTCTTTCAACATTTTTTTGGCCAATGCAAAATTGTAGCGTGTTTCTTCGTCTGATGGATCGTTCCTAAGCGCATTTTTATACGATTCAACCGCTTCAGTATATTTTTTTTCCTTCATGAAAACATTGCCCAGGTTGTGAAAAGCTTTGTGTTTTTGCGGACGTGTTTGTGCCGATTCAATCGCTTTCAAATACGGATATTTTGCTTCACTGATCACATTCTGGCGGTAAATTGCATTTCCCAGATTATACGATGAAACCGCATATTTTGGCGTTTTCGATTGCGAAACCCGATAATCCGCTTCCGCTTCGGCGTATTTTTTCTCCGAAAAAGATTCATTTCCTTTAGGCAGGAATTTGTCCTTTTCCTGAGCAGAAACCGCAGCGGTAAACATGAGCAAAATATATAAAACTACAGTCTTCATGGTTCTTTTTCATTAAATAAATTCATCTTTTTGATCCAGCTGGTTTTTCTTTCCAGGAAGAAAATATCGAGGAACAAAAGGGCAAATGCAATTCCGAGAAACCATTGGAACTGCGCTTCAAAATCGGCCATTTGCGTGGCTTCAAATTCGGTCTTTTCAATATTGTCAAGCGCTTTTTTCACGTATTCAAGTACGGCTTTTGTATTGTCGCCATCTACATAACCGCCTTTGGTCGCTTTCGCAATTTCTTTCAGGCTTTCCTGATTTCTTTTGGTCACAACCACTTCATTGTTTCCGTCGCGTTTGAAACTTTCGACAATTCCGTTTCTTTTTAACGGAATCGGACCGCCTTTTTCGGTTCCCACACCAATGGTGATGATTTTGAGTCCGATCTTATTCGCTTCTTCAGCAGCATCTTCCGCACCTTCGCCGTGATCTTCCCCGTCGGAGATCATGATGAGCAATTTATTGGTTTTATTTCCCTTGTCAAAATAAGTCGCCGACAATTTTATGGCTTCGTCCAAGGAAGTTCCGAGCGAGGAAACCATATCGGTATTCATGCTTTGCAGGAACATTTTGGCCACGCTGTAATCTGTGGTAATCGGCAAAACCGGAAAAGCGCTTCCTGCATAGGCTACGATTCCGATGCGGTCGCTTCCCAATTGGTTGATGATCTGCGAAACGATCTGCTTGCTTTTTTCGAGTCGGCTTGGCGCCACATCTTCGGCGAGCATACTTTTCGACACATCGACTGCGAAAACAATGTCAATTCCCTCGCGTTTTACGGTTTCGAGTTTGGTTCCGATTTTCGGGTTCACCAATCCGATGATCAATCCGGCGAAAGCCAGCATCAACACCACAAATTTAAGCACCGGTTTAAAAACCGATTTTTCAGGGCTGAGTTTCTGGACCATTTCCAAATCGCCAAATTCGCGCTGTTTTTTGCGTTTCCAATATTGGACATACAGGAAAACCAACACCAAAATCGGGATGATGAACAACAGGTATAAATATTTTTTTTCGTCTAATTCGTACATAATGCTTTAGATAAAACTTCTGAAAACCGTATTTCGCAATCCAACCTCAACCAGCAATAATCCGATGGCAAGCCATACGAACGGTCGGTATTTTTCATCATAATCGTAGAATTTCTGCTCTTCGATTTCTGTTGTTTCCAACTTGTTGATCGAATTGTAAATTTCGCTAAGCCTGCTGTTGCTCGTCGCGCGGAAGTATTTTCCACCGGTTTTCTGGGCAATGCTTTTCATCAGATTTTGGTCAATTTCTACTTGCATCATGCGAAATAAAAACTGGCCGTTTGGCGCTATTGCGTATGGAAATTCGGCCATACCGTTGGTTCCGATTCCGATCGTGTAAACTTTAATTCCGTATTGGCGCGCAATGTCCGAAGCCGTTTCAGGTTCGATAAACCCGGCGTTGTTCACTCCGTCGGTCAATAAAATAATGACTTTGCTTTTGGCTTTGCTGTCCTTTAAACGATTTACGGCTGTGGCCAATCCCATACCGATTCCCGTTCCGTCCTGCAACACATTGTCATATTTGATGCTTCGGATCGCGTCTAAAACAACAGCTTTATCACTAGTAACCGGTGCTTTTGTATACGCTTCAGCAGCATAAACCACCAGTCCAATGCGGTCATTTGGGCGTTCTTTGACAAAATCTGATGCGACTCTCTTTAAAGCTTCCATTCGGTTGGGCTTTAAATCTTTGGCAAGCATACTTCCGGAAACGTCAACTGCCATCACAATGTCAATTCCGCGTGTGGTTTTGCTTTTGCTGCTTACGTCAACTGTTCTCGGCCTTGCCATTGCGACAATAATCGCGCTTAATGCGAGCAGTCTCAGCACAAAAAGGAACGGTTTTAACTTTGGCAATACAGAAGCCGAACCCTGAAACCCTTTCAGCGAACTCATTTTGAGCGACGGAGACTGTTTGTTTCTTTTCAACACTATCCAGATGATTGCTATCGGAATCAACAAAAACAGCCAGAAAAATCCCGGGTTTAAAAAAGTGACATTTGTCATCATTGTGCTGTAGTTTTAAGTTCGACAGAATTGATGATGCGCGATAAAATCTGCTCGCCGTATGAATCGCCTTCTTCGTGCGTGACCATGATTTGCTGTAAACCGCCTTGTTGTCTGAACAGTAAAATTTCACAGTATACTTTGGTGCTTTTTTGCTGGATCGGATCAATAAATGACATGGTTCCGTATCCTCTGATTCCGTCAATTCCCTGCTGGGTTTTGAAATCTTCTGGTTTCATGAAAATATTTTTGGCGCCACGAAGTTCGAGGATTTTCAGGTATTCTTCATAAGCTTTATTTAAATCCAGTTCCGTTTCCTGTTGGTATGTAATCGTTGAAGCTGTGATGTAAAAATTGTCGGTCATGCTTCCGTACGCAAATAACGTCATGTCTTTGATGAGCGCCGCCGCCTCTTTCGGAACGGCTTTGGAAACATCCTGGCGTTTCAGGACTTTTGGCGTTTCCATTCGTATGCCCGGATCACCATATTCACTTGAAACCCATTCGCCTTCGGCAAGGTCTTTAGTCGCATGGCCAATGACATTGTCTTTGACATAAGCGAAACCTTTTGTCGCTATAAAATAAGTTGTCGTAGCAAACAAAAGAAACAGTACCACGCCAACAGTAATGGCGATCCTGTTTATTTTTTGCCTCCTGAGCATTTTTTTGTGTAACAATTCCATTTGATGCGCATCGTTTTCGTCTACCGTTTCCGGAATTGACTGATCGAGCGTCACGATCACTTTGGAGATTTTATTCCGGTCTTCGGTAATTTCGAAATCGAGCGGTTTGGATTTTGCAAACTTCACCAAATCGGCTTGTTTTAAAACACGTTCGAGATTTTGCGCGGTTTCCGGAGTCAGTTTGATCTTGTTTTTAGTCGATGCGGCACGAAGCGCAATAATCAGTTCCGATGTCGTACTTTCCATCGCCGGAATGTGGATCGCTTCTTCAATGTAATTACGTGCAATATCGGTCAGTTCGCTATAATACGTTTTAATTTCGCCGCGCTGCCAAAGTTCTTTCTTTTCGAGGGAATCCAGTAAAATGGTCGCTTTTTCGATCGGTGTTTTAAAAGCCAGCGGATCCGTGTTTTTATTTTGTCGGTTTTTGATATAACGGTGCAAAAAATAACCAATTGCGGCAATCGCAAGCACGATCAGAACATAAATCCACCAGTCGCTGCTTTCTTTTACCGGAACAATGTCTTTGATGTCGTACATTTTTTGCTTCAGCGTATCCACGGCAACCGGATTTACTTCAACACGAATGCTGTCGGTTAAAAACGCTTTGTTGTTGATGAGTACCGGAATTCTCGGAATGACATATTTTCCGCTGTCGAATTGGGTTAATCCGTACTTTTTTACAAGCTCGTAACGGTCGTCTTTTTTAATCGTGTCGATTGGATACGATTGAATGACTTCAAGCGCCCCGAAATTCCTAAGATTTGGGAAAACTACTTTCGAAAGCGTGTCGACATTGGTTTTGAGCGTGAGCTTGAACTCGGCGCCGATTTTATTTTTCGTCGTATCAATTGCTGTCGTAACCTGCTTTTGCTGGGCAAAAACGGAAATTGAGAACAACGTGAGTACGAAAAGGTATAATTTGTTTTTCATTTTAAACTGAAAGTGCGTCTTATCTTGATTTGAAATAACCGAGCAATTTGGTGACATAACTTTCGTCAACCCTTGTATTTACTACGCCGGAACCTGATTTGCTGAAGGTTTCCTTAAAATATTTTACTTTTTCCTGATAGTATTTTTCGTAATTCAGCCTTACGGATTTCGATCCTGTGTTGACGAGCTCGGTTTGTCCGGTTTCGGCATCGGTCATCGAAACCATTCCGAGGTCTGGCATTTTTTCTTCGCGGATGTCGTACACGCGGATTCCGGTAATGTCGTGTTTTTTAGACGCGATTTTTAGCGTTTGCTCGTAATCTTCCGACATAAAATCGGAAATCATAAACACGATCGCTTTTTTCTTTTGCGTTCCCGAAAGAAATTTCAGTGCCTGATTGACGTCTGTTTTTTTGCTTTTCGGTTGGAATTCGATGAGTTCGCGGATGATTCTCAGTACGTGCGAACGTCCTTTTTTTGGCGGAATGTACAATTCAATTTCATCAGAAAACAAAATCAAACCAATTTTATCATTGTTCTGCGTGGCCGAAAATGCCATGGTCGCCGCGATTTCCGTCACGATATCTTTCTTGAACTGGTTTTTAGAACCGAAACTTTCCGATCCCGAAATATCAACCATCAGCATCATCGTGAGTTCACGTTCTTCTTCGAAAACCTTGATATACGGTTCGTTGTAGCGCGCCGTCACATTCCAGTCGATCGCACGAATGTCGTCGCCATATTGGTATTGGCGCACTTCACTAAAAGTCATTCCGCGGCCTTTAAAAGACGTATGGTATTCGCCAGAAAAGATATGATCGCTCAATCTTCGGGTTTTGATTTCTATTTTTCGTACTTTTTTGAGTAGGTCTTTCGTATCCATTTTTTTGGATTTAAGATTTTTGATTTAAGATTTAAGAATATGTGCTTCGATGGAAACTATTCCTAAATCTTAACTCTTAAATCATCATTCTTAAATTCTTTTTTAAGGTACTTCTACTTCGTTTACGATTTTGTTGATGATGTCCACGGAAGTGATGTTTTCGGCTTCGGCTTCATAAGTCACACCAATTCTGTGGCGCAATACGTCGTGAACCACAGCGCGAACATCTTCCGGAATCACATAACCGCGGCGTTTGATGAACGCGTAACATTTTGCGGCTGTGGCCAAATTGATGCTTCCACGTGGCGAAGATCCAAAGCTGATCAATGGTTTCAGGCTTTCAAGTTTGTATTTTTCAGGGTAACGCGTGGCGAAAATAATATCGAGAATGTATTTTTCGATTTTTTCGTCCATGTATACTTCACGAACGGCGGCTTGTGCGCGTAAAATCTGCTCGACAGAAATCACCTGGTTTACTTTTTCGTAAGACCCTTTTAAATTCTGGCGGATCACCATTCTTTCTTCGTCGAGTTTTGGATAATCGATCACGGTTTTGAGCATAAAACGATCGACTTGCGCTTCAGGAAGCGGATACGTTCCTTCCTGCTCAATCGGGTTTTGTGTCGCTAAAACTAAAAATGGTTTTTCGAGTTTAAAAGTCGTGTCGCCAATGGTCACCTGTTTTTCCTGCATCGCTTCGAGCAAAGCCGATTGAACTTTGGCAGGCGCACGGTTGATCTCATCGGCAAGCACGAAATTCGCAAAAATTGGTCCTTTTTTAATCGAAAACTCGTTCGCTTTGATATTGTAAATCATGGTTCCCACAACGTCTGCAGGCAATAAATCAGGCGTAAACTGGATTCGGCTGAATGTTCCGTGTACCGCTTGCGACAACGTATTGATCGCGAGGGTTTTTGCCAAACCCGGAACGCCTTCGAGCAAAATATGCCCCTGTCCTAAAAGTCCGATCAACAGTCGTTCGATCATGTGTTTCTGACCTACGATTACTTTGTTCATTTCCATGTTGAGCAGCTCGATAAAAGCACTCTCTCTTTCTATCTTTTCATTGATCGCTCTGATGTCCAGAGTCGCAGTATTTTCTTCCATGTCCTGTTTGTTTGAATCTTTAAATTTGTAGAAAAATTTTGACGCTGCAAATTGAATTTTTTTTTAGAAGTAAGATGTTAAAAAATGGTTAAAAGTTCTGTAAACGCTTTGGTTTTAAGGATGATTTGTGATTTTGTTTTTATAATTTTAAGACCGAAACCAATATCACATTTTTTGGCCGGAATATATGCCAAATCTGCATTCTGGAACGCCGGTCGAAATCCAACCCTAATCAGGCATTTGATTGCCTAAAATTACACATGAAAACACATTTATCTCCTGTCGTTTCAGGAACCATGAACTGGGGCGTTTGGGACAAAAACCTCAGCACTTTTGACATGGCAAATCTCATCCGGATCTGCATTGAAAACCAGATCACCACTTTTGACCACGCCGACATTTATGGCGGTTATACTACTGAAGCCGAATTTGGAAAGGCTTTTACCGAAAGCAAGATCGATCGTGCTTCGATACAGTTCATCACAAAATGCGGAATCCAACACATTTCCGAGAACCGCGACAACAAAATTAAACATTACGATTATTCGAAAGCTTACATAGTCTGGTCGGTGGAAAATTCATTAAAAAACCTGCAGACCGATTATGTCGATGTATTGTTGCTGCACCGTCCAAGTCCGCTGATGCAAAGTGAAGAAATTGCTGAAGCTGTTTCCAAATTAAAAGCCGAAGGAAAAATTATTGATTTCGGATTGTCCAATTTTACGCCTTCGCAGACAGCACTCATCCGCAAAAATACCCAAGTCGATTACAACCAGATCCAGTTTTCGGCCACGCAACACGAACCGATGACCGACGGAAGCCTGGACTACATGCAAACACACGGTATTCGGCCGATGGCGTGGAATCCGCTTGGAACGGTTTTCCGTGAAAACACCGACCAAACTTTACGCCTTAAAAAATTACTGGCAGAACTTGTTGCCAAATACCATGTTGGTTCCGATATGATTTTGCTTGCCTGGATTTTACAACATCCTGCGAAAATTATTCCCGTTGCGGGAACTGTAAACGTCGCGCGCATCCAATACATGAAAAACCTGTCGGATTTGAAACTCGATCGGGAAGACTGGTTTGCGATCTGGACGGCAAGTATGGGACATGAGGTGCCGTAGTTTTCAGGGAGAAGGCAGAACGATTTTAGATTGTCGGTATCCGTTTTGTCTATATTTTAGATTGATTAACAAACTCAGAACATTGAAATGAAAACCATATTAATTACCGGGGCAACCAGCGGCATTGGAAGGGAAACTGCGAGAATTTTCGCGAAAAACAATTACAAAGTCGTTTTGTGCGGAAGGCGCGAAGACCGATTGATCGAATTGCAAAACGAACTCTCGGGTTTTACAGATGTCCACACTTTGCTTTTTGACGTGCGCGATAAAACATCGGTGAAGAAAGCCGTGGAATCGTTGCCGAAAAACTTTGCCGACATTGACATTTTGATCAACAATGCCGGAAACGCACATGGTTTGGATCCGGTGCAAAATGGCGATATCGACGATTGGGACGCAATGATCGACATCAACATCAAAGGGTTGTTGTATGTTTCGAAAGCAGTGATTCCGGGAATGATCTCGAGAAAAAAAGGACACATTATCAATATTGGGTCGACTGCCGCGAAGGAAGTGTACCCGAACGGAAATGTGTACTGCGCGACCAAACATGCTGTTGATGCTTTGAACCAGGGCATGCGAATGGATTTGAATCCGTACGGGATTCGTGTTGGCGCCGTGCATCCGGGCATGGTGGAAACCGAATTTTCGGAAGTGCGTTTCAAAGGCGACGCCGATCGCGCGGCAAATGTTTACAAAGGATTTGAACCGTTAAAACCAGAGGACATTGCAGATGTGATTTTATTTGTCGTGTCGCGGCCATATCATGTGAACATTGCCGATTTGGTTGTCATGCCGACTGCTCAGGCGAGTTCGACATTGGTCAATCGGAATTTGTGATTTCGTTTTGAGACAACTGCCCTAGCCCCGATTTGCAGCGGAAATCCTTTTTATTGAGAGGAACGAGCAATGAAAAGATTGTAGCGGAAAGCGGGAAATAGCTCCTAATAAAAAACTTTGATTGCAAATGATCAACAAGCGGCTTTTGATTAAAAACCTTTTGGCTCACAATGATGAGAGCAGTTTTTATGACAAAAAGCGGCAGTTGAATTTGCATACGCGCGAGGGAAAAGGCAAGTTTTTGAAGCATATTTGCGCGTTGTCAAATTCGAATCCGACAAACAATTCTTACATTGTTGTGGGCGTGGAAGACCATGACAACGAAATTGTGGGTGATGATTTTTTTGATGACAGCCGCATCCAGAATCTGGTAAATGCGTTTTTGGAAAATCCGCCGAAAATACAGTACGAAAATGTGCCGTTTCCGAATTTGCCGAAAGACCGCGTTGTAGGATTGGTGACGATTAAACCAAAAAACAAGGTGTCATTTTTTAAAAAAGGCATTCATACGATTCCGGCGCATTCGGTTTTTGTGCGGCGCGGCAGCAATTCGGTTCCGGTTGAAGGCGAATTTGAAAAGAATTTCCAGAATACCGAAACAGTGATCGGGATTGAGAACAATTCGCGCAACAGCATCGAATATACGCTTGATGGCGTGATCGATTTTATGAATTTCAGGCATAAGGACATTTCGCCCAAATACAAAGTTTTCAAAGAATTGTTTGTGATTTGCTGGGCCGGAACGCAGAAGAAAATACGTGATAAAACTTTTTTATCGCGCGTCGATATCGAACTCATCAACGAACAGATCAAACTTTTTTATTCGGCCCAGGACGATGTGACCATTACGTTTGACGATAATACGTTTACGATTTTGGAATATGTGCCGCTTGGGCTGAATGACAAAACGAGTTATTACCCGCTGGAAAAACAGACGATCCGGTTTTACGACAACGGTTATTATAAAATTGAGCGCGAAATGCTGTTTGAGCCGCCGGAATTCAACCGCAAAATGCTGTTCCACATTTACAATTCAAATTTGGCGCTGATTGACAAATTGCAGAAAGGATTTTCGTTGTCGGCACGCGAGCAGAAAGATTTGCAGAATTTGCCGTCGACTTTTATGATTTGTTACCTCAACGGATTTGAAGACGCGAAACAAAAACTCATTGACGCAAAGTCGATTTTAAAACCATTCCCTTTGGTTTACCTGAGTTTTAAGGAAGCGCTGCGCATTTTGCGGAAAATGAAATACGACGTGGGCTGATCATTTTTTGAGAATGACGCGAATGGTATTGCTTTTATTTTTTTGCAGGTATTTGATGAAATAAATGCCATCTGGAAAATCGGACAGATCAACAACTTGGGTTTCATTGTTTTTGTTTTGGATCATTTTTCCGCGCGTGTCATACACTGCAACCGAGGTAATATTTTGGTTGAAAAACACCAATCCTGTAGTTGGATTCGGCAACCACGCCGCATTTTCATTGGTGAATTCTGTATTATTTTCGAGGCTGATGGTTTGTGAAAGCGGCAGTGAAAATTGTGTAGTCCATTGGTCCTGTAAATTTTCGGGGTTGAAAAACTGCTGTTGGTTTGCGTAGTAAATTTTGACTTCCAATAGAATTTCTTTGGCATTTAAATCATTAACTGGAATTTCGAAATTGTTGTTCAGGTACGCAATGGAAGATCCGAAACCGCTGACGAAACTTGCCTGAACGGTCAAAGTGTTTTTGGAAACGGAATATTGCCAGGAATGGAAATAATACAATTCGGTTGCTTCCGTGTTGAGACTGATGTTTATGGTTTTTGGTGAAATTTCCGAAATTTCGATGCTGTGAATTTCGAGCGCATAGAGACTTGGTGTTAGAAAGAAAAGGATGAGAAATGTTTTCATGGCGGTTATGAGTTAGAAACGAAATTCCATTTTCAGCAAGAGGTATCTTGGTTGTATGCGGTATTCTGTTTTTGAGATGCTGACATCTGTAATTCTATAATCAGTAAATATTTTTGTATTGGTCAAATTATTTCCGATTAAAGAAAAAACGATATTCTTTTTTTTCAACGTATAGGTCGCTATAAAATCTGCGAAATAATAGTTGTTTTCTCTATCATCCATACTGCCAAAATGATACCGTTCTGTTTGAATTTGTAAACCGAGATTTTTGGCAATTGTAAAATACAAATCTAAAAATGAAACATTATTTTTATAAGAATTCGTTGTTGCTGTTTCAATTTTATTTTGCCCACTCTTGAATCCAAGATGGTAATTAAAAAAGCCTCTGAACCCTGAACGACACTCAACTTCGTAATCAATCTGGGTATTTTCAACCTCGCGCAATCCTGAATTGTTTACGCTGTTCTTAAAATCTGATTTTGAAGCTTCGATATTAAATTTGAAATTTGACCTAAGCGGTTTAATGTATTTTTCGATTTTTGATGAGATACTCAAAGAATTTTTATCGTGTATCAGTATTTTTTCTGATGTCGAAAAATTTTCAAACACATATGAATTTGTGCTAATGAAATCGTGATCTCTCACATAGGTGATGTAAGTATTTACAAAAAATCTTTTGCTCCAGTTGCCATAATTGTGATTGAGGCTGAATGAAGAGGCTTGCAATTGATTGAATTCACCGGTTCCCTTTTGAAATGACCGAAATCCAGTATTAATATTATTTGTAAAGTTATCTACGATGCTCACATTGGTTTTAGATAGCGTATAAGTCGCTGAAATTTTGTTTGATGTGTCAGAATTCCAATCAATTGAAAGTTTAGGATTTATAAAAAAAGGCGTTTGCTTTTTTGACATTTCAAAGTCGGTGATTTCGTTGAAAAATTGCCGTGTATCTGCCTGCGCGAGGATACTAATATCTTTGATCGAATACCGATACTTGAACTTAAAAAATAGATTATTGGTTTTATAGGTAAATCGATTTTGATAATCCAAAGGAATCACCACTTCCGTATTGTTTTTTTTTAGTAAAAAATCTGACACCAAATTGTCTTTACGGAAACTGGATCCGGCCTGAAATTCTATGAGATTTTGATTGTCCAACCGGTTCATTAAGTGACTTTCGATTCCAAAAAACCGGAGCCTCGTGTCTATGTTTTGCATGTTTTTATCTGCCGACATTAAGAAAAGTTCTTCGTATAGAAAGGGTTGCATTTTATAATTTTGCCTGACTTCTTCCTCAATGAACCGACTTGTAAACAACAAAACTTTACCTTTTTTTATTTTATTTGAAAAAACCATCTTGTGATCTGAAAGGCCATTTTTATCAATGAGTTTTTCATTTAAAAATTCATTATTAAAATACATGTCGTGGTTGTTTTTTTCATTTGAAAAATTGAACTTCCCGAAATATTGCAACATTTTTGTACTTGAGAAATCATATGTCAAATCAATTTTCCCAAAGCCCGTAACTTTTGATTTTTTTTGATATTGGTTTTCCGTGTTTTGAAAATTGATATTTTGTATTCTGAACGATTCGGTGCCATTGCTGAAAAATTCATTTTTGGCGGTGTTTAAAAAGAAAATTGTTTTCATTTTTATTTTTTCCGAAATCGAAAAGATGCTGTTTAGCGACAACATCTTGTCATTGTTAAAATTAACCCTCTGTGCCTTCAGGTCCGGTTTTGTCTGATTCATTTCAATAAATGATCGTGCGTTTTGATTGTCACCAATACTAGACGGTTCATTTGCGTCATGTTTCGGCCTGATCAGATGTTCGATATCACCTGTTGCGTCCAGACCGGTGTTATTGATATTTGTAATAAGATAATATTTGTTTTTTTTGCCGAAATTCATAATGTTCCCGTGAATCTCATGTGGGTTCTCAGAAATCAATCCATAACCCAGTTCCACATCGCCAAACCATTCCCGTTTTATCTTATCATTAATTTTAAGATTAAGCGCTACCTTATCACTGTGCTCAACATTTTTTAAATATTTGTTGTTTGAATAGTGTTCATAAATCTCGACTTTTTCGACTGTCCGTGAAGGCATATTCTTAGTTAATAGTTTATATCCTTTTTCAAAAAAGTCATCTCCGTCAATCATCACCTTTTCAACTTCCTGATTGCCCACTTTTATTACACCTTCTGAAGTTACGGTGAGTCCGGGAATTTTTCTCAACAGGTCTTCAACTACCTTTTCATTCCCGGTTGCGAATGATTTGGCGTTAAAAATAATTGTATCTTTTTTTTGGGTGATTTGTCTTTGTGAATGCAATGTCACTTCATCCAGTTCGACTGGCTTATGGTTCAATAATGGACTGATGTTTAAGATTTTTTGTCCCGAAGAAAGTTCAATTTCCCTTACTACCGTCTGGTAGTTTAATGCAGAAAAATTAATGTATAATTTTCCCGTTTTATAAGTTTTAAGTTCGTAATTCCCATATTCATCTGCATAACTATAATCGACTACTGAGCCTGTTTCAGTTTTCAAATATACATTTGCATATCCTAACGGGCGTTTTTCCAAATCTTTGATCTCTCCTTTGATGACGCATTGAGCAAACATTTTGAAACCAAAAAAACTGAAAAACATAACCGTATAAATTAGTTTCATACCGTCAACAATCTATTTTAATGGCTCTCTAAGAAACGCAGTGTAATCAGTTTCCACTTTCAGGTAGGAATCTCGTGGTGATATGGATTGGTAAAAATTAAAAATATCTTCGTTTTCGTTATTTCTCAACTCAATGTACTTTTGCATGGTTACAGGATTTTTTAGATTAGCTTGCGTTATTTTATTTTTAACCAACTGACATTCTGTTGAAAAACTGATTTTTGTCGCTTTGATCTGATAAAATTTACTGTCGTCATAAGCTTCAACTATCAGACCTGGCAAACCATTTAATTTCCATGGGCCAAAAGGCACCGGAATATCTGTAGTAAACCATGCTGTGTAGGGATTTCCTTTATAAACAAGCGTAGCTTTTTGACACGAATAATTATTTATTTTTTTAGTATCATCTGCTATTTTCCATTCTAAAGGATCTTGATTTTCCAGGGCAACAATCTTTTTAAAAGCGATACTCTCTTGAAATATAATTTCATGCTTAGCCACGTCAGTATAATAAATCTGTTTTATCTGTGGCTCTAAGAAACCTCCAATTGTTTGAATAGATTGTCCTTCTCTCGACGGAAATAATTGCTCGTATACAGACTCGTTGTTACAAAAATGAAGCTCATAAAGATTTTTTTCTACTGTCCCAAAGGTTTCCTCGTAGCTGACAACAGCACTTGTGGAAGAATTTTGAGAAAGCGTTCTTACAGAGACCGATAACAAAATAATTAAAATTAAATGTTTCATGTTTTATCTATTTAAAACAGAGAAGTTTTGATGTAATGCATCAAAACTTCAATCTGAATGGTTTTTATTAATTGCCGTTTGATGGTGGATTTCCTACTACGATCACGTCGTTACAACATATTTTGTAGGTTCGTGTGACGCCATTTATAGTCAGTATGACAATACAGTTTCCTCCTCTGCCTCTACAGTCCTGAATTTCTGCCGTAATAATTTTTTCATTTGTTTTGATATTTGTTTCGTTCTTGTCATTTTTTGCAAATGCTCCGAAAGAAAACAGGCACATTGCCATCGTGGTGAATACTAATTTTTTCATGGTAATAAATTTTGATGTTTAATAATAAAAAGTGAAAGTCTAATCTGCAGGAACAATTACAACCTGTATATCTGCGCAACACGCGTGCAATGTAATTGTATGACCGTTGAGTGTAACGAAAATCTTGCAATATCCTCCCCGAAACCGGCAATCCTGAATTTCAGCAGTCATTGCTTTTTCGTGTGTTATAATTCGCTTTGATTTTTCATCATTTTCCCTGTCTGGAACTTTTGCGAAAATTTGCAGCGAGCACATACAGAGAAAAAATAGTAATCCAATTTTCTTCATAATAAATAAATTTAAATTCTACAATATTTTAAAACTCCTCAGATATCCCGGGTAATCTGATATTGTAAAACTACTTTCATTTAAAAATCTGAACCTGTGGTTTTTCCGCATCTTTTGTTAATTAGATAAAACCCCGTTTTCTGGCTTCGCTCACGATCTCTTCATCTGAGCCTTTTTTGCCCAGACACAGATAATCTTTAATAAACGCTTTCCTTTTTTCGACCGCGCTCAGAGAAATGTGCAGAATATCGGGCAGGCTTTTGGTTTTAACGCCCTGCGAAAGCAACATGATCATTTGCCGGTTTTTGCTGTCGAGATAATCCTGGCTCTGCAAAAGTTTGTCAATGCTCATTTTGACAGTTGCCGTATAATAACAACCGCCGTTCATAATGCAATCAAAAGCTTCAATCAATTCGTCCGGATGGAAATCGCTCTTTACAAGCAGACCAATCGGTTCAATTTTTTTGACAATATTGTACAATTGGAACGCATCGTTATAAGAAGTGATGATCACCACTTTCATTTCCGGAAACTGCATTTTGATCAACAACGCCAAGTCTTCGCCCGATGCAATATTCTTCTCTGGATAAGGCGGCATACTTTTATCAATAAAAATAATATCGAATTCGTTGCTGAGTTGGCCCGAAGTGATCACATCATAAGCTGATCTGCAGTCATAACAAGCCATCGTTTCAATATCATATCCAACCTCATTAAAGCTCAGAATGCCTTTGTAACCCTCAATCTGCGAAGGATGGTCATCGATCATTAAAATATTTACATGTTTCATGAGGAATATTTTTGGGAAAACTAAACGATTTAGCAAAAATCGGATTACGGTTTTTATACACTAAATGTTAAAATTTAACAGTTTTTGCTGTGCTATATTATTGATAATGAAGCGTAAAACAAATTATTTTCCAACTGCAAACACAAGTCTGATTTTTCCGCTATTTTTGTAAGAACACAATTAGAAGATGGGAAGAATTCTTGTAATCGGCGATATTCATGGCGGAATCCGGGCACTACGGCAGGTTTTCGAACGTGCGGATGTGACGGTTTCAGACAAGCTGATTTTTCTCGGTGATTATGTTGACGGCTGGAGCCAATCCCCGGAAGTACTCGATTTTTTGATGGATTTGGCCCAACAACAGCAATGTGTTTTCATGCGCGGCAATCACGACGATCTGCTTCGCGAATGGCTGGGCGGAAAAGACAATGAATTGTGGTTCCAACACGGCGGTGAAGTCACGATCAAAGCCTACGAAACCTTGTCAAAAGAAACAAAAAAGCGGCATGTTTCATTTTTGGAATCCCTGCAGAATTACTACCTTGATTCGGAAAACCGTTTATTTGTCCACGCCGGATTTACAAGCCTTCACGGCGTACAATCGGAGCATTTTCCAAGGCTGCTTTTCTGGGAACGCACCCTTTGGGAAACCGCGTTGGCGCTTGATCCAAATATGCAAATCGAAAATCACTCCTATCCAAAACGCTTTTTACTGTACAAAGAAATTTTTATCGGACATACACCGGTCACGCGCATTGGTGAAACCATTCCCACACAACGTGCGAACGTCTGGAATATCGATACCGGCGCGGCATTTCTAGGTCCGCTTAGCATTATGGATGTCGACACCAAAGAGTTCTGGCAAAGCGATCCGCTGCCGCAGCTTTATCCCGATGAAAAAGGGCGCAATTGACATGAACTTGTTACATTTGCTTTTCCAACTTATTCGAACCAAAAAACAACACTCATGACAAGAAAAATCATTACGCTGGCATTGCTTTGTATCGCAGGTTTTGCCAATGCACAGGCATATTCAGGCAAAGGCGACAAAAAGTTTCAGGTGGCGGCAAATTTGCAAAGCGGCGGAACCGGAATTCATGCATCTGCCGATTTTGGCCTGGGCGAAAACATCTCTTTCGGAGTTACAAGCACGTATTTGCTTGCCGCAGACGATCAAATTATCATCAACAACCAAGGTTTTCCGGAGATTGACGAACCTGATTTTATTGACAAGTTCGATGCGAAAGTTCGTTTTAATGCAAATCTCGGAAACGTCATTGGATTGCCGGAAACGATGGATGTTTATCCGGGGCTGGATTTGGGTTTGCGCAATTTCGGGACACATGTGGGCTTTCGGTATTTCTTTACCGACGGATTTGGCGTTTTCTCGGAAGCTGGAGTTCCCATCACGAAATATGGTGGCAAATCCCACGGAGCCGAAAAATACAACAACCAGTTTGTATTCAACATCGGTGCTTCGTTTAACTTTTAGATCGCGATTGAACAATAAAAAAACCCGCTGTAAAAAGCGGGTTTTTTGTTGGATGATATTTATCTGACTACAAATCAAATTTAATTCCCTGTGCCAATGGCAAGCTCGTCGTATAATTGATCGTGTTCGTTTGTCTTCTCATGTAGATTTTCCAGGCATCAGATCCTGATTCGCGTCCGCCGCCGGTTTCTTTTTCACCGCCGAAGGCTCCACCGATTTCCGCTCCCGATGTTCCGATGTTCACATTTGCAATTCCGCAATCTGAACCGGTTACCGATAAAAATCTTTCGGCTTCACGCAAATTGTTGGTCATGATCGCAGACGACAAGCCTTGCGCCACGCCATTCTGGATGTCGATCGCATTTTCTACCTCGCCACTATATTTCAACAAATATAAAACCGGAGCAAAAGTTTCGTGCTGCACGATCGCATATTCGCCTTTTGCCTCAGCGATTGCAGGTTTCACATAACAGCCGCTTTCGTAGCCTTCGCCGGAAAGTACGCCGCCTTCCACCAATATTTTCCCACCTTCTTCAACCACTTTTGTAAGTGCTTTGTTGTACATTTCTACAGCCTGCGTATCAATCAGCGGTCCAACGTGGTTGTTTTGGTCCAATGGATTCCCGATCTTCAATTGGCCGTAAGCCGAAACGATCGCATCCTTTACTTTATCGTAAATGCTTTCGTGGATGATCAGTCTTCTCGTTGACGTACATCTTTGTCCGGCCGTTCCTACAGCGCCAAAAACCGCACCGATAACCGTCATTTTAATATCGGCATCCGGAGTCACGATGATCGCGTTGTTTCCGCCGAGTTCCAATAATGATTTTCCGAGTCGGCCAGCGACTGCCTGAGCGACAATTTTACCCATTCTGGTAGAACCTGTTGCAGAAATTAAAGGCACTCTTGTATCTGCAGTCATTAACTCACCAATCTTATAATCGCCGTTGATGAGGCTCGAAATTCCTTCCGGAAGATTGTTTTCTTTTAAAACCGCTGCCAAAATGTTCTGACAGGCAATGCCGCACAAAGGTGTTTTTTCAGACGGTTTCCAGACACAAACGTCGCCGCAAACCATGGCAAGAGCCGTGTTCCAGGCCCAAACCGCTACCGGAAAGTTGAATGCCGAAATGATTCCGACGATTCCAAGCGGATGGTATTGCTCATACATTCTGTGGCCCGGACGTTCAGAGTGCATTGTGAGTCCGTGCAACTGGCGTGACAAACCAACGGCAAAATCACAGATGTCGATCATTTCCTGCACTTCTCCGTAACCTTCCTGCAATGATTTTCCCATTTCGTAAGAAACGAGTTTTCCAAGTGCTTCCTTGTTGTCGCGCAATCTTTGTCCGAATTGGCGCACAATTTCGCCTCTTTGCGGCGCTGGCATCAAACGAAATGTTTTGAATGCTTCGGTAGCCGTTTGCAGGACTTTTTCGTAATCGGCTGCGGTGGAGGTTTTTACTTTTGCGATCAGTTGGCCATCGACAGGCGAATACGATTCGAGGATTTCACCGTTTGCAAACGTATTTTGTCCTGTTGACGTTCCGTCATTGATGGCTTTGATGCCGAGTTGGGCCAAAGCTTCGGTCATTCCGAACTGTTGTGCTATTGTTGCCATTTATATATTTTTTTCGGTTATTAATTGCTGGTTGCAAATGTATTATTATTTTTTGAATTGGATTAATAGCAATTTAGCAGAAAAGGTTCTGACGGAGGAACGAAGTTAGCCCTGATTGAAGCGAAAATCCTTTTGATGTGCAGCAAAGCGGAAACATAAAAAGATTGCAGCGTAAAGCAGGAACAGCTCCTGAAAAATTAAAACAAATTCTTTTTCTTAAACAAAAACACGCCAATCGCGGAAATCGATAACGAAATCAACGCGACGATCCAGAATCCGAAGGGATTGTTCTCGAAATTATTGGGCACGTTCATGCCGTAAAAACTCGCGACAAGCGTTGGGATCATCAAAATAATTGAAATCGAGGTGAGCCGTTTCATAATGATGTTCAAATTATTTGAAATTACTGAAGCATAGGCGTCCATCATTCCGGTGAGAATGTTGCTGTAAATGTTGGTTGTTTCTTCGGCCTGGCGGAGTTCGATTTCCACGTCTTCGAGCAGTTCAGGATCAAAATTGTCGCGTTGGCTTTTGAGATTTTTTAACCGGTGGAACAACATGTCGTTGCCTTTGAGCGAGGTGATGAAAAAGACCATGCATTTTTCGATTTGCAACAGCGCTTGTAAATCTTCGTTGCGGATCGATTTTTCGAGGTTGTTTTCGGCGAGTTTGATGCGCTGGTTGATTTGTTTTAAATATTTCTGGAACCAAACGCTTGACGACAACAACATTTTGAGTACGAAATCGTAATGGCTGGTGATTTCTATTTTTTTGCGTTGGGAATATTTGACAAAATCGGCCAAGATCTCGGTTTGTTCAAAACAGATGGACACGAAAATGTCATCTTTAAAAATGATCCCGAGTGGCGCGGTGTTGAACGGCAGTTTTTCATCTGAACTTTTAAACGGAATCCGCAAAATGATCAGCGTCCAGCCGTTTTCGATTTCGATGCGCGGGCGTTCGTCGATGTCTTCGATGTCATTGTAAAACGCTTCGGGAATTTTAAGTTCGTCTAAAAGATAATGGGTTTCTGCTGCTGTTGGCGTTGTAACGCTGATCCAGCAGTTGTTCTCGAACGAGTCGGCCACAAACAAGCCGTTGGTGTTTTTTTTGAAAAAGTCAATCATAATGCAATACGCTGTTTGGGTTTAGCGCCTGCAAAATGCTTACGCTAGACCTGGTTACTTTCTGTTTCCGAATAATAATCGTCCATGAGGATGTTCAAAATTTTTGGCAAAAGTAACCTTTATTGGCGTACGCGGTTCTTAATTATTGCTTAAGAGTGAATCTTGGATCAGATTCCATGACGGTTCCGCAATTTTTGCAGCTGCGCAAATCTTCCGAGTTGTAGAAATGCTTGAAATGCGGCAGAAAATCATTTTCAATGTCGTTCAGCTCAAAATACACTTCGTAGAGTTTGTGGTTGCAGTTTTCGCAGAACCAAAGCAATCCGTCCGTGAAACCCTTTCCGGCGCGTTTGCGTTCGATAACCAGTCCGATCGAACCTTCGGAACGCACAGGCGAGTGTGGTGTTTTCGCCGGATGCAGATACATATCGCCGGCATGAAGTTCCATTTCCTTTCTTTTGCCTTCGTCCTGAACGATGACTTTGATCGAGCCTTCGAGCTGGTAGAACAATTCTTCGGTTTCGTTGTAGTGGTAATCTTTTCTGGCATTTGGCCCGGCCACAACCATAACAATGTAATCGCCCGATTCGGTATAAATATTTTTATTTCCGACCGGCGGTTTTAATAAGTGGCGGTTTTCATCGATCCATTTATTGAGGTTGAAAGGTGCTGCAATGGCCATAATGTTATTTTTAGGCTAATTTAATGAAAATAAAAAAGGCTAGCCGAAACTAACCTTTTTTTATTTTCATCCCGAAGCGTCGGGATCAGATGTAAGATTTACGAACGTTGATTGCGTATCGTAAATCAAAAATCGTCTGTTATTTTACTTCCTTAATCAAGTAGATGTAAACCGGAAAGTGATCACTGAAACCCACTTCGTTTGCGCCGTGACGCAGCGGATACCCTTTGTATTGGCCAGTCATCTGAATCAGGTAAGGTTTATTAAAAATTCCGGCTTTCCAATATCGGTATGATGAAAAGTCGGTTCTGATAAGCGGTTCTGTCACCATGATCTGGTCGAAAATATCTCCGGCGTCACGGTAGAATAAAGTCGCATTACCTTCTTTCGCCATTTGCTCAAACGGATTGTAAATGCCGAATTCTTTAACTTCCGACTTCTTTAATTTGGCTCCAAGTTCCACTTTCACACTTTTATTATACGTCCCATCGTTCAAATCGCCCATTGTGATGATCTTGGCATTTGGGTTGACTTTCTGTAAAGAATCGATGATCTTTTTGTTGAGCCTTCCTGCTGCTTCACGAAATGGGCTGCTTTTCTTTTCACCGCCTGAGCGTGAAGGCCAGTGGTTTACGATTACATTGATTTCTTCTCCGTCGAGGAAACCTGTAACCAACAATTGGTCTCTGGTATAAACCCTTTTTGAAGATTTGTCTTCAACAATTTTGTCTTTGTCTTCAGATGATTCTTCCGTTTTCTCTTTTTTCTTGTCGTTTTCCGGATTGTTGTATATGTATAGCGGTACGTTGATGTAACTTGTTGGCTTAAAATGTTTTTTCTGATATAAGAGTCCGACATCGATACCTCTTTTATCTGGCGAATCAAAATGAATTACACCATATTGTTTGTCAATTAACCTGGGCTCTTTCACAAGATCTTCTAAAACGCCGCGGTTTTCTACTTCGGCAACACCGATGATTGTTGGGGAATTGGTCGGATTTTCCCCAGTACCGATTTCTGAAATTACACGGGCAAGATTGTGTAATTTTTGTTTGTATTTTTTTGATGTCCAGTTTTGGGCGCCGTTTGGCAGCCATTCTTCATCATTATTTGGGTTGTTAATAGTGTCGAAAAGATTCTCCACATTGTAAAAAGCAACCGTGTGCACATTAAACTTTTTTTGCTGTGCTTTAGCGGTTCCGATTGCGAATATTGCAGCCAAAAGGGCAATAAAATTTTTAATTCTCATTAATTTGAATATTAATTTACGATGAAGTTTAACACAAACTTGGGAGCAAAAGTAAATAATATTAATTAAACCTGTACATTTGCACCCGTTAAGAAATCATTTTCTTATCGGAATGTAAATTAAACCTATTTTTTATTTATGAAAAAACTTGTTATTAGTACATTATTTGTAATGCAGGTGATTTTTGCTTTTGCGCAGTCAACTACCGGAATTACCGGAAAAGTAGTTGATTCGAAAACGCAAAAGCCTTTACAAAATGTTGTTGCTTCCATCCAAAACACAACTTTCTCACAGTCGACAGACCTTACAGGAAAGTTCACGCTTTTAGATGTTCCAGCCGGAACTCAAATATTGGAAGTAAAAACCCAGGGCTACAAAGTCCAGTTGCTTCCTATTGAAGTGACTTCCGGGAAACTGATCGATATTGGTCTTGTCGTTTTGGAAGAGGATCAGACAGAAGAACGACAATTGAGTTTGATTACCATCACGGAAAATGATTTAGGTGATGACAACAGTGGATCTGAAAATACCGCCGGTTTGCTTCAGGCAACACGTGACGTTTTCAACCAGGCGGCGGCTTTCAATTTTGGACAGGCTCGTTTTCGCATCAGAGGATTGGACAATGAGTATGGAAAAACCATGATCAACGGAGTGCCAATGGACAAAATTTACGACGGAAGGCCACAATGGTCAAACTGGGGTGGATTGAATGATGCGACACGCAACCAAGAGTTTACAATGGGTTCTGCTCCTTCAGATTATACTTTTGGCGGAATTTTGGGTACTCAGGAAATCAACACCAGAGCTTCTATTTACAGGCCTGGCACCAGGGTTTCATTTTCAGGAACCAATACAAATTACAATTGGAGAATGATGGCAACACATGCTTCAGGCATGAGTACTGACGGTTGGGCATACGTCCTTTCAGTAGGAAGACGCTGGGCTGTTGAAGGTTATTTCGACGGTACCGATTACAGTGCCAATTCAATCTTTGCAAGTGTGGAGAAAAAGTTCAACGACAAACACAGCCTAAACCTTACCAGCATTTACGCTCAGAACAGCAGGGGAAAAAACTCTCCGAACAGTGAGGAAGTGAATGATTTGGCAGGCATCAAATACAATTCTTATTGGGGATGGCAAGATGGTAAAAAAAGAAATTCAAGGGATAAAGATGTGGAAGAGCCAATGCTGATCCTGACACATTACTGGAAAATGACTGATAAAACAGCTTTAAATACCAGCCTTTCTTTCCAAACTGGAAGCATTGGAAACAGCCGTATCGATTTTAATGGCGCCAACAATCCTGATCCAACTTATTACAGAAATCTTCCAAGTTACTACACTACGAAATTCGATGATTTTGGAGATTACATTGGAAACAGCACTACAAACTTAGCTTACGCAGAAGGTGCGAAAAATAAATTTCTTGCCAACAGACAAATTAACTGGGACGAGATTTACAGAGCCAACAGAGAAAATGCAGCAAAATTTGGCGGGGAATCGTTGACAATCCTTTATGAGGACAGAACTGATGATACCCAATATACTGCAAACTCGGTATTGAACTCGCAATTGACAGATAACATCGTATTTAATGGCGGTGGAACTTACAGGAATTTGAGATCAGAGAATTTTCAAAACGTACTCGACCTTTTAGGCGGATCTTTTTACAAAGACGAAGACCAGTTTTTCCAGGGAAACCAGTCGCAACCAAACCTTTTAACGCCTAACCGCACCGTTGGCGAGGGAGACCGTTACGGATACAATTATATTTTGCGTGCCGATGTACTCGATTTGTTTACACAATTTAAATTTACTTACAGAAAAGTTGATTTTTACCTGTCTCAAAATTATTCAAGGACTTCTTACCAAAGAGAAGGATTGTTCCAAAATGGTATTTATCCGACAAATTCCCTTGGAAAAGGCAACAAAGTTACATTTGATAACTTCGGTGCAAAAGGTGGATTTACCTACAAAATTACCGGAAGACATTATTTTGACGTGAATGCATTGTATATGACTGCTGCGCCAACGATGAGAAATACTTTTCCTAATGCAAGACTGAACAACAGTATTGTTGAAAATGTACAGAGCGAAAAAATTATGAGCGGAGATGCGAGTTACATCGTAAGAATGCCAAAATTTAAAGCAAGGCTTACAGGATATTATTCAAAAATCCAGAACACAACTGACATCGGATTCTTTTATGCCGAAGGTGTTGGTGTTGTTGATAACACAGGAGCTTTGTTAAATACGACAGGAAATGCTTTCGTTGCCGAGATCGTAACAGGACTTGACAGAAAAAACATGGGTGCAGAATTAGGTTTGGAATACCAATTTACTTCAACAATCAAAGGTACGGCTGCAGCAGCTTATGGCCAATATACTTACGATAGCAATCCGAATGTGAAATTAAGTGTTGACAATGCACAGCGTGTAATCGATTACGGCCTTTCGACAATGAAAGATTACAAACAACCAGGGATGCCACAACAGGCTTATTCTGTTGGTTTGGAATACAGAGATCCTAAATTCTGGTGGATTGGCGCAAACGCAAATTACCTTGCAGACAATTATCTTGACATTTCTACGTTATTGAGAACCAATAATTTTTATCACAATCCTGCAGATCCTCAAGGATTGCCATTTTATGGCGCTACAGAGGAAGAGGGCAGAAAATTGTTAAAGCAGGAAAAATTCGACCCGGTAACGTTAGTGAATTTAGTAGGAGGAAAATCATGGATGGTAAGCAGAAAAAGCAGAAACACGGTTGGTTTCTTTGCTTCTATCAATAATGTTTTTGATGTTGAATACAAAACAGGTGGATTTGAGCAGGCGCGTAATGCAAATTACCAGGAAATCCAACAAGATTTTGCAGGCCCAAACCGTTCATTCGGACCTAAATATTTCTATGGATACGGAAGGACGTATTTCGTAAATGTTTACTTCAACTTTTAATTAATTACAATAAAAAAAATAAATCATAATATGAAAACAAATATTTTAAAATCCATCTTTTTTGTTGCTCTGACTGCCGGACTTTTCACCAGCTGTGTAAATGACGACGATTATAATACTCCGGAATTGGTTTGTAACGAACCAAACCTGACTGTTAATAAAACTGTTGCGCAAATTGTCGCTGCAGCTACTGCAAGCCCGGTAAAGTATACTGGTGATGACGTGATTGAAGGTTATGTAGTTTCAAGTGACAAAGGAGGAAACTTCTTTAAGACGCTTTATGTCGTTTCTACAGACAACGCAATCGGTTTCAGTATTCTTGTTGATTATGCAAATTCTGCTACGCTTTACCAGCCAGGAAGAAAAATTTACGTAAATCTTAAAGACCGTTACATCCAAATTAAAGATGGTGGTTTATTGATTGGTGAACTGGATGGTTCTACAATTTTCAGAATACCTGAATTCCTTGTTACTGTCGCAGTTCCAAGAAGTTGTGGTGTTGCAGTTGACGAAGAAACATTGGTAAAACATGTTACAATTACAGAAGCTACAGCAAATACTGGTGCAAATTACCTGAACCAATTGATCGAACTTGACAATGTACAATTCACTTCAAGCGCTGTCGGATTGCCTTATCATATTGTTGCTAATGGTACTTCTGGTACAAATACAAATCTTGTTGACAACACTGGAAAATCAATTATTGTAAGATCTACAAGCTTTTCTAAATATGCGGCAAATTTAGTTCCGGACAAAAGTGGTTCTATCAGAGGTGTTTTGACCCGTTTTGGTACAACTGTACAGTTTACGCCTCGTTATGAGTCGGACATTAAACTGACACAACCAAGATTTTATATCAATACCCAAGTTGGAGGTTCTGCTTTGACATATTCCGGAACTTTCATTGAAAACTTCGAAAGCTATGCGGTAAATAACAGGGATTTCCCAAAATACCTTAACGATGCTTACGTTGGTAGCAGATATTGGGAAGTAAAAACGTTTGGAAACAATAAATACATCCAGATGTCTTCAAACAATTCAAATGAAGTAAACAGAACATTGTTTTTCGTTCCAGTTGACATGACTGCAGCCAGTACTTTTTCTTTCAAATCAAAAGATGGTTTCAACAACGGAAGTGTTTTAAAAGTTTATTACACGACAAACTACACGCCTGCAACCGACCTTAGTGCTGCTACATTGGTAGACATCACAAGTTCATTCACGATTGCTTCCGGTTCAACATCAACTTATGCGGTAAATTTTACAGACAGTGGCGTTTTCAATATTCCTGCAACAGTTACAGGAAACGGATTTTTCATTTTTGAATATTCTGGTACGGGAATTTCACCAGCGCGATCAACAACAATGCAAATTGAAGATATTACAGTAAACTAATTGATATCTCTTTTATATTTTCAAAAAAAGCCGCTACATGCGGCTTTTTTTTGTTTCTAATATTTGTTTAATGCACGGTATATTTAAATATGGAAAGCATGTCGAAGTTGTTACAAAAATTTCCCATCGAAAATTTTGTAACAAGAATAAAACTGTTTGAATTGCATATGGCAATGAATCTAAGAGCTTAATTTGCGATGTATTTATGCAGTTGATATCACTTCAAGTAAAAATTGCTAGAGCAATTGCCGAACGTCATATTGAAGTCTTGGTGCTCCATCCAATCCATTCTCGTAGCAGTGGCAAATGTTTCAAAATCCTATGCCTGATAAAACCATAAATTATCCGGAGCGATTGCGGCAAATACTAAATGTAGCAAATGGAAATATATCATTAGATCGCACATTTCGTAATAATTTTTTCGAACACTACACGCCAGAATTGAAGAACTGCATAACAATCATCCATGTGGCGTTTATATCGGCCTAGCAATAATTCCCATCGTTTCCGGGAAGAAAATTAAATACCCATCTTGGATTTCATTCCTTCGAAAACACTTCGGAATTTCGTGGAGAAATATTGGATTTAATAATCATTTTAAATCGCATAAAAAATATTAGAAAATGCTAAGCCCTACACAGACTTAGAAAGACGCCACAAATATCTATGACGAACGCTTTAAATTTATTTCCGATGTCAAAATATCTCAATCGAAACAAAAAGGATTATCCTTTCACATTGCGGCACCCATTCGTCAACGCATTTCGGCCATTTCTAAGCATTAATTTTAAAAACACGCGTTCTTTTCTGGTTTAACAGCTTTCAGTGTTTAAAAACCGCAAAAACAACCCATAAAAAAAGCCGGACAATTGTCCGGCTTTTCAATTCTATTCAAAGATCTTATTTCACGATCAGGAATTCTGAACGTCTGTTTTGAGCGTGCTGCTCTTCTGTACAAGCTTCTTTACAATCCACTTTAGGTTCTGTTTCACCAAATCCTTTTCCGGAGATCCTGGCTTTAGGAATGCCTTTGGAAATGATGTACTGAACTGTTGATTTTGCCCTTCTGTCAGACAAATTCAGGTTGTATACGTCGCTACCTCTGTTATCGGTGTGTGCTTTAACGAGAATCACCATTTTAGGATCTTTTTTCAATACCTGAACCAGTTTGTCCAATTCGAATGCGCCTTCACGCGTTACGTTGCTTTTGTCAAATTCGAAGTAAATCGAATTAAGCGCCACTTCCGTATCTTTTACAATGGTTTCGATTGGCTGTAGAGCCGCTGCAACATTGACATCGCTACCTGGATTTTTAGCTACAGGGAACGTATTGCTTTCGTAACCTTCTCTTGAAACCTGAACCGTGTAATCTTTATTACATTCCACGCGGTAAGTTACTTCCCCTTTTGCATTGGTTTTTTCAGTTGAGATCACGTTTTTCTTGTCGTCAACAATCGCAACACTGGCATTTGCAAGTACTTTTCCTGTTTTCGCATCGGTTACAAGAGTTTGAACGCCTACGCCACAGATTGGATTTGCAATGAAGATATCATCATTTCCGTTTCTGTTGCTCGATAAAAATCCGAAGTTTTTTGCTTTGTTAAATGTGAAAGCGAAATCGTCTTTCTCGGTATTGACCGGTTTTCCAACGTTTGACGCAGCCACATTTTTGCTCAAATCGATTTTAAATACGTCCAATCCGCCGAAACCCTGTCTTCCGCTTGAAGCGAAGTAAAGCGTGGTGTTGTCGTCAGAAATGAATGGGAAACTTTCATTTCCTTCAGTATTGACATTTTTACCCAGATTTTCAGGTTTTCCGTAAGTTCCGTCAGCGCTTACCGCTACTTTCCAAACGTCTACGCCACCCAAACTTCCAGGCATGTCAGAAGAAAAATAAAGCGTTTTTCCGTCATGGCTCAAGCTTGGGTTGCTCGTTGAATACTCTTTGCTGTTGAAAGGCAGCGACGTAATATTCGTCCATTTGTCGCCTTCTTTGGTCGCTTTGAATAAATTGTTTCGACCGAGTTTGAGTTTGTTTTTCTTGTCTCTTTCGAAAGAACGTTCCCTGAAACTGTCGCTGGTGAAATAAAGCGTGTTTCCGTCGGCGCTGATTGTTACCGGTCCGTCGTGGTATTGCGAATTCAATTCGGTTACCGTTGACGCGTTGGTGATCGTTCCGTCGGCATTGTAATCTGCTTTGTAAATGTCTAGAAAAGGCTCTTCATTCCAACCGTAATTTTTTCTGGCGTTGTTTCTCGCGCTTGTAAAATACAAGGCATTGTCATACAAAACCGCTCCAAAATCCGATTTGTCGCTGCTTACATCTGAAGGCTTCACATCGAATAATTTTTCTTTGTCAAGCAATCTTGGGATGTAATTTGGATTTTCGTTGAATGTTTTCGCTCTTTGGTCGTTTGGCGCCAGGTTTGCGAATTTCTTCATCTGCTTGTTGGCTTCCTCGTATTTACCATTGGCTTTCAACATTTGCGCGTAACGGAAATACGTTTCTGCGTCCTGTTCCGATTCTGTTGCTTTGGCATACCATTTTGCAGCTTCCGCAGTGTTGAACATGTTGTAATAGGTGTCAGACAGTTGTTTGTAAACATAACCGTCGGCTTTGCCTTTTTCCACCAATTTCAGGTATTCGGCAGCAGCATCAACATATTCATATTGGCCGAAAAGCTTGTCTGCCTTTTGCGTGTCTTTATTTTGTGCCGAAAGACTCGCACTCGCAATCACAAAACTTAATGTTATATATAGATTCTTCATTTTTTTAAGTCGCTTTATGTATTAGAAATATCTAGGTGATTGTGATACTTTTTTCGGGAAGTTCAAATCGAACAACAACATGATCTCGTGAGAAGATGGCGTGGTTACCTTCAAATCTGAAACGATGTGGTCGTAAGCATAACCGATTCTTAAGTTTGGCGTAATGGCATAATTGACCATTCCTCCAAAACTGTCGTCGAGTCTGTAAGTTGCACCGATTTCAAATTTGTCAAAGAACATAAAGTTTGCAGAACCGTCAACAGACAAAGGCGCGTTAAACGCCGATTTCAACATGGCCGATGGTTTGAATTTCAATGATGGCGACAGGTCGAATACATAACCTCCTGTAAGGAAATAGTGTAAGGATTCTGTACCAAATTTAATCGTTTCCCCGCTTCTGTCAATGTCAAGGTGTTTGGACTTTAGCATGTTTGGAACCGAGAACGCGACGTAATATTTGTTGGTGTAGTAGAAAAATCCCGCACCAATATTGGCGTAAGTCCTGCTGATGTTTTCGGCAAATGCAGGATCTTCCGAATTGGGAACGTTGTTGTAAACTTCATCAAAAAGCCCAACTTTATGAAATGTTGCGCCCCCTTTCATACCGAAAGCCAGTTTGTGTTCTCCCCCAAGATTCAACGTATACGAGAAATCTGCATACACGTTATTTTCTTCAACCGGACCGATCTTGTCTGAAATGACAGACAATCCCAAACCTACATTTTTCCCAACCGGGCTGTGGATAAACAAAGTTCCCGTAGAAGGCGAATCTTCAATATCGACCCATTGTTTTCTGTAAAGCAACCCGCCGGAAAGCGATTCTTTCGAACCTGCGTAAGCCGGATTGACCACACTCATATTATACATGTATTGTGTATAATGCGGGTCTTGTTGCGCATTTGCATCTAAAAATGTCATGAACACTATTAATGCTGTGAAATAAATTTTCTTCATGTGTGTATGTTTTTGTTGCAAACCTGCTGCGCGAGCATTCACGCAGCGGCCTACAGCTTTTACTTTTTATTTTTCGCGATTAATATAAATCCATCCAGTATCAGTTGGTGCTCCACCAGCGTATTCGATTACGTAGTAGTAAGTTCCGTCTGGCAATTCCTCTCCTTTATCAGATTGGCCATACCATTGGTTTTTGTAGTTACCCAAACTGTACACTTTTGTTCCGTAGCGGTTGAAGATTTCCAATTTGCTAACGTTTGCACCTTCAAGATCTAAAAAGTCATTTTTATTATCACCAGCTCCGATTCCTTTTGGAGAGATTCCTTTTTGTATCGTACAACCTGAAGTGGTGTAAACGATCGTAGCAGATTCTTCCGATGCAGGACGGCAAGTCAACGCGTCTTCAGCAATGGTATATTTCACGACGTAAGTTCCCAATGTTGACGTTCTCAGGTCAATTTCTCCGGTCGCAGGGTTGATGGTCAATCCTGTCGTTGAAGAATAAACACCACCTGTTGTAAATCCGGTTGCTGATGTATCAGGCAACACTGTTCCTAATGCAAGACAAACTGGTGTTTCATACAAGAATGTATCTACAACTGTAGTTTCCGGTTTCACAGTGAATGTAAACGGAGTCGCTCCCTGTGCACGGCAAAGGGTTGCGTTTGCAGCTACAGTATAAGTAATAATGTATGTTCCTGGCTGAGACTGGTTCAAATCAATTGCACCTGTCGTTGCATTCAGTGACAATCCTGTTGTAAGGTTATACGTATACTGTCCTCCAGTTGTAAATCCGGCGGCAGTCGTATCAGGAGTGATAATTCCGAAATTCTGACATGCGCTTGTTGGATAAGTGATCGCTGTTACAGGATTTGCTGCAATCGGGCTCACTGTGATCGTAAATGACGATGTTCCGTATGCCTGGCAAAGTGCTGTATTGGCAAGAACTTCATATTTCACAATGTATGTTCCAGGTGTTGATCCGGCAATAGTAATGATTCCCGTTGTTGGATCGATCACCAATCCGCTTGTTGGCGTTATTGTATACGTTCCACCAGTTGTAAATCCGGCAGCCGTTGTATCAGGAGTTAAACTGATTCCGGCATCCTGACAAACTGCGGCCTGAGTATAAGTAAACGCAGTTACGGTAGGTCTTGATGGATCTGGTCCAATAGTGATCGTATAAGGCAATGAAACACATCCGCTGGCAATATCCCTTACAAAAACATCGTGGTTTCCTGGAGTAAGTCCGGTGAAAGTTGTTGATGTCTGATAAGTGACACCGTCCACACTATATTCATATGATGAAGTTACAGGAGGAATGGTATACGTTCCAACGTTGTCATAGGCTTCAGGATCCAGGGCAGTCCAATCGTTTGGATCCCATGTTAAGCTTGGTGCAGTTGCGGTTACCAATCTTCGGTAAACATATCCGGTCGCATTGTCTGGTGTGAAAACCACTCCGTCATCTCTTCCCCAAACATCTACTACTACATCCGAAGCCGTAGTCAGTTTAATATGGTCATCAATATTGATTCCTCCACAAGTAGAAACCACTTGATTAGGAACTACGCCTCCCTGATTGGCATTACTTCCCACTGCTACAACGTATACGCCGTTTACAGCCAAAGTACCATTCAAAGTAAAGTCACAGTTTGTTGATGTGAATGTATTTCCGTTGTTGTAAAACCTCAACTTGTAATTCGCAAGATTTACAGGATTGGCGGTTCCATTGAAAATTTCAACATAAGTTAATGACCCTGTAGTTGCATCCGTTACTTCTGAAATAAACAAGTTGTTTCTTATAACGGCTGTTGTACCTACCGGAGAAATTACTTCTGCACCACCTGTAGGAACGCTACAAGTTGGATTGGTAACTGTCGCTACCGGTGTTTGAGGAAGCGGAACAATTCTTACAAGGAAAGATTTTTCAGCGCTACATGTTCCGTTGTCGGCATAAATGTATACCGTTTGCTCAGTTGTAATTGGGCCAGTCAATATTGGTCCGTTTGCCGGTCCACCTGATTGTGCGTAGTAATTTCCAACCGTAAGTGGTGGCAATTCAAAGCTTCCACAAGCTGGTACGTTTGCAGGCTGCTCAATTTGCGGAGCTTCAAGAATGGTAACTGTAGTTTCTCTGAACGCAGACGGACAACCACCTTGTGCAGGAATTGTGTAGATTACCTGGTAGGTTCCTGGTGTACTTCCAGAAGGAACGATATTACCACTGTAAGTGTCAATTGACAATCCGGTTAGTCCTTCGGCCAATCCATAAGTACCGCCTGAAATACCAACACGTGTTACTTCTTGTGGCGTATCGATACCGTTACAGAATATTGCTGGATTTCCGTTGTTATAAGTGATCGTTGTTGGGAAATCCGGAGAGTTTGGCGATTGGGTAACAATCACTGTTCTCGTTGTTGTAATGCTTGGAATATTGGTACAAGCACCTTCTGTACTGGTCATTGTTGTTGCAGTTACCTGATAAGAACCTGGCGCACTCGCCGACAAATCGATAATTCCGGTTACAGGATCAATTACCAATCCAGCAGGAGTTGCAGAATATACACCCGCAACAGCTCCCGGAGCCAATACTGGTCTCGGATCTGCCGCCTCCTGGCAATAAGTATTTTGAGGATAATTAAATATATTTATCGGGAAACAAGCAGTTGTTCCTCCACCAGTATTGGTTTGTGTAAAGGTGATCATTCCCGAACGGTTTGAGAAGTTCGTGATCATCAATACGTAAACTTCACACAATTGCGCATCTGGAAGACACATAATTTCTTGTGGATCTGCAGCGTAGCTACAAGCATGTACGGTTCCAGGACATCCGGTAGCTGGAGTTGGGTAAGGTGTTGCTCTCGGCATCGGATTGTTCGGAATGGCGTTACAAGCCACGTTTAAGTCAGGGAAAGGTCCCCAAGCCACGTAATCGACGTCAAGTCCGGCACCGTTTCCATCCACTTGAGAAATCAAATAACTCAACGGACCTGCCTGGTTTACTTGCAAGAAGAAAAACGCCGGGTTAGGTGTTGATGACAAACATCCGATTGTACCTAAACTAGGAACATCGACAGCATTTGCATAAGTAACGGTTTGACCTGTACAGAAAGCTGGAGCTTCACTACAAGGTAATGTACCAATACACAAGTTAAAGTTTACATACTGAGGCAGTGTTTGCACTGAAGAAACCCTGATGTAATAAACTGTCCCAGGAACTAAATTCCCTGCATTGTTACAAGCGCCAACCTGAGTTAACGAACCACAAACATTACCACGGAAAATGGCATATTGTAAGGTTGTGTTTTCAAGGGAAACATCTGTAAAAGATATAATATGCGATTGTGAAGTCGCGGTGAATGTAAACCAAACGTCATCATTCACAGCTCCACAAGTTGAATTTTGTGTAGAACCTGTTGCACCAATTAATGTTCCAGGTACGGTTTGGATACAATTCAAGTTTTGATTTACAATTGCGAGTGATGCATTGGCACACTCATCGTTAACTGGTCTTGTACCAAATCTGAATGGTCCTGACCAGTCGCTGTCATCTGTTGAAGAACAAATAGCTCTTACATAGAAACTGTAAAGTACTCCCGGAGCAAGTCCGTTTGCAATGTAGCTGTTTGTATTTGTAGGAATACCAACGGCATTATCAGCCGGAGGCAATTGTGCTGCCGGTTGAACGATAACCTGCCATGAAGAGGCTGTTCCTGCTTCAGTCCATCCCAAACGAACACCACCTGCAGGAATATTTGCAGACGTTAAAGCTCTTGGCCTAGGACAGGTAGGTGCTGGCAAACAAGTTACGTTTGCGATCCATCCGGTATCTGTTCCCGAACCATCGGAAACAAATCGGAATGTCAAACATCCATCAGGTGCAGTTGAAGTAAACGGGCCAGGCAAGGCATCGTTACCCCAGAAAGCTCCTGCGGCAGTTAAGTTTCCATTTCCAGGACCGTTGTCACTTGGAATCAGGGCAGCTGCAGTAGTAGAACTTCCGTCATAAACGTACAAACCGTCAAATTCTTCTTCAGTTGCAAAACTTGTAAAGGTAACCTTAACAATATCACCCGGGTTTGTTGGGCAAATGGTTACTGTCGAATTTGCACTACTTGGGTAATCTCTGGTAGCTCCACCTAAATCTGTAAAAAATCCTCCACAGGCTGGTGGCGTAAGTGCTGTAAAAATATTGGTGATTCCCAACCATCTGCTGAAATCGGCATCGCCACATACTGATCTGATGTAAATATCATAACAAGTATCAGGAGTCAATCCGGTAATCGTGTATGGTTTTTGATCGGCGGTGATATATCCTGTTGACTCAGCTGTAGGAACGGGAGATCCGCATGGCAATGCAAATACATGCCAGCTTGAAGCCGTTGCGCCATTGTTGTTCCAGTCAATTCTGATGGATGTGTTTGTTCTGGTAGCAACCGGAGCTGTAAGGTTTGTAGGACGTGGACATGTTGGCAATGTGGCAAAAGCTCTAGGACCAGTCCATAAACTGAGTCCGTTTACTGTTCCACAATTGCTTCTTACATAATATTCATAATCTGTATCCGGAGTCAAACCAGTATAGATAAAAGGTGATGTCCCTAATCTCCAGCCAGTTTCTGTAGCTGTTGGAGCCGGAGATCCTGCTAATACGGCAATAACCTGGAATGATTCTGCGGTGTTGACTGTACTGCTCCATCTCATACGTGCACTTGTAGTTGTGATTTGGTCAACCAATAAGGCAGTTGGTCTTGGACAAGTAGATGTCGTTACAAAATTTCTCGGTCCAGCAATTGAACTCAAACCGTTTTCAGGTCCGCAATCGCCTCTTACGTAGAAATCATAACTTGTATCTGGTTCCAATCCTGTATTGTATACGAATGGATTCGTTGGTGCTGCAACCCATCTTGGATCGTCAGAAGCCGGAGGCGTTGAACCTGCCGGAAGTACAATTACCTGCCAGCCGTTGATAGCAGTTCCGCCTGCATTCGTCCATTTCAGACGTGCCGTGCGTGGCCCAATTTGATCCACAAGCAATGCTGTTGGGATTGGACAAGTTGCCAATGTTGTAAAAGTCATCGGTCCACCCCAAACACTTGGGCTGCTTACTGAACATACCGATCTCACATATACAGCGTAAGTTCCTTCAGGATTCAATCCTATTAAATTAACCGAAGGCACACTTACTGTATAATCTGGTGTGCTTGTAGGACCTGGCGCCGGCTGACCTAGAGGTCGCACGTAAACTTCCCATGATCCTGCAGGAGCGCCTGGAGAAGTCCAGGTTACCGTTGCAGTTCTTGCTGTAATGGTTGTAGTTGTTACCGCAATATTTGTAGGAGGCAGACAGCTTTGTTCTGTACAATTTACCATCCCTGTATAAAGCGATTGATTGATTAAAAATGCACTATTAGTTGTAATGGCATATAATACCTGATTGAAACTGTTTTCTACAGAGATTCTTACCTCATTCGGAGAATTTCCGGCAACGCTCCAAAACAATTCGAATGGTGTACCAGAACACAACGGAACGTTAACAACCACTGGACCGCCAGTAGTTAATGTGGATCCTAAAGTGGCAACCACAACACCGTTTTGTCTAACTTCCATTCTACCGCCTTCCCAGCCATCGCCGAAAGTATCGCGTAGTGTAAATTTATAATTACATTTATCAGCCGCTTCACATAAGTCAGTACTAAATAAATAAGGTCCGGTCCAACCGCTGTAAGTTCCGTTTCCGCAATCAGCCCTTACCCAATATTGGTAATTTGTTCCTGCAGCAAGTCCTTCCCATGTATATGTCGGATTTGTTGTAATGGTACGAATATCATCGCCTGCAGCAGGAACACTTCCTCCTCTTGGCTGAACAGCAACCTGCCATCCGCTGGTGATACTTCCTGAAGTCATTGTCCATGATAAGTCTGCACTCGTCATGTGAGGCACAGCCGTTTGTGTTACCGGCGCGTCACATGTAACTTTTTGTATCAGCAACAGGTACTCAAAGTTAAAAGTAAGATCTCGTGAAGACACTACAATTAAATAAGTACGTCCTGCTACAACGCTAAAGTTTGGAATATTTCTGATGCTTCCATTGGTATTTCCAACTCCTGCTAAACAGCCTACGCCAATACTGGCACAACTGTCATAAACAAAAACACCGGTATTGGTCACTCCAAAAGGATTCATCGAAATGCTGATCAATCCCGTTTCATCTGCAGTATAAGAATAAACCGCATCGAGGCTCGCAAGGTAATTTCCTGAAGCCCCGCAAGAATTTGCAGAACCCGGTATGCTGGTACCTACATAATTTCCATATTCTAAAGTATTGCTTTGGTCAGAAAATGGAAGAGGCGTTACGATCATAGGTTCCGTACAAAGCGCTCCTATGTTTAGGGTTTGGATAAAACCTGTATTACTCCACACACTCGTTGCACCAGTATCACATTTTGCTCTTACATAATATTGATATTGTGTATCCGGCGTTAATCCGGTGATCTCGGCTGATGGAGTTGTTGGATTTGGCGTCACACGCGTTCCTGTTCCAAGCTGAAATCCGAAAAGTCCGTATTCCACTTCAAATTCTGTAGCTCCGCCTGGGTTGTTCCATGCGATAACAGCAGAAGTAGATCTAAGGGTTGTAATCCTAGGCAATGTAGGTACTAAACACTCTAAGGATAATTGAACGTGGTCAATTAGCCAGCCATCTCCACCTAATAAGTCATTTGTCTGCTCATAAATCTTTACAAATGCAATGTATAAATTTTGCCCGTTTTGAGCAGTCAGGTTTATTATTTTTTCGTTGTACTCATCGTAAGGAATCGGGCTCGCATTTAGCTCCGCTTCAGTATACGTTTTAATTGTGGTGTAAGCACTTTTTAAAGTTGGGTCATCATTCGTAGAAACCCTGACTTCATAACGTGTAATGTCCGAACCAATATATGCCTGCCTCGTAAAGAAACGCAGCTGTTCGTTTGGCCGGATGAATTTTCTTGGCGTTACAAGCCAGTCTTCTGAAGTGTTTCCAGCTTCAACATTTTCCCGGTCTATAAATGCAGACCTTCCCGTTCCCTGATAGACAAGAACCGGTGCTGAAATGGCACTCCAACTTTCAAATGTACCCACTCCGTTGTCAAAGACCTTCCAGGTACCGGATGGCAACACCCAGTCCCCCGAAGCGTCCGGAGTAGTTGTTCCTTCGAAGTCCTCTAAAAGCTGCGAGTAGCCTAGAGCGGACATGAAAGACAGTAAAACAATAAAAATAATTTTTTTCATAAATGAAAATTTAGGTTGTTTAATAGAGTTTTGTGATTTTTGAGTTCCAAATTTAACAAAAATTATGAAAGCATTAACGTTAATTCGATTTTTAACTATTTAATGCAAAAACTTTCTTGATTCTAAATAAGATAGAAGTTTATCTTTCCGTTAAATTGCTAGCTTTGCAGTAGAAAATTAAATTATGCTCGAAAAAGAAATTATCACATTTGAGAAAACAGTCATCGTTGGGATTGTTACCCAAAAACAAAACGAGGAAAAACTTACCGAATATCTCGATGAGCTTGAATTCCTGACGTTTACCGCTGGTGGCGAGGTCGTAAAACGCTTTTTTCAGAAGATGGAGCGTCCGAACCCGAAAACATTCCTCGGAACGGGAAAAATGGAAGAAATCAACTTGTACGTGAAAGAATTTGGCATTTCCACAGTCATTTTCGACGACGAGCTTTCGCCTTCGCAACAAAAAAATATCACAAAAATACTCAACTGCAAAGTACTTGACCGCACCAATCTGATTCTGGATATTTTTGCGCAGCGTGCAGAAACGTCGTATGCGAGAACACAGGTCGAACTTGCGCAATGCCAGTATTTACTGCCAAGACTTTCCGGAATGTGGACGCACCTCGAACGCCAGAAAGGTGGAATCGGGATGCGCGGACCGGGAGAAACGGAGATTGAAACCGACCGACGTATCGTTCGCGACCGCATCGCTTTATTAAAAGACAAAATTAAAGTGATCGACAAACAAATGTCGGTGCAACGTGGAAACCGTGGCGCAATGGTTCGCGTGGCACTCGTTGGGTATACCAATGTTGGAAAGTCGACTTTGATGAACGTCATCAGCAAAAGCGATGTATTTGTTGAAAATAAATTGTTTGCAACTTTAGACACTACTGTTCGTAAAGTCGTGATCAAGAATCTGCCGTTTTTATTGTCGGACACGGTTGGATTCATCCGAAAATTGCCAACGCAATTGGTCGATTCATTTAAAAGTACGCTGGACGAAGTGCGCGAAGCCGATCTGCTGTTGCACGTAGTTGACATTTCGCATCCCGATTTTGAAGACCACATCGAATCGGTAAATCAAACTTTGCTCGATATTAAAAGCAATGACAAACCGACAATTATGGTGTTTAATAAAATCGACGCCTACAAACATCTGACCATTGATGAAGACGATTTGATCACTGAAAAAACCAGGCGCCATTACACTCTGGAAGAATGGAAAGATACGTGGATGTCTAATGTTGGTCCACAAAACGCACTATTCATTTCGGCCGTTAATAAAGAAAACTTTGAGGCTTTCCGCGAAAGGGTTTACGAAGCCGTAAGACAAATACATGTGACACGTTTTCCGTACAACAAATTTTTATATCCCGATTATAAAGACGCTGTCGAAAAAGAAGACAATGAATAAAACAAAAAAGACCTTATATATGTAAGGTCTTTTTTTTAGAAGTTTAATTTTTTTAGAATCCGAAATTGATGCCAAGTCCGAACACTTCACGGGTTTGAAATCCGCGGAAAGCGTTATCGTCATAAATCGTCTGGAACGAAAGGTTTGTCGATAAATATTTGTTGATCTTCATCACAACGTTCAATTGGTAATCCAAATCTACATTCTGCGGATCTTCCAGATAATTCGAGTACAAACTAATAATGTTTTCAAAAGACACATTGGTCATCACATCGAGTTTGTAATACCCTGAAGCGTGAAAACCAAGTTCGTATCGTAGTGTTTTTCCGGCGTCAACGCCAAAATAATCGCCGTCCACATAACCCGGAACCGAAGTAAAGTAATTGTCAACCAAAGTAATTTTAGACGTTGCCGGTGCCAGATTGAATTTCAGGTTTTCGTTTTTCTTCCACAACATACCAGGACCAAAAGTCAGGTAACCCGGAGAAAGAAATCTTGAAATGGTTGCGAGTTTTTGTTCGACTCCATCAACCTTTCCATATTTGTAACCGTCTGTAAACTGGGTTTTAAAATTTAGAAAAAACGAATACGACCAATATCCTGTGGCTTTTTTACCAACGAGCGAATTGAATTCCAAACGGTCATCGGTTTTTTTCTCCTGGTTTCCGGCAGTTTTCACCAATCCGTAAGACGCAATGATCTTGTTGTCCCAGTTCCAGTCGTCTTTTTTATAATTCAGGTCGTAGTTGATTCCAACTGTACCGGAGATGTTATTTTCGCCACCGGCAACCCAATTGCTAAAACTGGATTGGTTCAGTAATAGTGACACATTTCCTTTTGAAGTCCATGCTTTTACCGTATCGGTTGATTTTGCTGTAGTTTCAGTAACCGCTTCTTGTGCGTTGGCACCAATTGCACCAAAAGCCAATAATAATAAAGCTGCTGATTTTTTCATATCCGTTGAGTTAGAAGTTCCGCGTAAAAATAAGCAATACTGAAAAAATAAATCTGAAAAAACCCAACAAATTTAGGCTTTTGCCTTTTTGTACAACGGCACGGCTGAACACGCTTCACCATACATGATGCTTTTTGCAAATGGTTGCAAATATTGCGCAGCCAATACGTAAGCGCCCATTGGAACTGGTTTTTTTGAACAGCCTTTAATAATTACAGGTTTGTCTTTATAAACAGCGTAGTCAATTGATGGCAGCAATTCCTGATAAATCGAAGTTTCCAGATCTTCCAAACTGCCACTCACAATTTTTTTTGCAAATGGAGCGGCGTGGATCGTAACCAATATTGAAGCCCAGGCCGGAACAATCGCGTCCGTACTGCAATTCACAGCAACATAAGCATCCTGATATTGCGACCAGTCGTGATTTTTCAAATGTTCCCGAAAATCTTTTTCCCGAAGTAAAAATCCTTCCAAAAGCCATTGTGACAAATCAATTTGCAAACGGTTTCCTTTGGTGTAATAATCTTCTAAATCGAAAATTTCCAAAACACTATTGGCGACTTTATTGATAATTTCGTCCATTTTTATAACATTCCGAGTTCCAGTTTGGCTTCTTCACTCATTAAATCTTTGCTCCACGGCGGATCAAATGTAATCTCAACCTCAGCCGATTTTACATTTTCAATTGCCGAAACCTTATCTTCCACTTCTTTCGGAAGACTTTCGGCAACCGGACAGTTTGGCGAAGTCAGTGTCATCAAAATCTTCACTTCCTGATCGGTGTTGACCATCACGTCATATATCAATCCGAGTTCATAAATATCGACAGGAATTTCAGGATCGTAAATCGTTTTTAATTTTTTTACGATGGCTTCACCCAATTGCGTAGTATCTATTTCTTGTTCCATAATTTTTTAATTGTGTTTTGAACTGAATGCCAAAGCATACATTTTAATTTGTTTGATCATCGAAACCAATCCGTTCGCACGTGTTGGCGACAGATGTTCTTTTAATCCGATTTCGTCAATGAAAGCGGTATTGGCTTCCAAAATTTCAGCCGCTTTCTGATTGGAAAACGCACGGATCAGTACGGCAATAATTCCTTTGGTAATGATCGCGTCGCTGTCTGCGGTATAGACAATTTTGTCGTCCTGTTCTTCGGCGTGAAGCCAAACTTTTGACTGGCAACCTTTGATTGTGTTTTCTTCGGTTTTGTATTTTTCGTCAATCAGCGGAAGCGATTTTCCAAGATCGATAACATATTGGAAACGCTCGTCCCAATCGTCGAACATCGAAAATTCGTCTACGATTTCGTCCTGTATTTCTTTAATTTTCATCTTCGTTTTTAGCAAGTGATACGATTTTATTGACAAACCGTTCGATTTCCACAGGCGGATAACCGTGGTCGAAACTTTGGGATTCATACGTTTTGTTTTTGTAAACGATTTTAAGCCCGCCAATAGCCGCGCCATCATAAAACCGCCTTTCCGACGGCCATTTAAGGTTTGGGATTTCGTCCAGATCGAGTTCCTGAAATTCCGTCAACAGTTCTTTCCAGTCCTGATCCGAAATTTTAACCGGTTCAGGTTTTACACCAGATCTCGCTCGGTCGTTCGAAATCCATGCCTTTTGGTCCTGAACCACGATTTTTAAGTTAAATCCGCGGGTCGTGGCCGTATATTCCACATTTGCGGATTTGATGTCCTGCCTGGATTCTTTATCGCAACCACGGCCCAGAAAAATGGTCAGCAATAATAAGGAGATGATTTTCATATTTTGTTTGTGTTAAGACAACATGGTTTTCGCTTTGATCACCGCGGCTACCAGAACGTCAATTTCTTGTTTGGTATTGTAAAATGCAAACGACGCGCGGATTGTTCCCGGAATACAAAAATGAGACATAATCGGCTGCGCACAATGGTGGCCGGTTCTCACAGCGATTCCAAGTTTGTCTACAATTGTTCCGATATCATACGGATGAATGCCATCGATGTTAAACGAAATTACGGAAGTTTTTTCTTTTGAGGTGCCGAAAATCTTCAATCCTTCAATTTCCAATAACTTTTCGGTTGCATATTCCAACAGTTCTTTTTCCTGTTTTTGGATGTTGTCAAAACCAATTTCATTCAGGTAATCAATCGCAGTTCCGAGTACGATTCCGCCGGCAATATTTGGCGTTCCGGCTTCGAATTTATGCGGCAAATCGGCGTAAGTCGTTTTTTCGAATGTGACTTCTTTGATCATTTCCCCACCGCCCTGATATGGTGGCAATTTGTTGAGCCAGCTTTCTTTTCCGTATAAAATCCCAGTTCCCGTTGGTCCGCAGATTTTATGGCCCGAAAACACATAAAAATCGCAATCCAGCTCCTGAACATCGGGTTTTAAATGCGGCACGGCCTGAGCTCCGTCGATCAAAACCGCCGCGCCAACAGCATGCGCTTTTTCAATCATGTCTTTAATCGGATTGATTGTTCCAAGCGCGTTTGAAATGTGGTTTACCGTGACGATTTTCGTTTGATCCGACAGCAATTTGTCGTATTCATCCATAATCAGTTCACCATTTTCATTCATCGGAATGACTTTTAAAATCGCTCCGGTTTTTTCGCAAAGCATCTGCCAAGGCACAATATTGCTGTGGTGTTCCAATGCCGAAACCAAAATTTCATCGCCCGGTTTTAAAATCGATGCAAATCCGTTGGCAACCAAATTGATTCCGTGCGTCGTTCCAGAGGTAAACAACACTTCATGAGAAAACTCGGCTTTGATGTGTGCCTGTATTTTTTTTCTGGAAATTTCGTACGCGTCTGTAGCCAATTGGCTCAACGTATGCACGCCGCGGTGGATGTTTGCGTTGATTTCCTGGTAATATTTCGAAATCGCATCAATGACGATCTGTGGTTTTTGCGAAGTCGCGCCGTTGTCAAAATACACCAGCGGCTTGCCGTTTACTTTTTGGGAAAGTATCGGAAAATCGGCTCTTATCTTGGTAATGTCTAACATTTTTGTATGGAAAATTTGTACGCAAAAATACAAAAACCTAAAGGTTAAATTCTGAATATTATGTTATTTGTTTTTGATGCGTGTATAGCCATTTAATATGATTCTCCTGCGCCGCCACCGCTGAATCCGCCACCGCCAAATTGCATTGGATCTTCTGAAACCGGCTGATGCGAATGAAGTTGCGAATTGATGATGATCGCCTGGGCATACATCAACGAATTTTTATCGGTATTCCGATCTGCTTTGAAAGTTACGCCACTTTCTTTGTGTTTTAATTTTGCAATTCCGAAACACGCAATCCCAAATAGTAAAATCCCGCCAAGGATTAAAGCCGTTTCGATGGGCATCAAACTGTAGTAAAATCGTATGGTGAAAATAGAAAAAGCAAAGGCAAGCAATCCGACAATCAGGAATTCGCGGCTTTTTTTCTTCAGTGAAAGCGCGATATATCCAACAGGAATTAAAAACGTCAAAGCATAAAAAAGAAATGCAAACGGAATGTCTTCGCCAGGTTTGATTTCAATTCCCAAAAGTTCCGCCGATAATTCCCGAACGACGAGATAATTTACTGAAGCATATCCTAAAATTAAACTAAAAACCTGCAGCAATTGCAATGCGTATTGGTAAAAATACGCTTCCGAATACTTTTTCAAAATGGTAAAAATCCAATACAAAAATCCGGCAAGTAACAACATCACAAAAGGCAAAAAGGCAGTTGGAATCACTCCATAATCCACAATTGAAACTGCTATAATTCCGGAAATTCCAACAAGCGCAACCAAGGCCGACAAGGTGTTGATGTATCGAAGGCAACTTAAAGTTCCAACAACTGCCATTGCAACCAAAACCAACATTTTATTTTCTGTGGAAACACCAATTGCCGTGTAAAGCATGGCTTGAAATCCGAGGACAAAAACATCGTCGAGTCCAAAATTGTAATAATTGTTCTTTGCAAAAAATTCACTTGCCACAAGCCCGATGACCGCATAAAACCAAATAATGGCCGTGAAACTAAAATCGCCGCTGTCCCAAATTGGTGAAAGGACAAGCGCAATCGCCCCGGCAATAGAGGAATATAAAAAAATCCCGAGTAAAAAGAACCCGGCGCGAACCAAGATGTTCGGCTGCGTTTTGAGTTGTTCGTATTTTGCTTTGATCACGAAATATTGGTCTGCCGAAATGAATTTTCCGTTTCTGAGGCTTTTGGCTTCTTCCACCAAAAAAGTATTTTCGAGTAATTTACTTTGGTATGCTTTCATATTTTTTACTGTTGAATTGTTTGACAGATCGGATGAATAAAAAGATCGAACCGATAAAATAAATCGGAGAAAGAATTCCAAAAAACTCAAAAATACCGAAACCATTTACGGCCTCAAGTCCTCGAAACAAAACGATATTGAATCCGAAAAAAGCATAAAGCAACACAAAAATAAAAATGGAAATGGCTTGTATTTTGTGGCTTTTCCGGTAGAAATAAATTGCTGCGCCAAAAAGAAACACTGCGTAAACCGGCCAGTAATCATCAAACATTCCGGTGAGTGAGCAAATGCTGATCAAGTGTAAGGCAAAGGTTTGGAATACCAGTGAGAAATGTTTTTTGAGGTCATTTTTTTCTGAATATTCTGACCATAAAATCAGTAAAATTCCCAGCGCAATTCCGTAATAAAACAGCGCCGGATTGTCATAGAATTCGCCATGCATTAAGGCCTGAGGCGTTGCCGAAATTCCGATCGCAGCGGCCAATCCGGTAATTCCGATTGTCAAAGCACTGCGATTGTCAAAATAGTAAGCACTTGAAAATCCAACAACTGCGGTCAGGAAAGCCGCCAGATCAGCACCCAAAATCTGGTATTGGAATTCGAAATAGCCGATGAAAATGCCGCTTAACAAAGTCGCAGCCAAAACAAGGTAATTAAACACCGGATTTTCAAAATCGCATTCGTTTTTCGAAAAACCAATTGAATTTTTAAATGAAAAGTAAAAACAAATTCCAGTTGCGGCTATTAAAAGCGCCATTATAATCGTGTGTCCGATGGTATCGATATGCTCATAAATCAGAATTCCGGCGCCGGTTGTAAACAAAAGCACTGCTAGATACAACAGAAACAACAATTCGTTGTGCAATGAGAAAATTTTTAATGATTCGTATGCTTTTACATCGACGAATTCCTTTTCAGAAATCAGCTTTTCATCTAAAAAACGTTGTGCAATTTGTACTTTGGATTTATCCATAAACTATTGTGTGAACTCAAATATACATTCTTTTGCGCCAAGCCGATTTTGAATTTGAAATTTGTCGCATTGTTTTTATACTTTTATCGAACATCAAATTTGTGGACATGAAAAAATTAAAATATATATTGTTGATTTTAATAGTCGGAATTGCCGCAGTTGTAATCGTAAATTATCCAAAACTCGACCTGATTTCAGGCTTTGCAGCCAAAAGCGTCGCGTCGGCACATTTCATGGACAGTCGAAGTTTGACCGCAATCGAAACCGGCGACAACGACATTCCGCTTGTCGATTTGGCAACCAATAAAATCGATGACGCCGGAAAATTTGCGACTGCTTCCGTTTATGGATTAAAGACCAGAAAAGCAATTTTTCGTGAAGGCTTGGGCGCGGTTTTAATCGATGATGATTTTGATACAAACGCGAAATATGAGATTCCAAAACGAAATTTTTTAAATAACAATTTGCCTTTTCCGTACGGAAATCAAGAACCGAAAGACACGGTTTTTGCCAATGTCGATTATCCAAAATTGCAAACTGCAATGAACAATGCTTTTGATGAAAAAGGCAATAAAATGAAACGGACGCGTTCGGTCATTGTAATTTACAAAGACAAGATTTTAGCTGAAAAATACGACACCGGATTTACCAAAAATTCCAAAATCTTGGGTTGGTCAATGACCAAAAGCATCACCGCAACGATGTTCGGAATTTTACAGAAACAAGGCAAATTCGATATTTATAAGCCCGCGCCGATTCCCGAATGGAAAAATGACAAACGCGCCAAAATCACTACGAACGATTTGCTTCACATGAACAGCGGACTCGAATGGGAAGAGCAATATGACAAGATTTCAGATGCGACCAAAATGCTTTTCCAGGCCAGAGACATGAGCCGTTCACAGCTTGAAAAACCAGCTATTGCCGAACCAAATTCGCTTTGGAATTACTCATCGGGAACGACAAATTTGCTGTCGGGAATTCTCAGAAAACAATTCAGAACGCATCAGGAATATCTGGATTTCTGGTATTCCAATTTGATCGATAAAATCGGGATGCATTCGATGCTGGTCGAAACCGACATGGCCGGAAATTATGTTGGTTCTTCGTATGGCTGGGCGACGACACGCGATTGGGCCAAGTTCGGGTTGCTGTATTTGCACAAAGGAAACTGGAACGGCGAACAGCTATTTGATGAAAGCTGGGCCAAATATGTAGCTACTCCAACAAACACTTCAAACGGCCGGTATGGCGCGCATTTCTGGCTCAATGCCGGTGGTTTTTATCCCGATGCGCCACGTGATCTGTATTCTTGCAATGGTTTTCAGGGACAGATGGTTTTCATCATTCCGTCGCTGGATTTGGTGATTGTGAGAATGGGTTTGAAAGAAGATCCGGGCTTTGATTTTAATGCTTTTTTAAAGGAAATTATCGGAAGCATCAAAAAGCGATAATCTGAAAACGAAAAAATTAGGAATGAAAAAGCCCGACTGTAACGTCAGGCTTTCTTGATATGATTGATGCCCTAGCCCCGATTGCAACGAAAATCCTTTTGAGGTTTTTCACCGAAAAAGATTGCAGTGAAAAGCGGGAATCGGCTCCTGATTTTACAAATCAAATCCCATATTTACGCCCAATTTCATCGCAATAATTTTAGTGATTCTTTGCTTCAATTCCGGGATTTTAATGCTTTCGATGACTTCATTTGAGAACGCATACATCAACAAGGCTTTGGCTTCTTTTTTCGGAATGCCACGCGATTGCATGTAAAACATGGCTTTCTCGTCGAGCTGCCCAATCGTGCAGCCGTGCGAACATTTCACATCATCTGCAAAGATTTCGAGTTGCGGTTTGGCGTTTATTGTAGCTTTGTCGCTTAACAAAATGTTGTTATTTTGCTGGAAAGCGTCGGTTTTTTGTGCTTCTCTTTCGACATAGATTTTTCCGTTAAACACGCCGGTTGATTTCTCGTCGAAAATCCCTTTATAATTCTGGTGGCTTTCGCAATTTGGCGTCGAGTGCTGCACCAAAGTATGGTGGTCGACGTGCTGTTTGCCTTCGATGATCGTAATGCCTTTGAGCGTGCTGTCGATGCGTTCGCCCTGGTGGTAAAAATTCAGGTTGTTCCTCGTGATGTTGCCACCGAAAGAAAACGTGTGCACCGAAACGTGGCTTTGTTCTTTTTGAGCGATATACGTATTGTCTACCAATGACGCTTCTAGGTTGTCATTCTGGATTTTATAATAATCGACGATCGCGCGTTTTTTGGCAAAAATCTCAGTAACGGAATTCGTCAAAACCGGATTTTCGTTTAAACTTTGATGTCTTTCGATGATTTGAACGTGTGCGTTTTCACCAACAATGATCAGGTTTCGCGGCTGGACCAAAAGCGCGGCTTCGGTTCCGGTCGAGAAATTGATGATCTCGATCGGTTTTTCTACGACCTTGCTTTTCGGGATGTTGATGTAAGCGCCTTCGAGTGCAAATGCGGTGTTTAAGCTTGTCAAACTTTCGCCTTTGCTGGCTACTTTGTTGAAATATTCGTCGATGACCATTTTGTATTTTGGCTTTGTCAGCGCCGATGACATCAGGCAAACATCGATGCCGTCGTGTGTTGTTGCTGATAAAAACGAGCTGAAAACACCATCGATAAATACTACCTTATACGTGTCAATTTCGTGTAAAAAGTATTTTTTGACATCGGCAAATTCGATCGCATTGTCGCTTTTTGGGAATACGCTAAAGTCGTTTTTGAGTATGGAATTTAGCGATGTATATTTCCAGGCTTCTTCCTTTTTGGTAGGAAAGCCTTTGTTTTCGAAGTTTTTAATGGCTGAAGTGCGAATGTCGTGCAAATCTGCAGTCACATCGACGCGTTCTTCGAAAGCCATGAAAGACGAGATGAGTTTTTCTTTTAGTTCCATTTTTATCGTGACCTCGACTGGATTCAAACCAGTAACCTTTTGGGCCGTATTTATTAAATTCACCATTAAGAGATTAAGGAAAATTAAGCCTTAATGACACTTAATTCCTTAATGGTTTTTACTTGTCCCTTTTTACTTATGCCTTGATTAATTCTCCGCTTTAATCCAGTCGTAACCCTTTTCTTCCAATTCGTAAGCAAGTTCTTTTCCGCCTGATTTTACAATTTTTCCGTTGTACAAAACATGCACGAAATCTGGAACAATATAATCCAAAAGCCTTTGATAATGCGTAATAACAACGATAGCATTGTTTTCGCTTTTAAGTTTGTTTACGCCATTGGCCACAATTCGCAAAGCATCAATATCAAGCCCTGAATCGGTTTCATCGAGGATGGCCAATTTTGGCTCAAGCATCGCCATTTGAAAGATTTCGTTTCTCTTTTTTTCCCCGCCTGAAAAACCTTCGTTTAGCGAACGTGATAAAAATTTACGGTCGATTTCGAGTAATTCCGATTTTTCACGAATCACTTTTAGCATTTCGTTTGCTGGCATTTCTTCCAGTCCGTTCGCTTTTCGTGTTTCGTTGATTGCCGTTTTCATGAAGTTTGTCACCGAAACGCCCGGAATTTCCACAGGATATTGGAATGATAAGAAAACGCCTTTGTGCGCGCGTTCTTCCGGAGCCAAATCGGCTAAATCCTCACCGTCTAAATACACAGCGCCTTCGGTCACTTCGTAGTTTTCGTTTCCTGCAATGACGGCAGAAAGCGTACTTTTTCCGGAACCGTTCGGGCCCATAATTGCGTGGACTTCGCCGGCATTTACAGTTAAATTGATTCCCCTTAAAATATCTTTATCTTCTACTTTTGCGTGTAGGTTTTTAATTTGTAACATTCTTGTATTTTGTATTTTAAACCATTAAGGCATTAGATTCATTAAGTTTTATCCGACAGAGCCTTCGAGCGAAATCTCCAATAATTTTTGTGCTTCTACCGCAAATTCCATTGGAAGTTTGTTCAAAACCTCTTTACTGAAACCGTTCACGATCAATGCAATGGCTTTTTCTGTCGGGATTCCGCGTTGGTTGCAATAAAAAACCTGGTCTTCGCCGATCTTTGAAGTTGTCGCTTCATGTTCGATTTTGGCAGATGGATTTTTGCTTTCGATGTACGGAAAAGTATGTGCGCCGCAATTGTTTCCCATCAACAGCGAATCGCATTGTGAAAAATTCCTCGCATTGTCGGCCCTTGCCGAAATCTGCACCAATCCACGGTAACTGTTTTGTGATTTTCCGGCTGAAATTCCTTTTGAAATGATCGTCGATTTGGTATTTTTTCCCAAATGGATCATTTTCGTTCCGGTATCGGCCTGCTGAAAATTATTGGTTACGGCAATCGAATAAAATTCGCCTACCGAATTGTCGCCTTTTAATACGCATGACGGATATTTCCACGTAACGGCAGATCCGGTTTCGACTTGCGTCCACGAAATTTTTGCGTTTTTCTCGCACAATCCGCGTTTGGTCACGAAATTGTACACGCCGCCTTTTCCTTCTTTGTTTCCCGGATACCAGTTTTGAACGGTAGAATATTTGATTTCGGCATCGTCCATCGCGATGAGTTCGACCACTGCTGCATGCAACTGGTTTTCGTCGCGGCTTGGTGCGGTACAGCCTTCAAGATACGATACATAACTGCCTTCATCGGCGATGACAAGTGTTCTTTCGAATTGCCCGGTTCCGGCCTGGTTGATCCGGAAATAAGTGGAAAGTTCCATTGGGCAACGCACACCTTTCGGAATGTAGCAGAATGATCCATCAGAAAAAACGGCCGAATTCAGCGCTGCGTAAAAATTGTCTTTTTGCGGCACAACAGTACCGAGGTATTTTTTGACGAGTTCCGGATGTTCTTTGATCGCTTCGGAAATCGGGCAAAAAATAATGCCTTTTTCCGACAAGGTTTTTTTGAAAGTCGTTGCTACAGAAACCGAATCGACGACAATATCCATCGCGACATTGTTCATCATCTTCTGTTCGTCGATAGAAATTCCGAGTTTTTTGTACATCGCCAACAATTCGGGATCTACATCGTCTAAAGTTTTTGTCGGATCGGATTTTTTTGGTGCGGAATAATATGAAATCGCCTGAAAATCAGGTTTTACGTAATGAACGTTGGCCCATTCCGGTTCTTTCATTTCTTTCCAGGCACGAAACGCTTCAATTCGCCAGTCGGTCATCCATTGCGGCTCTTCCTTTTTGAGGGAAATCGCACGTACGATGTCTTCATTTAAGCCAATTGGAAACGTTTCAGAATCGAGATCGGTATAAAATCCGTACTCATATTCTTTATTTTCGAGCTCGATTTTTAAATCGTCTTCGGTGTATTTTGACATATTTATTTTTTTGAGATCAATTATAGTGAAAACGATTCACCACAACCACAGGTCCTGCTTGCATTCGGATTGTTGAAAACGAATCCTTTGCCATTCAATCCGCCCGAAAATTCCAAAACAGTTCCCGCCAAATACAGGAAAGATTTTTTTTCTACGGCGATTTTTACGTTATTATCTTCGAAAACTTTGTCATTTTCTCCCAGTTCCTTGTCAAATTTGAGTTCGTATGACAAACCGGAGCAGCCGCCGCTTTTTACGCCCACGCGAACGTAATCCTGCGCTGCATCAAAACCATCGTCTTTCATCATGTCGACGATTCTTTTACTTGCTGTATCTGATACTTTTATCATAACCAATAAGGTTTTTTGTCTAAATTATTTATTCTTCGGCTTTTCAGCCTATCGCATTCGATCCGCAAAGATATTACATAAAATGCTTTTTGCCGCACAACCTAACATTTTTATAACGGATGAACGGATAGAAAAAGTTGATTATAACCTCTCATATTGAGAAAAATAAAAAAACATTGATATATTGCATCCAAAACCAAACAAACATTTTATGGAAAACATTACCTCTGATGCTAAAAATTACCAATTGGCATTTCACGGAAAAGGAAGCGACTTTTTTGGCATCATCATCGTCAACTGGCTGTTAACTGTTGTAACACTTGGATTTTATTATCCTTGGGCAAAAGCCAACAAACTGAAATATTTGTATGGCGAAACTTCTTTGAACGGAGACCGATTCGCATTTCACGGAACTGGAAAAGAAATGTTCAAAGGGTTCATTAAAGCAATTGTGTTTTTTATTTTGCTTTACGCATTTTTATTTGTCTTCATATATTTAAAAATGCCTGTGGTCGGAATTTTGGTGTTTTATTTCGGAATTCTAGCCATTTTACCTATTGCGATTCATGGTGCTTACCGTTACAGAATGTCAAGAACTTCCTGGCGCGGCATCCGTTTTGGATATAGAGGCGACAGAAGCGAATTGGTGAAGAATTTTTTTAAATGGATTTTCCTTACCCTCATTACTTTGGGAATTTACGGCTCCTGGATGGCAATGAATTTACGGAAATACACTTTAAGCAATGTGAGGTTTGGCGACGCAAAATTTGATTATGATGGCGACGGTGCTGAATATTTCGTATTGAATCTTAAAGGTTATTTTTTAACAATCATTACCCTTGGAATTTATATGTTTTGGTGGCAAAAAGATTTATTTGATTATTATGTCAACAATTTAAGCCTCGAAAAAGATGGCCAATCTATAAAATTAAATTCAACTGTTACCGGCGGAGGCATTTTCCAATTGGTGGCTGTGAACTTACTGATCATCATTTTCACTTTAGGTTTTGGATATGCCTGGGCAGCAACACGAACAATGGAATATCTTTTCAGTAATATTGAGATGGAAGGAAATATCGATCTGGATTCACTCTATCAAACAGAAGAAAACTTCAAAGATGCGACCGGAGACGACATTAGCGATATTTTGGATATTGATTTTGTGATGTAAGTCATGATATACCAAAGCTCCTGTATTTTTTACGATGGAAAATCATCTGTACCTCAAAACATTCATTTGAGTTTAGACACTGAAACTGCCATCCTTTTTTTCGAAACTACAACAGGTCAAAATATCAATTGGGACATTAAAGCCGTTTCCTTCACCAAAAAAGGAGCGGCTTTAAACATAGAACACGGACACGATCCAATTCAGAATATCGTCATTTCTGATTTGAGCTTTATCGAAAATCTTCAAATCCTAAAAAAAAACCGCGACAACAGTTGGTATGAGATTTTGATTTCTCACGGAATTAAAATCCACATTCTGATCGCCATTTTGATCCTGGGAATTATCGGTTTGTCTTACGCTTTTGCCATTCCGTGGGCTGCCGAGAAATCTGTCGTTTTGATTCCTGAAGAATACGATATCAAACTGGGCGAAATGTTCTACGATCAAAGCCTGGTTTTTAATTCGGTTGATGCATCAAAAACAAAAGCGTTAAATCTTTTCGCTTCAGAATTAAAATTAAACAATACCAAAAAACTAAAATTTACCGTTGTCCGTTCGAATATTGTAAACGCATTTGCACTTCCCGACGGCAACATTGTGGTTTACACCGGAATTCTTGACTCCATGAAAAACTATGACGAATTGGTTGGACTAATTGGGCATGAAGCATCCCATGTAAACAATAGGCACTCGATGAAAATGATGTGCCGTAATTTATCAGGATATTTGTTTGTTTCGGCCATTTTGGGCGATGTCAACGGAATTATGGCAATCATTGGGGACAACGTCAATAACCTGCAGTCACTTTCCTTTTCAAGAGAATTTGAGCACCAGGCCGACGCCGATGGTTATAAAATCCTGATGCAAAACCAGGTAAATCCACAAGGCATGTCAAATTTGTTTAAGCGGCTGGATGACCAAATGTCGATTGTTCCGGAGTTTTTAAGTTCCCACCCGGTGACCAAAGAACGGATTCGGTTTATCGATCAATTGATTAAAACCAAACCTTACCAAATCAAAGAAAATACAAGATTAGAAATTTTATTTAAAGAATTAAAACATGAAACTATACCCGATTGAAGCAGGAAATTTCAAACTTGACGGCGGCGCAATGTTCGGCGTGGTGCCAAAAACGATCTGGAACAAAACCAATCCCGCCGATGACAACAACCTCATCGACATTGCGGCCAGATGTTTGCTGATTGAAGATGGAAACCGCCTGATTTTAATTGACACCGGAATGGGCGACAAACAATCGGAGAAATTTTTCGGCTATTATTCACTTTGGGGAAACCATTCGATCGACAAATCACTGGCAAAATACGGTTTTCACCGAAATGACATTACCGATGTTTTCATGACGCATTTGCATTTCGACCATTGTGGCGGAAGCGTTCAATGGAATTCGGACAAAACCGGATATGAAGTCGCTTTTAAAAACGCAAAATTCTGGACAAACGACAACCATTGGGAATGGGCAACCAAACCAAATCCGCGGGAAAAAGCATCTTTTTTATCAGAAAATATCCTGCCGATGCAGGAAAGCGGTCAGCTCCATTTTATCAAACGCCCCGAAGGTGATTTCCTTCCGGATTCTGAACTCGGTTTCGGGATTTTTTTCGCCGACGGCCACACCGAAAAAATGATGATCCCGCAAATCAAATACAACGAAAAAACGATTTGTTTTATGGCCGATTTGTTGCCAACGGCCGGACATATTCCGCTTCCGTATGTCATGGGTTACGACACGCGCCCGCTTTTAACATTACCCGAAAAAGCGAAATTCCTTACTGAAGCGGCTGCCAACAATTATTACCTTGTTCTCGAACACGACGCGCACAACGAAATCATTACCGTAGAAAATACCGAGCGAGGCGTTCGGTTAAAAGAGGTTTTTAAGTGCGCAGACGTTTTCTGAAATTGAAATTTCCTGCCAGATAAAATAATGTTAATTATTGTGTTGTGTAACAAAGTCATACTATTTTTGACCTATTCAAAAAAAATCATACCCATGAGATTAATCAAGCCAATCGGCCTTACTGCTTTTGCGATGTTAGCTTTAGCAGGCTGCGGAACTTCTAAAATGGTTTCCACCAATCCCGCAAATATTGACAAAATCCCTTTAAAAATCAGTCCAATCAGCGAAAATGACCTCAAACGTTGGAGCAACCTTGACCTGGTAAATGATACTGTTCCCGGAATGAGCATTGATAAAGCATACACCGAATTCATCAAAAATAAAAAGGGAACGAAAGTCATTGTAGGAATTGTCGATTCTGGTGTGGATATCGAACACGAAGATCTCAAAGGTGTAATCTGGACCAATGAAAAAGAAATTCCCGGCAACGGAATCGATGACGATAAAAACGGTTACATCGATGACGTGCATGGCTGGAATTTCCTTGGCGAAGGCGACAATGAAAACCTGGAGCTCGTCAGAATTATCAAAAAAGGCGACGACGGTTCGGCAATGTATAAAAAAGCCAAAGCGGCATACGATAAAAAATACGAAGAAGCGCTTGGCAGCAAACAACAGGTCGACTTCATTTTCAAAGCCAAAGACAAAGTGGCCGAATATCTTAAAAAAGAAACTTATACACTCGACGAAGTCAAAGCGATTACCACAACCGATGGTGCTTTGATGCAAAGCAAACAAGTTATGATGAGTGTCATCGGGCAAACCGGACCTGATTATAACTGGGATCTGAATAGTTACAAAACGCAGGTTTATGACGAGTTGAATTACAATCTGAACCTTGAATTCAACGGACGCAAAACGGGTGACAATCCGGATGATATGACCAATACCACTTACGGAAACAACATCGTTTGGGGTCCTAAAAAAGATGGTGCGCTTCACGGAACGCACGTTTCCGGAATCATTGCCCAAATTCGTGGCAACAAACTCGGAGGCGACGGTGTGACCAATAATGCGCAAATTATGGCCGTTCGCGCGGTTCCAAATGGAGACGAATATGACAAAGACATCGCATTGGCCATCCGTTACGCGGTAGACAATGGTGCCAAAGTGATCAACGGAAGTTTCGGAAAATACTTTTCGCCGCACAAAGAATGGGTTTACGAAGCAATCAAATACGCCGCAAGCAAAGATATTTTAATTGTAACGGCTTCCGGAAACGACGGACTCGACATCGACCTTATCGAAAATAAAAGTTATCCAAACGATTCGGAAGACAACAAAACCGAAGTCGCAAACAATTACCTGACTGTTGGCGCTTTAAGCACTACTTACGGTTCGGGTTTGGTGGCCAATTTCTCTAACTACGGAAGTTCAAACGTGGACCTTTTCGCTCCGGGCTCTAAAATTTATGCGACCGTGCCTAACAACGAATACAAGTTTGAACAAGGCACTTCTATGGCCGCGCCAGGAGTTGCGGGAGTAGCAGCGTTGGTGCGTTCTTACTATCCAAATTTGACTGCGGCACAGGTGAAACAAATCCTGATGGATTCGGGAACGCCGGTAACAACGGTGGTGACTTTGGGCGAAAAAGAAGAAAAACGCCCGTTTACCAATGCTTCGAAGTCGGGGAAAATGGTCAATGCATACAACGCATTGGTCATGGCTTCACAACTATCAAAGAAAAAATAACCAATTTTTAATGTGGAAATGGAAGGTTCGCGCCTTCCATTTTTTATATCTGATCGTATGAAAAACCTTTTTTTACTTTCCGTTTTTGCGATGGGTTGCATTTCCGCTTCTGCGCAAAGCAGCGGTTATTGGCAACAGCACGCCGACTATAAAATGGACGTTGTTATGGACGCCAAAAATTATCAATACAAAGGCAAACAGCAGTTGGTTTATACCAACAATTCTCCGGACACGTTACGCCGTGTCTATTTTCATTTGTTCAACAATGCTTTCCAACCAGGCAGCGAAATGGAAGCGCGCCTTAAAAGCATTCCCGATCCAGATGGTCGGATGGTTACCAGAACCAAAGTTGATGGAAAAGACGTCAGAACCAACCGCATCAGCGCACTAAAACCCAATGAAATTGGTTATCTAAAAATTTTAAATTTCAAACAGGACGGTGCCGATTCCCAAACGAAAGTGGCCGGAACGATTCTCGAAGTGACTTTGGCCAAGCCGATTTTACCCAATTCGAAATCCACTTTTACACTTGATTTTGACGGACAGGTTCCGATACAAATTCGCCGTTCGGGGCGAAATAATTCTGAAGGTGTCGAATTTTCGATGTCGCAATGGTATCCGAAAATCGCCGAATTTGACTTTGAAGGCTGGCACGCCGATCCTTACATCGCACGTGAGTTCCATGGCGTTTGGGGAAATTTTGATGTCAATATCACCATTGATAAAGAATATGTTCTTGGCGGAAGCGGTTACCTGCAAAACAAAAATGAGATCGGTCATGGTTACCAGGATGCTGGCGTAACCGTGACTTATCCGAAGAAAACCAAAACAGTGACTTGGCATTTTATCGCGCCTCAGGTACATGATTTTACCTGGGCAGCCGATAAAAACTATTTGCACGATGTAGTGAAAGGGCCAAACGATGTCGATTTGCATTTCTTGTATAAAAACAATCCGAAGATTATCGACAACTGGAAAAAGATCCAGCCTAAAACGGTGGAACTGATGGATTTTTACAACAAAACCGTAGGCAATTATCCGTACAAACAATATTCGGTCATTCAGGGTGGTGACGGCGGAATGGAGTATGCGATGTGTACGCTGATCCTTGGCGAAGGCACATACGATGGCATTCTCGGAACGACCGCACATGAACTCGCACATTCCTGGTTTCAGCAAATTCTGGCCTCGAATGAAAGCGAACATTATTGGATGGACGAAGGTTTTGCGACGTACATTGAAGAATTGGGCATGAACCACATTGCGGAAAAACCGGTCGTTAATCCGTTTGAAAATACTTACAAAGTCTATTACAGCCTCGCCAACTCCGGGAAAGAGCAAGCGCTCACCACGCAGGGTGACCGTTTTGATGTCAACAGAAGTTACAGCATTGCAGCTTATTACAAAGGCGCGATTTTTTTAACGCAACTGGAGTATTTGCTTGGAAAAGAAAACCTGCAGAAAACCGTTAAACGGTATTTCGACGAATTTAAATTCAAACATCCAACGCCGAATGACATTACCAGAACGGCCGAGCGCGTTTCTGGTGCCGAACTTGGTTGGTACAGAACTGATTTTGCCGAAACCACAAATACGATTGATTACGCGATCAAAGAAGTGAAAGACAATGGCGAGAAAACTTCGGTAACGCTCGAAAGGATTGGAAGAATGCCGATGCCAATCGATGTGGTCGTGGAATACACAAATGGTACGAAAGAATATTTCTACATTCCGTTGCGTATGATGCGTTTTCAAAAAGCCAATCCGTATCCGGAAATGAAAAGGACGGTTTTAAACGATTGGGATTGGTCGTATCAGACTTTTACGTTTGACATTGGCAAAGGAAAAGCATTTGTCAAAAGCATCACCATCGATCCAAGCGGACTCATGGCCGATGTAAAACCGGAAAACAACGTCTATCCGACAAAATAAAAAATCAAAAAATCCCTTCCGAAATCAAATTCAGAAGGGATTTTTTTAATCAAAAGTTAGTTGACTTTTATTTTTCAGATTTCACCGCTTCCTTTTGTTTGGTAGCTGGTTGTGCGGTTGCCGGAGCCGTCGCTGGTGTTTCTGTTGTTGTTTTCGAAGCGGTTTCGGTACTTTTTACAGTGGCTTTTTTCGCTTCAGGAGTTGCTGTTGTTGTTTCTGTTTTGGTTTGTGTTGCTGTAGTCTTCGCTTCTTGTGCTGATGCGCAAACTCCAACAAGGATCATAGCGCTTAGAAATAAATTTTTCATCTTAAGTGTTTTTGTATTATTTAAAAAAAAGATTGTTGTTGTAAATGACTTGTGATTTTCAATTATGATGCCGTTGCAGATTATCATCGGTTCAAACCGATAGCGTAAGTCTTGTTTTAAATTTAAATTATTGATTTTTAGATGTTTGAATTTTCAAATTTTTCTTTTTCGGGCGAAATCGATTTCTTTCCATTTTTTGAAAATCTGTAGATGTTGTGGAATTAGTGTGGAATCACAGTGTTAAAATCTGTGGAATGCCGAAATTTCCGTGTTTTCAACGTAATTGAATTGGAGTTTGTACCTTTACCGCGCAGAACATCATTATGAACTTTACGTACCCAAAATCCGAAAAACTCAAAAGCAGGAAAACCATCGACGTGCTTTTTTCCGAAGGCAAATCGGTTTCCAAATATCCATTGCGTTTGGTTTACGTGCCTTTGGAAGAATCAGACGAACGCATAAAAATGGGCGTTTCGGTTTCGAAAAAATATTTTAAGAAAGCCGTTGACCGAAACTATTTCAAACGCGTGTTGCGTGAAACCTATCGTTTGAACAAACAATTGCTGTTGGAGAACATGCAAAAACCGCATGCAATTATGTTTTTATACCAAACCAAAGACCGCTTGAGTTACGACGAAATTCAAACCAAAACGGTTCAGCTGTTCGAGAAATTTGTCGCACAGCAAAATGCGGTTTTAGAAACAAAAAACAGCCAACCGCCACAACCTGAATAATTCGCGTAACTGCTTAAAACCCTTATCATGAGTTTAACAGTAAGGCGCGCATTTTATTGCTTATTTATTGTTATTTTAGACGACTTAAATTGAAGACAACTATGTATTCCTTTTTGAAGAAAAAATATATTCTTCCTGTGATTGCAGGCGGATTTTTGTTTGTTGGCGTAAGTTTCAGGGAAGATTTTTTTGAAGTAGCCAAACAAATCGAGATTTTCACGACGCTTTTCAAAACGGTCAACGCCAATTATGTGGACGAAACCAATCCCGGAGAGCTCATGGATAAAGCGATCAAAAGCATGCTCGCCGATCTGGATCCGTATACGAATTACTTCAACGAACAGGACATCGTAAAATACAAGATCAACAATACCGGCGAATATACCGGAATTGGCGCACTCATTACCCGAAAAGAAGGCAAACTGATCATCAAAGAACCATATAAAAATTTCTCGGCAGACAAAGCTGGTTTGAAAGCCGGAGACGAAATCATCCAGATTGGTGATGTCAATCTTTCCGATTTTAAAGATGATGCTTCCCAATTGCTTAAAGGTGCGAAAAATACGAAAGTAGATATCAAATACATCCGTCAGGGCAAAACAATGACCACACAAGTCGTTCTTGACGAAGTCGATATCAAAGCGGTTCCTTTCTTTTCAAAAGTGGACGACAAAACCGGTTACATTGTATTGTCGCAGTTCAACAAACGTTCTACGGTCGAAACCAAAGAAGCGTTGGAACAACTCAAAAAAGACGGCGCAGAAAGAATTATCCTGGACCTGCGCGGGAATCCAGGCGGACTTTTAAATGAAGCCGTGAGTATCTGCAATTTATTTGTTCCGAAAAACGAAATCATCGTCACAACAAAATCCAAGATCGAAAAACACAACAATATTTATAAAACCACGCGCGACCCAATTGATACCGAAATTCCACTGGTTATTCTCGTGGACGGAAAAAGTGCTTCAGCTTCGGAAATTGTCGCCGGCGCATTGCAGGATCTGGACCGCGCTGTCGTTGTGGGAAGCCGCAGTTTCGGGAAAGGTCTGGTGCAGCGATTTGTCGATTTAACTTATGGAACACAGGTGAAAATTACGATTTCGAGATATTACACGCCTTCGGGCCGATGCATCCAGGCGTTGGATTACACGCACAAAGACAAGGACGGGAAAGCAATCCGCACCGACGCTACGAAATACAATGCGTTTAAAACCAGAAAAGGAAGAACCGTTTATGACGGCGGCGGAATTTTACCAGATGTAGAATTGGCCGAAACCAAAACCAGCACGATTACCGATGCTTTGGTCCGCAACGACGGGATTTTCAATTACGCGACTAGTTATTATTACAGCCATCCGAATGTTGGAACAACAATTCCTGTAATCTCCGATGCCGATTTTACAGATTTTAAAGCGTTCCTTAAAAAGCAGAATTTTTCTTTCGATACCGATACAGAAGTCGCGCTGAAAAACATGTTGCTTACTGCTAAAAAAGAAAAAATCGACGCAACAATTTCGGCAGAATACCAGCAATTGCTCAGCGCACTCCAGAAAAATGACATCACCCAACTGAACCAGAACCAGGCAGAGATCAAAAGCCTGATCCTGGACGAAATCATCAAACGTTATCAGTACCGCGAAGGTTTGTACCAATATTACACCAAAAGCAACAGCGAGATCAAAAAGGCCGTTGGGATCTTAAACAACATGCCCGAATACAATAAAATCCTGAAAATATAATGTTGCGGTTTTTAAAATTCCTGCCGCTGCTTTTCGGCGGATTGTTGTTTGCTCAGGAAGAAGTCGTGCAGTCGGTTTATTTTCCGTTTGACAAATTTACGTTGGACGAAAAACAGGGAAATGCCGTACTCAATTTTATCAAAACCACCGATTCCACACGCATCGAATCGGTTGAAATTTTTGGTTATACCGATGATATTGGGAAAGACGCATACAACTTCAAACTGTCGACAAATCGTGCCAATACGATCAAAAACAAACTGATCTCAAGTGGCATCAAAAACAAAATTATTGTCACGATTGAAGGCAAAGGCCGTATTTTAATTGACGATGACATTGTAGAAAACCTGCCAGAAAAACGTTCTAAAAATCGCCGTGTCGACGTCGTTTTGAACTTAAAGGAATTGCCCAAAATTGAAATTCCGGGATTTTTTACGAGCATTCAGAAAAAACATACCGTTGGCGACCACATTTATCTTGAAAATCTACTATTCGAACGCGGCAGCAGCAAATTGACGTTCAAAGCCAAAACCCAGCTCGACAAAGTCGCCGGCATGCTGATCAAATACAAGTCGCTCCAATTTGAAATCCAGGGCCATGTTTGCTGTACGCCGCCATACCAAAAGGAAGCGCTCGATCGTGAGACCCGAAAAAGAAGTTTGTCGCAAAACCGTGCCGAATCTGTGTACAAATATCTCGTATTTAAAAAAATTGCGAAGACCAGAATGACATTTAAAGGTTACGGAAATACCGTTCCGCTTGGAAAAGGTTCCGAATACGACCGCCGCGTAGAACTCGTCGTAACCAAAACTTAAAAGCCTTTTTTCATTTCGATATGCGGAATGTCGTCTTCGAGATACGTTTCGCTTGACGTGACAAACCCCAGTTTTTCATAAAATTTTTGCAGGTACAATTGGGCCGAGATCGTAATTTTCGTTTCGCCGAACGCAGATTCCACGCCATTGATCGCCTCAGACATCATTTCGTATCCCCATTTTCTGTCCCGATAATCCGGATCGATCACCACACGTCCGATAGAGGCATTCTCAAAATAATCACCCGATTTGAAAAAACGCACGTAAGCGACAATTTTTCCATCAGATTCGCCAAGCAGGTGCATCGCCTTTTCATCTTTTCCGTCGATGTCCTGATACACGCAGTTTTGCTCGACTACAAACACTTTACTGCGCAATTGCAACACCGAATACAATTCTGAAACAGAAAGCGCGTTAAATCGCTTTATTTCCCATTTTATGCCCATTTCTTTATTTGATTTTTTTTCTTTTTAGAATTTCGCCTGATTTGATGATGGCTTCGAGTTCGAACATCAGGTCTCTTTTTTCTTTTGACGGCGCGTAACAAAATCCTTCGAGTACGAGGACGCGGTTGTTTGGCCAGTCAATAATGCTGTAATTGATAAACGGTCCCGACATGAAATCATTTTTGAGTTCCCAGGTTCCTTTGGTTTCGTAGGCTTCTTTTCCGCGGAATTTAACGTTAAAAATGTATGGTGAATACGAATCCTCGGTAATCATGCGCGTTCTTGGCGAAGTCCCGTGAATGTACAAATTCCCGATCGAATCGCGCATCCGGATGATGTTGTTGATGGCACTTTCACTATTTTTGATCCGGTCAATGGGAACCTGATAGACTAAAATACTCGCGCTTCCGCTGGTGATTTCCTTTTTGAGCCAGACAAATTTGCGGCGTTTCATCGCAAAATTGTATCCTTTTGGGACATGAAGCGAGAGTTTGAACTTGTCGGCGATCAGTTTGGTATTGATCAAAGCGGTGTCGTTGAGGCGCTGGTTTTCGGCAATTTCGGTTTTGTGGATGCGACCGATGATGTCTTCAGCGTTTTCTTCAATGACATTCAGAATTGCGGCAGCGGTTTTGCCGGAAATGTGGAATACATTCTGCGGTTTGGCAAATTCGTTTTCGACCACTTCAAAATAAGTCCGTGATTCTTTTTTAACCACGATAATGTTGCGGCTGTTGGCCATAAAACCTTCAAGCAACCTGATGGGATATTGGTTGATCGTATACAGCGGCTCTTCCTGCGGCAAACCGATTACCGGCGAGGCGAATTTGTTTCGAATGCTGTCGCCCACTTCCCCATTCCACAACTGGTCGTCAATAATGACCGCAATGGTATTGATTTTTCCGGAAGTTTTTTCGGGATCCGCATCTTTCTTTTTAAAACACGAAACCATGAAAAACGGCGCGATCAGGCATAAAAAAAGGGCCTTTTTCATTGTGATGAAATAAGCCCTAAATTTAGTTGTTATTTTTTTATTATCCGTTTATTTTCAGTTTCATTCCCGGTTTTAGTTCGTTTCCACGGATTCCGTTCCATTTTTTAATGTCTGAAATCGTTACGCCAGGATATTTTTTAGCGATGCTGAATAAAGAATCGCCTTTCTGAACATAATAATGATCGGTTTGCACGCGGTCTTTTTTCGCTGGTTTTTCAGCAACAGCATCCGTGGTTTCAGCAATTGATTTTTTGTTCACGATCAATTTTGCACCCAATTTGATGTTGTTGTCCTGCAAATCATTCCATTCTTTCAAATCGGAAACTGCCACACCGTTTTTCTTAGCGATGCTTCCCAGGTTGTCCCCTTTCTGAACTACATATTCTACCGCTTTCAATTCGATTTTCGGACTGTCATCGGCTTCGGCCACTTCGTCTTTCTGGATCAGGTCGGCTATTTTTAATTTGCTTTCAAGCTGAACCGTATTGGATGACAAATCGTTCCATTGTTTCAGGTCTTCTACAGAAACATTGTATTTTTTTGCGATTGAACTCAGGTTGTCGCCTTGCTGAACCACATAAAAATCAGATGGTTTTGAAGTCGTATCCAGTTTCTGCTCTTTTTTGGCAGCAATCTTTTCGCCTTTGATTTCTTTTTTAACCGTTGAAACAATTCTTTCGTTAGAGATGATTTTTAGGTTTTTTCCTAACGGAACGTTGTTGCTTCTCAGGTTGTTCCATTTTTTAACTTCCGCGATCGTTACGCCATATTTTTCTGAGATCTCGCCAATGTTGTCGCCTTTTCTGACCTTATGGAATTTGGTCACATCTTTAAACGAAACCACCTTTTCCTCTTTGTAAATCTTGCTTTCTTTTGGCTGAGCCGTTTGCGTTGCGGCAACAGCTTGAGTTGTATCTGCTACGACGGTACGGTCAATTTTCTCTTTCCTGACTTTAGATGCGATCCTTTCACTGGAAATAATTTTCAGGTTTCTGCCCAGCGGCGCATTGTTGCCTTTGAGTTTGTTCCATCTTTTGATTTCGGCAACCGACACATCGTAACGGTTTGCAATTTCGCTGAGATTGTCGCCGCGTCTTACTTTATGGTATTTGGTTTTCGAAACCACATAACTGTCGCCATTTACAGAATCACGCGAAGCAACCGCACTTTGGCGTGAAGAAAACGGACGTTCTCTTTTATCTGCTTCATGCTGCACATAGGCATAAATTTTTTCTTCGTTTGAAGTAAAAACCGCAATTTTTTCCATTGGAAGCCTTAAATAATGCGCTTTGTCGGTGTAAGAAGGAACAACGTTTAATTTGTAAGCCGGATTCAGCATCTGCAACTGCGCTACCGGAATGTCCAGCAAATCGGAAATTTGTTTGAATGACATTTGCTTTCTCATCATCACCGTATCGGTTGCGAAATGTTTGATCAACGCGCGGTTTGGAACAATTCCGTGTTCTTTATGATATTCGTAAATGTACATCGTTGCTAAAAATGCCGGAACATACCCAGCAGTTTCCTGCGGTAAAAATTTCCTGATGTTCCAGTAATTTTGCTTTCCGCCCGAGCGTCTGATTGCTTTGGCTACATTTCCAGGACCTGAATTGTATGAGGCAAGTACCAAATCCCAGTCACCGAAAATTTTATACATATTGGTCATGTACTGCGCCGCGGCTTCACTCGCTTTCAACGGATCAATTCTCTCATCGACATATGAATCGATGCCCAGATTGTACTGCTTTCCGGTTTGGTACATAAACTGCCAAAGTCCGGTTGCTCCTACTCTTGACACGGCTCTCGGGTTCAACGCCGATTCTACGATCGCAAGGTATTTGATTTCGAGCGGGACATTTTGTTTGGCCAATGCGTCTTCGAACATCGGAAAATAATATTCCGAAATCGCCATCAGTCTTTCGTATGATTTTTTCCTGTTTTTTAGGAACGATTTGATAATGTTTTCCAATCCGGGATTGTATTCGATGTTGAACGGCGATTTGGCGTCCATGGCTTTCAAACGTTCTTTCAGCAATTCGGTTGAAAGTTCGTAATCTACTTTCTTGTCAAGGTCGATGTTTTTAATATCAACTGATAAGTCGTTGTATAGATCCAGGTTTGTCAATTCGTTCATCCACAAACTATCCACGCAAGAAGCAAGATTGTCTTTGATGAAGGTTGACTTTATGGAATCTAAATAAGAAAGTTTGATCTGCGGAGCGCTGTAGGAATTTTGTGCTATATCCTGTGCAAAAATGCAGCCGGAAACCAACATAAAAATCGAGAGTGTGGTATGCTTTAAATTCATGCTTACGTGGTTATTGTTCTTTTAGTTAAAACTGAAAAATGAACTTTAATTCGTGTATGTTTTTTATTGAAATCGTGGTATTTTTAATCTGAATATTTTACAATTTATTATAATTCAAACATTTAGATTAAGGCAAAAATAGGAATCTTATAATAAAATCCCATAATGCTGTAACGGAATTTTATGATTTATATTGTTAATTGTGATTTCCTTAGTCCAAAATTGCGGCGATTCCCGGCAAAGTTTTTCCTTCCAACATTTCAAGCATCGCACCGCCACCAGTGGAAACGTAGCTCATTTTATCTTCCAGTCCGAACTGTTTTACAGCTGAAACCGAATCTCCGCCTCCAACAAGTGAAAAAGCACCATTTTCTGTTGCTTCTGCAATGAAATTACCCAATTCGATGGTTCCGTTGGCAAATTTTTCCATTTCGAAAACGCCCAATGGTCCGTTCCATAAAATGGTTTTTGATTCTAATATTACTTTTTTGAAGTTTTCCAAAGATTTCGGGCCAGCGTCCAAACCTTGCCATCCGTCAGGAATTTTCGTTACATCGACAACCTGTGTTTCGGCATCATTTGAAAATGCGTTCGCCGCGATCACGTCAACCGGAATGTGAATTTGTACATTTTTTTCTTTAGCCAGACGCAGAATTTCCAAAGCCAATTCCTGTTTGTCGTCTTCACAAATCGAATCGCCAATTTTTCCGCCTTGTGCTTTGATGAACGTAAAAGTCATTCCGCCGCCAATGATCATATGATCAACTTTGTCAAGAATATTTTCGATAACCGTAATTTTCGACGACACTTTCGATCCGCCCAAAACAGCTGTTACCGGTTTTTCAGAGTTTTTCAATACTTTGTCCAGGCTTTCGATTTCTTTGGCCAATAACGTTCCGAAACATTTGTCTTTCGGGAAAAATTGTGCAATGATCGTCGTGGAAGCGTGTGCTCTGTGCGCCGTTCCGAATGCGTCGTTTACATAAATATCACCTAATGAAGCAAGTTCTTTTGCAAATGCAACATCTCCGGCTTCTTCTTCGGTATAAAAACGTAGGTTTTCCAAAAGTAAAACTTCGCCGGCTTTTAAATCTGCTGCAGCATTTGTAGCAACATCGCCGCGGCAATCTTCCGCAAATTTTACTTCAACGCCTAAAACTTCCGAAGCTTTTTTTACGATATGTTTCAATGAATATTTGTCTTCTTTTCCTTTTGGCCGTCCAAGGTGCGACATCAGGATTACGCTTCCGCCATCTGCGAGGATTTTGTCGATGGTTGGCTTTGCAGCTTCAATTCTTGTAGCATCTGTAACATTAAAGTTTTCATCTAACGGCACATTAAAATCGACACGGATTAATGCTTTTTTATTTTTAAAATTGAAGTCGGAAAGCGTTTTCATAAATAATTTTTAAGTGGGTTTAATCTGCAAATATAAGATTTTTCGTTTTAACGCGTAAAATCGGCCGCGGTTTGCAAATACCGTTCCATAATTTCGCGCATTCTGTTATCTTTGCCACATGCAGTTTTCAAATATTCTCGGACAGGATCATATCAAAAACCATCTGATTAAAAGTGCGTCTTCCGGACGTATTCCGCACGCGCAATTGTTTGTCGGACCTGAAGGAAGCGGAACTTTGCCATTGGCGATCGCTTACGCGCAATATATTTTGTGTCGAAATTCCGGTTTGGAAAATTCGGGCGGAAACGATTCCTGCAACCTGAAATTTGAATCTGTTTCGCATCCCGATTTGCATTTTATTTATCCGACGGTTACTACGGAAGACGTCAAAACCAAACCCAAAAGCCTCGATTTTATCACAGACTGGCGGACATTTCTTTCCGAAAATCCATACGGGAGTTTGTTTGATTGGTACCGAATGTTGGGCGTTCAAAACAAACAGGGCGAAATAAGGGTTGAAGACGCGCAGGAAATCCTGAAATCTTTAGCGCTCAAATCCTATGAAGGCGGTTATAAAATTATGATCATTTGGATGGCCGACAAGATGAATATTGCGTCGTCCAACAAATTGCTGAAATTGCTCGAAGAACCTTCGGACAAAACGCTTTTCATACTGATCTCTGAAAACGAGGAAGACATTATACAAACGATTCGTTCGCGCTGCCAGGTTTTGCATTTCAACGCGCTTCCCGAAAAAATAATCGCTGATGCATTGGTCGACCGAAAAAATATCGAGCCGCGCACCGCAGTAAAATTGGCGCACCAGGCGCAGGGAAATTTCAATAAAGCGCTGCAATTGCTACAGGAAGATTCTGAAGATGTGTTTTTTGAAAAATGGTTTGTCGACTGGGTTCGCGCAGCTTTTCGTGCCAAAGGAAATGCGGCGGCGATTAACGACCTGATTCAATGGAGCGAACAAATTGCCGGACTTGGGCGTGAAACCCAGAAAAAATTCCTGCATTTTTGCATCGACATGTTCCGGCAGGCTTTGCTGTTGAATTACCAGGCGACCAATTTGGTTTACATGGAACCGAAAATCGAGAAATTCAAACTCGAGAATTTTGCGCCGTTCGTTAACGGTAATAATATAAACGATATCTTTCGGGAACTTTCCGACGCGGTTTACCACATTGAAAGGAACGGAAATGCAAAGATTATTTTGACCGATTTGTCTATCAAACTGACTCGTTTAATTCATAAAAAATAAGCTTATGTTTAATGTCGCTTCGATTTTAATTTTGGTTTTTCTCGCGGTAACTTTTATACAATCCGGTTACGAAAAGGTCATGGACTGGAAAGGAAATGTCGAATTCCTTAAAGAACATTTCGCAAAAACTTCACTTAGAAAACACACCAATCTGGCTTTGCTGCACATTTTGGTTTTCGAATTGATCTCCGGAATTTTGTGCATCGTTGGTTGCATCCAACTACTGATCAACAACGAACGCACATTCGGACTTTACGGCGGAATTTTTTCCTGCATCACTCTGATCATGCTGCTTTTTGGGCAACGGCTCGCCAAAGACTACGATGGCGCGAGAACGATCGTCATTTATTTTATTCCGGCGGTTATGGCTGTGTATTGGCTCAGTTAGATTTTAATCTGCAAAGCGTACATTCTGGCTGGCTTTGAACATTTTGAGTTCGTCCCAGGTAAATTGGTCTCCGTATTTTTCCTTTAACGGATTCAGCGTTTCCTCATCATAACCTTTAAAAATCTGCGCCAGTTTTTCGATTCGGTCTTCAGGAAACACATTTGAAATATCGACCGTTCCGGTTTCTATGAGTTTAGCCAAGTGTCCGCCAATGGTTTGTTTGGTGAGTTTTCGGATGTTTGCGATTTCGGCGATCGTATTTTTCTGCAGCCACAATTCGTACGTTTCCTGAACTGTAGATTTCTTCGGTTCTTTGGTTTTTTTCTTTTTCGTGTAACGGTCGGCATCGACTTCATCTTCAATAAGCGTGACGTTGGTACTCAGGAATTTTTCACGAACGATGTCCTGTCTTCTGGTTTTGTAAAATTTGATCGTATCTGACATCAGGTTTTCCTTCGAAATTTCCTTACCGGAAACCACAGTTTCAATTAACAATTTGGCTTTCATCAGCCGGATTACGGCCAAAGTCTGCAATTCTTCCAAAGCCGAAAGTTCGTTGTAAAACGTCTTTGCTTTTTTCATACGTTTGACTTCTTCCAGTTTCCAAAGCAATTCATAAACGAAATTGTCCATCGGACCAAGAAAATAGCGGTAAGCCGCGTCGATGCGTTCGGATATAAAAGCAAAATCGGTATCCGGATTTCTAAAAAGGGATTCGAGTTGCGACATGAATTTGCGAGCCGGTTCGAGCAACGCCAACATGGTTTCAGATTGATTTTTCGCCCAAAGCAAATATTTCGATTTCTCGGATTTTTCAGCTTCCGATTTGTAACTGTACTGATGGTTGCGCCATTCCTGTGCCAGTTCGTTCCATTCGAAACTGTTTTTCAGATAGTTGTGAATAAAATGCCGCGTTTCCTGTTGCAGGGATTGCTCCAGAAATTCTTCATTCGCTTTGTTCATCGAATAATCCATCACATCCTGGTCGTTCGAAATGCCGTTCATTCGCAGCGGAGAAAGCAAAATTAAGCCGTTTAAAGAGCGCAAACGCGACAAAGCAACATAGGCTTGTCCGGGAAGAAAAACCTGCGACACGTCGAGCGCCGCTTTATCGAAGGTCAATCCCTGGCTTTTGTGGACGGTAATCGCCCAGGCCAATTTGATTGGATAATGCACAAAAGTACCGAGAACTTCTTCAGAAATTTCTTTCGTATTCGGATCGACATAATAGCGGATGTTTTGCCATTCGTACTTTTCTACATCAATCGTTTTATTTTCTTCCGGAAAATGCACCCGGATTTCCTGCTCGGAAAGCGATTTAATGACGCCCATTTTTCCGTTGAAATAATTTTTTTCAATGGATAAGTCGTTTTTCACAAACATGACTTGCGAACCGATTTTCAACTGTAAAATTTCATCAACCGGAAATATTTTATCTGGAAAATCACCCACAATTTCAGGCCTGAATTTTACCAGTTTTCCTTCTAATTCTTCAAGTGCTTTCGCATTGATCTGGTCGGCTTTGGTATTGTGCGTCGTTAAAGTAATATAACCCGGATTGTTTTTCAGGTCGAATTCAGGATTGACAAAGGCGTTGAGATCATGAATATTTTGCTGGGAAATCTGGTTGTTCCGAAGGTTATTCAAAATCGAAATGAAAGCGTCATCGGTCTGGCGGAAAATTTTCGACAATTCGATATAAAGTGGCGGATTGTTCTGCACGACATGCGAATGAAAAAAGAATTTCCCTTTGTAATAATTCCGCAACGTACGCCATTCTTCATCGCGCACGACTGGCGGCAATTGCAACAGATCGCCAATAAAAAGCACCTGAACACCGCCAAAAGGGAGCTTTTTTTTACGGACGCTTTGCATCATGAAATCGATCGCATCAAGCAAATCTGCACGCAGCATACTGACTTCGTCGATCACAAGCAATTCCATATTCTGGATCACCGATTTTTTCAATCCGCTCATGCGAAAATGGCGGCGCAGCGTGGTTTCACTTTCAAATTTCACACTTTCGGAGAAGTGCGCGTCGACATTTTTTCCCGGGATAAATCCGGCAAACGGCAACTGAAACATCGAATGGATCGTAACACCGCCCGCGTTTAATGCGGCAATGCCTGTTGGCGCTACAACGACCGTGTTTTTATGGGTTGTTTGGATAATCTCGCGCAACAGAGTGGTTTTTCCCGTTCCGGCTTTTCCGGTCAGGAATATAGAGCGCTGGGTTTGGTTGATAAAGCGCAAAGTGTAAGAAGCGGCTTCAGATATTTGTTCCATTTGGCGTATAAATTAAAGGCTAAAAATATTGAAATTTTTACAGCAATCAAAAAATAAACGGTTGTTTGTCAGCATCATAAAATAAAAAACCTTCACCGGATGACTGATGAAGGCAATTTTATCGTGTGTTTTCAGCTTTTATTTTTTGTTTTCCAAAGCTTCAATTTCTTTTTTAGCTTCTGCTTTCACATCGGTTTTATCATCTGATTTTGGCGCCGATTTGTATTTCTCGTCCAGCAATTTGATAATTTCTTTTGTAATATCGTATTTGTCTTCGGCATATAAAATCGAAACGGCTTCTCCTGTTCCGTAGATGTATGAGTAGCCTTTCTCTTTTCCGTAAGCTTTGATGAATTTTTTCACCTGGTTTACCATTGTATCCATTTCTTTGCCGCTTTCCTGCTGCAATTGTTGAATCATCGCTTGTTGCGCATAAGTCAGCTGTTGCTCTCTTTTTTGCAGTGCAGCGCCATTTTGCTGTGCCCAAGCTTGTCCGTTTGCCTGTGCGTTTTTTTGAAAATTAGCAGCATCTGATTTGAAACGGTTTACTTCAGCTTCCAATTCGCGACCCATTTCGTCCGATTTGGCTTTATACTTTGCTTCGATGTCTTTTGCCTCAGTATATTCTTCTAAAAGTTTTGAGGTATCAACATAAGCCGTTTTTGCTTCTTTTACTTCAGACGGTTTGTTGCAGGAAACAATTGAAATTGCAAGTGCAACAATTAAAAGGGATTTTTTCATTCTATGGTTTTCTTTATTGATTTTTTATTTCGTGCCAAAAGTATTAAATTTTTACAGAATAGCCTTTAGTTAGCCAAAACTTATAAAATCTTTAGGTTTTCGATGGTATAAATCTTTTTTATATGTTTATACATTAACATTGTTTAAAGCTATTGAATTCGGCATAAAATAAGACGTTTTAACGCATTTTCGGAAATTGGCTATCTAATCGGTATTTGACGGTCAATCATGCATTAGGCCTCGCTATTTTATTTTTTTGCGTTTTCCAACACATAAATATGTGAAGAATACTCTTTTGTTTTGTTTGCTTTTGCATTTGACCGCAATCCAGTTAAAAAAGCACTTAAATAATTCATTTTCCCGGTTTTGTATTTTTCTGACAAAAGCGAAACATAAAACGAATCGAATTTCATTGGAAGCACATTTATCAAATCAATTCTTTCTTTTTGGAAAAGCATCTTTATTGAAGTTTTCGAAAAATGTGTCAAATGTCTGGGCACATCAAACGCCGCCCAAAAAACACCGTAATGTTTGGCATCGTAAGAATTAAAATTGGGAACTGCAATAATGATTGTTCCATTTGGTTTTAAGAGCCGCTTTAATTCTGTAATTTGTTTTTGAACATTCGGAACATGTTCCAAGACATGCCACATCGTGATGACATCAAATGAATGTTCTGGAAGATCTTCAGTTTTTTCACAAAACGATACACCTTTTTTAATCGCGATGTTTTTCGCTTTTTCACTTGGCTCAAAGCCCGTAACATTCCAGCCGTTTTCTTTGGCTACAGTAAGAAAGTCTCCTGTTCCTGCTCCAATATCGAGTAGGTTTCCTTTTCCTTTCTGAACCGAATTGATCAGGTTTACTTTATTTTTTAATGCAATATTTTTTATAAAATGATATAATTTTTCAAATAACGAACGCTTTCCATCTGTATGAGAAATGTAATCGTCGCTTTCATAATATTTTGGAAGGTCTGTTTCATTTGGTTTCGGATGGGTTTCCAATAGATCAAGTTTCTCGTCGTGGTATAGTTTGAAAGTTTCTCCTGAAACGGAGTGGTCTTTTACGGTCAGAAAAAGTTTTTTATCTGATAATTCCATTTTTTAAATATTCGTTTTTTAAATCTCTCAGATAATTAACCGCCATATTTTGCAACAATGAACCGTCAGCCAGGCAGTCTTCATTGTATGAACTGATCATAGAAATCGCAATAAATTTTCTTTGGTCTCCCGACTTTGCGTTTTCAGGTTCTACGACCATCTGCGAATAATTCATACTAACAAAATACTTTTCAAACTCCGAATAGTCGTAAATGATGAGTTTGTATTTTTGTCCATCAATCGTTGTCCAGATTTCTTTCTGCAGGTAATTATTTGTATCGAACTTGTAAGAAAGATACTGTTCAATTGGCTGGTTTTTCATATTGTTCTCGAATATGAATGCGGTTAGATTATTTCCGCCAATATTTTCTTTTCCATTTGGAACTAAAATATAGTCAGGAATCTGAATGCTTTGTTTGGCACTTACACAACTGTTCAGTGTAAAAAAAAGAAACAACATCGCTGTCATTCCTTTAATGGTAGGCACTCGCCTATTAAGTTTCACGTGGAACATCATCTTCCCATATAAATTAACAATACCGAAATGTCGCTAGGTGACACGCCGCTGATTCTCGATGCCTGAGAAATCGTAACGGGACGAATAGCACTAAGTTTTTGCTTTGCCTCTATCGACATTGATTTAATCTTTTCGTAATCGAAAAACTCCGGAATTTTGACATCCTCCAAACGCGTCAATTTATCTGCGTTGTTTCGCTCTTTTTCGATGTATCCGGAATATTTAACTTGTATCTCGGCTTGCTCCAAAATTTCCTGGTCGAGTTCGTTTTCCTGCGCATAAGTTTTCACTTTGTCAAACTTCATCATATCATATAAATCGATCTGCGGACGCGAAAAGACTTTGAACATTTTATCTGATTGCGAAATAGAAGCAGTTTCTTTCGACTCCAAAATTGGATTGGCTTCCGCCGTTGTCACACTCGTTTCTTTGAAAAAATTTACCATTTTTTCGGATTCATTGAACTTGTGCTCCATTCGGCGCAAGCGCTTTTCCGAAGCCAAACCTATCGCATGAGACATTGGCGTTAGCCTGAAATCAGCATTATCCTGACGCAACAGTGTTCGGTATTCCGCTCTTGAAGTAAACATTCGATAGGGTTCTTCAGTTCCTTTCGTAATCAAATCGTCAATTAAAACGCCTATGTATGCTTCGTTGCGTTTTAATATCAATGGTGCTTTCTCCTGCACTTTCAACGATGCATTTATTCCAGCCATCAACCCTTGGGAAGCGGCTTCTTCATAACCAGTGGTTCCGTTGATTTGTCCGGCAAAGTATAATCCTTCCACCAATTTTGTTTCGAGCGTGTGTTTCAATTGGGTTGGCGGGAAATAATCATATTCAATCGCATATCCTGGCCTGAAAAATTTGACATTCTCAAATCCAACAACCGAACGAAGCGCTTTGAATTGCACATCTTCGGGCAGTGACGTAGAAAATCCGTTTACATAAACTTCAACCGTATTCCATCCTTCCGGTTCTACAAACAATTGGTGTCTTTCTTTGTCTGCAAATCGGTTGATTTTATCTTCAATCGACGGACAATATCTAGGCCCAAGACTTTTGATTCTTCCGTTAAACATTGGAGAACGATCAAAACCTTCACGCAAAATATCGTGTACATCTAGCGAAGTGTACGTCATGTGACATGATTTCTGATGCACCAATGGTTTCGTAAAATCAGAATAAGAAAACTTATCTGGCTTTTCATCACCTTTTTCCTCATTCATTTTTGTATAATCCAAAGAACGCCCGTCAACTCTTGGCGGTGTTCCTGTTTTCATTCGTCCCGATTCAAAGCCAGCCGCAACGAGATCTTCAGTAATTCCGTATGCTGCGCTCTCGCCTGCCCTGCCGCCGCCGAATTGTTTTTCACCGATATGGATCAATCCATTCAGGAACGTTCCATTGGTCAGCACCACAGATTTAGACCTAATTTCAACGCCTAATGACGTTTTGATTCCCTTTACTTTTCCATTCTCGATGATCAACCCTTTTACCATTTCCTGATAAAAATCAAGATTCGGCGTTTGTTCTAGCATCAATCGCCATTCTTCAGCGAAACGCATGCGATCGCTTTGAACCCGTGGCGACCACATCGCAGGTCCTTTTGATTTGTTCAGCATCTTGAATTGAATCGCGGTCTTGTCGGAAACAATTCCAGAATATCCGCCGAGCGCATCAATCTCTCTAACAATCTGTCCTTTTGCAATTCCCCCCATGGCCGGATTGCACGACATCTGCGCGATGTTTTGAAGACTCATCGTTACCAATAAAGTTTTCGAACCCATGTTTGCTGCAGCTGCTGCCGCTTCTGAACCAGCGTGCCCGGCGCCAACAACAATCACATCATATTCTTCCTGAAACATACTCATCTTTCTAAATTATCATCTTCATTAAATGCTATTGTTCCACGTGAAACAATTTCATTTTTTCCTCTTCCTTTTGACGCATCAACTTTTCATCGTCATCCGATTTGTCCTTATAACCACAATAATGTAGCACGCCGTGAACCAATACTCTTCTCAGTTCTTCTTCGAAAGAAACGTCAAAATCAGCAGCGTTTTCTGCTACTCGTTCAACCGAAATAAAAACATCGCCGTGTAATTCGTTTCCTACAGAATAATCAAAGCTAATGATGTCGGTTAATGTGTCGTGATCGAGATATTGCTGGTTTATTTCGAGCAGATACTCATCGTCACAAAAGATGTAGTTTATTTCTCCTTCAGATTTGTTTTCCGACGCAATAACGTTGGACAACCAATCTGCGTAAACTCCTTCATTCGAAATCTCAAACTCCGTTTCGTAATTGAAATTAATCATTGGATTTAAAGTATTGCTGAACCTTTTGGTTAAAATTGGAGCGCAAAGGTAAGCTTTGTCTGTTTAAAATCTCTATGCTGTTTAAATAATCTTGCAACGAAGCCGGAAGCGCATTGCTTTGATTGTTAAACTGCTGTTTGCTGGTTTCGGCCTGGCGTTTTTTCTCTTCGCCCTGCTGCTGCACCGCTTTGTCAAGTTTGATCAATTCGTATTTGAGGTTTAAGGCTTTCTGCAAAGTTTCGTTGTTGAACCCTTTATTTAGCAATTGCTTCTCTATTTGTTTCATTTGATCAAGCGCGTTTTGCCCATTTCCACCAAGGCCTTTTTTATTCAATTCGTTTTGCAGCGCTTCGCGGAGTTGACGTTGCTCTTTATAAATTTCCATGATCGCCTTTGCATCGCCTTCGCCATCATCACCATTTTCTCCGCCTTCACCCTGACCATTTCCAGATCCGGATTTTCCTTCTTTTCCAGATTTTCCGTCTTTTCCCTGACCGGGTTTGTCCCCTTGTCCCGGCTTTTTTCCTTCACCTGGTTTATTACCGTCGCCAGGTTTTTGACCTTCGCCTGGTTTATCTCCTTCACCAGGTTTGTTTCCAATTTTCATTCCTGCTTTCATTTTCTCTCCCAAACCTTCCTGCTTTTTGATAATATCAGGAAGCTGCATTCCGGATCCCTGACCTTTTCCCGGCTTTGGTTTTCCCTGGCCAGCGCCAGACAATGACATTTGCATGCCGTTTAAGATGTCGCTCAGAAAATCCGCCAGTTTGTTGGCCGATGAAATGGTATATTGCTGGTGTGACAGTCCTTTCGGGATTTGTGCTTCAACCAAATTTTCTAACGATTTGTCAATATTGTAATGTACGTTTCCGATTTCTTTGGTCACATCTTCCGCAATTTTTGGGTTGCGTAAAGACATCGCAAATAAACTGTCATCAACATGTTTAAACTGCAATTTTAAATCCTGTTGCAGCTTTAAATTTTTATTAAATGAAGGAGATCCACGTTTCAGGTTTCTGAATTGCCCCATTAAATCCTCCTGCGAAAATGAAAACGCAAGTAAGTTATCAAGGATCTGACGCAGCATTTTTACATCTTCTTCGAGTTGTTCCATTTCGCCCGATTGCATGCTTTCGGCCATTTTCTGGCTCATTTCCTTCATCTTTTTTGCCGCACTTTTTTGTTTTGGCTTGGCCGATGCTTTTTTGTCTTTCTGTAATTCTTCAGAAGCTTTCTTCAAATCTTCATCAATGCTTTTTTCTTTCTCCGCATCATTTGGAAGCTCGACAGGCGATTTCAAATCTTCATTTTCCTTTTTCAGGTCTTTTAAATCTTCCTGAATTTTGTCAAATTCTTTATTGATCTCTTCCTGCTTGTCGGCTTTATTATCTTTTTCGTTTTCAGAGAGCTTGTCCTGCTTTTCAGAGAGCTTGTCCAATTTATCGGCCAATTGTTCGGCTTTCTTTTCAACGTAATATTTCTTGGTAAGTTCAACAAGTTGCTCTAAATTTTTAACCTGGTTTTTACTGTTTTGCTTGAACTTATCGAGTTTTTCAAGCAACTCTTCGTTTTTGATTTTATCGTTTAGTTCTTTCAATTCATCCAATAATTTCTGGTTTTTCTCCAAATCTTTTTCAGCATTTTCAAGGCGTTTTTGCAACTCTTCTTTGAGCTCGTCTTTTTTATCTGCTTTGAATTTGTCTAAGTTCTCTTCCATCTTCTTAGAAAACTCTTTCATCATTTCGTCCTGCTGTTTCTGGCGTTTGATAAACTCGTTGACTTTCTGCTGGTCTTTGAATTCAAGATTGTCTTTCTCCTTTCCGGTTTTCTGAAGTTTGTCAATTTCAGACAATTGCTTGTCCTGGTTCTTCAAGGATTTTTCTAGGCTGTTGATGTTCTGATTCTGCTGTTGCAAAACCGCATCTTCTTTTTGTTCATCTGTTAGAATCGTATTCGAGAAAACAGCCGACTTGGTGCTTTTAAAATTGTGGATCGCATCATTGTCAAAAACCTCAAAATAATAGTCATACGAAACGCCCTGCTCTACCGGCAAAGTTCCTGGAAAAGCAAAAACAAACTGGTCGAAAACTTCTTTCTTCACCGCAATAGTACCACGTTTGGCTTCAATGGGTTTGTCTTTCGGATAATAAACAATTTGAAGTTTGGATAATCCGTAATCATCGGAAATTTGACCCAAAACATAATTTTTCTGGACTTTTAAAGTGTCCGGCGCATTGTTGACATTGATTGTTGGATATTGGTCTTTAATTACAGAAATCTGATAATTCAGTTTTTCATAATTCCGGACTTTCTCATTTGATGTAAGAATCTGATATTCTGTATTTTGCAAAATGTTTTTAGTCAGTGAAAATGCATTTTCCGACTTTGAAAACGGATAATTACTTTTCAAATCGGTCCAATCTACAGTTTGCGTCGCCTGCGTATTCATTTTCCACGTCACGCGCGTACCTTCAGGAACAATCGCATTTCCTGTTCCTTTTACAGTTTCCGATTTTTTGTTCAGATAAGACGGGAAATTCAGCACCATTTCAAAATTGGCGATTGATGGAACGGCAACAACAGCGAGTTCATATTCTTTCGACGAAATGTCATTGGCTTCAAGCGTAAATGCCACATTTGAAAGCGGCTTTGCAATTTTAAACTGAAATTCTCCAGACTTCTCCGATTCCATGAAATAACTTTCATCGCCAATTAAGATCATCGCGTTTTCAGGAATGATCTTTCCTTCGGTTTTTACGCGAACGATAAAATCTTTATTCTGTTCAGTTTGCAGATTGTCATTCAACACCACAAATTGAAACGGCGCCGGCGGCAGGAATTGTTCTTTAAAATTGACGACACGGTTGAAACTCTGAGAAATCATTCCGCTGTTTCCCGACAGATAGAAAAACGCGAAAAATAAGATCGGAATAATTGCCAATGGCAGAAATTTACTGTTCTTTTTGAAGTTGATCGCATTTCCAAACGGAATCGGCTGCAGCGTATTTGCTTTTTGTTCAATTGATGCCAATAACAATTCGGATGGATTGTTTTCATTCGACAATTGCAGGAAATTCGTAAGCTTGTCACTGACTTCTGCAAAATGGTTCCCGATGATATTTGAAGCTTCTTTGTAATCGATGCCTTTCTGCAATTTGAACAATTTAAAAACAGGAAACAGGATAAACCTAAACAACAAAAACAATTCCACGCCAATAAACGCCCAGAACAAAAACGTTCGTGCTGTTGGTTTCAGCCATAAAAAATACTCTACGAAAAGCGTAAACAGCAAATACAATAAGCCAAGCCCGACGAAAAAAATCGTTCCGCGCAGCAGTTCATTCGTATAATATTTCCTGATGAAAGCCTCTAACTTCCCGTAAATCACATTCGAAGTATCCAAATTCAATCGTTGTTTTTTAATAACCGATAAAAGTAGTAATTTATATGAATAAGAAAAGGTTAAAGTTTGGGTACAGGGTTCTGGGTACAAGTTCAAGGTCTACGCGCTAAACACAAACTTGAAACCTTATACCTTGTACCTAAAACCCTGAACGCTTTTCCCTATCTTTGCACAAAATTTACAAAAAATGTCTAAGCAAGTTCGCGTGCGTTTCGCACCAAGTCCGACCGGGCCGTTACACATTGGCGGCGTTCGTACCGCATTGTTCAATTATTTGTTTGCCAAAAAACACGGCGGCGTTTTCTATCTGCGGATTGAAGACACCGACCAAAACCGATTTGTTCCCGGCGCTGAACGGTACATTTTTGAAGCGTTGGAATGGCTCGGAATTTCACCTTCGGAAACTGTTGGGAAAAATGAAAAATTTGGACCTTACAGACAAAGCGAAAGAAAAGACTTATATAAAGATTATGCCGACCAACTCATAAATTCCGGTTGGGCATACTACGCTTTTGATACCGCCGAAAGTCTGGATAATTTGCGTAAAACCGCTGAAGCAGAAGGAAAAACATTTATTTACAACCATTCGGTTCGTGACATTCTGGACAATTCCCTGACGAATTCGGCTGAAAAAGTTGCGGAAAGAATCTCTGCAGGTGAAGATTATGTCATCCGATTTAAAACACCTGTTGGTGAAACTTTGCATTTGAATGACATCATTCGTGGCGATATTAAATTTGAAACGAATTTGCTCGACGATAAAGTGTTATTCAAAAGCGATGGCATGCCGACCTATCATTTGGCGAACATTGTTGACGACCATTTGATGGAAACGTCGCATGTCATTCGTGGTGAAGAATGGTTGCCATCGATGCCTTTGCACGTTTTATTATATAGAGCTTTCAATTGGGAAGCTCCTGAATTTGCACATTTGCCACTGATCTTAAAACCCGTCGGAAACGGGAAATTATCCAAACGTGATGGCGACAAATTAGGATTTCCAGTATTTCCATTAGAATGGAAGACCGAAGAAGGAATTTCGTCAGGTTATAGAGAAAAAGGATTTTTCCCGGAAGCGGTCATCAACTTTTTAGCGCTTTTGGGCTGGAATGACGGAACCGACAAAGAATTATTTTCATTAGATGAATTGGCCGAATCTTTCGATCTAAGCCGCGTGCACAAAGCCGGAGCCAAGTTTGATCCGGAGAAAAACAAATGGTTCAACCACCAATATTTAATTACGCAAACCGACGAATCATTGGCGAAAGCCTTTGCTCCCATTTTATCGGAAAAAGGAATTTCTGTAGAAAATGACAAGCTGGTAAAAATTGTAGCTTCTATTAAAGAACGTGCGAATTTTGTTTCGGATTTCTGGGAACTCAGCGATTACTTTTTTACGGCTCCAAATTCTTATGATGAAAAAGCGGCGAAAAACTGGAAAGCCGAAACGCCAGATTTAATGAACCAACTCATTTCCGTTTTTGAAAACATTTCAGATTTTACTTCCGCCAACATCGAAACGGTAATAAAAGACTGGATGACATCGAATGAAATCGGAATGGGCAAAGTGATGCAGCCGTTGCGTTTGAGCCTTGTGGGCGCGTTAAAAGGCCCGCATTTGTTTGATATTATTGAATTGATCGGGAAAAAAGAAACGATCAACAGGATTCAGAAAGCAATCCAAATTTTATAAAAAAAGCTCCCGGATTTGGGAGCTTTTTTGTTATTGGCAATTTACAAATATCGGAACGTCAAGAAAAGTCAGGATCATTCGGTTGGTTGTGTCCGAAGCATTGCTTTCAAACAACTTTGCTTTTTCCAATAATTTCGGGCAATCGGGAAAATGAGTTTGAATGAAAGCGTTCACTCCTGCCCTTTCTTTAATATTTTTCTCAGAATTGTTCGCGCTGAAGGAAATGCTTGCCAGCAGATTCGCATTCGCATCCAAAACAACCAATTCGTAAAAGTCCAACACCGATTCAAATCCGCCACGGCTAATGACTTTAGAAGTTTTTATTGTAGCGAATGTTTTGCCTTTGTCTTCTGCCAAAATATAATAGGCTTTCGATTTTTTATTGATCACAAACGATTTGAATCGGTAATCGCCAAAATTCGCGGTGTTTAAATCGGAGAATTTGAGTTTTTGTTCTTTAACAACATCTGGTAGTTTGTAGTAGATTTTTTTGCCGTTCGCATCCACATGAATCGAATTTTCTACAGGATTTATTTTAATTCCGGTTTTCGTTTCAATAACATTTTGTGCAAATGCTTGGATCGAAATCAGGCTGATTATCAACAGTAACTTTTTCATCAGGTTTGGGTTCAATAATTTATAATTCGGGACTTGGTTTTATTTTTCGTAATTTACGATAATTTTAAATTCAAACCTTATGGACATTAGCCTGATTATCATTTTAGTCTTCGCTTTATTTATTTTTCTGTCGTCGTTTTTTACGGTCAAACAGCAAACTTCGGTGATTATTGAACGTTTTGGAAAATTTCACAGCGTTAGAAATTCCGGATTGCAATTGAAAATTCCGCTGATTGATCGCGTGGCCGGACGTGTGAATCTGAAAATCCAGCAATTGGACGTCATCATCGAAACCAAAACCAAAGACAATGTATTTGTAAAAATGAAAGTTTCGGTGCAGTTTAAAGTCATCCAGGACAAAGTGTATGACGCTTTTTACAAACTCGAATATCCGCATGATCAGATCACCGCTTATGTTTTTGATGTCGTTCGGGCCGAAGTTCCAAAACTAAAACTCGATGATGTTTTTGAGCGTAAAGATGACATTGCGATCGCTGTAAAACGTGAACTCAACGAAGCGATGACGACTTACGGTTACGACATTATCAATACTTTGGTGACCGATATCGATCCGGATATCCAGGTGAAAAATGCGATGAACCGAATTAATGCTGCCGATCGTGAAAAAACCGCAGCCGAATTTGAAGCGGAATCTTCAAGGATCCGAATCGTTGCCAAAGCAAAAGCGGAAGCCGAAAGCAAGCGTTTGCAAGGCCAGGGAATCGCCGACCAACGACGCGAAATTGCACGCGGTTTAGTGGAAAGTGTGGAAGTTTTGAACAATGTTGGCATCAATTCACAGGAAGCTTCGGCTTTGATTGTGGTCACGCAGCATTACGATACACTGCAGGCCATTGGCGCCGACGCGAATTCAAACCTGATCTTATTGCCAAACTCTCCACAAGCCGGAAGCGACATGCTGAACAATATGGTGGCTTCATTCAGCGCTTCAAACCAGGTTGGCGAAATGATGAAAAAGAACAACAAGAAAATCAAACCGAAAGAAGAATCACGTTTCCGTGAAGATTATCCGGATCCTGAAAATCCTGATATTACGGTATAAAAAAAGAGGCTATCAAGCCTCTTTTTAATTTAAAAAATTTACTTTTTAAAAATTTTATTTAGCAGAAAATTAATTGCAACGCCTTTAATAGGGCCGCCTAAATTTCCTAAAAAACCAAGCGCCGCTTTTGGAACGCCGCCCATTAAATTTCCAGGTGACAAACTTTCTTTGGTATCGTGAACACTCTGCGACATGCGCTGGTAATGAATTTCCTTTTCGAGTTTCAGGATTTCGAGATCGCGATCAATATCGGCGTAAGAAGCGTATTTTTTTGTTTCCATAATTAGTCGTTAAAAAAGAATTCAGAAAATTTCTCTAAGATCGGACCTTCTACAATCCTGTCTTTTACGGAATAAATCAATACACTAATGATAAGATAAAACGCGCCAACGATCAAAAATCCATACGCAAAATTATCAAGCGCATAGCCAAATGCCAAAGCCGCCGCAACCGAAAAAAACAATACGACCATCAACAGCATCATACTCAAAAGAAAAATCTTGAGCAACATTGTAGTAGATTTCATTGCGACTTTAAAAAACCACAATTTATAATATGCTACATTGCTGTCAAGATAATCTTTAGCGTGCTGCTGGAGCTCGCTGGTATTTTCTTTTATTTTTTCGAATGCCATTCTTATTTTTTATAAGAAGCTGCCGTTCTTTTCAATTCATTGAGCTTTTTTTCAAGCGTTGAAATGATGTCTTCGGCGTTGTCGTCAACTTTTGAAATCAAATTGTCGAATGACGATTCGAGGTCTACTTTCGATCTTGCAAATTTTGATTTAAGTTGTTCAGACAACGTTTCGAATTTGTCTTTGAGTTCGTCTTTTTTATCGTCAAAAGAATTTTTGATTTTTCCCCTCGTTTTTTCTCCTTTTTCCGGAGCGAATAAAATTCCGGCTGCTGCGCCAAGGGCAACTCCGGCTAAAACGGCCACTAATGTATTTGATGAATTGTTGTTAGACATGATTTTGATTTTTTATGATTATTATTTTAAAGATAGCCCGATTATCAACAGTAGGCTGTTAACAACCCGTTAAAGTGTCATATTTATGGACAAAACTTAAAATAAAGCCGATGCTGTTACGATTTTATGCAGCGACATATACTTTTATAAAGAATATTTTTTATGCGCTTAAAAACGGTTTATGAAAGTCATTTTTACAAGAAAATGTTTATAGTTTTTCTGTTTTTGATAGAAATTATAAATCATAAAAAAAGCCTCTTAAAAAGAAGCTTTTAATATATAAAATTGATAATCAAATTTAAAGTTCCGAAAGCATTTTTAAAACCATCTCATCTTTTTCAGCATTTTTCAAATCGGACAATTGTGTTTGAAATTCACCTAAATTTTCCGAATCAGACTTTAAATTTTGAATGGCTTCCAATCGAACGAACGCAGATTCGCTTTTTAACGACATCGCATACAATTTCTGTAATGTCTCTTTATCAAAATCTGACGCTTTAACTTTAGAAAAACTCAGGATGAAATTTTTATACAACAACGCATTTTTATCGTTCTTGCTGACTTTCGTAAATTCATTTTTCAGCAAACTGTAATTGTTGATTCCGGATAATGCCGTTTTGTAATTTTCTTTGGAAATGTTGCGTTTTTCCTCATCAAATTTAAAGAAACTTCCTATTTCACGCTCGATTTTCTCAAGTGCTTTTTTATCCGAATTTCCTTGTTCAGCCCAATCGTCTTTGAGTCCGACCGTTTTATTAAACACCAATTTTTCTGAAGTTGAATCTTTATCCACAGTAAAATAACCGAGTCTTTGAAACTGGAATTTGTCTTCGTTTTGCGATTCTTTCAAACCTGGCTCCACAAATCCGGTTACAATTTTCAAAGAATCCGGATTGACGAATTCTAAAAAGTCTTTTTCTTTATGCGAATCGGGCGCTTCATCGGTAAACAAACGGTCATACAAACGCACTTCTGCCGGAATCGCGTGTGCGATAGAAACCCAATGTAATGTCCCGGAAACCTTACGTTGGCTGGCTTCTGTTCCGCTTCCGCTTAAACTTTCCGTGTCGTAAGTCGCGTGGATTTCGGTAATATTTCCGTCAGCATCTTTGATCACATTTTCCCCTTTGATGATGTACGCATTTTTCAAACGCACTTCTTTTCCAAGGCTCAAACGGAAGAATCTCGAAGGCGCATCTTCCATAAAATCTTCTCTTTCGATATAAATTTCACGTGAAAAAGGCACTTTTCTAAAACCTGCATTTTCATCTTCGGGATTGTTTTCGGCGTCAAGCCATTCAACTCCCGAACCGTCGGGACCTTCCGGATAATTTGTAATGACCAATTTCACAGGATCTAAAACTGCCATGACTCTCGGCGCTGTTTTATTCAGATCTTCACGGATGTAAAACTCCAAAAGCGACACATCGATCAGGTTGTCGCGTTTGGCAATTCCGATGCCGTTGGCAAAATTTCGCAAAGCCGCTGCGGTATATCCGCGTCTGCGAAGTCCTGAAATCGTTGACATTCTTGGATCGTCCCAGCCGTTTACGTGTTTTTCATTAACGAGCTGAGCCAGTTTTCTTTTGCTGACAACCGTATGCGACAAATTTCTCCTGGCAAATTCGCGTTGTTTCGGGCGCACTTTATTCTTATCGTAAATTTGGTCTAAAAACCAGTCATACAATTCGCGGTGCGGCAAAAATTCAAGCGTACAAAACGAATGCGAGATCTGTTCGATATAATCGCTTTCGCCATGCGCCCAGTCGTACATCGGATAAATGCACCAATCGTTGCCCGTTCTGTGGTGATGCCTTTTTAAAATCCGGTAAATGATCGGGTCGCGCATCAGCATGTTCGTCGATTTCATGTCGATTTTAGCGCGCAAAATATGGGTTCCTTCTTCAAATTCGCCGTTTTTCATGCGTTCGAATAGGTCTAAATTTTCTTCAACAGAACGGTTTCTGTACGGACTGTCGGTTCCCGGCGTGGATGGTGTTCCTTTCTGTGCTGCCATTTCTTCAGAAGACTGGCTGTCGACATACGCTTTTCCTTTTTTGATGAATTCGACCGTCCAGTCGTACAATTGCTGGAAATAATCAGAAGCATAACGTTCTTCGGCCCATTGGTAACCCAGCCATTGCACATCGCGTTTGATCGCATCTACGAATTCCTGCTCTTCTTTTGCCGGATTCGTATCGTCGAAACGCAGGTTTACGGGCGCGTTATAATCAAGGCCAAGTCCGAAATTTAATGCAATTGAACTCGCGTGCCCAATGTGCAAATAACCGTTTGGTTCCGGTGGAAAACGAAAACGCAATTTGTCTGCCGACAAGCCGTTTGTCAAATCTTCCTCGATAATTTGCTCAATAAAATTAAGTGATTTTTCTTCTGTTGACATAGTTCCATTTGTAAAGCGCCAAAGGTATTTAAAAAACTGCAAAGATTTTAGCGGTGGATTTGCTGATTTTGGATTAATTTTGATGTTGATAAAACTACAATTATGGGCACCATTAAGCTTAAAAATATCAGGACATTTTCATATCACGGCTGTTTGGTTGAAGAAAGTAAAATCGGTTCGGATTACCGAGTTGATCTCGACATCAAAACGGACTTAAGGAAATCTGCCGTTTCAGACGAACTCGCAGATACAGTCGATTATGTATTGTTGAACCGGATTGTTGTTGAAGAAATGGCCATTCGTTCCAATTTATTGGAACATGTCGCGCATCGCATCATTGCAAGGATTTTTTCGGAAGTTGCGGCAATTTCCCGGATTACACTGGCAGTTTCAAAACTCAATCCGCCTATTGGTGGTGACGTTGAAGCCGTTACAATCGAAATGGAAGAATACAGAACCTAAAATTTCAGATTTACGATTTCAGATTTACGATTTTGGAAACGATTTTCGGAAAGTTTTAAACTTTAATCTTTTGAACTTTAAAGTTTTTATTTACATTTGCCGTCCAATAGATTAATTGGCGTCGTGGCCGAGTGGCTAGGCTGGGCTCTGCAAAAGCTCCTACTGCGGTTCGAATCCGCACGATGCCTCAGGGAAAGAGATACGAAAGTGTCTCTTTTTTTTTGCTTTGAAACCATAAAAAAATCCGGGATGATCCGGATTTTTTCTTTATTTATTTTTCTGTTCGAGTTTGTCAAACGCCTTGTCCATAATTTTTCGTTCCTGCGGAAACCAGCCCTGAGACAGCAAAAAGATTCCCGAAACAATCAAAATGACACTAATAATCTTTTTTATAAAATTGATGTTTTTCGGATTTAATTTATTTCTCAACTGTTTGGCCAGCAATATCTTGAAAATGTCGGTCACAAAATAACTCAGGATTACCGTGGTAAAAAATGTAAACATGCGTGTTGGGTTCAATTCCAGTTTTGGCCCGATCGTAATTAAGATCGCCAGCCAGAATCCGAGTACGCCAATGTTGATGAAATTCAGGAAAAATCCTTTGATAAAGAGGCTGAAATAGTTGTTTTGGGCCAATTCAGTAGGATCTTCGGGATCGATGTTTTTTTGTGCTTTTTTATTTTTAACGAACGAAATAATCCCGTAAGTCAGCATCACCAAACCTCCAAAAATGAACAAAGCCGGATCGTCTTTAATGCTTTCTATCAAACGATAACTGCTGAAATACGCGATCACGATAAAAATCACATCGGCTAAAACCACACCAAGATCAAAGACCAAAGCTGCGCGAAAACCTTTTACGACACTGGTTTCCAGCAATACAAAAAAAACCGGCCCAATCATAAAACTGAGAAAAAATCCCAGCGGAATCGCCGTTAAAATATCTTCAACCATTGAATAGTCCTATATCTGTTAACACAAATATAATTGAAAATTTACAATTGTATAATTTAATCCCAACATTTACGGCATTTGTTCAATCGTGCCGCCAAGTGTCGTTTTTTGTTTCAATTGATTTGGTTTGCCGTACACTTTTACTTTTCCGCCCGCTTTTACAGTAGCGTCAACAAGTTCGGTTGCCGAAATTTCAGCATCTCCGCCTGCACTTATGGTCACGGTAGTTTGCGATGTCTTCAAATCGCGTGCATTCACGATTCCGCCCGCGCGAATGGTAATATCCTGGTTTACTGCTATTCCTGAAAGCGTTAAAGTTCCACCGGTATGCGCTTTTTCCTGGATTTTTTGTACGTCCAAATGAATTTTCACCTCTGCACCTTCTTTGGCTGAAACCTCTAATGAACTCTGTTTAAAGGTTTCGCCGCAGCCAATAAAAGAGCCTTCGGTTGCATCAATAACCTCTAGCCTTTTGAAATACAAATTGGCCGAAATTTCCTCGCCATTCAACAATTTTTTCAACGGCATTCTCACTTTGAGTTCCCCGTTTTTGTTTAAAACTTCAACTTCCTCACTTCTGCTTCCGGTGATTTCGATCCTGTTTACGTCAGACGGAATCAACGTGACATTGATCCGATCGAAAACACGGACTTTCGTAAAATCTCCCACTTCTTTTTTAACCTGCGCAAATGAAAACTGCGCAGCGATTATTGCTGCTATTAAAATTATCTTTTTCATTGTCTCTTCATTTAAACTTTTAACTTATTCTTCTGTATTGTTTTTTCTGATGAATGAAAAATCCAATTGTTTTTTCACCAAATCAGCGTTTTTGACTTTTACAAAAACCTCATCTCCAAGTTGCAAAAGTTGGTTTGAAACCGCGCCAACCAAAGCATATTGCTTTTCATCAAACGTGTAATAATCGTCTTTGATTTCGCGGATGCGACACATGCCTTCGCATTTATTGGAAACGATTTCAACATAAATTCCCCATTCAGTCACGCCGGAAATGACACCCAAAAACTCTTCGTCTTTGTGGTCCTGCATGTATTTGACCTGCATGTATTTGATGCTGTCGCGTTCGGCATTGGTTGCCAATGATTCCATATTTGAGGAATGCACACATTTTTCTTCGTAAACTTCTTCAGAAACCGATTTTCCGCCATCCAAATAGTATTGAAGCAGTCTATGTACCATTACGTCAGGATAACGCCTGATTGGCGAGGTAAAATGCGAATAGTAATCGAATGCGAGTCCGTAGTGGCCAATGTTTTCCGTAGAATATTTGGCTTTACTCATAGTTCTAATTGCTAACGTATCAACCAAATTTTGTTCTTTTTTACCCTGAACATTTACTAAAAGCTCATTCAAAGATTTCGAAATTTCGCCTTTTGATTTCAGATTGATCGAATATCCAAACTTAGAAATCACCGTTTGTAAGTTGATCAATTTGTCTTCATTGGGCTCATCGTGAATTCGGTACACAAAGGTTTTCTTTTGTTTTCCAATAAATTCCGCGACTTTTCTGTTGGCCAAAAGCATGAATTCTTCAATCAAATGATTCGCATCTTTTGACACTTTAAAGTACACGCCCGTTGGTTCTGCTTCTTCATTCAGGTTGAATTTAACTTCGACTTTATCAAATGAAATCGCCCCATCGGCCATTCTTTTTCGGCGTAAGATTTTGGCCAATTCATCTAGTTTTAAAGTCGCTTCCACGATTTCATCCCTTACCACATAAGCACTTCCGGTGATAGAAGTTTCTTCGGGAATGGTATTGTCTTTGGTTTCGATGATGTATTGTGCTTCTTCATACGCGAATCGCTGATCCGAATAAATCACGGTTCGTCCAAACCATTGGTTTACAACCGCAGCTTTATCGGTCACTTCGAAAATGGCTGAAAACGTATATTTTTCTTCGTTTGGACGCAAGGAACAGGCGAAATTTGACAACACTTCAGGAAGCATCGGCACAACCCTGTCTACCAGATAAACCGAAGTGCCGCGTTGGTAGGCTTCGTCATCCAAAATGGTTCCTTCCTGCAGATAATACGAAACATCGGCAATATGAATCCCAATTTCGTAATTTCCGTTGTCCAATTTTTTGAACGACAGCGCATCATCAAAATCTTTCGCATCTTTCGGATCGATTGTAAAAGTCAGCGTGTCGCGCATGTCGCGTCGGTTCGCAATTTCACTTTCGTGGATGGAAGTATCGATTTTTTGTGCAAAGACTTCGACTTCAATCGGGAAATCGTAAGGCAGGCCATATTCGGCTAAGATCGCATGGATTTCGGTATCGTGTTCGCCTGGTTTTCCCAAAACTTTAATGACAGATCCAAACGGACTGTCGGCTTTTTTCGGCCAGTCTTCAATTTTTACAATGACCACATCACCATTTTCGGCATCGCCATATTTCTCTTTTGGTACGAAAATATCGGTGTACATTTTGGCATTCGCCGTAGAAACAAAAGCGAAATTCTTCTGGATGTCAATGACTCCGACGAATTCCATTTTCTTTCTTTCGATCACTTCGATGACTTCGCCTTCGGGACGTTTTCCTTTTCTTCTATTGTAAACATAGACTTTTACAATATCGCCATCCAAAGCGCGGTTTAAATTATTTGTCGGAATAAACACATCTTCTTCAAAATCCGGACAAATAAAATACGCGGTTTTGCGGCTCGTCATATCGATCTTTCCTTCGTAATAATCCTGGCTGATCGCTTTGACCAAATATTTTCCGGGTTCGGTTTCGATGATCTTTTTTTGTGCGGCCAAAATCTTTAAGTCTTTGATGATTTCGTTCCGGCTTTTGGTATCGTTGAGTTCCAATATGGCTCCGACTTGCTTGTAGTTGAATGCTCTGTTCGCATTCGTAGATAAGATTTTTAAAATTTTTCCTGAAAAATCTTTATCTGGTTTCCCTAATTTATGGGGTTTCTTACTCATAATTCTTTTCTAATAATGCTGAAAATTACAAAATACTTTACAGTTATACTTTCAAATGTTAACACTTTTAATGAAATTATAACTTCTGGCTTGCCAAACATCCAGCGACAAACTTCGTATCTTTATAAAAACACTTGAAATGGAAAGCTTTATCACCATTGCGATTTTTGATTATCCGCATGAAATTGCGATTCTAAAACACCGGCTCGACCAGGAAGGTTTGCAGTATTATTTCGAAAATGAGGCCACGGCTTCGATCGTTCCGATGTATTCGATCGCGCTGGGCGGAATCAAACTTAAGATCCATCCCAACGATTCAGAATTGGTCAAAACCATTCTTTCCGAACTCGACGGAAATCCCAATCTCAAAATCGTTTAAACTTTCAAAGTTGTCAACATCTATTAAAAACAACAAAAAGAAAAATTTAAATTAAATTAATTTTAGGTGGTTATTATAGCTTGTTAATAGTGGCTATAAATTTATTTTTCGCCGCATTGAATTCCGGTTGAACTTTCTTATAACAATTTATTAACATATCATTTGGATTTCAAAAGCTTCATAATGAACCATTTTTTGATTTTTATCGACAACTGTTAACAATCACTTTTTAATTGTTTTTGTAGATAAGTCGGATTGTTGATTTCTGTTCAAAAACGCAAAGTGAGTATTGATAACTTTTCCAAAAATTCACCAAACTAAATTTGTTTTTTCAATACAGGTTTTGGATTACAATTTTATCCGACACCACCAAAAAATACTTCTAAAATTCTATCTTAAGTTATAAACAATTCATGTTAATTTAAAGTTAACTGATTATCAGCGAATTGCATTTCGCCGTTAACAATTGATGATTTTAACAATTTTATTACATCAAATGTATTAGATGTCAATGCTTTAGCCAATATTTGAAAAGCATTTCCAAATTGCCACTTCTGCCCTGTTTCTTCCCGATTCTTTTGGTAAATTTGTGCACACAACCTAATAAAATCATTATGAAAATTTCCATCGGAAACGACCACGCCGGACCGGATTATAAAAAAGCAATAGTAGAAATGCTGCAGTCAAACGGACACGAAATCATCAACCACGGCACCGATGTTTTTGACAGCGTCGATTACCCGGATTTCGGACATCCGGTTGCAACCGACGTAGAAAATAAAACCGCCGATTTTGGGATTGTCATCTGCGGCAGCGGCAACGGAATCGCCATGACGGTCAACAAACACCAGGGAATTCGTGCGGCTTTGTGCTGGACGAAGGAAATTGCAGCACTCGCAAGACAGCATAATGATGCGAATATCATCAGCATTCCGGCACGTTTTACCTCAATTCCGCAAGCTGTAGAAATGGTTCAAACCTTTCTAACTACCAATTTCGAAGGTGGCCGCCATGCAAACCGTGTCGATAAAATCGCCTGTCAGTAATTTTTTGAATCAATGAAGTAGCTTAGCATACAAAACATTAATGATAATAAAAGTCAGTCCATTTCCGGCTTTATTCATTCTTAATGGATTTGCTGTTCTTAATGGTTCAAAATAAAAAACCGAAGCTTCCAGTGCAGCTTCGCAACAGCGTAAATCGTAAATCCAAATATCGTAAATCCAAAATGACCAACATCGATTTCATCAAACAAACCGTTTCCACTTCCGCACAAAACATCCAAAATACCGTCCAGTTATTAAACGAAGACTGCACGATTCCGTTCATTTCCCGCTACCGGAAAGACAAAACCGGAAACCTTGATGAAGTTCTAATCGAGCAAATCGCAAAGCAAAACCTGGCTTACGACGCGATTGTCAAAAGAAAAGACGCGATCTTAAAATCAATTCATGAGCAAAAAGCATTAACGCCAGAACTCGAAAAAAAGATCATCCAGAGTTTTGACGGCAACGAACTCGAAGATTTTTACCTGCCGTTTAAAAAGAAAAAGAAAACCCGCGCCGATGTCGCCCGCGAAAACGGACTCGAGCCACTCGCCAAAATCATCATGGCGCAAAACAACGACAATGTTGATTTTATTTCGACCAAATATTTAAACGAAAAAGTCAGAAACGAAGACGAAGCCTTGCAAGGCGCACGCGACATCATCGCCGAATGGATCAATGAAAACATTTATGTCCGCAAGCAAATGCGCCGTTTGTTCAATCGAAAATCGACGATTACAACTAAAGTCGTAAAAACCAAAAGAGACGATGAATCTGCACAAAAATTCAACCAGTATTTCAATTGGTCAGAATCTTTGACCAAAACGCCGTCGCACCGTTTACTCGCCATGCTGCGCGCTGAAAACGAAGGTTTTGTAAAGATGAAAGTCGAAATTGAACATGAAGAAGCGATCGATTTAATCTCGGACGTGGTCATCAAAAACAACAACGACACCAAGTTGCATTTGCAGCTCGCGATTGAAGACAGTTACAAAAGATTGCTCGCTCCTGCGATTTCAAACGAAGCGCTGCAGGAAGCCAAAGCCAAAGCCGACGCGAATTCCATTGGTGTTTTTGCAAATAATTTAGGGCAATTGTTGCTCGCGCCGCCACTCGGAGAAAAGCGGATTTTAGCCATCGATCCTGGATTTAGAAGCGGCTGTAAAATTGTCTGTCTTGATGAAAAAGGCGACTTGTTGTATAACGAAACCATTTTTCCGCATGCGCCGCAAAAGGAAGAAACGATGGCAATGAAAAAAATCCGTTCGATGGTCAATTCGTATAAAATCGATGCGATTTCAATAGGAAACGGAACCGCATCGCGTGAAACGGAATTTTTCATCAAGAAAATCGCGTTCGATAAACCCGTTCAGGTTTTTATCGTGAGCGAAGCCGGCGCATCGGTATATTCGGCTTCGAAAATCGCCAGGGAAGAATTTCCGAGTTATGATGTTACCGTTCGTGGTGCCGTTTCAATCGGAAGACGATTATCAGATCCGTTGGCCGAACTTGTAAAAATCGACCCGAAAGCCATCGGCGTAGGCCAATACCAACACGATGTCGATCAGACAAAACTCAAAGAAGAATTGGATACCGTTGTGGTGCGCTGCGTGAATTCTGTTGGCGTGAATATCAATACTGCAAGCAAGCATTTGTTGGGTTACGTGAGTGGAATCGGGGAGAAGCTCGCTGAAAATATTGTAAATTACCGTTCGGAAAATGGTCCGTTTGAAGACCGGAAACAATTGAAAAAAGTACCGCGATTGGGTGAAAAAGCCTATCAGCAAGGTGTCGCTTTTATCCGCATTTCGAATGCCAAAAATCCGCTTGACAATTCGGCCGTGCATCCTGAAGCCTATCCGATTGTGGAGAAAATGGCCAAAGATCTAAAGCTTTCTGTCAACGATTTGATTGCGAAAAAAGAAAAAACCGCGTTGATCAAACCAGAAAATTATGTTACCAATGAAATTGGGTTGCTTGGCTTGAAAGACATCATCAAAGAACTTGAAAAACCAGGATTGGATCCGAGGAAATCGGCAAAAATATTCGAATTCGATGCCAACGTCAAATCGATCAAAGATGTGAAGACCGGAATGGTATTGCCCGGAATTGTAAACAACATTACAAATTTTGGTTGTTTTGTCGACATCGGAATCAAAGAAAGCGGACTCGTGCACATTTCGCAACTCAAAGCCGGATTTGTGTCAGATGTCAACGAAGTGGTCAAATTGCACCAGCACGTTCAGGTCAAAGTTACCGAAGTCGATGAAGACCGAAAACGGATCCAGTTGAGTATGGTGCTGTAAAAATTTTACGGGAGTTTTATTTTAGTTTTGTTCGGATGTTGTTCGTAAAATAGCCTGTTTTGCGAACAACATCCGAACAAGACCCGAATGACACTCGAACAAAGTATAAAAAAAGCCTCAGCAATTACTATTTGCTGAGGCCATTAAAAAACACTGAGAATTGTTTTTAAATTTTTTCTTCTTCTTCTTTTCTTGTAGCTGCCGGCTGATCTTGATCCTTTGCTGCATTTTTGAATTCTTTTATACCAGAACCCAAACCTTTCATTAATTCCGGAATCTTCTTACCTCCAAAAAGCAATAATATTACTGCGACTATGATAAGGATTTCTGTAACGCCTAATCTTCCCATGATAAAATTTTTTATGCCGAAGCAATTGTAAAATGTAAGGGCAAATATAAAAAGAAAAAACGGTTATTGATTTGCGTAATTAGCAAATATTTATGATATAAGTGCGTTAAATCTTTTTTTGGCAATCAATTACGGAGATTCAAAAACAATCGCGAATGATTAAAAGCCATATAAATCCCTATATTTGTTAACTCATACATACTTACGGGAAATGTCCGGAAAAAGATTAAAAAGGAAGAAATTAGCCAAAAAATTATTTACAAAAAACCGATTGGTGATTTTAAATGAGGATACTTTTGAAGAAATTTTCTCTTTAAAATTAACTTTGATGAACGTATTCGTTGTCGCTACTTCAGGCGCAATACTCATCATTACCGTGACTACATTTATCATCGCTTTTACCCCTTTGCGCGAATGGATTCCCGGTTATGCTTCGAACAAATTAAAGAAAGACGCGACCGAACTCGCACTCAAATCAGATTCGCTAAGTTTTGCACTGAAAAAAAACGAAGCGTATATCCAATCGATCCGGAAAGTACTCACCGGCGATCTCGAATTTGCCAAATTCAATAAAGATTCCATCCTTGCATCAAAACCGGAACCGGCCGATTCTGAAAACATCGCGCCTTCAAAAGCCGATCTCAAATTGCGTGAAGAAGTCAAACTGGAAGACAAATACAACCTGTTTGAAAAAGCCCAGTCTAAAGTGAGCGTGGTATTGTTTGCGCCCGTGAAAGGCCCAATTACCGAACCTTACAATATTAAAAACAAACATTTTGCCGTGGATATCGCTCTGGCGAAAGATACGCCGATCAAAGCCATTCTGGGCGGAAACGTGATTTTCGCCGATTGGACGCCATCAACCGGAAACGTCATCATTTTGCGCCACAACAACGGATTTATCTCGGTTTACAAACACGCCGCTTCGCTGACCAAATCCCAGGGCGACATCGTTCGTACAGGCGAAGTCATCGCGCTCGCCGGTTCTACCGGACAGGAATCTACTGGCGTGCATTTGCATTTCGAACTCTGGAAAGATGGTTACTCGATCGATCCGGCACAATTTATTGAATTTGAATAACAAGCTATGTCCATAAAATCGGTTGCAGCCCAAATTTTCGCCAAAAGAATCTACAATCAAACCCAAAAATGGGCCAATGATCCTGTAGTGACGCAACAAAAAGTTTTTGACCAACTCATCGCTGCTGCGAAAAATACGCAGTTCGGCAAAGACCACGATTTCAAATCCATAAAAACCTACGCCGATTTTGCTGCAAAAGTTTCGGTTCGGGATTACGAGGAACTCAAATCCTATGTAGACGAAATGGTTGCCGGAAAACCTGACATTCTTTGGCCCGGAAAACCCTTGTACCTTGCGAAAACTTCGGGAACGACTTCGGGTGCCAAGTACATTCCGCTGACCAAAGAATCCATACCTTTTCACATCCAGGCGGCGCGAAACGCCATATTGTCGTACATCCACGAAACCGGAAAAACGGATTTTGTCGACGGAAAGATGATCTTCCTTCAGGGAAGTCCGGAACTCGATGACAAAAATGGGATCAAATTGGGCCGACTTTCAGGCATCGTCGCACATTTTGTCCCAAAATACCTTCAAAAAAACCGCATGCCTTCGTTGGAAACGAATTGCATCGAAGACTGGGAAACCAAAGTAGACGCGATCGTCGAAGAAACTTTCTACGAAAACATGTCGGTGATTTCCGGAATTCCTTCTTGGGTTCAAATGTATTTTGAAAAACTCAGGCAAAAAGGAGGGAAGCCGGTGGGCGAAATCTTTAAAAATTTCAATTTATTCATTTACGGCGGCGTCAATTTTGAGCCGTATCGCGCTAAATTTGAAAACCTGATCGGAAGGAAAGTCGACAGCATCGAATTGTTTCCGGCTTCGGAAGGATTTTTTGCATATCAGGATTCGCAAAAAGAAAAAGGCATGTTGCTGCTTTTGAATTCCGGAATATTTTATGAATTCATCAAATCGGATGCGTTTTTTACCGACAATCCAAAACGGTATACGATCGGCGAAGTGGAGATCGGCGTCAATTACGTGTTGATCATTTCTACCAATGCCGGGCTTTGGGCTTATAACATTGGCGACACGATCCAGTTTACATCAACAAAACCATACCGCGTGATCGTTTCCGGAAGGATCAAACATTACATTTCCGCTTTCGGTGAACACGTCATCGGTAAGGAAGTCGAAGCCGCGCTGCGACAGGCCATGGAAGGAACTGATGTTCGTGTCAATGAATTTACCGTCGCGCCGCAAATTACGCCTTCGCAAGGTTTGCCCTATCACGAATGGTTTATCGAATTTGAAAATGAACCCAAAGATTTGCTGGCCTTCGCCGAAAAAATAGATGTGGCCATGAGGAAACAAAATGTGTATTACGACGATTTGATTTCGGGCAAAGTGCTGCAAAAACTGGTGATTTCCAAAGTAACGAAAGACGGTTTTCAGGATTATATGAAATCCATTGGAAAACTCGGCGGACAAAACAAAATTCCGCGACTCAGCAACGACAGAAAAATCGTCGGTGTGCTAAAAATAATTGGATAACATGAAAAATTACTGCTTTTTTGCCTTGTTGGTTTTCATCCAGTTTTCTGCATTTGCGCAGGTGAAAGGTATCGTGATTGACAGTCTGGACAGGAAACCGATTCCGTATGTAACGATTTCAGTTGAGAATGAAAATATCGGAACTTCTTCGGAAGAAAACGGCGAATTTAAGATTGCTGTTTCAGATAAAAATAAAAAACTGGTTTTCTCAGCCTTAGGTTACGAACGCAAAACGGTCCGGATTGCAGATGTTGCCGAAGTCGTTTTAAAACAAAGCGCGGTCCAGCTCGACGAAGTTGTCATTTCGAAACGATTGGAAACGCGTCAGAAAGAAATCGGGAAATCGGAAAACCAGATCCAGGAAGCATTCGACAAGGCGCCGCGTTTTGACATCAAATTTTTCCCGTATTTGCCGGAGTACAAAAAAACAAAATTCCTCAAACAGGTCGCTTTGGTCACCGACAGCAAAATTGACGATGCAAGTTTTAAGATCCACTTTTATAGCGTCGGGGCGGATGGTTTTCCCGGTGAAGAATTGCTGCAAAAGGATTTTATTGTTTCGGTCGACAGAGGCGTTTCAAAAACAAGATTCAATTTGGCGAAATTCAATTTGAGAATGCCGGAATCCGGAATTCTCGTTGGTTTTGAAAAACTGATGATCGACAGGAACAAATCTGAAAAAACAGTTACCAATCCGAATACCAAAATATCGGAAACCCAAACCACGTATTATCCTTTCATGCTTTACAATAGCCTGAGAAAGGATTTCCAATTCACATTCATCGGTGGAAAATGGGCCAAACGAACCGCTCAAAATGCCGACAATCCAGCAGAAAAAATCCAGGTTTATGAACCAGCAATCACACTCATTCTTACCAACTAAATATAAAAATGTTACATTTGCAGGTTATAAAATAGAAATAAAGCAAAAAGCCTTGTCGAAAAGGCAAAAAATTACAATAAAAATTAATGAAAGAAATTAAAAATATTGTTCGGTCAAGAGCGCAGGAATCATCAAGCGCGGTCGAGAAATTATACATTACGATGCGCCATTTGTTCAACCGCGGTTTTTACAAACCGATGGGCGTTTCGGGAGACACTTTAAGGGAAGCATTGTTGTCTTTGCGCCCTGAAATTTACGGAACCATCGCTGAGGAAAAGGTTGAACTCAACGGACTTTTGTATGTCATCGAAAGGCTTCCTGTTGGAATCGAAGAATGCCGTTTCATCAACCTGACTTCGGATGAAGGCTATTCAAAATCACATTTTACGGCGATCATTCCGCCAAAGCGAAAAAGAAATTGTTACCGCATTGACGAAGAGCAGATGAATGTGGAAATCACACGCGGACGTTCGGATATTTACGATATTTTGACGCATTTGACGTTCATTTTCATCGAATCACATAAAATTAAAAACAGCGTACTCATCGATGAAACCGGTGAAGTGACGCGCGATTGGCTGAAGCTTGAAATGGCGGTCGCAGCCAATAAAAAACTAAACCTGATTGAAAAGGAAAAGACCATTTCGCATACGGCAAACATCCTTGGGCGCACATTTGCTGAGGTTTTGGACATTTACGATGCGTTTGGCACGGCCGAAAAACCAGACCGTTTCCTGCATGTGATCTATTGGCTTGGAAAGCTTGCCCTTGAGGAAGCGATGGGCAGCAGCAAACGCACCATAACTTTCAGCCCGATTTTGAGGGAACGCCTCGGGCACCACATTCACGGGGAGATCTGGGCAACCAATATTAAAGCAGTCCTGAAAGAAAATGACTTGCTGAACCGGCCAATTCACATCATCAGCGCAAACATGCACAGTGTGATGAATTCAATTTTTGCGACGCATGTTTTGAAAACCAAATTCAAGGACAAATCGGATTTCTTTATTTTTGAAGAACTCAGCAAATCCGGAGCGCACGACGTGAGGAATAAAGTGGAGGAATTTGCCAAACAACACGGAATGATTTCGTTGCCGGACACTTCCGGAACGAATATCGACGTGCAGATTTTTGATACGGCGAAAATTGACTGGAAAAAATCGGCTTTCCCGACTTCGCAGGCCGAAGAAAGCAAACCGGTCATTATCGTGATGGATTACGCTTTTGGCGAACAAGCCTATGAAACCATTGACGAATTGTTGAAACCTTACAAAGAATCGGCTGATAAAAAGACGCTTCTGAACGTGGTTTCGGTTTCCATTATGGGAAAAGCCGGAATCCTCGAAGGCGGAAAAGGCGATATTATGATTCCGACGGCACACATTAACGAAGGAACAGGCGACAATTATGTGTTTGACAACCAACTCACCGCGGCATCGCTCGAAGGGAACGACATTGCAGTTTTTGAAGGACCGATGGTTACCGTTTTGGGAACTTCGCTTCAGAACAAAGACCTGCTGAAGTTTTTCCACGAATCGACCTGGGGCGTGATCGGACTTGAAATGGAAGGCGCGTATTACCAGAAAGCGATACAATCGGCCTCCAAAATCAGGAAAAGCATCAATCCCGATGTGAAAGTAAGGTATGCGTATTATGCATCGGACAACCCGTTGGAAACCGGAAGTACATTGGCTTCGGGCGGACTCGGAACAACAGGTGTAAAACCAACTTATCTGATTACAATTAAAATATTAGAACAAATCTTTAACGTCAAACAATAAAAAATGGCCACAAATTACCAAGAAAATCAAGACAATCGGGAAGTCGATTTGTCAATGATCTCTAAAAAAATCAGCAGTTCAATTGATGGGTTAAATAATTTCATTTTCAGGGCAATTCAGTTTGTATTGAAACATATCGTTATCCTTGGGGTGTTGTTTGTATTAGGAGCCGGAATCGGAATTTATCTGGATAAAGTCAGCAAATCATATGACAACCAAATTATTGTAAGGCCAAATTTTGGAAGCACAGATTATTTATATTCAAGAATTGAACTGATTGATTCAAAAATCAAGGACAATGATACGGTATTCCTGAAAAAACTAGGGATTGCTGATCCGTCGAAACTCGTTAAAATTTCCATCAAACCCATTATTGATGTATATCAGTTTGTGAACAGCAACTCGGAGCAAAACTTTCAGATGTTGAAACTCATGGCTGAAGACAGTGATATTAAAAAAATTGTTGAAGACAACACGACCAGTAAAAACTACAAGTACCATTTGATTTCTTTTACAACGAAGAAAAAGACATCTTATGAAAAAACCATTGCGCCTTTGCTGAATTTTTTCAATAACAATGAATTTTTCAGAAAGATCCAAAAGGAAAATGTGAACAACGTGCATATAAAAATCAAAGCCAACGATGTGATTATTTCACAAATTGACAACTTTTTAAATACTTTTGGCGATTCCAATATGAAAAGCGACAAGTTGGTTTATTACAATGAAACCCAACTGAACGATGTCATTGAAACAAAAGATAAATTAATTAACGAACAAGGTTATTTGCGAATTGAACTTGTTAGTCTTGACAAAATTGTAAAACAGGTCAATATCGTTTTAAACAGTGAAAATAAAGAGGCCGTAAATGGAAAGATTAAATTAATTCTGCCAATCATTTTTATCCTGATTTATCTGGCTATTTACTCGTTTTCAAGATTTTACAAAAAACAATCCCTTAAACTAACCAATAACTCATAAAGAGTAATGAAAGGAATCATTTTAGCCGGAGGCTCAGGAACACGTTTGCATCCATTAACACTGGCAGTAAGCAAACAATTGATGCCGATTTACGACAAACCCATGATTTATTATCCGCTTTCCACGTTGTTGTGGTCTGGGATCAAGGAAATCCTGATCATATCCACGCCACACGATTTGCCTTTGTTTGAGCAGTTGCTGGGCGATGGGAAGAAATTTGGCTGTCGGTTTGAATATGCGGTTCAGGAAAACCCGAACGGATTGGCGGAAGCCTTTATCATCGGAAAAGATTTTATCGGAGATGACAAAGTCGCACTCGTTCTTGGCGACAATATTTTTTACGGAACCGGATTGTCCGACCTGCTTTTAGCCAATAGCGATCCGGATGGTGGAATCATCTACGCATACCACGTTCACGACCCGGAACGATACGGCGTAGTCGATTTTGACGCTGCCGGAAAAGTGCTTTCGATCGAGGAAAAACCAGAGCATCCAAAGTCAAATTACGCGGTTCCGGGAATCTACTTCTATGACAATGATGTGGTAGAAATTGCGGCCAATATCAAACCAAGCCACCGCGGTGAACTCGAAATTACGGATATCAACAAAGAATACCTTGAAAGAGGCAAACTTAAAGTCAGCATCCTCGACCGAGGAACGGCATGGCTCGATACCGGAACATTCAATTCGCTGATGCAGGCTTCCCAGTTTGTCCAGGTCATCGAAGAAAGACAGGGATTAAAAATCGGATCAATCGAAGAAGCAGCGTATAAAATGGGATACATCGACGCAGCACAATTGAAAGTATTGGCGCAGCCGCTGCTTAAAAGCGGTTACGGAACACATTTATTAAGCATCATTTAAACGCATGAATTTTATTGCCACAACACTCGAAGGATGTTTCATCATCGAACCCAAAATCATTGCAGATGACCGCGGTTATTTCATGGAAAGTTTCAACGAACAGACTTTTCAAAACGGCGTAGGGCAGGCGGTGCATTTTGTCCAGGACAACCAGTCTTTTTCTACAAAAGGAGTGCTACGCGGGCTGCATTATCAAACCGGCGAACATGCGCAGGCCAAACTGGTAAGGGTTTTATCGGGCGAGGTGCTTGATGTTGCCGTTGATATTCGTCCGGAATCAAAAACGTATGGCCAATATGTTTCGGTCGTATTGAATGCAGAAAACCAAAAGCAATTTTTTGTACCTAGAGGATTCGCACACGGATTTTTGGTGCTGAGCGAATCGGCGACCTTTTTTTACAAATGCGACAATTTTTACAGCAAAGAATCCGAAGGCGGCCTTTTATATAACGATCCGGAATTGAATATCAACTGGGATTTTCCTGAAGCAACACTGATTATTTCGGAAAAAGACAAAATCCAGCCAACCCTGGAAAAAGCAAAAAAGGTATGGTAGTATTGGTTACCGGCGCGAATGGCCAGCTTGGTCAGTCGTTGCAGCATATTTCGAAAAAATATCCACAGGCGAAATTGGTTTACTACAATTCTTCGGATCTGAATATTGCCGATTTTTCGCAATGCCAAAACGTTTTTAATGAAATCAAACCCGATTTCTGCATCAATGCTGCCGCTTACACTGCCGTGGACAAAGCTGAAAGCGATATCGAAAAAGCGTATGCGGTAAACGTTAACGGTGCTGAAAATCTGGCGAAAGCCTGTCTGGAAACAGGTGGTACACTCATTCATATTTCAACCGATTTTGTATTCGACGGAAGTCAGAAAACACCATATACAGAAGAAGACGCGACGAATCCGCAAGGCGTTTACGGCATGACAAAGCGCCAGGGCGAGCAAGCCATTGAAGCCATTTTGAAACAACATCTGATCATCCGGACCTCTTGGCTTTATTCACAGTTTGCCAATAATTTCATGAAAACCATGTTGAGGCTCGGCGCCGAAAGAGACACGTTGTCTGTCGTTAACGACCAAACCGGAACTCCGACAAATGCGGTAGATCTGGCGGAAGTTTTGTTGCAGATTATTATAAAACTCGATGCAAATGAGATCGCTGAGCCTTACGGCATTTACCATTTCAGCAATGAAGGCGTGGCGAGTTGGTATGACTTTGCAAAACAAATATTTGAAATCAACCAGATAGACATTGAATTACATCCAATTCCGACAACGAACTTTCCGACACCTGCAAAACGTCCGGAATACAGCGTGCTGGATAAATCTAAAATCAGACAGGCATTTGGAATTGACATTGCCGATTGGAAGCAATCGTTGAAAATTTCAGACTAAAATAAAAGGGAGCTACGATTGCTCCCTTTTTTGTGTCATTTAGCTTCTGTATTTCACTATCTTTTGATAATTTTTTTCATTTCCGAAGTTCCGTCGCTGGTTAATTGCAATAGGTAAATTCCTTTGCTTAACTCATTTAATGGAAGTTTCGCAGCGGTCAAAATGCCTGTTTTGATCAGTTTTCCGTCAATTGAGAAAATTTTGTAACCGGCGTTTGTTGCACCGGTGATGGTAACTTCGCCCAGAAACGGATTCGGATAAACGGAAAATTTGGCATCAGTATGAGCATTTAAGCCAAGCACAGTTTGTGACGCATGAACCGCTACATTGTTGAATGTGATGCGGTTTCCTGCATCAACTTCCATATCAGAACCTGTAAAACGCACCCGAAGTTTAAAATTCGGATTGTTATTGATGGTTTCAATTTCTGAAAAATCAAGGGCAAAAACTTGGTAAGCATCTGTCAATGGAAAGGTAGTAGTTTGTAAACTTGTAGTAATCCATTCTGGCATTCCTGCATTTACGGCATATTCGACCGAAATTGCGTTTGCATTGGTTCCTTCATTAAGCGCTGCGAATGAAAAACTGACATTTTTATAACCTGAAGTCGAAAAATTGAAAATCATGGTATTTTGAAGTCCGCTGAAATGCAAAGGTTCCCTGATCTGAATTGCCTTCATATCGCTGTCAGCAAATAAAAGATTGTTGTTGGCTTCGGGAATGTAATTCATTGCTGTTGGACTATTCCTTCTTTCCATCGATGCTTTGCGCCAATTGGGATGCTCAGCGGTAAAAGGATAACCCGTAAGACAAGATTCGTAGTCCATCGAGCCATCAATGCCGTTTGCTTCAAAAGTAGAACTGAGACTTTGTAGCGGAAGATTGTTGGGAATGGAACCGTCCATCATCCAGAAGTATAAAGGTGCGCTTGTTTCAACCGGCCCATCCGGAACGAATACTGCAGTAATTGAATAACTTTCTGCCCTGGTTAAAGTAATTTCCGGCTCGGTACTTTCTGAGGCGCCTTCCCAGTGGCTAAACACATAACCGTTTTTGGAACTGCTTTCAGGACGACCGGGATACCGGAAAAATAGACGCCTGTCCATGGATAAGGATTTTGTACAATTCCGTCAGTTCCCGGTGCAATGGTGATGGTATTGATGGCGATTGAACCTGCGGCGTTGTCGTTTACCTGGAGTGTCACATCGATATTTTGGTCGATGCCAAATTTCTCTCGAATGTGGTTCCTTTGAAATTCCCGCCTGTGGTTTGCAAATTCCACCAAGGTCTGGATGTGTCCTTCCCAATTGGAAAGCGTAGTAAAAGACTGCCATCTTTTGCCGTGTTGCAAAATTTCCGCTGCGATTCCGGATTTCATTTCGTCGATGATTCCGTTTACCCTTTGCGGAATGTAGGTTGTATTTATCAGATCGGCGAAACGGTTGATGAAGTTGATCCTGAATTTCTCATTGCCGAGTAGTTTGCGAAACACAAATGTTGACCATTCAGGGTTTGTATTGATGTCCCCGCCAGTCGAAGAAGCATATGCCAACGTATTGTTTTCGTAGGAAGGCTGTTCGTTTTCTGAGCCGAATCCGAAATCCATATCTTTCAAAACCCATCTCTAGCGTCCGTCCTGTCCATAAGGCGCATCGGGTTCGTATGCGCTGGTTTTTTTTCTCCAGAATTCAATATTATTGTGCGGCCAATCGGTATTGTTGGCAAAAATGTTGGCAATAAAAAAATCGGTAAAATTCTCAGGGTCGAGTTGTGTACTGACATAATTGTAGTTTGAATCATCGGCCAAATCGTTGCTTTCCAAATAACTCAAAACGGCCGAATAATGATTGAAATCCCCTTCCTGAACCAAGTAACCATTGTATTCGAGAAAGTCGAGTGCATCTGTCTCTATATTGAATGGTCCCTTCGGGATCGGGGTAAGTTATCGAAAGCGGGAAAGGATCGCTGTACGCGCCGGAAGCTACTGAAAATTGAGGTTTAGAAAGTATTTCTGTATAACTCTGGGTTGTGTTCTCAGCTCCTGGCATTGGCTGCATGAAAAAACCGAACGAATCCGTTGTTGGAATTCTTACGTAAGAATGGTCGGTTGGAATGGCAATTGCGGGAACCTGGTCTTCTACAATTCCCGATGGATGTGTAAGTGTTGTAATTTCGCCCCGGCACTGATCTTAAAATTGGTGTGCAAAGGAAATTCGGGTTCGGTTCGGTTTTTATCTAAAAAAAAATAACTAAATACTGATGTGGTTCCAATAGAAAGGCTGGAAAAATCCATTTGAAAGGCAGTTAAGTATCGTCGGATAATCCAAATCCGGTAATGTCGAGTTGGGATTCAGTTGTGTTGTAAATTTCGATCCAATCCTGAAATGCTCCATCTTCATCCTGGTGTACGTTGTCATTGGAAGCCATTATTTCATTGATCTTTAATTGTGAAAATGACTTGTTTCCGGAAAAAAGAAGTGATAATAAAAGAAAGAAAGTAAATTTTTTCATTTTAAGACATTGTAATTCAGTGGCAAGCAGCAAATTTTACGTTTTTAGTTTCGCATATTTTAAAATTTCGCTTAGTCCTGAAATAATTAAAAAATCAGATTTAAGGAGCGTTGAAAATACCATTCAAATGGTCTTTAATCTGATCAAATATATAACCATTATTAGGAATTGTGATCCTGAAAGCCTATTTGGTTGTTCGTGCAGCCAATGAAAAAATAGTCAACTTCTTTTTTTTGCGACACAAAAAGTGCTTATTCCAAAGGGGAATCGTGCAAATTTTAAAAGTTTGTTTTCGAAAATGAGCAATTGCAAAAGCACCTTATTTATAAATCGGTTTCCGATTGAGATATCACTCTCACCGGTTTTATTTTTTTGAAAAGCTGACGTAAATTTTCTGAAAGAATAAATGGGCAGAAACAGGAAAAAATTCCAGTAACCGGATTGTATAATTTGCAGGTCTTCAGCCAAGAGTTTTTTGCGCAGTTCTGGATTTGTATACCTTCTGAAATGCATATTTACCACATCGTGGTAACTCCACAACGATTGAAAAGCAGGCACAAAAACATACATCGTTCCGCCCATTTTGAGCAGGCTTTTCCAGTTTTGGATGGCTTTTTTATCATCCTGCAAATGTTCGAGGCAATCCGAAGCAACGATAATATCAAATTTTTCCTTCAGAGTAATATCCTGGGCATCCATTACAAACGTATTCGACAATCCATTTGCCTTTGCATTTGTGATGGCCTTGTCGCTGATATCAATTCCAAAAAGATTGTCGTTCGAAAATCCCAATCCCTCAAGATCTTTTAAAAAGACACCAGAGGAACAGCCTATATCCAATATCCTGCTGTTCTTTGGCGCGTTTTTTAACAGATCGATCAGGTATCGTCTTCTTGATTTAAACCACCAATGATCTGTTTCGACGTCGTGGTATTTCTTTTCAAAATCCTTTTTCATGGTTTAATCTGAATTATTTTAAATGATTTATTCGGCGGTAACATGCGATAAATCCTGTAATTTACAATTGTTGGTCTGTTCTTTTATCAATAAAATAGCGTGGCCTGCCTTTTACTTCCAGATAAATCTTGCCAATATACTCACCTAGTATTCCAAAACAAAACAACTGTACGCCACCCAGGAAATACATGGGCAACACTGTTGACAGCCAGCCAGGCACATAATTGTGGGAAAAGAGCGCAAAGGTTGCATAACCACCCATAATCAGGCAGAAGAAAAAAATGACAAACCCAATGATTGTAACGAGTTTTAGAGGATAATTACTAAAAGAAGTCACACCATTCCAGGCAAAAGCAGCCATTTTTTTGAAAGGGTATTTCGATTCGCCTGCAAAACGTTCCAGGCGGTCGTAGTAGACCACATCATTGTTAAATCCGATCGATGGAATAATCCCTCTTAAAAACAGATTGACTTCATTGAATTCCGAAAGCGCGTGAATGACCCTGTTGCTGCACAAGCGGTAATCGGCATGGTTGTGAATGATATTCACCTTCATTTTTTTCATCAGGTTGTAAAATAGCAGCGCTGTGTTTCTTTTGAAAAAGGTATCTGTATTCCTTTCTTTTCGAACACCGTATACAACGTCGGTTCCTGATATAAACTTTAAGATCATGTCTTTGATGACACTCACATCGTCCTGCAAATCGGCATCGATCGAGATGAGGGCATCAGCTTCAGGGTTGAAGGTAAGGAGTCCGGCGAGGAGCGCCCTTTGATGTCCCACGTTTCCGGCAAGTTTCAAACCCTTGATGTGAATGTGTTTTTTTGCGTTTTCCGCAATAACCGCCCAAGTGTTGTCCTTGCTGCCGTCATCGACAAACACTGCAAAACTTTCCGCGGAAATAATATTTGAAGCAACCAATTCTGCCAGAATACGGTTGAGTTGTGCTGAGGTTTCATTTAATACCAGTCCCTCGTTGTAGCAGGGAGAAACAATGCCAATAATGGGTTGTTGCATAATCTTAATATATAAGGTCAGTTTTTTCCAGATTTTAAATAGACTGTTCTACCGACAGAGGCGATCCTTTTTTATTCGCCAGCTTACGATGACAACATTGCCAACCACCTCAACCGATTCTTTTTTTGGACATACCGCAAAGTGTTCATAGAATCTTTAAATCTGGAATAAGTTTTTGAACATATCATATTTGGATACAAACTTAACGCTTTGCATCTAAATTCATAAAAGAAAACAAAGATTTTTAGTTTTTTTGGGTTCGGGATCAGATTCTGGAGAATTTGGACTTTTGAATAAAAGTATTGGCATAAAACACAACGCACTTTACAAGGGATAAATCATTAATTTTTAAACAAATGAGGTAAATTTTTTTAATGTAGTATGATGTTGTAAAATATCAAATTAGTTATTAAGTTTGTCAAAAATTTATTTAACACAAGATGAAAGCAAAATCGGTTTTATTATTATTATTTGCTGCTATGGTTTTTTTGAGTTGTAAAGACAACAAAGAACAAAGTACGCCAAACGAACCTGCAGCAGTTGCTCAGGATATTTTTAAAGTTACCTTAAATGTTGTCGCTGCAAAGGATGATGATTTTAGCTTATTTTACAAGGAAGACGGCGCAACTGATTTTGCTGAACCAATTTGGACAAGTGTAAAAGGAAATGACGCTGCGCAGGATGTTGTATACACACTTCCTGCAGATGTATTTCCAACGACACTCCGATTGGATGTTGGAAGAAAAGAAAACCAGGAACAGATTGTTTTAAAAAGCGTAACGTTAGAGTATAATGGTAAAAAGCGTACTTTCAACGGAAGTGAAATCGGGAATTTCTTCAGAGCGGATGAAAATAAATGTACTTTCGATGCAAGTACAGGCGTGATCAAAGCAGTTGTTAAGGATGGTGTAAAACAGTTTCCATCGTTATATCCACATGATGTGCCACTTCGTACTGAAATTGAAAAACTGGCACAGTAAACACTGGTGATTTATTCGGTAATAATTTAGAAAATATCTGAAAGCTATAAATAGTTCTGCTGTTTATAGCTTTTTTTTGCAAAAATCCATATGAATATTCGCAAAAGTGAGTAAAGCAGGTAGAGATTTAAAACCGGAAACAAGTTGTAAATGTTCAAATTAGTAAGTAGGTTTGCAGGCATCCAAATCATAAAACGGAAATTAAAATATAAATCATACAACCATTTACTATGAATTTTCTAAAAACTTATGCAAATGTTTTTATTATTTTTTTTCTGTCAATCATTGCGTTTCATCTCAACTTCGGACTATATAAATTAAATCCTTCAAACATCAACTGGCTCTTTTTAACTAGGGCAGATTGGGCTACGAATTATTTAGGCTGGCAGTTTTTTCGGGAATCACCATGGCAATTCCCGATCGGTGGTTTTAGTAACTACAATTATCCAATCGGAACAAATATCGGATTTACGGATTCTATTCCGCTCATGGCAATATTGTTAAAGCCGTTCTCGTTCCTTCTTCCCGAAAGGTTTCAATACCACGGCATTTGGCTTTTGCTTTCGCTGTACCTCAATGGCTATTATTCTTTTAAAATATTCACACATTTCAGGATCAATAGGATCCTGTCGTTTTTATTTGTCGCGTTTATTCTGATCTGCCCGGTTTTTATTTTCAGGCAGTTGCATACCGCTTTATGCGCACATTGGTTGCTCATCGGCCCTATCTATTTATACCTTTCGAGCAGTTATGCTAATGAAAAAGCAACCATTTCGAAAATCAGGCACCATCTCATTTTGTTGGTGATCAGCTGCTTTGTAACACCATACATTACGGCTGCTGTATTTGGATTTTTCATCGTATTTTTATTCAAACTAAGTTTTTTTGACAAGGCGCTCGGTTGGTTAAAAGCAGTACTATATGCTATCGGATCTGTTGTATTGATTTTTATATCGTGGTTCATATTAGGAATTTTAAGCTTTTCGAATAACATTGACAATGCGTCTTCCGGATTTTATGGAATTTATAAGTTAAACTTAAACGGCTTATACAATCCGTTAAGCTATTCGAATTTCCTTCCTGAACATAAGTTAATAAGCGGCTACCAGCAGGACGCGTTCATGTATCTTGGATTGGGTATATTAGTGATTTTCGTAGTTGCAATACTATATTTTATTTATGTTCTGGTCGTAAATAAAAAAACATTACTGCCTAAAAAAACAATCCCGTTATTTTTGCTTGCTGTAGGTCTCACCCTGTTTGCGGTAACGCATTTGGTGAGCCTGAATGACAAAGTAATATTAACCATTCCGCTGTTGGATAAGATTTCTCATTTGGGCGATATTTTCAGGGCATCGGGAAGAATGTTTTGGAGCGTCTATTATTTGATCATATTGTTTTCTTTTGTCGTGTTCGCCAAAATTCCGATGAAGGATAATATAAAAATCACTGTTGTAGCCATACTTTTATTGGTTCAAGGGATCGATATCAGCAATTTATTTAACAAAACAAAATTTGATTTCGCAGATTATCAGCCGCCAGTAAATTCAAAAAATTGGGACAAACTGTACTCTCAATTTAAAAATATCATAACTGTAATGCCGTTCGAAAGTGGCATAGTCAATCCGGCGGATTATCAGGACCTGAGTTTTTTCGCAATGAAGAACCACAATAATGTTACTGCAGGAATTACCGCCAGAAATGATGGAACCGCTATCAAGGCATTTACCAACGCACTGATCTTAACGCTGACTGATGGCAATCTTCCAGAGGAAAACTTATACATCACAAGCAAAGAAAATTTAAAGTACTTTAGCCGAGCCTACCAAAAAGGACTAATTAATATTATCAATCTTGATAATTATTATTTTGTCTATTCTAAAAAGAAAATATTAAAATCTGGGCCGATACCTTCACCGCAAGATATTGCGGGTCTGGAAAGAGCAAAATCTGAAAACTTGAAAACCGTTCAATTCCAGGAACTAAATCGTTTAGAAAAAAGTTCAGGAAAGGTGAAATACAATACTGAAAACGAATTCATACAAGACGGTATTTTACAACTTAGCGGTTGGGCGCTTATCGAGAACACAATGAATAATGCGGGGGATTCGATTTTTATTTATCTTAAGAATGATAAAAAGATTTACAGGAATAAATGCCTGCAACGGGTAAGAAAAGACATTTCCATTGTTTTTAAATCAGAAAATTTGGACAACTCGGGATTTGAAATTTTTGCGTTTACAGACAACATCGAAAAAGGCCAGTATGAATTCTCTGTCGGAATCAAAAATGTAAAAGGGGAAATGTATTATTCCGATTCAAAAACAATTGGAATAGGTCTTTCAGATGAAATATTTCCGGCACCAGCTAAAAATACTGCCAAAGTTGTCAATGATTTAAGATTTGGGATAGATGGCTTTGAGTATGACAAAAAAGTATTTCAAGTGAGAGGTTGGGCTGCATTGGACAACACAGATAGTAAAGATTCCCGTGTCGAAATTACATTACAGGATAGCGATGACAATTTTTATCAGTCAGCTACGAACCAAGAACTCAGGACTGATGTTACGGCGGCATTAAAAAGCAAATTTAATCTTGACAATAGCGGATTTAACGCAAAGATAAATACCACAAAATTGCCAAAAGCAACTTATAAAATTGGTATCAGAATAATCAATGATGTCGCTGGTCGTGACATATTTTTCCTAACAGATAAATTGTTGGAAGTCAAATAGCAAATTGCGTTACAAAGCCAGTTTATCACGCAATGCCGAACATTAAATCCATATCAAATGAAAATGCGCCTGTTTGTAAGTGTAACGATCCTGCTGCTGTTTAGCTGCAAGCAAAAAGATACCGGAATTATGCTCCAGGACGTAAAAACGCAATACGACAGTGTTTTTAAAGTAAGTGTCGATCTTATTGTGACGCAAAGTGACACGTTCAGTTTATATTATACGACTGACCGCAGCACCGATTTTGCAAAAAAAGAACCCATTTGGCTCACAGTCCCCGGAAAAGATACAGTACAAACCGTCACATTCAGTTTGCCTCAAGAAGTGTCGCCCACGCAGCTCAGGATCGATTTTGGACAAAACAAAGCGCAAAAGGATATTTTCCTGAAGAAAATAAAACTCTCGTATAAATCCAGGATATTTGAAGTGCCCGGCACATTGATTTTTTCTTATTTTAGACCGGATATCAACAAAACCGAATTTGATGCGACTACAGGTTTAATCCGAGGAAAGTTTAAGAGCGGCATCAGGCAAAGCCCGTCGTTGTATCCAAAGGAAGAACCATTATCTAAAAAAATTGAATACCTTACAGAATAACAAAACGCTTGCGTGACCATTCTTTAAAATGCTTAAAAAGAAATTACTGCTGTTAAAAAGTGTCAAAGCCCGCGACTTTATGGTGTATGGCTTTGGCCAGGCGTTTAACTTAATTACGCCACTTTTAATCATTCCGTACATTGTACTTGTTTGCGGCGAGGAAGGATTGGGCAAAATTGGGATCAGTATGTCGATGATGTTCATGCTCATCGTGATTGTAGACTATGGTTCTTACATTAAAGGAGTCAAAGAAGTAGCATTGAACCGGAATGATCCAAAAGCACTTCAGGACATATTCTCCAAAGTATATGCTTTAAAGTTTTTACTGCTCGCAGCAGTTTGCGGACTCACGGTACCGGCAATTTTTATATTTCCCTATTTTAAGGATGAAAGTCCGGTTTTTTTGCTGAGCCTTTTCATCATCATCGGCCAATTTGTAAATCCGGGATGGTTTCTTCAGGGGATCGAAAATTTCAAATGGATTACTATTACCAATATTGTTTCTAAGCTTTTGTATGTATTCGGTATTCTGTTATTTGTGCATGCAAAATCAGATTACATTTATGTCAATTTTATTTTGGGGCTCGGGGCAATTTTTGGCAACGCCTGTGGCGTTTTCTGGATCATCCGAAAATACCAGTTCACCGGTTTAAAAGTGGAAAGACAGGTGCTGAAAGATGCTTTTATAGCCGATTTTAAGTTTTGCATCTCACAGCTTTTCCTTTCGATGCGACAATATGCGCCAATTATTATCATTGGTTACCTGAGCGGGAATTTCTTTGCAGGACAGTATAAGATCATCGAACAGATTGTGATGCTTTTCCGAACCTACGCGCAAATGTTTTTCAGGTTTGTTTACGGAATCATTTGTTATGAAATAAATTTAAGCAAACAAAAAGGTCTCGAAATCTGGAAAAAGTACAACGGACTCAACACGGTATTCATAGTGCTGATCATTGCCGTACTGTTTTTCAATTCAGATTTGGTACTCCGGTTTTTCAAAATCGATGTTTCCCACCTTTCGTATATGAATGATTTATTGCGGTTTTCATTGATTATTCCGGTATTGTTTGCCGTATCGACACCATTGGAACAGCTGATGTTTGCCTTCGATAAAAACCGGATTTACATCAACATTACCATCGTATTGACTTTCGTAAATATTGTCCTGCTGATTATTGCTGTACAGCTGTTTGATTTGTACGGAGCGATTTTGTCGATTGCCGTAACAGAATTAATCATTATTTTTGCCTATTGTTTTTCTTTAAAACACACACTTAAAACAAGAAATTCCAGTAATGGCTATAACGATTAGTAAAAACACGCTCAACCAGATTATCTTTATCATATGTGTTGGAGTGCCTTATCTGGATAATTTCGAACTCACATTTGCAGTTTGGTCGCTTTCGGCGCTATTTACGCTTCACAGGACATATTCGGTTAAATTTTTAACCTACATCCTATGCTTTGCAATAATTCTTGCACTGGCCTTTATCGTAATGTTTTTTCATGACCGGCAGGCCTATTATGTCATTCGCGATATTACGTACATGTTTAAACCAATCCTGGGATTGATGTTGGGTTACCAATTGCTTAAAAACAACTATAAAAATGCTTTTAATGTACTTGTGAATGCAGCGGTTGTCGTGGCAGTATTGCACATTCTGATATTGATTAATGCAGTAATTTTCCACCATGCGGTTACAGTAAACGACCTTCGCTTGTATGGCGGATATTTTAGCGATTACGAGGTTTTTGCACTGATTGTTCTGCTATTCCATAAGAAATTCGAATTGGATTTATCCAGACAAAAGATATTTTATTTTACGATACTTATTGCGCTATCAGCTTGTTTGTATCTTGCCAGGACCAATTTTATTCAGTTTGCGATTTTGTTTGTAGCCATGAAAGGTTATCTGAAAGTCAATACAAAATCGATATTGGTTGTTATTTCGACTGTATTACTGGTTGTCATAGCTTATTCAACGATTGTTTATATTAATCCCAAAAGAAATGGTGCAGGTATAGAAGCACTTTTGTATAAGATAAAAATTGCCCCTGTCGAAGCCTTTAAAACCAAAATTGACCCAACCGACTGGAAAGATCTGAATGACAATTACCGGTCTTATGAAAATATCATGACAGTAGAACAATTGTCGAAAAAAGGGATCTTTTCTGTGATTTTTGGCGAAGGTCTGGGTTCCAAAATCGACTTAAAAGTCACAATGAAGCTTGGAGATAAAGATTTGCGTTACATTTCGATTTTGCACAACGGATTTATGACTGTATTTTTAAAGACCGGTTTACTCGGAATCTGCATCTACATCTACACCATATATTTATTGTTCAAACAAAATAGATCCAAGTTTCCTGTTATTCAGAATATCAATCTGCTACTGGTTGGAACGGGTACATTTTTGATATTTTCAAACTGGGTGTTTATGGGATTGTACAATCTGCGCGACAATAAGGCTTTGGTAATCGGACTTTTATTTTGCTTTGTTGAAATGTACCGAAAAAATAATTTGTTACCAGTTGCCAACGTAAAACCCGAAAATGAGCAGTAAATCACGCTTTTTCGCAGACTGCCACGTTTTTGATGGCCATTTTCAGGGAACAACCACTTATCTGCAGGGATTGTACACCGAACTCATTAAAGATAAAAGCAAAACTTTTTTTCTTGCCGCCCACGACACACAACACTTGGAAGAAATTTTCGGCCTGCATGAGAATGTCGTGTATTTAAAATACAAGTCGAAGAACAAGTTTATCCGGCTCCTTTTTGAAATTCCGGGGCTCATCAAGAAAAATAAGATTCAGTACGCGCATTTTCAATACATTGTTCCGCCGGTGAAATGCTGCAAATACATTGTTACAATCCACGATATTTTGTTTCTGGATTATCCGCAGTATTTTCCATTGGCATATAAAATCAAGAACAACTTCCTGTTTAAAATCAGTGCTTATTATTCGGATATTGTCTTGACGGTTTCGGAGTTTTCCAAACAGCGAATCATCAAACATTACAAAACGCCCAACATTTCTGTTACGCCCAATGGCGTTGAAGATTTTTATTTTGAAGCCTACGATAAAACAACTGTTGCGCAGAAAGTAAAAGCGCTTTTTGGTGTTGACAACTATTGGTTGTATGTGAGTCGTTGGGAACCCAGGAAAAATCATCTTACGCTGTTAAAGACTTTTGTCGAAAAAGGATATTATAAAGACAATCAACTCGTTTTTGTAGGGGCGAAAGCCATAAAAAATAAAACGTATGATGAATATTACAATGCTTTACCTGCAGAAATTCAGAAAAGAATCGTCACGCTTCACAATATCAACCGGGAACAATTGCTTGATTTAACAAGAGCTGCAGCACTTTCAGCATATCCTTCTGTTGCGGAAGGTTTCGGGATTCCGCCTTTGGAATCCGTTGCTGCCCAAGTACCTACGATTTGCTCGAATGCTACTGCGATGGGAGATTTCGGATTTTTAGGAAACTGCCTTTTTGATCCATTCGACACAACCGGGATTCACGATGCAGCAATTCACGCGCTTACAGGAAAAGACATTGCCAGGCAACGCGAAATTGTGAAAGAAAAGTACAGTTGGAAAATAGCGGCCCATGCATTTATGAATGCTGTGGAACAATAATTTATTTACAGCGAAGTGCCGGGTAAAAACATACATTTGGCACATTTTTACTATGTTTGCACCGCATATTTACAAACAGTACCCAATCTATGAAAATAGCAATACTGGGCACCCGGGGTGTTCCAAATTATTATGGTGGTTTTGAGCAGTTTGCCGAATTTTTTTCGGTATATCTGGTAGAAAAAGGGCACGAAGTCTACGTTTACAATTCACACAACCATCCGCACCAGGAGAAAATATTCAAAGGCGTACACATCATCCATAAAAACGATCCCGAACATAAAATGGGTACTTTTGGCCAATTCATCTATGACTACAATTGTATCATCGATTCGCGCCAAAGGAATTTTGACATCATCCTGCAATTGGGTTACACCAGCAACTCAATTTGGTTTTTCCTGCTACCGAAAAAGCCTGTGATCATTACAAATATGGATGGAATTGAGTGGAAACGCTCCAAATATTCAAAACCCGTACAACAGTTCCTGAAATTTGCAGAACGCCTTGCCGCAGTTAGCAGTGATTTTTTGGTTTCCGATTCATTGGGAATTAAAAAATTCCTTAAGGACCGTTACAACAAAGAATCGACTTACATCGCATACGGCGCACATCCGTTTGACAAACCCGAGAAATCTGTTCTTGGCGAATACAGCGTAACACCCGAAAAATACAACATGATCATGGCGCGTTTTGAACCCGAGAATAACCTAGATATGGTATTGGAAGGCGTAGCATTGCAAAGCAATCCATTGCCGATTCTGGTTGTAGGAAACCACAATACGAAATATGGCGCGTACCTGAAAGATAAATTTAAAAACGTTCCGCAAATCCGTTTTATGGGCGGCATTTACAATTTGGAACACCTGAACAACCTGCGGTATTTCTGCAACATTTACTTCCATGGACATTCTGTTGGGGGAACCAATCCGTCGCTGTTAGAGGCTATGGCTTCCAAGGCATTCATCGCGGCACACAATAATGATTTCAATAAAGGCGTTTTAAATGGCAATGCTGTATATTTTTCAAATTCGGCGGAAGTAAAAACCATCCTGGAAACCGTTCGGAAACAGGATAATTTAGTGTTTGTTCAGAACAATTTCGAGGCAATAATAAAAGATTTTAACTGGAATAAAATTAATGGGGAATATCTACAATTGTTTGAACAATGCCTTACTGGAACTAAAATCGGAAACTAAACAAAATCTGTTTTTCCCGTTTTTGCTTGTTGCACTGCTGACAATTCCCCTTGGATATGCGGTCAACGGTATTGCGGTTGCCTTATTTGCATTTGTCGCTGTAATTACGTTAAAAAAGCAAAATTTCAGGGTTGAAGCCAGCCTGGTTTTTCCGATACTGTTATTTCTGTTGATGGCGGCGTCAATACTATGGACTGAAGACAGAGCAGCGACTACACGCGCAATTTCCAAAGTTTTACCACTACTTGTCATCCCCATTTGTTTTATCATCCTTCCGAAATTGGGATCCGCGCAAAAGTTGAAGGTTTTTAAATATTACAGTTTCGGAATTGTTTTTTTTACGATATTTTACATAGCAAAAGCACTTATCCGTTACATCGCGACAGGTGACTCTCACGTTTTCTTTTACCATGAATTGGTTACTGAAGACGTCAATGCGATTCATGTTTCCGCATATGTCACGGTTGCTTTTTTCTATTTTTTTACCAAATCCGGAAAAAACACCATCGATAAAATAGCCATAGTTTTACTGGCATTTTTCATCATTTTGCTTTCGTCAAAAAATATCATCCTCATTTTAATATTACTAATCCTTTGTTATGATTTGTTCTATTTCAGAGCAACGAAAACGATCAAATGGATTACGATTTTGCTGTTGCTGATTTTATCTGCGACCGTTGTTTTTTCTTCAAAGATCCGGGAACGATTTTTAATCGAGTTGGAATCAAACCACTCCGAAAGGTCACTCAACAAAGATTTTGTAACCGGGAATGTTTACAATGTCAGCGTTCCGCAAGCTTGGTCTAAACAGCATTTTGAACAGAATGACTACTTTCCCGGAACCTCATTCAGGGTTTACCAAATCAGGATTTTTACCGAAATGCTCCGGGAAGATCCTATTTTATTTACCGGTTACGGACTCAATGCAACCAATGCCAAAATTGAAGAAAAAGGGATCGAACACAACGTTTTTCTGGGCAACGGAAAAACGGAAGGCTATCAGAAAAAGAATTTCCACAACCAATATGTACAGATTTTTGCCGAAACCGGGATTTTTGGGCTTCTGTTATTGGTGATCATATTGGTAATTAACTTGAAAAATGCAATAAAATCAAAAGATTTTATCCATATTTCTTTCGCAATTCTAATGATAAGTTTATTTTTGACGGAATCATTTTTGGCAAGGCAACGCGGAATTGTATTTTTTGCAATTATGTACTGTCTGTGCAATAGCAAAAGTTTTATTTCGGGCGGACAAAACATGCGCCAGGATTCAAAATTGCCCTAAATTGGGCAAAGTTGAAATTTAAAGTCCCAATCAAGTTAATATAAATCTACATATGAAAAGAATACTTATTACCGGAGCAGCTGGTTTTTTAGGGTCACATTTGTGCGACCGTTTTATCGCTGAAGGTTATTATGTAATCGGAATGGACAATCTTATCACTGGAGATTTAAAAAACATCAAACACCTTTTTAAGGATAAAAATTTTGAGTTTTACCACCATGACATCACTAAATTTGTGCATGTTCCTGGCGAACTTGACTATATTTTGCATTTCGCTTCACCGGCAAGTCCGATTGATTATCTAAAAATCCCGATCCAGACCTTAAAAGTTGGTTCGTTGGGAACCCATAACTTATTAGGATTGGCACGTGTTAAGAAAGCAAGAATACTTATCGCTTCTACATCTGAAGTGTATGGAGATCCGCTTGTGCATCCGCAGACAGAAGAATACTACGGAAACGTAAATACCATCGGGCCACGAGGCGTTTATGACGAAGCCAAACGTTTCCAGGAATCCATTACGATGGCGTATCATACTTTTCACGGTGTGGAAACCAGGATTGTAAGGATTTTTAATACTTATGGACCAAGAATGAGGCTCAACGACGGACGTGTTATTCCGGCTTTTATCGGTCAGGCATTGAGAGGCGAAGATCTTACGATTTTTGGTGACGGAAGCCAAACCCGTTCTTTCTGTTATGTCGACGACCAGGTGGAAGGGATTTTCAGGTTGCTGCATTCAGATTACGTATATCCGGTAAATATTGGAAATCCGGACGAAATTACAATCCGGGATTTTGCAGATGAAATCATCAAATTGACCGGAACAAACCAGAAAGTGGTTTACCATCCGCTACCGGTAAACGATCCGCTACAAAGACAACCGGATACCACAAAAGCAAAATCGCTTTTAGGCTGGGAAGCAAAAGTTTCCAGGAGCGAGGGTATGAAAATAACTTATGAATATTTTAAATCGTTGTCATCTGAAGAACTTCTAAAAGAAGAACATAAAGATTTTACGGGATATATCCACTAAAATGGTTTCACAACATAAAGGAAGGTATTCAAAGTATATAAGACCAATAAGCATTTTATTTGATTTTATAATAATCACGCTTTTCAGTTTGTATTTCCTAAGGGAATTGAACTTGAATCTTGTTTATTACATTACTTATCAAACGATTGCGTGGGCATTTGTTGCTTTGTTTATTCGTTTTTATGAGATTTTCCGATTTACGACTCCGGTCGAAATTGCTTCAAAAATATTCAAACAGGGCATTCTTTTCCTGTTGGTAATCATCGCTTTTTTTCCGTTTTCCAAGGAAGCGATATTCAGCGGAACCGCTATTGCGTGGTTTATGGTTTCGGCTTTCATTTTGATTTCCGCTTTCAAATACCTGCTTTTTTACTACCTCAAAAAATACAGGATTATCACCGGAAGCAATTTTAGAAATGCGGTGATTATCGGTTATACGCCAGAGGCGATCCGGCTTAAAAATGTATTTGAAAACCGAAACGATTATGGTTACAGGTTTTTCGGTTTCTTTTCGGATAAAAAAAACAATGCCAACATCATTGGTAAAGTAGAGGCTTTAAAGGATTTTGTCATCGAAAAAAAGATCGACGAAATTTACTGCTCGCTTAACGAATTGTCTAATGACCAGCTCAAAGATTTGGTCGAATTTGCTGACGACAATCAAATCACGATCAAATTCATCCCTGATTCCAAAGAGATTTTTTCAAAAAACCTCAAAATTGACTACTACGAATTGTTCCCGGTGCTTTCCTTGCAGAAAACGCAATTGCACCAGCCTTTGGTCAAAATTTTCAAACGAACATTCGATGTGCTTTTTTCACTTTTTGTAATTGTATTTTTGCTTTCGTGGATTGTGCCGCTGTTGGCATTTCTGATCAAAATCGAATCAAAAGGGCCAATATTTTTTATGCAGGGAAGGCCTGGACTCGAAGAGAAGGAATTCTTCTGTTACAAATTCCGTTCGATGAAAGTCAATAAAACGACTGAAAAAGAAGCGTCTAAAAATGATCCGCGTGTTACAAAAATTGGAAAGTTCATGCGTAAAACAAGCATTGACGAGCTCCCGCAATTCTTAAATGTGCTCGTAGGCGAAATGTCTGTCGTTGGTCCGAGGCCGCACTTATGGTCTCAGAATAAGGCTTACGGAAGCAAAATCAAAAAATACATGGTGCGTCATTATGTAAAGCCTGGAATTACCGGACTGGCTCAGGTTCGTGGTTTCCGTGGCGAAATCGAAACCGACGAGGACATGATCAACCGCATCAAATATGATGTGTTCTACATTGAAAACTGGTCGCTGTTGCTCGATATCAAAATTATCGTGCAAACAGTTGTTAACATCTTCAAAGGCGAGGAAAAAGCCTATTAAAAAACGTTTTGCGCGATTAAATTCCCGATCTGGAATTCCAGGTTGAAATAAGTAGAAGATTGCTTAAATGCGTGCGTTTTCATCAAATGGATTTCGTTTGCCGGAATGTCTGAAATTTGTTTTAACACGTCATTCAGTGTTCCAAAATCTTCCACCGGAACAACCCAGCCCAATTTGTTTTCATTCACAATAATTTCGCCTTCGCCGCCGCCAAAATACAAAATCGGAATCCCTAAAGCGCTGTATTCAAAAATCTTCGAAGGCACCGATCCGTAAATCCGGGTTTTCAGCGGAACCAACGCAATGTCAAACGAGGAAAGCCTCGCAATCAGATCGTTTCTTTCCAACATGCCATGAAAAACAATTTTTTTTTCGGGATGGATTTTGATGTAATTTTCAATCTGGATCTTCTCGGCTCCGTCACCAAAAATATGGAATTCGATGTTGAGGTTTTGAACGTCCATTTTCTCACAAACTTCTAAAACGCCTTGCGCGACACCAAGCAATCCGGCATAAAACATTTTTTTTACAGGTTTTGCGTTGGCCTGGATTTCAAAATTTTCCAATTGGTGGTCCGGAAAATTCCGGTATAAATAACAGGGTTTCTCGGGAAAAATCGTTTTGATGTGTGTAATGATTTCGTCCGACTGGCCCAAAATCAACGTCGCTTTCCGGTAAATAATTTTTTCCATGAAAAGCGACACTTTGTGCGAAAACGAACCTGTTTTCAGCGCGTTGAGTTCAATGGCAGCCATGGGCCACAAATCGGAAACGTTCAGGATAATTTTTTTTCTTTTAAAGGAAAGGACGATTACAGAAATAAACGACAACAGCAGTGGCGGTGATTGCACAACGACTTTTTCAGGTGTTTTTTTAAACATGAGATAAAAAAATAAACCTGCCGAAAACGATAAAATCGAAAGAATGCGCTTGAAGATATTTTTACTGATGCTCGGAAAGATCCAAAGCCGCGAAACCTGGATATTTTGTAATTTTTCATTTACAAAAAACCGATTTTTATAATTTGGGAATATTTGTCCTTTCGGGTAATTGGGCAACGGACAAACCACTGAAACCTCATATTGATGTTCCTGCAGCTTTATAGCCAATTGTTCAATCCTGTTCGCAGCCGCGCCTTTTTCGGGCGGATAATAATTGGATACAATCAGGATTTTTTCCATCGTTACAAAGTTAAAAGGATCTCGATAATGCGCTCAGACGCTTTTCCGTCCCAAAGTTCCGGAATGCCGCTTTCGCGTTTGCCATTTTTAAGGAATAGGTTAAATTCCTTTTCAAGGTTTTCAATTGAAATACCGACAAGTGTATTTGTTCCAATGGTTTGTGTTTCAGGTCTTTCGGTATTTTCGCGCATCGTGAAACACGGAATTCCGAGTACAGTTGTTTCTTCAGAAATCCCGCCAGAATCGGTAATTACCGCAAAACTATTCTTGATCAGGTACATAAATGCAAGATAGCCCTGAGGTTCGGCATAAATGATATTTTTGAATTCGAGATTGGTGTTTTCGAGAATGGCTTTCGTCCTTGGATGTACGGGGAAAATCACTTTTTTACCGTTGGCCAAAGCATCAATCCCGAGCAACAGTTCTTGCAACGACTGCTCTTCATCCACATTTGACGGGCGATGCAGGGTCAGGATAATATAATTTCCGGTTTCGAGTGCATATTTTTCCCAGAAATCCGGCTTCTGGATCCGCTCCAGATTTTGCGTCAGCGTATCGATCATCACATTTCCGACAAAATGGATTTGTTTGGGATCTGCGCCATATTTGAGTAAATTTTGCGAGGCAGTTTCAGAAGTTGTAAAGAAATAATCGGTGATGCTATCGGTCACGATCCGGTTGATTTCCTCAGGCATTGTCATGTCGCCCGAACGGATTCCGGCTTCCACATGCGCCACTTTCACATTCATTTTTTTGGCTACGATTGCACAGGCCATAGTCGAGTTGACATCGCCAACGACCAAAACCAGATCGCACGGATTCTGGAGCAGTTCCTGTTCAAATGCGACCATGATTGCCGCAGTTTGCTGCGATTGCGAACCGCTTTTCACTTCCAGATTGCTGTGCGGTTGCGGAATGTTGAGTTCTTCAAAAAACGTATCGCTGAGATTTTTATCGTAGTGCTGGCCGGTGTGAACAAGCCTGAAAGCAATAGCCGCGCCTTCGGATTCCCTCTTTTGGATTGCCCTTATAATTGGTGCAATTTTGATAAAATTCGGACGCGCGCCCGCAACGATGGTGATTTTCATCAGGATTGTTTTAATAAGGATGTGAATTGTTTTAATTTGCCCGAAGCACTTCTTTCCAGAACTTCTTTTCGGTTAAAAATATAGTGAAGTCCGGGTTCGAGATAATCTGAAAATACGGATTCTATGTTTTTGATTTCGGTTTCGGATAACGGTTTTTCGCTCGCATATTCGATTTCGAAAGTATCGATTTTTGTTTGTTTGATAACAAATTCCCTGACGTTTCCTTCATCGCCAAAAAGTTTTTTGGTAATGGAGTAAAAGGTCATTCCGGCCGGTTTTTTTCCGCTTGGCAAAATGGCGACATCATTGGTACGTCCGATTAATTTCTTCAGGATTGGTTTTTTGGCGGTACTTTTTTCGTCCAGAATTCCGTAATCGCCCACTTCATACCGGATAAAAGGATGTGCGTAATTGTACAAACAAGTCACTACGATTTTGCCTTCGGTACCATTTGGAACCGGTTGGTTGTTGTCGTCCAGAATTTCAACAAATAAGGTTTCTGCATTGACAACCCATTGGTCATCCGTATTTTGGAAAGCAATCACGTCAAGTTCCGAAGCGCCGTATTCATTGACCACAGGAACACCAAAATGTTTTTCAATCAGGATTTTATCATCTTCAAAAAGCATTTCCGAAGTCACGATACAGACTTTTAAACTGGGGCAAATATCTTTTAACAGCAAATTGTTTTTCTGTAAATATTTGGCCAGCAAAACCACACATGACGTGTAACCGTTGATGTAATCGAATCTTTTTGACGCAAACTTCGCGACGATTTTTTCCAAGCCATTATCGGAAAGATCAAATATGCTGAAACGGTAACGTTTGCTGAGGTAATCTTTAAAACGCAACTTTAAATTGTTGACAAAATCAACCGGCATGCCGTAAAAACGCGCCTGCCAGGAATGGTTGAAATCGATGCCATACCAGCCAAAACGCCGCATGATATTCGACCAGATCAGCGCGTGGTAAAATTTGTCTTTTGCAAATACAACCGGATCGCCGCTGGAACCCGACGTTTTGTTAATGTAAACATTTTTGGTTGTAAAACCTTCAGAAAGCCTTTGGTTTAGAGGTCTTTGATAATCTGATTTTTTCATGACCGGAAGTTCGTTCCAGTTTGTGAAAGCGGTCTTTCCTGCAAGCGTTTGGTAAAAAGGATTGTGATCGAGATGAAACTGCACGATTTCCTGTTTTTTCTGATCGAGGAAAGCAGTGTATTTTTCATCGGGAACCGCCAAAATTTCTGACAGTCTTTCTTTTGCCTCAGCAATCGGAAAGCCGTTTAATTTCAGGGAAATGTCAAAAATTTTAAACACGTATCTCGTAATTTTCACCAAAAATAATATTTACGCCTGACTAAGCACCAGGAACCTGCAATTTTTTAAAAATTAATTATTATTTCCGTGCAAAAGCCAGTATTTTTGTGCCGCACAACACACAACTACACAACATGAAAATTTTACTTTTAGGTTCAGGCGGAAGAGAGCATGCACTGGCGTGGAAAATGATTCAAAGTCCGCGCTGTACCAGGCTTTTTGTCGCTCCCGGAAATGCAGGCATGGCGCAAATTGCAACCAATGCCGCTATTGATCCGCTTGATTTCGAGGCCGTAAAATCATTTGCCATCGCCGAAAATATCGAGATGGTCGTTGTGGGTCCGGAAGATCCGTTAGTGAAAGGAATTTTTGATTTTTTCGAAGCCGACGAACAGTTGAAACACATTTCGGTGATCGGACCGTCGAAATTAGGAGCGCAGCTAGAAGGCAGTAAAGAATTTGCAAAAGAATTTCTGGTCAAACATCAAATTCCGACCGCAGCTTACGACAGTTTTACCAAAGAAACGGTTGAAAAAGGATGTAAATTTCTTGAAACACTTGAACCGCCATATGTGCTGAAAGCCGACGGACTCGCAGCCGGAAAAGGCGTTTTGATCCTTCACGATCTGGCTGAAGCCAAAGCAGAATTGCGCAACATGCTCGTAAATGAGAAATTCGGTGCGGCAAGTGCGAAAGTCGTGATCGAGGAATTTTTAAACGGCATTGAACTGAGCTGTTTCGTATTAACGGACGGGAAAAACTATAAAATATTGCCTACAGCCAAAGATTACAAACGCATCGGCGAAGGCGACAGCGGATTAAATACAGGCGGAATGGGCGCGATTTCACCAGTTCCGTTTGCCAATGACATCCTGTTGGAAAAAATTGAAACGCGCATTGTAAAACCTACAATTGACGGTTTGCAAAAAGACGGCATTCCGTACAAAGGCTTCGTTTTTATCGGACTGATCAATGTGAAGGGCGAACCGATTGTGATTGAATACAACGTCAGAATGGGCGATCCGGAAACCGAAGTGGTGATCCCGAGACTGAAATCGGACCTTGTAGAATTGTTCCAGGCCGTAGCCGATCAAAAGCTGGATGAAGTTTCATTTGAAATTGACGAACGAACTGCGGCAACAATTATGTTGGTTTCCGGCGGATATCCTGAAGATTACGAAAAAGGAAAAGTCATTTCTGGTGTTGAAAGCGTATCAGATTCGATTGTTTTTCATGCGGGAACAAAAACCGAAAACGGTCAGGTTGTCAGCAATGGCGGGCGTGTTTTGGCTGTCACTTCATTCGGGGACGATTTCCAGCAGGCCATAAAAAAATCTTACCAAAATATAGAAAAGCTACATTTTGATAAGATGTATTTTAGAAAAGATATCGGCTTCGACTTACTTTAAGAAAGAATGCGCCGTTGTATCCTGATATTCGTCGTTGTTTTCTTTGTGCAATTTCAATTGTTTGATCCAATACACCATGAAACCTGCACAGATAATCATGAAAATCCAGTTGATGGTATTGGCACCAAACCAGCTTGACAATTCCAGTTTCCTGAAAAAGTTATGCGGAACGAACAAAACGTTTTCAAACAACCATTGGATTCCTTCAAAAAATGCTTTCATTTTTAAACAAGTATTATATTTACATTTACAAAAGTATAAAATATCCTTATGATAGCAAGCCTTTTTAGAAAATCTACACCGTTAAATTATTCTATCGTAATTATCGGTGTGGTTTTTTTCTTTTTTTTATACCAGATCCAACATGCAACAGGGGAGAATTCGCTTTGGTATTTTGGGATGAAATTTTTATCGCTGTCGCTGATATTTGCCTCACTTTTCATTACAAACTTTATCGTAAAGAAGAACGGACTCAGTAAAGACAGTGCTTATACGGTTTTGGCTTACCTGATTTTCCTGCAGTTTTTCCCTTCGGTTTTAGACAATCAGAACCTGATTATTTCCAACTTTTTTGTGCTGCTTTCGATGCGAAGGCTCATTTCTTTGCATTCGCTAAAAGCGCCAAAAGAAAAGATTTTTGATGCCTCGTTGTGGATTTTTGCGGCCGCTATTTTTCACTTTTGGGCCATTTTATTTATCGTTTTGGTATTTATTTCGATACTTTTTCATGCCGCGCGGGATTACCGCAACTGGTTTTTGCCTTTTATCGCTTTCTTTACAAGTGTTACGGTTTTCCTTTTAGCTGCGTTCCTTTTCGATGAATCGTGGATTGGAAACCTGATCGGCAATACAGCATTTAATTTCAGGATCAATTATTTCACAAACAATTACCAAAATCTGGCTTTGTCGGTTTATGCAACGGTAGCCTTATTTTTCCTGGTTTCGCTGCTGATGTCATTGTCAAACCGTCCGCTGATTTTGCATTCTTCTTATAAGAAAATCATTTCGGCATTTTTCATCGGAATTGTCATTTTTGTAGTTTCACCAATAAAAAGCAATGACCTGGTGATTTTTACGTTCGCACCATTGGCCATGATGGCCACCAGCCATATAGAAATGACTGAAGTGAAATGGCAGCGTGATGTGATTTTGGGACTTTTGATCCTGTTCGGGCTGTTTGGTTTTTTCTCCCAGCTATAATTTATTTCCGTAGGCAAGATCACCGGCATCGCCCAATCCGGGAATAATGTAATTCTTCGCGTTGAGTTTTTCGTCTAAAGTCGCGACCCAAAGATGCACATTGTCAGGCAAATGTTGCTCCAGATACGTTATGCCTTCAGGAGCTGCAATGACCACTGCGATGTGAATTTCCTTCGGCGTGCCTTTCTTCATTAAAGTATTGTAAACAGCCACCATCGATTGTCCGGTCGCAAGCATTGGGTCAATCAGCAGCAGGTTTTTATTTTCTATACTCGGAACCGCCTGATATTCTACTTTGATTTCAAACGCATCGTCATTATTATGATGGTACCGATATGCCGAAACAAATCCGTTTTCAGCCGAATCAAAATAATTCAGAAAACCCAGATGCAAGGGCAACCCAGCGCGCAAAATCGAACACAAAACCAATTCATCTTCAATCTCTGTAGTGTTTTTAATGCCAAGCGGCGTCTGGATTTCGATGTCTTTATAATGCAGATCTTTGCTGAGTTCGTAAGCCATAACTTCGCCAATGCGTTCGATATTCCTGCGAAAACGCATGCTGTCGTTTTGGACATTGACGTTTCTGATCTGTCCTAGGAAGTGGTTCAGCACGCTGTTGGCTTCGGAAATATAATGGATCTGCATTTTTGATTTAAGATTTAAGATTTAGACTTTCGACTTTCGACTTTCGACTTTCGACTTTCGACTTTCGACTTTCGACTTTCGAAACTTTGTTTTAGGTTATAAAAGTATAAAAAGTATCTTTGTCTTTTAAAATATAAAAATATGTTTTCAAAGTTAGCTTATTCGATATTTGAGCAAAGTATTCAGGACTACCACAAATTTGACAATGTAGACCAGCCGGTTAATAATCCGTATCCAAAAGAGCAGTTCGAGCATTTATTGTATGTGAAAAACTGGATCGATGCGGTACAGTGGCATTTTGAAGACATCATCCGTGATCCCAATATCGACCCGGTTGCAGCGCTCACTTTGAAAAGAAGAATCGATGCTTCTAACCAGGAACGCACCGATATGGTAGAATATATCGACAGTTATTTTCTCCAGAAATTCAGCAACGTAAAAGTAAAGGATTCGGCAAAGATCAACTCCGAAAGTCCGGCCTGGGCATTCGACCGTTTGTCAATTCTCGCATTGAAAATTTACCACATGCATGAAGAAGCGACGCGTCCGGAAGCTTCTCAGGATCACCGCGACAAATGCCAGTTGAAACTCAATATTTTATTGGAACAAAGAACCGATTTGTCTACCGCGATTGACGATTTGCTGACCGATATTGAAAATGGCGACAAGTTCATGAAAGTGTACAAACAAATGAAAATGTACAACGACGACGAACTGAACCCCGTATTGTATCAGAACAAAAAGTAATATGGGTAACAAGGTAAAGGGCGAAAGGTACAGGTAAATCAATACTTTCAACCCTGAACCGTGAACCGCAAACCCTGAATATTTGTCGCACAAAATCAAACATATAGCCGTCATCCGACTTTCCGCAATGGGAGATGTCGCGATGACGGTTCCTGTTTTGCGCGCTTTGGTCAAACAGCATCCTGGGCTAAAAATCACGATGGTTTCGCGTCCGTTTTTCAAACCTTTTTTTGACGGAATTCCGAATCTTACTTTTTTTGCGTTTGACGCCAAAGGCAAACACAAAGGTTTTTTCGGGTTGCTGAAATTGTTTTGGGAATTGAAAAAGCTGCATGTCGACGCTTTCGCGGATTTGCATAACGTACTTCGTTCCAAAATCGTCCGGACGTTATTCGCTCTAAGCGGAAAAGAAACCGCCGCAGTTGATAAAGGCAAAGCCGAAAAAAAAGCATTGACGAGAAGCGAAAATAAAATTTTCAAACCGCTGCTTTCCATGCCGGAAAGACATGTAAAAGTATTTGAATCTTTGGGTTTCCCGGTAGATTTTACAAATCCTGAATTTCCCGAAAAGCAACCATTGGTTTCGGAAGTTTTAAATCTGACAGGGGAAAAATCTGATGATTCCTGGATCGGAATTGCGCCTTTTGCCCAACATGACGGCAAAGTTTACCACGCCGATTTAATGCAGCAAACCATTGTATTATTGGCAAAAAACAAAAGTGCCAAAATCTTTCTCTTTGGCGGCGGAAAAAAGGAAACGGAAATCCTCCAAAAATATGCCCACGAACTTGAAAACGTCATTGTTGTTGCCGGAAAAATAAATTTCAGCCAGGAATTGCAACTCATCAGTTACCTCGATGTGATGCTGAGCATGGATTCCGGAAATGCGCATATCGCAGCAATGTATGGCGTAAAAACCGTGACGCTTTGGGGCGCGACGCATCCGTTTGCAGGATTTGCGCCGTTTCACCAACCGAAAGATTATGCGTTGGTTTCAGATCGGGAACAATATCCAAAATTGCCGACTTCAGTTTACGGAAACAAATATGTGGAAGGTTATGAAGACGCGATGCGCACGATTTTGCCGGAAACTGTTGTTGAAAAAATCAAAACCGTCTTAAAATAAAAAACTTCCCTTTTCAGAGAAGTTTTTTATATCCAAACGTGATTACACGTCATCATAATCTACATAAATTTCAGGCGTTGTGGGATGCGCCTGGCAGGTCAGGATCAATCCTTGTGCGATTTCGCCGTCGGTTAGGATCGCATTTTTGACCATTTCCGCTTTCCCGGAAATTACCCTTGCGAGACAGCTGCTGCAAATGCCTCCCTGACAGGAATATGGCGCGTCAAGTCCTTGTTTTAAAGCCGCTTCAAGTACGGTTTGTTTTTGCGACATTTCGAAAGTCGTTTCTTCATCATCAACCATAACCGTGATTTTGGTATGGCCTTCGAGCGACACATCTATTTTTTTCTCAACTGTTGTTGATGTAAACAACTCAAATTTGATATCCTTTTCCTTAATGTTGTGTTCTTTGAGCACATTAGCGACCGTCGTGATCATTTCTTCAGGACCGCAAAGGTAAAATTTGTCGAATTCGATCTCCTTGTATTTGTTGTTCAGCATCAGATTGACCGTCGATTTTTCAATTCTTCCAAACAATTCTCCGTCAACTTTGGCCTGGCTGTAAACAAAATGCACAAAAAAACGACCCACATATTGCTGCTGCAAATCGTGCAATTCCTGATGGAAAATGGCATCTTGTGGCGTTTTATTTCCGTAAACCAAAACGAAAGTGCTTTTTGGTTCGCCTGCAAGTACACTGTGGATGATCGACAAAACCGGCGTAATTCCGCTTCCGGCCGCAAATGCCGCATAGTTTTTCTGACGGTTTGCATCGGGTTCGAAAATGAACGTGCCTTCGGGCGTTCCCACTTCGAGCAGATCGCCAGCTTTTAAAGATTTGGTTGCAAACTGTGAAAAGACACCATTTTTCAGGCCTTTGACGGCGATACGCAATTCGTCACTGTTTGGCGAAGAGCAAATGGAATAAGCGCGGCGGATTTCAGCTCCGTCCAGAGTCAGTTTTAGGTTTAGGTATTGTCCGGCGGTAAATTTGTAAAAGTCCCTGAATTCAAGCGGGACAGAAAACAATACAGAAACCGAGTCGCTGGTTTCGCGTTTTACTTCCTTTATATTTAATTTGTAAAATGATGACATGTAAAAAATTTTTACAAAAATAAGAAATACGGCGGAATTGTGGGTTATGTAAAAATTTAAAAACGTTACGGGATTTAAATCAGAACCGTAAAATTCTTAATAAACAGCATGTTTGCAGGTTAAAAATGAGCAGCATCCAAACTTTCACGCTTTAATTTTCGCTATATCAAAAAGAAACGTATTTTTACCAGTCATATACTAAAATCAGCTTTTAAAAGTTTTAAGAATAAAATTGTTTGAAATTGAAAACTAACTTACTCAGATACACTTCCATAGCCTTACTTCTTTTTTTGATAGCCTGTTCTACCAAAAAAAATTCTTTTTTATCGAGGAATTCCCATGCATTGAGTTCGAAATACAATATTTTGTACAATGGCGGATTGGCACTTGATAAAGGTGTAATCGATTTGAAGGCGCAATACAAGGACAATTTCTGGGAAGTTTTGCCGATTGAAAGGATGCAGATCAGTGTCGAAAATTCGCTTCCGGGTCAAAGCAACCGAAACCCAAACTTTGAGCGGGCTGAAACCAAATCCGCGAAAGCGATCCAGAAACATTCGATGAATATTGCAGGATCTGAAAAAAACCCACAGATGGACGAAGCACATCTAATGCTTGGAAAATCAAGGTATTACGACCAGCGTTTTATTCCGGCTTTGGAGGCATTCAACTACATTTTGTACAAATATCCGAATAGCGACAAGATTTACGAAGCAAAGATTTGGAGGGAAAAAACCAACATCCGTTTGGACAATGATGCTTTGGCGGTCACCAACCTGAACAAATTACTGAAAGAAATTAAATTCAAAGACCAGATTTTTGCCGATGCCAATGCAAGTCTGGCGCAGGCATTTTTAAACCTTGAAGAGAAAGACAGCGCGGTAGCCAAGTTAAAACTGGCGAAGGAATTTACGCGTGAAAATGAAGAAAAAGCACGCTACGATTTCATCCTTGGCCAATTGTATGAAGAACTCGGACATAAAGACAGCGCTTACGCATCATACCAAAATGTGATCGATATGAAACGGAAAGCGGCGAGGCAATACGTCATTCAGGCGCATGCGCGGCAAGCAGCACAATTTGATTACAAAAGTGGAGATACGACGGCGTTTGTAAAGAAATTTAACGATTTGCTTGAAGATCGTGAAAACAGGCCGTACCTTGACGTGCTTAATCATCAGATGGCATTGTTTTATGACAAGAACAAAAAATTTGAGGACGCAAAAAAATATTACAACCGTTCGTTAAAACTCAAAAGCCAGGACCAATATTTAACGGCTTCAAATTACAGAAACCTTGCGGATATTTATTTCAACGATGCCAGATATGTGTCTGCCGGAAAATATTTCGACAGCACGCTTGTACAATTGAATCCGAGGACGCGCGAATACCGCACGATCAAAAAGAAACGTGAGAATTTGGTTGACGTGATAAAATATGAAGCGATCGCAACGAAAAACGACAGCATCATTAACGTATTCAGAATGTCGCCTGAAGCTAGAATCAGTTATTATGAAGCGTATATCGCCAAACTGAAAAAAGACGACGAAAAGGCTAGAATATTGCTTGAAAAACAACAGCAGGCTGGTGATAATGGAAATTCGGGAACGGCACTTGCGGACGCTGGAAAATCTGATGGATCAGTACAAAAAATGAAATCGGATTTGGATCAGGCCGCGGCAAATCCTGCCAAAAAAAGTTTAATGCCAGCTGCTCAAAATGCTTCACAACCGCCAAGTACATCTTACACCGCAAGTTCCGGAGGCAACAATAACTTCTATTTTTACAATCCGACGTCGGTTGCTTTTGGAAAAAACGAGTTCAGGAAAGTCTGGGGCGATCGTAGACTCAAAGACAATTGGCGTTTGTCGTCCAATAAATCCGGTGCGAATAAAAGTGACGATGACGAAGATGCCATCGGAAGTGACAATGCAGACAGCGATGTTGCCAAAGTTGACAAACCCGACGAAAGATATACTACAGATTATTACATCAAACAAATCCCGACTGCACAGGTTGCCATTGACAGCATGGCGAAGGAGCGCAATTTTGCCTATTACCAACTTGGTGTGATTTACAAAGAAAAATTCAAGGAATACAAACGCGCCGCCGACAAACTTGAAAAACTTCTGGAGAACAATCCGGAGGAAAGGCTCGTACTTCCATCGATGTATAATTTGTACAAATTGTATGAAATTTTAGACAAGGATAAAGCTGCAGCAATGAAAGAAAGGATCATCAAACAGTATCCTGATTCGAGATATGCGCAAATCCTTGGCAATCCAAATCCTGATGTAGCCTTAAATGATACGCCGGAAGCAGCCTACAACAAGTTGTATAAAATTTACGAATCGGGTGATTACAAACGGGTTTTGACAAGTCTGGAATTGGCAATCGACCAATATACAGGAGAAGAAGTCGTTCCAAAATTTGAATTGCTGAAAGCCAATACCGTCGGAAAACTCAAAGGTCTGGAAGAATATAAAAAAGCATTGAATTTCGTAGCGCTGACGTATCCAAACAGTGAAGAGGGCAAAAGTGCCGAATTGCTGCTGGATCGCGAAGTGCCAATTATGGAAGGTTTGAAATTCAACACTGTCGAGCCATTAAGCTGGAAAGTTGTGTACCGAGCTGGAAATCCGGATGACAAAAAAACCAAAGCGCTGACCGACAAAATCAACAAATTTATCAAAGACCGTTCGATTTCAAAAATGTCTGTTTCAAATGATATTTATACGATGGACAAGAATTTTGTAGTCATCCACGGCATGAAAACGCAGGAATATGCAGCCGGAATCGCTTCTATTTTGAAAGAAGTCAAAGAATATAAAGTTCCGGATCAGGCTTATATCATTTCGAGTGACAACTATAAAATTGTGCAGATCAAAAAGAATTTTGAAGAATTCCTCAAAGTAGGCTCTCAGCCAATTGTTCCTCAAGCCGCGCCGGTTGTTGCGCCGAAGCCAGTGGAAACACAAATGCCGGTCAATCCGAAATTGCCGCAACCGAAAGTGAATCCGGCAAAACAGGATGTTCAAACACCTCAGAATCTGAACAACAGCATCAACGCCCAGGATAATTTTTCTGATCCGGAACAAAATCTGCCACAAAGAACCAGATCGGCGATCGCACCTCCGGGCGGAAACGAACCAGAAGTTAAAAAAGGCAAATAATGTTTGACAAAAAGCCAAAATCATACACGGATTTGTTGGGAAAAACCAACAGGATTGTGGAAGGAACAACCATCAAAGGTGACATTCTTTCGCAGGCTGATTTCCGTTTAGACGGCGAGCTGATTGGGAATTTCCAGTCAAATGGCAAAATTGTCATCGGTCCGGCCGGAAGCGTTACCGGAGATATCATTTGCAAAAATGCCGATATCGAAGGCAAATTTCAAGGCAAAATTGAAGTGTTTGAAATTCTGAATGTCAAATCCAAAGCAAGCATTCACGGAGAAGTGGTTTGCGGCAAACTTGCTGTTGAACCGGGCGCCGAATTCAGTGCTTCCTGCGTAATGAAACCCAACATAAAATTACTACCCGCGCATGACGGATCCAAAAAACCAGAAGAAAAGCAATAGCAAATGGCTGGCTTTGATCAATATTCCCATCCAGATGGGCGCCATTATTTTTGCGTTTGCGTATCTGGGCGGCTGGCTTGACGAAAAATATCCAAACCCGAATAAAATATATGTGAAGATCTTTGTGCTCGTTGGCGTTGCGCTTGCTTTTTACAACATCAACCGCCAATTGAAAGACATTAACAAATCTTCGGGAGAATAAACACATGAAAAATTACAAGCCATTATTATTGCTTTTTGTTGCTTCGCTGGTTTTGCTTGCGGTTCATTTTTTAGTTTTTGAACTGATTGGCTTTGGCCAGAAACCATTTCGGTATTCGTTGGTTGAGCTGTACGGATTTTTCTTTGCCTGCTCGTTTACGATTGTTTTTATCCTGATCAACATCAAAAAGAAATTAAAAGATTCTGTTGGTTATGCTTTCATGTTTTTGACCAGCTTAAAAATGGTTGCTTGTTATTTTGTTTTGCGTCCGATTTTGCAGTCGGGGAGCGAATTTATCAAGACAGACAAAATGAACTTTTTTATCATTTTTGCGTTGTTTTTAGCAATAGAAACGATTGTTACGATACGCATTTTAAACAATAAGCAATAAACGAGATTAAAAACGTCAAATCTTTCAAAAAATAGTTATTTATATCTTTTGGATATTAATAAAAAATGTACCTTTGCACCAAATTTCAGGATCGTAAAAATTAAGATATTTAATAAGGTATGGTGATTTCAAACAAACCACTCAGATTTATTTTAGCAGCTTTCGTAATGTGTTTGCCAATGCTCAATTTTGCAAATCCGACGGCTGATTCTACTCACGTTGCCACTGAAACTGAGCATCATGGAGCAGAAACAGCTCATAAAGATGCCCACGCCGAGCCGGCAGATCTTAAATCTCAAATCAATGCTTACAAAAAACACCACGTTTTAGATGCGCATGATTTTACTCTTTTCTCAGACCATACTACAGGTTATCATTTTGGTTTTCCGCTTCCGGTAATTTTACTGGACAACGGATTGCAGGTTTTTTCGTCATCAAAATTTGAGCATGGAGAAAAAGTAGCCGAATCAAACGGAAATTACTACGTAATCAACCACCACGACGGTAAAATCTACAAAACAGACGCTGCCGGAACAATCACTGAAGATGCGCACGGACATCCAACAAACGTTCGTCCAATCGATTTCTCGATCACTAAAAACGTTTTTGTAATCCTGATCGTAGCGTTTTTAATCTTCTTATTATTTAAAGGTTTGGCTTCTTCATACAAGAAAAACGGAAGCATTGCAAAAGGTCCGGGAAGAATTTTCGAACCGCTTGTATTGTACGTACGTGATGAAATCGCAATCCCAAACATCGGTGAGAAACATTACAAAAAATACATGAGCTATTTGCTTACGATCTTTTTCTTTGTGTTGTTCCTTAATATTGTGGGGTTAACACCACTTGGAATCAACGTGACCGGAAATATTACGATCACAGCAGCATTGGCCATCCTTACATTTTTAATTACAAATCTGTCGGCCAATAAAAATTACTGGGGACACATTTTCTGGATGCCAGGCGTTCCGAAACCAATGCGTATTATTTTGGCGCCAATTGAATTGCTTGGTGTTTTCATCAAACCGTTCTCACTCATGATCCGTTTGTTCGCGAACATATTTGCAGGACACATCGTATTGATGAGTATTATCGGGTTGATGTTTATTTTTAAAAGCTGGATCGGAAGCACGCTTTCTTTCGGATTGGCCTTTGTGCTCTCATTGCTTGAAATTTTAGTGGCATTTTTGCAGGCTTATATTTTCACCATGTTGTCGGCTTTGTATTTCGGAGCGGCGAATGAGGAGCACCATCACGAGGAAGCGCACCACTAAAATTTACGAAGTAAGATTTTAGATTTACGTAACGTACATCCAAAATCTGAAATCGTACATCATTTGAATGTTTAATTTTTAATTTATATATCATGGAAGGTTTAAATTTCGTTGGAGCAGGATTGATCGTAATCGGAGCTGGTTTGGGAATTGGTAAAATCGGTGGTTCAGCAATGGACGCGATTGCACGTCAGCCAGAAGCTTCAGGAAAAATTCAAACAGCTATGCTTATCGCAGCAGCGCTTATTGAAGGTATTGGTTTCGCTGCCTTGTTCGCAGCATAATTTTTAAGGGTAAAAGTTGCAACGGTTGGTTGTAACTTTTGCCTTATTATTAAACAAAACGTTTTATACATACACATATATAAAAATGGAAAAGTTAATTAATCAGTTTGAGTTGGGTTTGTTTTTCTGGCAGATGTTGATCTTTGTCGGATTGATTTTATTGCTGAAGAAATTCGCATGGAAACCAATCCTTGACGCAGTAAACACGCGTGAAGAAGGAATCAGAAGCGCATTGCTTTCTGCAGAAAATGCAAGAAACGAAATGCAGAACCTGAAATCAGACAACGAAAAATTATTGGCTGAAGCCAGAGCAGAACGCGATTTGATGTTAAAAGAAGCGCGTGAAATGAAAGAGAAAATGGTCGCTGATTCTAAAACAGAAGCTCAGGCTGAAGGAGCAAGAATGATCGAGCAGGCAAAAGCAGCAATCCAGGCAGAGAAAAATGCTGCTATGGCCGAACTGAAATCACAGGTTTCTTCCTTGTCTCTTGAAATTGCTGAAAAATTATTGCGCGACGAATTGTCAAACAAAGAAGCACAAACCAAATTGGTGGAGAAAATGCTTGGCGACGCTAAATTAAACTAAGATGGCAGGAACAAGAGCAGCAATCCGTTACGCAAAAGCGATTCTTGACATGGCGCACGACAAAGGTGTTGCTATGGAAGTTAACAATGATATGCAAACCATTGCGGAAACCATCATCGGAAACGAGGAACTTAAAAGTTTTATCCAAAGTCCAACGACTACTGTTGAGGTAAAAGAAGGTGCTTTGTCGGAAATTTTTACAGCTGTAAATCCGGTAACCAAAAGCCTTTTCCGTTTGTTACTTGAAAACAAAAGATTCGAGATTTTGTCTGATATCGCGACGGTTTACAACAATTTGTTTGAAGAAATGAATGGAGTAGAAATAGCCAAAGTCACTACGGCAGTTCCGATGGATGCAGAACTGGAATCAAAAGTGCTTTCAAAAATCCTGACGTTTTCGAACAAAAAAGTGAACATTGAAAATATTGTAGATCCTTCTATCATTGGCGGATTTATCTTAAGAATAGGCGACCAGCAGTACAACGCTTCTGTAGCCAACAGATTACAAGTATTAAAAAGAGAATTAAGTAACTAGTTATTTATAAATAAAATAATTATGGCGGAAATTAAGCCTGCTGAAATTTCAGCAATATTAAAAAAGCAATTATCAGCTTTTGAATCTGGTGCTACTTTAGAAGAAGTTGGAACAGTACTGAATGTTGGAGATGGTATCGCTCGTATTTACGGGTTATCAAATGTTCAATACGGAGAGTTGGTGGAGTTTGACAATGGTCTTGAAGCGATCGTTTTGAACCTTGAAGAAGACAACGTTGGTGTGGTACTTTTAGGTCCATCAACCGGAATCAAAGAAGGTTCGACTGCAAAAAGAACCCAGCGTATTGCTTCTTTGAAAGTTGGTGAGGAAATGGTGGGACGTGTAGTAAACACGCTTGGTTTCCCAATCGACGGAAAAGGACCAATTGGCGGGACTTTATATGAAATGCCATTGGAAAGAAAAGCACCTGGTGTAATTTTCCGTCAGCCGGTTACTGAGCCATTGCAAACCGGTGTAAAAGCCGTAGATGCGATGATTCCTGTAGGTCGCGGACAACGTGAGCTTGTAATTGGTGACCGTCAAACTGGTAAATCAACCGTTTGTTTGGATACCATTTTGAACCAAAAAGAATTTTACGATGCCGGGCAACCAGTATTCTGTATATATGTTGCGATCGGGCAAAAAGCTTCGACTGTAGCTGGAATCGCTAAAACACTGGAAGAAAAAGGCGCAATGGCTTATACGGTTATTGTTGCTGCAAATGCTTCTGATCCTGCTCCAATGCAGGTTTACGCACCATTGGCCGGAGCTGCGATCGGGGAATATTTCCGTGATTCAGGACGTCCTGCATTAATCGTTTATGATGATTTGTCTAAACAAGCCGTAGCATACCGTGAGGTTTCCCTTCTTTTGAGAAGACCACCGGGCCGTGAAGCTTATCCTGGAGACGTTTTCTACCTTCACTCTCGTTTATTAGAGCGTGCTTGTAAAGTGATCAACAATGATGAGATCGCAAAACAAATGAATGACTTGCCGGATTCTATCAAAGGAATCGTAAAAGGTGGCGGATCTTTAACAGCACTTCCAATCATTGAAACACAAGCGGGTGACGTTTCTGCATACATACCAACAAACGTAATTTCAATTACAGACGGACAGATTTTCCTTGACGGAGATTTGTTCAACTCTGGAGTTCGTCCTGCGATCAACGTAGGTATTTCGGTATCACGTGTTGGAGGTAACGCTCAGATCAAATCGATGAAAAAAGTTGCGGGAACACTAAAATTAGACCAGGCACAATTCCGTGAATTGGAAGCGTTTGCTAAATTCGGTTCTGATTTGGATGCCGTGACGTTAAACGTAATCGAAAAAGGAAGAAGAAACGTGGAGATCTTAAAACAAGGTTTAAACGATCCTTATACAGTTGAAGATCAGGTAGCGATCATTTACGCAGGTTCTAAAAACTTGCTTAGAGATGTTCCTGTGAACAAAGTAAAAGAATTTGAAAAAGACTTTTTGGAATTCCTGAACAACCAGCACAGAAGCACACTTGATGCTTTGAAAGCAGGAAAACTGACTGACGAGATTACCGACGTAATCGAGAAAGTAGCGAAAGAAGTTTCAGCAAAATATAACTAAAATTAGTCGAGCGTCTTAAAGTCAAAAGACGAAAGTCGGATCAAGTAGTTCGACATTCTGAAATCTTTTGACTTTACGACTTGCGACTTTAGACTCATAAAAAATGGCAAACTTAAAGGAAATCCGTAATAGAATTACTTCCGTTTCATCCACGATGCAAATCACATCTGCGATGAAAATGGTTTCTGCTGCAAAACTGAAAAAAGCACAGGATGCGATTACAGCCATGCGCCCTTATGCCGAAAAACTGACCGAATTGTTGCAAAACCTTTCCGCTACGCTTGACGGCGACATTGGCGGTGCGTTTACAACACAACGCGAAGTCAGAAGAGTTTTGATTGTTGCCATTACGTCTAACCGTGGTTTGGCAGGCGCATTCAATACCAACATCATCAAGGAATCACGCAACCTGAGTGAGCAAATTTACGGAGGCAAACAAGTCGATTTTATTACCATTGGTAAAAAAGGAAATGATACCATCAGAAAAAATGGAAACGTCATTTCTAACAACAATGCGGTGTTCGATAACCTGACTTTTGAAAATGTGGGTATTATTACCGATGAGTTGGTGCAGTTGTTTGTCGACGGAAAATACGACAAGATTGTTTTGGTTTACAACCAATTCAAGAATGCCGCGACCCAAATCGTACAGGCGGAGCAGTTTTTGCCATTGGCACCAATTGCTTCTGATAAGCCAGCCGGAAATACCGTTGATTACATTTTCGAACCATCAAAAGAAGAAATCGTTCTGACATTGATCCCGAAAATGCTCAAAACACAATTATACAAAGCGGTTCGCGATTCATTCGCCTCAGAACACGGCGCGCGTATGACAGCGATGCACAAAGCAACCGACAATGCAACCGAGCTTAGAAACCAGTTGAAATTAACGTATAACAAAGCACGACAAGCTGCCATTACAAACGAGATCTTAGAGATCGTTGGTGGCGCAGAAGCTCTGAAAGGGTAAGAAATAAGATGTCTAGTCCTGATATAACGATACAGGATTAATAATAATAAAAGTACATATTTTAGACAGAAGTAGCTTTCGGGTTACTTCTGTTTTTTGTTTTATAGGTTTTCATTTCTATTTTTTCCTGTTGATGCATTTGACCTGGTGTTAGCATATGATTTGACCAGTGTGGACGTTTGTTATTATAAATTTCCACAGATTCTTTCA